>VOFC01004679.1_pt1 | contig 795249 bp, 675 predicted proteins | sample 5384161 | NCBI WGS metagenome assembly VOFC01 (sample SAMN12384722, study PRJNA508395) | human gut metagenome | isolation source: healthy gut B | host: Homo sapiens | reverse complement strand
CCGTCTTTGGCATGTTTCAGCCGATAGAGACGGCCTAAAATGGCGTTAATTAGGATAAAATTGCTTTCTGTATCTTCGGCAATCAGGAGGGTCTTGGAAGGAGGGGTAGGGAGTGCTCCGGCCTCTTCATTCTTCGGGGAAGCTCCGGGGGCTGTATTTCTGCTCCTCTGCTCTGTGGAGTGTGCCTCTGCTGTCGCCTCCCGGTTGTTCTCTTCTTTCTTTTCCGCCTCTGTTTTGCTGGCGGCTTCCAGTGGGAGGACAAAAGTAAATGTGGTGCCTTTACCCACCTCTGAAGTGACGGATATGTTACCCCCCAGGCGTTCGATGATAGTCTTGCAGATGGAAAGTCCCAATCCGGTGCCTTGGGCAAAGTTGTTCACCTTGACGAAACGTTCGAATACCCGGTCCACCTTATCCGGTGCAATGCCCATACCCGTATCGGTGACGTGGAATGCTACATACTTGCCTTCCTGGTGATACCCGTAACTGATGTGCCCGGCGGTGGTGAACTTGAAGGCATTGCCTATCAGATTGGAAATGACCTGGAAAATCCGGTTCTTGTCTCCGTCAATCACGATATTCTCGTCAGAGGGTTCGTATATCAGCTCCACTCCTTTGGGACAGCGGAAAATATGTGCGTCGTGTATCTCCTTGCAGAGTGGATGGAGACGTACGGGCGTGATGGTGAACTCCACGATACCCGATTCGATTTTTGATAAGTCGAGGATTTCGTTAATGAGCTGGAGCAGGCGTTCATTGTTCGATTCCACTATTTCGTAATAGCCTAGCCGTTCTTCCTCGTTGGTGCTTTCGGCAATGATGCGCGAGAAGCCTACAATGGCATTGAGCGGTGTGCGTATCTCGTGGCTCATGTTGGCGAGAAAGGCGGATTTGAGCCGGTCGGAGGTCTCGGCTTTCTCCTTGGCTACGAGCAGTTCCCGTTTCATCTGTTCCATTTCCGTGATGTCCCATTCGATGTTCAGCAGGATGGGGGAGAAGTCGTTGCTTTCAATCTTCATCTTCCGTTTGTCCAGATAGATGGGATTTCCGTTTCCGTCGCGTTCTTCCGCAATCCAGTGCATCTCTTTGCCGGTTCTGGCTATTTCGATGTCTTGCGCCCTCTTTTCCTGAGCAGTCTCCAGAGGATAAAAATCGAAGTCGTCCTTTCCCAATGCCTCTTGTATGGGGATTTCGCGGTTATACGATTCGCGGTTGCGGTAGAGGTACTTGAAGTTGTTGTTGATGTCCTTCACAACAATGCCTGCCGGGAGGTTTTCGATGATTTTGTCCAAAATCTGGTTGAACTGTTTGATTTGCTGCTCATGCCGGATGCGTGTCGATACGTCTCTTCCGAATGTCCAGATGGTTCCTTCCCCTTTGTCGCTTGTCACCCAATAAGCGTTTCCTTCAATGGCGAGTACTTCCGGACGCTTGGGCAGCGGATGGTAGACGATGTATCCGTGGTTCGTCTCTCCACGTTTGACACGGTTGGCAAACTCTTTCCAGGATGTTTCATCCCTGCCGTATGAGGGCAGGTCGTATATCTTCATCCGGGTGATGTCTTGGCCATTACCGATGCCATGCCGTTCCTTGAAGCAACGGTTGCAGAATATCAGCGTGCCGTCTTCGTGTGCCGAATAAATGTCCTCGGTGGAGTTGTTGATGGCATGTGTCAGCAGATTGATGTCGTTGCGCCGTTTCTGTATGTCGGTAATGTTCTGTATGTATCCTTCTATAGTGACATTCCCGTCTTTCTGCCGTTCGCGGGCAAACGCTTTGAGGCGGATATAGAAAATGTTTCCTTTGAGGAAGATGCGGTAGTCCACGCTGTTTTCCATCTTGCCTTTCAGATTCTCTTTCATCCAGCCGGTAAAGCTTTTCCGGTCTTCAGGAAGGATAAGTTCCAGATAATTGTCCATATTGATGTGCTGCACCTCTTCCGAACACATGATACCCGTATGGCCTGCATAACAGAATATGCGGGTCTGGGTATCGTATTGCCAGTTTCCGATGAGGGCGGCCTTTTGTATTTCGTTGAGCTCGTGGTTTTTCTTTTCGAGTTCCAGTTTGCGCTGGCTGCGTTCTGTGATGTCGCGGTACTGGCAGAGGACCATGCCGTCGTACGGGTACATGATGCATTTAAAGTAATAGGTAGTGTGACCCAGTGTCATTTCGTAATTATGGACTGAACGTACCTTTTGCGTCAGTACCTTCTTGAACTCCGGATATACTTGGTAGTAAGTGGACGGCGGTATCAGTTGGAACAGATTCTTGCCCAGCAGCTTTTCTTCCTTCATGAACCAAAGGTTTACATTGTGCACTGCGATGTCCATGCAAATACCGTCCCGGTTCAGAAGGAGCATGGTATCTGACGTCAGCTTCAACAGTCTCTCGGCGTTTTCAGCTTGTTTCAAAATGTTTTTCATTCTTACAGTATTAGTTTCATGCCCTTCTGGCCTTCTCCCATGCGCCGCTTGCATTGCCTGTGCGCTTGTGCAGGTAGTTGAATCCTCGTATGACGTTGACGTTCATGAAGAGGAAATAGTAGGGGATGAAAAGTATCTTGTTTTTTATATGCTTCATTGAAAGGTAGTACCCCCAACTTCCCATGAGGTAGAAAAGAGCTTGTAACAGCCAGATGATGGCATACAGTAATGGCGTGCTTGTCGTAAAGATGAGAATTGTGTTGAGGGGAAGCAATAGGAACAATAGGATAGGAGTGAGCGACCAGCGCAGCACCCGGTGGGAAATATATTGGAAACAGAATGTGCCGTAACGGAATGGGTTGAGCAGCGGACGCAGCCGCCAGATGGATTGCAAGCCCCCGGCAGCGATGCGCACCTTGCGCTTTTCTTCTTCGCGCATGTCTGCCGAGCCGCTTTCTACGGCATAGGCATTGGCACAATAGGCAATGGTGTGTCCCTGCATGACGATGCGCAGGGAGAGTATGAAGTCGTCGAGCAGCGTATCTGTCTGCATTTCCTCGAACAGCTCGCGGCGCACGGCAAACAGTTCACCCGCTGCGCCTACTGCCGAATAGAGGCGTGCGTCGAGCGCTTTGAGGGTGGATTCGTATTTCCAGTATAGCCCTTCTCCCCCCGAGGCAGCATTGTCCTTGCTTTGCACGGCGATACGTTTTTCGCCTGCCACGCATCCCACTTTAGGGTCGGTGAAGGCATGCACTATCTCCCGCAGGGCTTCGCGGTTGAGGTGAGTATTGGCATCGGTGAACACGACAAGGGGCGTTTCTACGAAATGTATACCGCGGTTCAGGGCGGCTGTCTTGCCTTGGCGTTGGGGTTGGTGGAGGACGATGGCTTGCGGCCAGTGGGAGAGGCGTTCGTTGGTATTGGTCGTTGCTGCCGTCGGTCACCCAGAGGATGCGTAGCTTGTCGGCGGGATAATCCAGCTCCAGGCAGTTGCGCATTTTTTCATCCACTACATCTTCTTCGTTGTAGGCGGCGATAAATAGCGTCAATGGGGGTAAAGCATCGTCGGCAGGCATCGGACGGGGCGCAGGCTTACGGAAACATTCTTTTATCTTGACCAGGATATATAATAGTATACCATATCCTATATAAGTATAGAACACTATGAATAAACTTATCCAGAAGAGTACTTCAAAGGCTTTCATGTATCCGCTCGTTTGCTTTCTTTTTTGATAAAAAGAAATGTGATTGCCAAAAGTATGGATAATCTTTTACCGATGCAAGAAAAGAAAAGAAAAATAAAATGTTTGTTTCTCAAGGGGTAATGTTTGTTTCTCAAGGTGTTTCGATGTTATAAGGAAGTGGGCTTCCTATAGAGGTGAGCTTGAATAACCTTTTGAGTGAGAGGAGATTAAAGGCTTTCAATCATCATTCTCCATAGGAAAGGGATGGGCAGGTAGGCAGGGCGTTACTCAAAACGCTTCTGTCATATTGAAGTAAAACAACATCTGGTTGTTTACCGTGTTTTTGCCTAAATCCAGGCGGACGTTCATGCGTGGCTGTACCTCAATGCGCAGACCTACACCATAGTTGGGCAGTACACCCTCTATCTTGCCGGGAGTGGGGCCCATGAAGCCGCAGCCGGTCCAGGCTACAAACCCTATGTGGTTGAGCATCCGCTTCAACCAAGTGCTGCGGTCGGTATTGAGCATCTGTCTGTACTCCGCCATGACCACATGCGAGGACTTGTCGCGATATTGCCCCATGTAGTAGCCGCGCAGGTCGAAAGGCGTTCCGGTGAGGGCATATTGCGTCAGAGGGACGTCGCCGAACACGTTCTTGGTCTGTGCCGTCCACGCAAGTACCCTGCGCTTGCCCAGTGATTTGTATTGGCGGTAGTCTATCTCCAGGCGGTAGAAGGTCTGGTCGCTGCCGATGAACTTGGCGTACATCATGCCGCGGAAATCCAGATACATGCCACGGTAGGCGTTGGCAGGGACGTCACGGCTGTCGTATGTCAGCAGGAAACCGAGGCCGGAGTTGAAGTTGTTATAGCCATTGACCGTACCGCCTGCCTCTTTGTACGAGGGTTCGTCCACCAGGAACTTGCCGGGCTCCGTCAAGTGGTCGTAATTGATGTCGATTTGAGGTCCGGCAAAGATATTGCTGTTACCCAGTCGGAAAAGGAACCAGGGGTTGATTTGCACGCCGCTGTACCGGTATTTGCTGGTACTGTCGCTTCGTACATAATCTTTATTGGTATTATAGCCGATGCCGTAAAAGTTTTCTTCCGTATTTTTATAGCTGAACTTTCCGAAGATACGGAAACGGTCGCCCTTAAAGAAGAGTTGCGGTTTGGAGAAGAGATTGATGCCACCGTTGAACATGAAGGCGATGGCCATGGGCACTACGGAGCGCAGCTGCGTGGTATCGCTGGGGTTCATGCGGAAGGTCATTAGGGCGCTTCCTCCCAGCACGGCACCGAAGTCGGGGGTGTAGCTGGGTCCGCCCAGAATATTGTAATGCAGATTCCGACGCGCTACCTTTTGCTTGCGTAGTTCTTTTTTGGTCAGTGCAGGAACGCTGTCGTTTGTGGCGGCCGCAGTCTGTTCCTGGGCATAAAAGGTGGTGGCGAACAGCACCAGTGCGATAATGCTTAGTATATATCTTTTCATGTCGTACGAAATGTGGGTGCAAAGGAAACTATTTTATCCCGAATAGTTTTCACTGTAATAGATAATAAATCTAAAGATGTCACTAAAATTATCAAAAAAGACATTACTTTTGTCTGCTTCACGAAGCAAGACATCAATAACTAAAAACACATAATCTGAATGAAGAAACGATTTTTATCTGTAATTGTTCTGAGTGCCGCACTGTTCTCTGTGCAGGCACAAGAGGGAAAAGGGGGTATCAGCCCCGAAATGCTTGGACAAATCAAGCAAAGTTATCAAGGCACGGCTGCCGACAAGGCGCTCCGCAATGCCATAGGCAATAATGACATCCGTAAACTGGCACTCAACCAGGAGAATATGCAGGGCATGGATACCCACTTCTCCATCAAGGTAGAATCCAAAGGCATCACTGACCAGAAGTCGTCCGGTCGTTGCTGGCTGTTTACGGGGCTGAATGTGATGCGTGCCAAGACCCTTGCCGAATACGGTTTCCAGTCTTTCGAGTTCTCCGAAGTCTATCCCTTCTTCTGGGACCAGTTGGAGAAGGCAAACCTCTTCTTGCAAGGCATCATCGACACCTCCAAGAGTCCCCTGACTGATAAGACCGTGGAATGGCTCTTCCAGCATCCGCTGAGCGATGGGGGTACCTTTACCGGTGTGGCCGACATTGTTTCCAAATACGGCCTTGTTCCCAAAGATGCCATGCCCGAAACAAACAGCAGTGAAAATACCTCCCGCATGGCCAACCTCATCTCTCTGAAGCTGAAAGAGTATGGTCTGCAACTGCGTGACATGGCTGCCGCCGGTGCCAAGCCCGAAGCTCTGGAGAAGGAGAAAACTACGATGCTCGGAACCATCTACCGCATGCTGGTGCTGAACCTCGGTGTACCTCCCACGGAGTTCGACTATGTCCGCCACGATGCCAAGGGTAATCCTGTGGAGACAGAGCATCACACTCCCATGTCTTTCCTTGAGAAATATGGAGACAAACAACTGCTGACCAACTACGTAATGCTGATGAACGACCCCAGTCGCGAGTATTACAAGTGCTATGAAATAGACTACGACCGCCATCGCTACGACGGCAAGAACTGGACTTATGTCAACCTGCCCGTAGAGGACATCAAAGAGATGGCCATTGCCTCCTTGAAGGACAGCACCATGATGTACTTCTCTTGCGATGTGGGCAAGTTCCTGAACTCGGAACGCGGTCTGCTCGATGTGAAAAACTATGACTACGAATCGCTGATGGGCACTACCTTCGGAATGGACAAGAAACAACGCATCCAAACCTTCTCCAGCGGCTCTTCCCACGCCATGACACTGATGGCGGTAGACTTGGACAAAGACGGAAAGCCCGTAAAATGGATGGTAGAGAACAGTTGGGGAGCCGCTTCCGGTTATCAGGGACATCTCATCATGACCGACGAGTGGTTCAATGAATACATGTTCCGTCTGGTAGTGGAGACAAAGTATGTTCCCGCCAAAGTGATGGAACTGTTTAAACAAAAGCCCGTCTGCCTGCCGGCATGGGACCCGATGTTCGCTGAAGAAAAGTGATGATAAGGATTAGGGGTTAGGGATTAAGGATTAGTGGGCTGCACTATGATTCCGCAGGGTATTAATCCCTAATCCTTAACCCCTAATCCTTGTTCTCGTGTTCGTTAACGAAAGGGATTACGGAAATTTCTCCGTAATTCCTTTCTTTTTTGCTCTTTATTCACGTTCTTTTTTGCTACTTTTGCGGGCAAATTAATGAAACCATTATTTTAAATAAACGCATGGCAAATGTAATTAAGTTACGTAAAGGCCTTGACATCAACCTGAAAGGCGCTGCTGCCCAGGAACTTGTGTCTGTTAAGGAACCGGGATTCTATTCGCTGGTTCCCGATGACTATACGGGTATCACTCCGAAAGTGGTGGTCAAAGAACAGGAGTATGTGATGGCCGGGGGACCCTTGTTTATCGACAAGAATCATCCTGAATTGAAATTTGTTTCGCCCGTTAGCGGCGTAGTGACAAGCGTGGAGCGTGGTGCACGCCGCAAGGTGCTGAACATCGTCGTAGAGGCTGCCACTGAGCAAGACTATGAGGAATTCGGCAAGATGGACCCGTCCAAGATGAGCGGCCAGCAAGTAAAAGAAGCTCTTTCTGCAAGCCGGTATGTTCGCCTTTATCCGCCAACGTCCGTACGACGTAATCGCCGACCCGACGGTGACGCCGAAAGCAATCTTTATTTCGGCTTTCGACAGCAATCCGCTGGCTCCCGATTTTGAATTCGCGCTGAAGGGAGAAGAAGCAAACTTCCAGACGGGACTCGACGCTTTGTCAAAGATGGCAAAGACGTATCTGGGTATTAGTGTAAAACAAAAGTCTGCTGCTCTTGTGCAGGCAAAGAACGTTACCGTAACAGCTTTCGACGGACCACATCCGGCAGGCAACGTGGGTGTACAGATTAACCACATCTCTCCGGTAGTGAAGGGTGAAACGGTCTGGACCATCAGTGCCGAAGCCGTACTCTTCATCGGACGTCTGATGAATACCGGTCGTGTGGACATGACCCGTACGGTGGCTGTAACGGGTTCCGAAGTGTTGAAACCCGCTTATTGCAAGCTGAAAGTCGGCGCTCTGTTGACGAACGTTTTCAAAGGTAACGTGACTACCGACAAAGACCTCCGCTACATCAGCGGCAACGTGCTGACCGGTAAGAAAGTTTCTCCGAACGGCTTCCTCGGCGCTTTCGACAGCCAGCTCACCGTAATTCCCGAAGGAGATGAAATCCATGAAATGCTGGGTTGGATTATGCCGCGTTTCAATCAGTTCAGTGTCAACCGCTCTTATTTCAGCTGGTTGATGGGCAAGAAGGAATATGTGATCGATGCCCGTATCAAGGGTGGCGAACGCCACATGATCATGTCCAACGAATACGACCGTGTATTCCCGATGGACATCTTCCCCGAATATCTGGTGAAAGCTATCATTGCGGGTGACATCGACCGCATGGAAGCTCTGGGCATCTACGAAGTAGCTCCCGAAGACTTTGCGCTCTGCGAATTCGTATGCTCTTCCAAAGTGGAAGTCCAGCGCATCGTACGTGCAGGGCTCGATATGCTTCGTGCCGAAATGGCATAATCGGGGCGTATGGCAAATCGTAAATTGTAAATCGTAAAATCGTAAATATATTAATGAAAGCGTTAAGAAATTATCTCGATAAGATAAAGCCGAACTTTGAAGAGGGCGGCAAATTCCACGCATTTCGTTCGGTGTTCGACGGCTTCGAAACATTCCTGTTCGTGCCCAATGCCACTGCGAAATCGGGAACGCATATTCACGACTCCATTGACAGCAAACGCATCATGTCGATGGTGGTTATTGCGTTGATGCCGGCGCTGCTGTTCGGTATGTATAACGTAGGTTACCAGCATTTCCACGCCACCGGTGCTGCCGGCGGTTTCTGGGAAATGTTCGCTTACGGTTTCCTGGCTGTATTGCCTAAAATCATTGTATCTTATGTAGTGGGTCTGGGCATTGAGTTCGTTGTGGCTCAGTGGAAGAAGGAAGAAATTCAGGAAGGTTTCCTGGTTTCGGGTATCTTGATTCCGATGATTGTGCCGGTAGACTGTCCGTTGTGGATTCTGGCGGTGGCCACTGCATTCTCTGTAATCTTTGCCAAGGAAGTATTCGGTGGTACGGGTATGAACGTGTTCAACGTTGCCCTGATTACGCGTGCATTCCTGTTCTTTGCCTATCCTACAAAGATGTCCGGTGATGCCGTTTGGGTATCGGGCGACAGCATCTTCGGTTTGGGACAGACGGTAGATGGTCTGACGGTAGCTACTCCGTTGGGTGCAGCCGCTACCTCGGGCGCCGTTCCGGAGTTCTCCTGGGACATGGTGACCGGCCTTATTCCGGGTTCTATCGGTGAGACAAGCGTTATCGCCATCGCTCTGGGTGCCATTCTGCTGTTGTGGACGGGTATTGCAAGCTGGAAGACGATGTTCTCCGTATTCGTAGGCGGTGCCTTCATGGCATGGGTGTTCAATGCAATCGGTCCCGACACTCCGATGGCACAGATGCCTTGGTACGAACACCTCGTGCTGGGCGGTTTCTGCTTCGGTGCCGTGTTCATGGCTACCGACCCCGTTACATCGGCACGTACAGAGACCGGTAAGTATATCTTCGGATTCCTGATTGGTGCCATGGCTATCATTATCCGTGTGCTCAACCCCGGTTATCCCGAAGGTATGATGCTTGCCATCCTGCTGATGAATATCTTCGCTCCGCTGATTGACTACTGTGTGGTACAGAGCAACATCAGCCGCCGCGAGAAACGTGCAACCGCTAAGTCTAACAATTAAAATACCGGAAAAGAGAAATGAATACCAATAGTAATAGTTATACTATCATTTATGCTTCGGTAATGGTTGTTATCGTTGCATTCCTGCTGGCATTCGTAAGTTCTTCCTTGCGCGAGACGCAGAACAAGAATGTGGAACTTGACACGAAGAAGCAGATTCTTGCCGCCCTCAACATCAAGAATGTAGAGGATGCCGATGCAGAATATAATAAGTACATCAAGGGCGATATGCTGATGAACGAGGACGGTACGCTGACCGAGAACACCGGCGCATTTGCCACCGCTTACGAGAAGGAAGCCAAAGAAAATAACCGTCTGCACGTATTCGTGGCAGAGGTTGACGGTGAGAAGAAATATGTATTCCCCGTTTACGGTGCCGGTCTTTGGGGCGCTATCTGGGGATATGTTGCGCTGAACAGCGACAAGGATACCGTTTACGGTGTTTACTTCTCTCATGCCAGTGAGACTCCGGGTCTGGGTGCCGAAATCGCCAGCACGCATTTCCAGGGGGAGTTCCCCGGAAAGAAAACGTTGGAGAACGGCGAGGTAGTCCTCGGTGTTGTGAAGAACGGTAAGGTAGAGAAACCTGACTATCAGGTGGACGGCATTTCCGGTGGTACCATCACTTCTGTAGGTGTGGATGCCATGTTGAAGGCTTGTCTGAGCAGCTACAAGAACTTTTTAACTAATAATAATGAGGAGGAATAAGAATATGGGACAATTGTTTTCAAAGAAGAATAAAGAAGTATTCTCTACTCCGCTGGGACTGAACAACCCCGTTACCGTGCAGGTATTGGGTATCTGTTCTGCTTTGGCTGTTACTGCCAAACTGGAGCCTGCCATTGTGATGGGTCTTTCAGTGACGGTGATTACAGCATTCTCCAATGTAGTGATTTCACTGCTGCGCAAGACCATCCCCAACCGTATCCGTATCATCGTCCAGTTGGTGGTAGTTGCCGCATTGGTAACGATTGTAAGTGAGATTCTGAAAGCTTTTGCTTACGATGTAAGCGTGCAGCTTTCCGTATATGTAGGTCTGATTATCACAAACTGTATCCTTATGGGACGTCTGGAAGCATTTGCCATGCAGAACGGTCCGTGGGAGTCTTTCCTCGACGGTGTAGGTAATGGTTTGGGATATGCCAAGATTCTGGTTATCGTAGCTTTCTTCCGCGAGCTTCTGGGTTCGGGAACGCTGCTCGGTTTCAACATCTTGAACTATGAACCTTTGCAGAAGTTGGGTTATGTGAACAACGGCTTGATGCTGATGCCGCCCATGGCGTTGATTCTCTGTGCTTGCATCATCTGGTATCAACGTGCACGTCACAAAGAATTGCAGGAAAAGTAATATAAATGAAGAATGAAAAATGAAAGAATGAAAAATGGGCTGCTCTGCTGCAGTACAAGTTCTCATTGCTTTAATTCTTTAATTCTTTAATTCTTAATTTATCGAAGAGATATGGAACATTTAATAAGTTTATTCGTCCGCTCTATCTTTGTGGACAACATGATATTCGCGTTCTTCCTCGGTATGTGTTCTTACCTGGCCGTATCGAAGAATGTGAAGACTGCCGTAGGACTGGGTATCGCCGTAACTTTCGTGTTGGTGGTTACGCTTCCGGTCAACTACTTGTTGCAGACCAAGGTGCTGGCTGCCAACGCTATCATTGAAGGCGTTGACCTCAGCTTCCTGAGCTTTATTCTTTTCATTGCTGTAATCGCAGCTATCGTTCAGTTGGTGGAAATGATTGTAGAGCGTTTCAGCCCTTCGCTGTATGCTTCACTGGGTATCTTCCTGCCGCTGATTGCTGTAAACTGTGCCATCATGGGTGCTTCTCTTTTCATGCAGCAGCGCATCACGCTGGGTGAGAGCGACCCGAAATTCATCGGTGGCATTGCTGATGCTGTCTCTTATGCGTTGGGCTCCGGTATCGGTTGGTTGCTGGCTATCGTAGGCTTGGCTGCCATCCGTGAGAAAATGGCCTATTCTGACGTTCCGGCTCCACTGAAAGGACTGGGCATCACGTTTATCACTGTAGGTCTGATGGCAATGGCATTTATGTGTTTCTCTGGTTTGAACATCTAAAAGAAAGGAATAAGACAATGGATATGAATTTGATATTAGCAAGCATTGGAGTATTCCTCGTGGTTGTTCTGCTGCTTGTGGTTATTCTGTTGGTAGCCAAGAATTTCTTGGTTCCATCCGGTAATGTGAAATTGACTATCAACGGCGAAAAGGAACTGGAAGTCGCTTCCGGTTCGACGTTGCTGAATACGCTGTCTGTAAACGGTATCTTCCTTTCCTCCGCTTGCGGTGGTAAAGGTTCCTGCGGACAGTGCAAATGCCAGGTAATGGAAGGTGGGGGTGAAATCTTGCCTTCTGAGACCCCGCACTTCAGCCGTAAGCAAATGCAAGACCACTGGCGTCTGGGTTGCCAGGTGAAAGTGAAAGGCGATATGGCCATCAAGGTTCCCGAAAGCGTACTGGGCGTAAAAGAGTGGGAGTGCGAGGTTATCTCCAACAAGAACGTGGCTACGTTTATCAAAGAGTTCATCGTTGCATTGCCCAAGGGCGAGCACATGGACTTCATCCCGGGTTCTTATGCGCAGATTAAGATTCCTAAATTCTCCATGGATTATGATAAGGACATCGACAAGAGCCTTATCGGTGATGAGTATCTGCCTGCATGGGAGAAATTCGGTCTGCTGGGCTTGAAGTGCCGCAATGACGAAGAAACCATCCGTGCCTACTCCATGGCCAACTATCCTGCAGAGGGCGACCGCATCATGCTGACGGTACGTATCGCCACTCCGCCTTTCAAGCCGAAAGACCAGGGTCCGGGCTTCATGGATGTAATGCCGGGTATCGCTTCTTCTTATATCTTCACCCTGAAACCGGGTGATAAGGTAACCATGAGTGGCCCTTACGGAGACTTCCACCCGATATTCGACTCCAAGAAGGAGATGATGTGGATTGGCGGTGGTGCAGGTATGGCTCCGTTGCGTGCGCAGATTATGCACCTCACGAAGACGCTGCACACAACCGACCGTGTGATGAACTACTTCTACGGCGCACGTGCCCTGAACGAAGTGTTCTATCTGGAAGACTTCCTGCAGATTGAAAAGGATTTCCCCAACTTCAAGTTCCATCTTGCACTGGACCGTCCCGATCCGGCAGCCGATGCAGCGGGCGTGAAGTACACTCCGGGCTTCGTACACAACGTAATTTACGAGACTTACTTGAAAGACCACGAAGCTCCCGAAGACATCGAATACTACATGTGTGGTCCCGGCCCGATGTCGAAGGCTGTTGAGAAGATGCTCGACGACCTCGGCGTTCCGGCTCAGAACCTGATGTTCGATAACTTCGGTGGATAATCTTCCTTGTCCGTCTTGAGATAAAAAAACTCCGGCTTGGCCTTCAGGGCTTTGCCGGAGTTTTTTGTTCGGGGCATTTCCTCTCTATTGAAAGAAAGTGGAGTGGATTCTTCGTCGCTTTTTCTTTATTCCTTGATATGAATCAGTGCATTTGCCAGAATGGCTGTTACTTCTCCGGTGGTAATTCCTGTTGACACAGACCTCGTATGAATGGTTCTTGGTGAAGGAGAATGCGGTCTTTCAGAGTTTTCATGTTGGATGTTTTATTGAATGTTATCGTTTTCCTCTTCTGTTTCTTCTTGAATGGTATCTTTGGGCAGCAATCTTGGAGAAATGCGTTTCTTGGGAGTGAGGCTCATGCCTTTCAGCATTTCGGCTTGGCGCACTACGCTGCCGTTACCGTCCGAGAGCTGGTTGAAGGCTTTGTCGTAATCCCTTTGCAGGCTGGCCAGCCGGTCGCCGATACCGAGGAAGGTGTCGGTAAAGCCTGCAATCTTTTCATATAAGATGGTGCCGCGCTTGATGATGGCCTGCACATTCTTTACCTGGTTCTCCTTCTTCCAAAGGTCGAGCGAGAGGCGCAGGGCGCTAATCAGGTTGGTGGGGCTCATTAGTACCACCTTTTTGTTGTAGGCATATTCCCAGAGGTGGGCATCGCTTTGGATGGCGAGGAGGTAGGCACCTTCGGTGGGGATGAACATCATAACGAAATCCGGTGATTGGGCGTCGTAATGCGAGTAGTCTTTATGGCTGAGCTCGTCGATGTGGGAGCGGACAGATTGCAGGTGTGCTTTCAGGAAGTGTGCCTGCTCCTCCTTGCTTTCGGCAGAGGTGTAGGCAGCATAGGCAGTCAGCGACACTTTGGAGTCGATAATCATTTCCCGTTCGTCGGGGTATTTCACGATGATGTCGGGCTGCATCTTCTGCCCGCTTTCCTCGTTGATGATGGCTTCGCCCCGTTCGTCTTTTAGAAACTCCTGGCGGAAGTAGTGTTCGCCTTCAATCAGTCCGGAGGCTTGTAACAAACGTTCCAGAATCATTTCGCCCCAGTTGCCTTGCATTTTGGAGTCTCCTTTCAGGGCACGGGTCAGGTTGTTGGCATCTTCGCTGAGGCGGTTGTTCAGTTCCACCAGTTCCTTGATGCGTTCACCCAGCGAGAAGCGTTCTTTGGCTTCGGTGCTGTATACTTGTTCCACCTTTTGGCGGAAGTCCTTCAGGTTATCGCCCAGCGGGCGGAGCAGATTGCCCAGGTGTTCGGTATTCAGCCTGGTAAAGTCTTCGGCTTTGCTCTGGAAGATACGGTTGGAGAGATTCTCGAACTCGGTGTTCATGCGCTTGTGCAACGCTTCGGCTTCTTCCTTCTGCAGCTTCAATAATTCTATTTCCTTCTTTGTCCCGCTGATTTCCGCCCTCAGTGCGGCAGACTTGCGGTCTGCCGCCAGATAGCCGACTACGGTTCCGATGATTATCCCTATAATCAGTAATACTATCTCCATAAGTGTTTTGAAGTGTCCGCCTTATTGTGTCAATATTTCGTTTCCGTCTTCAGTAATCAGGATTTGGCTTTCCCATTGGGCAGAAGGCAGTCCGTCGTCTGTGCAGACGGTCCATCCGTCGGCTTCGTCGATAAAGACTTCGTAGCTTCCCATGTTAATCATCGGTTCGATGGTGAACGTCATGCCCGGCACTATCAGCATGCCCGTACCACGTTTGCCGAAGTGTTCCACATCCGGTTCTTCGTGGAACTTGACGCCGCAGCCATGTCCGCAGAGGTCGCGTACCACGCTGTATCCGTTCTTTTCCGCATGCTCCTGGATGGCGGCGCCTACGTCACCGAGGCGTGCCCAGGGCTGTGCGGTCTGTATGCCTATGTCACGGCATTCTTTGGTGACCTGTACCAGTCTCTGCATGTCGGGGCTGACTTCGCCAATCATGAACATGCGTGATGCGTCGGCAAAGTAACCTTTGTAAATGGTGGATACATCGACATTTACAATATCACCGCTTTTCAGGAATTCCCTGGTGCTGGGAATGCCGTGGCACACTACATCGTTGATGCTGGTACACACACTTTTGGGGAAGCCTTCGTACATGAAGGGGGCGGGGATGGCGTCGTGGTCTGTGGTGAAGCAATACACCATATGGTCAATTTCAGCTGTGGACATGCCTTCGCGAATGTTCTCGGAGAGATAATCCAGCAGGGCAGTGTTGATTTTGGCGCTTGCGCGGATACCGGCCAACTGCTCCTCGGTGCGGAGTGCGCTTCGCATCGGCAGTTTATATCCTTCTTTCTTATAATGTTGAATTTTGGCTTCTACTTCGTCGGAATAGTTTTTAGGAGTAAACCGGACTCCTTTCATGAACTTTTTCATTGTCTTTTCTTTTTTATGAGACTGCAAAAATACACAATAATGCAGGTGCTTGTACTATCAAGAGCCGAAAAAACATTCGTTTTCTTTATCCCGATACCAGCTTAGAGGGTATTCACCACTTCTATTTCGCTTCTTGAACTGTCTATCCTCCGTACTTGTATCTGGGTCTTTATGCGCTCTTTCAGTCCTTCCACGTGACTGATGATGCCTACCTTCTTGCCACCCATCTGGTGCAGTTTTTCCAATGTGTCCATAACGGTGTTCAGATAGTCGCTGCTCAGTGTGCCGAAACCTTCGTCGATGAACAGTGTGTCTACCGAGAGGCTCTGGCGGCTGAGGGAAGAAAGTCCGAGGGCAAGTGACAGAGATACCAGGAAGCTTTCGCCGCCCGATAAGGTGCATGCCGGACGTGCCGCACCTCCTTGATGGAAGTCGCGCAGCAGGATGGTGAGCGAACCGGCCTGGCACTCCAGTTCGTAGCGGTCGGTCAAGCGTTGCAGATAGAAATTGGCGCCTGCCAGCAGTTCTTTCAAGACGAAGCTCTGGGCTATGTTGCGGAAGTTCTTTCCCCGTTCGTCACCGAAGTGGCGGCAGAGGCGGTCCCACTTCAGATACTCTTCGCGCAGCCGGTCGGCACGTTCCTTTTCTTCCTTTATCCGGTCGATGTTGCGGGTGTTTTCTTCCAGGCGTAACTTCTGCTGGCCGATGGATTGGTTGCCGGCGGTTATCTTTTCTTCGAGATTCGCGATGAGTGCATCCAGGGTTTCGAGGTTTTCGTTTTCTTCTATTTCGGGCTTCCGGTTGATGTGCTCTTCCACTTGTCCGGTGGCCAGATGAAAGGAGGTCGATGCAGCTACTTCTTCCTCTTTAAGTGTCTGCAGTGAGGCACGCAATGCTTCTATCCGGGAGCCGGACCAAGCGGATAGGACGGTGATACGCTCCTCGTCGAGAGTGGGGTTGGCGGCATAGAACCCGGTTAAATCCTTTTGCAGCCTTGCCATTTGGTCTGCGGTGGAGGATATGCTTTGTTTCAGTCCGCTTGCTTGTGTATTCAGATTATTCCAGGCAATCCCCAGGTCCTTGATTTCCATTTCCTGTGTAGCTGCAGGTGCGTTGCGCCAGTCGGGGAATGCGGCATCGATGCTTTCCTTGTTGATGTTTATCCCTTCCAGCTCTTTGTGGATAAGGGCAATGGCGGATTTCAGTTCTCTTTGTTTTTCCTGCGCCAGCCGGTAGTTGCGCGTAGCTTGCGTCAGGCGGTCAATAAAGGAGAGGGGGGAGTTCTCCCATTCCGTGTTCCATCCTTCCCAGAGGATGTGGGGAGTGACGCGGTCCATGGTGGCACGTATGTTCTCTTCGTTGGCGGTGAGCGACTCGTAATTGACGATGTTGTTTTTCAGCTCATTCAGCACTCTGTCGGCAGAGTTGAAGGCTTGGCGTGCAGCGTCCACATGTTTTTGGCATTCGTCCTTTTGCCGTTGCAGAGTTATGATTTGTGCGCTGAGCTTTTGAACTTCCGTGAGCTTTTCGTTCAGTTTGTCTGCTTCCAGCTTGTTCTCTTCCAGTAGCTTCTTCAGGGTTTCGCCGGTGGTTGTGGAGAGGCCGACGTCGTTGCATTGGGCGCATTTGGCCTGTGCGTCAGTACGGGCAAGGTTGTAGCTCCGGAGCGCTCTTGCTGTGGACTGACGGGCATTCTCTGCCAGCGTTCCGTAGGTATTGGATTCTGTCCGGTTGTTGTTCAATGCCTGCTCGGTTTCCTTGTATTCTTTCTCTTTTGTTTCCAGGGAGGTGCGTATGGGAGCAAGGACAGACTGGAAATCTTCATCTTTGCAAAGCGATTTTATTTCTTGTCCGCACACGGGGCAAGTATCCCCGACGACAAGCCGGGAGCGTGTTTCCTTTGCCCACTCTTCTACGGCTTCCTTTTGCTTGTCGTAGAGGGTGCGGATGTCATCATAACTTGTTTTCTTGCTGTCGAATGCCGTTTGCAGGAGGACGTATTGCTTTTGGCACGCCTCCACTTTGGCGTTCAAAGCCTTTTCGTTTTCCTTTGCCTCGTTCAGTGTCCTTTCCGTTTCAGCCAGTAAAGACAAGGCGCTCAATGCTTGCAGCAGGTTCTCCCGTCCGGCATCGAGTTTGTTTTTCTTGTCTTGCAGGGCAGGGCGGTCCATGGTTTCAAGCTGCTTGTTCCGGAGGTTTATTTCGTTTTGCAATGTATGGTTCTCTTGTTCTTTCCGGGTGAGGGCAGCTTCCTTGTCGGTACGCTCCTTGACTTTTACGGGTTGTTGCGCGGCAAGTCTTTCAAGGTGCGCGTTGTAGGTGCCGATGCGTGTTTGGGCATCGAGTGCGGATTTTAGGCCGGTAATGATGGATTGGCTTTGCTCGAACATGGGCAGTAAGGGCGAATGCTCTTGCAAGTACTTCTCGGCACGATGCAGCTTGTCTTCTTGCTCTTTCAGGAAACCGCATAGCCACTTGCTTCCTCCGTCCAGCCGGGCAAAGGATGCTCTTAACATTCCGGCTTGTGCATAGTTCTGTTGTTGTTGCTGTTGCTGCTGTTTCAAGGTAGAGAGCCAGTTGCGGGCGTCGGCGGTGGCATTCCATTCTTTAATCAGGAGTTCTTTCTGTTTGAATTCGTCCGATTGCAGTTGCGCTTGCTTCCCTTCCCACATCTTCTTTTGCTGTTCACGGGTGAGGAGGAGTTCGGAGTATTTCTTCAGCCAGTCCCGTTTTGCGAGGGCGGTAGTTTTCTGCTCATTGGCTTCCTTTGACTCCGGCATTTTGCGTGGCTATGGCTTCCTTGATTGCAGTGACTTCTTCTTCTGCCAGGATGTGGATGCCTTCCAGCTTCCGGTTCTGGTTTTCGTATTCCGTCCGTCTTTCCTTGGTGGCGGCATATATTTCGGCACCTATTTCGGAGTAGATACTTGTACCGGTCAGCTTTTCCAGAATATCCGATTTTTCGCTTTCCTTGCTTTGCAGGAACTTGGTGAAGTCGCCTTGCGCCAGCATGGTGGTGCGGCAGAATTGTTCGAAGGTCAACCCCACTGCAGCTTGTATTTCCGCCTTTATCTCATTCTTTTTGTTGAGCTGTGCGCCGCTTTTATTGTTTTCCAGTGTCCAGCGCACATCCTGCACGGCTCCTGAAATCTTGCGGTGTGCCCGCGCCACGTACCATCGGGCGGTGTAGGGCATTTCGTTTGAGCCGGTAAACTCCAGCTCCGTCCATGCTTCACTGGTGTTACGGCGCATCAGTTGTCGGCTGTCGTTGATGGCAACATCTTCCTTTTTGGCAGAGAAAGTCTGGCTCAGGTCTTTGTATTTTTCGTTCTCGGCATGGTCCATGCGGGGCGTTTCGTTGTAGAGTGCCAGGCAGATGGCGTCGAGAATGGTTGTCTTCCCTGCACCCGTCTCGCCGCAGATAAGGAAAAGGGATTCCTCGCTTAGCGGTCCGTTCTCAAAGTCGATGACGGCATCTTCTATGGAGGCAAGGTTCTTTATGGTGAGTTTCTGGAGTTTCATGTTCCGGACAAATGATTAGGAGTTGTTCTTGCTTTTCACTTTTTGCATGACAGTCTCCATCAGCTGGCAAAGTTCTGGGTCCATCTCTTCTCCTTCGGTTTCGCGGTAGTAGAGTCTGGCTATTTCCAGGGGAGACATTTCCTGCATCTCTTGGATGGAGATAGGCTTGCTCTCGTCAGTGTCGGCCTGCCGCTCTCGGGTAGTCTTGATGTAGCAATATTTGCATGCCTTGCCTTTGGCGGCGTTCGAGGCTTTTTCGTTGCAGTCGGGGGGCAGGTAGCCTTTTGTCAGCACATTCAGACGGAGGTATGCAGGTTTCTCTTCCGGATATTCTTCCAGTAATTTCAAGGCGTCTTCGAAAGGTGTCGGGTCATGGGGAAGTGTGACGAGCGGAATCGGATTTTCAATTTCCCTTGTACTGATTTGTGGTTCTGCCCCTTTCTCCAACTCGATGATGGAGATGGAGTGCGGATAGGTTTCGTCGAAGCTGACGGGGAGGGGAGTGCCGCAATAGCGTGCGTGGTGATGACTGCCTTTGATGTCCTGAGGGCAATGGATGTGTCCGAGTGCCAGGTAGTCGTATCCTTCTCCCATAGCGCTGAGGGGAACATACTCTATTCCGCCAATACTCTCATCGTGCCCGCTACGGTCGCTGCCTTCAATGGAGAGATGGGCCATGAGGACGACGGGAAGCTGTGCCGTATTCCGTTTCTTCACTTCGTCCAGCAGTGCCTGGAAGAAGCGTGCCTGTCGTTGGTCGCGCGGTGTTTCAGTGTCCAGCAGGGGGAAGTTTTGCGGATAGACGTGGGGCACGGCAATGACGTAGCCTATTGTCTTTTTTTCATTGTTTATCTCGATGATGTGCTTGTCCAGATTCACTTCCTCGGCTGTACGTTCGATGTTTCCCACAACGTTCAAGCCGAAGTGCTGCCAGAGGCTGCTGTCTATCTCCAATTTGGAGCTGCTGTCGTGGTTTCCGGCGGTGACTACGATGGCCATTCCGGGGCAGGCTTGGTGAATGTTCAGCATGGCGTCGGTGTACATCTTCTGCGTGGCGGCAGCGGGAGAGGAGTAGTGGTAGATATCTCCGCTTACCACCATGGCGTCGGGCTGCTCTTCGGTTACTATGCGGGTGAGTTGCCGTAGGAAGGATTGCTGCTCGGCGGTGCGGTCGTAGTTGTAGAGGGTGTGTCCCAGGTGCCAGTCGCTGGTATGTAGTATTTTCATTGTTTTTGTTACTTCAATGGATGTGGGTTATGGTTTCCTTAGAATATAAATCTTGTGTGTTCCTCGTCCTTTGTAGTCGATGCCCGATTCGGGATTGGCTATCCATTCGCGCAACTCGCGGGAGGCGGCAGACTTCAATAAGCCGGTCAGTTGGCAATAGTCGGCTTGGGTCATGAAGCTGTTCTTTTCCAGGTATTTTTTTGCCCGTTCCAGCCGTTCCTGCGGAGAAAACACTTGTGAGGAGCGTTGGAATTTGTCGGTGGAACGTTTCAGGTGGCAATGGCGAGCGGTACGGTACAGTAGTTCTTTGTCCACCTTGAAATGTATGTCCTTCAGGCAGATGCTGACGGCGTTTCGCTTGGTGTCTCCTTCTTCGCCCGTCTCCCGTTCACGGTCTTGCCGCAGACCGAGGGCAGGGGTGAATACTCCTAAGTTGTCAATCTTCACGGAGTAACCTTGCCCCATTTGGTAGGCTATTTCGTCGGTGATGGCTTGCACCAGTCCGATGATGTCTCCTCGTGTGAAGGATGAGGCGTATGCTATCTTTTCGGTGATGGTTTCCAAGTCCACCTGCCCGTATAGTTTCATTCGTGGGTAGAGAATGCGTTTGCCGTCTTCTCCCGGCAGGTTCAGTTCCTGCATGTTGTATTCTGCCATGATGGTAGCGTTGTTATGAGGTTCGTTTGTTTATTGGGGCTTACAGAGTTTGTCCCAAGGTTGCGGATGTGTATGCCAAGGTTGGGGATTTCTATCCCAAGGCTTGGGATAGACAAACCAAGGGCGAAGGTAATTCTTTATCTCTATACTTGCAAACTTTACTATTAGTAGTTAGGAAGTTTTTTATTGGTAGTCGGGAAGTTTTTTGTTATAGGTTTGAGAGAGGAATTGAAAAAAACGTTATCTTTGTTACATAAGAGAAGTGCATGAATGATGAACAAAACTAAAATTAAGCGATATATGAAACATTATCCGGACTTATTATTGTTGTTTGCCTTATTGTCCGTTACCACAATGATTAAAGCACAAATATCGATAAGACCTTATAGCGAATGGGAAGCAACCCAGTTTGTTGCAGTGAACGGACATCAGCCCGAAGACTATGTAACGCCAGATAATAATTGGGAAATACTATACAATTTACGGACTCCACGTACTCAAGCCGAACTTCGTGAAATGGGTATTAAATGCTCTGATAGCCAATTATTGTTATTGGAAGTAGGTGGACTTGTCAGTAAAACAAAAGGAAAATGGAAAGCTACTATACCCATTCTCGACAAAGAACAGACCAATTCTCTAAGAAGCTTAAGTAAGGAGATTGCTGAATCCATGTATGTCAAAACAAAGGCAGACTTTATATCATTGGCACAAACTATCAGTGAAATGGGATTCAAGAACAATGTACTCTCACTTGTTTTTTCATACCTTCTGGATGGAAAAATGTGGACAAAGTTAGTCTTGTTTGAGGATGTTGACAATTATACAAGCTGGAGTGGCTGTTACTGGGTATTATACGAATCAAGAAATGGCTTTGCATGCGGTACGAATGGTTTCGGAGAACAGAATTTGATTTTGACTTACATCAATAGCGGCATTGCTCCTGACAACGACATTATGGACCATTGTGCTGATGAAATAGCACAGTTCGGAAAAGTAACAGATGCCAAACTCGTTTCTCAGTTAAAACCTTATGGGCTGGTAGATGATAATGGAGATGTATTATTTCCTATTATAAAGAAACGGCAAGACCGCTTTCATCAAATAACTGAAAAATTGGTAAACTCTATCAGTGCGGAACTAAAGAATAATTGTGGCTCCTTAGCAAGCCAATATGGTATTGACAATGAAAAAGTGGCAATGGTGATGCTGTACCATGAAGTCATGTGGGATTTGGTAGATAATCTGATTCAAGATAGGATAATCTTCACTCCAGCTATTTTCAAAGATGAAGAATCGAATAAAGAACGATTGAATGAAGTCGTTTTCTTCATAGAAGGAGGATTAATGCAATAATAATTCGATAGAGAAAAGGACATTTGACTTTGAAGAGTTTTCTGTAAATGTATTTCAAGTGCATAGAAAATAGCCAATTAAAAATAAAGAATTATGTACGAATGGGCCAATGAAATGAACTGTGCCGTAACTGTATGCGACACAAAGGGAATCATCCTATATATGAACGAGAAAGCATGCCGTACGTTTGCCAAACACGGTGACCTGATAGGCAAGAATCTCTTTGATTGCCACAACCCGCAATCGCAAACCAAGATACGCGAACTGCTGGAGACGGGGGGAGTGAATGCCTACACCATTGAGAAGAACGGTGTCAGGAAAATGATTTATCAGACGGCATGGAAGCAGGACGGAGTGGTCGGTGGTCTGGTGGAGATTTCGATGGAAATACCCGGAGAGATGCCACACTATATGAGAAAATAACAAAATGATATATGATATGAAAACACTTTCTAATTCAGAACTGACAATTAAAGTCTCCCCGCATGGGGCCGAGTTATGCAGTATCTTGCATGATGGAAAAGAATATCTTTGGCAGGCAGACCCCGCTTTTTGGAAACGGCATTCTCCGGTGCTTTTTCCCATTGTAGGTAGCGTTTGGGAGAATGAATACCGCCACGAAGGCGTTTCCTATGCATTGACGCAACACGGTTTTGCCCGCGATATGGATTTTGAATTGATGCTTGAACTGGAAGATGAAGTGCGTTATCGACTGGTTGACAGTGAGGAAACACGCAAGAAATATCCTTTCCCGTTTTGCCTTGAGATAGGCTATCGGATAGAGGGAAAGAAGATTGAGGTGCTTTGGAAAGTCATCAATACCGGAACACGCGAAATGCACTTCCAGATAGGGGCCCATCCGGCTTTCTATTACCCGGACTATGATACGGAGACAACGGACCGTGGATATTTCGGCTTTGATAAGACGGAAGGTTTGCACTATATCCTTATCTCCGAGAAAGGATGTGCCGCTCCGGATAAGGAATATTTGCTTGAGTTGACAGATGGCCTGCTGCCTTTGGACATCCACTCCTTTGATAAAGATGCCCTGATTCTGGAAAACAGTCAAGTGAAAGAAGTTACATTATATAATAAGGAGAAGAAGCCCTATCTCAGTCTGTATTTCGACACTCCGGTGGTGGGGTTGTGGTCGCCTCCGGCCAAGAATGCTCCGTTTGTCTGCATCGAGCCGTGGTACGGGCGTTGTGACCGTGCCCATTATAAGGGCGAATATAAGGATAAGGACTGGATGCAGCACTTGGCGCCGGGAGGAGTCTTTAAAGGTGGGTATACAATTGATATAAGATAAAAAATGAAGAAGGATACTGAAAATAATTCGGTATCCTTTTTATTTGGAGAATGCAATGTCATTATCTTTGCGCCCGGTAAAAAATATAGGTTGTTTTTTAAGGTATGAAGAAGAGTCTTATTGCATTGGCGTTCGGCACATTGGGGCTAGGGATTGCCGAATTTACGATGATGGGTATTTTGCCCTATGTGGCTACTGATTTGGGAATCAGCATTCCCGTGGCCGGTCATTTCATTTCTGCGTATGCGTTGGGTGTTTGTTTTGGTGCGCCCATGCTGCTCCTGGCCCGTAAACGCCCGTTGAAGCAGATTCTGCTGGTCTTGATGGCATTAATGATTGTGGGTAATATTTGTGCGTCTATGGCACCCAATTATTGGGTCTTGCTGTTGGGACGTTTTGTTTCCGGACTTCCTCATGGCGCTTATTTTGGGGTGGCTTCCATTGTTGCGGGAAAATTGGCTGATAAGGGGAAAAGCTCGGAGGCGGTTTCAATTATGATAGCGGGAATGACTGTGGCCAATCTGTTTGGGGTGCCGTTGGGTACTTCGTTGAGCCATACACTGTCTTGGCGTGCCACGTTTCTGCTGGTAGGTGCCTGGGGATTGATAACATTGTACTACATTTGGCGTTGGGTACCGCAGGTCGAAGGACTGAAAGACACGGGATTTAAAGGACAGTTCCGTTTTTTGAAGAAGCCGGCGCCGTGGCTCATATTGGGAGCTACGGCTTTGGGCAACGGTGGCGTATTCTGCTGGTATAGCTACATCACCCCGTTGCTGACCGAGGTTTCCGGTTTTAGTGCGGAAAGCATTACAGCGCTGATGGTACTGGCAGGATTCGGAATGGTTGTCGGCAATCTGGTCAGTGGGCGCATGTCCGACCGGTACACTCCGGGAAAGGTAGGTACGGTGGTGCAAGGGATGATATGTGTTATTTTATTATTGATATTTTTACTCTCGCCCCATCCGTGGTGTTCGGCAATATTGATGACACTCTGTACGGCAGGTTTGTTTGCCGTCTCCAGTCCGGAGCAGGTGTTGATGATTCGTGTGGCCCCTGGGGGAGAAATGTTGGGAGGCGCTTGTGTGCAGATGGCCTTCAATTTGGGGAATGCTATCGGAGCCTATATCGGAGGTCTTGCCTTGAGTGGAGGATACCGTTATCCCGCATTGGCAGGCGTACCGTTTGCACTGATGGGATTTATTTTATTCCTTGTCTTCTACAAGAAATTCCAGGATAAGTATTAAGTGTTTCATTTTTTTTGTGTATGTTTGTCCGCAAGTATTAACTAAACTCGATAACTTATGAAGACTTTGAATTATGTGAAGATATTGCTGTTGTGTGTATTTACGATTGGGCTGGCGTCTTGTGGGGATGATGTATATTATACCATGCAGAATAGCGACGACAAATTGTGTGGGAAGACGTGGATAGAAGAATATCAGACGGAAAACAAAGATGGAGTTGAAGTGTTATGCAGTCATCAGCTGAAGTTTGCCAAGGCTGATAATTCTGGACAGGAAATCTGGGAGTATTATCGCGGAGGCGAGTCCCGTCCCTATGAAACGACTTCACGTACTTTTACTTGGAAATGGATGGATAAGTCTATGGAGGGGTTGACTCTGAATTATGGTGCCGGTGAAATCAAGTATTTTGATAATGTATGGGTGCGCGAACATTATTTATCCGGTAAACTGGATGGAGTGGTTGTTATGATGGTAGATGCTAATTATAAATAAAGTATGGCTTATGAATAATATGTTGAAATACACAAAAATGTTATTGTTGTTTGTCCTTGTATTAGGATTGACATCATGTGATAGTGAGGAAGAAACGGAATATAATCTGCCCGGTGAATGGTATACATCTGAAGAAATAGATTTCGGGGCATATACTTGGGGTAGGGGGACGATTATGACCTTTAACGCGCGCAACCAAGGTACTATTGGTTCATATGGCGACCCGAATTATTTGCTTTTCAGATGGAATTGGGTTAGTGGGGCTTACAATCTGATGGAATTGGAATTCTATGATGATGGCAGCATGGCTTACATTGAAGGAGCCATGGCTGATTCTTATTCTTTCAGTGGTACTTGGTATAATAGCTGGAGGGAATATCAAGATAATATTCACGGACAGCCTTTTCGTATGCGTCGGCAATGACGACATGCTTATCAATAAAAAACGGAGCAAATCAATTGCTCCGTTTTTTATTGTATGTCAGCTTTTTACTTATTCTTCAAAACCAATTTCTTGAACTCTCCCGGATAAGGTGTTTCAAACCGCATCAGCTCTCCCGTGACGGGATGATAGAAACAGAGTTTGAAAGCATGCAGGGCCAAGCGTCCGATAGGATTTACGTCTTCCAGTCCATAGCGTCCGTCGCCGATAATGGGATGCCCCAAATCCTGCATGTGTACACGTATCTGGTTTTTTCGTCCCGTTTCCAGGTTCAGTTCAACGAGAGAGTATCCATTGGCTCGTTTGATGGTACGGTAATGCGTAATGGATTCTTGTCCCCCGTCATCTGTCGGGCTGGAGTATACATACAGCTTACGGTCTGTCAACCAAGAAACCACGGTTCCTGCATCTTTTTCCATCTCGCCGACCACTACGGCTACGTATCGCCGGTCTGTTACAATGTCATGCCAGTTATCGCGTAGTGTACGTTGGGTTTTCTCGTCTTTGGCAAACATCATCAAGCCGGAGGTGTCACGGTCCAGGCGGTGCACGATGTGTACACGGTGCTGCTTGCCCGAGCGTTGCACGTATTCATTCAAGATGGTATAGGCGGTACGTTCCTTTTGCCGGTCAGTGTTGACGGACAGCAAACCCTGCATCTTCTCTATCACGATGATATAGGCATCCTCGTATACAATCTTCATCAGTTTATGGTTGAACTCTTTACGTCCCTTCTCACGGCTGATTTGTACTTTCATACCCGGTTTCAGGGGAAAATTGTATTGTGTAGTGATAACGCTGTCCACATATATAATGCGTTTGCTCAGCAATGATTTCAGCTTGGTGCGGCTGGCGTCCGGCATTTTAGCTGCCAGAAACTCCATGAGCTCCATCGGTTCCTTCACCATGTAGTCCGTATATTGTGTGCGGGCTCTTGCTGTAATTTTTTCTTTTGCCACGACTGGTTTTAATTTACGATTAGACAATTTACAATTTACGATTGAAAACTACTTGGACTTTCAATCTTTTAATTCCAATAATACTACGTTTTCCACATGGTGGGTGTGCGGGAACATGTCTACCGGTTGAACGGCCTTCACTTTATATTTCGCATCGAGCAGTTGCAGGTCGCGCGCCTGCGTAGCCGGATTACAGCTGACGTATACGATGCGTTTGGGTTCGGCAAACAGAATGACATCCACTACATCCTGGTGCATTCCGGCACGGGGAGGGTCGGTGATGATGACATCGGGACGGCCGTATTGGTTGATGAAGTCTTGTGTCAGCATGTCTTTCATATCTCCGGCAAAGAACAATGTATTTTTAATTCCGTTAATCTCGGCATTGACCTTGGCGTCTTCAATGGCTTCGGGCACATATTCTATGCCGATTACCTGGCGTGCGTGCTTGGATACGAAATTGGCAATGGTACCCGTGCCGGTATAAAGGTCATAAACAAGCTCGTTACCGGTCAGTCCGGCAAAGTTGCGCGCTACTTTGTAGAGGTTGTAGGCTTGTTCGGAGTTGGTCTGATAGAAAGATTTGGGACCTACCTTGAAGCGCAGTCCCTCCATTTCCTCGAAGATGTGGTCTTTTCCCTTGAAGGTGTGTACCTCGAGGTCGGTGATGGTATCGTTGCACTTATTATTAATAATGTATAGCAGGGAAGTGATTTCGGGGAATGTATCTGCTATGTATTGCAGCATTTGCTTGAACAGAGCCATTTCCTCCTCTTTCTCTATCTTGCAGATGAGGATTACCATCAGTTCGCCGGTGGTAGAGGTACGCACAATCATATTGCGTAGCATTCCTTCATGCGTACGCAGGTTGATGAAGGAATAGTTGTGCTGGTAGGCATAGTCGCGTACCGCATTGCGGATGCGGTTGGATATATCGTCCTGCAACCAGCACTTTTCTATGGCAAGCACTTTATCGAAAGCATTGGGAATATGGAAGCCTACGGCATTCATCTGTTCGTACACGACATTCTGCTGAACCTCTTCTGTCGTCAGCCAACGTTTGTTGGAAAAAGTGTACTCCAGTTTATTCCGGTAGAACTGAGTTTTTTCTGAACCTAATATCGGAGAGATTTCCGGCAATTCGATTTTGCCGATGCGGGTGAGGTTGTCCGTTACTTGTTTTTGCTTATACTTGATTTGCTCGGAATAGGGGAGAACCTGCCATTTGCAACCGCCGCATACACCATAATGTTGGCAGAATGGAACTGCCCGTACTACCGAATATTCATGGAATTTCACAGCCTCGGCTTCAGCATAATGATGCTTTTTTCTCTTAATTTGCAGGTCAACTACATCGCCGGGGACGACATATGGTACGAAAATCACCAAATCATTGACTTTTGCGATGGCTTTTCCTTCGGCAGCCACATCCGTAATTGTCACCTTCTCCAGTAGGGGAAGTTCTTTTCTTTTCTTGCCACTTTTACACCAATCTAATAAATTCTCCGGCAAAAATAGACATTTTTTCGGGATTTCTCTCTATGAAATGAAATATTAAAGATTGCAATGTCGAAATTGCATTTTAGCATAAAGTTTTTTCTGAAAAAGTTTTCTAGTCTGCGAAATATACTTAGATTTGCGAGCAGAAAAGAGAAATCACTATCAAAAACTTTAAATTTATATTATGGACAAAAAAAGAGTTTATACCTTTGGTAACGGCCAGGCAGAAGGAAAGGCCGATATGAGAAACCTTTTGGGTGGGAAAGGTGCTAACCTTGCAGAAATGAACCTTATAGGGGTTCCGGTTCCTCCGGGCTTTACAATAACGACAGAAGTTTGTACGGAATATTATGAAATGGGGCAGGATAAAGTCGTTGCTCTGTTGAAGAATGAAGTTGAACAAGCCATTGCCCATGTGGAAACACTGATGCGTTCCAAATTCGGTGATGTGGAGAATCCGTTGCTGGTTTCGGTACGTTCCGGTGCTCGCGCTTCCATGCCGGGCATGATGGACACTATCCTGAATCTTGGCTTGAATGACGAAGTGGTGGAAGGCCTGACGCGCAAGACGGGCAATGCACGCTTTTCGCATGGGACTCTTACCGTCGTTTCGTACAGATGTATGGTGACGTGGTATTGGGTATGAAACCGGTGAACAAGGAAGATGTAGACCCGTTCGAGGCTATTATAGAAGAGGTGAAACATGCTAAAGGCGTGAAGCTGGATAACGAGCTTGAGGTGGAAGACCTTAAGGAACTCGTGAAGAAGTTCAAGGCTGCGGTGAAAGAACAAACCGGAAAAAGACTTCCCGACTTGTGCCTACGAGCAGTTGTGGGGTGCCGTTTGTGCCGTATTCAACTCCTGGATGAACGAACGTGCTATTCTTTACCGTAAGATGGAGGGCATACCCGATGAATGGGGTACTGCCGTAAGCGTTCAGGCTATGGTATTCGGTAATATGGGCGAGAGCTCTGCTACGGGTGTTTGTTTTAGCCGCGATGCTGCTACCGGTGAGGACCTTTTCAATGGCGAGTATTTGATTAATGCACAAGGTGAAGACGTGGTTGCCGGTATCCGTACTCCGCAACAGATTACAAAAATCGGTTCTCAACGTTGGGCTGAATTAGCCGGTGTAAGCGAAGAAGAACGTGTCAGCAAATATCCTTCCATGGAGGAGGCTATGCCGGAAATCTATAAGGAACTGGATGCTTTGCAGACAAAACTCGAAAATCACTACCGTGATATGCAGGATATGGAGTTTACAGTACAAGAGGGTAAACTCTGGTTCCTCCAGACCCGTAACGGTAAGCGTACCGGAGCCGCTATGGTGAAGATTGCCATGGACTTGCTCCATCAAGGTATGATTGACGAAAAGACTGCATTGATGCGTTGTGAGCCCAATAAGTTGGACGAACTGCTCCACCCGGTATTTGATAAGACAGCTCTGAAACAAGCTAAGGTGTTGACTCGTGGTCTTCCCGCTTCTCCGGGTGCCGCTACGGGACAAATCGTATTCTTTTGCCGATGATGCTGCCGAATGGCATGCTGCCGGCAACCGTGTGGTGATGGTCCGTATCGAGACTTCTCCGGAAGATTTGGCAGGTATGGCAGTTGCCGAAGGTATCCTGACTGCCCGCGGTGGTATGACTTCGCATGCGGCAGTGGTTGCTCGTGGTATGGGTAAGTGCTGTGTGTCTGGTGCAGGTGCCTTGAACATCGACTACAAGGCGCGTACAGTGGAAGTGGATGGTGTACTGTTGAAAGAAGGTGACTATATCTCCTTGAACGGAAGCACCGGTGAAGTATATAAAGACAAGGTGGAGACAAAAGCAGCTGAGCTGTCCGGTGACTTTGCGGAACTGATGGATTTGGCAGACAAATATACGAAGCTGCAGGTTCGTACCAATGCGGATACTCCTCATGATGCCGCAGTAGCACGTAATTTTGGCGCTGTGGGTATCGGTCTTTGCCGTACGGAACACATGTTCTTTGAAGGCGAGAAGATTAAAGCCATGCGCGAGATGATTCTGGCAGAAAATGCAGAAGGGCGCCGCAAGGCTTTGGCTAAGATTCTTCCCTACCAGCAAGCTGACTTCAAGGGAATTTTCAAGGCAATGGAAGGCTGTCCGGTGACGGTGCGTCTGCTTGATCCTCCTTTGCATGAGTTTGTTCCCCATGACCTGAAGGGACAGCAGGAAATGGCAGATACGATGGGCGTGAGCCTCCAGTATATCCAGCAACGTGTTGAGGCACTTTGTGAGCATAATCCGATGTTGGGTCATCGTGGTTGCCGTTTGGGAAATACATATCCTGAAATTACACAGATGCAGACGCGTGCCATCCTCGGTGCTGCTTTGGAATTGAAGAAGGAAGGTGTTGAAACCCATCCTGAAATCATGGTGCCTCTGACTGGTATCTTTTATGAATTCAAGCAGCAGGAAGACGTGATTCGTGCTGAGGCTGCCCAGTTGTTTGAAGAAGTGGGTGACAGTATTGACTTCAAGGTGGGTACGATGATTGAGATTCCGCGTGCCGCCTTGACTGCCGACCGCATTGCTTCCTCTGCCGAGTTCTTCTCATTCGGTACGAACGACTTGACTCAGATGACATTTGGTTATTCACGCGACGATATCGCTTCCTTCCTCCCGATTTATCTGGAGAAGAAGATTCTGAAAGTAGACCCGTTCCAGGTACTCGACCAGAATGGTGTAGGACAGTTGGTGCGCATGGCTACTGAAAAGGGACGTGCTATCCGTCCGGATTTGAAGTGCGGTATCTGCGGCGAACATGGCGGTGAGCCTTCTTCTGTGAAGTTCTGCCACAAAGTTGGCTTGAATTATGTCAGCTGTTCTCCGTTCCGTGTGCCTATTGCACGTCTGGCTGCGGCGCAGGCTGCCATTGAAGGCTGATTTCAATAATACTGAATAATGACATTTATGGGCTGCATGCTTTACTTGGTAATGGCATGCGGCCTATTTTGTTGGAAAAAACTGTAGTTTCTATTAATTTATTTGTATTTTCTTTAGTATATTTGCTTCCCATAATTTTATAGTTTCCAATAAGCAAGCAAAAAACGATGATATTGACAATTACGGCAGCATACGATGTTTGGACGAATGACTTCTATCAGAATAATGAAGCATTGGTATATAGTTTTGGGATAATTGTCATTCTGCTTTTGGTCATCATGATAATCATTTCCATCAGCAAGAGCAAAAGGTTGAAGACGTTGCAGCGCATCAATGAGGTTGCCGAAGAATCCAACCAGCTGAAGAATGCTTTCATCGCTAATATGACTCACGAAATTCGTACTCCTTTGAATGCCATTGTAGGCTTTACAACTATGCTTGCCGAAATGGATGATCTGGACAGAGAAACCCGTATGGCTTTTCTGAAGGAGCTTAATGATAACAAGGACTCGCTGCTGCAACTGGTCAATGACTTGCTGGACTATTCGAAGATTGAGGCAAATACTCTGGAATATAACGATGGAGAAGTGGATGTAAACGCGCTGATTGATGAAGTCTGTACGACGGAGAATATGCGCTCGCATCCCACGGGCATTCAGGTGGAGTTTGTAGAACGGTTGCCTCAATGCCGTTTGGTGGTAGACCGCGTGCGTTTTGCCCAAGTCATAGGTAACTTGGTGAGGAACGCCTTGAAGTTTACGGAGATGGGCAGTGTGAAAATCGGTTGCAGGAGATTGAGCAACCATAACTTCTATTTTTATGTGGCAGATACAGGCTGTGGTATCGATGAAGTGGGAAGACATGCCATCTTTGAACGGTTTGTGAAGATGAACTACAATATCAAAGGTACGGGGTTGGGGCTTTCCATCACCAAATCTATTGTGGAGCACTATGGGGGAGGTATCGGTGTGGAGTCTAAGAAAGGGGAAGGCTCCACCTTCTATTTCACGTTGCCTGCCGGTATTGAATACAAAGAGTACGGTAAATTTTGATTTGCCAGTCCAAGAAGGCTCAATCAGCCATTTTCTTCAACTTCTTGAAGTGGCGGATTACTTCCAGATAATCGCGGTCGGTGCAGGCATTGAATTTATTCCATAAGTCACCCATTACAACGGCACCACCGAATCCGTAATCCTTAATCTCCAGTATGTTGTCGGGAGTAATGCCTCCCAAAGCCATGACTCTACTGTCTATGACCTTACTTTTTCCTGCTTGCCGCAACTCTTCGGCTGTGAAGCCGGACGTGACTCCGGACTTTGTGATGCAATTATATATCGGGCTTAGGAACAGATAGTCATAGAAATGCTTCTTGTTCTGCACTTCGTCCAGTGAATGGCAGGTGCAACTGATGTGGCCCGAATAGTCGTGGGGCTCTTTGGGATTGCGGGTGTTTAGATGAATCCCCATCAGGCTGAACTCTTCCTGCAGGTAGAAGTGCTCATGGGTAATGATGCGCTTATGGTATTTTTCGGGTATCAGCGTTAAAAGCCGTTCTGAATACATGGCGGGAGTTTCCGGCTTCCTCAGATGTAGAATATCCAACCCCTCTTCGAATAGTGCCGTGATAATCTTGTCTTCTTCCACAAAAAATGTGGGTGCTGTGACTACAATGAGCTTCATTTCTTTTGTTTAACTTTTAAGTTTAGCAAAGTTAATGAATACTTATGGTAGAAGCCAAAGAATTTCTTTAAAATATGTTAGATGGCTATTTTAAACAAGAAAACGCATTCTTGAACCTTAGTTGCTCAAGAATGCGTCATTAACATGTTTAGTGGGACCTTGTTACTTATTTCAGTCTTTTACCTACTACATCCCAGTCGATGATGCTCCACAGTTCGTTCACATGGTCGGCACGGCGGTTCTGGTAATCAAGATAGTAGGCATGTTCCCACACGTCGAATCCGAGTAGCGGAACAAGACCGGCGCGTACCGGATTGCTACCGTTGGCTTCTTTGGTGATGTGGAGTTTGCCGTTCTTGTCGGCAGACAACCAAGCCCATCCGGAGCCGAACAAGCCGACAGCTGCCGCGTTGAATTCCTTCTTGAAATTCTCAAAGCTGCCGAAGTCGCGTTTGATGGCTTCTGCCAGCTTGCCGGTAGGCTCGCTGTGGGCAGGCTTCGGAGCAAACTGTAAGAAGTATAATGTGTGGTTCAACACTTGTCCTGCATTGTTGAAGATGGCACCGTCCGGTGCTGTGGCAACAATGGTTACCAGGTCTTTGCCTTCAAATTCCGTTCCCGGAACGAGGTTGTTGAGGTTGTTCACATAGGTTTGCAGATGTTTACCGTAGTGGTAATCTATGGTTTGCTGACTGATTACAGGTTCCAGTGCATTGTTGGTGTAGGGAAGTTTTGGCATTTCGTAAGTCATAACTGTTATCATTAAAATCGTTAATATTGTATTCATAAGTTTCAATTATTTAATTTTGGAACTTTACTATATAAACACTATAACCTATAGAAATGTTCGTACGTCTCCGAAGCTTTTTTTATCTTTGCCTCCGTAAAAACAAAGGAAGAAAAAATATCATCATTTTAAGATTATACGGATATGCCCGATTATATAGAGGAACTGAACGAAGGACAACGGAACGCGGTGTTATACAATGACGGTCCGTCACTGGTGATAGCCGGTGCCGGTTCGGGAAAGACGCGCGTGCTGACCTACAAGATTGCTTATCTGCTGGAGAATGGCTACCAGCCTTGGAACATTCTGGCATTGACCTTTACCAACAAGGCGGCGCGCGAAATGAAGGAGCGTATAGCCCGTCAGGTGGGGCCGGAGAGGGCGCGCCATCTGTGGATGGGAACCTTTCACTCCATGTTCCTGCGCATTCTGCATGTCGAGGCCGGGTATATCGGCTTCACTTCGCAGTTTACCATTTACGATACGGCAGACAGTAAAAGCTTGATACGTTCCATTATCAAGGAAATGGGGCTGGATGAGAAAGTGTACAAGCCGGGGATGGTGCAGGCGCGTATCTCGAATGCCAAGAATCATCTGGTTTCTCCGGCAGGCTATGCCAACAACAAGGAGGCTTACGAAGGAGACCGTGCAGCCAAGGTTCCGGCGCTTCGCGACATCTACCAGAGATATTGGGAGCGTTGCCGGCAGGCAGATGCGATGGACTTCGACGATTTGCTGTTCTACACATTCCTGCTGTTCCGGGACCACCCCGAGGTGTTGGCGCGTTATCAGGACCAGTTCCGTTACATTCTGGTAGATGAGTATCAGGATACCAATTTTACACAGCACAGCATTGTGCTGCAACTTGCCAAGAACCATCAGCATGTCTGTGTGGTGGGGGATGATGCACAGAGTATCTACTCCTTCCGTGGTGCCGATATTGACAATATTCTCTACTTTACGAAAGTATATCCCGATACGAAGGTCTTCAAGCTGGAGCAGAATTACCGTTCCACCCAGACCATTGTCCGCGCGGCCAACAGCCTGATAGAAAAGAACCAGTGGCAGATACGCAAGGAAGTGTTCTCGGAAAAGGAGAAGGGAGAGGCCATTGGTGTGTACCAGGCATACAGTGATGTGGAAGAAGGGGATATTGTGGTGAATAAGATAGCTGAACTGCGGCGTGAAAAGCGCTATGCCTACTCTGATTTTGCGATACTCTACCGTACCAATGCGCAGAGCCGTATCTTTGAGGAAGCCATGCGCAAACGCAGTATGCCTTACCGTATTTACGGAGGCTTATCGTTCTATCAACGCAAGGAAATCAAAGATGTTATTGCTTACTTCCGTCTGATAGTGAATCCCAATGATGAAGAGGCTTTCAAACGTATTATCAATTATCCTGCACGGGGTATCGGAGATACGACAGTGGGAAAAATCATTGCTGCCGCCACCGGGCACAATGTAAGTTTGTGGACCGTGCTTTGTGAGCCGTTGGCGTATGGCTTGAACTTCAATAAAGGTACGGTGGGAAAGTTGCAGGCATTCCGCGAACTTATATCTGCCTTTATCACAGATGCTGCGGAGAAGAATGCCTACGAGATCGGTGCCGACATTATTCGCCAATCGGGCATCATCAATGATGTGTGTCAGGACAACTCTCCCGAGAATCTGAGCCGTAAGGAGAATATAGAGGAGCTGGTGAACGGTATGAGTGATTTTTGTGCCCAACGGCAGGAGGAAGGAAAACCGAACGTGTTGTTGGGTGACTTCCTTTCGGAAGTTTCCCTTCTTACCGACCAGGATTCGGATAAGGATGGGGACGATGAGAAGATAACCTTGATGACTGTACATTCGGCCAAGGGATTGGAGTTCAAGAATGTGTTTGTAGTGGGGATGGAGGAGAATCTTTTTCCCAGCGGCATGGTGGGTGACTCTCCCCGGGCATTGGAGGAAGAACGGCGGCTGTTCTATGTAGCCATCACACGTGCTGAAGAACACTGTTTCCTATCGTATGCAAAGACGCGTTTCCGATATGGCAAGATGGAGTTTGGCAGTCCCAGCCGTTTCCTGAAGGATATAGATATACGTTTCCTGCGTCTGCCTCAGGATGCGGGAATGTTCCGCAGGGTAGAGGAGGAAGCCGCCGCTTTCCGCAGGGAGAACGCCAGAGGCTTTGCGCCTGATAAGGAAGATGCTCCGTATGGAGGAAAAGAGCGTGTGTCTGTACGACCGAAACAGCAGATTATTGCGCCGACCGTTCCACGTAATCTGAAACGGGTGGCGCCTTCTGCAAATACGGCAAGTACATCGCCTTCTGCCGGCGGGTCTGCCAATCGTGTACAGCAGGGACAACTGATAGAGCACGAACGTTTCGGCCTGGGTGAAGTTTTGAAAGTGGAGGGCGAAGGAGACAATGCGAAAGCCACCATCCGCTTCAAGAATGCGGGAGACAAACAACTTTTGCTGCGCTTCGCGCGTTTCAAAGTGCTGTCATAGGATAGTCGCATCTTTTGTCTCACACAAAAACGGGATATTTGTAAGAGGATGATGGTATAAGTGTAGGACCGTGGTATCTTAAAAAAAGACAGTTAGAACGATACATACGGACAATTTAGAATAGTAAATATAGATAGAAGAATGACAAATAAAGACTTTTCCCTTTTCCCTTCTCCCTGCTATATTATGGAAGAAGGATTGCTGAGAAAGAACCTCGCACTGATAAAAAGTGTGGCCGACCGCGCAGGTGTGGAGATAATCCTCGCTTTCAAATCATTTGCCATGTGGCGTTCCTTTCCCATTTTCAGGGAGTATATAGACCACTCTACGGCAAGTTCCGTCTACGAAGCCCGTCTGGCATTGGAGGAGTTCGGAAGTAAGGCACATACGTACTCGCCTGCCTATACCGAGGTCGATTTTCCGGAGATAATGCGGTGCAGCAGCCATATTACTTTCAATTCGCTTTCGCAGTTCCACCGCTTTTATCCGGTAGTGGTGGCGGAGGGAAGCGGCATTTCCTGCGGTATCCGTATCAATCCTGAATACTCTGAGGTGGAAACGGAGCTTTATAATCCCTGCGCACCCGGTACTCGCTTCGGTGTAATGGCCGACCAGCTTCCCGAAGAACTTCCGGCGGGTATTGAAGGTTTTCACTGTCATTGTCACTGCGAGTCTTCTTCCTACGAGCTGGAACACACATTGGAGCACTTGGAAGGAAAATTCTCCCGCTGGTTCTCACAGATTAAGTGGTTGAATTTAGGAGGCGGGCATCTGATGACGCGTAAGGATTATGATGTAGAGCATCTTGTCCGTCTGTTGCAGGGCTTGAAGGGGCGCTATCCACATCTTCAAATCATTCTTGAGCCCGGTTCCGCTTTTACTTGGCAGACCGGTGTGCTGAGCTCGGAGATAGTGGACATCGTGGAAAACCGCGGCATTCGTACCGCCATTCTCAACGTTAGCTTTACGTGCCACATGCCGGATTGTCTGGAGATGCCCTATCAGCCTGCAGTGCGTGGAGCGGAGATGGGCGATGCGGGCCCTTACGTCTATCGCCTTGGAGGAAACTCCTGCTTGAGCGGCGACTATATGGGACTGTGGAGTTTCGACCATGAGCTGCAGATAGGGGAGAGAATCGTCTTTGAGGACATGATACATTACACCACTGTAAAGACGAATATGTTCAATGGAATTCACCATCCGGCCATTGCAATGTGGACAAAAGAAGGAAAAGCTGAAGTTTTCAAGCAATTTTCTTATGAAGATTATCGTGGGCGAATGAGTTGATAATCAAAAGTCTGCTTGTATGCCTGGCGAAAATGTACACTTTTCTGTGTGAAAAAAGTCTGCGGAATGTTTGCAGGTTTAAGGAAAATATCTACCTTTGCATCCGCAATCGCGGAAATAGCTCAGTTGGTAGAGCATAACCTTGCCAAGGTTAGGGTCGCGAGTTCGAGTCTCGTTTTCCGCTCAACGCAGTTTAGATTGCAATTACCTATGCCCAGGTGGCGGAATTGGTAGACGCGCACGTTTCAGGTGCGTGTGTCGAGAGGCATGCAGGTTCGAGTCCTGTTCTGGGCACCAAGGTAAAGCAGTCGGTTCTTTGAATTGTTGAAAGTAAGTTGGAGAGGTGGCGGAATTGGTAGACGCGCTACTTTGAGGGGGTAGTGACAATTATGTCGTGGGAGTTCGAGTCTCCTTCTCTTCACGCTTTTATACATTGCGGAAATAGCTCAGTTGGTAGAGCATAACCTTGCCAAGGTTAGGGTCGCGAGTTCGAGTCTCGTTTTCCGCTCTTTCAGATGTATTGAAGATGACTTATGCCCAGGTGGCGGAATTGGTAGACGCGCACGTTTCAGGTGCGTGTGTCGAGAGGCATGCAGGTTCGAGTCCTGTTCTGGGCACTTTACTCCTCAAAAAAGGAGAGTCATCCCATGCGGAAATAGCTCAGTTGGTAGAGCATAACCTTGCCAAGGTTAGGGTCGCGAGTTCGAGTCTCGTTTTCCGCTCTTTTCAGATAAAAAAATCCCGCAAGCATTGTTCGGTGCTTGCGGGATTTTTTTGTTGTATGGAAGTTGTTGTTACAGTTTCTGTAATGAGAATCCGAGCATCATTCCGTCGTAGCTGTTGGCCAGCGAGCCGATACTCTTCAGAGTGGAGTTGCTGCTTTTGCTGGAGAGGAAGGTTATCAGTTTCAGTAGCTTGTCCGATTCGAACAGCAGGTCCATAGTTGTGGAGGTAGCGTTGACCTTGGCATTCATACCTATCAGCTTGGCGAATTTCAAGTTGACCTTTTGGGTGGATGCATCGTAGGAGTAGCTTCCCTTCATGCTCTTTTGCCCTACTTTGGCGCTGAATGTGCTGTCGGCGTTGAATGTGAATGACATTTGCCCGGCTTTGATGCCTACTTTGGCAAGCTGTTCGTCCAGTTTCTTTTCTGCGGCTGTGGCGGCAACGGCACCGCCGGCTTTCTGCAGCAGGTTGTCCGATTCGAATTCAATGGCGGAGCCGGTATACGACCAAGTGCCGGTCATATCCGCTGTTGACTTGCCGGTCACGGCATTTACCGCCTTCTCTATATTTTCTTTGTTGAACAAATCCTTGATGGATTGTGCATGACTATTGCTGGTCAGCAGTAGTGCGGCAACAAACAGTTGCCAAAAAACTAATCTTTTCATTTTACTTATTTCTATTGTTTGCTATTCAGGCTTTTGTTGATACTTTCGATATAGTCCAGCAGCTCTTTCCGTCCCATGCGGTTTTCAGAAGAGGTGATGAAGTAGGGGGGCAGCTCTTCCCATTGTTCCTTCAACTGTTCCAGGTATTCGTTGATGTGGGTGTTCAGTCTGCCGCCTTTCAGTTTGTCGGCCTTTGTGAAGACGATGGCAAAGGGTACGCCGTTCTCGCCCAGCCATTCCGTAAACTCGAGGTCGATGGCTTGGGGAGCCAGCCGGCTATCTATAAGAACAAACAAACAAGTCATCTGTTCGCGTTGCAGTATATAACTTTCTATAATACGTTTGATTTGTTCCTGCCCTTTCTGTCCCCGTTTGGCGTAGCCATATCCCGGAAGGTCTACAATGTACCAGCTCTTGTTGATGAGGAAATGGTTGATGAGCATGGTCTTTCCCGGTGTGGCAGAGGTCATGGCGAGCCCTTTTCTCCCGGTCAGCATATTGATGAGACTGGATTTTCCTACGTTGGAGCGTCCGATGAAAGCATATTCGGGAAATGTACCAGTGGGGCATTTCCGCACGTCTGTGTTACTGATGACGAATTCAGCGTTTGTAATATCCATTTTGTTGCCTTTTTGGGGTTTTACGTGTGGCAAAGGTAGCACTAATTTCATAAGTTTGTACTATCTTTGCCCAGAAAGCGAAGATAGGCTGCACCTCAGCATAAAAAATGAACTCGTTCATTTTATTCTGCATTCGGTTTGCACTATCTTTGTGGCCAATAGGAGAATTTTAAGTATGAATGGACAGTTTCCCTCTACATTATTGGAGAAGGCGGTAAATGAGTTTGCCAAGTTGCCCGGAGTGGGACGCAAGACGGCTATGAGGCTGGTTCTTCACCTGCTCCGCCAGGATACGGCAGTGGTGGAAGCGTTCGGCAATGCCATCGTGACGCTGAAGCATGAAGTGAAATATTGCAAGGTATGCCATAATATATCAGATACGGAGACGTGCCGTATCTGTTCCAGTCCGCAACGGGACGCCTCTGTGGTTTGTGTGGTAGAGAACATCCGCGATGTGATGGCTGTGGAAGCCACACAACAGTTCCGTGGTTTGTATCACGTGCTGGGAGGCGTCATCTCGCCGATGGATGGCATTGGCCCCGGAGACTTGCAGATAGAAAGCCTTGTGCGGCGGGTAGCCGCCGGCGGCATCAATGAAGTGATTCTTGCGCTGAGCACGACGATGGAGGGAGATACCACCAACTTTTATATCTACCGCAAGCTGGAAAAACTGGGCGTGAAGCTCTCCGTCATAGCCCGTGGCATTTCCATCGGTGACGAATTGGAGTATACGGATGAAGTGACTCTGGGACGCAGTATTGTGAACCGCACTCCATTTTCCGGAACTGCCTGATTGTTTGGGGCCATTATCAATTATTCATTATCCACTATCAATTTACTAAATGGAAGAACAAATAAAGAAGACCGCAGCGCGTGTCCGAACAACTTTTGCCTATTTCTGGATGCTTCCCATCCTGCTCGTTCTACTTGGAGAAACCGGAGGCGGATTGGTAGGTATGTATGCCGGAGATGTACGTGCCACCTATATGGCTGAGACGGTAACCATTCTGCTGGCTGCCTCTTGCGTACCCATAGCCCTGAAACTCTTTTCATGGGTATTAATCCGGAAAATAGATGTAGTGACGCTTCCCGAAGCCCTCCGCCTCTATGCGCTGTGGAGTGGCGTGCGGCTGGCATTGCTTGCCATACCGGTGCTTGTAGGCTTTTTCACCTATTATATCATGTTGAGCAGTACGGGTGCACTGTGTGCACTGATAGGACTGACGGCTTCTCTGTTCTGCCTGCCGGGTGAGGGACGCCTGCGTAAAGAACTGCATATCAATAAAGAAGAAGAAATGTAACCGACTGGAAAATATGAATAAATCCTATTTCTGCAGTGAAAGGGTGCGTCTCCGTGCTATGGAGCCGGAAGACCTGGAAGTGATGTATGCTATGGAGAATGATTCCCAGACTTGGGATGTGACGAACTTCACCGTACCCTATTCCAGATTTGTCTTGAAACAATATATTGAGAATTCCGAATGCGATATGTTTGCCGACCGCCAGCTGCGTATGATGATTATACGTGTAGAGGATGATGCGGTGATAGGCACCATCGATATTACAGAGTTTTCTCCCATGCATGCCCGGGGAGAGGTGGGTATTGCCATACGGAAGGAGTATCAGGGCAATGGTTATGCCAAGGAAGCGCTGCGTTTGCTGTGCGACTATGTTTTCAGTTTCCTATATCTGAAACAGTTGATAGTCCATATCTCGGTGGATAATGAGGCAAGTATCTGCCTTTTTGAATCCTGCGGTTTTGTGCGTTGTGGGCTTTTGAGGGAGTGGTGGCGCGTAGGAGGGTGCTATAAGGATGTCGTACTGTTGCAACTTCTCCGCAGCACTAATTGAACGTTGGAATCTGGGGGAAGCGCGACCATATTTCATATTTTGCTCCCAGCTTGCACAATGCCTTCTTCCAGAGTGTGCCGCTGGCCGCCTCGTCCATTAGCGAACTGATGTTTTCTTTGCCTACCAGCCAGGTGTTTTCTTCAATTTCCCGGCCCAGCTGTTCGTACTCCCAGCCGGAGTATCCCAAAAAAAATCTGATTCTGCCTTTAACGGGATTTCCCTGCATGATGTAGTCTTTAATGGCTTCAAAATCACCGTTCAGGTAGAAGCCTTTGCCGATGGACAATGCTCCGGTAATGCCCTCGAGCGTGTGTAGATAGAACAACGTATCTGTGCTGAGCGGTCCTCCTTTATAGATAGGTATGTTTTCCGGGCAGTCGAAGTCTTTCAGCACATCATTCAAGAATAGGGGGAGCGGTTTGTTCAGAACCAGTCCCATTGTGCCGTCATGTGTATGGTCCACCAGTAGAATGACGGATCGCCCAAACATATGGTCACACAAAAAGGGTTCGGAAATCAAGACCTTTCCCTGGGCAGGAACCACATGGTTTGTTTCTATCTTGAATAGATTTATATTGCTATACATGCCCCTAATATACATAATATTCCACAATAAACAAAAGTTCTTCGCTGTTTTTCATTTTAAAAGTTTCTTTTCTCAGATTTTATGGCTTTTTTTATTCGGAGAAAATACTTAAGTTTGCAAGTAATTGGCAATTTAATGCAATGAAATATACTACATTATATACGTTAATTTTAGGGCTGTTTTCTATAGGATGGACGGATTGCCCGGAGGATTTTATGGAGCGTATGCAGCGTCCGGGACATTCTGAAATACAGCTTTCTAAAGTGACGATAAGTGGCCGTGTGCTGGATGAAAGCGGGTTTCCGCTGGCCGGTGCCACTATTCAAGAGAAAGAAACTGCCAATGGTGCGATAGCGGATTCGGAAGGAAAATTCACTCTGGTGGTTGCCGATAATGCAGTGCTTCGTGTTTCGTTTATCGGCTACATTTCCCAGGATATTGAGGTGGAAGGACGTTCGACCTTTCATATCACGCTAAGAGAAGATATGATAGAGCTGGATAACGTTATTGTTACCGCTTTGGGTATCGAAAAGAAAGAAAATTCTCTTTCTTACGCCACAGATTTAATAAAAAACGAGGAGTTGACGCGAGTAAAAATGCCCAACTTAATTACTTCGTTGACCGGCAAGTCGGCAGGTGTGCGTGTTAATCAGGTTTCTTCCGGTCTGGGAGCCTCAGCCAAAGTCAGTATCCGTGGAATCCGCTCGGTGGCGAGTGACAACCAACCGCTGTATGTGATAGACGGTGTTCCCATTCTGAACTCCACTTCCGAGCAAGCATACTCTGCCATAGGTGGAACGGCCAATGCCGGCAACCGTGACGGAGGAGATGGCATTTCCAATCTGAATCCTGAGGATATAGAGAGTATCAGTATCCTGAAAGGAGCTCCAGCGGCAGCTTTGTATGGTAGTCAGGCCGCCAATGGGGTGATACTGATTACTACAAAGAAGGGGCAGTCGCACGGGCAGCGCAGTGTTTCTTTCTCGACGAGCCTGATGTTCGACAATGCTTTTGCACTACCCAAGATGCAGAACCGCTATGGAGTAAGTGACGGTGTGGACAGTTGGGGAGAACGGGCAAACCTTCCCGAATATGATAATCTGAGAGACTTCTTCTCTACTGGTGTCACCTCCATAACTTCCATCTCCTTGAGTCACGGCAATGAGAAGTTGCAGAACTATTTCTCCTATGCCAATACTACGGGGCATGGCATCATTGGGAAACATAACCTTTCGAAGCACAACCTCACTTTCAGAGAGACTTCCGTTCTATTGAATTCCCGTCTGAAGTTAGATGGCAGTATGAACCTGATGCGCCAGGTGGTGAAGAACAAGCCTACCGTGGGTGGTTTCTACATGAATCCTTTGGTGGGGCTCTACCGTTTTCCACGGGGTGAGGATATTGCTTATTATAAGGAGAACTTCGAGGTTTATGATGAGGGTAGAAACCTGAACATACAGAATTGGCATACCTCCTACGAGGATTTTGAGCAGAATCCCTACTGGATTACCAATCGCATATTGAGCAAGGAGAACCGTATGCATGTCATAGTCTCCTTATCTGCCAATCTGAAGATAAACGATTGGTTAAGCCTGCAGGCCCGTGGCAATGTAGACTATATTAACGACAAGGTGCGCCAGCAGTTCTATGCCTCTACCGCTCCGGCGTTAGCGGGAGCCAATGGGCGTTATATCGAGATGGACTATCAGGAAACCCAATATTACGGAGACGCCATACTGATGATGAAAAAGCAGTGGGATGCATTCTCTCTCAACGCGGCGCTCGGTGCCAGTATCAATGACAAGACAGTGAACTCCACCCGCTATGACTCTAAAACAGCTTCGCTGAAATATGCCAATGTGTTCAATCTGGCCAATATCATCATGAATGGTTCCGCTGGGCTGGACCAGAAGATTGATGCACGGCGCCAATTGCAGTCCTTGTTTGCGACGGCACAACTGGGCTACAACGAGTTTGTCTATCTTGATTTGTCGGCCCGTAATGACTGGTCCTCCACGCTGGCTTATACATCTCATGAGAAAAGCGGGTTCTTCTATCCCTCCGTGGGATTTTCGCTGATATTCAATAAGCTGATGACTTTACCCCGATGGGTGTCACTGGCAAAGATAAGGGGGGCATACAGCATGGTGGGCAATGATATTCCCATGTTCATCACAAATCCTTCCTCGCATATCACGGCGGGTGGAGAGTTCCTGGCAAGTGATGCCGCGCCGTTCAAGGATATGGAACCGGAGATGACGCATTCCTTTGAGGCGGGTATAGAAGCGCGTTTTTTAAAGAACCGCATTGGTTTGAATGCCACTTTCTATAAGACGAATACCCGGAACCAGTTCTTCAAGCTTCCCACTCTGTCGGGCGATAAATATGCCTACCGTTATGTCAATGCGGGTAATATACAGAATGTGGGGTGGGAGGTTTCATTGGATGCCGTTCCTTTGCTGACAAACCATTTCAAGTGGAAAACAGAGGTAAACTTCTCCACCAACCGCAACAAGATAATTTCACTGCACGAAGCGCTGAAGGAGTTTCTTTACGGTCCTACCAGCTTCTCGTCCAGTTATGCCATGAAATTGGTGAAAGGGGGCTCTATCGGTGACATCTACGGAAAAGCTTTTGTACGTGACGATGCGGGCAATATCGTTTACGGCACGGAAGGAGACAATACCGGCATGCCTTTGGTGGAAGGTGATGGCAATACGGTGAAAGTGGGCAATGCCAATCCAAAACTGATGCTGGGCTGGAATCATATGCTGTCTTACAAGAATTTTTCTTTCTATTTTCTGGTGGATTGTCGCTTTGGAGGCGATATTTTGTCCCAGACGCAGGCGGATATGGATATGTATGGCGTTTCTGAAGTCACGGCCCGGGCCAGAGACAAAGGTTATGTAATGCTTGAAGGTAACCGGATAGATAATGTGAAAGGATTTTATAAGAATGTTGTAGGCGGACGGGCCGGGGTGACGGAATATTATATATATGATGCCACGAACATCAGGCTGCGTGAGCTGTCCGTGGGCTACCAACTGCCTGCTGCCTGGATGGAAAAGACCAAAGTCCTCAAGCGGGCACAACTGTCCTTTTCGGGACGCAACTTGTTCTTCTTCTACAAAAAGGCGCCTTTCGACCCTGACCTGGTACTCTCTACGGGCAACGATAACCAGGGAATTGAAGTCTACGGTATGCCTACCACGCGTAGTTGGGGATTTTCTTTGAAGTGTGAATTTTAAGAGGGGGAGGGAGACTTGATATGAAGAGGATTATAGTACTGATTGGCATGGTTTTCGTGTTTCTGGCTTGTACGGGAGACTTTAAGGAAATCAATACGGACAAGTCCGGTGTGACGGACGAGAACTTGCAGGCCGACTATAACGAACATGGCATCCGTCTTGGAATCATCCAGCAAGGCATCTATTTCAATTACGACTACGGAAAGGGGAAGAACTGGCCTTTTCAATTGACCCAGAATTTGAATGCCGACATGTTCAGCGGTTACATGCACGATGCCAAGCCTCTGAATGGAGGTTCGCACAATTCGGACTACAACTTGCAGGATGGATGGAACAGCGCCATGTGGGGACATACCTATGAGTATGTTTTCCCGCAGATATATCAGTCGGAGAATGCCACACGTGACCGTATGCCTGCCTTTTTCGGCATTACCAAGATACTGAAGGTGGAAGTGATGCACCGTGTCACGGACTATTACGGCCCTATTGTGTATAGTCATTTTGCCGATCCCGAAGCCCGTTATATGCCTGACACGCAGAAAGAGGTCTATAGTGCCTTTTTCTGTGAACTCGATACGGCTGTTGCTGTACTTTCCGATTATATTGTCGAGCATCCGGGAGCTTCGGAGTTTGCGCGTTTCGATATGTTGTTGGACGGTGATTATGACTCTTGGATAAAGTTTGCCAATTCGTTGCGGATGCGGCTTGCCATGCGCATTGCGGTAGCCAGTCCGGAGAAGGCAAAAACGGAATTCCGTAAAGCGATGGATAATGAATACGGAGTCATTCGGGAGGCGGACGAGTCGGTGGCGGTTTCCACGGCGAGTGGATATACCAATCCGTTGGGCGAGATAAACCTTGTTTGGAATGAAGCTTATATGGGAGCGCCGATGGAGTCCATACTGAACGGATATGAAGATCCCCGTCGTGAAATCTATTTTGCCACTTGCCAGAATGAACAGTTTGCAGGCGAGTATCGCGGCATTCGTCAGGGTACATGCTTTGCACATAACTATTATAATACACTCTCAAAATTGAAAGTCACCCAGCAGACTGATGCAGTGTTGATGCCGGCAGCAGAAGTCTGGTTCCTGCGTGCCGAGGCTGCCCTACGGGGATGGACCGATGAGTCGGCGAAAACCTGCTATGAAGAAGGGGTAATGGCTTCTTTCCGTCAGTATGGCATCTTGCAGTCCGACGCTTATCTGGAGAGCGACTTGTTGCCTGCCGATTTTGTGGATACCTACGATATGGAGAATGATATTACCGCCCGTTGCCAAGTTTCGCCACGCTGGCTGGAGTCAGCGGATAGGGATACGAAACTGGAGAAGATTATTACCCAAAAATGGATTGCCATGTTTCCCGAAGGGTGTGAGGCTTGGGCGGAACAGCGCCGGACGGGGTATCCCCGGCTATTCCCCGTACGCTTTAATCACAGTAAAGACGGGTGCATAGATACTGAGACAATGATTCGCCGTCTGAACTTTCCCGGCGGACTGAAGACGGAGAATGCCGAGCAGTATGCCGCTTTGGTAGAGGCACTGGGTGGGGATGACAATGCCGGTTCCCGATTGTGGTGGGATACCGGCATCAACTGGTAGAGATACCTTATTTATATAGGGATATTTTTTATTGGATGGGGTGATTCTCGGCAAAAATCGCCATACGTTCGTCCAACTGGTCGTACTGATGGTCTTGGATAAAGGAAGTGCAGGCACGCAATCCTTCTTGATGGCTTCCGGTGGTCACCAGCGAAATGGCGCTTACACCGTAGTACATTAGTTCCCGCGCAAGTTCTCCGCTACTCATACCCGGGTAACCGATGGTGAAATAGAAACCGTCGGCAACGGGATCACCCAAATCATTGTCGTATACCAAGTGGAAACCGTGGCGCAAGAAGATTTCTTTCAGGCGGCGGGCACGTTCACCGTATACTTTCACTTCATCAAGAAAGTTGTATTGATCTTCATTAGCTGCTTTAAGCATGGCGGCAAGAGCATACTGAGCAGAGTGGCTGGTGCCGGAGGAGAGTGCATAGAGTACGCGGTGGATGAATACTGTGCCGAAGGTGCCGCCGCCGTAGCGTTGTGTCAGCCCGGGATAGGCCCGGTGATACAGTTTGTCCGAAATGCAGCTGACACCGATACGTTGACCGGCATAGCTGAAAGCTTTGGAACCGGAAATGAGCAGCACGTAATAGTCCGTATAGTGTGCCACAGAAGGTTGGTAAGGCGCTTGGAACGGTTTGCTCAAGTCTTGGCGGAAGTCCATGGCAAAGTAGGCGAGGTCTTCCAACACAATGACGTCATATTGGGTTGCCAGTTCGCCGATGATGCGCAACTCTTCTTCTTTCAGGCAAATCCAGCTGGGGTTGTTGGGATTGGAATAGACGATGGCAGAGATATTGCCTTTGCTGAGGTAACTTTCCAGCTTCGCTTTCAACTTGTCGCCACGGTAGTCATATACGTCAAAGGTTTCATATTTCTGTCCCATCACGACCAACTGCTGCTTCTGTACCGGGAAACCGGGATCGATGAAGAGAATGGTATCCTTTTTCTCATCGCACTGGCTACATGTGAGGAATGAAGCGAAAGTTCCTTGCATGGAGCCGGTAACTGGTACACAACCTTCGGGGGCTACATCTACATTGATAAAGGCTTTGATAAAACGTGATGCTTCCTCTTTCAAGGCGGGAAGTCCGTTAATGTCCGGGTAGAGGCTGGCAATACCATTCTGCAATGCCTCCACCTCGGCCTTTACGCCGACGGCTGAGGGGGGGAGTCCGGGTACACCCATTTCCATTTTTATGAATTCCACACCCGATGCCGCTTCGGCATTGGCTGCAATGGCTTTTACTTCACGGATGGTTGCTTTGGCAAAGTCTGTGATATGAAAATCTGCGATAGTTTCATCTATCAACTTACGTTCAATAGGAGTATTTCTCATGATTTCAATATTAATTTAGTTTTGCAAAGGTAACATAAATCTCTTATAATCAAGCTATGTTAAAAAAAAGATGATTTTTTTTCTTTCAAGCTATTGCAGATATAAGAATTTTGTCTACCTTTGCAACCGCAATCGAGAGAGATAGCAACGAAAGAATGAAATAATGGTGCGTTAGTTCAGTTGGTTAGAATACATGCCTGTCACGCATGGGGTCACGGGTTCGAGTCCCGTACGCACCGCGAAAGCAAATAGAAAATTAAAGCAAAGCTCTGAAATTCAAGGATTTCAGAGCTTTTTTTTGTTTTCTGTATCGGCAAGAATAACGATTAAAAACAAATCATGCGTGGGATTATTCGTGGGATTTCTGCCAGTCTTACTATACTCATCTGATGAACTTGAACTTTCTTGCGGTATAATCGGGAATTCGGGTACAAATATCCGTAAATCATATACACCTTCGCTTGTGCTATCGCGGTACCTTTGTCATCAGAAGTTTAGCAAGAAAAATAGAGTAATATAACGTATGACAAAAACAATTTTAGGAGTTCTGTCACTGCTTGTCATAATGTCGTGCAGTATTCCCGTAAAGGAGAACACCGTTCAACCCAATATAATGGAAACGAACAAGAAAAATCTCGGAAATCTGTTGGCGCTCTATCCCAAGCCGATGACGGTTGTCGGGGCAGAGGTTGAAGGGAAAGTAAACTGGCTAGTGGTAGGGCATACGGGCGTTATCGGACATGACCGGATACTCATCAGCATGAGTAAAAGCCATTACACTAATCAAGGGATAAAGGACTCAAAACGACTTTCCGTCAATCTAGTGAGTCGTGAAATATTGCCGAAAGCTGACTATGTGGGAAGTGTAAGCGGTGCGACGGTCGATAAGTCGGAGGTGTTTGCCTACCATATTGGCGAAAACGGTACCCCCGTTATAGACGCATCACCCCTCACCATGGAGTGTGAGGTGGTAGACATCTATGAAACTGAAGGTTTCGACAATTTCATTTGTGCGATAGTCAATACATACGCTGCTCCTGAAGTGCTTGATAATAACGGGAAACTTGACTATACGAAGCTGAAACCCGTATTGTTTGAATTTCCGACCTATTCCTACCTTGCCACGGGAGAGATTATCGGCAAATGCCTGAATCTGGATAAGCGGCCGGGTATGTGTGCCAAAGAGCCGATGAGTGCTGACGGTATCGTGCGGTTGTCGAAAATCGAGGTTTATCCGCAGTATCTCGACGAGTATATGAAATACGCAACCGAAGTAGGCGAAATCTCTCTGCGTACCGAATCGGGCGTGCTGACTATGTATGCGGTCGGCGAGAAGGAGAATCCCTGTAAGGTGACTATTCTCGAAACCTATGCGAGCCATGCGGCTTATGAAAAACATATTGCATCAGAACACTTTCAGAAATACAAGCAAGGAACGTTGCACATGGTCAAATCATTGGTCTTGTCTGACCAGACGCCACTTAATCCGGCTAACAAGCTCAATAACTTCATGCAATAAATAGAACGACTATGAACAAGATTTTTTTAATTTCAGTATTCAGCATTTTAACACTCAATGTTATGGCACAAGAAAAGATAGTACAGACAGCAGGACGCACCCAGTTGGGTGAGTTTGCTCCTAAATTTGCGGAACTAAACGACAATGTCCTCTTTGGCGAGGTCTGGAGCCGCACCGACAAACTCGGTCTGCGTGACCGTAGTTTGGTAACTATAACTTCTCTTATCAGTCAAGGAATCACGGATAATTCGCTCGTGTTCCACCTTCAGTCGGCAAAAAAGAACGGCATCACCCGTACGGAGATTGCTGAAATCATCACCCATATCGGATTCTATGCCGGTTGGCCCAAAGCGTGGGCAGCGTTTAATCTGGCCAAAGGCGTATGGGCAGAGGACACCGCCGGTGAAGATACCAAAGCCGCGTTCCAGCGTGAAATGATTTTCCCCATTGGAGAACCGAACACAGCATACGCACAGTACTTCATAGGTAACAGCTATCTTGCTCCCGTTTCACGTGAGCAGGTTTCCGTCTCTAACGTCACTTTCGAGCCTCGTTGCCGCAATAACTGGCACATACACCGTGCTACTAAAGGCGGTGGACAGATGCTTATCGGTGTTGCCGGTCGTGGGTGGTATCAAGAAGAAGGCAAGCCGGCAGTAGAGATTCTACCCGGTACGGTTATCCATATCCCTGCAAATGTGAAGCATTGGCACGGTGCTGCTTCTGATGGTTGGTTTGCCCATCTTGCTTTCGAAGTTCCCGGTGAGGATACTTCTAATGAATGGCTAGAGCCGGTGACGGATGAAGAATACGATAAACTTAAATAACACCACCCACACTCCCGTAATTCAAGCGATTACGGGAGTTTTTGTTTTATGGAGCTATGATTTAGTAGCTGGAGGGGACAGCATAATCCGTAATTTGGGTATAGATACCGGGGATTTATCTACACGGCATATGACGGATACCGCCTATTTTTGCATTATCATTAATTTGGTAATAAAAATTAAATAGGAGAAATTATGACTACGAACGAATTTAAAGAATATGTAAAGACGCGTCAAGCGCTTAATACGGAGGAGATACACCGTTTTATGGACGAAATGAGCAGTGAAGCCAGGCGTATCACTTTACGGCTGAACACCGCATACTATACGCCGGACGAAGTACGTGAGTTGCTATCCGAATTGTTCGGTTATCAAGTTCCGTCATCGTTCCGGGTATTTCCGCCGTTTTATGCCGATTTCGGGAAGAATATAACAGTGGGCGAAGGCGTATTTATTAATGCCTGCTGTCATTTTCAAGACCATGGTGGTGTGATAATCGGCGACGGATGCCAAATTGGGCATAATGTAGTCTTTGCAACGCTCAATCATGGTTTGCCTCCGGCTGAACGCCAAACTACCTATCCGGCACCAATTGTACTAGGCAAGAATGTCTGGGTAGGTTCTAATTCAACGATTCTTCAAGGAGTGACAATTGGTGACAATGCTGTGGTGGGAGCTGGAGCGGTCGTGACGAAAGATGTGGAAGCAAATACAATAGTAGGTGGTGTCCCCGCAAAATTGATAAAGAGAATAGAATAATAAAATTGAAAACAAGATGAAAATAATATCAAATACAGCATTTGGCGGAGAAAGACCTTTGTTCGAATCGCATGACTTACGTATGGAGAATGTAGTTATCCGTGCTGGAGAATCAGCCATCAAGGAATGCAGCAACATCGAAGCTGTTGATTGTCGGTTCGAAGGAAATTATCCCTTCTGGCATGTTCACGGATTTGTTATCGACCGTTGTTTTTTCGATGTCGGCGGGCGTTCGGCACTGTGGTATTCCGACCATCTGAAAATGACTGATACGCGTATCGATGCACCCAAAATGTTTCGCGAGATGCACGACATCGAAATAGAGAATGTAGAGATAAACGATGCCAATGAGGTGTTCTGGCGTTGTAAAAATCTGAATATCAAAAATCTGAAACTGCATGGAGGAACTTATCCGTTCATGTTCAGCAGCGACATCCGCATAGACGGATTGGAAAGCGACAGCAAGTACGTTTTCCAGTATGTGAAGAATGTGGAGTTGCGCAATGCCAAAATCACTACGAAGGATGCCTTCTGGGAGGTGGAGAATGTGACAATCTACGATTCTGAACTCAACGGCGAATATCTCGGCTGGCATTCGCACAATCTCCGGTTGGTGAATTGCCATATAACCGGTGAGCAACCGCTCTGCTATGCCCACGACCTCGTACTGGAGAATTGCACCTTTGGTCCCGACTGCGACCGGGCTTTTGAATATAGTTCGGTGCAGGCAACCATCAAAGGAACAATAGGCGGGGTGAAGAATCCACGGACAGGCTGTATCACTGCCGAAAGCTATGGGGAAATCATTCTCGACGAAAATATAAAGGCGCCTGCCGATTGTGAGTTGAGGCTTTGGGATGGTAACTGGATTTATAAATTATGAAATACGATTTCGATACAATCATTTCGCGTCGCGGGACGAATTCTTATAAATGGGATATTCCCGAAGAGGAGAATGTACTGCCCATGTGGGTGGCGGATATGGATTTTCGTACAGCACCCGCTATTATAGATGCCTTACAAAAGCGGGTGGCGCACGGTATTTTCGGTTATACAAAAGTACCCGAAGCCTATTATGATGCGGTTGTCCGGTGGTTCGATGACCGGCATCGCTGGCAGGTTGATTCCCGGTGGATTATCTATACGAATGGTGTCGTGCCGGCTCTGTCAGCCATTATCAAAGCCTTGGCCATGCCGGGTGATAAAGTCATCGTTCAGGCTCCTGCCTATAATTGTTTCTACTCATCTATCCGTAATGACGGATGCGAGTTGTTTGCCAATAATCTCATTTATCAAGATGGCCGCTACGTAATCGACTTTGCCGATCTTGAAAGGAAAGCTTCCGATCCGAAAGCAAAAATCCTGCTGCTGTGCAATCCTCACAATCCGGTCGGACGGGTCTGGACTCCGGAAGAACTGCAGCATATAGGTGATATTTGTTTACGGAATGAGGTGTTTGTCGTGGCGGATGAGATTCATTGTGAACTGACTTACGAAGGATATGACTACACACCCTTTGCCTCCTTGTCCGAACGCTTTTTGCAAAATTCCGTCACTTGCGTTTCGCCGAGCAAGGCGTTCAACCTTGCCGGGTTGCAAATCGCCAATATCATCGCAGCCGATGAAGAGGTGCGCCGCCGTATTGACAGAGCCATCAATATCAACGAGGTATGCGACGTCAATCCGTTCGGCGTAATCGCCACAATGGCAGCTTATAACGAAGGTGGGGAATGGCTCGATGCCTTGCGGAAATATCTGCGGGGGAATTACGAATACCTCCGCTGCTTTTTCGGAGAACGGTTACCACAATATCCTGTGCTGCCACTCGAAGGAACTTATTTGGTTTGGATAGACTGCCGTGCCTCCGGTATCAGCTCAGATGCTGTCGCCTTGCGTTTGCAAGAACAACAGCATCTGATGGTCAATTCCGGTACGATGTACGGTCCCGGTGGAGAGGGCTTTATCCGGCTGAATATCGCTTGTCCCCGGGCTCTGCTTGCTGATGGACTGGAACGGATGGCCCGTTTATTCTATCGTGAAGTCTTCTGATTTAAATCCGCTGTAATACCTACCGGCGAAGGCGGTGAACTTCAGGACACAATAATCGGGATCAGTCACTCCTTCGGGGTAGTACATAGTGTCGCCTTCCTGCCATATCATTTTCTTACTGGTGCTGTCCGTCAGTATCTCCATCGTGCCGCGCAGCATTACGCCCTTGAAGAAGCGTGTGTTGCAGACGTAAAGGCATGCCCGGTTATTTTTGAGAAATTGCGAAACGCGCATCGACGAGGTGTTCGTTGATAGGTAAATGTGTTTGATCCCTTCCCTTTTGCGGGTTTGCAACATGGCCTTGATGTTGGGAAAGCCTTCGGCATCCACCGAACCGACAAAGATGGTTTTTTCCTTGTCAATCATGTTTCCTACTGTTTTTTCTGCATCTCTCATTGTTTGTTTTTTTTATGGGTTATTGTTTCAAGGGCAAAGATAGCCGGTAAGTGGAACTTTTGTACAATAAAAAAGAAGGAGGATATGTCACTTTTCACGGTTTCTCCATTTTCCGGTAGGCGAGGGGAGTATACCCTATACATTGTCGGAAACTACGTACAAAGTAGGAGACGGTTGAGAAATGGAGTTCGGAGGCTATTTCTGAAATGGGGAGGTCGGTGTAGGTGAGCAGACGCTGGGCTTCGTCTGTAACCTTGTTGAGTATGTACTGCTTGGCGTTGATGTTTATGGCCGAAGAGAGGATTTCGTTCAGATAGTTGGGAGTGATGCATAGTTTATCGGCATAGAATTGTACAGAATGCTGCTCCCGGAAGTGCTCCCCAACCAATTCGAAGAATCGGCTGAGGTGGAAACTGCTGATATCTTTATGTGGCTCCTTACCCGTCTCCGGAGGGATAGAGGTGCGGTAGGCACGGTTGAGTAGCATGAGGACTTCGTAAAGTAAGGCGCGTAATATGCCCGTATCGTGTGGGTGGAAAGAGTCGATTTCGACCTTTATGTCGTGCAGAAGTTGGAGTATTCGTGCATAGAGCCCGTTCGGCAGTTGGAGTTTGTCTACCATTTTTCCCATTCGGAAGAACGGGAGGTGCTGCACGAATAGTGGGTCTTTGAAGAAAGAGGTCAAAAAGGTATCCTCAAAAATTAGAGCATGACCGTTGCCGATACGGTCTGTGTCCCAACTGCGCACCTCACCTGGTTTGGAGAAGAATACATCACCGGGAGCTGCCAAGTGTGTCCGGTTACCGATAGTGAATTCTCCTTCTCCTTCTGTGATGAAGGTGATGTCATAGTAGGTCAGAATATGTACTTTTCCCTGGGTCAAGAATTTCCGGGTATACTGCAAATCAACGACATCTATCAGAAGTTCGCTTCCGTACTTAGTTTTGTAGAAATTGTATCGTGGGATGGCATTTTTCATGGCTTAACATTGTATGATGGCAGTAAAGTTAGAGAAAAAGCTGCTCCGTACAATAGCGAATAGGAAAATGTTGGGTAAAGACCGGGAGTTTTGTTTATCTTTGCACCCGCAATTATCAATCGCCTTGCAACGATTGTCTGGAATTATCATATTATGAAACAGAAACGAATACCATTGGTGGGCAGACAATACCTTGTGCCCTTCATTTTGATTACCTCTCTTTTCTTTTTGTGGGGATTTGCCCATGCCATTCTGAATGTACTGAACAAGCACTTTCAAGAGATACTGGATATCACGAAGACACATTCGGCCTTTATACAGATGACGATGTATATGGGATACTTCATTATGGCCATTCCTGCAGGATTTTTCATCAGTCGCTTCGGATACCGCCGGGGTGTGGTATTCGGTCTGTTGCTTTACGGCGTCGGTTCGCTGCTCTTTATCCCCGGGCAGCATTATCTGTCTTTTAATCTTTTCTTGTTTGCATTGTTCGTGATAGGCTGTGGACTGACGTTTCTTGAAACTGCCGCCAATCCTTATGCCACAGAATTGGGCGCAAAGGAAACTGCTGCCAGCCGGCTGAATTTCGCGCAATCCTTCAACGGTCTGGGATGTATCTGTGCACCGGTACTGGCTGGACTGCTGCTCTTCTCGAAGGATGGGCAGACGGGCTCGGGTAATGTCGCATTGCCCTATATCTGCATGGGGGTAATTGTGTTGCTGGTAGCGTTGGTCTTTTCAAGAATCAAGTTGCCCGAGATTGAACATAGTGTGGAGGTGGACGAAGCTGGTAATAAGGTCGGATTGTGGTCACACCGGCTTTTCATTTTCGGGCTGATAGCCTTGTTTGCCTATGAGGTCGGCGAGATTTCCATCAACAGCTTCTTCATCAACTACGTGGTGGAGCAGAATTGGATGAATGCCCGCGAAGCTTCCGTAGTGCTTTCTTTCGGTGGACTGGGATTATTTATGTTAGGACGTTTTGCCGGTAGCTGGATTATGGGACGTGTGCGTGCCGAGAAGATGTTGCTGGTTTGTGCTACGGGCACTGTGATGACTACCTTGTTGGTGTTGCTGGATGTAGGAATGGTGTCGCTTGCAGCTCTGTTGTGCGGATATGCATTTGAGGCTATTATGTTTCCCACGATTTTTGCACTTTCCTTGCGCGGGCTGGGCAACCATACCAAGAGGGCTTCCTCTTTCCTGATGATGTCTCCCGTGGGAGGCGTGGTAGGTCCGCTGTTGATGGGACTGGTGGCAGACCATACGACGATGGTGTGGGCGTTCATCGTACCGCTGGTTGCCTATTGCGTGGTGTGGGCATATGCTCGCAAGATGGTGTCCGTCTCTACCGCTTCTTCAATATAGAAGGAAGCCTGCGACTCCGGCAAGGATTATCAGTAAGATAGGGTGGAGGTTCCACTTCCACGTCACGCCGAAAGCGGCTGCAAAGATAAGTATGCTTTTGTAATCTATGAAATTTTCCTTGTTCATCAGCAATAGGGCAGCAGCAGCTATCAATGATACGGACATGGGCAGCAGTCCCGACATTGCCGCCTTGATGTATTTGTTGTCCTTGCATTTCACGAAGAAGTAAGAGATGAGCAATACCAGGATGAACGAGGGAAGACATACTGCAATGGTGGTCACGACAGCTCCCCACACGCTTTGAGTAACTGCATAGCCCACATAGGTGGCACTGTTGATGCCTATCGGACCAGGCGTCATCTGCGAGATGGCCACTACGTCCGTGAATTGTTGCAGGGTGAGCCAGTGATGGTGGTCCACCACCTCATATTGGATGAGGGACAACATGGCGTAACCGCCTCCGAAACCGAACATTCCGATTTTTAGATATACCAATATCAGCTGCCAATAAATCATATCTGTAATTTTCTCAGTTTATCTTTTAACCATAATGTATAGAGCATTCCTCCTGCAATTCCTGCAAGGACAATGTATACGGGGGATAGCCCGAATTGCCAGATGAGTATGGTGGCGATGGCTGGAAGCACCAGTTGCCAATACTTCAGCTTCAGTGCCCGTGCAGCCGAAATGCAGGGTATCACAATCAGTGCGACTACTGCCGGACGGATACCGTTAAAGATGCGTATCATCACCTGGTTGTCCTGAAAATGAGCGAAGAACATGGCTATCAGCATCATGATGACAAAAGAGGGGAGGATTGTGGCAAGTGCACACACCAGGCTACCTTTTACTTTATGCAGCTTGTAGCCGACGAATATGGATATATTGACAGCAAAAACACCGGGAAGTGACTGGGTCAACGCAAACATTTCCATGAAATCTTCTTTACTCATCCATCTCTTTTTTACGATTTCCCGTTCAATGAGAGGTATCATAGCGTATCCGCCACCGATAGTGAACATTCCTATCTTGGCAAAGGTCATAAAAAGCAGTAAATATTTCATTATTTCTCTTCGGGTGACTTTCTTTTGCAAAGAAACCCAAATTAATCAACATATACAAATTAGGGGGATAATATTTATTTATTAATATTTTATATTACAGGGCTATATTCTTAAATCTATTTAAAAGGAGAATATTCCGTCGTAAATAAGCTTTATCTTTAACACGTAATTACAAATAATATAAATGTAGATATGATACAGATAGTGCAATTACATGGTACGGATAAAAAGCTGTACGAGCTTGTAGCCCCTTTGGTTATGAGCCCGGAAGTGCTGAAGCAGAACTACAATTACCCTTTCCGGACATCGGAAGAGTACGAGTGGTTTGTTGCTCTGGATAATAAACATGTTGTAGGTTTTGTGCCGGTGGAGCACAAGAAGTATGAATGTGTCATCAACAACTATTATATTAAGGAAAGGAATGTTGACACGCTAAAATTGCTTCTGGAAAAGGTACTTGAGAAGCAGGGCGAGGAGAGTAGTCTGACGGCTGTTAGCTTTGTTGAAGATAGGGATGTCTTCAGCGAGCTGGGCTTTTTGGAAGACAAGGTATGGACCCGTTATGTGAAAATGAAGAAAAACAGATAATTATGGCTACACCCAAAAATGTGTATGAACTGGCGCAAGAACGTCTTGATGTGATTTTTAGGGAATTTGACACGATATGCGTCTCTTTTTCGGGAGGAAAAGATAGTGGAGTGTTGCTGAATTTGTGCATAGACTATATCCGCCGGAACCGGCTGAACCGTAAACTGTGTGTATTCCATATGGACTATGAGATACAGTACAGCATGACCATTGATTATGTGGACCGGGTATTGGAGGCGAATAAGGATATATTGGAGGTGTATCGTGTTTGTGTGCCTTTCCGTGTAACGACTTGTACGTCGATGTACCAGAGTTACTGGCGTCCGTGGCAGGAGGATTTGGAGGACATTTGGGTAAGGAAGATGCCGAAAGGCTGCCTCACTAAAGAGACGTTTCCTTTCTACACTCCCGAAATGTGGGATTATGAGTTCCAGATGCACTTTGCCAAATGGCTGCATGAGAAGAAGGATGGAGTGCGTGCCTGCTTTCTCATAGGCATCCGTACGCAAGAGAGTTTTAACCGCTGGCGCAGCATCCATCTGAACCGGAAGTATCAGATGTACCACAATTACCGCTGGACCTCGAAGATAGGCAATGACATTTTCAATGCTTATCCCATTTATGATTGGAAGACGACGGATATCTGGACGGCCAATGGCAAATTCGGCTTTGACTATAACCATTTGTATGACCTATATTATAAAGCCGGAGTCAATATCGAACGCCAGCGTGTGGCAAGCCCTTTTCTTTGTGAGGCACAAGAGAGCCTGAAGCTGTATCGTGTCATCGACCCGAATACTTGGGGAAGAATGATAGGGCGGGTCAACGGGGTGAACTTTACCGGTATTTACGGAGGGACGCGTGCTATGGGGTGGCAGACGGTCCGACTGCCCGAAGGGTATACGTGGAAAGGCTTTATGCAGTTCCTGCTTTCCACCTTGCCGGAAGAGACCCGGAGGAACTACTTGAAAAAGCTTACCGTCAGCATTGAATTCTGGCGTACAAAAGGGGGCTGTCTGGCTGACGAGACCATCCAGAAGCTGAGGGATGCAGGAGTGTCCATTGAAGTGATAAATATCACGAATTACAAGACAAACAAGAAGCCGGTGCGCATGGATTATCTGGATGATATTGACATCGCGGAATTCCGGGAAATTCCCACTTATAAGCGGATGTGCATATGCATCCTGAAGAATGACCATGCCTGCAAGTACATGGGTTTTGCCTTGAACAAGGAAGAGGCATACAAAAGAGACAAGATAATGGAACAATTCAAAAATATGATGTTATGAGCGTAGATAAAAGTCCGGTATATAACGTAAGGGCAATTCCAATAGAGAAAATACAAGCAAACGATTACAATCCGAATGTAGTGGCACCGCCCGAAATGAAGCTTCTGGAGCTTTCCATCTGGGAAGATGGTTTCACCATGCCTTGTGTCTGTTACTATGATGAGGAAGAGGATAACTACATCCTGGTGGACGGTTACCACCGTTATCAGGTGTTGAAGACATCCAAAAGAATTTATCAGCGCGAAAACGGGTTGCTTCCCGTGGTCGTGATTGACAAGGAACTTTCCAACCGTATGGCGTCCACTATCCGTCATAATCGTGCCCGTGGTACGCATAATATCGAGTTGATGTGCCATATTGTTGCGGAATTGGACAGAGCCGGTATGTCTGATGAATGGATAATGAAGAATATCGGAATGGATCGCGACGAAGTGTTGCGTTTAAAGCAAATTTCGGGTCTGGCAGACTTGTTTGCGAACAAGAACTTCAGCATTCCGGATAAGAAAGAAGAGTATGTGGCGGATAAATAAATGAATATTTCAGGGGTGGATTTTTTAATCTGCCTCTTTATATTCATTAACAAGTGAAATATTTCGTTGCAAACTTGCATAATTTAGTCAAATCGCCTACATTTGTCAGCATCAAAACAAACAGAATAGGTCCTATGTGCTTTAAGGCACTATAAAAAACATTACATGAAGAAAATTTTGGTTAGTGGCGGTGCTGGTTTTATAGGTTCTCATCTTTGTACCCGATTGATAAACGACGGGCATCAGGTGATTTGTCTGGATAATCTTTTCACCGGTTCGGAAGGAAATATCACTCATCTGAAGAGCAATCCCCGCTTTGAATTTGTACTGCATGATGTGGAAACCCCTTATGAGGCAGATGTGGACGAAATCTATAATCTGGCTTGTCCTGCTTCTCCCATCCACTACCAATATGATGCCATTAAAACCATCAAGACTTCTGTATTGGGCGCCATCAATATGCTGGGACTGGCCAAAAAGACGAATGCCAAGATATTGCAGGCTTCTACCAGCGAAGTGTACGGTGACCCCGTTATTCATCCCCAAGTGGAAAGTTATTGGGGAAATGTAAATCCAATTGGCCTCCGTTCTTGTTATGATGAAGGGAAGCGTTGTGCCGAGACATTGTTTATGGACTATCACCGCCAGAATGGAGTGCGGATCAAGATTATCCGTATATTCAATACGTACGGTCCTCGGATGTTGCCGAATGACGGACGGGTGGTTTCCAATTTCGTGGTTCAAGCATTGCAGAACCAGGATATTACAATATACGGTTCGGGTAATCAGACGCGAAGTTTCCAATATGTAGATGACTGTATAGAAGGTATGGTGCGGATGATGAACACGGAGGACGATTTTATCGGTCCGGTAAACTTGGGAAATCCGAATGAATTCTCCATATTGGAACTGGCGGAAAAGGTCATTAGGCTGACGAATTCCAAGTCGAAACTGATTTTCAAGCCACTGCCTCATGATGATCCCAAACAGCGTCAGCCGGACATCACTCTGGCAAAGGAAAAGTTGGGCTGGGAACCGACTATAGAGCTGGAAGAGGGTTTACAGTATATAATAGAGTATTTTAAGGAATATCGTTCCTAACTAAATAGTAATTTTGATAACGGGAAAAACAATATAGAAAGATGAACATGGAAATAAATCCTTCCGAATACAAGATTCTCATCGTTGACGATGTGATGTCAAACGTTTTATTGTTGAAAGTGCTTTTGACAAATGAGAAATTCGCGATTGCTACTGCAAGTAACGGGCGGCAAGCGTTGGAACAGGTGGAAAAGGAAAATCCTGATTTGGTTTTGCTTGACGTAATGATGCCGGACATGAGTGGTTTTGAAGTAGCTCAACATTTAAAGTCAAATCCGAATACAGCTGATATTCCAATCATCTTTCTGACCGCACTGAATAGTACGGCAGATATTGTGAAGGGGTTTCAGGTTGGCGCGAATGACTTCATCTCTAAGCCTTTCAATAAGGAGGAATTGATTATCCGTGTTACCCACCAAATATCTTTGGTAGCTGCCAAACGGTTGATTTTGAGTAAGACGGAAGAACTGCAACGTACTATTGCCGGGCGTGACAAGCTTTATTCGGTGATTGCCCATGACTTACGTTCTCCGATGGGATCCATCAAAATGGTGCTGAATATGCTGATATTGAACTTGCCATCTGAGAAAATTGGCGCCGAAATGTACGAGCTTCTGACGATGGCTAATCAGACTACGGAGGATGTGTTTTCATTGCTGGATAACCTGCTGAAATGGACAAAGAGTCAAATCGGTAAATTGAACGTGGTTTATCAGGATGTGGACCTCGTCGAAGTGACAGACGGTGTCATTGAGATTTTCAGTATGGTGGCAAGCCTGAAGAAGATAAGAATCCGCGAGATGAAACCGGAAAAAATGATGGTCAACGCTGATATTGACATGCTGAAGACAGTGGTCCGTAACTTGTTGAGTAATGCCATTAAGTTCAGTAAGGAGAACTCAGAGGTACTGGTGAAGATGGAGGAAGTAGATGGTATGGCAGTTGTCAGCGTCCAGGATTATGGCTGTGGCATCAGCGAGGAGGGGCAGAAGAAGTTGTTGCATACTGATACGCATTTCAGCACGTTCGGCACGAACAACGAAGAAGGCTCGGGACTGGGCTTGTTGCTATGCAAGGATTTTGTCGTGAAGAATGGCGGTAAACTGTGGTTTACTTCCAAGGAAGGCGAAGGCTCCATATTCAGCTTCTCTATTCCGGTGAAGAAGTGATAACGAAGAAAATAGAACGGATGGTCCGTTGAAGTAAAACAGACCATCCGTCAGACTCAAATAGACCGTCTGTTACGGTCGTACAGACCATCTGTTTCTTATGAACGGATGGTCTGTTTTTTATCTCTTACACAGACTGCGGAAATCGCAATATTCACATTTCCGGGTATCCTCTGTTTGGCTGAATGTTTCTTCTTGGCTGAATATCTCCTGCAGGAGTCCGTGCAGCCGTTCGCGAAACTCGTCTTCGAAGAAAGCGAAGTTGTTGACCGGTACCTTGGGTTGTCGTGGCGCTCCCATTTCGATGACCGGGGAGTAGCTTTCGGAAGCTGCCCGGTGGATGTAGAGCAGGGAAGGGGCTACCTTCAGCGATTGCTTGCGGCAGAGGATGGCGGCGTACAGAAACGTCTGGAAAATATAGTTGGGACGGTTGTCGGCGGGAGTAAACAGTTGTTCTATATTTTCAGGAGTCTTGGGAGTACCGCCTGTCTTGTAGTCCACGATACGTAGCGTGTCTCCTTTGCTGTCCAGGCGGTCGATGGTACCGCCTATCTGTAAGGCAAGCTTTCCTTGCGGAGTATCTATTTCCATCATTTCTCTGACGTCCTGTTCCATGCCCTCCATACGGAACGGGGCGTATTGCAGGTCATTGCGCAGGAGCTGGCGCAGGTAAGAGGCGATGACTTTGGAATGGATGAGCTGCGTACCGTTATACTCCGGTTGCTCCGTAAGGGGCACATGGAAGAACTTTTCTTTAAAAGCATTGTCCACATAGGCTTGCAGGCGGACATCGTCTTTCAGTAACTGTTCCAGGTCTTCTTTACGTATTTCCCGTCCGTTGGTTGTCAGTTCGTTGTACACCAGTTCGGCAGAACGGTGGAAGATGGTGCCGAAGAGGGTGGAGTCTATTTCGGCGCTTACTTCATCGAGAGCCTTCAGGCCGGCTACGTATCGGTAGTAGAATTTCAGCCGGCAGTCCAGATAGGCATTGAGGGCAGAGGGGGAGAAGAACGCTTTGGGACGTCGGTGGATGTCGTAGGCGTCGAACATCTGTTGCAACATCTCCGGTGTCTTGTGAATCTCAATTTCCCGGGCTTGCTGTGGAGATTGTCCGGCTTCAAGGTACTCAAGGGAGATGTTGTGCGGCGACTCTACCAGGAATTGCAGCATGAAGCGGGACATCTCCCCGCGGTTCAGTCCGTCCGAAGAGATGTTATATAATAAGGTGACGTTTTCTGCCCGTTGGATGAGGCGGTAGAAGTAGTAGGCATAGACGGCATTCTTGTGTTCTATGGTGGTCATGCCGAAGGCCTTCCTCAGGTTGTAGGGAATGAAGGAGGAGTCGCCTCCGGCTTTGGGCAATTGCCCTTCGTTGAGGGAGAGCATGATGAGGTTACGGAAATCGAGGTTACGCGTTTCCAGCACCCCCATTACTTGCATGCCGATGGCGGGTTCTCCGTGGAAGGGAATGTTGGCAGAGGTAAGCAAGCGGTTCAGCAGTCGCTTCAGCGTGTCTGTGCGCACACCACTCAATTCGCCGGTCTCTATCAGGCTGAGCAGGCGGTTGACGAGGGTGTAGCTTTTGAACAGAGACTCGCGGTACAGCTGGTTGAAGATGTCTTCCACGTCTTTTTCCTGGCGGTAGAGGACGGCCACTTCGCGAAGCAATTCGGTGAGGTAGCTGCATAGGGCGGCGATGCCGTTCTGTGGTGTAAAGACTTGTTCAAGGAATGCGTCCTGCTTCAGCTCCGAGGGAAGGGGATAGAAGCGGTTGTCCCGGGTAAGCTGTTTTTCCAGTGTTTCGGCATTGGGGGAAAGTTGCCGGGTGTAAGGGTGTTTCAGCAGCGTGATTACGGTTTCGTAGATGTATCGTCCGGTACCTGCATGGTAGCCGGTAGTCTGTAGCTCTACAAGGGCGTTGATAAAACTGTACACCGGAGTTTGGGCAAGGGGAAATCCCATTGTGATGTTGACGTTCTTTACCTCTGCCGGAATGGAGTGGAGGACGGGAAGCAGTAGGGATTCGTTGCAAAGGACAACGGCAGTGTCTTTGAATGAAGAAGGGGTTCTTAATTCTTCATTCCCCCTAATCCATTGCGGCAAGTAGCGGGCTTGTGCATTTTCGGTAGAAGCGGAGATAAAGCGTACGTTCTTGGGTTTCCGCAGTACATCAAAAGAAGTTTCGGGCAGTTGGTTGGGAAACAGCTTTAGGTTGCGGAGGATGAATTCGCCTGCTTCGTGGGTATAGGGCGGCTTTTGCTCAAGGGGAAGACGGGTGTAGAACACGTCGTAATCCCAATAGAACATTGCTTTCCCGGCATCCTGCAAGAGCTGGAAGAAACGGGTTTCTACTCTATTTAGCACGTTGAAGCCGACAAATACATAGCGGTCGTAGCGCAGTCGGTCGGTGTCGAGTTGCTCCATGACATTGCGGTACATCATGCCTTCGTAGGCGATGCCCAGTTCTGTAAGATTGCGGCGGTAGTGGCGGTAGATGTCGCCCAGTTTATCCCAGAGGGAGATGAATTTGGCTTTCAGCTCCGTGCGCTTTTCTATGGAAAAGTTCTGGAAGAACTGGCGGATGGCTTCTTCTTGTTCTTGGTCGAGGAAGTCGTAATTGTCCATAATGTTCTTCAGTTCTTGCAGGTTGCTGAAGAGTTTGTCGGCATCTACAAGGTTTTTGTCTACGTCATCGAAATCGCTGATGAGCAGTTCTCCCCAGAAGTAGAAGTCATCCAGAGTTTCTTCGCTGCGGGTCTCTTCGCGGAATACCTTATACAATTCGCATACCAGACGGATAGGGTCACCGGACTTCAATGGAGAGAGTTGCCGGAACAGTTCGCTGATGCTGACGTAGGCAGGCGACCACAAAGGGCGGTCCGTTTCAGTTGCCAGATATTCGTTGAAGAACAGACTGGCACGTTTGTTGGGGAAAACGATGGCGGTGCGCGAGAGGTCGTTTCCTATTTTGGCGTAAAGGTCGCGGGCGACCAGTTGGAGGAATGTTTCCATGATTTAGTTGATAATTGATAATTAATAGTGGATGGGGAGTGAGTTATACCGGTTCTATGTTGTTCTCCTCTACATACCACAAGTAACCCCGTATATTTTCTGCGACATACCCCATGCGGACCAGCAGTTGCATGTATCCCTGCACCTGCTTGTTGTACTTCTTGTTTGGCTTTCCGAACTTGAAGTCCACCACTACGATTTCTTCGCCACGCATCATCACGCGGTCCGGGCGGCGTGTCCGCAGTTCACCGTTTTCCTGCCAGATGATGTCGCATTCATTGAATAGCTGCCACGTTCCTGAATACCAGTCCTTGACTTGAGGCAGGGAGAAAGCGCGTTGGGTGAGATTGCGTATTTCTTCTTCCGTCTCACTCCGTCCAATCACACCTTCAAAGACGAGCTGGCTGATGGCATTGTCAATGTCTTTTTCCGTTTCGATGGCAGAGAATAGGGTATGCAGCAAACGTCCCCGGTTGATGAAGCGCTGGCTGGACTCTGCTTCGTCCACTCCTGCTATGAAGTCTGCCGAACGGTTGGATTGCCGGAACTCGATGTCGTGGAGCATGCTCTCCATGTGGACGGGCAGTTTGACCGGCTTTTGCGAAAGTCTGTTGACTGGTTGCTGTTCGTAAACCTCAGGTTTACGTTCGCAGTATAGAGGTTTCTGTTCGTAGTATAGAGGTTTAGCTTCGTCGTTAGCAGGGTTGTCTGCGTCATGCTGTGAGACGGGGACGGGGGAAGGGCAAATCTTGCCGTTCTCATATATGGAAGCCTCTTCGTCCCAACTGCCTGCTCCGTCTTTGGCTATGTGGGGCAGGGTGTTGGCAAGGAGTTCGGATATGGTTCCCTTCTGTTCCTTCCGGCTCCAGAGGATGAGGTTCTTGCCGGCACGGGTAAAGGCCACGTACAGCAGATTCAGATTGTCTACCCACAGCTGAAGACGTTCGTGCAGATAGTCCTGCCGATATATGGATTCCGCCATGGTGGTGGAATAGTTCACCGGTACTAAGCTGATGGCATTATAAGGCTCTTCCGGTGGGGCGCACCACACCAGCTGGTTGTTGGTTTCGTTCTCCAGCTTCCAGTCGCAGAAGGGAATCAGTACGGTATGGAATTCCAGTCCTTTGGACTTGTGGATGGAGAAGATGCGTATGCCGTCCATCTCACCGCTGGGGATGGTTTTGCTGCAAAGGGTTTCGTCCCAGTAGCGGATGAAGCTGGCCAGTTCGGAAGAATTGCTTTGCAGATACTCCGTCACAGCATCGAAGAAGGAGAAGAGGTAGGCATCCTGCTTTTCAATGCGGCTCATGCCGAAGATGCTGAACAGTTCTTCCAGTAACTCATACAAAGGCATCAAGCGCAGCGTTTCCCGTCGGGAGGTAAAGGTTTCGGGCAGGGGAGTGGCTATGATGAATCCCGACTGCTCGTCATTTGTCATTTGTAATTTGTAATTCTCCATCAGCGCAGCCTCCGCAATCTTGTTCTCCGGATTCGATAGGCAGCGCAGGGCATCCATCAGCATGCAGATGGCAAGGGAGGCATCCAGACGGAAAGCTTCGTCGGACACGACAGAAAGATGCAGTTCTTTGTCAAAATAGTCGGCTATCGGCGGGATATTCTTGTTCTTGCGGACAAGGATGGTGATATCATTCAGTGTTACGCCCTCTTCCAGCAGCCGTTGCACCTCTTCTCCTAAAGCGAGAAGGGTCTGCTCTGTATAGTTGTGTTCATCGTCCGGTTCCAGGAAGGTGGCTTTTACGTAGCCGTACTCCGTGCTCTTGGGCGATTCCTGCACTACGTCGGCATAAGCGCGTTTCAGGGGTAGGCAATCCTCTTTCAGTTCGTTCAGGTGTAATGCATTGAGGTAGTCTATGGCAGCGGTAAATACCTGGTTGTTGAAACGGATAATGTTGGTTTCGCTACGCCGGTTTGTTTTTAGGGTTTCCACACGGACGGGGAAGGAGTTTAAGTTTAATTCTTTATTTCCCAAGCTGTTCAGTATTCCCCAGTCCCCGTTCCGCCAGCGGTAGATGGACTGCTTCACATCTCCCACAATCAGACTGTCGGCTCCTTGCGAAAGTCCTTCGAGCAACAGCAGACGGAAGTTGTCCCATTGCATGCGGCTGGTGTCCTGGAACTCGTCAATCATGACGTTGCGTATGTTGGCGCCGATTTTCTCGAAGACGAACGAAGAGTCACCCTCGCGCACCAATTTGTGCAGCAGGGCGTTGGTGTCCGAAAGTAGAAAGCGGTTATGTTCTCGGTTCAGTGTACGTACCTCTTCGTCAATATGGTTGAGGAGTTGTAGTTTGTTGAGATGCTGGAGCGAGAGACGGCAACTGTTCAGGGTGCGGTTGCGTTGCGGACGCATTCTTTCGGCTTCCTGCAGTAGAGGTATCAGGCTGGTTTTTGCCAGACAGATGATGTCGTCCTTCCGTGAGGATGTTTTCGTTGCCCAGTTTTTTGCATCTGCCAGGCTGTTTTGCAGGGTGGCGTTCAGCACATCTTTGTCAGACAGTCTGCCGTCGCGCAGTTTGCGGAAGTAACTGCCGATGCCTCGGGCACCTCCTTTCAAGTCTTCGGGAGTGAGGGCATGCCCTTCCAGTTCGCCTTCAAACTGGTCGTAGAAACTTTTCATCTGTTCCAGAGCCTCGGTTTCCATATCGCGCAGCACATCCCGGTAGAGTTTCAACGTGTTCGGAGTACGAAGGCATTGCCGTAGTTTTTCGCCGCGTTCTATGTAGCTTTCATCGAAGATGTTTCGTCCGAAACTTTTCACCTCATTCGATACGTTCCAGCGTTTGTCGTCGCGGATGCGCTCGTCGATGTAGTCCAGCAGCCATGCCAGCACGGGAGAAGTGGGGGTAAGCTTCTCGATGAGGCTGTCTACGGCATCACTCAGCACTTCACTGTTGTTCAGCTCTATGTTCAGGTTAGGACTCAGTTCCAGTTCGCGGGCAAGGTTGCGCATCACAGATTGAAAAAAGGAGTCGATGGTTTCCACGCGGAAACGGCTGTAGTCATGCAGCATGTATTGCAGTGCCATGCCGGCCCGTTGACGAATCTCTTTGTCCGTCAATCCGCCCCCGCCTTCTCCTTTAATTTTTAATTTATAATTTTTAATTCTCTCCAGGTATGCTTCGGAAGAAGGTGCTCCCTTCCAGATACCGTAAAGCTGTGTCAGTATGCGCTCCTTCATCTCTGCCGTAGCCTTGTTGGTGAAGGTTACGGCAAGTATCTGCCGGTAGGCATGTGGATTGATTATCAAATGCTTGATGTATTCCACAGCCAGCGTAAAGGTCTTGCCTGAGCCGGCAGAGGCTTTGTATACTAATAATTCCATGTAATTTGCTGCATTGAGTATGTATCTGCAAACGTACACAAAAATAATGAGAAAAATAAATGCTTCCCTGCTTTCTCTTATAGAAAGAAGCGGGAAGCATCCATTATTGAGGGGCTATGTGTAGAGGCTGTGCTACATTACCGGTGTCTGGAAAAGAAATACAAATCCTTTGCTGTCTTTCAAATCCTTTATGGCATCTCCGGCATATATTTCTCCGTTTGTCAGTGAGAGTTTCTTGATTCCTGCATTCGGGCTAAAATCGATTTTCTTCAAGTCGAGCCAGAATAAGTTAGGGGTCAGTGTGGACTCAAAATAATATACTTTGTTCTTCTGGTCGGATACAGAACGCCAACGGGTGGAGGAGATATGGGGCTTGTCCGGTGTGGTGATACCGAACGGTACAGAAACATTGCGCATTACGCTCAATACACTGGGTACGGCAATCTTTGCATCCGCTGTTTGCGGAATGGCATTGATGTAGAACGATGCGCGTACAAAGCGGTCACTGGAGCGGTTGGTTCCCGGCAACATATTCAGTCCGCCTACCTCTTTCCAATAGTCGTTGATAGCCAGCTGGAGTTCATATTTGGGAGAGTTGGTCATTACTTGATACTGCTTACCTTCATGTATCTCAAGGTTTCCGTCTATGTATTCCAGGACAGCCGTGTTTCCGGTTTCATCTGTGATGGCCAGATGCAGGGTGGAAGCGGCTCCGTTGGGCAGGTCTGGTGCATCAATGCGGAAGGATTCTTTTTTCAGTTCATCCACAGCTTCGCGTACGGTTGCAAAATTGTCGAGTACGTATTGCGTCCAGATACTGATGCCCATAATCGGGCGGTTGTCTCCTGGGCGGTGGTAAACGGACTCCGGAAGGAAGAGCAGGCTGGCAACCAGACCTTTCTCGTTCATACCGTCGCAGGTACCTATGTCATAACCGGCGGCAATGACGCTACCGTACTTGGAAGTCCAGTTCACTGTATTCCCTTTGTTGTAGCCTGCCCTTTGCATGCCTCGTGGGAATACATAGATGTTACTCATAAGGTCTTCTTTCCAGTCCATCGTACGTCCTGTAATGACTGTATTGTCAGGACCGATGTAGGTGGCTCGGGTACACGCTTCTGTTTGTTGCACACTTATGGCGGCTATGGCAGCCAGTGCAACAGTTATTGTCTTTATTGGTTTATTCATCTCGCTTTTGTTTTTATGAATTAATACTCTATTTCATAGAATAACAAAAGGAGGGGAGTATAGTTTGAGAAAAAGAGGTGAAATCCCTTACTCGTCTTTTTCTTTCAGCAATTCCTCCATCTTCAGCACCTCGTCCCGATACTGTGCGGCTTCGATAAAATCGAGTTTCTTGGCAGCCTCCTGCATAAGCTTCTTGGTACGTTCAATACTCTTTTCCAGTTGCTTGCGGCTCATGTACTGTACTATCGGGTCGGCAGCCATCGTAGATGTACTTTCTTGTTCCACATAGGGGCGGGGAGTGCTGGAAGTGAACTTCTCGCTGCTGAGGACGGCTTCGCCGGAAGCCTCGTTGGTGGCAAACACATTGAGGTTCTTTGCTTTCTTGATTTGCTGTGGCGTGATGCCGTGCTCTTCGTTGTACTTCAACTGCTTCTCGCGACGGCGGTTGGTCTCGTCGATGGTCAGTTGCATGCTGTCCGTTATTTTGTCGGCATACATGATGACCATACCGTTCACGTTACGGGCGGCACGTCCGGCAGTCTGTGTCAGTGAGCGGTGGGAACGAAGGAAACCTTCCTTGTCTGCATCGAGAATGGCAACGAGAGAGACTTCAGGCAGGTCGAGTCCTTCACGCAGCAGGTTGACACCGACAAGTACATCGTAAACGCCCTCGCGCAAGTCACCCATAATCTTCACACGTTCCAAAGTGTCTACGTCGCTGTGGATATAATTACACTTCACGTTGTTGTTCAGCAGATATTCCGTCAGTTCTTCAGCCATTCGTTTGGTGAGGGTGGTGACGAGGGTACGCTCGTTCTTCTCGATGCGCAGCTGTATCTCTTCCATCAGGTCGTCTATCTGGTTGTGGCTAGGACGTACCTGGATGATAGGGTCCAAGAGCCCGGTCGGACGGATGACCTGCTCTACTACGATGCCTTCGGATTTCATCAGTTCGTAATCTGCCGGTGTGGCGCTGACGTAAATCACTTGTTTGGCCATCTCTTCGAATTCATCGAATTTCAGCGGGCGGTTGTCCATGGCTGCCGGCAGCCGGAATCCGTACTCCACCAGGTTTATCTTGCGGGCGCGGTCACCTCCGTACATGGCACGTATCTGCGGGACGCTGACGTGGCTTTCGTCAATGACTATCAGGAAATCTTCGGGAAAGAAGTCCAGCAGACAGTAGGGGCGGGTACCGGCAGCACGCCCGTCAAAGTAGCGCGAATAATTCTCAATGCCGGAGCAATGTCCCAATTCGCGTATCATTTCCATATCATAGGTCACCCGTTCCTGCAAGCGTTTGGCCTCGAATGGGCGGCCTTCGTTTTCAAACCATTGCACCTGCTTGTGAAGGTCATCCTCTATTTCGTGTATGGCACGCAACGTGGCTTCCTTGGTGGTCATGAAGAGGTTGGCGGGATAAATCTTGTAGGCATCGAACTTGGCGACGGTAACGCCGCTCATAGGGTCCACTTCCTCAATACTGTCTACCTCGTCTCCCCAAAAGGTGACGCGCAGCAAGTTGTCGGCGTAAGCCAGATAAATGTCCACCGTATCGCCTTTCACGCGGAAATTGCCGCGGTTCAGGTCAATGTCGTTGCGTACGTAAAGACTGTCCACCAGGCGTCGCAGGAAGACATTGCGACTGAAATTTTTGCCTTGCTGTACTTCGATGACGTTGTTGTAGAAGTCTGCCGGATTCCCCATGCCGTATATGCACGAAACGGAGGATACCACCACTACATCTTTCCTGCCCGAAAGCAGGGCGGAGGTGGCGGCAAGGCGCAACTTGTCTATCTCGTCGTTGATGGCGAGGTCTTTTTCTATATAGGTGTCCGATGATGGCAGGTAGGCTTCGGGCTGATAGTAGTCGTAGTAGGACACATAGTATTCTACGGCATTGTTCGGGAAGAATCCCTTGAACTCGCTGTACAACTGGGCAGCCAGCGTCTTGTTGTGGCTCAATATCAGCGTTGGCTTGTTGATGTTGGCAATGACGTTGGCTATGGTGAATGTCTTTCCGGACCCGGTGACACCGAGTAATGTTTGTGCAGGAAGTCCCTCATGCACGCCCTCGGTCAGCTGTGCGATGGCTTCCGGCTGGTCACCGGTAGGTTGGTAGGCGGATGTCAGTTCGAATTTGTTCATTTTCTCTTCTTAGAAGCGGCAATATTCGGTAAAATCTTTGAGATAAACAAAATTTTTTTGTTTACTTTGCAGCTATATTGATAACAACCATTAATAATTGTAATACAACGAAGAACATGATTTGGAATGAAAGCATCGAATGCATGGATCGCGAAAGCCTTCGTAAAATCCAGAGCATTCGTCTCAAAAAGACTGTGGAGCGTGTGTATCATGACACTCCTTTTTATCGTAAGAAAATGCAGGAACTGGGAGTTACTCCCGATGACATAAACAGTATAGATGATATTGTAAAACTGCCTTTTACTACCAAGTACGACTTGCGGGACAATTATCCCTTCGGCCTCTGTGCCGTACCTATGAGCCAGATTGTGCGTATTCATGCCTCTTCCGGCACAACCGGAAAACCCACTGTGGTAGGCTATACCCGAAAAGACCTTTCAGCATGGTCCGAATGCCTTTCACGGGCCTTTACCGCCTATGGTGCCGGTAGCTCGGATATTTTCCAGGTGTCCTACGGTTACGGACTTTTTACCGGTGGACTGGGTGCGCATGCCGGTGCCGAGAATATCGGCGCTTCCGTCATCCCGATGTCCAGCGGCAATACGGAGAAGCAGATTACACTGATGCATGATTTCGGTTCTACCGTACTTTGCTGCACGCCCTCATACGCCCTCTATCTGGCAGATGCCATCAAAGACTCCGGTCTTCCCCGTGAAGAGTTTAAGTTGAAAGTGGGAGCCTTCGGCGCCGAGCCGTGGACCGAAAGTATGCGTCGGGATATTGAAACCAAGCTGGGTATCAAGGCATTTGATATATATGGGCTTAGTGAGATTGCCGGCCCCGGTGTAGGTTACGAATGCGAGTGCCAGCACGGTACCCACCTCAATGAAGACCATTACTTCCCCGAGATTGTAGACCCGAAGACCCTCGAACCGGTTGCCCCTGGAGAAACCGGCGAATTGGTGTTCACTCACCTTACCAAAGAGGGGATGCCGCTGTTGCGCTACCGTACCAAGGACCTCACCGCCCTGCACTACGATAAGTGCTCCTGCGGACGTACACTGGTTCGTATGGACCGCATCTTGGGACGTAGTGATGACATGCTGATTATCCGTGGTGTCAACGTGTTCCCCACGCAGATAGAGTCCGTTATCCTCGAAATGCCGGAGTTCGAGCCTCACTACCTCTTGCTGGTAGACCGCAAGAACAATACCGACACCATGGAGTTGCAGGTTGAGGTTCGTCCCGAATACTATTCCGATGAAATCAACAAGATGCTGGCTCTGAAGAAGAAGCTTGTGACCCGCCTGCAGAGCGTACTCGGTCTCGGCGTAGATGTCCGTTTGGTAGAACCGCGCAGTATTGAGCGCAGCGTAGGCAAAGCCAAGCGCGTCATCGACAACCGCAAATTGTAAATCGCCAAATTGTACATGGTAAATCGTAAATCGTCAAATAGTAAATAAACCTATGGTAGCAAAACAACTTTCCATTTTTCTGGAGAACAAGTCCGGTCGCCTCACAGAGGTGACTGAAGTTCTTGCAAAAGAAGGTGTCAACCTTTCTGCTCTATGTATTGCAGAGAATGCCGATTTCGGTATCCTTCGTGGCATTGTTTCCGAACCGGATAAAGCATATAAGGCTTTGAAAGATAATCACTTCGCAGTGAACGTAACGGATGTAGTAGGCATCAGTTGTCCCAATATTCCCGGCTCATTGGCGAAAGTGCTCCGTTTCCTCTCCGATGAAGGCGTGTTCATCGAGTACATGTATTCCTTTGCCAATGGTGAAACGGCCAATGTCATCATTCGTCCCAACGACATGGATAACTGTATCCGTGTATTGACAGAAAAAAAGGTCGATTTGCTGGCGGCAAGCGAACTCTATAAACTGTGAAAACGAAGGATTAGGGAGGAAGGATTAGGGATGAGGGCTATGCAGTTGATAGCACAGTCACTAATCCCTAATCCTTCACCATTCATCCCTAATTCCTGCCCGTTCGTCTGGTTTTTGAAAAATTAAGGCTCGTATCGTTGCTTTATTCGATGCGAACCTCTATCTTTGCGCATTATTTGAACAAAAGTAATGAAGAAGAACATCCTAATAACTCTGCTTGCAGCATTGCTGCTCTCCTCGTGTGGAGAATACAACAAATTGCTGAAAAGCACAGATTACGAATACAAGTACGAAGCGGCAAAAAATTACTTCGCAAAAGGCCAGTACAACCGTGCTGCTACTTTGCTCAATGAATTGATTGCCATTCTCAAAGGTACTGATAAGGCGGAGGAATCCCTCTATATGCTGGGCATGAGTTACTATAACCAAAAGGATTATCAGACTGCTGCGCAGACTTTCATTCAATACTACAACGTTTATCCCCGCGGCACATTCACTGAACTGGCACGTTTCCATGCCGGTAAAGCTCTATATTTGGATACTCCGGAGCCGCGTTTGGACCAATCCGGTACGTATAGTGCCATCCAGCAGTTGCAGATGTTTATGGAATACTTCCCGCAAAGTTCCAAGAAAGAAGAAGCGCAGAACATGATATTTGCCTTGCAGGACAAGCTGGTGATGAAGGAGTATCTGTCTGCAAAACTTTATTATAATATGGGTAATTATCTGGGCAACAACTATCAGGCTTGCGTTATCACTGCGCAGAATGCTTTGAAGGATTATCCCTATACCAACCTACGTGAAGATTTATCCATTCTTATCTTGCGTGCCAAGTATGAGTTGGCTGTGTATAGTGTGGAAGATAGAAGAGCCGAACGTTACCGTGAAGCGGTGGATGAATGTTATGCCTTTAAAAACGAATTCCCTGAAAGCAAGTATACGAAGGAAGCCGACCGAATCTTCAAGGAGTCACAGAAAATGCTGGGCGAGGGAGGCGAAGAACAAGAGTAATTAGTAATTAATAATTTGTAATTAATACTATAGATAAATTTATGGATTACAGAAAGACAAATGCTCCTACTACTACGGTGACCCGTGATATGATGGAGTTGTGTGAGGATACCGGTAATGTATACGAAAGCGTAGCGATTATCGGAAAACGTGCCAACCAGATTAGTGTGGAAATCAAGAACGACCTTTCCAAAAAGCTTGCTGAGTTTGCCTCTTACAATGACAATCTGGAAGAAGTGTTCGAAAACCGGGAACAGATTGAGATTTCCCGCTATTACGAAAAACTGCCGAAGCCGACATTGATTGCAACACAAGAGTATGTGGAAGGTAAGATTTATTATCGCAATCCGGCTAAGGAAAAAGAGAAATTGCAGTAATGATACAGCGTATTCAATCCGTTTATTTGTTGTTGGTAACCGTCCTGCTGGTTGTGGCCATCTGCATGCCCGTAGGACAGTTCATCGGAGCGGACGGAGTGACGGCGCATGTTTTCAAGCCTCTGGGAGTGGCTTTGGCCGACGGAGGATTTCAGTCTACTTGGGGCTTGTTCGGAATATTGCTGCTCAGTGCACTGGTTGCCTTCTGTACGATATTCCTTTTCCGTAACCGTATGTTACAAATACGCATGACGATTTTCAGCAGCATCCTGCTGATAGGTTACTACATAGCCTTCTGCGTATTTATGTTTATTTTGAAGGGCGATTTGGATGCCACGGCTTTCCAGCTTGGATGGGCGCTTTGCCTTCCGGTGGTAGCCATCATCCTCAACTATCTGGCCTTCCGTGCCATCTACAAAGATGAGGTGATGGTGAAGGCTGCAGATCGTTTAAGAAGATAAGAAGGTTTATCTACTTGATAATAACAAAAGGCAGACCACGTATTTCATTCGGGATACGTGGTCTGCCTTTTGTATTGTTTCTGCTTGGGGGTACAGCCGTTTCCATTATACTGTTCCCATTAGAGGAAATTGTCGTTCCTACGTGTGGAAACGGGTGTTTCCTATAAGCATTACTTCTTCAAGTCAAAGAGATAAGTTACCTTGGCCGTAATGACTCCGTGTGCGGAGCGCGAGAAAAAGTCCTTCTTGGTGCTGCCATAGAAATCGGACAAAGCATAGTAGTATCTTCCTTCTACAATGAAATTGCCTGCCTTGGTGCGTAGTTCTATGCCTGCTCCACCTGCAATGCCGTAGTCGAATTTGTTGTCTATGGCTTTGCCGTGCTGTTCCACGGTGATGTTGGTGTAGGAGTCTGCTACAGTGCCGTCCCAGTCGCCGTCTATCTTTTCGCTGTCGCCAAGCAGGAAGCCTATCTGCGGACCGGCATGGATGAAGAATTGCAGACCGCGGTCCTTGCCGAAGGCCAGATGTGCCAGGAAGGGTATTTCCACATAGTTCATGGTGCGTGTGTAGCTCAGTGTGGGATAGTCCTCATAGTACTCGTCCCAACCGTGCTGCGAGAAGTTCAGCTCGATTTGTGCACCGCAAATCATGCTGAAATATTTCTCGGAGATATATCGGGCTGTCACACCACCGTTGATGCCCATCAGATTCTTCTGCTTGATAGAGGGAGAGAAGCTTACGCTATTCAGATTGATGCCTCCATTGACGCCCACAGCGAAGTTGTGGCGTTGCTCGCCCACCTGCGCATGCAGGGGCAATATACATGCACACACCAGCAGGGCGAATATGATGATTGTTCTCAGGTTCATGTTATAAGTTACGAGTTACAAGTTACGAGTTAATAGTTATATAGTGGATTATCAGATGATTAATCATTAATCAAAGTCCAACTTCACCAGCTCAAAGTTCTTGGTGAAGTGCACGAAGAACACCTTCTTGTTGATGAAGCCTCCCCAGTTGTTTACCCGTTGGAACTTGAAGCCGGTCTGGATGGGAATCAAATCCAGTCCCTGCATGTTCTTCTCGAAAGAAGAGCCATAGCGCGCAAGTCCTTTCAGGAAGAAATAGCCGGTATCGAAGCCCAACATTCCGAATTTGGGATAGCGCTCGTCCATCTCCTTGCCATACCATCTGCGGTAGTTTTTGGTAAAGTTGATGGCGGCAGGCAGCAAATTGTTGGTATAAAAAGAGGAATAGAAATAGGTGTCCAGTTCAAAGAAGGCTTCCAAGTGGTCTTTGGTGTAGGTTTGCCATTCCGGATAGCCGAACAGATGGATACGGCTTTCGGGTTGCTCGCGCACCAATAAGGTCAATTGGGGAAGTATCTTAATCAATGTTAGGTTACTGCCGGATGTGGGGATAAAGATATTCTCACGGTCCGTGCGTAATACTGTTTTCAGGGATTCTACGGTGACATCCTCTTTCAGGCTCTTCATCGGGATGGAACGGTTGCGCAGTTCGTCTTTCAGTCCCTTGATGAATTCTGCCTTGTCCTTGGTGCCCTGGCTGGCTTCAATGAAGATGACGTTGGCATTGGGGAACTGGCGCACAAAGTGGTCGTACACCTCGGAGTACAGATAGGATTGGGGGGTATTTATCTGATAGACCGCCGGATTCTGGAATACCGTGTTGTCTTTCGATGTGAATGGTATCACCAGACGTGTGTCTTGTTTCTTGGCAAATTCGGCCAGCGGCTCGATGTGCTGTTGGTACAGAGGCCCGAATATGATGTCCATGTCCTTCATCTCGCTTTTGCCCAGAATGGAGTTCAGCGAGGCACTTTCGGGGCCCGAATTGTAAGTGTACAAGTCAATGGAAGTGCCGGTACGTTTCAGACTGTCTACGGCCATCAGCAGGCCTTCGTAGTATTCCACCATACGGGAGGACTCACTCTTCGATACCCCGTCCAGAAAGGGGAGGATGACGGCAGCCTTGATGGTGCTGAAACGCTCTGTCTCTTTTCTGTTTTCGCGGAACAGCTCGCTGTTGGTAGGCGTGGCCTGCAACTGCGCGCTCTGCTCCGTCTGTGCCTTGGGGTAGGGGATGCAGAGGAAGGTTCCCTTCTTTATTTTGTTCTCGCCTTTCAGCTCCGGATTGGCGGCAATCAGCTCGGCTTCGCTGATGCCGTATTCGCGGCTGATGCTGAATACGGTTTCTTTTCGTTTCACCTTGTGCATGTCGCGGCAGCGCGACTCTATGGGACCGGGAATATTGTTGTTGGCAACCACTGTGTTGTTGCTCAGTGTCTCGGTTGGGGCCATGGTTTCGGCCTCGGTTGTGGAAGGAATGAGGATGACTTGTCCGATACGGAAATTCTCGGCGCTCAGTCCAGGGTTGGCGTCACAGATGGCTTTGGCAGATACGTTGTATTTCACGGTCAGCCGGTAGAGGGTCTCGCCGGATGCGATGGTGTGGTATGTTTCTTTTTGTGCGTTGGCGGCACTGCGGGGGATACGCAGCATGCGTCCGATGAATATTCTCTCGTCACTGCCGGGATTCAGTTTGATGATGTCTGCCTGGCTGACGCCGTACATGCTGGCGATGGAGTAGAGACTTTGTCCTTTTTCGATGGTATGCAGGAAATAAGATTGGTTCTCTTGTGCCACTGCACCCAGCGTGCATGCGCCGGCAAGCAGCAGGGAGCAGATAATGCGGTTAATCGTTTTCATTCAGTAATCGTTGGTTTATGTTTACAATTTCCCAAAGTAGCTGCAAAGGTACGAATATTGTGGCATTTCTGCCAAAGGATTGCGTTAAGAAATAATATTGTGCATTTCAAAACTGAAAAATAGCGCTTTTCGGCTGATATTCGGGGGGAAACAGTTATTTTTGCAGTTAAAACGATAGGATAAATCAACATGCAAGAAGAAACTGAATATATCAATGTATATGGTGCGCGCGTGCACAACCTCAAGAATATCGATGCCGAGATTCCCCGTAACAGCCTGACGGTGATTACCGGACTGAGCGGAAGCGGCAAGTCCTCGCTGGCATTCGATACCATCTTTGCCGAAGGGCAGCGCCGCTATATCGAGACTTTTTCGGCATACGCCCGCAACTTCCTGGGAAACTTGGAGCGTCCGGACGTGGACAAGATAACGGGACTGAGCCCGGTTATCTCCATCGAGCAGAAAACCACGAACAAGAATCCGCGCTCCACTGTGGGCACCACCACCGAGGTGTACGACTACCTGCGTCTGCTCTATGCCCGCGCCGGCGACGCCTACTCCTACCTCTCGGGCGAGAAGATGGTGAAGTACACCGAAGAGCAGATACTGGACCTTATCCTGAAAGATTATAAAGGAAAGCGCATTTACATCCTTGCCCCGCTGGTGCGCAACCGTAAGGGACACTACAAGGAGCTCTTCGAGCAGGTTCGCAAGAAAGGCTACCTCTATGTCCGTGTGGACGGCGAGGTGCGCGAAGCCCTGCCCGGCATGAAGCTGGACCGCTACAAGAACCACGATGTGGAGGTAGTGATAGACAAGCTTGTGGTGGCAGATAAGGACGACACGCGCTTGAAGAACAGCGTAGCCACCGCCATGCGCCAGGGCGACGGGCTGCTGATGATACTTGATGCGCAGACCGACAGCGTGCGCCATTACAGCAAGCGGCTGATGTGTCCCGTGACGGGCTTGTCCTATCGGGAACCGGCACCGCACAACTTCTCCTTCAACTCCCCGCAGGGCGCATGCCCCAAGTGCAAAGGGCTGGGGGTGGTGAGCCAGATTGACATCGACAAGGTGATTCCCGACCGTGAGCTCTCCATCGCCGGAGGTGCCATCGCACCCTTGGGGAAAGCCAAGAACAGCATGATTTTCTGGCAGATTACCGCCTTGCTGGAGAAGTATGAGGCAACGCTGAAAACTCCGGTGAAGGAGCTGCCGGAGGATGCACTGGACGAGGTGCTCTACGGCTCGGACGAGCGCATCAAGATAAAGAGTTCGCTGATAGGCACCTCTTCCGACTACTTCGTGACGTTTGAGGGTGTCATCAAATACATTCAGATGTTGCAAGAGAAGGATGCTTCCGCCACGGCGCAGAAGTGGGCGGACCAGTTTGCCAAGACTGCCGTTTGTCCGGAGTGCCATGGCGCCAAGCTGAACAAGGAAGCGCTTTCGTTCCGCATCCACGACAAGAACATCTACGAATTGTCCACGATGGACATCAATGAGCTGTATGACTGGCTGGCAAACGTAGACCCGCACCTCAGCAGCAAGCAGCAGCAGATTGCCGGTGAAATTCTGAAGGAAATCCGTACGCGGCTCAAGTTTCTGCTCGATGTCGGTCTGGATTATCTGTCGCTGAACCGCAGCTCCGTCAGCCTGTCCGGTGGAGAGAGCCAGCGTATCCGCCTGGCTACGCAGATAGGCTCTCAGCTGGTGAATGTGCTCTATATATTGGACGAGCCGAGTATCGGCCTGCACCAGCGTGACAACCAGCGCTTGATACACTCCTTGAAGGACCTGCGCGACATTGGCAACTCCGTCATTGTGGTGGAGCATGACAAGGACATGATGCTGGCTGCCGATTACGTCATTGATATGGGTCCGAAAGCCGGTCGCCTGGGAGGGGATGTCGTCTTTGCCGGCACTCCCCGAGAAATGCTCCGGACGCATACGCTGACTTCCCAATACCTGAATGGAGAACGTGCCATCGAGGTACCTGCCAAGCGTCGCGAGGGCAATGGGTACAGCCTGTGGTTGCGAGGCGCCAGGGGCAATAATCTGAAGAATGTGGATGTGGAGTTCCCGTTGGGCAAGCTGATTTGTGTTACCGGTGTGTCTGGCAGTGGCAAGTCCACGCTTATCAACGAGACGTTGCAGCCTATTCTTTCGCAGAAGTTCTACCGCTCCCTTCAAGACCCTTTGGAGTATGACAGCATTGAAGGACTGGAGCATATAGACAAAGTGGTGAATGTGGACCAGTCTCCCTTGGGACGTACGCCGCGTTCCAATCCTGCCACCTATACGGGTGTGTTCTCGGATATCCGCAATCTGTTTGTCGGCCTGCCCGAAGCGAAGATACGCGGGTATAAGCCGGGACGCTTCTCCTTCAACGTCAGTGGCGGACGCTGCGAGGCTTGCCAGGGCAACGGCTACAAATGCATTGAGATGAATTTCCTGCCGGATGTGTATGTGCCTTGCGAGGTGTGCCACGGCAAACGCTATAACCGCGAGACGCTGGAAGTGCGCTTTAAAGGCAAGTCTATTGCCGATGTGCTGGATATGACTATCAACCGTGCGGTGGAGTTCTTCGAGAATGTGCCTCAGATATTGAATAAGATTAAGGTTATCCAGGAAGTGGGATTGGGCTATATCAAGCTGGGACAGTCCTCCACCACGCTCTCCGGAGGCGAGAGCCAGCGCGTGAAGTTGGCTACGGAACTCTCCAAGCGTGATACGGGCAAGACACTCTATATCCTCGACGAACCTACCACCGGACTTCATTTTGAAGATATCCGCGTACTGATGAATGTACTGAACAAACTTGTTGACAAAGGAAACACCGTCATCGTCATAGAGCATAATCTCGATGTCATCAAGATGGCGGACTACATCATCGATATGGGTCCCGAAGGTGGCAAGGGGGGAGGGGAACTCCTCTCCTGCGGAACACCCGAAGAGGTGGCGAAGAGCGAGAAAGGCTATACTCCGAAATTCCTGCGTGAAGAGCTGGGGGATAATTACTAATTTTGTAACTTGTTATGGTGAAAATTAATAAGACGAATGCAGCGCGGCTGCTCGACAAAGCCAAGATAGCCTATGAACTCATTCCCTACGAGGTGGATGAGAACGATTTGAGCGCCGTACATGTAGCCGCCAGTTTGGGCGAGGACATCAACTGCGTGTTCAAGACACTGATTCTTCACGGCGATAAATCCGGTTACTTTGTCTGCGTCATCCCGGGTGAGCACGAAGTGGATTTAAAATTGGCGGCAAAGGCATCGGGCAACAAGAAGTGCGACCTCATTCCGGTTAAGGAACTTTTACCTCTGACGGGTTACATCCGCGGAGGCTGTTCGCCCATTGGCATGAAGAAGCCTTTCCCTACCTATATCCATGAAACGTGCCTGCGGTTTCCGTATATCTATATCAGTGCCGGACAACGCGGTTTGCAGCTTAAACTGGACCCGAAGGATTTGGTAAAAGAAGTGCATGCAGAAGTTTGTGTTCTTTTTAATGAATAAATCTTCTATTTCTGCCGAGATATTTTAATTTTATAAGGAAATATTCAATAGAATTTATATATTTGCAGGAATTATTCAAGAAATCAATCCAATTACTAATTCTAAAAACTAATTTTTATGTTCAACAAACACCCTAAAGGTCTGATTGCCGCATCCTTTGCTAATTTGGGCGAGCGTTTCGGCTTTTATACCATGATGGCCATTCTTGTACTTTTTTTGCAAGCCAAGTTCGGACTGGATGGAAAAGAGGCAGGTTTGATCTACTCAACATTTTATTTTTCTATTTACATTCTTGCATTGATAGGTGGTATTATTGCCGACAGAACCCGTAATTACAAAGGTACCATCTTTGCCGGTATTGTCTTGATGGCGGTAGGTTACTTGATGCTGGCCATCCCGTCTCCTACACCGGTTGCCAATAAGACCTTGTTTCTGGTGATTACTTGTGCAGCCTTGTTTGTCATTGCTTTCGGAAATGGTCTTTTCAAGGGAAATCTTCAAGCGCTGGTAGGGCAGATGTACGACAATCCCCAGTACTCCAGCATGCGCGATTCCGGTTTCTCCTTATTCTATATGTTCATCAATGTAGGTGCCATCTTTGCTCCGTTTGCCGCAGTAGGCGTGCGTAACTGGTGGTTGTCCACATTCGGCTACAATTATGATGCCGACCTGCCTGCCCTTTGCCACGGACATCTGGCTGGAACGCTGACTCCTGAGGCTGTGGACACTTATAGTGCACTGGCAGCCAAAGCCACTATTTCCGGAACGCCCGTAACGGATATGACGGTATTTGCCAATGAATATCTGAACGTGTTTACTACCGGTTTCCACTATGCGTTCGGTGTAGCTATCCTGGCTATGGTTCTCTCTTTGGTAATTTTCGTCATCAACAGAAAGAAATTCCCCGATCCCAGCAAGAAGGTGGCTGCAAAAGCGGGCGATGCCACTATAGTGGAGATGAGCGCACAAGAGGTAAGACAGCGCATGTATGCATTGTTTGCCGTATTCGGTGTGGTAATTTTCTTCTGGTTCTCGTTCCATCAGAATGGGTTGACACTGACGTATTTTGCCAAGGAATATACAGATTTGAATTTATTCGGCATGGCTATTTCCGCTGAGCTGTTCCAGTCTTTGAATCCGATTTTCGTTGTATCTCTGACACCGGTTATCATGGCTGTCTTTGCAGCACAGCGTGCCAAGGGTAAAGAGCCTTCCACTCCGCGGAAGATTGCCATCGGTATGGGTATTGCTGCCACTGGCTTCCTTATAATGGCTATCGGTTCTTATGTAAGCAACTTGCCGATGCACAAGGATATTATCGCTCTGGGTACCTCTCCGGTGAAAGTGACTCCGCTGTTGCTGATGGTTACTTATCTGATATTGACCGTTGCCGAGTTGTACATATCTCCGTTGGGCATTTCATTCGTGTCCAAGGTGGCTCCTCCCAAATATCAGGGTATCATGCAGGGCGGTTGGCTGGGTGCTACTGCCATTGGTAACCAGTTGCTTGTTATCGGTGCTATCCTCTACGAAAGTATTCCTATCTGGATGACGTGGACGGTATTTGTAGTAGCGTGCTGCATTTCCATGTTCACCATGCTGTTCATGCTGAAATGGCTTGAAAAGGTGGCGAAGTAATCGGAAACGAAAGATAAAACTAAAGGCTGCGCAATGTTCGTAATGAACTGCGCAGCCTTTAGTTTTAGGAGGGCTTTTAATGCCGGGGCTCAGATGTCCAGCCCCATGATATAGTCGTTCATGTAATATCCGTTTCCTATCGGGAAATCTCCCTCGCGAAGTTTCCTCATTCCCATGTGCTCGTAAAACTGCAGTGCCTTGTTGTGGCGGTTCACATTCAGTTCCATCAGACAAGGTCCGGGATGCACTTCCTTGATGTACTTGATGGCTTCGCGGAAGAGGAAACTGCCGCAGTGTGCACCCTGGTAGTAGGGGAGTACATAAATCTTTTGCAGGTGGAACAAATCTTCCCCTTGCTGCTGCACGGACACATAGCCCGCTGCTTCACATTCCTCGTAGGCCAGGAAGTAGACGTGGCCTTCCTCCTCCATTTGTTTACGGATATTGTCCAATGAATACATCCATTCCATCATGTAGTCGGTCTGCTCGGGAGTAAGGATGTCCTTATACGTGACGGGAAATATTTGCTGCGCAAGTTTCTGAATCAGTGCGCAATCTGCTGTCGTTGCTTTTCTTATGGTAAACATATCGGTTGTATTTATATTGTTTGGGGCGTAAAGTTAAGCCTTTTTTGTGAAACAATCGTTATCTTTGCAGACCGTTACCGAACTAACTAATTCTGATTTTAAAAATTATGGCATTTACGAGCAACATTATGATTGTCCGCCACAGATTGCTGAAGGAACTGGTAAAGCTGTGGAATAACAACGAACTTGTGGATAAAATAGACCGGCTGCCCATCGAACTGAGTCCGAGACGGTCCAAGCATGCGGGACGCTGCTGCGTGCACAAAGAGCGTGCGGTGTGGAAATACAAGTCATTGCCGCTGCTGGGACTCGATATGGAGGATGAGACGGATGAGTTGACCCCCTTGTCGGAGTACGCTGCCCGTGCACTGGACAGAGCGGAAAATGGCAGGCCGAAAGACAACATCATGTGTGTGATTGACGAAGCTTGTTCGGCATGTGTGCAGATTAACTACGAGATTACGAACCTCTGCCGCGGATGTACGGCACGCAGTTGCCAGGTAAATTGTCCCAAGAAGGCAGTGCATGTCAAGGAGAGCGGTCAGGCATGGATTGACCATGATGCGTGTATCAGTTGCGGCATCTGCCATAAGAGTTGTCCCTACCATGCCATTGTTTATATTCCCGTACCTTGTGAGGAGGCTTGTCCCGTGAAAGCCATCAGTAAGGATGAGAAGGGGATAGAGCATATTGACGAAAGCAAATGTATCTATTGCGGAAAGTGTCTCAATGCATGTCCATTCGGAGCAATTTTCGAAATATCGCAGGTGTTCGACGTGTTGCACAGAATCCGCAAGGGTGAGCAGGTAGTGGCTATCGTGGCTCCGTCCATCCTGGGGCAGTTCAAGACGACTATTGAACAAGTGTATGGCGCATTGAAACAAGTCGGTTTTACGGATGTCATCGAGGTGGCTCAGGGAGCGATGGATACCGTCAGCAACGAGGCGCACGAGCTGATTGAGAAGCTGGAGGAGGGTCAGAAGTTTATGACGACTTCCTGCTGTCCGTCTTATATAGAATTGGTGAACAAGCATATTCCTGCCATGAAGCCTTACGTGTCGGGCACCGGTTCGCCGATGTATTATGCTGCCCGTATTGCTAAAGAGAAGTATCCGGATGCGAAGGTGGTCTTCATAGGTCCTTGCGTTGCCAAGCGCAAAGAGGCGCAGCGCGACGAGGCGGTGGACTTTATCATGACTTTCGAGGAGGTGGCTTCCGTGCTTGCCGGGCTGGATATTCAGATGGAGCAGGCACAGCCCTATTCCATGAGTTTTACTTCCGTGCGCGAGGCGCATGGCTTTGCGCAGGCGGGGGGCGTGATGGGTGCCGTGAAAGCCTATCTGAAGGAAGAGGCGGATAAAATCAATGCCGTACAAGTGGCTAATCTGGATAAGAAAGCTATCGGTGCGTTGCGTGCTTACGCCAAGTCGGGCAAGGCTCCGGGGCAGTTTATTGAAGTGATGGCTTGCGAGGGCGGTTGTATTACCGGGCCATGTTCGCATAATGAAATAACTGCCGGAAAGCGCCAGCTGACGCAGGAGTTGGCAAAGAGAAAAGAGACGTATTAGCCCTTTGTCCGTTTATATGAAGCATTTGATTGACAAATTGCGGAGCAATCGCAGGCTGAATGCCGAAGAGTATAAAGCCTTGCTTCTTAGCCGGGACACAGCCCTTGCAGCCTACCTGCAAGGGCTTGCCCGGGAAGAAGCGCTTGCTCGCTTTGGCAATAAAATCTTCATTCGCGGACTGATTGAGATAACCAACCGTTGCCGCAATAACTGCTACTATTGCGGCATACGGAAGGAGAACCGGAACATAGTCCGTTATGAGCTGGCGCAGGAGGAGATTCTTTCGTGTTGCCATGAAGGCTATCGGTTGGGCTTCCGTACCTTTGTGCTGCAAGGGGGCGAAGCGCCGGCGGTGAAGGATGAGGGGATGGTGGAGACAGTTGCCGCCATCCGGCAATCCTTCCCGGATTGTGCCATTACCTTATCCTTGGGCGAGAAATCGCGGGAAGCCTACGAACGTTTCTTCCTGGCAGGTGCCAACCGCTATCTGTTGCGGCACGAAACCTGCAACGAAGGGCATTATCACCGGCTTCATCCTGCGGAGATGTCCCTTTCCCATCGGTTGCGATGCTTGGACTGGCTGAAAGAGATAGGTTATCAAGTGGGAACCGGAATCATGGTGGGCAGTCCTTACCAGACGGTGGACCATTTGGTAGAAGACATTCTCTTCATCGAACGGTTTCAGCCGGAGATGATAGGCATGGGACCTTTTCTTCCGCATCACGATACTCCGTTTGCCTCTTTTCCGCCGGGAGATATGGAGTTGACGTTGAAGTTGCTTTCTATCTTCCGGTTGATGCATCCCGCGGCACTGATACCTGCTACCACTGCCCTGGCCACACTTGCTCCGGACGGACGGGAACGGGGAATATTGGCTGGCGCCAATGTCGTGATGCCTAATCTTTCGCCTTCTCATCAGCGGGCGAAGTACTCCCTCTATGATAACAAAGCTTCTGCGGGTGCCGAAGCGGCAGAAGGTTTGCTAAAATTGGAGGAACAACTGAAAGGGATAGGCTACGAGGTATCAAGAGAGAGAGGAGATTATGAGAATGGAGAATTGACCGTTGATAATTGATAATTTTCAAATCTTCATTCTTTATTTTAATTACCAATTATCAATTTACGAAGTGTATAACATAAAGTCAAGACAAGCGGAAGAATTCATCAATCACCAAGAGATATTGGATACGTTAGAGTATGCGCAGGTAAACCGCAACAACCGTCCGCTCATCGAAAGTCTGATTGACAAGGCTGCTTTGTGCCAGGGTCTTTCCCATCGGGAAGCAGCCCTGCTGCTGGAATGTGACGAGCCGGAACTGGTGCAGCGCATCTATCATCTGGCACGTGAAATCAAACGGAAATTCTATGGCAACCGCATCGTGATGTTTGCCCCGCTTTATCTTTCCAACTATTGCGTGAACGGTTGCGTCTATTGCCCGTATCATGCCAAGAACCGTACCATTCCCCGCAAGAAACTCTCGCAAGAGGAGATACGCCGCGAGGTTGTCGCCTTGCAGGACATGGGGCATAAACGCCTTGCCCTGGAAGCCGGAGAGGACCCGCGAAACAACCCTATCGACTATATCCTGGAGTCCATCCGCACCATTTACAGCATCCATCACAAAAACGGAGCCATCCGCCGGGTGAATGTCAACATAGCCGCCACTACGGTGGAGAACTACCGGTTGCTGAAAGAAGCAGGCATCGGCACCTATATCCTTTTTCAAGAGACTTACAGCAAAGAGCATTACGAAGCCCTGCATCCCACAGGACCCAAGAGTAACTATGCCTACCACACCGAAGCGATGGACCGCGCCATGGAGGGCGGCATCGATGACGTAGGTATCGGCGTATTGTTCGGTCTGAACACCTATCGCTATGACTTCGTAGGACTGCTGATGCATGCCGAACATCTGGAAGCTGCCTTTGGCGTGGGTCCGCATACCATCAGCGTGCCGCGTATCTGTCCGGCAGATGACATTTCGACCGAAGATTTTCCCGATGCCATCTCGGATGAGATGTTCTGCCGTATTGTGGCAGTGGCGCGTATTGCGGTGCCTTATACGGGAATGATTATTTCCACCCGTGAGTCGGAAGCCGTACGCCGTCAGGTGCTCGAACTGGGTGTTTCGCAGATAAGCGGCGGTTCACGCACCAGCGTAGGAGGTTATGCCGTGCCGGAAGCCAAAGAGGAAGACTCCTCCCAATTCGATGTGAGCGACTGGCGTACGCTGGATGAAGTGGTGAGCTGGCTGCTCGATCTGGGGCATATCCCCAGCTTCTGCACCGCCTGCTACCGTAAGGGACGTACCGGAGACCGCTTCATGTCGCTCGTCAAGCGCGGACAGATAGCAAACTGCTGTCAGCCCAATGCACTGATGACATTAAAAGAATATCTGGAGGACTATGCTTCCCCCGAAACCAAGGAGAAGGGCATACGGCTGATTTGTGAGGAGATGACACATATCCCGAACCCTAAGATACGGGCGATAGCCGAACGTAACCTCCAGGAAATAGGAGAAGGGAAAAGAGACTTTAGATTTTAGCTTTCGGATTTATGAATAATACACCTCATTCCAACCGTCTGCACATTGCCGTCTTTGGGCGGCGGAACAGTGGAAAGTCCAGCCTGGTCAATGCCTTGACCGGGCAAGACACGGCATTAGTATCCGCAACGCCCGGCACTACTACCGACCCCGTGACTAAAGCCATGGAGGTATATCCTTTGGGACCGTGCCTTTTTATCGATACCCCCGGTTTTGATGATGACGAAGGCGAGTTGGGCGGTATGCGCGTGGAGCGTACCTTAAAAACGGTGGAGAAAGCGGACATCGCCCTCTTGCTCTATGAAGCTGACGGAACGCTGGAACAGCAATGGATAAAGCTGCTGGCAGCGCGCGAAATTCCCGTGATACTGATACTGAATAAAGCTGATTCGTGTCAAGACACCGCTTCCGTGGTGCTTCGGATTGAAAAGGAGTGCGGGCAGGTTCCCGTTGTGGTCAGTGCCAAAGAGGGTACCGGCATTCAAGGCATCTTCGATGCTATTCTCGAAAAGCTTCCCGAGAATTTTGGTGAGCAGACCATCACGGGAAACTTGGTAAGCGAGGGTGATGTCGTCCTACTGGTTATGCCCCAGGATATACAAGCCCCCAAAGGTCGTCTCATTCTTCCGCAAGTGCAGACCATCCGCGAGTTGCTGGACAAGAAGTGCCTGGTGATGAGTTGCACCACCGACAATCTGCAAGCTTCCCTGCAAGCCCTTGCCCGTCCGCCCAAGCTGATTATCACCGATTCACAAATATTTCCCATCGTCTATCAGCAAAAGCCTGCCGAGAGTAGTCTTACTTCCTTCTCGGTTCTTTTTGCCGGTTATAAAGGAGATATCAATGCCTTCGTGGAGGGGGCTGCCGCTATCCATAGCTTGACACCCCAATCGCGTGTACTGATAGCCGAAGCCTGCACCCATGCTCCGCTGACTGAGGACATCGGTACCGTCAAAATTCCCCGCCTGCTACGAAAACGCATCGGCGGGGAGTTGCAGATAGACTTCGTCTCCGGGAATGACTTTCCCATAGACTTGTCCCGATATGATTTGATTATCCATTGCGGCGCCTGCATGTTCAACCGGAAATATGTGCTCAATCGTATAGCCCATGCCCGTGCGCAACATATTCCTATGACGAACTACGGAGTGGCAATAGCCTGCCTGAGTGGTATACTGGACAAGATAATCATTCCTTGGGATGGATATCCGCAAGGTTGAAATGAGTTATTCCAGCTCCTCCAATATCTTCTTAACATCAATTGGTTGCAGCCTTCCGTACACCTTTTCGCCAATCATCACTACGGGTGCCAGTCCGCAGGCGCCTACGCAACGCAGGCAGTCGAGGGAGAACTTGCCGTCCGGAGTCGTTTCGCCCACTTCAATGCCCAGCACGCGTTTGAACTCTTCGAGCAGTTTCTCCGAACCACGCACGTAGCAGGCGGTACCCATACACACGGAGATGGGATGCTTCCCCTTGGGCAGCATCGTAAAGAAAGTATAGAACGTCACCACGCCGTACACGCGAGATACGGGAATACCCAGTTGGGCGGCAATGATACGCTGCATCTCTTCGGGCAGGTAGCCGTGCAGGTGCTGGGCTTCGTGGAGTATATTGATAAGTTCGCCGGGCTGGTTGCCATGCTTGTCACAAATGGCACGCACTTGTTTGACAACGTCACAAGCCAATTTTATTTCTGACATAGTTCTTCTGTTTTTTAGCGGTTAATCCATAGACTTGTTGAAGTAGTGTGTATGCAGCAGATGTTCCGCGGTTTCACTGAGCGGCTTGCCCAGATACTCTTCATACAGTGTCTTGATATAGGGGTTCTCGTGCGACTTCCGCAACGGTTTGTTGGCGTCCTCGCGATACAGCGCATTGGCACGTGCATAGAGCACGTCCGAATTGCCGTGGTGCAGCGGTTGGCCGCCACCGCCGATACAGCCGCCGGGACAAGCCATGATTTCAATTACATGATACTCGTTGTGCCCGTTGCGGATGTCCTCCAGCAGATGGCGTGCATTGCCCAGACCGTGGGCGATGCCTACTTTCAGTTCAAAGCCGTCCAGGTCGATGGTGGCGCGGCGTACACCGGCGAGTCCGCGCACTTGCTCAAAGTTTACATTATCCAGCGTCCGTCCCGTATAGATTTCGTAGACGGAGCGCAAGGCTGCCTCCATCACGCCGCCGGTAGTGCCGAAGATAACGCCTGCACCCGTTGAGGCTCCCATCGGCAGGTCGAACTCTTTATCGGTCAGCAGTGTGAATCCTATGTTGGCGCGTCGGATGAGGCGTGCCAGCTCGCGGGTGGATATGGAGTAGTCCACGTCGGGATTGCCGTCTGTCTTGAACTCCTCTCGGTCGCATTCGTATTTCTTTGCCAGGCAGGGCATGATGGATACCACTACCAGCTTCTCACGGGGAATGCCCATCTTCTTTGCCCAGAATGTCTTGGCTATGGAGCCGAACATCTGTTGCGGCGAGCGTGCCGTAGAGGGTATGTCGAGCATGTCGGGGAAGTGGTGCTCGAAGAAGTTGACCCATGCCGGACAGCAGGAGGTAAGGATAGGCAGGCGGACGGACTTGTCGCCTTGGAGGTAACGGGTCAGGCGGTTCAGTATCTCGGCTCCTTCTTCCATGATGGTGAGGTCGGCGGCAAAGTCCGTGTCGAACACGTAGTCGAAACCCAGTTCGCGCAGGGCATATACCATCTTGCCCGTCACCAGTGTGCCGGGGGGCAGACCGAACTCTTCGCCCAGGGCGGCTCGTACGGCAGGTGCCGTCTGCACAATGACCACTTTGTCTGGATTGGCAAGGTCCTCGAGCAGGCGGTTGGTATGGTCGCGTTCCGTCAACGCGCCTACGGGGCAGACGGCTACGCACTGCCCGCAGTAGGTGCACTCACTGTCCGTCATCATCTTGTCGAAGGCGGGGGCAATGGTGGTGTTGAATCCGCGGCGGATGGCACCCAGCGCGCCTACGGTCTGCACGTCGTTGCAGACACTCTCGCAGCGGCGGCAGAAGATACATTTGTCCATGTTGCGGACGATGGACGAAGTCACCTCCCGCTTGCGGGGTGATAGCTCGCCGCCGTTGAAGGGCATGGTGCGGATGTTGAAGCGCAGTGCCAGCGTTTGTAGCTCGCAGTTGCCGCATTTGGGGCAGGTGAGGCAGTCGTTGGGATGGTCGGACAGGATGAGTTCGGCAACCACCTTGCGGGCATTCATCACGCGCAGGGTGCTGGTACGCACCACCATCCCCTCCGTACAGCGGGTGGCGCAGGCGGGGGCGAGGTTGCGCCGTCCTTCCACTTCAACCACACAGATGCGGCACGATGCGGGGTTGTTCTTGATGCAGGTACCCTTCAGGTCGATGTGACAAAGGGTAGGGATGTCGATACCTATTTTGCGGGCGGCTTCCAGGATGGTAGCGCCTTCGGGCACGGTGATGTAGTGCCGGTCTATTTGCAGGGTAATTTGTTTCTTTTCCATGGCAATGGGGGATTAGCAGACAGATATGGCTTTGAACTTGCAGCGTGCCATGCACATGCCGCACTTGATGCACTTGTCCGGATTGATGACGTGGGGCTTGCGCACATCTCCCAGAATGGCGTCTGCCGGACAATGCTTGAAGCAGAGGTGACAGCCGATGCACAACTCCGGATTGATGGTGTAGGTGAGCAGTGACTTGCATTGCCGGGCGCGGCAGGTCTTCTCCCTGACGTGCTTCACGTATTCGTCGTAGAAGTTGTTGAGGGTGGAGAGTACCGGGTTGGGCGAAGTCTGCCCCAGTCCGCAGAGGGCGGTGTCCTTTATCACTTGTCCCAGGGTGGAGAGGGTTTGCAGGTCTTTCTCGCTGCCACGTCCTTCGGTTATCTTGTTCAGTATTTCCAGCAGGCGCTTGTTGCCGATGCGGCAAGGGGTGCATTTTCCGCACGACTCCTCTACCGTGAAGTCCAGATAGAAGCGGGCTACGGACACCATGCAGTCGTCCTCATCCATTACAATCATGCCGCCGGAACCCATCATGGAACCTTCGGCAAGCAGGTTGTCGAAGTCTATCGGGGTATCCAGATGCTTCTCCGTCAGGCAGCCGCCCGAAGGACCTCCGGTCTGCACAGCCTTGAACTTCTTGCCGCCTTTGATGCCGCCGCCTATTTCGTAGATTACTTCGCGGAGGGTGGTTCCCATCGGAACCTCTATCAATCCTACGTTATTTATTTTTCCTGCAAGGGCAAAAACTTTTGTCCCCTTGGAGAATTCAGTTCCGATAGTTGAGAACCATTCTGCACCGCGTGTCAATATAATAGGTATGTTGGCAAGCGTCTCCACATTGTTCACGTTGGTGGGTTTGCCCAGATAGCCGGACTCTGCCGGGAAGGGAGGTTTCAAGGTAGGCTCTCCGCGCTTTCCCTCCATGGAGTGGATGAGTGCCGTCTCTTCGCCACAGACAAAGGCGCCTGCGCCATAGCGTATCTCGATGTCGAAGCAGAAGCCGGTACCGAAGATGTTGTCTCCCAGCAATCCGTATTCGCGGGCTTGTGCAATGGCAGTCTTTAGCCGTTGGATGGCAAGCGGATATTCGGCACGGATGTAGACCAAGCCTTTGGACGAACCTATGGAGTAGCCGCAAAGCGCCATCGCTTCTACAATGGAGTGCGGGTCGCCTTCCATGATGGAGCGGTCCATAAATGCGCCGGGGTCACCTTCGTCGGCATTGCACACCACGTACTTGGTGTCGGCTTGCTGCCGGCTGGCAAGTTCCCATTTCCTTCCGGTGGGGAAACCGCCGCCGCCGCGTCCACGCAGACCGGAGCGCTTTATTTCTTCTATTACCGCTTCCGGCGTACCGTTCAGCAGGCTGTCTGCCAGTGCGCGGTAACCGTTCAAGCCGATGTATTCTTCTATATTCTCCGGGTCGATGAAGCCGCAGTTTCGTAGGGCGATGCGCATCTGCTTCCGGTAGAAGTCCATGTGCTTGGAGTCGCTGACGGCCTTTTCTGTATTCGGGTCCACATAGAGCAGCCGTTCTATCTTCCGTCCGCCGATGATGTGTTCGCTGACTATTTCTTCCGCATCTTCGGGAGTGACCTGCGTATAGAAGGTATTGTCGGGGATAATCTTAACAATCGGTCCTTTCTCGCAGAAGCCGAAGCATCCGGTGGTGATTACATTTACCTGGTCGGTAATCTTGTTTTTCTCGAGTGCCTGCTGAAGTTTTTCAGCGATGACATGGCTGGCGGATGCCTTGCATCCCGTGCCGCCACAAATCAGAATCTGCAGATGTTTAGTGCCTGCCGCCAGTCCGCAGCATTGTTCGGCCACTGCTTCATTGCTTTGTTCGCGCAACAGAAGTGCGTTTTCTGCCCTCTTCTTGATTGCTTCCAAATCATGGATAGTTAGTACTTTCATTACGTAATAGATTAGGGTCAGAAACAAAGATATGAAAAGCTTTTAGAATAGCAAAAAGAAAGTAGGTAAAGATTAGAATGGGGAAATTTCCCTATTTATATTACATTATGATATTGATTATACTTGTCCTATGAACATAGTAAAGTAGCTCTCGTCTTGTTAATTATGATTAATATAAGGTACTTTGTAATACAAGGTACTGATATAATACATATATTTGTGCCATACAAGGAACAACAATAGAATGAATGAGGACACTCATTACTCTATTGCGCAGCAAAATAGTAAATCGTAAATTGTCAAATAGTAAATACCATTATGGATGTAAACAATGTAAAGTCGCAAATGCGCAAGGGCATGCTTGAATATTGCATCATGCTGCTGCTTCACAAAGAGCCGGCTTATGCTTCGGATATCATTCAGAAGTTGAAAGAAGCCAGACTGATTGTGGTGGAAGGTACACTTTATCCGTTGCTCACCCGCTTGAAGAACGACGACCTTTTGGGGTATGAATGGATTGAGTCTACGCAAGGTCCTCCCCGTAAATATTACCGGTTGACGGAAAAAGGAGAAGTCTTTCTCGGTGAACTGGAAACATCCTGGAAAGAGTTGAACGAGACGGTGAATCACATCAGCAATTCTTGAAATGACCACAGAGAATATGCTGCATTCGCCGAATGGTAAATAGTAAATCGTAAATAGTCAAATTGTAAATAAAGAGTGTGTTATGAAAAAGACATTAACTGTAAATTTAGGTGGAACCGTTTTCAATATTGATGATGACGCATACCGTCTTTTGGATAATTATCTGAGTAATCTCAAGATGCACTTCCGCAAGGAGGCCGGTGCCGACGAGATTGTAGATGATATTGAACGCCGTATTTCCGAACTCTTTGCCGAGAAATTGTCGGCCGGTTCACAAGTAATCACGATAGCCGACGTGGAAGAGGTGATTGCTCGCATGGGAAAGCCGGAAGATATGGAGGCAGAAGGAGAGAGTGCTAGTGCCGATTCCGGCAGCACGAGTGCCGGGGGCGGCTATGGTGCCGGTGCTTGGAACAGCAATACCGCTTATGGCACTACACGCCGTCGTCTATACCGCAATCCGGATGACAAAATGCTGGGTGGTGTCATCAGTGGAATGGCTGCCTACCTGGGATGGGATGTAACTTTACTTCGACTGTTACTGCTTGTCATCTTGATTTGTGGGGTAGGGACATTGATACCGGTCTATATCGTGTGTTGGCTGGTTATACCGGAAGCCCGCACAGCAGCCGAGAAGTTGAGTATGCGTGGCGAGGCCGTTACGGTAGAGAATATCGGAAAGACGGTGACGGACGGTTTTGAGAAGGTTGCCAATGGGGTGAATGATTATATGAGGTCGGACAAACCCCGTACTTTCTTGCAGAAGTTGGGAGATGCATTGGTGATGATTGTCGGCTGGTTCTTGAAAATCTGTCTGGTGATATTTGCCATTATCTGCAGTCCGGTACTGTTTGTATTTGGAGTGGTATTTGTGGCGTTGTTGTTTGCTGCGATAGCGGTGGCTGTTGGTGGCGGTGCGGCTCTCATTTCCTTTTTCCCGATGGCTGATGTGGTACTGCCTACTTCTCCGTTGTCTGCCATTGTGATGTACATTGCAGGAATCTTGCTGGTAGGAATTCCTTTGGTCAGTCTTGTATGGGCCATCTTCAGTCAGATATTCAAATGGCAGCCGATGAATTCCGGTTTGAAGTGGACGCTGGTTATTCTTTGGATTGTAAGTGCGGCTTGCTTCGGAATCTGTTTTGCAGTGCAAGGGGCTACTTTCCCGGAATTGGGTATCTTTAACTTCTGAGAATAGTAATTTCTTTTTTAATTGATATCGTGTTTGTAGGAATCTGATTTCTATAAACACGATATTTTTTATTTCAATGTAATTATTTGTTATACAGTGGAATATTTCGTTTGGAAAAGGTGTTTTTTAAACGTTCGTTTAATGAACGCAAAGATAACGTGTATTTTTGAATCTCGCAAAATGTTTAATAAAAATATTCTATAAATTTCTTTTTAGTGAGTATAATACTTTGTCAGTAAGCCTATTGCATTGTATTTCTCTAACTTCTTCCTTTTACTAATTTTTAACTAATCTTCCCTCTTTAGTTTTCTTAAATATTGACGTTCAAAAAACGAACGTCTATTGAACGCTTTTTGCTTGCAATAGATTCGTTTACAGCATTTTACCTGACAGGTAATGAATGACTGCAAAAATCTGTTGACAAGAAGGGCATAAAGCTTGTCGTATTCTACATAAAGTGTCCGCAAGTAATTGAATTTCAAGTGTATACAAGAGGTTCAAAGCCCCAGGAGAACACCCTTGTCTGAACAAAAGCATAAAAATGGGAATAGAGAAAGAGGTCGAAATCTGGTATGCTATGCGTGCCACCTACCGCAGAGAACCAGATGCCATGCATCTGCTCAAGAAAGAAAATTTGGGCTGTTTCATTCCTATGCAATACAAGATATGTATAAAAAAAGGGAAAAAAGTCCGTGCTTTGGTTCCGGTCGTTCATAATCTGCTTTTTGTCCATGCCCGTCCTTCCGATGTGCAGCGTGTAAAATCTCAAGTCACTTATCTGCAATATATCACCGATACCCGCAGTGGGCAGAAGATTATTGTCCCAGACGGTCAGATGCAGCGTTTCATTGCCGTATCCGGCACTTACGATGATCATCTTCTTTATTTTCAACCGGATGAATTGAACTTGTCCAAAGGCACCAAAGTCCGGATTACCGGCGGTGAATTTGAGGGGCAAGAGGGTGTGTTTCTGAAGGTGAAAGGCGCACGTGACCGTCGCGTGGTTATCGAAATACAAGGTGTCATTGCTGTTGCCATGGCCACTATCCATCCCGATCTTATAGAAGTAATCGGCTGAACTTTAATTTTTAATTCTTAATTCTATAATTGCTTATGTCTCTTTCCGAAGAAGCAATCACTCTTCAGCGTGCTGCGCACGAACTGATGTATTTGGGTATGGACGGCAGTCCCGTCTATAGCGATGACTTGTCACGGCGGAACGGTGAGGTCTACCGTCTTACCATGGCTTTATACCGGTCGGGTGTAAAAGGCACTACCATCGAAGAGCAGGCAAATGTCTGTCTTGCCCTTCTTATGGGTTACAGCGCCTCTTTTGTGGACCATGGCGAAAAGCAGCAGCATGTCCAGGAAGTGCTGGACTGTTGTTGGGATGTGCTCGACGCCCTTCCCGCTTCCTTACTGAAGCTCCGTCTGCTTACCGCCTGCTACGGTGAAGTGTTCGACGAGTCTTTGGCCGACGAAGGCCGTTCCATCATCGCCTCCTGGGATTCCTTATCACTTACTCCCGAACAGCAGGAAGCGGTTGATGAATTTCAGAATGTGACAGACAATCCCTATCCATGGGAATATATCGATGAATAAAACTTTTCATATAATGCTTAACAATAAATCCGTATTGATTACCGGAGGAACGGGTTCCTTCGGAAAGAAGTTTGTGGAAACCATTCTCCGTGATTATCCGCAAGTAAAGAAAATTATTATTTACTCCCGCGATGAGCTGAAGCAATTTGAGCTGAAACAGAAATATCCCGGTCATAAGTATCCGCAACTACGTTTCTTTATCGGTGATGTCCGTGACCTCGAACGCCTGACGCGGGCTTGCGAAGGAGTGGACGTGATTATCCATGCAGCCGCCATCAAGCAGGTGGATACCGCTGAATACAATCCCGAAGAGTGCATCAAAACCAATGTACACGGTGCGCAGAATGTGATAAAGGCTGCTCTTGCCACCGGTGTACAGCATGTGGTGGCCCTTTCTACTGACAAGGCTTGTGCCCCCATTAATCTTTATGGCGCCACCAAGCTCACTTCCGACAAGCTGTTTACTGCCGCCAACAATATCAGCGGTTCCAAGGACATCAGGTTCTCCGTAGTCCGTTATGGCAATGTGATGGGTTCCCGCGGTTCCGTAATCCCTTTCTTTATCAACAAGCGTGACAACGGGGCGAAGGAACTTCCCATAACCGATATGCGCATGACCCGTTTCAACATTTCACTGGAAGCCGGTGTCGCTTTGGTCATGTATGCCATCGGACATCACCTGGGTGGTGAAATCTTTATTCCTAAGATTCCTTCCTATCATATCCAGGACGTGGCTACCGCCATTGCACCCAATCTGCCGCAGGTGGAAGTGGGCATCCGTCCGGGAGAGAAGCTGCACGAGGAGATGATTACTGTAACCGATGCTCTTGATACAATCGATTTGGGCAGATATTATGTCATTCTTCCTTCCGTATCTTTCAAGCACAGTCGCGAAGAGTTCATCAGACATCACAATGCAGTACCCGTTCCCGACGGTTTCCACTACAGCAGTGACAACAATACGGAGTGGGAGACAGTAGAGACTATGCGCGAGAATATCAAGAAATACGTTGACCCTAATTTCGAGGTGAAATGATAAGCAAGCCTATTCCATACGGTCGTCAGCATATCACAGATGAGGACATCCGGGCAGTCATCGATACCCTGAAAAGCGATTACCTGACACAAGGTCCCAAAATCAGGGAATTTGAAACGAAATTTGCCGAATATGTAGGTGCACAATATGCCGTAGCGGTGAACAATGCTACTTCGGGGCTTCATCTTGCAGCTACCGCACTGAATGTAAAGCCGGGTGACAAGGTGATTGTCACTCCCATGACCTTTGCTGCCAGTGCCAACTGCATTCGCTATTGTGGCGGCGAGGTGGTATTCTGTGATATTGACAAGGATACTTACCTCATGGATATCCGTAAACTCGAAGCCATGCTTAAAGCTTCTCCTCGCGGTACTTACAAAGGTATTGTTCCGGTTGATTTTGCAGGCTATCCTTTGGATCTGGAAGAGTTCAGAAAGCTTGCCGACGAGTACGGTTTGTGGATTATCGAGGATGCCTGCCATGCTCCCGGCGGCTATTTCATGGACAGTAAAGGCAAGAAACAACATTGTGGCAACGGTTGTTTTGCCGACTGTGCCGTATTCTCTTTCCATCCCGTGAAACATATCGCTACGGGTGAGGGAGGCATGGTGACCACCAACAGCAAGGAGCTCTATGACAAGCTTTGTCTTTACCGTACGCATGGCATTACGAAAGACCCTGCCTTATTGCACGAGCATCATGGTGGCTGGTATTACGAGATGCAGGAGTTAGGGTATAATTACCGTCTGACTGATTTTCAGGCTGCCTTGGGTATTTCTCAGCTGGAGCGTGCGAAAGCAGGTCTTGAACGTCGCCATGAAATCGTAAGACGCTATAATGAAGCGTTTTCCAGAATAGATGGTATCAAGACTCCATTCAATGCTGCCGATGTCTATCATGCTTATCACCTTTATATCATTCAAGTGTCTGACCGCTTGGGCCTTTATAATTATCTGCACGAGAACAATGTTTATGCGCAGGTTCATTATGCTCCGCTTCATCTGATGCCTTACTATCAGCAGTGGGGAAATAGGAAAGGCGATTTGCCTATAGTAGAAGAGTATTACGAACATTGTCTGAGTCTTCCGATGTATCCCACGCTGACGGACGAGGAACAGGAGTATGTGATTGAAAAGGTTATAGAATTTGTAGCGAAATGAAAAATATAGCAATCATTCCTGCACGTGGCGGCAGTAAACGTATTCCGCGTAAGAATATCAAGCCCTTTATGGGTAAACCTATCATTGCATATTCCATAGAGGCAGCTTTACAAAGCGGTCTTTTTGAGGAGGTGATGGTTTCTACCGATGATGAGGAGATTGCCGGAATAGCTTGTAAGTATGGTGCCAAAGTTCCTTTTATGCGGAGTGCCGAGATGTCAAATGAATATGCCGGTACTGATGATGTAATTCTTGAAGTACTGAGGAAGTATAAAGAGCAAGGCAGGGAGTTTGAAACGGTTTGTTGCATTTACTCAACGGCTCCTTTTGTCACTCCCGAAAGACTCCGGGAAGCATACGGAAAAATGAATTCGGAGATAGATTCCGTTTTCACTTGTGTGGCTTATTCCTATCCTATACAGCGCAGCCTTCACATCGTGGATGGAAAAATTAGTATGGTTTATCCCGAATACAAAAATGCACGTTCCCAAGATTTAGAACCGATTTATCACGATGCCGGTCAGTTCTATTTCTCTCGCACTGCTCCCTTTGTGGAGAGCCGGACTTTTTGGGGTGAGAATACAGCCGGGTTGGTACTTTCCGAACTTGAAGTGCAGGACCTTGATACACAGACTGACTGGGCATTGGCAGAGATGAAGTATGAGTTGCTTCATAAATGATGTAATGCAGAAAATCTATCTCCGTGCCGATGCAAGTGCTGCCATCGGCTACGGTCACTTTATTCGTACTCTGGCTTTGGCCGATATGCTGAAGGACGATTTTGATTGTACCTTCTTTACTTGCCATCCTACCCCTTATCAGGTGAGTGAGATGGAGAAGGTATGTCCTTTCATCCCCTTACAGGAAGAATCACATTATGATGAGTTCCTTTCCCTTTTGCAAGGTGACGAAATTGTGGTACTTGACAACTATTTCTTTACTACTGATTACCAGCGTGCCATCAAGCAAAAAGGTTGCTGTCTGGTGTGTGTGGATGATATGCACGACAAGCACTATGTGGCTGATCTTATAGTCAATCAGGGATTGGGTTACACGCGTGATGACTATTCGTGTGAACCATATACTCAATTTGCCTTTGGGCTTCAATTTTCATTGTTGAGGAGGCCTTTCTTCAATGTTGCGCTGCAGAATAAACGGAACAATTATTCAGGAGGTTTATATGTATTGGTGGCTTTTGGTGGTTCTGATTTCTTGAATTTGACGTATCAGACCATTCATGCAATTAAAGCCAAAGACAATGTGAAGAAGATAACGGCAATTGTCGGTGATTCGTATGCAGCCGAGAATATGGTTGATGACCCCAAAGTAACCTATCAGAAGAATTTGTCTGCCGGTTCCATTGCAGACTTGTTTAGTACTGTAGATGTCGCCATATTGCCTGCCTCTACGATGATGAATGAGGCATTGGCCTGTGGAACTCCTGTTATAGGAGGGTATTATGTTGATAATCAGGAGCACGACTATTATATGTTTTTGCGTGAAGGGCTGATTCAGGGGGCGGGTGATTATACCGATGCCGCTGCCTTTACTCTTGTTGCTGAGAATTTGGATAAGATGGCCATTCGTAAAAGACATGCCATCACTCCGGATATTCCCAAACGGTTTGTCAATTTGTTTAAAAGTCTGTTGATATGCAAGTAACTTCACAAAGAGCTTCGGCCATATTGTATAATTATCTGTCTGGCAACCATTTTGATAAACCGTTCTTATTGCCGGCAAATGTGTGTCCTGTAGTGCCCCTGTCGTTTATGAAAGCAGGTGTCGGTTTTGAGTTTATAGACATAGATGAAAGCCATGCCATGTCAACCGAGAAATGTTTGACAGCTATAGAGGCGGGAAAATATTCCGGTCTTGTATTTGTGCATGCCTACGGGAAAAAGTATGACAACAAAGAATTTTACCGGGCAGTGAAAAGTCTCGATCCAAATCTTTGTATCATTGATGATTGTTGCTTGTGCATTCCCGAATTGGCAGATTCCTTGCCTGAAAATGTGGATCTCTGCCTTTACAGTACCGGATATGCCAAATTCATAGAACTTTCCTATGGTGGCTATGCAAGTTTTAGGGGGGGGTACGAAGTTGTTGATTATCAGTATGATAGCATTAGTGAACAAAAGCATTCGGTATATATAAGGAAATGTCTCCTGGAGAATGTCAGATATATGCTTCCGGCTGACTATCCTTGGCTGGACGCCTCAAATTTACAAATGACCGATGAGGAATATTTTGACATCATTGAAAGAAAGCTCCCAAAAGTGATTGCGGAAAAAGAGAAAATAAACAAGATATACAGGAATCTGCTTCCTGAATCGATTCAGATGGGAGATGATTTCCAGAACTGGAGGTTCATGATTGTCATCGAGAACCGGCAGAAGGTTCTTGACGCAATATTCAAGGCCGGTCTGTTTGCCGGGACTAATTTCCCTTCGGTTTCATACATGTTCAAAGGTGTTTCTTCTCCTGTTGCGGAAGTGGAGGCGAAGCATATCGTCAATTTGTTTAATGATTTCCGGTTCAGTGAAGCACAGGCAAGAAAGATCTGTGATGTGATAAATTCGGTTATATGAATAAAAGATTATTGATACTGGGCGCAGGTGAAATGCAGGTTCCTGTCATCCGAAAGGCGAACGATATGGGATTGCATACCATAGTCGCAGATATGGATGCGAATGCTCCGGGAATGGGGTACGCCTCGGAACCGGTTCTTGTCAGCACGATGGATAAGGAAGGTGTTTTGGAATGTGCCAAACGTCACTCTGTTGACGGCATACTTACTACAAGTGACGCGCCTGTAAATGTGGTTTCCTATGTCGGGGAACAGCTGGGGCTTCCGTCCATGTCCACTGAGGTCGCAAAAATCTGTACAAACAAATACTTGCAGAGGGAAATGTTTGCGGCCAACGGGATTGATGTACCATTTTTCATGCTTTGTGATAAAGATACGGACTTGGGCACATTGCAAGATTATCCATATATTGTCAAACCGGTAGATTCCTCTGCAAGCCGCGGAGTAAAAAAGGTTACAAATCATAAAGAACTTGTACTTGCTTTTTCCGAAGCTCTCGGTTATTCCCGTACCGGAAAGGCCATTGTCGAGGGCTTTATAACAGGCCGTGAATTCAGTGTTGAAACATATACGCAAAACAATAAAACTACCGTTGTCACTATTACGGAGAAACTTTGTATCGGTGAGGCAGAAGGCTTCTTTGTTGAAGATACGCACATTGAACCGGCGCGTATAACGAAACAGGAGTGGGAGCTGGTTTCGGAGACCGTATCAAAAGCACTTTGCCTGATTGGACTTAATAATTGCCCCTCGCATACAGAAATAAAGCTGAATGAATCGGGCGCTTATATCATAGAAATTGCTTGTCGGCTTGGAGGAGATTATATAACCTCTGATTTGGTTCCATTGTCAACCGGGATAGATATGCTGAGAAATCTGGTGAACTGTTCTCTTGGTTTGCCCGTTGATGTCCTTCGCAAACATGAAAAATGCTCAGCGGTACAGTTCCTTAATCCGCTCAACTATCAGCGTTGTGTGGATTTTCTAAGCTCTTCCCGGTCATCGGCTGTTTTTCGGTCTGAAATAAGACCTTATTCTGAAAAAAAAATAAAAAACTCTTTAGACCGTTTAGGGTATATCATACTTCAGACTGATAGTATGGAAGAGCTTGAAAGTATTCTAAGGACGATTAAATAGTAAAGACATGAGAGATAAGTGTATGATTGTGGCTGAGATGTCTGCCAACCATAACGGTAAGAAAGAAACAGCCATTGAAACCGTCAGGGCTGCAAAACGTGCCGGAGCCGATGCCGTCAAGTTGCAGACCTATCGGGCTGATACCATTACGCTTCGCTGTGACAAGCCTGATTTTATAATTAATGAAGGCTCTATATGGGACGGGCAATATTTTTATGATTTGTATGAACAGGCTTATACTCCTTGGGAGTGGCATGAAGAGTTGTTCCATGTGGCCAAGGAAGAAGGACTGATCTGTTTTTCTTCTCCTTTTGATAAGACAGCCGTCGATATGCTTGAGGCTTTGGACTGTCCCGTTTATAAGATAGCTTCTTTCGAAATTACGGATATTCCATTGATAGAATACGCGGCTTCGAAGCATAAGCCGATGGTACTTGCTACAGGCATAGCCACCGAAGAAGATATTCAATTGGCTGTTGAAGCTTGCCGCAGAATGGGAAATAATGATATTACGGTTCTTAAGTGTACCTCTTCTTATCCGGCTCCAGTTGAGGAAGCCAATCTTTGTATGATTCGTGATTTGGCAGAACGTTTCCAGGTAAAAAGTGGACTTTCCGACCATACCCTGGGGAGTGTCTCTCCCATTGTGGCGGTTACTCAAGGTGCGAGTATGATAGAAAAGCACTTTATTTTGAATCGTTCCATCGGTGGTCCGGATTGTTCTTTTTCTATGGAAGAGAAAGATTTTGCCCAAATGGTAAAAGATGTGCGCATGGCTGAGTTATCTTTGGGGAAAACGACTTACGAATTGACGGAGAAAATGAGAGGTAGCCGTTCCGCATCACGTTCTCTCTATGTGGCCGAGGATATGAAGGCCGGAGAAGTGATTACGGAGCGGAACGTTCGCTCCGTCCGTCCGGGCTTCGGCCTGCACCCCAAATATCTGAAAGATATATTGGGAAAGAACGTGAACCGGGATTTGGAGAAAGGGACGAGGTTTGCATTGGAGTACGTGAATGGTTAGCTTGATAAAAATAAGAAGATAAAATAGAGGTCTGGAATTTATTTTTCTATCTTTGTTCGTAGGTAATGGATATGGAAAAGTTGATTACTTTAGGTTCTGAAATATAAAGACTCAAATAAAGGATTATAGGGAGCCTTTTACAGCCCCCTATACTCCTTTTCCGCATCGAAGCACGGACACGCTTTCGTCGGATTCAAGTCATGGTGCCCCACAATCAGCGCCCGTGGAAAGATACGCTTCAACTCACGTAGCAGTGCCAGTAACGAAGCCTTCTGTTCCAATGTACGGGTATCGGCAGGAAAACTTGCAGCATCCAGTCCTCCTTCATAACAGATGCCGATAGAATGGCGGTTGTGATTGAGGGAATGCGCACCTATTTTTTCCAACGGGCGGCCGCGGTGTATTTCGCCGTTGCGGGTCAGATAGAAATGATAGCCGATGTCACGGAAGCCGCGGTGGTGGATGTGGTCGCGGCGGCAATCCTCAAAGCCCAGGGCCACGCCTTGAGGCGTGGCTGAGCAATGAACAATGAGCAGGGTAATCGTACGCATGGCTATTTGCAAGCGCCCAGACCTAAAGCTCCCGCTATGGCGGTAGCTACGGTGATGATTACTTTGAGGACAATGCCCCATACGGATTTTGACTTTTTGTCTTCACTCATGATGACTGGTAATTGATAATTAGTAATTTGTAATTATTCTCATCCTAACGGATTCTCGCCCTGATTGCCGTCACTTCCTCCGGAACCGCCGTCGGAACCACTGCCATCGGGAGCTTTTCCGCCTACGGTGTACAGGGAAGATTCCTTCAGCTGTCCATCCAGGTTGATTTGGGCATTACTCAGTTCGCCGGTGGCACGGGCGCGGAGCTTCAGCCCCTTCACGTTGTTGGCCAGCGAGAAGTCGGCAGCGGATTGCGCCCCTTTCTTGCTGACGATTCCTACGGAGAAGATGGCAAGGTCATCCAGTTTCACGTTCTTGCCGTCCAGAATCAATTCTTTAGTGCAGGAAACCATGTCTGCCAGTACTCCCTTGATGACACCACTCGAATAGGGGGTGTTGTGATTGGACATGTGCTTGGCCAATTTTTCGATGTCGAAGGTTTCTTCGATTACGGGGCGTGCATACCAGAGGCCTTTCAGTGGGCTGTCTTCGCCCGTCACTTGATACTTTTTGTAACGAATCATACAATTAAAATTTAGAAGTTAAAGGATAAAAACATTTGCTGTGTTGAACTCAACGATGCAAAGATAAGGCTGTGGATACGGGCGTTTGTCGGTTTTTGCAGGTTCTCGTCTGTTTGGGTCTGTTTTAGTCGGTTATTTACGCTTGTAAGTTTGATAATGTCATGATTTATAGTTACTTTTGATGAAATATAAATCGTAACTGTCAACTATGGATTCTTTTGTCATACGTACATACGGGCGTACCGAATTGGCCCAAATCTATTGTCCCAATCTTTGTCCGGAGGCTGCCTTCCGCAAACTGAAACACTGGATAGACCTTTGTCCCGATTTGCGTGACGGACTTTCCGCTTTGGGCGGTTCTTCCCGTTCCCGCTCTTATACGCCTGCCCAAGTGCGGCTGATAGTGGCTGCACTTGGAGAGCCTTAAACCTGAGGTTGGATGGCGTAAAGGTCAGGCCGGGAATCGTAAAGGTGAGGTTGGTACACTTGGTACAGAGGTTCATCCATCCTTTCGCCTCACACACATACGCGTGCGTGAAGCGAAGTGAATGTCAGACTTTGGGTTTCCGGTAGTTTCCCTTGCCATCTACATTTTCTACCAGCCCGTGTTTCTGCATGCGTTTGAGCCAGGTGGAGGCGGTTTCCGATTTGATGCCCATCTCTCCGGCTTTCTGCAGGAAAGAGGCCCGTGTGAATTCTTCTTCCATGCTGTCTACCAGCGCATCCCGGTCGGCATTGCCGCGGCTTGTCACTTCGGTGTTGGGCAGGAAGGAGAGGATATGGGTGGTATGCCGGTAAAGGCTTTCGGCCAGTGAGAGTACGGCATGAAAGTCATCGGAAGCAATGAGGAGATCCCATCGGCTGACAATGTGGTCTTTCAGATTGTCTGTGGCTGTGTGAGGGTCGGGCGACACGTAAGGCGAGGCGGTGATTTCCCCTTGTTCCATTGCGCGGAGCATGGCCACTACTTCCATGATGCGGCAGATGTTGATGGCCAGACGTGCCACGCTGCTTGACATCTCGTTTCCGTTGGCCAGTCCGGAGCGTACGAAAAGCCGGGAGAAGAGTCGGTTGAATTCATCTTTCTGTCCGTCCGTAAGGTGAAGGGTGAATATTCCGTTCATGACAATGGTTTTCAGTTTGTCCTTCCATTCCATGCCCAGCGCCTTGAAGGTATCTTCAAGATCGCTGTCATTGCGGTCGAACTGGTTTTGCCAATGATGTATGGCAGGCATGTAGTAGAATACTTGGCGGGAAAAGAGCCCGTTCTCAGCAGTGGGAATCAGTGGTTTCACTTGTGAGGGGGTGCCTGACAGAAGTACGGAAAGATAAGTTTTCTTTACCTCTCGGTATTCGTGGTCGGTGCGGCGGTTGTAGGACAGTCGGTCGTGGTCGAAGGCTTTGCGCATGGTGTCGCTCCAGTGTCCGTATTCCGAACCGATGGCGGTGGAGATGGTGTCGGCTTCGCTTTCGCATATCAGTCCGGTGCCGTCGGAGTCCATCAGGTTTTGCAGGATGCCGGTTCCGGTGTTGTTGCCCGAGATGAGGAACATCTTGTTGAGAGGCATTACGGGAGTCTCCGTTTTTCCACGTTCCTTGCCCAGTGTGTCGTATTTTGCTTTTTCGCGGCGGTAACATGCCATACTTTCGTCTACCTGCTCACGTATTTCATCGTGAATGGGCTCGGCAAGCAGGCGTACCAAGGAGAGCACTCCTTTGCCGGATGCAGGTAGGGCTACTACAAAGGTTTGCAGGCAGGGGGACATCATTTTTCCTCCGTAGGAACATCGGACGTGTTTTCCCATACTGGCACCCAATACGGTGATGGCACCCAGTAGCAGTACATCGTATTGGGCGAGGGAGGTTCCGCAGCTCATGATGCGATTCAGGGGATAAGGCCAGTGGAGGTGTTCGTCGAAAGTGGGTAATGGAGACAGTGGTTCAATGCCCGATGTGGACTCTTCCTCGCGTGCGCGTGTGTGTGAGGTAGAAGAGAGGGGTGAACTTTGTGTACCAAGTGTACCAATGGCGGGTGCGGCTTCATGCTGAATCTTCACGCCGCAAAGCTCGGCCAGATGAAAGGCGGTTCCCAGATGCACGTCGTTACGGCCAGTCTTCAGGGCATTGCTGAAGAGCTTGTCGGCTGCCCGTTGGTCGTACTTGGACGACAGGCTGCACAGACTTAAAAAATCATGCCGTCCTGCTTCTCCGCAGTCGGTGGCAATGGCAAATGCCAGTTGTATATATTCTTGATAGATTGGAGCAATGTCTGCTCCTGCATTTCTGACTGCTTCGGCCAGAAGGTGCAATGAAGATAGTGGTTCCATCGGATTTGGTAATTTATAATTAGTAATTTGTAGTCGGTGATTTGCAATGACTCATAATTCGAAGTTCACAACTTTTCTGAGCAGTGCTTTCGGGTCATGGCAGAGGAAACAGGCGCGTACGAGGTCTTTCCCCGAAGTGTCCACTCCTTTTCCGGGTTGTGTGTTTTCGGCGTCATACATGCAGTGGACGTAGTTCATGGCCCAGCGCACCGCCTCCGTGCTGTCTTTTCCGATAGGGCAGGGTACAAAAGCCTTTACACCTCGTCCGGTAGGGCTGATGAACACCAGTACCGGTGCGAGGTAAGGGTCTTTGAACAGTAGTTGCTTCAGGCGTCCGGCTTCGTCAGGCGAGTCGAGATGGTCTACGTCCACCACCATCAGTCCGGAGGGTAGCTTTAGGCAGTCGCTCCGTCGTCGGGTGAATACGCCGCAGGGGGTGACGTAGGGTAAGGTTTGCTGTTTCAGCATCCGGCAGTTGTTATCATCGCCTTGTAGGGCAGCTTCGCGGATGGCTTGTGTTAGGGTGATCAGCCGTTTGTTGGCTGTGATGAGTTGGTAAACTTCGTTCAGTTCTAAAGTACGCAGGGGGGTAAGCGTGGCGCTTTTCACGATTTTCCCGGTCGCTCCGTCCTTCATCGGTGAGATGGGTGGCATGAAAAGCGACATTTTAAAAGATTTTGGCATATTATACGTTTAAATAGTTGGCTCAAAGGTATTCATTCTCTTTCGTTGAATCTTTCCCACATGTAAGAAAGATTTTAAAGGAACAAAGTAAATAATAACAATATATAACATAGTATTCTATCTAATTACTTAAAATTTATCTAAATGGGCAAAAATTTTATTCACCCTTCATTGGGCTTTTTTATCGAGCGAACGAGAAAACAGAGTGGAGTCACTATTGAAACTCTTTGCAAGGATTTGCATATTTCTCCATCCACGTACATAGACTTAAAAAAAAGGGTGTAACGCCTCACTTAGTACATACGAAACTCTTCTGCGATACTATATCGATGAACTGGAGGAACTGGATGATGACGAAATCAGGAAATTGGCTGGGGAATGGGTGGAAAAATGGCTGGAGGTTAGGAAGAAGGGGGAGTGGTGATTGGATTGGTTGATTATTACTGATAATTAAAGGAATCTATATAAATGATTAATTTTACAGTAGGTCTGGTGCAATCTTCTGATGCTGTACAGGCCATAGGTGCCGAACAGGTACCATATTTAGAACAGCAGAGTTCTCAGAAATGATGCTTGAGAATGAACGCCTTGTTAAGAAATTTGCTAATGCGACTAAAGATAGTAAGGTTGTTTTCATGACATGTTCTGGCTCTGGTGGTATGGAGGCTGCCATCATAAATTGCCTTACGCCACAGGATAAGGCTCTTGTAATCAATGGTGGTAGCTTTGGTGAGCGTTTTGTGGAATTGCTTACTCTTCATAAAATTCCTTTTACGGAAATTAAGCTTAAGTATGGTAGAGCTTTGAAGCCTGAACATCTTGCTGAATATGAGAGCAAGGGTTACACTACTTTCCTTATGCAGAAGCACGAAACTTCTACGGGGGTACATTACGATATCAATCTTGTTTCTGATTTTTGCAAACGTAATAATTGTTTCTTGATTGTTGATACAATCTCTACCTTCCTTTGCGATTCATTTGATATGGTGGCAATGGATGTAGGGGTGATGATTACTGGAAGTCAGAAGGCTCTTGCTTGCGCTCCGGGTATTGCAGTTATGATTCTTGCTCCTTCGGCTATTAAACGTATAGAAAAGGTCCAATGTTGCTGTCAGTATCTTGATTTGAAGCTTGCTCTTAAAAATATGGAGAGAGGGCAGACTCCTTGTACTCCTGCTGTTGGTATCCTTCGTCAAATTAATGTCTGTTTAAAAGAAATTGAGTCTGCAGGTGGTGCGGAGGTGGAGATTGCGCGTTGTGCAGAATTGGCTAAGTATTTTCGTGATAAGCTTGTTAAGAATAATCTTCCACTCTTTTGACTTATCGTCAGGTTGGAACAAATAGCTTTACAGTTAAGTATTATGTTGAGAAGTTTATTCTTGACATGAATACGATGAAGATAATTAGGGTTGACGAGTATCGCGACAAAAAGAAGATTAATCGTCCCGCAGGTTCGTTATTCTCTGTAGATGGAGAAATTTATCGAGTGGCACAAAAATGCAGTCGTGCATATGGAGAGTCGATCTTTGTGTATAAGACAAGTAAGAATTTTGATTTTATTAAAGATAAAAAGGTAGCAGAACTCACTGGTCAGAGTATAGTCCTGAGTGATGGTAGAAAGCCGATTTTGTTGCACACTTATTCTCAAGCAGGAGGAATTGAGGTGATTGACTATAGATGCTCTTTATAATAATTTGAAAAATGTTAAATAATAATGGCAAAGACAGTTTATCTTGGTATGATAGGCGATATCATGCATCCGGGTTACATTAACATCATTAACAAAGCTACTGAGTATGGCGATGTGATAATCGGTTTGTTCACTGATAAGGCGATTGCTAACCACCGTAGACTTCCTTATCTCACTTGGGAGCAAAGAAAGAACGTTGTTGAGAGCATCAGGAACGTATCAAGGGTGGTCCCTCAGGATGATTGGAGCTATGTCTCTAATCTCCTTAAGTACAAGCCTGATTACATCATTCATGGTGATGATTGGCAGGTTGGTCCTGACAAGTATATCCGTGATGAGGTATTCAAAGTAATGGAAAAGTTGGGTGGTGAGGTTATCGAGATTCCTTACACCCAAAACATCTCTGCTTCTGGTATCAAACAAGAGATTGATGCTCTTGGTGTAACTCCTCAGATGCGTCTTTCTTCTCTCCGTCGCCTTATTGCAGCTAAACCGATTGTACGTATTCTTGAAAGTCACAATGGTCTTACTGGCCTCATAGCAGAACATACTAAGGTAGAGGTGAATGGTCAGGAGCGTGAATTCGATGGCATGTGGGCTTCCTCCCTTACCGACTCTACCTCTAAGGGTAAGCCTGATATTGAGGCTGTCGATTTGACTACCCGTCTCCATGACCTCAATGATACCCTTGAAGTAACCACAAAACCTGTTATCTTCGATGGCGATACTGGTGGCAAGATTGAACACTTCGGTTTTACCGTTCGCACCCTTGAGCGCTTGGGAATCTCTTGCGTTATAATTGAAGATAAGGTAGGTTTAAAACAGAATTCACTTTTTGGTACTGATGCTGTACAGACTCAGGATACAATCGAAGGTTTTCAGGCTAAAATTCGTGCAGGTAAGGAAGCGCAAATTACTCGTGACTTCATGATTGTCAGCCGTTGTGAGTCTCTCATTGCTGGTAAGACTGTAGATGATGCTTTGGAGCGTTGTCATGCTTACGTAGAGGCAGGTACTGACGGTATAATGATCCACTCCAAAGAGAAGTCTGGAGAGGACATCAAGGAGTTTTGCTTGCGCTTTCGCGAGAAGAATGCTCATACTCCTATCATCGTTGTGCCTACTACTTATAACCAGTTCACAGAAGAGGAACTTGCTGAATGGGGTATTAATGTAGTGATTTATGCTAATCACATGCTTCGTTCTGCTTATCCTGCAATGGTTAAATGTGCAGAAACCATCCTCTATACTAGCCGTTCGCTTGAAGCATCTGAGCAGTACTGTATGCCTATCAAACAGATTCTTAATCTTATTCCAGGCACAAAGAAGAAGTAAACATTAATTTCTTACCCCTTAAACTATTTTACAAATGGTAAGACCCGAATTTTTTGTAAATATACTCAAGGAACAAGGTATAGACTTTTATGCTGGTGTTCCTGATTCGTTGCTCAAGAACATTTGTGCATATATTACCGACCACCTTCCTGCTGAGCAGAATATTATTGCTGCTAACGAAGGAGGGGCCATGGGTATTGCTGTAGGTTATCATTTGGCAACAGGTAAGGTGCCTGTAGTTTATATGCAGAACTCTGGTGAAGGCAATATCATTAATCCGTTTGCCTCTCTTACCGACAAGGACGTTTATAACATTCCTGTGCTCCTCGTTATCGGTTGGAGAGGGCGCCCTGGAGTTCACGATGAACCTCAGCATGTGAAGCAAGGTAAGGTGACAATCGGTTTGCTTAATACCATGGGTATCAACTATGCTATTCTGCCAAAGGATGAAGAGGGAGCTGCAAAGCAGATAAAAATAGCTGTCGACTTCATGAAGGCAACCAACGAGTGCTATGCCCTTGTGATAGAGAAGGATACTTTCGATACCTATAAGCTTCAGAGCGTTGAGGTAAACGAACTGGCAATGTCTCGCGAAGAGACGATTCAGAAGGTGGCTTCAAACATTGAAGATAATGCTTGTATCGTATCAACTACTGGTATGATTTCTCGCGAGCTCTTTGAGGCACGTACTGCTTGGAGCCAAGGTCATGAACGTGATTTCCTTACTGTAGGGGCGATGGGCCATGCTTCCCAGATAGCTCTCGGCATAGCTCTCCAAAAGCCTGAGCGTCGAGTATATTGTTTTGATGGTGATGGAGCCAGCATCATGCACATGGGTAATATGGCTATTACAGCCAGCATGAAATGCAAGAATTATGTGCACATTGTGTTCAACAATGGCGCACACGATTCTGTTGGTGGTCAGCCTACTGTTGGTCTCAAGATTGATTTTTGTGCAATTGCTCAAGCTGTAGGCTACAAGGCTGCTTATAGTGTAGAAACTATGGAGGCACTTGAAGCAAAACTTGCAGAATTCAAGAACGCAGAAGGTCCTGTTTTCCTTCAGATTTGCGTAAAAAAGGGAAACCGCAAGGACCTTGGTCGTCCAACTACAACTCCTATTCAGAACAAAGAGGCTTTTATGGAATTTCTTAACAAGTAAAGTATGAAAGTAATTCTGTTTGCTGATATACACGCCAATCTTTCTGCTTTTGAGGCGGTTCTAGCTGATATTGAGAAACACTATCAGCCAGATGCCATGATTAGTCTAGGTGACTTTATTGACTATGGTATGCGTTCAAATGAAATTATTGAACGTATACAAACTGTTAATATTCCATTACTTGCCAATTTGAAGGGCAATCACGAGAAGGCTTTGATTGATGGGGAACTCTCATGTTTCTCTTCAGAAAGAGCTCGTGTGATGTCCAAATACACAAGAAACCATCTCACTCAGACATCTATTGATTATATAAGCAATGTGATGCAAGAGCCAATGCAAGAGTTGGAAATTGGTGGTAAGAAAGTACTTCTTTTACATGGAACTATTGATGATCCCTATTGGGGAAAACTGACTCCAGCAAAAGTGGAAGATGAAAAGTATCAGGATTTTGACTACGTATTGAGCGGTCACATTCATCAACCTTTTAAGATAGATGTATTCTTCAAAGTTGACAATCCAATCATGCGCAATCAGAAACGTACGACTTTTATCAACCCAGGTTCAGTTGGACAACCTCGCAATCAGAATCCATATGCACAATATGTGTATATCAATTTTAAAACGGGGGAAACCCATTTCAATGCAGTTCCTTACGATATTGAAGCTGAACAATCTCTTTTCCCCAAAGAGATAGATACTTTTTACAGCGAACGATTAAAATTTGGAATATAAATGAAGAACTTATATGTAATAAGTGGTGTTACTGGCATGACGGGTAGTGAACTGTCTCGTCAGTTTGTTTCTCAGGGTCATACGGTAATCGGTTTCGACAACTTCTTTGCAAGTTCTATTGATACCGTTAAAGACATTATTGACAATCCCTCGTTCATCTTCTATAATTACGACATTAACAAAGTCGCTCAGATGGATGAAGTATGCGATAAGGCGAAAGAACTCAAAATTGAGTGCGATGGCCGTCTGGTGTTTATCAATTGTGCTGCTGTTGTCCATACAAAGCATTTCTATGAGGTAGAGAGTACTTTTCAGACTAACGTCCTTGCTATGAAGGATTTCTTGGAGCGTGCCATTTCTATGAGGGCTGATACTTACATTAATTGTTCAACTTCGGAGGTTTACTCAATGCAGTCTTGGAATGAGAATGGCGGTGTGAAAGAATCTGATTATTTGGCAATGTCAACAGCGGAACATAGCCAACGTACAAGTTATGCTTGCGGCAAGTTGATGACTGAATTCTTTATGAAAGATGCTGTTGGCAAGGGACGAATTAAAGGTTGTTCTATTCGCTTTGCTAATGTATATAGCAGGCACGAGCGTTTTGCAGAGCACATTATCCCTCATATCATTGATAATCTGCTTGAAAGCCATACCGTAACCCTTCTTGAAAACTCGAAGGTGAACAAACGTACCTTCCTTCATAATATTGATAGCTGTCGTGCCGTTATGGAGCTCATCGCTTCTGAGGATGCTCTTGATGGTACTGTTTATAATGTGGCTACTGAAGAGGAAATTGCCATTATTGATCTAGTCAAGACGATTGCAATAAAAATGGGCATCAACGATGTGGATATCCGTTTCGAAGGTTACCGAAAGTCTGATCCTGAGCGTCGATTGCTCAATACGGACAAGATTCGTACCCGTACTAGCTGGAAACCTATCATCACTCTCGATGAAGGCCTCACGATGTGTGTTTCAGGTATCAAGAAATGAAATATTTGATTATAACTGTTGCTGGAACGGCTACGCGTTTTAATCGCGACACTAAGGAAGAAACCCTCAAATGCTTGTATTATACCGATGAACCTCAATACGCTCTTCTTGCTCAATTGCTGAAGAATTGTGGTGAGTACGATAAATATATCCTTGTGGGGGGCTACCTTTATGAGAAGTTGGGAAGATTTGTAAAGAACGAACTCTCTGGTTATGGCAAAAAAATAGAACTTGTTTACAACGAGCATTTCAAAGACTATGGCTCCGGCTACAGTTTATACAAAGGTATAGAGGCAATAAAGGAGGCAGGTGATGTGACTTTCGTAGAAGGCGACTTGTTCTTTATGGCTACAGATTTCAGGCAAGTGTATAATTCGCCAAAGAGTGTGATTACCATTAACCGAGAACCAATCTACTCGAATAAGGCAGTTGCGTTATACATTAACGTTGATGGCAAACCAAGGTATTTATATGATACGAATCATCAGACATTAACTGTATCAGAGCCATTCAAGGCAATCTTCAACAGTGGTCAGATGTGGAAATTTTCTTCATCTGAGAGGCTTTTGAAGACTGTTGATTCGCTTACAAAAGAACAACTTCAAGGTACTAATCTTGAAATAATTCAGGCTTACTTTAGTGATATGAATAGTGAAGAGTATGATGTAGTGACTTTCACTGACTGGTTCAACTGCAATACTGTTGCAGATTATGATATTGTAAGAAAATTGATGTAAAAATGAATATGGCTGTATTAGAAAGAGATTACAGAATAGATGGAATAAAATGGTTGCTCATTGTATTGGTTACATTCGGTCATGTAATAGAACCTGCTTTAAGCAATCCTATTGCCAATAAGCTCTATTCTATAATCTACATTTTTCATATGCCATTATTCGTCTTTATCAGTGGTTATTATGCAAATGTTAAGAATAAAGAAAAACTGATTAGTAAAGGTTTTATGCTTTTGGAAACATTTTTGGTTGTGATGATTCCTCAATGTTTTTATTATGGAAGTATCATCCCTTTACTAAATCCGGAGAACTCAGGCTGGTATTTAATCAGCCTAATAACTTGGTATATTATTTTTCTGTTGATTATCAATAAGCTAGTTGGCAAAATTGTCGTACAATATAATGGGTGCGGGGGGCAGTTATTGATATTCAGTTGCTTGTTGGCCGTATTTGCATACATGCTTCCGTTGAAACAATTTGGTAACCTGTTATCGTTCCAACGGTCGTGTATGTTTCTACCATTCTTTATGATGGGTTTCTTGAGAAGAGTAAAAGGCCTGCCTATTATTCCTGATGTTTCAAAATGCATAAAGCTTGTTTTGGCTATAGCCTCTTTAGTATGTTTTGCTTTTTGTCTCATCTATAGTGGCCGTATACTACATGTATTAGAGTTTAATAATGCCAATGTGTGGCACATGTCAAATTTGTACAATCAAAATATAGGAATGCTTCTTGTTTTGAAAGTATTGGTTTATATTGGATCAATTATTACTACATTCGCTGTTTTAATGTTTGTGAACCTCCCCAAGTCGATATGTGCTTATGGATCAAAGACTTTAGCATATTATGTAATACAAGGCATGTTTGCACACATATTATCAACCTATTTGCAAGTTAATTTTTACCAGGCCTTGTTTCTCTGTGTTTGCATATTAGTCCTTACAACAGTTCTATTACGATTTGTTGATTCTAAATTTATTACAAACCCGTTTTCTACTTTATTAAAATGGAAATACTGAACAGAAAACTTTCCCTTCTCAAAGGGAAGGTTGAAAATAGTCAGCCAATAACTATTATGATTATTGGTTTGGGTAGCGTTGGATGCTACTTGTTGGATTATCTTGTATCACTAGGTGATTCACAACTTCGTCTTGTTGTGGTAGGACGTAATGCAGAAAAGATGCAGATGGATATAAATATTATTCGTACTGCTTCAACCATTCGTCATCAGTGCCGTAGCGAGATTAAGGTGGTTGATAACTGCGACCTTAACGATGTGAACAGCATTGCAGCTGTACTTGAAGCAGAAAAGCCTGACTTCATAGTAAATAGTAGTCGAGTTTACTCTGGTTTGAAGTATGGTAGCATCTCATGGAGTAATCTTCGTGCATACGGCATTTGGACTCCGCTTTCTATTCGATATGCAAAGAATATAATGGAGGCATACGATAAGGCCAACTGTGAGGCAATCTCAATCAATACTTCATATTCCGATGCTGTTATTCCTTGGCTAAAGTCTGCGGGTAAGGCTTATTTTGACTTTGGTAGTGGTAATTTGAATCATCTTGTGCCTCGTATAAAATTCTATATTGCAGAGAAATATGGTATAAAGAATTTTAATGACATTGATGTAACTATTGCGGTATCACATTTTCATGATGTTGTCATTTCTAAGGAAGGTCATGCAGAAGGTCAGGACATCTTGCTTGATATAAAGTTTCAAGGCAAGGATATGGATTTTAATAAGGAAGAACTTCTTAAATCCTGTTCTATAGCAATGCCTGTAGATCAGAAGCGCAATATGATGAATGCTTCCAGTAATTTTGATATCATATTCTCTGTGCTTACTGCTCTTCGAGAGGAAAAACAAGTCAAAATACATACTCCTGGGGTAAATGGTGAAATTGGTGGTTATCCTATAATTATTGATGGAGTAACTGCTACTGCCAAGTTTGATGAGTCTGTATGGACTATAGACCAGATGCGTAAAGCTAACCGTGAGTCAATTTATTGTGATGGAGTAGAGAATATAACTGACGCTACTCTCGTCTATACTGATGAACTTGTAGCTAAGGTAAAGAAGTCGTTTAATGTTGATTTGCCTAAGTCGGTAAAGTTTGTGGATATTGAAAATGTAGCAGATTTAATTATCAATCAGATAATTAAACCTCAAGTGTTTATTTTTGTGCAATAATTTGTAAACTAATGGCAGATAATAGATTGTTGTTAATTTTCTGTATAATCTTTAACTTATAGTTTTATGATATACACAGCTATGTAAGCACTTTAAAAAGTTCAAAATGAAATGTTAGCCTTCGTTGTAAATTAAAATTAGCAAGATATGTATAGCAGCGAAGATTTAGCAAGTTTTTATTTTCAGTACCAGACCAAGGCTTTACCTCATGTCAAGTTCCTCCAGTCCTTTTGTATGAAGCATAAAGTTCCTATAATATTTTTCATAAGTGGTATAAGGATACGCGTAATAAAATAATTACAGTTCTATATCTCCGATTGTCAAATGAAAAATGTAATAAATATGGATATCACAACAAAGATAAAAAGAAGTAAATTACTTTATTACGTCTACTATTACGTAATGTCAGGTTTGGTAAATTTGTACAAGTTGTTCTTGAAGCCAGATGGTAAACTCATGCTTTTTGTATGTTATGGTGGACGTCATTATTCCGATAGTACGCGAGTGATTTATGAGGCCATGTTGAAGGATGAACGTTTCAAGGACTATATAGGATTACGACAAACTGATTGCTGCATTTATTGATTTAAGAGAAAAGCGATTTATCTAAGGTTATGAAGAAAGTTATTAGGAACATACGATTTGTTTCATCAGGGGCATTATAACCTCTTAAAACGTGCGAAAGCTTTAGGTGATTACCTCATTGTGGGTGTTACCACAGATAATTTCGACTTGGAGAGAGGCAAGATGAACACGTGCAATAACGTGATGGAACGTATTGAAGCGGTTAAATCCACTGGTCTTGCAGATCAATTGTGATAGAAGAATATCGTGGGCAGAAGATTGATGATATACAGAAATATGGAGTGGATGTTTTTGCAATCGGTTCAGATTGGGAAGGCTATTTTGACTATCTCAATGAGTTCTGTAAAGTCATTTACCTTCCTCGCACTCAGGGTGCCTCATCTACTTTGCTTCGCCAGAAGCGTCCTATTGTTAATATTGGCATTATTGGTACTGGCAGTATTGCTTCACGTTTTGTTCCAGAGCCGAAAAATGTGAATAGTGCGTCCGTTTCTGTTGCATACAATCCTAATCAAGAAAAATGTGTTTCGTTCTGTGAAAAATTCTTGATTCCTATAGTTGCTCGTGATTTAGAAGAGTTGTATGAAAATTGCGATGCCGTTTATATTGCATCTCCACACTATACTCATTATGAATATGCAAAGTCTGCTTTGAACGCGGGAAAGTCTGTTCTTTGTGAAACTCCATTTGTATTTAGTAAGAAGCAGGCAGAAGAACTCTACTCGATTGCAGAGAAAAAAGAGTTATTGCTTCAGATCGCACTCAAAACTGCTTATTGTCCTGCTTTCGGGCACTTATTCTCTCTGCTCAAATCCGGTGTGATTGGTGAGATCGTTGAGGTAAATGCTTCTGTGACCACTCTTACAGACGAAAATTCAGCAAAGCTTGACAGCAAATACTTTGGCGGTATTATGAGTGAAAATGCTTGTTTTCCTCTGTTGCCTATCTTTAAGTTTTTGGGAACAAAGTTCCGAAACATTAATTTTTATTCCAAGATGAAGAATGATGTGGATATGTTCACTAAGGCTGTTTTTCGTTATGATCATGCCGTTGCTTCATTTCAAGTAGGCTTGGGCGTTAAGACAGAAGGTTCTTTGACTATTGCAGGAACCAAGGGGCATGTGTATGTACCAGCTCCATGGTGGAAGACTGATTACTTTGAGGTTCGTTATGAAGACCAAAATTATAATAAGAAGTATTTTTATCCATATGTAGGTGAAGGTTTACGTTATGAAATAAAAGACTTTGTAGTCGCAATCTTAACGGATGGTTATTATTTTAGTAAGGTGTCGAAGGAAGAGAACCTTATGATGGCAGAGGTTCAGGAAATATACATATTGGGGAAGAACGTGTACAAGTTGTAGTATTGTTATTGACAAGTTAGGGCAGTTAATTTGTAATCAAGTAAATGGGGATTTATTATTTTTTATTGTGGATAGGTGTTATAGGAACATTTCTGAGTCAGGATAGCAGATTGAAGAGAACGGGGTTTTATATTATTTTCATATATATTCTTGCACTTTTCGTAATGGTAGTATTTAGGTATGACGTAGGAACTGATTACTTGGAATATACGGATTATTATTATCGAATTCATTCTTTGTTTGAATTGACGAGTGAAGATTTTTTTGTGGAACCTGGTTATGTGCTGTTATCCTCCTTGTTGCGTTCTATTGGTGCTCCATTTGAACTCCTTTCATTTATTCTTTTTTTGATAATAGTTTGTAATCTAAAAAGAGCCATTGCTTTTTTTTCAGATAATATACCTTTGTCAGTCGTATTATATGTATTTCTATTCTTTTTATCTTTCCATTTTAACTTGATTCGTCATGGGGTGATGGTGAGCTTTGTTTGGAAAGGGTATTCCTGGTGGTTTGTCGGTAAAAAGAAAAAGAGCATTTATTTCTCTTGTTTGTGGTGCCATGTTTCATGCGTTAAGTCTTTGCTTCTTATCATTATTGTTTATCCATTTAAGAAAATATCCCATCTATATATATGCAGGTGTTTTGGTGTTTTCTTTTTATTATATCTGGTCATCCCGATTGGCTCCTTTCTCTATTTGATACGTTGCTTTCTTCTATAATAGGTACTGACAATAGATTGTTTTTTTTATTTAAATGGGGGACATTCAGGAGTTTTGAATGAGACAGGGGTTACGATAGGAATGTTCTTTAATCTCACTCTTTTTTGTGTTTCTTATTTTCTACTTATAGACAAAAAAAGTATATTTCTCTATAATATCTTATTTATAGGTATTACTTTTTTTTTATTATTCAATTCTTTTTGGTGCTATTTCAGAACGTATAGCAAGCACATGTTATGTAGCAAATATTTTTATTCTCCCATCTGTTTTAAATCTGATGTATGTTAATAAATGGCGTTTTTTGTGTTTAGCTGTTATTCTTTTGTATGGAATTTTAATGTTCAACAAAGAAGTGTCAAAGGAATCAGCTAATTATATACCTTTTACTACGATTTTTTCAATGTAACCTAATTGAAGGATTTTGCAAAATGTTTCGTTCTTACTTTTCACGAGTGCTTAAAGAATCATTCCTTTTATTGTCACTCTATAACACTTATTATCGCCTGAGAAACAAGGAACGGTTTTGGAAAGAGATTAACCGTCGTCAGGCATTGAGCATGTTTGATTATAAGGAATTAGTAAAACCTATACCTTATTATCCAATAGAGGCTATTAAGGATTCTAATTTTTATGGTCAGGCTTATGCTTTGAAACAATACTCAGGTGTAAATAAGTTTGGATGGTCAATAGAACATGGACTTTATGTAGATGATTATGTGCCTATGGCCGCGTGGTGTAAAACGACCAAACGTATCATGACTTTCAGCAACATACGAGTGAAGGGGCTTGGAAGTTTACATAAACCCGTGATTGCTATTGGCCCTTACATACATTATGCTGAATGTATGTTGAATAGTGAAGAGATGAATTCCTTGAAAAAGGAATTAGGCAAAACTCTTCTTTTCTTTCCTACACATACATGCTGTGAGGGTGGCTTAGAATATGAAATACATTGTATGATTGATGAATTGCTAGAACTTAAAGAGAAGCTTGGATTTGATACTGTAATTGTGAATATGTATTATTTAGATGAAAATAAAAACGGTTTTGGTGATTTATATAATAAAGCTGGATTTAAAGTGACCACTGCTGGTCATCAGTTGGATATAAACTTCTTGAATCGTCTGAAAACGATTATCTTATTATCTGATTATACTTGTTCAAATAGTATTGGTACTCATACAGGATATTGCGTATATCTCGGCAAACCTCATCTTGTAATTAATCCTGTACAAACCTTGGAAGAAGTGAATCCTTTATGGCGTGATTTATGGGAAACTTTTGAAAAAGATTCATCACAAGCACAAGTGGATAAACGACTTCTTGCCTCCAAATATTGGGGATTTGATTGTATTAAAAGTAGGGAAGAAATGAGGGCTCTATTAATAAATAATGAATGTTGAATATCTTAAATAGGTAAAGTTGAAACGGGTAATAATAGATAAAATATTATCAAATAAAATCTTGGTAAAGAACTATTTTTTTGTTTCTATACTTAATGTATTAGCTTTGTTTTTACCATTAATTACTTATCCTTACATTATTAGTAAACTGGGTGATGAATTATATGGCTACATTGTATTTTCGTTTACGGTAATTACATATATTGAAATAGTGGCTGCATGGGGATTTGATATCTCTGCGGTGAAAGATGTAGCCCAATATCAACATGTCAAGCACAGATTGAATGAGATTGTATCATCGGTGCTTTACATTCGCTTTATATTTTGTATGTTTTTGCTGTCGCTATTAGTGGGAGCATTAATGTTATTTGATGTAAAGATGAAAATGCTTTATATCCTTTTTTCAGGACATTGCATAGCTTCTGTATTATTCCCGGGTTGGTTTTTTCAAGGAATACAAGAACTGAAGTATGTTACCTATTTTCAGTTGATTTGTAAACTTGTTTTTGTGATATTGATGGTTGTGTTCATTCATTCGAAAGCCGACTATCTGTATTATCCTATTTTGTTCAGTCTTGGTAGCTTGTTTGGCACTGCTTATGGATTGTATGTGATGTTTGAGAAATATAAGGTTAGGCTGATAGGGGTAAAAATGCGCAATGTGGTGTATCGTTTCAAACGCTCTACTTCCATTTTTTATTCACGTATTGCTGATATGATAATAGAACGAAGCAATGCTATTTTGCTTGGCAATTTTATTGGTATGCAGGAAGTGGCATATTATGACTTAGCTAATAAGATAGTTCGTTTAGGTTCTTTTCCTATAATGATTCTTAATCAAGTTCTCTATCCTAAAGTGGCATCTGAACGTAATTTTCGATTAATGCGTAAGGTTATGGCAATATCTTTTTTGGGTTGCTATACTGATATGGGGGCTGTGTGTGCTGCTGGCACCTTGGGGAGTTGAACTTTTGGGCAAAGGGTTGATGGAACCCTCTGTTGAAATAGTATATATTCTTTCTCCGCTGATAGTTACCAATTCTATCATTTATTTGCAAGGTAGTCCCATTTTGGTTGCAGCTGGCTATTTTAAAGCATTTAACATAACCATGTGGTGCTCTTTGGGGGTTTACGTTGCATGCATGTTATTTGTATTTATTTTCAACTTGCATACCAATCTTTTATCAATTTTGATTATACAGCTTATAACTAATATTTCATTATTAGTGGCAAGAGCATATTACATTAGAAAATTTAAAATATTAAGATAATGCTGAAAGATGACCGTGAAAAAGGTAAGAATGTGAATGAGCAAGCCAGGCTTGTTATGCTTAAATTACTTAGAGAGTTAGATCGCATTTGTACAAAATATGATATTCCTTATTGGCTTGATGGAGGAACTTTGTTAGGAGCTATTCGCCATGGTGGATTTATTCCTTGGGACGATGATATTGATGTAGCGATGTTGCGTAATGATTATTATCGTTTTTTAGAAGTTGCAAAAACTGAATTACGCGATGATATCTACTTGCAAACCAGAGAAACAGATTCTGATTATCCCATGTTTTTTGCGAAATTACGTGATAAATACAGTACTTTTCATGAGCCAATGTATGAACGATTGAAATGTCATAAAGGTATATTTTTAGATATTTTCCCTTTTGATTATGTAAAACATTCATGGTGGCAATCGCATCTGAAATTATTTCTTCACGATACCAATTATTCAGTAGTAAGACATGGAGCTTTTTTGCAACGTACAGTGGGGTATTTGATGAAACGTTTTATTAGATATTCACATATTCCTCTTTATAATTGGCTCAATGACTTTTTCCATGCTGAAACAATGGAGGAAGCCGATAGCTTGGCTTGGGCTATGGAAATAAATGAGTATAAGCTTTTATCCAAAGATGTTCTTTTCCCTTTGAAACGTCACGAGTTTGAAGGAGAGATGTTTAATATCCCATGTAATTATGATACTTATTTGCGCGAATATTTTGGCGATTATATGCAATTGCCTCCTCTTAACAAACGAGTCAATCATAATAATGGAATAGAACCTTTTACACGCTGTAATCACAAAGAAAGTTTAGAATGGAATGAATGAAAATAGGAGTATAATGAAAAAAGTAACGATTATTTTCCCAGGATGGATAAAAGCACCTAATGGGGCTGCACGGTTTGTCTTTGGGTTAAGAAGTTGCATCAATGATTTTGCGAATCAGGGAATCGGACTATCAACTTTCACACTTGACGATGTACATGGTGAAGTAAGAAATTTTTCTAACAATGATAAAATCAAGAGGAAAGCGTCACTAAAAAACAAGTTGATGAGATATGCTAAATATAGCCATCTCATGACGTATGCTATGATTTATTTTTCTGGATTACGATATTCCAAACGGATAGTAGAAGCCTTCGATGAAATACCCAATGATGAATTGCCGGATATTATTCATTTCCAAGACTTGTTTACTTGTTATTACTATTTGCGTAAAAGAAAAAATAAAAAATCTGTGTATTTGACACTGCATAGTAATGGCTCTTTATGGTCAATGTATGAAGAGTATTACCCTTTGTTTCGTTCTTGTTTTTTTGGTATTATGAAACGTAGGATAGAGGATGTTGTACTGAATAGAGTGGATAAAGTAAATTTTGTAGCCGATTTCCCACGTTGGAATTTTTGTCATCTTTACCCCCACATATCTTCGCAAAAGACTTCATTTGTCTATAATGGCATCCCTGATATTGAAGGTGGAAGTAAGTGTATATCTTCAACCAATCAGACTAGGTTAGTATGCGTAGGAACATTGTGTAATCGTAAAAATCAAATAGGCATACTTCATGCATTATCTAAATTGACCTCTGAACAACAAAAATCTTTTTCCATGACTTTTGTCGGAGATGGTCCTTCGCGTAATATTTTGGAAAAAGTAGCAGCTACACTTTCTGCTGATATTTATTTTGTGGGCAACTCAAACCAAGTAAATGACTATTTGACTAACTCGGATGCTTTTATTTTGTTTTCTAAAGACGAAGGATTGCCAATATCAATTATTGAAGCTATGCGTTGTGGTTTGCCCATTATATCTACTCGTATAGCAGGTATTCCAGAAATGATTGTTGAAGGTATTTCAGGCTATTTGGTAGATGTAGATGAACAACAACTCTCTGAGTTGTTTGAAAAGATATTGATTGACAGACCTGATTTTGTAAAAATGGGGAAAAAGTCAAGAATTATTTATGAAGAAAAATTTTCTCAAAAGGCTATGATATTATCTTATGCGAAATTATGGCAGAAGGCTTGAGAATAGCTATGGATCCTTAAATAATTCATCTTATATAAATGTCACCTAACTATTCTGTATTGATTTCGGTCTATTATAAAGAAAAGCCGATTTATTTGAAGTCTGCACTTGATAGTGTACTGAACCAAACGCTTCCTCCTTCTGAAATCATATTGATTAAGGATGGACCTCTCACTGTTGAATTAGAAAAAGTTCTATCTTCTTACGATACTAATTTGCTTAAAATTATTCCTTTGCCTAATAATTTAGGATTAAGCAAGGCACTTAATATAGGCTTAAAGCATTGTAGCTATGAGTTTGTGGCTCGTATGGATACAGATGATATTTGCTATCCATCTCGTTTTGAGAAACAAGTTCTTTTTTTGCAATCACATCCTACGATAGATATTGTGGGGGCCTATGCGACTAAAATTGACGAATGTGGAAATAATCTTGAAGAGGTTATAAAGGTTCCAGTTTCGCATGAGGATATTGTTCGTCTGGTCTGGACTTGTCCCTTGAATCATCCTACTGTGATGTATCGAAAAAATGCAATCTTATCAGTAGGTGGGTATAAACCTGATGCCGGTCCGCGTCAGGATGATTATGATTTATGGTTCAGGTGTGCAGAAAAAGGATTGCATTTTGCCAATATTTCGGAACCATTGTTGCATTATCGCTTCTTTGCTGACAGTGTGAGAAAAAACAGTATAGAAGTAGGGTGGCATAGAATGAAAATAGGTTTACGTGGCTGTAGAAGACTTCATTTGTCTTTCATTGCATATATTGGAGTTTGTATACCCTTTGTCCGTTCTTTATTGCCATATCCTTTAAATGTTTATTTTCAAGGGCTGATGAATCGCATGAATCCCCGTAAAATGAGAGAGTAAATAGGAATATCTTATATGCTATTTCTGGCAAGTAATAAATGACCTACCTTTGTCCTCGGTAAAGGCTTTGTCCCTAACTGGTAATCACGTTTCTGGTCAGTATATTTTATAGAATAATTCCATGAACATATTAATCACTGGAATCCACGGCTTTGTGGGCTCCAATCTTGTTATTGCCCTAAAGGAACGTCATTGTCTTTACGGGCTGGATATTGTCGCACCTGAAAAGGAGGGGGTGATAAAGACTTTTTTCTGGAAGGATATTGAACCGGCTTCTTTTCCGATGCGGGATCTTCCTGAATTCGATGCCATTATTCATCTGGCTGGTAAAGCCCATGATATGAAAAAACCGGTCCGCAGCCCAATCCTATTTTGATATCAATACGGGATTGACCCAAAAGATATTTAATTTTTTTCTGGAATCGTCCGCGAAGAAATTCGTATTCTTCAGTTCGGTAAAAGCTGCTGCCGACAGTGTGGTGGGGGATATGCTGACTGAAGATGTGGTGCCTGCCCCGGTAGGGCCGTATGGGGAAAGCAAGATAGCTGCGGAGAATTACATCCTTGGCCGGTTGAAGGCCGAGGATGGCAGATTGAAAGCTAATCTATATGATGGCAAAGATGTCTATATCCTGCGTCCTTGCATGATTCATGGTCCCGGCAACAAAGGCAATCTGAATCTTCTTTATAATGTGGTGAGGAAAGGCATTCCCTGGCCTTTGGGGGCCTTTGAGAACAGAAGGTCTTTTACTTCGATAGACAATCTCTGCTACGTGGTGGAAGGTCTTTTGACCAAGGAGGTGGCGAGTGGTATCTACCACATGGGAGATGACGAAGCCTTGTCCACAAATGAACTGATAACTTTGATGTGTCGGGCTTTGGAGCGCAAGCCGCATATCTGGAAGATAAACAGAGGACTGATGGAATTCTGTGCCCGGCTTGGGACTCTGCTCCATTTGCCTTTGAATGCAGAGCGTCTGCGCAAGTTGACAGAGAATTATGTGGTGAGTAATGCGAAGATAAAGGCTGCCCTTGGTATTGACAGAATGCCGGTGAGGGCAGAGGAGGGGATAGTGAGGACGATAAAGTCGTTCTCACTATGAATTTGATAGAATAAGCACTATTCTATCAAATTTGTATTATTATCTATTTGTTTGAACTTTTTTTCAGTTTCCCATGTGTTCAATTGCTGGATCTGTTTTTGTGCCATTTCTTGCAGTTGTTTGAAACGTTTTTGTTTGGGTATAGATAACTTGATTAACTCAGAATTAAAAGACTCCAAATTAGATAATACGACTAATTCATTTATGCTTGCCATGTCTCTTATATTAAGGCCTTTTGATGCATATTCAGGATTTGCATCCCTCCATTCGCAGGCTGTACATCCCCATAACGCTGCATTTAATAAATCTGCTTCTTTTGCATATATTAGCCATTGTGAGTCTTTTAACATATTGGATTGAGGAAGTATATAGCTTTTTATGGCATCAGTATGTAAGTGATAGTTTGTCTTAGATAATATGCGCTTAATTTTCCATTCTACTTTTAATGGGTCATTTTCAAACTCTTTTAAACGCTGATATTCTTTTAAAAGATATAGTTTGAAGGTGGGATTGAACCAAGAGCAGAATTCTAATGCAATATCTTTATGTGCATAGGTTCCACCATTTCTACCTGCTTTAGAGACTATTCCTATAGCATTGGTTGCTTCGATCCATTTTTTGGGAGTCATATTAAATCTATTGAGTCCGGCTTGATTTAAAAAGGTGTCGAATTCGACACCTTTAAAATCCGGATTATTTAAGATTTCCCAAGTACCTAGAAACTCAATTGTGTTTTTATTCCTCATCCAATTTCGTATGTGATCTTCTCCTTCTTTATCTTTTATGATATCTGTTAAACAGAAGTAGTCGTCTTTATTGCTTTCTATCGAAATGGAAATATCCAGGTTGTTGACTTTTATTTTTTTTTATAGGGCTCATTCGTGTTTTCTATTTTTCACAAAGATAAACCTTTTTAATTTGATAATTTACTTTTAAGACATGTATTTATTGATAATTGTAATCTTATTGTTTTTAGCAGAACTTTTTTATTTTAGAATAGCTGATAGGTGCAATATCATCGACAATCCCAATGAGCGGAGTTCCCATACGAAAGTGACTTTACGCGGTGGTGGGATTATTTTCTATTTCGGGGCGTTTGCCTATTTCTTGACGAGTGACTTTGAATATCCCTGGTTCCTGCTTGCCTTGACACTGGTGACGTTCATCAGTTTCGTGGACGATATAAAATCCACCGGACAGATGACAAGACTGCTTTTTCATTTCTCTGCCATGGCTATGATGTTTTATCAGTGGGGGCTGTTTTCCTTGTCCTGGTGGTGGATAGTCATAGCCTTGATAGTCTGTACGGGCATCATCAATGCCTACAACTTTATGGATGGCATTAACGGCATAACCGGCGGTTATTCTCTGGTTATTCTTGCTGCGTTGGCCTATATCAATAAGGAGGTGGTTACTTTTGTGGAAGCGGATTTCATCTATACCGTTATCTGTTCCGTTCTAGTTTTCTGTTTCTTCAATTTTCGTAAGAAAGCCAAATGCTTTGCGGGTGATGTGGGTCGGTGAGCATTGCCTTCATCCTTCTTTTCCTGATAGGCAGGCTCATCATTGAAACGGAAGATTTCAGCTGGATAGTCCTTTTATCCGTTTATGGTGTGGATAGTGTGCTGACTATCATTCACCGCCTGATGCTTCATGAGAATATCGGGCTACCGCATCGCAAGCATCTGTATCAGATTATGGCGAATGAGCTGAAGATTCCTCATATAATGGTTTCTTCTATTTACATGGCAGTACAGGCAATCATCATCATAGGATATATAATGTGTTTAGGTTACAGTTATTGGTATTTGGCAGGTATAATTCTTTTGCTTTGTTTTCTTTATATCTGTTTTATGAAGAAGTATTTCGGATTGCACCAGTCTACGTGAGTAATGCTGAAATGATGATTAGTAAAATAATGAAAGGCGATGGAGACTAAAATCTCCATCGCCTTTCGTCTTATTTTTGAAATATAAATCGTACCTTTGTCATACACCAATCAGGTTATAATAATAACATGGAACAGATACGTAAGCTGCCGATAGGCATACAGACTTTTGATAAACTACGTGAAGGCGGTTTTCTTTATGTAGATAAAACTGCTATGATTTATCAAATAGCATCTACTTCTACTCCTTATTTCCTAAGCCGTCCCCGTCGGTTTGGCAAGAGTCTGCTCATTTCCACTTTCGAAGCTTACTTTCAAGGGCGTAAAGACTTGTTTCAGGGCTTGGCCATCGAACAGTTGGAAACGAAGTGGGAACAGTATCCTGTTCTACATCTTGACTTGAATGCCCGGAAATATGAAACTGCTGCTGACCTGACGGCTATGCTTAATCAATATCTGGAGAAATGGGAGCTGCTCTATGGTCAGGAGAAGGAAGACCGTAGTCCGGAGGAGCGTTTTGCTTACGTGATAGAGCGGGCATGCACGCTGACGGGAAAGCAGGTTGTTGTGCTGATTGATGAGTATGACAAGCCATTGCTTCAAGCGGTCTTGGATGAGAACTTGCTGGATGAGTATCGGAAAATATTGAAAGCGTTCTACGGTGTCTTGAAGAGCGCTGACCGTTATCTTCGTTTTGTTTTCCTGACCGGAGTGACCAAGTTTGCGCAAGTAAGTGTGTTCAGTGACTTGAATCAGCTGAATGATATCAGCATGGATAGAGCATACAATGCTTTGTGCGGCATTACACAAGATGAACTTATAAAAACATTTGGCCCGGAAATACAACGGTTAAGTGAGAATGAAGAACTGACTTTGGAGGAAACGATTTTTCGTTTGGCAAAGAAATATGACGGCTATCATTTTTGTGAAGATACTTCGGTGGGGCTTTTTAACCCTTTCAGCCTTCTGAATGTATTCCAGAAATTGAAGTTCGGCAACTTCTGGTTTCAGACGGGTACACCTACTTATTTGGTGGATTTATTAAAAAAGAGTGACTATGATCTTCGCCTTTTGCTGAATGGCGTAGAGGTTACTGCCTCTGCCTTCTCTGAATATCGTGCAGAAGCTAATAATCCTCTGCCTATGATTTATCAGAGCGGTTACTTGACTATAAAAGCTTATGATAAAGAGGTTTGCCTTTATACGCTTCAATTTCCGAATGATGAAGTTTGTTATGGTTTCCTCAATTTTCTGGTTCCTTTTTATACTAAAGTTACTGATGATGAAACTGGTTTCCACATCGCTAAATTCATGCGTGAATTGAAGAGTGGGGATGTGGAGGCGTTTATGGAGCGTCTTAAGATATTCTTCTCCGGTATTCCGTACGAGTTGAGTGATGATACGGAACGTCATTATCAGGTTATTTTTCATGTAGTGTTTACTTTGCTGGGACAGTTCATCCGGTCCGAGGTTCGCAGCAGCCGTGGGCGTGCGGACGCAGTAGTTCATACCCCTACCGCCATTTATGTTTTTGAGTTCAAACTGGACGGTACGGCCGACGCAGCTCTGAAGCAAATAGATGAGAAAGGTTATCTGATTCCTTATACCTTGGATGGCAGGAAATTAGTGAAAGTAGGTGTGAACTTCAGTAAAGAAACACGGAATATTGATGAATATATTGTCGTGGAGGAATAGGAACGAACAATCCTATATACGGAAAAGGCGATGGAGAATCAAATCTTCATCGCCTTTTCCATATTATAGTATTTCATTTTATTTCTTCATCCTCAGCACCCGTATTCCCGTCCACTTATTATTGTCTTTCAGCATTTGGGACAAGGGGACTTTGGAGACGACCACTTTCTTGTCGGTAGAGGAAGCGTGTACCAGCAGAAGTTTGTTATCCGCATAGAAAGCGATTCCCATGTGGGCTACATCCAGCCCCGGAGTGTTGGTGGTGATGGCTATGATATCGCCGTCTTTAATCCACGGGAGACCATCGGCGGGAAGTTTGGCTTTGGGAAGATAGTGAACTTCCTTGCCGGACAAGGATTGTTCAATCTTCTTCATTTTGGCTACGTTCTCCGGCGAATTGGCCAGCTGCTTGTAAAGTTGGGGATGGGAAGACATGTAGGAGATAGACAACCGTTCGGTGTCGGGACTCATGGCGCCCGTTACATCCTGAAGGAAGCCGTTGCGTACGCCATTGTTTATCCAGTCGGCAATATAATGCAGGCGGGAAGTGTACCCGTCGATTTTACCGTCACGGTAACGGATTTTTTGCAGGTTATCGGCGAAAGCGCTTTCCGAGATGTCTCCGTCGGCCAATTTGGGGGTGAGTGTCTCTGCCAGTACATATTCCACCAGCGTGGTACAGTCTACTTCATCGCAGTTGATGACGAGTTCTTCGGGACCATCTGCTTCCAGCGTATGGGCTACGTATGGCACATCCAGATACTTTATTCCATTGCTCAACATATCTTTCCCTCCCTGGGCAGAAACGGAAGTTACCATGGCTGCGGCGCAGAGGGCGCTGAACATAAATTTAGTCATTGTTTTCATTTTTCTTTCTTTTGATTATTATTGTTCTTGAACGTAAAAAGGATGCAGCAAATTTACTACATCCTTTTTATAAAAGCTTAATCCGGAGGGATTAAATTCAATATTGCCGGATTAAATATTTATAATCCTCCTTTTTATCGAACGGAACAAGGGAGAAACCGTATTCAATGGCGTTCTCTTTGCCCGGACGAATCAGATAGGGCTCATGGGCGGTTGCGCCCCAACTGTCGTCTCCACCGACACCCATCATGCGGTAATCAATGAACAAATCGACCATCTTTTCCGGCAGAGGGTCGGTGAGGTGGCGGTGATGGGTCTTTTCGGTACGCGGAGCGCCGTTGTCAATCGTATCGCCGCTGTCCATACTTTCCAGGGGATAGTTGGAGGCGTTCAGCTCAAAGGTGCGGTCGGCGATGAGCAGCAAACCACGTTGCGTCTTATCGGTAAGGGCGCACCAATAGATGTCCGTGCGATGGTTGTTCTCCTGTGGGCGGACATACGGCTCGTACATATCCTTGACCGGGATGGCGTACTCTCCGATGAACTGGGAGGTACGGCGGTCTCGGTAATTCTCTTTCGGACCGCGACCGTAGTAGGTCAAGTCTGTAAAGCTTTCCGGCAACTGCATCCGCAGGCCCACACGCGGTATCATCGGAGCTTGGTCTCCTTCGGCCACGAACCGGTTGTCTACCTTGATGACTCCGCTGGCATATATCTTATAGGTGATGTCCCAACGGGCATCTGTCTGTGGAAAACGGTAGGTCACCTTTATTGTCGTGGCATTGCTGCCCGGAGTCACTTGGAAACTTTCGGCTTTTGGTTCTTGATAGCTTGCCTCTTTCCAGGCTTTGAGGCGGACGGGGAGGTTGGCTCCATAATCATTGTCCGTCGGTGCACGCCAGAAGAATGGGCGGGGACCTTGACCGTTCAGTATGTACTCGTGCTTCTTGTATAAATAGGAGGTGAGCAGACCGCTTTGCTTGTCGAAGGTGGCTTTGAAGTCGGGACCGGAGAACGCCACCAAATTTCCCTCTTCCTTAGAAGTGGCGGGCTGCTGTGCCGTAGCCTCTTTCTTGTAGAAAGTATGGACGTAGGTCTGTTCGCGTGCGATGACCGTGCCGGCCGGGAGGAAAGGCTCTGCCGTCTTGATGGCTGCATAGAACTCGATACGCACATCTCCCGTTGTCTGTTTCTCTTTGGGTATGCCGTTCAGGAAGCCGGTGGTTACCGTCTTGCCCGGTGCGGCATGGATATTTTCAATCTTGCCACGGTAGACTTCCTTTCCGTGGTCGCGGATGATGTAGTAGAAGTCGTACTTGTCGAGATTGGTGAAGGAGAAATCATTGCGGATTTTCACGGTGGAAGTCTGCTTGTCGAAATCAAGGAACTTGATGTTCTGGTATACTTTTCCCATCTCTTCTGTCTGCGGCTTGACACTGCGGTCGGGGTATACCACGCCGTTGATGCAGAAATTGCCGTCGGAGGGCGTGCCGTTCTCGCCATAATCGCCGCCATAGGTCCAGTATTTACGGTCGTCGTCTGTCTTGGCGGCAAAGCCCTGGTCTACCCAGTCCCAGATACAGCCGCCCTGGAGGATAGGATATTTCTCGATGATGTCCCAGTAGTCCTGGAAGTTGCCGAGGCTGTTGCCCATGGCATGGGCATACTCGCAAAGAATGAGGGGACGCGTCATCTCCTTGTTCCGGGCATACTTTTCCAGATAGGAAGGGGAAGCGTACATCGGGCAGTAGATGTCCGTATTCCATTCCAACAGTGCGCGTTCATACTGGATGGGACGACTGTCGAGCGTCTTCAAGGTGTTGTAGGTAACGTAGAAATTCAATCCGTTTCCGGCTTCGTTGCCCAGCGACCAGATGATGACTGACGGATGGTTCTTGTCCCGTTCGTACATATTCATGGTACGGTCGAGGTGGGCATTCATGAAGAGCGGATTGTTTCCCAGCGTGCCGCCTACACGCAGGTCGTAACCCATGCCGTGGCTTTCTATATTGGCTTCGTCGATGACGTAGATACCATATTCGTCACAGAGTTCGTAGAAACGTTCCTGCTGGGGATAGTGACAGGTGCGGACGGTATTGACATTGTATCTCTTCCAAAGCTCGAAATCTTTCTTCATCAGTTCTTCGGAGACATAGTGACCGGTATTCTCGTTGTGTTCGTGATAGTTCACGCCTTTCACGAGGATAGGTTGTCCGTTTACCAACAGTTGCTTGTCCTTGATTTCCACTGTACGGAAACCTACTTTGCAGCTTGTCGCTTCAATCACATCTCCGTTCGGGCGCTTCAAGCTGACGACGAGGGTATAGAGGTTGGGCGTTTCGGCTGTCCATTGCAGGGGTTCCTGGATGGTCTTCTTGGTGAATTCCACTTCCGTTTGGTCACCGCTGACCTGAGTAGAGGACTGGGCTATCTGCTGGTCGTTCTTGTCCAGCAGGCGGTAACCAACGACAAATGGGGAATTTTGTCCGCTTTCATTGGTAAACTGCACCTTTACCTTGAGGATACCGTTCCGGTAGTTCTCATCCAAAGGAGACTCCACCTTGAAGTCCGTGAGATGGATTTGAGGCTGGGCATATAAGTAAATGTCCCGTTCGATACCACTGATGCGCCAGAAGTCCTGGCATTCCAGATAGTTGGCATCGGAAAAGCGGTGTATCTGAATGGCAATGACATTCTTCCCTTTCTTGGCAATGGCGCTGACGTTGAAACGCGCCGGAGTCTTTGCATCTTTACTCATGCCTACAAACTTGCCGTTGAGGTAGTAGAAGGCTGCCCCGCGTACGCCGTCGGCACTCAGGAAAATTTCCTTATCGTCCCAGTCTCCCGGAAGAGTGAACTCGCGGCGGTAGGTGCCGGTGGGATTCCATTCTTGGGGAACGTATGGAGGATTGGGCTTGTCCCAATAAGGAGGATAGCCCGAAGAACAGAATTCATAAGGCTGGTTCACATAGATGGGCGTACCGAATCCCTGCAACTCCCAGTTTCCGGGTACATTGATGTCCGGCCAGCGGCTGGCGTCCACACGGTCCATCATGAAGTCCGTGGGGCGGTCGGCGAAGGTTTCCACATAATGGAATTTCCATTTCCCGTTAAGGGACAAGCGGAATGTTCCGTTCTTGCGGTCATTGATGACGGCATCAGCCTCCGTGACGTAGGAGGTGAACGTGCTGCGGGCAGGCTCCCGGTTGATGCTTGTCAGCTTGGGGTTGGTAATCTCTTCGTAGCGATTGTTCTCCTGAGCAGTCAGGCCAAAGGGAAACGTTGCGAGGCAAGTGAGTAAAAAATACTTTTTATTCATAATTGCTTTTATTTCTTTGTGGTAGGTTCAGAGACCGGGAATACGAGCCCTTCACGCAACCACTTCTCCAGTTCTTCCGTCCATTGACGCTTGTAGGTGAAGTTGTCCCGGAATCCCCAGCCATGTCCGCCGGTGGGGTAGGCATGCAGGCTGGCAGGTACTTTATGGTCGCGCAGGGCAAGGAAGTAACCGATGCCGTTGATGGGCGGCACTGCGTCATCGTCCGAAGAAAGCATGATGAAAGCTTGCGGAGTGCGTGGGGACACTTGCCTTTCGAGGGAGTATTTTTGTTCCAGTTCCTGAGATGGATTTTCTCCGATAAGGTTCTTACGGGAACCTCCATGGGTAACGCCTTTCTGCATGGAAATCACCGGATAGAACAAGATCTGGAAGTCGGGACGGGTCTTGTCACTGCTGTATAGTGTGGCAAGCGAAGCTGCCAGATGGCCGCCGGCAGAAGCGCCCATGATGCCTACACGCTGAGGATTGACACCCCATTCGGCGGCATGTTCGCGTACCATGCGGATGGCTTGTTCGGCATCGGAAAGGGGCACTTCATGGTGCCCGTTGGGCATACGGTATTTCAGTACTGCATAGGTGATGCCTTGTGTGTTGAACCAGGGAGCCATGTCGTGTCCCTCGTGCTTCATGGCCAGCCCCCCGTAGCCGCCTCCCGGACACATGATGATGGCCATGCCGTTGGGGTGGGAGGCAGGGTACACCGTAAGGGTAGGGGTGGTGACATCGGACACCCATTCGTTGTTATGGTTCTGTCCGGAATTGGTCAGTTCGTTGTTATTGGGGGCACCGTTGGGCCATAGGGGCAGCTCAACGGGCTTTTGTGCAGATAACATGGTCGCTGCAAATAGAAAAGATAAAAGTAGAATCTTTTTCATGTTCTTGGTATTTAAAAGTTATTTGGTTTTCATGGAAGCTTTGATGAGGTAGAATATCAGAATGGCATAAGCACCCAGCGCCAGCACTTCGGACCAGGTGTTCTGCAACCATGCATCGTTTACGAGGTTGATTCCTCCGAAACGCATGGCAGCACTTGCCACGCCCATCAATGCACCGCCGGCAATGAAACCGGAGGCAAGCAGGGTACCTTTCTCCCCGCGTTCGGCATTGAGAGCGGCATCCTTGCTGCGGCTGGTCACGTACCAGTTGATGGCACCGCCCACTACCAACGGAACATTCAGTTCCAATGGGATGAACATACCCAATGCAAATGCCAGTGCGGGAATCTTGCAGAAGTTGAGGATGACGGCCAGCACTGCACCGATGCCGTAGAGCAGCCAGGGCGCACCCACACCGTTCATCAACGGTTCGATAACGGCCGCCATGGCATTGGCTTGCGGAGCGGCCAGCTGTCCGCTGGTGAAACCGTATGTCTTGTTTAGGATAATCATTACACCACCTACGGTAGCGGCAGAAACGATGGTTCCGAGGAACTTCCAGGTCTCCTGCTTGGCAGGCGTGCTACCCAGCCAGTAACCGATTTTCAAGTCTGTGATGAAGCCTCCCGCCATGGACAGTGCCGTACATACAACACCGCCCATCACCAGTGCCGCAACCATCCCTTCGGGACCTTTCAGCCCTACGGCTACCATGACTACGGATGCCAGGATTAATGTCATCAGCGTCATTCCGGATACGGGGTTTGTGCCCACAATCGCAATGGCATTGGCTGCCACGGTGGTGAACAGGAAAGCGATACCTGCAACAAGCAGGATAGCTACAATGGTATGTGTCAAGTTGCCCTGCATCACATCGAAGTAGAAGAAGAGAACAACCAGCAGCAGCGTGATGATGGAACCGATGGCGATAATCTTCATAGAGATGTCCCGCTGTGTGCGTTTCACACTGGCTTCCACGTTGGACTTACCTCCCATTTCCTTGGCAGCCAGTCCTACGGCACTCTTGATGATGCCCCAAGACTTGATAATGCCGATGATACCTGCCATGGCAATGCCACCGATACCGATGCTCTTGGCATAGTATTTGAAGATTTCTTCCGGAGCCATAGCGCCTATGGTTGCCGTGATTTCGGGGTTCCATTGGTTCAGTACGGAATCTCCCCAAATCATGGACATACCGGGGATGATAATCCACCATACGGCCAGTGAGCCGGCACAGATGATGGACGCGTATTTCAGTCCCACAATATAACCCAGACCGAGCACGGCAGCACCCGTATTAACCTTGAATACCAGCTTGGCTTTCTCGGCCAGCATTTCGCCGAAGCCGCATACGCGGGTAGTGAAATTCTCGTTCCACCAGCCGAAGGTTGCCACGATGAAGTCGTATAGACCTCCGATAATACCAGCCATGAGTAATGGTTTTGCCTGGCTGCCGCCCTTTTCACCGGAGACGAGCACTTGTGTGGTGGCTGTCGCCTCGGGGAAGGGATACTTGCCGTGCATGTCGCTCACGAAATATTTGCGGAAGGGGATAAGGAAGAGAATACCCAGCACACCTCCCAGCAGGGAACTGATAAAGACTTGTGCAAAGGTGACGGTGATTTCTTTCGGATAGGTCTCTTGGAGAATATAGAGTGCCGGAAGGGTGAAGATGGCACCTGCCACGATGACGCCCGAGCTGGCACCGATAGACTGGATAATGACGTTTTCGCCCAATGCGTTTTTGCGTTTGGCGGCACCCGATACGCCGACGGCAATGATGGCGATGGGGATGGCGGCTTCGAATACTTGTCCCACCTTCAGCCCCAGATAGGCGGCTGCGGCCGAAAAGAGGATGGCCATCAGAATACCCCATGTCACCGACCAGGCATTTACTTCTGAATACTTCTTATCCGGGCTCATCAGAGGGTTGTACACTTCTCCCGGTTTCAATTCACGGAACGCATTTTCCGGTAGTCCGGTAATAGGTTCTTCTTCTTGTTTCATAGGTTTTGTAGTTTTATGTTTTTCTTTAATAGACTTCAAAGATAGTGCAAACCGAATGCTGGATAAAATGAGCAAGCTCATTATTATTCTGCTGAGGTGCAGCCTATCTTCGCATTTTAGGCAAAGAAAGCAAAAAAAAAGGAGATTTAAAAAAATCTCCTTAATTCTGTATGGTAAAATGCTTATTTGGCATCTTTAGCGGTCATGTCCCCTTCGATAAATAATCGCATGATTTCCGTTTTGGCATTGGTGCGCAGGGTAATGGATTTCTTGAAGTGTCCGGGGTATCTTCCGGTTCCATTATAAGTTACTTTCACTGTTCCAGTCTTTCCCGGTGCTATCGGTTCTTGTGAATATTCGGGAACGGTACATCCGCAGGAAGCTACAGCCTGATGGATGACAAGCGGAGCATCGCCTACGTTCGTAAACTTAAAGGTGTAGCTGACCACAGGACTGTTTTCGGAGAATGTGCCGAAGTTGTGGGTGGTCTGTTCGAATTTGATGTCTGCCTTTCCTTGTGCATAGGCATAACCGATGCTCATAACCAGCAGCATCATATAAAAAACGACTTTCTTCATGTTCTTATCTTTTTTATATTTCAACGGCGCAAAGGTAACCCATTTTCATTAAAATAATGCCTATGGCGTGCGAAATTGTATTAAATCGGGCTCAAAAGGTCTCTGTACGAATGATAAGCAGGGAAAAATAGGGGAAGCGGATGGTCGCTATCCGCTTGCTGTCATTGATATACTTCTCTTCCGGAGTGCCTACATTCTCAAAATAGTGATACCGGTATTCGGGATACAGGCGGATGCAGCGGTGAATCTCATCGGTGCATCTGGACAGCTTCATGATGACAACCGCACTGTTTTCGCTTGTCAGTTTCTCTATCTCTTCTGTCGTAGTAATGCCGGGTATCACCGTCAGCCGCTCTTCCTGGCTGGCCACATGGAGCCCGCCCAGTGCGCCGGCGGCAATGAAGGCGGGGATACCGGGGATGTGCTTCACGGGGATGCCGTCTGCCTGCAGTTTGTCATATACATAATGTATGGAAGAGTAGAATCCGGCATCTCCTTCGGCAACGATACAGACCTTCTTTCCTTGTTGCCGGAGGGTGGAGCTCTCCATATAGACCTCGTCGTAGGCGCTCAGGGCTTTTTCGCGCTGTTTGCTCATGGGGAGTGGAAAGCGGTGCACCGTGTTTTCCGGAATGTCGAGTTGCAATAGGATGTCGGCTGCGCGTGAAACTCTGTTTCCATCTTTGGCCAGTGTCTCGGGACAGAATATACAGTCGGCTGTCTGCAGGGCTTTCAAGCCTTTTACGGTAATCAGTTCCGGCTCGCCGGGACCGAGAGATACAAATATGACGGGGAACATTTGCATGAAGCATTAAAGGTTAAAAATTAAAGAACAGCAAAACGGCTACAAAAGTGGGGAAATAATCAGTAGCAAACAAGATATTCGCTATCTTTGTTATTTACTAAAACAATCTGTTTTTTATGGATTATCAACTGAACACCCGCTTGAATGGCAACATAGCCATGACTTCCAGCTACCATGAGCGTGCGTCGCTGCAACGTGACAAGACTCTGTATAAATTCATTTGGGTACAGAGCGGTACGCTGACTCTGGAAATAGACCATATCCCCATGCGCCTGGAAAAGGATGAAATCGTGACCTTGACCCCGTTGCATCACCTGGAGGTAAAAGAGGTGGACGGTGAATACCTGACGTTTGTATTCAACAGCAATTTTTATTGCATCTATGGACATGACAACGAGGTCTCTTGCAATGGATTCCTTTTTTATGGCTCTTCCAAGGTGATGAAACTGGCACTTTCTGCCGGGCAGTCTTCCAACCTGCATGACATAGTCCGCATTTTCCGGCAGGAATCGGTCATCCATGACAACCTGCAGGAGGAGATGCTGCGGATTGTCTTGAAACGTTTCATCATTACCTGCACACGCATTGCGCGCCAGCGTTTTGGGGTGGGGCAGGAGAAAGAAAAGACGTTTGACATCATCCGGCAGTATTACGTATTAGTGGACCGGCATTTCAAGGAGAAGAAGCAAGTGCAGGATTATGCCGATATTCTTTGCCGTTCTCCCAAGACACTTTCTAATCTGTTCTCGACCTGCGGGTTGCCTTCCCCTTTACGGGTGATTCATGACCGCATTGAGGCAGAAGCCATGAGATTGCTGCTGTATACCCACAAAAGCGCTAAGGAAATCAGCTCCATTCTGGGCTTCGAAGACTTGTCCGCGTTCAGCCGTTTTTTCAAGAAAATGACCGGCGAGAGTGTCTCGGACTACCGGAAAAGAGTGAAACGGGAAGAATTGCCAACTGTTGCGGAATAATTGCCATTTCGTACGTGGTGGAAAACAAGGAACTTTGCAAAAACAAAAATCAAGTCATATTACTGAAACCATTTAAAAAGTAGAACAAAGATGAAAACGAAATTGCAAAACTTGTTTATGGCTGCGTTGACGCTGGCCGCTTCCACTCAAAAGTTGGGTGTTAATTTGATTCGTGTAGCCATCCTGGTTATTTTCGTATGGATTGGTGGGTTGAAATTCTGGAATTATGAGGCTGAAGGGATTGTCCCTTTTGTGGCGAACAGCCCGTTCATGAGCTTCTTTTATACAAAGAGTGCCCCGGAGTACAAGGAGTATAAGCTGAAAGAGGGCGAGTTCAATGAGGCGAAACATCAGTGGCACGTGGAGAACAATACGTATGGTTTCTCCCACGGTCTGGGCATTCTGATTATGGCCATCGGCATCCTGACATTTCTGGGGATATTCTCTCCGAAAATCGGACTGGCGGGAGCTGCACTGGCCATTGTCATGACAATAGGTACCCTCTCTTTCCTGGTGACAACCCCTGAGGTGTGGGTGCCCGACTTGGGAAGCGAGGAGCACGGCTTTCCGTTGCTGACGGGGGCAGGGCGCTTGGTCATCAAGGATACGGCCATTCTTGCCGGTGCCATTGTCGTACTGTCTGACAGTGCAAAAAGAGTATTGAACCAATTAAGGAAATAGACGTATGAAACAGTATGATGCCATTATCATCGGATTCGGCAAAGGCGGAAAGACGCTGGCTGCCGAGTTGGCAAAACGGAAGCTGGACGTTGCCGTAGTGGAGCGTTCGGAAAAGATGTACGGAGGGACATGTATCAATATCGGTTGCATTCCCACAAAAACATTGGTGCATGCGGCAAAGCATGCGGACAAAGACGCTTCTTGGGAGGTCAAGAAGGCATACTATCGTCAGTCCATTGCAAGGAAGGAAGAGGTCGTCTCTTTCCTGCGTCAGAAGAATTATCACAATCTGGCCGACAATCCTCATATAACGGTCTATACGGGTATCGGCTCCTTTGCAGGTCCGGATGTGGTGGAAGTTGGGATGGTGGAAGGGACATTACAATTGCAAGCTCCCCGGATATTCATCAATACGGGTGCCGAAACCGTCATTCCACCGATAGAGGGGATACAAGGTAACCCACGGGTATATACCAGCACCTCCATTATGGAACTGACTGAGCTGCCGGCACAGCTCGTCATTGTAGGCGGGGGATACATCGGACTGGAATTTGCTTCCATGTATGCTTCATTCGGTTCGCAAGTCACGGTGCTCGAGGGTTCTTCCGAACTGATATCCCGGGAGGACCGGGACATTGCGGACAGTGTCCGGGAGGTATTGGAACAGAAAGGAATCGTTTTCAAGCTGAATGCACGCGTGCAGTCCGTGAAAGACTCTGACGTCATTTACCGGGATGCGGTCACGGGAGAGGAACATCAGTTACACGCAGATGCCATCCTGCTGGCTACCGGCCGGCGTCCGAATACGGCTGGCTTGAATCTGGCGGCGGCAGGTGTAGAGGTGAATGAGCGCGGTGCCATTGTGGTGGACGACTATTTGCAGACTACCAACCCCAAGATACATGCTATCGGTGATGTAAAGGGCGGTTTGCAGTTTACCTACATTTCTTTGGATGATTACCGCATTCTGCGCGAAGACCTTTTCGGGGCGGGAGAACGCAAGGTGTCCGACCGTGACCCGGTGAGCTATTCGGTATTCATCGACCCGCCGCTTTCACGCATCGGGCTGAGCGAAGCGGAAGCACGCAAGAAGGGATTGAATATAAAGGTCAACAAGCTGCCGGTAGCCGCCATTCCGCGTGCCAGGACTTTGGGCGATACGAACGGACTCTTCAAGGTGGTGGTGGACGCCGATACGGACAAGATAGTGGGATGTACGCTGTTTGGTCCGGAATCGAGCGAGGTCATCAACCTGGTGGCAATGGCTATGAAGACCGGGCAGGAATATACCTTCCTCCGTGATTTTGTCTTTACACATCCCAGCATGAGTGAAGCACTGAATGACTTGATGGGCTTTTAAAGATTATTTAGGCACAATATCCGTCAATTTGCAGGAAGAGCATTTGCGTATCTCCCCAAAAATGACGAATATTGTGCCCGAATTCTATAAACCCCAATAGTCATGACCCGGATATCTGCCATAGGCATTGCACTGCTGTGCATTTTATGCGTAACCTCTTGCGGCTTAAAATCAAGACAGACTACTACCGAATCTTCTTCCGAAACGGGCTATTCTCCGGTTACGACAGACACGGCAGCTACCATTGTACCGTGCTATGCCAAAGGCTATACGGTGAAATATCTTCCGCACCATGTCCGTCTGGTGGATATACACGACCCTCAAAAAGAAAGCAGCAGCACTTTCCACTATGCGCTGGTACCGAAAGGCATAAAGCCTGTCGGCATACCGAGCGACTATACGGTGATTGAAACGCCGGTGGAGCACGTCATGTGTATGACATCCCTGCAACTTTCCAACTTCATCCGTCTGGATGCCTGCGATTATGTGGTGGGCATCACCAGTACGCGCCATCTCTTCAACAAGGAGATGAACGACCGTTTGAAGTCCGGCGAGACCGTGAAGATTGGTATCGAAGGGAACTTTGATAATGAAGTGATAATGAGCATGAATCCGGATGTTATCTTTATCTCTCCTTTCAAGCGGGGTGGATATGATGCCATGCGGGAAATCGGTATTCCACTGGTTCCCCATTTGGGATATAAGGAGATGACCCCGTTGGGGCAGGCTGAATGGATAAAATTCATCGGCATGTTTATAGGCCGGGAAGTGGAGGCGAATGAAAAGTTGCTGCGATAGAGAAGCGCTATAACGAATTGAAGGAGCTGGCTGCCAACGTGAAGAAGCGTCCGATGGTATTCAGCGGCGAGATACGGGGTGGCAACTGGTATGCAGTGGGAGGAAAGAGCTTTCTTGCCGAACTGTTCCGTGATGCCGGTGCGGATTATTTCTTGAAAGACGATCCCCGTTCGGGAGGTGTCACGCTGGATTTTGAAACCGTATATAGCCAGGCGGAGAGTGCCGACTATTGGCGCATTGTCAACAGCTATGACGGGACGTTCACGTATGATGCCTTGAAGTCCCTCGACCCGCGTTATGCCGACTTCCGTGCGTTCCGTGAGAAGGGAGTGGTATACTGCAATATGCGTGAGAAACCCTTCTATGAGAGTATGCCCATGCAGCCCGAAATTGTATTGGAAGACTTGATACATGCTTTCCATCCCGATTTGTTGCCTGACTATAAACCGACTTACTACGAACTGCTGAAATGATAAAAAGACCCGTACTTCCGTTGATGTTGCTGACACTGGCATCTATCTTTCTTTTTTTCCTGCTGAACCTGCTTTTGGGGTCGGTTCACATTCCTCTGCGCTCCGTGTGGAACATATTGTGGGGAAATACGGATGAATCCGTTATTTGGCAGAATATTATCTGGAAGTCCCGCGTGCCCCAAGCGTTGACGGCATTGGTGGCGGGAGCGGGGCTTTCGGTCAGCGGTTTGCAGATGCAGACGGTGTTCCGTAATCCGCTGGCAGGACCTTCGGTGCTGGGCATCAGTTCGGGAGCGAGCCTGGGAGTGGCTTGTGTGGTATTGCTGTCCGGTGCTATGGGCGGTGTGGCACTGAGCCGTTTGGGGTATATGGGCGAGGTTGCCTTGTCGGTTGCCGCCATTATCGGTGCGCTGGCTGTGATGGCGCTGATTGTCTACGTCTCCCAGAAGGTGAAGGGCAACGTGACGCTGCTGATAATCGGTGTGATGATAGGCTATGTGGCAAGTGCCGTCATCGGCGTATTGAAATATTTCAGTGTGGAGGAAGATATACGTGCATATGTCATTTGGGGATTGGGTAGCTTTGCCCGTGTTTCGGGCGACCAGATGGTGCTGTTTGTCTGCATCATGGCTGTGCTGCTTCCGTTGTCCTTCCTGCTGATAAAGACGATGAATCTGTTGCTGCTGGGCGATGGCTATGCACGCAATCTGGGACTGAACATCAAGCGGGCACGCCTGCTGGTTATCTCATGCTCCGGTGTGCTGGTGGCTATTGTAACGGCCTATTGCGGTCCGATTATGTTTATCGGATTGGCGGTTCCCCATCTGTGCCGTGCCATCTTCCACTCTTCGGACCATCGGGTGTTGATGCCTGCCACATTGCTGGTAGGCGCTTCCCTGGCATTGGTCTGCAATCTGATAGCCCGTATGCCCGGCTTCGAGGGAGCTTTGCCGGTCAACTCGGTGACGGCACTGGTAGGTGCGCCGGTAGTGGTTTCTGTACTTTTTAGAAAACGGAAAGGAGAATTGAATGAATAAGGAAACCATACATATAGAGAATCTTTCCATCGGTTACCCCGGTAAGGGGGATGTGAAAGTGGTGGCAGACGGCATTTGCGCCGGAATCAACAGTGGTGAGCTGACTTGCTTGTTGGGAGCTAATGGAGTGGGGAAGTCCACGCTGCTTCGTACGTTGTCTGCCTTCCAGCCAAAACTTGGAGGAAACATATTTATTGAAGGAAAAGAGATTGGGGACTATACCGACAAGCAGCTTTCGCGCGTCATTAGTGTGGTGCTGACGGAGAAGTGCGATATACGCAATATGTCCGTCGTAGAACTGATAGGTCTGGGGCGTAGCCCCTACACCGGTTTCTGGGGAACTCTTTCGAAAGAGGACAAGACTGTGGTGGACAAATCCATCGCCCTGGTAGGCATTCCCCACCTGGCACACCGCATGGTGCATACGCTGAGTGACGGTGAACGGCAGAAGGTGATGATAGCCAAGGCGCTCGCCCAGGAAACTCCCGTCATCTATCTGGATGAACCGACAGCTTTCCTTGATTTTCCCAGTAAAGTAGAGATGATGCAACTGCTTCACCAGCTCAGCCGGCAAACGGACAAGACGATTTTCCTTTCTACTCACGACCTGGAACTGGCCCTGCAGATAGCGGACAAAATATGGCTGATGGACAAGGTGAACGGCGTAACTATCGGTACGCCCGAGGACCTTTCGTTGAACGGCAGCCTGAGCAACTTCTTTGCCCGTAAGGGTATTGCCTTTGATTTGGAAACGGGACTGTTCAGGGTAGCCAATGAATATACCTCCCAGATACGCTTGGCGGGCCACGGGCAGAAGTATGCCATGGTGCGCAAGGCACTCCAGAGAAACGGGATTCTGGCAAACCGGAATGTTGAATCGGAGATTTATATCGAAACCGGAGATTTGAAGGGAGACGGCAGCTTCGTATTCCATCGACCGGGCAAGGAGCCGGTAACAGTGTACTCCATTGAGAAATTGCTGCAAATAGTCTTGTCATTCCATTCCCTATGATGCACCATTCTGCAAAGGATAATTATGTCCACTTAACGACGACTCCGGTCCCCCGGCTGATTACGTCATTGGCTGTGCCGACCATCATCAGCATGCTGGTGACGTCCTTCTACAACATGGCAGATACCTATTTTGTGGGTAAAATAAATACCCAGTCTACGGCTGCCGTAGGTATCGTGTTTTCTGTGATGTCCATTATCCAGGCTGTGGGATTCTTCTTCGGTCATGGTTCGGGGAACTACATCTCCCGTAAGTTGGGGGCGCAGGAAACGGAGAGTGCCGAGAAGATGGCATCCACCGGCTTCTTTTTTGCCTTGTTTATCGGAGCGGCTCTGGCTGTGCTGGGATTGCTGTTCCTTACACCGCTTTCCCTTGCTTTGGGGTCGACGCCTACTATTCTTCCGTATACGGAGCGCTATTTGGGAATCATTCTGCTGGGTACTCCTTTTATGACCGCCTCATTGGTGCTGAATAACCAAATACGTTTTCAAGGTAATGCGGCGTATGCCATGGTGGGGATTGTGAGTGGGGCGGTCATCAACGTGGTGCTCGACCCTATCCTGATTTTTGTATGCGATATGGGCATATCCGGTGCCGCACTGGCCACAGTAGTCAGCCAGATATGTAGTTTCATCCTTTTGCTATATATGGGGCGCAGAGGAGGAAATATACGTATACGTTACAGAAACTTTACGCCTACACTGGCTTTCATCAAGGAAATTATTGGGGGTGGAACTCCGTCACTCACCCGGCAGGGACTGGCAAGCGTGGCAACCATTTTGCTGAACGTGGCGGCCGGTGCATATGGTGACGCAGCTATTGCAGGGATGTCCATTGTGACGCGTATCTCTATGTTTATCAATGCTTTCCTAATTGGTTTCGGGCAAGGCTTCCAACCGGTATGTGGATTCAATTATGGTGCCGGGCCGTATGCCAGAGTGCGCCAAGGATTCTGGTTCTGTGTGAAGGTAGGCTTTTTCTTTTTGCTGGTTTGTGCGGTGGCAGGTATGGGATATGCCGAGGAGATTGTCTCCATCTTCCGCAAGGGAGACCCTGCTGTTGTAGCTACCGGTGCGGCAGCATTGCGCTGGCAGTTCATCACCTATCCGTTGGGTGCATGGATTGTGGTCAGCAACATGATGCTGCAGACTATCCGCAAGCCCGTACGCGCTACGATACTTTCCTCTGCCCGTCAAGGGCTGTTCTTCATCCCCCTCATCTTCATTCTTCCTTATTTCTTAGGACTGAAAGGGGTGGAGATGTGCCAGGCGGCGTCGGACATGCTGACCTTCTTCCTCGCCATTCCATTGACCTGCGGGGTGCTGGCGGAGATGAAGAGGAAGGAGGCGGAACAACTGCAACAGCGGCAATCTTGAAGTTTCTGCGTCCCTATTCAATTTTCACGGGAACTATCGGTTGCCGCTTCACTTTATCGAGGGGAGCTGCATGGTACTCGATGCGCCCGAAGTCTATCTGTCTCAAATCAATGCTTCTGATTGTACTGTTGTACATGGTGCGATAGTAGATGATACCGTTTGTCATATCTGTGGCCGATGTCCATTGGGTGGCACTTGGAATATTGGCAGGAACCTGGCCGAGGGGAAACTCGATGCCTACGGGTATATCAAAGTTATTCAGTATCTGAAAACATTGGAGAACGGTTTCCTGTGCGGTATTCTGTGGTGGTGTAGAAGTCTGGTAGAAAGCGGCACGGATAAAGCGGGAAGGGGGAGTCACATCTCCCGGAATTCCCAAAAAGCCGCTTCCCGAACCGAAAGGGGCTATAGTCACATTGCCCAGCGATTTGCTTTCGGCACTGCCCGGGTAGAGGTTCACATAATTGTTTAAGTTGGTCATCTGCCAGTCAAAGCCGGGGGAGTTTGTCAATACTCCCAGTTTGTTTTCATAGAAACGGGGCTGTCCGTCGATGAACTCCAATACCAGTTGGCGGCCGGTCTTGTCTGCAATCCGCCAATGTACGGTGGAGGCGCGTGGGTCAATGGCTATGACCGTTACATTTTCAATAGCCTCCTTTACCTCGTCCACAGTAGAAAAGCTTCCCAACAGCCATGATACCAATTGTAAATCGGCTATGCTCGACGCTTTTCGTGTGGGGTCGTACTCCTCGTATTTGCCATATCCGGGAAAGTAGAACAGCCCGGCGGAGAGCCCGGCTTCATTCAGACCTTCGGCCACGAACTCCTTTTGCTCCACTGCCAGGCCTACGTAGCCATAGCGTGAGGTGAACTCCATGCCGGACAGACTGCCTCCGGGTGTCAGTGATTGTTGCGAATAACCGCGCGGTACGATGACGTACTGGCTGTTCAGCTCACTGCCTCCCCATTCGATGGTGCGGGCTACGACGTGCGCATTGTCTTTGGCCGTCAGGGTGATACCGGTACATGCCTCTGCTGTTTGAGGGGCGAAGGTGAGGGCTGTCATTGCAGCCAGCAGGATAGGAATTCTTTTTGCCATATTATTCAGTTTATATTGTTGAGTATCTGTTTGTATACTAAACAACTCTGTATGGCAAAATGTTCCCTTACCAGAACCGGTACCCCAGCGTAAAGAATGCGGCGAAGTTCTTGGGAAAATATCCTCCTTCTTCCGAATGACCTATCATCTGGTTTATCTGCTCATTGACTTTTACCAGTCCCACTTGTGTCTCTGCACCGATGATGAATCTTCTGTATTCAAAAGTAAGTCCCAGGGCAATACCTGCATCGAAACGGTTGTTACCCATTTTCCCGTCTACCATACTGCCGAAAGTGTCTATCTTGAACTGGTATCCTCCCTGCATACTGCTGCTGCTATAATCGTAAGTCTCACCGGAAGTCTTGCCTGCCACACCTATGGCCGCATAAGGACCGACACTCAGCGAGGCATGATAATCCTTGCCCAGATGGAGGCGGGCCGCTATCATGAGGGGGATTTGCAGATACAGTTCATGCATTTTGGCCTTGCCGATGTGGCTTATCTCGTCTTTACCGCCGATGGACACGAATTCCAATGCGGATTGCAGCACCCAGGTCTTGTTGAGGACATATTCTGCACCGACACCAGCTTTGTAAGCTATTTGGGTGTCACTACTGGAGTGTTTTCCATGAAAATGGGAGGTACCGATTCCAGCTTTTGCATGAAAGGACAGCGGGCTTTGTGCCAGACCGGTCAGTACGGTCATTGCCATACAGACGGTAATGATTATCTTCTTCTTCATGAGTAAATTTTTCCGTTTTCGGTTATGAGTAATACTGTTAGTTCGCCATTGGGCAGCAAGGGGTCACAGTGCCGGTGACAGAGCTCAATCAGTGCCTTGCCAAACTTTTCCAGCAGCTCTTCGGGAATGATGTCCCAGAGTTCGCGCGCCAGGTTCATCTGTCCGATGGCGGCAAGTGTTTCTTCGCTGCATCCCGTCTGGCGTGCCAGGTCTTGAATGAATTCCTTATTCATGGTCACTTTCTTGCTGTGGGTATCCAGATTGCCTTCGGCCAGTTTCACGGCCTTTCCCATCATCACGCCGAGGGTGACGTGCGGTACTTGCTCTTCGGCTGCTATTTTCAAGGTTTCGCCGATAAAGTTGCCGTAATGCACGAAAGCCTGGGCGGGGAGGTCGGGATAATACGCCTTGATGAAACGTTCGCTCTTTGCGCCGGAGCTGATGACGATACGAGGGTTCCGGGTTGCCTTTGCCACTTCCATGGACTTCCGGATGGAATTGATGAAGGCTTCCGAGGAGAATGGATTCACGATGCCGGAGGTCCCGATAATGGAAATGCCTCCTTCGATACCGAGGCGGGGATTGAAGGTGCGTTTGGCTATTTCTTCTCCACCGGGGATGGAGATGGTAATGAGAATAGGATTGGGCTGTTTGGCAATATGGAGGCGTTCAAGCCATAGCTTGACGTTCTTCTTTATCATTTCGCGTGGGGTGTCGTTGATGGCAGAGCTACCGAGCTCAAGTCCCAGACCGGGCATGGTGACGACACCTACGCCTTCGCCGCCGCAGACGATGATGTTGTAGTCGTCCTGGGGAGTGTCTTCCGGCAGCGGGTCGTCTATGCGGAAAGGTATGGCTATATTGGCCACAACTTTCATTCCGTTGGTGATGTCCGGGTCGTCGCCGGCATCCTTGATGACGGTAGCGCTTGTCTCGAACATGCCGTCACCGTTTTCCAGAAGGTCGGAGTGGGGAATATGGTGCTGAGGCTCTACGGGAACCTGGATGGTTTCTCCGTTGGGAAGAACTACCGGAAATTCTGTAGGACGCTTTTTGAAGTAGATATTGAATACATCCCAGGTGGCGGCTACGGCGGCAGCGGCGGCACATGTTCCGGTGGTCAGTCCGCTGCGCAGGGGGAAGAAGTCGGGTAAATGTTTCTCGATTATGCGGCGCAGGCCATGCTCGCCGTTTACACAGATAAACTTGCCGGATGTCTTGGGGCGGCAGATGGCAAAGATGCGTATACCCAGTTGCCGGGCAGCTTCCACCTTCTCGCAGAATCCGCCGGACATTCCGCTCTCTTTGAGGAGGATGGCTTCGGGATGAAGCTGTTTCATCAGGACTTGCTCGTCTTCTCCGGGCGTGTAGTAGTAAAGGTTCTTCTCGGAGAAGCCCTGTTCCCGGGCGAGCTTGCGCGAGCTGTCACGGTCGAGGATGCGGAAGTAACAGCAGGCATTCTGCCACAAAGGCTTCAGCTTACCTATGGTCTGTACGCCGGTCAGTGCAAGTAAGATGAAAATCTTTTCTTTCTGTATCTTCTCGATGGCATCGTCATAATCCCTGCACCAGATGATGTGTTCCTCATCGCGTTCCGGGAAGATACGCTCGAAACGGATGACGGGGATATTCGATTCCACAGAGACTTGTTCCAGAGTCTCATGCAGCTGTGTGGCAAAGGGGTGCGCGGCGTCTATCAGCAGCTTTATGTGATGCTGTGCACAGAATGTTTCTATTTCTATTGCATCCATCGCGCCTTGCAGGCGGATGCCATTATGCAGAAGTACGTCCTGCTCATCCCCTTTGGTAGAATAGTAGAAAGTTTTTCCGGCTTCTTCAAGGGTTTGGATGGCTATGCGTCCTTCGGTGGTTCCGCCAAATATTAATATCATGTTTGAATGTTTATGGGTGATTAATCGTTGATTTATTTCCGGTACAGATGCTTGAACTCGTGTGCATAGAGCCGTGACAGACCTTCACGGTTGCCGATGGCTTCGCCTACGACAATCATGGTTGTCAAGGTGAGGTTATTTTCCTTCACTATCCTGGCAAGGTCTTTGAGTTCCCCCCTGAATATTTGTTCGTCTTTCCATGTCAAGTGGTAGCAGACAGCTACGGGGGTAGTTTCCGGATACTCCTGCAACAGTTCTTCCTGCACCTGCTCCGCAATGCTTGCACTGAGGAAGATGCACATGGTACTTTGTGAGCGTGCCATGAGATGTAGCTTTTCGCGTTCGGGCATGGGCGTGCGTCCTTCGCCGCGTGTTAGGATGATGCTTTGCACTTTTTCCGGAATGGTGAACTGCGACTTCAAGGCAGCTGCCGCCGCCTGGAAGGAGGATATGCCGGGGGTGATGTGGTAGCTCATGCCGTGCTGGTCAAAGTAGTTCATCTGTTCCTGAATGGCACCATAGATACATGGGTCACCCGTATGCAGGCGTACGATGAATTTTCCCTTGTCATAGAACTTCTTCATCACTTCAAATTGTTCTTCCAAATCCATGGAAGCGGAGCTGAGTACGGTAGCACCGGCCTTGGCACAGAGAGTCAGCTCCTTGGGAACGAGGCTGCCGGCATACAGAATGAGGTCGGCGCGTTCCAGCATTTGGCGTCCGCGTACGGAAACCAGGTCCGGGTCGCCCGGGCCGGCACCCACTATTTCGATGTGGCCCTGGCGCACAGTTCTTATGTCGAGGGCGGCGGCCACGGTATAGTTCTCTCCTTTCTTCTTGGGCACCAGCAGCCGGGAGTTGTTTGCACTCAGTAAGGCGGCGGCTTCGCTGACGCTGGGGGTACCCATGTGCTTCATGACGGTTTTACTGGGATGGGGCACCTCTATCTCTGCCAGTTCCTCGGCTGTATAGAAGTAGACCGGGAACTTCTTTTGGAGCGCTTTCACTACCGGTTCGTCACTTTTGGCTTTAATCGTGGAGATGGAGGCGATGCTTTGGGGCATGATGCCGTATTCCTTCAGTGTGTTCATAATCTCTTTCTCCACTTTCCGTACGGGACCTGCCAGCCGGGCAAGGCCGATGCCGAGGTGTACGACACAGGGCACGTAGCATATCATAGGCATTTCCGGGAAGTTGGGGACTTGGGGAGATACGCACAGAATCAGTTTGAAGCGTGAAGGTTTAATGTCCTGCACCCGGTAGAATACTTCTACATGAGGCGGCAGGTGCGCCTCCATCCAGTCCGTGCCTTCATTGCGCACCGTGAGCAGCAGGGCGGTGGGCTTGCCGGAAACGAAGAGGCTGATATGCTCGTTCATGCATACTCTTTTTTTCTCTTCGGGCGTCTTGGCAAGTTCTGCCAACAGGAGGGTGGAGGGCTCGGCGTTGATGACCGGAAACCACCCGAAACGTTGGGGCAGGGTATCGAGTCCCCATAGACCGGTGCAGTCGCTTTGCGTGGTGACTACCGGTTCGGCCCCGAGGATATTCGCTACCTGGTGGGTCAGTTCGTTGGCTCCTCCGATGTGTCCGGAAAGTACGGAGATGGCAAATTTACCGGTACTGTCCACGCAAACCACGGCAGGGTCGGTATATTTGTTCTTCACGCAAGGAGCGATGGTGCGGACACAGATTCCCATGGCGCCAATGAAGACAAAGGCATCATAGCGGTTGAAGTTTTCCGCTGTGAATTTGCCGGCGGATTCTATATGTGTGCATCCCTCTTCGTGCCTGAGGGTGAAGATTTCGGAGTCGGGAAGTTCGTTGAGCAGTGATTGGGCTATGCTCAAACCGGCTTCGGAGATTAGAATAATAGCTGTTTTCATAATGGGTATGTTTAAGAAAGCGTGGCTTTCATAATTTCAATGGGGTTATATTCGTTCAAGGCGATATGGGTGGAAGGGTGGAGCACCATTCCGTTCCGCTCGATTCCTCGGCAGAACGCCTCCTTGCTTTCTGCCGATACGGAGTTGAAGACGATGCAGCCTTCGGGGTGCAGCACTTGTTTCACTTTCTCTATCATTTCCTCCAGATGTCCGCCGTGTCCACCGATGAAGACGGCATCGGGGCGGGCAAAGGGAGTGAGGTCGGTGTGCAGGAAATCTCCGGTTACCGCCGTAATGCCCGGTGCGCCGAAGCGGCGGGAGTTGGTGTCCATCAGCTCTTTTCCTTCGGGACGTATCTCGAAGGAGATGACGGCGAGATGGGGGAATTGCAGGCGGGCTTCGATGGAGACGGAACCGGTACAGAAACCGATGTCCCAGAAGACGCGGCGGCGGTTCAGTTCCAATGCCTGCAGGGTGAGCAGGCGGATGGGAGCCTTGGTTATCATGCGGGCGCGTCCGTCAAGATGTGCAAACTCTTCATCGGGGATGCCGAAGGGACGGACTGGAAAGTCCGGGGCTTGTACGCTGCCGTGCAGGGAGTTTGTGCGGCATTGTCCGGGATGGCTGTCCAGCAGCAGGCAGTTGGGATGTTCGAAGTCGCCGGCAACCGCTTCCCGGGGTGTCATCCGGCGTATGCGTTCCTTTTCGGGATTGCCGAGATGCTCGCCGATGTATAGTGTGTAGTGGGAGTACCCGTATTCCAGCATGCGGGCGGCAATGGTGGCCGGGGTATGTTCGCGGTCGGTGAGGATGCCTATTTTGGGGGCACGCTCTATGAGGGCACGGTCGAACTCCTGCCAGGGACGTCCTGTCAGGGAGACGGTGCGCATGTCGTCATACGGCATGACGAGGCGGTGTGCCAATGTCTGCAAGGAATTGAAAGCGGGATAGAGCAGAATGTCTGCCCCGGGAAGCTTGCGCTTTATGGTATTGGCAAAACCGAAGAACAACGGGTCGCCGGAAGCGAATACAATGATGGAGTCGTCCGTCGCCGTCTCTTCGAAGCGGGCAAATATTTCTTCATAACGGGAAAAGACGCGGTCCAGCGGTACGGTGATGGAAATCCATTCGGCCCCGGCAGGCAGCAGAGGACCGACAATCTCCTTATGCCGTATGCCACCGGAGAAAACCTTCCCCTTCCGTATCTGCGCCAGTGCTTCCGGTGGAAAGAAGGGGGAACGGTTGTCATCCATTCCTATGATTATAAATCTGTGTTTCATTCAACGGGTAATCTTATGAAAATATCAAGTAATGTAAAGGGGCATAACAAGTAATGTTATCGGTCGTAACAAGTAATGTTATGGAATGTCTTTTTTCACTTACACATCCCTGCCCGGGCGCAACTGCTCCGCATCGTTGTAGCACAACACGGAGTTCACCAGCGTGGCAGCCAAGTTGCTGCCTCCCTTACGTCCTTCTACGATAATCTTGGGTATTTCCGTAAAGGGTTTCACCATGTGTTTGGACTCCTGCACATGCACAAAGCCTACCGGTGCGGCAACAATGCCCGCCGGATGTGCCTTGCCCTTACGTATCAGGTCGCAGAGTTCCATAAGTGCCGTAGGTGCATTGCCGAATACAAAGAAAGCATCGGGATGCTCCTCCACAGCCAGGCGGATGCCTGCCTGGGTACGGGTGAGGCCTTTCTCTGCAGCCATCGTCGCCGTGCGCGGGTCGCCGAGGTAACATTTCACCTCTATGCCCAGCCGCTGCAAAGCTCCTTTGCGGATACCGCTGGCTGCCATCGTGACGTCTGTGACAATCGTCTTGATTCCGCCTTTCTCGATGGCTTGATACAAGGAAGCCACGGCACCTTCGTCCGTATGCAGCAGATGCTCCATTTCAAAATCGGCGGTGGTATGTATGGCATGGAGTAAAGCCCATTTATGGTCGAGGGGAATATGCTTGTTCTTCAGTTCCTTTTCGATGGTACGGAAACTGCGAATCATGATGTCTTGCCCGATGCCCGTGGCTTCGGTATTCGTGTCCCGGTAATAGCCGCGCGGAGTGATGAAGGCTCCGTTCCATTCGTAGGACTGTGAGTTGCCTATCAATACGACTGTAAACATATCCACCTCTTCGGGATTGAAATCTCCCAGCGTGGTGATGTGTACCGCTTGTTCCGGGCGTCCTGCCTGGCGCACATATCCCACGGGCGTTTCCGGTGAGCGTCCTTCCTGCAGAAAGAGTTCTTTCAAGCGGTAAAGCTGCCAGTAGCGTCCTTCACTTTTGGGGTTGTAGACTGCCGTCACGAAGTCGGCGGCAGCGGCTGCGGTGATACGTCTTTCAATACGTTCCCAGGGAGTCATCAGGTCTGAAAGGGAGATGACACAGAAGTCATGTCCTACGGGAGCTCCCAGCAGTGAGGCTGCCTTTTGGAAAGCGCTGATGCCCGGCAGCGAAACGATTTCTACGTCGCTGTTCCTTTCCCGCTTCATCTCGTAGACAAGCGGCGTCATACCATAAATGCCCGCATCCCCGGAACTGATGACGCAGACCGTCTTTCCCTGCTCCGCCAGCTCGAAAGCCTGCTCGGCACGGGCGCGCTCACGCTTCATGCCGGTATCTATGCATGCTGTTGAGGGGTGGAGATAAGGGGTTACAAATTGGAAATAGTACTTATATCCCACCACTACATCTGATTCTTGCAAAGCGGAAATTACGGCGGGAGTTATATCCGATTCATTGCCCGGTCCGATGCCGGCAACAATTATTTTGGGGTGTTTCATATCCATATGTTCTATTGGCATACAAAGATAGAACTTATATTTGATGAAACCGAAAAAACTCTGTGTTAATCCGCGTAATCTGTGGTGAATCCTTATTGTCTAAACCTGTAAGTGCCGGTATTCGCTCGGAGTATAGCCTACGTTCTTCTTGAACACGCGGTTGAAGTGCTGCGAATACTGGTATCCCAGCTCATAGGCAATCTGGCTGACCGTCTTCCCGCTTCCTATAATCATTTCTTTGGCCAGGTCGATGATTTTGTTCTGGATATATTCCTGCGCCGTCTTTCCGGTTTCCTTCTTCACCAAATCTCCGAAATAGTTGGAGGAGAGGAACACTTTGTCTGCGAAGTATTTCACGGAAGGCAGTCCTTCGGTCTGCGGTTTGTCGCTCTGGAAATAGTCGTCTATCAGTGCTTCAAATTTCATCAGGATGTCTTTGTTGGCTGCCGAGCGGGTGATGAACTGGCGTTCGTAGAAACGCATGCAGTAGTCCAGCAGTAGCTCGATGTTGCGTGCAATCAGACCCTTGCTGTGCTTGTCGATGGGGCGTTGGATTTCCATCTTAATCTTCTTCAGACAGTCGAGGAAGATTTCTTTCTCGTCTTCGGACAAATGCAGTGCCTCGGTAGAGGAATAGGAAAAGAAGGAATACTGCTTTATTCCCTGTCCCAGCGAGGTGCCTTTTATCAAGTCGGGGTGGAACAGCAGGCCGGAGGCGCTGGGCTGCATACCTTCCAGCATGTTGACCTCGGTCACCTGGCCCGGGGCGAAGCTGGTTACCGTGCCTTCCTGGTAATCGTAATACTGTTTTCCATAGCGTATGTCTCCGCATTTGGTGTTTTTGAGGAAAAGGGCGTATACGCCATAGTTCAAGGTGAAATGCCTGGGATATCCGGTGGCTTCGGACAAATCGACTACGCTGACCAGCGGATGCAGGGTTTCGAGACCGAACATCTTGTTGTATTGGTCTACAGCATTGAGCTTGATTACTTCTTCCATAAACGTTCCTGTTAGTTTTGTACAAATGTAGAGAATAATCCGGAAAGTTCCATATCGCAGGAGGAGGAATCCGTAATATGGTTACAAATGTCCGTAATCTGTGTACATTGAAAAGAGCTACACCCTTTGTCCGGAATGGTGTAGCCATCCGGAGCAAAGGGTGTAGCCTTGGTATGTAAAAGGTGTAGCCCTTTTACGCTTGCTGGTTATCAATCTTTTAGCATAGCTTTGATGTGTTCCATATAGAGCTGGCGGATGGCTTTGTTTTCGCCCAGTCCCTGCATGCGTACATTCACTTGATAGCTTTGCTTTTCAAGTTCCGTCTTCCACACGCCGGCAATGTCTTCCTTGGTATGGTTGCCGCATACCAACAGCAACGGAACCAATGTCACGCTCTTGGGGCGTGTCTCTTTCAGTTGCAGCAGGGTTGCGTCCAGGGTAGGATATCCTTCAATGGTGCTGACGTGGAAGTTCTTCAGTCCATGGGCTTTCATCATGAAGTCGAGCATGGCGTAAGTAGCCGTGCTGGGTAGCTGGTTGCCGTGCCCCACATAGACAATGTCTTCTTTCTTTTCCGGCTGTTCGGCGGTCAGTATACCGATTACCTTCTCGCAGTCTTCGACGGAGTAGAGCAGGGGATTTCCCACTTTTATCTCCTTGAAGAAGGGACGGAGCTTGTCTGCATCCCTGCGGACGGAGGTCATCTCACTGCCTTCTATCAAGGTGGTGCTCTGGACGTAGATGGTCCGGTAGCCTTCGGCGCGAAGTTTCAGCAGTGCATCCGTAGGGCTGTCTTTGTACACACCCTCCTTGGCAAGTCTTTTTCGTACAATCGGCGAGATGTATGCTTCGCGCACTGTAAACTGCGGAAAGGCTTCTTGTGCCTCACGGGTCACGACGTCGAGCGTCAAGGCACGTGTCTGAGGGTCCGAACTGCCATAATGGGTGATGAGCAGAGCCGCCTTCTCCTCTTGTTGTGCGGAGGAGAAGAGGCTGATGCCGAGTAAATAGAGAGTGATGAAAAGATGTTTCATAATTGTTGTTGTTTCTAAATGCGTTATGGAGAGATTATTTTAGTCTGAGTGCCAGGCTGATTACTACCGAACGTCCCGGAGAATACAAGGCGAAGTTCTTGTTCAGCGGGCGGTTGTCTTTCTTGTTGAAGATATTGTCTATGCCGATGCCCGGTTCGATGACAAAGTTGCGGAAGCCGTCGAAGGTATGGCGGGTATTGAGGTTCCAGATGCCGTAGCCCGGAGCATTGCCGTCCGCGTCGCCCGGATAGTAGACTTTGCTTTGCAGACGACCGTTCAAGTTGAGGTTCAAGGTATAGTCGCTCCAGCTGTGTGTATAGTTTCCGGTGATGGTGGCTGTATGGCGTATGCTGCGTTCGATGTTTTGCCATTCGCCTCCTTCGTTCAGACCGCGTCCATAGGCGTAGGTATAGTTTCCGGCCAGGGTGAAGCCCGGGAACAGATTGCCGTTCAAGTTCACTTCAAAGCCTTTGACGGTAGCTTTCTCGAAATTGAAGTAGTTCTTGACACTTAGGTTTTTCGTGGATGAAAGGTCACCGATTTCGGGGAACTCTTCACGCAACTGGTTCTGCTCTGCTTCCGGTAGGTCATCGAATTTGGTGGATTTGGAAGTTACCATGTTCTTTACGTAGTTCAAGTAGCCGGTGACGGAAGCACTGAAACGGCTGGTGCGGTATTCCATGTTGATGGAGTAATAGTTGCTGCGTTCGGGGTCGAGGTTCTCGTCACCCAATGAGATGGTGGCCCGTGTACCCATTGTCTTCTTGAACATGTGGTAGTAGAGCTCGTCGATGCCCGGAGCACGGAATCCGGCAGCATAGGTGGCACGTACATTGAAGTTGCCTATGTTGTACATGGCTGCCACTTTGGGGGTGAAGCGTCCACCCGTCTGTTCGTGATGGTCGTAGCGTACACCCGCAACACCGGTCAGATGGTTCCATAGCTTCACTTCATGCTGGCCGTAGGCTGATGCCGTATAGACACTTTTGTCCAAATCGGAGTCGGGACGGCGAAGCACTTCACAGCGATAGTCTGCACCGAACACCGTAGTGCTGTTGGTTGTAAAACCGAAGATACCTTTCAACTCGGCATCATGGAATTTCTGAAGCTTGGTAAGCGCATACTGTCCGGGCAGGTATCCGCTGTTTTCTATCAGGTATTTGTAGCGTGATGCGTAATTGTTTCCTGAATAGTCGAACTGGATAACGTTGCGTTTACTCAGTTTGTATTTGGCGCCTGCCCCCCAGTTGTAACCTTCGTAGGCAGTGTTGTACTTGCTTCCGCCGGTGATGTCTTCGCGTTCTACCGGACGTTCGAGTCCGCGGTTATAGTATCCGCCGTTGGCATAGAAGGAAAGCTGGTCCGTAGCATCATAGGTAAACTTCTGCGAAAAGTTATTCGAGCTGTAGCCCAGGGAGAGCGGGGCAATCGTTTCGATGATGTCTTCTCCGTCTTCTGTCAGACGGCTGTTTTGCCAACCGTCGGAGTGGTCGTATTTATAGGAAGTGTAGGACCCTATTTTTCCTTGGGCGATGTCCAGATTCAAGCCTTGGGAGAATTGATTCTTTCTCGTATAGCTGCTATTGCTGCTGAAGGCTACCACATCTTTAGGCTCGTTGGTAATGATATTGATTACACCGCCGATGGCATCCGAACCATAAAGGGAAGAAGCGGCTCCGTTCAGTACCTCGATGCGTTTGACGCGGGTCATGTCTATTTGGTTGAGGTCGATGTTACCGGTAATGTCTCCCGTGACCTTGCGTCCGTTTACCAATATCAGCACGTGCTTGTTGGAGAGTCCATTCATCATCAGATAGGACCCCATCGCGTTCGGACGGAAGGAGAGCGAGGGTACCATCATGGTCAAGGCCTGCTGGAAGTCGGTGATACCGGCACGCTTTATCTCGTTGGCAGTGATAACCGATACCGGAGACGGAGTGTTCTTCAGTCGCTGATGTGTACCCGTACCCGTTACTACAACCGGGTTCAACTCGTGAGTTTTCTTGGTCATATCGTCGCTGTCACCTTTTTCTGCTTGTGCATAGGCACCGGTGGCGATGATTCCTCCCATAAGGAGAACTGTGAGAAGTCTTTTCTTTATCATATATTGTTTTATTTTATATAACGCTGCAAAGGTACATACCATTATCGGAGGGTGAAATACTTAATAGTTGTTATACTGCGATGGCCAAATAGCTATTAATAGGTACTGTATTCCCTTATTCCGGCACATAGATAATCTCTCCATTTTCAAGCTGATAGGCAACTCCCACTTTCTTTCCTCTTTTACCGGAGGTCTTTGGGTCTTCGCTGGGAGTGTATTTCTTGATTTCCTGCCCTTCTTTGGTAATGATTTCCATATTTTCCTTTCCGGGATTCTTCACCATGGTGAAGTCTTCTTTAGAAAACATCTCCGTCATATTGAAGCGGGAGACGAGAGCCACCATCAAGGCTACGGCAAAGACCATTGCTACGTCAAAAAGATTGGCTACCGTACCCATGGGGTCGGAGTCCGAATCGCTGTGCAGTAATCTGTTTCTCTTACTCTTCATAGTTTTCGTATCGTTAGTCCGTTATTCCTTTTCGGCCGTTTGGCGGCTTATCACTTTGTACAGATATTCCAAGTCGTTCATTTCGCGGGCATACCAGCGTTGTTTCACTTGCAGGGTAATGATGCCGACAGCAGCAATGACCAAACCTACCACTGTAGTGGCAAAAGCCACCTGCATATTGTAGGCCATGGAGGAGATGTCTCCTTGTGCCAGCCCCACCAGTGCGGGACCCATCGGGATGAGGGTACCCATCAGTCCCAACATGGGACCCAGTTTGATGAATGTACGCGAACGTTCCAACTCCTTCTCGGCTTCCACTTCATAGTTGGCAAGCAGGTGTTCGCAGTAGGCAGCGTCGTCCCGGTGTGCGGACAATTTGGACAAGCTGCGGAGGAGAGGGGAGTTGCCTGCCGATGGGAGTTGCTGCAGCAGTCCGTCTATATTCTCTGGGATGATGTTCTCCAGTGTTTCAGTGAATTGCTTCTGTAATTTCATCCGCTGGTAGAACTCGCCGAAGAAACCTCCCGCAAGGATAATGGCACGTAGAAAGAATAGCAGCAGCAGGACTACGACGGGAACCAGCAGCCCGTTTGAAATCCAGAACAGTGTGTTTGAGATTGTTTCCATATATCTTTTTAGTTTTTAATTCTTTAATTTATTTCAATAGCCCGTAGCAATGATGCTCAATATAACAATGAAAATATTAACAATGAACAGTACTTCCAAGCGCAGTGGTTTATCACCGATAGCATGCCGCAGCAGAAGGCTCCCAGCACAAACTGCAAAGAAAGTAACACCGGCTGCTATCCATGAGAGACTGCCGAAATCTATTCCGGGAAAAGTGAAAAGCAGCAGTGCCAGGACATAGCATATTACTCCGCCTATCAGTATGCCGGGGTATAACTTCAGGAAGAGGGTGACCGCTTGTTTGAAGGCCGTGTTGCGGGTACGCATTTCTGCGAAACAGTCGAAACAGAAAGTTATCATTACGGCGGCTTCCAGAGTGACACATACCGACAAGTTCAACATCTGTGGACGGGAGGCAAAGAAAGCTGCCACCACGGTCTTGGACTGTTCCGTCATCCATGGAGTCACCAGCCACGCAAAAAAGGCATAGCCTGCGGCAACCGTCCACATTCCCCAGCGTGGATAGAACCCCACCTTTAATAGAAAATTGAGGGCGATGAATAGGGCTAACAGATGAATGGCGTATTCCATAATACTCTGTTTCTATTTATTCTTTTTTTCTTTTCTTCAACAGTACGACCAGTCCGATGAAGGTGATGACGACAAGACTGCCTGCAATCACTCCGTTCACCCTGTTCTTACGTACCGTTTGTTCGGAAGTCAGTTTGTGTTCTTTCAGTACGACATCCTTGCCATCGGTTGCGGATGCTTCGTGTACCTCCTTCATGTTCTGGGTATAGGTCTGCTTCTCGCTATTATCCAACTGGTCGGCAACGAACGACTGTAGCTTGTCATTGTCGCAAACGAATTCGGTACAAGCGGCACCTTTTTCGCGTGTGATTTGTGCATGCAGGGAAGCAGTGGTTTTCAGTTGCTCATCAGATGCTTTCCAGTAACCTTTGCGGGCGCTTTCCAGCATGACGGCTGTCATAGCCTGGAATGCGGCGGGATTGACGCGGAGGAAGTACTCGTGAATGCCCAGCTTATTCTCATCCTTTATATACATTCTATACAAGTCATTGAACAGTTCTTTGTCCATGGCCGACGGACGCATGACGTGCCAGCCGAAGATGTTGCGGAAGATTTCGCCGAACATCTGCGCCGAACCTTCCCCGCCTTTCATCCGCTCTTGTATAAAGGTAGGGTTCAAGATGGTGGAACGTGTCTCTACGGCAATGGCCTCTTTGGCATCCTGCATGCGGCGGTTGGTCCGGTTGCGGTAGTCTGCCATATAAGCATCCGGTTCCTTGCCGGTCACGGTTTTGACGGTGAGCGAGAGTCCACCCGTAAATTCGTATACATGATCCAGGGAGATGGGGCCCCATGTGTTACTTTGACGGGGCTGGATGACAACATCCGTTTCGGACAGTGCCGAGGCAAACAAACCTTCCTGGACGTCTCCCCAATTTCCGTCGTCCCCATAAGAGGCACCCATATTGTTGAGGTATCCTTCGGCTATCTCCTTTTCGCTTTCCCACGAGCCGCTGTGCTCGGTATAGGCCATCATACCGGTACTGTATCCGCTGTTGATCGGTCCGAATACACGCATCACAGACATTTCACGGGCACGTTTGGGGGAAGCCCCTTTTTCTACCAGTAATTTTTCCTGCAACAGTGTACCCGATGCCACATAGTTGGGATAGGTCTCATCTCCGGCTTCCGATGCCAGACGTATAGCATCGGTCAGTAACTTCAAGCGGGAACCGGCTATGTCGCGTAGCTGTCCGGACACTTGTACCAGCACATTGATGCGCGGACGCCCCAGTTCTTCACTGGGCACCAGTTTCAGGTCAACCACTCTGCCTTGGGCGTCGCGTACGGGTTCTACTCCCAGCATCCAGAATACCTGGGCCAGCGTAGCTCCTTCCGTATTGATGAATTCGCCTGCCCAGAAGGTATAGCTTACTTTCCGGGGATATTCGCCGTGCTTGCTGATGTACTGTTTTAAAGTTGCTTCTGCCAATCGCTTTCCATCTTCCCAAGCCCTTGGGTTGGGAGTATTCTCGGCGTTGATGCTGTACATGTTGCGTCCGGTGGGCAGAACGTTCGGGTTCAGTACGGGGTCACCTCCCGGCGCAGGGAATACGGTTCCTCCGCTGAGTGCACGCACCATGGCATTCTGTTCGTTGACGGGGGAGGCAAGCAACTGTTCGCGATAGAGTAGGGCGGGGCGAAGCTCCGGTGCTACAGATGCAGTATCCTTGGGTGGATTCTGGAGTAAGGCGGTCAGTCTTTTCCTGGCGGCAGGCAAGTAGTGGTGGGCTATATAGGTGAAGTCTTGCAACTGCTCTGTGGTGATTTTGCCTTTATCGCGGTCCTTGCGGGCCGTTTCGTATGCCAGCGGGTCGGCAGCGACGGCGAGAGTGGTGGTCAGCAGGTCGCGGTCAGAATAAGGCTCGTTCATGGTGTAGTACGCACCCAGTATCTTTTCGTTGGCTATCTCTTCGGTGAAGGCATCCAGACGTTCCAACTCCTTGGTTGTGTAGGGGTCACTGGAGATGGAGTCGAGGTTGAGGTCGCGATGCAGTCCCAGACGCATGGCTTCTTTTTTGATACTTATTCCTAGGGTTCGGTGTTTTTCGGTACCTTCGTCCAGCACTTTGTGAATATCTTCGAGCAAGGCCGAATAGCGTTGGCGCATACCGCTCTCCACGTAGGGCGGAGTGAGATGGGTGACCAGTACGGCATGTGTCCGGCGTTTGGCAATGATACCCTCGCCTACGTTTCCGGTGGTATAGAAATAGAAGTGGGGGAGGTTACCAATCAGTACATCCGACCAGTCGGCCTGCGACTGTGCCACATTCTTTCCGGGCGTGTATTCCAAGTTGCCGTGGGTGCCGAAGTGAATCACTGCATCTGCCTTGAATCCTTTTTGCATATACAGATAAGGAGCCAGGTAGCTGTGGGGCGGCGCTACCGGCATTCCATGCACCAGTTTGAACTCATCATCTCCCAATGCCGGGCGGGGCTGGGGGAAGAGTAGGATATTGCCGAATTGCAGGCAGGCAATGGCAATACTGTCCTCTGTTACCAGCAGATTGCCGGGCGCATCTCCATATCTGTCTGTCACTTCCTGATATTTCTCGGGAAGGAGTACTTCGTGTGCCCATTGTTCGTATTGCTCGGTAGAAAGCCATATCGGGTGTGCCGTTTTCAAAAACTGTTCTTGTGCTCCTTTGGCATACGAACCCATGACGGCACCGTCACGATGTATCCGCTTGCCGAACTCCTCTACAGTAGCAGGCAGTCCACTGACGTCGTACCCTTCCGAACGCAGGCGTTTCAAGAAGTTATAGAGTGAAGGAATCACTTCCATACCGCTTGCCAGCAGGGCGTCTTTTCCCGGAGTCTTGAAGTAACAGATAGCAACGCGCTTTTCTTTGTTGGACATGTCTCTCAAGGACATGTACTTGGTAATATGGTCCACTACGGCATCTATCCGTTCATTTTCAGCGGTGTACAGATAGTATCCTTGTTTGTTTTCGTTTTGGGTAGCGATGCAGAGGGGTAGCATGCCTCCATCTATCTCAGGCACCACTACACGGGCGGTCAGTGTGCCACCGCTGACGGGGGTATCCGGGTCCAGCCATTCCTCGTGGGGCTGAATCAGCGGGAAGGGCATGAATAAAGGAATGTTTTCCTGGTGCAGCCAGTTGATGAGTGAGTCATTGCCCAGCCGTCCCATAGGCAGGTAGACTACTGCATCGGGATGGAGGGTACGTATCATATCGGCACGCGGTTGACCTCCGGCTGTGAAAGGATAGACATTGAAGCCTGCTTGTGTCAAGCACGTGATGAGGGAATCTACGTGGGCACGGTTTCCTTCCATCGGAAAGTTGAGTCCGGAAATCAGGGCAAGGTTGCGTCCGTCCTCATGGTAGAGATTTTTTTCTTTCAGATAGGCGGTCACCTCTTGCGGAGTACTGAAGTAGCGGCCGTATTCGCGGTGGTAGAACATGTTCTCCAGCAATGGGATGGGAGGCTCGTAATCCTGGTGTCCCCACCGGTGGGGAGTGGCGATGTGGCGCAGGTAGAGTAAGGCATTCCGGTAGTTGTGCTTGTTGCCGTTCTTGAGATACTCCCGTAGCGTATGCTGTTGTTCATTGGTAACATTGTGATTGAGGGAGAGGGTGAAATTTCGTAACGTATTCGTAAAGACTGGTACTCCGCTGGCACCCACCCGTTCCACTTCGGCAATCTGGCCGTCGTCAAGGTATAGCCCTCTGCTGTACATCACGATGGCATCATAGCCGGAAAGGTCCTTCACCTCTTCTTTTTTTATGCAGGTGACTTCTATCCGGGCGCAGTCATTGTTCAGGGCAATGTCGGCAGCTTGTGCCAGGGTTGCGTTGATAATAAGTATACGTGTAGGAGCAAGCCAGTACTGATAGGCCGCAAAGCTGCAGACAATCAATAGGGCTATGCTGCCGAGGAATATTCCAAGTCTTTTCTTATTCATACAAGTTTATTCTCGTTAATAGCGTTTTTGTCTTTTACAACATTTTCTTCTTATATAATTCACACTTAACGCCACACCCGTGATGCAAACGGCTGTACCTCCAAGCAGCAATACCCAAAGCACAGTCTTGCGCAGGGTGGCATTGGAGTTCAGACCGGGCAGACGCATGCGGTGCAGGGCTGTATAGCTCCAGTATTTCCAGCGGGAGGAGGTGTCTACATGGCGGATGATTCCCGTTTCCGGGTGAATGTAATAGACGCTCCGGTCCGGGTCGTCCACCGTTATCTTCCAGACGGGAAGCTGGGGTCGTCCGCGATACATATTGCTCATGTCGCGATAGTAGGTCTCGAAATGTTCGAGCCGGGAGATACGTATGCCGGGGATATGTTGTGAAGAATCACGCTGGGAGGTATAAATGCTTTCCACGCCTTTCAGGATTTCTTCTTCGGAGAGTTGTAACGGACGCGGCAGGCTGTCGGCGGCATCGATGTAATACTCGTTTTTTCTATCTTTTACGATGTAGTAGGGATGTTCGCGGAAGTTGCGCCACTCTATCTGCAAAGCTTGGGGATAGGCAGCTATGACACGGCGGTAGTCCAAGGGGTAATCCTCCGGTTGTGGGGCACGGGCATGGAGCGTGCGTGTGGCGCTGCCTTTCTTCAGTGCCGGTTTATGAATCCATTCGGGAATGTCTGCCAGAGACATCATGCCGCTGAAGGTGAAGGTCAGTACGAAGATGCCGAAAAAGATTCCGCTGACGTAGTGCCAGTGATACCATCTTTTTCGGTAGGGGGAGAACTTGGGATGGCGGCTTCGGTGCGTCTTACGCCATACATCCACAGTTACCCAAATGCCGGCAATGACCATGAGACAACCCAGAGCTGTGAGCCAGATGACGGTCTTAGTCCAAAGGACGGTGTCCTGCCGCAGCCAGGTGAAGTATACCCAGTGGGGAATGGCACCCAGCCATGCCCAGAAGCGTTCGCTTCTGTTGGAGAACTGCAAGGCCTCACCGTTTTGTGAACTCAGATAGAGCTGTGTCCCGGCATCGTCGGCAAAGTATATTTTATAAATGGGCATTTCCTTTTTCAGTTCAGCGAAGGGAATCCATTGGTCCAGAGAGTGGAGGGTGTCGATACGGGTAATGGGAGAAGAACACCACAAAGCTGCTGTCCGGTGCAGGTGTTCACTGTCCAGAGAGGGTCGTGAGATGGTGGAATCGGCAAGGAAATGAAGCGTGCCTTTTGTGGTACTAAAGCTGAACTCGGGGTGTCCGGCATTGAGGTTCAGTATCGTAGACCTGACCTTTACGCCACGGGGCAGGCGGGCTGTGACGGAGGAGATGTCCGGAAGTGAGTCTCCGGTTTGGGAGAGCATATCCAGCTTTTGCATTTTCTCTTTGGCGCTGACACGGGGAAAGCGGTGGTACATCATCACGAAGGCGGAGAGGAACCACATGAGAAATAGGATACAGAGCAAAGTGCCCAGTATCCTATGAATAGAGTACATCAGTTTGGTGATAACATTCATTGTCGTTCGCGTTTTTCCTGCAAAAGTACAAGATGATTCAAGAACACTAAATACCCACTAATGGGTATATTATTCTGTGTCTTTTCCGGCAGCATAGGCCGCCTTCTTCGTCATGATGTCCAGCATGCGGTGCTTCAGTCCGAAACGGATATGGTCAATGAATATTTCTTGAATTTCCGGAATTTGTCCCAGTCCTTCCAGTTGTGCACTGACGGTGAAGCCTTCTTTCTCGAGCATCTCCTTCCACTCTCCGGCAATGTCGTTTTTGGCATGGTCTCCGGCAACAAACATGAAGGGTATGAGGGTCACACGTTTGGCTTTCCCGGCTTTCAGTTGTACCAGCATGGTGTCAAAGGTTGGATAACCTTCGATGGTGCCCACATGGAAATTGATCAGTCCGCCTGCTTTCAGCATATAGTCCATCTGACTGTAGATGGCGGTACTGGGGGTATAGGTGCCGTGGCCCACAAGGACGAAGTGTTCTTTGGTAGCTTTCTTGCTTTGTGCCGGGGCGTTGTAGCGGTTCCCCAGAATACTTGCCACTTTCTCTGCATCTTCGATAGAGTAGAGCAGGGGAGTACCTACACGTATTTCCTTGAAGAAGGGTAGTGCGCTTTCCACATCCCGGCGGAGGGATTCCATTTCTACTCCGTCAATGATGTTGGTACTCTGTACGATGAGGTGTGTGTAACCTTCGCTGCGCAGTTTCAGCATGGCATCCAGTGGAGTCAGCTTCGTGATGCCGCGCTCTTTCAAGCGGCGGATGATGATGCGCGACGTATAGGCTTCTTGGAACTTCAACTCCGGGAAGGCGGCTTGTGTCTTGGCGTTGATGGCATCAATGGTAAGGGCACGGGTATCGTCATGCGTAGTGCCGAAGTGCACCATGAGCAGGACGGCTTTGTCGCCGGGTTTCATACTTGCAAGCATATCGCTGTGCTCGTAGTTGCCTCCCCCGTGCGCATGGCAGAGGAGGAGGAAATTACAAAGGAATAAAAAGACAAACAAATTCTTCATAAATACTGATGCTTGTTTTAATCGTTCTCTATGACACGTATCATATCGAAGTAGAAGCGTCCGTCCACTTCGGCTCCTTTCTCTACATTACCGGTCTTGATGTCATAGATGTAGATAACGGCGTTGGCATCTTCTTCAGTGTTTACACCAATGTATGCTTTGTTGTTGAAGATGACAGAACGCTGTGAGAAGCGACCGCCGCTGTAACCGATTTCCTTGCCATCATAGCTTAAGCGTGTCTTGGTTCCGGTGGTAAGATCGAGGATGGCGTAGTAGTGAGAGTAAGCGTCGATGCCGGGTTGCTTATCTGCAGCGGGTCTATCGGCATTGTCATTACGTGCATACACTAAGGCTTTGTTCCCTTCCAGATATTGAATGGTCAGCAATTTGCCGTCGGCATTGGGATAGCCGTTGTAGGAAGCGTCGAATTCTGTTTCGCCTTTGTTGATACGTAGCAGGATGCCTTTGAAAAAAGCGTTATCTTCTTCGTGGAAACAAGCTAGGTAGAGATTGTCTGCTTCGTCGTACATTACGCAGTTTTGCATCAGTTCTCCGTAAGCGCTTCCTGCCATTTCGCATTCGATGGGAGAGAGTACATCTTTTTCTACTTCCATGGTAGAGGGGTTGATAATGGCTGTATGGAAGTTAGGCTCTTGCTGGTCTATATTCGTCAAACCGTCTGTCTCTTTCCAATAGTAGAAGTAGTACAATCTGTTGTCTGATTTGCGGTAGGTGAGGATACCGGAGCTTGTCAGTTTGAGCCAGTTGGTAGGGGCTGGTATGTTGAGTTCACCTTCAGCAAGGATAGTCAAGTCCTCTGCGTTCAGTTTCGTATAAAGAATCTTGTCCTTCTTACCATTGGTAGACATGATGACGAGTGTGTTGTCATCAATCCAGGCATGTGTGTAGGAACGTACCTTATAGCTGTTGGCCTTGAAAGGACGTTCTGCAATAACCTGAACTGCATTGTTCTTGATTTGATATTTTACGAAACGGTCGTTGGTTGCGGGTATTTGGTAGTAATATTTTCCTTTTGAGATAGTCTCCATGGAATAATCTCCCAGTTCCGAACCTTCTCTTTTCACAGTGATGACACCCTGCTCTGTGGCCAATGAGTTGACGCTATGGACAATAGTGGTATTCTTGCTACTCATCCCACCGTGTTTGTCTACGGTGACAAATAGGTCGAAGTGATAGTTATCCTCATTGACTTCCGGGTCGGGATTAGGATTAGGTTCCGGGTCATCATCGGAACACGCTGTGAATGACAGTGCCATCATGGCAGCCATAAAGGCAATCAGTGTAAATTTGAATTTTCTCATTTTGAATGAATTATTAAATGATTAGTTAATGAATAGTCTGAATTTAGCAAAAAAAGCACGTCCGGGCTTCTGCAGCTTGTAGTTGTCATAGGCTGTCTTGTCGAGGAAGTTGGTACACTCCAAAGCCAGATTATAGCGTCCGCGTCTCCATGAGTAAGTGATGTCGGCATTACAGATGTGCTGGGCGGGAATGCGTGCCTTGTTATCATATGCGCCGTAAGCTTCCCAGGTCAGGAAGTACCAGTGTACCCATTGATAGGTACAACCCAGGCGCAATCTGCTTTCGGGCAGGGCAATGTTGCGGAAGGTATAATAAGCCTCTACGCTACCGAATAGCCACGGGCGGTTGGGCACACGGTTGTTATAGGTGGCAGAGGGCTTTCCGTCACCCTTGTACTTCTGCTGGTCGCGAGTGTCCTGGTAGCTGACGTTTGTGGCGAGTTGCAGTCTGCCTTGCCAGTCGTAGCGCATTTCCCCTTCCGCACCTTTTACATGGACAGCCGGGACGTTGGTATATTGCATTGTACCCTCTTTCTCGGCAATGCTGGTCTGAATGTAGTTGTCTACCTTACGGAAAAATCCGCTCATCTCATAATAGAATGTATGTCCATTGCCCGGGTGCCATGTGCCGAACAGAGAGGCATTGAAGTTGTTGCTGTTTTCCGGTTTCAGTGCCACGTTGGCATAGATGGTGGTACCGTTTCCCAACAGCTCGCGGGCGATGGGCAGTCTTACGCTATGCTCGTAGGATACTTTGATGGATAAAGGTTCCACGATGATATACCGGAGTCCGGCACCGTAACCCAGGTAGTTCTTGGTGGTGGAGCCTTGCACATCCTTCGAGCCGGTCACGCTGGATTGGTCGGTCTGCCGGATATTGGGATGGTTGATGTAGTCTTTTATGAAGAATACGTTTTCCATCTTGCCATCCAACAGAGACTGGTTGTAGGAGAGTCCCAGGATATGTTTGGTAACCACATCTTTTGACGGCTCGAAGCTGGTATCAAGGTCATCGAAGCGGTCGTTTCCGGTACGGCTCAAATGGTAGTTCAGATTAAAGCTGTGATGGGTATTCAGCTGATAGTCCAGGTTGGTGCGCATGATGGTGAGCGGACGCTTGTAGTGGCGCATGGATGGTTCTTTGCCCATAATCTCGTTGCGCTGGCTCACGATGTATCCTCCGTCCCAATAGTACTTCCGATAGGCAGTGTCCACGGTCAAGGAATGGTCCCAGGTGTGGGAGAGGGAGGCATTCAGTTGCATGTTCTTCAGGATGAAGTTGTACTTCTGATAGCGGGCAGAGATGTTCCAGGAATCGGAATTCCTTTCTGCCATTCCGTATACTTTGTTTTGAACAGACCCCGTCTGCAGTTCCTTGTCTGTTTTTGAATAGGAGGCGGAAACAAAGAAAGCATCAGCCCAGGATTTGTTGACAAATCCGGCTTCCACCTGTGCCAGTAGAGAGAAGTAGCCGTCATGAAAACGCTTGGGATTGCCATATATGAAGTTGTCCCCGCTTTCGTCGCGCATCTGTACATTCTTCATTCTATAATCGTTTTTGGAGTAGTTGATGCCAACGGTGGGCCGGACTATTAGTCCGGTTTTCTTTTCTACGAACTGTGCATTCAAGTCTGCCTTGTGGGTATGGAAGGAGCCGATGCCGTAAGATACATCCAGATAATCCTTTTTTTCCTGCTTTGTAATGATATTGATGGTGCCGCCCAGTGCATCTGTTCCCAAGCTGGCAGGGACTACTCCTTTGTATATCTCAATCCGGTCTATGATGTTAATGGGTAAGTTGGCGAGTGAAACACCGCTTCCTTTGGTGTCCAGTGGCATTCCGTCCAAAAAGTAGCGGACTGAATTTCCGGACAAGCCGTTGATGGAAAGGTCGAAGTCCGAGCCAACCCCGCCTTCCTCTCTCACCTTGATGCCCGTTGTACGGTTCACCAGGTCGTTGAGGTTATTTAGTGAGTTTACTATCGGCTTGATGTCGAGTGCATTGACAGCAAAGGCCCCTTCCTTCACTTTCTGCGTTTGGGTCTTTCCGTAGACCTCGACAGAGCTCAGCGTTACGGCACTTTCCTGCAATGTGAAGTTCTGTTTTTTATCCTGCCGGATGTCAAGGGATTGTTTCACGGTTTGGTAGCCCAGGAAGGAGACGACGAAAGTATGTTTGCCCGGAGCGACTTGCAGTGAATACTTCCCCTGGTCGTTCGTATAGGTGCCGGAGGTGGTGTTTTCCACTGCGATGGTGGCTTGGGCTACCGGTGTCCCGTGCTGGTCTATGACTTTTCCGGATAAGGTGACCTTATTCTGTGCCATACTACCTGCAGGCAGTAGGCAGATAAATGTAAATAGCAGTCCTGTGATGAATCTCATTTCAGTTCCTTATAAGCGTTCGTAACTGCCCTCAAGGAAAAAATGAACAAAGAGAAAGATTCCTTTATATGGATAAAGAATGCCCCGACTCAATGTTTTGTTGCTTTATTCCCCGAAAGCACTAAAACTATGTTGTCTTGGCAGGTCTTCTGACTTATCCCTCTTTGAATGCCTTCCCATCCGCCGGGCGGACAGTGGCTTGTAGAATATTCAAAGATTTTGGAAGGACTTACAGCAGCGGGTCTGTTCAGGATTTGCACCTGATTCCCTTTTTCATCACTCATCTCCAACAGAACCGGGAGAGGTGAAACCAAAACTGGGACAAAGATAACAAAAACTATTAGGTTTGCGAATACTCCTGATAATTTTTGTTATCTTTGCCCGCGAATTGGTTCCGGATGCATGTTTCCATCATCTGGATTAAAAGGGAATCGGGTGTAAATCCCGGACAGTCCCGCTGCTGTGAAGCTCCGTTTATATCATGAAAAACACCCTTGCCACTGATATGCATTGAAATATCGGGAAGGCTTCAGGATTAGGAGTCAGTCAGAAGACCTGCCATTCATTAAAGGCTGCCTTTGCTCGTGGGTTAGGAAGACAGTACGAAGATATTAGTTGAACATTTAAACAAGAAATGGAATGCCTTTGTTAAAGGTATGTCCGCATTGTGGTGTGACTATATATATCCTTTATATATTAAAGAAAAAGTAAAATGATTAAGAAAGTATTGATTGCCAACAGAGGTGAGATTGCCTTGCGCGTCATGCGTTCGTGCCGGGAGATGGGACTGCTTACGGTTGCCGTCTTTTCCGAGGCTGACCGCACCTCTCATCATGTGGCTTATGCCGATGAGGCCTATCCGATAGGACCGGCTGTGGCAAAAGAGAGTTATTTGAATATAGATAAAGTGATTGCCACGGCAAAGCGATGCGGTGCCGATGCCATTCATCCCGGTTACGGCTTTTTGTCGGAGAATTCAGAGTTTGCCCGCCGTTGCAAGGAGGAAGGGATTATCTTTATCGGTCCCGCTGCCGAGACGATGGAGGCGATGGGCGACAAGATAGCTGCCCGCAAGCGAATGATTGCGGCAGGCGTACCCGTGGTTCCCGGAACGGAACAACCTTTGCAGAGTGCCGAAGAAGCCGTGCGTATCTGCAACGAGATAGGCTACCCCGTGATGCTGAAGGCGTCTATGGGTGGCGGTGGTAAAGGTATGCGCCTTATCCATAACGAGAGCGAAGTGGTGGAAGCCTACAACACGGCACGCTCCGAGTCCATGTCCTCCTTTGGAGACGACACGGTCTATCTGGAAAAGTTCGTGGAAGAACCCCACCACATCGAGTTCCAGATATTGGGCGACAACCACGGCAACGTCATCCACCTCTTCGACCGCGAATGCTCCGTGCAGCGTCGCAATCAGAAGGTGGTAGAAGAAAGCCCGTCACCCTTCCTTACGCCGGAATTGCGCCGGGAGATGGGAGAGAAGGCGGTTGCTGCAGCAAAGGCAGTGAACTACTCCGGTGCAGGTACCATCGAGTTTCTGGTAGACAAGAACCGTCGGTTCTACTTCCTCGAAATGAATACGCGCTTGCAAGTAGAGCACCCCATCACGGAAGAAGTGGTAGGCGTGGACCTGGTGAAAGAGCAAATCCGCATTGCTAACGACGAGGTGCTGCACCTCAAGCAGGAGGAACTGTTCCAGCGCGGCCATGCTATAGAGTGCCGCATCTGTGCCGAAGATACGGAAAACAACTTCATGCCGTCTCCCGGTGTCATCAAGCAACTGACGGAGCCGAACGGAATCGGTGTGCGTATAGACAGCTATGTGTACGACGGCTATGAGATTCCCATCTACTACGACCCTATGATAGGTAAGCTCATCGTATGGGCAACCACCCGCCAGTATGCCATCGAGCGTATGCGCCGTGTGCTCTACGAGTACAAGATTACGGGCGTAAAGACCAACCTTGCCTATCTGAAGCGCATCATGCATGTGCCCGACTTTGTGAAGGGAGAGTACAACACCCTCTTTATCGAGAAGAACGCCCGCATGCTGGTACGCACCAATACCACCAACGAAGAGTTGGAGAACATTGCCATGATAGCCGCCTATATGGACTATCTGGTTAATCTGGAGGAGAACGTTTCGGCACAGCTGTCCGATGGCCGCCCCATCAGCCGTTGGAGGGAATTCGGCTTGCAGAAGGGAGTGCTTAGGATTTAAGGAATGGAAAATTGATAATGGAAATTTAATAATGGAAATACATATAGGAGACCGTATAGCAGACATTACCCTGGTGGGTAAGGAAGGGAATAAGGTTCAGCTTACCATTGACGGAAAGCCCTACGAAGTGGACATTGTGATGGCAGAGAACGGAAGTTGCTCCATCCTGCACAACGGAAACTCGTTCAACGCAGGCCTTGTGCGCGGCGAGGGAGGAAAGAGCTATGACATCAGCATGCTCCAGCGTTCCTTCCACGTAGACATTGTAGACACGCAAGCCAAGTATCTGCACATGAAGAAAGGAGCCGACGAGAAGCAGGGCGACAAGATTCTGGCACCGATGCCGGGCAAGGTAGTGAGCATCCCCGTCAAGGTGGGCGACCGACTGGCTGCCGGAGACATTGCCGTGGTGCTGGAAGCCATGAAGATGCAGAGTAACTATAAGGTAAATGCCGACTGCATCGTCCGCAACATCCTCGTGAGCGAGGGCGAACCGGTAAATGCCAACCAAGTATTGATTGAATTGGAGTTGATAAAGGAGGAATAATCCCGAGTCGCATTCAGTCCGTATATTATAAATCACTAAATTGTAAATGCAAATATGAACAGAGAAGAAATATATCGCCAGTTTGAGGAACTGGACAAACGTGCCTCGCTGGGTGGGGGCGTAGACAAGATAGAGAAACAACACGCCTCCGGCTGCATGACTGCCCGCGAACGTATTGACATGCTGCTGGACAAAGGCTCGTTCAATGAGCTGGACAAGTTCGTGAACCATCGCTGCACCAACTTCGGCATGGAGAAGAAGCAGATTGCCGGAGACGGCATGGTGTCCGGTTACGGAAAGATAGACGGCCGCCTTGTATTTGTCTATGCCTACGACTTCACGGCGCATGGCGGTTCGCTCAGCGAGACGAATGCCGCAAAGATTGTGAAGGTGCAGCAGCTTGCCCTGAAGAACGGTGCTCCCGTCATTGCCCTCAACGATTCGGGCGGCGCACGCATCCAGGAAGGTGTGAACAGCTTGGCAGGCTATGCCTCCATCTTCTATCAGAACACCATTGCGTCGGGTGTCATTCCGCAGATATCCGCTATTCTGGGTCCGTGTGCCGGTGGGGCATGCTACTCTCCGGCGCTTACCGACTTTATCTTCATGGTAAAGGAGCAGAGCCACATGTTTATCACCGGTCCGGACGTGGTAAAGACCGTGACCCACGAGGAGGTGGACAAGGAGGAACTGGGCGGTGCCTATACGCATAGCAGCAAGAGCGGCGTTACCCACTTCATGTGCAATACGGAGGAGGAGACACTGATGAGCATCCGCGAGCTGCTGAGCTTCCTGCCGTCCAACAATATGGAGGATGCTCCCTTCACTCCCTGCTCCGACGATATCCATCGCCGGGTAGAGACGCTTCAGACCGTCATCCCCGAAGACCCGAACATGCCTTATGACATCAAGGATATTATAGAACCGGTGCTGGACAACCAGTACTTCTTCGAAGTGATGCCTCACTTTGCCAAGAACGTCGTTATCGGTTTCGGTCGTCTGAACGGGCGTTCGGTAGGTATCGTGGCAAACCAGCCTGCCTATTTGGCGGGTGTGCTCGATATTGATGCCAGCGACAAGGCGGCACGTTTCATTCGTTTCTGCGACTGCTTCAACATCCCGCTGATAACCTTCGAAGATGTTCCCGGCTTCTTGCCCGGAACGATGCAGGAGCACAACGGCATCATCCGCCACGGCGCCAAGATTGTCTATGCCTATGCCGAGGCCACCGTGCCCAAGATAACGCTGATTACCCGCAAGGCATACGGCGGCGCCTACATCGTGATGTCCAGCAAACCGACGGGTGCCGACGTGAACCTGGCTTATCCGCAGGCGGAAATCGCCGTGATGGGTGCCGAGGGTGCGGTGAACATCCTCTACCGTAAGTCCTCTGCCGAAGAGAAGCAGGAGATTATCAAGGAGTACGAAAGCAAGTTCTCCAACCCTTACCGCGCTGCCGAGCGTGGCCTCATAGACGAGGTCATCATGCCGCGCGATACCCGCTACAAGCTGGTGCAGGCATTGGAGATGGCGCACAACAAGAATCAGAGCAATCCACCGAAAAAGCACGGCAACATGCCTTTATAATAGTAGTTATTTTTTATGTGTGAAATGCGTATCCCCGGAGAAGTGATTTCTGTGGGGATACACTTTTTAAATAGAGAATTAAGAATTAAACAATAAGGCTGAAAAGTAAAAACTAAAGATAGAAACTATGGAACTATTAAGAAACCTCTTTGAGGGTTATCCCAATCTTTGGGGCGGAGGAGTGGCACACTCTGTCCTGATTCTGTCCCTGGTCATCACCTTCGGTATCATGCTGGGCAAGTTGAAGGTGGCAGGCATCTCGCTGGGTGTCACCTGGATTTTGTTTGTGGGCATTGTCTTCGGACATTTCGACATGAACCTCGACGAACATCTGCTGCACTTCCTGAAGGAGTTTGGCTTGATACTGTTTGTCTATTCCATCGGTCTGCAAGTGGGACCGGGATTCTTCTCCGCTTTCAAGAAGGGCGGACTTACGCTGAACATGGTAGCAATGCTTTCCGTCTTTCTCAGCGTGCTTATCACCATTGTGTTGCACTTTGCCACCGGAATCCCCATTACTACGATGGTGGGTATCTTGTCCGGAGCCGTGACCAATACTCCCGGTCTGGGTGCTGCCCAGCAGGCAAACAGTGACCTCAACGGGGTGGATGCTCCGGAAATCGCACTCGGATATGCCGTTGCCTATCCGCTGGGTGTGGTGGGCTGCATCCTGGCGCTGCTAGCCTTGAAGATTTTCATGCGGATTAATACCCAAAAAGAAGAGGAGGATGCCGAGCACGGGCTGGGCCATCTGCAGGAGCTGACCGTGCGTCCCATATCGGTAGAGATACGCAATGAGGCAATAGACGGCAAGCGGATCAGAGATGTGAAACCATTGTTGAACCGTGCGTTTGTCATCTCCCGCATCCGGCACACCGGCAGTCAGGAAACAGAACTGGCGAATGCCGATACGGTGCTGCACATGCAGGATGAAATTCTGTTCATTGCCAACCCGAAAGATGTGGAGGCCATTGTTGCCTTCTTCGGAAGAAAAATTTCGGTGGAGTGGGAACGGGAGGACAAGAACTTGATTTCACGCCGCATCCTCATCACCAAGCCGGAACTGAACGGCAAGTCTCTGTCTCAGCTCAAGATACGTAACAACTTCGGTGCCTGCATCACCCGTATCAACCGTTCGGGCGTGGATCTGGTGGCAACTCCCCACTTGCAGTTGCAGATGGGAGACCGTGTGACGATTGTAGGCAGTGAGCTTGCCGTGAGTCATGCGGAGAAGGTGCTGGGTAACTCGCTGAAGCGTCTCAACCATCCCAACTTGATTCCTATCTTCCTGGGTATTGCCCTGGGATGTATCTTGGGCAGTCTGCCGTTCATGTTCCCCGGCATTCCCCAACCCGTGAAACTGGGACTGGCCGGTGGACCGTTGGTGGTTTCCATCCTCATCAGCCGTTTCGGGCCTCAATATAAGCTGATAACCTACACGACGATGAGTGCCAATCTGATGATACGCGAAATCGGTATCGCCTTGTTCCTGGCCTGCGTGGGGTTGGGTGCAGGAAAGGGATTCATCGATACCATTATCTACGAAGGCGGCTATGTGTGGATTGGCTATGGGGCCATCATCACGGTCGTTCCGTTGCTGGTGACAGGATTCATGGGGCGCTATTTCTGGAAGCTGAACTACTATACGCTGATAGGTGTGCTGTCCGGAGCTAACACCAATCCACCTGCATTGGCCTATTCCTCGGACTTGACATCCTGCGATGCCCCTGCGGTGGGATACGCCACGGTCTATCCGCTGGCTATGTTCCTGCGGGTGCTGACGGCTCAGTTGCTGATACTGGCACTGGCGTAGTTTCACCATAGATAATCTATGGTACATAGGTTGATTTGATAACAAGTAATGTAAAGAGAGCTAACAAGTAATGTTAGGCTGCTTTACATTACTTGTTATTTTTGTTTGTAGTATTCCTCCGCTTGTGCCAGTGTCTCCGGTTTGCCGATGTCGAACCAGCGGAATCCTTGCAGCGGATAGCCTTGTATGTGCACCTTTGTGCAGGCGGACAAGTAGAAAGGAATGATGGAGAACTTGCCGTCCCACTGCCCATCGTCCATCAGGCGGAAGAGGGAGGGGGAGATGACATGGATTCCTCCGAAGGCGAGTTCCCGGTACTTCGTTTCCCGGTAGTCGAAGCCTGCCGGTTTCACCTCTCCGGTGGACTTGTTTATCCAGCCGTGCAGGTGGTAGTCGTCGTCAAAAAGGAGATAGCGGGAAGTCTTGCGCTCGCTCACAAGCAGGGTAGACTCCGCATCGCTCTCCAGATGGTGGCGATAGAGACCTGCAAGGTCAATATCCGTCAGAATATCCGCGTTGTGCACCAGAAAAGGTTCTTGTCCGTCCAGAAAGGGGCGTGCCTTTTTGATGCCTCCTCCGGTGTCGAGCAGCATGCCGCGTTCGTCGCTGATGTGAATCTCCGTGCCGAAGTTGTCGTGGGCACGGAGGAAGTCGATAATCTGCTCCCCGAAGTGGTGGATATTGACCATTATCTCGTTGAATCCTGCTTCCTTCAACCGCAGTATCACCCGTTCCAGCATGGGCTTTCCTGCTACGGGAACGAGGGCCTTGGGCATGTGGTCCGTCAAGGGGCGCAACCGGGTGCCCAGGCCGGCGGCGAAAATCATGGCTTTCATATTGGCATATTCTCACATTAGCACATTAAACTTTGGCCTTAAACGTCTGTTCAATATTCTGTTCTCTATGTATCAGGTTCACTTGCACGCCGAACTTCTTGTGCAGATGTTCCGCCAAGTGTTGTGCCGAGTACACGGAGCGGTGCTGTCCGCCGGTGCAGCCGAAGCAGACAGACAGATTGGTGAAGCCGCGTTCCATGTAGCGCTTCACGGAAGCGTCGACAAGGGCGTAGGCATGCTCCAGGAATACGGCTATCTCGCCGTCGTCTTCCAGGAAGCGGATAACGGGTTCGTCCAGTCCCGTGAAGGGTTTGTAACGCTCGTACTTGCCGGGGTTGTTCACAGCGCGGCAGTCAAAGACGAAACCTCCTCCGTTGCCCGTGGAATCTTCGGGGATACCTTTTTTGTAGGCAAAGCTGGTGACTTTCACCACGAGGCGACGCTTTTCAGGTCGTCTGTAAACTGTTTCAGCTCGGTGAGTTCGCGCAGAATCCGGCAGAGGTAGGGATATTCGGGATAAGGCTCTTGGAGCAGCTGGCGCAGGTTCTCGATGGCGAAGGGGACACTTTGTATGAAGTGGGGCTTCTTCTCGAAGTAACCGCGGAAACCATATGCGCCCAACACCTGCATGGTGCGGAACAATACGAAGTGGCGAAGCTGGGCATAGAAATAAGCCTCGTCCACGGGCTGGTACTTGCGCAGGGCGTCGATGTATTCCTTCAGCAACTCTTGGCGCAGGCTGTCGGGATAGTTTGCTTTGGCTTGCCACAAGAAGGAGGCTACGTCGTAGTAGACCGGACCTTTGCGTCCGCCCTGGAAGTCGATGAGCCACGGCTCGCCGTCCTTTATCATAACGTTACGGCTCTGGAAGTCGCGGTACATGAAGGTGGCGGAGCTGCTACGGAGCAACACGTCTGCCATCTTCTGGAAGTCGTCTTCCAGCCGGTCTTCCTGAAAGTCCATGCCCGTTGCCTTGAGGAAACAATACTTGAAGTAGTTCAAGTCCCACAGAATGCTACGGCTGTTGAACTCTGCCTGCGGGTAGCAGTAGGAGAAGTCCATGCCGTCGGCTCCGGCAAACTGTACGGCGGGCAGCAGACGGATGGTCTTGCGCAGCAACTGTTTCTCTTCCTCACCGAATACGCTGGTCTTGCGGCCTTTCTCGATGGCATTGAATAGGAGCGAGTCGCCCAGGTCTTCTTGCAGATAATAGATATCATCTTCGGAGCGGATGAACACTTGCGGTACGGGCAGTCCTTTCTGGCGGAAATGTTCTGCCATGTAGAGGAAGGCGCGGTTCTCCTCCACAGACTCTCCGCTGACGCCGATAAGTGTAGGACTTCCGATGAGGCGGAAGTAACGGCGGTTGGAGCCGGAGGAGGGGAGTTCGTCAATCTGTTCCGGTTCGTGTCCGGTATGTGCGATGTAGAGTTTCTTAAGTTCTTCGGTTATCATGGTGGTATGTTTTATTTTCGCAGCTAAGATAAAACTTTTGTCGGAGATATGCTTACCTTTGCAGGAGGAAAATATTTAATTTGATAGCTTCATAATGGATTCCATTCCTCAGTTTCTCATAGCCGCCCCTACATCGGGCAGTGGAAAGACCACCGTCAGTCGTGGACTGATGGCATTGTTTGTGAAGAAAGGTCTGAAGGTGCAGCCTTTCAAGTGCGGTCCCGATTATATAGATACTAAGTATCACGAGGCGGTATGCGGCCGTCCTTCCATCAATCTGGATACTTTCATGGCATCTCCGGAGCATGTCCGCAGTCTGTATGCACGCTATTCGGCAGATGCTGATGTTGCCGTGGTCGAGGGGATGATGGGGATGTACGACGGATACGACCGCGACCGGGGCTCGTCGGCAGAAGTGGCACGGCTCTTGGGTATTCCTGTGGTGCTGGTGGTCGATGCCAAGTCGGCTGCCTATTCCATGGCTCCTTTGTTGTCGGGGTTCATCAATTTCCGTCCGGATATACGTATTGCGGGAGTTATCTTCAATCGTGTCGGCTCACCCCACCACTACCGGATGCTGCAGGAGGTCTGTGAAGACTTGAACGTGACTTGTCTGGGTTATCTGCCCAAACGGAAGGAACTGGAGCAGGAGTCACGCCATCTGGGGCTGGATTTCAGCCGTTCTAAGGAGACGGAGGGGCTGGACATGCTGGCAGGCTTGCTGGAGGAACATGTGGACTGGGAACTGCTGCTCTCGACAATCGGGCTTCCATTGCCTGCGGCGGCTGTGGAGGAGAAGTCGGTACTATCAGAGCCGGGGAAGCTGCATATTTCGGTAGCGCGCAACGAAGAGTCCTTTTCCTTCCTCTATGCGGAGCATCTGGATATTCTGCGCCGTATGGGCACGGTCACTTTCTTCAATCCGGAGCATGACCGGCCTATTCCGCAAGAGACGGATTTGCTCTATCTGCCCGGCGGCTATCCCGAGAACCGTCTGGAGGAACTTGCCGGGGCAAGGCTTGCCAGGGAGTCTATCCGCAGCTATATAGAGGCCGGTGGCAGGACGCTGGCAGAATGCGGGGGGATGATATATCTTTCGCAGTCCGTTCTTTCTGATGGGGATACGGACGGGGGAAGCGCCGGGAGCTGTGTAGGTAATATTGGAAATGAGATGGTAGGAGTATTGCCTTTCAGCATTACGAACGAGCGTAAACGCAGGAAATTGACATTGGGATACCGCCGGTTCGACTATAACGGATGGCGGCTTAAAGGACACGAATTCCATTATACGCAGTTTGCCGTGCCCGAAACCGATGGAAAAGAAGGTGGTGCGTGCAGTCTTCCTCTTTCGATAGCGCAGGTCTACAATGCCAAAGGAGGGAAGGTAACCACTCCCGTCTTTCGCTATAAGAACCTGATAGCCAGTTATACGCATCTGTATTGGGGCGAGGTGGATGTGATGGCTTTGTTCGGTGAACTCTAATCTTGCAGAACCTCCTTTGAACCGGTTTGTTTTAGTGAACAAATTTATTTATCCTTATATATTCTTTATAATTTTCTTATATAATTTACTTTGTACTCATAAATTTTTCCCATCAACGTGGCCTTTTTAGGATATGCGTAGGGTGCGGATTTGAAAATCAGATTTATTATGAGTAAAAAAGAAAAGAATGTAGAAATGGGGAGCCCCATGAAGATGCCGGATTTGGCATCTTATATGCAGACGGTGATTAAGCAGTTGGAAGCGGATAAGAAGCGCTCGGCGGCACATACCTATACGTATGCGTTGAAATCTATCGCGGAGTTTTACGGTGGGGCAGGAATGCCGATGCCGGTGGATGAGGTCTTTACGCCAGGCAGGTTGAAGGAGTATGAAGAATGGATGAGACGGGAAGGAATGAGGAAGCGGAAAAGAGAGCCTAAAGGGTTGAGCTTGAATACCATTTCCACCTATATGCGGAACTTGAAGGCGGTATATCACCGGATGGTCGGTGAAAAGGTGCTGCCCTATAACCCGAAATTGTTTGATGACGTGTACACAAAAGTGGAATCACAGACTAAACGGGCGCTGGAACTAGAACAGATGAATACGTTGCTGTGTACAGACTTAAGAAAATTGCCTTCGGATCTGCGGTGTGTGTTGGCTTATTTCTTATTGATGTTCCTATTCCGAGGAATGCCGTTCATTGACCTCGCTTATTTGCGTAAACAAGATGTGAAAGGGAACCGCATTGTATATAGCCGCCACAAAACAGGACGGCAGATGACGGTGCGTATTCCCAAAGAAGCGATGGAACTGATGAAAGAGTTTAAAAACAGGAATCCGGATTCCATCTATCTCTTTCCGATTCTACACAAACAAGAGAGTAAGAAGAAACGGGCCGGGAAGGTGAAAAAGGATAAAGAACTGTATATGGATTATCTTCGGGCTCTTCGTGGCTTCAATCTGAAACTGGAAAAAATAGCGTCTCTGTTGCTGCCAGGTGTGAAGCTCAGCTCATATGTGGCGCGCCATACATGGGCTACGTTGGCTTTTCATGCAGGAATGAGTATCGGCATCATCAGCAAGGCATTGGGCCATTTCTCTATCAAGGTGACGGAAACATACCTGAAACCTTTTGAGAATGAAAAGGTGGATGCGGCCAATGAAGAACTGATAATCTCGGTCGCAGGATACAATGAAAAGAAAGTTGCATGAAAAATGCCGTCTGACAATGGCTCTGGTAAGGGAAGTGTTACTTACCAAGTAACGGATAGTTTGATTCACAAAGATTGGAATTCTTCCTCATAAATCCAAATAATAGTTTAGTTTTCTATAAAAATCTTATCATTTTATTTGTTTACCGACACAACACACGAAAAAATACATATTGTTCCGGTGTGTATTCTGAAAAACACACAAAGTGCTCCTCCATTTCTGATGCCTCAAAAACGGAATATATTTCTTTACATCATTATATGACTCCCAAAACAGCTTTTTTTATTGCGGATAGAGAAGACTATCCGTTACTTGGTAAGTAACGGCTTGACAAAGCAAATTATAATGATACTTATAAAAATAAAACACTTGCTTTTTGCATCGGGAAACATGCTGCTATTGTGGGTGTTTTACAACTTCACCTTCTTCATGTTGGTCGCTTGTAGTCACCGTGAGCAGGTTTACTCCCTTGAAACTGAAATCATGATCAGTGCCGATTGGAGTCGGTCGGGATTGAATGAGAAGGAACAGGATTATGGTGCCACCACTGTATTCTATCCTACAGACGGCAGTAGTCCCATTATGGTACTGATGGGCGACCGAACGTATAAGACTGTGTATCTGAAAGAAGGACGTTATGACGTTGTTCTCTTTAACCGTTCATTTGACGATTTTGGTAACCTGGGCTTTAGGGGAGAAGATGCCTACCGGACGTTGGAGGCACATGCCACAAATGTGGTGACAAAGGATGTCCCTTCCACGGAGATAATCATTATGGATAGTCCCGACGAACTTGCAGCCGATTGTATGGAAAGTTTTGAAGTGACTCCGGGCATGTCGGGAAACTATTCATCGGGCATGACTAACTGGGGGGGCAAAAAGATTGACGGTAGTAAAAATGGTTGCCAGCTCTGTTTCCTTCCCCAAAAACTGACTCAAAAGATAACAGTTAAAATCCGTATTAAAGGAATGAACAATATACGTAATGCCACTTGTAAATTGGATGGTATTGCAGAATCTGTGTTTCTCGCTTCGGGACAGATTTCAGAAAAGACTGTGGCGCAGGAGTTTTGTCTCGGTAATCCCGTTTATAATTCCGGATCGGCGACGGACGGAACACTAAGCGCCTCTATCAGCGTGTTTGGTTTTGATACGGAGATTTCACATAACCTGCATTTGAGAGCAGAATTGGTGGACGGGAAAACCACATTTGAAGAAAGTTTTGATGATCTGAAAATAAGCCAGTTGGAAGAAGGAGGTGGAAGAATGAGCATTTTCATCGACATGACGTGCGAAAAAAAAGTACCGAATGTGAAAGTTGAAGGAAGTTCGGGTTTTGACGCCAACGTGGATGACTGGGAGGATGAAGTGAACAGTGATATAGATATTTGAGGACATAATTAATATTAATTGAAAAAATGAATAGAAGATGGGAACGAAAAGTTTATTGATGGCAATGGCAGCGCTGACGATAGCCGGTTGCTCGCAAAATGAAGTTACGGAGATAAATCCGGATGCAGACCGGACAATCGGTTTGGATGTATATACGGGAGTACAGACCAGAGGAACGGAAACCACTACGTCCACGCTGAAAGAAGCGGATGCCGGTTTCGGTATTTTTGCCTATAAAACAAGCAAGGAAGGATGGGATAGTGAGAAAGCGAGTACAACACCCGATTTTATGTATAATGAACATGCTACATGGACTTCTGGTAGTTGGGGGTATGCTTCTCTGCGTTTTTGGCCAATGATGATAAGAATAACATTCTTTGCTTATGCACCTTATGAATCCAATCCGGGAGAGGGAACAGACCAAAAAATAATTTTATCGGCACAAAGTGATAAAGAGGCTCCTAAAATCACCTTTGAAGTAAAAACTTCAAATAATTGGAAAGATATGGTGGATTTAGTAACGGATTGCCGTACTGCCATAAAAGACTTGACTTCTGAGAGCAATGTCGGTAACAAAGGAACAGTCCAGTTTAAATTCAGCCATGTGCTTACCCAAATAGCCAATGTCAAGGTGAAGCCGGACGTGAATCTGGGCGCTGAAACAAGAATCTTTGTAACAGGATTAAAACTGTCTCCGGGAAGTGGAATACTTTACAACAAAGCGGTTTATGATTTCGGTACTGATGCTTGGAATGCCATCTCACCTTCCGCATCCTATTTTTCGGCTGAGCAAGACCTTAGTGAGTTTGTGAATAGAACAGGCATTGACCAATGGGGGTATAAGAAGAGTGCTGTCGACGTGAGTAGTAATACCGATGCAACAGCTTTGTTCTCAGAAAAGGAAGCTCTTTATTTCATTCCTGTGAATAACCAAAACGGTACAGCCAAGGAAGGGGATTTGAGCCTAAAGATTAGTTATGATGTTGTGACAAAGGTGAATGATAGTAGTAATCTGACAAGTACTGTGACGGATAAAGAAGTCAAATTGCCGCAAGGAACTTTTAAAAAAGGGACACAGCATACTTACGTGTTGACCATCAAGATGAATGCTATCAGTATTGCTGTTGATGACAATATGACGGGATGGACCAGTAATGGGGAAAGTAACATTTAGGTAGAAGGAGTATGAAAGGAAAAGCAGAAGATATAGGGATGAAGCGGTTGTGTAGCATCCTCCTTGCATTACTTTTGTTGTTGGGAGCATGCAGTGGGGAAGAAAGTAAGAACGGACTTCCGCAGGAGAATCTTCCTATCGGCTTTTCTGGAGTTATTACAATGACGAGGGGAACCGGGAAATTTGCCACTGCCGGTGAACTTAAGAATGTGGGAGTGTTTGCATATTTTACACATGGAAAATTCAACGAGAATACTGCCATACCGAATTTTATGTATAACCAGCTTGTGGAAAAACAACTGGATGAGGGAACATGGTCTTATAGTCCGGTCAAGTTCTGGCCGGACAATTCCACCACGGATAAAATCAGTTTCTTTGCTTATGCCCCTTACGTGAATGAAGTGGAAAATGGTTACCTCTCTTTTCAGAATGAAGGAACGGCAAGCGGATTTCCGGTGTTGGGGTATACCGTTCCGATAGCTGTAAATAATCAGATAGATTTTCTTGCCGCAACTCCGGTAATGAATCAAAGCAATGGTAATGTAACTTTCAAACTGCACCATACACTGACCAAGGTCAATGTCTATATAAAAAGTAATGATAATACGGAGGGAAAGTCAGTAACTTCCTTCTCGATTACGGGAATGAAGAGTGGATTGCTTACCTATTATAATCCTACAGCAGATAGTGACATAGGCTGGAAGTGGACATATCCATCGGCTGATGAAAAGGAAAACTTTACCACCGGTATAATAAGTTTTCCGGTACCGGATACAATTATAGAAGAAAAGAAACTGCTTGCAACCTTCTTTCTGCTTCCTGCCGGGGCAGGAAGTAAGTTCAATATTTCTTATCAATATACGGCCAAAGATAGTAATAATGCTCTTGTTGTTCAAACTGTCAGTATGGAAAACCAGTCTTTGCCTCTGACTGATAATTGGGCTTCGGGAAGGGCCGTCAGCTATACTATAGGTATAGCACGAAAGGCAATTACTGTGATACCGGAGAACGGTCCCGTATCATGGGAAGAGAATGCTGAAACCGAGACAGTTATTGGAACGGAAGCAAAACAAGAGACTGATTGACCTGACGGGGTAATTCTGGACTTCGCAAAAAGATGCCAATCTGTTTAAAGTAAGATAATATGAAAAGATATATGAAATTTTTCACTGGAATAGTATTTGGGGGCATCCTTTTTAGTGTGTAGTGCATGCACTGACGAATACGAAGCAAACAATGGAGGTATGAAGGAGTGCTGTGAGGGAGTACCCTTTACAGTCCGGGCTATAGTCGCTGATTTTGAAGAGCTCTCCAATGCAGGAAAGTCCTCTACACGTACCTCTGTAAGGGACGAACATTTTAAAATGGAGTTTGTCGATGGTGATTCGATTGGTGTTTTTGCCATAAAGGACGGTGCTATAATGGATAATATTGATAATGCCAAATTGGTTTACAATATGTCAAGCGGCAGTTGGAATCCGGTGGGAAATGGTACACTTTATTGGTATGATGGAGTGAGTTATGTCGCTTACTATCCATATAGGAAGAATATCACAATAGATCTCTCAAAAGGTATGGACGGAGCCATTGCTTCACTGACCGGGAATGAAAAACTGCAACCTGCGAAGGACCAGTCCACAACAGAAAAGCATATTGCCAGCGATTTGTTGGTTGCCACCGGCGTACCTGCTATTGACAATTCTTCCGGAATAATCCTAAACTTGCTGTTTAAACACCAGTTTGCATTGCTTGTGTTGCAACCGCAAGTATACGTAGGTTGTTTTGCACCAGAAAAAGCAGGCTTTGTTTACCATAGGGAATCGAGGGTTTTAGGAACAGACTCGGCGGCTATTAATGTGAGTCTGAACGGTATTACTCCATATCAGATAGATTCTTTGAAATATTGTGCCATTGTTCTGCCGCAAGCAAATGCACGGGTTACCGGAAACTATATGACTACCGATGGCAGAGATGATACGAATATAAAGATAAATTATTCGGGCAGCTCCATCAGTTTTACTTCTGGAAAATGCTATACCTTGAAGGTTATTAGTCCCGTACCCGGTAAAGGAAGTATAGAAAGAAAGCTTTATCCCGGGGATTTTGTCTTTCAGAACGAAATCGATAAAAGAATAGAGGTACATCCCGGAAACGGGAAGTTGGAAGAAGATGGGAAAATCTATGATTATGAAAATGCTATCGGAATGGTAATTACTTGCGATCCGGAAAGGATGACAGACGAGAGGTGTAATAAAAAAGGATGGAATCATGCCTATGTGATGATGTTGGATAGTTTGAAAGAAGGGAATTGGGGACCGATGGATTTAATCGAAGTGGATATTGATACAATATCAATAGCTGATGTGAAGTCAAAGCATGATTTTAGCAGAATTAAGAATAACATGAACGGGTACTCTGAAACTTTACAAATGCTGGCAAATCATGAGGGTGATGCATCTTTTGTAAGCGACTGTCGTGCTTTTTATCTGGTGAAAACTTACAATAACAGCAATAAGGTGCCGGATGGGATCGAACGTAGTCCGTGGTTTCTGCCAAGCATAGGGCAATGGTTTGATGTATTGGTGAACATTTGTGGAAAATCTCCGGAAAACTTTCGGCACAATACCGGTAATGGTTTACAAGATGAAAAGTGGGGACTGGAAACGTTGGACAAGTTAAAAGGACAGTTATCCAAAGTTGGTAAATCGCTACCGCAGTTTAACGTGAATCACAGACTTGGTTTCAGTTGCAGTTCTCAATATGATAAAGATAGAAACTGGATGCTTCTCTGGCATATCGATGATCCCTTATACAAATGGGAAAGGGTTTGTTTACAAGGATATAATAAGACTTCTGTATGGCATGTCCGGCCGTTTTTTGCTTTTTAATCATTCCTTGATTAAAAACAGTTCTAATCCAAGTTTGAATTCATTATGAAAAAGTCCGGATAGCGCATTGATATTTTATGTAATTTCGTTTGTGTTCTCGAAATAGTGGAGTATCTTTGTTTTCATTTAAATATATTATGATTATGAAACTGAATACTTATCGCTTGTCTTCTTTGGAAGACCCTACTGATGAACAACTGCATGCTTTGATGGAACAAGTGGCTGTTGCGGCCCGTGAAAGTTCTCGCAAGGCAAAAAGAGAATTGGAGCGGAGAATGCAAGAGGTGAGAGAAAAATTGAAAGCATATAGAGCTAAAAATGTAAGTGATATATCCATGTGATGAACGAAAAAAATCCGACACTTTGTATAGTAGCTGGTCCGAATGGTTCGGGTAAAACTTCTACGACAGTGCAACTGCTTCATAATGAATGGGCAGAAAATAGCCTTTACATTAATCCTGATAATATAGCGCAAGAACAATATGGTGATTGGAATTCTCCCGTTGCAGTATTGAAGGCAGCAGAATTGGCGACTAAAATGCGTTATGAGTGTTTAAGGAAAAGGCAAGATTTTGTATTTGAAACAGTCTTTTCCTCAGACGAAAAACTTGCATTTGTTGAAGAAGCAAAAAAAGCAGGATTTTTTATTCGCATTTTTTTTGTCTGTACAAATAATCCTGAGATAAATGTACGGCGTATTACACAGCGCTATTTGAATGGAGGGCATGAAGTTCCCATTTCCAAAATTATTTCCCGTTATTATAAATCGTTATTGAATATAGGCAAAGCAATATCCTTGGTTGATAGGGTATATGTCTACGATAATTCAATAGAAAATCAAATTCCTCGATTATTGTTCCGCACTGTAAACGGGACCCTCTTCAAACAATATGTAGAGGAAATCCCGCAGTGGGCACAGTTCCTTATCAAATAGAGAATGAAAAGAGTCTATACCAAAACTGGAGACAAAGGAACAACAGGTATTCATGGTGGCATGCGCGTGCCGAAAGACGATATCCGTATCGAGGCAAACGGATGTCTTGATGAATTGAATGCCGTGATTGGTATCGTGCGCTCCATGCTGGCGGCAGAAGATGGATGGCAGGAGTTGCTGCATGCTGTCCAGCGGGAACTGATGGTGGTGATGAGCCATGTGGCCACTCCCTCGGGAGTGGTGAACCCTAATCCGCTTTCTGCCGCAGAGCTCACGCTGCGCTGTGAGCAGGAGATGGATGCCATGACCGTCCTGCTGATGACGGACAACGGCTACTTCCTTTTGCCTGGTGGCACTCCCATATCAGCCCAACTGCAGTTTGCCCGTACCGTGGCCCGCCGTGCCGAACGCCGTTTGTGGACACTCCATCGCCAAGACCCTGTGAACGAGGATATTCTGCGCTTCATCAACCGCCTTTCGGACTTGTTCTTCGTCATGGCCCGCATGGAGATGCAGCGGCAGGACTGGCCGGAGGAGAAATGGCAAGAGTTTGCCTACAAAAGGAAAAGACAGTAAGCACTTATCGCTAACCGCCGGGAAGCTGTTTTCAGCATAGGGGTTCTATTTGCTGTCCGAGCCTTAAATCATACAGACATGCCCGTACTTCCGCTTCGCTGCCGATATGCTTTCCTGCATCGTCGGACAGCTTCACGCATTCGCGCCATTCCTGGTTGACGTTCATCTTGCATTGCGTCAGTTTCATTACGATGTTGGAGGGCTTGAATCCGGTATCATTCGTCAGATTGGTGCCGATGCCGAAGGAGCAGCGGATTTTGCCCCTGCAATGCTCCTGGATGTCGAGTGCCTTGCCAAAATCGAGCGCATTGCTGAAGACGATGGTTTTAGTGGTAGGGTCGATGCCCAGTTCGCGGTAGCGGGCAACGAGCTTGTCGGTGAAATCGAATTCATCGCCGGAGTCGCAGCGTACACCGTCGAATAGTTTGGCCTGCTTGCGGCTCAGGTTACTTAAGAAAATGCCGGAGGTATAGGTATCGGACAGTGCGATGCCCAAGTCACCGTCGTACACGTTCACCCAGTTTTCCAAGGCCATGTAGTTGGCGTGTTTGTAGCCGAACTGTGCGCCGTGGAACATGAACCATTCATGCGGATGCGTCCCCATAGGCTTCATGCCGTATTTCATGGCGAAGTGGCAGTTGGAAGTCCCGGTACAGTATTCGGCGGCTTCCTTCAGACGGTCTATGACTTTGTCCTGTACCTCGAACGAGAAGCGTCTCCGGGTGCCGAACTCCGAAAAATACAGCTGGTGTCGGTTGGAGAGTGCCACCTTTTCGGACAGTTTGCAGAGTATGCCGTCCATGTCGGCCACGTTTCCCAAAGAACGGTTCTTTATTTCGGATACGATAGAAAGCAGGGGGACTTCGTAAAGGGTGGCCTTGTACAGATAGTCCGTGATTTCAATGTTCAGGTGCCGGTCCTCGTCCAGATGGATGCTTACCTTCTCCGGCTGGAAGCGGAAGGAGGAGAGCCACTCCCAATAGACCCTCGGCAGGAAACGGCAGTGGCGGGTCATGTATTCCAGCTCTTCGGCAGTAAGTACGGTCTGTGCCAGGCTGTCCACCGCCTCTTGCAGTTCCTTCAGAAACGTGTCCGTATAGGCGGTGTCGTCTCTGTCCTTGAAGCTGAAAGTGCCCATGGCATAGGGAAACAATTTGATGTAGGCATACGAGGTGGTGAATTTGTAAAGGTCTGTATCGAGTATGGTATGAATCATGGCAAAATATTCTTTAGTTATGATGTTCGATTTTGGGGATGAAGATAGTGAAAATTTCTTATTTGACCAGTCCTTATCTGTTAACGACGGCATATTCCTATTAAACCATGTTATAAATAAGGCTGTTATGAGCAGAAATTTTGGAGAATTCGGAGGAGTCCGTATATTTGCAATGTGTTTTTCATAGTATTAGATTTAAGGTTAACAAAAGATTGGCTGTCTGGGATAGATAGCCTTTTTTTTATGCCTTCACTTTTCCGTAGAAGTGGCGTGTAGTGCAGAGCGCCCAGGTTCCATAGACCAATACTTGTATCCACATCGTCAGCATCTGCGGCCATACGTCGGCCAGCGTTCCACCCATTGAATTCAGTTTTACAAAAGCAAGTACGGCAGGACCTGCCGGAAACAGATAGTGGGCTGTCTGCCAATACCACGGCATCAGCTCCAGCGGATAGGACACGCCCGAAAGGAAGATATAGCCCACAGAGAAGAAGGCTATCATCAGCAACGGCGCTTCGGAGTCTGTAAACCAGCGGGAGACGGCTAGGGCAAGGAAACTCGTGCCCAGCAGGAAGGGTATCATCATTGTGACGATGTCTCCTCCGCTGCCGATGTGTGGGATGCTGAACAGGTGCGGCAACAGTCCCAGCAGGAATAGGGAAAACACCACGTAGAGCATGAAGTATACGAAGGTCCTGCCTCCGACAATCCGTAATGTATCCTTCAATGAGTCGGCACGCATCAGCCGTATTCCTTTTCTTCGGGCTTCCGCTTCCTCGCCCGTCAGCATGGCAATCACCATCAGCATCGTCTGGAAGATGATGACAATTAGGACGGCGGGAATCAGATAGGAACCGTAGCCCTCTGTATAGTTGTAGAGCGCCGTGCCGGACACGCTGACGGGAGCGGACGAAGCCACTGCCAGCAGTCCTTGCGGAGGTAGGAATACGGTGCCCTCCATGCGGTGGGCATCGTTCACGGCAAGCATGACGCGCGCACTGGATTCTTGCAGTCCTTTGAAGTTGAGGAAAGCGTCCGTGGCGGCATAGAGTACGAAGACCGAAGTCTCGCCCCGTGCCACACGTGCCTCGAAGTCGGCAGGCAGGTAAAGGATGCCTGCCACGTCGCCCTGCTTCATCCATTGGCGGGCTTCGAGGATGTTGGGTGTCTGGCCGTAGACGGCGGTCTGGGGAGTGGCGTCGAGCAGTCGGATGTATTCGCGGCTGAGGGCGGAGTGGGAGAGGTCTACCACTGCGACGGGAGCCTTGCGCACCAGGTTGGGGGCGTACATGTAGTTGTAGAGCAGTCCGTAGAGGAAGATACCGCCTGCCAGCACGAGCAGGATGGTGGGATTGGTGGCGATGGCATGCCACTCGTGGCGGATGACGGAAGCTGTTGACAATGCGGTAGGTGGGCAAGGTGATGGGGAGGCGGAGATTGCTTCTTCCCTTATCTCTTTTTTTATCCACCATTTCAGCAATGGCAGTATCAGCAGTGCTGCCAATAGGAAGATGAAGAGTGTAGCTACCGACTGCCAGAAGTAGGCAAACCCTGCATCGAAGTAAATCATGGCTTGTGCCGCCTCCGTGAAGTGCCGCACGGGGAAGAGGTAGGAGGCCGCATGCACGGGCGCATACATGGCTGTAACGGGAAACGTGACTCCGGACAGCGTAGCCCCCAACGACCCCACCATGGATACTACACTGATGATATAGGCAATCTTGGGAAAGACAGAATAGATAAAGACCGCCAATGCCTGGGTAGCGATGATGAAGAGCACGGTCACTGCATTCATCAGCCACAGACTGCCAGCGAAGGGGATATGTAGCGGGCCGAACAGTACATAGTTTGCCAGGATACCGATGGACGAGAAGATGAGGGTATAGGGCAGCAGTTTCCCTGCTACGGCAGTGAGGATATTGCCTCGTGCCATCTCCAGCCATTCGCCGGCGCTGCCGAATTTCAGTTCGCTGCCTATGGAGTAGACGGTGGTGAGCAGGATGAGTATCTGGAACAGTACGAAAAAGAAAGGCTGGCTCAGGTAGATGGAGTAGTCCATGTCCGGGTTGTAGAGGGGATGGGTACTGGCTTCTACGGGGAGCAGAAAGGTCTGTATCTGTTCTCCGCTTACTCCCAGTGCTTCGGCCTGCATCACGATGGGCGAGAGCGCCACGGGGGCAAGCGTATTCTCGAACGCCGCCATCAGCTCGCTACCTACCGAGAGGAGGGCATAGTGGTAATAATAGGTGAGCGTTGCGCCAGTTCCCGTCACCGCCTTCTGTTCGAAGCGGGGCGGGATGACGAGGTAGCCGTATATGTCCTTCTGTTGCAATGCCCGGCGGGCGTCGGCTTCGTCGGTGAAGTGCTCCGTCACACGGAAGGTGGGGGCGGCAGAGATGCGTCGGGAGATATTGCGCGAAGTGGCAGTGTTGTCCAGGTCGACGATACCCACGGGAATGTTCTCCATCTGTCCGTTTCCAAAGATGGTGGCCATGAAGAACAGACAGAGTAAGGGTAGCACGACGCAGACGCCGAGGTATAGACGGCGGGAGGTCATGCGGTGCCATTCGCGACGGATAACCATGCGAAGCGCTTTCATTGCGCAGCCAAATTCTTTATCTTTCATTTTTCATTCTTCATTTTTAAAAGTACGGACATCCCCGGTCTCAATCCCTCTACCTGCTGTGTGGGACGTGCGTGTATCTCGAACGTCTGCATGTCATAGCTGCCCGTCTGTTTGGTGGATTTCCAGGTGGCGAAGCTGCCCAGCGGACTGATGTAATAGATGCGGAATTCAATGTCCTTGCCGTCGATGGCGGGGACATCGGCACGGAAAGTGCCTCCCATCTTGAACTGCGGCATCAGGTCCTCGCGTATGTTCAGTACCACGTGTGCATCGTCCATCACGACAAGGCTCATGATGGGAGTGCCGGGGGCCACCAGCTCTCCGCGTTTGGGGAAGATGGTGGCTATCTGGCCGTCTTCGGGAGCAGTCAGGCGGGAGTCGACGAGGAGGGAGGAGACTTCATCGACGGTGCTTCGCGCCGCTTCCACCAGGCTGCGGGCCGAGGCGCGGTCCTCGCTCTGCGCTCCGTCTACGGCCATCTGGTATTGCTCGTAGGCGGCACGTTCGGCGGCTTGGGCGGCTTTGTACATGGCTTCCACCTCGTCACGCCGCTGGGAGGTGACGACACTGTCCTTATAAAGCGTTACAATGCGCTGGTAAGTGGTCTTGGCGAGGGCAAGGTCGCTCTGCGTCTTGTTCCAGAGTTGCCGGGCGGTGGCCACAATCTGGCGGCGGGTACCGGCGTCTATCTTCTTGTTCTGCTCCTGGGCCACCTGCTCCAGGGCATTCACCTGGCGGTATTTGGCTTCGATGGTGGGGCTGTTGATGACGACAAGCGTATCGCCTGCCTTCACCCAGTCGCCCTCTTGTACGAGGAAGGAGTCCACACGTCCGGGTAGCTTTCCGCTGATACGTATTTCCGTTGCTTCCACTTGTCCTTGCAGGACCAGGGGCTGCCGGCTCATGAGTAACATGCCGGCAAGTGAAATGATGACCGTTGCAGCCAGGATAATGACGAATGCAATGCTGATGCTTTTATTATTGATTTTCATAAAGGGTAGGTTTTAATAAGTTGTCTCGAAATATTTCTCGAACCGTTCCGGCGTTCCGCAGATAGCCAGCAGGTTTATCAGTGCCACATCATATTCGTAGTAGGCTGCCAGACGCGCCACGCGGATGGTTGCCAGCATTGTTTCCGCATCTACGACCTCGGTACTGGTTGCCATGCCTTCGGCAAAGGATTTCTTGCGGATTCGCACCAGCTCTTCGCTCAGCTCGATGGTGGTATTCAGGGCGCGTACGTTGTCTTGTGCCTTTTGCAGTTGGGTGTATAGCTTGTCGATGCCTACGCTCAGGTCTTCTTTGGCTTTTTCTTGTCCCAAGGCGAGGGTTTGCTGGGCTATCTTCGACTGGCGGATGCGCTTCTCACGCGCCAGTCCGTCGAACAGGTTCCAGGTGAAGCCCACACCTACGATGGTGCGGGGGACAAGATTGCTTTGTATGCCGTGGGCATAGAGGGTCTGCTTGCCGAATACGGCGATGTCCGGCAGGTAGCCGCTCTGGTCGATGCGGAGCTGCTGGCGGGCAATCTGTGACTGCAGTTGCAGTTGGTTCACGGTGTAGTTCTCCACCCGCATGGCTTGCAGGAACTCCTCTTTGGCGGGCAGTTGGTCGTTGATGAAAAGCTCCGAAGTAGGATGGATGCTGCATGTGTCTTGCAGGTTGAGCAGGGTGCGCAGGGCACTTTGTACGACGGAGGCCTCCTTCCGGGCAGCCTCCAGTGAACGGGCAGCTTCATCCATATTCACTTGGGCAAAGAGCCGGCCTGCCTTGTCTATCATGCCGGCAGCTTCCAGTTTAAGGGCATTCTGGTAATGGCGTTGCAGGCTGTTGTAAGTCTCCTGCCGCACGCGTACTACCTCTTGCGCAAGTTTCAGCCCGAAGTAGCTTTCTGCCAGCAGGGTGCGTTGCGTGGCATCGGTCTGTCCCCGGTTTTCGCGGGCGATGTCTATCATGGTGTTGCCTATCTTCGAGGCCCGGATGCGCTTGCCGCCGGAGAATACGACCCATTCGGCGGTCAGGCCGACGGAAGTCAGGTTGCGTGGAGCCAGTGGAAAGGCAAGGGTATGGGAGCCTATCTGGTCGAGTATGCTGCTGATGAATTGGTCGTCCGGCACGATGTTGTGCACAAAGTCCTTTGCCGGGTCGGTGAACTGGGAAAGGGGCTGTTTTACCTCTATCTTTTCGGAAAGATGCACGAACGTACCGGCACCTTGCAGGGAGGGGTACCAGAGGGCATTCAGTTTGTCACGTTCCGCACGGGCGGCTTCAATTCCCTTGTCAGCTATTTTCAGGCTGCGGTTGCCGTTTTGCATCTGCCTTAGGGCATCACCGAAGCTAAGGGGAAGGGAGGTTTGTGCAGCCACTTCACCGATGGCAAGCAGTACGCAGGCAGCAGCCGGAAAGAATCTCCGGCATAATAGATTATTCATAAGTTCGTTCGGTTTAGGGGTTCTTGTTTCTCTAAACAAGAGGAGGTGGGAATTGTTCAGTAGTCATCTTTTTGAATAGAACGTTACAAATATAACGAATAGTTTCCGAAGATATGGCTTATGAATGGGAGAGATATTCGGATTTGCACTATCTTTGCATTCGCTAAAATGGAATTTATGGAGAAACTTCATCCGATTATGTTTGCCGGGACGGGTAGTGATGTGGGAAAGAGCATCATTGCTGCCGCCTTCTGCCGTATCTTCAAGCAGGACGGCTATCAGCCCGCACCGTTCAAGGCACAGAATATGGCGCTCAATTCATTTGCCACTCCCGAAGGGCTGGAGATAGGCCGTGCCCAGGCTGTGCAAGCAGAAGCCGCCGGAGTGCCTTGCCACACGGACATGAATCCGCTGCTGCTGAAACCACAGTCGGACCATACCTCGCAGGTTGTTCTTAACGGGCGTCCTATCGGCAACCGCAATGCTTATGATTATTTCCGCAAGGAAGGACGCGACGAACTGCGCTGGGAGGTTTGTGCTGCCTACGACCGCCTTGCCGCCCGCTATAATCCCGTTGTGCTGGAAGGCGCGGGAAGCATCTCCGAAATCAATCTGCGGGATACCGACCTTGTCAATCTGCCGATGGCCCTGCATGCCGGAGCCGATGTAATTCTTGTGGGCGACATTGACCGTGGCGGTGTGTTTGCCAGCGTCTACGGTTCGCTGATGTTGCTTCGTCCCCATGAGCGGGAGCGAATTAAAGGAATTCTTATCAACAAGTTCCGGGGGGATATACGTCTCTTCGAGTCGGGCATTACGATGCTGGAGGAGCTTTGCGGCATTCCCGTTGTCGGGGTGGTGCCTTACTACCGTGATATCTACATTGAAGAAGAAGACTCCGTGGCGCTTGCCGCAAAGTCTGTCCGTGCCGAGAAGGGAAAGGTGAACATCGCCGTCATTCTGCTGCGCCACCTCAGTAACTTCACCGATTTTAATGTCCTGGAACGTGACCCGCGCGTACATCTCTTCTATACCAACAATGTGGATGAGCTGGCAAAGGCCGACGTCATCCTGCTGCCCGGCTCCAAGAGCACGCTTGATGACCTTTACGAATTGCGCCGTAACGGTGTGGCGGCTGCCATCATCCGTGCCCACCGTGAAGGTGCCACCGTGATGGGTATCTGCGGCGGCTATCAGATGATGGGGCAGGAGGTGCTCGACCCTGAGCATGTGGAGGGGGACATTGAACGCCTGCCCGGACTGGGGCTGTTGCCCATCAGTACCCGCATGTCGGGAGAGAAGGTGACCCGCCAGGTGAAGTTCGGTCTGTGCAATCCCCATTCTCCATCTTCCACTCTCCATTCTCCATTAATGCAGGGCTATGAAATCCATATGGGAGTGACCACCCCTGTGGAAGGTACTCCCGATTCTCCTTTGAATCTTCTGGAGAACGGCTCTACCGACGGTTACTACGTGGACTCCACCTGCATGGGGACCTATATTCATGGCATTCTCGACAATCCGGAATTCATAGATTTCCTGCTTGTGCCTTTTGCAGACAAACTGTCCGGGAATGCCGGCGCTTTCGATTACCATACATTCAAAGAAGAACAATACGATAGGCTTGCCGAGCACGTGCGCCGCCACGTCAACCTGCCGCTTATCTACCAAATATTGACAAAGAACCATGATTGAAGGACACGGAGACGATTCCTATAAATACAGCCGTCCCATTACGGCAAACTTCAGCTCGAACGTTTACAGCAGGGTAGACCTCTCTGCCTTGAAGGCGCATCTGTGTACCCGGATTGACGGCATCGGCAACTATCCCGAACCGGAGCCTTACACGCTTGAGGCCTGTCTTGCCCGCCACCACCGTCTTCCTGCCGAGGCAGTGTGCGTGACGAATGGAGCTACCGAAGCCATCTATCTTACCGCACAGACTTTCCGCGGGACAAACACCGCCATTGTGCAGCCCACTTTCAGTGAATATGCCGATGCCTGCCGCATGCACGGCCATCGGGTCACTTCCCTCTATTGGTTTCCTGCGGAGAGCGAGGGGTATCGCTTGCCGGAAGAGGTGCGCATGCTGTGGCTGTGCAATCCCAATAACCCTACCGGAACGGTCGTGGAGAAGGAATATCTGGCAACACTTATCAGTCATAATCCGCAGGTATGTTTCGTCATCGACCAGTCCTACGAATTTTTCACCTTGCGTCCGCTTTTCTCTGCTGCCGAGGCTGCGGAGTTTCCCAACGTCTTGCTGCTGCACTCCATGACCAAGCGTTATGCCGTTCCCGGTCTGCGACTGGGATATGTCACCGGCGCTCCCCACCTGCTGCACCGTCTGCGTACCAACCGTATGCCCTGGTCGGTCAACCAGCTTGCCATTGAGGCAGGGCTCCATCTGCTGGAACACGATGTTCCCAATCCGCTGGATGTGGCGTCTTACTTGCAAGAGGCTGCCCGCCTGCGCAGTGCGCTCGAGGCATTGGGAGGACTGGAGGTATGGGCCACCGAAACCCATTTCATGCTGGTGTGCCTCCGTATGGGTAGGGCTTCCGCCTTGAAAGACTATCTGGCAGGGGAGCATGGTATCTTGATTCGGGACGCCTCCAACTTCGACGGACTGAATGAACACTTCTTCCGCATAGCCGCCCAGAGCCGGGAGGAGAATGACAGGCTTGTAAAAGCAATAGGACAATGGCTTGAGGAGGAATAACCGATGGAAGAAGATGTGCTTATACTTTTGGGTGTCGCCTTCAACTTGAACCTGCCGCTTCTCACTGCCTGGCTGCTCGACCATTGGCTGGGCGACCCGGCGTGGCTACCCCATCCGGTGGTCGCTTTCGGCAAAGCCATCTCTTTCTGTGAGCACCGGTTGAACCGGGGCGATTCGCGTTTCCTGAAAGGTGCGTTTGTGGCGGTGTCTCTTGTCTTGGGGGTATATGTCATTACGCTTTTGTTGCTCCGCTTGGCGGCACTCTTTTCTCCGGGCATGCTTCTGACGGTGCAAATATTGCTGATATTCTATTGCTTGGCGGGCACTACGCTGGTTCGCGAGGTGCGTATGGTGTTCAAGGCGGTGGACCGTTCCTTGGAGGAAGGGAGGATGCAAGTGGCACGTATCGTAGGGCGTGATACGTCTGCACTCTCGGCGCAGGAGGTGAGAACCGCGGCATTGGAGACTTTGGCAGAGAATTTGAGCGATGGGGTGGTTGCTCCCTTGTTCTGGTATCTGCTGTTGGGAGTTCCGGGCATGCTTGCCTATAAGATGGTGAACACGCTGGATTCCATGGTCGGCTACAAGAATGAACGCTATCGTCGGTTCGGCTGTTTTGCTGCCCGTTTGGATGATGTTGCCAATTATATTCCTGCTCGTCTGACAGCCTTTCTGATGGTACTGGTTTCCGGTCGCCTTTCCTTGTTTGCTTTTGTGGGCAGATATGGCAGCCAGCATGCCAGTCCCAATTCCGGTTATCCGGAAGCCGCCCTTGCCGGTATTTTGAATTGCCGTTTCGGGGGTCCGCACAACTATTTCGGCGAGGAGGTATGGAAACCTTATATCGGTTCTAATGAACGGCCTCTGAAGACAGAAGATATGCGTGTGGCTGTCCGCATCAACCGGCGTGTGGAGTGGTGGATGGTGGTTGCCGTAATAGTGACATCGACCTTGGCTTCCTTTTGTTTTTAAAATGTTGTTATTTTAACTGATTCTTTGTCTGTTCCAAAAAGATATAATATCTTTGCAAGACCGCGTTGCATTAAAAATGTAACTTTTAAAGCAGACAAAGTCTTATAAATGAGGATAAAGCAACTATATATATTCCTTTTCTTTATTTGGTTCGGGAGCACAATAATTGCATCGACAACAGATAAAGCGGATTCTTGGACTAAAGAAAAGGAAAGTATAGTCCATGAGGTCATCTCCACTTTTCACAACAGCCTCGGTTTCGACTATCTGACCCGGGAGGAGTGTGACTCGCTGAATGCCGACGGCCTTTTGTCCCAATTGGATGAATCCCAGCGCTACTACACCTATTTCGAACTGGAAAGAATACTTATAAAATCCTCCCTTTTCCGTGGAGAAATCCGTATGGCTATTGCCCAGAGCGACCAGATGTACTCCAAAGCCCGCGCGCTTACCTACCCCTTCGGCAATGCCCTTGCGCTGAATGCCATGGGAGAGGTGTACAGCTATACCGGCAGGCTCCGGGAAGCCGGTGCCGCTTACGAAGAGTCCTTGAGACTGCTGGATGGGATGGACGGGGAGGATGTGCATATCCGTATGCTACTGGTGGAACTGATAGATTATAACCTGCGCATACGGAATGTAAACGGTGCCTCGCGTTATCTTGCACGTCTGAACTTCTATCCGGAAGACCGGCTTTCTCCGCTGGAGCTGGCCATGCGTCACATCTCCAATGCTTCCTGCCAATTATTCAAGGGTGACTTGAAAGCTGCCAGCCATTGTCTGGTACAGATAGGCCAGCTTGAAGCGCAACTGATTCCGGAGATACAGCAATACCTTCTGATTATAGATGCCCGTTATCTGGTGGCCACCGGAGAGCATGAGGCAGCCTTGACCGCCTACAATGATTTCCTTCAAACCGAATATGCCCGGATAAACCATAACATCTACAAGGAAGCTCTGCTCGAAAAAGCGGATTTACTGGTGAAGATGGGAAACAAGGAAGAAGCCTACGGACAGTACGGCAAGGTCTTTTCGTATATCAAGACTTCGTTCGAGAAGAACTATCCCAAGGAGATAGACCGGCTCTGTACCCGTTTCCAGGCCGACCAACTGGCCTACCAGAACGAACGCGACCGCATTGTATCCATGCGTTTCTATCTGGCAGGCATCATTGTGTCCGTACTGTTTCTGATATTCCTCCTGGTGCTGGGCTGGAAGAAGATATTCCGTTTGAAGCGTTCCCAGATGCGGCAGGAGGCGATGAAGGAGAAAGCGGTGCAAGCCATACAACGGAAGAATATGTTTCTTTCGAACATGAGCCATGAGGTACGTACGCCGCTGAATGCCATTGTCGGATTCTCGGCGGTACTGACGGATGAGGACGAGTCGTTCGATGACGAATCGCGCCGGGAATTCTCCGAAATTATCAAGGTGAATTCCTTTCAGTTGCTGAAACTTATCAATGACATTCTGGATTTCTCGGATTTCGAGAATGACAACATAACCTTCAACATCCGCACGCATGATGCCGTGAAGTTGTGTAATGAGGTCGTGGAGACCGTGATGGTCTCGCGCAAGCTGGAGGTTGAAATGCGTTTTGACACGGATTTGTCCGTCCTGATGCTGGATACGGACGATGCGCGTCTCCGCCAAGTCTTGATAAACCTGCTGGTGAATGCCGCCAAGTTTACGGAACAAGGCTCCATTGTGCTGGAACTGAAGATGGTTGATGCCGGTACGGCACTTTTCTCCGTGACGGATACCGGATGCGGCATTCCACCGGAGAAGCAGCACTTGATTTTTGAACGCTTTGAAAAGCTGAATGATTTTGTGCAGGGAAGCGGACTGGGCCTTTCCATCTGCCAACTGATTGTGAAATATATGAACGGCAAGCTGTGGGTGGACAGTGGGTACACCCGTGGCGCGCGTTTCTGTTTTACGCATCCTTTGAAGTATAATCCCGCATTACACGGAGGAACGGCGCAATGAAACGAATACTGATTCTCATCCATGTTTTGTTTTGCGGATATATCTGTCCGCTGCTGGCAGAAGACACGGGGGCTGTCCGGTATCAGGACAGCATCCTGAAGGTTGCCGATACCCTGCCGGCCACCCTTGTCCGGCTGACGTATCTCCGTGACATGGCCTACAAGCACCAGTATGCTCCCTATAACATGACTTTTTCCACCCGTTTGTACGAGGAGGCGCGGCGGCAGAAGAACGCTTTCTATGAGAATATGGGCGCTTACTATCTGGCGGCATGTTATGACAAGAAACACGACCCGGACAGTCTGTCGTATTGGGTGGATGTGCTGAAGGATTTTGTCTCCCAGGTAGGCACTTACGATTATTATCTGGAGCAGAAGGCTGCCATCAGCCGCGCCCTGGCTTCCAAGAGACAGATAGAGAAAGCGGTGTATGTGGCTAAGGAGACGTTGGAGGAATCAAAACTCCGCCATAGCAATAACGGGATGATAGCGGCGTATAACAGTCTGGGGTGTGCCTACGGAGTGTCCAGCCGCCCGAATGAGGCACTGGACGCTTTCTTGGAGGCTTACCGGAATTTCTCTCCCCAGACAAAGACCAGCCTGAAAGTGGATATACTGTCGCGTATTGCCCAGGTATACGGCAATGGCGGTAAAGACAGCCTGAAGCTGCCCTATTTGCATGAAATGGACATGACGTTGCAGACGGTTATTTCCAAAGAACCCGAGACACGGAAGAACTGGAGCAATTTCGAGATTGACTGCGAAGTGAAGTATATCCTGCACTACATGAACCAGAAGAACTTTACAGTGGCGCACGAGCATATCGAGAAAGTAAAGAAACTGCTTGAACCGCATGTAGATCCCGTCTTCTGGCTGAATGTCCAGTTGATACAGCTTCAATACTATGCCAAGACCGATGAGTATGACAAAAGCATCGCATTGATAGACGAGGTGACCCCTACGGTACTGAACAACTACGTCTCCACCTTTGCCACTTTGATAAACTACAAGGCGAGTACGCAATATGACAAGGGGGACATTGACGGGGCCATCGAGACCCGGCGCTACCTCATACGCAAGCAGGATTCGCTGAACAACGCCTTCTCGGCCAACCAGTTGAAGCAGGTGAAGGAGATTTACCACATTGACGAGCTGTTGTTGGAGAAGCAGAAGATTCAGGACATGAATTACCGTATAGGATTTATATTCCTGGGCGTCTGCCTGCTGCTGATGCTGCTTTTCTACTTGTATACGCGCTATGTCTCCGGAAAGATTGCTGTCGTAGAGAAGAAGACGGCTGAAGCCGCTTTGCAGGCAGAGACGGACAACATCGCGAAGGAACGTCTGAAATCGGAAATCAGCCATGATATACGTACTCCGCTGAATGTGGTGGTGGGCTTTGCCGAATTGCTGACCGGGAAAGAGGAGCTGGATAAAGAGACTAAGAGGGAGTACGGACAGATGATTCAGACCAATGCGGAAAGTCTGCTGAATTATGTCAACAGCATTCTGGAGTTGTCCCGCCTGGAGTCCGGCAAGATTCAGTATGAGGACGAGGAGTGTGACATTATTCAGTTGTGCAGTGAGGTGCTGGATAAAGTGAACGGCCGTGAGGAGAGCACTGTGTCTGTCAGCCTGCAGACCGACCTCAAGGAACAGTTTGCGAGGACGGACCGGAGGTGGTTCGATACATTGCTTGTCAGCATGCTGACTCCGTCAGAGAATGACACTGCCCGTTATGAGGCGATTATCCGCATCAGACGCGACCGGAGTAAACCGCTCCTTTATTTCGACGTGGTCAACGCCCCGTTTGCAAAGGTACATTTTGAGAATAAAACGAGCTTGATTCGCCATGAAATCAATGCCCATTTTATTCATTATTTTGGAGGTATCTACAAGGTGCAAACCGAAGCGGAGGAAGGCCCTACTATTTCGTTCACTATTCCTTGTCGAGATTGATGCGGACGATGCCGCCGTAGGGCGTCAATGCGTCGAAGGCTTCTTCGGCTTTAAGGATTCCGGCATAGAGTTGTGCGCAGATTAATACGCCTCCGTGTGCGAAGATGGCAACGCGTGTATAGGGCTTCTTCTTTAATTCGTCCAAAAACTGGCTGACACGCCGGTATTGCATAGTAAAAGATTCTCCACCGGTAGCTGCCACGTTTATGTAGTCGGCATACCATTCCTGCAGGCGTGGGTCCTCATTCTGCTCGAACGGCTTCATCTCCCAGTCGCCAAAATTGATTTCCATAATCCGTTTGTCCCGTTCTGCATCGGGATAGCCGCAATAGGTGGCGAGGCGCACGCAGCGGGTTAGGGGACTGGTGTAGACGTGATCGAACGGAAGGTATGTCTTCAGGTTTTCTGCTGTTACGGCGGCTTCCGCTTCAAACGTAGGTTTCAGGGGAACATCGGTCTGTCCGTAGCATACGCCCGGAGGGACATCTACCGAAGTGTGTCGAATGAGTATTACTTCCATCTTTAATTTTCAGTTGTTAATTTATAATTAGAATAAGGCTTCCCAAGTAGAAGGACAGTTCGCAAAGCAGGAAAGTGGCCCCGCAGCAGTCCCCCGTATATCCTTGTAGGCGCCGCTTCATCAATCGGTACAGCAGGAAGAAGGTGAGCAGTGGGAAGAGGGTGGCAATCCACAGCTTTATAGGCAGCAGCAGTACGAAAGGAAGCAGGCCGCAAAGAAATCCAGCCAGTAACTCGTGTCGGCTCATGCGGTTGTAGACGGTTTTGCTTTTGCTGTCTTCCTCTTTCCGGGCATAGGGCAGGTAGTTGACAATCTGGGAGGCACAGAACTTGGACCAGCAGTCACCGCTGAGCACAAGGATGCAGAGAAGTCCCAGTGGCAGGTGATGAAGTTGGAGCAACAGCAGGAAATAGCATATCAATCCGATGACACCGTAGCTTCCGATGTGGGAATCCTTCATGATGGCAAGAGTCCGTTCGCGGGTGGTGCCGCCGCCAAAGCCGTCAAGGAAGTCCGCCAGCCCGTCTTCGTGCAGGCAACCGGTGACAAGCAGGCGTGCGATGAGGGCAAGAATCCATGCCAATGACACCGGCATAATCTGTCCGGCAAGCCACAGCACTGCTGCCATCACGCCTCCCGTCAGCCAGCCTACGAGCGGCCAATAGGGAACCACATGCTTGAAACACTCTGCCGGTACTTCCTTGATTTTCCAGAAGGGCAGTCGGGTGAGCATGATGAATGCTGCTAAGATATTATTCATGTTAAAAGTATTTGGTGATGGAGGCATGTGCAAAGTTATCCATTTCATTGAGCATCCGCACGGCCGAGTCGACAATGGGGTATGCACAGATGGCCCCCGTTCCTTCTCCCAAACGCAGTCCCAGGTTCAGCAACGGACGGGCATGCAGGGTGTCGAGTACCAGTTTGTGGCCTGACTCGTCTCCGCAGTGTCCGAAGATGGCGTAATCCGTCACTTCCGGGTAGAGCCTGGCGGCGGCAAGCAGGCAGTTGGTCATGATGAATCCGTCAACAAGGATAATCATCCTCAGCTCGGCAGCTTGCAGCATGGCGCCTATGGCCATTACCATTTCCAGTCCGCCAAAGTAGCGGATGATGTCTCGGGGAGAACCGTCGCCCTTGTAGTTCTCCATAGACTGCTTCAACACTTCGTATTTGTGGCGGATGCCCGCGCTGTCGAGTCCGCTGCCTGCGCCGACACATTGTTCCAGAGGAATACCGGTGAAGCAGGTCATCCACAGGGAGGATGAAGAGGTGTTTCCGATACCCATTTCACCGAAGCTGAGGACATTACTGCCTTCTTCATGGCATTGGCGCACCACCTCGGCACCCCGTTCCAGGCACATCTCCATTTCCTCTTCCGTCATGGCTGCCTCGTGCAGATAACTCCGGGTGCTTTTGCGCACTTTCATATTGATGATGCCTTTCTCGTAGGGGAGGTCGTAGTCTACTCCTGCATCTACAATCTTCAGGGTAAAGCCGTGCTGCCGGCAGAGGAAATTGACACCTGCCCCTCCATGAAGGAAGTTGCTGATTTGCTGCCAGGTGATTTCCTTTGGAGACAGACTGACACCTTCTTCTACAATGCCGTGGTCGGCGGCGAAGATAATGTTTTGCGGATGTTTCAAGGCAGGGGATAATGTCTGTTGTATGAGTCCGATTTGGAGTGCCAGTTCTTCTAAAATGCCCAATGAGCCTTTGGGTTTGGTCAGGTTGTTGATTTTGTCAATCAATGCGGGACGGATTGACTCGTCCGGACGGGTGATATGAAATGTTTTCATCAGTCTGTTGAATTTTAATTGTTTGTTGTTTTATGAATGAGTGTTTTTTACGGTAAGTGGGATGCCGGATACCATCAGTATCACTTCGTCGGCACGGGCGGCTACATATTGGTTCATCCAGCCTTGCATGTCCGTGAACTTTCGTTGCAGTTCGTTCTCGGAAGTTCCTCCCATACCTATTTCATTGGTTACAAAGATGAAGGTTGCGTCTTGTGCCGTGAAGCGGTCGAACTCTGCCTTTACTGCGGCAAGTGCCCGGTCGGTATCTGAATGCAGGTCGAAGAAAAAGTTGGTACACCATAAGGTGATGCAGTCTATCAGGACGACCCGCCCCTCCAGCCGGTGGCGGCTAAGTTCTTTCTCCTCTTCGATGTTTGTCCATTCCGGCCCTCGGCGTTCCTGATGCCGGACTACCCTCTGGCGGAATTCTTCGTCCCAAATGCGTGCTGTGGCAAGATAAACAGGAGTGGGAGAGAGCTCGAGTGCCAGCTTTTCCGCATAGGTGCTTTTGCCGGAACGTGCTCCTCCGGTGATGAGTATGATTCGTTTCATTGGTATTTAGTCTGTATTTTGAAAGAATATCTTTGTTTTCCCGAGCAAAAATAGGAAATATTTGACGAAACGTTTGTTTTTTTAGGAAGGAATTTATTAACTTTGCCACCGTTTTTAAGGCATGACCTTGGAAATGTTTATGCGGCAGTAGCTCAGTTGGTAGAGCATCAGCTTCCCAAGCTGAGGGTCACGAGTTCGAGTCTCGCTTGCCGCTCTTTATAAAAGGCTGAATACTTAGTTATTCAGTCTTTTTCTTTTTTAAGAACATTCATTCTCAGGTATTAATAATTCTTCTAAACTATTTTTTAAGCTGCACTTATATTGTTTTTCCCCTTTTTCTGTTTTTCTTATTGTTTGTTCGCATATGTAATATAGCCGAAATATATATTACATCGTGAATAGTAAATTTGCAAAAATGCAACACTTTAAAAGTTAATAAATATAAAAGAAGTGATAATATATTCTTTATATGTTGCTTTTATTAAAAATTATCCATTTATTTGTCTGACAAATAATACTAATAGGACTAATAATAACACGATTTAATATATGGAAAACTTAAAAATTGATGGGCAGTCGATTACTTTGGTAGACCAAGTGGAAGACAAGTTATTGAATTATTTCAGAAGTCAGGACTTGAAAGTGGGTGATTCTATCCCTAACGAAATTGAGTTGTCGTCAGCGTTGGGGGTAGCTCGTAGTGTTCTTCGGGAAGCTCTTAGCCGTCTGAAAATGATGGGAATGATTGAAAGCCGTACACGTCGTGGAATGATATTAACTGAGCCTTTCATCTTAGGGGGAATGAAGAGAGTGGTTGATCCCCGTATTATGAGCCAGGAATCACTTCTCGATCTTTTGGGATTTAGGGTTGCCTTGGAGATAGGAATCAGTAGTGACATATTTCATAATATTAAAGAGCAGGATATTATGGAACTGGAAGAGATTGTTAATGCAGGCGTTGCATTGGGGAACAACGAATATGCCAATCTCAGCGAATATACTTTCCATTCAAAACTATACGAAATAACGGGGAATAAGACGATTGTACAGTTCCAAAGCATCATTCATCCGGTTATGAACTTTGTAAAAACCAATTTGAGGGAACGGGTGGAAGCTATAAATATAGAACTGGAGAAAAAGGGAAAGATTGTAACTCACACCGATTTATTGAACTTTATCAAGAATAAGGATGAAATGGGCTACAGAAATGCTATCGAGCAACACTTTTATGTCTATAAGAAGCTGATTTATGATAGGGCAGTGTTAGGAGAACAGAATAAGGGTCAATCACAATAAAAATATGACAAATGACACGGATTGTAAATAATTGTGTTGCATTGGTATGCCTTTGTTTGTTTTGGGGGCAAAGCCTAAGAGCTGCAGATGCTTCTCATTCTGAGCAGATAAAGTGGGGCAACGAGAGTGTTTTTAATGAGGAACACAACACTTTGGGACTCTTTTCCGGAGTACTTGGCGGACAAATTGTCTTGGCAGGCGGCACTTCCGACGATTATAGCCGATGGGGAAGAAATGCGGTATGCCTTTCTGAAAATGCCGGATTCGCTTTGTATGAAGATGTGTTGTCCAAGCCGTTGGCTTATGGCGCTTCCATAACACTCTCTGACGGTATCTTGTGTATTGGAGGGCGTGATTCTTCCCAATGCTACGAAGATGTATTTTTTGTCACAATGCAGCAGGGCAAACTGAATGTTTCGGAAGATTGGCCGCCACTTCCTTTTCCGTTGTCTAACGCGGCAGGAGCACTACTGGACAATAAGGTATATTTGTTTGGAGGCAGGAAGTCGGTAAGTCCGTCTAGGTTATCGGATTCTTTTTTTGTGCTGGACTTGTCGAACAAGTCCAGAGGATGGAAAGAACTACCGGGCTATCCGGGATGCGTCCGGGAAGATGCAATTCTCGTGGTACAGAACAACGGCGTTTCCCCTTGTCTGTATTTATTGGGTGGACAGACGGAAACGGAAGAAGGGTTGTCTTCTTGCTTGACTGATGGATATGTCTATAACCCCCAATTGGGTAAATGGAGTTCATTAGGTTCGGATTTTCCGAAAGGAATATGTGCTGCTGTCGCCAGCGGAGCCAACCATATACTTCTTTTTCAGAAAGAGCCGGAAGATACACAGCATCTTAAAAAAGAGAATGCTTTATGGAAATACCATACAATTACGCAGACTCTTGTCAAGTCTGAATGTATTCCAGGTACCTATGACACCATGCAAGTCTTGCAAAGAAACCGTTCCTTCGTTATACTCGGTAGCAATGCCAGTTCCGGAACGAATAGACTGTACAGCCTTCAAGGGGATATTGTTCCTTTGGAAAAGGGGTTGGGACTTGTCAATATCCTTGTGATTATCGGTTATTTTGCCGTATTGGCCGGAATTGGAATTTACTTTTCACGGCGCCAGAAAAGTACGAATGACTATTTCAAGGGTGGAGGACGCATTCCGTGGTGGGCTGCCGGGCTGAGTCTTTTCGGAACCGCGTTGAGTGCCATCACCTTCATGGCTATACCCTCCAAGGCATATGCCACGAACTGGAGTTATGTGTTGTTCAATACCGGTATTGTGTTTGTTGCCCCCGTCATTGTTTATGTCTTTATTCCTTTTTTCCGGAGATTGAATATAACGACTGCCTATGAATATCTGGAGATACGTTTCAATGTCTTTATCCGGGTTATTTGCAGTCTGGCCTTTATTATTTTCCAGGTAGGGCGTATGGGTGTCGTGCTTTTTCTGCCCTCCATTGCTTTGAATGTGGTGACTGGATTGGATATATTCCTATGTATCGGTATTATGGGAGTTTGTAGTATTCTATATACAATGATAGGGGGAATAGAGGCGGTTGTATGGACAGATGCCATTCAAGTAATTGTACTGTTGGGAGGAGCGATATTTGCAGTGATATACATCTCGTGTTCTCTTCCCGGTGGATTGGGTGAAACGATTGATATTGCCGTGGCAAACGGTAAGTTCGATTTGGGAGCAACGAACTTTGACTTGAAGGATGCTACGATGTGGACTGTCATTATTGCCGCATGTTTTACCCATCTTACCACCTATGGGACGGACCAAAGTATGGTGCAGCGCTATCTCACTACCTCTTCGATGAAAGAGGCACGGAAGAGTGTATGGACCAATGCGATACTGACTGTTCCCGCCACACTGATTTTCTTCTTTATAGGCACTGCGCTTTATGCCTATTACAAGGTGTATCCTGAGAATCTGAGTATCAGTATTCCTAACGGCGATGCTATTTTCCCGTGGTATATTTTTACCCAATTGCCGGTCGGTATTGTAGGGTTGTTGATTTCGGGCATCTTCGCTGCGGCAATGTCCACTTTGAGCGGCAGTATGAATTCGGCAGCCACAGCTTATATAGTAGACATTTATTCACGTTTCTTTCATAAGGGAGAGGGTGGCAATGAATTGCATGCGGCACGTATGGCAACTTGTGTGATAGGAATCATTAGTCTATCTTTTGCTTTTCTTATGGCAACATGGAATATCGCTTCATTGTGGGACGAATTTAACAAGATACTCGGGCTCATATTGGGCAGTATGGGAGGACTGTTCATGTTGGGCATGCTTACCAAACGCGCCAATTCCGGAGGAGCAATCATTGGTATAGTCGCAAGTATCATCGTACAATTGTTTGTTGCCAGATTCCAGACGTTCCATTTGCTTTTGTACACGGCATCCGGCTTTATCTCATGTTTTGTCATAGGCTATCTGACAAGCTTGTTCTTTAAGAAAAAATAGGTTTGAACCTATCATTAATTATAATATAATTTTATTTATGAACAAACGACTTTTAACAGGATTAATCGCTGCACCATTTACGCCAATGCACGAAGATGGTTCCTTAAATTTGCAGGTGATCGGGCCGTATGCAGAGTTTCTGATGCAAAAGAAATGTGTGACGGGAGTGTTTATTTGTGGCACGACGGGAGAATCCGTTTCTCTGACAACAGAAGAACGAAAGGCTGTTGCGGAAAAATGGATGGAGGCAGCCAAGGGAAAACTGAAAGTGATAGTGCATGTAGGTGGCATGTCGCAGGTTCAGTGTGCCGAGCTGGCAGCCCATGCGCAAGCTATTGGAGCTGATATGATAGCAGCCATGGCGCCCTGCTTTTTCAAGCCCGGTTCTGTAGATGAGCTGATAGGTTTTTTCAAGCCGATAGCTGCATCGGCTTCCCGCTTGCCGTTTTATTACTATAACATGCCGTCCATAACCGGGGTTTCCTTGCCGGTACACAAGTTCCTTATAGAGGGCAAGAAGCAAATTCCCAATCTGGTGGGAGTCAAGTTTACTCATAACAACCTGATGGAGATGCAGCAGTGCATTCATGCGGACGGTGGGGCGTTCGAAGTCTTGCACGGTTTTGATGAGATACTGATTACCGGATTGTCGGTTGGAGCTAAGGCTGCCGTAGGCAGTACCTACAACTATGTTCCGGGTATATACAAAGCTGTGATGGAAGCCATGGAAAAGGGAGACCTTGAAACAGCCCGTGAAATGCAATGGAAATCTGTTGAAATCATTGATGTGCTGATAAAGCATGGGGGAGGAGTCAGAGCCGGTAAGATATTCATGAAACTGGCAGGAATAGACTGTGGACCATGTCGATTGCCGATAGCTCCTTGTTCTGAAGAAGAGCTGGAGGAGACAAGAAACGAATTGAAAAATACGGAATTCTTCAAATACATTAATTAACTAAAAACGATTGCCTATGGAGATATTGCAACAATACATCCAATGAAAAAACTCATTGGTCAACTTAAGTTTGACCCCCGAAAAGGGAGGGGAAACGAGTATTGGCACTTCCCGTTTCCCCTTAAATAAATTACTGAAACAATTTATTATTAAAATCGTAACAAAGATGAGAAAAATATTTCATTTTCACCTCATAACTTTTCTACTATTTTGCCCATTTTTGCTTTGGGCACAAGAATTTAACCTATCAGGTGTAGTAGTGGACAATACTGGTGAAACTCTTCCAGGAGTTTCCATCGCTGTGAAGGGTACGACTCGAGGAGTTATTACGGATATGAATGGTGCTTTCCAGCTGAAAGTAAGCAAGGGGGAAACTCTTGTATTTTCCTATGTGGGCTATGATGAACAGCAAATCCTGATTACTAATCAAAAGATTCTTAACATCCGGATGGAACCGACCACCATGGGGCTGGATGAAGTGGTGGTTGTAGGTTATGGTACCCAATCCAAGCGTACCGTAACATCCGCCATCAGCAAGGTGGATGGAGAAACATTGAAGGCAACTCCTATCAATACTGTGGGAGAAGGGCTGAAGGGTAAAATTGCGGGTGTACGCGTGTACAATGAGAACAATACTCCGGGTGCAGAGGCTACGTTCTTGATTCGTGGTGGTTCATCTATCAGTCAGAGTAATTCTCCTCTTATATTAGTTGATGGCGTAGAGCGCAGTACAGCGGGTATCAATCCCAATGACATCGAATCTATCGAAGTCTTGAAGGATGCCGCTTCTTCTGCTATTTATGGTTCGCGTGCATCGAATGGAGTTGTCCTGATTACGACAAGAAAAGGAAAAAGCGGTGCTCCTCGAGTGACGTTTGAGGCTTCCTTTGCAAACGAGAATGTGGAGCGGATGATTGAGTATCTGGATGCTACCCAAGCTGTTACTATCATGCGCGATCGTTGGGCTTCCGGACCCAGTCCGGAAAAGTTATACCTTGACGGATATGCTTATAGTTCCGGCAATACGGATGCTTCCAAGTTTTCTACCCGTTACCTGAGGGATGGAGAGAGCATTCCGGCAGGATGGAAGTCTGTGGCTGATCCGTTGGATCCCAGTAAGACTTTGATTTTTGAAGATAATGATTGGGCCAGTACTTGTTTCAAGAATGCTCTTTGGCAAAATTATTATGTGGGGATAGAAGGAGGTACGGAGAAATTGAGCTATGTGGGCAGTATTGGCTATATGAAAGATTCCGGTGTAGGTGTAGGCACGGCATTCGACCGTTTCAATGCCCGTACTAATGTAACTGCCAAAATCAGAGAGAACCTGACTTTCAGTAGCAACATAGATTACAGCCAGACGAATAGCGAAGAGTATGCCAGTCAGTATCAGGTGATTTCCCGTGGACTGATGACCCCGGCCGTTCAACGTAAATATTGGGTGTCTGACAATGAATGGTACGGAACCCCGACGCCAGGTCCAAACTCTTCGTCTCCGAATCCGAGCTTCTACTCGTATTTTAATGATAACAATCAGCGTACCAACCGTTTGGGGTTAGTCGGCTCTCTTGATTGGGAAGTTTTGAAAGGATGGCATGCTGTGGGCACCGCTTCTTTGTTTACGCAAAACAGCCATGGAGATACATTCATGCGTGCCAACCCGATGAATGGAACGCGGAAGGCGACTACCAACATGACGGATGAGCAACGGAAGAAACTGGAATTCTACACCAGCTATACAAGAACGTTTGCCGATAAACACAGCATCAGTGCGATGGTAGGATATTCCTATCAGCAATATTTGTACAAGTATGTGTATGCTGCCACTACCGGACACAGCTCCGACAAGATACCGACATTGAACGGAGGTTCTGTTTATTCCGATGCAACGTCGACCAAGCAGGAAGATGTGAATATCGGTTATTTCGGCCGATTGAACTATGATTATCTGAAAAGATATATGTTGACTGCTACTTTCCGTGAGGACGGCTCTTCCCGTTTTGCCAAAGGCAACCAATGGGGATTCTTCCCCGGATTGTCTGTCGGATGGGTTATGAGTGATGAGCCTTTTATGCAGAATATCGGTTTTATAAGTAATTTGAAGTGGCGTGGCAGTTATGGGCAGACCGGTAACAACTCCATCGGCTATTACGATGCATTAGGATTGTATGCCATTACCACCAGTTATGATCAAAGTGCTGCGACCGTTTCTTCGGCCATGCCTAACAAGGCTCTTGAATGGGAGACTTCCACACAATTGGATTTAGGTTTTGATTTAGGCTTGTTCAAGAACCGCATCATATTGGGTATAGACTATTTCAATAAGATTACGGATAACCTGATTACTTCCAAAGTATTGCCCAATACGTCGGGATACGGTTCCATCCTTACCAATCTTGGAAAAGTACGTTTCCGTGGTTTCGATGCTGAAATAACAACACGTAACATTGTCAAGAAGGATTTCACGTGGGAATCTAAATTCACCATTACTTACGTAAAGAACAAGGTGCTTAAACTGCCCGAAAACGGACGGGACAAGAACCGCCAGGGAGGATACTCTGTAAAAATGCAGGATGGCACGACCAAAGAATTCGGAGGTGTTGCCGAGGGTGAACCGTTGGGGCGTTTCTATGGATATAAGAAAGACTTTATCATTACAACTCCCGAGCAGGCTGCCAATGCCCGTTATGACACCTCATCCAAAGGTTGGGACTGGACCACGAAACAGAAACTGGGTGTCGGAAAAAAGACTATCGGAGACTATGAGTGGAAAGACCTGAACGGAGACGATATCATCAACAGCAATGATATGTTCCTGCTGGGAAATACGATTCCCCATACCACCGGAGGTTTGAACAATACTTTCACTTACAAGGGCTTCACTTTGAATGTCTATCTTGATTTTGCTTTGGGGCACTCCATTTCCAATGGTTATCTGCAACGCCAGATGTGTAATTTCATGAATGGAAACACCAGCCTGCCTGCTGAAATCCTAAAATGCTGGAATGTGGGGGATGACCCGAGTAAGGCCAAGTATGCCCGTTTCTCAGGCAATGACTCCGATGAGTTGAATAAGAATTTCCGGGACAACTCCGATGTTTTCACCCAGAAAGCCGATTATCTCTGTATCCGTGAAATCTCTCTGCAATATGCTCTGCCTCAGGCATTGCTGGCAAAGATTGGTCTGAAAGGGCTGGTATTGACCCTGGCCGGAAACAATCTGCATTATTTTACGGAAGTAATAGGCCTTTCTCCCGAAGTAGGTGCATCAAGTACCTATTCCGGTAGTTTCAACACCTATCCGCCTATCCGTAAGTTCTCTATCGGATGTAAAGTTACTTTGTGATAAAAGAAGTTTAATACGAAAAATAAGAATTATGAAAATAAAAATATTATCCGGCATTCTTCTTATAAGTGGGGTCTCGTTTTTTACATCATGTCATGGAGACCTGAATGTGATACAGCCCAGCCAGTTCACCAGCTTGTCCATGTGGACAGAGGAGAGCGATGCTACGAGTGCGGTAAATGGAGCATATACTCAATTCCGTTCTGCCTTTTCCGATTTGCTCAACATCTATGGAGAGATGCGCTCAAACTGGTATGAGAGTGGGGCGGTAAATGATGCGTTTTTTAATAGAGTGGGTACAAACGTATTGCTGAGCGGTGATGCAGGTACAAATTGGAGTAGCATATATACTACCATTAATAGTGCAAATTTGATTCTGAAGCATACTCCGGAAATCTCTTTCACCAATGAAGCTACACGTAATGAGGTGATGGCCAATGCCTATTTCCTACGGGCATATTGTTACTTTACTCTGGTGCGGGTATTCGGTGACTGTCCACTACTGACTTCCGGCTTTGAGTCAGAAAAGCAGGAGGACATGTATCCCAGCCGTACGGCGGCCTCTGAAGTATATGCTCAGGTCGAAACCGATATAGAAGAAGCTTTAAGGTTGATGCCCGCTTCTTCCAAGCTTCTCCATAAGGCATCTCCGGCAGCCATCAACATGTTGCGTACTGAATATTACTTATGGAAGGCAAAGCGTCTGGGAGGAGGGAATGCGGCTCTGAGTACGGCGCAGTCTTCTGTTGATGCGGTATTGAAAGCCGGATATGCACTTCTTCCCACGTTTGCCGATATTTTCAATTTAAGCAACGAAGCCAATTCTGAGCTTATCTGGACATTGCCCTATATCGTCAATGAAAATGTGACTCCGGGAACATCCCCCAACTTTTTCGCCTATTATCTGGCACCTAACGGTGACAGAACCCGGCTGAGGGAAGCCGGATATACCGAGGATGAGGTTCCTGCCGGTTCCCATGCCCAGTATGTTGTGCCCACGCAAGCCTATTGCGATTTCCTGGCTGAGGATGCACGTGACACGCGTACGGATGTTTCAGTACGGGTATTCGAGGATAAGTTCCTGACGGAAGAAGTACAGATTAAAAGGATGGTTGTGAAGTTCAAAGGCTCCTTTGCCAATGATACGCGTAGTTTTGACAGTGATGTCCCCGTCTATCGTTTGGCCGAAGCCTATCTTTTGAAAGCTGAAGTGGAAAATGCCTTGGGAAATACGGATGCCGCTTTGCAGAATCTGAATGTAGTGGCCAAGCGTGCTTATGGGGTAGACAACTACTACACGGCAAGGACTCAGGATGCCATAGACAATGCCATTATCAGCGAAATACTGAAAGAGTTTGTCGCAGAATCAAAAGCATGGTGGGCATACCTTCGCTTTAATAAGGAATTCGAGCTTATTGAGACCTTGAAGGGGCGTGAAGGGGAGAAGAATGTTACCTTGTGGCCTATTGCTCCTGCTTGTCTCAATACTAATCCGAATATAACACAAACGGAAGGTTACAAATAAATATTGGGATGATATGAGATATAAGACTATACTTTTACTGGTCTTGTCTGCTTGGGGCATCATGGCATGCCAAAATTATACGGATAAGATAGCGGTGGAGATTCGGCAACCGGTATATCCGGTGTTGACATTGAAGGAGCATAATCCGGTATTGTGTCTGCGTCTGATTAGGAACAGCGGCGTGGCATATCAGTTGGAAAAGATAAATTTCACTTTGGATGGAACTGTCCGTTCCGGTGATGTCGTTTCCGCTTCGCTGTTCTTGGATGAGAATTGTGGGCAGGTTTGTACAAGTGCCAAACCGGTGAACAAACAATTGAGTTTTAAGGTAGGCCGGCAGATAGAGGAAGATACACTGACATGCTGGGTGACACTCCGACTGAGGGATGATGCGGCGCAGGCTACAAGCAAGATTGAAATCTCATGCAGCAGTGTCCAGACAGACCTGGGGCTGGTGGGCATCCGCCAGTTGCCCGCAGTAAAGCCGCTCCGTATAGGAGTGGCCCTGCGGCAGCCGGGTCAGGACGGGGTACACACTTCCCGCATTCCCGGATTGGTGACTTCGACGAAAGGTACCTTGCTGGCCTTGTATGATGCACGCAATGAAAGAGATGACGATTTGCAGGGCGACATTGATATTGCCATCAATCGCAGTGAAGATGGAGGGCGGACTTGGCAACCCATGCAGACTGTTCTGGATATGAAAGAATGGGGCGGGCTACCTCAGAAATATAATGGAGTGAGTGATGGTTGCATCTTGTCGGATGATTTCACCGGAGACCTCTATGTCATAGGGTTATGGATGCACGGAGTCTTGGACCCCAAGACGGGCAAATGGATAGAGAATCTTACCGATACCTCGACCGTATGGAACCACCAGTGGCGTGCGCACGGTTCTCAGCCGGGATATGGTGTCAAACAAAGTTCTCAATTCCTGATTAGTAAGAGTACCGACGACGGACTTACCTGGAGTGAGCCGCGTAACATTACCCGCCAAGTAAAAAAGGAAAAATGGTGGCTGCTTGCTCCCGGACCGGGTCGTGGCATCACAATGGAAGACGGTACATTGGTATTTCCGGTAGAGGGGCGGAACGAAGACGGGCTTCAGTTCTCTACAATCATGTGGAGTAAAGACAAGGGCGAAAACTGGACCGTAGGCGAACCGGCCTACTACAATACCAACGAATGTCAGGTGGTAGAACTTTCAGACCATTCCTTGATGTTGAACATGCGTGAGCGCAGCAACCGGGGACGTCAGGAAGGTAATGGGCGGGCTATTGCCGTCACTGCCGATTTGGGGAAAACGTGGACGGAACATCCCACGTCGCGCAGAGCTCTCATTGAACCGGCTTGCCAGGCATCCTTGCTGCGCCATGATTATATTGAAGACGGAGAAGAACGTCATGTATTACTCTTTGCCAATCCTAATTCAAAAGAGCGCCGTAACAACATTACCATTAAGGTGAGTTTCGATGACGGGCAAACTTGGCCCGAGGAGTATTGGATGTTGTTGGATGAAGGTAGAGGGGCGGGGTACTCTTGCATGACTTCCATTGACGAGCATACCATAGGCATCTTTTATGAGGGGAGTCAGGCCGACATTCAGTTCCAGGCTATCCCACTGAAAGAATTATTGAAGAAATAAAAGTATAACACCTTAAAAAATATACAAATATGAAACGCAGTGAAATCAATCAATATATCCGCGAAGCCAAAGCATTTATGACAAAGTACCACTTCATGTTGCCGCCATGGGTGGACTGGACCCCGGACGACTGGAAAAGCAAAGGACCGGAATGTAATGACATCCGGGAAAGAGCCATGGGCTGGGACCTGACCGACTTCGGCTGGGGCGATTTCCTGAAAATCGGCCTGACTCTGGTAACCCTCCGTAATGGAAGTCTGCAGAAGAAAGACAAACCCTATTGTGAAAAGATTATGTTTGTCCGCTGCGGACAAGTTACTCCTACCCATTTCCATTGGCTGAAAACGGAAGACATCATCAACCGGGGTGGAGGAATCCTCTGCATGCGTCTGTGGAAGGCCGACAAGGAAACTGAAGCGCTGACTGAAGAACCGCTTGTCGTTTCCATCGACGGAGTCAGTACACGGGTAGCTCCCGGAGAAACGGTGCGTCTTGCTCCCGGACAAAGCATTTGTTATGAGCCTTATCTCTACCATACTTTCTGGGCCGAGGACGACCATTGTCTGGTAGGCGAAGTCTCTACAGTGAACGATGACATGAGAGACAACCGTTTCCTCACCCCCAAGGGGCGTTTCCCGCAGATAGAAGAGGATGTTCCGGCCGAACATCTGTTGTGCAACGAATATCCCGAAGTTTAGAAAGTATGAAAGATAAGACCAACCTGACGGGATTGAATCCTGATAATTTCCGGTCCGTAATCAACGGAAAGGATACCGGCCTTTATATACTGCGCAATGGCAGCGGTATGGAGATGTGCGTCACGAACTACGGGGCCATCGTCTTATCCATCATGGCTCCTGATAGTCATGGTAAGTTTGAAAATGTCGTCATAGGCTTCGATACGCTGGAAGAGGCCCGCAGGCAAAGCAAGGACTATTATATAGGAGCTACTATAGGCCCCGTAGCCGGACGCATATTGCACGGCGCTTTCCGTGTAGGAGAAAAAGATTATCACTTACAGCTTAACTCTGTTTCTAATACTCTGCACAGTGGTGATAACGGTTTTCACACGGTGGTGTGGGAAGCACAGCAACCGTGTGAAAACCAACTTCTCCTCCGGCATTTCCATGCCGATGGAGAAGCCGGTTTTCCGGGCAATGTTACGGTAAGGATGATGTATACCTTGACGGACGACAATGGGTTCTGTATAGATTATGAGGCGGAGACAGACCGCGACACCTTGTTCTGTCCCACCAATCATGCCTATTTTAATCTGGCGGGCATGGGAACTCCCACTACTTCCATTGAAGACCATCTGGTGAGGATAAACGCGGATTTCTACCTGCCTATCGACATGAATACGAACAATACCGGTGAAGTCAGGGCAGTGGGCGATACGCCTTTTGATTTCCGCGACTACCATTCCATAGGCGAACGCATCAACCGGAAAGACTTGCAGTTGCTCAACGGCCACGGTTATGACCACTGTTTTGTCTTGAAGAAACCTGCGCTGCATGAGCTCTCTTTCGCTGCCACCTGCATCAGTCCGTCCAGTGGGCGCAGAATGGATATCTATACCACAGAGCCGGGGCTTATCATGTACACCGGCAATTATTTGCCGGGCTTCACGGGCATGCATGGCACTGTGTATCCGCGTCGTAGCGCCGTCTGCTTTGAAACCCAGTGCTTTCCCGATACACCGAACAATCCGCATTTCCCCTCTATCGTATTACGTGAAGGAGACCTTTATAAACAGACATGTATTTATCAATTCAGTACGCAACCATGAAAAACAGAATCATTCTTTGTTTGGGATGCCTGCTGGCATTCCTCCAGCTCCGGGCACAAGTCAATACCAACCAGCAGCATTTGTGCAATCCTAATTCTTTTTCCATCGTCCTGCTGGGCGACCCGCAAAACTACGTGAAGTATGACTATAACCAGCCGGTTTTTGAGCTGATGACGGCGTGGACCGCTCATCATATAGACTCCCTCCGTGTAAAGGCGGTGCTTTGTACGGGCGACTTGGTAGACCAGAATGAATGTATTCTACCTCCCTTCCCACGTTTCGGGAATCTTACGAGCCGGGAGCAGTGGACATTTGTGTCGCGGGCTTTCGGGCGGTTGGACAACAAGGTCCCTTATCTCATTTCTACCGGAAACCATGATTACGGCTACACCCGTTCGGAGAACTCGATGACCCGTTTCCCGGAATATTTCCCGATAGAGCGCAACAGCCAATGGAAAAAGACCATCGTGGCTGCAACCAATAATAGAAACGGCCTGCCTACGCTGGAAAATGCCGCAATGGAGATAACGGACGAGCATTGGGGGGAGGATTTTGATTATTGCCGTTGAATTTGCCCCACGTGATGAGGTCTTGTCATGGGCAAGGGAGCTGGTGGCTACCCCACGCTTCAAGGACCATACGGTGATTCTCATCACCCATTCCTATCTTACCGGCTTCGACAGTAAGCGCATCACCAAGGAAGGCTATAAGATAACCCCGTCCAATACGGGCGAAGGCATCTGGCAGAAGCTGGTGCAACCTTCCGCCAACATCCGTCTTGTGCTGTGCGGACACTATGCCACTCCGAATGAACGGTTGGACTATACCACGGGATTCCGTACCGACAAGAATGCAGCCGGACACGATGTGCACCAGATGATGTTCAACTGCCAGGCGTTGGGTGGCGGCATGAGTGGAAACGGGGGAGACGGCTGGCTGCGTCTGCTCGAATTCCTGCCCGACGGACATACGGTGCAGGTCAGGACCTATTCTCCGCTTTTCGGCTTTTCTCCTCAAACCAAGGACAAGGCATGGCGTACGGAATCTTATGACCAGTTTCAATTCACGATAAAATAAAAAATATGAAGCGTATATCAATTATTTATTCATTAATACTCTTTTGTATGTATTTATCAGCACAGACAAGTCCGGAGTGGACTTCCGGAAATGCGAAGAAATGGATGAAAAGTGCCGTTTGGTCCAATGGCTGGACTGTCTCTCCCCATAAATCAGTCAATGCTGTTGAATTTGCCTGCCAATATCATAAGAACAAGGATGTCTGGGATGCTGCATTCCGCTTTCTAGCTGAACATGATTTGGAAGCGCTGTCCATTGGCAACCATGTCATTCTGGAGGGGAAATGCTGGGCTACGGTCAGTGAATACATTCCCAAAGAGGTGGAGAAAGGGAATATTGAAAGTCACCTCCGTTTTGTCGACCTTCAGTATGTACTCTGGGGAAATGAAAAGATGGGGCTGGCAAGTGACGTCGAAGTACGTCAGGCGTATAATTCAAAAAAGGATGTTGCTTTTTATACCTCTTCCCGGATAAAACACTACTCTGCCGATGCCGGCAGTTTCTTCTTGTTTTTCCCTTCGGACATTCACCAGCCTTCTGTTCGGGGAAAGGGGGAACTTGTTAAAAGCAGGAAGATTGTGATTAAAATAGAATATGTAGATTAGTGTGTTTTCGGTTCTATTAAAAATACTATTTGTTTTTCAAATAAATTTCCTTTAAAATTTGTACTTTTGCCGACTGTTTAGAGAAATCAACGAAAACTTTAAAAAACGAAATAGAATGGCAGTAGAATTGAAAGACCTTACCAAACGTAGTGAGAACTATTCTCAGTGGTACAACGAGTTGGTGGTAAAAGCCGATTTGGCAGAGCAGTCGGCAGTGCGTGGCTGTATGGTAATCAAGCCTTACGGATACGCAATCTGGGAGAAGATGCAACGTCAGTTGGACGATATGTTCAAGGAAACAGGACACGTAAACGCTTATTTCCCCTTGCTTATTCCGAAATCATTCCTCAGCCGTGAAGCAGAACATGTGGAAGGCTTTGCCAAAGAGTGTGCCGTCGTGACGCACTATCGTTTGAAGAACGATCCGAATGGCGGCGGCGTGGTGGTAGACCCCGCTGCAAAGCTGGAAGAGGAGCTTATTATCCGCCCCACTTCGGAAACCATCATCTGGAACACCTACAAGAACTGGATCAATTCATACCGCGACCTGCCTATCTTGTGCAACCAGTGGGCAAACGTGTTCCGTTGGGAAATGCGTACCCGTCTGTTCCTGCGTACCGCCGAATTCCTCTGGCAGGAAGGACACACGGCACATGCCACCCGCGAGGAAGCCGAAGAAGAAGCGGTAAAGATGCTGAATGTATATGCCGAGTTTGCTGAAAAATACATGGCGGTGCCCGTGGTAAAGGGCGTGAAGTCTGCCAACGAGCGTTTTGCCGGTGCCCTCAACACCTACACCATCGAAGCGATGATGCAGGACGGAAAGGCTTTGCAGAGCGGTACTTCCCACTTCTTGGGACAGAACTTCGCCAAGGCGTTCGATGTACAGTTCGTCAATAAGGAGAACAAGCTGGAGTATGTTTGGGCTACCTCCTGGGGTGTTTCCACCCGTCTGATGGGAGCGCTTATCATGACGCATTCCGATGACAACGGTCTGGTACTTCCTCCGCACCTGGCTCCGATACAGGTGGTTATCGTACCTATCTACAAGAATGCCGAAATGCTTGCCAAGATTGACGAGAAGGTGGCAGGCATCGTAGCCAAACTGAAAGCGATGGGTATCTCCGTGAAGTACGACAATGCCGACAACAAACGTCCGGGCTTCAAGTTTGCCGATTACGAGGTGAAAGGTGTACCTGTCCGTCTGGTGATGGGTGGCCGCGACCTGGAGAACAATACAATGGAAATCATGCGTCGCGATACACTGGAGAAGGAGACGCGTTCCTGCGAGGGTATCGAAGAGTACGTGAAGGATTTGCTCGAGGACATTCAGGCTAATGTCTACAAGAAAGCGCTCGATTACCGTAACAGCCGCATCACCAGCGTGGACAGCTACGAGGAATTCAAGGAAAAGATTGAAGAAGGCGGCTTCATTCTGGCTCATTGGGACGGGACTACCGAAACCGAAGAGAAAATCAAGGAAGAGACCAAAGCAACCATCCGTTGTATTCCTTTCGATTCATTTGTTCCGGGTGACAAGGAACCGGGCAAGTGTATGGTTACCGGCAAGCCTTCTGCCTGCCGCGTGATTTTCGCACGTTCCTATTAATAATACCCACCCCGGATTACGCGGATTAACACAGATGATTTTAGGAGTTCTGATAATCAGAAACTTTTATCTGCGTTAATCCGCGTAATCCGGGGTGATTGTATATCTTGATACGTCCTCTCGGTTTTAAATTTATAGAGTTATCTCTCATCATGAATTGATGAACAGCTATTTATATTGCTTCAGAAATTCTGAGATTGTTTTACGTACAGTTTCCGGAGATTGTTTTGAATGAAGCATTGCTGCAATGACAATCCTATTCTCATCAATCAAATAATATATCACGTTAGGGGAAAGTTTTAAATGACGGACAGTAATGTTGTTAAATAGAGTAGAAAAATCACTGTCTATAATTCCTATATACGGATGTTTTGCTAAAAGATTTACTTTGTCTTGTATCTTTTGACGTGTTTTCTGTGCCGTCAACATGCCAAAATTATTCTCTACATAAATAAGTATCTCTAAAAAGTGCTCATAAGCCAACTTAGACCAGACTATTTCCATCCCATGCGTTCATTTATCATACTCTCTATTTGGGAGTTTGATATACAGTGTCCTGCTTTATTCTCTTCTAAGGCAAATAGAAGGGCTTCAGCCAAAGCATCTCGGGGAATACTGTTGATAAAGTCGTCCATCGGTATGGCTGATTGATGATAAGTTGCCATCATCGGTTCTTGTGCCGTTTGTTTGGAAGAGTCCTGCTCTTTATATGGTTTAATTTTACCCATTGCTTTTATTTTTAATCAAAGGTAAACTGAATAAATGAAAACTCCTAATATTCAATCCATTTATTTTCCACTGCATCAAAGCCAACCAATCTACATACTATTGTAACCTCCTTCACATCTCCTCGTAACAACTTTCCCTCATTTTTGCAGCGTAAAAAAAGAAAGGAGGCCCGAATATGAAACTGAACAGAAATGACTATACCGTAGAGGCGGCAGCCGGCGGTGGTTTTTACGCTTATTTTATGAATAATGTGTTGTGCAGCGCCTACGGTGAAACGCCTGACGAAGCCTGCGAAAACCTGGAACAGATTGTTGACGATTTTGTCAGTGATATGTATATGGTCGAGGAATTTGTCTGATATTCCGGCATCATATGCCGACCGAATTATCCTTTTTACGTATTTATTCCATAAATTCTCTTGAAGTCATGTCTGCGCGATGCCGGTGTGACTTTTGTCATTTATAACCGAATTGTCACATTCTTCACATTCTGCCGTAACACGGAGGTGCGATATTTGCATCAACTAAATGCAACGTCATGTGCTGCATGTGTTTCAACATTAATTTGTAAATCATCAAGTCGTCCCAATGAAAGTCCTTTTTATCGTTCAAGGAGAAGGCCGCGGGCATCTGACCCAAGCCATAACAATGGAAGAGCTGCTGCGCCGCAACGGTCACGAGGTAGTGGAAGTGTTGGTGGGCAAAAGCAATTCGCGCTGTCTGCCCGGTTTCTTCAACCGCAGCATCCAAGCTCCGGTGAAACGTTTTCTCAGTCCCAATTTCCTGCCTACGCCTGCCAACAAGCGGGCAAGTCTTGCGCGTAGTGTGGCCTATAATCTCACCCGTCTGCCCGTCTATCTGAAAAGCATGCACTATATACACCGCCGCATCGAGGAGAGTGGTGCCGAACTGGTCATCAACTTCTACGAACTGCTCACGGGGATGACCTATCTCTTCTTCCGTCCTTCCGTTCCTCAAATAAGCGTCGGGCACCAGTACCTGTTCCTGCACCGCGATTTCGAGTTTCCCGGTAAGAACGGCTTCCATCTGTGGCTGCTCCGCCTTTTCACCCGCCTCACGTGCATAGGTGCCCGCGAAAAGCTCGCCCTTTCCTTCCGCGAGATGGAGGATGACGAAGAAGCGTATGTCCGCGTGGTTCCGCCATTGCTGCGGAGGGAGGTGCTGTCGTGCGAAGGTACGGAAGGGGATTATCTCCACGGATACATGGTAAACTCCGGTTTTGGCGAGAATATCCTCCACTGGCACAGTGCCCATCCGGAAATACCCCTCCACTTCTTCTGGGACAAGCAGGACGAAGCCGAGGTGTGCCGTGTGGACGACACCTTGAGTTTCCATCAGCTCGATGACGTCAAGTTCCTGCGCTACATGGCAGGCTGCAAGGCCTATGCCACCACTGCCGGCTTCGAGTCGGTCTGCGAGGCGATGTATCTGGGCAAGCCTTTGCTGATGGTTCCGGCGCATATCGAGCAGGACTGTAACGCCTACGATGCATTCCGTAGCGGTGCCGGTGTCATCTCCGAGGAGTTTGATTTGGAACGTCTGCTGGACTTCTCGGAGCATTTCCACCCGAACATGGCTTTCCGCTATTGGGTGCGTAGCTGCGACTGGCGTATCCTGCGCTGTATAGAGAGGGAAGAGAAAGAGGAAACCTTTTTCGGGGTTTCCTCTTTCTGCCGTCCTTTCTTTCCGGCGACTTAAATGTTCACGTTCATCGCATTGGCTCCCAATGCCCCTAAGATGGCAGAGGCTACTGCAATTACGACTTTCAGAATTTTATCCCAGATACTTTTTTTCATGCTATATACGTTTTAAAAGTTGAACATACGAATCGGTAGTAAAATCAGTCATACTTATCCCAACGGATTTTCGCCCTGGTCTCCGTCCGAACCGCCTCCGTCTCCCGAGCCGGAACCGCCGCCGGAGCTTCCTCCTTCACCGTCTCCCTTGTTCACCAATGCCTCCAGGTCGTAGAAGTCAATCTTCTGCCCGGCACGCGTGGCGGCGATGTCCGGTCTTACGGTGCTGGAAGGCCGGAAATTGATTTTCACCGCTTTGATGTTCTTGGCGGTGCACTCCTTTACATCCAGTACGCCTGCCGTACGCGCCGACAGGCTGAATACGCCGAAGTTCTTGATATTCACTGACTGGCCGCTGTAGAGGGTTGTTATCATGGCCTCCACAAAATTGGTCAATACACTCTGGATGTCTCCCAGTGTCAGCGAACTCTTCTCTTTCATCACATACGCAATGTCGTCCAGCGTCGCATTGTCGCCCAGTGTCACCAGCTGCGGGTAGAACTTTGCCACCGCATCTGCCTTTCGAGGATCTTTCCTCGCAATCTTCTTGAATGGTACTCCCATAAACAATTAAATAATTAAAAATTAACAATTAGAAATTAAAGTCCCGTATTGCAATACTCTTCTCTTTCTCCTTTAGGGGGAAGAGGGGTGCTGCAAAAGTACTCCTCCGGCTTTTTCTGCTCATGGCTTTCTTCGGGTTACGCCGTCTCTTTCCCGTTTCCTTTCTGTTCAAAAAAAATTCTTCGTCCGATGCCCGTTTATGTCTGTATATGCTTGGTCATACCGCTGATATTCAGTATCTTTATGGTGTAATAATCAACCAATAACATAAAGAATGAAAACAGAAAAAGAAAAGAGGGAAGAGGAGGAGGAAGACCTTCGTCCGTTCCGCATCCACGCCTATTCGAAGGAGGAGCTTGCCATGCTCTACAACCCGACTTACTGCATCAGCAATGCCATCTATACCCTGGCGGCATGGATACGCCACAACAAGGCGCTGAAGGGTGAGCTGGAGAAGGTGGGCTACAACAAATACCGGCGCACCTTCACTCCGCTGGAAGTGAAAGTGCTGGTGAAGTATCTGGGAGAACCCTGACAGGATGCCGGCCGGAAATAGGGAAGCCGTGTAAAGAAAACGCCAATATATGTAAAGCCCCGTAACAATATATGTTGTCATGCACAACAATATATGTTACGGGGCTTCTCTCTTCTCCTCGAATACCGGTTACTGATATAGCTGGATGTCCACTACCTCATATTCGGTCGTCTCCTGCTCGTTGGTCCGTGTGCCGAATCCGTACTTTTCCAGTGCCTGCACCAGTACCAGCTGGGTGTGCGGGTTCACCTGCACCTTCCCGAATATGCTGAGCTTGGTCAGTATGACGCTGGCAGGGAGCCATTTTACCTGCAGGTCCTCGGGCAGCGGTTTGCGGAAGAAGACGAAGAGGTTCTCCTCCACGGGGTCTTTCATGCGGTGCCGTTCGTTGTGCTTGTTCAGCTGTTCTATCTCCTCGCCCTCGTACCAGTATCTGAAACCGTCTTTCAGCAAGGCGAGCGCCTGGGCGTAGATGCCGGGATGGTTCACCGGGGTGTGGTAGTCTATGCCGGTGACGGTGATGGGGAGGAAACGCCGGTTTCCACCGATGTCCTGCAGGCACTGCCGGTTGTTGGTGCTCGCGATGAAGGAGCAGTGGCGGGGCAGGGTGAAGGCTTCGATGTCGTAGGCCTTGCGCTGCGTCACGTTGTCCTGCGCGATGATTCGCTTCAATGCTGCCAGCTCGCCGGGCTTCACGCCTTCGAACTCCTCCATGTTGATGATGATTCGCGTGGCGAGCAGGCGGGCATCGTCCTTGTTGCTCGGGTCTATTATGCCGTTGTAGAAGTACTCTTTCCACTCGGGCGGCAGCAGGCGCCGAATCCAGCTGCTCTTTCCCTTTCCCTGCTCGCTGTAGAGGATGATGACGAGCTGGTTCATGTCCTCGTCGCTCAGCGCGCAGTCCACCAGGCCCACTATCCACCGTTTGAAGCCCTCCTGCCACAGTTCCCGGTTCTCGGTCGTCAGGGTGTCGGCCAGCCGGGCGATGTAGTCCGTCCCGTCCCAGGGGGGAAGCGCGTACAGATAGTCGGTGTAGGGGTTGAACTCCTTGGCGTAGTTGGAGTCTATCACGGCTCTGAGGAAATTCTGGTAGCAGGAGATGCCGGCCATCTGCAGGTCTACGAATATGGTGTTGTAGTCCTTTCCGCGCATGGGGCGGTAACCTTTTCCGGCATCTGCCGACAGGGCATAGGGCATGAATTCGAGGCGGTCCAGGATGAGGTTCCTGCGGATGCCGTAGTGCTCTTCCAGAAAGCTCATCACTTGGTTGATGACGGGCTTTTTCTCTTCCTTCTTTGTAGCGGCTTCGCTGGTCTTGTCGGTATAGATGTAGGCATTGTGCAGGGGAGATTCCACGTCGGGATACTCTTGTCCGAACTCGTTTTTCGCCAGTCTGATGGCTGTCTGCTCGTCCAGGCCCTTGCTGTAGCATTTGTTGCCCAGGGCGAAGAGGAAGTTGTCGCGGTTGCCTGCCCGGAACCTGGTGGTGCGCTTCACGGCGGTCACGGCTTGGGAGAATATCAGCTTCTCCCAAGGCTTTGCGTCCTGCGGCGTGGCGGCAGAGGAGGCGGGGAGGGGGTGTACCGTTTCGACGGGCGTCTTCTTTGGGCTGTTCTCCTTCTTCGCAGGCGGGATGATGCGTGCCGGCAACGGGGAAATCTGTTCCAGCAGTGCGGCATTGATATAGGCATGCGGGTCGAAGGACATGAAGTATCCTCGCGAGATGTCCTTTCCGCTTCCGTCCACCTCTACTCCGAGAAGGGCCTCGTAGTGCTCTTTGGCGGCGCTGTACAGCTTCAGGTGTATCTCCTCGAGCGTGGCGTAGGTCACCTCGCCCTGCCGGAGACGGTCATACAGACGCCGGGTGTATTCCGTCTGCATGAAGACGAACAGCTTGTAGCCGTGCCTTTTGGGGGAGAGGAAACTGCCCAGGGTGTGCGGGTCTTCGTTGATGAGGGTCCGGGTCTGCTCCAACTGTCCTTCTTCCAGGTCGTCGATGTCGAGCGTGATGACGGGGTTGTAGCGGGTGATGCTCGGTGCGAGCCTTCTTTCCCGGTAGTTGGCCGTGAGGGTCCTGAAGGGAAGTTGCTTCTTAACGTGGTTGGCTTCCTCCACCTTTCCCTGCGCCACGAGGCTGGCGATTTTGATGATTAACTTGGCATGCTTGCCGTTTTTTATGTCAGCCATGTCCTGCGTGAAGGTTGTCTCCCCGCTGACGGCGCTGAAACCACGGTAGGTGGTCACTGGAATGTTTTCCATTCTACTTGTATTAAGTTTGCCTTATTGGCGGCGCAAAGATGCCGTTTATTTCCTTAGGAAGCAAAAACGGCCATCCGCAGTGGGACAGCCGTTTTTTTACAATTTGAATTCCTTGGTCCGTTTTACTCCTTGGGATATAGCTCATTGAAGAGCTTATATATCTCATCCTCAATGCAATCGGGGTTCAGCGTATTGCCGCTTCCGTCCGCGTCCATAAAGTTTACAAGTAGATGCAGCAGCTTGGCGAAGGGGCTTACACCCTTCAGTCCGTGTTCCTTTTGGGGATTTATCAGCAGTGGGATGAAGGGTGTCAGGAAAGCCTTCCGCTCCTTGTATTCCACGGTTAACGACTTGTGTTCTACCATAGAAAGCAGGTCGAGGGCCACTTGCACCTCTTTGCTCTCTTTGGTGTACAGCACTTGGTAATCCCTCCCTTTGATTTGCATCACGCTAATTGGCGTTTTTTTGTTCTCATAATTACAATTTGAAAATCTAATTTTATATTAAGTTAGTAAATCGGTTGCAAAATTAACAAAAAAGGAGTCTGTACAATTACAGATAACGCAGATTTTATGTTTTTCTTACCTGATGCAACGCTTCTGAGGACGTGAAATTAAATAATCCGTGTCATCTGTGTTATCAGCGTCTGAAAAATTATCATAAAGCATCATCTGCTGAATAGTTACGAAATTCTGTGGTATCCCTGTGAAGTAGTGAAGCGTGTGTGTAGTCTGTATGTATAGGGTGAGGTACCGGAACCTATGGTTATATATGTAACACACTCTTTCTTTAAAAAAATAAGAAATGACGCGCGTGCGCGTGTATCTTACCTAATGAACGTAATTATTTGATATATAGTGCGATGATACCTGCATTAAAAAAGATTATCATTTTATCAATCAGAATATTTTGTACTTTCATTTCTTGACATTACCTTTGCGTTCATTAAACGGAGCGTGTCATAAAACATTTTTTTTATTATAAACGTTTCGTTTATGACTGCTTATCGCAAGATGGCTTGAATATAACTATTTCGTCGCCTTCCTTCCGAGATGGTGGAGGGTCTTGAAATAAAATGAATGCACATAGTCTATTTAAAGTAACCGCATTACATTACTTGACCGGGAGGTACTTCGCTACTCCGGTGTCCCCCAATCATATTTTTTTGTGAACGAGAATGCAGAAATGCACTGGTATGCAGTGCGTGTCACCTATAGCCGAGAGCTTTTTTTCAAGGAATACCTGAATGCAGAGGGCATTGAAAACTATATTCCCATGCGCTATGAGTATGTCGTGAGGAAAGAGCGCCGCTTGCGCAAGCTTGTTCCTGCGGTCCATAACCTGGTCTTCGTCCGCTCCACCCGTGAGCGTATGGACGAAATAAAGAACAAACCGGGCATGAACATCCCCATCCGTTATATCATGGACCGCGAAACCCACCAGCCCATCGTCATCCCGGACTCACAGATGCGCAGCTTCATCGCCGTGTCTGGCACCTACGACCAGGCTGTGCTCTATCTTGAACCCACCGAGCTGAACCTCTCCCAAGGAACCCGGGTACGCATCACCGGCGGCATCTTCGAAGGAGTGGAAGGGGTGTTTGTGCGTGTGCGCCATGATAGGAGGGTGGTGGTGAACATCGAGGGGGTGATGGCGGTGGCGACGACGTTTGTGCATGCGTCGCTGGTGGAGGAGATAGGAGAAGGAAGTTAGCGCTTATTGTATTATAATGAGAATTAAATATGTTTTTTGGGGATATTCAGATTACATGAAAGTTGTAAATAATGATATCCTATATAATAAAGATGTTTTGTATTTTGCTCCCAATGATTTATCAGTCAGGCAAAAAATATTATATAATATTCTATTTTTTATGACAAGATATGGATGGGAGAATATGGTTCCTGAGTTTATATATAGATATTTATATCCTTTACAAACCATACATGGATATGAACAAGTGTATTTTATTATATACGAACAGAATGTTTGTTCTACTCACCTTCCTTTTTTGGAATATTTGAAAAAAAAATATCCGCATTCAAAATTGTTCTACATGTTTACAAATACATTGTCTTCCCGAGTCAATGAGAAACAGTTGCGGTTTGTGGAAAATAATCGGGAAAAGTTTGACATGATTATAACTTTTAATGAAATAGATGCAGTTGAACATAATTTTCAATTTTACAATCAGGTTTGTTCCGTATTGAATGTTTCGATTAAGGAGGAAAATGAATCGGATATCTTTTTTTGTGGTTTGGATAAAGGTCGAAGGGCGATAATAGAACAACTTCGGAATCGGCTGGAAAGTTGTGGGATAAAATGTGATTTTAATATTGTTGATTCTAAGCATAAGTTGCCATACGAAGTTATTGTATCTAAAATTGTCCAGACAAAGTGTATTTTGGAAATTTTGATGGATACATCACAGTCCGGGTCATCTTTAAGAGCAGCAGAAGCAATTGCTTACAAGAAAAAGTTGCTGACAAATAATGCTTTCATAAAAGCAAAGGAATATTTCAATGACAAGCAGTTTTCCTATTTTTCTACTCTTGAGGATATAGATGTGGATTTTATAAAGGAAGCTCTAGACAAATCACAATGTGTTGATTCTATGATTGTTTCCCCTAAAAGATTTTTAGATTTTTTGAAGCAGAATAGTATTTGAGAGACTAGAAAATGAGAGAGTTCCTAAAGTCTTTTTTTTCATTTGGTGTTGCAACGAGCATTGAGAAAATATTGGCTTTCATTTTGCTGCCCATTTATACTCGTTTATTTACAACTACCGAATATGGAATGATTGATTTATGTCAGGTACTTATGGGGATAGTATCTGTATTTGCGTTGCTGCAATTGGAAACATCGCTTCAACGATACTATTACAAATGGGAGGGGGATGATAAAAAAATCTTTTTGTTCAGCATATTAATTACGGTCATTTCATTATCGTTTTTTTTCTCAATTATAATATGCTTGTTGTCATATTATATTTCCAGTTTGCTTTTTTCCAGCTCTGCTTATTATTTATTAGTTATATTGTCTGCAATCCAGTTGCCTTTTATAAACTTTTCAATGCTTGGCTTGATTATACTTCGGTATGAAAAAAAGAACTTACTTTTTACTTACCAAGTAATATTGAAAGTCGTATTGCTATTGTTATCCGTATTCGTTTTTGTTGTTTTCATGGATGGAGGCTTGGAATGGGTTTTGATATGTCAGTTATTGACACTCGTATTGACTTCTATCGTATTGTATACTAATATAAAGCAATATTTGCTTTTTTCTTTCTCATGGAAAAATCTCATGATGAGCTTTAGTTATGCTTTGCCTCAGTTTCCTGCTCGTGTGGGAAGTGTGATGATGGTTTATTCCAATCGGCTCTTTATGGTGTTTTTTTTAACAACATCAATAATAGGCTTGTATTCTTTTTCTTTAAAGTTGGCCTCTGGCGTGCAAATCTTGGGAACAGCTTTTATGATGGCTTGGCTTCCTTTTATGTATCAACAGTTTGCAAAGGAAAACCACCGGTTGCTTTTTGCGAAGTTCATGCCTTTAGTTTCTTGTTTCTTGTTTTTATTAGTATCGGTATTGTCATTGTTATCTGAAGATATTGTTAGTATAGTTGCAGGTCCGGATTTTTTTTATTCATATAAATATATTGGCAGTTTGTCGCTATATTTTGCTTTGACAATAATAAAAGAAGTAATTGATATCGGACCTAAATATACGGAGAAAACAAAGTATGTATCTTATAATTATTTTGTGTCTTTGATTGTTAATGTGGTAAGTATGTACCTGTTTATTGTATTTTGGGGAATAGAAGGAGTGATTTATTCGATGATATTAACATATCTGATATTGGTTGTAATTAGTTGGATTGTGTCTAATAAACTGTATTATATTCCTTTTAGTAAATTTTATTTTGTAATATTGATATTGCCTGCATTGAGCATTTCTATGTCTGTAATGAATTGCAATATGACTCCTATGACTCGATATATCATATTAATATTGGCAGTTGCTTTTTATGGAATAGAAATGTACATGAATTATAAAAAGGTAAAACTGTATCTGAGTTAGAATGCCGTATATACCAATTTTACTGTTATTGTTTTTTTTGTCTTTTTCTTATGACTTTTTAGGTCATAAGAGAGGTTATAATTTAGGATATTATTTCATTTACTTGCTGTTGGTAGTAGTTTCTGGGTTTAGATATCGAATAGGAGCGGATACTTTTGCTTATCAGGATTTTTTTGAAGAGGAGCAGGTTTATTTGTCCGACCTATCCTTAGCTGATTATTTTTCATATAGATGGGAGCCTTTATTTATTTTTTTCGTGGCTTTAATAAAATCAACTATAAACGATTTTATTTTTTTCAGATAGTTCATTCAATTATAATAAATTCGGTTGTTTTTTGGTTCATCTCTTCTAATACGAAAAATAAGTTTACAGCAGTTTTTCTTTATTTCCTATTTTTGTATGTTTTGGTAAATATGGAAATAGCGAGAGAAGCATTGGCCGTTTCTGTCTTTTTGGTCAGTGTGAAATTCTTGCAGAATAAAAAATACGTTGCTTATTATTTATTGGCAATTATAGCATTCCTTTTCCACTATGGTGCTGCGATATCGTTTGTTTTTCCTTTAATATACGGTATAAGGATTACGCTAAGACGCATTTTCTGGCTGTTTGTAGTTGTTGCAGGAATCATTATAAATATAGACTTTATCATTGCTGCGGCTTTTTCTTTAGGAGTCCCTCCAATTATATTTATAAAGTTGGTTAATTATACGGAAGTATCAGAAAATCTGAATTTTATGGGCATTCTGATTGCTTTTTGGGTTACATTCTTTTTTCCTTGTGTATTGATGCAGATAGAAAACCGGATATTACGTATGAGATCTCGGTTTTATGATTTCTATCCCATATTTCTTTTGCTTGGCATATTGGTGATTTGCTTTCCTTTCATCAGCCGTTTTTTAATTATTTATGCCTCATTGGTATTATTTTCTTAAGCGATTTCGTAGTTGAGCTATGGAAAAGCAATCGCTTTGTATTTGGCACTAGATATATATTGCTGACATGTATACTTTCGATGGTTCTTTTGTGGAATGGCAGATACTACTTTAGTGATATGTCAGATTTGACTGGCAAGAATATGAGGAAGTATGTACACTGGTATCCATATAGTTCAATATTGGATAAAACGAAAAATCCGGATAGGGAATCTCTTCAGGATTATTATTCAATGATAAATTTATGATTAAATATAGTAATTATGAAACATAGAGTTTGCTTAGTTACAAATTATTTGTCAGCAGGAGGATTGGAAAGAGTTTTGACAAGACTTGCTACATATTTTGTTGAAAAAAAAGAAGCGCAAGTAACTATTGTTACATTATTTAATACTCAGTGCTTTTATTCATTATCAGATAAAGTCGAAGTAATTTATCCTAATTTTGATATATTAGCAATAAACAAGCATGTTCGGATTATAAAACAATTTTTTTATCTACGTCATAAAATTAAAGAGTTGCGTCCGGATTGTGTCTTAAGTATGGGGGTGGAAACAAATATTGCTACTTTACTTTCTACAATAGGGTTGGGAATAAAAATATATGTTGCAGATAGAAATAACCCATTTATAAAATTATCTTTTTTAAGGCAACTTTTGAAAAAAGTTCTTTATCAAAAGGCAGAAGGAATAATTTGCCAAACAAATTTGGCTAGACAAAAAGTTCATGGGTTAACTAAACACCCTAACATAGTGGTCATTCCTAATCCAATAACAATCTTTGAAAACGATTATGTATCCATTGAAAAGAAAAATTATATAGTAAATGTTGGGCGTTTTATAAAGTCAAAAAATCAACGTGAATTAATAGATATTTTTACTTTAGTAAACGATGGTAGTTGGAAACTAATATTTGTAGGTGATGGACCATGTAGGAAAGAGTGTATGGATTATGTGTCACAGAAAGGTATCTCGAGTTATGTGGAGTTTGTAGGAGTAGTCAAAGATGTAGATCGGTATTTGGCTCAAAGTAAGATTTTTGCTTTCGTTTCGACCTCCGAAGGATTTCCCAATGCTTTAGGTGAGGCTGTTTTGTTTCCTACAGCGAGTATTTCCTATAATTGCCCAGCGGGACCAGAAGATATCATTCGTGATGACGAAAATGGTTTTTTAGTTCCTTTAGGAAAAGTAGAAGAATATGCCACTAAATTGAAAATGTTGATGGAAGGTGAAGAATTGAGAACGAGATTTGAGATGAATGCAGTGTCAGATAGAAGTAAATATTCTATGGAAAATATAGGTGAATCTTTTTTTAATTTCATGTTTTAACTATCTCTCCAAATGAATAATGAGTATTTAATTAGCATAATTGTTCCAGTATATAACGTAGAACCCTTTATTAGTGAGTGTATAAATAGTATATTGATTCAATCTTATAAAAATTTTGAATTAATACTTGTCAATGACGGTTCTACAGATAATTCTCCTACTATATGTGAACAATATGCATCAAAGGATAAGCGTATTAAAGTTATTCATAAGGCCAATGGCGGATTATCTGATGCACGAAATTGGGGCTTAAAATTCTCATCGGGTGAATATGTAGTATTTCTTGATAGTGATGATTATTGGAACGATTGTGATGCGTTATTTTCTCTTTATTCTCTACTGAATAAATATTCAGAAGTTGATGTTGTTTTCTTTAGAAGATTTACATTTGAAGAAAACATATCCCAGCATATAAGATACTTTCCCCAGTTTAATCTTAATAAGATAAATGGCTGTGAAAAGTCAGATGTTCTTTCATATCTTATACCCAATGGGCTTTTTATTCCTAGTGCATGTAATAAACTCGTTCGAAGAAAGATTTTGATAGATAATAATATTTGGTTTGAAAAAGGCATTTATTCAGAGGATATTGATTGGAATTTTTCTTTAACTCTTCATGCCGATAACTTTTATGCTATTAATCTTCCTTTTTATGCGTATCGAAGAAGAAGTGGATCAATAACCAACTCTATTAGAGAGAAAAAATGTGTTGGACTTACTTAATATTATAAAAAAATGGATTCCTATGATATCTGAGGAATGTCAGGATTTCCAGATAAAAAAAAAAAAAAATGTTGTTGGGGTATTGTGCCTATCAGTTTATTGTCGTTTTAGGAATTATATTTTTAGCTGAAACAGATTGTCGTGACTTTTTGCTTCAGGAAGTAAGAAAGATGTCATATGTGTTAAAATATGCAACAGATAGGAAAACTAAAAAAGTAAGACTTATGTACATTTTTTTCTAGGGTATAATTTATCTGCTAAATTTTTAGGTACTTATCTTAAATTTAAAAAAAAGATATTTGTTTTAATATAGGTGTAAGTAATTACTTTTTATGAATGTAAAAATATTGTTTTTCGGTATATACCAATGAAAGTATGAAGTTTTACTCATTAATATTACTTTTCTTTATTTTACCTATATATAGTCAAGCTAATATCGTTTTCGTGACAAATAGTATACAGCCTATTCAGAAGCAGTTTAATTTATCATATGCGAAATATGTAATTAAATCCAATATAAATCTTATGTCTCAAAACGTTGTCATTCCTGAAGGTGCAGTCTTGTGTTTTGTAGATAGTGGACGAATCGAAAATGGTACGCTTATTGGCAATGGAACAAAAGTAATGGCTCAACAAAATGTTGTTTTTTCGGATAATATTTTGTTAAAAGGAAGTTGGAAAGCTGATACAGCCTATTCTATATGGTTTGACTTCAAAAGTGATTGTATTGTCGATTCTTCAGGACGATTTATCAGTGGAAGTGATAATAGCCAGCAGATGAATAACATATTGTTGTTTGATAATTTACTCTTTAACTGTGGTGTTTACTACTTTAAACATGCTAATTTTCAGTTACATTCTGATATGATTATTGATGGAGGAAATAGTGTTTTTAAATGGAATACATCGTTGAAGGCAGATTGCTTTATGGCTATTGGAGATAGTAGGGGGAAATGGGCTGGAACATCAAATATTCAGTTGAAGAATTTTACAATAATTGGTAATAAACTAGAGTCAGATATAAAAACGGAGCAATGTCATGGAATATGCATCCGATATGGAAGTAATATCATATTGTCTAATCTGCAATCCGGTTTTAATCGTGGCGACGGATTATATATAGGCAATGTTTACCTTGAGTCTAATATAGATCACTCACCTTCTTATATAAGTGTTATAAATTGTATTTTTAGTGACAATCATCGTCAGGGAAGTTCCATTACTAGAGCTAATCACGTTGATTTTTTAGGATGTAAATTTATAAATACAAATGGTACGCCACCTCAAGCCGGTTTAGATATTGAACCTAATGATATAAATATTTCAGCGTATGAAAACTGTTATTACGCGTGTGAAAATATAAGGATAAACAATTGCTTTTTCAGCAATAATGCAGGAAATGGTTTATTGGTTGCTGGAAGAAGTAAAAATAGAGAAGGGAAATATATTGTTAATAATATATTTGTTAATAATAGTGTGTTCGACAGAGGGAATATTCGAGCTTTTGGACTGAAAAATATGCAGGTGAAAGATTGTGATATATTGACTGACAGCTATGGATGGCTTACATATAGATACTCTACAGAAGATGTCTTAATCGATAAATGTAAGATTATATGTTGTAATAAGAACAATGATTTTGTGGGGATAAAAGTGGAATCTACTTCTGAGAATAAACATAATAATATCATAATTTCTAATTGCTCAATAACAAATTTCGGCAAATTTGGAATATTCTTCAATGATAAAATTGATGGTATTTCAGGGCGTATAGTGAATAATATCTTTCATAAGTGTGGTAAAAATATGAAAAAGAACGATTTGAGTAAAAAGATTGAATATAAGGAGAATATATATAATGATTAGATGATAATTATAACTTAAAGTTTATATAATGAAAGTATTAGTTACCGGAGGAGCCGGCTTTATCGGCTCTAACCTTTGCGAGTATTTACTTGCCCATAATTATGAAGTTGTATGTTTGGACAACTTCGCAACAGGGAAGATTGAGAATCTTCTTCCGTTATTGAATCAATATCCTGATACATTTAAACTGATCGTAGGTGACATCCGTAATTTCTCTGATTGCCAGAAGGCAGTGGTAGGAGTCAATTATATTCTGCATGAGGCAGCATTGGGTTCTGTACCCCGTTCCATCAAAGACCCTGCCACTACTAATGCAGTTAATATTAGTGGCTTCCTGAATATGTTGATTGCTGCCCGTGATGCAGGAGTGAAACGCTTTATGTATGCGGCAAGTTCATCCACTTATGGAGATAGCCAGTCTCTTCCCAAAGTGGAAGATGTGATTGGTAGACCGTTATCTCCTTATGCTGTAACCAAATATGTGAACGAGCTTTATGCGGATGTATTTGCACGTACTTATGGAATGGAATGTATCGGCTTACGCTATTTTAACGTATTCGGACGTCGTCAGGACCCATTTGGTGCTTATGCTGCTGTTATCCCCTTATTTGTGAAGAAATTGATGGCACACGAGAGTCCCATGATTAACGGTGATGGTGAATACAGCCGTGATTTTACTTACATTGACAATGTAATCCAGATGAATATGCTTGCCATGACAACCACCAATCCGGATGCAGTCAATCAGGTTTATAATACCGCTTTTGGAGAAAGGACTACATTGAATCAGCTGGTGAATTATTTGAAGGAATATTTGAGTGAGTTTGATCCGAAAATAGCTGATGTGGAGATTCTTCATGGCCCGAATCGGCAGGGTGATATACCTCATTCTTTGGCTTGCATTGATAAGGCTAGAAAACTTCTTGGTTATATTCCGGAATACAGCATGCGCGACGGTCTGAAAGAAGCTGTCAAATGGTATTGGCATAATATCTGATTCATTCATTCTTTTTCCCTTTCTATTAGCTAATAAACTAAACTTTCTAATAAATACTGAAAATCTTATGGATATAGTAAAAATCGCCGTAATCGGTCTCGGTTACGTAGGGCTTCCTTTGGCTCGTTTGTTCTCTACCAAATACAAAACTGTTGGTTTTGACATGAATAAATCTCGTGTGGATGCATTGATGGCAGGACACGATGCTACCCTTGAAGTTTCGGACGAATTGCTACAGTCTGCCATTGCCAATGGCTTCAAGTGCACGGCTGACATTGAAGACATTCGTGATTGCAACTTTTATATTGTGGCAGTTCCTACCCCTGTGGATCATAACCATAATCCGGACTTGACTCCTCTGTATAGTGCAAGTACCACTGTAGGGAAAGTGATTTCCAAAGGTGATATTGTAGTGTATGAATCTACAGTATATCCGGGTGTGACTGAGGATGAATGTATTCCGGTAGTGGAAAAAATATCCGGTTTGGAATTCAATACGGATTTCTTTGCAGGTTATTCCCCCGAACGCATCAATCCGGGTGACAAGCTACACACAGTCGAGAAGATAAAGAAAGTGACTTCAGGTTCAACTCCTGAAATTGGTAAGAAAGTGAACGAAGTGTATGCTTCTGTTATATCTGCCGGGACACATTTGGCTCCCACGATGAAGGTGGCGGAGGCAGCCAAAGTCATTGAGAATTCGCAACGTGATATCAATATAGCCTTTGTCAATGAGCTTTCCAAGATATTCACGCGTATGGGGATTGATACTCAGGATGTGTTGGAGGCTGCAAGTACCAAATGGAATTTTCTTCCCTTCAAGCCGGGGCTGGTTGGAGGACACTGCATTGGCGTAGACCCTTATTATCTGGCCCAGTGTGCACAGAGTTATGGCTATAATCCTGAAATCATATTGGCCGGTCGTCGTATGAATGATGGTATGGGAGAGTATGTGGCTGGTCAAGTGATAAAACTGATGCTGAAAAAAAGGAATTCAGGTTTTGAACTCTAATATACTGATACTCGGTTTTACTTTCAAGGAGAATTGTCCGGATGTACGTAATACGAAAGTGATAGATATTTATGAGGCTTTGATGGGATACAATCTGAATATAACCGTTTATGATCCGTGGGCAAATCCGGATATCGTAAAGCATGAATATGGAATTGAAGTGATCAATGAACTTCCTGAAGAAAAGTTTGATTCGGTTGTGTTGGCGGTTGCCCATCAACTGTTTACGGGAATAGATATCGAAAGTTTGTCGAAGACACGGTCTGTTGTGTTTGATGTTAAAGGTTTCTTGCCCAAAGAATCCGTTGACGGCAGATTATGATAAAATGAAAAAGCTTTTCTTTGTTACCAATGTTGATTGGTTCTTTATTTCCCATCGTTTGCCTATTGCCCTGAATGCTATTCAGCAGGGATATGAAGTTTATTTATTGTCACGGGATACCGGAAGAAAACAGTTTTTACAAGGGAAAGGGATTCGCTTTATCGATATTCCTTTTGACCGTTCCGGGAAGTAATCCTTTGCATGAATTGAAATGTATTTTTCAGTTATATACAAACTACAAGTATAGACCTAATATAATTCATCATGTTACTTTAAAGGCTGCATTGTTAGGTTCTGTTGCAGCTAAGCTGTCAGGGCAACATCATGTTGTGAATGCAATAAGTGGATTGGGGTATAACTTTACGAACGGCAGGAATGGGATTTTGCAGAAGTTGATAAGGACTTTGATCCGCATTGCATTCAAAAGTAAGTCTTTTTCCTTTATTCTTCAGAATCCGGATGATGTGGGGATGATCAAAGGCTTCAATCTGGTTCCCTCGTCCCATATTTTTCTGATAAAGGGCTCGGGAGTAGATTTGAATGAATTTGTTTTTTCCCAAGCTCCTGGCAAGACTCAATTAAAGGTACTCTTTCCTGCAAGGATATTGTTGGATAAGGGGGTGATGGAGTTCATTGATGCAGCCAAATTACTTCAAAAGCGATTTATTGGAAAAGTAAAATTCATATTGGCAGGTGATTGCGACAAAGAAAATCTGGCTGTTTTGGGGGAAGAAAAGCTAAGGTCTCTTCTTGTCGATGATTATATTGAATGGATAGGATATCAGGCTCAAATGTTTCCTATATATACGGATAGCGATATCGTTGTACTGCCTTCCTATCGGGAAGGTTTGCCCAAATCCTTGATTGAAGCATGTGCGGTAGGGCGTCCTATTGTAACAACCGATGTACCGGGTTGCCGTGAATGCGTGAAATCCGGATATAATGGTTATTTGGTTCCTGCCAAGGACAGTAGGGCGTTGGCTGATGCCATCGGCCTATTGATAGAAGATGATGCGAAGAGGAAGGAGTTTGGAAGGAACTCTCGTCTGTTGGCGGAAGAAGAATTTTCTATAGATAAGGTTGTCAGGCAAACTTTTGATATTTATCAATCAATTATTAGGATATCTTGATATTCCCGGGTATCTTTGTAGAAAGATTGGATTCATGAAGAAGAACAAGCCATATAAGGAACAAGAACCGATGGTGCCGAATGTTGGTGAACCGGTAGTTGTATATACGGGTAATGAGAATAATCCGAATATCGTTACGGAAGGACGTGATGACATTAGGCATGCTATTTCCGGTGAAGAATTATTGGATAGACTTTGCCCTCGTATAAAGGCTTTGTTTGGATGAGAGTCGTATTCGCTCCCGAAGTAGAGGAGGATTTGTATGGGCTTATAAAAATACTTGTTGAGAAGGAGTATTTGGGTACTTATCCTTTTGCTATTTCTTATGTGGAAGAACTGATAGCTGATATTCAACAGAACATTCATTCTAAATTAAAAAAGAAAGCGCCCGCTTTTTTTGAGCGTTATGGTAAGGATATGTATTACATCACTTATCAACGTAATTCTAATACGACGTGGTATATTTTCTTCTCTGTCATTGGAGATACTTATTTTATTAAATACATAACCAATAATCACGTTTCCGGTCAGTATATTTTTTAGCATATTTCAATGAACATACTCGTCACTGGAATCCACGGCTTTGTGGGTTCCAATCTCGTTGTTGCCCTAAAGGAACGTCATAGCCTTTACGGGCTGGATATTGTCGCTCCTGAAAAGGAGGGGGTGGTAAAGACTTTTTTCTGGAAGGATATCGAACCGGCTTCTTTTCCGATGCGGAATCTTCCTGAATTCGATGCCATTATTCATCTGGCTGGTAAAGCCCATGATACGAAAAACCGGTCCGCAGCCCAATCCTATTTTGATATTAATACGGGATTGACCCAAAAGATATTTGATTTCTTTCTGGAATCGTCTGCGAAGAAGTTCATATTCTTCAGTTCTGTGAAAGCCGCTGCAGACAGTGTGGTGGGTGATATGCTGACTGAAGATGTGGTGCCTGCTCCGATAGGACCGTATGGGGAGAGCAAGATAACTGCCGAGAATTATATTCTTGGCAAGTTGAATGTTGAAAATGGAGAATTGAAAGTTAATCCGTATGATGACAAGCAGGTCTATATCCTGCGTCCCTGCATGATTCATGGTTCCGGCAACAAAGGCAATCTGAATCTTCTTTATAATGTGGTGAGGAAAGGCATTCCCTGGCCTTTGGGGGCTTTTGAGAACAGGAGGTCTTTTACTTCGATAGACAATCTTTGCTACGTGGTGGAAGGGCTGTTGACTAAGGAGGTGGGGAGTGGTATCTACCACATGGGAGATGACGAGGCCTTGTCCACGAATGAGCTGATAGCTTTGATGTGTCGGGCTTTGGACCGCAAGCCGCATATCTGGAAGATAAACAGAGGACTGATGGAATTCTGTGCCCGGCTTGGGACTCTGCTCCATTTGCCTTTGAATACAGAGCGTCTGCGCAAGTTGACAGAGAATTATGTGGTGAGTAATGCGAAGATAAAGGCTGCCCTGGGAATTGACAGAATGCCGGTGAGGGCAGAGGAGGGGATAGTGAGAACGATAAAATCGTTCTCAAATTAAAAGTTAAGAATTAAAAATTGATAATTAAAAATTAAAGAGGAAAATACTGTTATGTATTATCTGTTAATATTGGTTCTGCTGTTTTTGGCAGAACTTTTTTATTTTAGGGTGGCTGATAAGTGCAATATCATCGACAAGCCCAATGAGCGGAGTTCCCATACGAAAGTGACTTTACGCGGTGGTGGGATTATTTTCTATTTCGGGGCGTTGGCCTATTTCCTGACGAGTGGCTTTGAATATCCTTGTTTCCTGCTTGCCTTGACACTGGTGACGTTCATCAGCTTCGTGGACGATATAAAATCCACCGGACAGATGACAAGGCTGCTTTTTCATTTCTTTGCCATGGCCTTGATGTTTTATCAGTGGGGACTGTTTTCCTTGTCCTGGTGGTGGATAGTCATAGCCTTGATAGTCTGTACGGGCATCATCAATGCCTACAACTTTATGGATGGCATTAACGGCATAACCGGCGGTTATTCTCTGGTTATTCTTGCTGCGTTGGCTTATGTCAATAAGGAGGTGGTTACTTTTGTGGAAGCGGATTTCATCTATACCGTTATCTGTTCCGTTCTAGTTTTCTGTTTCTTCAATTTTCGTAAGAAAGCCAAATGCTTTGCGGGTGATGTGGGTTCGGTGAGCATTGCCTTCATCCTTCTTTTCCTGATAGGCAGGTTCATCATTGAAACAGAAGATTTCAGTTGGATAGTCCTTTTATCCGTTTATGGTGTGGATAGTGTACTGACTATCATTCACCGCCTGATGCTTCATGAGAATATCGGGCTGCCGCATCGCAAACATCTGTATCAGATTATGGCGAATGAGCTGAAGATTCCTCATGTCATAGTCTCTCTGGTCTATATGACAATACAGACTTTTATAATAGTAGGATATATTTATTACCAACGGTATGGCTATATCTTCTTGATAGGGTGTATCTTACTGTTGAGCGCAATATACGTACTCTTCATGAAAAAGTATTTTTCAAGACATATCTCTTGAATTACTGTCTTCCATTATACAATTTCCACGGTCACCTGAATACCCAAAGCTTTGGCAATACGCTCGATATCACGCTTCTTTGTTTTTGTATTGCTGCAGGTCATAAGAAACCGTCCGTTGCCTAATGGTTTTTGAGCGCGCTGGTATTTCTCATGAAGTGTGTTTGATATCAAGGGAATCTTGCATACCTTGATATTTAAAGATTGCACTTGTTCCACACCTACTGTCATCACAAATTGCCGGAAAGTCTCGGCTGCTTGTGTTTCTTGAATTACTTTCCCATTACCAAAAGTAATCTTTAACCGAGATATTGGAGTATTGCTTTCCGTATCATTGGTTACTTGGTACAGTTTCTTTGCTGCTTCAAGAAATCTTGGAAATAATGTTCCCCACTGGTTGTTGACAACAATTTTTGTTCCGTCTGCCAATAAAATAACTTCATCAGGCTTAAGAAAGTAACGTTTCTTTAAATCGGGATGAGATTTGATTTTTTCTTGGACTTCTATCAAGGTACGTATTACACCCAATGCTTTACTGTGTAAATTGGATGGAAAGACTTTCTCCAGCTCAACATAGTTTATGTTGGGATGGTCTTTGATATAGTGCTTGATTACTTCCAATACAAAACGTCTTTTGACATAGAAGTTGATTCCATCCAATGAGAATTTTGTATGGTCTTTGGAGTCACTTTCTTTATAGTCGTTTTGTGAGTTTTTAGATGTTTGCCTCGTTTTAAGTTGTAATGAAGGGAGAATGCTCTTATTTTCGTAATGTACTGTAAGCGTAAGATTGGCAAATTCTTCATTAATGGCGGATTCCTCAAATCCTTCAGCTGTAAACTTGTCTTTGAGCAACGAAATCATATTCTTTACCCCATTGCCTTCGGATAAGAATTCTGACACCCTCCTATGCAGATTATTACGCGCTTGGATTTTTTTATATTGCTCATTACAGAATGTTTCTATTTTTCCCAGATTGAATTTGTCGTAAGTTAGCAGGTCACAGATGATGGAACCATTTACATCTTCTTTCTTAAATTCTGCTGTAAATACACAGATGGGATTCTCGCCATCGTTGGGAATGTCGTAGTAAAGCTGTATCTTTTCTCCTATATATAATCCGACATTAAGTTTCAGTTGGCGCATATACGACATCAACTGATTTTCTTGCCTCTCATTTTGTATATTAGACGGACGTTTTATTTCAATTGGGAGTACGGGGGATTGTGTATCATGTTCGTTCTTTCGCCAAAGTACAATGTCCGGGCGTATGGAGTTGCTATTGCCTATCGGTAATGTATACTGGGATACCATTGTTCCATTGGTCTTTTTCCATCCAAGAAATTTCAAGCAGTTCTCTATTTCCCGCTGGTAATCACCTTCTACCGAATTTGTTTCAAAATACGGTATCAGTGTTTCCACAATCTCAGGCCAATTTTCATTCATCTTTTATCGGGTTATATTAGGACATATTGTTTACACTTCTTCGGAGTGTGCATAAAGCAAATGTATTGACTTTATTTGAACTGCCCAAATTATAGTCATAAAAAATGGAATCGGGCGGTGTACAATAAAAACAAATAGTCCCGGATTCTTGACAAAGAATCCGGGACTATTTGTTTTTATCGTTTTTGAGAGGCTTTACTTAGCCGGCTTCAGCCATTTGTCCAGCCATTCAAAGAAGGTACGTTGCCACAGCACGCCATTCTGAGGTTTCAGTACCCAGTGGTTTTCGTCCGGATAGATAAGCAGTTCGGCAGGAACGCCACGCATCACGGCTGCATCGAAGGCGGCCATTGCCTGGTTGGCAAGGATGCGGAAGTCCTTCTCTCCGTGGATGCAGAGGATAGGGGTGTCCCATTTGTCGACGAAGAGATGCGGGGAGTTGGCAAAAGTGCGTTGTGCCGTAGCGTTGTTCTTTTCCCAATAAGCGCCGCCCATATCCCAGTTGGCAAACCATTTCTCTTCCGTTTCCAGATATTGCATTTCCATGTTGAAGATACCGTCGTGTGCGATGAATGCCTTGAAGCGTTTGTCATGGTGTCCGGCAAGCCAATATACGGAGAAACCTCCGAAGCTGGCACCTACGCAACCCAGGCGGTCTTTGTCGACGAAAGGTTCTTTCGCCATTTCGTCAATGGCAGTGAAGTAGTCCTTCATGCACTGGCCGCCATAATCACCGCTGATGGCTTCGTTCCACTCTACACCGAAGCCCGGAAGACCACGACGGTTGGGAGCTACGATGATATAGTCGTTTGCCGCCATAATCTGGAAATTCCAACGGTAGCTCCAGAACTGGCTGACGGGACTCTGAGGACCGCCTTCACAGAAGAGGAGGGTGGGGTACTTCTTGTTAGGGTCGAACTGTGGAGGATAAATCACCCAGGTCAGCATCTGCTTGCCGTCGGTGGTCTTCATCCAGCGGGCTTCCACCTTACCCATCTCCAGCTGGTCGTAAATCTGCTTGTTTTCTGTGGTCAGTTGCACTGCTTCTGCAAAAGCGTCGCCGTTGCGTGCACTGTTTACGGCATAGATTTCGTCGCCCATGCTCATGGAGTGGCGTTTGGCGATAATCTTGTCTCCGCAAAGGGCAAGCGAAGCATAGTCGTACATGCCGTCGGTGAGCTGGGTAAGCTTGTCGTTTCCGGCAAGGTCGATGTTGTAAATCTGTGTCTCGCCATGCCATACACCGATGAAGTAGATGCTCTGGGAATCTTTGTTCCACAAGAAGGCGTCCACGTTCGATTCGAAAGCTTTGCTTACAAAACGTTTCTCGCCGGTCTCGAGGTTCATGATAAACAAGCGGTTCAAGTCGGCTTCGTAGCCGTCACGTTCCATGCTCTGCCAGGCGATGTATTTGCCGTCGGGAGAGTATTGGGGATTCGTATCATATCCCTTGTTTTCTTCCGTGATGTTTTTGGTTTCCTTGGAGGCAAGGTCGTAGATATAAATGTCGGAGTTGGTGGAAATGGCATACGCCAGTCCGGTTTTCTTACGGCATGTATAGGCTACCTTATCAGAAAACGGGCTCCATGCCAGTTGCTCGATACCGCCCCAGGGTTTCATCGGACTTTCGTATGGCTCTCCCTCAAGAATATCAGTGACATTGCTGATGGCATTGCCGTCGAAATCAGCAACAAACGGATGGGGAGCAGTAGTCACCCATTCATCCCAATGCTTGTACATCAGGTCGGTAACGATGATGCCGGTGGCTTTAGGAAGGTCCGGATGTTTGTCTGCCGTACTCTTCACGGTCTTTACCTGGGCAATGAAAAGGAGTTTCTTGCCGTCGGGCGAGAAAGAGAACCCTTCGATGTCTCCCTCGTATTGAGTCAGCTGCTTGCGTCCGCTGCCGTCGGGATTCATTTCCCATACCTGGCTGCTGCCGCTTTCGTTGCAGAGGAAGGCAAGCTTCTTGCCGTCCTTGAACCATGTGGGCTGTCCTTCTTGCCAGGCGTCATGCGTTATCTGGGTATTGCCACTACCGTCGGCATTCATGACGAAGACTTCGCTGTTACTCTTGTTCTGGGGCACGCTGTAATAGGATACCGTGTAGGCAATTTGCTTTTCGTCGGGAGATACGGCTACACTGCCGATACGTCCCATCGCCCAGAGTGCCTCGGGTGTCATACGCTTTCCTTCAATCTTGATGTCCGACCGCTGGATGAGCGCTGCTGCGTCCTGCTGCTGTCCGGCATCTTTTGTTCCTCCGCAGGAGGCCAATGTCATGGCTGCTGACATAAGTAGTAGATTTACTTGTTTCATATATGTTTTTTGTTTCGGTTATTTCAATGCAAAGATACTAAATTTTCCTTCCTTGCCAATTCCCACGTTTGATATATAGCCAGCAGAAAATGAGAATAAAGCTGGAATAAACCATTTCCGAGGTCCAGCAGATGGCCACGTCGAGTTGCAGAATCAGAATAATGTAGGTGATATAGGCTGTGTAGATGACCAGCGTTGCCAGCTCCATGCCCAATGCAGTACGCGTATTGCCGGTTCCGGAAACTGCCTGGAAATAGACATTGGCAGGAACCAGGAACAGATAGGTGGAGCACATCACCCAAAGCGAATGCACGGCAGCATCCTGCAGGTCGGGTATGTCGGTATAAATTCCCAGAATCAGCTTGGGGAACAGCGCGAAAAGCAATGCCAGCGGAAGTACGAAAACGTAGGCTATGCGTACATGTTGCCGGATAGTGCCTGCCACGCAATCGGAGTGGCCTGCACCGATGAGGTTGCTGACCAGTGAACCGCAGGTAGAGGCAAATGCCATGAGTACCATGAACAGTATGCCGGACACATTGCGGACAATGTTGGTCACTGCCAGCGAGCGCTCTCCCAGATGCTCCACATAAAGGAAGAACAAGAACCAGGTGGAGAGGGAGAAGAAATTCTGTATCATGGTCCAGAAAGAGACGTTCAGCATCCGTTTCAATACGTCCAGCCGGAACTTCGGAATACGGTCCAGCCCGTACTTGCGGCAGTCAATACGGCTACGGGTATAGAGGATGAAGAATAACAGCGAAACCAGCTCGGCCAATGAGGAGCCGATGGCGGCTCCGGCAATGCCGAGTGCAGGAAAACCGAATTTACCGAAAATCAGGATATAGTTGAATACAACATTGCTCAACACCATGACGATAGAGTTCAGTGTCAGTGTCTTGGTCTGGGTGGTTCCCAAGAAAAAGGCACGGAACATGACTGCGCTGAACGAGAAGAAGGCACCGAATACACGCCAGTGCAGGTAGCTGGTGGCTGCTTCGTAGATATGTTCCGAGGCTACGATGCGTTTCAGGATAATCGGCGAAAAGCAATAGGACAGCAGGAACATGACTGTCGCCATCCCGACTTGGAAATAGATGCCCTGATAGAACAAGTCACCGATTTCCTTATACTGCCGTTCGCCGTTGCGCCGGGCAATGAGTATCTGTGCCCCGATGCTGAAACCGAAGGCAACCATGAAGATGACCATATAGAAGACACCGGCGATGGCAGATGCTCCCAACTCGACTTCGCCTACACGTCCGAGGAAGGCGGTGTCCGTCATACCTATCATCTGCTCCATAAGGAGGCTGATTAGGATAGGGTAGGCTATGAGCCAGATTTGTTTGTAGGTGTATTTAGTCTGCATAATTTAGAGTCTGTGAATTTTTTCGTTGGTGTAAGGATAAGAAAGCCGGGCAAATGTCATTGTCCGGCTTTCTGCAAAAGAATATCTTGAACGGTAGTCTTACTACTTTTTGTTCTGTCTCTCTTTCATCATCTGTTCCTGCTGTTTCTGCATGGCTTCCAGACGGGCGGCGAAACCGGTTTTCTTCATCTTCTTCGGGTCTTTCTTGTTGGCTTCCAACTGAGCAAGAAGGGCTTCCTCATTGGTTGTCTTGCGCATGATGAGCGTTGTTACCACACTGATTAACGTAGAAATGAAGTAGTAATAGTTCAATCCCGAAGGATAATCGTTCAATATGAAGAGGAACATGATAGGCATCAGGTATGACATCCACTTCATGGCAGCCATCTGCGGATTGGCACCCGTATCCTGTTGCTGCATCATGTACTTCGTGTTCAATATGTTGGTAACCGTCATCAGCAGGCAGAACAAGCTGAGGTGGCTTCCCAGGAACGGGATATGGAACGGGAAGTTGATGAACGCATCGTACGTTGAAAGGTCATCAGCCCACAAGAAACTTTGCTGGCGCAGCTCAATAGCACTCGGCACAAACATAAACAAGGCCATCAAGATAGGGAACTGAATCAGCATCGGCAGACAGCCGCCCATCGGACTCACACCGTATTGGCTGTAAAGCGCCATCACTTCCTGCTGTTTCTTCATGGCATCTTCCTGCTTTGGATATTTCTTGCCTATTTCATCTATTTTCGGTTTCAGTACACGCATTTTGGCAGAGGAGATGTACGTTTTCCAAGTTGCGGGGAATACCACAGCTTTTACGATTAACGTCATGAACAACAGTACGATACCCATGCTCAACCCCCAACTGGACAACCAGTCGAAGATGTTGATGGTGAACCATTTGTTTATCCAGCGGATGAGCGGCCAGCCCAGATAGACCAGACGGTTCAGCTCCCACTTCTCGTCACGCCCCTTGTCGAGTGCGGTCAGGGTCTTGTAGTGATTGGGGCCGAAGTAGAAGAACAGCTGGGTAGGTTCCTTGCCAGCAGGGTCGAACTTCGTGCTCATCTCCGCAGAATAGTCCTTAATGTAGCCGCTGCCTTGAGTCTCCATCTTGGAACTCAGCTTGGTCTTTTCAAAGTCGGCATCTGCCAGGAATACGGAAGAGAAGAACTGGTTCTTGAAAGCAATCCAATCCAGGCGTTCCGGAACTTCCTTTTCATCGTTCTTGTTGGCGGACAGATAATCGGTACCCTCTCCGGCGATTTTGTAAGTCAGCTCAGCCAGACGGTTCTCGTAGGTGTAACCCTTCTCTATCTGACGGGCACGCTGAGACCACTCGATGTCCACATAATTGTTGGTGGCGGCCAGCTTGCCTTCCATATTGACTGCCTGGATAGTAAAGTCTATCAGGTATGTGTCATTGTGCATGCTGTAGGTAAAGTCGATATAGCTGTTGCTGTCTGCCGACAAACGCATGGTGACGGTACTGTCCGTACGGTTTACTGCGGTGAAATAATAGTCTTCCGTCTGGATAGTCTCTTTCTTGTTGTAAAAGAGGAAATTCATGGAAGCGTCATTGCCGCTGAACAGTGTGACGGGGGTCGTCTTGTCTTGTCCCATGTATTCCTTCAGCGTGGCCGAAGCTATGCGCCCGCCTTTTGTATCTACGGTTATTTCTGCCAGGTTGTTCTGGATGGTTACCTGCGAGTTGGTTCCTTGACGGGCGTCGAAGAAGAGGGCAGTGGAGTCAACGCTTGCTTCCGCTCCGCTTTCGTTGGCCAGGGCTGCTTCCGCCTTGGCTTTCAAGTCGGCTTCGCGCTGTTGCACCTGGGCTATGGAGTCGTAGTAACGTTGCTGTGCTTCCAACTGCTCCTGGCTGGGACGGCTCAGAAAGCTGAAACCTACTAACAATATCGCTATCAGAACAAGACCTGTGATGGTATTTTTATCCATTCTTTGTTGATTACAAATTACTTATTACAAATTATTTCTTTTCGTTTTCATTTTCGATGGCGGCCTTCACGAATGCTACGAACAGCGGGTGCGGATGCAATACCGTACTGCTGTATTCGGGATGGAACTGGGTACCGACAAACCACTTCAATGCGGGTATTTCGACAATTTCTACCAGATCCGATTCGGGGTTTATACCCACACACTTCATGCCTGCTGCTTCGTAGGCCTCCTTGAAGCTGTTGTTGAATTCGTAGCGGTGGCGGTGACGCTCCTGGATATGCTCGGTACCGTATGCCTCGTATGCCTTGCTGCCTTTCTGCAGAACACATTCATAGGCACCCAGACGCATGGTTCCACCCATATTGGTGATGGACTTCTGCTCTTCCATGATGTCGATAACATTGTGCGGTGTCTTTTCATCCATCTCGCGTGAGTTGGCATCGGCGTATCCCAGTACGTTACGGGCAAATTCAATGGCGATGCATTGCATGCCCAGACAGATACCGAAGGTGGGGATGTCGTGTGTACGCGCATATTTGATGGCTACGAACTTGCCGGCAACGCCGCGTTCGCCGAAGCCCGGACCGATAAGTACGCCTGCCATACCTTTCAAGGCTTCTGCCACATTCTCGTCCGTCAGCTTTTCACTGTTCACGAAGTCTACCGATACCTTGCGGTCATTGTAGGTTCCTGCTTGTGAAAGGGCCTCGCGGATGGACTTGTAGGCATCCTGCAAGTCATATTTGCCCACCAATGCGATGTGCAGCGGGGCAGTCTCTTCGGCTTTGTGACGGCGTTCGAGGAAAGCGCGCCACGGTCCCAGTCCCGGAGTATCGCCGACGGGAAGTCCCATTTTCTTCAAAATGGTAACGTCCAGTCCCTGGCGCTGCATCAAGATGGGCACCTCGTAGATGGTAGGCGCGTCGATGCTCTGTACAACGGCATTTTCGTCTACATTGCAGAAAAGGGCCACTTTCTTGCGCAGGGTGGTACTCAGCTCATGTTCCGTACGCAGTACGAGGACATCGGGTTGGATACCGGCACTTTGCAGTTCCTTTACGGAGTGCTGGGTGGGCTTGGTCTTCAGCTCACCGGCAGCTGCCAGGTAGGGGACATAAGTAAGGTGTACGCACAAGGCGTCTTTTCCCAGTTCCCACTTCAGCTGACGGATGCTTTCCAGATACGGCAGAGACTCGATGTCACCCACTGTACCGCCAATCTCGGTAATAACAAAGTCGAATTTGTATTTGTTTCCCAGCAGTTTTACATTACGCTTGATTTCGTCTGTAATATGGGGAATAACCTGGATGGTCTTGCCCAGATAGTCGCCGCGGCGCTCCTTGTCGATGACGCTCTTGTAGATGCGGCCCGTCGTCATGGAGTTGGCCTTGGTGGTCTGGATGCCCAGGAAGCGTTCGTAATGGCCCAAATCGAGGTCGGCTTCGTGGCCATCCACGGTAACGTAGCATTCGCCGTGTTCATAAGGGTTCAGTGTACCCGGGTCGATGTTGATGTACGGGTCAAACTTCTGGATGGTTACCTTGTAACCTCTTGCTTGCAGCAATTTACCGATGGAGGATGAGATGATACCTTTACCTAATGAAGAGGCAACACCACCGGTGACGAAAATATACTTTGTTTCTCCCACAACTATATTATTTTATTAATTGTTTAATCTAATGCCAAGAGCCTATACGGCTTGTCGTTCAGGGTGCGCACTGCTCCCGTCAGTACACGTAGAACTTAAAAAGCGCAAAATTATAAAAAAAAGAGGAAGTAGAGAAAGTTTCGATGAAACAATTATTAAAAAATACGATTTCATCGAAGAAAGTCCTTCTTGCCTTTTTCTTATGGCTTTTCTATGTTTTCTAAACATTTTAAGCTAAATTTGCGCTCGAAACATAGACTTTAGGGCATTATGAAGAATAGACACATTGCATTTTGGTTAATTGCTACGATGATTTCTTCGTCGGTGATGGCACAGAATACGCTGGATACCGCCTCGAAGAACAGTGGACAGGAAACAACTGCCAAAGCCGACACCTTGCCGGATATAATGAAAGAATACATGATTCTGAAATTGAAACCGGAAGGTATGGGTTACAAGCTGGATACTGTTTCCATATTATATGAAAGGTATATCGGAGTGCTGGATTATTTGAATGACCCCACGACTCCGGAGCGTTATATACCTTCCAATCCGAACTACTATAGGTTGTTCCTTCCCCTTACCTATTATTATGCCCCCATGAGACGCCTTTCCAAGTTGGACTGGCATTTCCAGGTGCCTGATACGGTGCCTGCCCTGACGCGCGAGATGTTGCCGTTCGACACACTGAGTTTCACCTCAAAGGACCGAGCCAACAAACTGGTGGACCGTACGCTGCTGAACACGTATGTGAATTGTCCCAATCTGGTTGTAATGACCGAGAAGGAGGTGATGAAAGGGAAGATATTCAAGGATAATATAGAGAAGGAGGTTTCTTCCAAGCCGTCCGTCGTGAAACTGTTTGCGCAGGAGAATATGGTGGGAGTGAAGGAGGAAGCCGACGTGATTATCCACAAGCCCAACTGGTGGGTGACGGGTGGAAACGGTTCGTTGCAGATTACCCAGAACTATATCTCCGACAACTGGTACAAGGGAGGTGAGAGCACTAACGCCGTGCTTGCCAACCTGCAATTGTTTGCCAACTATAATGACCGTGAAAAGGTGCAGTGGGAAAATCTGCTCGATGCCAAGCTGGGCTTCAGCTCCGCACCTTCCGACGAGTTTCATAACTATCTGGTAAGTACCGACCAGCTCCGGCTGTACAGTAAACTGGGTATTCAAGCTGCGTCCAAGTGGTATTATACCATCACGACTGAGTTTAAGACCCAGTTCTGCAATGGCTACAAGGCCAACAGTGAAGAGCTGGTTTCGGCTTTCTTTGCTCCGGCGGACTGGTCAAGCAGTATCGGTATGGACTACAAGTTGAAGAAGCAGAAATTCAGCTTGTCCGTTTTCATGGCTCCGCTGACGTACATGCTGCGCTATGTGGGGAATAAGGGTGTGAATGAAGTGAGTTTCGGTCTTGATGAGGGCAAGTGCGTGAAGCATAACTTCGGTTCGCAGATACAGCCTACACTTTCGTGGACCATCATTCCTTCCATTACGCTGGATTCCCGCCTGGACTTCCAGACCAGTTATGAGTGGACGCGTATCGAATGGGAAAACACGGTGAACTTTGTGCTGAACCGCTATCTTTCCACCAAGCTCTATGTGCACGCCCGCTATGACGACAGTGCCAAGCCGACGGAAGGGGACAGCTATTTTCAGGTAAAAGAATTGCTCAGTTTCGGTATCAATTATAAATGGTAAATAAACAAATGGTCTGTTCGGAGTGAACAGATTATCTGTTTTGGTTAGTCAGACGGTCTGTTTTTCCTTGACAGACCGTCTGTTTTTTGTCTTTTTGTAGTCTGTGGCAGGTGAAAAAACATAAAAACATAGAAAAAGCACGTTTACGAACACAGAAAATGCATAGGAAAGGTTTGCAGTTCACAAATAATGCGTAAATTTGCCGCGATTTGTAATGCACACTTTGCAAAATGGCGAATACTATAAAACATCAAGGTATTGTGGAAAACATAAACGGTTCTCATCTCCAAGTGAGAATCATCCAGACTTCAGCGTGCGCTTCGTGTAGTGTCAAGGGGCATTGTACCTCTGCGGATACGAAAGAGAAACTTGTCGATGTGGCCGATGCCAATGCCGCATCCTACCAGCCCGGTGACCGTGTATGGGTGACGGGCGAACTTTCAATGGGAGTGATGGCAGTTCTGTTTGCCTTTATATTTCCTTTCCTTATTCTGATAATCTCACTGTTTGTCTTTATGGCTATCTGGAATGACGAGCTGCGTTCTGCACTTTGTTCGCTGGCACTTCTTATACCTTATTATTATATATTGTGGCTGAACAAGTCGCGGATGGGTAAGAAGTTCTCATTCTCCGTACGACCGATGAACTAACTAATAATAAAACAAATAATTAATAAACAACTAATTTATGAATGTAATTCTGATTGCAGTGATTTCATTGGGAGTTATAGCGCTGGTATCGGCCGCTATTCTTTACGTGGCTTCCAAGAAATTCGCCGTGTATGAAGATCCGCGGATTGCCCAGGTAGCAGAGGTGCTTCCCCAGGCAAATTGCGGTGGATGTGGTTACCCCGGTTGTAGCGGATTTGCAGATGCTTGCGTAAAGGCAGGTTCGCTGGATGGTAAACTTTGTCCGGTGGGTGGACAGCCCGTCATGACAAAGATTGCCGAGATTCTGGGCTTGGATGCCGCTGCTGCCGAACCTATGGTTGCGGTGGTGAGATGTAATGGAACTTGTGCCAACCGTCCTCGTGTGAACCAATACGATGGCGCCAAGAGTTGTGCCATTGCGGCTTCTCTCTATGGTGGTGAAACGGGTTGTAGTTATGGCTGTCTGGGATGCGGCGACTGTGTGGCTGCCTGCCAGTTCGATGCTATCCACATGAATCCGGAGACCGGACTTCCCGAAGTGGATGAGGAAAAGTGTACGGCTTGTGGAGCTTGTGCCAAGGCTTGTCCGAAATCTATTATTGAAATCCGTCCTCAAGGCAAGAAATCACGTCGTATTTACGTACAGTGTGTAAACAAGGACAAGGGGGCCGTAGCACGCAAGGCTTGTACCGTGGCATGTATCGGTTGCGGCAAGTGTGTGAAGGTTTGTCCGTTCGAGGCTATCACGCTGGAAAACAATCTGGCTTACATTGACCCCAATAAGTGTAAATCCTGTCGCAAGTGCGAGGAAGCTTGTCCGCAAAACACAATCATTGCCCTCAACTTCCCGCCGCGCAAACCGAAGGCTGACGATACAGCTCCCCAAGTAAAGGTTGCAGTTCCTAAAGCTGAGGTTGAGACTCCTAAAGCAGAGGTTTAGACTTCCCAAGTTGAGGTATGAATTAATAAAGTAAATAAACGACTAAAAATACAGAATTGTATGTTGAAGACATTTTCAATTGGTGGAGTCCATCCACACGAAAATAAACTTTCAGCACATCAGCCTATCATCAAGGCAGAGATTCCGGCAAAAGCCGTTATCTTGTTGAGCCAGCATATCGGCGCTCCTGCAAAGCCTATCGTTGCTAAAGGTGATGTTGTGAAAGTAGGTACAAAGATTGCCGAACCCGGCGGCTTCGTATCAGCGGCTATCCATTCGTCTGTCAGCGGAAAGGTCGCAAAAATCGACACTATTGTCGATGCCAGCGGTTACGCCAAGCCTGCTATATTCATTGACGTAGAAGGGGATGAATGGGAAGAATCCATTGACCGTTCCGAAACGTTGGTGAAGGAATGCAGTCTGACCTCCGAGGAAATCGTGAAGAAAATCGCTGATGCCGGTATCGTAGGTCTGGGCGGTGCATGCTTCCCTACGCAGGTCAAGTTGTGTCCTCCTCCTGCATTCAAGGCAGAGTGTGTCATCATCAACGCCGTAGAGTGCGAACCGTATCTGACTGCCGACCATCAGTTGATGCTGGAGCATGCCGAAGAAATCATGGTAGGTGTTTCTATCCTGATGAAAGCCGTTAAGGTGAACAAGGCATTCATCGGCATTGAGAACAATAAGCCCGATGCTATCCAGCTGATGACGAAGGTTGCTTCCAGCTATGCAGGTATCGAGGTGGTACCCTTGAAGGTACAATATCCGCAGGGTGGTGAAAAGCAGTTGATTGATGCTGTCATCAGTCGCCAGGTTGCAGCCGGTGCGTTGCCTATCTCCACGGGTGCCGTTGTACAGAATGTAGGTACTGCATTTGCCGTATATCAGGCTGTTCAGAAGAATAAACCGCTGTTTGAGCGTGTCATTACCGTGACCGGTAAGTCGTTGGCAAAGCCGTCCAATTTCCTGGCACGTATCGGTACGCCGATGAAGCAGCTGATTGAAGCTTGCGGCGGTTTGCCCGAAGATACGGGCAAGATTATCGGCGGTGGCCCGATGATGGGTAAAGCTCTGGTAAATACGGATGTACCGACAGCCAAAGGAAGCTCCGGTATTCTGATTATGAACGAGAAGGAAGCCAAGCGCGGCGAAGTACAGCCTTGTATCCGTTGTGCCAAGTGCGTGGGAGCCTGCCCGATGGGGTTGGAGCCGTATCTGCTGGCTACCGTTTCGGCCCACGGAGATTTTGAAAGAGTAGAGAAAGAAGATATTATGTCGTGTATCGAATGCGGTTCATGCCAGTTCACTTGTCCTTCCAACCGTCCGATGCTGGATTATATCCGCTTGGGTAAGGGTAAGGTAGGAGCGATGATCCGTGCACGTCAAGCTAAAAAATAACGAAGTATGAATAAATTAATCGTATCCCTTTCGCCCCACGTTCACGGCGGTGACAGCGTGAAGAAGAATATGTACGGTGTGCTTATCGCATTGATTCCGGCATTCCTCGTTTCGCTTTACTTTTTCGGACTGGGTGCGCTGATTGTTACGGCAACTTCCGTAGCAGCCTGCTTGTTCTTTGAATGGGCCATCGGCAAATTCCTCATGAAAAAAGAGACCACAACCATCACCGACGGCTCTGCCATCATTACCGGTGTGTTGCTGGCCTTTAACCTGCCTTCCAACCTGCCCATCTGGATTATCATCCTTGGTGCCTTGTTTGCCATCGGGGTAGGCAAGATGTCCTTCGGAGGTTTGGGTTGCAATCCCTTTAACCCTGCACTGGCAGGACGTGTATTCCTGTTGCTTTCATTCCCCGTGCAGATGACGACATGGCCGGCTGTAGGCCAGTTGACAGCCTATACGGATGCCACGACGGCTGCTACGCCGCTGGCTATTATGAAAGGTGTCATCAATGGTGCTCCGGGCATGTCCCTGAGCGACCTTCCGGGAGCTTTCGACCTTCTGATAGGTAATAATGGAGGATGTCTCGGTGAGGTGAGTGCTTTGGCGCTGCTGCTTGGTTTGTTCTACATGTTGTGGAAGAAAATCATCACCTGGCACATTCCGGTATCTATTCTGGTGACGGTATTCGTGTTCTCCGGTATCATGTATCTGGTCAATCCGGAACTTTATGTATCCCCGGTCGTACAGTTGTTGTCCGGTGGTCTGATGCTGGGTGCTGTCTTTATGGCTACGGACTACGTGACTTCTCCGATGAGCCACAAAGGTATGCTGATTTATGGTGTTTGCATCGGCCTACTGACTGTCATCATCCGTCTGTTCGGTGCATATCCGGAGGGTATGTCGTTTGCCATTCTGATTATGAATGCGTTCACTCCGCTCATCAACACCTATGTTAAACCTAAACGCTTTGGGGAGGTAGCGAAGAAGAAATGAAAAAGTTAGAATCATCCTTAAAGAATATGTTGCTGGTGCTTACGGGAGTTACCGCAATCTCCGTAGCGTTGCTGGCTTATGTAAACGAATTGACGAAAGAACCTATTGCGCAGGCCAATGCAAAGACCTTGAGCGATGCCGTAAGTGCGGTGGTTCCGGGCTTCGACAATGACCCCATTGCCGAGAAGAAGATGCAGGAAGTAAACGGAGTACAGTATTCTGTATATCCTGCCACCAAAGGTGGAGAATATATCGGAGCTGCTGTGGAAGCTGTTGCCATGGGTTTTGGCGGTGAGCTGAAAGTGTTGGTCGGTTTCGATGCTGAAGGCAAAATCATCGACTACTCCTTGTTGTCGCATGTGGAAACTCCGGGGTTGGGTTCCAAGGCTGCCGACTGGTTCAAGAAAGGCAATAAAGGTGACATCACCGGCATGAATCCGGGTGAAGCTGCATTGACAGTGAGCAAGGACGGTGGTAAAGTAGATGCCATTACAGCGTCTACCATCACCTCACGTGCTTTTTTGAATGCAGTGAATGCGGCTTATGCTGCCTATGCCGGTCAGGAAACTGCCGACGGCACTACCGGCGCTACTCAAAAGAATGTTGAACAACCTGCTGATTCCGCAGCTCCCGAAGCTGTGGATACACTCAGCGCTAAATAAGAAAGGAGTAGAAGATATGAATAATTTTAAAGTTATGATGAACGGGATTATCAAAGAGAATCCTACGTTTGTACTCCTGCTGGGTATGTGTCCTACACTGGGTACCACTTCCTCTGCCATTAACGGTATGGGTATGGGACTGGCTACAATGTTCGTGCTGATATGTTCCAATGTGGTGATTTCTGCCATCAAGAATCTGATTCCCGATATGGTGCGTATCCCTTCATTCATTGTAGTCATAGCATCATTTGTGACACTGTTGCAGATGATAATGCAAGCTTACGTTCCTGCATTGTACGCCACACTGGGCCTGTTCATTCCACTGATTGTTGTAAACTGTATCGTATTGGGACGTGCCGAGGCATTTGCTGCCAAAAACAATCCGGTGGCTTCCTTGTTCGACGGTCTGGGCATGGGCTTGGGCTTTACCATTGCACTGACATTACTGGGTGCCGTGCGTGAGTTCCTGGGAACCGGCAAGATATTCAACTTGAGTATCCTTCCTGAAGAATACGGCATGTTGGTATTTGTCCTTGCTCCGGGTGCATTCATCGCATTGGGCTATCTCATTGCTTTAATCAACAGTATGAAGAAGAATTAATAATGAAAAATTAAAAATGAAAAAATTGAGAACGTATCGGCGGTAGGCTGCCGGGCTTTTAATTTTTAGTTTTTAATTCTTAATTTAATGATTATGGAATATATATTGATATTTATCTCGGCAATCTTTGTAAACAACATCGTATTGTCGCAATTCTTGGGAATTTGCCCGTTCTTGGGAGTTTCCAAGAAAGTGGAGACTGCATTGGGCATGTCGGCAGCGGTGGCATTCGTGCTCACCATCGCCACTATCGTGACATTCCTTATTCAGAAGTATGTGCTCGACGCTTTTGATTTGGGCTATTTGCAGACTATTACCTTTATCCTGGTGATTGCCGCATTGGTTCAGATGGTAGAGATTATCCTGAAGAAGGTTTCTCCTTCTCTGTATCAGGCCTTGGGCGTGTTCCTGCCGTTGATTACTACCAACTGCTGTATTCTCGGTGTGGCTATCCTCGTTATCCAAAAAGATTATGATTTGCTGACGGGAGTGGTTTATGCATTCTCCACGGCACTTGGTTTCGGCTTGGCACTGACACTGTTTGCAGGCCTGCGCGAGCAAATGAGCCTGGTTAGTGTACCGAAAGGTATGCAGGGTACTCCGATAGCTTTGATTACTGCCGGACTGCTGGCAATGGCATTCATGGGCTTTTCGGGGGTTGTGAAGATTTAAAGAAGAAAAAACGGAAATAAAGTGGAAGGGGGATAAACTAAAATTTATCCCCCTTTTTCTGTTTTTATTAATTTATTTCCTTACATTTGTGGCGTATTGATAACCTAAAAGCTAAATTATCTATATTTAATATGAAAGGGAAAATCTTAGTTACGGGTGGAACCGGTTATATTGGTTCTCACACGGTGGTGGAACTTCAAAACGCAGGTTATGAAGTTGTTATTATTGATAATTTGTCAAACTCCAGCGCAGATGTTGTAGATAACATAGAGAAGGTATCGGGCATCCGCCCTGCATTCGAGGAATTGGATTGCTTGGATTATGCCGGTCTTGACGCTGTGTTTACCAAATATAAAGGCATTAAAGCCATCATTCACTTTGCGGCCAGCAAGGCTGTGGGTGAATCTGTCCAGAAACCGTTGCTTTACTATCGTAATAACCTGGTTTCACTGATAAACCTGCTGGAATTGATGCCGAAGCATGGAGTGGAAGGTATCGTATTCTCTTCTTCCTGCACAGTTTACGGCCAGCCGGACGAACTTCCGGTAACGGAAAAGGCACCTATTAAGAAAGCTGAGTCTCCGTATGGAAACACGAAGCAAATCAATGAAGAGATTGTACGTGATACGGTTGCTTCCGGTGCTCCGATAAACGCCATCTTGTTGCGTTACTTCAACCCGATAGGTGCACACCCCACAGCATTGCTGGGAGAGTTGCCTAACGGTGTACCGCAGAACTTGATTCCTTATCTTACCCAGACCGCTATCGGCATCCGTGAGAAACTGAGCGTGTTTGGTGACGATTATGATACTCCCGACGGTTCTTGTATCCGCGACTTCATCAATGTAGTCGATTTGGCCAAAGCACACGTAGTGGCTATCCGCCGTATCTTGGAGAACAAGCAGAAGGAAAAAGTGGAAGTATTCAATATCGGTACAGGTCGTGGACTTTCCGTATTGGAACTGATTAATGCTTTCGAAAAGGCTACCGGTGTAAAACTGAACTATCAGATTGTAGGTCGGCGTGCCGGTGATATTGAGAAGGTATGGGCAAACCCGGAATTGGCAAACAATGAACTGGGTTGGAAGGCAGAAACAAGTATTGAAGATACTTTACTTTCTGCATGGAAATGGCAGTTGAAGCTTCGTGAAAGAGGTATTCAATGACAAACTTTGAATTTGTGTTTTTTAACAAATAGGCAATAAACAAATGCCTCCCCGCATTTGTTTATAATATGCAAATCGGCCTGACGCTGTTTATGTATATGTGAATATCCGTAATTAGTACATATGCCTCCCCGGCATAGACAGGTAAGATTGCATAGTAGTTTTGTCGTGTTTTATTTTGTGTTTGTGTTGTGAATAAGCCTTGTCGAGAGACAAGGCTTATTTTTTGTATATTATATACAGAATCTCTGTTGTCAATTCAGTGTTTTTTCATAAGATGGGTAGGCAATTCCTTTTTCTTACTAATTGTTAACTGACGTTATCATGTCTGTAACAATTTGTTCCAATTGTAGTATTAATCGTTCAAAATAGTCTTTTTTGTTCAAAAAATGCTATACACGGTAACAACTACATGCAAATTGTTTATACATTTGCGTTGTTGTTTATGTAACTATTGGGATGAACAAACCATAGCTGACAAACGTTAATAGGTACGAGTACATAGCTGATGAAAGACGCGACTTGGCTGACTTGTTAATGAGGATACACGCGACTTACAACTTAGTATTGGGAAAAATAATTAAGGAAATATAGAATAAAAAGATTGCTTATGTCACAGATTGTCGGACATATCTCACAGGTAATCGGGCCTGTAGTAGACGTCTATTTTGAAGGAACGGAGGCAGAGATGATGCTGCCAAGCATTCACGACGCACTGGAAATAAGAAAAAGTCACGGCAAAAGGCTGATTGTGGAAGTACAGCAACACATTGGTGAAAACACGGTGCGTACTGTTGCTATGGACAGTACGGACGGCCTGCAGAGAGGAATGACAGTGCATCCGCTGGGAGGCCCCATCACCATGCCGATAGGTACACAAATCAAAGGCCGCCTGATGAACGTAGTGGGCGACTCTATCGACGGAATGAAAGAGTTGGACCGTGCCGGTGCTTATCCCATCCACCGCGAACCCCCTAAGTTTGAAGATTTGACTACCGTACAAGAGGTGCTCTATACGGGTATCAAGGTTATCGACTTGCTGGAACCATATAGCAAGGGCGGTAAAATCGGTCTGTTTGGTGGCGCCGGTGTAGGCAAGACGGTGCTTATCCAAGAGCTCATTAATAATATTGCGAAGAAGCAGCACGGCTTCTCTGTGTTTGCCGGTGTAGGAGAACGTACACGTGAAGGCAACGACCTGCTGAGAGAAATGATTGAATCCGGCGTTATCCGTTACGGAGAAGAATTCAAGAAAGGTATGGAGGAAGGCCATTGGGATTTGTCCAAAGTAGATTATGACGAAGTGGCCAAATCACAAGTGTCTTTGATATTCGGTCAGATGAACGAACCTCCCGGTGCGCGTCAGTCCGTGGCATTGTCTGGGTTGACGGTGGCCGAGTCCTTCCGTGACATGGGAGCGGAGACAGACGGGCCGCGTGACATTCTGTTCTTCATTGATAATATCTTCCGTTTCACCCAAGCCGGTTCCGAGGTTTCGGCCTTGCTGGGCCGTATGCCTTCTGCCGTAGGCTATCAGCCGACACTGGCAACGGAAATGGGTGCCATGCAGGAGCGTATTACCTCCACAAGAAACGGCTCCATCACTTCCGTGCAGGCTGTATATGTGCCTGCCGATGACTTGACAGACCCGGCGCCTGCCACAACGTTTACCCACCTCGATGCCACCACGGTGTTGAGTCGTAAGATTACTGAACTTGGTATTTATCCTGCTGTGGACCCGTTGGAATCTACTTCACGCATTCTCGACCCACACATCGTGGGGGTAGAACACTACGAAGTGGCACAACGTGTAAAACAAATATTGCAGCGCAACAAGGAATTGCAAGACATTATCTCCATCCTTGGTATGGAGGAACTCTCTGATGCCGACCGTACGTTGGTGAACCGTGCACGTCGTGTGCAGCGTTTCCTTTCACAGCCGTTTGCCGTTGCCGAGCAGTTTACGGGTGTCCCAGGTACAATGGTTTCCATTGAGGACACTATCAAAGGCTTCAAGATGATTCTTGACGGAGAGGTGGACTACCTGCCCGAACCTGCTTTCTTGAATGTGGGAACCATTGAAGAAGCCATTGAGAAGGGTAAGAAACTACTGGAGCAGGCAGGGGGAAAAACGATTAAAAATTAAAAGTCTGGGAGCTTTGATGATGAAAAAGTTGCATTTGAATATTGTTTCACCGGAGAAGGAACTCTTCAACGGGGAAGTGGAAAGTGTTACATTGCCGGGCACTATGGGCTCTTTTTCTATCCTGCCGCAGCATGCACCGATTGTATCATCGTTGGGAACGGGGAAATTGATTTACGCAACGGACGGTGAGGAACATGAGTTGGATATTCAAAGCGGATTCGTGGAGATGAGTAACGGAAGGGTTGCCGTCTGTATAGAACAGCAATAGGCTATTAAAAAATTAAAAATTAAAAAATAGAGGTTGTTGGCGTGACTATTACTAAGAGAAACTACTTATTGCATACAGCGCTCTTGACGGTATTGATAGGAATTGTAGGCGGTTGGGCGTATTTTTCGATAAATCCGCATCACTATTTCGGCGGTTATCCGCTGATTCCGCTTTTCTTCTTTGTTTTCGGAGTATTCATGATTAATATGACCGAAAGCTGCCGTCACCGGATGCCAGGACGAATGTTGCAGATTTATCTGCTGATGCGTGTGATGAGAATACTGGTCTCCATGATTGTGATGCTGGTTTATTGCGTTGCAGTACGTGAGGAAGCCAGGGCGTTTTTGTTGACGTTTATAGCCAACTATCTGATATATTTGATTTATGATTCCTGGTTCTTCTTCACTTTTGAGGCGAATCGGAAACTGAAAAAGAAAAGTAACAATGAAAAGATTGCGTAACATACTGACTGTAAATCTGCTGGCACTGGGCATGTTGCTACCCGCCACGGTGCGGGCCGAGAATACGGTGGACGTGAAGGAGATTGTCTTCGGGCATATCGGCGATTCTTACGAATGGCACATCACGACGTGGGGCGAAACTCACGTTACGATTCCCTTGCCGGTAATAGTGCATAGCTCTACCACCGGATGGCATGCCTTTCTATCCTCACGTCTGGAGGAGAACGGTGGAAGTTATGAAGGCTTTTCCATCGCTCCCGCAGGAAGCAAGTACGAAGGCAAGCTGGTGGAGTATGATGCCATCGGAAACGAAATACGCCCGTTGGACATCTCCATCACGAAGGTGACACTGGCTTTGCTCATCAACAGCGCATTGCTGCTTGTCATCATTTTGAGTGTGGCGCACTGGTATCGCAAGCACCCGCAGGGAAGTGCCGCTCCCGGTGGTTTCATCGGGTTTATGGAGATGTTTATCATGATGGTGAACGATGATATTATAAAGAGCTGTGTCGGTCCGAAGTACCGTAAATTTGCACCTTACTTGTTGACGGCCTTCTTCTTTATTTTCATCAACAACATTATGGGGCTGATTCCTTTCTTTCCCGGAGGGGCCAACGTGACGGGAAATATAGCCATTACGATGGTATTGGCCATCTGTACTTTCTTGGCCGTGAATATCTTTGGAACCAAGACCTATTGGAAAGATATTTTTTGGCCGGATGTGCCCTGGTGGCTGAAGGTACCGGTCCCCATGATGCCGTTTATCGAGTTCTTCGGTATTTTCACCAAACCGTTTGCTTTGATGATACGTCTTTTTGCCAATATGCTGGCAGGACACATGGCAATGCTGGTGCTTACGTGTCTGATATTCATCTCGGCAAGTATGGGACCTGCCTTGAACGGAACGCTGACCGTGGCATCGGTGTTGTTCAATATCTTTATGAATGCACTTGAGTTGTTGGTTGCCTTTATCCAGGCATATGTGTTCACCATGCTGTCAGCCGTGTTCATCGGTCTGGCGCAGGAAGAGCATAAGGAGAAGGCGGTGAAGTGATACGATTATTGGGAATATAAACATTAATAAAATAACAATTTAAAAACTGAAAGTTATGTTACTATCTGTATTATTGCAAGCTGCTGCGGCAGGTGTTGGAGTTAGTAAATTGGGCGCTGCCATTGGTGCTGGTTTGGCTGTTATTGGTGCTGGTGTAGGTATTGGTAAAATCGGTAGTTCTGCCATGGAAGCCATTGCACGCCAGCCGGAAGCATCCGGAGATATCCGTATGAACATGATTATTGCCGCTGCCTTGATTGAAGGTGTTGCTTTGTTGGCAGTAGTTGTGTGTTTATTGGTATTCTTTTTATAATGTACAATCTACCATTTACCATTTACAATTTGTCCGTGCAGCATCACCGCGCAGCCAAATTGTAAATCGTAAATTGTCAAATAGTAAATAAAATTATGTCATTGTTATTACCCGATAGTGGTCTGCTGTTCTGGATGCTCCTTTCATTCGGTGTGGTGTTTGTGGTGCTTGCCAAGTACGGTTTTCCCGTTATCACCAAGATGGTGGAAGGTCGCAAGACCTACATCGACCAGTCTTTGGAAGTGGCACGCGAAGCAAATGCCCAGCTCTCCAAACTGAAAGAGGAGAGTGAAGCGTTGATTGCTGCTGCCAACAAAGAACAAGGACGTATTCTGCGGGAGGCGATGCATGAGCGTGACAAGATTATCGTCGAAGCACGCAAGCAGGCGGAAGCCGCCGCGCAGAAGGAGCTGGACGAAGTTAAAAAGCAGATACAGCAAGAGAAGGAAGAGGCCATCCGCGATATTCGCCGCCAGGTGGCAGTCTTGTCCGTAGATATAGCCGAGAAAATTATCCGCAAGAATCTGGACGAGAAACATGAGCAGATGGAGATGATAGACCGGATGCTGGATGAAGTGCTGGCCGCAAGTAAAAACAATTAATTCTCAAAGAAATGGATATAGGAATCGTTTCGATGCGTTATGCGAAAGCATTGATGGAATATGCCAAGAGCATGGGGGCAGAAGATACTCTGTACAAGGAGTTTTGTATGCTCGACCGTAGCTTCAGGAAACATCCCGATTTGCGCATGGCATTGGAAAACCCCATCCTGACGATACGTGAGAAGTTAACACTTATCTGTACCGCTGCTGTGGGGGATGCTCCTGCGGGCCGTGAGTTTGCGCGTTTCATGACCCTGGTGTTGAAGAACCGGCGGGAAAACTTTCTCCAGTACATCTGCCTGAGTTTTCTGGATTTGTACCGGAAAGACAAGCATATCGGTGTAGGAAAGCTGATAACAGCCGTTCCCGTCAGCCAGGAAGTGCGGGAGCGCATCCATGACAGTGCTTCCTCCCTGCTGCATGCCAGCATGGAGCTGCAGACTGAAGTGGATCCCTCCATTGAAGGTGGTTTTATATTCGACATCAACGATTTCCGTCTGGATGCCAGTATTGCTACCCAGCTAAAGAGAGTGAAACAGCAGTTCATTGATAAGAACAGAAGAATCGTGTGATTTACGATTTGACAATTTACAATTTACTTATTTAATAGTCTTGTGATGCGTAAGTTGTAGAGGTCAAACAGTATATGATTCGGGTTCTTTCAAATAGTAAATAGTAAATTGTAAAATAGTAAATACTAAGATGTTGTCTGAAAATATAAAAGTAAGCGAAGTCTCCGATATTCTCCGCAAGCAACTGGAAGGGATTGACACCCGCGTACAGTTGGACGAGATTGGCACGGTACTGCAAGTCAGTGACGGTGTAGCCCGTATCTATGGGTTGCGCAATGCCGAAGCCAACGAGTTGTTGGAGTTCGACAACGGCATCAAGGCCATTGTGATGAACCTCGAAGAGGATAATGTGGGTGCTGTGTTGCTTGGCCCTACGGATAAAATCAAGGAAGGCTTCATTGTAAAGCGTACCAAGCGTATTGCTTCCATCATGGTGGGAGAGGGTATGCTGGGCCGTGTAATAGACCCTCTGGGTGCGCCGCTCGATGGCAAAGGACTGATAGGCGGAGAACTTTATGAAATGCCGCTGGAACGCAAGGCGCCGGGAGTTATCTTCCGTCAGCCGGTGAATCAGCCGCTACAGACCGGTCTGAAGGCTGTGGATGCCATGATACCTATCGGCCGTGGACAGCGTGAGCTGATTATCGGTGACCGCCAGACCGGTAAGACGGCCATTGCCATCGATACCATCATCAACCAGCGTGCCAATTTTGATGCTGGTGATCCGGTATATTGCATTTATGTAGCCATTGGCCAGAAAGGTTCTACCGTAGCTTCTATTGTGAATACCCTGCACCAGTACGGTGCGATGGACTATACCATTGTGGTGGCTGCTACGGCGGGCGACCCGGCTGCATTGCAGTATTACGCTCCGTTTGCCGGTGCTGCCATCGGCGAGTATTTCCGTGATACCGGCCGTCATGCGCTGGTGGTTTATGATGACCTTTCCAAGCAGGCGGTTGCCTATCGTGAGGTCTCTTTGATTCTTCGCCGTCCGTCCGGACGTGAGGCCTATCCGGGTGATATCTTCTATCTGCACTCCCGTTTGTTGGAACGTGCGGCGAAGATTATCAGCCAGGAGGAAGTGGCACGCGAGATGAACGACCTGCCGGACAGTCTGAAAGGCAAGGTGAAAGGTGGCGGTTCGCTGACTGCATTGCCCATTATCGAAACTCAGGCAGGAGACGTGTCCGCCTATATCCCAACGAATGTGATTTCAATCACTGACGGGCAGATATTCCTTGATACGAACCTCTTCAACCAGGGTAACCGTCCGGCCATTGACGTGGGTATCTCTGTGAGCCGTGTGGGTGGTAATGCCCAAGTCAAGGCTATGAAGAAGGTGGCAGGTACATTAAAGATTGACCAGGCACAGTACCGGGAGCTGGAAGCGTTTACCAAGTTCAGTGGCGATATGGACCCCGTGACGGCATTGACCATCGACAAGGGACAGAAGAATACACGCCTGCTGGTACAGCCCCAATACAGCCCGATGCCGGTAGAAAAGCAGATTGCCATTCTTTATTGCGGCACGCACGGCTTGTTGAGGAATGTTCCTTTGGACAAGGTCAGCGAGTTTGAACGCAACTTCCTTGAGTCTCTTGAGATGAACTATCGCATGGAGGTACTCGACGTTTTAAAGACGGGTGCCATCAATGACGATGTCTGCAAGAAGATTGAGGAGACGGCAGAGGCGGTTGCAAGGCAATTCATGTGATTTACGATTGGACGATTTACGATTTACGATTGGAGTTACTCTATATGGTAAGTTGTAAATCGGACGCAGGCAGAAGTTACCTCAATCGTAAATCGTAAATAATTAAATCGTAAATAGATATATGTCTTCACTGAAAGAGGTAAAAAATAGAATAAGCTCCGTCAAGAGTACACGCCAGATAACATCGGCTATGAAGATGGTGGCATCTGCCAAACTGCATAAGGCGCAGGGGCGGATTGAGAATATGCTGCCTTATCAACGGAAGCTGAATGAGATTCTGACGAACTTTCTGCGTACGGATGCTTCCTTCGAGTCGCCCTATACCGAGAAAAGACCCGTGACGAGGGTAGCGGTCGTGGCGTTTTCGTCCAATAGTTCCTTGTGCGGTGCATTCAACTCGAATGTGGCGAAGATGCTGGAACGGGCTTTGGAAGATTACCAGTCGCTGGGCAAGGAGAATATTCTGATATATCCCGTTGGGAGAAAGGTGGAGGAAGCCGTCAAGAAAATGGGATATGTGCCGCAAGGCAGCTACCAGGTGATGGCAGACAAGCCTTCGTACGTTGAAGCGTATGAGCTGGCAGAGAAGTTGATGCATGAGTTTGTGGAAAAGCAGATTGACCATGTGGAGCTGATTTACCATCACTTCAAATCGATGGGTTCGCAGGTGCTGCTCCGCGAGAATTATCTGCCCATTGACCTGACGCAAGTAGCGCAGGAGGCGGCAGAAGATGTACCGGAGGATGCCCGCAGTTTTAATAATGATTACATTGTGGAACCTTCCGTCGGCGAACTGATAGCGGAACTTCTGCCAAAAGTGTTGAGTCAGAAGATATTTACCGTGCTTCTCGATTCCAATACTTCGGAACATGCTGCCCGTATGCTAGCCATGCAGACGGCGACAGATAATGCCAACGAGTTGATTCAAGATTTGACGAAACAGTATAACAAGAGCCGTCAGCAGGCCATTACGAATGAGCTGCTCGATATTATCGGCGGTAGCTTGAAATAGTCCGGATTGCCCCGTAAAGGGCTTTCTCAGGATGGGTACAAATAAATGGAATAATAGGACAAGGATAACGAAATAAGCGTTATCTTTGTCCTATTATCATATATGGCTACTGATGAAATCCGTATCATTCTGAGAGAGAGCGGATTGGTTGAATAATAAACATATCAATGGAGAATAATCCCGAAATAGCGCTTGCATGGCAATTCATTGAAAACACAGGCACTCATCTTTTTTTGACCGGCAAGGCAGGTACCGGTAAGACAACTTTCCTGCGAAAACTGAGGGCAGAGAGTCCGAAACGGATGATTGTACTTGCACCGACGGGAATTGCCGCTATCAATGCAGGCGGTGTCACCATCCACTCCTTTTTCCAAGTACCTTTCGCTCCTTATGTGCCCGAAAGCTCATTCAGCGCGGATGGCAAAGCATCTTACCGTTTCCGTTACGGGAAAGAGAAAATCAACATTATACGCAGTATAGATTTATTGGTCATCGATGAAATCAGTATGGTCCGTGCCGACTTGCTCGATTCGGTGGATGCCGTCTTGAGGCGGTTCCGCGACCGGAACAAACCCTTTGGCGGCGTGCAACTGCTGATGATTGGCGACCTGCAGCAGTTGGCTCCCGTGGTGAAAGACGAGGAATGGCAGATGCTCAGCAAGTACTACGACACTCCCTATTTCTTCTCCAGCCGCGCGCTGAAGCAGACGGAATATTGCACCATAGAACTAAAGAAAGTCTATCGGCAGAACGATGGGACTTTTCTTGAATTACTGAACCGCATTCGCGAAAACCGTTGTGACGGGCAAGTGCTGGAAGCCTTGAACCGCCGGTATATTCCCAATTTCGTACCAGATAAAGAAGAAGGATACATCCGCCTGGTGACCCACAATTATCAGGCCCAACGGATTAATGACCATGAGCTGGAACAACTTCCGGGACGCTCGTATGCCTTTCGTGCCAAGATTGACGGAAAGTTTCCCGAATATTCCTATCCCACGGATGAAGTACTGGAACTGAAACGCGGTGCCCAGGTAATGTTTGTGAAGAACGACACCTCCGGTGAGCACCGTTACTACAATGGCATGATTGGAGAGGTGACAGCCGTGTCGGCAGATGGAATTGAAGTGCGCAGTAAGGGAAGCGACGCTACCTTCTTACTTCAAGAGGAAGAGTGGACGAATGCCAAATACGTGCTTGATGAGGAAACCAAGGAGATTACAGAAGATATTGAAGGAACATTCCGGCAGTATCCGTTGAAGCTGGCGTGGGCGATTACCATTCACAAAAGCCAGGGACTGACGTTTGAACGTGCCGTGATTGATGCCAGTGCCTCCTTTGCGCATGGGCAGACCTATGTGGCTCTGAGCCGCTGCAAGACATTGGAGGGAGTGGTGCTCAGTGCCCCGCTTTCTGCAAAGGCCGTTATCAGTGACCATGCAGTAGATACCTTCACGATGGAGGCACGGAGAAACGAGCCGGACGAGAAACGCTTCCGTTCCTTGCAGCAGACCTATTTCCTGGAACTGCTGTCGGGCTTGTTCGATTTCCAGCCCATGGAGCAGGCTTTGCGGCGGTATGTGCGGCTGATAGACGAACACTTGTACAAGCTCTTTCCCAAGCAACTCGCAGCCTGTAAGGAGGAAATGGAACGTTTTCACGACAAAGTGACGAAAGTAGCCCAGAAGTTCAGTATCCAGTATACCCGCCTGATTGATACTGCGCAGGACTATGCAGCCGACCCGACTTTGCAGGGGCGCATACACTCTGCCGCCACTTATTTTCAAGAGCAGTTGCAACCGCTGGATGCGGTGATGGCGAGTACGGTAACTTCTGATAATAAAGAGTTGAAGAAGAAGCTCCGGGATGCCATGGAGGAACTGGAGGAAGTGTTTGACATGAAGACTGATTTGCTGGATTATGTGCTGGAGAATGGTTTCCATGTGGCAGGATACTTGAAGCAGAAAGCACTGCTTTCCATTGACGATTCGGCTTCGCAGAAGGGTAAAGGCAAAGGGAGAAGTGCTGCTGCCAAAGAAGGGCAGGGAAGCAGTAAGCAGGCTGATAAAGAGAAACGTCCGCGTGAGCGGAAACGCGATGCTGCGGCTGTTGAAGTACCCACGGATGTGTTGCATCCGGAACTTTACAACCGCTTGGTAGCATGGCGCAATGCAGAAGCTTCCGCATTAGGATTGCCCGTATATACCGTCATTCAGCAGAAGGCAATTCTGGGTATCAGCAATCTGCTTCCTTCGGATAAGGCCATGCTTGTACGCATTCCGTATTTCGGAAAGAAAGGGGTGGAGAAATATGGAGATGTGATTCTGGAGATGGTACGTGTGTATCGCAAAGAGAAAGGACTGGCAGAGCCGGAGTTGCTGTAGTCGAATCTGCTGCCATCCGAACTTGCATTATTTACTATCCGAACATCAGCTTTATTCCTTCCTCCAGCGTATGCGGTCGATATCCCAGTTCCCGGCGTACCTTTTCTATACTCAGCCCGCTGAAACGGGGACGTGGCGTCTTTTCATTCATCTCCTTCGTAGTGACGGGACGGATGAGCGAGCGATTCAGTCCCAATACGTCCGCTACCCAATAAGCGATGTCTGCAATGGTCAGGCACTCGCTGCCACAGAGGTGGTAGATGCCGTTTTGCGGGTGATTTATCAGCTTCTCCACTCCTTGCGACACGTCTCCCACGAAGGTGGGCGTACGCCATTGGTCGGACACGACGAACACTTCCTCATTGTTCCTTAATCTGTTTGCCACCAGTTGGAGCACATTGCCATGCTGTCCGGGCAGGGAGGCACCGTACACCACCACTACACGCACGATGGCATAATCCTTGCAAACGGCAGCGATACGTTTCTCACCTTCCAGTTTGGTGTAGCCGTAATAATTAACGGGAGCGGGAATATCCTCCTCCGTATAGGGTCGGTCCGTATCACCACCGAAAACGAAGTCGGTGGAAAGATGGATAAAACGGCTACCTCCCGCCTCACAGCATTCTGCCAGATGCTCTACGGCAGTGATGTTGACGGCATCCGCTTCTGCATGGTGCGTTTCGCAATAATCGGGGACGGAGAGGGCGGAGGTATTGATTACAACATCCGGCTGTACTTCCTGGAAAAGCTTTTCCATCGCCTGGCGGTTGCATATATCCGTGCGGATAAAGCGATAGTTGCCCGAATGGGGACAGATGTCGTCGTGCAGGGAACAGCCCGTTGTCTGATAAGACAAGTTGCGGGACAAATCATCCAGGATGCGCCTGCCGGTAAAACCGTTGGCACCTATCACCAGTATTTTCTTTCTTGCCATTGACTTTGGTTGTTAAATGGTGTGGGCATCAATAGGGCACATGCCTGCCTTGCTGCACCTCGATGCGTATGCCAAAGGCTCCGTTGGCTGATTTCAGCTCGAACGCCCCTTTGAAATTGTTCTTTTCCCAAGGCAGTGCGGAAGGGTTGGGCACTTTCCAGCCGTCCTTGTCATATTCGCCGTACGTATGGATGCGCATGCCGTTCTTCAAAGTGAAACTTCCCATTTGCAGGTTGTCAGTAGAGCCCCAGAAGCCCGTCAGTCCGAAGGGGTTTGAACTGAAATACCGGGAGTTGCTGAGTGAGAATATGTTCGAAAGGCCTTGTGAATAAGTCACGTTCGGGTTCAACTGGAAGATGCGGCTATAGTCCTTGCTGGCATCCGGTATCTCCAAGGTGAATTTGGGAAGAGTGGGGGCAGACAGATTCATCAGCCCCATATCCAGCAGGAAGCCGTCGTAATTCTTCACGTCCGGCAGAAGCTCCTTTTCAGACGGAGACATGCCTTCGGGAGACGCTTCGCCACGTACTGCAGTACGTACCGTATCGGCAGGCATCTCGCTCTGTGCGCTGACGGATGACATGCCTGCAAGTAAAATGATGATGCAGAAGAAGATTCGTTTCATAGTTCTTTGTTCACAATTTCAGTTGCTGTCCACCGCATAGGGGCAGACTGAACAAAGATACTCGTTTCCCTCTATTTCCGGAAATATCTTTGTATTATTTCTATTTCTTTATACGAATGGTAGGGGCGAAGACGGGCGAAGTCACCCATTTCATTTTGGTGGGGTCGTAGCTCCGTTCCAGGCCTCCGTTGAGGTCGAGCCAGTCCGTCACTTTCAGTTCCAGTACCATGCCATAACCGCTTTGCGGATACATCGGGTTCATATATCCATGAAAGGAGTTGCTTCTCCCGTAGCCCGAATACTGGCCGAAGGCATGCAGGCGCATGTAGGGATTGATGCGGTAGGATACGGAGGCATTGTAACCTACGTCCCATTGGGTACCCCGAGGGGCATCCCTTTTGGCATATCGGGCGCCGGCAATGGAGGAGGGGGTAGAAATGGAATAGTGGGCGGCATATACCCCTCCGCTCAATTCCCAATGTCCGTCGGGACTGTAATAAGTGACTCCTGCGCCAGCCTGCATGATGGAGCCCATTGCAGGATAGGTGTTATGGCTGCCGTACATCGTCAGTACGACTTCCGGCGAGAGCAGGAAATCGGCGAAGCGCTGGAAGTCCCATTCAAAGATGTTCTTCTGGAAGTGTATCTTTTTCATGTCCGTCCAGGGCAGGGGCTCCACATAGTCGGAGGGAGGGAGATGGAGATTTATCTCTTCCTGCTGTTCGCCCTGCAGGCTTTGTTGGGGCTGGCTTTCATCAAGGCCCGTACGCTTGTTCTCTTTTGGAGAAAAGGGAATCTGCTCTTTCTTTACGGGAGGCCGGTTCTTTATTGTGTCTTCCGGAATCTCGCTCTGTGCATAGGCGCAGAGTGAGGAACAGATAAAAGTAATGAATAATAACTTTCTCATAAATAGTAGTTTAGTTTTAGTTTAGTTTACTATTAGTTTATATCCTATTCCCCGCACATTGACGATACGGATGCGCTCGTCTCCGGCCAGTTTATGCCGCAGTTTGGTGATGAACACATGCAGGCTGCGGGAGTTGAAGAAGCTGTCGTCTCCCCAGAGGTCGAGCAATACATTCTGGGTGTTGACCACCTGGTTACGGTTCTCGCAAAGACGTTTCAGTATCTCGGACTCGCGGTGGGAGAGTTCCACTTCCGTATCCGCGTTAGGTGAAGTCGGGGTGCTGCCTGCAAAAGCAAGTCGTTGAGTGACGGAATTGAAACGGTAGTCACCGATTTCAAAAACGGTAGTTTCTTTGGGCTTTTCCTCTGTAAAGGAGAAAGCTTTGCCTACCAGGGCCTTTATGCGGATAATGAGTTCCTGCATTCCGAAAGGCTTTTTCAGGTAGTCGTTGGCACCCAGCTCAAACCCTTCCACCACATCGTTGATGGCAGAACGGGCGGTAAGGAATAGTACCGGGGTCTGTTTGTCGGTCTGCCGGATGCGGCGCACCATTTCAAAGCCGTCCATGCGGGGCATCATCACGTCTGCCACCAGCACGTCGGGACGGAGGTCGAAGAACTTGCGCAATCCCTCTTCACCGTCTGCTGCGGTGTGGATGATGAAGTTCTGCCCTTCCAATGTGTCCTTGATAATCATGGCGAGGGTCTGTTCGTCCTCAACCAGAAGTACGGTTATCTTTTCCATAATTGTCGCTTTTGTTACAAGTAATGTAAAGCTCCTTAACAAGTAATGTAAAGTACCCTAACAAATAATGTTATCATATCCTTATCGTAAAGGTACTTCCTTTTCCCAACTCACTCTTTACCGATACGCTGCCACCATGCTTCTCTATCATGGTCTTCACATAGAACAATCCCAGCCCATAGCCTTTCACATCGTGCAGATTACCCGTGGGTACGCGGTAGAATTTGTCGAAGATGTGCTTCTGCTTCTCGGGAGCAATACCGATACCGTGGTCGCTGACGGAGATTTCGGTCTGTTCATTCTGCCCTTCGACGGCCATCTTGCGGCAATGGATGGTCACTTCGGCTTCTCCGTGCGAATATTTGATGGCGTTGTCTATCAGGTTGCTGATGATGTTGCTGAAATGCGTACGGTCGGCAAGTACGCTCAAATCTTCCGGTTCGATGTCCACCGATATGTGGACGGAGCTTTCCGCTTTCAGCTTGTGTTGTTCGATGAGCGTTTCCAGAATATCACGTATTGCAAACTCCTCCGGGTGCAGGCGGAAAGTCCTGCGGCGTTCCATACTCATGGAAAGTATCTGTTCAACCAGTCCACTGAGGCGCTGAAGCTGTTCCTGGCAGATACGCAGGTATTTGTCGCGTTGGGCCTTTTCCTCCGCTTGGTTGAAGTTGAGCAGAGCGTCGTTGGCGGCATATGCTACGGCGATGGGGGTTTTCAGTTCGTGGGTGATGTTGTTGGTGAAATCGCTCTTCATCTCTTCCAGTGTCTTCTGTTTCAGGATGGTGCGTATCAGGAACCAGAAGGAGAAAGCGAGTACGATCAGAATAACGAATGATGTGGTGAGAATGCCCGACATCTGTCGCAAGACCAACGTGCCGGCCGGTTCCATGATGAGACGGTAGCTTTGACTTGTATTGATGTCGAAAGAATAATTATATTCCACGGCTTTTGAGGTAGGCACATAGCCGGGGGTACCGATGTTTACCAATGTATCTATATAGAGAATGGTAGAGTCCCATTTACTGCCTTTGTGAAGATGTAGCAGCCTATGGGGAAGATTGATGTTACGGTCATGCAGGAATGAAGTCAGCAGGCTGTCATAAAGCACTACGTCGGGGTCGGAAATGATGTCCAGTCCCGAATGCAGTCCGCGCTGGAAGTAGGTGGCGAGTTCCAGCATACTGTTTTGGTCGCGCAAAATCACATCCAGTCCCCCTTTGGCACTCAATGCGGATTGGGGAGAGCTGTCCGAGTCCTTGACACTGACTTCCACGCGGGTTGAATCGTTCGGGTGGGTCACGTAAACACTGTCTCCTTTGGGCATGAAGGTTTCGTGCAGGGTAGCGTTGTCCAAAGAATCTTCACGGGAGATGGTGGTACTGCTACGGACAAATGATTTTCCGTCATCGCTGTATCCGGCTGATACGCTGACTTCACCGTGGTTTATGTCGTCCTGCTTCATTTTATCCACGCGTATCATCATTTCGTTATAGTCGCTCATGCGCATGGCTTCGGTGATGTCCCTTTCCATTTCACTGTGCATGGTATGGTAGAGCCCCGTCAGCCAGTAGGCTTGGTAGGCGAAGATGCCGGCCAGGGAGACGATGACAAGTATGGCAATATATTTGAATGGCAGTTTCATGTTTGTTTCCGGTTACTTTTATACATACAAAGGTAAGATTAATATTGTGAACCCTATCATCCGATAAGACTAAATAACACTCCCGATAACACTGGATAACACTTGGTAAGCCGCTGATAACACAAGTTTCTGCTGATTCTGCCGTACTTTGCAGACGAAGATTTGCAGAAGAAGAATATAAACATAAATAAAAAGAAGGACATGAAACGATTCTATTTACTCCCTATTGTATGCTGTGCTTTGAGCATCAGTCTTTCGGCACAAGAGAACAACGGCACTGCAACCACCTCCGGTGCGGACGACAACCGCATCCTCAGCGCCGACAGCCTTATCACGACCGATGCCCGTCTGGACAGTCTTTATCAGACCTTGCCGGAAGTGATGATTACCGGTGAACGCCCCATCGTTAAGGCAGCGCAAGGCAAGCTGGTGTACGACCTGCCCCGCCTTATCCGGAACCTCCCCGTAGATAATGCCTACGATGCCGTGAAAGAGCTTCCCGGCGTCATCGAGATGAATGGCGGGCTGCAGTTGGCAGGTCAGGGAGTCACCGTTATCCTGGACGGCAAAGTAACCACCCTCAGCACAGAGCAGCTCTATTCCTTGCTGCGCAGCATCCCTGCCAGCCGCATAGAGAAGGCGGAAGTGATGTACAACGCCCCTGCACGCTACCAGGTGCGTGGCGCACTGATCAATATCACCTTGAAACAATCGGCAGGCGGCCCAGACTCCTGGCAAGGCGAACTCTATGCCAAGTATCGCCAGAAGCATAACGAAGGCTTTGAGGAACGCGCCAGCCTGCTCTTCAGCAAAAATAAATTCTCAGCAGATTTTCTTTACTCGCACAGCCATGGCCGGGGCTACTCTACTACCGACAAAGAGGCTGTGCACACCCTGGCAGACGGCTCGGTTCACCCCATGACAACATATGAGGTGGGCCGTGGCCGCAGCCATACCCATAATTTCAGGGTAGGGGCGGACTATAACATCGCCAAGGACCATCAGCTGAGTTTCGTCTATAACGGTGGCTATTCCACCTCCCACAACTGGACGGGCGTGACGGGCACGCAGGTGTCCACAACTCATGGCAATAGCACCGACTGGCTGCACAACGGCCGTCTGGACTATCGTACCCCTTTCGGCCTCAAAGCCGGTGCCGAACTGACCTACTACCGTTCCCCGTCCGACCAGTTGCTGCATAGCCGCATGCAGGATGAGGAACTTGACTTCTACACCGAAGATTGCCAACGCATCAACCGATGGAAATTCTTTCTGGCCCAGGAGCACAGTCTGGGAAAAGGTTGGGATTTGAATTACGGAGCCATCTATACTACCAGCATCGACAACAGCTACCAATATTATTACGACCCCGAAACCGGCGAACAACTGACCTCCTCAGATGCCTTAAGCAATATGAAGTCCCGCCGCCGCGAACAGACCTGGAATATCTATGCAGGTTTCAGCAAGAGTTTCGGCGACAAACTCGCTTTGGACGCTTCCCTGGCTGTGGAGCATTACAAGACTCCCGTCTGGAACCAGTGGGACTGGTATCCCATCGTCAACTTGAACTATATGCCGTCACCGGGACATATCCTTCAGCTCTCTCTGAGCAGCGACAAGGACTATCCCGACTACTGGGCGGTGCAGGATGCCGTCTCTTACATCGGTGGCGGATACTCTGAGCTGCATGGTAATCCGTTGCTGAAACCGGCGCAAGAGTATGAGCTTAAAATGACCTATATTTTGAAGAGCAAATACATCTTCAGCGCTTGGTTCAACCATACCAAGGACTACTCCGTACAGACGCTCTACCAATCTTCCGAACGTCTGGTTGAAATCTACAAGACACTCAATTTTGATTATCAGCAACAAGCAGGTATACAAGCCTCTATACCGTTTAAGGTGAAGAATTGGTTGAATTCTCGTCTTACCCTCATCGGCTTGTGGCATCGCGAAAAGGATGGTGATTTCTGGGATATTCCTTTCGATAGAAAGCAATGCTATGGCATTGCCCAGATGAACAATACTTTTACTCTCTCCACCAAACCCGACTTGAAGCTGACGGTGACCGGATTTGTGCATAGTAAAGCCATTCAGGGCATCTACGACCTGCCTACGTCGGGCAATGTGAATATTGCCCTGCGCTACGGCTTCGCCAAGAACAAAGCCATTCTCAACCTCTATTGCAACGATATTTTTGAGACGGGACAGATTTCTCCCCGCATCCGTTTCAAGACGCAGAATGTGACGAATCATTACTCATGCTTCCGCGAATTCGGCGTATCGTTCACCTATAAATTCGGTGGATATAAGGAGAAGCAACGGGAGGCAGTGGATACGTCGCGGTTCAAATAGATAGAAGATGCAGGTGGTCAGGTGAAAATACGGTATTCTTTTGTACTTTGCCACATCTTTCGTACTTTTGCAACTTTCAAAACATTAAAGTTGTTATTTAAAGAAAAGACTCTGTATGAAATCGGACATTGAAATAGCCCGCAGCATAGAGCTGAAGAAGATAAAGCAGGTGGCTGAAAGTGTGGATATCCCGCGTGACGAAGTAGAGAACTATGGCCGTTACATAGCCAAGATTCCTACGCATCTGATTGATGAAGAGAAAGTGAAGAAGAGCAATCTGATACTGGTGACGGCTATCACGGCTACGAAAGCGGGTATCGGTAAAACAACCGTGTCCATCGGGCTGGCATTGGGGCTGAACAAGATTGGCAAGAAAGCGATTGTGGCTTTACGCGAACCCTCGCTGGGTCCTTGCTTCGGCATGAAAGGCGGTGCTGCCGGTGGAGGATATGCCCAGGTGCTTCCCATGGAGAAGATAAACCTGCACTTTACGGGCGACTTTCACGCCATTACCTCCGCACACAACATGATTTCCGCTTTGCTCGACAATTACTTGTACCAGCATCAGGCAGACGGCTTCGGACTGAAAGAAATCATCTGGCGGCGCGTACTTGATGTGAATGACCGTTCCTTGCGGAGCATTGTCACCGGATTGGGACCGAGCACCAACGGCATTACTGAGGAGTCGGGCTTCGATATTACCCCGGCTTCCGAAATTATGGCTATTCTCTGTCTGGCAACAGACCTCGACGACCTCCGTCGCCGTATTGAAAATATTATTCTGGGATTCCGTTTCGATGGTACTCCTTTCACAGTGAAGGAGTTAGGAGTAGCCGGTGCCATTACCGTACTGTTGAAAGATGCTATCAACCCCAACTTGGTACAGACTACCGAAGGCTCTGCTGCTTTTGTTCATGGAGGACCGTTCGCAAATATTGCCCATGGTTGCAACTCCATTCTTGCCACAAAAATGGCCATGACATTCGGCGATTATGTAGTGACGGAAGCCGGTTTCGGAGCTGACCTGGGTGCGGAGAAGTTCTACAACATCAAGTGCCGCAAGAGCGGCCTACAGCCCAAGCTGACGATAATCGTTGCTACCGCACAAGGACTGAAGATGCATGGCGGTGTCAGTCTGGACCGCATCAAGGAACCCAATATGGAAGGACTGAAAGAGGGCTTCGGCAATCTGGACAAACATGTACGCAATTTGCGTTCATTCGGCCAGCAGGTCATCGTGGCATTCAACCGTTTTGCCAGTGATACGGACGAGGAGGTGGAAGCTATCCGCCGCCATTGCGAAGAAAAGCTTGAGGTAGGTTTTGCCGTGAACAACGCCTTTGCCAAAGGAGGAGAGGGAGCCGTTGACCTTGCCAATCTGGTAGTAGATACTATCGAGAACAAACCATCCGAACCGCTGACCTTCACCTACGAAGAGAGCGATTGCGTGGAACGTAAAATAGAAAAGGTAGCCTGCAACCTCTACGGAGCAAGTGTAGTGACTTACAGTCTCCATTCCCGCAAGGTTATTAAACTGATAGAGCAGATGGGTATCAGCCATTACCCTGTCTGTATCGCCAAGACGCAGTACTCCTTCTCTGCCGATCCGAAGATATATGGTGCGGTCAATAACTTTGAATTCCATATCAAGGATATTGTAGTCAATAACGGTGCGGAAATGATTGTTGCCATCGCCGGTGAAATTCTCCGTATGCCGGGATTACCAAAGAAACCACAAGCCGAACACATTGATATTGTGGACGGAAATATAGAAGGGCTGAGCTAAACGCGCGGAGCGCGTTTAGAATTAAAAATTAAAGGCTGCGCAGTTCAAAGCGAACATTGCGCAGCCTTTAATTTTTAATTTTTAATTTTTAATTCTGTTTGCTTATTAATAAGCAAACAGCGGGTATTCTTTCATCTTCGCATTGACGCGTGCACGTACCTCTGCGATGACTTGTTCGTTGTCTACGTTGGACAGAACGGTTTCAATCATTTCGGCAATTTCGAGCATCAGGTCTTCCTTGGCGCCACGGGTTGTAATGGCAGGAGTACCCAGACGGATACCGGAAGTCTGGAATGCAGAGCGGGTATCAAACGGAACCATGTTCTTGTTGACCGTGATATCGGCAGATACCAGCGCCTTTTCGGCCACCTTACCGGTCAGATCGGGATATTTGCTGCGCAGGTCTACCAGCATGGAGTGGTTGTCCGTACCGCCGGAAACGATGGTGAAGCCACGGTCTATCAAGGCTTGTGCCAGGACAGCGGCGTTTTTCTTCACCTGCTTGGCATATTCTTTCCATTCCGGTTGCAGGATTTCGCCGAAGGCAACGGCTTTGGCTGCGATGACATGTTCCAGCGGACCACCTTGGATACCGGGGAATACGGCTGAATCCAGCAATTGGGACATCATCTTGATTTCGCCCTTCGGTGTTTTCTTGCCCCAGGGGTTGGGGAAGTCCTTACCCATCATGATAACGCCACCGCGAGGACCACGCAGAGTCTTGTGGGTAGTGGAGGTCACGATGTGGGCATATTTCACGGGGTTATCCAGTTCACCGGCTGCAATCAGTCCGGCAGGATGAGCCATGTCTACCATCAGGATAGCACCTATCTTGTCGGCTATTTCGCGCATGCGTTTGTAGTCCCATTCGCGTGAATAGGCAGAACCGCCGCCGATAATCATTTTCGGTTTCTCGCGCAGGGCAACTTCTTCCATCTGGTCATAGTCCACACGTCCGGTTTCCTGGTTCAGATTGTATTCGCAGGGAGTATAGATAATACCGGAAGTGTTGACCAGTGAGCCATGGGAGAGGTGACCGCCGTGTGCAAGGTTCAGTCCCATGAATTTGTCGCCCGGATTGAGCACGGCGAGGAATACGGCTGCATTGGCTTGTGCACCGGAGTGCGGCTGTACGTTGGCCCATTCTGCGCCGAAAATCTGTTTCAAGCGGTCGATGGCAATCTGTTCGCTTTGGTCTACGACTTCGCAACCGCCGTAGTAGCGTTTGCCGGGATAACCTTCTGCATACTTGTTGGTGAGGCAGGAACCCATTGCCTGCATAACCTGATCACTTACAAAGTTCTCTGATGCAATCAGTTCAATGCCTTTGAGCTGACGTTGGTGTTCTTTTTCGATAAGTTCGAAAATTAAATCATCTCTTTTCATTCTGCTTATTAGATAAGTTTGATAAATCTGTGTTCTCTTATTAAGCGCACAAATTTACGGGAAATAAATGAATAAATTGAAAGAAAAGGAAGAAATTTACTGTCAAAAGAACACTCCGAAAGAAAAACTCAGCACATTGTCCCTGCGGTGAAAACGTATTTCGTTTTTCGTGTTTTCGTCTGCAGCGTTGTTGTCGGCCGGAATATCGTATGTCACGCTCTTGGAGATGTTGTGCAGCCCCATGTCGTAACGGAAGTCGAAAAAGACGCGTGAGATGGTGACGGATACGCCGACGGTGAAACTGAGATTGAGCGGACGCAGCCTTTCACGGATATTCACCTGGTCGAAATTCTCGAAGTCGATGTCACTTTTCCTGTCCCATATATAGCGCACTTTGGGTCCTCCAAAGACGGCAAGGCTGTACGGCCCCTCCTTGATGAAGTTGTATCCGTAGATGACGGGGATGTCTATACTGTGGATGGACGATGTAATGGAGGCTTCCTCCGGCCGGGCTCCTGATGCGGCGTCTTCGGGCAGAGGTTTCTCGAAGGTGATGTTGCACCGGTTGATGTTGTAGGATATTTCCGGTTGCAGGAAGTGGCGGTCGAAGTTTATCCGCATGAAAAGGGAACCGAAATATCCTATCTTGTAATTGTTCTGCACTTCGTCAATGGGCACTCCGTTGACGCTGAACTGGGATACAAGGAACAAGGAAGAGGTGAAACCGCCTTTGAAACCGAAATTGACCGGAGTTTCCTTGCGGTGTCCGGAATGCTCTTCGTCGGCAGTACCGGGCACAACCGGAGTCTGTCCCCACATCATGGCGGGGAAGGCCAACAGATATAAGCCCATCAAGATTCGTCGCAACTCCATCTCTTAAAACCTTTATCGCATTATTACTTCTTTTTCTCTACTGACCATCCGAATTTGCCTATCTTTTCTCCCAGCTCATAATATCCACCGTGCACATAGACCAAGGGATTCGTTTCCGCCAGTTCCAGTTTGCCGGTTTCAGGGTTCAGATTACGGGTATCGGCACGTACATTTACCACATCCGCTATAAACATGTCGTGCGAACCGAGAGCCATAATCTCCTTTACCCGGCATTCTATGCAAAGCGGTGATTCCTCGATAAGAGGCGCGCTGACTACGGTGCTTTTCCCCGGTGTCAGATGCATTTCCTCGAATTTGTTGTAGTCCTTTCCGGAGCGTACGCCACACCAGTCCGTGGCACGGGCCATATCTTTCGTGGTGAGGTTGATGACGAATTCCATATTCCGCTTGATGATGTCGTAGGAGTGGCGTTCGGGGCGTACGGAGATGTAGCACATGGGCGGGTTCGTACAAATCGTCCCCGTCCATGCGATAGTCAGAATGTTATATTCCTCCGGAGTGCTTCCGCAGCTCACCAATACGGCAGGCAGCGGATAAATCATTGTTCCGGGTTTCCAGTCTTCTTTCATATAATCTCAATATATCTTCTCTGGTCTGCTCCTTTTCGCAGTAGTGGCATTTGATGACGCAATTGTCCTTATCCACGACATGAAACAACGTAGGCATAGGCTCATTGTTCGTGATGCACTTCGGGTTGGCGCATTTCACGATGCCGCGCAGCTCGTCGGGCAGGCTCACTTCACGTTTCTCCACCACTTCGTAGTCGCGGATAATGTTCAGTTTTACGTTGGGGGCAACTACGGCAATGCGGTTTATCTCTTCGTCGCAGAAGAACTTATCCGCTATTTTGATGATACCCTTTGTTCCCAGCTTCTTGCTTTTGAGGTTGAAGCCGATAGTAATGTTGTTGTTCATCTGCTCCAGTCCCAGCAATGATACTACTGTAAACAGCTTCTCGGAGGGTATATGGTCTATTACAGTGCCGTTTTCCAGAGCAGCAACCTGCAATTCTTGTTTCTTTTCGCTTAACATCTTGAAATATTTGTTATTAGACGATTCTACTGAATTACTCCTTTACTCTTTTTCACCTCATCCAGCGTGATGCCCAGTACATCGCACAGAATAGCTTCACGGGCATACAGTCCGTTTTGTGCCTGCTGGAAATAGTATGCCTTCGGGTTGTCGTCCACATCGTAGGCTATTTCGTTGACACGGGGCAGCGGATGCAGGATGCGCAGGTTGGGGCGGGTATGTTCCAGCATCTTGTTGCGCAGGATATAGACATTCTTCACGCGTTCATACTCCATCAGGTCGGTGAAGCGCTCGCGCTGCACGCGCGTCATGTAGAGGATGTCGGCATCAGCAATGATTTCTTCCGTAAAGTCCGTATGTTCCACGTACTTGATGTTGTGCTCGCGGCAGTAGATTTTGTATTCGTCGGGCATCCGCAGCTCGTCGGGCGCGATGAAGTGGAATGTCGGATTGAAGTGGCGCATGGCCATCAGCAGGGAGTGTACGGTGCGGCCGTATTTCAAGTCGCCTACCAGGTAGATGTTCAGGTTCTCCAGCGTGCCTTGTGTCTTGTAGATGGAGTAGAGGTCGAGCATGGTTTGTGAGGGATGCTGGTTGGCACCGTCTCCGGCATTCACAATGGGCACGGTGGTGACTTCACTGGCATAGCGTGCGGCCCCTTCGAGGTGGTGGCGCATCACGATGATGTCGGCATAGTTGCTTACCATCTTGATGGTGTCTTTCAGCGTCTCGCCCTTGGATGAGCTGGTGGCCTTTGGGTCGCTGAACCCGATGACACGTGCTCCAAGCCGGTTGGCGGCAGTCTCGAAACTGAGGCGTGTACGGGTGGAAGGCTCGAAAAATAAGGTGGCAACTACTTTCCCGTCCAATATATGCCGATTGGGATGGGCTTCAAACTCTTTCGCCATCTCGAGCATATAGAGGATTTTTTCCCGGCTATGCTCGGCAATGGTGACTAAACTTCTGTTTTCCATATCGTTGAATTCATTTATACTTTTCGAGAGTGTAAAGTTACGGAAAATATGCGGGCTACGGAAATATGCGGGGAAGTTTTTTGCGAAATATGGGCTGTTTTTTTAACCGTGTGGCTTGTTGTCCGGAATGCCACACTTCATCATCCGAAATGCCACACTTCGACAAAGTAAATGCCGCATTTCGCGAATGTTCAAGTGTGGCATTTGCCTTAGTCAAGTGCGGCGTTTGCCTTGTCGAAGTGTGGCATTCCGGACAGTGAAGTGTGGTATCTCTTTACGCCGTCGCCGTCGTTCTTTTTAACGACAACGTCGTTTTTTCTCTTCTCTTCTTATCTTATCTCCTCTTACGCGCGCGAGGGCAAGTTTTCATTGTTTCAATCTGTATTATAGCTCATTACGATGTATTTTTCCTTTCCGATTTTTTCTTCAAGTTTTCTAATTGTTTTGCAATCGTTTTGCATTTCACTGAGAGTTTCCATTAAAATAAACGGGCGTTTTTTTTGTGGATGCCGGAAATCTTATCCTGAAAAAGATATAAAAAGCATAGGCACATCCAATATATTTCCGTACCTTTGCCCTATTATTGAACTTTGATTTTAGCAACTGAAACATGATAAGGAAAGTCGTCAAAATCCTATGGATTTTCATCGCACTGATTTCGCTGGTGTGTGTCTTTATATTCTTTTCCATAGCCAAGGGCTGGATAGGCTATATGCCTCCGGTGGAAGACCTGGAAAATCCGAATTACAAATTTGCCACAGAAGTCTTTTCCGAGGACGGAAAAGTATTGGGTACTTATTCCTATAGTAAGGAAAACCGCGTGTTTGTGGGATACAATGATTTGTCGCCCCATATTATCAATGCGCTGATTGCAACGGAAGATGTACGTTTTGCCGAACATTCGGGGATTGACGCCTACGCCCTGACGCGTGCCGTAGTGAAGCGCGGTATCCTGATGCAGAAGAATGCCGGCGGTGGCAGTACCATCACCCAGCAGCTTTCCAAGCAGCTTTATTCGCCCAGGGCCGACAACGTGATGGAACGTCTGTTCCAGAAGCCCATCGAATGGGTGATTGCCGTGAAGCTGGAACGCTATTATACAAAAGAGGAAATTCTCACCATGTATCTCAACAAGTTCGACTTCCTGAACAATGCGGTAGGCATCAAGACTGCTGCCTTTACCTACTTCGGTTGCGAACCGAAAGATTTGAAGATTGAGGAAGCGGCCACGCTGGTGGGTATGTGCAAGAATCCTTCCCTTTATAATCCGGTGCGTTACAACGAACGTTCGCGCGGACGCCGCAATGTGGTGCTCGACCAGATGCGGAAAGCGGGATATATTACGGAAGCCGAGCGCGACTCCCTCCAGGCATTGCCTCTGAAACTGAAGTACAACCGTGTGGACCACAAGGAAGGGTTGGCCACTTATTTCCGCGAATACCTGCGCGGCGTGCTCACCGCCAAGAAGCCCGACAAGGCCAACTACCGCGGCTGGCAGATGCAGAAATACTACGAGGATTCACTCGACTGGGAGAACAATCCGCTCTTTGGATGGTGCGAAAAGAACACCAAGAAAGACGGTACCAAATACAACCTCTACACCGACGGGCTGAAAATCTATACCACGCTCGACTCGCGTATGCAGCAGTATGCCGAGGATGCCGTGACAGAGCATCTGAAGGAACTGCAAGGTTACTTCTTCAAGGAAAAGAAAGGGGCCAAGAAAGCTCCCTACACCTTCCGTCTGACCCAGGAGCAGGTAGACGAGATTCTGGGACGTGCCATGAGGTTGTCCGACCGCTACCGCCTCATGAAGAAAGCCGGAGCCACCGAAGCTGAAATAAAGAAAGCCTTCGACACCCCGGAGGAGATGTCCGTATTCAGTTGGGAAGGGGAGAAAGACACCATTATGACCCCGATGGATTCCATCCGTTACTACAAGTTCTTCCTTCGTGCCGGTTTCATGTCCATGGACCCGCGCAGCGGACATGTCAAGGCATACGTAGGCGGACCGAACTACCATTACTTCCAGTACGATATGGCCATGGTGGGACGCCGCCAGGTAGGTTCTACCATCAAGCCTTTCCTTTATACACTGGCTATGGAGAACGGTTTTTCTCCCTGCGACGAAGTGCGCCACGTGGAATACACGCTGATTGATGAAAACGGAAAACCGTGGACGCCGCGTAATGCCAACAAAAAGCTGATTGGTGACATGGTGACTGTGAAGTGGGGGCTGGCAAACTCGGACAACTGGATTACGGCCTATCTCATGAGTAAACTGAATCCCTATAATCTGAAACGTCTTATACATACTTTCGGTGTCCGCAACCGTGATATAGTACCTTCCGTTTCACTCTGTCTGGGCCCGTGCGAGATTTCCGTCGGCGAGATGGTAAGTGCCTATACCGCATTCCCCAACAAGGGTATCCGGGTAGCTCCGCTGTTCGTGACCCGCATCGAGGACAATGATGGAAACGTGCTGGCAACCTTTGCTCCCGAAATGCAGGAAGTCATCAGTGTATCCAGCGCTTACAAGATGCTGGTCATGCTGCGTGCCGTTGTCAACGAAGGTACCGGAGGCCGTGTGCGCCGTCTAGGTGTGAAAGCCGACATGGGCGGCAAGACCGGAACGACGAACTACAATGCCGACGGCTGGTTTATGGGCTTCACGCCTTCGCTTGTGTCCGGTTGCTGGGTGGGCGGTGAGGACCGCGACATCCACTTCGATACGATGTTGCACGGACAAGGTGCTTCCATGGCATTGCCTATCTGGACAAAATATATGGTGAAAGTGCTCGGTGACAAGTCTCTGGGATATGATGAAAATGAAACATTCCAGTTGCCCGAAGGCTATGACCCGTGCAAGGATGATGTGAATCTGGAAGGAGACACCCATATAGAAGAACCGATAGAGGGACTCGACGAACTGTTTAATTAGTTGAAAGGTGAAAATTGAAAGTGGAAAGGTAAACTTTCAATTTTCCCCTTTTCCCCTTTCACCTTAAAAAATGGATTATACGATTAGTATTGGGAGCAACGAGCAGCGGAGGGAGAACATGGAACTGGCTCGCAGACGCTTGACGGAACTTTTTTCGGGAATACGTTTCTCGGAAGAGGAGGAGACGGTACCTTTGTTCTTTCACCGTCCGAATCTGTTCTCCAATCAGGTGGCATGCTTTGCTTCCGATAATCCGGTAGAGGAAGTCACCGCCTGCCTGAAAGCCATCGAACGGGAAGCCGGAAGGAAGCCCGAGGAGAAGGAGCAGGAAATTGTACGGCTGGATATAGACTTGTTGTCTTGTGACGGGACTGTCTATAAGCCAAAAGATTTGAAACGTGATTATATCCTGCGAGGATTGAAACAACTGTTATAATTAATAAAGAATATAAGGAGATGTGTCGATAGTATATGAACACTTTCGGATACACTCTCATTTAAAAAAACGAAGATTGAAAATGAAATTTTTAGGAATCATACCTGCCCGTTACGCATCTACGCGTTTTCCAGCCAAACCATTGGCGGTGTTAGGTGGAAAAACCGTGATACAGCGAGTATACGAGCAAGTGGCAGGAATCTTGGACGATGCATACGTGGCTACGGACGATGAGCGTATTGAAGCCGCAGTAAAAGCATTCGGAGGAAAGGTGGTAATGACTTCCACCGAACATAAAAGCGGCACCGACCGCTGTCAGGAAGCTTGTACAAAAATAGGAGGACAGTTTGATGTCGTGGTGAATATCCAGGGGGATGAGCCTTTCATCCAGCCTTCGCAGTTACAAGCCGTCAAAGCATGTTTCGACGATCCGGCCACCCAGATAGCCACTCTGGTGAAATCCTTTACGGTAGATAATGGTTTCGAGGCACTGGAAAATGTGAACTCTCCGAAGGTTGTGCTCAACAAAAACAGGAATGCCCTCTATTTTAGCCGTTCCATCATTCCCTACCAGCGCAATGCGGCGAAGGAAGACTGGCTGGAGAACCATACGTATTATAAGCATATCGGCCTTTATGCCTATCGCGTAGAGGTACTGAAAGAGATAACCGCCCTTCCGCAGTCATCCCTCGAGATTGCCGAATCATTGGAACAGCTTCGTTGGCTGGAAAACGGATATACCATCAAGGTAGGTGTCACGGATGTGGAAACTATCGGCATAGATACTCCTCAGGATTTGGAACGGGCAGAAGAATTTCTTAAAAGCCACGGGTTGTAAACTAGAAAGCCCATGCTGAACCGAAGTGACCAACCCCGGATTCTTGAACCGGAACAACTGGCAGTGCAAAGACCGGAACGTATCAAGTTGCCTAATGGCGTGCCATTGAGTGTGCTCAATGCCGGTGACAATGAAGTGACACGTATCGATCTCCTCATGGCAGGCGGCCGATGGCAACAGAAACAGCCCTTGCAGGCGTTGTTTACGAACCGCATGCTTCGCGAGGGAACCCGACGCTACGATGCCGCCCAGATAGCAGAAAAGCTGGACTATTACGGAGCCTGGCTGGAATTGTCCAGTGCATCCGAGTATGCCTATGTCACCCTTTATTCTCTGAATAAATACCTTCCCCAAACGCTTGACATATTGGAGTCTATCGTCAAAGAGCCGGTATTTCCTGAGAAAGAGCTGGGAGTGATTGTAGACAACAATATCCAGCAGTTTCTTGTCAACTCTTCCAAGGTGGACTTTCTGGCGCACCGCGGATTGGTGAAGGCTCTGTACGGCGGGCAGCATCCCGGTGGACGTCTGGTGCAGGAAGAGGATTATCGGCGCATCACTCCTGCGGTGCTACGCGAGTTTTATGACCGTTACTATCATTCCAATAATTGCAGCATCTATCTCTCGGGTAAGGTAACCGGTGATTGCATCCACAGGATAGAGTCCTTGTTTGGCTGCGAGGCTTTCGGTACGGATTTCCGCAAACCGGAGAAGACTGAATTCCATCCGGTTACCACCTCCGGAAAACGTATCTTCATCGAACGTCCGGACGCCCTGCAAAGTGCCGTCCGTATGGGCATGCTTTCCCTGGACCGTAATCATCCGGACTACTTGAAGGCCCGCGTACTGGTCACACTGTTCGGGGGTTATTTTGGCAGTCGCCTGATGTCCAATATCCGGGAAGATAAAGGATACACATACGGTATCTCCGCAGCCATCATGCCCTATCCGGGGCAGGGAGTGTTGGCGGTCAGTGCCGAAGCCGCCAACGAATTTGTGGAGCCTCTTATCGGTGAGGTTTATCATGAAATAGACCGCCTTCAGAACGAGCAGGCTTCCGATGGAGAGCTTTCCATGGTGAAGAACTATATGTTGGGAGACATGTGCCGTAGTTATGAATCTGCATTCTCGCTGGCAGATGCCTGGATTTTTGTGCAGGTATCGGGCTTGCAGGATACCTACTTTGCCGAAGCACTGGATGCTGTCAAGGAGGTTACTCCACAAGAAATCCGTGAACTTGCAGGGCGGCATTTATGCAAAGAGAAATTAAAAGAAATAGTGTGCGGCAAAAAAATGTCATAAAAAGCGGGAGTTATCGCATCATTTTACCGGATAAATCCTACCTTTGTCAATTATCAACTATCAATTATCAATTAATGAAATATCTATATACTGCACTCATTCTGGCTTTCTTATGCCAAGGTGGAGCCACTGCCCAGGAAAAAAAAAGCGGCTTTTTCGATAAAGTGAAAAGTACATTCTCTTCGGAGATAAAGATAGGTACCTATACGTTCAAAGATAACGGGGCCGTCTATACCGGTGAAATAAAAGGGCGCAAGCCCAATGGAAAGGGGAAGACCGTTTTCAAGAACGGCGACGTCTACGAGGGTGAGTATGTGAAGGGCAAGCGTGAAGGCTACGGTACATATATGTTTCCCGACGGTGAAAAGTATGAGGGGCAATGGTTTCAAGACCAGCAGCATGGTAGGGGTATCTACTATTTTATGAATAACAACCGTTATGACGGCATGTGGTTTCAGGATTACCAGCACGGTAAAGGAACCATGTACTATTACAATGGTGATATTTATGAGGGCGACTGGGTGAATGATAAACGCGAAGGCCAAGGAACGTATACCTGGAAGAACGGTTCCAAGTATGTAGGCTCGTGGAAGAATGACAAGAAAGACGGCAAAGGAACACTGACCTGGAATGACGGTTCCAAATATGACGGAGAGTGGAAAAATGATGTCCGGGACGGTAAAGGAACTTTTGAATATGCCAACGGTGACAAATACGTAGGTGACTGGAAGGACGACATGCAGCATGGCAAAGGTATTTACTTTTTCCATACCGGCGACCGTTACGAAGGTTCTTATGTTCAAGGTGAACGTACCGGAGAGGGCATTTATTACCATGCTAGCGGCAACAAGTATGTGGGCAGCTTCAAGGATGGAAAGCAGGAAGGCCACGGCACATTTACGTGGGCAAGCGGCGCCGTTTACGAAGGTAATTGGAAAGATAACCAACGTGACGGATACGGTACTTACAAATGGAATGTAGGTGACTCTTACGAAGGTGAATGGAAAGACAATAAGTTCAACGGCCAAGGTACCCTGATTCAGACCGATGGAACCAAATATAAAGGCGGTTTTGTGAACGGTATGGAAGAAGGTAGCGGTATCCAGGAGGACAAGAACGGAAACCGTTATGAAGGCTTCTTCAAACAAGGTAAGAAACACGGTCCGTTTGTAGAAACAGACAAGAACGGAAAGGTGATACGAAAAGGAACCTACAAGATGGGAAGGCTGGAGAATTAGAATTAAAAATTAGAAATTAAAAATTAAAGGCTGCGCAATGTTCACTTCAGAACCGCGCAGCCTTTAATTTTTAATTTCTAACCGCTCCGCGGTTAGATAATGTATTGTGAACTGATTGATTCATTGTTCATCACCCGCTTGATGGTTTCGGCGAACATATCGGCAATGCTCAACTGTTTAACCTTGTCACATTTTTTAGAGTAGGGGATACTATCAGTAAATACCATTTCCGTTAGTGCGGATTCTTGTACACGGAAAGAAGCAGGGTCGGACATTACGCAGTGGCTGGCAATGGCACGGACAGATTTGGCTCCTGCTTCCAGCATGATGTTGGCAGCCTTGGTAATGGTTCCTGCGGTATCTACAATATCATCTACCAATACTACATTCTTGTCTTTTACGTCACCGATAATCTGCATGGTGGCAACAACGTTTGCCTTCTCGCGCGTCTTGTTGCACAATACCAGGGGTACACCGAGGTATTTGGAGAATGTGCTGGCACGTTTTGAACCGCCGACATCCGGGGTGGCGATTACCAAGTCTTCCAGTTTCAAGGACTCAATATAGGGGAGGAACACTGCCGAAGCATACAAGTGATCTACCGGAATGTTGAAGAAACCTTGAATTTGGTCAGCATGAAGGTCCATCGTAATCAAACGGTCGATGCCTGCAACAGAGAGCAGGTCGGCCACCAGCTTAGCGCCGATGGAAACACGGGGTTTGTCTTTTCTGTCCTGACGTGCCCAACCGAAGTAAGGGATAACGGCTACAACGCTTTTTGCCGATGCTCTTTTAGCAGCATCAACCATCAGCAGAAGTTCCATCAAGTTGTCAGAATTAGGGAAGGTGGATTGAACCAGGAATACATGTGCGCCACGGATAGACTCTTCATAAGAAACAGCAAACTCACCATCAGCAAAGTGGGTGATGTTCATCTTTCCCAGAGGGCAATCAAGGCTTGCGCAGATTTTCTCTGCAAGGTATCTCGAGTTTGTTCCGGAGAATACCATAAAGGGTGCTTTTTCGCTCATTTTGTAATAGATGTTACCTATTTGTTAATTTGCATGCAAAGGTAGGAATTTCCCGTTACATAAAACAAGAGTTATTGTATAAAAATTATTTTTCTTTCCCGGATTTATTCGTAGCTTTGCTTTATGAAACGACTTTCTTTTATATGGTTTGCGGGGTTGTTGTGCCTTTGTACAACAATGGTTTCGTGTGTGGGAACGGCACCCATGAAGGAAGTACGCCTTATCGACTCTCTAAACCAGGTGGCTTATGCTTTTCGTTATAAAAACCTGGATTCATCCTGCCATGCGGCATCAAGGGCCTACCGTGAAGTCAGCCTCTATAAACAAGGAAAAGCGGAAGCATCCAATAATCTGGGCTTTTGTGCTTTTATGCGCATGGATTTTGAGCAGGCCGAAAAGTTTCACATGGATGTCTATAATCTGACCAAGAATGAACTGGAACTCCTTATTGCCGACATCGGTTTGATGAAGATTTATCAGCGGACGGCGTTGAACAAGGAGTTCTACGATTATCGCAATAGTGCCTTGCACCGTATGAAAAGAATAGCGGAGGATGACAATCTGTTTGTGGACCAACACGAGCAAATGCGTTTGAATTATGCCCGTTCGGAATTTTATATTGTATCTGCTGTGTATTATTATTATTTGCAACAGCGTCCGGAAGCTGTAGCCTCTATTAATGAAGTTACTAAAAAACAAGAGTTGCTGGCAGATACCAATCAGCTGTTGTATTATCACTACATCAAAGGTTCTGCTGCCTTATGCGAGGGTGAGACACCGGATGAGCGAAGACTGAGAGAATTTGATGAGCTCTATACCGCATGGCAGTTGGCTTCGCGCAAGGGCTATCTTTACTTTGAGGGCAATGGAGTGCAGGGACTTGCCAACTTGATGGCTTCACCGGATAATTACGCATTTTTTCAAGACCGCCGCTCCCATGCCTTGACACGTTTTGGAGTACCGGTAGATTCGCTGCTTCCCATGCGTCTGGGGCAGTTGGCATTGCAAAAATTCAGCCAATACAAGGATTTGTATCAGATAGCAGGTGCATATGTATCTATCGGCAAATACCTGAATGCCCACAGTCACTATACAGAAGCTCTTGACACGCTAAAACTTGCTCTGGAATGTGTAAATGACCATCACCGCCTTTTCTATGACTGCCACGATAGTTTGGACTGGCTGAAAGCATTTGACCGTCGAGATACGATTTGTGCGGAGAAGGCATGGATGGAGCAGAAACTGAAAACCGTGCCCGAGTGGATTTCACGTATTCGTGAACAGTTGAGCGTTTCGTATGCAGGACTCGGAATGAAAGAAAAATCAGACTATAACCGCAATATTTACCTGGATATCCTTGAAGATACACGCCAGGATAAAGAACTGGAAAGCCGCTATCAGGCATTAGAAAAGGAGGCGGGGCAACTCAACGTCGTGTTGTCACTGGTCATTGTGGGCTTCGTGCTTGTATCCCTCTTCTTCTGGTTTTTCAACAAGCGTTCCAAAGACCGGAACAGAGTGCATCTCCGCCGTCTGCAGCTGATGCTGGATATCTGTCAGAAGATAACGGCATCCATTCCGGCAGATGCACAGACTGAGGAGGAAATCGTCGACTCTATCCGGACGGCTGTCTGCCCGGAATTGGAAAAGCTGTTTGGAGTGAAGGATATCCGCATAGACAACGGGCAATTAGTGTTCCCGCGTCGGATGAGCAAGGATGAGCAGGCGATGGTACGGGTGATAACTCCCTATATCCGATGGGCAATCGACAACGGCATGACGTCCATCTCCCTTGGCGACGAACGCCGCAGACTGGAAAAGCAACGCTACATTTACGAGCAGCACATCGCGGGGAACAAACGGCAAAATCTGATAAAGAAAGCATGTATGGCTATTGTCAACGGAATTCACCCGTACATAGACCGTATCATCAACGAAGTGCAGAAACTGACTCAAAAAGGATTCATCAAAGAGGAGCGGATCAAAGAGGAGAAATACCAGTATATCGACGAGTTGGTTACTACCATCAATGAATACAATGATATTCTTGCCCTTTGGATAAAGATGAAGCAAGGAAGCCTTAGCCTGAACATAGAGACGTTCGAATTGAATGAACTTTTCGAGCTGCTTAGGAAGGGAAGCCGTACATTCGAGATGAAGAGACAGTCGTTGGAGGTGCAGCCTACGGATATCCGGGTAAAGGCAGACAAAGCCCTTACATTGTTTATGATAAATACACTGGCGGAGAATGCCCGTAAATATACCCCTCAGGGCGGTATGGTGAAAGTATATGCACGGCAGGAGGAAGATTATGTGGAAATCTCGGTAGAGGATAATGGTTGTGGATTGTCACCGGAAGATGTAGCCCGCATTGTGGGAGAAAAAGTATATGACTCGAAAGCCATCGGTATGAGTGACGCTCCCGACAAGGAGGAATTGAGGAAGAACAAAGGAAGTGGCTTTGGACTGATGAACTGTAAGGGCATCATTGAAAAATATCGCAAGACGAATGATTTGTTCAAGGTCTGTCTGTTTAATGTGGAGAGCGGGCTGGGAAAAGGCAGCCGTTTTTATTTCCGTCTGCCTGCCGGTATCCGTAAGTCCGTGTCGGTGTTGCTCGTCGTGTTGTCTTTGTGCATGTCATCCTGCCGGCATGCTGTGGAACAGCCTGCTTCCGGAGAGGTGTTACCGGATTCTTTGGCACTGCTTGCACAGAATGAATACGAAGCTTTGCTGGACGAAGCCTCCGATTATGCCAATGAAGCTTATTACTGCAATGTAGACGGAGAATACGAACTGGCTTTACAATACATAGATTCGGCAATGTATTGCCTGAACGAACATTACAAGCAATACGCCCATCCTATACATCGCTATATGACGCTGACGGGAGACGGGGCGCCTGCGGAACTGGATTGGTGGAACCAGATGTTCAATTCGGATTTCCATGTAATTCTGGATATCAGGAATGAAGCGGCAGTCTCATTTCTTGCATTGAAGCAATGGGATGACTATAGTTATAATAATGCTGCCTACACTACCTTATACAAACTGTTGGGAGAAGACCAATCCTTGGAAGAATATTGCCGGCAGCTGGAGCGTTCCACCAACAACAAGATGGTGGGCATTTTGCTGGCGGTGATTTTGCTGTTCGTATTGCTGTTGGGATATTACATACTCTACTTCCGTAAACGTCTGGTGAACCGCTGGAATCTGGAGCAAGTACTGGAAATTAATGGAAAGGTGTTCAATGCCTCCTTGTTGCCGGTTTCGGATACGGAGGAAATGTTGCAGCGTGAGGAGGATACATTGAAGGAAATCCCGCGGCAGATTGTAGGTTCCGCTTTTGATGCAGTGAACGAACTTTTGAGTATCGACCGGTTAAGCATAGCTGTATACAACGAGACTACACATAAGCTGGAATACACTTCCAATCCAGTGGAAGATACCGCCGTGGACGAGTTGCCTATCTGGAGGAAATATATGGAGAATTGCTTTGAGCAGCAAGTGTACATATCGGAAAAGGGTATACAAGCATTGCCGCTTGTTGTGGATGCGGGAAATATGTGTCGTTGCATAGGTGTGCTGTGTCTGGAACGCAGGGAAGGTACGGAGCAGGAGACCGACCATTTGCTTTTGGAACTGATAGCCCGTTATGTCTCCATTGTAATCTTCAATGCAGTGGTTAAGTTGGCTACGAAATACCGGGACATCGAAGTGGCTCAAGATGAAGCCCGGCGAGCTTCCTGGGAAGACAGTTTGCTGCATGTACAGAACATGGTGCTGGATAATTGTCTTTCGACCATCAAGCATGAAACGATTTATTATCCGAACAAGATAAAGCAGCTGATAGGGAAACTGCGGTCCGGTAAACAGACAGAAGCGGAGGAGCGGGAAACGGTGGTTGCCATCAGCGAATTGATAGAGTATTACAAAGGTATCTTTACGACACTCAGTTCATGCGCTTCCCGCCAGTTGGAAGAGGTGACTTTCAGGCGTGCGACAATATCTGTGCCGGAACTTATGGCTACTGCCGGGAAATATTTCCGCAAAGTGTATAAGGGAAACAAGGCGCATATTGATTTTAAGATACAACCGTTGGAAGGACGGATTACCGGTGACTGGAACCAGTTGCGTTTCCTGCTTGAAAACCTGATAGACGAGGCTTGCTCCGTAACTCTGGATGGAGCTGTCTGTCTGTCGGCCCGGGAAGATGGGGAATTTATACGTTTTCTGTTTACAGATATGCGCAGGGAAAAGACCCGTGAAGAATTGAACCAATTGTTCTATCCCGACTTGTCCCGCATGACGGCCGGTGAGAAAGGAGAACTGTATGGTACGGAATATCTGGTGTGCAAGCAGATTATCCGCGACCATGACGAGTTTGCCGGACGCCGGGGATGCCGTATCAATGCCGAACCGGGAAAGGAAGGAGGTTTTACAATATATTTTACGCTACCGAAAAAATGAAATATGGAAGACAAAAAATTTAAAGTAATCATCGTTGAAGATGTCAAGTTGGAGCTGAAAGGGACGGAAGAGATTTTCCGCCATGAAATTCCCAATGCGGAGGTAATAGGTACTGCTATGACTGAGCAGGAGTTCTGGACATTGATTGAAGCCGGCGTACCGGATCTTGTTCTGCTGGACTTGGGATTGGGAGGTTCGACCACAATCGGGGTGGACATCTGCCGGAATATCTTCAAGCGTTATCCGGGAGTACATGTGCTGATATTCACGGGAGAAATATTGAATGAGAAGTTATGGGTGGACGTACTTGAAGCCGGTGCCGACGGCATTATCCTGAAAACCGGAGAGTTGCTGACCAAAACCGATGTGCAGGCAGTGATGGACGGCAAGAAGCTGGTCTTTAACTATCCGATACTGGAGAAGATAGTGGAACGCTTCAAGAAATCTGTCCTAAATGATGCAAAACGTCAGGAAGCAATCATAAGCTATGAGATTGATGAGTATGACGAGCGTTTCCTCCGTCATTTGGCACTGGGCTATACCAAAGAAATGATTGCCAATCTTAGGGGAATGCCTTTTGGAGTCAAGTCGCTGGAGAAACGGCAGAATGACTTGGTCGGCCGTCTTTTCCCGCCTAGTGAACGGGTGGGGGTGAATGCCACTCGTCTGGTGGTGCGTGCATTGGAACTTCGAATCCTGAATATAGACAATCTGGAAGCCGACGATGAGTAAACTCCGAATGCCACATCCCGCTACGATGTTCTTCCTGCTGACGCTGGCAGTCATCCTCCTTTCATGGATATTCGATGTCTATGGCCTGAGCGTGCTGCAACCGCAGACTGGAGAAGTAATACGGGTGCAGAGCCTGTTGAGTCCGGAGGGCATACGCTGGCTGCTGCGCCATGTCATAACCAATTTTACGGGATTCACTCCGTTAGGGCTGGTGATTGTGGCTATGTTCGGAATAGGGGTGGCACAGCATTCGGGTTTCATCGATGCATGTATTCGCAGGGGGGTACGACGTCCACGTGATCCTTGGCGCATTATTCTGCTGGTTATTGTCTTAGGACTGTTGTCCAATATAGTGGGAGATGCAGGATATATCATTCTGTTGCCGATAGCTGCAACTTTGTTCCAGTCCGTCGGTCTGCACCCCATTGGAGGTATAATTACAGCTTATGTTTCAGTCTCTTGTGGCTATAGCGCTAATGTGTTTTTGAGTACATTAGACCCCATGATTGCCTCTGTAACGCAAGAAGCGGCTGATAGGATGAATATTGCTCCGGGGCAGACTGGACCGCTGTGCAATTATTATTTTCTCTTTGTTTCCACGTTCCTGCTTGCATTCATCATTAATCATATTACCCGCAGGAGCTTGTTGCCACGTTTGGGAGTGTATGCAGGGGATATTCATTTTAATGGCTACAAACAACTGTCCCGCAAGGAACGGAGAGCTATGTTGGGAGCTGTATTTGCAGGCTTGCTGTATATTGCCATTATTCTGTGGGCTACATTCTCTTCATGGGGGATATTGCGGAGTGTCAATGGTGGGTTGATTCGTTCTCCGTTTATAGTTGGTATTCTGTTTTTGCTTTCGTTTGGAATAGGTTTGATGGGGATGGTCTATGGTTTTGCCTCCGGCCGATACCGTACGGACGGTGATGTGATAGAAGGACTTACGCAGCCGATGAAACTGCTGGGCGTTTATTTTGTGATAGCTTTCTTTGCCTCACAGATGTTTGCTTGTTTTGAATATTCCCACTTGGACAAGTGCATTGCCATTTTAGGCGCTAATCTGCTGTCCTCCGCCTCTTTGAGTAGTTTATGGATATTGATTCTCTTCATTCTTTTTACGGCACTGGTCAATCTCTTTATGGTATCTGCCACAGCTAAATGGGCTTTTATGTCTTTCATTTTTGTTCCGGTATTGGCAAGTATGGGCATTTCGCCGGATATGACCCAATGTGCGTTCCGTATAGGTGACAGTGCAACAAATGCCATAACACCTTTTATGTTCTACATGCCACTTGTCTTGACCTATATGCAGCAATATGATAGGCAATCCACTTATGGTTCACTACTGAAGTATACTTGGAGATATTCTTTAGTCATTCTATTGGCATGGACTGCCTTATTTGTACTTTGGTACATCAGCGGTTTGCCATTAGGACTGTAATGTCATAACCAATGAACAGCCCGCTTTCGATAACCCCGGTAATGGCTTTCAGTTTCTGTTCCAAATCAGGAACAATGTTGCTGAGATGAATGTCAAGAATGAAATTACCGCTTTCGGTAAATACCGGACCGTCTTTTCCTTCTGCAAGACGTAGGCTGATTTTTGAAGCTCCCAATAAGCGTATCTCGTTTTCCACATGGGAGAGAGCATGTGGAAATACTTCCACCGGTATGGGGTATTTGCTCCCCAGTTTGCTGACAAGCTTGCTCTCATCGACAATGATGTAAGTCTTACCACTGCTTTTAATTAGGAGCTTCTCCTTAAACATGGCTCCACCACGTCCTTTGATGAGGTTATTATGCGGATCCACTTCGTCTGCACCGTCGAATGTCCAATCCGGACGCTTATTCCACAGAGTAGTTTGCGGCAGGCCAAGCTGTATACATGTCATCGAAATTTCGGCAGATGCCGGAATGATTTCTATATGCAAAGATTCTTGTTTAACTCGTTGAGCTAATGCAAACAAAGTGAGATAAACGGTAGAGCCGGAGCCTGCTCCTATGACATCACCGTCTTTGGCCAGTCCGGCAATCTCCTGGGCTACCAATTCCTTACTCGCCTTATTGCTGATTTTATTTGACCATTGCAATTCTTGTATCAACTGATTTTCCCATTCCATCTCTTTAAAATTTAGTTGTTATTACTCTTTCATTCATTTTCGGGTCAATGCTACTTTTCCTACTTGAATATTCCTCCATATTTTTACTTTTTATAATTAGTAACATTGATAATTTGCAAAATGTTTTAATACATCTGTATATAAATACCGTGTATCTTATTTGTAAAGGTAACTAATCATTACTTTTTATGTAGCAAATGAGCCTTTTATACATAGGTAACGAAAAAAGGTGATACAAAAATTTGCAATATTCGTAAAAAAGCGTACCTTTGCACCGCAATTAAGGCTGGTTCCGTAGCTCAGCTGGATAGAGCAACGCCCTTCTAAGGCGTGGGTCTTGCGTTCGAATCGCAACGGAATCACAACGATAAGGCAAGTAGTCGATAAAAAGACTGCTTGCCTTTCGTCGTTTAGCTGGGTATCAACGATTTACTACCTTGCCAGTTTCGACAGAATTTGTGCAAAAAGTAGGTAACATAGCAGAAACACAGCTTTCCGTAGTTCCACTTTTCCGGTGGGTAGAAATAATTTAGAAAACAAAAATGAGTACGGTAAGAGTCATCCAGAACAAGCAGAGATTGACCAAAGAGGGCAATGCTCCGCTATATATAACCTTTTATCTCGGTAAGGAAAAGTTAATGCTTCCTTGCAAAGTGTCTGTACCTGCTGCTAAGTTTGACGAGAAAAGCGGACTCCTCAAAGGAAACAGTAAGGAAGCAAAGGATATAAATCTTATTGTGAGTAACCTGAAAGCACGTGTCAACGATATATTGGTGAAGTTCCGGCTGAGGAACCAGGCTTTGACAAAAGATATTTTCATGCGGGAGTATAACAATCCAAGTGATTATAAGACTTTCCATGATTTCGTGAAGGAGCATATGAAAACCTACAGCCGGCGAATAGAGATGGGAACGTTCAAGCATCATCTGAGCTGTATGAAAAAGTTCAAGGCATATAATGAACTGTTACAGTTCCAGGACCTTACTCCGGATTATCTGACTGACTACCTGATTTACATGAAAAAGGAGCTTGGAAATACGGAGATAACCGCACAACGTAATATGTCCACCATCAAGATATATGTCACCGCAGCCTACAGAAAGGGCTATATAGAAGAAAATCCTTTCCAGGAATTCCATATCAAAAGAATAAAAAGCGATGTGGACTATCTGACAGAGGAGGAGCTGATGCAGTTTGTGCAATTATACTATCAAAGAACATTGCCGGAAAAGCTTCAGCTGACCTTGGCCTTCTTCCTTTTCATGTGTTTCACGAGCATGCACATTACGGATGCACGTATGTTCTGTATCGAGCAGGTAAACAATGATGTGCTGACTTACTACCGTGTGAAGAACCGGAACTGTAAACCGGAACCGATAAAGATTCCGATGCCGGTACCTGCGGAAAAACTTCTGGAAGAATGGGCAGAGGGTAGGGAAGAAGGACGTCTGTTCAGGAACGTTCAATGTGACCAGGTCGTTAACCGACAGTTGAAGGCCATTGCCAAGGAACTGGGGATTAACAAAAAAATATCGGCCAAGACAGGAAGACATACGTTTGCAACTATTTATCTCCGGAAAACAAAAGACTTATCCAGCCTGCAAAAATTGCTTGGACATAGCAATATCCGGGAAACGATGATTTATGCGCACGTCATGGATGAGAGCAAGCGGGAAGGCATGCAATGTTTCAATAGCTTCACCCTATAATAGGGGCCAAAAGCCGTACAATCGTGCGGATGATTCATAATGTTTTATTTATCAAATAAATGCGGCTGCACCGATTTGTACAAGTTCGTACAAAATGAGGTGCAGCCGCACGAATTTATGCTCTCTCGTACATCACCCAGTAGGGTTGTCCTGCCAAATATTCTACATGGTACCCGGCATCAGCCAGTTGTTTGGCCAGCGCCATCGGAGCGGCATCGACAATGTTCGACAGCTCATATACCAGTTCAGCGGTGGTCTTGTAACATTTCTGTGAAGTGGTACCGATGGGTGAATAGTTCTGGCCGATGAAGTTTGCTATGGCTTTCTGCCGCTCGGCTTGTTGCTTCTCCAATTCGTCTCGTTTGTCCGGTTCTTCGTCGTTTTGATAAGAACGGAATCCTATAGGCTTTTTCATTGGGCACCTCCTTTCTGATTAGGGATAAGGCCTAAAAATTCGGTACGGGCATTATGTAATGTTGCTAAAACATCCAAAAATGTTTTTGAATTGTCATAGAAATAACCACTGTATTCAAGAAGAAAGCCGATACTATCATCCAACAATTCTGCAAGAGATGCTGCTCGATTATTTTGCAATTTCAATAAGCAATTAGATATGGAATCGTTGAGTACAATTCCATTAACGGTAGTATTATCCATTCTCACCTCCTTTCTGTTCCAGCATATTCGCCTTCTCACTGAACTGATAAACGAAACGTACCTTGCAAATATCGAGAAAGAATACCGTGTCGGGGCATCCACCACTTATAACATGAGCCTCGATACGTATGGTACGGTCATTGTCAATCGGGCTGGCAGTGTATTGCATACGTTTCATCTTCGGATGTTCGGCATTGATGCGGTTGACCACATCGCCTATTTCATGCTTGAGTGCATCCAGGGAAAGTTCATCCTTGATAAGAACATCTTTATACTTCTCTACATAGCCAACTACCTTTTTCCATGCCCGGTTCTTGGGGGAATAGGTCTGCAGATGGTAAACAAAGAACATCATGCTTTGCCTCCTTTCTCATTAAAGGTGATGTTGACTGTCCCACCATTGACATAGATGGAAATGGATTTGTCGCTACGTGCTGCACGGATACGTTTACGTCCGGCGCACAGTTCAATACCCAGCTGGGCAAACAGTTCTTGAACCTTCTCTGCGGATACATAGCGTCCGCGGGCGCTTTGGGCTTGTTTTCTGTAAGCCCCCGATAAAGTACCCGTATAAAAAAGAATCGCTATAGCAAATCGAACAAAGCTATAGTGATTTTGTATTTATATTCTTGTTTTTCGTTAGAGTATTATTAGAGTTCTTTGGAGTTTCCCGATTCCCAGCAATGGGGTAGCAGCTCTTTTAGGTCTTTCTCCTTGTTGGCTGCATAATACGGCAATAGTGCAATCACCTCCGTGAGCCATTCCCGGGGGTTAATGTTGGAGGCTTTGCATGATGCCAAGAGCGAACAGATTATGGCAGTGTTCTGCGCGGCTTCATGGTTTCCACAAAATAAGAAGTTTTTTCTTGATAAGGCTATCGGACGAATCGCATTTTCGGCCAGATTATTATCTATTTTAAGCCTGCCGTCTTTCAGATAATTCCTCATACGTGGCCAAAGTTGATACGCGTAAGCGATAGCTTGCCCCATCCGGCTTTTAGGAAGCACTTTCGGATAGGCTGTTTCCATCCATTTTTCCAGTTGCTCAAGTATGGGAAGTGCCTGTTCCTGTCTTCTAAGCATGCGTTGCTCATAAGTGAGTTCCTCCTGGTCGGCAATCTGTTCGATCCGATAGAGTTGCTGTATTTGAGCCAGAACATATCCGGCCAGGGATTCATTCTCTTCTTTGGCAACCTCGTAATGTCGCCTTATGTGGGCAAGGCATCCGACAAGGCACACCTCTTTCTTACCCTCAAAGATGTTGTAGGCCGCATAGCCGTCACTTTGAAGATATCCTTTGAAGGTTTGTCATAATTTCCAGGCTGTTTCCTGTGAGCGGGAACCGTCATCATAATGAAAGAAGACCAATCCATCCATAACCGCCCTGACTATCCACAAGTATTCCTTAACCGCTTTATGATTCTGTTTGTTGATAACCGGTAATGTCGTTTCGTCCACCTGGATATAGTCGGCCTTCAATACCTGTTTCTTCAACTCTTCATAGAGAGGTTTAAGTAATTCACAGGCAGGTTTGAACCACCCCTGAAGCGTGTTTTCCGAGATCTTCAGGCCTAAATGGTGAAACTCACGCACCTGACGATAGAATGGTACATGATATTCATATTTTTGCAAGAGGATTTCAGTGAGCAGGCTGGCACCGGGAAGTCCCTTGTAGATAGGCAATAGCGGAAGAGGGGCTATAATAACACTGCCCTGATGCCCCTGAGGCAAACTTATATTGTCTTTCAGGCCATACTTGGGACGTATGATCTCTTTTACGTATAATTTGCCCGGTTCAAATTCAAGTGTACGTGTGCGTTCCTCGCCTATGCGCTTGTATTTATCCGGATCGACTCCTTCGGGTTCTATGACAATCTCCACTACAGGAAGGCCATCCAACATGTTGCGGTTCTGACGCACTTTCTTTTTGGGAGTCGTCGAGCAGACAGGTTCTTGGGCTGCGGCTTCTTCCGGTATTTCGTGTTCCAACGGCTGAACAGGTGGATCGAACAGTGATAGCTGGTTCGGATCCAGATGGGCTAATTTCTCGCTCTTACGGCCGAATAACTGACGATTTAACCAGGCTACCTGAGCCAGCAGTTCCTGAAGCTTATTTTGCAGCTGTTCGTTCTGCCGGGTCAGACGCTCGATTGACTCAGACTGGGAGCTATTAGCCTGCTGGAGTGTGGCCACCAAAAGTTCTAATGTTTCTGTCTGAGTCATTCGTCATACCTGTTTTGAACAATACAAAAATACAGAAAAGCAACCGTATAATCAAGGTTTCACCTGCTGTTTTTCAGTACTGCATGTCACTTTTTCGTAACGCTTTCAGACGTTTGAGCCTTTTGGAAGGTTCGTCGTTGATTCCCTCTACCATCAGAACCAGGTCACGCCACTGCATAGGGTACGACTTGCTTTCTTTGTCATAAGAGGGAAGGCGGAAAGTGCCTTCTTCAAGTCGTTTTATGTACAAAACCAGTCCGCCATCTTCCGCGTGTAGCAGTTTCATTGTAGTGCGCTGGCGGTTGATAAAGATAAACACATCACCTAAACGGACATCATATCCCATTTTATCATGAACAACCCCGCATAATGAGTTCATACCTTTACGCATATCTGTCTTACCCGGACAGAGAAAGTAGCGCATCGTGTCATTCAGGCAAAACATGGCGATTGCAGAGTTGAGTGAGCAATTGCATGGCCGCCTGGGATTCAGCCATACCACTGAAGTGGGCGATAATACCACCGGGGAACTCTATCCGGATCTCACCCGTTTGTATAGCGCCACTATCACAGGCAGAGTGGGAAGCAGGTGAAGAGGTGAGGCTAACCGGTGCAAACTCCTCTAAAGAGGAAGAATGCCTATCCATATGATAACGCCTCGATAGGCCAAACTTTCCTTTCCAATAGTAAAAGCTTGATTCGGTATAGGCTTCATTTATACAGAAGTCTTTTATCGTCAAACCGCTACGCTGTTGACGAGACAGGATTTCAATGAATTCTTCTTTACTCATTTTTTGCATAGTCTTTTTTCTGGCAAAGATCGAGACTTAAAGATACAAAGACAACGGGTACTTTATCGGGGGCTTACTGTTTTCTCATAATGAAACGCTATTTAAATAAAACAATAACAATGCTCCAATAAAAGACGGGAAAGGGAACTTTCTCCAAAAAAACTGGAAAACTTATAAACAAAGAAAGTTCCGCTTTCCCGTTGCGTTTCACCTTGAGAAGGCAGTGGGTGCATTAACACTCCACACGGGGGTCGGAACTATATGATACCATTGGGCATAAAAAATGCCAACGGCAAAAGTTGGCGAACAATCTCGCCTTCTCAAAATGAAACGCACCACAAAGATGAGAGTTTATTTTGAAATGGCAAAAGAAAAACGGAGATTTTTTTGTTTGCTGTATAATCGAAAACTTTTTATTAATACTTCTACAATCATTTGCTTTAATGAAGTAGATAATGAAGATACTCCAGCTTGTGAATAGAGTAAGTTTTAGATTGTTATTACCTTGTTGAAATTTATGGAACTTTTTTCTGGAACAATACAATTATCAGAGAATATCATATACTCTTGCCCTTTTCCAACTGTAGCCGCACTATAATTTAGAGAATATTCGTACATTCGGAATTTTAAATAAAGGTCAAGAATAAAATCTTCTTTATCATAAGTTACCACCCACTTTATATTTTCTAATCCTGCGATTGCATTATAAATATCTCTATGGTCTTGGTCATCATAATAATTCATATAGAGACCCTTACCTTTTTTGTAGTAAGGTGGATCAAAGTAAAACAAGGAATTATTTGGTAGATTACTCTGTAGATTATGAATTAACTCTACTGCATCTAAATTATGCAATTCAATTTTGTCTTTATATAAAGCTATTAATTTAATACGTTTTTTCAAATCATCAGAATTATAACGAGCATCAATTAAATAATTCCCAGTTTGATTAAGCCCACCGATAACTCCCCCTTTTATAATACCGGAACGATTTGTCCTATTTAAAAAGAAAGTCGAAAATCCTAAAGATAATAGTTCGGCATTAGTTTTGTTTTTTGAATTTCTCTTTGTTCATACCAAGTATCAATCGTGATAGGAGTATTTTCTATTAGCTGGCAGAATTCATCTGTATAATTTAAAATAGAATACCAAAAAGCAAATAATGAGCGATCTTTATCATTTATAATAATTTGATTGGCAACCCCGTTAATTAACAAAGAAAGAGCTATGGAACCTCCGCCAACATAGGGTTCTATATAGGTTCCCCCTATTAAATTATTTGCAACAAATAATTCAGAAAAGAAAGAAGATATCTTTCCTTTTCCTCCAGGGTATCTAAGTGGCGAGTAACGCATCATATAATTATTCTGATTCTATTTGAGACCACAAAGTTACCATAAAATCCTGAATATTATCCCAAGTTGTTTGAATATCTATTGGCACAGGGGAAAGTTTGTTACTATGTACATAAGCATTCATTGTATCCACTCCCCAAATAGAATTACGTTCTTTGGTTAATAATTTTACAGCTTTTAATATTGTTTCATCTGCAATTTTCTCTTTATATAAGTATTGACTAGCATCATTAACCTTCTGATACAAACTTCTTGAAGAATTGGAAGCCGAAATTTCTCCTTCTTTAAGTAATCCTTTTTTTTCAATGAAAGTATCTACACTTAATTCTAAAAAAACTCTCAAAGTGACAGCTGCACAATTAACAAAACTTCGAACATCTATTTTTTTCAATTCATCATAAATTTTATTTGCTTTTGGATTGGAAATCCTAATAATACAATTATTGGGTATAAGAGTTTTACGTTGGGTCGGAATAGACTTCTTTAAATGTCCCTTAGAATGCAAATCACTTCCCTCATTCTTTGCTGTATTATCTTCTTCTTCCAAATTAGGAATTTGTTCTAATGGATTATCCAACCTCCAAACTTCTCCTATTGTCTTATTCTTATCAGGCAGTTTTTCTCCTAAGCCTTGAATATAATCTTTTCTTTGCTTGGCATTATATATAGAACTAACCTTAAAATCTTTATCAGACAAATCTAAAATAATTTGCCCTAAGGCCTTAGCTATTTCTTCTTCTTCAAGATTAGAACTTAATTTAGAATTTATATACTTTAAACCCAAAATTTCCCGAACACTTTTATCTCCTAATAAACGAGCAAAATTTGTGAGTTTAATGTTTTCGGAAGCCCTCTTTACTTCTTCTTGTACGAAAGGAGATGTTCGTATGAAATCAATAGCTTGTATTTCTACAGACTTATTTTTTCCATGTTTTATATCAAATCTCTGTACTTGCTCTGGTTTCCACTCAACTATACCAACTCCATTCTGTTCTCCTGTATGTTCTAATCGAACCCATTTATCTGCCTCTTCTACATCATCATAAATATAGCACATTATTTTTCTAATCGGAGTTTCCATAAATCTTTCATGCAGCTTAAAAAAACGATTCTTTAATGAAGCATGTTTTTTAGAATCAATTAACTTAGGGTTAGCCATCAATTTTAATGCTGTGGTTCTTCTGTTTCCTTCCTTTACAAGAAATTTCTTGTTAGATTTCTTTGATGGCATAACATAAAATGGCTTGGGAGACAACCCATTCTCTAAAATATGTATCGCAATATAATAAATTTTGTCTCCTAATTTTGTTAGCATTATGTCTATAGCCTGCTTTTCATTCTCAACAGACTCAAAACGATCATTATCTGGATTTATAATTAAATTAGAAATACTGATAGATTTGTATTTTTTGTTTGTCATAATATTAAATGGCGAATCCTTCACTATAGTGCGCCTACAGGAATGAATAAACCTGAACCCAATCTTATGGGTTACACTATGGAAAAGGATTCATTTAATTCATTTTTTGGCGTTGCTAAAATAGTGATTTTATCAAACTTAACAAAATAAAAAAACTTTTTATTCTAAATTTAATTCATGATTATTTGAATAATGAAATAAAAAAGGCTTCCAACCCGTGGAAGCCCCTCTGTCATTAAAAACCTTACGGCCTCGCGATAGACCGAGAAGTATCTTTCATTATGTCGCCAAGCTCAGATAGAGCTAAAGATAGAGTATTCAGTTCATCAGCGGTGAAGTTGGCTGGTTTGCCGTTTACCGCACTTCCGTTAATCCGTTGATATAGCCATTGGCGTGTTCTGCCAAAATAGTGCTGGGCAATATACGACATAGAAGCGAAAGGCAATACTTTTTCTAAGGTCTGCCTGATTTCTACTGTTTTCACAATGGCTTGGGCTTCATTGATTGATTGCCTGGCACCATCTTGGAATGCTTGCGCAAACGCTTTTTTATCTTCCGGTGAAAGCGTCTGCAGAAAAGCCCTGAAACGTTTTTTATGGTCGGCCAATTCCTCCGGAGTATTGCATTTTACATATTCCGACTTCCATTTTCCCAATTCTTTCTGTACGTCCATAAGCCTAAAAATTATATGTTAGAGAAAAAGTAGCCCCCTCAAGGAGGGCTACCGTTTTCATTCAGCTTGTCTTGTGCATCATTCAAGTCATCGAGACAATCATTGATGCCTTCCTCAAGCTCCTCATCGGAAATCCAATCAGTATTCTGAATGTCATCCCAATAGAGGGAAAAGAAGCTGAGGTCTTTTTTCGCAGCTTCAATCCGAGCCTTTAGCTCTTCTTCTTCAGTCATAAAAAGATCGCGATTCTTAATGACAGTGCAAACATAATAACCTTTTGGTAATTACGCAAGGGAAAAAAAGGAGTTATTTTTGAGAGGCAGATGTCTTTTTAACATTATTATTCTATCCGATAAAAAGTTCCCTTCAGTACCTTGCTTAATCCATCAACATCTATTTCCGTCTCAATCTTCTCGCACAAATACTGCTTGTTGCCTATAAGAAACACCTTATTCACATCTGGCAGCTTATTGGCTTGGAACTGGATTGTGTAAGGGATATTGGAGTGAAACAGACTGAGTGTCGACAACCGATGTCCGACACTGTCCGGACAAACATCGTTCAAGCTTAGGGAATACGGAAGGAAGTCCGTGAGCTGTGCTCCGGTCTTCTGCTGGTAGTCCGTAAAAGGATAGGCATAATCATAGGCATGTGTCTGACCGCTGTAAGTTACGTTCTGCCGGTTGAACTTGCCGGTATTGACAGCCACTTCCATGTGCCCGTTTTTTTCCTGCTTCTCCTTCAGCTCCACGTCACCGTTTATGGCTTCCTGGACATTGAAGCGCTCCTGCTTGGCAACAGTAGCCTGGTAGCCCACCGCGGGTATGTTCAATACCATGGAGGTGTACGGACGGGACAAATCGTAATCAGCTACAGAGCCATACACACCGACATTGAACTGAATAATTTTAGCCGGGACGATTCCGAGTGAGGTCTCTACATCGGACGATTCCGGGTCACGGATTAAATCCGCATACAAATTGACTTCACGCAGCGTATTCTTATCATTTTCATTGTAGTTGATATAATACCGTTTACCAACAATAAAGATTGTACTTTTCTTGTCACCGTCACCCATTCCGTTGTATGCGGTCAGCATTGCATCGTAAGAATCATATTCTTGTTTGTATGCAGCCTCTATGATGTCCCTTTCAATTCGCAGATAGCCGTCATCCGTATGGGAAGGCAGATTGTAGCCCACATTGCCAGTGCTCAAGTCTTTCTCATTCTTTTCATCTTCAATATCCACAGTGAACTCCCGTAGCAGGGAGGATGCAGGAATTATCTCCTTTCCGGATTCTGTAAAATAATCGTTAAGCCCTACGAGGCTCACTACTTTGGTTCGTTCGTTGACCACTGTAACCGCACAAAGGAATTTCTCCAGTTCATCAAAGAATTCGGAAACAGTCCAGTGCGGCAATGCGGCGGCCACCCGGTTGCTGCTTACCGCGCTGCATACATAAACGTTCCGCAAGAAATTGTTATCAAAGAAGGAGGTATCGAACCTATAGCCAAAATGCCCCACTATTCTCTTGATGACTGTCAAAAGGTATGGTTGTACACATCGACGGCCATAATAGGGGCAAAGGGTAAAATTGTTCGTGCCGAACTCATAGATTGCATCGTTCTGAAGGTTCTCCCATTTGGCTTCTTGATAGAACACCGGCAACCATACAGCTTCAATGTCGTCCACCGAACCGTAGTAGTTCACCATATTGGCAGGTGGCTGGAAACGGTTCTGATTGTTGTTCGGCCAACTGATTGTACCTAAATCAAGTTCGTCAATATACAGATCATCATTCGTCAGCAGATTAAATTCCGCATTACCCGATACGAGCTGTACCTTAACCAGTGCATCTTCTACTGAGAGTAAAACCGCACTGCCGTAAAGCAGGCATCTGGCGTCAACGATGAGTGTGGCCGGAAGGATAGTCTTTTTTTTCGTCACATCCAGTCTGTTCACGTGCTTGAATATGGCATGATTGGCAGGCATGGGGAGTTCTATGTCCAAGGAGTAATTGGAACTGCGGGTGAAATACGGATTCTCGGAGGTGAACGTAATGTTGAACCCTTCAGGAAGGGCGGCCAATTGCCCGTCAATGTATAATTCTGTCATTGCTTGTTGCGTGATTTATTGTTGTTCAACTTCTGATATTCTTTTTGTGCCTGGTTGATACCCCGTTTGCCGGTAACATAAGTTTCCGCTACCAAAGGGGCATCCAGCCTGTTTTTAAGCTTCCGCAATACGCGGGTACATTCTATCAGCATCGCCACCATAGCCGGGTCATTGGTCGTCGTTGTGGCGCTGGCAGCAGGTGCTTTGGCTGGTACGGTACGTGTACTCTTTCCGGAACCTGCTACAGCCGCTATGTCTTCAGCTGTCAGATTACCAACATTACCGCTACGCTGTGCCACGTCAATGGCGTCGAATATCGGTCGCAGATTCGGGTTGGCCACAGCAAAACGGTTGGCGACGAATTCGTTGGAATGCACGATACCTTGCGGCTGGTCCCAGTTACCGGGACTGGTATAACCACCAGTGTAGAAATTGCCGACCATCCCTTTTACTACAGCAAAAGCCGTTTTGATGGCAGCTACTTGGGCAGCTGCTTTAGCGGCACCGATAAAGGAAAATGGAGCTGTTGCCGCCAAATTTTTTGCGGTGATTTCCAGTATGGAGATTTCAATAACACGTTCCAAAGCATCCAGTGCCATCATAATGGTTTCACGTAAGAAATTCTTCAGCGAAAGTTCGCCAGTGGCAATCATTTCACCAATCGTTTCTCCGAAGTCGGAAGCGATATCCGTCACCAGAGAGGCATATTGCCTATGCATTTTCATGGTTTTGTCGTATTTCTCTTTCTCGGCATCGGTCTGGGCTTCGGCCTGCTCCTTCTGTATCTCCGTACGTTGTTCCTCAGTCAGTTGGTAGTTGTGAAGCAAATCATTCCAATACCGTTTCCGAATCTCGTTCACCTCCTGGGAGAAATCCTCCTCGGAAGTCAGGTTCCTATAATGATAGGAAGCTGCTTCTTCCAATTCGATACGGAGTTGTTTCTGACGAACTGAAAGGCGTTCTTTGGCAATCTTGTCTGATGCTTTCTGACGCTCCTTTTCTGTCTTTTCATCCTGTTTTTTACATTCTTCATTGAACTTGATTTGTGCCTCCAGCATCTTTACCTGCAACTTCTCACGTTCATGCGGCTCCAGCCCCATTATCGCCAATTTCTCATCCAAAGTCTTTTTCTCCAAATCTATCTGAAGGGCAGTATATCCCTCGTTAGTCTGGATTTCTCCCTCAAGATAAAGCTTCTGGAGATGGGTGAGCTGTTGCATGTGGTTAGTCTCTATATCCTCCAATTCCTTGCTGACACGTTTTTTCCGCTCTTCTTCAGATTCAGAACCTCCACCACTGCCACCGTTTCCGGTAATTGTTGGAGAATCTGGAGTAATAGTCTTGTATTTATCGTTGATGGCAAGCAACTGGGAGGTATAATCCTGCATCATCTGTTCGTAATACCGAACGTTATCGTCAAGACGTTTTTTCTGGGTAGCCCATACGCGGTATGCAGTGGGTGATATCCCGTTGACTGTTGCAAGTTCCTCAACGGACTTGTCCATATTGATGGGGTCATTTATCTCCCATTCGAGATTTTTAAATTTCATGGCATCGGAACCGTTCTCCTGAATCCATTCTGACCTTTGTGCCAGGGCTTCTTGTAATTTGGCATTGGCCGCTTGCTGTTTGGCTGTGAGCAACAGCTTTTCTACATAACCGTCCAGCGCTTGCGTGTTGTTGTTGATAAGCACCCCCTCTTCCGTCAATGAAGCATGATATTCCGGAACAATGGACTGAATATCTTCTAATGCAGCCTTCCGTTTTTCATATGGTTCTTTAGAATCCTCAAGTACTTTCCGTAAAGCATCCAGCTTATTTTTTTCTTCGCTAATGCTTTTTTCAGCCTCTCTATTCATAACCACCAGTTCCTTTTGCCTACGTGCTGCAGCAGAAGTACGCTGAGCGTAGATATACAGTCCTGTTGCTGCGGCTGCAACGGTTGTGGCAATAGCACCAAAAGGATTTAATCCTAATACCGCCCATGCTGCCCGTGCCGCTTTAGTTGCGGCAGAGAAGCGGAAGGTTAAAGTCTCCAGCGCTGCTCGGAAAAGTAGTGTACTTGCTGCCACTGTCCGGGTTACGATATTATGAGAGCGCATCTGTAATATCAACCTGCCTATTGCCTTGTAATCTCCTGCCAATGCGTCGTTCAAAGCAGTGGTGGCTACCCGATAAGCTGTTTGGATGGCAATTCCTGCTCGTAAGACTAAGTTGTAAGTAGTATGATAAAGGGATATGAGCTTTAATGTGGTATAATAAGCTGCCAAAGGAACCGTTAGTGTTATTACTGTTGTGCCCCATTTTTTGCACCAGTCAATCAATCCCGGCAAATATTTGAGCACATTGGTCAGCATATTCGTACTCACCGTCAGAGCCGGATTCAACTTCTCGCCAAGGTCAATGGCTGCCAGCTTCATCTTATTACGTGCCTGCTCCAGTTTGGCCTGTGCAGTATCACTGTTTATGGCCGCCTGCTCATACGCCACATTGGTACCGGTGACGGCAGCGGTGAAGTCTTTCACCATCTCTGTGTTCTGAAGGATTACGGATGCGGTATTGTAGCCTTCCTCCCCGAACATTTTCTTGATGGCGCCTGCGTCCATGTTCTTGTTCTTCAGATTCTCCAGTGCCTTATCCAACCCGACGATTTTGGGGTTGGTCTCGTCTGCTCCGGTCTGAAGAACCAAAAAGAATTTCTTCAATCCCGTTCCGGCCACTTCATCCTTTATACCTCGATAGGCAAGCGTTTCAATCAATGCGACCGTCTGTTCAATGGGAACATTGGCCGAAGCCGCTGCGGTACCTGCATTCCGGATAGCCTTTGCCTGGCTTGCGATATTGGCGGAACCTGCTTGGGAGCCGGCGGCCAATACGTTGGTAAACCGTCCTGCCTGGTCTGTTGCCGCCCCATATTGGTTGAGTGATAAGGTAAGTGAATCAACCGCTTCGTTCAGGGTGATGTCCTTGGCTGCCGCTTGCAACCGCATGGCTTCCTCCGTAACAGCCTTGAGCGCTTCCTTGTCTCCAAGCAGTTCCGGCTTGGCCGAACCGACCAGCATGAACGCATCCAGGATTTCGGCTGCCGACTGGCGGACACGCAAGCCCTCTTTTGTCATGGTGGTGGAAAGCGTCTTGGCCTGCCCGGTCAACCAGGCAATGCTGTCATCATCAAGTCCGGTCAAGGCTTTCAGCCCGGCCTGGGACTCCTCCAACTTGTTGCGTTCGTCTCTGATGGCGCGCAAGGCAAGGGTAAAACCGGTCAGGAAACCTATTACGGACAAGATAACTCCACCGAAACGGTTGAACCAGTCTACCATACTGCCAATACTGACAGTCGCTTTCTTGGTTTCGGTAGTGATGCCTTTTATCTCCTGGCGATGCCGTTTTAAAATCCCCTGAAGATGCTGTATCTTCGCCATGGTGCGGTTGTATTCCTCAGAGCCGCGTGTCATTTCCTTAATGTCACGCTGTAGGCGTTTCATCTCCAAATCAATGGAATTGATGTCATTCTTAATTTCCTTGCCATCGATGTACAAGTAGACACCTCTTTTGACAGTCTTGTCACTTTTTGCCATAACGTTTTTCAATTGTTATTTTATCAAACTTCTGAAGCACATTCTTGAGTGCCTGGTCACCGTAATACTCTCCGGATAAATCAGCCAGTGATTCGATGTTATCCACAATGGGAGGGTCTAACCAGGGTAGGGGACTTCGCCGGATAACGGCATAGTGTTCATCAACGGTACGCATGCGCCGGATGCGATATTCAGAAACACGTAGAGAACGCAGTTCTTGACGTTTCTTCTTATCGCTCCATGCCGAATGTCCCTTCATTATAATTCCGTTCTTGACGATATATCCACGCCCGGCGCCATATTCCCGGTAGGCACCATACCGGGCAAAGCAGAAACCCAGACCGACATAAGCCGGTCCACCTTCACGGTCTTTCAGCCAACGGGATTGCAGTTCCCTACGCAATCTGCCGGTTGCGTGTGTCCGTTGTAGAATATTTACGGAGGTATTCTTGACTTTCCACGTCCAGTTCTCAACTCCTCGATTGAATTTCTCGGAGGTCATTAAACTCTTTTCTTCAGTTATTGCCATAAAAAAGCCTTTAGTTCCGGACACAAAACTAAAGGCTGAAAAGAGTGGAAAAAAGGACAAGAATTCAACGGACAGAGAACTTGAAATCATTGACCCGGTTCAGCCATCCTTTCCGGAATACGAGCTGCGACGGGTCCCTTTTACAGATTTCTTCAATAAACCGGATTCTGTCTGTCTTGATAGCTTCGAACAGCTGCCGTTGGTTGGCCAGATTGATACTTGCAACCGTCTGAGGACCTACGATGCCGTCTACATTGATTTGCAGTAGTTGTTGTACCCTTGTGATACCGGGACGTCCGGAGGCCCACACCCAATCCACACAGATATTCGCAATGGACTGGTTGTGTATGAAGTCCGCTTGGTAACGGTCCCAATAATACTTCTTGAAAACATGAAAAACGTCGTCCGGAGTAATCATGCGTAAATCATCTGCATCAATGTCTCCGTCACCATCCTTGTCATAACCGCATGCTTTCCACGTAGACAAGGTTATCCCCATATTGGTTTTGCCACCTTTGTCATTTTTGTGGTCACTCCATCCGCCTTCCCATTTGCGGATGACCTTGAATAAGATTTCTGCTTTTGCCATAACTATGAATTAATAGAACAGTGGCAAAAGTAACATATGACTTAATTTTTATGTAGGACATGCATTCTCCGCAAATGGTCATCCAATGTTTTGGGGTTACATTTAAGCTTACGACAGATGGCTGCCTTTGAATAACCATATTCGAGCATAGTTCTAATGAGAGGTTCCTTTCCTGTAAGCTTGTAATGCGAATTCTTTCCACCAGATGGCCGGCCTAATTTCAGGCCTTCAGCCACACGACGAGCAAGCCCTGCTTTGGTTCGACGAGATATGTCTTCCCGCTCTTTTTGGGCGAATAGAACCTTGAAGAATGTATCCTGAACAGAATCCGAGTCATCCTTTACCAACTTATCATCCCGTATTTCAATAATATTGGCATTGGCCATGAGGCAATGAGATATAATAGCTATAACCATATATGCACAGCGTCCAAGTCTTGATAACTCTGTAACATATATAATATCTCCCTTATTTATTTTATGCAATATCTTACCTAACTTTCGCACATTAGGATGCCTGGCACCGCTCACACTCTCTTCAATCCATCTATCAATAACAAGCCCCTTACGCTTGCAATATTGCATAATCTCATACCGCTGATTTTCAACGGTCTGTTTTTCGCTGCTAACCCTTATGTAACCGTAATTCATAGCTGTTTTTTGCGAGAAAGTAATAAAATATCTACGAAAAAATAAAATATGAGATAATAGGTTTTCATAACCCGGAAGATTTGCCCCTTAAATGTATTAAGTATGGCAGATGATATTAAGGAAAATGCGATGAGTGGTGGAACTCCGGCACGGTTACGTGGGCTGGCGGCAAACGGCAACAGTATATCACCGACATTGGAAGAGGTAATGAATGAGATGGGAATACACACCTATAGCTTTACATTGGCGGCAAAAGAGGAAAAAGACCTTGGCGACTTGGGGTACGGTATGTATTTGCTTGCATCCCCCAACAATGCAGCAACTGCTATATTTGCTTTTGGTTCCTATTCAAAAGGTTTTGTGTCAGATGCAGGTTCAAATTTTTACTGTGATTATACAGATGGGACTAAAGGTGTTGCTTTCGGTCGAAAAACGACAAATGGTAGCTTTTTTATCAAAAACAACAGAAGCACTGACACATACATAGTTTTAAAAAGGATTGGTACCTTATGATAGTGGTTCTGCAAGCCATGTGGATTTTCATTCTGGTTATGCCCGTTCTGACCGAGATGGCCGGAACGGGTAATAAATACTATTATCAGATTAGGTAAGAGTTACTGACTTCCAATCGCTCCATTTATCTGTCCAACTCACCCGTATCTTCATTGCTACGGCTGGGTGATACCCATTAAAAGCAATCTGCACAATAGGATTACCGAGTCCTCCTCCAGCAACACCAGTTCCATTAAACACGAGCAACATTCCATAAGATACTACGCCAGTATTATATATGCCGCCGTTTATTCCATAAAATCCGGTAGTTGTGTAATCATCAAGATTAGATGTGACATCTCCTCTCCCTTGAAACAAACTACTCAATAAATCACTCTTCTTAATCTTCACCTGCGAACCGTTAGATGATTCTGCGTATATATATGCCGCATCCGTAGCTTGAGCAAAGCTGTTCATTTTAATATCATCATCTGCCATACTTAACACATTTAAGGGGCAGAAGATAAGGCAGAAAAAGTAGAATGAATAAATTGCTCTATTATAAGTAATTTATATTCGCCTCCACGACGTATAAACAATCTTTTCTCCATCACCTTTCCCCGTTCGTAAATTAACCAAATTATCATCTGGAACAATTTGTAAAATTCTTTGGGAAGCAATAACATCACCTTTCCCTGACCTCTGTATATTAATACAGAATGAATAGGTCGCAGGAGAATTTAGAATCGCCGCACTAATACTATATATGGATATTCCAGACTCTTCGTTTTTGTATATGCTATTTAAATCTGAGTCTGGTATGCCACCTGCAAATCTAACAGAGGTAATATATCTTTTTACAATATCAATAAAATCACTCTTCTTAATCTTCCCCTGGTTATTTCCTTTCTCTACATATACATAATCAGCATCCGTCACTATCTGGAACTGGTTCATCGCTATATCTTGCTTCTCTGCCATAACTATTACACTTTAAGGGGCATAATTTCCGGATGGAAATTATACTCGATTTAACATTTTGTTTTTATTCTCGTTTTGTAAATTATAAATCAAATTTTCCCGTAGTATCTGAAGAACTCAAAAGGAGTTCTCACATCAAGATAACCGTCTACCTCTTCGTTAGCTTCCGCTTCCATTTCAAACGCTGAATTTCCGTAAGCCTTATCACCCACATTCACCCAGCATCGGTTACGGCATAAGTGATAAACGTATGAAATCGCATACTCCAACCCATACTGAAGGTAGAACCACAACGGGCAAAGTAGATATACCCATAAGTTGAATCCGGTAAACAGCATGATTACCGTCAGCAGCACAGCCGATGCAATCATACATTCTTCCCATTGGCGCACATGAATCGCCTCATGGTTAAGTGCACTCTGCTTCATCTCCTCCTTGCTTTTCTTGGTGAAGACGAAGCATCCCAATGTGATGGTGTTGTAGCCCTGCCACAGCAGCCATTTTGCTAACTTGCTTTCATAAAAAACTTTCATAACACTGATATTTTAAGTTCTCGATTCCGCTTTTCCTGATATTAGAACCCATTTCACCCCATCCTTTACGCCATCAGAGTATGTCGCTACGGCCTTGAATTGAGCAAGGGAAAGCGACGGGACAACTATTTTAGAATAGTATTCTCCGTCTATGATAAAGCTGCCTCCACCTGCGACTTTTATGCTTGCAGGTGCTGTAAGACGGGTATAGATTCCTCCATTATACAGCATGCACTCTCCACCTTCATAGTCTGCCGCATTCGGCAGGTATATTGTTTCCTCTTGCGTTGGAAGTGAGTATATCCGGGATATTTCAAAGTTCAACCCGGTATTGAAATCCAGGTAGTATTCATACGAATCGGATTTCGACTCCAGAAGTTTCAGCTTTCGGAAAATTGAGGCGTCCTGGAACACATTACCATTGGCATCCCATCGGATATTGCCTCCGGCCAGGAACCCAATGCCACCATTCTCCCCGTCAATCTGGCACATGGCTTTACCGGTTTTATCCCTTGCCAGTACATTCTGTACCACCAAATCATCCACATAGATTTCATCGGAACGTATCTTTCTTGCTAAGGCCAGGTCCATGGCTACAAACATATACTGCTGTGCCGCCTCCCAATTAGCATCACCGTCTATCGAGGTAGGTGCGACAGTGACCGACGTACCGTATGCCCGTACCCTGAACGGAATGGTGCGATTGTTAAATGTGGCCAGTACGATGTCATGGTAATCTTCATTCCACACATACGTGTTACCTTTGGCGAAAAAACCTCTCGGACGCGGCTCGCTGGCGTCTCGTCCGCTTGCTCCGTCATAGCTGACACCCACTGATATCTCCGCAATGAAACTGTCATTCCATGCCGAAGCGTCAGCCTGGCTCTGGTAACAGCGGACTGAAAACGTTGAATACCCTGCAGAAGCGTTGACCGTAATCTCGGAAGCCCTCGAAGGCCCTGCGATGGCGCTCCATATCCCGTTGCTGTACCCCCGTGCGGTCAGATATCCGTCCGGATAAGTCAATGTGGCGCTACCAAGCGTCCGCTTGGCATAGACGCGGAAAGCTGAAGGAACAAGCGAACCGGCATTGCTCACCCGGATATTGCTGCATGTACTGATGAGATAGACCATGCCGCCGTCTGATGTCAGTTGTTCCCATTCGTCGGTGTTCACTTCTTCGGTAATAATATAACCGTAGGACTTGCCGCCGTTCTGGGTCTGAGTGATTCGCCTCCCGTCATGAGTTGTCTGAGTCCATAGAGGTGGATTCGAAGTGTCAACCTTTGAGAGCCAGGAGCGACTCCCCATCGTACAGATGGTGAGCTTTTTGTATGGAGTATTAGCCGTGCGCCACTCACCGCCAGCCTTGACGGATTCGCCGTCACCGCCAGGTTTTCCTGGATTACCGTCGTTGCCGTCCACAACCATGGGTATAGTTTCCCGGTCCACGACCTGCCCACCCACGTAGAACACGAACTGCAGCTGCGTCGTGAAGTTCTTCGGGGAAATGGCCGTGCCGTTCTGTATCTCGACCTCCGAACCACCGTCCTTACTGTATTTCAGCACACCGTCAGTCGTGATGGAAGTGGTACCGCCTACAGACTTGGTGCGTGTGCATGACACGCTTGCCACACTGTAGGTACCATCCTTCCGCTTGCTTACTGAAGATACGGAAGGCACCAGCCTATAGAGTATCGCATCACTGCCCGGATTACCGGCACGTACACCGGCAATGGTGAACACCAGCTCACGGCTTATATCCGTATCCTGTACCGTAGCCGTAACGGTTATCCTGACCTCTGAGCGTGCAGGCATCGAAATTCCGGAAGCCACGGTAAACGCTATCACACCCGTATTGACATTGTAGCTCTCCGTGACACCTGCCGGGGTCACGCATGAGATGGACTTGAGCTGTAGTTTCTTCGTACCATACCACATGCCGACGGTTGTATTGAGCACGGACTGCGAAACAGTCTTTCCTTCGTATGTCAAGGCAATGCTCTCCATCTCGTTGTCGAAATCGGCTACAATGGCCGACTCACCGTCAAAGCCCCACTTGGCCCAGATGGCTGCCGGTGAAAACGCACTCCATACACCGTCCTTCTTCGTGCGGCAGCAAGCCCACTCGTATGGCAGGCTCTCGCTGACACCAATCGGGTCATCGTGCCAGCCGGACGGAACATAGTCATCCACCTGCGAGGTGGCAGGGGTTGCCGGAGCGATATTCTCTGTCGTATGCTTGAATATCCACTCATAATCCCTACCGTCACGCCCGTCCTGGCCGTTCTCCACCAGCAGCTCATACTCGGCCGTATTCAAGTCCCCGGTAATGGTATATCCGTAGCTCTTTCCACCGTTCTGCGTCTGCAGGATGCGTCTTCCCTCATTGGTCGTCTGAGTCCACATCGGAGGATTGTCGGTACCATCAGGAGCGACACATAAAAACACACGTCCGGCCATCTTGGTAATACCCATGTAAGGTATATGCTTTCCGGTCTGCCAGTCTCCGCAGTTGGTGATACCGGTACCCACATCTCCCTTGTCCCCCTTGGCCGCATATTTCAGCCAGTCGGCATTGCCGTCTGCCGGTTCTGTAGACGTGCCTTTCTCATTGACACATATCCATGAGCTGCCGTTATGCGTCACCTCATCATAATAGGCATACTTCTCACCCTTTTTCCACGTACCTTTAAATAGCGGTACCCGGAAAGCCTCGCCGGTGATGTCATCCACCTGGAATATCTTGCCGGACATGATGACGTGGCGAAAAACAGCCGAGTAGTTGTCGGCCGGAATGCCATGTACGGTACGGCCTTTCTTCTTGCCAATCCACGACATCTCTTGTGCCGGCTCGACATCCCATGTATTGGCGTGGTCAAAGAAAGTGATGCAGTTGTTGCCGCCCACCGTATCGATAAGGATGTACGTCTGTCTATCCTCATCCGTAAAGTTACCCGTCTGCGCCAATACCATCATTTTGCCGTCTTTTAATTGTAGAACAGCTCGTGAATTATGGTGGTTTTTGCCAGTCTTTTGCTTTCTACCAAGAACCCTATATGCGTGTAGTAAGTTTTCACCATCAGTAACCCATTCAAGATTAGTAACGCAATTATTGGTTTTATCACCGTCTATGTGGTTTACTTGTGGTAGGTTTTGCGGATTAGGTATAAAAGCATTTGCGACCAAGCGATGAACTTTAAATATGCGCTTTCTGCACCATACATTCAAATACCCCTTTTTGCTTTTTATGGGTATTAAAATGCGTCCATCTCTAAACCAATATCCTTTACCGTTCCAGCATTTCTTTGGCAAGGATTTTACCCTACCTAAATTTGATACTTGATAATCGTCTTCGTACCCTTCAATGTCTTTCCAAATTTCGTCCATACTTATTTCATTTAAGAGTGAATAATAAAGGCAGCCTTTAAAGTCGTGCAAAGACTGCCTTTGGATAATCGTGTTATCTCATAAGATTTGATATTGAAATAAGCCTTTCAATTAGCGTATCTTCTGATTCTTTAGTCATGCCTGTAATCATATAGCGTTTACAAGCTCTGAATGTCATTACAAAAACATCACGTTCTATTGGTTTATACTTTGTCATGAAAGCGTCCATACGTGGCGTATCAAATTGCCATAAATATTTGTATTGTTCATCTGTCAAACAATGTGTATTTATCTTTAAGCCATTCATGTAGAACTTGTTTTTAAAACGCACCAATCCGTTTCGTACCGATAAATGAGAGTTGTTAAATCCTTTATTAAATATTATTGCAGAAGCTATTTTTATCAGCTCAAGAAATGCCACTTCTGTAAATGGTAGATATGGTTGCACCTTTTCAGATATACTTCTTAATTGGCAGAACTGCTTACCTGTTAAGCAGGTTATATAGTTGCCATAGGGGTCTTTTCTCATAATCAAGCTATCTTTATAAGGTTGCACTTCTTGAAACATCTATACTCTTCTTTTTCAGTGTCCCAGTACACTTGCAGATTGTCATTCGGCTTTCTGCCAGTACCCTTTATCTCACCGATAAGATTCTCTTTGAGAGTGCCAAAGGCTTGACGTAACGTGCCGTCAGTCTTTTTGAAGTAAAACTCTACTATCTTCACTTTCAAAACTGCTTTCAGCTTAAAATTAGCCCATGCGCATTTTAACGCTTCACTCATTGAATGACCGTTCTTGCGAACAAAAGACCATGCCATTTGCATTACTTCTTTCATCTGACTTCTAAATTTTGTGCTCATACTCTTATATGTTTTAAATTATACTTTTAGTTATCATTTTGATGTTACAAAGCAAACTATAAGTATTCAATTAGCAAAATAGATATAGTTAATAAACTATAAAAAGAATACTTTTAGTTGTCTTATTTAGCTAATATGAAAACTTTGAGTAACTTTGCCATAAATAATGAGAGTAAACTAAATATATACATATATGAGATTTAGAATTTTAGAACTATGTAAAGAGGCAGGAATCAATCAAACTGAACTAGCTGAAAAAATAGGCTTGTCACGAGTTGGGCTATCAAAAGCAATTAATGGCAACCCCACTATTGGTACATTGGAAAAAATCGCCGATGCTTTGGGTGTCCCAGTAACTGAACTATTTGAGAAGTCAAACACCGGAGATATAGTAGGCTTCGTAAAAGTAGGTGATACCGTACATGAGGTGAAGTCTGCGGAGGATGTGAAGAATTTAGTTGGAAAATTGTAACAAATTAAATATTAAAGATATGAAATGTCCACATTGTCAGGTAGAAGTAAATGTAGATTTCTCAGAAAAATACATAGGAAAATATGGAAATATTTTTTATAGTCTATTCTATATGAGATGTCCAAATAGTGAATGTGATAAGCCTATTGTACTTTTGGGACAGGCAAACAATGCTAATCAATACCATGACGGTACAATATCTATAAAAGAACAACATTCCTGCAATTTTAAACAACTATTCCCTGTAGGAAGCGGTAGAATGCCTGCTGCTCCTGAAGTTGAATCTAAGTTTGCTGAAGATTATAATGAAGCCTGTTTGGTACTTCCATTTAGCCCCAAAGCAAGTGCAGCCTTAAGTCGTAGATGCTTACAGAATATAATCCGTCTGAAAGAAGGTATTAAAGAACGAAATCTCAAAACGGAGATTGATAAGCTAATAGCAACTAATAAACTCCCATCATACATAAGCGACAACTTGGAAATAATACGTGGTTTTGGGAATATTGCTGCTCATGGAATGGAAGACCAAGCTTCTGGTGAAATATTAGATGTAGAACCTAATGAAGCAGAGTTCTTATTGGACGTTTTGGAGCTTCTTTTTGATTTGTATTTTGTTCAAGCTGCTAAAGCTGCTAAGATGAAAGCTGCATTAAATCAAAAACTGACAAGCGCAGGACAAAAGCCTATACCATAAGTCGCATAGAAGAGGAGCTTGCAGAAATCAAGGAGGAGCAAGCGGCAAAGAATGAGCAAATCGGAAATAAGGGACAGAAAAACGCCTCTTAGTCAGAAAAATTATAGGGATTATAATTTTAGTACAAGAAAAATAGAATATTTTGCGGCAACATCAAAGAATTGCCGCTAATTTTTTGCTTGAATAGTTGTAGGTAATTAAATAATTACCTATATTTGTAGGGTAATCAATAGAGAAAGGTATGCCAACGATATTTATTTTATTTGGTTTTCGTTTTATGTTTTACGCTAATGACCATGAGCCTATACATGTTCATGTAATCAAAGGGGATGTAAGTGCTAAATTCACTTTATTTCCAGTTACATTAATCAAAAATAATGGCTTGAAGTCATCTGAACTGAAACTTGTAGAATCAGTTATAGAAGAAAATCAAGAAGTAATAGCAGAGCATTGGAATAAATTTTTTAATAAATCAAAATAAGTGGTTATGGAAAATATCATAGTTGAAAAGGTATGGTTGACTGATACGGAGGTATGGATACGTACCACTGACGGGAAGGAGGCATGTGAGAAGTTTTCAGATTTCCAAAGGCTGAAATGGGCTACTCCTGCGCAGCGCGCAAATTTCACAACGAGCCATGACGGAATACATTGGAGAGAGCTTGATGAAGATTTGAGTTTTGAGGGATTCTTTCGGGAAAGGAAATCTAATCCTCTTTATGATTTATTTAATTAATGGCTGTACCGGCATAAGTTACAATACTTTATTTAGGCGTGATTCATTCGGTTTCACGCCTTTTTTTATACCATTTTACGACAATCGTTTTATTGTCGTGTATCACCTATCTGATAATTTTTCACCTAGCTTATTAATAGCGAAATTTACCGTAGAAGTTTATAAAGCAAATTCATACGGTATGACAATCTTAGAACAAATCTTAGCAGGGCTACAACAGAAATTCGCTGGGGTGGACACTGCTATTCTTACCCGCATTGCCACCAAAAAGGCAGAGGGTGTAACGGACGAGACAAAAGTAAACTCCATTGTTGAGGGTATCAGTTTTTCGGACGTGCTAAATTCCTATGGTGATTTCCGTGCCGGGGATGCTTCAAAGACCGCAGTTTCCAACTACGAGAAGAGGCATAACCTTAAAGACGGTAAGTCAATTGAGAATCCTAATCCCAATCCTAACCCTAATCCGAAGCTGGAAGATAAGACGGACGACATGGCGGCTATTATTGCTAACGCAGTGAGTGCAGCCGTTAAACCTCTTTCTGATAAGCTCGCTCAATTCGAGACAGAGAAGTTACAAGCTACCCGGCAGGAGCAGATTTTGGCAAAGGCAAAGGAGTATGGTATTCCCGAAAACTACGCCAAACGATGCGCCATTAAGGACGATGAGGACTTGGACGCATACTTCAAGGACTTGAAGCAGGAGTTCGCAAATGACGGCTTCAAGGGCGTAACCCCTCCCGAATCAGCGGAAAAGAAGATTGAGAAAGAATCTGAATCTATCGCCAAGATGATTGATGAGGGAACGAAAACTATTGTTGAACAAAACAAGAATTAATTATGTCAGCAGGATTTAAGTATGACTTGGTTCCGCCCGTTGAGCAAGAGGAACGCTACGATGTCCAGACCGGTATTCGTAGACGTGGCCCGTTCAAACTCGACACGCAGAACCTGGTAGTGGGAAGTTTTCTTCCCGGATTTACACCGATTTGTGCGGACTTGAAAAACAAGTTCGCTTATGCGGTAATCAATGTGAGAGTTACGGAAGCCTATACCACTGGTGGAGAGGCTTTGTCTATTAAAGTAGCCAAGAACTCTTTGGCTTATGTGGGTATGTTTGTCGGAAACGGCAAGAAAGGTGCAGAAGTAACGGCAATTGATAAGTCTAATGCCAACTACGATGTATTGACTATCAAGGCTGCTTTTGGTGAGAATATTGCCAAAGATGCTGTATTATTCAATGCGGTTGCAGTTGATGGTTTAAAGCAAAAGCATGTCGCTAATTCGGCTCTGTACAACCGTACAAAGGTTGAGGATGGAATTACATTGGTTTCATTGCTTCGTACAGCCGCAGAGATTGAACCTTCAAAATTGGTTATGCCGTTCTCCGAGAACGATAAAGCCAACATGAAGGGATGGTTTGAATTTAACGAGTAAGGAGGTAGGATATGTTTTTAACGATTCAAACATTATTCGATGATGCGAATATTGTTTCCGCTATCATCAGACGTGTGAACCAGACACGCAAGGACACAATCTATTGGCAACAGTATCTTACTTTCCGCAGAGTAACTACTCGTGTGTTCAAGGATTATATCGGTTCTGTAACCGGAGTTATGGCCGGCTCCATCAATTCGCGTTTTGGAGAGAAACCCATCCGTGAACGTCGGAACATCGGTTCCGGATATGGTGAGATTGCCTATTTGGGTGATGCTTATCAGATGTCTATTGACCGTCTTTCTGAATTGCAGGATTTGATTGACAAGTTCAATGCAGCTAAGCCAGCCGACCAAAAGGCTGCAATGGAAGAGATTGTAAACTTCCTGGCAGACGACTACCGTCAGATTACCCTTGCCGCCCACAAGCGTATGGATATTATTGTCGGTGCGCTGTTGATGCCTGGTGAAGCCACCGTTTACAACAAAGACGCTGCAATAACTTCCGGTCAGACCAACAATAAGCTGCTGGAGATTACCCTTCCGTTCAATTTTATCAAGCCGAAAAGTGGAGATGTGGTTGTGGACGGAAAGAATATGTTTATCTCTTATTTGAGAGAGAAACTTCATTCCTTGGCACCGGACTATGGCGTTTATGCCAAGATGGTTATGACTCGTGCATCTTTCAACAAGCTTATTCTTGGTTCATCTGAATTTGGTGAGCAGTACAAGATGATTCTCGGCAGCAACGAAATGAAGTTGAGTACGGGATTGGTTTCCTCTTCTTTGGCTTCCGAAGTGTTCACCGGCATCGGTCTGCCTCGTATTGAAATCAAGGAGGACTACGTGAAAGACCAGACGGGAAAGAATGTGCAGATTTACGCGGATAACCGTATTACTCTGTTACCTTCTGACAACATTGGTTATATGCGTCATCATACCCCGTATGAAGCGACAGACCCAGTACAAGGACGTACTTATATCCCGTCAGAGGGGCAGATGCTTATCTCCAACTACCGTGACAAAAACGGTCGCTACATGGAATATACGGCAGAGTGGATTCCGCAGATTTCCAACCCGGACTTGATTACCAATTTCGACCTGAGCGAAATTGCATCCATCCAATCAGCATAAGGAGGTAGGATATGAAAGTAAAGGTTATATCAGTTTTCCGCGACAAGTTCACCGGAAAGTATTATACTCCCGGTGAAGTGATTGAAGTCGGTGAGGAAGCCCGTGTGCTGGATATGGAAAGCCGCAGACTCGCTGAACGGATTGAGGTAAAAAATCCCGAAGTGAAAGCCCCTGAAGAAAAGAAAGAGGTGAAAATTTCCCTCTTTGAAAAGGAGTTTGAGAAGAAGGCTTTGATTGATGCTTTGAAGTCTATCGGTGCGCAGGCTTCCGGCAATATGAAAGAGGAAACTCTTTTGTCTAAGGTTTCAGAACTGGATGAAGAATCAACAGCCAAACTGAAAGAAGCATTAGGTATCGAGTAAAAGGATAGGGTAGTGCTTCTACTCTTCCATTGTCTAATTTTATAAATCAGAAAAGGAATGAAGAATTTTATTTTTGCCATGTGTGGTTTTTTAATGATGTCTTTGGTTTCGTTGAGCGTGCAGGCATCAAGTGTGGAATCTCCTAAGTGTGAATACGTGAATCCATCGGTTGATGTTGGTCTGCCGGATATTCAGTTTATCACTTTGGAAACGGTTCCGGCTGATTGTGTTGTACTGACCATGACGCATCCCATGTTTTTGGTTGCAAATAACCCGGCTATGATGTGTTCGATAAAAGAGGAAGCGGCTATTCAAGGGATACGAATTAATGTTCCCAAATGCCCGTTCAGATACATCTATAAATCTAAGTATTGTACGCATTATAGCTATACCGCATATAGTAAACTGATTACACCATATTGAATGATATCAGCCATGAGTAACAAGGAGTTTGTATTAAGCGTATTTGATAAGAACACCCCGTCTAATCTTGTAGTTGAAAATATACTTTCAAGAACGGGATTGGATGGTGAAGAACCTTTTGCCGAGGAAAATAGGGCAAGATTAGAGGTCGCTTGTGCAAAGCAAATTCCGTGGATGATACAAAATCCATCTTCGGTCAGCGAAAGCGGATTTTCTGTGTCTTGGTCTAATTATGTTGATAGCCTAATGAAATTGTACTCATGGCTGTGCAAACAGTACGGTTTGAAAGACGAACTGAGTAACAAACCTAAAGTGACTTTCTTATGATATTCGCTCCCCACATATTGCAGGTTAAGGTTATCACCCCGATGGATAAGGATGAGTTTGGCAGACCTATTCCCGGAACAGGTGGTGAGAGCTGGCAGGATATATGCAGATGCCGTTGTGATGATGTGAGTGCGGAAAAGAAAGTATCTATCAATGGTGCTTTGTATGATTTCAAGTACAAGGTAGTCTTTGACAAGCCGTCAAAGGTTGAAGCAGGTGCAGAGGTTCGTTGTTTGAATGCCGATGGAAGCATAAGAGGTGAAGGAGTTGCTAAAAGCCCTTTGGAAACAAACTATTTTTCCTATAGAGTAATATGGTTGGAATAGATGCAGACTTTTCGGATGTTGACCAGTTCTTTGAGGACGGAACAAGCGAAGTCGTTGCTGGCATGAAAGAAGAGGGAGAGGCATTTGTTGAAGATGCAAAAGCTACCGGAAACTATCAAGACCACACAAAACATTTGAGAGAATCGAATGATTATGAGGTTAATGAAGATGGCTTAATTCTGAAAAACGAAGCTGATTATGCTTCATTCGTGGAATCCAAAGGATTTGAAGTTGCAGGAAGTGCAGCGATAAGGACAGAAAAAAGATTGAAAGATAGATTTGAACGATGATAGTAACCACCGACATAGGAAACATCCTCTACCGGGACTGCAAGGCTTTCGGAATAGACATAGTACCAGCAGGAGAAACGCTGACGGGTGAATTGAAGTCCGAAAGGATTGTCATCCACACGAAGAAACAACAGCCGGGAAAGTATTGGAAGAAATCTTTCGCAGAAGTGAATCTATGTGTACCCAATTTAAGCGAGAATGAAGCGAACACAATCCGGCTTAACGAACTTGAAAGAAAGGCTGGCAAGCTGCTTGATGATGTAGTAAGCACCTATGATGGTATGACATATCGTTACTCTATTGATTCTATCGGTACAGAAGCGGACACAGCTTTGAAGTGTCATTATGTGAATGTGAGAATTTTGTTTAATGTATTAAATGTAAAATGATATGATTACAGCAGTAGAAATTGACGAACTGTATTATGCAGAACCGATTAAAACGGTTACTACTCCAGCTGCCGGATTAACAGGCGCAGAAGTAGCCACCATCTTGAAAAACGCAGCAACGAAGCGGGTCAAGAATGTGCATGGTGACACGTATCAATACGAAGAAGCAGAGGCAAGTGTAACTCGTTACAAAAACGCTTTGACTGGTGAGTACTACCGGGAAACGTCTGAACCGGGTGAGGTGAAAATCAACTTCACCATTGGTGAGTATGATTATGCTACAAAGGCTGATTTACAAGGTGGTAAAGCCACAGAAAAGAATTGGGAAAGAGGCAAGTATAAGCCTATTCATAAATGTGTGATTGGTAAAACCAAAGACGGAGTTTATGTTGTGTTTCCGAAAGCGGCTATCAATGCCCGTGGCTCTAATACCGATAAGGCTGTCGGATTGGCTGTTTCGGCCGTTCCCCTTTCCACAGGTGTAGATGGATTGGCTTCCGAAAAGTGGTTTGACGAATCGGAAGTTGTAGTGCCGGAAGGTTGATAATTTTTCAGTAAAAGGATTGTTTTCAGATGGCGGTGGGTGGTTGCTCACCGCCTTTTTAATTTAATGTTATGAATAATCAAGCAGCAAAAACGGTTTCTGATGCTTTGTTAGGGCTGGATTTTATGAATGTGGAGATAGGAGGGATGGTTTATACCATTAAACCTCCTACAATTAAAATTATCTGTCGTGCCATTCATCATTTTTCCAATATCGGCATGACTGGAGATAATGTCATGGAAGCTATTAAAGAGCTTCCTGAAGCTACTGAAGATATGCTGAAAGGTATTTCATGCTTCATCTGCGGGAATGATAGTTTGGTCAAAGAATTGGAGAACGGCACTTTTGAAGAAGTCAAAGATGCCTTGGAAGTCTGTTTCTCTATGATGGATATTTCGGCTTTTCAGTGTGTCAGCTCGATGAGGAACGTGTCGATGCTGGCAGCAAGACCGAAACAGTAGGAAACGCAACGTTCTTCGGGCAGATAGCCCATTTGATTGACACGCTTCATCTGAGTTATACAGAAGTGTTTGAGGTTATCCCTTATCGGAATTTGCTGATGATGCAACGGGATAAATTACACGCAGTATATGGTGGTCAAAAAGTGAATAGAATCAGTGGTAAGGAATTGGCTAATCGTAGGAAAAAGAAATAGATATGGCGAAATTATATTTTAAGGTAGGTAGTGACTGGGAAGAAGTTGTAAGACTTCGTAATGAAATTGCAAAATTAAAGCAGGAGTTAATGAGCATGGATGGCACGCAGTCTCCTGCTGCTTTCAAGGCTTTAAATGTTCAACTTGCTGCATCCAACCAAAGATTGGATGAGTTGGTGACTAATGCAGCCAAAGCTGGAGCGGAGATGGAAACGGGATTCAAAAAAGGTATATACGATGGCGAAAAAGCTGTCAATTCCTTATCCGAAGAGATCATTAAACAAAAGACATCATACGTGAGACACAGAATGATGTTTCAATGCTTACAGAACAATATAAGAAATTAGGAAAGTACGACCCTAAAAGACAATCTTTATCAGATGAATTAAACCGTGCAAAGGCAGCATTAGGAGAACAAAAGTATGCTCTTGGTGAATTACAATCACAACAAGCTCTTGCAAGATTATCTACCAAAGCTCTAAAGGATGAATACGCTTTGTTCAAGGATGAAAGCAAGGCTGTTGTTACCGTTAATGAAGGTGTAGGAGTCTCATTCAAGAAGACACTTGCTGCTATTGGTGGAATCGCAATGTTGAAACAAGTTGCTTCAAATGTAGTATCAACAGCTGGAATGTTTCAAAAGTATGAATCTGTATTAACTAATGCTCTGAATGGTAGTTCCGAAAAAGCAAAAGCATATCTATCTGACATAAATAGCTTTGCCGCAAAAACAAACTTCCAACTTGATGAACTGACGGATGATTTTATAAAATTCGTCAATCGTGGTATCACTCCTTCGATGGATGCCATGAAAAAAATGGGAGATTTTACCAATACAGTAGCAAAACCTTTCGACCAGCTAACAGAGGCGATACTTGATATAAATAATCCAGAGCGTTGGAAAGAGTTCGGTGTTCGTGTTCAAACAGAAGGGAATAAAGTTAAGCTTTCGTTCCGTGATATGACAGTTGAATGTGACCGAACAGTTGAATCTGTAATGAAAGCCGTTGAACAATTTGGCTCAATGAAAGGCGTTGAAGGCTCTACGGAAGCTATTGCAAAGACTATTGAGGGACAAATGTCAAACTTTGAAGATACAATAACTACTGCTTTGGCTGAGATAGGACTTACTAATCAAAATTTGATTTCAGGAAGTATATCTGTTGCTGATACTGTAGTTAAGAACTACGAAGTTATAGGGCAAAGTGTATTGGCTCTCGTTTCAATATATGGTGTTTATAGAACTGGGCTATTGGTGAACTCCATTGTTGAGCAAGGATTTACAAAGGCTATATGGGGAAAGGTTGCAGCAACCAAAGCTGCTACTGTTGCTCAAGCTACATATAACAAAGTTCTCGCAATGAATCCTTATGTATTAGCTGGAACTGCCATAGTTTCTCTTGGGATTGCTATGTGGACATTGGCAGATAATACATCCATTGCTGAAAAGGCACAAGAGCGTTTCAACAAGAAACAAGAAGAGTCGGCAAAACAAGAGAAAGAACGTAAACAAAAAATAGAGGGTCTTATTCAAAGCTCTCGTGATATTGCTTTGGCTGATTTGCAACGTGGGCAAAGTTTGGCAGAATTACGCAAGGAATACCCGAAGATATTCTCCCAGTACGACATAGAGAGCATCAAGTTAGCGGATATTCTTGAACTTAAAAGGCAGATTGCCGAGGAAGATTCAAAACGAGCCGGAGAAAGAGTTGCAAAAGATTTTGAAGCAGCTAATAAAGCGGTTTCTGATTATGAAAACACACTTTCCGCAAAACAAATTAATGGTGGGAAACTAACCCAGCAGGAAATTAGCAAACTAAAGGAACTTCGTTTTTACAGAGACGAATTTCTTGTTGAGAGAGGAAAGGGTATATCAGAGCAATTCATATCAAGCTTGAAAGATGTTGATATTAGCAAGTTTGACGAATATATTTCTGAACTTGAAAAACGAATCAAAGGAAAAGATGGGAATGGAAAAGTAAAGATGAAACTTCCAATTGACGTGGAAGGTTCTTTGTCTGATGAAGCAATTTATGAGGTAAAAGACATTAAAAATCTTATAGATACGGCTAAATCAACAAAACAAACCCGTATTGAAACCGAAAAGAATAAGACTACTTACCAACAAGACCTTGCAGCAGCTAAAGCCGATTGGGAAAAGGCAAAGAAAGGTTATGAAGTATTACTTAAAGACCAAGAAGCTACATCGGAGCAGGTGAAAGATGCCAAAGGCAAGATGGAAGCTGCCGAAAAGAAATATAAAGACTTAGGAGGAATTACTGGAAGCTCGTTGACTAAGCAGGAAAATCAAGCCAAGAAAGAAGCCGCCAAGCAACTCAAACAGCAAGAACTGCTTGCCGAACAACTCCTTTCCATTCGTCGGAAAAACCAGCAGGATGAAATCAACCTCATGGAGGATGGTACTGAAAAGAAGCTGGCTCAGATTGACTTGGACTATCGAAAAGAACTGGATGCTATTAAAAAACAGCGCAAGGATTGGGAAACGGAGCAAGGTGGAAAACTGACAGATAAACAAGAGGAGAAACTTGGCACATGGGCTTCTAATGCCGCTAAAAAAAGAGAAAGCGATATTGATTCAACAAGTAAAGCCAAACTTGAAGCCGACAAAAAAGCATGGCAGGAGTATTTCATTGAGTTCGGCAACTACCAGGAAAAGCGCAAAAATCTTATTCAGAAGTACAATGACGAGATAGCCAAACTGCAAACCGACAGCCCGGAGTACGCTTCCAAGGTAGCCCAAAAGAACAAGGCTCTTGAACAGCTTGATGAACAGTTCGGTCACTCCACAAAGGCGATGGCAGACCTCTTTGAAGATGCCAGCAATAAGTCCGTTTCCGCTATTCAGTCCATCATTGACAAATACGAAACCCTTGTCAAGTACATGTCCGGTACTGATAAAGACATTTCTATTGCTGATTTGAAAGGAATGGGCTTTACCGATAAAGACATTGAAGGGATAGAAAAAGGGGAAATATCCATCAAGGATGTTACAGACGCAATCAAAGGGTTAAAGGATGAACTTAAAGGCAAATCACCGTGGCAGGCTTTCGTCTCTGACTTGGAGAAAGGGATAGAAGCCATAAAAAAGGGTGGCAACGATTCCAAGAAAATCGGTCAAGGAATCACCGATATAGGAAATACTGTGACGTCTTTTGCCCCTGCATTGAATGAGTTTGGCTCAAGTATCGCCGACATATTCGGATTTGACGACAGTAAGATAACAAGTGCCATTGATGCGCTTGGCGGCTTAGGACAAACGGCATCCGGGGTCGGGCAAATCATGTCGGGTGATATTGTCGGAGGCGCAATGAGTGCGGTTTCTGGAATTTCCTCTGTAGTGTCCGCATTGGACGGGATGTTCGGTGCCGATTATTCCCACTATAACGAGATGGTTGAGGAGTACACCAGGCTCAATGAGATATGGGATGAGCTGATAGACAAGAAGCAGGAATACATCAGCATTTCCTACGGCATGGAGGCAGACAAGGTCGGAGAAGAGGCGCTTGGCCTTGTTGAAAAGCAAATTGAGGCATATCGCCTACTGGGAAAAGAACGTCTTAATTCCGGTGCATCCGCAGGTTCCCATTCCATTGGCAAGCGGATGGCAAAGAACACCTCGTCAAGCGACTGGCAGGACATTGCCGACGCACTCGACATGTCAGTCAATGCCGCCAAAGAGTTTATCGGGACCGGAAGAATGACCGGACTGTTTGACCTCACTGTTGAGCAATTGGAGAAACTTAAATCCGAAGCTCCTGCCTTCTGGGCGAAGATGGACGGTGACGTGCAAGAATATTTGAACGGCATTATAGATGGAGAGGAAAGGATTGAGGATATTCAGAACCAGATTAGTGAACAACTGACACAGACAACGTTCGATAGCGTTTTCGACAGTTTTGTGGATACCCTCATGGATATGGGCAGTTCCGCGAAAGACTTTTCTGACAGTTTCAGCGGATATATGCAGCGTGCCGTGCTTACCACAATGGTAGGCAACAAATTTACCGAGGACCTTCAAACGTGGTACGATGCCTTTGCCCAGGCCAATAAAGACCAAAGAGGCATTACGAAGGAGGAGATGGAGGCTCTTCGGAAGCAGTATGACGCAATTGCCGGTTCCGCACTTGCCGAACGTGACAAGCTTGCGGAAATTTTCGGATGGACCAAAGAGGATACCGACAGTAGCACGGATAACTATGAGGATTTCATCGGTAGTATGCAGAGTTCTCTTACTTCCCTTGATGTGACGGCCAAGGATGTTTCTGATAATATCTATGATTACTTCCGTCAGGCAATGATTAACGCTCTGTATGAAAAGGAGTACAAGAGCAAGATGGAAGAGTTGTACAAGACCTTTGAAGGGCTTTCCAAAGACGGATTGTCCGAGAGTGACATGGCACAACTCGGCTCTCAGATTGACCAATACATTGAGCAGATGATGAAGGGCGTAGAGGACGTTAATAGTTTGTTTGCTGACAAGCTGAAGAACGCCGAAGACTTGCAGTCGTTTGTTGATAGCGTCAAGTCTGCCATGTCCTCTGTCGAAGCCACTGCCGAGGATGTGACAGACAACATCTTTGAGTACATCCGTCAGCAGATGGTTGATAAGATGTTCACTGATAGCTTCCAACCGCAGATAGAGGAGTTATACAAGAAGGTTCAGGAAGCCATGTCTGACGGTGACATAACCGGCGCTGAAAAGGATGCGTTAAGAAACGAAGCGGAGAAGTTGGCTAACGACATTACGGCCGCTAAGGATATTCTGAGTGATACTCTTGGCATTACTGAGAGCAACCTAAAGAAAGAACTTGAGGAGGAATTCAAATCATTCTCCGATGGGATATTAAGTTCCTTGTATGATACGGAAGTTACTGCTGAGACTGTTGCCAAGAATATCTCCGATTCCATGCGGAAAGAGCTTATTGAGGCAATGTACCTTGAACAGTACGAACCGCGTATCAAGGCCATCTGGGAAAAATGGAAGGAATACTCAGAGGATGGACTTGTAACCGATGAAGAGCGTACAAACATCAAGAATGACATTGACGGGTTGAGCAAGGAGGTCGTCGATGCTGCCGGGGAAATCAGTGACGCGTGGAAAGACTCTGGAGAGGAGGTAAGGAAAGCGTTCAACTCTTTCTCCGACAGTATCAAGAGTGTGCTCTATGACGCAGAAGCTACCGCCGAGGACATAGCCGACAATATCTATCAATATATGCGCAATGCCTTGGTGGATTCCATGTTTACTGCCCAGCTCCAGCCTCAGATTCAGGCCTGGTATGACAAATATACCGAATTTATGAAAGACGGTGCCATTGATACGGCCGAGCGCAAGACTCTGGACGAGATGATAGCCGAAATTCAGAAAGCCGGTGTCGACATTGTGGATGCGGCTAACAAGCTTTTCCCCACTCTTGATACGGGAGCCATCAACCGTGCGGAAGAAGCCGCCCAGGAAGCGGAGAACGCCCGTAATGAAGCTGAGCAGGAATGGGAGTCGTTCTCTGATGGTATTCTGAATTCCTTGTGCGATATAGAGGCCACAGCGGAGGATATTTCCGATGACATGAGCGAATACATGCGCAAGGCTTTGATTAAGGCCATGTATGTGGAGAACTTCAAACCGCAGATGCAGAAGTGGTACAATGAGTGGAAAAAGGCCATGGGAGATGACGACTTGACTTCCGAAGAAAAGCAGCTCCTCGACTCCATGAAACAGACGATGGTTGACGACATGAAGAAAGAAGTTGATGCCATCAACCAGTTCTTTGGAACCATGTTTTCACAGCAGGCGAGTAGTAAGGGTTTTGAAGCCATGTCACAAGATACCGGCGAAGAACTTAACGGACGTTTTACAGCTTTGCAGGTTGCCGGGGAAGAAATAAAGAACCAGTCCATTCAACAGACCGGTTTACTTTCATCCATCAATGGCAAACTTTCATTGCTCAATCTTAGAAGCGGGGATGTCCCAGCTTTGTTATCTGGAACTCCTAATTTCGCAGATAGAGCCAAAGAGACAATAGCGAGCGGCTATCAGTCGCAGGTACATGTTGTTTTCCCGACAGAGGACATAAAGGCATTGACCGATAAAGTCTCCAATATGGAAAGAATCGTAGATGAAATGAGAACATTCCAAGTAGAAGGTAACATGGACCGTAGAGATATACTTGAAAACTCTGTTATTCTTGCCAAAAATAGTCCGCGAATACTCGATAATACAAATGATATCAAGCAGGATATAAAGAATCTATAATAGTTATGGCAGAATTAATAATAAACGGAAGAGAAGCCCTAAAAGAGTGGGGTGTTAGAATGGGAGATAACTTTCTTGATGTACTGGGAGCACCGGTACCTCTGAAAGAGTTTATAGAGAATAAATCACGCTTGGAACATGGGAAACAAGTTCTTATGGATAACCCCAAGCTTGATGAGCGTGAGTTAACTCTTGTTTTTACAGTAGAAGGTGATTCTCCTGCCGATTATCAGGCAAAGAAAACAGCTTTTTATGAAGAACTTTACAAAGGTAAAATTGATATTCAGATTCCTGAGAACAGTAGTGATATTTATCATTTGCTATATTTAGGAAAGAGCGTTTCTTATGCCCAAAGCTTAGACCGGACATTTGGGAAAATATCAGCCAAATTCTGTGAGTACAATCCATCTAACCGTGTTGTAGGCTAGAAATTTACGACATTAAATTCATTGTCGTGTATGGAAGCTCTAATTTTTAGGGCTTCTTTTTTTTATGTCCGACCTTTGTTTACATGATAGATATTAAGGACATACAAGGCAATACCCGCTTTTCAACTGGTATCAATCCCGGTGCAAAAGGCAAGTTCTCTTTAATGAAAGAGGACTATGTCGTACTACCTTTTAATACTCTGTCCCCAGTCGATTTCCAAGTAGGTGATTACGTTGACTTGCGTGGGGTACTCGATGCCTCCATGGGCGGTAAATTGGCAAAAATCTATCAGATTGTAGATATTCCCTATCCGACCTACAAGAACGGAGGCTACTCCTATGAACTTCGTTTTGACGCTTACTATTTCAAGTGGAAAACAAAGATATTCAAGTACACCCCGGAGTACGGAGGACTGGAAGCGTCCTGGTCCCTTACCGCTTCACTGGATGTCCAGATGGGTGTATTCCTTCGCAATTTGAAAGCTCTTGGTTATAAATATGAGGGAAAAGACTTCGTGTTTTCCATTGACGATAGTGTCGAGAACTCCTCCAAATTGATGACCTATGACAATACCAACCTCATTGATGCTATGTTCAGCATGGCTGATAACTGGGGTTGTGATTGTTGGGTAACGGACCATGTCATCAACTTCGGACGCTGTGAGTTCTCCGACGCTGTTAAGATAGAACTGGATAAGGAAGCCAAGGACATGAGCCGGAGTGACAGCAAGGGTACTTATGCCACAAGAATCTATGCGTTCGGTTCAACAAGAAACATCCCTACCAACTATCGCCCGGTAGACCAGACCACTGTTGTCAACGGTATCGTCCAGAAGCGCCTTATGCTTCCGGCAGGCACTCCATACGTGGATGCCCACGAGGGCTTGACCGATTTGGAAGCTGTCGAAGCCGTTGTTGTATTTGATGACATCTGCCCCAAAAGAGTAGGTGAAATCACCGGTGTAAGCTTTTATGAGAGCGAGGTAGATAATGAAGATGGTACAAAGACAAAAGCTACCTTCTACCGGTTCAAGGATTCAGGCATCAACTTCTCGAAGAAATACATCCTTGAAGGACAGGAACTCAAAATCAGGTTCGAATCCGGCAAGCTCAACGGCATGGAGTTCGGTGCTGCCTTCAACCCTCTTGGCCTGACCGAGAAGAACGACGACGGCACATGGAATCCTGACGCCCAGCTTTGGGAGATTATCCGTAACGAGGACTACGGCAGACCCCTGCCGGATGAAGTGCTGTTTCCGGCAAAAGGTGACAGATATGTGCTGTACGGCTGGAATGCCGGGAAGATAACCGAACTTGGGTTGGTTGCTATTGCCGAGCAGGAATTGCTTGCCACCGCCAGGAAGTACGTGGCAAAGGCCTGCATCGACGACGGTACCTATACGGCTACGCTGAACTCTGTTTGGGTGCACAAAGACCCAATCAATCACAGCTTTGACATCGGCCAGCGCATCAACCTTGTCAATCCCACCTATTGCAATGGTGGGCGCTTGTCCCGTGTCATCGGCTTTGAAATCAAGCTGGACTTGCCTTACGACTCCCCACAGTACACTATCGGCGAGAGCACCGCCTATTCCCGCATTTCCGACATAGAAGGTAAGGTCGAGGAGTTGACTTTCAAAGGTCAGACCTTCACCGGTACCGGCGGCAGCAACATCTATGTCATCAAGACCAACGACGCTACGGCCGCAAGCAACTTCAATGTGTTCTCAGCCTTGCGTACCTTGAGAATGTTCCTCCGCAAGGACGCAAGCGACGTAGCGGAAGAAATCATAAACTTTTTGAAGGGATTGCTGATAGGCAAGAACGGCAGCGGTATCACGGTACGCAAGGACGGCACCTCGCAGGCTGTCGTTGACCGTCTATATGTGAAGATAAAGGCCGTCTTTGATGAATTGCAAGTCAAGAGAGCTACCCATGTAGGCGGTGAACAAATAATCACCCATGCCGGTATGAAGTGCATCCGCGTGGAGGAACTGGAAGACGTCTACCGCTGCAGTTTCCTTGCCGAGCAGGACGGTGAGGCGATAGCCAACGAGTTCAGTGTAGGCTCGCTGGCGCAGGCAAAGGAGTGCAACATCGTCGAAGGAACCACTCTTAATGCCTCCAACCGCTACTATTGGCGTGAGGTCGTGGCCGTGGGACGTGACTACATCGACTTGTCCAAGACCATTTGCGGTGAGGACAGCGATGTTCCCCAAGCGGGCGATGACATTATAGGATTGGGCCACCGTACAGATGTAGACCTTCAAAGCGCAATCGTGCTATCGTCTACCAACGAGACATCCCCGTCTATAACTTTCTACACCGGCATTGACGACTTCAACCTAACGGGGAAAGATGTAATCTCCTTCGGTGTTGACAAATCCACCGGGCATGCCTACATGAAAGTGTACGGTACTTCCTATATCGGCGCCCGTGATGAGAGCACTTACATCAAGTACACACCGGAAGGTGGCGTAGAAATCAAAGGGCGATTCCTTACGATGGCCGGTGAGGACATCCTGACAATGTTCACTGTCATTGAAGGACTTATCAAGTCTGAAATCTCATCCGTGCGTGATGAAATCAATGCCCTGAACAATTACCTTAACAATGCGTCTTTTGCCGCTGACATGCAGTACTGGACCGGTAGCAGCAACATACGCATCTTCCGAGTTGACGGTCGGCTGCTGTACTTCAACAGTAACTTCTATGCGAACAAGGAATCTTTCGCCGATATAGTAAGCGAACGCGCAAAGAATGTGCTACGCCTTAAGAACAGCTATATCGAGCAGGTCAACTCAGACTTTTACCGCCATCCGGATTTTGAGACCTTCGACGAACTCAAGCGCCCCCGGCAGTTCACTATCTCTTTCAAGTATCTGGTGAAGCGCCCCGGCACTCTTGCCTTCCATTTCAAGAACGAGAACAAAGAAGGTTTTGAGGAATACACCCCGATTTCCTTTTCTAAGGACCTATATCCCAGTACTGAATTCAAGCAGATGGAGATAACCGGTAAGTGGAACGGAACCGGTGATTTCCACATGTCTTTTACCGGTGACATGTACTTGTATGCACTTACGCTAACCGATGATGCTCTTGCTGACTTGCGCGAGGAATTCAATATGCGTTTTGAACTTACAGACAAGAAGATTCAGGCGAACCTTGACGAAATCAGAAGCACGGCAGGCAAGCTTGAAGAGTATCACAGTGAATTCCTGCTTACCGCGCGCAACCTTGAAGCGAAGTTCACGGAGGACCTGACGAATACTGAGAGTCGTATAACGCAAGAATACACCTCTGCTATCGACATCTCCGCCCGTGGTCTGAAAGCTGAATTCACGTCCGGTCTTGTAGGCCTTGAGACTGGAATCACCGAAGCATATAAGTCTGCTATTGACATATCGGCCCGCGGTCTTCGTGCAGACTTCAGTGCGTCCGTCTCTGACCTGGACGGCAAGCTGTTCGCCCATGCAGGCAGCTTTCATGTGACTGCCGAGAAGATAGAAAGTATGGTGACCGCCACAAACAGCCTGAAGGGTACCGTGGAACAGCATACCTCAGCCATCAGCCAGACGGCCAGCCGTATAGACCAGTTCGTGCAGAAGATAACCTTCGATTCCAAAGGTAACATTACCAATATCGACAAAGCCGGTTTAGTGACGGAGAGCAATATCGCCACCATGTTTGCGGAAAAGGTCGACCCCAACGGTGATATCGTCAGGCGTGCTCAAATCAGCGCGTTCATCACCGAAGGCGAAGCGGGCAGGCTGATATCCAATGCTACAATCGAGGCTGACCGGATAAACTTTACGGGAAAGACCATCATCAACGGCAGTTTCGTGGTCGATACAAACGGGCGTGTGACGATGAACGACATCACGGCAAACAACCTGACTCTAAAGGGCAGCATAACGGGCACGGATGCTACGCTGAACGGCATTACAGCTAATAATCTGACATTAAAAGGCAATATCTCAGGTATTGACGCCATCCTGAACGACATTACTGCCAATAACCTTACGTTGAAGGGCAACATTACCGGGGTGGGGGCTACACTGAATGATATCACCGCCAATAATCTTACCTTGAAAGGGAGTATAACGGGCAGGGATGCTGTCTTGAACGATATCACCGCGAACAACCTTACCCTGAAAGGTACCATATCCGGTGCCAATGCCACGCTTAACGATATCACAGCCAATAATCTTACGTTGAAAGGAAATATTTCCGGTGCCAACGCCATATTGAACGGCATCACCGTAAACGGAAAGATAAACGCCTCCAGCGGCCGGATAGGTGACTATCTGTATCTGCATGGTAACGGTATATCCACCAACTCGAGAGCGTTCGTGACCGACCTTACAGATAGCACTACGCAATTCGAACTCAGCAAGAGCTACTATCTGCATGCGATAGCGTCGGACGGAGGAGCCAATAGCATCCTGATAAGGCCCTACCAGACTATGGAAGCGGGCACAGTCAAAGGGGTGGTAACCATCTCTGCAACCATTCCGGGGCGCAATAGGGCCATACACGTATCTTCCGGCGAGAGCTATTTCGGTGGTGATGTGATAGTGGGGAAGATGTATGCTCCGTCCTCCGGGACTCTGGAAATTGCCGGGCCGCTGAAGACGCAAGGTGTATACCGGAATACTGACGTGATACTCTCTTCGGTTACAAGGTACAGCATTAAGGCGACCGACCACACACTGCTTTTTTACGGCAACTGTACTATATCCCTTCCGTCCTCTTCTGACGGGCATGAGATATGGATAATGCCGAACGGGAATACCATCAGTTTTCCTTCCGGTACGTTCGCGAACTCTTCCAGGACGAATATCAACGGGCGTGAATGGCATGTGATAAAACGGGTTTTGGGGAATTGGTATCTGTCATGGATGAGTATATAGAATAATTAAAATAAAAAGTATGAAAATCAACTTTAAGAAAATCGAGGCCCAGACCTCATTCGAAGGCGCCAAGCAGACCTTCGACGTAGCCGAAACGGTCGGCAATGAAATGATGTACAACGGAAGTATCCTTCTGGATATAGGCTTTGAAGACCTGGTACGGGAAATCTACTACTCGAAAGATGCGGTGGAAATCCCGGAACAGTATTGCAAGGCTCTTGAACTTGTGGTGAAGAACTCGCGGCTCATAGCTGCCGTGAAACGTGCGGTAATTAACCAACTGAACGTCATCCAGCCATCTTAAATCAATTCTGAAAATTATGGTATTGGAATCAAATCAGTTCAACCAGCTTGTAGAGGAGGTGAAGAAAGCCCTTCTTGTCGGCTCCCAAGGTGTGGGCGATGTGGAGATTGTCGATTCGCTGGCCGATATCGTGAGCCTGCCCGCCCTCCGTCTTGCCGGTATGGAAGAATCGGTGGTCGAGGCACCGCTTGAGTTGCTGTCTGCCCCTGCTGAGGAAGCTGCTGAGGAAGTGCGCAAAGCCGAAGCGGAGCGTGTCATAGTGGAGAACGCACGCAAGGAAGCTGAGAAATCCCGTGAAACGGCTGAGACAAAGCGTGCTTCATCTGAAAGTACCCGCGCATCTGCTGAAACTACGCGTATCAATGCCGAAAAGGAACGTGTGACAGCCGAAGGTCTCAGGAAAACGGCAGAGACAGAGCGAGGCAAAGCTGAAGCGGTCCGACAGACGTCTGAGACCGGACGGGCAACTGCCGAAACCGGCCGTGTTACTGCCGAAGGTAAACGTGTCAGCGCCGAGGAGGAACGTAAAAATGCTGAGACAGTGCGGGCCAACGCAGAGTCAACCCGACAGACAGCCGAAACGGGTCGTGTCAATGCTGAAACCAGTCGTGCTACAGCAGAAGGTAAGCGCGTTACTGCTGAGAATGCCCGAAGCACTGCTGAGGATACACGTAATAGTGCGGAAACTAACCGCCAAACAGCCGAAACCGGACGCGTAAATGCTGAAAGTACCCGTGTCACTGAATTTGCTGCCCTCAAGCAGGAATCGGAGACGGTTACTGCGAATGCTACTGATACGGCAGAACATCCTACCTACATCGGTGCAGACCACTATGTATACCAATGGGATAAGAGCGCTAAAGAATACGTTAAGACGGATATCTATGTGAAAGGCAAGCCGGGAGATACATTCACCCTTCTTGGACGTTACGATACGCTTGATGCCTTAAAGACTGCTGTACCTGACGGGGCAAACATCACTGGTTTCTATTCCGTTGGAACTGCATTGCCTTATACATATTATGCCTGGTATAACGGTGATTGGCAAAGTCAAGGACAATTGCAAGGTCCAAAGGGCGATAAAGGCGAGAAGGGGGATACGGGAGCGCAAGGTCCTCAAGGCGTACAAGGTCCACAGGGCATGAAAGGTGATACCGGTGCCACAGGACCGCAAGGAGTAAAAGGTGATACCGGTGCCACAGGACCGCAAGGAGTAAAAGGTGATACTGGTGCTACCGGTCCTGCTGGTGCAAAAGGCGCTACCGGTGCTACTGGTGCAGCAGGTGCAAGTGCCAGTATTACCGGTGCTACTGCTACGGTTGACGCCAACATCGGTACGCCCTCCGTGACCGTTTCTCTCGGTGGTACCGCATTGGCCAGAACCTTTTCCTTTGCTTTCAAGAACCTGAAGGGTGCTATCGGAGCAAAAGGCGCTACGGGTGCTACCGGAGCTACTGGACCTAAAGGGGCGACTGGTGCGCAAGGACCACAAGGGCCGCAAGGTGTCGGTGACCCGACAGTCACCGGTGCGAATACGGTCACGACACTGGCCTCCCTGCCAATTTCCAAGAGAAGTATCACTGCAAGGTTGGGTTCTGCCACGAACATCAGCCTTGCTTCCGGAATGTCAGTGGGCAATGACTTGTATATCCGCTGCGTCGCATCGGCGGCATTCACACAGCCGATACCCAATACCGGCGCGTTCACTTCGATGTCCGGTACTTCAATCAGTGTTTCCGCTGGAGATATCTTTGAGATTAGTATCTGGTGCTATGCCGCTGGCGCCTATTCAATATCCGTAAAAACAAGGGACTAAGGTTTATGAGTGTATTAAAAAGACGAAGCAATAATATAAAGGACGGTCAGTATGTGATTGCATTCTCCGACAGTAGAGCCTTAATAGATATTTCCAAGGATTGTGGAATGACATGGACCAGAAGACAACCTTCCGACCTTCCTAATGTAAACGAATACTTTTTCAGCAACGATAGAACGAGGATTGCCATGTCCGGAGACGGCAGGCATATCTATTGCTCGTGCTATATGGCAAATGTGGGATTATTGCGTTCTACGGATTTTCTGGAGACGGCAGAACCTTTCAAGCCTGATAATTGCTATTCCGTGTACTCGATAGCCTGCAACGGCAGGGGGAATCTGGTCGCTATTGTGTGTCAGAATAGCAATAACAAATATGATTTGATGCTTTCCGGGGATTATGGGAAAACATGGCGGGTCTCTAATGGATTAAAAGACAATACCGTGCCTCTCATGGGGGTGGAAATGTCCCATTCCGGCAGATACGTAGTGGCATATGCGTCAAATTCTCCCTATTATACTACCCATGAGCTGTTTATATCTTCCGATTATGGAGAAACTTTCAGCAGTGAAATATTCAGGGGGCCTATCACAAAGATTGCCATTTCCGGTGACGGCAAATACATGTTGTGTTGCTGCAACAGGGAGAGTTCATCAAAGTTATACTATGCCTATTATTCCGGGGATTATGGGAAGACGTGGACTAAAATTACCGATTCGAGTTTCTCTGCCCGTACATTGGCTGTATCCTATGACGGGAAATATATGGTTATAGAGGGAGGGTACTCTTATTCCGGTGCACGTATATCCGCCGATTACGGAAAAACCTGGGCATTGAAGCATTCCGTTATTGGCAATAGCTTTGCTTTGGGGCTTTCGTCTGACGGAAAGTATGCGATAGCACAGGAAAGTTCTTCTCCGTATCGTATGTTCAAATCTTCGGATTATCTGGGCTCATTTACTGAAATAAATACGGCACCGCTTACATCATTAGGTATTAGAGCGAATTACCGGTTTATCATAATGAATAAAAATAGACTTTAACAACAATGCAATATATACATATTTATTCCGAGGAGAAAGTTGTCCGTCTTGATTTTGAACTGGACGAAAACTATGAAGTGGGTACAACCTATGAGGATTACCTGGATGGAGCCTGGGTACCGTTGAATGCGGAACAGGAAGCATTTTACGAAGCCCATCCGGCAGCGTCTGCAAAGGAAATTCTCGAATGTGAATTAACCCCTCCCTATGAACCGACTTTGGAGGGTGTGAAGAGCGCGAAGGTCAATGAAATTGCTGTTTACGATGGATCCGATGTCGTGAATTCCTTTACGCTTGGCGGCAAGCGGATGTGGCTTGACAAGGATACGCGGGTAGGACTGGTAAACTCAATTGCTATCGAGCAGGCTGTGGGTAAGGAGACAACCGTGCTGTGGTATGATGCCGTGAAGTATGTAATCCCCATTCCTCTTGCCTTGCAGATGCTGGCCGCACTGGAACTGTATGCCCTGGAATGCTATAATGCCACGCAGGAACATCTGGCCGCGGTTATGGGACTTGCTACGAAAGAGGAGGTCGGAGCGTATGATTACACTTCCGGTTATCCTGAAAAATTAGTGTTCAACCTTTAAATTGATAGCTTATGATTTACTTATGTTTTATGTCGCTGTTTTTGCTCACTATGTACATAATGTATGCGGTGAGAGTGTGCGGAGTGCCCTGGTCGCTCTCTGACACCTATTATCAACTGAAGAAACGGAACCGCTCGGCGTGGCTGTTTCAGGCGGCGATGGCCGTTCCTGCCATGCTGCTTATGCCGGTGTGGATTGAATGCTCATCGGAGAACCTGCAATGTTTGGCATTTCTTGCTTGCGGTGGGCTGATGTTCGTCGGGACAGCCCCGCTGTTCAAGGAGGAATTTCAGAGCAAAGTACATTATGCAGGGACAGTAATAGCCGGATTAGCTACAATTCTTTGGGTTTGTCTCTCCGGTATGTGGTACTTGCCTGCGGTTGCTTTCCCGATAGCCGTTGTTATCATGTTGAGATACCGGAAATGGCTGTTCTGGGCGGAGATGGCAGCGTTTGCTTGTGCTTATGTGGGGGTGCTTATAATTTGTATCGATTGTTAAACCGGGAGAAATGGAAATGAATGATTGGATTATGTTGGTGACCGCACTCGGTGGCATCGAGGGCATCAAGCAGCTTGTTAAGTGGTGGATGTCGCGCAAGACCAATGCGCGTATTGAGGATGCCCATGCGGATGTTGAGGAGTTCAAGGCTTTACGGGAGTACAACGAGTTCCTGCAGAAGCAGCTTTCGGAGAAGGAACAGCGGTTTGTGGAGCAGACTGACCGGCTCCGTAAGGTGCAGGATGAATTGTTTACACTGAAGGAGACTAATTCTGACCTGAAACTGGAACTGGCACTGAAACGGTGTGAGAGAAAGAAGTGCAGTGATAGAGAACCGCAAAATGGGTATTAATTGAATAAGGAGGAAAATTGAAATGGCGAATGTGAATCAACTTGCACCGTTTATCCTAAAATGGGAAGGCGGTTTCGTGAATGACCCGGCAGACCTTGGAGGTGCTACGAATATGGGTGTGACTATCGGTACGTGGAAGTCATGCGGCTATGACAAGGATGGTGACGGTGATATAGACGTGGATGACCTGCGTCTGCTTACCCGTGAGGATGTCGTTAACCGGGTGCTCAAGTCGCATTATTGGGACAGATGGAAAGCTGACGATATTAAATCGCAATCAGTTGCTAATATATTGGTTGATTGGGTGTGGGCATCCGGTGCGCATGGCATCAAGATACCTCAACGCTTGCTTGGTGTTACTGTGGATGGAATAGTAGGTCCTAAGACACTCGCTGCGGTGAATGCCAGGAACCCGCATGAGTTGTTCGACATGATTAAGATTGCACGGTTCGACTTCATCGAGGATATATGCCGTTCTCGTCCGGCGAACAATAAATTCAAACGGGGGTGGATGAATCGGATTAACGATTTGAGGTTCGAGGAATGAAAAAGTTACCGTGGATATTAATTGTACTGCTGCTTATAGCTTGTGTGGCGGCTTGGTTCCGTCCGCATGAGCAGTCTCCGGCTGAAGTTCGTGTAGAAACGAAGATAAAGACGGTTGTCAAGGTAGATACGATGCTTATCTCTGCACCTATGGCTGTGTTCTGGCGTTTCGTGCCGGATGATACGACACGGATAGGTGATACCTTGCTTCATCGTAAGCAAGTAGTATATAGAGATAGTTCGTATCGTGCTGTGGTAAGTGGATATGTAGACCCTCGGCTGGATAGTATGACTGTGTATCCGAGAACGGTTTATCAGACGGTGACGAATGATATCTATCATCCGGTGGTTGTCAAGCCGAAGAAAAAGCGGTGGGGATTAGGGTTACAAGCCGGTTATGGGTATCCGGGAGGTTTTTATGTTGGGGCTGGGGTGAGTTATGACTTGCGGCAGTGGTAAGTGACTAGTCATGCTCTAGGGAAACATAAAGTTTGAACTTGGCGATTTTAAAACTTGACGATAGAATTACAATATTTGTAAATACAAAACGAATGTGTAGTTATACACATTCGTTTTAAGATAGGAAAAAGGTTAATACAAAACATGTCTTAACCAAATACTTTTTCTTCTTTACGTGTCATAATCTTATAGCTTAGTCATTATATTCACACAACAAATATGGAATGTTTTAGTTCAATTGACAAATAAAACCTTGCATTTATTTGTTATGTTAAGCCTATTTAACAATCTGCGTTTTCTTTTTCAAATATAGCAACTGTAACTCCATCGCCAGGTAGACACCAAGTTGTACAATCAATATTAATCAATCCTTCTTTCTTATTTACCATGATATGATCGTCTGTGAGTAATGGACCTATGAAATCTCCAGAAAATGATAAATCATTTTTGGGATTATGAAAAACCATTTTATAATTCTTAGTAGGGTATCTCAGAATTGAAATGTAACTTTTGTCTGAGATAGGTGCATATGATATATATCGTAATTTGACATACGTAGATTTATCTAAGAGAATTTTGTATTTTTCTACCGTACTTTTATGTGCAATTGTAGCTTTGGTATTATAGGCTCCTTCTGTATTTATAGGAGTTTCATGCATTTCGGATAATTCTAAAATATTTTTCTTTTCTTCATTTTCATTCTGTATTGTGAATTCCATTAATTTAGGTGAAGTGCTATTACTATTTTTACAGAAGAATAAATCTAAACCGACAATTGCTTCTATTTTTTCTTTTCCTGCCATCGGATTCTTTAAAGTATATTCAGTTGTGATATCTTTTACTAAATAATTACCATTTCTGCTACAGCTAACAAAAGTGGAATAGTTTTCATAATATGGAGATCTGTAATATTCAACAATCTTATACTCTAATTCTAAGAGTCCTTCAGCAATATCGGGTATAGATTTGGATATTAACTTAGTACAACTATTTTTTAAATCTTCCACTTCCTCTAAAGTTAATTGCTCTAAGTACTCATCTGACGTGATGGTTTTGTATAATACTTTCTGAAAATAAGAAAACATATCAGGAATATTAATTATAAATGTAATCACTAAACCTGATATAATCGCTTGTCCTATACTATTTAGTATATTTTTTAGAGAGTTTTCGTCAAAATGTTCAATAGATGTACTTGATGTTCCATAGAAAATAAGACAAAAGGAAACTGCGGCCCAAAAAATATATTGAATATTTTCTTCCTGTAGGCTGCTTTGATAATTTATTTGACCTTTGATTATTCACTTCTTTTTCACCTTTTTTGCAACGAAATAATTTCATGAATCTATTCCTGTTTTAAGATACGTTATTATGCATTTAAATATGACACAAAGTTAATAAAAAAGTGTATAATTAAATGGATTAGTAATAAATAATATTTTATGTTGATGCTGGATTTTCATTGTGGTTGAAAAACTATCGGATATTATTAGAAGAATTTGTAGAAGGAGCGGCTGAATAAGCTGCCTTTATATTCATAAGCAACAATTCATACCTATTGTGTATGACATATCCCGGCTTTCGTCGGGATTTTTTTCATTTGGGCCCTTCCTTTTATAAAATTCCCTCAATCACGTAGGGAATTTCAGAAAAGCAGTTGTCTTTATAGTAGAATTCGGTATATAGTGTTAGTATAGTCCTTCTTTCAGCCATTGCAGTTTCTTTATACTGGATTTACAGAATGTTCCAACATTGTGTGCTCTAATTGATTGTATATATTGAAAGGAACATGCTGGACCTCAGCTTTTATGCGGCTGAGGTTTTGTCGGAGACAAGAGTGCGTTGTTGAACGTGCGATGGAAATATGTGTTTAACCAAATTATTAGTTATGAAAAAAGAGTTTTGTATGGTAATTGCATTTGCTATGGCTTTAGCCGGGTTATTTATGCTTATGTTTATGTCATTTGATTAGTGAATGTCTGTTTGTTGACTGTTTTATAGAAGGGGCAGCTTATTCAGCTGTCTTGTTCCATTTCCCAAGAATTAAGTAATCCATATTGTGTAATTATTCCCCATGTGTGGTACTCAGTTCCACATATTTCCACACATAATTATTCCTTCTTGTTTTTATAATATGCTGATGTATAATGTATTATGTACTGATGTACATCATGGCATATCGTTTGTCCTATAGTTAATACAAAAACTATATTTATTTACTTAAAACTTACGATTATGAAAAAAGTATTGGTAGCATTAGCAATGGTTATGGGATTAGGCAGTTCAGTAGCATTTGCTTACGTGGTTTCTGGAACACAGTCTGTAGAGCAAACTCAGCAAAATCCTCAGGATGAGTTCACAAAAGTGGAAGTAAAAGACTTGCCTCAGGCAGTTATGAATGTCTTGGCTAAGGACTATGAGGGGGCTGTAATAAAGGAGGCTTTCATTTCCGAGAAAGAAACCGGTAAGATTTATAAGGTTGTGTTGACCATCACCAAGGAAAATCAATCCACTGAAAAAGTAACGGTACTTCTGAATGAAAAAGGAGAAACTGTAGAATGAATGGAAACTCTGTAGTGGTTCGGCATCCATCTACAGAGATGATTCGAGATGCTTTTATGTCTATCTCGTTAATGCGAAAGGGGCGGCTGAATAGTCGCTCTTTTTGTTTATATTGTAATAATAGTTCGTTTCTTTTTCGTCAGAAATTCCTATTATAGAGGGTTGTTTTATACAAAATAATGTTTATATTTGTATTCTAATCCCTATTGTATTATGAATGACAAACAACAACTTCTAATTGATTGTATTTCCCTTCTTCCCGTTATAGGCATTCTGGTTTTGATAACTGTTGCCAATGACCAGCTTGTTACTATGGTTGCTGCCTATGTGCTTTGCGGAGAACTCTTATGTGTATTGGTTAGCAGGATATTAAATTTGTACTATATTGATGTGGCTTTTGTTTGGTTGGGTGGGATTATGCTTTGGTTGTGGTATTGGCTCTGGTTGGAGTCAAGCCATGTAGTGATGGAGATTGTGGAAAGGACAGTTGAATGAATCGCTTCTTTTTCAGTAAAAAAATCCCCGTAGCTGCTCAACTACGGGGATGGTGTCAAATAACAGAGTATCAATATGAGATACTAAGTGAGCCTATTCCATTACAGATAAATCATTGTCAACTTCATACTGGTTACAGCCAAAAGCCGCACACATTAAAATAAAACGTTCTTTTATGCCTAATCCAGTATATCTGTCTACGGCTCCACTGCCTTTTGCATGAAGTCCTGCTGCGTATTTATCTATCTGAACTTTATTCATTAAATCTACATGAGTTTTACGGGCAAGTTTACTGCTTGCAATCTCATATATGGATTTGTACTCATTTGTTCCCAATGCCGCACTAAACATTGCCACTTTCCGGCTAATCTCACAGTATTCAAGTAGTTTTTTTATTTGATAATTGTACCCGGTTTCACCATTGCCATCAGGATAATAGGGTAACAAAGCATTGCTTGGTAGCCTACCTTTATACTTCATAATAATATCATAAGCAATACGAATGATGGGAGTTTTTATCTCAGTGCGTATAAGTCCATCCTTGTGTGTTTTTTGAGGTAAATAATGAATGTAAGGTATTCCTTCTTCAATGCTGATATTATCAAAAGTGAATCGTCTGAAATCACCTATACGGCAACCGAAACAACATTGAACAACGAATACATCTTTTACTCGCTGCAATGTTTCGGGACATTCTTTGTGGACAACTTCATTGAATTCTGTTTTGGTGAGAAAGAAAGGCTCGTCATATTGTTGCTTCATAATGGACTCTTTTTCTTTTCCTATCTTACGGAAAGGAGATACGGGAATAACATCATTACTTTCAAGCTCCACCATAAATGCTTGTAACAATAAAAAGTTTCTCAGCAATTGTATTCTGGCTTCTTTCCTTTGATGGCGTATTCCGCTTATTCATTTCTGCGTACAGTTCTGGAAATTTTTCAACCAGAGTGTATTCTTTGCGTAGAAAATCACGAAAATTTAGAATATGTTCCTTGTTGAATTCATTGACCGGCAACCCGTCAATGCCATTGATAATGAGGAATCGAGTCAGTTCCCTTATCACTACATCGTAATGTTTCTTTCTGCCGGGACCTATTACACCTGCATTTAGCCATCCGTCAACATAGCGTTGGAACATACTACACATGGATTCCTCTTCACTGCTGATGTTATATTTTTCAGGATGTAAGTGCTGGTCTATTAAGATTTCCAGTTTTTCACTGGTTAATTCTTTGTTGCTCCCATAAATGGATAAAATTAGATTCTTCCGTTCTTCAATAGATGTGTTAAATGATGTTCTTATGTCTAACTTTATAATACTTTTAGCCTTATATTTTTCAGTCTTGGCATCCCAAAGAGTAGGAGAGACCATAATATCTGATTTGTGGAATAACTGTACATTGCGTCCATCAGATAATCGAAATCTGACATTTACTTCTTTATCTTTCTTCCCAGTTCTTATAAATGCTTTTACTGTAGTCATATATTCTCTGTTATATCGGTTGTGCAAATATACATAAATTGCACAACTCAGTTCAAATATTGCACAACATAATGCAATGGTATGCAATATAATATTTTTATATAACTCTGATTTTTAATATAATGTTATATGTATTGGTTTTATAGTATTTTATATTCCGAATCGCAACGGAATCACAAGGAAAAAACCGCAAATGGCTAATAAAAAGCTTTTGCGGTTTTCTTGTTTTAGAATTAGAAAATGTCCGCATTTTGTCAGCATAGGTTGTAATGGGAAACAAATTGGAGTATTTGGTTTACATTGCAGGCAAGATTTATTTGCGATACCTGGAGAAAAAATTATCAATCCAACGGACTAGATATACTATAATAACTCCGGCTATGACCATACTGATAATACGTACCAACATAATTTATAGAATTAAAGATTTGTTTTTATGGAATAATAATGTGCAAAGATAATTGATTGGTGGAGAAACAAAAACTCTGGAAAGGATATAAAGATAGGAATTAACGCATATTTTCACGGATATAATCTTCTATTGTAAAATCACTCTTATATCTAGATATTTCCGGATTCTTCTCTACAGTCGTAATGCAACGTTTTTCTTTACCAAGTACCAACCGGTTTAGGAAGCTCAGGATGTCATGACGATTATCCTTCATAGGAGAATAGGATAGGGAATGTCCTATACCTTCCGCTATATAGAAATAGTATGCTGTCTCTTTTTTTTCTTTCAGTTGCATACAAATAAAGTTTGAGCCCCATAGCCCCATTTCCTCTTCTACTACTGCCTTAGTAAAAGGAACCGTGCTGTCGGCATCACCATGGAACAACATAAGAGGACAAGGGGACATTATCCATTTTGGAATACCATTGGCACAGATTGCTCCAGAAAAGGAAATGACCCCTGCATAATTGAAATTGGCAGGTAATCTGTCCGCAAAAGCCGTTTGATTGCAAATCTCATACTCTGCTTGAAGGGCAGTTATCGCACCTGCACTTGAACCGCAAGCTATAATTTGTGCAGGATTTATTTGCCATTCTACACTATGCTCAATTATATAATTTGTAGCATCACCAAAATCTTCTACAGCACAAGTGATTGCTTGTTGCAGGGCAGAAGAGAATCCTTGCAAGTCCGAATACTCCGATTTATCTATATCCTTTAATTGGGTACGGTAATCTGTTGATACTACCATATAGCCGGCTCGTGCCAAAAAATGAAAATAAGAAATGTAATCGGGATTATCTCTTCTCCCGCCTTTGAAACCTCCCCCAAATGCAAAAAGAATGACGGGCTTTGATTGTGTCCCTTGTATTTGATCAATCATTACATACTTGTCCAGTTTCAGAGTATCAACCTTTTTGATGGCAAAAGTATATGTTTGCTTGTCAATATGCTGTGCATGCACAACAGTAGCTATACTCAATAATGAGCATGCCATCAAGATAAAAATAAAGCGTTTTCCCATATTCAGTTTATTCTATTAATGCTGCGTGGATTATCTGACCTACAAAGATAGAATAAAACTATAACTAAAAAGGGGAAAGATGACATTTAGACATAAAAAAAGGCTATCTATCCCAGACAGCCAATCTTTTTTATTAACCTTAAATCTAATACTATGAAAAACACAGTACAAAGATACGTACTTGCAGGAGATATCCAAATTTTAGCGGGTAATCAGCGGATATTATAACATGGTTTAGTAGAATATTATTTCCGTTAACTATTAACATAAATAATATTCAATTTAACAGAAGAAGGAATTAATATTCCTCATCAGTGATTGCAAACTTTAGTCATGTCCACTGTAAATCCACCATTGGCGGGTATAAATTTTCCTTTTCTTTTAAGAAATTCTATCAGGGTATCTACATCCATATTGTTGGCAGAGCAGGTGAAAAAAACGCTGCTGCTCGCCGAATTTTTGGATAATGGCTTCTCTCAATGATAACTCAGTATAACTATTACCTTCCATCATGTGAAGGACTTCATGTGCATGTAATTGTTCCATAATCTTTTTTTGTGGCAAAGATAATATGATATTCTAAGTATAAGTGTAACATATGTGACAAAACCCAACACACATATCCGGATATTTGCTTTTACGTAAAATAACACTTGTTACGACTATGCTAAAAACCTCAAAAAAAGTAAAAAGGTTTTGCTTCTATACCATTGTAAACTAACTTTGGAAATCAACTTTTAAATGAATTAAAGCATATGAAAAAATTAATCTTATCTCTTGCACTTTGTTGTGCAGCTACTAATTTCTTTGCGCAGAATGCTGACCCTGCCCAGTTGGTCAACGATGGTAAGGCTGCTCTTGAAGCTAAAAATTACCAGGAAGCTTACACAAAATTTAGTACTTATCTGACACAAACAAACAACCAAGATTCCGTAATTGCATATAACTGTGGCGTTTGTGCCGATAAGATAAAGAAACCTGCCGAAGCTTTGAAGTATTTTGATATTGCTGTACAGAAAAAGTATAACCTGGCAAATGCTTATATAGGTAAAGCCGGTGCTTTGAAAGATTTGAAGAAAAATGATGAATATGTTGCCACTTTGAAAGAAGGGCTGGAAGCAAATCCCGGTAATAAGACATTGACTAAATTGTATGCCACTTATTACGTAAATCAAGGTATCATGGCGCAGAAAGCCAAAAAGATGGATGCAGCCGAAGAAGCATTTAAACAAGCCATAGCTATCCAAGCAGATAATGTAAATGCACTTAACAGTCTGGGTTCTTTGTATTATAGTAAGGGTGCCAATACCATGAAAACAGATGTAGAAAAAGCAAAAGTTGAATTCAAGGAAGCCAAAGAATATTTGGATAAACTTATTCCATTGCTCTCTGCGGACAAACCAGCTCAAAAGAAGATGATGGATAATGCAAAAACGATGTTGAACTTCATCGACAGTCAAGTGAAATAAAAGACTCATATATAAAAAAGAGGCAGATATCAATTCAGATATCTGCCTCTTTTTTTGTGTTATGAAATGACTATTTAGTTCTTCTCAGTACAACAGCTGTACGTGCCGGTATGTAAAGCTTCAGCCACTCCTTCTTGTCTTTTTTGTAAAGCGGGTCGTGGATGGTAAAATGTTTGATGGTATCATCCGTCAAACCATTACCGCCATAATCTGGATTATCTGTATTCAAAATAACTTCATAAGTTCCGGCAGGAACCAAGAAACCGTAATCAGTAAAAGACTGCTTAGGGTTGAAGTTGAATACAAAAATCAAGTCCTTGCGCATATAGGCCAATACCTGGTCACCGTCATTATGCCATATTTCTTGGACCGGAGTAGCCTGGAAGTTCTTTATGCTTTTTACAACTCCCAACATGGCAGCATCAAAGTCACCCATATAATGATATGCCAGATTCTTGTTGTCCACCAAATTCCATTGGCGGCGGGCATATTTGCAAGACCAACCGTTACCTTCACGGGGGAAGTCAATCCATTCCGGATGTCCGAATTCATTGCCCATAAAGTTAAGATAACCGCCATTGATAGTAGTCGCAGTCAGTAAACGTATCATTTTATGGAGAGAAATGCCTCGATTTACGGTATAGTTCTCGTCTCCTTTCTGCATGTGCCAGTACATATCCGCATCAATCAAGCGGAAAATGATGGTTTTATCGCCCACCAAAGCTTGGTCATGGCTTTCCGCATAGGAGATGGTCTTTTCATCTTTGCGGCGGTTGGTTACTTCCCAGAACATGCTGGATGGTTTCCAATCTTCATCTATCTTTTCCTTGATAGTCTTAATCCAATAATCGGGAATATTCATAGCCATACGGTAATCAAAGCCGTAGCCGCCATCTTCAAATTTTGCCGCCAGTCCGGGCATGCCCGATACTTCTTCGGCAATGGTGATGGCTTTGGCATTGACCTGATGGATAAGCCGGTTGGCAAGTGTCAGATAACAGATTGCATTATCATCTTGGTGACCGTTGAAGTAATCCCCATAATTACAGAATGCTTCGCCCAAACCGTGACTATAATACAACATGGAGGTTACTCCGTCAAAACGGAAGCCGTCGAAATGATATTCTTCCAGCCAGAATTTACAGTTAGACAGCAGGAAGTGAATAACTTCGTTCTTGCCGTAATCAAAACAAAGTGAATCCCATGCCGGATGTTCACGACGGCCACCCGGATAGAAATATTGATTCGGATCACCGGCAAAGTTACCCAAGCCTTCAACCTCGTTCTTCACTGCATGAGAATGAACAATATCCATGATAACGGCAATACCCATGCTGTGAGCAGTGTCAATTAATTCCTTCAGCTCTTCCGGAGTACCGAAACGGGAAGAAGCCGCAAAGAAACTGGAAACATGATAGCCGAAACTTCCATAATAGGGATGTTCCTGGATTGCCATAATCTGTATGCAGTTGTAGCCTTCTTTGGCGATACGTGGAAGAATCTTTTCCTGAAATTCCTTATAGCTACCGACCTTTTCCTCCTGCTGAGACATACCGATATGGCATTCATATATCAATAAAGGATCTGTAGATGGCTTGAAAACCCGCTTTTTCATTTTATAGGGTTTCTCCGGAGCCCAAACCTGGGCACTGAATATTTTAGTCTGTTCGTCTTGTACGACACGTGTAGCCCATGCAGGAATGCGTTCACCGCAACCACCGTCCCAATGTACCATCAGCTTGTACAAGTCACCGTGTTTCACGGCATCAGCAGGAAGCTTGATTTCCCAATTACCGTTTGCTTTACGCTTCAAGCTATATTTTTTCTTCTTCTTTCCAATCGTTAAAAGTTCCGACCATAAAGATTTGGGTTGCGTTAGGCGCCCATTCACGGAAAACCCAACCATCGTCAGTACGATGCAGGCCGAAATAGAGGTATCCGGATGCAAAATCAGACAAGGTTAGTTTTCCTTTGTTGGTCAATTCCGATTCTTTGTCTATGGCATGTTGATGACGTCCGTTGATGGCATCGGCAAAAGGTTCCAGCCATGGGTCATTCTTGATTAAATTCAATGTTTCCATAAAGAGGATGAGTTTTGGATATTTGATAAATTTACGCTTTAACTTTCACAATTATTTTTTTTACACCGTCAGGGGTAATACCCGGAGCATGCCCGTCCTGAGGGAAAAAGATAGCAAACATTCCGGGCTTCACTGCAATATAGTCCTCCGCCAGTCCTTCAAAAAAAGTGATGTCTTTTTCCGCATTGTAAGGAGCATCAACCGGAAGGCAGTCTTGGGCGGTGGTATAACCCATTATCTCCGTACCGGACAAGGGTATTTGAATGTCAATATAGTCTTTATGGGTTTCCAGTTTGGCATTTTCTTTTTCTTTTGGGTTTGTCTGCGCCACGTTGACCAGCAAGTCCTTTCCTTTCAGTTCGGTCTTGCCGATTTCCAAAGAGTGCAAATCATGTGATTTTAAAAAATCAATGGCCTGCTCAAACAGAGGATGCAGCAAAGTATATTTTTCTATGTTTTCAAGTCTGTCTATAACCATAATTCAAATGTTTTAAGTTAGTTATATAGGTAAATTATTCAAAGTCGTCTATGGTGTAATTCACAAAATCAGAAAAACGCTTCATCTGCTTGAAGATGTCGTCTGTACGATCCAAAAAGTCTGGAGCAAGAAAGAAGCTGTCCGGCTGGCAGCAGGCAACCGTATACTCTTTACACTGAAGGTATTTCAGATAGGGATAGTCCTTTGGAAATCCTTTTGGAGCTGTTTTTAGAAAATTCTCTCCGATGACGGGAAAGTATTGCTTGAAAGCAGGATCTTCCACTATACTGCGAAATTCATCTATATTGTCGTATACCGCTTGTCGCAGAGCTCTTAACAAGGGCGGGGGAGGACAATAACTTCCACCGGCCAACAAGCAGTTTCCCGGTTCCAGATGCACGTAATAGCCACAATGGTCGGATTTCTTTCCTTTCGCATTGATATATCCTCCCAGATGTGTCTTGTAGGGAGTTTTATCTTCGGAAAAGCGTGTATCACGATAGATACGGTATGTACAGTCCTTTGCTTCTATACCACGGATGCTTTCATCAAATAAAGAGATACGGGAGATAATTACTGTAAGCAAGTTTTCAAACTCGCTGCGGGCGACTTCATACTGTTCCCGGTGAGAATTGAACCATTCACGATTGTTGTTTGCAGACAGTTCTTTCAAAAATTGAAATATAACAGGGATATTCATATCATATTCTTTCCTTATTATCTGCCAAATTTACGGATAATATTTCTAACATGCTACAAAGAAGGGTAAAAAAAGCATCGGCTCTGGTAAACCGATGCTCCTTACACATTTATCAATCAAACAGACGCTTCTGTTTTTGATGTACTTACTTATCACAAGCGGGTACGTCTCTTTTAATTAATCTTATATCTAATACTATGAAAAACACATTTATATAACACAACAAATTGGAATTTTGTTCATGCAGATGAGGATAACTTTAGCATAAAAAATGGGTGGGTCATTTTATTCTGCATCCGGTTTGCACTATCTTTGCAAGAAAATATGTAGAATATGGCCGAATATAAATTTGATGAAGATAGCGTTAAAGCGCTGATAGATTGGGCAAAGAGCACATCTTTCCCTCAAAGTGTAACATTGTCTGATGCTGAGAACATAGTGGATGTGAAACGTTTTGTGCAAGCTAACCTGAGTGACATAGATGCACATTATCCTGATGATTTTTATAATCCTGCCATCACGCGGCTATATCGGCTGAAGGAATATATGGAAGAGAACAAATAAAGACTTGGCACTGATTATGCGGAAAGCCGCGAAGCGATTAAGAAATCCGTGTTGTTCTGCATAATCAGTGCCAAACCTAATAAATCACCTGAGTTGTGCCCCCATTATAGCTTTATCTTAAGTATCTTTCCTCCATATCCTTCGACGGCCACATTAGTAGCCTTATAGGGAAGCAGACTTATGTTTTCTTCTTTTCCGCTGAGCAGCTCCGTAGCTTTGTACTGGTCCATCTGCGGTATTTGCAGGAAGTCAAAAGCATGAGAAGGAATATTTATGGCAAGGTCTGCCGAGATATGGTCGAAGTTCACGACGAACAGCAGCAGGTCTCTCTCAAATTTGCGCAGGAATGTATATTGCTTATGTTCATTAAAGCGCCATCCGTTGACATTGGCATACATCAAATCGAAGAAAGCCCCCTGAGAGATGGCCTTTTCTTCATTGCAAAGAGTCAGTAGCCGTTTATAAATGCTGTATAGGTGTTTCTGGTCCTCCGTCAGCATCTTGCCGTCGAACTTGCCGCCATTGCGCCAACGGCGGATAGTATCTACACTCCAATAGTCAAAGATGGTTGTACGTCCGTCCCGGCCGCTGAAACCTTCACTATCCATGCCTAGCTCACCAAACTCCTGACCGAAATAAATCATCATCGGATTGGTGTTCATGCAAGCTGACACAATGAGTGCCGGAATCGCCTTGCGTGGGTTACTGGCAAAAAAGTCGGAAGCGATACGTTGCTCGTCATGGTTTTCCAGAAAGTTCAGCATGCGTTTTTCTATACCTCCCAGACTTTGCCAAGAGCGGGTGATGGCAGTTGCCGATTCATACCCGCAAGTAACAGCCCGCAAGGTATCATAAAGTCCTACTTTGTCGTATAAATAATCAAACTTGCCACGGAACAAGTAATTCTTGTATTCTCCCGGGTTATAGACTTCGGCTATAAACAGCAGGGAGGGATATTGCTCCTTTACCTGCGGGATTGCCCATTCCCAGAACTCTACGGGAACCATTTCGGCCATATCGCAACGGAAACCGTCTATATTCTTTCCCGCCCAGAACAGCATGATATCCAGCATCTTGGTCCATGTGTCGGGAATGGGGTCGAAATGGCAAGTCCCGCCGTTCTGATAATCCACTCCATAATTCAACTTTATAGTTTCGTACCAATCGGTGATGTTTGGATAAGCGTCAAAACGGTTGTTTCCGGTAGCTTTTGCCGGAAATTCCCTATAAGATTCGGCGGCTGTACCTTTCATGTCAAATTGGCCATGCAGTTCCGATTTCGGGATATAATAGAAGTTATTATATGGGCTGAACGCATAGTTGGTGTCATCGTTTGACCCCAGTTGTGAAGTGCCATCCGGCTGGGCATCCGAGTGATATTGACGGGCTACGTGGTTGGGAACAAAATCTATGATGACCTTCAGACCGCTACGGTGAGTACGCTGCACCAGATTCTCAAACTCTCTCATACGCTCCGGTACGTCCTTGGCGAGATCCGGATCGACATCATAATAGTCCTTGATGGCATAGGGAGACCCGGCTTTACCTTTCACAATGGCCGGATGGTCGGGTTGGATATTGTGACGGCGGTAGTCAGTTTGCGTAGCATGCTCGATGATGCCCGTGTACCATATATGTGTAGCGCCAAGCTTCTTGATTTCTCCCAACGCCTTGGCTGTAAAGTCAGCCATCTTGCCGCATCCATTTTCGGTGATGCTGCCATTATTGATGCAGTGGTTATTGTTGTTTCCGAATAGTCGGGTGAACACTTGATAAATAATCAATTTGTTTTCGTCGTTCATTTCTTTGTTTTCTATGTTATAGAATGGTTGTTTTATTCTTTCCAAATGCTGCCTTTGTCTATGAGCAGACGTTCCAATATATCATTGGTCGTATTATATCCCTGCATGAATATCTCCTCCGCCTTTTCCAGCTCTGTATTGCTGTATCCCTCCAAGTTATAAGGTTCTATCAGCAAATCAGCCTTCTCGCGTTCAGGAAAAGAGTTGGAGCGGAACATAAAGTTATAGGAACGTAAGGCAATGCTCACAATGTTCATTTTATACTTGGTCGCCATCAGAGGGCTGACATTCACGGCAATCACTTTTTCGCATATACGGCGGAGGGTAGAGACCGGCAGGTTCATCAGCAGACCTCCATCCACGTAATGTGTACCGTCTATATTGACCGGAGCAAACAATACCGGCATGCAACACGAAGCAGCTATGCGTTCGGCGATGTCACCCTTATGGAAATGTACCAAACGTCCATGGTCCAGATCAGTAGCTGTAATAATCAGAGGAATTTGCAGTTCTTCCAGTTTTTTGGATTTCAAATTGCTTTTCAGGAAATCGATGAATTCTCCCAATTCAAACAATCCGACTTTGGGAATCACCAGTTTGGTCAGGTCCTGAAACTTGTGCCCGGCAAAGTAGTCAAGAACTTTATGCGGTTCATTGCCGTCGGCGTAGAATACCCCGGCCAAGGCTCCGGCGCTGACTCCGGAAAGTATATTGGGCTTTATGTCATGTTCCAATAAGGATTGCATGGCACCCAAATGGGCAAAGCCTTTGATGAAACCGCCGCTTAAGGCAAAACCTATTGGATATTTTTTAGTGAACCAGTTGTTCGTTACTACTTCCATGTTGAAAATATGATATATTGTTCGGCACGAAATTAATGATTTTATTGTAGGGAGAAAGGAAAATAGCGGAAAAAAGTTCAAAGTATTAAGAGAAAAGTCTTCTCTATTAAGGAGAAAGTTTTTCTTAGTTAGGGAAAAAGTTTTTATCAGTTAAGAAAAAACTTTGTTTATGGTTTGCGGATGTCTATCCCAAGCCTTGGGATAGACATCCGCAAACTGGGGATATGTATCCGCAGTTTGCGAACAAAGTTTTAGGATTAAGGGATACTGTTTGAGAATATACGCTTAATTTTTTGCGATTGCTTTCAGCAGTGCATATCCTCCGAACCACTGAATCAGCATGCCCGGAATGCCCATACGGAAATCTTGCACAGCCAGAAAGAAATTACCGCACAACGCCCATTCAAAGACCGTACCGATAATTTGATAGGAGAGGACTACACCCAGCAATGCCAATAAAGAGATATTCTTGGCATAGCGTGCAGCAAGAGCGGCGGTTCCGGCCAGCAGACCGGACTTTATAAGTATGGCCGGCAACACGGCTGCTGCAGGCATGGCAAAAAGCAGATGATTGATGACCGGAGACAAGAGAGCCGTCAGCAGACCTACCTTGAAACCATATTTATAAGCAGCTATCAGTGTAAAGAAATAGATGGGAAGCAACGTCGGACCGCCTGCTGGGACCAGATGGCAGAGTTGCGGCAAGGCGATGTTTCCTGCCACGAACAGCAGGACGAATAGATAGGTCTTTACGTTGCCGAAAGGCAAAGAATAAAGTTTTGCAGATGTTTCCATTTGTATAATATTATAGTTGATAAATCTATTTTTAGTATGACTGTTTAAAACTGAAAAGGTTTAATCAAATCTTCACCAATTCATATTCCATGGTTCCCAATCCTATTTTCTCGGCATGGCGCAATCCGGCAAGCCAGTCCGTGTCGGGGTGCATCAAGTGGAACTTGTCGCATCCACACAAGTCGTCGTGCTCGTGTGCCGTGGCAAGGCAATTGTTACCGTGCAGTATCGGGGCTTGGATGACCATATCTGCACATGCCTTGTCCAGTGCAACCGGGTCTGCCGAAGCCAGAATGCCGAGGTCGGGCACGATGGCGGCATCGTTGTGGTTCCAGCAGTCGCATTCGGGAGATACGTTCATGATGAAGCTGATGTGGAAATGGGGCTTGCCCATAACGACAGCGAGGGCATATTCCGCAATCTTGTAGTTCAGGCGCTCGGAGGTATCTTCGGCTCCCATCACGGCACCGTCGTGCTGGCAGAGGGCTACGCACTGTCCGCAACCTACGCATTTGGTGTAGTCTATTTCTGCCTTGCGGCTGGTATTGAGGTGCACAGCGTCGTGTGCGCAGTGCTTCACGCAGATGTTGCAGCCTATGCAGCTTTCTACGTCAATCTTGGGTTGCGAGGCGCAGTGCAGTTCCAGCTTTCCGCCTACACTGGCACATCCCATGCCCAGATTCTTCAAAGCACCGCCGAAGCCGGCTTGTTCGTGTCCCTTGAAGTGGTTCATACTGATTACAATATCGGCGTCGGCTATCGCTGTACCGATTTTGGGTGCCGGACAATATTCTCCGTTCAGAGGGATTTCGCGGTAGTCCGTTCCCTTCAGTCCGTCGCCGATGATGACCTGGCACTGGGCCGAAATGGGGTTGAACCCATTCTCCATCGCGCTTTGCAAGTGGTCTACGGCATTGGCGCGACGACCGGAATACAGTGTGTTGCAGTCCGTCAGGAAAGGTTTGGCTCCCAGGCTGCGGAGCAGGGTTGCCATTCGAGCTGCATAATTGGGACGCAAGTATGCCAGATTGCCGGGTTCGCCGAAATGGATTTTGATGGCAGCAAAGCTATCCTTCAAAGGGAGTTGCTCGATGCCTGCCCGTTTCAGCAAGCGTTCCATTTTATCCAAAAGATTGGATGTAGGGGAGGTACGCAAATCAGAGTAGTATACTTTTGCTTTTTCCATGTGTTTTTACCTATTTATAGTGATAGTATCTGCAAAAATAACGGATTATTTCCATATTAATAGGTATATGGCTAAAAAAAGTAGGGAAATCCCTTTTGACAAATAGGGGGATAATAAGAGGTCTATCCATGTTTCTGCCTACCTTTGTGGCAACTAAAAACTCGATAAGATGAAAACAATCAGACTAATTATTGCGGGACTGGTAATGACGATGGGATTCAGCAGTTGTTCCAGTTTGTTTTATGATGCTAAGGTAGATGTGTTGAACAGTATCCAGAAGGGGATGAGCAGGCAGGAGGTCACCAAGATATTGGGAACTCCAGAGTATCGCCGCTTCGACCGGGATATAGAAGAATGGGAATATTCCAGAGTGCTGTCCGGTAAAAGTAATATCACCCGAACTCAGATTGTCGTGACTTTTGAAGGTGGGAGAGTCGTTGCAATGGACTCATTCTCCGGAGAGCCACGTACGTTGCCGGTTGTTCCCAGTGAAGTAGTGATAGATTCTCCAGCTCCGGTTTATGTCAGGGGGATGCACCCCGAAGACTTCCGGCATTTTTATGAAAAAGTGAAGTCCCGCCCTTTCAAGGATGATCAAATCGAAATGATGAGAACTGTTGCCCGAAACAACAGTCTGAACTGTGTGCAATGTGCCAGTTTGATGGCACTATATACTTTTGATGACGACAAGATGAAAGTCCTCAGAATATTCGCTCCCAATATCGTAGATCCGGAAAACTACGAAGCGATTTTAGACGTCATTGATTCACTGTTTAAGAAAGACGATGCCAAGAAAATTCTGGGCATACGCTATTAAGAAGCAGACATGTCGAAACGCATTGTCCGTTGGTGCCAAACACATGATGTATCGGAGGCTGACAGATAATGCGTTTAAGGTAAACAGATAATGCGTTTCGACGAGCTCTTATTCCGATAAAGGAAAGTGCCATAACGGACCGTTCCCGTGCCCTATATTCATGTCTTTCCCCCGGTTTATCGCAGTACCGATATACTCTTTAGCCTTGCAGACCGCTTCATCGAGTTTGTTGCCACCGGCAAGAAATGTAGCTATGGCAGAGGAAAGGGTACACCCTGTGCCGTGCAGGTTACGGCTCTCTATTTTGGGGTTGGAATAGAGGATGCATCCGGATGGCAGGATGTCAGCCCCGGCAGAAGGTTGCCGGCAATAAAGCACGTCGCACATGTCATTATCCTCTAGATGTCCGCCTTTGACGAGAATAGCGGTGTTGTATCTGCAGGATAATTCCTGTGCCGCTTGTCGCATCTCCACAGTACCGGTAATGGTTTGCCCCCAAAGCAGGCTTGCTTCATTCAGGTTGGGAGTAATGAGGGTGCATAGCGGAAACAGTTCCGTCTTAATGACTTGTATGGTTTCTTCGGTCATCAGTCGCCGTCCGCTGGTCGATATCATGACGGGGTCATAGACTATACACTCCGGAGTATAAGTCTGAAGACAATCGACAATGGTGGTCACAATACCGGCATCATGTACCATACCTATCTTGACGGCATCCGGCCTTAAATCATCCATAACAGAGGTGATTTGTGCCTTAACCATATCCGCAGGTATCGGATAAACCGATTGTACTCCCAGTGTGTTTTGTGCAGTAACAGCCGTGATGACGGAAGCGGCATAACCTCCCAAAGCGGAAATGGTCTTTATGTCTGCTTGTATGCCTGCACCGCCCGAACAGTCGGAACCGGCAATGGAAAGGATAATAGGGGGAAGCATGAAATAATTAAAAATTAGAAATTAAAAATTAAAGGGGGGAGGAGAGCTGTTTCAGGTGGAGGAAGTGGGGGATGAAATCTTCCTTCGCTTGCTGCCAGATGTCTCCTAGCAGGACGGCACCTCCGAAACCTAAAACGGCTATTTCCGGAAGATGCTCCAGGCTGATGCCACCCAATGCCATGACGTTGGAATCGATGATACCTGCTTGCTGTGCTTTCTTCAAGGTATCGCAGGAGTAAGCGGAAGAGTAGCCTTCTTTGGATATACTGTCATAAATGGGACTGAGGAACACATAGCTACAATCTGATTTATGTTTCAACACTTCTTCAAGAGAGTGGCAGGAACAACTGATGTGTCCCTTATATCCGAACGGTATCTGCGGATTGCGCCCGTTCAGATGAATTCCTTTCAGACCGAAAACGGATGCCAGCTGGAATTGCTCATGCGTGACAATGCGTGGCATATATTCCATCGGCAACTGCCGCAGGAAATACTCCATCTCTTCTGCCGAAGCTCCCGGCTTGCGCAGATGGAGTATTTCCAAACCGTTTTGGAATAAGGAGGTAACTGCCGCTGCTTCTCCTTCAAAGAATTGCGGCGTGGTAATGACTATCAGTTTCATATCTTTATGGATGTTTGTCTATAATGAGAGAATATACGACTGCATGGTTCTTAAATCAATCGTCCATAGCTTTCCTGCCAAGGGTTCACCGTAGCCGCAAATCAGTTTCAACACTTCATTGGCTTCTACGCTACCCACAATGGCAGGGGTTACGCCGATAACCGATTTGTCCGGAGATGGCATGAGCAGTGTCCCTTCTTCATCCGGATAGAGGTCACGATAGTTTTTTGCACCCTCACCGTAGCAGAAGACGGACACTTGGCCTTCAAAGCCTTGAATGGCACCATAAACGTAGGGCTTGCCCCAAGCGTTGCATACGTCATTCAGCAAGTAGCGGGTAGCGAAGTTATCGCATCCGTCTACCACTATATCGTAGTTCCTTATCAGTTCTCCGGCATTCTTCTTGTCCAGACGGAAGGGGTATACTTCCACGTTTACATCGCTGTTCAAACCCTGCACTCTACGGGCGCCACATAGAGGTTTAGGCTGCCCAAGGTCAGCTTCAGCATACAGAACCTGACGTTGAAGATTACTGATGCTGACCTGGTCATCGTCCACCAATCCCAGCGTTCCGACTCCTGCTCCCGCCAGATAGAGGGCAATGGGAGAACCTAATCCTCCCACACCGACTATCAACACCTTGGCATTACGCAGTTTCTCTTGTCCGGCTTCGCCTATTTCGGGAAGGGACGTTTGTCTGGCATATCGGTTCATTTGTTCATTGTTATTAAGGTTCTGTATTCGGCCACTCATCTCTTGAAAGCCTTCAAATCAAAACTCGCATCCCAATCTTTCCACACCGGTTCGCGCCCCAGGCGTTTCAACGCTTTGTCCACTTCCACAGCCTTGCGCTCGTCGCTGACATGAAACTGTTCCAGCGTTTGCGGATAGCTGTAATATCCTCCCGGCTCGGTCTTGCTTTCGGCGCTCATGGTTGTCACACCGAGTGTTGCCATATGGTCGCGTATATCGGCAGGCTCGCGGGTGGAGTAGGAGATGTCCACATCATGATCAAAGATACGCATGGCAAAAGTGACTTGTGCCAGTTCGCGGTCGCTCATGATGACATTGGGCTGGAAGCCGCCATTCTCCGAAGGACGCATACGGGGGAAGTTGACGCTGTATTTCGTCTGCCAATAATGTTTTTGGAGATAGCGCAGGTGATAAGCCATCATGGTGATGTCTGTTCGCCATTCTTTCTCCAGACCGATGAGCACTCCCATGCCGATGGAATGGACGCCTGCCTGCCCCATGCGGTCGAAACCGTTGACACGCCATTCGAATTTGGACTTCATGCCACGGGGGTGGTAGATGTTGTAATTCGCCTTGTGGTAGGTTTCCTGAAAACAAATCACACCGTTCATGCCGTGCTCTTTCAGCTCTGCATACTCTTCCGCCTTTAAGGGCATCACTTCTATTTTCAGATTGCTGAAGTAGGGTTTTGCCAGGTCCAGTGCGCGGGCTATGTAGGGCACGCCTGCTTTGGCCGGATTTTCTCCCGTCACCAACAGCAAATTCTCGAAAGGTGCCAGCTTCTTGATGGCCTTGTACTCGTTCACGATTTCTTCTTCCGTCAGTATGGTACGCGGCATGGGGTTGCTGATGTGGAAACCGCAATACACGCAAGAGTTGGTGCAGGAATTCGTGATGTAAAGAGGCACGAACATGGAGATGGTCTTCCCGAATCGTGCCTCGGTGTATTTCTTGCTCAACCGTGCCATCGTCTCCAGATAGGGGGTGGCAGCGGGTGAGATGAGGGCCATGAAGTCCTCTACATTACAATGTTCTTTGGAGAGGGCACGGCGCACATCCGCATCTGTCTTGGCATGGATGCGTGCCGTGGTTTCCTCCCAGGATATATGTTCTAATTCGTCTGAAAACATAGTGCTCTATCAATTCCCATTTATTTCTTTTTTAATTCTCTCGACAACCGCATCGCACAGAAATTCGGTCCGCACATCGTGCAATACTCCCCATCCACATGCTTCCCTGCATGGAAATAGCTGAACGCACGTTCCGGGTCGAGCGACAAGTCAAACTGGTCTTTCCAGCGGAACTCGTAACGTGCCTTGCTCAAGGCGTTGTCGCGTACTTGCGCGCCGGGATGCCCTTTGGCGAGGTCGGCGGCATGGGCGGCTATCTTATAGGTGATGACACCTACACGCACATCCTCCTTATCGGGCAGCGCCAGATGCTCTTTGGGGGTGACATAACAGAGCATGGCCGTACCCAGCCAACCTATCTGTGCCGCGCCGATGGCAGACGTAATATGGTCGTAACCCGGTGCGATGTCCGTCACGATGGGGCCGAGCGTATAGAAAGGCGCATCGTGGCATTTTTCTATCTGGCGCTCCATATTCTCCTTAATCTTGTGCATGGGCACGTGGCCGGGACCTTCGATGAAAGCCTGCACATTCTTGTCCCAAGCACGCAGCACAAGCTCGCCCATCGTGTCGAGTTCTGCAAACTGCGCTTCATCGTTGGCATCGTGCGTAGACCCCGGACGCAGCCCGTCTCCCAAAGAGATGGCAACGTCATACTGTGCCAGAATGTCGCAAATGTCATCAAAGTGTTCGTAAAGGAAACTCTCGCGGTCGTGCACCAGGCACCATTTGCTCATGATGCTGCCGCCACGGCTCACGATACCGCACAACCTTTTCTCGGCCAGATGCACATTATGGCGGCGTATACCGGCATGGATGGTGAAGTAGTCCACTCCCTGCTCGCATTGTTCAATCAAGGTGTCGCGATAGATTTCCCAGGTGAGGTCCTCCACCTTGCCGTTCACTTTCTCCAATGCCTGGTAGATGGGGACAGTACCTACCGGAACGGGACAGTTACGGATAATCCATTCGCGCGTTTCGTGGATATTCTCTCCGGTGGAGAGGTCCATCAGCGTGTCGCCGCCCCATTTACAGCTCCATAAAGCCTTTTCCACCTCTTCTTCAATGCCGGAAGTGGTGGCGGAGTTTCCGATATTGGTATTTATCTTCACCAGGAAGTTACGGCCTATAATCATCGGCTCTGCTTCGGGATGGTTGATGTTGGCAGGAAGCAGGGCGCGTCCGGCAGCAATCTCCCGGCGTACAAATTCCGGTGTGATGTGTGTCTCTATTCCCAGCTCCGCGCAGTTCATGTTCTCGCGAATCGCCACATACTCCATTTCAGGCGTGATGATACCTTGTTTGGCATAGTACATCTGTGTGCAGCATTTTCCTTGAAGGGCGCGGTAGGGCAGGGTGATATGCTCAAAGCGCAGAGAGTCGAGCGACCGGTCGTCGCGGCGCATGCGTCCGTACTCCGACGTTATTTCGGAAAGCTGCTCCACATCGCCGCGTTTCAGTATCCACGGCTCGCGCAGACGGGGCAGCCCTTTCTTCAAATCCACTTCGACGGCAGGGTCGCTGAACGGTCCGCTGGTATCATACACATACACTTCCGGATTCGGGTAGTAAGTACCTTTTCTCCATCAACGAAGTTCGTACTGGGCACTTGCTCCACCTTGCGCATAGCTACGCGCAATTCGGGAAACAAGGTGCCCGGCAAATATACTTTCTCGGAACGGGGGAATTTTATCTTCTGGTTCATTGCATTGTCAGTTTTATAGGTTCAAAAAAGCCGTCAGCGGTGAGCTGGCTTCCGCAACAAAATTATCTGCCTGTATGCCCAGACCTGCTTCGTATGCCATGCGTCCCGCCTCTACAGCCTGCTTGAACGCTACCGCCATGGTCACGGGGTCGCCCGCCACTGCAATGGCTGTATTCACCAGGCAAGCCGAAGCGCCCATTTCCATAGCCTCTGCCGCATGGCTCGGGGCACCGATACCGGCATCCACCACTACGGGGATATTGGCTTGCTCAATGATTATTCTCAGGAAATCCCTTGTCTGCAGTCCTTTGTTTGTGCCGATAGGAGCACCCAGCGGCATGACGGTGGCGGCACCGGCTTCTTCCAGCCTCTTGCACAGTGTGGGGTCGGCCTGGCAATAGGGCAGTACCACAAATCCTAGCTTGACCAGTTCTTCCGTGGCTTTCAGCGTCTCCACAGAATCCGGCAACAGATAGCGGGGGTCGGGGTGTATCTCCAGTTTCAGCCAGTTCGTGCCAAAAGCCTCACGTGCCATCTGTGCGGCAAAAACAGCTTCTTCGGCATTGCGCACGCCGGAGGTGTTGGGTAGAAGCTGGATGCCGGGATGCTGTATGTGTACCAGCATATCGTCTTCCTTGTTGTCCAGTTCAATGCGTTTCATGGCTACCGTCACCATTTCTGTGCCGGATGCCAGGATAGACTGCTCCATCACTTCATCGGAATTGAACTTTCCGGTTCCTAAAAACAGGCGGGAGTTGAACTCACGTCCCGCAATCACTAATTTTTCCATATCAGTCGTCATCTATTAATTCTTTATTTTTCATTCTCCATTAAAGAAATGATTCTTTTCATTTCATCTGCCGGACTATCGGCATGCAGTACCGTACCGGAAAGGGCAATCCCGCTTACCCCCGTCTGCATGACGGCTGGAATATCCGCTATGGTTATTCCACCGATGGCTACTATCGGAAGGTGTATATCCTTCTCCTGCATCCGGTGGATGATAGCTGTATATCCTTCCAGTCCCAATATCGGACTCAGATTCTTCTTGGTAGTGGTGTAGCGGAAGGGGCCGCAGCCTATGTAGTCGGCACCGGCTTTGTAGTGTTGCAGTACATCCTCAAAAGTATTGGCGGTACCGCCTATAATGTACTCCGCGCCCAGAATCCGGCGTGCGTCGGCTATGGGCATGTCTTTCTTTCCAAGATGTACGCCGTCGGCATGCAGCTTCTTTGCCAGTTCCACATGGTCGTCAATGATGAAGGTGGCACCGTATTGCCGGCAAAGGGCCTGCACTTCCAAAGCTACGGGTTCTATCGTTTCCACCGGGGTGTCTTTCATGCGCAGTTGCACCCAGCGGCAACCGCCCTCAAGAGCCATGCGTGCAGCATCCAGATACGAATATCGTTCCGTATAGTGCGTGATGAACTGCATTCCTCCGTTTTTCAGTCTCTCGTCCTTCATCTTCCTCACCCTCCGCAAGCTGCTTTGATAATGATGATGGGCATGTATTCCCTCAGGATGCATTTTGTCCATTCCGTGCGAAGTACAATACGGTTGTCTACGGCCACGGCAATGCCTTGCATCGGTAGGGCAAGTTCCTCGATAAGTTGTGAAAGGGTAGTGGCGCCGGTTTTCACTTCCTTGTTGTTGACCAATACTTTCATTTTTCTGTTCATTAAGAAATAAAACAATGGAAGTAAATACAAAGAAGCGTCTTTACGGCAAGTTCAGTGAAGAAAGAAATATCCAATTCCTACGGCAGTACTAACTGCATCAGGTTCGAGGGTATAATCTCAGCCCGTCGGGGCACCCCTTTGTCTTTACGGCAACAAAGGTAAGGGAAAATCGGAAATAAAAAACAAAAGAACGTACTTTTTATTTCAGTGATTACTTTTTGTTTACTCGCGCCCCTTTGTGGCACGTATCTTTTTCAGCGTATTCCGAACAGTGGTTCTGACTCCAGTTGAATAAAAATCAAGCTCTGTATTTTCTAGTATCAGTTGCAATTCCTGCAGCAGTTCCGGCTCCTTCCTGCAAAGCAGATAGGCTATTCTGATGGAAAGGGCTTGCACTCCTATGCTTTCTTGCGGAGATAGCATGTGGTCCAGGCAGTAATTCAGCAAATCGACGGAGATTGGAGTAGGGATGGGAATATTATACAGTATAGATAATAAGAGACGTTTGGAACCGTCGTGCGTGCAGTCTATCAGCCGTTGAATGATTTCATCGTACAGTAGGATGAACCAGCCGGGATGGATTTCGCTCAATTTCTCGCATACCCATATTGCCCGCCATGACACCGTCTGTTTTTCATCGTATGTCAATCGGTATATATCTTCAAAATACTCGGGGCAGAGGCATACCTCTTGTACCAGAGAGTCTATCGATAACTTATGAATAGGTACTGCCAAGGTATTTCTGAACTCCGTAATCTTTTCCATATATCCCATTTTGTTGTGAGTGGCAAATATAAAGGAAATGGCCTACTAAAACAAGAAAGGCTGTCTATTTGAAGAAAGACAGCCTTGAAAATATTCTATTTAAGGAATTATGCAATCCCGTGAGCCGTAGCTTCCGGTGCAATCTTCTTGATAAGACCTTGCAGCACTGCACCAGGACCGCACTCTGTGAAGTCCGTAGCACCATCGGCAACCATGTTCTTCACTGTTTGCGTCCAACGTACCGATGCTGTCAGCTGAGCCACCAGGTTCTTCTTGATTTCTACCGGGTCAGTATGAGGCATAGCGTCTACATTCTGATATACGGGGCACTTCGGAGCATGGATTTCTGTTGCATTGATGGCTGCTTCCAGTTCAACTTTGGCAGGGTTCATCAGCGGAGAGTGGAACGCACCGCCTACCTTCAACGGCAGAGCACGCTTTGCACCTGCAGCCTTCATCAGTTCGCAAGCCTTGTTGATACCTTCTATGGAACCGGAAATTACAATCTGTCCCGGGCAGTTATAGTTGGCTGCCACGCAAACTTCACCTTCAGCACTTACTTGAGCGCAGATTTCCTCAACCTTTTCATCCGGCAGGGCAATAATGGCTGCCATAGTGGAGGGCTGTGCCTCGCAAGCCTTTTGCATAGCCATGGCACGGGCGTACACCAGCTTCAGACCATCTTCAAAGCTCAGTGCACCGGCAGCAACCAAGGCGGAGAACTCGCCCAGTGAGTGACCGGCGGTCATCTCCGGCTTAAAGTCATCGCCCATGCAGAGGGCGGAAATAACGGAATGAAGGAATACGGCAGGTTGGGTAACTTTAGTCTGGCGCAGATCTTCATCTGTTCCGTTGAACATAATATCAGTAATACGATACCCGAGGATATCATTTGCTTTCTCAAAAAGTTCCTTGGCTAATGCCGAATTTTCGTACAGCTCCTTTCCCATGCCAACGAATTGGGCACCTTGACCCGGAAATACAAATGCTTTCATATTTACTCGTTTTTTAGTGTTTAAATAAAAAGTGCTGCAAAGGTAGAGGTTTTTCTGATATTCACCGCACAAACGGATGTTTTTTGTGCAATACCCTTACTTTAAGGGGGAAGCTAAAATACAATATGTATGCTTGGGTCTTCTGTGGTATCCGGATACTGAAATACTTATAAATGAAACACTTCCTCCTTATTGTACTTCCTACAATTAGACCTCTTGTGTATTCTTGTAAATTACATATTGTATTCCATACGATAACAACTGAAAATGATATTGTATAAAGTAAGATATGTATTCAGTTGAAAAATAATGCTTTATAACATTATAAAAATATCCTTTTCCTTTATTGCAAATTAGAAAAACCTCATTATATTTGCAGCGCTTAAACGAAAATATTATGCAAAACGTGGAACAAAATACGCCGTTGGCAAACAATCATATTTCGGTGGACTGTGTAGTGATTGGTTTTGACGGAGAACAGCTAAAGGTTCTGCTGATTAAGCGTGCAGGAGAGGAAGAAGGAGAAATCTTTCATGATATGAAGCTTCCCGGCAGTTTGATTTACATGGATGAGGATTTGGATGAAGCTGCCAAACGGGTGTTGAATGAATTGACGGGTCTGAAGAACGTCAATCTGATGCAATTCAAGGCATTCGGCTCAAAAAACCGTACGAAAGACCCCAGAGATGTACATTGGCTGGAACGTGCCATGCAGTCCAGGGTGGAGCGTATTGTCACCATAGCCTATCTTTCCCTGGTGAAGATAGACCGCGCATTGAACCGTGATTTGGACAATTATCAAGCCAGTTGGGTAGCCATGCCGGATATAAAGGCTCTGGCATTCGACCACAACCTGATTATCAAGGAAGCCATTACCTATGTCCGCCAGTACGTCGAGTTCAACCCGTCTTCACTGTTCGACTTGTTGCCGCGTAAGTTCACCGCATCCCAGCTTCGCACTTTGTACGAACTGGTGTATGACAAGCAGTACGACGTACGCAATTTCCATAAAAAAATTGCCTTGATGGAGTATGTCGTCCCCCTGGAAGAAAAACAGCAGGGCGTGGCCCACCGGGCGGCACGTTACTACCGTTTCGACAAAAAGATATACAATAAAATCCGACGGTAGCCGGATTGTAAATTCTTCATATCACTTTCATTTTAATATTGATAAAAATGTATTTATTAGGATATGACATCGGCAGCTCGTCCGTAAAAGCGAGCTTGGTAAATGCAGAAAGCGGTAAGTGTGTATCTTCTGCATTCTTCCCCAAGACTGAAGCGGAAATTATCGCAGTGAAGCCCGGCTGGGCAGAGCAAGACCCCGGAAACTGGTGGGAAAACTTGAAACTGGCCACACAAGCGGTATTGGCAGAATCCGGAGTAAACGCAGAAGACATCAAGGCGATCGGTATCTCTTATCAGATGCATGGCTTGGTATGTGTAGATAAAAACCAGCAGGTGTTGCGTCCTGCCATTATCTGGTGCGACTCCAGAGCCGTGCCCTACGGACAAAAGGCTTTCGAAACATTGGGAGAGGAGACTTGCCTTTCACATCTGCTGAATTCTCCGGGCAACTTCACGGCCTCCAAACTGGCTTGGATTAAGGAGAATGAGCCTTCCGTTTACGAAAAGATTCATAAGATAATGCTGCCGGGCGACTATATCGCCATGAGGTTGAGCGGTACCATCTGTACCACGGTGTCCGGTTTGTCCGAAGGGATGTTCTGGGATTTCAAGAACAACCGGGTTGCCGACTTTCTGATGGACTATTATGGTTTCGACTCCTCTCTGATTGCCGACATCAAACCGACTTTCTCCGAGCAGGGACGTGTCAATGCTGCTGCAGCCGCAGAGCTGGGTCTGAAAGAAGGTACGCCTATCACTTACCGTGCCGGCGACCAGCCCAACAATGCCCTTTCCCTGAATGTATTCAATCCGGGTGAAATTGCTTCTACCGCCGGAACGTCCGGCGTGGTATACGGCGTGAACGGTGAGGTGAACTACGACCCCAAGTCACGTGTCAACACCTTTGCACACGTCAACCATGCTGCCGGGCAAACCCGTCTGGGTGTTCTGCTGTGCATCAATGGTACGGGCATTCTCAATTCATGGGTAAAACGCACCGTTGCTCCCGAAGGCATCTCCTACAGCGATATGAATCTGCTGGCGGCGCAAGCTCCCATCGGCAGTGCCGGTATCAGCATCCTGCCCTTTGGAAACGGTGCCGAACGTATGCTGGAGAACAGGGAAACGGGCTGTTCCATTCAAGGAATCAACTTCAACCAGCACGGCAAACAGCATATCATCCGTGCAGCGCAGGAAGGCATCGTTTTTTCCTTTAAATATGGAATCGACATCATGGAACAAATGGGCATTCCCGTGCAGAAAATTCATGCAGGCAAGGCTAATATGTTCCTCAGCCCGCTGTTCCGCGAGACATTGGCCGGTGTGACGGGAGCTGTCATCGAACTGTATGATACCGACGGCTCTGTAGGTGCCGCCAAAGGCGCCGGAATCGGTGTGGGCATATACAAGGACAACAACGAAGCATTTGCCACGCTTGAGAAGCTCGAGGTGATAGAGCCGAAAGTGGCAGACCGCCAGGCTTATGCCGACGCATATGCGCGCTGGAAACACTGGGTAATGTGCTAATGTGCACATTAAAACGTTAGCACGTTAAAACAATAAATTAATAATTAACCCCGTGATGAATGTGTCTGTCATTGGCACATTCTCACATTAAAACATTAAATTCTTATGGCAACAAAAGAGTATTTTCCCGGAATAGGAAAGATTAAATTCGAAGGTAAAGAGAGCAAGAACCCGATGGCATTCCGTTATTACGATGCCGATAAAGTAATCATGGGTAAGAAAATGAGCGAATGGCTGAAGTTCGCCATGGCATGGTGGCACACTCTTTGCGCAGAAGGTGGTGACCAATTCGGTGGCGGAACAAAGAAATTCCCCTGGAACGGTGAGGCTGACAAGGTTCAGGCTGCCAAGAACAAAATGGACGCCGGCTTTGAATTCATGCAGAAAATGGGTATCGAATACTATTGCTTCCACGATGTAGACCTCTGCGAAGAAGCCGAGACCATTGAAGAATACGAAGCCAACTTGAAGGAAATCGTAGCGTATGCCAAGCAGAAACAAGCAGAAACCGGCATCAAACTGTTGTGGGGTACTGCCAACGTATTCGGCCATGCCCGCTACATGAATGGTGCAGCCACCAATCCCGATTTCGATGTTGTGGCACGTGCCGCCATCCAAATCAAAAACGCCATCGACGCTACTATCGAACTGGGAGGCTCAAACTATGTATTCTGGGGCGGTCGCGAAGGCTACATGTCATTGCTGAATACAGACCAGAAGCGTGAGAAAGAGCACCTCGCACAGATGTTGACCATCGCCCGCGACTATGCACGTGCCCGCGGCTTCAAAGGTACCTTCTTGATTGAACCGAAACCGATGGAACCTACAAAACACCAGTATGATGTAGACACCGAAACCGTTATCGGCTTCTTGAAGGCTCACAATCTGGACAAAGATTTCAAGGTGAACATCGAAGTGAACCACGCTACTTTGGCGGGCCACACCTTCGAGCACGAACTCGCAGTAGCCGTAGACAACGGTATGCTCGGCTCCATCGACGCCAACCGTGGTGACTACCAGAACGGCTGGGATACAGACCAGTTCCCCATTGACAACTACGAGCTGACACAAGCAATGATGCAAATCATCCGCAACGGCGGTTTCGGCGATGGCGGTACAAACTTCGACGCCAAGACACGCCGTAACTCTACCGACCTGGAGGACATCTTCATTGCCCACATCGCCGGTATGGACGTAATGGCACGTGCATTGGAAAGCGCAGCCAAACTGCTTGAAGAGTCTCCTTACAAGAAGATGCTGGCCGACCGCTATGCTTCCTTCGACAGTGGTAAAGGCAAGGAATTTGAAGATGGCAAACTGACGCTGGAGGATTTGGTAGCTTACGCAAAAGCCAACGGTGAGCCGAAACAGACCAGCGGCAAGCAGGAATTGTATGAGGCAATCGTGAATATGTACTGCTAATAATGATCAATGTTTAGTGATTAGTGGTTAATAAGTTGCGCATGAGGTGTTTCAATATTAATCATTAATCGCTAATCATTAATCGCTAATCATTAACCATTAATCATTAATATCATGAATTATACAGAAAAAGGCAGTAAACTCTACCTCTTCTCTATTGTGCTGGTAGCCGTCATCGGGGGCTTGCTTTTCGGCTACGATACAGCAGTCATATCCGGTGCCGATAAAGGGCTTCAGGCATTTTTTATGGGTGCCTCCGATTTTGTCTACACAGATACGATTCACGGCATTACCTCTTCCAGTGCACTTATCGGATGTATCATCGGTAGTGCTCTTTCGGGATTCTTCGCATCCAATCTGGGACGTAAGAATTCTCTTTTCATAGCCGGCGTCTTGTTCTTTCTGTCGGCATTGGGCTCCTACTACCCGGAATTCCTTTTCTTCGACTATGGTGTTCCTTCCTATTCCTTGCTCGTGGCATTCAATTTCTACCGTGTATTGGGAGGAATCGGCGTAGGTTTGGCATCGGCCATCTGCCCGATGTATATTGCGGAAATTGCGCCGAGCAACATTCGCGGGACTCTGGTATCATGGAATCAGTTTGCCATTATCTTCGGCCAGTTGGTGGTTTACTTCGTGAACTTCCTCATTCTGGGCGAGAATTCAAATCCGGTGATAAAGGCCATTGAAGGAGTCAACCAGATTCTGAATCCCGAAGCGGCAGCATGGACCACAGAGACAGGATGGCGTTTGATGTTTGTCAGTGAGGCTGTTCCTGCAGGAGTCTTTGCGTTGCTCGTACTGTTTGTTCCCGAAACGCCACGCTATCTTGCCATGAGTGGCAAGGATGATAAGGCACTCCAGGTGTTAAGCCGTATCAACGGTTTGGCTCAGGCAAAGGTTATTCTGTCTCAAATCAAAGCCACGGCAGAGGAAAAGACGGAAAAGCTTTTCACTTATGGCTGGATGGTTATCTTTATCGGTATCATGCTGAGTGTATTCCAGCAAGCGGTAGGTATCAACGCCGTACTCTATTTCGCACCGCGTATCTTCGAAACGATGGGAATGGGCAACCCGATGGTTCAAACCGTCATCATGGGTATCATCAATATTCTGTTCACGTTGCTGGCTGTCTTTACAGTCGAGAAATGGGGACGTAAACCGCTGCTCATCTCGGGGTCTATCGGCATGGCGATAGGTGCTTTCGGAGTAGCTCTTTGCAACGTTGTGGCAGGGCTTCCTCCCATGTTGGCTGTTGTCAGCATCATGGTCTACAGTGCTTCGTTCATGTTCAGCTGGGGCCCCATCTGCTGGGTACTGATTGCTGAAATCTTCCCGAATACCATCCGTGGCGCTGCAGTAGCCATTGCCGTAGCCTTCCAATGGATATTCAATTTCATTGTATCTTCCACCTTCGTACCTATGTACAATATGAGTTTGGGAGATATGGGAGACAAGTTCGGGCACATGTTTGCTTATGGCTTATACGGAATCATCTGTGTGGTGGCTGCTCTGTTTGTCTGGAAGCTTGTTCCCGAAACGAAAGGCAAGACACTGGAAGACATGACCAAGCTGTGGAAGAATAGAAGAAACAATAGATAAGACCGTCATTGAAACTGTCCATATAAGACGGGAAAGAGGAGGCCTGATGAATGCCTCCTCTTTTTGTTATCAATTCCGTATCTTTTCCCTTATCCGTTCAAGATGGGAAAGAAAAATCTTCGGAGGGGAAGATAACATGTAAGGATAAACCGTACCTTTGCACTGTTTTTAATCAGGAATAGCAAGAAAGTTATGGATTCAATGAAAATCAATAAGGTGCAGATACGCAATCTGCAGATTGAAGATTATGACCAGTTGGCACAATCGTTTACGCGCGTTTATTCAGACGGAAGCGATGTGTTCTGGACGCACAAACAAATAGAAAAACTGATACGCATCTTCCCCGAGGGGCAGATTGTGACGGTGGTTGACGAGAAAATCGTGGGCTGTGCGCTTTCCATCATAGTGAACTACGATGATGTGAAGAACGACCACACTTACGCCCAGGTTACGGGCAAGGAGACTTTCAACACCCACAATCCGAAAGGCAACATACTTTATGGCATCGAAGTCTTTATCCATCCCCAATACCGTGGCCTGCGTCTGGCACGCCGTATGTATGAATACCGCAAGGAACTTTGCGAGACATTGAACCTGAAGGCAATCATGTTTGGCGGACGTATCCCCAACTACTACAAATATGCCGATCAAATCCGCCCCAAGGAGTACATAGATAAGGTGAAGCAAAAAGGAAATCTTCGACCCGGTGCTGACCTTTCAGCTCTCTAACGACTTCCACGTGCGCAAGGTGATGCGCAACTACCTTCCCAATGATGAGGAGTCCAAGCACTACGCCTGCCTGCTGCAATGGGACAATATCTACTATCAGGCTCCCACACAAGACTATGTAAACCCCAAAACCACTGTCCGCGTAGGCTTGGTACAATGGCAGATGCGTACCTACAAGACACTGGATGACCTTTTGAGCAAGTGGAATTTTTTGTGGATGCCGTGAGCGACTACAAGAGTGACTTTGTCCTTTTTCCCGAATACTTCAATGCACCGTTGATGGCAAAATTCAACAACGAGGGCGAGTCGCAGGCTATCCGCGGGCTGGCGGCCTATACCGAGGAAATCAAGGAGCGTTTCGTCAAGCTCGCCATCAGCTATAACATCAACATTATTACGGGCAGTATGCCGCTTATCAAGGAAGACGGGCTGCTATACAACGTAGGATTCCTCTGCCGACGTGACGGAAGTTATGAAATGTACGAAAAGATACATGTCACTCCCGACGAGATAAAGTCCTGGGGACTGAGCGGAGGCAAGTCCATCCAAACTTTCGATACGGACTGTGCTAAGATAGGCGTGCTGATATGCTACGATGTAGAGTTCCCCGAACTGAGCCGCATCATGGCGGACCAAGGCATGCAGATACTCTTTGTTCCTTTCCTTACCGATACGCAGAATGCTTACAGCCGCGTAAAGGTGTGCGCCCATGCTCGTGCCATCGAAAACGAGTGCTTTGTAGTGATAGCCGGCAGTGTAGGCAATCTTCCCCGCGTGCACAACATGGACATCCAGTATGCCCAGTCCGGCGTGTTCACTCCCTGCGACTTCGCTTTCCCCACAGACGGCAAGCGTGCGGAAGCCACTCCGAATACCGAAATGATTCTTGTGTCGGATGTGGATCTGGACTTGCTGAATGAACTGCATACCTACGGCAGTGTACGCAACCTGAAAGACCGGAGAGGCGATTTGTACGAGGTGAAGATGAAAAGATGACTTTCCCGAATGCCACACTCGGTTGCCTCCAATGCCACACCTTATTCTCCGAAATGCCACACTTCATCGTCCGGAATGCCATAGGTTTCGGACAACGGAGTGTGGCATTTCAGCTGCTGAAGTGTGGCATCCGGGACGATGAAGTATGGCATTTCGGATGGTAATTCCATAGTTTATCCGTATCTTTACAAAACTTTTATTCTAAAAAACAGAAACAATGGCCAAGAAAGCTCTCTCTGCTCCCGAAATACCTCTCTGCATCAATGTGTTGCGATTACTTAACTACCGTCTGGCTCCCGACGAGCTGATTCTGTTCGACTGGCTTACAGTAAAACAGATTTCTTTTAAATACAAGCCTTTCCATTACTCCCAGGCGCGTGTAGAGGAAGAAACCCGTATCCGCCGTACCCGGCAGGAAGTCATCATTAAGCAATTCTCGGCCTTGGGCTTCTTGAAAACCGACATAAAGGTCAATTCCGTCACCCGTGGACGTGTCCGCTATTACTCCGTGGACTTCAGTGTACTTGCCGACGTGGATGTCCTGGTAGAAATCATCATGCCCCAAACCACGCTCTTCCGTGACTTCATCCTCTACTTTGCCTACCACGCCACTATGCAGAAGAAGAGCAAGGAAGAACAACTGAAGCCTGCCTCCGCCATAAATCACGAGGCTGCCGCCCGAATCTATCAACTGCTGAGCCAAGTCTATGACGAGCGCCGCCAATACTATAATGATGGGGGACTGACCGGAGATGTGAAGCCTGAACGCTCGAAATCTGCCATGCAATTGCAGCATAACAAACCCATAGAACGTAAACTGGCAAAGTTGGCAGACTACTACAACGATAACAGCATCAAAAACGCCTTTCTTGCCTATGTGGACGAAATCCTGACCCAAAAGAAAGAACCCGAAAACCTGATGTATTACTTTCTCTCTTTCGATGAGACATCGGATTGTTTCGGAGTGGTGAATCATTACCTTAATTATTTCACCTTGCATTATAGTTACAGCAGCAACAGTTGAAGTCTATCCGCTGATGATGCTGTTATTATTTCTTTTAATATAATACTTTATTATTCTTTCCCATGCTGTTCTCTGCACGCTTATTGCTGATTGCGGCAATAGCATTCGCAGAATTCTACATACCATTTGTTGAACTCAGCAAAATAGCCCTCTCATTTGTTGTTTTCAACGTAGTTTTCAGGTCGCTTGTTTGAGCTAAATTTACGTTTTTTGCCGTTTTTGCTTAGGGAACCCGTGGATTTTGGCTTATTTTGAGAAACGTGATTCGCTCAAACTAAAACGGCAAATCATAAATGGAGACTTCTTTTTCGTGTACTGACATTCTCTCTGCATTATTCAAAAGAGAAATATCTTTAATCTTTTTATGATATAGAGAAAATTTTGCAATTTGTTCTATTTCTTTTTTACGGTTTTTACTAAGGATTAGATATTCTTCTTCTCTATCAATTCCTAAAAAACGGCGTCCCAAAAGATTGGCTGCAATTCCTGTAGTGCTGCTGCCTGTAAATGGGTCGAGAATCCACGCACCACCACGAGTTGATGCCAAAATAATACGCGACAATACAGATAAGGGTTTCTGAGTAGGATGTTTGCCACATGATTTTTCCCAACGAGCTATGGCCGGTAATTGCCATACGTCCGTCATCTGCTTGTTGCTGTTGATTTGCTTCATGATACTATAATTATAGTAGTGTGTTATTTTAGCAGACTTGCGTGCCCAAATAATGAACTCTGTTGAGTGTGTAAAATAACGACATGAAATATTAGGTGGCGGATTGGTCTTTGCCCATGTCACTACATTCAAAATCTTAAATCCTAATTCAGTCAGGATATTGGCTATTGAAAAAATATTATGATATGTACCGCTAATCCATATTGTTCCATTTTCCTTCAGTTTATTTTGGCATTCGCTTATCCATGCTCGATTGAACGAATCTATGTATTCAGGAGTACCTCCTTTATCCCATTCCCCTTTATCCACGCATACCATCTTCCCACTTTGCACACTTATCCCTCCATTACTGAGAAAGTAAGGAGGATCGGCAAATATCATATCGAACTTGAAACTGAATTGCTTTAATAATTCGATGCAGTCACCATGCAGGAGGGTAAAGGCACGGTCGGAGGATTTGAAATAAGGAATCATAATTTAGCAATAATCTCTTGATATTCCTTCCAGGACATTAACCGACCTTCTCCAGTGGGATAATTGACATCTTCCTGCCCCCATATCCATTTATATACTTTTATTAAAGCCTCAGGAGTTTCACCGGAAGCGAAATTTAAAGCTCTTATTTCATTTATAAAATCGGAAGGTTCTTCTCCATTATATGTTTTTTCCATTAAAGTCAGAAATACTTTTGCTTTATCTTTGTTTTCCTGAACTTTATTTATTACATCTTCTAAGATTTGTTTGTGAGATATTTGCCATAGTGTATTATCATTGGGATTATAGATGAATACTAAAAAATCTTCTTTTTTAGGTCTTCCATATACAGATTTACCACCAGGCTTCGTGATAACGATTTTCCTACCATCAGAGAGTTCTTCGACTTCATAACCTCGATATGGTAAATCTATAAGTTTTTGTGAGAAAGTAGCTTTATCCGCATTGTTTATACGAATAGGCTCTAGTTCTATATTATGTTGATAGATGTTTTTCATCGTTCTATTTATTTCATGATTTTACTTATAATGCCGTTCTCCATATCATTAATATTTGTATATATGTTCAAGTACATCAAAAGTTTCTTCCAAATTTCGACGCGCACTATTCCATCCTTTTCCATCCGTAAACCAGACAAATGTAAAATCTGTTAGGTCTTTGGTTTCCAAGGTTATCGTTTTGTAACTTCTTGCTGTTTCGTTAAGCTTAGAGCCACTACTTCCATAAAAATTGGTTTCTATACCATATACCATGGTAGGTGTTTTTACGACAAAATCAAATCGTTTCTCTGCCTTACCTTGGTTAGATATTGAAGATAAATCAATACCCCATTTCTTTTCGATAGCATGAATATACATTTCTTTGAAGTAGGTGATACCTTTTACAAACCCAGCCTTCTGTATATATGATTCGACGAGGTTCTCCATCAGGTGTCCACCTCTATTTTTTCTTCCATTAGAATCAAGCCCAGTTTCTATTCCTGTAACATAATCTACAAGACTTCCGATAATGCGATTCTCAATCAAGTTGAAAATACCAGTTTTGCGCATAAATATTTTATATTGCTCTACACTATAGTTCATTTTTTTGAAATTATAACAGAAGCTGCCTTCTTCATCTATAGCTTCTATATCCATTTCACGCTTTGCTATCAGAATAGGAATACACTTTAGAATACTAGGGTATTTACATAATAAATTATCAAAATCGTTTTCTATATTTTTGCTGCCAATAAGAGAATTCATAATATTCAATTCCACTTTAATAGCATCAACATTAGAGAAAACTTTGTCAAAGTATGTATAATATTGGTAGTTCGCAATACTTGTACGAAACAGTGCAAGCCATTGTTTAAAATCTCTTTCCATACAAATTTATCTATAATTCATGCTAATATTAGAAATCATAAGTTCGGACAGTTTCCCTCTTTTTTCAGGATTGGCATTAACCATTCGCGTAGCCATTACTCGCTGAATATGGTATTCGTTATAAATCTCATCAAAGAAATTATCATTTTCGTCTTTGCCTTTCACATCCGAATTACTTAAGATGAAATTAGTTTTATATTGAACTATCTTGTGACAAAAATCGCGTAGCCGTATTTGTTCATTATCGTCAAACTCATCTTTGGCATACGAGTTGAAAGAAGAAGTTTTGCTTAAAGGTTTATATGGAGGATCAAAGTAGAATAAAGCATCAGGAGAAGCGTAAGCTATTGTTTTCTCGAAATCCCCACACAAAATATCTACCTTTTGCAAAATCTTAGAATCTGCAAGAATTGTATCTTCATCACAAATTCTAGGATTGGCATATTTTCCATGGGGAACATTGAATTTTCCTTTAGAATTTACTCTATACAACCCATTGAAGCATGTCCTATTTAAAAAAATGAATAAAGCGGCGGTCTCTATTTCAGACAAGGATGAAGCGTTATATATGTCGCGCTTATTTAAATAATACTCTTTTCTGTCTTCTTCTCCCAAGGGGATATACTTTTCTTGAAGTTCTTTTAATTGTTCAATCAATTTATATGGTTGTTCCTTAATAACTTTATATGTAGTTATCAAATGGGGATTTATATCATTAATCACAGCTTTTTGAATATTGGGAAATTGCTGTAATATCCAAAATAAAACAGCCCCACCTCCAACGAAAGGTTCTACATAAATAACGTTTTTTTTCTGTGAGAAGTCAGATGGTAAGGTACGCTCTATATCTCCTAAAAGCTGCGTCTTTCCACCTACCCATTTTACAAAAGGTTTTGCAGTTCTATATATTCTATGTTGCATATTTGGTCTAAATATCATTCTTCTAATGGCAAAGATAGTGAATCTCTTCAAGTTGTGCGAATATATTAGGAGTCTTTCTTTTTATTTTTTGAATTCTATGTCTAAAAGGATATTAATCACTCTTATTATCCCTCTTTTCATCCTTAAATAAAACATTTTACTGCACTTATCCAGCTTTTTCTACCTAAAAAGTCTCTTGTATTTAAGTTTTTTGTAAATTTGCACCCTTAAAATGGAGAAGGTAGCTTTTGACGTACCAAATGCCTATCAAGAGTATCTTCAATCGTAAATTGTAAATTGTCAAATAGTAAATATCAAGATGGGTAAGAAGTTTGCCGAATATTCGAAGCTCGACCTTTCCGAAGTGAACGGAAAAGTGTTGAAGAAATGGGACGAAAACCAGGTTTTCGCCAAGAGTATGACAGAACGTGAAGGTTGTCCTTCTTTCGTATTTTTCGAAGGACCTCCCTCGGCCAATGGTATGCCGGGCATTCACCACGTAATGGCTCGCTCCATTAAGGACATTTTCTGCCGTTACAAAACGATGAAGGGGTTCCAAGTAAAGCGTAAGGCCGGATGGGATACTCATGGACTGCCCGTGGAACTGGGTGTGGAAAAAGCACTCGGCATTACGAAAGAGGATATTGGCAAGACTATTTCCGTAGCAGAATACAATGCTGCCTGCCGCAAGGACGTCATGAAGTTCACCAAGGAATGGGAAGACTTGACGCACAAGATGGGCTACTGGGTGGACATGACGGACCCGTATATCACCTACGACAACCGCTACATCGAAACCTTGTGGTGGCTGCTGAAACAGCTCTATAAGAAAGGACTCCTTTATAAAGGGTATACCATACAACCTTATTCTCCTGCTGCCGGAACCGGACTCAGCTCGCACGAGTTGAACCAGCCCGGATGTTACCGTGACGTAAAAGACACGACCATGGTGGCACAGTTCAAGATGAAGCATCCGAAACCGGAAATGGCAGAGTGGGGAACTCCTTACTTCCTGGCATGGACCACTACTCCGTGGACGTTGCCCAGCAACACTGCGCTCTGCGTCGGTCCCAAGATAGACTACGTGGCCGTACAGACTTACAACGGATATAGCGGTGAGAAGATGACTGTTGTCTTGGCAAAAGCACTGCTCTACACTCACTTCAACAAAAAAGCGGAAGGCATTGCATTAGAGGATTATAAGCCGGGTGATAAGCTGATACCTTTCAAGATAGTAGGTGAGTACAAAGGCCCCGATTTGGTAGGTATGGAGTACGAACAGCTCATCCCTTGGGTGAAACCGATAGACGTTGCCGAAGACGGTAGCTGGACTCCCAGCGACAAAGGTTTCCGTGTAATTTCTGGTGACTATGTGACGACTGAAGACGGTACGGGTATCGTACACATTGCCCCGACCTTTGGTGCGGACGATGCTTTTGTGGCACGCGCTGCAGGTATACCGTCCTTGTTCATGATAAACAAGAAGGGTGAGACCCGCCCGATGGTAGACCTCACCGGTAAGTTCTTCTTGATTGACGAACTGGACGAGGATTTCGTAAAGGCATGTGTCAACGTAGACCTCTATAAGGACTATCAGGGCAAGTGGGTGAAGAATGCCTACGACCCCCAATTCACTGTAGACGGCAAGTACGACGAACAAGTCGCACAAGCTGCCGAATCGCTGGATATTGAAATCTGCATGATGATGAAAGCCGCCCGCCAGGCATTCAAGATAGAAAAGCATGTACACAACTATCCGCACTGCTGGCGTACGGACAAACCCGTATTGTACTATCCGCTGGATAGCTGGTTCATCCGCAGCACCGCTTGCAAGGAACGTATGATAGAGTTGAACAAGACCATCAACTGGAAACCGGAAAGCACCGGTACGGGACGTTTCGGCAAGTGGCTGGAGAACCTGAACGACTGGAACCTCAGCCGTTCGCGCTACTGGGGTACTCCGTTGCCTATCTGGCGCACGGAGGACAATAGCGAGGAAAAATGTATCGAGTCTGTAGAAGAGCTCTACAACGAAATAGAGAAATCCGTGGCTGCCGGCCTGATGCAGTCCAACCCTTACAAGGAGAAGGGCTTCCAGCCGGGTGTATATACCAAAGAGAATTACGACAAGATAGACTTGCACCGTCCTTACGTGGACGATGTCATCCTTGTTTCTAAAGACGGCAAGCCGATGAAACGCGAAACGGACTTGATTGACGTTTGGTTCGATTCCGGTGCCATGCCTTATGCACAGATACACTATCCGTTCGAGAATAAGGAACTGCTGGATAGCCACCAGGTATATCCTGCCGATTTCATCGCCGAAGGGGTGGACCAGACACGCGGTTGGTTCTTCACGTTGCACGCCATCGCTACAATGGTGTTCGACAGTATTTCTTATAAGGCTGTCATTTCCAACGGTCTGGTACTCGACAAGAACGGCAACAAGATGTCCAAGCGTTTGGGCAATGCCGTAGACCCGTTCTCTACCATCGAGAAATACGGTTCCGACCCGTTGCGCTGGTACATGATCACCAACTCTTCTCCGTGGGACAATCTTAAGTTCGACGTGGATGGAGTGGAAGAGGTGCGCCGCAAGTTCTTCGGAACACTCTATAACACCTATTCATTCTTCGCCCTCTATGCCAATGTAGACGAATTTGACTACAAAGAAGCCGATGTGCCCATGGCAGAACGCCCTGAGATAGACCGTTGGATTCTCTCTGTACTGAATACGTTGGTGAAGAACGTGGATACCTGCTACAATGAATACGAGCCCACGAAAGCAGGACGTCTCATTTCCGAATTCGTGAACGACAACCTCTCCAACTGGTATGTCCGCCTGAACCGCAAACGTTTCTGGGGCGGTGGTATGACGCAGGACAAGCTCTCTGCATTCCAGACACTCTATACATGCCTCGAAACCGTGGCTAAGCTGATGGCACCCATCGCTCCGTTCTATGCTGATATGCTCTATTCCGACCTGATTGCAGCTACGGGACGCGACAATGTGGTTTCCGTACACCTTGCCAAGTTCCCCGAATATAAGGAGGAAATGATAGACAAGGAATTGGAAGTCCGCATGCAGATGGCACAAGACGTCACTTCCATGGTATTGGCATTGCGCCGCAAGGTGAACATCAAAGTCCGCCAACCGCTTCAGTGCATCATGATACCGGTAGTGGATGAAGAACAGCGTGCACACATCGAGGCTGTGAAAGCACTTATCATGAACGAGGTGAATGTAAAAGAAATCCAGTTTGTGGACGGTGCTGCCGGTGTACTGGTAAAGAAAGTGAAATGCGACTTCAAGAAGCTGGGACCGAAATTCGGTAAGCAGATGAAAGCCGTGGCTGCTGCTGTGGCGGAAATGTCCCAGGAAGCCATTGCCGAGCTGGAGAAGAAAGGCTCTTATACGTTCAATCTGGACGGTGCAGAAGCCGTGATTGAAACGGCAGATGTGGAAATCTTCAGTGAGGATATTCCGGGATGGCTGGTTGCCAACGAGGGCAAACTGACCGTGGCTCTGGAAGTTACCGTTACCGAAGAGTTGCGCCGTGAGGGTATTGCACGCGAGCTGGTAAACCGCATTCAGAATATCCGCAAGTCGAGCGGTTTTGAGATAACAGATAAAATAAAGATTACATTATCAAAAAATCCTCAAACAGATGATGCGGTAAATGAATATAATGACTATATTCGCAACCAAGTTTTAGGAACTTCACTGACGCTGGCAGACAACGTAGAAAATGGTACAGAACTGAACTTCGACGATTTCTCGCTGTACGTGAGCGTAGTGAAAGAATAATTAAATACTAACCCTGATTAACACGTAAAAGTTATGGCAGAAAAGACAAGATACTCAGATGCTGAATTGGAAGAATTCCGCGCTATCATTATGGAGAAGTTAGAGTTGGCACAACGTGACTATGAACTGTTAAAGGCCAGCCTGACGGGTGCAGACGGTAATGACACCGACGATACATCTCCTACGTACAAAGTACTGGAAGAAGGTGCCAACACCTTATCCAAGGAAGAAACCACACGTCTGGCCCAACGCCAGTTGAAGTTCATCCAAGGATTGCAGGCTGCTTTGGTGCGCATTGAGAACAAAACATATGGCATTTGCCGCGAAACCGGCAAACTGATACCGGCAGAGCGCCTTCGTGCAGTGCCCCATGCCACTTTGAGCATCGAAGCTAAAAACAACGGCAAGAAATAAAAATGGGTAAATTCTTTACGAAGGGCCGGATAGCCTGCCTTATCATATTTTCGGTATTGGTTATAGACCAAATTATCAAGATTTGGATAAAGACCCACATGTACTGGCATGAGAGTATCCGGATTACGGATTGGTTCTATATATACTTTACCGAGAATAGTGGTATGGCTTTCGGTATGGAAATATTCGCCAAACTGTTCCTGACCTTGTTCCGCATTGCTGCAGTCACGGTCATTGGCTGGTTTCTGTACAAGTTCGTGAAGCAAGGCATGAAGACCGGATTTATCATCTGTGTGTCTTTGGTCTTGACGGGAGCCTTGGGAAACATTGTCGACAGTGTGTTCTATGGCGTGCTGTTCAACGAAAGCACCCATTCGCAGATAGCCTCCTTCATGCCTGAAGGAGGGGGATATGCCCCGTGGTTCCATGGCAAGGTGGTGGATATGTTCTATTTCCCCATCATTGATACAAACTGGCCCGCATGGATGCCGTTTGTCGGTGGAGAACATTTCATTTTCTTCAGCCCGATATTCAATTTTGCGGATGCAGCAATCAGTTGCGGTATCATTGCTTTGCTGTTGTTCTACGGCAAGGACTTCAATGATGCCTATCATGCTGCCATAAAGAAATCATGAAAGGAATAAATCGAATTCAATGGTGTAGCGTAGTCCTTCTGGTGTTCAGTCTGACGGCTTGTAAGGTGAAAAGACCTGAAACCGTCCTTCCGGATGCCAAGATGGAAAACGTGCTTTATGATTATCACATAGCCAAAGCTATGGGTGAAGAAGTGCCGTATAACGAAAGTTATAAGCGGGTGCTATACATTGAATCGGTTTTCAAGAAATATGGCATTACTCAGGCCGATTTTGACTCTTCTATGGTCTGGTTTGCCCGTAACCCGGAAGTACTTACCAAAATCTACGAGAAAGTGAATGTACGGTTGAAAGCCGAGAGAGACGGTATCAACCACTTGATTGCCCTGCGTGACAACAAGCCGAAAGAATCACTTCCCGGAGACAGTATCGACGTGTGGATATGGCAGCATATCTATCAGTTGACGGGTATGCCCCTGGACAACAAGATAACGTTTACGTTGCCATCAGACACCAATTTCCACGACCGTGACACGCTGCGCTGGAGCGTGCGCTTCCGTTTCCACAACGGTGCACCGGACAGCATACATGCTCCGTTGATGGCGATGCAGATTCTTTACGAAAAGAATGACAGTGTCATCAGTGCCATTCGGAAAGTACAAGACACAGGTGTGGAAACGCTCACCTTGTTTGCCGATACTTTAGGAGAAATCAAGGAAATACGCGGGTTCATCTATTATCCGCAGCAGGAGACTCCACAGCCTTTGCTGGCAGACCGTATCTCACTGATGCGCTATCACGCCACGGACAGCTTGGTCATTGCCCCAAAGGACAGCCTTCAGCAGGCGACAGACTCCCTTCGCAAAGACAGTATCGGAAAACCTGAGAAATTGAAACCTCTGGAAATTCAGGAGCAGGAAAATACCACGACTCCCAGAACCATACGTCCCCGTCCGAAAGCATGAAACGCTACGCTTCCCATTTTCTGTTTCTTCCCGGGCATGGCTATCTGAAACAATATGTGGTGGAGATAGGTGAAGGACAATGTGTATCACGTATCTTCCCATTGACAGAAGAGGTGGAGAATACGGAATGGCTACCGGGAGTCATAGCTTTGCTTACGGAGGTGGAAACAGACTATCCTCATTTTGATACGTGCTGCAATATACTGACGGCAATCCCTCCGGTTATCGAGGAAGAATTGCCTTATTTGATTCCCTGGTTGTTTTTTCCTTTTGATTTTACTACAATGCAGCCTGGCGCCGGAACTCAGCGCAAACTACTGCTGTGGCAATAGCCACGTTCAATGACTCCGAGGTCTCACGGCTGGCGGGATAATTCGGTATGTATAGTTTGCGGTTGATGAGTGCCTCCACTTCTTTTCCGATGCCATTTCCTTCATTACCCATCACAATCAGCCCATTTTTCGAAAGCGGTTGTCCGTACATATTCTCTCCGTCCAGGAAAGTGCCGTAAACGGGAATATCCTTCAGTGAGCGGATGAACTCGGGTAGGGGAGTATAATGCAGTCTGACGCGTGCGATACCTCCCATCGTGGCCTGCACAGTTTTGGGATTATAGATATCCACCGTGTTGGGCGAACAGAAAATATGCTCTATCCCAAACCAATCAGCAAGGCGGACAATCGTTCCCAGGTTACCGGGGTCTTGCACATCATCCAAAGCCAGACAGAGGGAGTGACTGATGACGGAAATATCCGTCTCCTCATCCGGCTGCCGGAACACAGCCAGCACTTGTTGGGGAGTTTTCAGCAGGCTGGCACGCGAAAGTTCCTCCTCCGATACTTCCGTGGCATCCGTTACGGTGGAGAGAGGGCGGTTCCGGGAAAGCCATTCTGAAGTTGCCAGCAAGAACTGACAAGGAAAATGTCCCAACAAATCCCCTACGAGTTTAGGTCCTTCTGCCAGAAATACCTTGTCGGCCTTCCGGTTCTTTTTCTGCTCCAACGAGTGGATATATTTAATGCGGTTTTTACTTAATGCCATAGGACACACATGTTATCATTTGACAAAAATACGTGATTATTTCAATATAATCAAAAACTCTGCACTCTTCCGGCGTTTTTTATTTCGGGAACAAAAAAATACAAGTATATTTGTAGCTGTTTATGCGCAATTAATGATTCGGTATGGATAAAGGTTTCCGCTACGCGATACTTACTACTATCGTACTTTTGTTGGCTTCCTGTTCTTCTACCAAATATGTGCCGGACGGCTCGTATTTGCTGGATGAAGTGCGCATACATACTGATAATAAGGAAGTAAAACCATCCAATCTCTCCATGTACATCCGCCAGAATCCCAATGCGAAGTGGTTCAGCCTGATAAAGACCCAGTTGTATGTCTACAACTGGTCCGGACGGGACTCTACACGCTGGATAAACCGTACATTGAGGAAATTAGGTGATGCCCCGGTCATATACAGTGAGGAGGAAACCAACCGGACCAGGGAAGAAATCACTAAGGCTGTGCAGAATATGGGCTATATGGGCGCCCTGGTGGAACCGGTACGCCAAGTCAAGAAGAAAAAGATGAAGTTGGTCTATAAGGTGACGACCGGCAAGCCCTATAAAGTGCGTACCTTGAAATATGATATCCAGGACAGTAAAATAAAGGAATACATGCGGCAGGATTCCGCAGTAACCTTATTATCCGAAGGCATGTATTTTGATGTCAATGTACTGGATGCAGAACGCCAGCGCATCACAAACAAACTGCTTCAGAATGGATATTACAAGTTCAATAAAGAGTACATATCCTATACTGCGGATACTGTCCGTAATTCTTATCTGGTAGATTTGACACTGCATTTGGCTCCATACAGACAGCATAACGAGGATACGCCGCAGAATCACCGGCAATACACTATCAATAAAGTGAGTTTCATTACCGATTATAATGTGTTGCAGGCATCCACCCAGAACAGCATCGAGGTGAATGATTCATTGCATTACAAAGGCTTTCCCATCTACTACAAAGACAAGCTTTATCTGCGCCCCAAAGTGCTGACCAACAATCTGCGCATCACTCCGGGAACTCTCTATAACGAGCAGAACGTGCAGCGTACCTACTCCAACTACGGACGCCTGCAAGCCCTGAAATATACCAATATCCGTTTTTTTGAAGTGCAACAGAGTGACAGTGCAAAGCTCAACGCCTATGTGATGCTGACCAGAGGCAAGCATCAGTCCGTATCTTTTGAGGTGGAAGGCACAAACTCTGCCGGCGATTTGGGAGCTGCCGCTTCGGTGGCTTTTCAGCACCGCAACATGTTCAAAGGTTCCGAAACATTCATGTTCAAGCTACGTGGGGCATACGAGGCTGTGTCCGGTTTGCAGAGCTCCTTGAATCAAGACTACATAGAATTAGGTGCGGAAGCAACCATCAACTTCCCACGGTTTATGTTTCCCTTTGTATCCAGCGATTTCAAGCGGAGGATAAGGGCTACTACAGAATTCGGATTGCAATATAACTACCAGATGAGACCCGAATTCACGCGCATTGTAGCATCTGCCGGATGGAGCTACAAATGGGGGGTACAACAACAGCGTTCGCAGCATCGCATTGATTTGCTGGACATCAACTATCTGTATATGCCCAGCATAGACCAGACATTCAAAGAGGATTATCTGGAGAAAGACGAGAACTACATCCTCAAATACAATTATGAAGACCGCTTTATTGTCCGCACCGGCTATAGCTATATCTACAACAGTGCCGGAAGAGCATTGATGAATAACTCCGGTATCGGAAATTCCTATACCATCCGCCTCAATTTTGAATCGGCGGGTAACTTGTTGTATGCTGTGGCAAAGCTCGGAGGAATGAAGAAGAATGCATCGGGGGAATACACTTTGTTGAACATTCCTTTTGCCCAATACCTGAAAGGCGATTTTGACTTTGCCAAGAATCTGGTCATTGACAACCGCAATTCATTGGCATTTCATTTTGGTGCCGGTATTGCCATTCCATACGGCAATGCAACAATGCTTCCATTTGAGAAGCGCTACTTCTCCGGCGGCGCCAACAGTGTGCGCGGATGGTCTGTACGTGATTTGGGGCCCGGTTCTTTCCCCGGCGATAATAACTTCATGAACCAGTCGGGAGACATCAAGCTGGATGCCAGCATTGAATACCGCACACGGTTGTTCTGGAAATTCAGAGGAGCCCTCTTTGTAGATGCCGGGAATATCTGGACAATACGGGATTATAAAGACCAGCCGGGAGGTCAGTTTAAATTTGACAAGTTCTATAAGCAGATTGCCGTGGCATATGGTTTGGGATTGCGTCTTGACCTGGATTTCTTTGTATTGCGTTTCGACGGAGGTATGAAGGCCATCAATCCGGCTTATGAAAAGAAAAAAGACCGTTATCCCATTATTCATCCTAAATTCAGCCGCGATTTTGCTTTCCACTTTGCTGTGGGATATCCGTTCTAATGAAAGTTGAAAATGGAAAGTGAGAAATGCTTATTGGGCATCTATGTACCAGCCACTTTCCATTTTCAATTTTCCATTAATTAAAAGCGTAGTACGTGCCAATCATCGTCGCCTGACGTGCTGCTGCCACACCTTGGGCATCCAGCGTCACTGTCATTTCCTCACCGTTCGGAAGGGTCATTTGTGCAGTGCCGTCATTGTTCATTTGCAGCAATTCTGTGCTGACACCATCGGCAACAACATTCCAAGTATTCAACTCTTTGTTGTAAATGAGTTCCATAGAAGCAGTCTCACCTTCTTTGGTGATAGAATAGCCGTTTTCAAGTGTCTCTACCAGGTAGTCACCGTTTTCGCCTTTCACTTTCTTTACATCACCAATGCTGGCCATAGGGTTTGAACCACTCCAGAATTCGATGGAGTTGATGACCAATGCATCGGCCAGATAGCAAACGCCATATACCGGGATAATATTGAATGCCAGATAAACCAGTTCGTTTACAAACTTGGTACCAATACCTTGATTCCAGCTGACCAGTTTACTATGCAGTCCAAAAGAACCGATACAAGAACTGAAAAGAAACGAGCCGCAAATCATTACGGTCGCAGCCATCTTCAAATTGAACTTTTTCATAATCACTCTTTTTTATTTTACTGTGTTTAATTAGCTTTATAGCTCATCGAGTTATTTTAAGCATCCGCAAATATAGGATTTTTTACGAAAATACATCCTATTTGAGCTTAAAATCTGTTTTCAGTAAAACGGAAGTGTCTATTTACGAGCCTTTTGGAAAAGAGCTTTTCTTATCCAGCGGTCAACGGCAAACTTGCCCGGACCTATGATATACATCAATATGAACACTACCAGATATACAAAAGCCAACTCTTTCGTGGCAAACGGGTCATTACCATGAATTACAAAAAAGGCAACAGCCATTGTAAACACCATTGGTATCATAGCCAAACGATAGAGAAAGCCTATAATGAATGCCATGGAACATGCCAATTCACCAAAGATAGCCAGTCCTAAAGACAGCGGACTGCCTACACCCAGCGGGTCAGGGAAAACGGCCGACAGCTCTTGAAAGTTAGTCCACTTCTGGATGCCGTGGTTCATTAATAATATACCGAATACAATTCTTGCAATCAATAGTATAGCAGATGTTGCCGTTCCGTCCGGTTTGACAGGAAATAAAAGTCGTTTTAACATATTCATTCGTTTTTAAGTTCGTATATGAACTATAACAAATATTACTCAATAAAAGTTTACTCCCGTTTCAACGGTTTGATGATAATCCGTAAAGACGGGTCATAGGTAAAGTAACTCCACATCCAGTCTACGAAGATGAAAAGACGGTTCTTTACACCCACAATACTCATCAAATGGATGAATAGCCACACAGCCCATGCCGGAAAACCGCCAAAACGCAGTTTCTTAAGCTCGACTACGGCATGATTGCGGCCAATGGTCGCCATGGAGCCTTTGTTTTGATATATAAACGGCTGCAACGGCAGGCCTGTTTCTGCACGCTGCAAGTTCCTTATCAAGTTGCGGGCCTGCTGGATGGCTGGTTGCACCACTTGCGGGTGTCCTTTGGGATACTCCTCAGAAATCATAAGGGCCGTATCCCCGATAGCGAAAATATTGGGATATTGAGAAAGACGGTTATAAGTGTCCACCTTCAAGCGGTTTCCCGGTCCATAGGCATCGGCAGGCAATCCTTGAAGGCTGTTTGCCTTGACACCGGCCACCCAGAATACATTTTTGGTATCGATGGCAGTCCCGTCATTCAATGCCAATTGATAATTCTCGTATCCCATCACCCGTTGATTCAATTTGATTTCCACATCACGCTTCTTCAGATAATCGGCCACTTCTTTGGAAGACTCTTCTGAAAAAGCAGACAAGAGCCGGGAAGAGCCATCCAACAAGATGATACGCATCTCATTGATATTCAAGTCCGGATAGTCTTGAGGAAGGACAAACTTCCTCATCTCGGCCAAAGCACCAGCCAACTCTATTCCCGTAGCTCCACCGCCTACAATGGCAAAGGTCATCAGACGCCTGCGCTCTTCTTTATTACCGGTGTTCTGGGCTTGTTCAAAACTATCCAATATCTGGTTTCGGTTGAACAAGGCTTCCGAAGTATTCTTTAGTGCCATGGTCTGTTTCTCCAGCCCGTCGTTTCCAAAATAATTTGTGTTGCAGCCGGTGGCAATGACCAAATAGTCGTATGCCAGCGTGCCGATGGAAGTCTCCAGCAGATTGTGTTCCGGGAAGACTTGCTGTGCTTCACAAATACGTATATGGAAATGCTCTCTTTTTTTGAAGATTTTTCGGTATGGGAATGATATGGCACTCGGTTCAATACCTGCTGTGGCCACTTGATAGAGTAACGGTTGGAAGATGTGATGGTTATTCTTATCCAGTAAAACTATCTGAAACTTGTTGCTTTTCAATTTTCGTGCCAGCTTTAATCCGCCAAAGCCGCCGCCTACGATTACCAGTCGTTTCTGTCCCTCTTTATCGGGAATGTCCATTGCTGTTTTCATAATTCAATATCATGTTGTTCTTTGTAATATTAAAATAACAGTATAAATCGAGGAAAGTTCTATAAATGATGTAGTTAAAAAGAGTAAACCCCACATGCAATGTAGAAATGAACATTAAAAGAGAAAAATTGGAAACAAAAAGAACAGTAACATTGTTGTAATGAAGAACATAAAAACTAACTTTGCCACGGAAGTTTTCTACAAGTAAATGGACACTAAATTGACAAAATGGATATTACCAATATTGATGCTGATTACAGAAACGGCTGTTCATGCACAAACACACCTTGCAGAAGCAAAAAACTCTGTGGACTCAATTTCTACGTATCCGATAGACTCGCTTCCCAAGAAACGCAGTTTTTTCGGAAAAATTTTGAATTACTTCAACGATGCCAACAAAGAAAAGAAAAACAAGAAATTTGATTTCAGCATTATAGGCGGGCCTCATTATTCCAGTGACACCAAATTTGGAATCGGACTGGTGGCGGCAGGACTCTACCGTACCGACCGGAACGATAGTATTCTCCCTCCGTCCAATGTCTCTCTGTATGGGGATGTCTCCACAGTGGGATTCTATTTGCTGGGAGTACGTGGAAACCATCTGTTTCCCCAAGACAAATACCGGTTGAACTACAATCTGTATTTCTATTCTTTCCCAAGCCTTTACTGGGGACAAGGATATGACAATGGAGCCAATGATGACAATGAGAGTGAATACGATCGCTTTCAGGCGCAGGTTAAGGTGGACTTCATGTTCCGGATGGCACGTAACTTTTATATCGGTCCGATGACAGCATTTGATTACGTGTATGGACATGACTTTGAAAAACCGGAATTATGGAAAGGAATGAAAGCGCGTAGCACCAACGTGAGCTTGGGGTTTTCCTTGTTGTATGATTCACGCGATTTTCTGACAAATGCCTATAAAGGATATTACCTACGGATAGACCAGCGCTTCAGTCCGGCCTTTTTGGGAAATAAATATGCATTCAGCAATACGGAACTGACGACCAGCTATTACCAGTCCGTGTGGAAGGGTGGGGTGTTGGCAGGCCAGTTCCATACTCTGCTGAACTACGGAAATCCGCCCTGGGGACTGATGGCAACATTGGGAAGTTCCTATTCTATGCGTGGCTATTATGAGGGGCGCTACCGTGACAAGTGTGCAATGGATGCCCAGCTGGAACTACGCCAACATGTATGGAAGCGAAATGGAGTTGCCGTATGGGTAGGGGCGGGAACCATATTCCCGAATTTCTCGGAATTGGAGGCCAGGCATATTCTTCCTAATTATGGTTTCGGCTACCGCTGGGAGTTCAAAAAGAGAGTAAACGTACGTTTGGATTTAGGTTTTGGCAAACACCAGACCGGATTTATATTCAATATCAATGAAGCTTTTTAGAGACATAAAAAAATGGTTCGACAATCAGGAACATTTGTTCTATCTGTTTCTGGTCATTCTGATAGTGCCCAATGTAGTGCTATGCTTTACAGAACCCATATCATGGACGGCAAAGATATGTAATATCCTGCTACCCCTTTCTATATATTATGCTGTAATGGCTTGGTCGAGAAACTGTGGCAGGACATTCTGGCTGCTATTTCCGTTCATCTTCTTCGGAGCCTTCCAGCTTGTATTGCTGTATCTTTTCGGTCAGTCCATTATCGCAGTGGATATGTTTCTGAATCTGGTGACAACCAATTCGAGCGAGGCGCTGGAACTGCTGGACAATCTGATACCTGCCATCGTTATTGTGGTAGTGCTCTATATACCTGCATTAATTCTGGCAACCATATCCATTGTACACAAACGCAGACTGTCCGAAGCATTCATCCGGCAAGCTCGCCGTCGCACTCTGTATGTGTTGTCTGCCGGAATATTATCCTTAGGCACTGCTTATTTGACAGATAACCGGTATGAGCCGAAATCCGAACTGTATCCTGCCAACGTATGCTACAACATAGCACTTGCTTTTCAACGGACGGCCCAGACGCGGAATTATCACAAGACCTCTAAAGATTTTACCTTTCATGCTAGAAGTACTCATCAGGCTGATGAAAGGGAAGTATATGTAATGGTGGTGGGAGAAACCTCACGGGCATGCAACTGGGCTTTGTACGGCTACGAACGGGAGACTAACCCGGGACTGTCGGGCATTGGCGGACTGACAGCTTTCAGCCATGTGCTGACAGAATCAAACACTACCCACAAGAGTGTTCCGATGTTGCTGTCGCCGGTCAGTGCTTCCAGTTTTGATTCCATCTATTATCAGAAAGGGATTATCACAGCATTCAAGGAAGCCGGTTACCAGACCGCCTTTTTCTCGAACCAGCGTTATAACCACTCATTTATAGACTTCTTCGGCAAAGAAGCCGACACGTATGATTTCATTAAAGAAGATGTGGGGGATTCCAATTACAACCCCTCTGATAACGAACTGTTGAAACTGGTAGCAAAAGAACTGGGCAAAGGAGTTTCCAGGCAATTTATAGTTCTCCACACTTACGGTTCTCATTTCAATTATAAAGAGCGCTATCCGGCAGAGCAGGCTTTCTTCCTGCCGGACATGCCCGTTGATGCGGAAGTGAAATACAAAGACAACCTGATTAATGCCTATGACAATTCTATCCGCTACACGGATAATTTTCTGGTTCGTCTGATAGATATGCTTCAAGAACAACATGTCAATTCTGCCCTGATATACACTTCAGACCATGGAGAAGATATTTTCGATGACAACCGGCATCTCTTTCTGCATGCCTCACCGGTACCTTCCTATTATCAGATACATGTGCCATTCTTTATTTGGATGTCCGACAACTACCGGCAGAGATACCCATCGTTATTGGAGGCCGCACAAGCCAATAGGCAGAAGAATGTATCTTCCAGTGCCTCATTCTTCCAGACAATGCTGGAAATAGGTGGAGTGGAGACCCCATACCGGAATGACTCTTTATCTGTCACCAGCGCTCTGTTTATCGAAAGACCCAGAGTCTATCTGAACGACCACAATGAAGCCCGCACACTGGATGATGTCGGTATGCTCAAGGAAGACTTCAAGATGCTGGAAGAGAAAGGCATCAGGTAATCAGGGAAAGAGAGCAGGCTGTTGCTATTTTGCCCTGATTCTTGATATAAAATTCTGAATCACCGGATACATCTCCTCTACCGTATTCAGCTCCATGCAAGCCGTCTCCAACGGGCACCAGCCGGTCTTGTCACGGTTAATGATATGGGGAACCTCTTGGGCAAAAGTCGTTTCAATTCCTGCTTCGCACAGCAATGCCAGCGCAGGAGTGCTGATTATATCGGCATAGACCGTTTTAAAGCCTCCCAGTACCATCAAAGCAGCGGCACCTTTCCCTATAACCTTATCGGCAATGGCAGCCCCCTTCATAAATGCAGAATCTGCCTGGTACAAATCATACAAATCCGCTACTCCCCGTTGGGTGAAAGTACGGACTTCCTCCCGGTTCTTCATAACACAAGAGTATCCTCCCTTGTGCAGTATGTCAATGATACTCTCCATTTTATAAAGTCTCTTGTTTCAACTGTTCTACAAATTTGTCAATACGATGCAGTTCTTTGGGAATATCAATCGTTTGCGGGCAATGCGGAGAACACTGGTTGCACCCGGTACAATGGTCGGCCTGCCTCAGTTTGGGTACACTTCGGTCATATCCTACGAGAAAAGCACGGCGTGCTTTCCGATAATTCTCATCCTGGCTGCTTTCCGGCACATTTCCTTCATTGACACATTTATTGTAATGTATCAAGATGGCAGGAATGTCAATTCCATACGGGCAAGGCATGCAGTACTTGCAGTCGTTGCAAGGTATGGTGGGGTACTCCATCATCAAATCTGCCGTATCATACAGATACTGAGTTTCCTCTTCTGTGAGTGGTACCAATGGAGAGTAAGTACGGATGTTATCCTGCAAATGTTCCATATAAGTCATGCCGCTCAGCACTGTCAGTACATCCTGGGGAGAACCGGCATAACGGAATGCCCAAGACGCCACACTGCGTTCGGGTTCGCGCTGCTTCAGCCGTGCCACAATATGGTCGGGGACATTGGAGAGCCGCCCACCCAGCAGAGGCTCCATAATGACAGCAGGGATCTTACGCTTGGCCAGCTCGTCATACAGATACTCTGCCTTGAAGTTGCTGCCCGAAGCATGTTTCCAGTCCACATAATTCAACTGTATTTGTACAAAGTCCCAATGAACTTCACCACGGTCATGCATCTGCAAGGCATAGTCATAGACTTCGATATCTCCGTGGAACGACCATCCCAAACGGCGGATGCGTCCTGCTTCACGCTCCTTGACAAGAAAATCAATCATACCGTTGTCTATGTAGCGTTTGCGGAATTGCTCCATGCCACCGCCACCAATCATGTGTAGCAGATAGTAGTCTATATAGTCCACCTGCATATCCTCGAACGACTTACGGTACATGGCGATGGAACCCTCGCGAGTCCAGGTATCAGGATGAAAATTGGATAGTTTGGTGGCAAGATAGAACGATTCGCGTGGATGGCGTTTCAGAGCTATTCCCGTAGACTTCTCACTCCATCCTTGTACATACATCGGAGACGTATCGAAATAATTCACGCCATGGGCAATGGCATAATCCACCAGTTCGTTTACAGCATCCTGGTCTATCATTTCCCCTTTTCCATCCGGAGCAGGAACGGTAGGCCAGCGCATACAGCCATATCCTAAAATAGAAACTTTGTCACTCCCCAAACCAGGAAAACTACGATAGGTCATTTTATCCGTCGGAATGGGGCCCAATACTTTACTGCCTTCACTGCTTCCTTCCTTAGAACCACATCCATAGAGGGCAGCAGTAGATGTGGCGGTTGTAATTCCCACTATCTTCAAGAAATCACGACGGTTCATATTGTTTTTATGATGTTCTTCCATACTTATAGAAATTCTACTTTGTTATATAATTCGATGTCTTTCATGTCCTTCCACATAGATGGCACTGAACGGACGGGCCGGACAAAGATTCTCACATGCCCCGCAGCCGATACAACGCTCCACATTGATTACCGGAATCTTTGGAGAATCCTTGTCTTCAGGTATACTCGGCACCATTTGTATGGCTCCCGTCGGACAATGGCGTGCACAGTTGCCACACTGCACACCATCCGTCAGTGGTATGCAATTTTTCTTTACCCACACGGCATGCCCTATCTGAACGGATGATTTATCAGCTTTGGTTATCGGACGGATAGCCCCTGCAGGACATACCTCCGAACATTTTGTACATTCCGGTCTACAATAGCCGCGTTCGTATGACATTTCCGGTTGCATCAATTTCCTTAAGTCTGCAGAAGGACGAAGAACCTGATTGGGACATGCCGACACACAGAGCTGGCAGGCCGTGCAGTGTTGCGCCATATTGCGGGCACTCAATGAGCCGGGAGGAGTGAGGGGAGTGCTTCGCTCAGGAATCTTCTTATCTTCAATGGCTGCCAGTCCTCCGTCTACTTTCTTTTCCTGCGCTTTTAAAACAGAAGTGGCTGCAACCAGAGCCGTTGCTGTGAAAAAACTGCGGCGGGTTTCGTTTATCTGTTCCGAATCTGCCTTGCCCGCAGCAGGTTTACCGAAAGGATGATACTTGTAGGAAATGGCTCCATGCTTGCACTTCTCAATGCAGTTCATGCAAACCACACACCGGCTTGCATCAATCTGATGCTCCTTAAAGTTGATGCAGGCTGCCTTGCAGTTGCGTGAACAAAGACTGCATTGGTTGCACTTTTCCGAATCTATTGTGATGCGGAAAAGCGAATAACGTGAAAGGAAGCCCAAGACCGTTCCTACCGGGCAAATCGTATTACAATAGGTTCGTCCGTTGCGTCCGGCCAGAACAACAAGCACAGCCAAAGTAGCGGCAGCAATAATAAAAGTCGGCAGGCTCTTCAACCATACATCCGTTTCATAAAAGGCATAACTGTCTGCCCGTTCAGCCAGATAAGCAAGCAGATTGTTGCCCCATTGCCATATAGGTTGAAAAAGATTATTGGCAATACGTCCGTATGCACTATAGGGTGCAAGTAGAGCAGCCAATGAACCAATTCCGGCAATCAAGGCAATGATAAACACACCCAATACGCCATAGCGCAGCCAAGATAAGGCCGGAGAATAAGAGTAAGGAAGCTTCCTGCGTTTTTTAGGTTGCCGGCCCAGCCATGCCAGTATATCCTGAAATACCCCTAAGGGGCAAATCACAGAACAATAGATACGCCCGCATACCAAAGTGAGAATTACAAGAAACAATATCACTCCCACATTCAGCGCCAATACAGCCGGCAAAAACTGGATTTTGGCTAACCAGCCGAACCACCCATGCAACGTTCCCGTAAAATCAAGGAACAGCAAGGTGATGAGTGCAAAACAAATCATTGCAAAAGTCAGTCTAATCTTCCGTAACATGATAATCCTTTATTTTGAGTTCCTAAACATTCTATATCAGCGATATGAGTACAAAACAACTGCCGAAATAGTGAAATTTTCTTTATGCAAAAATAAAGAAAAAAAGAAAGATATCATCATTCAATGGAATTAAAAACGAAAGAAATAAACGGTGCAGAATGCCTTTACTATAATCCAAGCGGTCTACAGAAAGAATCAACTTATGATTTCCGAAAAATTTCCGTGTACGGTCTATCGCCCGCCGTACTTCCGGTCTGGAAGAAGCATTGTGATACAGTCCGTAGTTGATTCCCATAGGAAGAGCATCGGTCTCAACTACTCTATTCCCGAGTTGTGCTTCGTCCAGTTTAAAGTCAATACGCAGTACCCGTTTGACAGCACTGATAAAATGCCGCATATAGTCATAAGTATGGAAAGCTATAAAGTCAGCATCCAATAATCCTTTCAGGATTTCTGCACGTTCCGGTAATATCCGGAAAAGTTCATAGGAAGGGAAAGGGATATGATGGAAATATCCGATATTCAAATTCGGGTAAACCTTCCGAAGCATTCCGGGAAGCAGCATTGGCTGATAGTCTTGAATCCACACCTTGTCACCTGGATGTATCACGCGGCAAATGGCATCGCAGAACAACTGGTTCACTTCCTGATACGATTGCCAGAAAGAGTTCCGATATAGCGTATAAACAAAAAAGTAGTGACATAATGGCCAAATAGTACTATTACTATAGCCTTCATAATAATTCTTTATCTGTGTTTCGGACAAGAATACTGGGTGAAAATTTATTCCTTCCAATCTAGAAGTGATTTCCTTTTTACTTTCTTCGTTGTCAACGCATATTCCAGGCCATCCAATCCAATGTTTTTCGTAGGAAATCTGAAGTGAGTCCAAACCGGTAGCCAGTCCACCTTCACTTCATGAAAACACGAACGTTTCATCCTCTTTGGTAACCTTAACGGGTAATCTGTTTGATATAATATAAAATTTCATGTATGAGTTAACACAAGAAATATGCCAACTCATACAATATTTTATTTATTGCTTATAATCAGGATTTTAGAAAAAGATAAAGAGAAAAACAAACATTCAAAAAATGAAAAAGAATGTTCCATTTCGATATGGTCCTACTATTACCAATTATCACTGAAAATGTCTTTCTTCACCAATGCTTCAATTCTTTGCTTATAGCAATTTATCCCTTCTGCTATATTTTTACTAGCTTCCGAGGTCCCCATTCCATAGACTACAAGAGGAGTTTGCCATATCATTCCAGCATGTACAGCACTTGCTTGATAAGGTCTTAACAACTCATCCACCGTAAAACGATTTTTTCCTCCGCTTCTATAAGCATCATGTTCAGAGCCGGCAGTAGTGACCAGCATCAATGTCTTACCAGCCACAGCAGGAGTTTTTGCCAGATAAGTAAATACTTCATCCAACCATCTCTTCAATAAAGAAGGAGCCGACATCCAATAGAACGGAAACTGAAATACAAGCGCAGATGCATGCGATATGATAGTGCTCCATATCTCTGCATTAAAAGCATCTTCCACACGCATCTCATATAAATTGTATATGGCCACCTCTCCCATGTCACTAATAGCATCCATCAATGCCTTGTTAGCTCGCGACTCTTTTATATTGGGATGTGTCAGAAGAACCACTACTTGCTTTGAATCTTTATCCATATTGTTTTTCTTTTAGTTTAAAATCATTGATGTGTGTACAAATATACAAAATATAGATATACGAGTAGGAGGAAATAAAAGTTTTCTTCCTACTTTCATTTTCTGACATATATTTTCGAATGTGACGAAAGAGGCGGAAAGCGGGTGAGGGCAAAGGTATAAAAACAAACTTCTGAAGAATTTATTATGCGGACTAACGAAAAATAATGTATCATCCCCATATAGATTTACTAGTGATTCCGTATGAGGAGCTTATACCCATCAAAGCATGTTCTTGTTAAGACAAATTAAAAAAGGAACAACAGTAGTTGTTCCTTTTTTAAGTACACCCTCAGGGATTCGAACCCTGGACCCACTGATTAAGAGTCAGTTGCTCTACCAACTGAGCTAAGAGTGCATTCCTTATTTCTTGTTTGCGGGTGCAAAAGTAGTCCTTTTATTTTATTCGTGCAAACAAAACGGTGTATTTTTTGCGATGAAATGGGATTTTTTATTCAAACTCGTATAAATCAGAAGGAGTAGTACGCTTCAAAGCACACAACTGTACATCCTTTCCTACGATAATTCCTTTTTCCCTTAATTTCCATTCCACTGTTTTATATGCCAATTCAGGATGATTGTTGTCCTTGCTCAAATGACAAAGCCAAATATACTGTAAATGTTCCGTCATATTTTCCGAAAGAAATTCAGCAGTAGCAATATTACTCATGTGTCCGGTGCGGCTGGTAATCCGTTCTTTCAGGTATTGGGGGTAGGTACCCATGCGTAACATTTCCTCATCGTAGTTGGCTTCCAATATCAGATAATTGGCCTTTCTGATATATTCTGCGGCCGTAGGAGTAATTTCACCAAGGTCTGTAAGAAAAGCAAACACTTTTCCGCCTATCTCAATGCAATAGCCCACATTGTCCGTGCCATCATGAGGTACCTCGAAAGATTCGATATGAAAATCTTCCAACTGCATGGGTTGCTGCTTTTCCAGGTAACGGACAGACGAATATAACTTTTCTGTCATGCAATAGCTCCGGTTGATGCCCTCATGAATCCGGGCGGTTGTATAAATAGGAATATTCAGTTTTTCACCCAATCCGCCTACTGCTTTGATATGGTCCGCATGATCATGCGTAACAAATACCGCACGTATCATTTCCATGCTGATACCTGCTTCTTTCAGTCCTTTTTTTATCGTCCGTACTGCAATGCCGGCGTCGATGAGTATTCCATATTTTTCTGTGCCTATATAATAACAGTTGCCGCTGCTTCCACTGGCAAGGCTTATAAATTTTACTTTCATCCTAATCTCCTTAATTACAAAAAAGCCGTCGCTTTTAAAAAAAGTGACGGCAAATATACAAAAAGTATGCAATATATAAACCTTATGCCTTCTTCTTTTTGTCGATGAATTCGGTAGTTTTGGCAAAAACGAATAATGCTATTGCCGCAACCAATCCTATAACAGCGAAATAATACCAGATATAATGTGCATTGACACTAGCTGCTTCCCACGCTTCGCGGGTTTCAAACAAGACTGGATCAGGACAATATTTTGTCAGAAGCACCCCCGCAATACCGAATCCGAAAATAGAAGAGAGGAATGAATGAAGATGACTGAAACCGAGGTACATACCTTCTTCGCCCTTGGGGGCCTGCAAAGAGAAGTATTCCAGATAACGCGGTGAGATAAAACATTCTGCCAAAGCTTGCACAACAATACCAAACACCATCATCAAAGTAATATTGCTCATGCCGGAAATAATATCGTTGCCCAGCAAATTACCGCATGCCATCAGCAATGCCGATACCGGAATAAGAAACATGCCTATATTCATAGAAGTAATAGCTGTGCGCTTTGCCATCCACCGGGTGATAAAACTTACGCAGCAAACCACTACAAACGGGTTTACATTGGCTATCCACCCCGGTTTGGCTGTTTCACCCGCCATACGGATGACATATTTGGGCATAGTTGCATAGAGCTGTTGCTGCACCATCCAAAAGCCGGTTACGATGAGGATAAGAATCAACAAACGCCAATTAGTGATAATACGCAGAAAACCTTGCCCAATTTCACGCATGCTTTTCCCTTCACCTGCTGTATGTGCCGATTTATACAATAAGATGACAGCCAATAATGCCAGCACCGTCATGGCAGCCGAGAAGTAATTGATATAAATATAAGCTTGCTCACCGATAACATTCCGTAGAGGGTCGACCACCGTTTTTCCGGTAAAAGCTCCTATATTCACCATCATATAGAAGATGGAATAGCCGCGAGCACGGGTAGCCTCTGTTGTTTCCTTAGCCACCGATCCCGATATGATAGACTTGATGAACGAACCTCCTACCATGATAACAAACAATACGGGGACAATCATCCAGCGGTCATTACTATCCGGCAATCCTGAAAAACGGGTTGTCTCGCCATACTCCACCAGACCGGCTGTTTCCAGTAGGGTGGGAAGCAATCCCAAGCCCAAATACCCGATGGAAAGCAGTGAGAAAGCAATAATCATCGACTTTCGGAAACCTATCTTATCGGCATATGCGCCCGTAAAGATAGGCAACAAATAGAGCCCTCCCGAAAACAGACCGGAAATCATGCTTGACTCAAAATCATTGAAACCTAAAATATTGGAAAGATAAATGGTAAGAACAATAAATACAGCATAATATGCCATGCGTTCGAACAGTTCTACTGTACTGCTTACCCAAAAAGCTCTGCTGAAGCCTTTGGAAGCGGGTTGGGGTGATGTCATCATCCTTTTGTACGATTAAAATTTATGTATTAAATGAAAAAATAAATGAAAAAATAAATGCAAAAATAGGAAATTAATATCGTGTTTGCAAGATATTAATTTTCTGCAAACACAATATTAATAAGTTGCAGACAAGATATTAACTTCCCATTTATCACTATTTATCTTTTCATTTATATAGAATACTCCGTATCTTTGGACGCTTTTATAAAACGACCATTCATGAAAGATAAAATCGAATTTATAGCTTTTGACGCTGATGACACACTGTGGGAAAGCGAACTTTATATTCAGGAGTTCGAGCACAAATTCTGTAACCTTTTAAGGCAATATCTGCCTGCTTCATCCATATCACAAAGGTTTTTTGAAACAGAAATGAAGAATCTGCATATGTATGGCTATGGGCTGAAGAGCATAATGCTCAGTATGACTGAAACCATCTGCAAAGTGACAGACGGAAACGGGAATATGCATCTTATAGAAGAAGTAATAGGATGGGGACAAGAGCTTCTGCAGAAACCGGTTACACTACTGGAAGGCGTGAAGGAGACCATATCGTCACTTCATGGGAAATATAAATTGGTGTTGGCCACTAAGGGGGACTTGTTCGACCAGAAAAGAAAAATAGAAGCTTCCGGACTGCGAGAATATTTCCATCATATCGAAATTATGAGTGACAAGAAAATCGATGATTACCAGAGGCTGATTGATACATTGGGCTGTCCGCCTGAAAAACTCCTGATGATGATAGGTAATTCTGTAAAATCAGACATACTTCCGGTATTGGAACTTGGGGGATACGCTGCCCATGTACCATACCACGTGACTTGGGCATACGAGCAACATGAAGGGGAAATACGACATCCCAATTTTATACGATTGGATAGTATCAAAGGAATATTAGATAAGCTATAAGTTATGGGTGAAACTGCATAACTTATAGCTTACTATTGCTTTTTAGAATTGGAAGAAATTCTTAGCGTTATAATAGCTGATATCTTCAATCATCTGGTTTACGCGGTCCATTTCAGAAACCGGAATTTCACCATTTTCTACATCACGGCCTACAAGATTACACAATGTACGGCGGAAATATTCGTGACGCGGATAGGACAGGAATGAACGAGAATCGGTCAGCATACCAACAAATCGGCTCAATAAGCCCAGTACAGAAAGGGCATTCATCTGCTTTTCCATACCGTCTTTCTGATCGAGGAACCACCATCCGGAACCGAATTGAATCTTACCGGCAATCGTGCCATCCTGGAAGTTGCCCAACATAGTGGCAATTACTTCATTGGCGCATGGATTCAAGTTATAAAGAATAGTCTTGGTCAGCTTACCATTGGAGTTTAAGCGGTCGAGAAATTTAGCCATAGCTTTTGCTGTAGTAAATTCGCCAATGGAATCAAAACCGGTATCAGGACCTAACAGTTTGAACATCTTACTATTGTTGTTGCGAATAGCACCATAATGGAACTGTTGTGTCCAACCTTTCTCCCAATCCATTTCGCCGAACACAACCAGCATGGCCGACTTGAATTTCAGAATTTCCTCCTTCGTCAATCCAGTACCGCCATATACCTTGTTAAAGATAGCCTTAACTTCCGCTCCTGTATAATCCTCGGCATAGAATTCTTCAATTCCGTGGTCAGACAGTTTACATCCTTGTTCCGCGAAAAAATCGTGACGCTTACGCAAGGCAGCAACCATATCGTCAAAGCAGGAAATAGCCACATCGCTCACTTCGGCCAACTTTTCTACATATGCGCGAAAATCGGCAGGAACTTCCACCGCCATTGCCTTATCCGGACGCCAAGTAGGCAACATCTTGATTTCAAAGCCGCTCTCACGTGTCTTGATATGGTATTCCAAGGAATCAATAGGATCATCTGTAGTACAAACCACTTCCACATGATAACGGCGCATCATGCCACGGGCGGAATATTCAGGCTGTTTCAGCTTCTCATTACATTCATCATAAATTTCACGGGCCGTATGAGGATTGAGAATTTTATCGATTCCAAAAGCGGTCTTCAATTCAAGGTGGGTCCAGTGATACAACGGATTACGGAAAGTATAAGGTACGGTTTCCGCCCATTTCTCAAACTTTTCCCAATCGGTGGTGTCCTTGCCGGTACAGAAACGTTCGTCCACACCGTTGGTGCGCATGGCACGCCACTTGTAGTGGTCGCCGCCCAGCCAGATTTCCGTCAGTGACTTGAATTGGTAGTCGTCTGCTACCATTTGTGGAATTAAATGACAGTGATAGTCGATAATCGGCATTTTAGCCGCATGTTCGTGGTACAACTTCTGAGCGGTTTCAGTCTGCAACAGGAAATTTTCATCCATAAAGTTTTTCATCTTCTTGTGTTTTAAGTATCTAAAAATTTTACTTTCTTGTCATTGCACCTATATAGTATTGATTGTAAAGCTAATAGGTCGTATAATTGTTTTTATTTTTATTAACCGTTATCGAACACAAAAGTAGAAATTTTACTTGGAGAAACAAAATAATTCGTATCTTTGCGGCGAATATTTATAATATTTAAGCTTCAGACGTCTCACCTTTACTGCCTTAGGCAGCATACCTCAAGATGAAAAACAAGAACTATACCATTAAAGACATAGCACGCATGTCCGGCGTCTCTGCCGGCACTGTAGACCGCGTACTGCACAACCGCGGAGACGTATCCGTTTCCAGTAGGGAAAAAGTCCAGAAAGTACTCGACGAGATAGATTATCATCCCAATATGTTTGCCATCGGGCTGGCGGCTAAAAAGCACTATCATATTGTCTGCATTATACCTTATTATATAGAACATGATTATTGGCATGCTGTAGCAGCGGGAATTGACCGTGCCGCACAAGAATTACGGCCGTTCAATGTTGGGGTTAGCTATCTGTACTATCGGCACGCGGACAAATCCTCCTATAAAGAAGCATGTGCTGTGCTCCGGGAGGAAAATGCCGACGCCGTACTTGTTGCCCCGAATTTCCGAGAGGAGACCATAAAACTCACTACTTATTTGGAGGAAGCGGATATTCCCTATGCATTCATAGACTTCAATATTGAACAGACGCATGCCTTGTGTTATATCGGACAAGATTCCAAAACCAGCGGATACATTGCTGCCAAGATTCTGATGCGTAGCTATGAAAAAGGGCAGGAGCTTGTGTTATTCCTGAGCAATAAGAAAAACAATCCGGCAGAAATCCAGATGCAACGCCGCCTCGAGGGGTTCATGCAATACCTTTCCGAGGAACATAAGGATTTGACTATCCATGACATTGTGTTGCACAAGGAAGATACTGACGGCAACAGACGGATATTGGATGCTTTTTTTAAAGAACATCCCCAAGCCGTACTGGGAGCTGTTTTTAATTCCCGTGTTTATCAAGTGGCAAGTTATCTGCACGAAAAGGGGTGGAAGCTGGCAGGACTTGTGGGATATGACCTTTTACACAAAAATACAGAGTTCCTGAAAACCAGTGAAGTAACCTTTCTCATCGGTCAACGTCCAGGCCTGCAAGGCTATTGTGGCGTAAAGACTTTATGCAACCACGTGGTATTTAAAAGACCGGTCACTGCAGTGAAATACATGCCCATCGACATATTGATGAAGGAAAACATAGACTTTTACTTTGAGTTTGAATAATTAAAAAATTACATATCAACCATTTAAATCATTTTTTAAATGAAAGCATTAAACAAAGAAACTGCTCCCAAAGCACAACGCCCGGAACGCATTATCCAGTTTGGCGAAGGTAATTTCCTTCGCGCATTTGTGGATTGGATTATTTATAACATGAATCAAAAGACCGATTTCAACAGCAATGTGGTAGTAGTCCAACCCATCGATAAAGGTATGGTTAACATGCTGAATGCCCAGGATGACCTTTATCATGTAAATCTGCAAGGTCTGGATAAAGGAGAAACCATCAACAGTCTGACTATGATAGATGTAATCAGCCGTGCCTTAAACCCCTATACTCAAAACGATGAGTTCATGAAATTGGCCGAACAACCGGAAATGCGTTTTGTCATTTCCAACACGACGGAAGCAGGTATAGCCTTTGACCCTGCTTGTAAGCTGACAGATACACCGGCGTCTTCTTATCCGGGCAAACTGACACAGCTGTTGTATCACCGCTTCAAGACATTCAACGGCGACAAGAGCAAAGGACTGATTATCTTCCCTTGCGAACTCATCTTCCTGAATGGCCACAAGTTGAAGGAGGCAATCTATCAATATATTGAATTATGGCAATTGGGTGATGAGTTCAGAGCTTGGTTTGAGGAAGCCTGCGGTGTGTATGCAACACTGGTGGACCGTATCGTTCCAGGATTCCCCCGCAAAGACATTGCCGCTATAAAAGAAAAGATACAGTACGATGACAATCTGGTAGTGCAGGCTGAAATTTTCCATTTATGGGTCATCGAGGCTCCGCAAGAAGTCGCCGAAGAATTCCCTGCCGACAAAGCCGGACTGAATGTATTGTTTGTTCCTTCTGAAGAACCTTACCACGAAAGAAAAGTAACCTTGCTGAATGGACCTCATACCGTATTGTCTCCAGTAGCCTATCTGTCGGAGGTAAATATTGTACGCGATGCCTGCCAGCATCCTATAATCGGACAATACATCCATAAAGTGATGTTTGACGAGCTGATGGAAACGTTGAACCTGCCGAAAAACGAATTGAAAAAGTTTGCAGAAGATGTATTGGAGCGCTTCAACAATCCGTTTGTTGACCATGCCGTAACCAGTATTATGCTGAACTCTTTCCCTAAATACCAAACCCGTGACCTTCCTGGCCTGAAAACCTACTTGAAACGTAAAGGAGAACTGCCGAAAGGTCTGGTATTGGGACTGGCTGCCATCATCACGTACTACAAAGGAGGTACCCGCGCAGACGGCACAGAAATCATCCCGAATGATGCTCCCGAAATCATGCAGTTATTGAAAGACCTTTGGGCAACGGGGGATACCCGCAAAGTGGCAGAAGGCGTATTGGCAGCCAAAGACCTTATCTGGGGGGAACACGGAGACTTGAATACCGTTCCAGGATTGACAGACATGATTACCTGCTTCTTAAAATCCATCCAAGAAAAAGGCATGCAGGAAACAGTAAAAGGTATTCTTTAATTCCTATGATTTTAAACAAGCAGACCGTACAAAAGGAGTTTTTATACGGTCTGCTTTATTTATACCACATTTGATGGGAAATAATTAAGCCACAGTTTTCTTTTTTGTCTAAAGGCTTTCCTGCTCTGCTGCCCGCAATATAAAAGTAGTGGCACCAATAGTTACAATGGCTCCATCCTCAATGCGAATACGGTCTTTGTCACCCAAAATTTCATTATTAAGGAAAGTTCCCGTCAGGCTGGGAGCATCGCGTAAGGTATAAATCAACACTCCCTGCTTATTACGCTTTACATTAATGATACAGTGACGCCGGTCCATACTCATATCCGAAGTCTCAATCGGCACATCGATAACATTCCCCACGCAACGCCGGCCTATGATATTGTCACCTTCTTGCAATGGAAGTACCTGCTTAAAACCAAACACGTTCTCAATGACCGTGATGCTGCCAAAAGCCTCTTTAAACTCCGCTTCATCCGGACGTTCTTCCTTTTGAGGGGCTTTCATCTTTGATTTACCTAAACGGATACTGAACTGCTTCTTACACTGGTCACATACAAAGACCAGTGATTGGCCTTCGGTATACTTGGTTTCATCGAATGTTAAGTAATTCTCACATTTGGGACAACGGATACGCTTCATGATAGTTAAAAATTAAAGAATTAAAAAATAAAGCAAGGGTAGATTACTTTCTACTTCTTTAATACCCAAGCGTTCTTATACGTTTCATTCTGGCGAACTCTGTTCAATGCCTGATATGCTTCTGTTTCTGTGCCACAAGACTCAATGCTGACACGCATTTTACCATCTCCAACAATTGCTTTTGCATGAGGGTAACCTTTTTCAATCAGTTGCTTTGCCATTGCTTCGGCATCCTTCTCAGTACCTACACTGGCAATGATGACGTGGTATTTCTGTGCAGAGACAAGTGACGGGGCGACAGTCCCTGCTGTGGTCTTTTGAATTTCACTCTTTGTTGTTACAGATGTTGAAGAGGACACTTCTGCCGCCTGCTGCTTAGGCTGAGAAACAACCGGAGCATTCTGCGCGTTAGCTTGGCCCACCTTAACCTCTCTTACGGCAACCGGAACCACCTTTTTCTTTGCCTTCTGCCCCGTGTTTTTTTTGAGCCGACGCTTTCGGAGTGTCGGCCTTCCGGCTAACAACAATCGGATTAATGGCAAGGGATTCCTTTTCTATCATCTCAAAAAGTTCATTCGGAAGTAATTGCGCATAATTTCCTTCAACCACTTCCGTATTCTCTATCGGTGTAGACAAAAAGAAAAACAAGGCAACCACTGCAATCATGGCAACCGCATTCGACAAATAGGAACGGTTGAATTTAATCTCAAACCTTCGCTTTTTGTCTTCCGGCACAACTGGAACAGAATAACGGATGGTCTTTTCCATGTACGGTTTCTTCAGTTCCGCCAGTTCCTGCATTTCAAAACTATCCAACCCATATAAGTAAGGAGTGGTTATCTTGTGGTCATAGGGAACAAAGTCATAAATACCATGAATGGAGTAACGCAATTCGCCAATGTTGGGCAAATCCACCTTACCTTCTTCATGGAGAGCAGTGAATATATGCGCCACTTCTTTTTCTACAATCCGCGTAGCATCAGAAAAATCAGTATCATAGACAGCCATATAGGATTGTACAAGTAAGCCGTCATTCATCTTCAGTTGAGGATTGAAACCGATAATACGGGTAGGGGGCAGAAAAACATTCTCTTCCGCTACTCTCATTGCCGGAGTATAATGAGCTACAAATCCTCCCAAACCGGGAACAATGACACAATCGTTCTCCAATAACAATACTTCTATGTGCTGTGCTAATTCAATCATGCTACAAAAGTAGCGGAAATATCGGATATACGCTAGTTTCAGAGCTTTTTTCTTATCAACAAATTATGAACATTGCACATTGAAAATGTATTTGAAAAAGGTTTTTTGGCAAGAGAAGGAATTTTTACCGGAAAAATTTCTACTTTTGTACCGTTTAACTATACTCGTCAAGAATAGAAAGACAATTGTCCTCGCAAGAGTATACAAACCTAAACACTTAACAAAAGACTATTATGCGTATTATTTTCTGTCTGATGGTTTTCTTGTTCATAGGAAAGAACACGATGCTGGCACAGCAGTTGTCCTCATTCGTAGAATATGGAGCAGCCCTGCATACCGGTGACAATACTCCTCTTTGGCAGGTCAGCAACCAGCAAGGACTCACTTCGCTCGACAACAATACTTACATACGTGGAGGAATATCCTACAAACACCAACTTGGAAAATGGAAGTTTGAAGAAGCACTGGATTTGGTTGCAGCAGCCGGATTCAGCACGACCTCCTTCATTGTACAGCAGGCTTACGTAGACATCCGTTACAAGTGGTTTGGATTCTTTGCCGGAAGCCGGGAACAGAATTCTCCATTGCTGAATCAAGAGCTGAGCAGTGGCGGCATGACCTGGTCGGGTAATGCGCGTCCCATCCCACAAGTACAGATAGGCATACCCGAGTATGTACAGTTGCTACCCCGTTTAGGCCTGAAAGGAGAAATCTCGTACGGATGGTTTACAGATAACAAATACCAGCGGGAGCAAGTCGGAGAAAAATACTGGTACACCAAGAGTATCAAATACCATCATAAAGAAGGGTTCCTGCGTATCGGTATACCCAAAGGAAAATGGCAACTGGAACTCGGAATGACCCTCGACACCCAATTCGGAGGATACAAGATTGGAGGTTCCGAATCGGGAGACTTGGGCAACGGATGGAAGGATTACGTACGCGTATTCTTCCCCGGCCACGGGCGTGAGGACGGACCGGTAGGTGAACATCTGGCTTTCCAAGGCAATTTTCTGGGTAGCGAATATATCAAAATGACTTATCGTCCTAAGGAAGATTTCTCCATCAGCGCCTATCTGGACAATCATTTTGATGACTTCTCCGCCATGGCCAAACTCAACGGTTGGGATGGCTTATGGGGTGTGGAATATAAATCCAACCATAGACAAGCCATCAACGGAATCGTTATCGAATATCTCCAGACTACCAATATGAGCGGTCCACTGCACGGTTTGCAAAATTCTGTAGTAGGTAAGACCGGAGGAGCCGACAACTACTATAACAACGGTTACTACCCAGGATGGGCACATTGGGGTATGGCGATAGCCAATCCGTTGATAGCATCGCCTATCTATAATAAGGATGGCGATATGAGTTTCAAGTACAATCGCGTTAAGGCCCTGCATCTGGGATGGAGCGGCGACATCAGCAGTGAGTGGAGATATGTGGCAAAATTGTCCCACAACAGAACTTGGGGAACTCCTCATCGTCCAATACCCGATATATTAGAAAATTTTTCTACTTTTGCATCGTTTTACTATATTCCCCGTAAATGGAAGGGCTGGTGCTTCAACGCGTCCCTTGCATTGGATATGGGAGAGATATATGGAGACAATTTTGGATTCCAACTGAAAGTACATAAAACATTTTAAGAAAATGAACTACATACAAACAGAGATTGACGGCGTATGGCTGATTGAGCCGAAAGTATTCCATGATGCCCGCGGATACTTTATGGAAGCATTTAAGGAAGAAGAGTTCCGTGCACATGTCGGAAACGTTCACTTCATCCAGGACAATGAGTCCAAATCCTCTTTCGGTGTATTACGTGGTCTTCATTACCAGAAGGGTGATTGCAGCCAGGCCAAACTGGTACGTGTCATTAAGGGAAAAGTGCTGGACGTGGCTGTCGACTTAAGAAAATCTTCTCCCACTTTCGGAAAGTATGTCAGTGTGGAGCTAAGTGAGGAGAACAAAAGACAATTCTTCATTCCGCGTGGTTTTGCCCACGGTTTTCTGGTGCTGAGCGATGAAGCTGTCTTTACATACAAGGTAGACAACGTATACGCACCACAATCCGAGGCATCCATCCGTTTTGACGACGAAACCATCGGTATTGAATGGCCCGTTGCTACGGAACAGCTTCTATTATCAGATAAAGACGGACATGCCGTATCGTTCAAGGATGCGGTCTATTATGAATAAAATATGAAAATAGCCATTGTCGGTACAGGATACGTCGGTTTGGTAACCGGAACCTGCTTTGCGGAAATCGGTGTCAACGTTATTTGCGTAGACACGAACAGTGAAAAGATAGAGTCACTGAAAAAGGGTGTTATTCCTATCTATGAAAATGGACTGGAAGAAATGGTTAGCCGGAATGTGAAAGCAGGACGCCTACAATTCACCACGTCTCTGGAGAGTTGTCTGAATGAGGTGGAAGTGGTATTCAGTGCCGTAGGTACACCACCCGATGAGGATGGAAGTGCCGACTTGAGCTATGTGCTGGAAGTTGCCCGCACCATTGGACGCAATATGCAGAAATATGTGTTGGTGGTAACCAAAAGTACCGTTCCCGTAGGTACTGCCAGAAAAGTGCGGGCTACCATTCAAGAAGAACTTGATAAGAGAGGGATGAACATTGACTTCGATGTCGCTTCGAATCCCGAGTTTCTGAAAGAAGGTAATGCTATCAACGATTTTATGAGTCCCGACCGTGTAGTGGTGGGAGTAGAGTCCGAACGAGCCAAGAAGATAATGAGCAAGCTCTACAAACCATTCCTGCTGAACAACTTCCGTGTCATCTTTATGGACATCCCTTCTGCAGAAATGACAAAGTATGCAGCTAACTCCATGCTTGCCACCCGCATCAGCTTCATGAACGACATTGCCAATTTGTGCGAATTGGTGGGAGCGGATGTAAACATGGTGCGCAGTGGTATCGGTTCGGATACCCGTATCGGACGCAAGTTCCTCTATCCGGGGATAGGTTACGGCGGTTCATGCTTCCCTAAGGATGTAAAGGCACTGATTAAAACGGCTGAACTGAGCGGCTACAAGATGCGTGTACTCCATGCAGTAGAGGAGGTGAACGAGAAACAGAAGAGTATCTTATTCGAAAAGTTGCAGAAGCATTTCAATAATGATTTGGAGGGAAAGACCATTGCCATTTGGGGGCTGGCCTTTAAACCCGAAACAGATGACATGCGTGAAGCCCCGGCTCTGGTATTGATTGACGAGTTGCTGAAGGCCGGTTGTAAAGTACGTGCCTACGACCCGGCTGCCATGAACGAATGCCGACGCCGCATAGGAGAAAGTATTTATTATGCGACAGATATGTATGATGCTGCGCTGGATGCAGATGCACTGATGCTGGTGACCGAATGGAAAGAATTCCGCCTGCCTTCATGGGCAGTCATCAAGAAAACTATGGAGCAGCCGTTGGTATTGGACGGACGTAACATTTATGACAAGAAAGATATGGAAGAACAAGGTTTCACATATCATTGCATCGGAAAATAAAGTTGCAGAAAAAAGAAAAGAAATAAATAGGGACGTTATGACAATAAAAGGAAGTGCGATTCTCATTGTACTTGTTGTCTCATTGGCCTCATGCAGCAACAGACAAACAGGAGAGGTTTCCGTAAAGGAAGACCTCATTGCAAAACAACTGTTACAAGGCATCTGGGTGAACGATGAAACAGAAATGCCGTTGATGCGCATCGAAGGGGATACGGTATATTATGCCAACCCGCAAAGCGCTCCCGTACCTTTCAAGGTTGTTCACGATACAATCTACATATACAGCAATGAACCGGTGGCCTATAAGATAGACCGTCAAACGGAATACAGCTTCTGGTTCCACTCGCTGGCCGACGAAGTAATTAAACTGCATAAATCAGAGAATGCGGAAGATTCTTTGGTTTTCACCAGTCGAGAAGTGGAGGTCATTTCTACTACTCCGGAAGTGATAAAGAAAGACAGTATCGTAACATACAAGAATACAAGATATAGGGGATATGTATATATCAACCCTTCAAAGATGAAGGTTTTCAAGACTTCCTATTCTGAAAATGGAATCAGTGTGGACAATGTGTATTATGATAATGTAATCCACATCTGTGTATACGAAGGGAAGAAGATGCTTTATGGCCAGGACATCACTAAAAAGATGTTTGCGGATATATTCCCTGCCGAAATGCTGGACCAGGCCATTCTTGCCGATATGAATTTCATGGGTGTGGATAGTAAGGGGTACCATTATCAGGCAACCCTCGGCATACCCGAAAGTTCCGTATACAATTTGGTAAATATGATTATTGGTTTTGACAATACAATGAACATAGAAAAAGCGGAATAAATCCGCTTTTTCTATTTCTTTTCTTCACCACAATGTTTATTTCTTCTCGCCGCCATTCTGTGGACGTTTGGCTCTGGGCTTTCCACCTTTACTGTTGTTACGGCCGTTCTTGTTTCCTCCTGGCTTACGTCCGTTTCCACGGCCGCCCCGTCTTCCTCCGTCAAATGCTCTCGGCTTGTATTCGGGGGCTTCGCCCAGCTCCTCGGGAACCGGTATTTTATAGATGTCCCTATCCAGGAATTTTTCGATATTCTTAAAGTTCCCCTGCTCCTTTTCGGAAACGAAAGTGATGGCTACGCCGTCATTATTGGCACGCGCCGTACGTCCGATGCGGTGCACATAATCTTCACTGTCGTGGGGAACGTCATAGTTTATCACCAGACGGATGTCATCGATATCAATACCTCTCGCAACGATATCTGTAGCTACCAGGATATTGATACGTCCTGCCTTGAATTCGTACATCACTTCTTCGCGCTGTGCCTGCTCTAAATCGGAGTGCATTTCACCAACGTTCAGTTTCATCTGCTTCAAGGCTTTGGTCACTTCCTTCACTTTCAGTTTGGAAGAAGCAAAGATGATGACGCGTTCCGGCGTCTCCTCTGCAAAGAGGCTACGGATGATGCCCAGCTTCTGATTCTCGTAGCAGACATAGGCTGCCTGCACAATCTTTTCCGCTGGTTTGGAAACCGCCAACTTCACTTCGGCGGGATTGTTCAGAATGTTGCCAGCCAACTGTTGTATCTTGGCAGGCATGGTAGCAGAGAACATAATGGTCTGCCGCTCTTTAGGGAGAAACTTGACAATCTGCATAATGTCATCATAGAATCCCATATCCAGCATCCGGTCTGCTTCATCCAAAATAAAATAAGAGACACGCGAAAGGTCTACATAGCCAAGACTGAGGTGGGCTATCAGACGTCCCGGAGTGGCAATGACAACATCTGCACCCAATGTCAAACCTCTTTTCTGCTGTTCGAACAGAACTCCGTCATTACCGCCATACACTGCCACACTGGAAACCGGCATGAAGTAGGAGAAGCCCTCCATCTGCTGGTCTATCTGTTGTGCCAACTCACGGGTAGGAGCCATGACAATGCAATTGATAGCATCGGCAGGGTGTCCACCTTCTGAAAGCTTGTTCAATATAGGCAACAAATATGCAGCTGTTTTTCCCGTTCCGGTTTGTGCCACCGCTATTAAATCTCGGCCTTCGAGTATGACGGGAATTGATTTTTCTTGTATGGGGGTGCACTCTTCAAAGCGCATGGCATCCAGTGCCTCCAGCACATCGCCATTTAAATGTAGTTCTGAAAACTTCATGTATCTCTTTTAAATTTGCGTACAAAGATAGGAAAAAGACTTATAAAATAGACTCTTACAGTAAAAAAATAAGCCCTTGGGACAATAATTATCTCAAGGGCTTGCAAATTTGTTTCAAGCATCTGCCTTCAACGGGGAATATCAATGTATGAATCCTTAAATCCCAGAAAGTAAAGTACGCCATCTAAGCCGATGGTGTTGATGGATTGCTTGGCATTGGCAACTACTTTGGGCTTTGCATGGAAAGCGATTCCAAGGCCGGCAATTCCCAGCATGGGCAGGTCGTTGGCACCGTCGCCCACAGCAATAGTCTGCGCAATATCCACTTTCTCCACCTGAGCTATCAAACGCAGCAACTCCGCCTTACGCTTACCGTCGACTACATCACCGAGATAGCGGCCGGTCAGTTTGCCATCCTCTATTTCCAGCTCGTTGGCATACACATAGTCTATACCGTACTTCTTCTGGAGGTACTGCCCGAAGTAGGTAAACCCTCCCGAAAGAATAGCTATCTTGTAACCGTATTTCTTCAAAACATACATCAGGCGATCCACACCTTCCGTAATGGGAAGATTCTCTGCAATCTCCTGCATCACGGACTCATCCAATCCTTTCAGCAAAGCCACTCGTTCGCGAAAGCTCTCAATGAAATCTATCTCACCACGCATGGCACGTTCGGTAATGGCCTTCACCTGGTCGCCCACACCTGCACGTATGGCCAATTCATCAATCACTTCCGTTTCAATCAGCGTAGAGTCCATATCGAAGCAAATGAGGCGGCGCATCCGGCGGTACATATTGTCCAACTGGAAAGAGAAATCCATTTCCAGTTCGGTTGCCAGTTTCATTAACTGTTCTTGCATGGCAATACGGTCTTTCGGAGTGCCACGAACGGAAAATTCGATGCAGGCGCGTGTACGCGATTCGCATTCGTCCAGCGGGATACGTCCTGTAAGGCGCTTGATGGCATCGATATTCATGCCTTGCTCTGCAAGAATACGGGTAACGGCAGATATTTGACGGGCAGACAACTTACGCCCCAATAAAGTAAGAATATAGCGGTTCTTTCCCTGCATATTCACCCAATCCTCGTACTCTTTGGTAGTAATGGGGTAGAAACGGACAGTCACTCCCAGGGAGGAAGCCTTGAAAAGCAGTTCCTTCATAATGAACCCCGAGTGTTGTTCTTCCGTCTTGCACAAAATGCCCAACGAAAGAGTATTGTGAATATCTGCCTGGCCAATATCCAGAATGGTAGCATCATATTTCGCCAGAATTTCCGTCACGGAAGCTGTCAGTCCCGGACGGTCTTCACCCGTAATACGTATTAGGATGAGTTCAGTGTTCAATGGTTGCATAAGTCATCTTTTTGATAGAATAATAGGCTACAAAAGTAAGGAAAATTCCCACTATTTATGCTAAATAACATAAAAATATGCCTCTAAAAAGTGAGAAAAATGCTTGTTTATTTGGAAGTTTGTTTAGGAATTACTTACCTTTGCACCCGATTTCACAATTAAAAGCTTTGATTATCAGTGTATTTATCACTATTCAAGGCTTTGACAAGACGATGTTCCGGGAAGAAATCACTGTTGAAGGACAGTCCCGGATAGTATTAACCAAAACCGTGCCGCATGAAATATGCAAAATGGATTTTTGTTGTATTACTAATAAGTTCCTTGACTTCTTTTGTAGAAAAAGACAAACCTACCGGAGGTTTGAATGTGGGTGACATGGCCCCGGATTTCAAAATCCAAACCATGTCGGCAGAGCAATCCCAAACCGAACTTTCAGACTTGAAAGGAAAGTATGTATTGCTCAGTTTTTGGGCAAGTTACGACGCGCAGTCCCGGATGCAAAACGCAAGTTTGAGCAATGCGCTTCGCTCTACTGCCCGCAACAATGTGAAGATGGTTTCAGTTTCATTCGATGAGTATCAGTCAATCTTTGAAGAAACCATCCGTAAGGACCAAATAGTTACGCCCACTTGTTTCGTGGAAACTAAAGGCGAATATTCCGGCCTCTTTAAGAAATATCGCTTAGGCCGCGGATTCACTAACTATTTACTGGATGATAATGGTGTAATTATTGCCAAAAACATCTCTGCTGCAGAACTTTCCGCTTACTTGAATTAAGCTTGCTGATGCCCGGTGCATGCAACAGCAACTTAAAGAACCTGTAAGACGAAAGTGAGGGTGTTCCCCGGAAACCGGCGTCTCTTTCCGGCAAAAAAGGGAACAGAACAAAAGAGGAAAATGAATACAACAAAAAGCCCCTCCCGCACTTGTACAACGCAAGAGTGGGAGGGGCTTCTTATTTTAATGGGCTTCCAGAGACAAACATCCTAAACCTCTGCTTTAGTACGCCAAACCTCAACTTGAGCAAGCTGAAGTAGAGGTTTAGAATGCTTATTTCGGCGCTTTCCTATATAGATAGAATGCAATGAAGGCATACATTATATTCGGTATCCACACAGCGATGACCGGAGGCATGTTGCCGTTCACGGCAAATGTGGAAGCAATGGTCTGAAACAGAATATAAGAGAAACTCAATGCCAAGCCTATACCTAAATGCAATCCCATTCCACCTTTCGTTTTCTTGGAAGACAAAGACACTCCAATCAGCGTCAGGATAAAGGAGGCAAACGACATGGCAATGCGTTTGTGGTACTCTATCTCAAATTCCTTAATGTTGGCAAAGCCGCGTTGCCGCTGCCTGTTGATGTACTCGCTTAGCTGAGGGCTGGTCAACATCTCCTGCTGGTTCTTCATAATCAGGAAGTCGGCAGGCTCCATAAAAAGGGTAGTGTCTATGCGGTCACCCTTCGTGATACTCTCCTTCATGCCATCCATCTGGCGAATCATATAATCCTTGATTTTCCATTTATGCACGGCCGTCGTGTCGTAGGTAATGGAACGGGCCGTAAGGTGGGAGACCAGTTGCTTGTCATTGAACTTGTCCAAAGAAAAGCGATAACCGGTCTTGCTGTAGTCTTCAAAACGTTCGATATAGGCAATTACCCCCGAATCCACTTCCAGCTGGATGTTCCGTGCCGTATTCGCCTTACGGGGTTTGTAGTACTTGTCCTCAAAATTGATACGTGTCACACTGCCTTTGGGAATGACATAAGACCCGAGGCAGAACGTCACTACCGCAATGATTGCCGCAGATACCATATAAGGACGCAACATACGCTTGAAACTCATTCCCGTAGAGAACATGGCAATAATCTCCGAGTTCTCCGCCAGTTTGGAAGTAAAGAAGATTACGGCGATAAATACAAACAGCGGACTGAACAGATTGGCAAAGTAGGGGATGAAGTTCAGATAATAATCAAAGACAATAGCATTCCACGGCGCTTCATGAGACATGAAGCGGTCCATCTTCTCGTTGAAGTCGAACACCACCGCAATGGAGATAATCAATGCGATGGCAAAGACATATGTACCCAGGAACTTCTTAATAATGTACCAGTCCAGCCGCTTCAGGAATTTACCTCTCGGCAGCTTTATATTCTTCCATATCCTCCAGTTCATTTTTCTCATAATCTTGTCGATACGCGTTTCACCATCATCGGTTTCCAGGTAGCAAAGTCGCCTGCAATGATATGCTTACGTGCCTCGCCTGCCAGCCACAGATAGAAAGCCAAGTTGTGGATAGATGCTATCTGCATGGCAAGCAGCTCTTGTGCATGGAACAGATGGCGCAAGTATGCCTTGCTGTACATGGTATCTACGTAGGAGGCACCGTCTGCTTCAATGGGAGAGAAATCCATTTCCCATTTTTTGTTGCGCATGTTCATGATGCCGTCCTTGGTAAACAACATGCCGTTGCGTCCGTTGCGGGTAGGCATCACACAGTCGAACATATCGACACCGCGTTCAATGCCCTCTAGAATGTTTACCGGGGTCCCGACTCCCATCAGATAGCGAGGCTTGTCTTTGGGAAGAATACCGTTCACCAGCTCAATCATCTCGTACATCTTGTCTACAGGCTCGCCCACAGCCAGACCGCCAATGGCATTACCGTCAGCACCTTTAGAGGCGACAAACTCTGCCGACTGCTCGCGGAGGTCGCGATAGACGCAACCCTGCACAATGGGGAATAAGGATTGCTGATAACCGTACTTCGGTTCTGTTTCGTTGAAACGCTTGATACAACGGTCCAGCCAGCGATGTGTCAATCCCAGTGATTTTTTGGCATATTCGTAGTCCGAATCCCCCGGAGGACATTCATCAAAGGCCATCATGATGTCTGCACCGATAGTCCGTTCTATATCCATCACCTTCTCCGGCGTAAAGATATGCTTGCTACCATCGATGTGTGAACGGAATTCCGCACCTTCTTCGCGCAACTTGCGGATACCGGACAACGAGAATACCTGGAAACCGCCGCTGTCTGTCAGCATAGGACGGTCAAAGCCGTTGAACTTATGCAGTCCACCGGCTTTCTCTATCACTTCCAGTCCCGGACGCAGATAAAGATGATAGGTATTACCCAATATTATCTGCGCCTTTATGTCCTCTTTCAGCTCGGGCAGATGCACGCCTTTCACTGTTCCCACTGTACCTACCGGCATAAAGATAGGTGTCTCAATCTGCCCGTGGTCAGTAGTAATCAGTCCGGCACGTGCATTGGTCTTGCTGTCTGTATATTGTAACTCGAATGTCATTCTTCTTTCTTTTCAGTCTTTTCTTTCTTTACGGACAAGTCGATGGCATCGGCTACTTTTTCATCAGTCAGCGCAATGGCAAACACTTCCTTAATATCCTTCACATAGTGGAAAGTCAGTCCTTTCAGATATATATCCTGTATCTCTTCTATATTCTTGCGGTTTTCGTCGCTCAAGATAATCTCCTTGATGCCGGCACGCTTGGCTGCCAGTATCTTCTCTTTGATGCCTCCTACCGGAAGTACCTTACCGCGAAGTGTTATCTCTCCCGTCATGGCAAGATTGGCCTTCACCTTTTTCTGCGTGAGGGCAGAAGCGAGGGAGGTAGCCATCGTGATACCTGCAGACGGCCCGTCCTTCGGAATGGCACCTTCGGGCACATGGACGTGGATGTTCCAGTTATCAAAAATCTCTTCGTCAAGATTCAGCAGGGAGGCATGCGCCTTGATGTATTCCAGTGCCAGCATGGCCGACTCTTTCATTACATCACCCAAATTACCGGTCAATGTCAAACGTCCGCCCTTGCCACGGCTCAGGCTGGTTTCCACGAAAAGTATTTCACCACCTACGGCAGTCCACGCCAGACCGGTCACCACCCCTGCATACTCATTACCCTGATACTTGTCCCGGGTATATTCGGGTGCACCCAGGAATTCATACAAGTCTCCCGGTTTTATTTCGGTCTTCGCAAAATAACCGTCCGTAGCATATTGGCGTGCAGATTTACGGAGTATCTTTCCGATTTTCTTTTCCAGTTCGCGCACGCCGCTCTCACGGGTATAATTCTCTATAATGGCTTCCAGTGTGTTCTTCGGAATCTTGATATCATTCTTTTTCATACCGTTTGCCTCCAATTCCTTCGGAACCAGATGGCGGCGGGCAATCTCAATCTTTTCTTCCGTGATATAGCCGCTTACCTCAATCAGCTCCATACGGTCCAGCAACGGTCCGGGGATGGTATTCAGATTATTGGCAGTAGCGATGAACATCACTTTGGACAAATCATAGTCCACATCCAGAAAGTTATCATGGAATGTAGTATTCTGTTCCGGGTCGAGCACTTCGAGGAGGGCAGAGGAGGGGTCTCCCTGGCGGTCGGCACTCACCTTGTCTATTTCATCCAGAATAAATACCGGATTGGAGGAGCCTGCCTTTATCAGATTCTTGATAATCCGTCCCGGCATGGCACCGATATAGGTTTTACGATGACCGCGAATCTCAGCTTCATCATGCACGCCTCCCAGCGACATACGGATATACTTACGCTTCAAGGCGGCAGCAATGGAACGCCCCAAAGAGGTTTTTCCCACACCCGGAGGGCCATACAGGCAGATGATGGGTGATTTCATATCGCCTTTCAGCTTTAATACAGCAAGATGTTCCAGAATGCGTTCCTTCACCTTCTCCAAACCATAATGGTCTTTGTTCAGTGTCTTTTCTGCATTGACAAGGCTCAGATTATCCGTCGTATAAATGCCCCACGGCAAACTAAGCATCGTCTGCAGATAGTTCAGCTGCACGCTATAGTCGGGAGACTGGGGATGGGTACGTTCCAACTTATCCACCTCTTTCAGGAACGTAGCCTTCACCTCATCATTCCATTTGATGGTCTCCGCCTTCTTACGCATCTCCTCTATTTCCTGCTCTTGACCGCCGCCACCCAGCTCATCCTGAATGGTTTTAATCTGCTGCTGCAGGAAATACTCACGCTGCTGCTGGTCTATATCCTCACGTGCACGCATCTGGATAGACTCTTTGATTTCGGCAAGCTGCACTTCACGATTCAGAATCTCAAGCAGGCGGTAGGTACGCGCCCGCAAAGAGTCGATACGGAGCAGTTCTATCTTTTCGTCTTTCTTGAGTGGCAGGTTCGTACAGATAAAGTCTACCAAAAACATTGGATTGGTAATGTTCTTGATGGCAAATGCCGAATCCTGCGGAAACATATCGGATGACTTGATGTAGCGTACTGTCAAGTCTTTACACGCCTCTACCAATGCATGGAATTCCTTGTCATTCTTCTCCGGAAGTTCTTCATTCAGCGTAGCTATCCGTCCCTTCAGATAAGGAGTCGTATCCGTAATCTCCTTCAGTTCCATACGTTTGGAGCCTTGCAGAATGACTGTAGTCGTCTGGTCTGGCATTTCAAGCACACGTACTATCTTGGCAACTGTACCGATGGTATGTAAATCCTCAAACAGAGGTGTCTCTGTTTCAGCCACCTTTTTGGCATACAACAGCTATATAAGAATTTTTCTTCTGCTTCACGCACCAATTTGAGGGAAGATTTTCTTCCTACAGATACCGGCATAAACACCCCAGGGAACAATACCATATTTCGGAGAGGCAATATCGGTAAAACCTCTTCTACCTCAATGTCCATCAATTGTTCTTCATTCCCCTCAAAATCAGCAATTACAGAGAAAGCGTTTCCGCTTCTATCTTCGACATCACTCAGGTAATTTCTTTTCTTCATTTCTTTCTTTTTAGTTTATGTCATATTGGCAGGCCAATAAAGCGCCTGCAAAGTTAAGCTATTTCTTCATAAATAAACGTTCTTCACCCTTTAAAAAGACAAAAACAGTGCCAATTTTATGACAAATATGCAGGCTTTGATTATTTTTGAGCCCAATTAAAGAAGATAAACATGCCAAAATCATCTTTTAAGTTTAAACAATTTACCATATTTCATGATAAATGCGCCATGAAGGTCGGCACAGATGGTGTACTACTTGGGGCATGGGCCTCGGCAGACAAAGCAAAGCGTATACTGGACGTTGGAACCGGTACCGGATTAATAGCCTTACAGTTAGCGCAAAGGAATCCGCATGCCCGGATTACTGCAATCGAGATAGATGCGGCTGCAGCCGGACAAGCCACAGAAAATGTATCTCACTCTCCATGGGCCGATAGAGTAGAGGTCATATGTCATGATTTCCGAGATTATCAGCCGGAAAACAGATTTGACCTCATCGTTTCCAATCCTCCCTATTTTATAGATGCGTTGAAATGTCCTGACGAACAAAGGTGCACAGCACGGCATGCGGGCAATTTGAATTACGATTTACTGTTTCATCGTTCGGCATCTTTGCTTGAAGAGCAAGGAGTCGTAAGCATCATTATTCCAGCGGAAGCTGAAAAAACGGTTGTGGATACAGCTTGGAACCATAAGTTGTTTCCATTGCATCGTGTGCAAGTCTTCACCAAGCCCGGAAAACCGTGCAGACGGGTATTGCTGAACTTTGGTTTTGAAGCAAAAGAGTGTAGAGAAGAGAAACTCTGTATTGAGGTGAATCACAATGAGTTTACCCCTGAATATGTAGCTTTAACGAAAGATTTCTATCTGAAAATGTAATTTTAATTGCATAAAACTTGCCTAAATGTTTGGTTGGTATCAGAATTGTTTTTACCTTTGCACTCGCTTTTCAGAAGTAAAGTATTCGGGGTGTAGCGCAGTCCGGTTAGCGCACCTGCTTTGGGAGCAGGGGGTCGTGGGTTCGAATCCCGCTACCCCGACAGAAATTAATAAGCTACTGATTTTTCAGTAGCTTATTTTTGTATATACCCTCTTTCCCACTTATCCAAATAGCAGCGTAAAGCAACTCCCTTTTCCCACAGCAGACTGCACCGTGATATTCCCTCCATGCCGGTTCATCACTTGTTTACATAAACTGAGCCCGATGCCCGAACCGGAAGGCTTGGTGGTGAAGAACGGTACAAAAATCTTATCTTGCACTTCCGGCAGAATGCCTTCACCATTGTCACTGACAGTGATTAGGCATTGCCACGAGAGGGCGGGTAGCATCTTCACTTCTATCCGGGGATGCTCTTTCCTGCTACATGCCTCTTTGGCATTTTTAATCAGATTAATCAGTACTTGTTCTATCTGTGTCCGGTCTATCTGGAGTATGCGGTCGGCCTCCGGAAGCTCTATCCGGATATACTCTTCCGAAAACAGCTTCTGCAAATCCTGCAACAGCTCGCGGACGGCAACCGGACGACGGACGGGGGCGGGAAGTCTTGTCAGCTTCCGGTAATTCTCCACAAACTCCAACAACCCCTTACTACGGCGGTGGATAGTCTGCATTCCCTGCCGCATGACGGGATAGTTCTTTTCCGACATTTCCCGCTCGCTCAAGGTTTCGGAGAGGGAGATGATGGGAGTGATTGAATTCATTATTTCGTGCGTCAGCACACGTATCAGCTTTTGCCACGCTTCCATCTCATTGCGTTCCAGCACGCGGGTACGGAAATTCCTCATCGCTTCGGAAAGCTCGTCCACCATATCCTCCATAGACCGGTTCTTGTAGGGAGAACGGAATGACAGCATCATGTCGTCATAGCGCAGGCTCTCTGCCAGATGGCGCATCATGCGCACCTGCATCATCTGCAGGCGGTACAGATGAACGGCAATCGCCAGCAATATCAAAAAAGCCATCAGTGCACTGAACCACAGTCCGGCATCCACCAGCAGATAAACGCCGACCGAAAGGAAGGCTATGCCGATGATGTGCAGTGCCACAATCAATGAATATCGTTTCATAAGCCCAGTTTTTCAAGTTTCCGGTACAAGGCGAAGCGAGTAATGCCCAAGTATTCGGCGGCACGGGTCACATTTCCTTCACTGAGCCGCATGGCACGTTCCACAGCCTGCCGTTCCAATTGCTCCAAGTTGAGGACTTCTTCTTCCTTCTTCTGACGGGAAACAGAAGCTTGGAACATAAAGTTCTCCGGACGAAGCAGAGAACCGTCTCCCAATATGACAGCACGTTCCACTGTATGCTGCAACTCACGTACATTACCCGGCCAGGCATATTTCAACAACTTGTTTTTCGCCTCCCGGGTCAGCCCGCGCATCTCTTTCTGATATTTGCGGGCATACCGTTGCAGGAAATACTCTGCCAGCAGGAGGATGTCGTTTCCGCGTTCCCGCAGAGGTGGAATATGCAACTCGATGGTGTTGATGCGATACAGCAGGTCTTGGCGGAAGTCTCCTTCGTCCACCAGCCGACGGATGTCTGCATTGGTGGCGCAGATGAGCCGCACATCAATGGGCGTAGCCTGCGTACTTCCCAAACGACTGATACAACGCTTTTCGATGGCAGTCAGCAATTTGGCCTGCATGGGCAGGGAAAGGTTACCTATCTCGTCCAGAAAAAGCGTACCGCCGGTTGCCACTTCCATACGTCCAACTTTCGCTTTCCGTGCATCGGTGAAGGCGCCTTTCTCGTAGCCGAACAACTCGCTTTCGAACAACTGTTCGGGAATACTGCCGAGGTCTATCGTGACAAACGGCTTTCCATAGCGGGGAGAATTGCGGTAAAGCATACGGGCAATCACATCCTTTCCGGTTCCATTCTCACCTAATATAAGAATGTTGGCATCCGTATCGCGCAACTTCTCCACAGTAGAGAAAACTTGCTGCATGACGGGAGAATCACCGATAATAATCTCTTCGGAGCCTCCCGCTGTGGCATTGCTCAGAACTTCCACCTGCTCCTTCAGCAGATTTATCTCGGTCCGCGAACGACGCAGCTTCATGCCCGAAGAAAGGGTCGCCAACAATTTTTCCTTCTCCCACGGCTTGGGAATGAAATCCGTAGCCCCCGCTTTGATGGCACGCACTGCCTTGTCCGTATCCGCGTAGGCAGTCATGAAGATGACCACTGCTTGCGGGTCGATACTCAGAATCTGCTTCAAGCTATCGAAACCTTCCTGACCACTGATGGCATCACGGCTGAAATTCATATCCAGCAGAATAATGTCCGGACGGAAAGTGGTCATAAAATGCTCGATGCGGTCGGGAGTCACTGCCACTTTTATCTTCTCGGCGTAGGGTTCGAGAAGAAGGTTCAGCGCAAAAAGGACATCCTCGTTATCATCTACAATCAATATTTTACCAAACTGTTCCATATCTGTTTTCTTTTCGTGCAGGCAAGGCCTACACAATCCCACATCTCTTGTACGGGCAAAGATAAGTATAATATCCATGTGTTGTGCGTGCATTATCGCACTATTTTTGTGCGCAACTGCACACGTTTGGAAAGCTTCGAACCACAACAAACACTTATAATACAACAACTTATACTTATGGCATAGAATTTGAACTTTATAGAGTAAAGAAAACAACTATGCACCGGAATATATTTTTATTGCTTATTACATTCAGTCTGATGTCGAGTGCCGTTGCTCAAGAGCACACGCTGGAGCTGACTTTGGAAGAAACCATCGAGCAGGCCCGCCAGCAGTCGCCCGACGCCCAAAATGCCCGCCATAGCTTCCGTTCCGCTTATTGGAACTACAAATACTACTGTGCCAACTACCTGCCGACGCTCAAGCTTACTTCCAATCCCTATCTGGACCGTGCTATCAACAAAGTGACCCAAAGCGATGGCAACGTCAAGTTCATAGAGCAGAACCTGCTGAGCACTGACCTGACACTGAGCCTGACACAAAACGTGCCGTGGACCGGAGGAACCTTTTTCATTGAAACGGCTGCGCAGCGCCTCGACCTTTTCAGCAGTGACACCTATTCCTGGCAGACTTCACCCGTCAACATCGGATACAGCCAGTCCTTGTTTGGCTACAACAGCCTGAAGTGGGACCGGCGCATCGAACCTATCCGTTATCGCGAAGCCAAGAAAACCTACGTAGAAACCCTTGAGCTTGTTGCCGCCAATGCCACAGAGAAGTTCTTCAACCTGGCCAAAGCACAAAGCAACTACGAAATAGCCAACGCCAACTACGCCAATGCCGACACCTTGTATATATATGCGCAAGGACGATATAACATCGGCACCATCAGCGAAAACGAAATGTTGCAGCTCGAACTCAACAAACTGACCGAAGAAACCAACTGCATGAATGCCCGCATCGAAGTGGAAAACTGCATGCAGGAACTCCGTTCCTACCTCGGCATCCAAGAAGACCTCCTTATAAAGGTGAGAATAGACAACCGCGTGCCCGACCTGCACATCGACCTGGATGCCGCGCTGATGCTTGCCAACGAAAACAGTCCGGAGATACAGAACATGCTACGCCGCAAGGTGGAAAGCGAGAGTGCCGTGTCGCGCGCCAAGGCCAATGCCGGACTGAAGGCAGACATCTACCTGCGCTTCGGCTTGACACAAACTGCCGACAAGCTGAAAGATGCCTACCGGAATCCACTGGACCAGCAGTACGTCAGCTTGGGCATTACCCTCCCAATCCTGGACTGGGGGCGCGGAAGGGGACAAGTACGCGTGGCCCGTTCCAACCGAGACCTTGTCTACACGCAGGTAGAGCAAGACAAGACGGATTTCGACTTGAACGTACGGAAACTCGTAAAGCAATTCAACCTGCAGGCGCAACGGGTAAACATAGCCGCCCGCACGGACCATACAGCCCAACGACGCGCCGAAGTAGCCCGAAAACTCTATCTGCTCGGCAAGTCCTCGGTACTCGACCTCAATGTATCCATCACGGAAAAAGATACGGCCCGGAGAAGCTATATAACGGCTTTGTACAACTATTGGAGTTTGTACTATGCACTGAGAAGCATCACGCTATATGACTTTGAAAAAGAGAGGCCACTGGCAGAAGACTTGGAAAGGGTTACTAATGAAGAATCTATACAGTAATAGAATCGTGGAATAGTTTTAGTAAAAGCTGGCCGGAGATTTACTAAAACTCCGGTGACGATTTACTAAATCTCCGGTAAAGTTTTAGTAAAACTCGGAACCCTTATTCAGAAGTACTTCTGAAGGGGGTATCTGAAAAGTAAAAAAAGAGTATATAAAATATTGCATTATGGATATAAAACTTGAAAAGAAACCCTGGTACATCCGTTACCGCTACTATCTGGCGGGAGGCGTTGCCTTCCTTGCCTTCCTGATTTATGTAGTCACCCTTTCGCTGGGTCCCAGCAAACTGCGTATCGAGCAAGACAACATACAGATAGCCGAAGTCAAGAACGGCAAATTTATGGAATATGTAGATGTGGAGGGAGTGATTCAGCCCATCCTTACCATCAAGGTCAATGCACGTGAAGCCGGAAGCGTGGAACGCATCATAGGAGAGGAGGGGAGCCTGCTCCGGCAAGGAGATACCATCCTCGTCATGGAAAACCCCGACCTGCTGCGCAGTATCGAAGACCAGCGCGACGACTGGGAAAAGCAGCTTATCACCTACCGCGAAAAAGAAATTGAAATGGAGCAGAAAAGCCTGAACCTGCAACAACAAGCCCTGCAGACCGATTATGACCTCAACCGCCTGCGCAAGAGTTTTGCCCTTGACAAGGAGGAGTACCGCATGGGCATCAAGAGCAAGGCGCAGCTCGAAGTTTCCGAGGACGAATACAACTATAAAGTGAAAAATGCCCATCTTCAAAGGGAAAGCCTCCGTCATGACTCTGCCGTCACCGTCATCCGCAAAGACCTCATCAGGAACGACCGCGAACGGGAACGGAAGAAGTATGAACGCGCCTGCGAACGGCTCGGCAACCTGGTGGTGAAAGCTCCCGTCGCCGGCCAGCTCAGTTTTGTCAAGGTGACTCCGGGACAGCAGGTCGCTTCCGGTGAAAGCATTGCGGAAATCAAGGTGCTGGACCAATATAAAGTGCATACTTCCCTGAGCGAATACTACATCGACCGCATTATCACCGGATTGCCTGCCACCATCAATTATCAGGGAAGAAAATACCCGTTGCGCATCACGAAAGTGGTTCCCGAAGTCAAAGACCGCACGTTCGACGTAGACCTCGTCTTCACCGGTGACATGCCCGACAACGTACGTGTAGGCAAAAGCTTCCGGGTACAGATAGAACTCGGCCAGCCGGAGGAGGCGCTCGTCATTCCGCGCGGCAACTTCTACCAGAGTACCGGAGGACAATGGATTTACAAACTGAACGCCGCAAAGACAAAAGCCGTGCGCGTGCCGCTTGGCATCGGTCGCCAAAATCCGCAACAATACGAGATTACGGAAGGTTTGCAGCCCGGAGATTGGGTAATTACAACGGGATATGATACCTTTGGCGAGGCGGAAGAATTGATAATGAAATAAAACTACGCACTATGAGACAAATAATCTTAGCCATCAATGCATTGCTGAAATTCAAAGCATACACCCTTATCAATGTATTGGGACTGGCGTGCAGTTTGGCTTGCGTACTCACCGTAGCCCGATATATCCACCAAGAAAATACAGTGAACCAATGCTTTCCCGAATATAAACGCATTTGCCTGATAAAAACCTCTACCAGCAGTGGTGAGAACTTCTTGGGAGGCTACCGGTCGGGATTGGAAAAGGATCCTGCCGTAGAACAATTTACGGTGATTTATCAAATATCGGATATGCCCGTTCTGTTCGGTGAACAAGAAATTGCAGCGAACGCTTTTTCTGTAGACAGCACCTTCTTCAAAATCTTTCCATATAGGGTGATTGCCGGAAGCGGAAGAATAGTCCGCTCGAGGGATGTTGTCATCACCCGTTCTTTTTGGAAGAAGAAGCTGGGAGGGAAGAATGCCATAGGCGCTACTTTCAAAAACACAAAAGGGAATAAATTCACTATTATAGGAGTGGTGGACGACCCCGATACCAAGACATCATGGATGCCGGATATATTTATGTCGGATGAACTGGATGAATTCCTTTTTTTCGACCCTATATACGCCATGCTGATGGCACCGGATACAGACATTGCACTGCTGAATAAAAAGTATTCAAAAGAACACCCCCGCAGCAAATGGAGTACTTATGAGACAGTACGCTATCAGTATTTGCCTTTGAAAGATTTATATTACGATAAAGACCACGGAAAAGAAAACAAGAACTATCAATATGGCAACCAAAGCTATGTCCGGGTATTGATGGTAGTAGCCTTCCTGGTAGGTATCATAGGGCTGCTGAACTTCATCAACATCTACACTGTCATCATGTCCAAGCGGTCAAGAGAGTTTGGGGTGAAAAAAGTGTTCGGTGCAGGCAGGACAGACATTTTCCTGCAAATATATGCCGAGAACATCTTATTGACGGGACTGGCATTACTCCTTTGCTGGGCTTTAATAGAAATAACCAGGTTTTTCTTTTTCCATGAACTTTATATACCTACCACAACAGACTCCGGCTTTGACCGGAAGGTCTCTGCCATCGTACTTTTAGGATTGCCATTGCTGACTACTGTTTATCCGTTCTTGAAATACACATGTAGCAGACCCGTCAACTCCATACGCGAGCTGGCATCTTCACGCTTTTCCACACGGTCACGCATGATATTACTGTGTTTTCAATATGTCGTAACCATCTTTATAATAACCGTTTCTCTATTCTTTGTACGGCAGTTGGAGTATATGCTCTGCGCCGACCTCGGTTTCCGCTCGCACGATGTGATAACTTGCCGGATGTATGTCGATAAATTGGGCTTATATAAAACAACTAAAGAGGAGGGATTGGATGAAGGAAAAAGACAATATATAAGTAATGCTTTGGTCAATAAACGAATGAGTGAAAGCACTCTGTTTGAGCATTGGAGCAGAGGAAACGACTTGCTGTTCACCGACTTCCGTTTTGACAGTTTTGCGCTCAACAGAGCCGAAAACGGTTTCCATCCGGCATTATCTGCACATTTAACGACCCACTCCATGGCAATATACGATTTTCAACTTGTAGAGGGGCGCCTATGGAACGACTCCATAGATGAAGCGTTCACCAAAAACAGTTTCAAGGTAATTATCAACGAAACCGCTAAAAGAGTCTATGGAATAAAAGACATCACCAAAGACAAGCTGCAACCTGAAGAACCACACTACGCCTCAAGCAGCTTACCGGATTTCTACAATCCACCTTGCGAGATAGTAGGGGTCATAAAGGATTTCAATGTTCGGCACCTTTCACAATCCATCCAACCGGTTGTCATCTATTATCACGATGCAAGCATAGGCGGAATTTATACTGTTACAGCCTCGTATAAGCACGAGAATAAAGCCAAAGTCATTGATTTCCTGCGCCGCTTATACGAAGAATCTACGGGAAGAACCGACTTTGAATATACGCTGATAGAAGATGAACTCCAAAAGATGTATCGTGAAGACCGTCAAGTGGTGAACATTTATACGCTCTTTGCCGGAATAGCCATTTTCATCTCTTCATTGGGATTATTGTCAATATCCTTGTTCGATATTCGGCAACGTTACCGTGAGATAGGTTTACGCAAAGTGAACGGTGCGCAAGCAAAGGATATTTACCCCTTACTCATTAAAAAGTATCTCTCGGTCATGGGAGTCGCCACTTTGCTATCCATACCCTTGTCATGGATTGCCATTACCCTCTATTTGCAGGATTTTGCCCACAAAGCCCCTTTGACATTCGACTTGTTTGCCGTAGCAGTAGCCATAACAACTGCCATCTCCTTGTTGACTATTATTAGGCAAATCAGCAAGGCTGCCAACATCAATCCGGCAAGCATTATGAAAAACGAATAAAAGACACGAATATGAAACTCATACTATTATATATCCGAACATTAAGTAGGTTTAAAGTATATACGGTAATCAATATTATCGGACTGGCACTGAGCTTGGCTTGTGTCATTATTATATTCCGCTACGTGAAGCAGGAAAATGATGTAGATTGTTATAGTCCCAACAAAGACCGGATAGGCATCATGGTGCAGGAATACAAAGATGACAACAATAAAACGGCAGTTATCGGAGGTCCCCTCGAAGATGCAGACATAGAAGCGATGTCCACTTTCGTATGGTTCAATAAAGACTATATCATAAAGGAAGAAAAACATATTGATGTAGAAACGATTGTAGTAGACAGCTTGTTTCTAATAGTGACTGATTTTCCCATGAAATATGGAAAAGCCGAATCATGGGCGGCGTCTCCACAAACCGCCTTTATCACAGAAGAGCTGAGTGAGAAACTATTCGGGAACATAAATCCTATCGGCAAAACCATTGAATACTCTACCGGTGACCCTCTTACGGTGACCGGAGTTATCGGCAAAGACAGAGGGAAACGCTCGCTTCATTTCGACTTGCTTGTTCCTGAAACATTGCAGAAGGATTGGGAGTTCCGTTTCCCGATGAAAATGGCATTAATTCATAAAGGGGCTTCCTTTACGAAGATAAATGCACGGCATGCAGCGTTCCGGCAATCTCCACGTGCTGCGGATGTTGAATTCAGGTATCAACTGCTTCCCATGCGTGAAGTGTATTTTCATCCAGCCATTGATGTTTGGCAGGACATGCTGCAAAGGGGGAATTTACCACAGCTACATCTATTGGCACTTGTTGCTGTACTAATTTTAATTGTAGGCATCTTCAATTTTATGAGTCTTTATACGGTTGTATTATTGAAACGAAGCAAAGAATTCAGACTAAAGAAGGTTTTTGGAAACAATTCAGCACAGCTATTCTCCCAACTATATATCGAGAATTTATGTCTGACACTTGTATCATTATTTATAGCCTGGTTCCTTGTCGAGATTTCCGTCTTTCCCTTAAATAACTATTTTGATGTCATTCAACAACCTAATGGTATATTTGACATAGGAATAACCATAGCTATCCTGATTTTACAGCCATTGACAGCTTCAATCTATCCGTTTTTTAAATTCAAATACAACACGCCTATCCATTCATTACGGAAAATAGGCAGTGGTGAAAAATCGTCTGTTGTAAGAAACCTCTATCTGAGTATTCAGTATATCGTGGCATTCATTCTAATAGTTGTTTCCATGTTCTTCGCCAAACAACTGTATGAAATGACTCATATAGATTTAGGCTATGACACAGACTCTATCGTTAAAGTCCATTTTGAACGCTATGAACGCAAACAGCCTACCACTGAAGCAGAATATCTGAAACAGACCTCCTTGCGCAAAGCCTCCAAAGAAAATATATCCACTGCAATGAATGCCTCTCCTTTATTCACGGCATGGAATTACTCTTTATCCCCTTATGAATATTTCACAGAATCTCCGGTACTTTTCCGTAAGCTCGGAGAAGCCAATTTCAAACAATTGTATTGCATTCCCATAACAGAAGAAGAAATAAGATTTCATGGCTTCCGTTTATCCCAGGGACGTTTATGGGATGCCGACATCGACCATGAAGGTGAAGCAAAACTGATTCTCAATCAAAAAGCCATGCAACTCTTCGGACTCGAAAGCGCAATCAATGCCCGGCTGGAACCCCAACAACCTTTATGGCCGCGTAGGGATTTGAGCCCTTATCAGATTATAGGTATCGTCGAAGATTTTTATTGCGGACATTTATCCCAACCGGTTCTTCCTATAGCTTTTATATACGGTGAAACATATCTTTCACAAATTCCTTTGCAAGCTAAAATTGCTCCAGGACATCAAAAAGATGCCGTTGCCTTCCTGGAAAACCTACACAACGACAATGCTGATGGAGCCTTCAATTATACTTTTGCAAAACAGGAAGTTGAGAATCTCTATAAGTCAGACAAGCAAATAACTATTACCTATTCCTTTTTCGCCTTTATGGCCATTCTAATATCCTCAATAGCTTTGTTTGGATTGTCCTTATTTGACATACAACAAAGATACCGGGAAATAGCTATACGAAAAGTACATGGCGCTACACATAAGGAAATTTTATTGTTATTACTCAAAAAATACATTATCATATTAGCAATGTCATTTTTGATTGCCATTTCTATATCTTATTGGGGAATAACCATTTATCTGAAAGATTTTGCCTACAAAGCCAACATCAGCAGTTGGTTGTTCATTATTGCAGCAATCATCATATCATTAATTTCCATATTAACATTGGTTTATCAAGTAAAAAAGGCTGCACGACAGAATCCGGCGGAAGTAATCAAAAGCGAATAATACAATAATGATACTATTATGATAAGACATTATATTAAAACAGCATTCAGAAACCTATTAAAGTACAAGGCACAGAATATCATCTCTATCATCGGACTGTCGGTAGGTATACTTTGTTTTAGTATCTGCCTATATTGCAGCCGCTATATAAATTCTACCGACAAGTGCTTTACCCACTGGGAACGCATTGCAGACATAAACCTATACACTCCAGCAGAAGAACCTTATTCCGGAACTCCCGCTACGTTGTTTGAGAGTCTGCGCCAATTGCAATTCCAAGAAGTAGAAGCATTTACTTTTGTTGCCTATCCCCGCCCACGTAGCTACAATGTGGAAACTATCGACAAGGAAGAACTGCCTTACGAAGATTTATATGCTATGGAAGTAGATACAGCCTACCATAGCGTGTTCACCCCGGAAGTATTACAAGGTTCATGGGCTGTAGCATCGCAAACTCCCAATGCCGTGATACTGACACGCTCTCTGGCACACAAAATATTTGGTCTCGGAGAGAATCCGATAGGAAAGCGAATGACCTTAGCACAACGGCTTTTCTCTTCACCTGATACCACACCACGAACAGGAGGTACCATCTATACCATACAAGCGATAATAGAAGATATTCCATTGAATACCAGCCTTAGCTTTCTCCAAAAGATTGATATGTTAATCTTGAACGACAGCGAAGGACTTATACAATTCGATGGACGAGACAGTATGACCGGTGGACTTACTTTTGCTCTTCTTCGTCCGGGCAAAACATCCGCGCAACTTGAAGCAAGTTTCCGTGCAATGGACTTGAAGCACACAATATTCAATGAGAAAAATACCGTATCAGCCTCGAATTTCGGAAAACTTTTTCGGGAGAAATCCGTTGCCCCTTACTTTGCCGGAATCACATTCATTGTCGGCCTTTTGATTCTACTGACTGGTCTACTCAACTTTTTTCATTTTTTGACGGGGAGTTATCTGAACCGTTCGCACGAGTTCGGCATTCGTAAAGTGAATGGAAGTAATGGCAACAAACTATTTTGGTTACTTTTTACCCAAGCCATTATCATTTCGTTCATAGCCTTCTTATTGACTTTCTGTCTGATAGAAATATTTACCCCTTACCTTTCATTCTCTTTATTTGATTTCACATTAGTCATTGAACGGGACCTATTATTGATACAGACAATAGAATATATGGCAGGCGTTATTTTACTATGCTTATTACTCTGCTTGTTTACCGTATGGAGGATGAAGCATGCCTCCATCCAGTCAAGTATTTACAAGAACAAATCCAAACGCCACAAACAGAAGATACGAAATTGTCTTTTGGGTATCCAATTTTTCATCTGTTGGTTATTCATAGTCTTTACAGTCGCTTTATATTTGCAGGCTAACAAGACCGGTTCCACACTGTTCAACACACTGACAGAAAAAGAAAAGTCCGAAATCATCAGTATTCCTATGGATTACCGTTTTATGAAAAATGACGAAAAGCTTGCTCTCATAGAGCGCATCAGTCAACATCCGGATATAAAAGATAAAATGCTGACAGATATTAATTATCTGAAAGGTATTTCGGGAACAAGCATGCAGACAGAAAAAGATAACCGGGAAAGTAGCCTTGAAGTCAATATAATGAATGTTCCTAATAACTTTTTCGAGTTTATGAATATCCCCATTCTCTCCGGGCATGTCCTGAAGACAAATAGTGACATGGTAGCAGACCGTAAATTGGTAGAACGTATAAAGAAGGATTTACTGGGAACCACCTTGTACAATTATCAAGATAGCTACACGGTATGCGGCATTTGTTCCGATTTTGTAGCCGACACTTACAATCAGAGCCAGGGCTTCGTCTTTCTGCCTTGTGATTTCAAATATTATGTAGGTCATTGCTATTTGAAGTGTGTACCCGGAAAAGCAGAAGAAGTAGAGGCTTTCGTTAAGAAAATGCTGGAAGAGAATCTTCCACCGAGTATACAATTACACATTTCGACCTTGCAGGAAGACATTCACCAAGCGCAAGCCATCGAGAACAACATGAAAGGGATAATCTTATTCTTCTCATTTGTCAGCCTTATAATCACTTTATTAGGCGTCTATTCGGCAATCACACTGGATACGGAACGCAGACAAAAGGAAGTGGCAATCCGTAAAGTAAATGGTGCAGGATTGAAACAGATTATCATATTGTTTGCCCGTACGTATATTTATCAGCTTGTACTCTCGGCAACAATGGCATTTCCTTTATGTTATGCCATACTGCAGTTATGGAAAAACATGTATATCGTATTCTTTAATGATGGCCCGCTATTTTGGATTTCAATCTTCATAATCGTAGCTGTCATTACTACTCTGACTATTATTTTCCGTATTCTGAAAATAGCAAGGACAAATCCGGCAGAAGTCATTAAAAACGAATAAGAAAATATATTTACCTAAAGATTATGACCATACTTACAATCCTAAAAATAATTACCCGCAGTTGGTGGAGAAACAAAGTTTTCTTCTTCATTTCTATAGTCAGTCTGGCTATAGGGCTAGCATGTACAAACTTGCTGTTCACCTATTATGTACATGATTACAATATAGAGAGTGGCAATCGGGACAAGAACCGTATTTTCTGTCTGCGTCAGGATAATCCGATGCAGGACGGAAGCAAGGTGGCCTATGCTGATGCCAATATTCCCCCTATGCTGAAAGAAAAATATGCAGAAGTGGAAGACTACCTGCGTATCAATTCTCTGGTTCCACAATATTGTAAATATGGAGGGGAGATTTACCACGATATAACCTTTATATCTGCCGATACTACTTTGCAACATTTCTTCCACTATCATCCCATTGCCGGTAGTTTAAAGCAAGTATTGGAACAACCGGGCAAAGTAGCACTCAGTGAAGCTTTTGCACATAAACTGTTTGGAGATAAAAATCCATTAGGAGAATTGCTGGAAATAAAAACCATGACTGATACCCAAAGTTATGAAGTGGCAGCCATATTAAAGTCACGGTCACAATCATTGCTCCAATTCGACATGATTACCGGGAATAACAAAGACTTTTGGGGTGGAATGACGTTTCTGAAACTAATTCCAAATACCGATGCCCAACAGTTTACCGAAAAAATCAACCACGACAAAATTCCCACTTTGATTCCGGAAAAGACACAATATTACGTCGACCCTCTGTCCGACATCTACTTTACTACACCGGACTACGATACACAACAACCTCTGCCGTATATCAATCAAAGTAATGTGCAATTATTGTATATCAGCCTTGCTGCCGCCTTGTTGGTACTTATCATAGCCTGCTGCAACTATACCAACATGAGCCTGAGCCGTGTATTGCAACAGCTCAAAATGATACATGTGGAGAAACTGATGGGAAGCAGCTTGAAGGATATCCGCATCCAACTGTTTGGTGATGCATTCCTCACTGTGCTGCTGGCATTCGGATTATCTTTACTCATCATCAACGACTGTCTGTCTTTTTTCAATGGATTATTTGCATCCCATTTAAACGTACATTTCTTTTTCAGCCTACAGATGCTACCCTTGTTAGTGCTCTTTGTACTAGTTATGTCCATTGTCCCTGCCTGGTATATCAGCCATAGACTTTCACAACTCTCATTCAGCGAATACAAGACGCTTTACGGAGGTAAAAAGAAACAACGTTTCATAGCTTTGCTGGTCATTCTTCAGTTTTCCATTTCTATAGGGCTGATATTCGCTACTCTCGTTGCCAATGAACAAATCAATCTCATCAAGGAACGGGCCTACTGTTACGAAAATCGGATTGAAATAGGAGATTTCAATGCCGCACCGGCTACAATACTTAAAGAAGAGCTGGAGAAACATGTACAAGGAATAGAGTCCATCGCCCTGTCACAAGGCTCCATATTGAATTCATGGATACGTGAGCTATCCATCAAACAAGCCGACGGTACGGAAAAAAGTTCCTACCTATTAATGCTGTATAGTGATGCCAATCTGGTAAAAACGATGGGGTTCAAACTCTTGTCCGGCAACGCTCCCGAACAACTGCAAAAACAATATGCCTATCCTGCACTGGTCAACGAAAGCTATGTCAGAATGCTGATTCCAGCAGGAATAAATGCCATTGGAAAACCTTTGAAAGAATTTGACCAGTCTGCCGATTCTTTATACATCATCGGCGGTGTATTAGAGGACTTCCCGTTCAGTTCATTGGAAAATGAAATTACCCCGGTCATACTTTACCTTCCACCTACAGAGAGAATGTCGGGTGCCAACTATCTGCAGATTAAGCTGATTGAAAGCAATAAACAAGAAACACTACATCAAATAGCCCAAATATGGGAAAAGATGAATGAAGGGGAGATATTTCAATACACAGACATGCACCAAGACTTTATGAAACGCAATGGTAAAGTCTTGTCTCTCTCCAAACTCCTTATCGCCTATTCTCTGATTGGCTTGATATTGACCTGCTTCGGCTTATTCGGCATTTCATGGTATGCCACTCGCCAGCGTATCCGCGAAATCAGCATTCGCAAGATTCATGGAGCAACATCCCGACAAATCGTGCTGTTGCTGAATAAACCATTCTGCCTGCAAATTCTGCTTGCATATATTCTAGCTGTCCCCATTGTCTATTGGCTCATGCACCATTGGCATGAACAGTTTGCCTATAAAGCCCCCTTCACCGTTATGGACTTTCTATTGCCACTATGTATTGTCTGGATAATATCTGCCGTCACAGTGTGTCTGCAAAGTTATTTGCTGAACAAAACAAATCCGATTGACTGCATCAAATCCGAGTAAGAAATAATATATTTATAACCCATAAAAACAAAGCATTATGATTAAGACAGTAAACTTACAGAAGATTTTCAAGACCGAGGAAGTACAGACTCTGGCTTTGAACGACGTAAACATTGAAGTGAAAGAAGGGGAGTTTGTTGCTATCATGGGACCTTCAGGCTGCGGAAAATCCACTTTACTGAATATCCTCGGTCTGTTGGACAATCCTACATCCGGAGAATATTACTTGAATGGGACGGAAGTATCCAAATATACAGAAGCCCAACGTACCAACTTGCGTAAAGGAGTCATCGGCTTTGTATTCCAAAGTTTCAACCTGATTGATGAGCTGAATGTATACGAAAACATCGAACTGCCGCTACTCTACATGGGCATTCCTGCCACCGAACGCAAGCGCCGGGTGGAAACCGCTATGGAGCGTATGGCAATCATGCACCGCAGCAAGCACTTCCCGCAACAATTGTCCGGCGGACAACAGCAACGCGTGGCAATCGCCCGTGCAGTCGTATCAAACCCTAAACTGATACTTGCCGATGAGCCTACCGGTAACCTCGATTCAAAGAACGGAAAAGAGGTAATGGAACTACTGAATGAACTGAATAAGGAAGGCACTACGATTGTCATGGTGACACACTCACAACATGATGCCGGATTTGCCGGACGTATCATCAATCTGTTTGACGGGCAGGTAGTGACGGAAGCTAACTTATAATTCACGCTTCTCCCGATTTATATGCAGGTTGCAATGTTTTTTCCATTGTAATCTGCATGTTTTTTTTGGAAATAGCTTTCCTTTTTGTTTCTGTCGTCCGAAATGCCTAATATTGCTACCAATAAACTTTTTACTTCCACATTTTAAATAACAGAAAATGAAAACATACACACCGTCCCCTTTGAACGCAGAAAATATCACTTTACCGGATAATTTGACGGAACTCACAGAAGCCATGGCACGCAATGTGCATGAAGTATGGGCTTTGGGAAGAGTGAAAGAAGGATGGAAATACGGAGAGACACGCAATGATGAATTAAAGACACATCCCGGACTTGTACCATACGAAGAGTTACCGGACTCAGAACGAGAATACGACCGGCAAACAGCCATACAGACACTGAAACTGATTATGAAACTGGGATTCGACATACAGAAGAAATAATAATCCAATATCTATTATAGTACTATGAGGACGAGTGAGAACAAGTATTATCCTATCCGGCACTGGTGGAAATTCGTGATTCCTGCCTTTATCATTCTCTTTCTGGTTGCAGCATTGATTGTGACATGCACTACATTCCAAAACCTTATTCAATTCTTTCCATCGCGTGGAATGACCTACCTGATGACACTCCATGCCATCATTTCCCTTAGCGTATGCATCTGTTTTTTTCTATGTATCAAGAGATTAATAGATGTATTCTCATTGAATCTGGAACAAGAAAGAAACATTCTTGCATCCTTGTATCAGGAAAAAGAAAAACGGGAGATTATCAATAACGATGAGAAAGAAATCAATAAACTGAAAGAGAATATCAGAAAAGAATTGAAACAAGAAACTGAAAAAAAGGAAACTGCCTAATGACAAAACAAATATGAATCTGCTAACAAGACTTTTTGCCCTTCATTTTGACCGCTCTTTTTCCGGAAAAGGATGGAGGCAGCTTGCTTGGCTTTTCGGAGTCATAGTAACTGTTTTCTTATTGATATATCTGGTAAGTTTTGCATTTATCTTTCCTGAGCCGTCTCTTGAAGAATGGACCGGTATTGATAAAGACGTACCTATGGGGCGTTTGCTTCAGTTGATTTGTCTGTTCATTGATCCGGGGAATATTGTGGAAGTACCACCTTATCTGCGTTGGTTCTCTCTATTGGTCGTAGTGCTGGGATTAATTTTGTTCTGCGGATTATTGATATCCGTAATCTCCAATATGCTGGAACGCAGAGTTGAGCGATATCGTGAAGGCGATATCGTTTACCCTTTGCAAAACCACATCGTCATTATCGGTTTTGACAACATGGTCCCCACTCTTATCCAGCAAATTTGCGATGACACACATTATGGGAATTGCCATATTCTGATTCAGAGTACCCAACCGGCACAAGAAATCCGTAGCAAAATCCATACGGAACTGGATGCCAAAAATGAAAAAAGAATTGTGGTGCTGCGTGCCCGGCGCGACTCTATCGAGGAGTTGGAAAAACTCTATACTACCAAAGCGCGCGAAGTATTCCTTATCGGAGAGAGGAACGAACATGACCATGACTCACTGAACATAGACTGCCTGAAAAAGATAGTTGACATTCATAAACGATGCAATAAATGTTCCCTCATACCATTCACCGTTCTTTTCGAATATCAGACTACTTTTGCCGCTTTCCAACTGACCGATTTGTCTGCCGAATGGAGAAAATATATAGAATTCCATCCCTTTAACTTCTACGAGGGCTGGGCCAAAAAGATATTGGTAAGCCGGCAATACGGAAAAGGGGAGAACTGTATTGAATATCCTCCTCTCGACCGTGAGGCAATAACCTATGAAAGCGAAAAGCATGTTCATCTTGTTATCATCGGTATGAGCCGTATGGGAGTGGCAATAGGAGTGGAAGCTGCCCATCTGTTGCATTTTCCAAACTTCTGCCGGGACAAGAACATAAAAAGTGTCATTACCTTCATTGATGAAAATGCCGACCGGGAAATGAATTTCTTTTGTGGACGATACCGCCATTATTTCGAGATATCGTCTACCCATTATTACGACATGAGCAAGGACGAAAGGCACGAGAGATTTGTCCTTCCCACCCGTTTTAAAGGAAAAGATGCAGACTTTCTGGATGTGGAATTCGAATTTATCAAAGGCCGTGCGGAAACTCCTGCCATCCAGAACCTAATTAAAGAATAGGTACATGACTCAGGCCAAGTATTGACGATTGCCGTCTGCCTCAATTATCCTCCTCAAAGCATGGCAATGGGATTATATCTGCCGGACGATGTATATGATGAAAATATCCCAGTTTTTGTCCGTCAGGAAACCTCCAGTGCACTGCTCAATATGCTTAACAGTAAAAAGAAAGATGAAGCGATTCATAAATATTCCCATGTTTTTCCTTTTGGAATGCTGGACAACTGTTACGACTTGGACAAAAAAAGCCGGAGGGAGGGACAAATCATCAATTATATATACGATTTCAAGAATAAATATGGAAATGTGCCTCAATCATGCCCACCTGACAATGAGCTGAAAGACTCATGGAACAAACTGTCCGTATCCCTTCAGTGGTCCAATTTGTACAGTGCATATTCCATTAGTCCCAAGCTACGCTCCATAGGCATTACGGATGGTTACGTGAAACTGGACAACGACCAGATAACATTGCTTGCCGAAGTCGAACATAACCGTTGGAACATGGAGAAGCTGCTGCTTGGCTTCCGTAAACCCACCGCCGAAGAAGAAGAGTTAATCTATGGCAGCAAGGAAATGGGAGACATCTTCAAAAAGAAACGCTTTGTGCATCCCGATATACGTCCGTATGATGAATTGAAGGAAAGCTCAAAAGCGTATGACAGATGTATCACAGCCGGCATTCCGCTAGTCGTAAACAACAACACATAGAAAGTAACCAACACTATATTATGAAAACATACCATGTATTTATAGCCTCTTCGCTGAGTTTTCAGAAAGAAAGGGATTTAATGGAAAAAGTCCTGACGGAAAGAAACAACAGCGAACTCAATATTGTAGTGCACCGGCACGAAAAAAATGGAGACAACGATTTAGCTAAAGGCGATACGCAGGAAATCATAAATTCAGAGATAAGGCAATGTGACGTCATCATCTTCTTCGCCGGAAACTGGATACGCTCCAAGACCATCGGAGAGTTTAATGTTGCCATCGAAAATGCATCCAACAAACATATCTATTTCTATCAGAATCCGACATTGGAATACACCCAGGAAGACTGGACAAACACTACTTTATGGAAAGACTTCTATGCGGAATACATGCAAAAGCACCTGGACGACGATACCGTTATCGAGCGGTATGAGAAGCAGTGCAATACGCTGGAGCAGCTAAGGGACGCGTTGGTCAAGGATCGTGAAAGTTTTCTCAATAATCCCTTTTGCGCAATCTCTTGCCATAAGATGGAGTATGATAAAATTATTCCCAACAGCCAAGCCAACCGTCGCAGAGGCAACCTGGACTACTATTTTATCCGTCCGGAAGTAGACAACAAACTTAAAGAGGAGTTTGACAGCACAAACAAGACAATCATCGTCACCGGTCAATCCACTTCGGGAAAGACTATTGCCGTTTGCCGAATGCTGAAAAAGCTCCCTCAGGAATATTATGTGGTCATTTTGAATGCCGATACGACCAAAGAACAGTTAGAACGGCTTTCTGTATCCCAATTCCAGCATGGCAAAAAAATTCTTCTACTGGACGATTTGCAGCTGTTGTTTTGGAAAGAAGAGAATGAAAAGCCGATACCCATTGACAGAGAATTACTTCGCAAGTTATCGGAAATCCTTCACATCGGCAATCCGGACTTCAAGGTTATTGCCACTACAAGCTATAGCTTCAAGGAAGTGAAATCCATGCTTACTTTCAATGAAATGGTTCCTCCGGCCATAGTCGAAGTGGGCATCAAACCTTTATCCTTCAAAAAAATAAATGAATATGCCCGCGAGCTCAGGACATACGGCTATCTTAAACTCCGACCCGAAGCCGGCATGACTATCGGTTCCTTGTTTTTCGACATAGACAGAATCAAGACCAGATATAACAACCAGTTCCAGAACAGCAATTTAAGCAACCTGCAGAAATCCATGCTTCGACAACTCTGCCACGCCATAAAATGTTTGTGGATGTGGAAAAAGAGAAGCCGCAATAAAATAGACCTATTGCTCGATTTCCTCAAATTCACCTATGAGAACAGTTACGAAAAGGCCGACAGAAGCACCATCTGTGAATTGGCAGGCAAAGTAGATGATTTGATTTATTATCAGGACATTGAAAAGGGCACATTTGAAGTTGAAGACATCATAGTAACCCAGGTTTTCCAGTACTATAGCAGTGAACCGTCCGATGACCTACTGGCAACTGAAAAGAAAGCCATAAAGGGCATATTCCGCTATATCTACTACAAAGACAGACCGAACTTTTTCAAAAATACAACCAAGATCCTGCATCGGGTGAAAAACTGTTCGGTAAATGCCCCCGAACTCCAACAGTATATCATCAATGATGTTGTAAGCCGCATTTATAAAAACGAACAAACGCTATATACAAGTAAGGAACTGGGAACAAACCCGGAAGGCGTTTCCATTGATTGGGTGGACGCCTATATTGGCAATATAGCCAATTTTGCTCCTACCAATGCAGAGGCCATCCATATTTGGAAATTAACAAAAAAATATAATAGGAGAGAACTGAATGTGCTGCGGTGGCTCTTACCCAGACTGCAGACACAACAAGATAAGGACATTGTACACAAGGATTTGCTCAATGAACAAGGGCAAATGCAAGACAAGTATATAGAAAACTCGTATATTGAATTTCAGACAGAATTGGTACGGTTCCTCGACATGGACGAAGCCAAAGAAATATACCTCAACGCTTCCTTTATATACGAAGCTTCCCCAAGTGCCGATGATGACGACATAGATGATTTCTTCTCCGATTCTGCAGAGAGCGCCCATGGGCAGGAAAGCAACAATGAGACTTATCTGACAGAACTGAAAGAGAAAAGAATACGTAATTTCGCCAGGCAGCTTATGCATAAAGCACAGACTCTGGCTGACATACACGACATCAAGAACTTCTTGCAGAAGAATGATAAAGGGGTAGTTCCCCACGACGATGCAGTCTTTTTCTTCAACTTTATTGCTCCCTACACCTGGCTGGAAGTTTTCAAAAGATTCAGCCAGCCGGAAAAGCTGGTTGCATTCTTCAACGAACTGACAGAACTGTCTGTCGACAAAAAAGAGGATACCAGTATGTTCCTGAACAAGACCGAAGTGTTGAATGGAGCACTCGAAAACATACCGTCCTCTTATGCCTATGATTTATGGAACCGTATGGGGAATAACTGTGATGGCTACTCATTGAACTTTATGCTCCAAAAGGCTAAAAATTTTGAGCAAGCCAAAGGAATCTTCAACACTTTTATGGAAAGGTTGGAGCAGCAAGAAGAAGAAAACAAGACCAAACTGAAAGTGGGTGAAATCTACCTGAACGACTTATTGGATACGACCTCCACTTATAGCGGGATTAAGGAATGCGAGGAACTGTTCCATAAATACCATTTACTGGAAGCAGACCAGTCTTTACTGGATTACCCGAGCCAGCACACACAAGGTATCCTATACCAACGCATGACCCTAAAGGAAATCAAGGCACATATGAAGAGACATCGTCCCCAAAACGGCGATGAATCTCGAAATATAAGAACAATCGTACAATTCATTCTGAAAATATCAAATTATGAAGAGGCGTATCAGGCACTGTTCGGAGAAACTCCCGATTGTATTACTCCGGAAGAACAACAGATTTTGAATCATTCGCCCTACGTTGTCTCCGAAATGTTCAATAAGGTAAAGACTCCGGAAGAAGGAGGAGTCGCAAGGGATTTCTTCGAGAACCGGCTGGACAAGTCACTGCTCAATCATCCTGATGCCAATATCTTGAATATCATTATCAATAACCGGTTCATATATCCCTATTATGAACAAAAAGTGGACATGATAAAGCGGATGTCCGAAAAATACACCGTACAACAGAACAGTTATACACATAAACATTTACTCTATCACCTGACCAACCACACCCAAGGTTCACTTCCTCCGGAAGAAATACAACTGATTATAAATGAGGAAATAATGAAAAGCCTGGATGCGCCAAAGGATATATTGAAGCAAATGCTTATCCAGCGATACTATGCCGGAAGAGCACAAGACAACGTTCCGCAGCCTTTTCCCATTTATACATCGGAAGGGTGGAAAATTAAAGAAAGCACTATTCTGGAATATGTGTATTGTCTGCTGGACGTGGGCGTATATGATGGAGGAATTATCTTCTGTTGCATGAAGGCATTGCTCCGTCAGAATGATAAGGAAAACGCCCAACGGCTGCAAGAGCAAGCAATCAGTAAAAAGGTTTTTATCAATTACGATTCATATTGTATGTTGAAAAAGGTAGGAGCCGTCATTCCCAAACCCTACCTATTTGTCGAACATTATCCAATTATGAAGGACATATGCTATCAAATGCGGGAACGCGGCATGACCTTCGAAGAAGCCGAAAGCCGTATAAAAGAGATGGAAGATGATTTACATATTTCCATTGCACGCACACAAATCTACTGGAACAATGTCATCAGCCGCATGGCCAACAACAGAACAAACAAAAAACTGGTGCTTCAGAATACTCTGAAATTCATTGATGAACACCATGTGCCGATGAGTCCGGAAATATATTACTCCCTTTTACACACAATCACTTCCATTGAAGACTATACAAAAGTCAAAGGTTTATATAAAGGCGAATTGAATATAGGACATATCTTCGTACTTCTAAAGAAGATTCCAGAATTTGCCAAATATAGAATTGCCGAATGGGCATTTGTCGCCTGCTTGCGTCAGGAGTTTGATGAATGGTATGACATTCTATGTTCCATCAGTGAGAAAGAACAGGAGAAAAGAATTAAAATCATGTTACAGTCCGAGCGCTACAAGCAACTGCAAGTCATCACCCCCAAAGGGTATCTTAACCAGACTTTCTTGTTCTGGTGGACTATCCGCTACGCCGTCTCAGAGACTGAAGAGCAACGGAAGGCAGAATTGGATACCCTTGTCACAATGATACCCAAACCCTTTGTACCTCAGTATCCGAAAATGATAGAGAAGTTCTTTATACCTTATCCGCAAGACTTGCTTGAAATCATTCGAGAATATATAGGCCGGATTATTTCATCCGAGCCGCAATAGCCAGCAATACCCCGAGCACCACACCCAATATCGCTGCAAACAGCACCCGCATTTCTCCCGGCAGGAGGAATGTGATGGTGTGTGCCGGATACCAGAAGAAAGGAATTGTTTTCTTGAAGACAAAATTCCATTGTGCATCCCAATTCAGATGCGTAATGATGCGGGTCATCGGGATAGGAGTGAGGAGGCTGCGAGGCGAACCGCCACAATCCAGGATATGCGTATCCGTAATCTTATGGAATGTCATGAATACCGGAGCGAAAATGGTATTCATAGCAACTGAAATGGCGAGGGCTATCCATAATTTGTCCAGGCAGAATTCTCCGTTTATAATGGCGGCGGCATTTGCCATTCCCATATATTCCATAAATTGCGGCACACCTTTGGAGAAGATTATCATGGCCGCATTGATACCCATTCCCAGCAGTCCCCACACTACGGCACGCGGCAGTACGCCAAATCCTTTTCGGTTATAGACTCCGGCACTGATACGAAGTCCCAGCATCTCACCCAGTGTAGCAAGAATTCCGAATTTAACGAAACTCATTACCATGCCATGTGCAGCGTTGAAAGACTTATACCAATTGTAGATGGATTCACTCACAAAGAATGGCAGGAATATTATCACCAGAACAAAAATAAAGAGGAAGTCTTGTTTTTTCATACAAAAGTCATGTTTTTCATAAATAATGTGGCAAACATACTAAAATTATTCTAATTTAAAAGCAAATAAGTAAATAAAAGAAGTTTTACCAAACAGAACAAAGTGTTTCCCTTAACCGAACAGTGTGTTTCATTAAAGAGAACACTTCGTTTCCCTTAAAAGAACAGTTTGTTTCCTATAAGAAAACACTTTGTTTTCTATAGCTAAAACAAAGTGTTCAGCACTGTGAACTAACGAACTATCCCATTAGCTTCCTCAGAAGCCCATATCATAGTCTCGGCACAAAAAAAGTGGGATTCAGAGAAACCTCTGATCCCACTTCATCATAGTAAGCAACGGATAGTTATTTCTTATCCTTCATATATTCATCCGCTTTCTCCTTGGCACGTGCCACGCGCTTGGCTGTATCCGGATGAGAAGAGAACATCTTCTGGAACTTGGATTCCTTCGGTGCCTCCGCTGAAAGTTCAAGCAATTTGTTCAAAGCATTGTACATGGCATACGGATCGAGATTATTCTTGATGCAGAATTCAAAGCCGTAATCATCCGCTTCCGTCTCCTGCTTCTGGGAGTATTGAGCACCTGCCAATGCCTCGGCCATGGCACCCAGTTCAGAATCACTCAATTTGGATACCGTAGAACTTGCCGCACCGGCAGCATTCTTCACAGCCGAACGAAGGTAAGCATTCTTCATCGCATCTTTGGAATCCGTATGGATGACGTGACCTATCTCGTGGCCGACAACTGCCATCACTTCATCATCCGTCATGATGTCCATCAGTCCGGCACAGATGCGTACACTACCATCACCGCACGCAAAGGCATTCACATCTATTACTTCATAAACACCGAAGTTCACCTTCAAGCCGTCCACTTCCTTGATATTTCCGGTCAGCTTCTCCAGACGCTTGCCGTAATCCGTATCGGGCTTTGTCAGCGGATTGTGCGTATCCATCCATTCCATATATTCCTTGCTCATCGCTGCAATGTCAGCATCGGACAATGAAATGGCCTTGACGGCATCTGTACCAGCTTGGACAACTTTGTTCACATTGATTTTCTTTCCACCGATTTTGAACTGCGCATAGGCAGTGGTGGTACAACTCATTCCACATACTACAGCAGTAATGATGAAGAAGTTCTTTTTCATGTACTTTACGATTTAATTTTAATCCTACTTCGCTTTGTCTATAAAAAAAACCGCCTAATCATTATTAAACGGTTTTCCGAATATCTGTTTAAATCAAGTTTACTTGATGATACCCAATTCCTTGAAACATTTAGTCAATTTTTCTACAGCATAATCCACTTGTTCGACCGTATGGGTAGCCATCAACGCTACACGCACCAGTGTATCTTGTGGAGCACATGCAGGTGGAATAACGGGGTTGATGAAGATACCTTCGTCAAAAGCCAGCTTCGTTACTATAAATGTCTTCTCTGTATCACGCACATAGAGAGGAATGATAGGAGATTCTGTCTCACCGATTTCGAAGCCTGCATCGCGGAACTTCTTCAAGGCATAGTTAGTGATGTCCCACAGACGTTGGATGCGTTCAGGTTCGGACTTGATGATGTGAAGCGCCTCGCGGGCTGCAGCCGTAGCAGCAGGTGTGCTACTTGCCTGGAATATATAGGAACGGGCATTGTGGCGCAGCCAATTGATTACCGCCTTGTCTCCAGCAACAAAACCACCGATGGAAGCCAATGACTTGCTGAATGTACCCATAATCAGATCTACATCTTCGGTAACACCGAAATGGTCGCACACACCACGGCCTTGTTTTCCGAATACACCCAAGCCGTGAGCTTCGTCCACGTAAATGCTGGCATTGTATTTCTTCTTCAGGCGGACAATTTCGGGCAGATTGGCCAAGTCACCTTCCATGGAAAATACTCCATCCACAACAATCAGCTTTACAGCATCCGGTTCGCATTTCTGGAGTTCTTTTTCCAAAGCCTCCATATCGTTATGCTTGTACTTCAACTGAGTGGCAAATGCAAGACGGCGGCCATCTACAATGGAAGCGTGGTCACGGTCATCACAAATAATATAATCCCCACGGCCTACAACGGCAGGAATAATACCTTCGTTTACAGTAAATCCGGTAGAAAAACAGAGTGCTTCATCTTTTCCTACGAATTCAGCCAATTCCTTCTCCAGTTCAACATGTATATCGAGTGTTCCGTTCAGAAAGCGGGAACCTGCACAACCGGTGCCATATTTTTCTGTGGCAGCTATCGAGGCATCAATGATACGCTTGTCATATGTCAGTCCCATATATGCATTAGAGCCGAACATCAGAACCTTTTTACCATCCATCATTACCTCTGTATCCTGATGGCTGTTAATTGTGCGGAAATAAGGATATACGCCTTTTGCCATAAACTGCTGCGGCAGGTCGTATTTCGCAAATTTGTCTTGTAGTAAACCCATGAAATATCTTTTATATAATGAATATTTAATTCTATTAAATACAAGTCTTAAAAAACAGGGGGCAAAGATAGCAAAATATGTCGGTATATGTTCTATTTACATTAAAAAAACTACTTATACTTATTTTAAAAAGAATTATGTGGTTAATTTTTCAGATATTTATATTACTTTTGCCAGTTGGAAAACCTGCATAGCAACAACCCTTGCATGAACGAAAACAAGAAGAAAATAGCATTCATCATAAACCCCATATCCGGCACTCAGAGTAAGGAGCAGATACTGAAGTGGCTCGATGAAAAACTGGATAAGGAAAGGTATGCACAAGAAGTGATTTATACCGAACGGGCAGGCCATGCCGTAGAGATAGCGGCACAGAAGGCACAAGAAGATGCACATGCCGTCATCGCCATAGGAGGAGACGGCACCATCAATGAGATAGCCCGCTCACTGGTACATACAAAAACCGCTTTGGGCATCATTCCCTGCGGTTCCGGCAACGGACTTGCCCGCCATCTGCAGATTCCGATGGAGCCGAAAAAGGCCATCGACATCATCAATGACGGACTGATAGACATCATTGACTACGGAAAAATCAACGATGTGCCTTTCTTCTGCACCTGCGGCGTGGGATTCGACGCATTTGTAAGCCTGCAATTCTCCAAGGCGGGAAGGAGAGGACCACTCACTTATCTGGAAAAGACTCTGCTCGAAAGCCTGAAGTACCGTCCGGAAACCTATGAACTGGAAATGGACGGCAGCACCCTGCGATACAAGGCGTTCCTGATAGCCTGCGGAAACGCATCGCAATATGGAAACAATGCGTATATTGCCCCACAAGCCACCTTGAACGACGGACTGCTGGACGTCACCATACTCGAGCCGTTCACTGTGCTCGATGTACCGTCGCTCTCTTTCCAGCTCTTCAACAAGACCATTGACCAGAACAGCCGGATTAAGACGTTCCGTTGCCAGACACTCCGTATTCACCGTTCTAAACCGGGGGTAGTCCACTTTGACGGCGACCCGATGATGATGGGAGAGAATGTAGATGTAAAGATTATGAAGAAAGGACTGCAGGTCATTGTTCCCCGGGATGCGGAAAAAGACACTTCGAATGTCTTGCAGCGGGCACAAGACTATATCAACGGACTGAAACAAATTAATGATGCTTTTGTGGAAGACATCGCCCATAAAAACAAGATGATACTGGATAAAGGCAAAAGGCAATTCAAGAAACTGACAAAAATGTAATGTTGTAAAAAAGGTACTAAAGGAGTTTCTGAAAATAACTTTCCCCTTTTGATGCGCCATATAATATGTTTTATGTATTTTTGCATGTTCAAAATAGTAAATAAGTAAATCGTCAAACAGTAAATAAAAAGATGTATAGATCACACACCTGCGGAGAACTCCGTATCTCCGATGTTAATAAGCAAGTGACGCTGGCAGGTTGGGTACAGCGCAGCCGTAAAATGGGAGGCATGACATTCATTGACCTCCGCGACCGTTACGGAATCACCCAATTAGTGTTCAACGAAGAGGTGAATGCCGAACTTTGCGAGCGTGCCAACCGCTTGGGCCGTGAATTCGTAATCCAGGTTAAGGGTACCGTCAACGAACGTTTCAGCAAAAACCAGCATATCCCGACGGGAGACATTGAAATCATCGTATCGGAACTGGATGTTCTGAACTCATCGCTGACCCCTCCCTTCACCATCGAGGAAAATACGGACGGTGGCGACGATATCCGCATGAAGTACCGTTATCTAGACCTGCGCCGTGCCAATGTACGCAGCAATCTAGAGCTTCGCCATAAAATGACAATTGAAGTACGCAAATACCTGGACAGCCAGGGATTCATCGAAGTGGAAACTCCGATTCTGGTAGGCTCCACACCCGAAGGTGCACGCGATTTCGTCGTTCCTTCACGCATGAATCCGGGACAATTCTACGCTTTGCCGCAAAGCCCGCAGACATTGAAACAGTTGCTGATGGTTTCCGGTTTCGACCGTTACTTCCAGATAGCCAAATGCTTCCGTGACGAAGACCTGCGTGCCGACCGCCAGCCGGAATTCACACAGATTGACTGCGAAATGTCTTTTGTGGAGCAGGATGACGTCATCAACCTCTTCGAAGGCATGGCCAAATATCTGTTCAAGGAAATCCGTGGCGTAGAGATGAACGAGCCGTTCATGCGCATGCCATGGGCAGACGCCATGAAATATTACGGCAGCGACAAGCCCGACCTCCGTTTCGGCATGAAGTTCGTGGAACTGATGGACATCATGAAGGGACACGGATTCCCGGTATTCGACAATGCCGCCTACATCGGCGGTATCTGCGCAGAAGGCGCCGCACACTATACCCGCAAACAGCTGGATGCACTGACCGAATTCGTGAAAAGACCGCAAATCGGTGCCAAAGGTATGGTATACGCGCGCGTAGAGGCAGACGGCAACGTAAAATCAAGTGTCGACAAGTTCTATGCGCAGGAAGTATTGCAGGAAATGAAGGCTGCTTTCAACGCCAAGCCGGGTGACCTGATTCTGATTCTGAGCGGTGACGACGTCATGAAGACCCGCAAGCAACTGAACGAGTTGCGCCTTGAAATGGGTAACCAACTGGGATTGCGCGACAAGAACAAGTTCGTCTGCCTTTGGGTGGTTGACTTCCCGATGTTTGAGTGGAGCGATGAAGAAGGCCGCCTGATGGCTATGCACCACCCGTTCACCCATCCGAAAGACGAAGATATTCCTTTGCTGGATACAGACCCGGCAGCTGTCCGTGCAGATGCATACGACATGGTGTGCAACGGTATTGAAGTGGGTGGAGGTTCCATCCGTATCCACGATGCACAGTTGCAGGCAAAAATGTTCGAGATTCTCGGATTCACTCCGGAGAAGGCTCAGGAGCAGTTCGGCTTCCTGATGAATGCCTTCAAATACGGTGCACCTCCTCACGGTGGTCTGGCATACGGTCTGGACCGTTGGGTCAGCATCTTCGCAGGTCTCGACAGTATCCGCGACTGCATTGCATTCCCCAAGAACAACAGTGGACGCGATGTAATGCTGGATGCACCTTCGGCTATTGACCAGAAGCAGCTGGATGAACTGAATCTGATTGTTGAAGTGAAAGAGTAAAAGCAGGTACGGAGTAGGAGAGTGAAAGAGTCTGCACGCATTTTTCGTTTTGCGGTAATCGGCACGCTGAATGCCTTGATTATGGCTGTTACCGTTTGGGTAATGATGGACGAACTGGACATCAACTATATGCTCTCCAATGTAACCGCATATATACTTGCACAGATACACAACTTCATCTGGTGCAAGTACTGGATATTCCCTACAGAAAAAAAGAGCAACACTTGGCGACAAGTGCTGCTCTTTTCTATAGCTTTCGGAATGGCTTACGGAGCGCAATTCCTTTTCCTCATAGGGCTGGTGGAGGGACTGGACTGCAACGAATACCTTGCCCAGTTCCTGGGATTATTCATCTACGGAAGTGTCAATTTCCTAATGAACAAACGGGTGACATTCCGTTAGTTCTCCCCCAGAGATCCCCGTCGTTATCAGTCAAGAAATCGTTTTGTCAATCCGGCATAGGCATCAATTCTGCGGTCGCGCAGGAAAGGCCACCAACGGCGTACATTTTCCGAACGTTCCAAGTCCACCTCTACAACGATATTTTCCGGCCGTTCGTTTCCTGCTTGGGCCAGGAACTCGCCTTGCGGTCCGGCCACAAAACTATTTCCCCAAAACAAGATACCATTGGTCTGCATGGAAGGATCCGGCTCATGTCCCACGCGGTTCACTGAAACCACCGGCAAGCCGTTGGCCACAGCATGTCCACGCTGGGAGATAATCCAAGCATTGAGCTGACGCGCCTTTTCATCATCCGTATCACTGCTTTCCCAACCGATAGCCGTAGGATATATCAGTATTTCAGCTCCCTTCAGTGCCATCAGACGCGCTGCTTCCGGATACCACTGGTCCCAGCATACCAAAACTCCCAATTTGCCCAAAGATGTCTGAATAGGTTCGAAGCCTATATCACCGGGAGTAAAATAGAATTTCTCATAATAGGCGGGGTCATCAGGAATATGCATCTTCCGGTATTTCCCGGCAATGCTGCCGTCACGTTCAAAAACAACCGCTGTGTTATGATACAATCCGGGAGCGCGTTTCTCGAACAGAGAAGTGACCAGCACAATATCGTTGGCAGCAGCCAACTCTGAATAGAATCCCGTAGAAGGACCGGGAATCGGTTCTGCCAAGTCGAACAACTGCGTGTTTTCCGTCTGACAGAAATACAGAGAGTTATGCAGCTCCTGCAAAACAACTAATTGAGCCCCATGCGCCGCACATGCCTCTATACTTTTGGCCAAATTCATTAAATTAGTCCTGAGGTCCTTGGTATTGGCCTGCTGGATAATACCTACTTTTATTTTCTTGTCATCTTATTCTATGGTTTATTGTTTTACTATGTATAATCGACATTACTTCAACACCCCTACGGGATATTGCATGGTAACACAATGCAAAGAGCCGTGTTGCTTAATCAAAGCACGGCAATCTATCCCGATAATTTCATAACCGGGAAAAGCCTCCCGCAACACTTCCCCCGCGCGGGCATCATTCTCCGGCTGGCGATAGGTGGGGTAAAGCACTGCATCATTCAGAATCAAGAAATTAGCGTAAGTGGCAGGAAGCCGTTCCCCTTCCTCTTCTATCTTATCGGCCATGGGCAAAGCCAGCAAACGGTAAGGTTCCCCCTTCAACGTACGGAAAGTCTTCAGTTGCTCCTCCATGCGATGCAGTTCTTCGTAATGCTCATCATCCGCATCCTTGCATTGTACATAGGCTATCGTGTCGGCAGGGCAGAAACGGGCCAGCGTGTCTATATGACTGTCCGTATCGTCACCTGCCAAATAACCGTGGTCCAGCCAAAGAACACGTTGCAGGTGAAAAACGGAACGAAGATATTCCTCAATTTCCACCCGGTTCATCTGTCCGTTCCGGTTAGGCGAAAGCAGGCATTCGGAGGTGGTGAGCAACGTACCCATGCCGTCACTTTCGATGGAACCGCCTTCAAGGACAAACCCCAAGCGATTTACATACTTTCCTTTCATCACTTCCGACTCCACCGCACGACGCGTAATCAAATTATCCTTATCGGATGCAAACTTCAATCCCCACCCGTTGAACTTAAAGTCGAGCAGAGATACACCGTCAGCATCCAGTAGGGTGATGGCTCCATGGTCGCGTGCCCAAGTATCATTCGTCTCACACTTCAGGAAACGGACATTTTCCATATTCACCCTGCCGAGAATCTGTTTCTTCACCTCATCCGGTTCTGGGGTTACAATCAGCAATGTCTCCCGGGCGGCTATTTCGTGGGCAATGGCTACAAAACATTCCTGCACTTCGTCCAACATATAGGTCCAGTCTGTACCCGCATGGGGCCATGTAAGCTGTATGCCGCTTTGCAAAGCCCATTCGGCAGGCAAGTGGGGAGCACGTGTCTCTACCTGAAAAGTCATATTCTTGCCAAAACGCACCTGACAGTCCTTCTCTGCGGCACCACCCAGCGGCAGTCCTACAAAATATCCCATATTATTTATCTTTTCTAATTCGTTACTTTTTAAGTTAGCAGAGAGAGGGAGAATAAACCTTAGGTTTAGAATTGCCAAACCTCTACTTCAGACTTCTAAACCTCTACTCTATGATTGTAAACCTCTACTCGTCAATTATCACTTATCTTCCTTCGGTTTCCGGTCGAAGAATGGATTCTTGGAGGATGCACTCACCGGAATGGCAAAGACAGTCTTGCATCCTTTCAGCCAATCCAAACGCTGGGCGGCAAGTCCGGCAGAAAACATGACACGGGTATCCACCCTCAAATCGGCAGCCATGGCACAAGCCGAACCTACAGCTATCCCTACATCCACCGTATTCAAAGCACAAGGTACTCCCTCCGGACGACCGGCACAAGTGGGAAAACCGCAGTGTCCGCAATTCAAACCTTGCGTCTGCTCGCGCGTACCTATTATAATTACACATTCAGCCTGCAAAATGTTGTCCGCATCACGGAGAAAGAACTTCATACCGTGCTCTTCAACCATAGCGACCATCTTTTCAGACAGCTTCTTAATGTCTTCACCCGTAACCAGCGCAGCTTCAATCACATCAATACCTTTTCCTTTCGGTGCCGTGCGCGCAGCAGTCAGCATTTGCCTTGCCACGTCAAGCACATGTTCGTGGCGGCAATCCCGTTCATTCTGTATCATAGTCTTTCTTTCCTGAATTAATTAGTGCGTCAAAGATAGCACAAATATTTTTTTGCACTATCTTTGCGATACAGAAAGATTAAAGGAACACCATGCTGCAAATAGAAAATGCCAGTATCGCCTACGGCAACGATATACTTTTCTCGGGTTTCAACCTGCAATTGGAAAGGGGAGAGATAGCCAGTATCTCCGGCCCTTCGGGATGCGGAAAGTCGTCACTGCTGAATGCCATACTTGGATTTACTCCGTTAAAAGAAGGACGCATCGTCTTGAACGGCATTCTGCTGGATAAAGGAAACGTCGACGTTGTCCGTAAGCAGACTGCATGGATTCCACAAGAACTGGCATTGCCGCTGGAATGGGTAAAGGACATGGTACAATTGCCCTTCGGTTTAAAGGCAAACCGGGGTACACCCTTTTCTGAAACCCGTTTATTTGCATGTTTCGAGGATTTGGGTCTGGAACAAGAGTTATATTACAAACGGGTGAACGAAATATCCGGAGGCCAACGCCAACGGATGATGATAGCCGTAGCCTCAATGATTGGCAAACCACTGACCATTGTCGATGAACCGACTTCCGCTCTCGACTCCGGTTCCGCGGAAAAAGTACTCTCTTTCTTCCGCAGGCAGACAGAAAATGGAAGTGCCATACTGACCGTATCCCATGACAAAAGATTCGCCAACGGATGTGACCGACATATAATCATGAAATAACATACACACTATTGGGAACCATAGATATATCATACCTCAGCCTGGGCATCGGATTATTGCTATTATTAATACCGCTGTTTTACATCTGGAAGTTCAAGACCGGACTGTTGCGCGCTACTGTGATAGGTACGGCACGCATGATTGTCCAGTTGTTCTTCATCGGCATATACTTGAACTACCTCTTCTTATGGGATAACCCGTGGATAAACTTTCTATGGGTAATTGTCATGATATTCGTAGCATCGCAGACGGCGTTGGCACGAACGCAATTGAAGAGGAAGATTCTGCTTCTTCCCATATCTGCAGGTTTCTTATGCAGTGTAGTATGTGTAGGCTTGTACTTTATCGGAATAGTACTGAGAGTGGAAAACGTATTCAGCGCCCGGTATTTCATCCCTATTTTCGGCATACTGATGGGCAACATGCTATCCAGTAACGTCATAGCCCTCAACACCTATTATAGTGGACTGAAACGGGAACAACAGCTTTACCGGTATCTTCTCGGCAATGGTGCTACAAAAGCGGAAGCACAGGCACCTTTCATCCGCCAAGCCATCATCAAATCCTTCAGTCCGCTGATTGCCAATATATCCGTGATGGGGCTGGTTGCTTTTCCGGGAACCATGATTGGCCAGATATTGGGTGGCAGCAGCCCGAATGTGGCCATCAAATATCAGATGATGATTATGGTCATCACCTTTACCGCCTCCATGCTGTCACTGATGATTACAATCTCTCTGGCTTCCCGCAAGTCGTTCGATGCCTACGGCAAGCTACTGCCGGTGATGGTAGAGAAGAAGGGAAAAAAGGAGCATAAATAACTTCAACGGTGATGGGCATCCAGTTTTCCGGGGAGATAGCGTAGCTGCACATATTGTACGCCCGGTTTCACAAAGCCGCTGTCCAACATCACTTTCTTTACACGGAATACTTCAAGCCTATACTGCAGGTAACTTTTGATGCGTTGACTTTGCGGCTTGGTATATGCCAACAGATTAACTTTTCCCAGCGAATCAATCTCTACCCTTGCCTTGACGGTGCGTAGAGAAAGAGGACCGTCTTTTTTCTTAGCCTGATAATCTTTATCCTTGTCTACCCAAAAGATAGCCGTAGCCTTGGGAGTAGTATCTATCGGCTCCTCCATATCCTCAGATACATCTTTACCGGAACGGTTCGTATCCTGACAAGACAATAACGATAAAAGGAAAAGAAACAAAACAAGTAATGTTTTCATAATAAAGGAGATTAATGTGTCCAACTAATCAAACGTACCCGATGAAGCATATATTATCGGATATATAAAATGTTCTTCACCTTCCGTTTGCGGTTGTTCAAACAATTGTTTGTAGATAGGTTCCGGCTCTGTTTCAGAGAAAAAATCTGCATCAGCAGGATAAATACCATAATACCACCAGGGAGTTCCTTCCATATTATAAGGCTCAATACCCTCGATTACAAACTTATATAATCCAACTGTATCACCATCTTTTATAATGCTTGTATAGGTTCCATAATTGGTCCCCATATTATATCTCAATCCTTTTAAAGGAGCATATTCTTCTTCAGTAAACTCGCCTGCTACATATTTTTTTCTTTTGCATGCAAAAGGAATCTCATATTTTCCTCCATCAGGAGAAAGAATAAAAGGATTGGGTCCATCAACCTCTATTGTATATTCATATTCTACTCCGACTTTTGATAACACCTCGACCAGTTCGTATGCAATATTACTGGCATCGGCGGGAGGGTTGAGCAAAGTTGTTTTTTTCACCAATAAGGTGTATTCATACCCCTTGCTATAATCAAACCCGGCAATTCCTAAAAAGTCCAACGCTTCATATTCATTTTTACCTTCCTCCTTTACCAACATACAATCAATGAAATGATCACTTCCCCAAGGCTGGTAAGTGCCAATCTCGGAAGAGACCTTCATTTTAATGTTTTCTACATTGTCTTGTGGAGTATCACTGTTACAAGAGGTCACACCAATTATAATCAAGAGCGATAAAATTCCGAATAGTTTTTTAGTTTTCATAGATTTAGTTTTATAATAATCGCTCGCAAAGATAGTCTTTTTCGTGATAAAACATTTTTCGATAAGAGTTTTTGTTGGAAGAAAACCGTCTATTACTCAAATTTGTTACTGATATTTTATAAAAAGAATAAAAAACATTCTCAATCCATTGCTTTTTACTATATTTGCAACCAAATTTTCTGTTCACAATGAAAATTAAGGAATTAGTAAGCGCCCTTGAACGGTTCGCGCCTCTGCCATTGCAAGACGGATTTGATAATGCCGGCCTGCAAATCGGATTGACAGATGCGGAAGCAATGTCAGGGGCTTTGTTGTGTCTTGACGTTACTGAAGCTGTACTGGATGAAGCCATTGCATTGGGATATAATGTGGTTATATCACATCACCCTCTCATTTTCAAAGGGTATAAATCCATCACGGGCAGGGATTATGTGGAACGTTGTATCTTGAAAGCCATCAAGAATGACATCGTTGTTTATGCTGCGCACACTAACCTGGATAATGCACCGGGAGGAGTGAACTTCAAGATTGCCGAGAAAATCGGTTTGAAGAATGTCCGTATCCTGGAAGCCAAGGAAAATGCGCTGGTAAAGCTGACCACATTTGTACCGACCGCCCAAGCGGAAGACGTGAGGAAAGCCTTGTTCGACGCTGGATGCGGCAATATCGGCAACTATGATTTGTGCAGTTATAACATGGAAGGCGAGGGGACATTCCGAGCCCGGGAAGGTGCCACCCCATACTGTGGAGCGATAGGGGAGCTGCATACCGAACGTGAAGTACGTATTGAGACAATCATACCCGCCTACAAAAAAGCGGCAACTGTCAAGGCACTGCTTGCGGCACATCCATATGAAGAACCGGTCTATGATATTTATCCCTTGCAAAACTCATGGCCACAAGCCGGAGCCGGTGTCATTGGCGAATTGGAAGTACCGGAGACAGAACTTGAATTCCTGAAACGGATAAAGAAAACCTTCGAAGTAGGGTGTCTCAGACATAACAAACTCCTCGGGCGGGAAATACAGACTGTTGCATTATGTGGCGGCGCCGGCGCTTTCCTAATGCCGCTTGCCATCCGCAACCGTGCAGATGTCTTTATCACCGGCGAGATAAAATACCATGACTATTTCGGACATGATACCGATATATTATTGGCTGAAATAGGGCATTATGAAAGTGAGCAATATACGAAAGAAATATTTTATACAATAATCCGGGATTTGTTTCCTCATTTTGAGGTTCAGATGACCAAAGTGAATACAAACCCCATAAAATACATGTAAGTAAAATGGCTAAAGAAGCAAAAAAAGATCCTCAGGAATTAACCGTAGAACAGAAGTTGAAAGCTTTGTTCCAATTGCAGACAATGCTGTCCAAAATCGATGAAATCAAGACGTTGAGAGGTGAACTTCCACTGGAAGTACAGGACTTGGAAGACGAAATAGCCGGTCTGAGTACCCGTATAGACAGAATCAAGGCAGAAGTTGCCGAGTTGAAATCCTCCATTGCAGGAAAGAAAGTTGAAATTGAAACCGCAAAGGCTTCTGTAGCTAAATATAAAGACCAGCAGGACAACGTACGCAACAACCGCGAATATGACTTCTTAAGCAAGGAAATCGAATTCCAGACATTGGAAATCGAACTCTGCGAAAAGCGTATCAAGGAATTTGCCGCACAAGAGGAAGAAAAATCTCAGGAAGTAGCAGAAAGCACTGCTGCTCTGGAAGAAAGACAAAAAGACCTCGACGTAAAGAAGAGCGAACTGGACGAAATCATCTCCGAGACCAAACAAGAGGAAGAGAAGCTGAGAGACAAAGCCAAAGAACTGGAAACAAAGATTGAACCCCGTCTGCTTCAGTCCTTCAAACGTATCCGTAAGAATTCACGCAATGGACTGGGTATTGTATACGTACAGCGTGATGCTTGCGGTGGTTGCTTCAACAAGATTCCGCCCCAGAGACAATTGGACATCCGCTCACGCAAGAAAATTATCGTTTGCGAATATTGTGGCCGTATCATGATTGACCCGGAATTAGCAGGTATAACTCCCGAACAGAAAGTGGAAGTTGTAAAGGAAAAGCCAGTAAGAGCCAAAAGAAAAATCGTACATATCGGCTCAGATAATTAAAAATAGAACATTTTCTATATATAAAACGGCAATAGTAAAGCACCTATTGCCGTTTTTTTGTTAAATAAGCTCATAAAAACCTGCTATTAGAGAAAAAAGAAGTAGTTTTGTTGCTTGAAAAATTAATAGAATTAAATTAAAAAGCATGAGACTAAACAAATTATTCATACTCTATTCACTTTTCGGAATATTGATGGCATCGTGCATAAAAGATGAAGCACCCAATGCTGAAGCTGATATAACAGGCATCTCTTTTGAAGAAGATGTACTGGCAAATTCATACATTGATCTGAACCCGTCGTACGACGAAAGCCAGAACGCCTACCCAATACGGATCAGTGTGAAAGAAGGTACGGACATGACAAGTCTGGCCCCCATATTTGAATTGACTCCGGGAGCTACCATCAGTCCTGCCAGTGGGAGTGTTCAGAACTTCACGACTCCAGTACGATATACAGTCACTTCGGAAGACAAGGCCTGGCATCGTGTCTACGCCATTACTGCCAGAGAACAAAAGGCAAGTAACATTCCGACCACATACCACTTTGAAAAGGTAAGAATCATGCAAAATGTATGGCAGGAATTCTACGAAGAGCAAGATTCCGGTAACGAATTGACATGGGCAAGTGGTAATAAGGGATTCAAATGGGCTATGAGTGAAGCCGCAACAGAAGATTATCCTACTACCCAAATAGACAATGGCAAAACTGGAAAATGTGTGAAATTGGAAACACGCCTCACTGGCGACTTAGGTAACATGGTAGGTATGCCCATCGCCGCCGGTAATCTGTTTATCGGCAGTTTCGACATGCTGAATGCTATTACCAATCCGCTTAGTGCTACGCGCTTCGGTACTCCTTTCTACAATAAACCTTTACGACTGACTGGATACTATAAGTATAAGGCCGGAGAACAATTTTATGAAAATGGCGAATATACCTCCCGAAAAGATATATTCAATATCTATGCAATATTTTATGATGGAGTAAAATATGACAGTGCAGGAAAGGGGACAGATGTAACACTGGATGGAAATCTGCCGAATCAAAACTACGAACACTCCAGCATGGTGGCTCTTGCTTTAGTTTCCAATCCGCAAGAAACAGAAGGAGACGAATGGAAATTCTTTGATATACCTTTCGACTACCAACGGTACGGAAAGAAGATTGACGAAGCCAGACTGGCTAAAGGAGAATATAAGATAGGCATCATATTTGCCTCAAGCAAGGATGGTGCCACTTTTGAGGGTGCTCCAGGAAGCACTTTACTTATAGACGAAGTGGAACTGATTTACGAATAAGAATCATATAGAATTGGAATACAACATGATAAAGAAAATATTAGCATTTATCGTACTGGTGGGATGTATGCAGACTGCCTTATACGCTCAAGAAAACCAGAACCGTACGCTTATAAACGCCGCTCTACACGGTTGGGAATATGAAATAAGGGCCGGTGTCAGTATCGGCGGCACTTCTCCGCTTCCATTACCCGTAGAAATACGAAGTATCGATGCCTATAATCCTACCTTAGCCTTTATGCTGGAAGGAAATGCCATCAAATGGTTGGGCAAAACAAAAAAATGGGGTGTAATAACCGGTGTAAGACTGGAAACCAAAAATATGATTACTAAAGCGACAGTAAAGAACTATGGCATGGAAATCATAGGAAATGACGGTAACCGTTTGAAAGGCAACTGGACCGGGGGAGTAAAAACTAAAGTACGCAATGCCTACATCACCGTCCCCGTGCTGGGTGCATATAAAATCAACTCACGATTGCGGGCCAAAGCAGGTATATATGTCTCATATCTGATGGATGAGGAATTCTCCGGACATGTATATGAAGGCTATTTGCGTGAAGGAGACTCCACCGGAGAAAAGGTAAACTTCTCCGACGGTGCCATTGCCACTTACGACTTTTCGGATGATTTGCGCAAGTTTGCCTGGGGCGTGCAAGCTGGTGTAGACTGGCGTGCCTTCAAACATCTGAGTGTATTTGCCGACCTTACATGGGGATTGAATGATATTTTCAAGAAAGATTTCAATACAATTACCTTTGCCATGTATCCCATCTACTTGAATGTGGGTTTCGGGTATGCCTTCTAAGATACTCGGGTATACCGAGTAAATACTCATAAACAAATAAAGGTTTAGGTTGTTATCAATCCCATAAAAAGATAACCACCTAAACCTTTATTTATGAATATAAAAGTTTGGAGCACTGCGTTGCTCATATTATGCCTATGTCCTGCGGCTATGGCACAGAAAGCCAACCGCTATCTTGAGAAACCACTCCCACAAGGCTGGGGAAAGGACGCCTCCCATGCCATTCCCGGAGATGACAATCTGTTCAGCGGACAAATACCACCCATTGACGACAAGTGGTGGAAAGCCTTCGATGACCCGATGCTGGATTCATTGATTACGGTAGCCTCCACTCAAAACTATTCCGTACTTTCTGCCATGGACCGTATGGATATGGCCAAAGCCAACCTGCGGATAGAACGCGGCAGCTTTTTCCCTTCCATCTCATTGGACGGAGGATGGGCACGGCAGCAAAGCAGCGGCAATGTCAACGCACTTCCGCAATCCATTACCGGTGCATACAGCGCCTCGCTCAACGCCAGTTGGGAGCTGGACGTATTCGGAAGTATCCGCCAACGGGTAAAGGCACAGCGGGAAACCTTCATGGCAAGCAAGGAGGAATATACCTCTGTCATGGTATCCCTCTGTGCCCAGATAGCTTCTGCCTACATCGGACTCCGCGAACTGCAGCAAGAGCTAAGTGTAGTGACCCACAATTGCCATACCCAGGCAGCCGTACTTAACATTACCGAAGTACGCTACAAAACCGGACTGGTGTCCAAACTGGACGTTTCACAAGCCAAATCCGTATATTACAGTACCAAAGCCTCCATCCCACAACTGGAGGCAGGCATCAACCAATACATCACGACGCTCGCAATCTTACTCGGTACTTACCCCCAGCATATCCGCCCCATATTGGAGAAGCCCAGCAAACTGCCCGACTATATGGAACCCATAGGCATCGGTGTTCCTGCCGACCTGCTGCTCCGCCGCCCCGATATACGGCAAGCCGAACGCCAAGTCAACGCGCAGGCGGCAACACTCGGCGCATCTCAAAGTGACTGGCTGCCGCAAGTGTTCCTAAAAGGTTCCATCGGCTATTCCTCCCATGACTTGAAGGACTTGACTAAACGGAACAGTATGACGTTTGAAATTGCTCCAAGCATCAGCTGGACCTTATTCAGCGGTACCAAACTGGTGAATGCCACCCGTCTGGCACGTGCCCAGCTCGATGAATCCATTCACCAGTTCAACCAGACAGTGCTTACCGCCGTGCAGGAAACGGATAATGCCATGAACTCCTATCGCAACTCCATCCAACAGATTGTTGCCATGCGCGAAGTATGCAACCAGGGAGAAGAAACTCTGAAACTCTCCCTCGATTTGTACAAACAAGGACTTACTCCCTTCCAGAACGTACTGGACGCACTACGCTCACTCCTGACATACGAAAATCAGCTGGTGCAGGCACAAGGCAGCTCCTTGCTGCATCTGATAGCCTTATACCAGGCATTGGGAGGTGGATATGAAATGAATCAGAAATAAGAATATAAACTAAACCGAACCGTATATGAAAAATCAAATGTACATCACCCTGCTCATCCTGCCATTGCTGGCAACGGGATGCGGGGGAAGGAAAGAAACGGCACAAACGATGCCCGTTCCCGAGATAAGCGTGGCCCGTCCGACAGTGCAGAACATTACGCTGACGAAAGAATATCCGGGCTACCTGACTTCTGAAAAGACCGTAGACCTGGTAGGCAGAGTCAGCGGAACCTTACAGACCATCGCTTACGCTCCCGGCAGCCGGGTACGCCAGGGACAAGTACTTTTTGTCATCGAACCGACAGTCTATCAAGACAATGTGCGGCAGGCAGAAGCAGAACTCAACACTGCCCGCGCCAACCTGGAATACGCCCAAAACAACTACACACGTATGCAGGAAGCCGTGAAAAGCGATGCTGTAAGCCGTATACAAGTGCTGCAAGCACAATCCAACGTGGCAACTTCGCAGGCTGCAGTGAGCAATGCGGAAGCAGCCCTGAACACAGCACGCACCAATCTGAGCTACTGCACCGTCCGTGCTCCCTTCGACGGCACCGTAAGCCGTAACCTGGTGGATGCCGGAGGCTATGTAGGCGGCAGCGTGCAGCCCGTCACATTGGCAACCATCTACAAAGACGACCATTTGTACACCTACTTCAATGTGGCAGACAACCAATGGCTCTCCATGCTGATGCAGCAGGGAGACAGTATCCCCCGGCAAGTGAGTGTCAGCCTGGGTAAAGACGAACTCCTCACTTATCCCGCACAGCTGGACTATCTTTCGCCCAACGTAGACTTGAACACCGGAACTTTGAACATCCGCGCCCGTCTCGACAACCCTAAAGGACTGTTGAAAAGCGGCCTCTACGTCAGCATCACCTTGCCCTACGGAGAGCAACAGCAGGCCATCCTGCTGCCGGATGCCTCCATCGGCACCGACCAGTTGGGGAAATACATATACGTAGTCAACGATTCGAATATAGTGCGCTACCGCCATATAGAAACCGGACAACTGATAGGGGACAGCCTGCGCCAGATAAGGGCAGGCATCACTCCCCGGGAGCGCTACGTCACCAAAGCACTGATGAAGGTAAGGGATGGAATGAAAGTACATCCCATTGACAACTAATATGAATAGATTAATACCAAAGCCTATGTTTTCAAAATTCTTCATAGACCGTCCTATCTTTGCTACCGTATTGGCGCTGCTCATCGTCGTAGCAGGACTGGTCACACTGGGCATCCTGCCCATTGCCCAATATCCGGACATCACACCACCCACCGTGCAGGTCAGTGCCGTATATCCCGGAGCCAATGCGCAGACGGTGGCACAAACCGTCGGCATCCCCATCGAGCAGCAAGTCAACGGAGTGGACGGAATGCTTTACATGTCCTCCAACTCCAGCTCATCGGGCGCTTACTCTCTTACCATTACTTTTGCCGTAGGCACAGACATTGATATGGCTACCGTGCAGGTCCAGAACCGGGTAAGCGTGGCCCAGTCGTCACTACCTACTCCCGTTGTGGTGCAAGGCGTCACTGTACAGAAACAGTCATCGAACATCGTGATGTTCCTCACGATGACGTCGGACAGCAAAGACTACGACGGACTTTACCTCAGCAACTATGCCAAGCTGAATCTCGTAGACCAGTTAACACGCGTGCCCGGTGTAGGCGCCGTCAATGTGATGGGAGCAGGGGACTACTCCATGCGTATCTGGCTCGACCCTGCCGCCATGCGCATCCGCTATCTTTCGCCGGCCGATGTATACCAAGCTATCCAATCACAGAATGTGGAGGTCAGCGCAGGTAACGTAGGGCAACCCATCGGCACAGACAATAAAAATGCCTATCAATACAGCCTGACCGTAAAAGGGCGCCTTACCTCACCCGAAGAGTTCGGCAACATTATCCTGCGTACCGAAACCGGAGGGAAGATACTCCGTCTGCGCGACGTGGCGCATATCGACCTGGGCTCGGCCTCTTACAGCGTAGTATCCCAACTGGACGGGAAACCCACCGCTGCCATCGCTATCTATCAGCAACCTGGCAGCAACTCGCTGGACGTTTCCAAAGGAGTAAAGGCAAAAATGCAGGAACTCTCGCAAAATTTCCCTGCAGGCATACAATACAATGTAACCCTGGACACTACGGATGTCATTCATGCTTCCATAGACGAAGTGATGGTGACGTTCCTTGAAACAACCCTGCTGGTAGTTCTCGTCATCTTCCTGTTCCTGCAGAACTGGCGGGCGGTCGTCATTCCCTGCATCACTATTCCGGTATCACTCATCGGCACACTGGCCGTCATGTCCTTGTTCGGCTTCTCCATCAATACGCTGACACTATTCGGACTGATACTTGCCGTGGCCATCGTGGTAGATGATGCCATTGTGGTGGTGGAGAACTCCACGCGTCTGCTGGACACGGGGCGCTACACCTCCCGCCAGGCTGTGACCGAAGCGATGGGAGAGATTACCGGCCCCATTGTCGGGGTAGTGCTGGTGCTGCTTGCCGTATTTATCCCGACAACACTCGTCAGCGGCATATCAGGACAACTGTATAAACAGTTTGCCTTGACCATTGCAGCCAGCACCGTACTTAGCGGATTCAACTCACTGACCCTTACTCCGGCACTCTGTGCCTTGATGCTGCAACCTACCCGGCCTTCCAAAAATCCCCTATATCGGGGGTTCAACCATCTGTACGACAAGACACAAGGAGTCTACGACCGGATAGTGGAGTACCTGCTCCAACGCCCTGTCGCTTCCATCGTTTCATATGCAGTTTTCACATTGATTGCTGTCCTGCTGTTTGTCAAATGGCCGTCCACATTTGTTCCGGAAGAAGATGACGGCTATTTCCTCGCAGTGGTACAACTTCCCCCTGCATCGAGCCTGGAGCGCACCCAAGCCGTAGGAAAGCAGATAAATAAGATTCTCGATTCTTACCCCGAAATAAAGGACTACATCGGCATATCCGGCTTCTCCGTGATGGGAGGTGGAGAGCAAAGCAATGCGGCCACTTACTTCATCGTACTGAAAAACTGGAATGAACGCAAGGGAAAGGAACATACGGCTGAAGCCGTAGTACAGCGCTTCAATATGGAAGTATATGGCATCCAGGAAGCAGAGATATTTGCCATGGTCCCGCCTGCCATCCCCGGACTGGGAGCTACCGGAGGCCTGCAACTCCAATTGGAAGACCGCCACAACCTCGGCGCCACCGAGATGCAGCGTGCTGTAGAGACCTTGATGGAGCATTACCGCAATTATCCGGCACTGGCATCGGTCAGCAGCCAGTACCAAGCCAATGTACCGCAATATTTTTTGAATATAGACCGCGACAAGGTACAGTTGATGGGTATCCCGCTGAACAGTGTATTCACCGCCTTGGGTTACTATATGGGGGAGGCCTACGTCAACGACTATGTACAGTTCGGACACATCTACCAAGTGAAATTGGGGGCGGGCGACCGTGCCCAGCGTGTCATCGACGATGTTCTGAAATTGAGCGTTCCCAATGCATCGGGAGAAATGGTACCTTTCTCTTCCTTCACCCGGGTGGAAGAGCAGTTAGGCATGGACCAGATAAACAGATATAACATGTACTCCACAGCAGCCGTGACCTGCAATGTGGCTCCGGGCAGTAGTTCGGGAGAGGGTATCCGGCAAATGGAAAGTCTAATCAAAGAGCATCTCGGAGACGAGTTCGGCTATGAATGGACTTCGGTAGCCTATCAGGAGACGCAGGCGGGAACCACGACGACTGTCGTATTCGTCATGGCACTGCTGGTTGCCTTCCTTGTACTCGCCGCACAATACGAAAGCTGGACCAGTCCGGTAGCTGCCGTAATGGGACTTCCGGTTGCACTGCTCGGTGCCATGCTGGGATGCTATGTCATGGGGACTCCGGTCAGCATCTACACACAAATTGGAATCATTCTGCTTGTCGCCTTGTCTGCCAAAAACGGTATTCTGATTGTGGAGTTTGCACGTGACTTTCGTGTACAAGGCAATTCAATCCGCGATGCGGCATTCCAGGCCGGACATATCCGCCTGCGACCTATTCTGATGACATCGCTTGCATTCGTATTCGGGGTTATGCCGCTGCTTTTTGCAACCGGAGCAGGGGCGGGAAGCCGTATTGCACTGGGAGCCGCCGTAGTGTTCGGTATGGCACTGAATACCTTGCTTGCCACGGTCTATATTCCTAATTTCTACGAATTGATGCAGAAGTTGCAAGAGAAGTTCAGTAAGAAACAATAGGGAGGATGAGCTACAAGTTATGGATTATGGTTATAAGCTATCACACTTATAGCCCATAATCCATAACTCATTTTAGCAACTTGCTGCTAAAAGTTGTATCTTTGCGTGCGAATTGCCTCTTAAAGAAATTGAAGTTATGAAAGCATATTTCATCGCCATACTTACCTTATTCACTTGTATAGCTACCGTCGTCCGGGCGCAGCAAATGTCTGAACTTGAAAACCGGATTGACAGTCTGCTCAATGGCAAGAAAGCCACCGTTGGTATAGCCGTATGGACAGACAAAGGAGACATGCTCCGGTATAACGACCATGTACACTTCCCCTTGCTCAGTGTATTCAAATTCCATGTGGCACTGGCCGTACTGGACAAGATGGATAAGCAAAGCATCAGTCTGGACAGCATTGTTTCCATAAAGGCATCCCAAATGCTGCCCAATACCTACAGCCCCCTGCGGAAGAAGTTTCCCGACCAGGATTTCACGATTACGCTTAGGGAACTGATGCAATACAGCATTTCCCAAAGCGACAACAATGCCTGCGATATCTTGATAGAATATGCAGGAGGCATCAAACATATCAATGACTATATCCACCGGTTGAGTATCGACTCCTTCAACCTCTCGGAAACAGAAGACGGCATGCACTCCAGCTTCGAGGCTGTATACCGCAACTGGAGTACTCCTTCCGCTATGGTCCGACTACTGAGAACGGCTGATGAAAAAGAGTTGTTCTCCAACAAGGAGCTGAAAGACTTCTTGTGGCAGACCATGATAGATACTGAAACCGGTGCCAACAAACTGAAAGGTATGTTGCCAGCCAAAACCGTGGTAGGACACAAGACCGGCTCTTCCGACCGCAATGCCGACGGTATGAAAACTGCAGATAATGATGCCGGCCTCGTTATCCTTCCCGACGGCCGGAAATACTACATTGCCGCCTTCGTCATGGACTCATACGAGACAGATGAGGACAATGCGAACATCATCGCCCGCATATCACGCATGGTATATGATGCGATGAGATGAGAGAGGCAAGGGGGCTATTGGTAGCTCCTCCTATAAGTTTTGATACTCGGGTATATCCTGCAGAAAAGTATAGCTGTTGTGCTCGTAATCTATGCGGCAACAATAATGCTGAAGCCCGTTGCTGACAATCAGATAATCCACTTTCAGCACCATGTTGTAGCGGGTAATCTGGTCGAAAACCTTTTGGGTGATTTCTATTTCAGGCGCCTTGTATTCCACAATCATCCGGGCGGTAAGGTCGCGTCGATAGAGCACTGTATCACAGCGTTTCTTTGTACCGTTCAGCTGTACCTGCACCTCATTTGCCATAAGCGCCTGCGGATACCCCTTGTGAGCAAGAAGAAAGTGGACGAAGTGCTGCCGCACCCATTCTTCAGGGGTCAAGGCGACATAACGACGACGGATTACATCGAAAATAACATTTTTTCCGTTCCTTGCGGCAATTTTAGCATCGAATGCTGGTAGGTTTAACGATAACATTTACTACATTTGTAAGTTAAATAATGGTTCCCGTCTTTTGGGAACACAAATTTAATGAAATCTTATGAAAACAAAAGAAGAAATCGTAGCCAATTGGCTGCCCCGTTACACAAAGCGTAACCTGGAGGATTTTGGAGAGTACATTCTGTTGACCAACTTCAACAAGTACGTAGAGATTTTCGCAGAAAAGTTCAATGTTCCCATTCTCGGTAAAGATGCCAACATGATATCTGCCAGTGCAGAAGGAATGACCATCATTAATTTTGGTATGGGAAGTCCTAATGCCGCCATTATCATGGACTTGCTGAGTGCTATCAGGCCCAAGGCATGTCTGTTTCTGGGTAAGTGCGGCGGTATAGACAAGAAAAATAGAATAGGGGACCTCATCCTTCCCATTGCCGCCATCCGTGGCGAGGGTACCTCCAACGACTACTTCCCACCTGAAGTCCCGTCACTCCCGGCATTTATGCTGCAACGTGCCGTTTCTTCTGCCATCCGCGATTATGCCCGTGACTACTGGACCGGTACCGTATACACCACCAACCGCCGCATTTGGGAACATGACGAGGAATTCAAAGAATATCTGAAGAAAACCCGTGCCATGGCTGTCGATATGGAAACGGCAACCCTATTCAGCTGCGGTTTTGCCAATCATATTCCCACGGGAGCCCTTCTGCTGGTTTCAGACCAACCGATGATTCCGGAAGGTGTAAAAACCGATAAAAGCGATAATCTGGTTACCCAAAATTATGTAAAGGAGCATGTTGAAATCGGCATCGCATCCTTGCGCATGATTATTGATGAAAAGAAAACCGTAAAACACTTGAAGTTCGACTGGTAATCCGTTACGGGACATCCCCTCGTATAGCATTTACTTTATTATATGGCAAAACAAGAAACAACCTGTGATGATATTCTAAAAGAGTTGAGAGCCAAGCAATACCGCCCCGTCTACTATCTCATGGGCGAGGAATCGTATTACATAGACCTCATCTCCGACTATATTGTAGACAACGTTCTCACTGACACCGAAAAGGAATTCAACCTGACCGTAGTCTACGGTGCAGATGTCGATATAGCCACTGTCATCAATGCGGCCAAGCGCTATCCGATGATGTCCGAACGCCAGGTCGTAGTCGTAAAGGAAGCGCAGGCCATCCGCAACATGGAGGAGCTTTCATACTACCTGCAAAAACCGTTGAACTCCACCATTCTTGTTCTATGCCACAAACATGGGGTGCTGGACAGAAGAAAGAAGCTGGCGGCCGAAATAGAGAAGGTGGGAGTTCTATTCGAATCCAAGAAGGTGAAGGATGCCCAGTTACCGGCATTCATCACTTCATACATGAAGCGCAAAGGTGTAGACTTGGATCCTAAAGCCACCTCCATGCTTGCCGATTTCGTAGGTACGGACCTCAGCCGCCTTACAGGAGAACTGGAAAAACTGATTATAACTCTTCCAAAAGGTCAGACACGCGTCACCCCCGAACAGATAGAACGTAACATCGGAATCAGTAAGGATTATAATAACTTTGAACTTCGCAGTGCCATTGTAGAAAAAGACATACTAAAGGCCAATAAAATAATAAAATATTTTGAAGAAAATCCGAAAACAAACCCTATCCAGATGACTTTATCTTTACTTTTCGGCTTCTTCTCCAACTTGATGTTGGCTTATTATGCACCCGAAAAGACGGAGCAGGGTATTGCCAGTTTCATAGGATTAAAGACTCCCTGGCAGTCGCGCGAATACCTAAGTGCCATGCGCCGTTACAGCGGAGTAAAGACCATGCAGATAATCGGAGAAATTCGATATGCAGATGCCAAATCCAAAGGAGTAGGAAATTCCTCCCTAAGCGATGGAGATATCCTCCGGGAATTGGTCTTTAAGATTCTACATTAACTTCCATACAGCATCCTTTTCCATAAAAGGGGAAAAGCATAAAACAGACTGATTTGATATCATTATGTCATTTTTAGGGGGATTTATCCCCCTTTTTCTATTTCGGTCCTTAGCATAGACAGTAAAATAGGAGATAATAATCATATTTACAGCAAATTACGTTCATTTATAAGCTCTGAGAATCGTGTTTTTATAACGAATCGACCAATTAGCAAGGGTCTTGAAGACTAGAAAATAAATAAAGCATCTTATTTTCTTATTTATGTCACATCTTTTCTCCTTTAGTAAAAAGAAGAGATGGAGCAATTCAGCTTTAAATCGTCATATATGAAATCTGTTACACTTTTCAAGAGTACAATAGTTGTAATACACAACTAGGATAATTGACTATTGTGAATTTAATACATTACATAAATATCTATATGACGGGTGTATTATAACATATGTAATATTATACTTGAAAACACAAATGTAATAAGTAATATTTAATATCGCAAACTGATGGTTTACAAAAATAATAGAGTAGGGGTTAACCCATATAATTATAAGCAATAAATATGTATATATCAATTATATACAACGATTAATCAAATTATTAAATTATATATTATATAAAATGAGCGACAAACAAATGTAATACAGCATTTACCATCAAAAAAATAACTATATAATATACTAATAACTAGACAAATATATTATTTTATTAAACTTACAATAAACACCTATTTTACTCGTAATTTGTATTATAGCATTTGTAATGATGAATATTGTAATAATAGTATTTCATTTGTAAACTTTAAAATATTACATTTTTAATTTGCTTTTGTGATGTTGTTTTTTTACTTTTGTAATCCAATAAATAGCATGTACAATTGTAATAACACATAAACCATGAGTATAAAAGACAGGTTCAAAATGGTTATGGACCGGGAGAAACTGACAGCAGGAGCTTTTGCCGAGAGTATCGGCGTGGCCCAAGCCACCATTTCTCACATCTTGGGTCCGCGTAACAAATATCCAAGTACGGAAGTCATTCTCCGATTGCATCAACGATACAACGACATAAACTTGGAGTGGCTGCTTACCGGAAAAGGTAATATGAGCAATAATCCGGATTCACCCGAAAACGATGGATTCGACTATCCTTTATTCGCCGAGAATCCGGAAAATCTGTCCAACGGGCCGGAAGAATCTAAAAATCGCAAGGAAATTGCATTAGAGACAGCCCTAAAATCGCCTAAAGAGATTGTAAAACAAGAGATTATCTACAAAGAAAGACCTCCCAGAAAAATCACAGAAATAAGAATTTTCTTTGATGACAATACCTACGAGACTTTCAAACCGGAAAATTAAGGAATGAGAATGGAAATAGACTAACGCCCCGGCATAAAAAAGAAACGGGTTCATTTTATTCTGCACTCGGTTTACACTATCTTTGCACCCGAAAGAAAAACATCCCTCTTTATAGATATGAAAAAGTATATTTTAGATCTGACAGTGACAGAGAACCTCCGCTTGCATGCCAACTACGTGTTGTTGAAGCTGACTTCTCCATCCCCACTTCCGGAAATGCTTCCGGGACAATTTGCAGAGATTCGCGTGGACGGCTCACCTACCACTTTTTTGCGCCGCCCCATCTCCATCAATTATGTAGATAGACAACGGAACGAGGTCTGGTTCTTAATCCAACTTGTAGGCGACGGAACCAAGCGATTAGGAGAAGCAAAAGCAGGCGATATAATCAATGTAGTGCTTCCGTTGGGAAACTGCTTCACAATGCCTGAAAAGCCCTCAGATAAGCTCTTATTGGTAGGCGGAGGTGTAGGTACAGCTCCTATGTTATATTTAGGCGAACAGCTCGCCAAGAAAGGTTGCAAGCCAACATTCCTGCTGGGTGCCAGAAGTGACAAAGATTTGCTTCAATTGGAACAATTTGCCGCCTATGGCGAGGTGTATACCACCACCGAAGATGGCAGCCACGGAGAGAAGGGATACGTAACACAACACTCCATATTAAATAAGGTGTGCTTTGAGCAGATATATACTTGCGGCCCCAAACCGATGATGATGGCAGTAGCAAAGTATGCCAAAAGTAAAGGCATCAGTTGCGAAGTATCTTTGGAAAATATGATGGCGTGTGGCATAGGCGCTTGTCTATGCTGTGTAGAAAATACCACGGAAGGTCATTTGTGCGTATGTAAAGAAGGTCCGGTTTTTAATATAAACAAACTATTATGGCAGATTTAAGTGTAAATATTGGTGAATTACAAATGAATAATCCGGTGATGACTGCATCCGGAACATTCGGATATGGTGAAGAATTCGCCGATTTCATCGAACTATCGCGAATAGGCGGTATTATTGTAAAGGGAACTACTCTTCACAAACGTGAAGGCAATCCATATCCGCGCATGGCAGAGACTCCTTCGGGTATGTTAAACGCTGTGGGACTGCAAAATAAGGGTGTACATTACTTTGTTGAACACATCTATCCCCGCATCAAGGATATTCAGACCAACATGATTGTGAATGTTTCGGGTTCTGCCATCGAAGACTATGCCGAAACAGCCGCAATCATTAATGAACTTGACAAAATTCCTGCCATAGAGTTGAACATCTCTTGCCCCAACGTGAAGCAAGGAGGAATGGCATTCGGTGTTACCGCCAAGGGCGCCGAAGAAGTGGTGAAAGCCGTGCGCTCAGTTTACAAAAAGACACTTATCGTAAAGCTCTCCCCGAACGTTACCGACATCACTGAAATAGCCCGCGCAGCCGAAAATGGCGGTGCAGACAGTGTTTCCCTCATCAATACCCTGCTGGGAATGGCTATAGACGCGGAACGCAGGTGTCCGATACTCTCCACTGTAACCGGTGGCATGTCCGGTGCGGCCGTGAAACCCATTGCCTTACGTATGGTATGGCAAGTAGCCAAAGCGGTAAAAATCCCCGTCATAGGCTTGGGAGGTATCATGAACTGGAAAGATGCTGTGGAATTCATGCTTGCAGGTGCCTCTGCCATCCAGATTGGTACGGCAAACTTCATTGATCCGGCGGTTACAGTGAAAGTGGTAGAAGGAATAAATGACTATCTTAACAGACACGGTTATCAGTCTGTAAAGGATATTATCGGTGCACTCGAGGTATAAAGAATAACAAGAGAACGCCATTCGCAATATATATTCATAAAAAAGGACATTCATTGACGAATGTCCTTTTTCTTTTTATTTACATCAGTAAACTTACTCTCCCAACAAATCCGGACGCAATCTACGGGTCCTTTCCAACGACTGTTGCAGCTCCCATTCCTTAATCTTGGCCTCATGTCCGGAAAGTAAAATATCCGGAACCTTCCATCCATTGTAATCAGCGGGACGTGTATAGACCGGTGCGGCCAGCAGATTGTCCTGAAAAGAATCTGAAAGTGCAGACTGCTCATCGGAAATCACTCCCGGAATGATACGGACGATGGCATCTGCCATGACAGCCGCCGCCAGTTCTCCACCAGTCAACACATAGTCGCCGATACTGATTTCCTTGGTGATGAGATGCTCGCGAATCCGGTAATCTATCCCTTTAAAATGCCCGCAGAGAATGATGAGATTCTGGGCAAGGGAAAGAGTATTTGCCATCGGCTGATTGAACTGCTCACCATCGGGGGTCGTAAAGATAACCTCGTCGTAATCCCGCTCGGCCTTCAAGGCGTTGATACACCGCTCTATCGGCTCTATCTTCATGACCATTCCGGCAAAGCCGCCAAACGGATAATCGTCTACACGACGGTACTTATCTTCCGTATAATCACGAAGATTATGGATATGTATCTCTGCAAGCCCTTTATTTTGAGCACGTTTCATAATGGAACAGTTGAAGAATCCCTCAATCATCTCCGGCAAAACTGTGATAATGTCAATACGCATATAACTTTATTTTAGCTATTTCAAGCTGCAAAAGTACAAATATTCGGGGAGAAACCCGTATTTTTGCGTTCAAACAATCCGGAAACCCTATGACTGTAAAAGAAAAAATAGACCGGCTCCGTGCGGAATTACACCAGCACAACTACAATTATTATGTGCTGAATGCTCCTGAAATATCCGACAAGGAGTTTGACGACCTGATGCGCGAGCTACAAGACTTAGAGAAAGAACATCCTGAATACCAAGATGATAATTCGCCCACGATGCGTGTAGGAAGTGATTTGAATAAGAACTTCACACAAGTGGCACACAAATATCCCATGCTTTCATTGGGAAACACTTATTCCGAAAGTGAAGTGACCGACTTCTACGAACGGGTAAAGAAAGCGTTGAATGAGGATTTTGAAATCTGCTGCGAGCTGAAGTATGACGGTACTTCCATCTCGCTGACTTACGAGGATGGCAAACTGGTGCGTGCCGTCACCCGTGGCGACGGCGAAAAGGGCGATGACGTGACGGACAATGTAAAGACAATCCGAACGATTCCACTGGTCCTCCATGGGGATTATCCTAAATCATTCGAAATCAGAGGGGAAATCCTGATGCCCTGGGTGGTTTTCGAAGAACTGAACCGGGAAAAGGAAGCACGTGAGGAACCGCTTTTCGCCAATCCGCGCAACGCTGCTTCCGGTACCTTGAAGTTGCAGAATTCCGCCATCGTAGCATCCAGAAAGCTGGATGCTTATCTCTACTATCTATTGGGAGAGGAATTGCCCTGCGACGGCCATTACGAGAATCTGCAAGCCGCCGCCAGCTGGGGATTTAAAACATCAGAGCACACCAGAAAAGCTCACAGCCTGGAGGAAGTCTTCGAATACATCAATTATTGGGACACGGAGCGTAAGAACCTTCCGGTAGCTACTGATGGTATTGTACTAAAAGTCAACAGCTTGAGACAACAAAAGAATTTGGGATTCACAGCCAAGTCCCCCCGGTGGGCCATCGCATACAAATTCCAGGCAGAACGTGCACTGACACGCTTGAATAGGGTTACCTACCAAGTAGGACGTACCGGCGCAGTCACTCCGGTTGCCAATCTGGACCCCGTACAACTGTCCGGCACCATTGTGAAACGTGCCTCCCTGCACAATGCAGATATTATCGAGGGGCTGGACCTGCATATAGGCGACATGGTGTATGTGGAAAAAGGCGGTGAAATCATCCCCAAAATAACCGGTGTCGATAAGGATGCCCGCAGTATGCTTATCGGTGAAAAAGTGAAGTTTATCACCCATTGTCCCGAATGCGGCAGCAAACTGATACGTTTTGAAGGAGAAGCAGCCCACTATTGCCCCAATGAAACCGCTTGTCCTCCGCAGATTAAAGGGAAAATAGAGCATTTCATCAGCCGCAAAGCCATGAATATAGACGGACTGGGACCTGAAACAGTAGATATGTTCTACCGATTGGGACTGATAAAGGATACTGCAGATTTATACCAGCTCAAAACCGATGACATCAAGAACCTGGAACGGATGGGCGAAAAATCGGCAGAAAACATAGTCAACGGTATTGCGGCAAGTAAAGAAGTGCCATTCGAAAGAGTGCTCTTTGCACTGGGCATACGCTTCGTGGGAGAAACGGTTGCCAAGAAGACAGCCAAGTCCTTTACGGACATCGAAGAACTGGAAAACGCAGACCTCGAAAAGCTGAAAAACATCGATGAAATCGGTGAAAAAATAGCGCAGAGCATTATAACCTACTTCTCCAATCCTGCCAACAGAGAGCTGGTGGAACGGCTGAAATCGAACGGTCTGCAACTCCACCGGACGGAAGAAGACCTCAGCGGATACACCGACAAACTGGCGGGCCAGTCCATTGTCATCAGCGGCGTATTCACCCACCACTCACGGGACGAATACAAAGAGATGATTGAAAAGAACGGTGGGAAAAACGTCGGCAGTATCTCCTCCAAAACCAGCTTTATCCTGGCCGGAGAAAATATGGGACCTGCCAAACTGGAGAAAGCGCAGAAACTGGGAGTAAAGATTATGAGCGAAGATGAGTTTTTGGCATTGATATCCTAACAAATTTCCACAAAAAGCTTTTTTATGGCTTATATTTGTAGGGTAAATCGAAAAAATTCGTACTTTTGCGAGTCATTTAATTAGAGATTACTTTATAATACTCATGATACAGACAAGATTGAAAGGAATGGGAGGTAGCGCTGATTACTCCATTTAAAGAGGATGAAAGCGTTGACTACGATGCGTTGATGCGTTTGGTAGACTATCAACTTCAAAACAATACCGACTTTTTATGCGTGCTCGGCACCACGGCAGAAACTCCGACTCTGACTGAAGAAGAGAAAAAGAAAATCAAGAAAATGGTCATAGAACGGGTGAACGGAAGAATTCCTATCCTGCTGGGCGTAGGCGGAAACAACACCCGGGCCATAGTGGAAACACTGAAAAATGACGATTTCACCGGAGTAGATGCCATTCTATCCGTCGTTCCATATTACAACAAGCCATCGCAAGAAGGTATATATCAGCATTATAAGGCCATTTCTGAAGCAACGGATTTGCCGATTGTGCTTTATAATGTCCCCGGTCGTACCGGCGTGAACATGAAGGCAGAAACGACCCTGCGCATTGCACGTGATTTCAAGAATGTGATAGCCGTCAAAGAAGCTTCGGGCGACATCACGCAGATGGACGACAATGTAAAAACCTGAGGATATTAAATTTATAAAACATTATTATCTTTGTCTCCAAATTCATAGCTTATGGAGTTAAACGGTTATCGCCTTCTTCTTCCTGAAGGCACTTTAGATGGAACAAAGTACTTTGCTCTTGTTGATGTGAAGGAAAGCGTAAATGAAGTTGTGATCTACCTTGAGGAAAAAAATATCGTTCCTGAGAAGTATGCAGATCAGGATACTGAGAGTAAAGGCTTTTATGATCCTGTTATTGTTCAGGATTTTCCTCTTCGTGGCAAGAAGGTCTTCCTTAATATTCGTCGTCGTCGCTGGATCTTAAAGAAGCATAATGAGTATATCTCTCGTAACTGGCGTATGGTGGCTGAAGGTACTCGTATGACGCAAGATTTTGCGTCTTTTTTAAAAGAACTATATTGATAGCTATCCGATCAGTTGTAAGCTCTTAGGTGTTTTATATGGAGTTGACGGAGATTTATTGGAGCGTCAATACCGTAACCATCTAAGTGGTTATCTCCATTGGGACCAACTTGTTCATGCAGAGGATTGGCTACTATTCGAAAAGAATATCGGTGCTTATATCTGTATTGATGAGGTAGCCCTCTCGCGTGGAGAACTCTATACTGTACTGATCAATAAAGAAGCTCACGGTGGTAAAGGTAGTATGATTGCTATCATTAAAGGTACGGACGTTCATACGGTCACTTCTGTCCTGCTTAAGCTATCCCGTCTCCGCCGTTACCAAGTGCGCGAGATTACTTTGGATATGGCTCCTAACATGGAGCAGATTGCCCGCATCTGCTTTCCTGCGGCCAAACGTGTTACCGATCGCTTTCACGTACAGAAGTTAGCTTATGAAGCGGTGCAGGAGATGCGTGTAAAAGCTCGCTGGGAGGCTTTGGATGAAGAGTCCACTCAGATTGCTTATGCAAAGGCCTGTGGAAAGATGTATCATGCACCTGTTTTCGCTAATGGAGATACAAGAAAGCAGTTGTTAGCGAGAAGCATTTATCTGCTTTACAAGAAGGAATCCTTATGGACTCAGTCTCAAAGAATACGAGCTGAAATTCTTTTCAAGGAATATCCCGATATAAAGAAAGGATATTATCTGTCTATGCGGTTAGGCTTAATCTATCATCAGTGTAAGTTTAAGGATATTGCTTTGACAAGGCTGGCAAGGTGGTATGATGAAGTAGATAAATCAGGGTTCCTCACCTTTGGAAGGGTCGCACGTTCTATACAAACACATTATCTGAATATAATCAATTTTTTTTTTTTTTTTTGAAGGAGGGCAACCAATGCCGCAGCAGAGTCATTCAATGCTAAAATCAAAGCATTTAGAGCACAGTTCAGAGGAGTAAGAGATAGAGCTTTTTTTCTTATATATATGACTTTGTTACTAAATTATATGCTTAAATATATGCTTTTCCATAATACGCTTTATTCAATGCATTCTTTTTTATCGGAAAAATCGGCGTAAAGCCATAAAATTCTGTCCGGAACTGGAACATGTCGTTCAAAACATATATGGGTTTGATACCGGCAGCCACATACTGGTTGGCACGAAAAGCTTCATTGTACATCAGTTTACTATGCGGAGTCGGTGCAAATTCTCCTGCCTGCATCATGGTTGCCGTATAATTCTCAGAGAAATTCTTCGATGAATACAGTGCTTCTGCCATCCATCCCAGGGTGAATTTCGGCCCCATCGTGTGATATGCCTCTTTCATATAAGAGATTTGTAACCATGATTGCCGCTCTTGCGGAGAAGGACTGTACCCTTCTTGCGGATTCCCCGGTTCAAATCTTTCCCTCCCGGTAAATACCTGGGCTATCAGTTTCTCCAGATAACCTTTTGTCGCGTATTGCCGCGTATTTAGGGTGCTCCCATAGAAACCGATGGAACCTCCCAAAAGTTTGTAGGTACTTCTGTCCGAACGGTCCTTATCGAAATCTATTACACTGGATTGAAAGTAGTTATCTTCCAGTTGGCCATATCCCAGACTGAACTCCGCACGCTTATTGGCCAAAAACGGCAAGGCAACCATCAACTTCACAAAACGTTCGTCCTTTGAATTGAATGAAGGTTTGTCATTCCTGGAAAACAGCTTGTCCTTCTTGTAGTAATCGAAGGTACTGATTGAAGCAATAAAACGAAAGGACGTAGGTATGTTGGTAGGCAAATCAATCTTACCCATCAACTGGGCATTATTATAAATCTTACCCAACTGACCGTCAAAAGTGATTTCCTTGGAATAATAATTCAAGTTCTGATATCCTATTCCCAAATAGATTTGATTTGAGCTCGTGGTAGAGACACTGCCCCCCAGACGCACGGAAAAATTATCCTCCATCTTCACCTTCAAATGCAGCTCATACAAATCGGATTCCGAATCATACATAGCATGAGGAACTATTTCCGAAATCATATTATCTGCCAGCAAACGAAAATACCCGCGCTTCAAGTCTTCATAAGTAAAGACTTCATGCTCTTCATCATGGAACTCTTTTTTGATGTAGGCTTGCTGTTGGGCATTCGCCCCTTCAATAATAATATCCCGAAAACGGAATTGAGGCAGGTTACTCCGGAAGACAAGGCGCCTCAAACGCACATTATCAGCATTCACCCTACGGTGAACACGGCTTTTGATGGAATCCATCATATTAAGAGTACGGTTGTAGCCTATATCGTGCAATTCCTGCAGACGGTCAAAATCCAGCAGGTTGACATCATCGTACTTGAAGGTCATGACTATGCCCAACGAGTCCGGAATGGAGTAATCGGTCTTCTGCATAATCATATTCTCCAATTGGCTCATCAGGTCATTCTCCTTCGGCTTACCGGGATTGGCCGCTACCACACTGCCAATAATGACATCCGGATGAAAATCCTCCCGCATCACATCCGTAGGGAAATTATTGTAAATGCCGCCATCATAAGCAAGCGTACTGTCTATTTCTATCGGTTTGAAGACAAATGGAAAGCTCATGGAAGCACGTACCGCATCTCCCAAATCCCCTTTACTCAATACCAATGGCTTTTTATTGTACACATCGGATGCTATACAGCGAAAAGGAACAAACAGTTTGTTGAAATTACCGCCACATGCAGCCGTAGCACGTGCAAACAATTCCACAAATACCAGGTTCATCTGTATGGGGTTGACCATGCTTGTGGGAAGTATCTGGGGCTTTATATGCAGCGAGTCCCTAAAAGCAAAACGGATATTAAAAAATTCCGGTGAAGGACGATTCTTCTTAAAATAATACTCGTATTTAGGCTCCACTTTGCCCGAATACCAACGCTTAAAGTCGGGAGAGCGCAACAGCGCCTCCATATCGTCCGGGGAATACCCCATAGCATACAGAGAACCGATGATAGCTCCCATAGAGGTTCCGGTTATATAATCAATGGGGATATTATTCTCTTCCAAAGCCCGGATAATGCCTATATGAGTCATGCCTTTTGCTCCACCGCCACTCAGTACAAGCCCCACTTTCTGAGCTTGTAAAATAAAGCCACATAGAAGAAACGAAAAAAACAATAAAACTCTTTTCATAACTATGCTATTCCGAGTAAGATAAATGTTCATTGCCCCAAATATAAACAATAGTTTCTAAAAATGCCGTATTCAACGAAGAAAATCACACCCTAATTGGTGAAAATGAATAAAAAAAGGGTATTGCGACTCCGAAGAATCACAATACCCTTGCATATATTAAATGCAAATTTAAAGGGGCTTATTTTATCAGGTCAATGCTTCTCTTGACAAAGTTGTTCAAAGCTTCACCTTTCAACATACCATTCTGCAGCAGTGCCAAATCTATCAGTTGACGGACAACCTTATTCTTGGCAGCATAATCGGCGAAGATGCCTTCTTTCTGTGTTTTCAGTTCGTCCCACTTCTTATCCAGCTCATTCACTTTATCCTTTTCGGCAGTCGGTATATCCTCATCTTTCTTGCCTTCCTGCTTCTTTTTCAGGTCAGTACGCTGCTTGTTCACTTCATCCATCTCTGCCTGAACCGGAGCAACGGCAGCAGCACATTCCTTATCTTCATCTGCCAGAACTTCTTTTACCAGCTTATGGTCTGAATTCAATACCAGGTTAAACATATCCGGCATTTCGCCATAGAAGCTCATTCCAGCCTGGATATTCGCCATTTCCTTCATACGGCGCATGTACTCGCTCTGAGTTATCATGATAGGAGCGGCATTTTCGCCCAAAGCCTGCGCCGTGATGTTGAACTCCGTCTTATCCATCTTGGGCAACTGGCTCTTGAAGATGGAAGAAAGAACTTCCTGCTTGCCGGCTTCCAACGCTTCGTTCTTCTTGTCTTCCTTGACAATCAGATTATCAATAATATCGCTGTCTACACGAGTGAAGCGAACCTTTTCGAACTTCTGTTCCAACATGCTCACCACCGCAATGTCCAGCTGTCCATCCATCAACAGCACATTGTATCCTTTATTCGTAGCGGCCTCTATGTAGCTGTATTGTTCATCTTTATTGTTGGCATACAGATAAATCAGATTTCCATCCTTATCCGTCTGGTTATCTTTAATCAACGTCTTATACTCTTCGAAAGTATAATATTTGCTGTCTGTATCGGTGAAAAGGGCAAAATCCTTGGCTCTATCATAGAAATCTTCCTGCGTAAGCATTCCGTAGTTGATGAAGATTTTCAAGTCATTCCACTTTTCCTCAAACTGTTTACGGTCATTCTTGAAGATAGACTGCAAACGGTCTGACACCTTCTTCGTGATATATGTAGAAATCTTCTTCACGTTGGCATCGCTCTGCAAATAAGAACGGGAAACGTTCAATGGAATGTCCGGTGAATCGAGCACACCATGCAGCAGGGTCAAGAAGTCGGGAACAATACCTTCCACCGAATCCGTCACATATACCTGGTTGCAATAGAGCTGAATCTTATTCTTGTTCAACTCGATGTTGCTCTTCACTTTGGGGAAGTACAGAATACCGGTAAGGTGGAACGGATAATCCACATTCAGATGAATCCAGAATAAAGGTTCGTCGGACATAGGATAAAGGTCACGGTAGAACTTCTTGTAATCTTCATCTTTCAATTCGCTGGGTTTTAGCGTCCACAACGGGTTGGAGTCATTGATGATATTATCCTCGGCAGTTTCAACCTGCTTGCCGTCTTTCCATTCTTTCTTCTTGCCGAATGCAACCGGGATAGGGAGGAAGCTGCAATACTTCTTCAACAAAGAGGAAATGCGCGCTTCTTCAAGGAATTCCTTGCAGTCATCGTCTATGTAAAGAACGATATCCGTACCACGTTCTGCCTTATCAGTGTCTTCAATCGTAAACTCCGGACTGCCATCGCATGTCCACTTTACAGCCTGGGCGCCTTCCCGATAGGATTTAGTGATGATTTCGACTTTCTTGGCAACCATAAAAGCCGAATAGAAACCCAATCCAAAATGGCCGATGATGGCGTTGGCATCGTTTTTATATTTCTCAAGGAAGTCATTGGCGCCAGAGAAAGCTATCTGGTTAATATACTTGTCTATTTCTTCAGCCGTAAGACCTATACCATGGTCGGACACCGTAATGGTATCTTTTCCCAGCGAGACATGTACGGTTAAATCGCCAACTTCACCCTTGAACTCACCGATAGAGGAGAGTGTTTTCAGCTTCTGTGTAGCATCAACCGCGTTAGAAACCAACTCACGGAGAAAAATTTCATGATCACTATACAAGAACTTTTTAATGACGGGGAAGATATTCTCAGTAGTTACCCCAATATTACCTTTTTGCATACTACATTTATATTTTTTAGATTTATATTTTTAATTATTCCGGCAGATATAGCACAAAAAAAATGCCAGCCCATAAGGACTGACATTTTGACGGTTTTTATAAAGAACAGCTTATGCCTTCCTGATGCTCAGCTCGTCTTTTTCTTTGTCTACTGATACGTTTACCGTATCACCCGGCTGTAACTCCTCCGCCACTATCAGCTCGGAAAGTCCATCCTCCAAGTGGTTCTGAATGGCGCGCTTCAATGGGCGCGCACCAAACTGTACATCGTACCCTTTCGAAGCAAGGAATGTCTTTGCATCATCCTCCACAACCAGCTTGTAACCAATTGCTTCAACCCGTTCGTACAAACCTTTCAGCTCAATGTCCACAATCTTTGTGATGGCCTCCAAAGAGAGCTGGTCGAAAGTAATGATTTCATCCAAACGATTCAAGAATTCGGGAGCAAAGGTCTTGTTCAGAGCCTTTTGTATCACGCTGCGCGAATGTTCATTGTCATCCGTGCGGTTTTGCGCCGCAAAACCTACGCCACGGCCAAATTCCTTCAACTGCCGCGTACCGATATTGGAGGTCATAATGATAACCGTATTCTTGAAATCGATGGTTCTGCCATAATTGTCAGTCAAACGGCCTTCATCCAGTACCTGGAGCAAGATGTTGAACACGTCCGGATGGGCTTTCTCAATCTCATCCAGCAAGACAATGGAATACGGCTTGCGACGCACCTTTTCAGTCAACTGGCCGCCTTCCTCATAGCCCACATATCCCGGAGCGGCACCAATCATACGAGATACGGTGTATTTCTCCATATACTCGCTCATATCGATACGTATCAAGGCATCGGCAGAGCCAAACATATATTTTGCCAATTGCTTTGCCAAATGCGTCTTACCCACACCAGTAGGGCCAAGGAACATAAAGGTTCCGATGGGATGGTTCGGGTCTTTCAACCCTACACGGCTACGCAAGATTGCTTTGGTAAGTTTCTCTATCGCAGCATCTTGAGCTATCACCTTCGCCTGTAGTTCTTCCTTCATTCCGGCCAGTTTAAGTCCTTCTGCCTGCGCCATGCGCTGTACGGGTACACCGGACATCATTGAAATAACATTGGCTATTTCCTCTTCACCTACCGTTTGGCGGTCATCCTTCAAACGGGCTTCCCACTCAACCTTCATCTCCTCCAAGCGGACAGAAAGTTCCTTCTCACGGTCGCGGTAGCTGGCAGCCAGCTCAAAATTCTGTGACTTTACAGCTTCAGCCTTCAGGCTACGTGCCTCTTCAATCAGCTTTTCCTGTTCCTCAATTTCTTTCGGAACATTAATATTCGTCAAATGCACACGCGAACCCGCCTCGTCCAAAGCATCAATAGCTTTATCCGGGAAGTTGCGGTCGGTTATATAGCGTGCTGACAACTTGACACATGCTTCCAGGGCTTCATCCGTGTAGCTCACGTTATGATGGTCTTCATACTTCTCCTTGATATTCTTCAATATCTGAAGCGTTTCTTCAGCTGTGGTAGGCTCTACAATCACCTTTTGGAAACGACGTTCCAAAGCACCGTCTTTCTCGATATTCTTTCTGTATTCATCGAGAGTGGTAGCTCCAATACACTGGATTTCACCACGCGCTAAAGCTGGTTTCAGCATATTGGCAGCATCCATGGAACCGGCAGCAGCACCGGCACCTACAATCGTATGGATTTCATCGATGAAAAGGATGACATTCGGATTTTTCTGCAACTCGTTGATGATAGAGCGGATACGTTCCTCAAACTGACCACGGTATTTTGTTCCCGCCACCACAGAGGCCATATCAAGCATCACCACGCGCTTTTCAAACAAAATGCGCGAAACTTTCTTTTGCACAATACGCAATGCCAAACCCTCTACGATGGCAGATTTTCCGACTCCAGGTTCACCGATAAGCACCGGATTGTTCTTCTTACGGCGGCTCAAGATTTGCGCCAGACGTTCAATCTCGCGTTCGCGACCCACAACCGGGTCCAGCTTGCCTTCTTCGGCAGCCCGCGTCATGTCTACGCCGAAATTGTCCAGCACAGGAGTATCATTGGACGGCTTTCTGGATGCAGCCTGTGCAGCCGAAGCCGAACCCGCTCCCCCAGTACGGGAGGAGCGGGACATATTCATATCTTCTTCATCCTCTTCATCATCCTCGGTGAATCCCATTCCCGCATTCGGATTGGTCGATTTCATCGAAAGCTGTTCAAATACAGCCTGATAATCCACCCGGTGTTCTTCCAAAACAGTTGCAGCAAGATTGTCGCCATCTTTCAAGATAGCCAGCAATACATGTTCCGTATCGGCAGTTGCACTTTTCAGCAAACGCGCTTCAAGCATACACATCTTCAATATCTTAGCCGTCATCGGGGACAAGGGCACTTCAGCGTCCGGCAAGAGAGTATCGTCCTCGGCATCCTTTAGGAAACCCTCCAGACGACTTTTTACTCGTTTTAAATCTATATCAAGTTTCAACAATATTTCAATAGCTTTTCCTCCGCCATCACGCAGCATGCCGAGCAGAAGGTGTTCCGGACCAATATAGCGATTTCTCAATCGATTGGCTTCTTCCTTGCTATAAGTAATTATGTCTGAAACTCTTTGTGAAAATTGATTGTTCATATTTTATAATTCTCCTCAATTAAAAAGGTTATCCACGACAAAGATACGCATTTATTAATTCAGCGTATCATATTTAACTGATTTAATAGTATACAAATCCCGTGCCATAAATTTCAAATCTGTTTTTCCACTTTATACCTTATATATTAATAGCAATTTGGTGAGGAATGGAGGGAGTACTTCCATATTTATGTTGCAGGCAACAAAGTTTATGGAGGAAAACTTTTGTATATCGTAAAAAAGCAGTACTTTAGCGTGGTTTTTCACGAACCCGAAAATGTATAATTAATAATCTTTTTAAATGCTTGAACAAGACAGAATTATAAAGATTAACATCGAGGAGGAAATGAAGTCATCGTACATTGACTACTCTATGTCGGTCATTGTTTCACGTGCCCTTCCGGATGTTAGAGATGGTTTTAAACCCGTTCACCGAAGAATTCTTTTCGGAATGATGGGATTAGGAAATACCTCCGACAAACCTTATAAAAAAATCAGCCAGAGTTGTAGGTGAAGTATTAGGTAAATATCACCCTCATGGCGACTCGTCCGTTTACGGAGCTCTTGTACGTATGGCTCAGCCTTGGGCAATGCGTTACATGTTGGTAGATGGACAAGGTAACTACGGTTCAGTAGACGGTGACAGTGCTGCTGCCATGCGTTATACAGAGTGTCGTTTGCGAAAAATTGGTGAAGACATGATGACAGACCTTGAGAAAGAGACTGTTGACATGCAGAACAATTTCGATGACTCTTTGCAAGAGCCTACCGTCATGCCGGCCCGTATTCCGAATCTTTTGGTAAATGGTGCATCTGGTATTGCCGTAGGTATGGCTACCAATATGCCGACCCATAATCTATCTGAGGTTATTGACGCTTGTATTGCATACATTGAAAACAATGACATCGATATAGAAGAGCTGATGACGTATGTCAAAGCTCCTGATTTCCCGACCGGAGGCTATATATACGGTATGAGCGGTGTTCGCGAAGCCTATCTCACGGGACGCGGACGTGTCATAATGCGTGCTAGAGCCGAAATTGAGACTGGTTCGACGCACGATAAAATCGTTGTGACAGAAATTCCCTATGGTGTCAACAAAGCTGAATTGATTAAGAATATAGCCGATCTGGCCAACGAAAAGAAAATTGAAGGTATTGCCAATGCTAATGACGAATCCGACCGTGAAGGTATGCGTATCGTTATTGATGTAAAACGTGATGCAAATGCCAGCATTGTACTCAACAAGCTCTACAAGATGACAATGCTGCAGACATCTTTTGGTGTGAACAATGTTGCATTGGTACATGGCCGTCCACGTCTGTTGAATCTGAAGGATTTGATAAAATACTTCGTTGAGCACAGACACGACGTAGTCATCCGCCGTACTCAGTATGATTTGCGCAAGGCCAAAGAACGTGCACATATTCTGGAAGGATTAATCATTGCATCTGATAATATCGACGAAGTAATCAAGATTATCCGTGCTGCTAAAACACCGAATGATGCTATATCAGGTTTGATGGAGCGATTCCAACTCAGTGAAATTCAGTCACGTGCCATTGTTGAAATGCGTTTGCGTCAGCTCACAGGATTGATGCAAGACCAGCTGCACGCCGAATATGAGGAAATTCAGAAGCAGATTGCTTATTTGGAAGAAATCCTTGTCAATGACGAACTCTGCCGCAAAGTCATTAAAGATGAACTGATTGAAGTAAAAGAGAAGTATGGTGACGAACGTCGCTCGGAAATTGTCTATTCATCAGAAGAATTCAATCCGGAAGACTTCTATGCAGATGATGAAATGATTATCACCATCTCGCACATGGGATACATCAAACGCACACCGCTGAGCGAATTCCGTGCGCAAAACCGTGGTGGGGTAGGCTCCAAAGGTACCGAAACCCGCGATGCAGACTTTGTAGAGCATATTTATCCTGCAACCATGCATAATACCATGATGTTCTTTACACAGAAAGGTAAGTGTTACTGGCTGAAGGTATACGAAATCCCCGAAGGTACTAAGAATTCGAAAGGTCGTGCCATCCAGAATTTGTTGAATATCGACTCTGACGATGCTGTAAACGCCTATTTGCGCGTGAAGAACTTGAACGACCAAGAATTTATCAACAGCCATTATGTATTGTTCTGTACTAAGAATGGTATCATTAAGAAAACATTGCTTGAGCAGTATTCACGTCCTCGCCAAAATGGTGTAAATGCTATCACTATTCGTGAAGACGACCGTGTAATCGAAGTGCGTATGACAAACGGCGACAATGAAATCATCATTGCCAACCGTAACGGACGTGCCATTCGTTTCCATGAAAGTGCTGTGCGCGTTATGGGACGTACTGCCACCGGTGTACGTGGTATGACATTGGATGAAGACGGTCAAGACGAAGTTGTAGGTATGATATGCATCAAAGATCCTGAAGCGGAAACAATTATGGTTGTATCGGAACAAGGATATGGCAAACGTTCGGATATTGAAGATTATCGCAAGACCAATCGTGGAGGTAAAGGTGTGAAAACAATGAATATCACCGATAAAACGGGTAAATTAGTAACTATCAAGTCTGTTACAGATGAAAATGACTTGATGATTATTAATAAATCCGGTATTACCATCCGTCTGAAAGTCGCCGATGTTCGTATCATGGGACGTGCTACACAAGGTGTGCGTCTAATCAACCTTGAGAAACGTAATGACGAAATCGGCTCTGTATGTAAAGTCACTTCAGAAAATGAAGAGGAACTTATAGAGGAGGGGGAAGAAAATACCCTTGAAAGCCCTCAGAACGAGGTAAACAATGAAAATGAAGAATAGACATAATATTAATTTAAATTTTCTACAATCATGAAAAGAGTATTATTTTCAATGGTTTTACTACTTGTCGCAAGCTTTACTTTCGCCCAAGAAAAGAACGTAAAAGAGGCTAAAAGTATTGCTAACGGAGTAAATCCTGACTTTGCCAAAGCAGAGGAACTGATAAATCAGGCTTTAACCAATCCCGAAACAAAGGACAATGCCGAAACGTGGGATGTAGCAGGTCTTATCCAAAGAAAAAGAAGTGAGAAAGAAATGGAAAATGCCTATCTGAGAACCTTATGACACTCTTCAGGTATATAATAGCGCATTGAACATGTGTAAATTCTACTTCAAATGTGACGAATTGGCACAAATTCCCAATGAAAAGGGCAAAATCAAGAATAAATATAGAAAATCTAATTCTGCTACAATTTTAGCAGAACGCGGTAATCTGATCAATGGCGGTATCCAATTCTTTAATTTGGCCTCACAGAAAGAAGGCGATGCAGCCAATGAAGACAATAAAAAAGCATTAGATTTCTTTGCAACATACATTGATATTGCTATCAACCCGATGTTTGAAAAGGAAAATCTATTACAAACAGATACTGTATTACCCCAAATAGCATATTATGCAAGTTTAGCAGCTGCTAAGATGGAAGATTATCCTAGTATTTTGAAGTATGCTCCTTATGCGCAAGATGATAAAGAAGTTGGGAAATACGCAATGGAATTTATCTCTACTGCATTGAAAGCTGAAGGTGATACTGTTAAATGGATTGCTTCTTTAAAAGAAGGTATCCAGAAATATCCTGAACATTCATTCTTCTTCGGTCACTTGATTGATTATTATAGCAATAACAACAAATATGACGAAGCTATGCAGTTTGCTGATGATATGTTGGCTAAAGATCCTAACAATACATTCTATTTGTATGTAAAAGGCTACCTTTATCACAATATGAAGGACTATGATAAAGCTATTGAATTCTATAAAAAAACTATAGAAGTAGATCCTAATTATGCAGAAGCATACTCTAATTTAGGCTTGATTTACTGCTTACAAGCACAAGATTTCTCAGAAAAAGCAACTACAGATATTAATGATCCGAAGTATAAAGAAGACCAGGCTACTCTGAAGACTTTCTATGAAAAGGCAAAACCTTATTATGAAAAGGCAAGAGAACTGAAACCTGATCAAAAAAGATTTGTGGTTAAATGGTCTATATAGAGTGTATTATAATTTGCAAATGGGCCCTGAATTCGAAGAAATTGAAAAGTTGATGTAATACTTTATAATAAAAGCCTAATTAATAATTTAATTAGGCTTTTATTATTGTTATATCATTAAGTAAAGAATGTTATTTCTTAAGTGAGGGAGAGAAGAAATTAAAATTAGATTAAATTATTCCAGCGCCATATTAAACATAATGCTGATATTGGATAGAAACCATATATACCTATATTCAACACCTAATTCGGTCTTCCGTAAATTACCAACAATGGTGTATCAGAATGGAAAATCATCTTTCTGGCAATGCCAGGGTTAAATAAGCGCGAAAATATATTTCTTTTATAAGAAGTTAATGTTATAATATCAATATGATTACTTTTGATATAACTGTCTAAACTACTAAGCAGATTATCGTTCTTTACCACATCATAGTATATATTTCCAATTGTGGATATTGTTTTTGAAAATATTCCTTAATACCAGCCAGTTTTATTTCATTCCATGTATTCTGAACATCTGAAAGATGTATCAGAGACACTGAAAACTTAAATGATTTCAGATTATTTATTAGCGAATCAAAAGCTATTAAATCACGTTGATCAAAATTAGTAATGAATGCAATACGCTTAGCCTCAGAAAATTGCTTGAATGGAGTATTTTCAGGAATGGCCAATACCGGTACACGGCTACGTTCAATCACTTCAGCCGTTACACTACCGATCAAATCAATATCCTTCTGACTTTTACCACGAGTTCCCATTATGATAATGCGTGGTCGATATTCCTTGGTATAGCGGAGTACCTCTTCTTCAGGAATACCTTCACGCAAGACACAAGTATATTTAATATCTGGAAACTCGCCGGAAGCTACCTTCTCTTTTACTTTATTAGATAATGCATTCAAATCAGCATGAACTTTTTGTAAGATACTCCTTACATTCTCCTCATCACTTAGCTGATAGTTAAATACGTCTCCGTATGGCAAAGAAGTTGCATATATAGGAGTAAAATAAACATGTAGCAAAACAACTTCTGCACCTATATTCTGAGCGAAATTGAAACCGAACTCGCAAGCCTTCAAAGAATAATTGGAAAAATCCACTGGAATCAGCACTTTATTACTAACCTTCTCCAGTTTAGGTGACTTCCCTCCCACTACCTCTTCAGATAACCACGCAGAGCTTTCAGTAATTTTCAGAGCATGGGGTAAGTCACTCTCCTTAATACGCACACGTACACCCGAAGAAACAACCGGTTGTATCTGGTTTACATTGTGGATATAAGTCTCAATACCTTCATTTTCAAGAACATTTTTCAATATTTGAGCTTTCGCGTACGTTAAGATTGCCAAAGTAACTAATTTATCTTCCATATATCATTGATTTTGAGATTAAAACAAACAAGAAATCCCAATTGTTGTCAGCAATTGGGATTCTATCTAACTTTCTCTTCTTAAGCTCGAACAGCTTCTTCAGTTTTACCTGCCATTTCATCTAAAATTTTTAAAGCTCGCTCTAAAACAGTAGTATCATCAATCATAACCAATCCACCATCTGGTCCAGGTTCCAAGTGAATCCCAACACTTTTCCCCTCCTTAAAATTGTGTCCACCAAAAAAATTTCTTACAGTGTCAACATTCAGTCCAAGTTCATCGGCTATTCTATGCATACTACCACTAGGCAATGAGTCTTTAATCTTACGTAATTCATTAAATGTTATTGTTCTCATATTCATAAATTTAATGGTTAATACTCTGTACTTTTTATTATCACGCTATAAACTTAAGGAAAAAAAAGGATAAAACAAACTATTTCTTTATCTTTTTTCAAAAAGAATATTGCCTCTCCAAAAAATAATCATTTTCAAGTATGCAGAATTATAAGTACAGAGAAAAAGCTCCTAAAAATAGACAGAAACAGCTCGTATAAAGCAGAATTATCGGGTTTATACGAGCTGTTTTTAGAATACAGGGAAAATTTAAATACCTTCTATGGCAGAAGCTGGAACCCACCCTACTTTACCATCTTCCAAACGAATTTCTTTCCATTCACGCATAGAGTTGTCTTTTATCTCAACTTTACGTCCCTCATGAAGAATGAACAGACTTGTACCACTTTCACTGGGAGTACTACGCACTGTGACACTAGGTGCCAACACTATAGCTTCGTTACGTTCCATCAGTTCGCCTTTTTGCTGAGCAGCAAACACATTACTCAATATAACAAGAACCAGGAATACTATTCCTGCAATAAATCCCACTTTCTTTCCCGTAATCTGTTTTGAAAAGAAAAAGAGATAGAACGAAACGAGTAATAGTACAAAGAACACAATCCCCAACTTAGCCCATGCGTCTACGCTAAGACAATTAATCAACGATTTAGTCCAAGATACAAAGAAAACCTCAGGAACTGGGATTACCTTATCGATTGTCTTAGAACGTGCTATCTCCAAATTTGCACGAATATCAGCATTACCAGGTTCCAACAACAAGGCACGCTCATAATTCAATATAGCTCTTGCTATATCATCTGCCTTATAATAACTGTTGCCAAGATTATAATAGACCTCTGCAGCCTCTCCCTTCTTTAACAGATTCTCATATATTTGAATGGCAGAAGCATAATCATTCCGTATATAAGCGCTGTCACCTTCAGCCTTTGTCACATTGCTTTCTTGCCTTGCAGCAGAGAATTCCGCATGTGAACCGACGGATGTAGAGTCACTAGCAGTCTGTAATGTATCTACAGATGCAGAATTCTGCCCATAGGCAGTAATTGCCATCACTAGACTAAGAGTAAAAAACAATATTTTATTCATTACCATTTCCTCCTGATTAATGTTTTATCGAGTTTTCCATTTTACTGATAACTTCCAAAGAAGCTGAATATACCTTATCCATAGCCTGGTTATCATCACCCGGAGCAAAGCGGGCAAACTCACAGTTATTCAATGCATCGAGGAATTCCTTTATCAACGCATCATTCACACCATAATTACGAAGTTCCTCTTCGATATTATCCTTAGACAAACGGGATACCGGAATGTTCAGTTTATCACTGATATACCCCCAAAGAGCCTTCAAAACCTCATCATAAAACGCATCTTTCTTATTCTCAGCCAATAATTTACCAGCTTGCTTCATACGTTTCACCGCCACTTTATTGGCTTTCTTGGTACGCATCTTTGCTACATTTGCATTGGCTGCTATTTGCTTACGATAGATGATAAAGAATGTAATGAATGCAATACCCGGTATCAAATAAAGTAACCAATACGTCAACGAACCGAAGAAGAAATCACCTTTGGGAGACAGAGTTACGTTATTCTGCTTGATAAAACGAATATCCTCGTTCAATACTTTCAGTTCTTCCTTGCTTGTAAAGTTTGCAATAGTCTGAGCAGCATTGCCTGCTCCCTTTTCCACATGCAATTCATACTCTTCCGTAGTCAACGTTTTATACGAACGGGAATTAATATCAAAATAACTGAACTTTACGGCAGGAATCTTATAAGTTCCCGCATTACGAGGAATTGCCAGATACTCAATGACCTTACTACCGGAGAGGCCCGAATTTGTCAGACGAAATTTATTGTCCACCTTCGGATCATATACTTCAAAATCCTCGGGGAATTTAACTTCCGGATTAGAGAGCAATTTCAGATTACCAGTACCAGAAATGACAAGTTTGACAGTAACAGCATCATTGGTCTTGACATTTGTACTATTGATAGAAGAAGTTATATTGAACTCTCCCACTCCTCCCGAAAAATCGGCTGGCTTACCTGCCGGCAAGGGCTTTACGTCAATTGTCAGTTGCGGAGTCAAAATTGTCTTTTTCACCTCTACGTAATTGCTTCCTCCATTGAAAAATGCCTCGAACGGATCAGCAACTTGTGTAGCCTTGGCTATAGAAGCGTCAAAACGTGCTGCATCAATTGTCAGTTTACCGGCTTGTTGCGGGAACAACACAAACTGACGATAGATTGTAGACTGATAATTTCTACCTTTATAATGCTCCAATCCCCATCTTCTGTCATTAGGCAATTCTACTTCCTGAGAATGGAATCCTTTGAAGTCAGGTAATTTCACATTATCAAACATACGTAAGTCCACCAAGGTATATATCTTGTATGTCAGCAGAAAAGCCTCTTGTTCATACACCGTCATCTTACTGGCAGTAGCTGTAATAAACAAATCACTATTCGATACAGATGTCCCGGAAGAAGCGCGGCTGGCAGTGCCCTCACTCTGTTTGCCACCATTTCCAGAAGCTCCATTAGCAGCCTGATCTGCCGGAAGAACCCTTACTTGTACAGAATTCGAAACCATTTGGTTACCATCAGCAGTGATAGTGGCTCCTGAAATGGTAAAATCACCTTCTGCAGTCGCCATTAAAATATAAGTGAATGTAATACTGCTGGTTGAAGTCGTCTGCCCATTAATCATCTGCACGCTACTCTGTTGCGAGCGGCTGGGCCCCATCAACACATCAAATTCCTTCATAGAAGGAGCACGAAAATCCCTTACCTTTTGTGTAGTCACCGTATACGACAGTCTGAACTGGTCTCCTACCGCCACAGCGTCAGGAGCAGACGCAGTAAACGATACCTTGCCATCGGCAAAGACATTCATACCGACTGCAATCAGTGCTATCCATAAGAAAACTATTTTTCTCATATATTATTTCCTATTATGTTTGTTACCAATCTTTTTCCAGACGACCTCCTTGAAGTACCTGCTGCTTTTTCACTTTATCCTGCACATCCTTCTCGTCTTGCATGACAGAGTTCAATAGCTGCTCGGCATTTTCCTTAGACATCTCATTATCTTTCTTTTCCGGCTGAGAAGGTTGTTGTTGCTGGTCTTGATTCTGTTGCTGGTCTTTCTGCTGATCCTGCTGTTTATCCTGCTCCTTCTGTTGGTCCTGTTTATCCTGATCTTGATTCTGATCCTGGTTCTGCTGCTGGTCTTGCAACTGTTTCTGTGCCAAAGCAAGGTTATAGCGCGTTTCATCATCTTTCGGATTATTGCGTAACGACTCCTTATAGGCTTCTACCGCTTTTGCATAATCCTTCTGAGAATGAAAGATGACTCCCATATTATGATAAATCTGTGCTAAGTTCGATTTGTCCTTTTCTATCTTGGTAGCTCCCACATATTGCTCCATCGCTTCCTGCAGCTTGTTCTGCTGGGTCAATGTATTTCCCAGGTTGAACATGGAAACCGTTGACTTCGGGTTTACCTCCAAAGCCTTCCGATAGTTCACTTCTGCATCCACATATACGCTATCCTTAAAAAAACGGTTTCCCTTACGGATATAATCGCGTTCCGCCTTCTGTGCAGAAGCTGAAACTGCCACTAACAGCAGCAAAACTATTCCAATATATTTTTTCTGTAACATACGCATCATTTCTTATTAGAGAATAAATGAATGTTGCGGAACAGAGGATTCTTGCGCTCCAATATCAACATCTCAGCCAGTAACAACAGCAGAATAATCCATGCCACTGCCTGAAACTGTTCATTGAATTCCGTGTACACCTGTGTTTCCACATCTGCCTTTGCCATCTTGTTGATTTCCTGACTAATCGCTTTCTGTGCACCGTTGGTATTGTCTACGCGCACATAAATACCATTTCCTGCCTGAGCAATTTCCTGACACATCTGCTCATTCAAGCGAGTAACGATTACATTACCTTCACGGTCACGACGATAATCATTAGTACCCTCTATTGGAATGGGAGCACCCTCGGGCATACCTACCCCTAATACATTGACCTGGATACCTTTCTCTGCAGCAGCCTTAGCAGCTTCTACGGCACCACCTTCATGGTTTTCACCGTCGGTGATGACAATAACAGTACGTCCCACTCCTTCTTGAGGTGTAAAACTCCGGGCAGCCAGATTTATTGCAGCTCCAATTGCCGTACCTTGCTTGGAAATCAGCGAAGGATCGATGGACTCCAAAAACATCTTGGCAGAAATATAATCACTCGTAATAGGCAACTGGGTAAAAGCGTCACCTGCAAAAACAATCATACCGACCTTGTCATTCTGCATCTTATCTACCAACTGCGCCACCAGCCGTTTTGCCTTCTGCAAGCGGCTTGGCTGTACGTCTTGTGCCAGCATGGAATTGGATATATCCAACGCAATCATCACTTCCACTCCCTGGCGTTTTACCGTCTCCAGTTTGGAACCAAACTGCGGACGTGCCAGCAGTACCGTGAACAACCCGATAGCCGCAAAAACCAACCAAAACTTCACATCCGGACGGTATTTGGAAACATCCGGCATTAGCTGTGCCATCAGTATAGGGTCACCAAATTTACGAATGGCTTTCCTCCTCCGATAATTGGAGTACAAGTAGAAGGCCGCCAATAAAGGCAGCAGCAGCAACAAGTACAAATATGCAGGTTCTTCAAATCGAAACATCTTTTTATTTACAATTTAGCAATTTACAATTTGGCTACGCAATGACTGATACACTAAAAGACATTCTCCGTTTTTACGGTATCTTCTTCAATATAGAGTTGCGTAACAGTACCTCCAGTAATACGCACAAGAAAGCAGCCAACGCAAACCAGCGGTACTCTTCCTGGCGCTTGCTGTATTCTTTTACATTCAATTTTGTTTTCTCCAGCTTGTCTATCTCTTCGTACACTTCCTTCAACTTCGAGTTGCTGGTGGCACGGAAATAGTTACCTTCCGTTGTTCCGGCAATCTGTGTCAAAGTCTTTTCATCAATTTCGACGGGCATATTGACATATTGCACTGTTCCACCTACCGGATAAGGATAAGGAGCCATACCATTGGTTCCTACCCCAATAGTATAAACGCGAATGCCAAAACTCTTGGCTATTTCAGCAGCCGTCAAAGGAGAAATATCACCTTTATTATTGACACCGTCCGTCAGCAGAATAATGACTTTCGACTTTGCCTTGCTATCCTTCAAACGGGTAACGGCATTGGCAATACCCATACCGATTGCCGTTCCGTCTTCAATCAGCCCGCACTTCATATCTTTAAGCAAGTTCAACAATACGGCATGGTCTACTGTCAACGGACATTGCGTAAAGCTTTCTCCAGCAAACAAAGTTATACCTATATTGTCATTCGGACGTCCGTTAATAAACTCTGCCGCCACATCCTTCGCCGCTTCCAACCGGTTAGGTTTCAGGTCTTCGGCCAGCATACTGGTAGAAACGTCCATAGCAAGCATGATATCAATACCCTCAATCTCACTGTTCTGCCAGCTATCGGTGGTTTGCGGACGTGCCAAAACAAGAATAATCAGTATCAAGGCAATTATCCGCAATACAAACGGTACATGCAACAAATAGTTCTTATAGCTTTTAGGGGTATGGGCATACACACGGGCATCCGAAATCTGAAGCGTAGCTTCACTATTCGTCCGCTTCATAATATACCATACTATATAAGGTATAAGCAACAGCAGCAAAAATAAATATTCAATATTGGCAAAAACCATATTTATGTACGATTTAACGATTTACAATTCAGCTTCGCTCCAAACATCCTTCATTTTTCACTCATGTATATCCGATTGAAGTCACTTTTCCAGCATTAAGCAAAATAATTATACAACTCCAATCCGATATATATCAATGAACAGGCAAGAGCTACAGCCAACACCACAATACCCGCTCCCAGCAAAATCTTGGTACGCAAAGAACGTTTCTCGATAATGGTAATCTCAGTAGGTTGCGGCTTGGCATTCTCCTCTTCTTTCTCCTTGGTTTCATTAATAAAGTCAATGGCATTAATCAGGTTAGCGTCATTTTCGTTCATCAATGGATTATGCTTGGCAAATTTCACCAAATCAGCAGTCTGGAACAATTCACGCAAATCCGATATTGCTTCCTTATCTTTCATTTCCAGCAACTTATCTATGATTTCCGTAGAAGTCATTTCCAAAGCATTGAAACCAAAGCGGTCTTTTATATATGTACGAAGAGCATCAGTCAATTCCGTATAATATTCCTTCGGTTCCCCTTTCTGCCATACCTTCTCATTCTTGATACGTTCTATCTCCTGCATAGCCAACTGATGGGGAGGCAGCTTAGGTTCTACCTTCACCTTACGGATAATAGGCTTATTGTCGAAGAAGCGCATTATCAGATAGACAAGTAATATCCCTATCGGGATAATCAGCGCACCACAAGCCATAAGACCATACCAGTCTTCCCAGGCAAAAGGCGCTTGCATCACTGTTTTGGGACCGAAGAACTGTTCCGGATTCTCCGGATCTAACGGGACATTCACCGAATATACTTTCAAGGCCAACGCTTTGGAGCGATACTTCTCATTATCCACTGTCACTTCCATAGGCGGCAGATAATAAAGAGCCGAGTCGAAAGAGGTAACTGTATACTCTTGAGTTATCAATGCACGCCGGCCATCATTCAGCAGTTGCGTATCCAGCTTGGCCACATCAATAATTTCAACCCCATTCACCAGCGTATCGGTATATACCGGGAATATGGCACGCTTATCGGCATCCAGAGATACTTGAAGCTTTATCTTTGCCTGCTCTCCAATAAGAATCTGCAAAGAGTCAATCGTAGCATCTACCGTTACCGACTGGGCTACTACCCTTCCCGACCATGCTATCAATAACGCTATCAGAAATAAATATCTTTTCATTTTCCGATTAATTTCGTTTCGCAAACAAATTCATCAATGCCTTGACATAATCCTGGTCGGTACGTACCGACACATTGTCGACATTACTCTTGGTAAACGTTTCATTCAATTCCGCCTGCTTGTTCACCCACCAATCATGATGGGCACGGCGCACGGCACGCGAGGAGGTGTCAATCCACTGCTCATGTCCCGTCTCGGCATCCCTAATCTTCATCAGTCCCACGGGTGGCAATTCTTCCACACGACGGTCGTACACCTGAACGGCAACCAGGTCATGCTTACGATTGGCAATGGTCATGGCGTTCTTGAAACTTTCCTGGTCGATGAAGTCGGACAAGACAAATGCCGTGCAACGGCGTTTCATCACATTCGTCAGATATTCCAATCCCAAACGGATGTTCGTCCTCCGGCTTTCCGCATGAAAATCTATCAGTTCGCGGATGATGTAAAGTATATGCTTACGTCCCTTCTTGGGCGGAATAAACTTCTCAATCCGGTCCGAAAAGAAGATGACACCAATCTTGTCATTATTCTGAATGGCAGAGAATGCCAGTGTAGCGGCAATTTCCGTCACCATATCCTTCTTCATCTGCTTTACCGTACCGAACTCCAAACTACCGGAAACATCTACCAACAACATCACTGTCAATTCGCGCTCCTCTTCAAACACCTTGACGTAAGGCTTATGAAAGCGGGCGGTCACGTTCCAGTCGATGTCTCTCACATCATCGCCATACTGATATTCGCGCACCTCGGAAAAGGCCATACCCCTACCCTTGAAGGCAGAGTGATACTGCCCGGCAAAGATATTGTTGGACAATCCGCGCGTCTTTATCTCAATCTGACGGACTTTCTTCAAAAGTTCTGTTGTTTCCATTGATTTATTTTAATAATCTCATTTAAGCACACAAGCGCAATTTAGTTTAGAACAGAAACTTCCCTATGAAAAGGGGTGAGGTTTTCGGTACTCAACCCTAAGGTTTACGACGCTAAGCCTCAGGTATAGGATTGTAAACCTCAAGTTTACGAAAACCTCTATTATGCGTTAGGGCACTTCAACCTTGTTCAGTATCTTGCTGACGATTTCATCAGATGTCATATTGCTGGCTTCCGCCTCGTAAGTCAAGCCGATACGGTGGCGAAGTACGTCATGTGCCACAGCGCGCACATCCTCCGGAATGACATAACCGCGACGCTTGATGAACGCGTAGCTACGGGCAGCCAAGGCCAAGTTGATGGAAGCACGGGGCGAACCGCCGAAACCAATCATGTCTTTCAGTTCTTTTAAATCATATTTTTCCGGATAACGGGTAGCAAATACAATATCAACAATATATTTTTCTATTTTCTCATCCAGATACACCTGGCGAACCACTTTACGAGCTTCAATAATTTCGTCTGCCTTCAAAATGGGCTTCACTTCAAATTTATCACCATTGATATTCTGACGGATAATCAGTTTCTCCTCTTCCAGCTTCGGATAGTCTATTACGACTTTCAGCATGAAACGGTCCACTTGCGCTTCGGGCAGCGGATAAGTACCTTCCTGCTCGATAGGATTCTGTGTGGCAAGCACCAGGAATGGTTTGGGCAACCCGAAAGTTTCATTGCCGATAGTAACTTGACGTTCCTGCATGGCTTCCAGCAAAGCACTCTGTACTTTGGCCGGAGCACGGTTGATTTCATCAGCCAAAACAAAGTTTGCGAAGACCGGACCTTTTTTTACTTGGAACGTTTCATCTTTCTGGCTGTAAACCATTGTACCTATTACGTCGGCAGGCAACAAGTCAGGCGTAAACTGAATGCGGCTGTATTGCGCATCAATCAACGAAGCAAGCGTCTTGATAGCTAATGTTTTTGCCAAACCGGGCACACCTTCCAACAACACATGTCCGTCAGACAACAAACCGATTAACAACGACTCTACCAGGTGCTTTTGTCCTACAATAACCTGGTCCATGCCCGTAGTAAGATTGGTAACGAAAGCACTTTGTCTTTCAATCCGCTCGTTCAATTCGCGGATATCAATTGTTTCAGCCATAAATCAATCTATTTTAATGTTTAATTTCTTCATTTATCCGGTTTTGAACCGGCAATTATTTTTTTCGCTCCCAAAAGTACGGGAATAAATTAACCATAGCAACTAATTTTTATTAAAAAACAATGTGAAACCTTTAGATTAAACTACTTTCATAGAGTTTAGTATTTAACAAAAAAGAAGCAGTAATTTTTTACTGCTTCTTGGCTAATTTCGGTATCTTGATAGTGGTACCATAAGGTACATTATCCGGATTCTTGATTACGCCGGGATTATGCTTCACGATATAAGGCCAAAGAGCTTTTGTCCCATAAAAACGAAGCGCTACCCTAGTCAGCGTTTCCCCTTCCTTGATGGTATAAGTGGTTTCTGTTCCCACAATCGTATACCCCACAGAATCCGGTTCAAACGGTGCAACTGTCTTTTTCTGCTCTTTTTTAGGAGCGGGAGACTGTACCTGTACATTTTCCTTTGGAGTTGTTGTAAGCGCAGGAGTTGTTGTAGCAACAGTTTCTGCCACAGTATCTGTCCGGGCAGGAACTACAACATCTTTTGAAACAATGCTGTCTGTCAAGGCAATATTGTCTTGACCGGCAGGGACATCCACCTTTTCAGTAACAGATTCCTTCACATCCGAGTCTGCAACCTCTTCTACAAGAGGCTTTGCAGTAAGTTTGTCAAGCAAGTCCGGATAATACATGAAAGCTACGGCACCACCACACAACAACACTACAAATACAACGATGCCTATAAAATATTTCATAGTCGAAGAATCTGCCGTATCTTTTATCACTGGCTCAGACGGTTCCGGTTCAACAGCAACTATATTTTCAGGCATTGCTTCAGGTTCAGTTTTTTCCGGTTTCTCCTCTTCAACTTCCGGTTCGGGCTCAACTAACGGCTCTTCGACTACAGTTTCCACCAAAGGTTCTTCTATCGTGGCTTCTTCCACTAAGGCAACCTTCTCCTCCACCTCTTGTTCCGGAGTTTTGATTTCAGTATCTTCATCATCTTCACTGTCATTTTCCTGCAGGGTGTCCTCAAGCACCGTAGCGTCATTCAAAACTACAGTTTCAAAATGCGAAAATGGTCTATTGATAATATCTTTCAAAGCCGGTTCCGGTGTAAACGACACTTTTGTATGCCCTTGTATCTCAAACCTTTCCCCCGTATTCACATTAACGCTTTCACGACTCCCGACATCTATCAGCTTGAAAGTCCCCAAACCTCGTATCTTCACATATTTGTCCTTCTCCAAAGACTCCTCAATCAGCTGGAAGAATTCTTTCACAAAACTATCCGCATTCTTCTTGCTCATGCCATGCCTTTCAGCCAGCGTGTCAATCAGGTCTTGTATGTTCAGTTTCTCATTCATAATACGGGAGATTTTTTAAAAGCCGGTTACTTAAACTTATCCTTTAACAATGTACTCGGCTTATAGGTCAACACCAATTTGGGAGGCACCAGCATACGTTGCTTTGTAGTCGGATTCACAGATATACGCTCTGCCTTCTTTTTCACTTCGAATGTACCGAACCCTTGTATAGAGATAATATTCCCCTCCTCCAACTGCCGTGTCATATCTGCCAGCAATGAAGCAACCAGCTCAGAAGTATCTTTCAATGTGTACCCTAACCTCCGCGACAATTCAGAAGTAAACTCTTTGTTATTCAAAATGTAAGCCTTTAAATTGAACTACGGTGCTATATTAGCAAATCTTCTTCACATATGCAAGAAGATAAGGAAAAATCTTTAAATTATTCGTCCAAAAAGGTCGAAATCATCGGAATTTACTATCTCTACGTGGTAAAAGTTACCTATATGCAACGCCCTGTCTCCACGCTCAATCAAAACCTCAGGATCCACTTCGGGAGAATCAAATTCTGTACGTCCAATATAATATTCGCCTTCCAGCCGGTCAATGATTACTTTCATCTGCCTGCCTACTTTCTCCGCACTCAACTCCCCTGAAATGCCTTGTTGAATAGACATTAACTCATCCAAGCGCGCTTGTTTCACTTCCTGGGGAATAGAATCCTCATATTCAGCAGCGGCATACGTCCCTTCTTCTTCCGAATACGCAAAAGCCCCCATTCTATCGAAACGCACTTTACGGACAAACTCTTTCAGCTCCTCAAAATCGGCTTCAGTTTCTCCTGGATGCCCCACCATCAGTGTAGTACGGAGATGAATACCGGGAACCTCCTCACGGAATTGTTCTATCAGCTTATACGTCTCATCCTTCGTCACATGGCGACGCATCTTTTGCAGCATATTGTCACTGATATGTTGCAGGGCAATATCCATATATTTGCATACATTGTCACGCTCGCGCATCACACGGAATAAATCAGCCGGAAAATGTGCCGGATAGGCATAATGCAAGCGTATCCACTCCACTCCGGGAATATCCGAAATCCGCTCAACAAGCTCGGGCAACATTTGCTTCTTATATAAATCTACTCCGTAATAGGTCAACTCCTGGGCTATAACCTGGAATTCCTTTACACCCCGTGCAACCAAATACTTCACCTCGTCAAGTATCTCCTCCATCGGGCGCGACACATGCCGTCCCGTAATGATGGGAATAGCGCAATAAGAACATTTACGGTCACATCCTTCGGATATCTTCAAATAGGCATAATGCTTGGGAGTGGTCAATGTGCGCTCTATGTGCAGCTCGTCATGATAGGCCTTTCCCAAATCCTGCAACAACTCTCTCCAATTGAATTTACCATAGAATTTATCCACCTGGGGAATTTCAACGGCCAATTCCTTCAGATAACGTTCCGAAAGGCAACCCATTACATAAAGCTTCTCCAAGTTTCCTTCCTCCTTGGCCTGCGCAAATTCCAGAATCATATTAATGGATTCCTCCTTGGCGTCACCGATGAAACCGCAAGTATTGATTACGGCAATCTGTCCCTTCGGTCTTTCCGCATCATGTGTCACATGGAATCCCACTTCCTCCAACTGACGCATCAAATGTTCCGAATCCACCAGGTTTTTAGAACATCCTAAAGTGATGATATCTATAGTCTTCCGTTTCATGCATTCTCCCCGAACAGTGAATCAACAAATTCCTTTTTACGGAACACCTGCAAATCTTCCATTCCTTCACCCAATCCAATATATTTAACCGGAATTTTAAACTGGTCTGAAATGCCGATGACTACGCCACCCTTGGCTGTTCCGTCCAACTTTGTAACAGCCATTGCCGTAACCTCCGTTGCCAGAGTGAACTGCTTGGCTTGTTCGAATGCATTCTGTCCGGTTGAGCCATCCAACACAAGCAACACCTCATTCGGAGCATCAGGAACAACCTTCTTCATCACATTCTTGATTTTCGTCAGTTCATTCATCAAACCGACTTTATTATGAAGGCGTCCTGCTGTATCTATAATTACCACATCGGCATTATTGGCAGTTGCGGAACTCAGTGTGTCAAAAGCGACAGAAGCCGGGTCAGCACCCATTTTCTGCTTTACAACAGGTACACCTACCCGTTCACCCCATATCACCAACTGCTCCACAGCAGCAGCACGGAAAGTATCGGCAGCACCCAGATAAACGGATTTGCCGGCTTTCTTAAACTGATAAGCCAGTTTGCCAATCGTAGTAGTCTTCCCTACACCATTGACGCCCACTACCATAATGACGTATGGTTTCTTCGCAATCGGTGCTTCAAAGTCATCCACATCCTCCGAATTATTCTCTGTAAGCAACGCTGCGATTTCATCACGTAAAATATGATTCAGCTCAGTGGCATTCATATATTTGTCGGCTGCTGCACGCTTTTCGATACGTTCAATAATTTTCAGTGTCGTTTCCACGCCCACATCCGAAGTTATCAACACCTCTTCCAGATTATCCAATACTTCATCATCAACTTTTGACTTTCCTGCCACGGCACGCGCAATCTTGCCAAACACACTTTCTTTGGTCTTAGATAATCCTTTATCTAATGTTTCCTTTTTTTCCTTGGAGAAAAAACTAAAAAATCCCATACACTAATTATTTTTATGCAACCTGTTTTCGCATTCCCTGCAAAGATAGTGCAAACCGGATGCAGAATAAAATGAACCCGTTCATTTTTTATGCCGAGGTGCAGCCTATCTTCGCATTTTCAGCAAAGATATAACAAAACTGACGAATATTAAAAACTTCGTCCTCTTTTTAAAAAGAAATCCCCTTACCGGAAATACCGACAAGGGGATCTTTATAAGTCATCAGCGCTTTACAGCCACTGTATTTATCTTATTTCTTAAAGAAGTTCTGAACATCTTCATTACGGACCATCTGTTCATCAAAGATGTAAGCACCAGTCTTAGGAGACTTCACCATTTTGATAACCTTTGTATAAGAACGTCCTTCTTTGCTTCCTTCGTGCAAGGTTGCTACCGCTTTCTTTGCCATAAGTTATAGATTTATTATTTAATTTCTTTATGTACTGTCACTCTCTTCAGAATCGGGTTGTATTTCTTCAATTCCAATCTTTCAGTTGTATTCTTTCTGTTCTTCGTAGTAATATAACGAGAAGTTCCCGGCATACCACTATCTTTGTGTTCTGTGCATTCCAGAATCACCTGTACTCTGTTACCTTTTGCTTTCTTTGCCATAATCAGTATTCTCCTCTACTTTAGCCAATAACTTTAATGCTTTTCCAATCACAATAACCTTTAGCTACCGCATCTTTCAAAGCAGCGTCCAGTCCTTTCTTATTAATAATGCGCAAACCATTAGCGCAAATGCTAAGGCTAATCCAGCAATTCTCTTCTACATAGTAGAACTTCTTGTTAAACAAGTTCAAATCAAAGGTTCTCTTTGTTCTTCTCTTTGAGTGTGAAACATTGTTGCCAATCATGGCCTTCTTTCCGGTAATTTGACAAATCTTTGACATTTCTATCTTAATTTTATAGTTTTCTTTTTTGCCTATTTCAAACAGAGCGCAAAGTAAGCACTTTTATCGTTACCAAACAAGTTTTTCTTAAAATAATTCACTGTATGATAGCATTTTTTCCTCATTTCAGCTTCTCACAAAGCAACAAAAGGGCATTTTGAATTGCTTTTTCCACATTTCCCTTTCTTCCCTCGTCTCCCTCCTGCTTCATGGAAACGATTTCATTTTTATAGGCAGCGGCTATCCACACCGTACCCACCGGTTTTTCCGGAGTCCCACCTCCAGGACCTGCAATACCGGAAGTAGCCACTGCACAATCTGTTTTCAGCGTTTTCATCGCACCTTTCACCATTTCTGTAACAGTTTCGCGACTTACTGCTCCATGTTTTTCCAAAGTTTCGGCAGATACATGCAGCAAAGACATCTTTATTTCATTGGAATACGCCACTATACTACCATTAAAGTATTCCGAACTGCCGGGAACGGAAGTAATCAGAGCGGCAATCCCTCCACCCGTACAACTTTCTGCGGTGGAAAGGGACAATTTCTTTGCTTTCAGCAGCTCTCCTACCTTTTCTTCCAGCTTCATACCTTATTATATATTATCCTAAAGTTACGCGTGAATAAGCAGGTGCTTCCATCGGACAAAAATCCTTATCCATATACTTGAAGTATCCGGTAATGGCAATCATGGCAGCGTTATCCGTTGTGTAGCTGAACTTCGGAATAAATATTTTCCAACCATACTTCCCGGCATGCTCACGGAAAGCATTACGCAATCCGTTATTGGCAGAAACGCCTCCTGCAACAGCCACTTCCTTTATTTTATATTGTTTGGCAGCTTTGCGCAACTTATCCATCAAGATATCTACAACGGTAGCTTCCAGCGATGCCGCCAAATCCGTCTTGTGATGTTCGATGAAATCGGGGTCGTCCTTCATCCAGTCGCGCAGAGAGTAAAGAAACGAGGTCTTAAGTCCGCTGAAACTATAATCCAACCCTGGAATATGCGGTTTGCTGAACGAGAAGGCTTTAGGATTACCTTGCCGAGCCAGTTTGTCAATAATCGGACCACCCGGATATCCCAATCCCATTACCTTCGAGCATTTGTCAATGGCTTCACCGGCGGCATCATCAATGGTCTGCCCCAAAATTTCCATATCGTTATAGGCTTTCACCAAGATAATCTGTGAGTTTCCACCGGAAACCAGCAAGCAGAGGAAAGGAAATTCCGGCTGCACATTATCTTCACCTTCTGCTTTAATGAAATGAGCTAACACATGACCAGTCAAATGATTAACATCAATCATAGGAATACCTAATGAACGGGCAAACCCTTTGGCGAAAGATACCCCCACCAACAACGACCCCATCAATCCCGGTCCACGCGTAAAGGCCACAGCACTCAATTCCTCTTTGGTTACTCCGGCGCGTTTCAATGCCTCATGCACTACCGGAACTATATTTTGTTGGTGCGCGCGGGAAGCCAGTTCAGGCACTACCCCGCCGTATGCTTCATGCACAGCTTGGCTGGCCACCACATTCGAAAGCAGATAACCATCTTTGATGACAGCTGCAGAAGTGTCATCACAAGAAGATTCTATTCCCAAGATTATTGTACTCATAATGTTTATTTACGTTTAAACGCTGCAAAAGTAGTGATAAAAGTAGTATCCATAACGTATTATTTCATATTTTTGTTGGCTGAATCAAAAAATTAACCGCCTATCAGAACGCTGAAAACGACAGTACGCTGGATAATCGGTATTGTATTGGGATTGTATATCGGTACCATATTGTTGCTGAACATTCCATCCGTTCAGCGACAAATGTCTGTATTTGTTGCCAATGAACTGGCTTCCATACTGGACAGCAAGATTTCCATTGGGCGAATAAACATAGGATTGCTGAACCGCATCATCATCGACGACCTGCTCCTGGACGACCAGTCTGGCAAGGAAATGCTGAAGGTGACCCGTCTTTCTGCCAAATTCGATATTCTCCCCCTATTCAGCGGCAAAATATCCATCAGTAACATACAATTGTTCGGCTTTAACATCAATCTGAACAAGCAGACTCCCAAGGATAAACCTAATTTTCAGTTTGTACTCGACGCATTCGCATCCAAAGATACGGTTCAAAAGAAAAACAACCTGGATCTCCGTATCAATTCCTTACTGATACGCCGCGGAAAGGTTTCATATGATGTGCTGTCCGAGAAAGAGACTCCGGGAAAGTTCAATCCACAGCATCTCCGCTTGCGTAACATTATTGCAAACATCTCCCTAAAAGCATTGCAAAATGATTCTATCAATGCTGCCATCAAGCGTCTGAGCATCGAAGAAGAACATTCCGGATTTGAATTGAAGAAACTAAGCCTAAAGGTTATCGGCAATGACCAACGGATGAAAATCGAAAATTTCGCCATCGACCTCCCCAACACCTCTTTGGCAATGGATACTATACACATGGATTATGACAGTCTGGGGGCATTTGACAATCTTGCCCAAGATGTCCGTTTCTCATTCCATTTGCTGCCCTCTCAAATCGCCTTGCAGGATTTATCGGCTTTTGTTCCGGCTTTTGGTTCTTTTAAGGAAAAATTGCAAGTAGAGGTACAGACGGACGGCACTGTCAATCAACTGAATTGCCCGCACCTTTCCGTCTCTGTCGGAAATCATTTTTATCTGAGGGGAGACGTATCACTACAAGACCTTTCCCATCCGAAAAATGCTTATATATTCGGCAATTTGTCCAATTTGTACGCAGACCCGGAAGGAATAGCCTTCTTTGTCCGGAATTTCAGCAAGAACTATAATGGAGTACCTCCCGTCCTGCAACACTTAGGAACGGTTTCCTTCCGTGGAGAAGTCTCGGGCTACTTCACAGACCTCGTAACTTACGGACAAGTACGTACTGACATCGGAACCATCCAAACCGACGTAAAACTAAGTTCTAACAAAGATAAAGGTTATTTTTCCTATTCCGGTGCAGTGAAAACCAAAGAGTTTGAGCTGGGCAAGATGCTGGGCAACAAGAAACTGGGTAAAGTAACTTTCAATCTGGATGTCAACAGCAGCCATTACGAAAACCAATACCCGTCCGTACTGCTGAAAGGGCTGGTTGCCTCTATTGATTACAGCGACTACAATTACGAAAATATCACCCTAGATGGAGAATACAAGCAGGGAGGCTTCACGGGAAAAGTCGCCTTGGATGACACCAATGGTTCTGTTATTTTGAACGGTACCATCAATACCGCCAGTCGGGTACCGACTTTCAACTTTCAGGCAAGCATCGACAAATTTCGTCCTCATGCCCTACATCTGACACCCAACTATGAAGATACGGAAATATCAGTCAAAGTCAAGGCGGACTTCACCGGCGGTTCCATTGACGAGATGAACGGTGAAATCAACATTGACAGCTTATCGTTCGCAGCTCCGGAAACACAATACTTCCTGGACAACCTGAAGATATCCGCCATAAGAGAAAGCGAAAACCAGAAACGGCTGACCATCCAATCCAACTTTCTCCAAGGTAGCATAGAAGGCGATTATTCTTATCGTACCCTGCCTGCCAGTGTACTGAATATCATGCGTCGTTATATCCCCGCCTTGATTCTGCCAGACAAGAAACCCATAGAGACGGAGAACAATTTCCATTTCGACATGCACATTTACAATACGGAACTGCTCTCCACCGTCTTTCAGATTCCGGTAAAAGTATATACCCATTCCACCATTAAAGGATACTTCAATGACAAGGCACAGCGACTCCGTGTAGAAGGCTATTTTCCCCGTCTCCGCTATGAAAACAAATTCATCGAATCCGGAATGTTCCTTTGCGAGAATCCCGGTGACCAGTTCCATACACGCCTACGCTTCAGCAACCGCAAATCAAGCGGCGCTGTCAATATAGCTTTAGAAGCGCAAGCCCAGAACAACAGCATACAGACCACGCTGAACTGGGGTAACAGCAGCACTGTAACCTACAGCGGGAAACTCGCCGCCGTCGCCCACTTCATCCGTGAACAGAAAGAAGCGAATGAAAACAAGAGGAAACTTCCCCCCTTAAAAACCGTCATTAATGTCCAGCCCACCAACGTGATACTGAACGATACGCTATGGGATATACATCCCTCCCAAGTGGTACTCGACTCCGGCAAAGTGTATGTCAATGATTTCTACTTCAGCCATAAAGACCGGCACTTGCGTATCAATGGTATCGTTTCACCACAACCCGAAGATACAGTACGTCTGGATTTGAAGGAAATCAACATCGGTTATGTGTTCGACATTGCAGACCTCGGAGTCAATTTCAAAGGAGAAGCCACCGGTCCGGCTTTCGCCAGCGGAGTACTGGAAAACCCCGTCATGAGCACCGACTTGTTTATCCGCAACCTCGGATTGAACGAAGGCTTGCTGGGTGATGCCAACATACACGGAGAATGGCACCACGACGTGAAGGGCATCTATCTGGATGCCCATATCAGGGAGAAAGATATCGCCAAAAGCCATGTGTATGGCTATGTCTATCCCTTGAAGCCCACCAGTTCATTGGATCTCCAAATTGAAGCGGGCGGTACCAACTTGAAGTTTATACATCATTATATGAGCAGCATCACGCCCGAATTCAACGGACGTGCCACCGGCCATGTACATTTCTATGGCAAATTCAAGGCTCTCACCATGGAAGGGCGTGTATTCGGCGATGCTTCCATGAAGGTAGACGTGCTCAACACCACTTTCTCCGTCAAAGACAGCATCTACATCGAGCCCGGCGGGTTGACCTTCCGCAACAACCGCATTTTCGACACGCAAGGGCATCAAGGCAGCATGAGCGGCTATCTGCACTATCAGCATTTCAAGAACCTGGAGTACCGTTTCAATTTCAATGTCAACGACATGCTGGTGATGAATACCAAAGAATCACCGGACTATCCCTTCTACGGCACCGTCTACGGTACGGGAAATGCCACTATTGCCGGTAATGCCCAAGATGGCGTTAACATTGACATTGCAATGACTACCAATCGCAACACCACCTTTACCTATATAAAGGATAACGTATCTACAGCAGTCAGCAACCAGTTCATCAAGTTTGTGGACAAAACGCCACGCCGTGCCGTACAAGACTCTGTCCGCCTTTCCGACTACGAGATTGCCCAAAAGGAAATCGAGGAAGAGAAAGAGAGCGACACTGACATCCGGTTGAATCTCTTGGTAGACGCCACTCCCGACGCTACCATGAAGATTATCATGGACCCTATCGCCGGCGACTATATCAGTGGACGGGGAACCGGAAATATCCGTACTGAGTTTTTCAATAAAGGAGATGTAAAGATGTTCGGCAGTTACCGGATAAGCCAGGGAGTCTATAAATTCAGTCTGCAAGAGGTTATCCGAAAGGACTTTATTATCAGGGATGGAAGTACCATTACATTCAACGGTTCGCCGCTGGATGCCACTCTGGACATAAAAGCAGGCTATACGGTCAACTCAGCATCCTTAAATGACCTGATGCCCAACGAGGCAACCTCCGGCTACATCAGCCAAACAAATGTAAAAGTGAACTGTATGATGGACCTTACCGGACAATTGACTTCACCCGATGTAAAATTTGACATCGAGCTACCCAACGAACGCGATGAAGTGCAGGCCATTGTCCGTAACTATATTCCTACTGACGAGCAAATGAACATGCAGATACTCTATCTGTTGGCTATCGGCAAGTTCTATACCCCGGAAAACTTGGGAGCCACCCAGAATTCGAATATGATGTCCAGTGTTGTTTCATCCACCCTTTCCGGACAGTTGAATAACGCTTTATCGAACATTCTCGATGTTAATAACTGGAACTTCGGCACCAATTTCAGTACCGGTGAAAGAGGCTGGACAGACATGGAGTTCGAGACCATGCTTTCGGGGCAATTATTGAATAACCGACTACTTATCAATGGTAATTTTGGCTATCGTGACAATCCGATGGCAAATACCAATTTTGTGGGAGACTTTGAAGCAGAATGGCTCGTCAACCGTTCCGGAGACATCCGCCTGAAAGCGTACAACGAAACGAACGACCGCTACTACACCCGGACAAATCTGACAACACAAGGTATTGGCATTATCTTCAAAAAGGATTTCAACAAATGGAGTGAGCTCCTTTTCTGGAACAGATGGAAACTCAACCGGCTGAGAAAGGAACAAAAAATAAAACAAGATACTCTATCCACTGATAAAATAAACACAGAACAGCAGATGCCCGAGGCACAATCAAAACGGAAAAGGGAGCAAAAATAAGATTGACGTTCTTACTGTCCACATTGAAGGTTTTAGAATAAGTAAATAGGCTCAAATACAGTATTTTAACATGGCTACACCCTTTATACCTAAAGGTGTAGCCATCACTCTACGATGGTATAGGCATTCAAGGCAAAGGGTGTAGCCATAAAAATACATCAGAAAGGTAATGGCCCGTCCGACCCCACACCTCCAAACGGGTTGTCCGTCTGTGGCGGAAAATCAGCAGCCGATGGAGGTGGCGGTGTTGCCGTACTTCCGATAGGCGCATTCATACGTGAACCGAATGTAGCTCCTCCACCCTCCGTCGGAGGTGGGATGACCATATCATCCTCCGGATTCTGGAAACGGGTGTACTGTCCGATAAATCTCAGACGCACATCCCCCACGGCACCGTTACGGTGCTTTGCTATGATGATTTCCGCCATACCGCGCAAGTCACTGCCATCGGCAGAAGTATAAATCTTGTAATATTCGGGACGGTGGATGAAGCACACCATATCGGCATCCTGCTCGATGGCACCGGATTCACGGAGGTCACTCAACTGGGGACGCTTGCCTTCCTCGCCTTCACGGTTCTCCACACCACGGTTCAACTGCGACAAGGCGATGATAGGAATGTTCAGCTCCTTGGCCAAACCTTTCAATGAACGCGAAATGGTACTGACTTCCTCCTGACGGCTACCAAAAGACATTCCGCTTGCATTCATCAGCTGAAGGTAGTCGATGATGATAATCTTCACTCCGTGTTCACGTACCAGACGCCGTGCCTTCGTACGGAGTTCGAATACCGACAAAGAAGGCGTATCGTCCACATAAAGCGGAGCATCCAGCAAGTCACGCAGTTTGTAATCCAACTGCTGCCATTCATAGTCTGCCAACTGGCCACTCTTGATTTTCTCACTCGGAATCTCGCACACGTTGGATATCAGACGGTTCACCAGCTGCACGTTACTCATTTCAAGCGAGAACAGTGCTACGGGATTGCGGAAATTCACGGCAATGTTTTTTGCCATGGAAAGTACGAACGCCGTTTTACCCATGGCAGGACGGGCTGCAATAATGATGAGGTCGGACTTCTGCCATCCGGAAGTCATCTTGTCCAGCTTGGTATACCCACTTTCCAAGCCACTCAAACCATCGGTACGGGCGGCAGCTTTCTGAATCAAATCATAGGCTTCGGCAATGACAGGATTAATTTGTGTATAATCCTTCTTCATGTTCTGCTGGGAAATCTCGAACAGCTTTCCTTCGGCCTCCTGCATCAGGTCGTCCACGTCCAGCGTCTCGTCGAAAGCCTTGCTCTGGATATTACTGGTAAAAGTAATCAATTCACGTGCCAAAGCTTTCTGCGCAATGATACGTGCATGGTATTCGATGTGCGCAGAAGATGCCACCTTACTGCTGAGTTGGGTAATATAGAACGGTCCGCCCACTTCCTCCAGTTCTCCCCGCTTGGAAAGCTGCTCCTTCACGGTGAGGATGTCGACCGGCTTCTGATTCACAGCCAAATCGGTAATAGCGGAATATATCAACTGATGCCTATGCTCATAGAATGACTCCGGACGAAGAATTTCACTTACCAGCGAATAAGCGTCCTTCTCAATCATCAAGGCTCCCAAGACTGCTTCTTCCAGCTCCGGCGCTTGCGGCTGGATACGTCCGTAGTCTGTTACGGGCTGTGGTGCCTTTCCTTTCGGAGTACGGGATGTTCTTCTTTGTTCTGCCACTTTAAGAATTAAAAATTGAAAATTAAAAATTAAATGAACTTCCCTTTTAGAAAGGGGAAGCAAAGATAAGCGAATTTATTTATAAGCGGTAAATAAATCATTGCTAAGTTTTCAATCTACTATGAACAGAAATCACTAACTTTGTCTTCGGAAGCTGCACTCCAATAGCTTCTCCTTTTAATTTTAAATTATTAATTCTTAATTTTCAACGCCATGCTGACTTTTCCAAATGCCAAAATAAACCTGGGACTGAATATCACAGAGAAGCGTCCGGACGGATACCATAATCTGGAAACCATTTTCTATCCGGTTCCCATAGAAGATGCTTTGGAAATAAATATCTTGAACGAAGGAAAAGGAAAGTTCCGTCTGCATCAAGCAGGTCTGGAAATTGAGGGAGAAGCGGAAAACAATCTGGTAGTGAAAGCCTACAAGTTGCTGGATGACCGGTTCAACCTTCCTCCGGTAGATATTCATCTCTTCAAGCATATTCCCTCGGGAGCCGGACTGGGTGGCGGTTCGGCCGATGCAGCCTTCATGCTGAAGCTTCTGAATAATAAGTTTGAACTCGGACTGCCGGATGACACTCTGGAAGAGTATGCCGCCAAGCTGGGTGCCGATTGTGCCTTCTTCATCAAAAACCGTCCGACTTACGCAGAAGGTATCGGAAACATATTTTCTCCCCTTCCCCTCTCACTGAAAGGATATCGGATATGGTTGGTGAAGCCGGACATTTTCGTCTCTACACGGGATGCCTTTGCAAAAATAAAACCGCATCATCCGGAAATGTCCCTGAAAGAAATTGCCCAACTTCCCGTAGAAGAATGGAACGGACGAATGGTCAATGACTTTGAAGAAAGCGTATTCCCCCAATTCCCGGCTATTGGAGAAATCAAGGAAGAGATGTACCGGCAAGGAGCTGTATATGCCTCCATGAGTGGTTCGGGGTCATCTGTTTACGGATTATTCAAGGAAGGTGCCGTACTGCCGGAAGTGGATTTCGGAGAAAAAGCTTTTGTATACAAAGGCCGGTTCACTGATATTTAAAAGTACATCGACACAACGTACTGATTCCCGGAAACAAAAACACAACAAGGTTGTTCTTACAGAAAACTCAAAACAACCTTGATTATGAAAAAATTAAAATTCGGTATTCTGGCAGGACTACTTATCTTGTTGTCAGTGTCCGCCTTTGCGGAAGGGCGTCTTCCTGCAAATATACAAACAGCTTTTCTAAAGCTCTATCCTCAAGCAACGGATGTGGAATGGGAGCAAATGGCCGGTTGCTACGTGGCAGAATTTATTGCAGACGGTCAGGAAATTGATGTCTGGTTCAATAAACAAGCGGAGTGGGTTATGACTGAAACGGATGTAGAGTCACTGGAAAAAGTGCCGGCTCCCGTGGCAGAAGCATTCATGAGCAGTACAATGACCGGCATGAGATTAAGGGATATAAGAATCATCACCTTTCCCAAACATCCCACAGTGATAATAATTGAGGTGGAACAATACAATTCCGATGAAGAATTCCAACTGTTCTATGCTCCGGATGGAAAACTATTACAAAGCCTCGATGTAACAGAACTTGGAGGAGAGATTTATCCCGGACTCTTTTTCAATGATTAATACTGACGATTGGTGATTTGTTGATGGTATCCATTCATCAACAAATCACCAATCATTCATCACTAATCATTAATATACCTCTACCCTATCAGCAATACGCTTCGCTTTGTCGCGCAGCGTGTCAAGATCACTGTCAAGAGGTGCATAACACAGCACTACACCCATACGGCGGTTTACGCGGGTAGTAGGCTTACCAAAAATACGCAGATAAGTATCCTCTTCTTTCGTAACCTCTTCCATGCCACGATAATTGGGACGTTCCTGACTGGCTATCGGAGAAAGGATGACAGCACTGGCTCCTATACGCTCCTGCTTGATGCCAGGGATAGGCAGACCAAGCACCGCACGACAGTGCAATTCAAACTCATTCAGATTCTGGGTTCCGGCCAGGGTTACCATACCCGTATCGTGCGGACGTGGAGAGAGTTCGGAGAAATAGACACCGTTCTCATGGCTGAGAAAGAATTCCACTCCCCACAATCCGGCACCGGTCAAGGCACGGGTCACTTTCTCTGCCATATCCTGCGCCTCCCTTAGATGGGCAGGGTCAATATGGGCAGGCTGGAAGCTTTCACGATAGTCCCCACCCTTCTGTACATGGCCGATAGGCGGGCAGAACAAGGTCGGACCATTCTTCTGTGTTACGGTGAGCAGTGTTATCTCACTGTCGAACTTGATGAACTCTTCAATGATAAGTTCTTTGATGTCTCCACGGCTACCATTACAGCCATACTCCCAGGCATGCTCCAGTTCGTCGGCACTCTTTACGAGAGACTGGCCTTTACCGGAAGAGGACATCAGCGGTTTCACCACACACGGGAAACCTATCTTTTCAGCAGCAGCTTTCAGTTCATCCAAAGATTTGGCATAAAAATATTTAGCAGTCTTCAATCCCAGCTCTTTAGCTGCAAGGTCACGTATGGCTTTACGGTTCATGGTAAAGTTCACGGCGCGTGCACTGGGCACTACCTGAATGCCTTCTTTCTCGAAATCATACAGACGTTCTGTACGGATAGCCTCAATTTCCGGAACAATAATATCCGGCTGGTGTTTGCGTACTACACGTTCCAAAGCATCTCCATCGAGCATGCTGAATACCTCACATTCATCTGCCACTTGCATGGCAGGCGCTCCGGCATACGAGTCGCAAGCAATGATATACTGGCCCTTACGTTGGGCGGAAATAACAAACTCCTTGCCCAACTCACCGGAACCTAACAATAAAATCTTTTTCATCAATTCTTTTATTTACAATTTTATATATTTACGATTTGACGACGTACGATGTACGATTAGAATTACTTTAGACAATAAACCGCCACAAGCCAAAGCAATCCCAATCGTACATCGTAAATCGTCTAATAGTAAATCCTCTTATTGGTGTTGTTCTCTCAACAAGTCATTCACCGTCTTTACCGGATTGAATGTAGTCAGAGGCACTTCTACAAATACTGTGTTCCAATCACTCATGGCCCCGTTCCACAAACCGGGAAGTTCAAGCGCCTTCAGGTCCTTGCCGTTCTTGGACTTATAAGAGATGAAGCCTGTCGCTTTATCCACATACTTCACAAGATTGAACTTATGTCCTTTATAGTCACGTACGGCGCAAACCAAATCCACCGGATTGAAATGGGTACCTTTTTCAAACATTTCCTTCTTTTCCGGGTCGTCCATATCAATCTGCGAACTTTCCAGAATCTGCAGAGAGATAGTACCGTCACTGTTGTATGCCAAGAACGGACCTCCGCCCGGTTCGCCTACGTTCTTCACCATACCGCAAACACGCATCGGACGGTTCAGCTTCTCTTTCAGATATATAACCAACTCGGCATCTTCCAGATTCTTTGTCTCCGGATTCTTGCAATAGAGTTGTTTCTGCAGGAATTGCAGAACTTCAAGAATTTGCTCGTGTGTATACTTCCCGCTGTCAAGCAACTGCAGATAAGCAAACGCTCTCTGCTGTAACGCTACCAGCACACCGGCAATCAGTTTCTTATATAATACGGTGTCACCTTTCAGCTTGTCGGGTACCACATTGTCTATATTCTTTATGAAGATAATATCCGCATCAAGGTCATTCAAGTTTTCAATCAAGGCGCCATGACCGCCGGGACGGAACAACAATTTGCCATTGTCGCGGAAGGGTTTGTTTTCCATATCGGCGGCAATGGTATCGGTGCTCGGCTTCTGTTCCGAAAAAGAGATGTTATAATCCACCCCATACTTCTTAGCATAAGCGGCAGCCTTTTCGTCTACCAAAGCCTTGAACAAGGCACGATGTTCGGGCGAAACCGTGAAATGCACATTCACCTTACCGTTCTTATTGGCAGCATACAATGCTCCTTCTACCAAGTGCTCTTCCAGCGGCGTGCGGCTACCGTCTTCATACTTATGGAACTTAAGCAATCCTTTGGGCAGAGCACCATAGTTCAGTCCGGCCCCTTCGAGTAAGGCAGCAACAACCGCCTTGTAGTTTCCAGCGGCAACCAAAGTCGGTATATCCTTTCCGGCAGTCCTCTGGCAAGCGGTATTCAAGTCATCATAGAAGGCAAACTTCTCTATTTTCTCAAAGAAAGTCTTTTCAAAGTTTGTCTGGGGAGTGTCATAGTCTGCCCCGAGAAATTCAAACAAGTTCTTGAACATACGGCTGGCAGCACCCGAAGCAGGCACAAACTTCACCACCACTTTATCGGTTTGTGTATATGCCTCCCAGGCATCCAGGTATTTCTTCTGTTCATCCGTATCCGGAGCCAGTATACCCTTTTCTACAGAAGCGGCGGCAGACAGCTTCAAGTATGGAAAACCTTTTTCGAAACAAGCCAACTGTTCGGCTATTTGTTCTTCGGAGATGCCTTTATTTTCGAGCAACTCTTTGTCTTGCGGTGTTATCATAATATCTTGTTTTATTAATTCATGCCCAAAAATACAAAAAAAGCAGAACTGCCGTCAAGAAAATGAAGAAAAAACTTACCTTTGAAGCATAAAATACGGACGATTATGGAAACTGATGAATTTTTCACTATCAAAGAGAAAGATTTACTCTTCTCGCTCTACCGCAAACTGTTGCAACTTTCCGGAGAAACCCTCCAGAAGGGGGACTGCAAAAAGCTGAAAACACATCTTGTCAATACTATACAGAACAACCGTATCCAGCGTGATATATTCGGTTTGAATCCCGTCATCAAAGATATGCAGACGGCTGTCATTGTAGCGGAAGAAATCGGAATGAAGCGTGCTTCTATCCTGGGGCTCATGCTGCACGACTCCGTGCGCTGCGGCACTTGCACCGCTCTGGAAGTGGAGCAAATCTATGGCGAGGATGTGGCAGGCATCATCCGGGGATTGATACGTGTAAACGAACTTTATTCCAAAAGCCCTACCATCGAGTCCGAGAATTTCCGCAACTTGTTGCTGACTTTCGCCGAAGACATGCGTGTCATTCTCATCATGATTGCCGACCGCGTAAACATCATGCGGCAGATAAAGGATTGCAAGAACGATGAAGCCCGTCGGCAGGTAGCCAACGAAGCGGCTTATCTCTATGCGCCCCTTGCCCATAAGCTGGGTCTGTACAAATTGAAGTCGGAACTGGAAGACCTCTCATTGAAATATACAGAAAAGGAAGTTTACTACCATATCAAGGAAAAACTGAATGAGACCAAGGCATCGCGTGACAAGTACATTGCCGCCTTCATTGCACCGGTACAGAAGAAGCTCGAAGAAGCCGGACTGAAGTTCCATATTAAAGGACGCACCAAGTCCATCCACTCCATCTACCAGAAAATGAAGAAGCAGAAATGCCCCTTCGAAGGCGTGTATGACCTGTTCGCCATCCGCGTCATCCTGGACTCTTGCCTGGAAAAGGAGAAACTGGAATGTTGGCAGGCCTACTCCATCGTAACAGATATGTACCAGCCTAACCCGAAAAGGCTACGCGACTGGCTGTCCGTACCTAAAAGCAACGGATATGAATCACTGCACATCACCGTGATGGGCCCCGAAGGCAAATGGGTGGAAGTACAAATACGTACCGAACGCATGGATGATATTGCCGAACGAGGCCTGGCCGCCCATTGGCGATACAAAGGAGTGAAAGGTGAATCTGGTCTTGACGAATGGCTGACTTCCGTACGCGAAGCCTTAGAGAGCTCGGACAGCAACGGACTGGAAACGATGGACCAGTTCAAACTGGATTTGTACGAAGACGAGGTATTTGTATTTACCCCCAAAGGTGATTTGTTCAAACTTGCCAAAGGCTCCACCGTGCTCGATTTTGCGTTCCACATCCATAGCAAACTGGGCTGCAAATGTATCGGTGCAAAAGTGAACGGCAAGAATGTACAGCTGAAGCAAATGCTGCATAGCGGTGACCAGGTGGAGATAATGACATCGAATACGCAGACGCCCAAGCAGGACTGGCTGAACATCGTAACCACCTCCAAGGCACGCACCAAAATACGCCAAGCATTGAAGGAAATGGCTGCACGCCAGCACGCCTTCGCTAAGGAAACCCTGGAACGCAAGTTCAAGAACCGGAAGATAGAGTATGATGAAGGAACCATGATGCGCCTCATCAAGCGCCTCGGTTTCAAGATAGTGACCGACTTCTACCAAGCCATAGCCGATGAAGAACTGGATGTCAACGAGATTATAGACAAATACCAGGAACAGCAAAGACGGGAAAATGATACGCGCGACGATATTGTCTACCGCAGTGCTGAAGGCTATAACCTTCAACAAGGCATACCGGAAGAGATAGGTACCAAAGAAGATGTACTGGTCATTGATCAAAATCTGAAAGGATTGGATTTCAAGTTGGCACGCTGCTGCAATCCCATCTATGGAGATGATGTATTCGGCTTTGTCAGTGTGACGGGAGGTATCAAGATACACCGTTGCGATTGTCCCAATGCCAGTGATTTGCACTCACGTTTCGGCTACCGTATCGTGAAGGCACGCTGGGCCGGAAAGTCACAAGGTACACAGTACCCCATCACCCTGCGCGTAGTGGGACACGATGACATCGGCATCGTGACCAACATCACTTCCATCATTTCCAAAGAAACGGGTATTACTTTGAGAAGCATCGGCATTGACTCGCATGACGGGCTGTTCTCCGGAACACTGACCATCATGGTGAGCGATACGGGACATCTGGAAGCACTTGTCAAGAAACTGAGAACAGTAAAGGGAGTGAAACAGGTTTCAAGGAATTAAGCAACAACTATAATCCATGAAGTACGACTTTAAAAAGCAGTTGCGCAGTTTCGGATATGCTTGGAAAGGTATCCGGTGTTGCATAGGAAAAGAACAGAACCTGAGCTTCCATCTGATAGCTACGGCTGTGGTAGTCATTGCAGGATTCGTTTTAGGCATTACCCGCATGGAGTGGATGATAATCATTCTCTGCATCGGAGTGGTGATAGCAGCCGAACTGTTCAATACCGCCATTGAGAAGCTGGTCGACCTGGTGTCTCCCCAACAGCATCCCGTGGCAGGGCAAGTAAAAGACATAGCCGCCGGAGCAGTACTGGTATGTGCTGCAACGGCGGCCATTATAGGATTGATTGTATTTATCCCTTACCTCACCCGCTTCTTCTTATAATAAGGATAGGTCAGCAGTACAAAGAAAAATACGGCAAGCATAGCAGCAACAGACGCCACATGGTATATCTGCGCTTTGTCCATCAGGTGGCAAGCCACAGTCATGCCCACCAGCAGCCCTGCCTCCATAGACAAATGACAAGTGGTGTTTGCCGTTCCACGCTGGCAATGGTGCGACAGCTTGACGAACATCTTCATGAACGGGACTGTAATGAACACCAATACAGCCAATGCCGCCAATGACCAGTAATCGCCCACAAACATCAGTGGCAGCAACGCTCCCGGTACAAAAGCAATCAACAGCATATTGATGGCAGGTACCCATGCACGCGGCAATAAGAAGCGGTCCATATTGCACAACGACACGCCTATCGGAGCACGGAAAGCCACATATACCCTCGATGCGAAAAATATGCTAGCCAGTCCGGCCGCTACGGACAGATAGGTCACCATACGGAAACCATACATCTTATACATTCCAATGCCCAACACAACACCCACCAGCATGCCCAAGCGTGCAGCCCATGCATATACCATGTTTCCTGCGCTGCGGCGCGCGGAAGTCGTTATGTCGATGGCCACCGTAATGCCCGCTGTGGTTGCCAGCCCGAAACATGCTCCCTGCACAGCGGCAAGCAGCAGAAATTTCGTATAACCATCCACAAAGGCATATCCCAGAACAGCCGCCAGCATAATGAGTGCGGAGTAAAGGAGCACGTGTTTCCTTTTATATTCATCGACCAGATAGGCATGGAAAGGACCGACAGCAAACATGGCCACCACAAAGACCAGAAACATGCTGCCCGCCTGCCCGACGGAAACACCCAACTGCTCTCCCATCACAAAAGGAAGCAAAGGGAAAAGCATATAGACGGATATGAACAGCAACAGATTTGCCGTACACATCCGCCAAAAATTGAGTGTCATGAGTTTGTTAGTACTGTTCTTTCTCATTCGGGAAATCTAAATTCTTCACATCGGATACATAACGGCTGATGGCATCCGTCATCACTGTATGCAGGTCGGCATAGCGACGCAGGAAACGGGGACGAAAACCGTTATTCATACCCAGCATATCCTGAACCACCAACACCTGGCCGTCCACATCGCCACCGGCACCGATGCCTATAACGGGTATAGTCAGCTCGCTTGCCACGCGGGCAGCCAATGCGGCAGGAATCTTCTCCAATACCAGTCCGAAGCATCCGGCTTCTTCCAGCAAATGCGCATCGCGTACCAGTTTCTCGGCTTCGGCATCATCCTTGGCACGGACCGTATATGTTCCATACTTGTTGATGGATTGGGGCATCAGTCCGAGATGTCCCATGATGGGAATACCGGCGCTGAGGATACGCTTCACCGTACCGATGATTTCCTCGCCTCCCTCCAGTTTGAGGGCGTCGGCATGGCTTTCTTTCATAATACGGATAGCGGAAGCCAATCCCTCCAGTTCGTTGCCCTGATAAGAGCCGAAAGGCATGTCGACAATGACCATGGCACGCTTCACACCGCGAACCACGGATTTGCCATGATAAATCATCTGGTCGAGCGTGATGGGAAGCGTGGTGACATTGCCTGCCATTACATTGGAAGCGGAATCTCCCACCAGAATCACGTCTACCCCGGCACCGTCCACAATCTGCGCCATAGTATAGTCATATGATGTCAACATTGATATCTTTTCGCCTCTCTGCTTCATTTCGATAAGGCGATGTGTAGTCACTTTACGAGTGTCGTCTGAAATATAACCCATGATAGTATTTACAATTTGGCAATTTACAATTACTCAATTTAATTTTCGGCGCAAAGGTAATCCTTTTTCTGATTACTTGTACAATTGAGTTAATTTATCGTAAGTGAATCCCTGAAAGTCATCCAATACATAATGACACAACGGAGCTATGTCTTCACGGGAATTGGTGGTTGCCAACCCTATAACGGTAGCTCCTGAAGCCATGCCGGCTTTCAGCCCGTTGAAAGAATCCTCGAATACATATGTGGTGTCGGGAGTTGTGCCGAAAACCTCCATACCCAACAGAAAACAATCCGGTGCAGGCTTGGAAGCCGTAAACATCTCGGCCGTAAGGATACGGTCGAAAAGAGTCTTTATTTCGGGATGAACCCGATAGACAGCTGCCATCTTCGCTTCGTTGGAGCTGGTCACTACGGCAGTCTTCACCCCATTCCGGTGTAGGTCGGCAATGAAGTCAAGCACTCCGGGAATAAAGTCGAATGACATTTCCTGTTCAAAGCGGTTCAGCCGTTCGGTAATTTCGGCCTGTTCCTTCGCCATGCCCGGAAAAAAGGTATCATAAATATAGACCAGCGTCTGGCCCTTCACCCTGCCTTCAATATCATCCATACCCAAATACTGCTTTCCCATTTCATGCCAGAAGTGACTGTACTGTGTTTCCGTGTCTACCACCACGCCGTCAAAATCAAAAAGTACGGCGGTTGCTTTTGTTGTGTCCATAAACTTTCTTTTACCTAAATCTGTTAATACCAAAACATTATAGCGTACAAAGGTGGGAATAATCTGCGAATCAAACAAATATTTTATACCTTTGTGCTCCTTAATTGACTCATATCAAATGAACAACGCGCATATATTAGGAACCGAACGTATTGGCAAACTGCTTGTGCAGTACTCCATTCCGGCCATTATAGGCATGACGATTACTTCGTTGTACAACATCATCGACAGCATTTTCATCGGTCATGGCGTAGGTCCTATGGGCATTGCCGGACTCGCCATTACTTTCCCTCTGATGAATCTGGTCGTGGCTTTCTGTACGATGGTATCGGCAGGCGGTTCCACCATTTCGTCCATCCGTCTGGGGCAGAAAGACCTGGACGGAGCAACGGAAGTATTGGGAAACACACTGATGTTCTGCCTGGTCAACGCATTCATATTCGGCAGTGTTTCATTCATCTTTCTGGATGACATCCTGCGCTTCTTCGGTGCCAGCAATGATACGTTGCCATATGCCCGCGACTTTATGCAGGTGATATTACTGGGTACCCCCGTCACTTATACCATGATTGGCCTAAACAATATCATGCGTGCCACGGGATATCCCAAGAAAGCGATGCTGACGTCTATGGTAACGGTAGTCTGCAACATAATCCTCGCTCCCATTTTCATCTTCCACTTCGACTGGGGTATACGGGGAGCTGCAACGGCAACGGTCATCTCGCAGTTCATCGGCATGGTGTGGGTAGTGAGCCATTTCCTGCAAAAGACAAGTGTGGTACGTCTGCAACGGGGGTTCTGGAAGATGAAGAAACGTATCATCAGTAGTATATTATCCATCGGTATGTCACCGTTCCTGATGAACGTCACGGCATGTGTCATTGTGATTATCGTAAACAACAGCCTCCAACAGTACGGAGGCGATATGGCCATCGGGGCATATGGCATTATCAACCGACTGTTGGTACTCTATGTAATGATTGTATTGGGGCTGACGATGGGAATGCAACCGATTGTAGGCTATAACTTCGGTGCGCAAAAGCACGACCGTGTGAAGGCTACCCTGCGCCTGACCATCATTGCCGGAGTATGTATCACCAGTACCGGCTTCCTTATCTGCGAATTGTTCCCCCATGCCATATCTGCCATCTTTACCAGTGATGAAGAGTTGATAGATATTGCTTCCAGAGGCGTACGCATTGCCGTAGCCATATTCCCGCTGGTAGGCGCACAGATTGTCATCGGCAATTTCTTCCAAAGCATCGGGAAAGCGAAAATCAGCATCTTCTTATCGCTGACACGCCAATTACTGTATCTGTTGCCGGGACTACTGATATTCCCGCATTACTTTGGGCTGGACGGCATCTGGATATGTATGCCGGTATCGGACTTCTTTGCTTTTGTAACGGCAGCGGTGGCATTGTGGATATATAATACCCGGTTATCTGTCAAGAGCAGATTTACGAAAGATTAAAAGATTATAGGAAAAAGAAAAGGAGAAGCCATACCTCTCCTTTTACGCTAATTTAAAATTGAAGTGTTTATAAAATCACTTTATAAAGATACAGCATCCAGAAGCCGATGTCAAGTATTTCGGGATATTTCATTCACTCTTGATGCTATTTACCGGATTCTCATTGGCAACATGCCATGATTTCATCACTACACATCCCACGATAAATGCAAGCAACAAAAAGCCGATACTGATATATCCGACGATAGGCAGTAGCACCACATCACTAAACTGGCTGATCCAGATTTGCCCTACCTCGTAAGCTACAAGTGTTCCAAGCACTACAGACGGTATGGAAATCCAAAGCACATTACGCGACAGCAATCGCAATATACCGGATGTTTCCGCTCCATTCACCTTACGAATGGCAATCTCTTTGGAACGTAAACGTATTTCATCATCCACATATCCCACCAGCCCCATCAAAATGATAAAAAGAATGGTGACAGATGCCCATAAAGTGACATCACGGAAGACACGCACAGATTCGGCATAATTGTCCAACATTTGCTCCATAGAACGAAATACAAGGTCATCTTGCGGATATAGACGGCTCATATCCTCGTTCAATCGGCGCAGGTTGTCATCAAACGGTTCTTTAAGGCGGGCCTCCAGACAAAAGGCTGTGAAAGATGCCTTTAACAAGCAAAGTAGCTTCATGCCTCCAGAAATCGTATGACACAGTCTTACCTATGGGATTTTCATCACCAAATACCTGCCGTACTGCCGTTTCTGAAAGGAAAACTACATCTGGATTCGCTAAATCCTGCGGATTTCCTTTCACTACATCCAAACCGAGAACAGAAAAATAGAGCGTATCAGCAACCACAGTCTTCAATTCCAACGGACGGTTGCCCAACTTATATTTGTCACCAAACAGTGAACAACTGACCGTAGCTCCTTGTACCTTATCAGAAAATTCTTCAGCTATCACATTAGGAACCGGAATAATAGTGTAGGAACTTTCTCCCCCTTCCAACACTCCATTTTTCAACCAACCCGTCTTCACAATATAAAGGTTATCCGAATCATGATAAAAGTTATCAAAACTCAACTCGAATGCAATCCGTGCAAATAGAAATACAGACATCAGCAGTCCCAATGCCAAAGATACAATCTTAATGGCATTGGAGCCTTGCTTGTGCAACAAGCTTTGTAATGTATAATAAATGTGCCGCCTCATAATTTCCTGAAGTTATTTTTTATTCGCTCTTAATGCTCTTTACCGGATTCTCATTGGCTATATGCCATGCTTTGACTACCACCACCAATACAATGAGTGCCAGCAAACAAATGCCCAACAGCACAAACCATCCAACGGAAAGTAAGGAGCTGTCCGGAAACTGCTCCATCCAGATACCCGAAATATACCAAGCAAAGACAATTCCAATAATCACAGCACCGACAGCTACCTTTAGAATGCCTACCGATAGTAAACGGAGAATATCAAAAGCCTCTCCTCCATTCACCTTACGGACGGCAATCTCTTTGGAACGGCGCTGTGTCTCGTCACTGACGTAGCCTATCAAACCCATCAGGACGATAAACAAAATGCAAATACTCGTAGCACACACTATGTTCCGAAACCGCAATACACTTTCATTCTTCACTTCACGTATCCGTTCATAGGTCTCAAACTCCAACGAGCAAGTAGGGAATGCCTCGCTCACCATTTCGTTCAACCGCTTTACATTCTCCTCCACCGGTCCCTTCATACGGACGTTGAACACGCGTACACCTTTTTCATTATAGATAAAAGCCGTATTTGTCAGTTCTTCAAAGAAACCCATATTGCGAATATCATCTACCACTCCTACCACCGTAATCGGTCCGTCCATTTTCATCCAAGAGAGGTCGATGGGTATTTTCTTCCCTATGGACTCATTACTCCATTTCATCGTTTCCACCATCTTCCTGCCTACCACCGCTTCACCTTCATGCTGCGGCCACGAACCCTCTACCAATTCCATACCCATTACCTCCGGAAAATCTTTTCCGATGAACTGATAATGCAGTAGGTCAATGGAATTGCCTTGTACATTCCTCAACATAGCGGTATTGTACGTTTGCAGCATACCGAATGTTGTGAATGCTACAGCTTCCACATAAGGCTCCCTACAAATGGCATCGGCTACATTCCTACCCAGTTTCATATCTCCCGACAAGTCCGCCATGACAAGTCCGGACGTACGGAACCCCACACTACGCTTCATCAAATCGCGGTACTGCAAAACGGTAGTAAACAGCATGCCCAATATAAAGGCAACACCCGCAAACTGCACAAACAGCAGTCCCCGCTTCCACGAACGCTTGTTTTCCGTATAACGGCGGAAAACCTGTGTCACGGGGATGCGGGCATACATATATCCCGGCAGAACACCTGCCACCAGAAAAAGCAGCAATACCGTCAATACCGGCACATACATGTTCTCCATAGTGAATACATCAGCCAGACGGGAACCAACCATATCCTGAATAATGTCACTGAACAAGTGCATCAGCAACACACAACAGCCCACAGACACCAACACAATCAATCCCGTTTCCCACATGAACAAACCTAATATATGCCCGCTACTTGCACCACAGCATTTATGTACTCCTACAGATTTGGCACGGCGATTTATGGAGGCAATGGCAGCCAGCACATAATTCATGATGGAAACAAAGAAAATGGAGAAACCCAATACCCCCAGAATCAATAGCCTACGTATATTATCCGGATAACTGAGATAGACATCGGGCAATGCCATTACACTGAATTCCAGATATTCCGTATCTCCCAGACGAGTGTCCATAAACTGCTCCACAGCTTTCTGTATTCCTTGATTCATAATGGACACGTCCTCCGCATGCTTCAAACGGAAAAGAATATAATAAATATTGTTCTGCTTCCACGTTCCTCTACCGTAACGCCACTCAAAGGCCTCCAATGAAAGTAATACATTATGCGGCAATATAGTATTCCCCGGTACATCCTGGTAAACACCCCGCACTGTCACATTAAACTCTTTCTCCACCGAAATTTCTTTCCCTATAGGGTCCTCATCGCCAAATAATTCATGAGCCTTGCTTTGTGAAAGAAAGGCATTGTTGCCGTTTATCAAGTCATGCGGGTCTCCTTTCAGTACTTGCAGCCCTACTGTCTGCAAATAAAGTGTATCAGCAAACAAAACTTGCACATCGTCCAGATGCTTATTGTTTACGTACAGCCTTGGCTGCCAAAAATCAACAGCCCGGCTGGCACATTCCACCAAATCCGGAAACGTCTCCCAAATGTCGGTAGCAGCCGGACGAAAAGTACCATTGTCATATTCCTCAGACGGAACACCGTCCTTCACACTTTGCAGACGCAGCAACGCCACCCGTTCCGGCTCTTTGTAGAAGCTCTCGTAACTCAGTTCATAAGCAATCTGAGAAAAAAGAAGAATGCCCACCAACAAGCCCAAGGTCAGAGAGAAGAGTTTGACGAAATTTCCCCCGCGACCGCGCAGCAATGTTTGTATCGTATAATATAGTTGTCTCATAATATCATTTCAATTTACTCTTCTCGTCCATAATCAAATATAATTAAAGTTTATTCACTCTTGATACTGTCTACCGGATTCTCATTGGCAATCCGCCATGCCTTGAATACTACACAACCGATGATGAGCAATAGTACAATGCATGCAATAAGCAAGAATCCACAGATACTAAAATCCACTCCCTCCACAAACTGCTCTATCCAGACACCGCCTATATACCAGGCTCCCAGCCCTCCAAGAAAAACGGCCGGCAAGGATATCCAGAATATATCCTTCGAGAAAAGCCGGAGAATGGATGACGCTTCCGCACCATTCACTTTACGGATGGCAATTTCCTTGCTGCGGCGTTGTATCTCGTCATTGATGTAGCCAATCAACCCCATTAACGTAACAAAAAGGATGGTTATGGCAGCCAGTAAAGCTGCATTACGGAAATCCGTGACGGTACTGTTCTGGTCGTCAATGACCTTGTGAAACGAGGAAAATACAATGTCACGGGTAGGAAACAGCTTTTCCATGTCTTCATTCAAACGCTTGAGGTTATCGTCAAAAGGCTCTTTCAGACGTAATTGGATGTTTCCGGAAAATCGGTCAAGATAAGTTGCATACATAGGTTGCACCGCCACATAAGCGGCATTGGATGTGGCAAAGTCTTTCAGTACACCTACAATATTGCCCGCTATGCGATCGCCGTTGCGCACTTGCCTGCCTATCGGTTTATCTTCCCAATGCATCATTTTCAAAAATGTTTCATTGACCAATATCTGCCCAGGAGCATCCATATTCTTGCCTTCCGCAAATTCCAACTTCATAAACGGGGCATAGTCCTTGCCAAATTCCACCCAACGCATGCTCATCCACTGCCCGTTATCAGTCGTAACCCCTTCTCCACTCAATCCGTCTGTAAGAAGATTACCGCTACAAGCTCCATCTTCCACATAAGGCAAAGAAAGCATCACACTACGATTTGCATCGCTTTCCGCATCCGAGTCAAAGGATACGCCCGAAGCATAAGCCACCCGGTGGTAATCGAATCCACGTTCTTTATTGGTGATGTAATGGCTCTGCATAAGCACCAGCCCCAACAAACCGAAAATAAAGGAGGTACCGGCAAACTGCACAAACAAGAGCGGACGTTTCCAGCCTTTCTTGCCTTCAGTGTACCGGCGGAAAACCTGCGTCACCGGAATGCGGGCAAAAAGCTGCCCGGGCAACATGCCGCCTATCATAAACAAAATGACTATCACTGAAAGCGGTGCCCAAATGTTTTCCCAAGAGAAAAGACCAGCAAGACTAACGTCGAGCATGTCCTCCAACGGCTCACGGAAATTAAATAGAAGCAGCGCTACAAGCAGCAAGGAAGAAAGCATGATGACTCCGGTCTCCCATAAGAACATACCGAAAATAGTTCCCGTATTTGCCCCACTACATTTATGTACGCCTATAGCTTTGGCACGACGGTTCATGGCTGAGATGGAAATAAGCACATAATTCATCGCCACAATAAAAAGTATGGCGGTTCCCAGCGTCAACAGAATCCATACCATACGCATGGTACTGATACCAAATTCCATACGGTAGTCCTTTATCGGAACCAGACTGATAAACACATCATCGCTCTTGCGCACCTGCTCGGCAAGTTTCTCTATTCGGGTGTTCACATCGTCCAGTTGCACCCCCGAGCGCAGACGGACAAAGGACATATAGCTGTCTCCACCTCCCCATCCCCAGTATCCCCAATGATGCTTGAAGGAGGTAGCCAGAGACATCACGACACCACTTCCATAGAAACTGGAGTTTTCGGGGAAATCTTCAAAAATGCCCTTCACGGTCATTGACATCTGTTTGTTATAGACCACCGTCTGCCCGATGGGATTCTTATCGGCAAACATGCTGCCGGCCAGCTCCCTGCTGATGAAGACCACCTCCGGATTATTCAGCTCGCGAGGGTCTCCACTGACAACATCAATGCCCATAGTGGCAAAGAAACAAGAATCGGCCGTCATGGCATTGGTCTGGAAACGGCGTTCATTGGCAAACCAAGCCGAATTGCTCCACCATTGCTGGGTGACGGTAACACTCTCCACCTCGTCAGGCAGGTTTTCGGCAATGGTACCAGCCACCGGTCCAAGAGTTATATGCGAAGGATGATACTCGTTGTTGTAATACCATACTGTTTTGACAAGACACAAACGTTCATGGTCCTTGTAGCAGGTATCATAATTGAGCTCGAATGCCTGACGGGAAAAAATGAGGATACTGACTGCCAACCCCAGTCCCAAGGAAATAATCTTGATGAGGTTGGAGCCTTTTCCTCGTATCAGTGTCTGAAGAGTGTAATATAGTTGTCTCATGGAAGTTGTTTTAAAAGTCTGTTACAAATCCTGCGCTGCCACACTTGCCACCACACTACCGTCGAAAAGATGTATCGTGCGGTGTGCAAACGAGGCGTCGTGCTGGCTGTGGGTCACCATAATAATCGTAGTACCCTCTTTATTCAGTTCTGTCAACAGATTCATCACCTCAGCTCCGTTCTTGGAGTCCAAGTTACCGGTAGGCTCATCGGCGAGTATCAGCTTGGGATTGGTTACGACCGCACGGGCTATCGCCACACGCTGCTGCTGACCGCCGGAAAGCTGTTGCGGGAAGTGTTTGGCACGGTGGCTGATGTTCATTCTTTTCAGTATATCCTCTACCATACGCTTACGTTCACCCGCCTTTACGCCAAGATACGTAAGGGGAAGTTCCACATTCTCGTAGACGTTCAGTTCGTCTATCAGGTTGAAGCTCTGGAACACGAATCCCAGTTTCCCCTTACGTACGCGTGTACGTTCCTTTTCTTTCAAGTCCGCCACTTCCTGGCCGAGTAGCTTGTAACTGCCCTCAGTAGGATTGTCCAGCAGTCCCAGAATATTCAGCAAGGTGGATTTGCCGCAACCGGACGGCCCCATAATGGCTACAAACTCTCCCTCCTTTACATCGAGGTTTACGTGATTCAATGCTACCGTCTCTACTTCCGAAGTACGGAATACTTTGCTGATGTTGTTAATTTCAATCATGATATTTAATGTTTTAATATTATTATCATTCGCTCTTAATGCTGTTTACCGGGTTCTCGTTCGCTATCCGCCAGGACTTCCAAAGTACGCAGGCTACGATAATCACCAAATTGGCCATCACTACCAGTACGTATACTGCCCAACTGATGTGAATACGCTCCGCGAACTGTTCCATCCACATTCCGTTGACATACCATGCCAATACCGTACCGATGACAACTGCCGGAGCTGCCACCACAAGTACATCCCTCGACAGCATTTCCAAGATGCCGGAAGCCTCTGCCCCGTTCACTTTACGGATGGCAATCTCCTTACTGCGGCGGCGTACCTCGTCGGTGGTATACCCAATCAGTCCCATCAGCATGATGAAGAACATGGTCACTGCCGCCATCAAAGTGGCATTGCGGAATACACGGACAGAATTATAGCTGTTCTCTATCCTTTTCTCATAGCCGGTAAAGTCAATAGTCTGGTCACGGAAAGCTTCGGCTACATCGCGGTTCAGCTTCTGCAGATTTTCGGTAAAGGGTTCTTTCAAACGGACATGTACCGTTCCATAAAAATTCTTGTTTCCCCGGGCTATGAAAGGCATTTTCTCGGTTCTGAAACTCTCTATCTGGAAATCCTTCAACTGCCCTACGACCTTGAACGTATTCCCTTCGGTATATACCGTACGGCCCACGACGTCGTCTCCCCAACGCATCATCTCGGCAAAGGTTTCGTTCACCACGACTTCCTCTTTATCGCGCGCCATACGTCCCGTCTTCATAGTCATGCCCATCAAAGCAGGAAAATCCTCGCGCATGAAATAAGAAGAACGGCAAGAGAAAAGTGCCTGCCCGCTCTCACTATGAATCATCGAACCGCTATATCCGCTAATGGGCGTGCTGTTGGCACTGGAGACCGCTTCCACGTAGGGCAATCCCTTGAAGAATTGATAAGCCGCGTCACGCGTCGCTTCATTATCCCAGTAGGCATTGCCTATGGCTATCTGCTTGGGATTATACCCCATATCCTTTTTCAGTACATACTGATATTGCGACATCACCACACACATCAATCCACTAATGAATGCCACGCCTGCAAACTGGACAAACAGCAACGGACGCTTCCACCCCTTTTTCCCCTCGGTATAGCGGCGGAACACCTGCGACACGGGAATACGCGCAAAGAGCCGGCCCGGCAACACGCCTCCCACTATAAACAGCAGAAGCACTACCGACAACGGTACCCAGATACGCTCCGGAGCCAACAAGGTGGAGAGCTTTACAACGACCGTGTCTTCCACAAAATCGCGGAAGTTGAGCATTATCAACACCATCAGCAGCAATGCCGCCGCAATGATGATACCCGTTTCCAGCAAAAACATGCTGAAAACCGTGCTACCGCTCGCACCGCTGCATTTATGTACGCCTACCGACTTGGCGCGGTAGCTCAAAGAGGAAATGGAAATCAGCACATAGTTCAACGCCGCAATGAAAAGAATGGCAAAACCAAGAATGCTCATGATGACACGCATCCGCTGCACATCATCATAATTGCGGTATGTATCACGGATGGGCTGCACAAAAGCCGTGTAACCGTACTCTTTCTTATCTTCTGCCGGGCGATATTTGTCTATCATGGCATCAATACGCGCATTGACAACAGATTTGTCGGCACCGGGACGGAAACGGATAAACTCTACCCAACTGTCTCCCCCGCTCCACGAGTAGTTATTCCAGTTGCGGCTCCACAAGGTAGGCATCGAGATAACCGCTTCCGGATTGATTGTGGCGTTCTCAGGCAAATTGGCATAGATTCCCTTCACCGTCAGGTCAAACTGATGGTCATAATTAAGCGTTTTCCCTATGGGATTCTCCTCACCGAACACTTTCCTTGCAAAGCGTTCACTCAAGAAAATAATATCCTTCTGCACCAAGTCCTTTTCGGGATTCCCGTTCAGGACGTCGATACCCATGGTACGGAAGAACAGCGAATCGGCTGCAATCTTCCTGTCGTCAAGACGCACGCTTCCATTGTAAAGGGGAGCAGATACCATAGACGTGCTCAAACTTACCGCCGACTCCACCTCTTTGGGGAAGTTCTCCAAAATGGCCCCTGCCACGGGACCGCAATTCCACTCCTGAGGCTCAAACTTCTCCCCTTTCACCGAGAATATCGACCATACCTGATACAAGTTATCATAATCCTTGAAGCAAGTGTCAAAACTCTGTTCATATGCCACGCGGGAGAAAAGCAGAATACTCATCGTCAATCCCAATCCCAAAGAAATGACCTTGATGATATTCGAACCGCGTCCCCGCAGTAAAGTCTGAATTACATAATAGATTTGTTTCATTCCGTTTATCGTTTATTAGATTTATTTTCTTGCTTTTCATATTGCAGAAAGCGTGCCAAAGAATGCACAAACCTGATTATCAGCACACATCTCATAATTAAAGAAGAAAAAAGTGTCTAATTTTTAGACACTCCCGTCTAAAAATTAGACAGAGGCCGAATCTCTGTTCAGCCTCATAGAACAAAAAAGGGAAATTAGAAAAGAATCCATAAGAATGAAAACTTTACCTTTGTACACCGTTTTCTATAGATAAGAGTATAAACGTAAAATGAAGCACCTGCACATGAAATCCCCCAAACTCTTATATCCTTCATTCCTATGCCTGCTCATGGCCGGCTGCGACATGATAGATTATCACCCTTACGATGTACACATCAGCGGTGAAACCGATGTCAATGCCCACAACATTGCCCAAATAGAGCAGAACTGCCAGAACAAGACAACAATCCGGTTCGTAACAATGGGTGACTCCCAGCGCTGGTATGACGAGACCGACGACTTTGTAAGCCACCTCAACAAGCGGGACGACATAGATTTCGTCATTCATGGCGGAGACGTCAGTGACTTCGGTGTAACAAACGAGTTCCTTTGGCAACGGGACATTATGAACAAACTCAAGATACCCTATGTGGTACTTCTCGGCAACCACGACTGCCTGGGCACGGGCGAAGAGACTTATCGCGTAATATTCGGAGACCCCAATTTCTCCTTCATTGCAGGACGGGTAAAGTTTGTCTGCCTGAATACCAACGCCATCGAATTCGACTACTCCCGCCCCATTCCCGACTTTGAATTTCTTGCCGCACAGATAAGCGACCGTGAAGAGGAATTCGATAAAACCGTTGTGTCCATGCATATACGCCCGTTCTGCAACGAGTTCAACAATAATGTGGCACACGTATTCCAGCGTTACATCAAGGAATTTCCCGGACTGCAGTTCTGTACATCCGCACACGAACACCATCGCTTCGAGAAAGACCTCTTTGAAGATGGGATAATGTATTACATGAGCGACTGCATGAAGAACCGCAATTACTATATATTCACCATAACCCCCGACGGATATGAACGCGAAGTGGCATATTATTAATCACCTGGCATGCGCCGTCGTCTTCTTGTCGGTATGCTCTTTTTCTGCTTTTTCACAAGAGAGAGATACCATCTTCATCATAGAACACGATACCGTATGGATGGACCTGCAACCGGATGCCGTCATTGAAAGCCAGACCAGAGAGAACCGTTATGACCGCCGCGTACACCGCTACCGCAGGCATTGGGAGGCCTTGATTCCGACGCACACCAAAATTCAGTTTGCCGGCAATATGGGGTTGCTGTCATTCGGTACCGGATGGGATTACGGCAGAAGAAACCAATGGGAAACAGACGTATTCTTCGGAGTATTGCCCAAATATGACTCCAAACGTACCAAGCTGACATTCACCGTCAAGCAGAACTACCTTCCCTGGAGCCTGCAAATAAAACAGAGCCGTTTTTCTGTAGAACCGCTGGCTTGCGGTATGTATCTGAACACGGTATTCGGCGATGAATTCTGGGTCAATGAACCGGAACGCTACCCTAAAGGATATTATGGTTTCTCCTCTAAGGTACGCATCCATGCATTCTTAGGACAGCGCATCACTTACGACATCGACCCGCAACGACGGTTCACGGCCAAAGAAATCACTTTCTTCTATGAAATAAGTACATGTGACCTATATGTAGTCAGCGCCTTCACCAACAAGTATCTGAAACCCAAGGATTATCTGAGCTTGTCATTTGGCATCAAACTGCAACTGCTATAAATTTTTTCAGTACCGCCATGAGCTCTTACTGAAGTTGCTACAAACTAATTTCTGTTTTACTTAAATCTATTCGTCCCACAATCGTTATATTATCGTCCGACAGCTGTTGAATTATCGTCCAACAGTTATCGGACGATAATTCAACAGCTGTCGGACGATTAATTCTTAGTAAGCAAAAATATAGAATAAAGCATATAATACAGATAAATCATTAACTTTGCCTGCAGAAAACAGAAATAGTTTATGGCCAAAAAAAACGGAAACATCCTGATTGTCGATGATAACCGAGGCGTACTTACCGCCTTGCAGCTTTTGTTAAAGCCATATTTTGAAGGGATAATCACACTTCCCTCTCCCGTAACCCTGCCCAGCGTATTGCGAGAAAGGTCATGGCAAGTGGTTCTTCTTGACATGAACTTCACCTCGGGCATCAATACCGGCAACGAGGGACTATACTGGCTCCATAAAATAAAGAAGCAATGTCCCACCCTGCCCGTAGTGCTGTTTACCGCCTATGCCGACATTGACCTTGCCGTACGGGGAATCAAGGAAGGAGCCACAGACTTCGTCGTGAAACCCTGGAACAACCAGAAACTGGTGGAAACCTTACTGAATGCCGTATCAGCTTCTGAAACAAAATCTCCGGCCAACGGCCCAAATGCCGGACGTACGGCAGAAAGCAGCCACCTGTTTGCAGATACCCGCAACATGTATTGGGGAAACAGCCCCGCCATGCAGCAGCTCCGCCTTTTGGTGGAAAAAGTGGCCTCTACCGATGCCAATATCCTTATTACGGGCGAGAACGGTACCGGTAAAGAGATGCTGGCACGCGAAATTCACTCCCTTTCACCGCGCAACCGGCAGGAGATGGTAAGTGTGGATATGGGTGCAGTCACCGAAAGCCTTTTCGAGAGCGAACTGTTCGGCCACATGAAAGGCTCTTTCACCGATGCCCATGCCGACCGTGCCGGCAAGTTCGAAGCAGCCAGCCGCAGCACCCTCTTTCTCGATGAAATAGGCAATCTCCCCTACCATCTGCAAGCCAAACTGCTGACCGCCATCCAACGACGCAGCATTGTCCGTGTAGGCAGCAACACTCCCATTCCCGTAGACATACGGCTGATTTGCGCTACAAACCGCAATCTGCCCGAGATGGTGGCAAAAGGCGAATTCCGCGAGGACCTGCTATACCGCATCAACACGATACATCTTGAGATACCCTCGTTGCGCGAGCGGCCCGAAGACATCATCCCCCTTGCAGAACTTTTCATCGCCCGCTTCTGCAAGCAATATGACAAGCCCCCCGTCCGCCTGACGGACGGCGCCCGCGAGAAACTTACGCTCCACCCCTGGTACGGCAATATCCGCGAACTGGAACATGCCATCGAAAAAGCCATTATCATCTGTGACAACGAAACCCTTCCAGCAGAACTGTTCCAGCTGGCACGGCGAACCGGCACTCCCGAAGCAGCCGCATCCACGCTCGAAGAAATGGAAATGCAGATGATACGGAAGACGCTCGACAAATGTAGCGGAAATCTCTCTGCCGTCGCCGCACAGCTGGGTATCACCCGCCAGACGTTGTACAACAAAATGAAGAAGTATGGCCTTTAATTATTCATTCCGCGTTGCCGTCAGTCTGGCAGTAGCGCTCCTTGCAGGGGTGATGTGGACTGTGGACGTATTTTGGGGCGCGCTCTGTACTGCGCTGCTTCCCATAGCCCTGTACTGGCAGCAGAAGCTATACCGCCATCATGTGCGGAAGGTGCTTTTCATGCTCGACGCCATCGAAAACAACGACAATGCCATCCACTTCTCCGAAACGGAAAACACTGCCGACGCACGCCTCGTGAACCGTGCATTGAACCGGGTTGCCCATATACTTTATAATGTGAAAAGTGAAACAGCCCAGCAAGAAAAGTACTACGAACTCATCCTGGACTGCGTGAATACCGGTATCCTTGTCCTGAACGACAATGGTGCCGTATATCAGAAAAACAGCGAAGCCCTCCGTTTGCTGGGCCTCAATGTCTTTACCCACGTCAGTCAGCTGAACCGCGTAGACCCGCGTCTTTCGTCCCTTCTTGCCAATTGCCGCCCGGGAGACAAACTGCAAATGCCTTTCAACAACGAACGAGGCACTGTAAACATGTCTGTCCGCGTCAGCGACATCACAGTCCGTAAAGAGCATCTGCGCATCCTCGCCCTGAACGACATCAACAACGAGCTGGATGAAAAGGAAATAGATTCCTGGATTAGGCTTACCCGCGTACTGACGCACGAAATAATGAATGCCGTCACTCCCATAACCTCCCTGAGCGATACACTGCTGGGACTGACCGAAGCACAAGCCTCCAAAGAAGAAATCAGAAACGGCCTGCAGACTATCAGCAGTACAGGCAAGGGCCTGCTCTCTTTTGTGGAATCATACCGGAAATTCACCCGTATTCCCACCCCCGAACCATCCTTGTTCTACGTAAAAAGCTTTATCGAGCGGATGGTCGAACTCGCCCGTCACCAGTACCCCGATGTCCGGGTCACCTTTCATATGGACATCGCGCCAAGCGACCTTATTCTATATGCCGATGAGAACCTGGTATCACAAGTAGTCATCAACTTACTGAAAAATGCCATACAAGCCATCGAATCGGATAAAAATACAGATAAAGAAGGACATATCAACATACGTGCCTACTGCAATGAAGCGGAAGCCATACTGATAGAAATTTCCAACAACGGACCTGCCATTCCCAATGACATTGCCGAACACATATTTATCCCCTTCTTTACGACCAAAGAGGGCGGAAGCGGTATTGGATTGAGTATTTCCCGGCAAATAATGAGGCTTTCCGGCGGAAATTTATCCTTATTGCCTGGTAAAGAAACCACCTTTATTTTAAAATTCAATTGAACTATTTTAGATTTGTATTTGTTAAACACATTGCATATCTTTGTACTATTAGACATAAGAAACATCACATTTCAAACTATATAGCATAGAATTTATGATATTTACAGCAGGAAACATACTACTTATAGGTTCCATATTACTTTTCGTCAGCATCATTGTCGGCAAGACCGGCTACCGTTTCGGAGTACCTGCGTTATTGCTTTTCCTTGTCGTCGGTATGCTGTTCGGCAGTGACGGATTGGGATTGCAGTTCCACAACGCCAAGGAAGCACAGTTCATCGGCATGGTTGCACTCAGCATCATTCTGTTCTCCGGTGGCATGGACACCAAGTTTACGGAGATAAAGCCCATATTGACTCCCGGCATTGTTTTGTCAACTGCAGGAGTGCTGCTCACGGCCCTCTTTACCGGATTATTTATCTGGTGGCTGTCCGGCATGAGCTGGACCAACATCCACCTGCCGTTGATAACCTCCCTTTTGCTTGCATCCACCATGTCATCTACCGACTCAGCCTCTGTATTCGCCATTCTGCGTTCACAAAAAATGAACCTGAAGCATAATCTGCGCCCCATGCTGGAACTGGAAAGCGGTAGTAACGACCCGATGGCATATATGCTGACAATCGTGCTGATTCAATTCATCCAGTCCTCCGGAATGGGAGTTCCCCAGATATTGGGCTCTTTTGCCATACAGTTCATTGTCGGTGCCGCAACCGGTTATTTCCTCGGAAAGCTGGCCATCCTTATGCTGAACCGGCTGAATATAGACAACCAGGCACTCTATCCTATCCTGTTGCTGTCCTTTGTATTCTTCACCTTCTCCATCACCGACCTGCTGAAAGGCAACGGTTACCTGGCCGTGTATATCGCCGGAATGATGGTAGGCAATAACAAAATCATGCACCGGAAAGAGATTTATACTTTTATGGACGGACTGACCTGGCTTTTCCAAATCATCATGTTCCTCTGCCTCGGTCTGCTTGTCAACCCCCATGAGATGCTGGAAGTTGCAGTCGTGGCATTGCTCATCGGCGTATTCATGATTGTCGTGGGACGTCCTCTCAGCGTTTTTCTTTGCCTGCTGCCTTTTGGCAAGAGAATCACCCTCAAGTCACGGCTATTCGTATCGTGGGTAGGATTACGTGGCGCAGTACCCATTATCTTTGCCACCTATCCCGTGGTGGCTAATGTGCCCGGCGCCCATGTCATCTTCAACATCGTATTTTTCATAACCATCGTCTCACTGGTCATCCAGGGTACCACAGTCTCCTGGGTAGCCCGGCTGCTTGGCCTCTCCACCCCGCTGGAAAAGACCGGAAATGATTTCGGAGTTGAACTGCCCGAAGAGATTGACTCCAACTTGCACGACATGACCATTACACAAGAAATGCTGGAGCAGGCAGACACCCTGAAAGACATGAACCTGCCCAAAGGCACACTGGTGATGATTGTAAAACGTGGCGATGAGTACCTCATTCCGAACGGAACATTAAAACTTCATGCCGGTGACAAGCTGCTTCTTATTTCGGAAAATAGCAAGGAATAAGAATTACAGATAAGTTTCTATCCGTTCCAGGGTAAGAAAAAAGTGGAAACTATTTGCTTTGCATCACTATAAGACCTATCTTTGCGCAGTTTTAACTAAAGTGTGCAACAGCTGAATGGAACAAGAACAAGGGTTCATCGATTATATAGAACAAAGCATTATTAAAAACTGGGATCGCAACGCCCTGACAGACTACAAAGGAATTACACTGCAATACAAAGATGTAGCACGGAAAATAGCCAAATTCCATATCGTATTGGAAAGCGCCGGCATCAGGCCCGGTGACAAGATTGCCGTTTGCGGACGTAACAGTGCACATTGGGCAGTCGCTTTTCTGGCTACAGTTACCTATGGAGCTGTCATTGTTCCCATTCTGCATGAGTTCAAGGCCGACAATATCCACAACATCGTCAACCATTCCGAAGCCAAGCTGCTGTTTGTCGGCGACCGGGCATGGGAAAACCTCAATGAAGAGGCAATGCCCCTGCTGATGGGTATCGTACTGCTGACGGACTTCACTCCGGTAGTTTGCCGCAACGAGCAGCTGATGGAGGCTTTCGAACATCGCAACGTCCTCTATGGCACACGTTTCCCCAAGAATTTCCGCCCCGAGCATATCAGCTACCGCAAGGAGGAATCACCCGAAGAACTGGCTGTCATCAACTATACTTCGGGCACCACGGGATATTCCAAAGGGGTCATGCTCCCCTATCGCAGCCTTTGGTCCAATGTTGCATATTGCCATGAGATGCTCCCCGTACGTCCGGGCGACCATATTGTATCCATGCTGCCTCTGGGACATGTATTTGGTATGGTGTACGATTTTCTATACGGTTTTTCCGCAGGCGCCCATCTGTATTTCCTTACCCGTATGCCGTCTCCCAAGATTATTGCACAGTCATTCTCCGAAATCAGGCCACGGATCATTTCGTGTGTACCGCTTATCGTAGAAAAGATTATCAAGAAGGATATCCTGCCCCGGATAGACAATAAAATAGGCAAGCTGCTATTGCGGATGCCCATTGTCAACGATAAAATCAAGGCTGACATGCGCAAAAAGGCAATGGAAGTATTCGGCAGTAATTTCGATGAAATAATCATCGGAGGAGCACCGTTCAATGCCGAAGTGGAACGCTTCCTGAAGCAGATAGGCTTCCCCTATACCATTGCATACGGAATGACGGAATGCGGCCCCATCATTTGTTCCAGCCGCTGGGAAACATTGAAACTGGCCTCTTGTGGCAAGGCAACCACCCGCATGGAAGTAAAGATAGACTCTCCCGACCCTCAGAACGTGGCAGGAGAAATAATCTGTAAAGGTGCCAATCTGATGCTGGGCTATTACAAAAATGCCGAAGCGACTTCCCAAATCATCGATGTAAACGGCTGGCTGCACACCGGTGACCTTGCAACGATGGATACCGAAGGATATGTCACTGTCCGCGGACGCAGTAAGAACATGTTGCTCACAGCCAGTGGCCAGAACATCTACCCCGAGGAGATTGAAAGCAAACTGAACAACATGCCCTATGTGTCCGAATCACTTATCGTATTGCAGAACGATAAGCTCGTGGCTCTTATCTATCCGGATTTTGACGATGCATTCGCCCATGGTATGGAACAATCGGACATCGAAAAGGTTATGGAGGACAATCGGAATGAATTGAATCTGCAATTACCGGCCTACTGCCAGATAACAAAAGTCAAGATACACTTCGAGGAGTTCGAGAAAACGGCAAAGAAGAGCATTAAAAGATTTATGTATCAAGAAGTAAAAGGGTAAGGGGAATGTGTCAAAACCTTCTTTAACGCTTTATTTTAGGCGCGGATGACGCAGATTTCACGGATTTAGTTTATTGAATCCGCATTATTCCGCGTAATCCGCGCCTAATATTATAACATTATAAAAGTCTTCATGTGCTTTTGACACATTCGCATCCTTTTTGTTAACAAAAATAGAAGCAAAGGAATAAACGGCTAATAAGTGTTATAAAACATACTTTTTTAGTTGGATAATTTGCAGATTTATCAAAAGTACGTATCTTTGCAATGTGTTTTTCATAGTATTAGATTTAAGGTTAACAAAGGTTGGAGTACAGCGGTACTCCTTTTTTTATGCCCGTAAATCAGATATTCCCGGAAAGCCTCTTCAGTCCCTTCAATACAGATTTATCTTTCACCTCCATGATGCTGATGGCATAGCCACCACCGGAAGCAGCTTTCAGTTTCAAGACCGTTTTGGGAGAAACGATACCTTTACGGATAACATAAGCTTGCGGATTTGTTTTATAATCGGCATCTTTTGCATCGGCATAGACGGTTGCAATATACTGCTTGTCTGCATCCAGGAAGTCCAGTTTCAGAGTTGAAGCATGTCCGTGCTCACTGCTGGTACAACCGATAAACCAGTCATTCGTACCTTTTGCCTTACGGGCAACAGTGATGTAACGTCCCGGCTCAGCTTCCAGATAGCGGCTGTCGTCCCAATCCACAGCCACATCTTTGATGAACTGGAAAGCATCCATGAAACGCTCATAATTCTCAGGAAGGTCGGCAGCCATTTGTAGAGGGCTGTACATAGTGACATAAAGTGCCAGCTGACGCGTCAAGGTAGTATTGGCATGCGTATGGCTGTTCGGATTCAACTTATTGATGTCCATTTCAAAGATACCGGGCGTATAGTCCATCGGACCACCCTGCAAACGGGTAAACGGAAGTACCGTTGTGTGGAAGGGCTTGTTACCAGCAAAAGCCTCGTACTCCGTGCCTCGGGCAGATTCATTGCCTATCAGATTGGGATAGGTACGGCATAAACCAGTCGGACGTACCGCTTCATGGGCATTGACCATTATCTTGTGTTTGGCAGCTTCGGTCACGGCGTATAGGTAATGGTTGTTCATCCATTGTCCATAGTGATGCTCGCCACGGGGAATCATATTGCCTACGTAGCCACTCTTTACCGAATTATATCCATATTTATTCATCAGACGGTAGGCAGCTTCCATGTGCCGCTCATAGTTACGGATGGAAGCCGATGTTTCATGGTGCATCATCAGACGGACACCCTTGGAATGAGCATATTCATTCAGATACTTGATGTCAAAATCGGGATAAGGAGTCACGAAATCGAAAACATAATCCTTGGAATTACCGAACCAGTCTTCCCAACCCGTATTCCAACCCTCCACCAATACCTGGTCAAAACCGTGTTCGGCAGCAAAGTCTATGTACTTCTTCACATTAGCCGTGTTGGCCGGATGAATGCCGTTCGGTTTCACCTTGGAATAGTCCGTATCATCCAGTTTCACAGAAGGGAGGTCAAAAGTATATGCCCAGGGCTTTCCCCCTGCAATCATTTCCCACCATACGCCGACATATTTCACCGGCTTAATCCAGGAGGTATCATCATACTTGCAAGGCTCATTCAGATTGAGAATCAAATTGGAGGCCAGTATCTCGCGGGCATCATCACTGACTATGACCGTACGCCAGGGAGTATGGCAGGGAGACTGCATATACCCTTTATTTCCTTGAGCATCCGGAGTCAGCCAGGATTCAAAAACGAGGTTCTTGTCATCCAGGTTGAGATGCATGCAAGAGTAGTCTACCAAGGCTGCCTCGTGCAGGTTAAGGTACACTCCATCAGCTGTTTTAAGCTGTATGGAAGTCTGGACACCCGTCGGCGAAAAGACAGTTTGTGACGCATTGTCACTCACAGCTCCCTGCAGCAGTCCACGGATTTCAGAGAGTTTGGACTCCGTGTAATCATATTCCTGGGTATCATAATCTCCCGGAATCCACCAGGCAGTATGGTCGCCGGTCATGGCAAACCGGGAATGCTCTTCCTTTATCACAAAATAAACCAGATTCTTCTGTTGCGGAAACTCATAACGGAATCCCACGCCGTCATCATATACCCGAAAACGGATATTCATAAAACGAGTGGTAGACGGTTGTTCAAGTTCTACCAGCAATTCGTTGTAGTGGTTGCGGATATCTTTTGTTTCCCCCCACACCGGTTGCCAGGTTTCATCGAAAGTGGAAGTAGAAGTCCTTACTACTTTGAAACCATCCATCAGGCTGGTAGCTCCTTTCAGTTCCAATCCCAACGTACTGGGATTGATGACAGGAGCCCCTTTATAATCCACCTGATAGGCTGGTCTCCCGTCTTTTGTCAGTTCAAAATCCAGCTTCACCATGCCCGAAGGGGATGAAATGCCTTCAGCATTCCCCGCCAGGGCAGAAAAAAGCAAAGCCGCGCTAAGTACAAATTTCTTCATAATAATGATATGTTTTTTGTGTTAATAGACAAACTCAATGATATGTTCCTTTCCATCATCCGGCAACCTCAGCAGGCAAGTCCCCAGCTTCTTGTCAGGACACCAGGCAGTTATCGTAAACTCTGTCTCCCGATTTTCTTCCAGCTTTCCGACATTCGTTTTCTTGATTTTCTGACCGTCCAGCAAAGCTGTTTTCGGCATCTGTTCCGTATAGATGCAGAACATCAGGTTTCGTTGGCCGGGTAAGCTATATTTCTCACCGGTCCGTGTACCTACTTTCAGCGTATAGCCTTTGTCGGTAGTCTGGCAAGTAATAGGAGTGCGCATGAACTCTCCACGCAAATATCCTAAATCAGTTCCTGCATCTTCATAAAGCGAGAAGGTAGTTTCACTGCCCGCTGCAGCAGGAAATATCTCAAACGTAACCGGATAGACCGGTTTCTCATCCGTATAGTTCATGACCGGCATTTGAGGTATGATACTTCCCTGCTTTACAAACATAGGAATAGTATTGAGGGGAGCATCCACCGTCATCCATTGCTCACCGCTATATGCTGTGTGTTTGTTGTTGTAGTCAATCCAAGTTCCTTCAGGAAGATACACATTCTTGTTTCGCGCTCCTTTCTTCACCACCGGAGCAACCAGCAGTTCGCTGCCAAACATGAACTGGGCATCCGTAGAGAACGTTTCCATATCTGCCGGATATTCCAGAAACATCGGTCGCATGAGAGGCAACCCCGTTTCGTGTGCTTCGCGGGCATACGTATAGATATAAGGCAAAAGACGATACTTCAATTCGATGGCTGCCTTGGCATTCTTCTCGGCCTCTTCGCCGAACAGCCACGGCTCCACAGCCACGTTGCCCTCATGATGAATGCGGCTCAGGGGATTGAAAGCGCCCATCTGTATCCACCGCGTATAAAGTTCAGCCATCGCAGGATAATCCTCTATATCTCCGCAATAACCGGTAATGTCACAAGTAGTAAAAGGAATAATTCCCAAACCGGCAGACAACAGTACCGGAATCTGATTGGCCATCTGTCCCCAACCCTGCGTCACGTCATCACCGTTTCCACAGTCACCGGTCCAGCCGAAAGTATAGCGTTGCAAGCCCGCAAAAGCGGCACGTGTCATCTGGAATACGCGACGGTCAGGATTCCTTTTCTCAAACTGCTCCTTCACCACTTTATCCCACGTAAGGCCATAAACATTGTGAATCTCATCATGCATGCCCAAATGGTGTTTCATCACCAGGCGTTCCGTCTGCTCCTCATTGCTCCAGGCAGGTTCACCCATATCAGTCCAGAAACCGGCAATACCATCATCAATGGGCTTCTGCTGATAAGCTCCCCACCAGTCTGCCACAGCAGGAAGGGTGAAGTCCACTACGCCACAATTACCGCCCCAGGGCCAGGGCATGTCATAACTCCTGCCGTTGGTGGAGTCCTTTACCAGATACCCTAACCTATCGGCTTCCTCCCATTGCCGCTTATTGGCTTGTGAAATGACCGGATCTTGCGAAACCACCACCTTGAAGCCCATATCCTTGAGGTCTGCAAGCATCTTTTTCGGATTCTCGTAGTTCCCTTTCCGCCACTCAAAATCCTGCAAATACTGTGTCCAGCCTATGTCCTGGTAAATAACATCACAAGGAATTCCGCGCTTACGATAGCCTTCAGCTATTTCATAAGACAATTTCTCGCTCGTCAGCAGTCCCCGGCATTGCGCAAAGCCCAATGCCCATTTAGGAGGCATTATGGGTTTTCCCGTCAGGTCGACATATTGTTTCATGATTTCCTTATAATCCTTCCCGAAGATGAAATAATAAATCATCTCTCCCCCAGGAGCCTCGAAACTGTAGTAATCGCGGCTTTCCGTACCAAACTTAAATTCGGTCTTATACGTATTGTCCAGGAAAATACCATAACGATAACTGCTCATAAAGAACGGAATACTCTTGTAGAGCGGGTCCTCAACGGTACTATAACAAGGCTTGTCACTGTTCCACATCTTGTAGGCTTCGCCGCGACGGTCCAGCTTGCCGGTCTTTTCTCCCAAGCCGAAGAAGTGTTCGTCACGACGGAGGGTCTTGTATTCCAATTTGCGCTGCCCGTTACTGATATGCCCCTTGTCGGCATAATCACTGAACAAGAGCTTCTGATACTTGTCGAATATCTGCAAGTTAAACGGAGCCTTGTTTACCCGGATACGGAGTTTAGGGGTAAATATCTCATAGCAGGCATTCTGTTCGTCCACATGGACGGTACCGACATCCTCCAGGTCCTCATTGACGACGGCAAAGGAAGGATTATTCCGCTGGAAACTACCGTCGGGAGAAAACCATATACGTACCGTAGACTGACTACACAGACGTAATTGTATGGCAGAACTGTCATTTAAATAGAAGGTCACACTCCGGTCGTCACTGGTATAGGAAGTGCAGTCTCCGGTGCGGTTCTGTGCATTCGCATATACTGAAAATGCACAGACGGCAAAAAATAAAAATATATATTTCTTCATTACTATAATTTGTTTGTTCCTTTATTGGATATTCTTATTCCATCACAAGCATGCTCCAGTACTTCAGCAAGGGCAAGGTAAAGGTAACCGTGCCGTCCTTCTGTTCGAATGACAGTTCCTGCGAAGCACCGGCATGGAAATCGGGCGATGCAACCCATATCTTGTTCACTTTACCGGAAACATTCATCTTCAACGGCACGTCGGACACCAGACGCGGTTCGGGCATTGTTCCGTTCAGATCCCTCCAGCTTAAGTTATCCGCATTGAGGAAGTTGAGCAGATGAATGACTTGCCTGCCATTTACATTCTTGGCATATACAGTGATGGCAGACTTCTGCGGCGGCCATGCATTCAGAGAAAGATTCCGCGCAGCATCCGTACAGTTCAGAGAAACGGAAATCTCCGCCTCCGTATCTTTATCACGAAGCAGGTTCTGATAAGCCGTCATAAAGTCATAATAACGAATCATGGCTATTTTCAGTACATCGTTCATCTGCAAAGCCGTGCTTGGAAAGTACTCGCGGCATAGCATGTGGTCACCCAATTCCAAATGAGAGCCTCCCAAAGCAAATATCACAGCATCCGTCAGCAGCACACCCGGTGTATTGAACTCACCGGTACTGCTACCTGCCTTGTCATAGTTCATATATGCGGCAAACACCGTTTTCAAGGCATGGTTGCCATACTGGTCGTTCGCTTTGATAATGGTGTGCAGATCCTTGAAGCCTGCCTCATCGCCCCATACTTCATTATAAAGGAAATCCACTTTACCCGTACCAGCTATCTGGGAAGCTCCATAGCTGGAGACGGCATTCATCACCAAACGCTTGTCCGGATGCTTCTGTTTCATGGCTTCGATGAACGAAGCATATCCCTTAGGCAGATTTACCTTATTGCCATCATAGTCATAGCGGTCACCCCGGTTTCCCAGTTGGTCTATCTGATAACCGTCAAAGTCCAGATTGGCATAAACATCATCGTTTCTCTGGGCAATATATGCCTGCCATTCCGTATTGGCGGGATTGAGCAGGAAGATATTACTTTTCCAACTGGAGGGCAAGTCATGCGAATCCTTATCCATGCGTCCCGTGTTCTTGAATATGTACCATTCTTCCTTTACTCCGTCGGAAACGGCATCGTCCAAAGCTCCGAAACATAGATTGTAAAACATGGACTTCATGCCCAGGCTGTGTTGTGTAGAGATATACTTCTTCACTACCTCGGTATAGACCTCCCGGTTGGCAATGTCCTTATAGACCTCGTCCAGATGCTCACGCGTACCGCCCAACGGCCAATGATGCTTGTTGTGCCAATCCTGAAACTGTACCCCGTTAATGTGGCAACGGTTCAGGAAAGCCATCTCCTTCTCTATCACTCCATCCACCTTTTTCGAAGCATCAAAAGTGGCAACGAAACCATAACGTGGAAAACGTGTCCAGTCACTGGATACATCTACGGCAATAGTACCAAGAATAACCTCTGTTCCATTCTCTTTCGTACGGTACACATCCACCAGATAACCGGTATAATCGGTTGCCGGAGCAGTCCAAGTCCAAGTAGTACCGGCAGCAGCCTGCTCCGATACAACCTTGTCCATTGTCCGGTAGCGGATTTTAGCTCCGGCAGGAAGGGCGTCAGCTGTAAAAGAAACACTCTCGCCCGGCCGGTAACATGCCTTGTCGGTAGTGAGGTTGACCGTCAAGTCCGAGGTGACTGGGGTTACTTCCGTAACCCCTCCACTCTCTCCGCCTCCACCGGTACCGCTGCCGGTATCATCCTTGCTGCATGCAACCAGCAGCAAGGCTACCAGTGTTGTATAAACTATCTTCTTCATCTATTGTAGATACCTATTGTTTCACGATTGAAATTGTCTCTTCCAGCTGATTCAAAGTAATCAGATAGGAACCTGCTGTCGTAATCTTCCACTTCTGGTCGATGCCGCCTACCATCACGTCCAGATATTGCGCTTTGAACGCTTCGTCTGATTTATCAAGGAAAAGCATCGGTTCTGTTTCTCCTGCAGGCTGTTTGTCTGCTACAGCCGGCATGAACCAGGCTCCATTCCAATCTTCCTGCTTATCACAAGTAAATTTCAACTCACCGGCATTCAGCGTACCTTTCCAAGTAAACACATACGGATTATCCGTTGTCTGCATCGGCGTAGCATCACCAATCGTCCAACCGGCCGGAGTAGCATCACCTACCATATAAATCATCTCATACGGAGTAAATTCGCTCATCATCATGCGTTCCTTACCACTACGGATATCCATGCAAATCTTGTAGGCCTTGCCGCATTCCCCGTCTTTCAGCACCCATTTATTGTCCGGGTCGAACCCTTTCACAAACACCACTTCTGTATCGGTATAAGCAGCATCGGCATTCTTGGCCTTATACATGTTCTCCCAACTTCCATCGGAGGTTCCGAACTTGAATTCCCCTCCTTTGCCCACTTCAAAGAACTTGCCGAAGCGGAACAAGTATGGATCGAGCACATCTTGTTTCATCTTCACGAATCCCCAATCCGTAGCGTTACCCACAAAATAAAGCTGGTCGTAGGCAGGTGCCAACGTCTCTGTCTGGGTCAATGTAAGAACACCGGTAAACAGATTGGCTTCGACGATGTAATTATGGTCTTCTTCGACAACAAAAGGTTCATCCGGCTGGTCGTCACTGCTACGAAGAACCAGCAAGCCGTCTGTTCCTTTGTTGTAAGAGGGCAGGAATGAACCCAAGGTGGTGATGAACTTAAATTCACCGGCCACAAGCCGGCCCGTCCATGTAAAGATACCGTTGTCCTTGCGGGTCATCTCCGTAGCATTATCGGCACTCCAGCCGCCCGGAGTGGCACTACCTATCAGATAAAGGGTGGATGTGAGCGGTTCATAGGCAGTAACACTGAAAGCAGTGGTAGACACCTGTTTTTCGTCCCGTTCTGTTACAGTAGCTGTCAAGCGCGCTTCCAACGAAATGTTCTCCCCGGCAGTTGCCCCAAAATGGTTGCGCAGGATGTCATTCAATTCCTCCACGCTCTTTTTCCATGAGTATTCTTGTACGGCATTCTCCACAGCTACATAAGAATCTGCAAAATCACTGCCGGTCTTGGTCAATTCCAGCGTATAGGAAATTTTATTACCCGTCCCATAATTGGTTCCCGTAGTCCAGGAAAGCTCCAGGGCATCATCGGCATGTGCCTGCTCATTCAAAACAACTTCCGTCTTGCTGGCCGTCAGTACAAGTTCATTCTGTCCTTTATCCAATTCCATGTAATCATCATCTACACAAGCAGATAAGGCTGCACAGCCCAGTAAGGCAAATACAAGGTGTGAAATATATTTCTTCATATTCTTCTGATTAAATTAATTAATAACCCGGGTTCTGCACCATTAAGGTATTAGCATCCATCTCCGTCTGCGGAATAGGGAACAGCAAGCGGTTCTTGTTCACGTTGCTCTTTCCAATGGAATGCAGGAATTTAATGGCATACTCTCCATTGTTGACACGAATCATGTCGAACCAGCGATGCCCTTCGAAAGCTAGTTCCATGCGGCGCTCATGGATAATCTTTTCACGCATGGTTTCCTGTGACAAGCCCGAAACCTCCGGCAGTCCGGCACGCTTACGTACAATATTCAAAGGCACGGCAGCCTGGTCAGGGCGTCCCATTTCATTCAAAGCTTCGGCCTTCTTCAGCAGGACGTCCGCATAACGATAAATCACGAAGTTGGCAGGATTGGTATTGTATTCCGGAGAAACCGTTTTCGACACCAGAAACTTGCGTACATTGTATCCCGTATTGGAATAAGAGCTTTTGTAAGCCTTACCGTCAAAATCTGGACATCCGGCATAAAGCACGGTCAAATCCTTACGTTTGTCACCGCTCTCATATTGACCCACAAATTCTTTTGTAGGCTGGTTCCAGCCATAACTGCCGGCAACAAAGTCCGAATTACGGGGACCCATGAAAGTAGAAAGCCAGGAAGACTGCGGATTGTTTCCCCAAAAATCATATTCCGTATTGCCCGAATACTGGACCTCGAACAAAGATTCCGGCCCGTTATTGACCAATGCATCGAAATTATCCTCATACTTGCAGGAAGAAAGGTCATACCCCAAATTTGTTATCTCATCACACAAATCAGACACCTCCTGATAATATTCCGTATGATTAGGAGCCAGCGTCAGATAAATATCTGCCAACATGGCCAAAGCTGCATCTTTGCAGGCACGTCCCACGTTCTCGTCGTCGTAAGAAGACTTGGCAGGAAGCAGGTCAACCGCATTCTTACAATCGGAAATTATCTGGGCATAAGTCTCTTCGACTGTAGCGCGTGCAATGTCTGTCGGTTCTCCCGGATTATAAGGAGCCAAACGCAGTGGAACACCACCGTACAGACGTACCAATACATAGTAATAATGTGCACGGAGAAAATAAGCCTCTCCCAGACAGCGGTTCTTGATTCTCTCTGACACGGCTTCAGCCTCCAGAAGACTATTCAACACAATGTTGCATTGTCCTATCCCCACCCAGGGAGAACGCCACATGTACAATGCCATGCCATTGTCGCTCTGCGTTATGAAGTTAGAAGCTTGTATCGTTTCAAGGCCGTCGGTACCGCCACCGGCACCCACCAAACTGTTACCCGCCACAATATCCAGTGTCCAGATACGCTGGTTGTACATATTGGAAGACTGAAGGGTGCGATAGCAGGCATTGGTCAGAGCAATGGCCACATCATCGGTCACCGTCGTTTCCGGGTCAACCGTATTTTTAGGAGACTTGTCCAGAAAGTCGTTGCAGGAAGCCAGCAGCAATACTGCCAGCATATATAGTAAATTTGTTATCTTTTTCATATCCGAGTCAATCATTAAAAGTTAAAGTTTAATCCTAAGCTGAACGTACGGGAAATGGGGTAACGGTTCTGGTCTATTCCGTTAATACCCACTTCAGGGTCGAAACCGGAATATCCGGTGATGGTAGCCACATTCTCACAAGATAGGGAAAGGCGTGCATTCTCAATCTGGGCTTTCTGTAACCACTGCTTCGGGAAAGTGTATGAGAGTGTGATATTCTTCAAACGCAGATAAGAACCATTCTCCACAAAGCGGTCTGACACGCGTGTATTCTGATTGGGGTCGCCGAACACGGCACGCGGCATCGAATTGCTGGTCCCCTCTCCTTGCCAACGCTTCAGTACGTCGGTAGTCTGGTTATAGGCAGCTGCCATACCGGTATTGTCGATATTGTTGGCATTGTATATCTTATTTCCGGCTATACCTTGTAAGAAAACAGAAAGTTCGAAACCCTTATAGGAAAGGCTATTGTTCATGGAGAACAGCCAACTTGGGTTCGGGTTACCGATGACGGTACGGTCACTATCATTGATGACACCATCGTTGTTCAAATCCCTGAAACGGATATCACCCGGCTCAGCTCCCGGCTGCACGGCATGTGTATTCACTTCAGACTGGTTCTGGAAGATTCCGTCCGTAACATAGCCGTAGAAGACATTAATGGGATAGTCCTTTGCCAGCATCGTTACATAGGAGTTATTGATTTGGTTAATGTAATAAGGAACGTCGCTGTTCAAATCCTTGATTTTATTCTTGTTGTAAGTGGCGGTCAGATTCGTTTCCCATCCCAGTTCACCGGTCAGGTTGATGGTATGCAGGCTCATTTCAATACCCTGATTACGTACTTTTCCGGCATTGGTGTATGTGGTTGTCGTGTCTTCAAATCCCGATGTGATGGGGATAGAAGCCTTCACCAACATGTCTCTCGTCTCCTTCAGATAAGCATCGAACGAGAACATGACGCGTGAATTGAACAGTGAGGCGTCAAAACCGATGTTGGTTTGTGCCACTTCTTCCCAATGGATATATGGGTTGGCAAGGGTAGAAGAAACCAGCGCTGTCTGATTGCCGTTTGAAATACCGAAAGGATATACGCTGGTATTGTAGGATGCCAGATAACTGTAGTTCCCGACGCTTGCCTGGCTACCGGTCACACCGTATCCGGCACGTACTTTCAGGTCATTGACATAGTCGTTCTTGGGGAACCACTTTTCCTGAGAGGCACGCCATGCCACCGATACGGAAGGGAAAGTACCCCAGCGATGTTTCTTGCCGAAACGGCTGGAACCGTCACGACGGATGGTTGCCGTCAGCAAATAGCGGTCTTCGTAAGAGTAGTTGACACGTGCCATGTAAGAGAGCAATGCCCACTCTGTCTCGTTTCCACCGATGGCATACATTTCCTCGCCATTATCCATTTCGTGCACATTGTCGAACATAAACACATTCTTCTGCGCATTCAGGTAGTCATTGGTGTTCCATTGGGCAGACATACCGGCCATCAATCCCACACGATGTTTTTCTGCAAAAGTATGGTCGAATAGGAAATAGTTGTCCCACAAATAAGTGAACGACTTGTTATCGCTCTTATAACGTGAAGTCTCTTCTGTCGGAGTGGGTTTCCAGTCATACTTGGGGGTAAAGTTGTCCATGAACCAGAATTTGGCATCGTAACCGAAGGTACTTTTAAATTTAAGCCATTTGGTAAAGGCAAGTTCCGCCGTCAGGTTGGCAAGGAAGTTGTATCCGTTGGTCTGCCCCTGGTTCAATTCCGTCGGTCCGATAGGATTGCGCGTACTCCCATACCATTCCGAATTGCCCTCAGGGCCACTCCAGCTGCCATCTTCATTCTTCACCGGATAGATGGGGAGCGCTTTCAACGCATCACCTATGCTATAACTGCCGGACTTCTTCGTATCGGCACTGAACGTAATGTTATTGGAGAACTTCAACCATTTCAAGACTTGCGCATCACTGTTGGACTGGAATGTGAAGCGACGGTAATTCACACTCTTCACGATACCGGACTGATCCAGAAAACCACCGGACACATAATAATGGGATTTCTCGTTACCGCCGGAATAACTTACCGTATAGTTCTGCATCACACCCGTACGGAGCAATTCATCCATCCAGTCGGTACCTGCACCCAGTTCCGAAGGATTGGCCCATTCCGGATTAGGATTGCGTCCACTGTTCACCATCATGTCATTACTCAACTCGGCATACTGCGCCGCGTTCAATAAAGAAGGTACGTTCGTAGCATTCTGGAAAGAGTAATTGGCAGATACAGCAAGTTTTCCTTTTCCTTCCGTACCGCGTTTGGTGGTAATCATCACAACTCCATTAGCTCCCCGGGAACCGTAGATGGCTGTGGCCGAAGCATCCTTCAATACATCCAAACGTTCCACATCGGTCATATTTAAGGAAGACAAGCCCAAGTCGGTAGGCACTCCGTCAATCACGACCAGCGGGTCGCAGTTGTTGATAGAACCCAAACCACGAATCTTGATGGATACATTGTCTCCCGGTTTACCGGCATCTACAATCTGCACACCTGAGATTTTTCCCTGGATGGCTTGTCCCAAATTGGATACGGGGGAATCCTTGATATCCTTGTTACCGATGGAGGACACTGCTCCTGTAAGGTCGCTTTTCTTCATGGTGCCATACCCTATCACCACCACTTCATCCAGCATTTCGGCATCTTCAGACAAAACTACCTGAAGCTGTTTCTGTCCCTTCACCTGCACCTCTTGAGTCTTATAGCCTACAAATGAAACGACAAGAGTACCGTTCGGAGACATGTTCAAAGAGAAATCACCGTCAATACCGGTTATTGTCCCATTTGTGGTTCCTTTTTCCATTACACTGGCGCCAATAACCGTTTCACCGGTCTGGTCTTTCACTACACCTTGTACTGTAATTTGCTGTGCGAACATGCACATCGGAAGTAACATTCCTATCAGACAAACCATCATCCGTAGCCTGCTGATTGGCATTTTGTACTTTTGCATAATATAAGAATTTAAAGTTAATAATAAAAACATAAATCACATGTGTCACTCTTTCCGAAGAGGAACAATGCAAATGTATCAGATAAGAGAAGCCAATAGTGGAGGAAAGAGTAAAAAAGTAGTGGTTTACATCATTCAAAAAGGCTTAAACCACTATATACCAATAATATATAAAATTATTACCCAACTAAAAAAGTAGTGAAAATATAAGCGTAAAAGAGACACTTCCAAGCTTCAAAACCCCTATTCTCAGTTCTTCGACTTGCCAATTGTCATCACTTCCTGTTCCAACAAGTCGCGGTCACCGGCAGCCTTGTTGCGAACCTTCGTACGATAGTTATAAATGGTGGTAACAGAATATCGAAGGAACTGGGCTATCTTCACGCTGTCAGTAATACCCAAACGTATCAATGCAAAGATGCGCAACTCTGTATTCATCCGTTCGCCGGCTTTCAAGGATATTTGCTCATCATCGGCAAGCAGGGCATTGAAGTCTTCTACAAAAGTAGGAAACAGCTGCAGGAAGGTATTATCAAAGTTGGTATAGAATTCCTTTAATTCCCCCTCTATGAATTTAGAAGACTTGATGTTCTTGTAGAGTTCCTCCACATTTCCGGTAGCGGCAATCTTTCCCAGCGACCGGCGGTAATTGTCCATCTTTTCCAAATAGACCGAGCACTGGTCCATATAACGGCCGATATACTCCTCCTTCAGATAGGAGTTTTCGGCAATGCTGTGGTTGGCCTCCTTGAGTTGTGCATTGGAAAGGTGAAGCTCATCATTCAGCTCCTTCAACCGTTTGTTGGCGTCAATCACTTCCCTGCGGGCGGCAGCCACTTTCTTCATCTGCTTGTATACATAAAATATGGCAAGTAACAGAAAAAGTGAAAGCAGGCTGATAGATACCAGTGCCCATTTCATCTGCTCCTGCTGCTTCTCCGTCTTTTGCTGGTAAGCATCATTAATGATGGGAAAGATTTCCAGAATCTCCAGCTTGCGCAACCGGGCATTGCAGGCGGCTGCATCTTCCATACATATCTTTACATAAGAATAGGCACGCTCGATGTCTCCTTCCTGGTAAAGCAGTACGGCGAGCTTGCGTAAAGAGATATATTCACGGACAGCGGTTTTCATATCCGCCATAGCAGAAACAATCAGGTATTCCTTTTCCTTCTCTTTGCCCCCTTTCAGCCGGTAAGACTCTGATAAAGTATAGGCACAAATCGCAACGTCGTGTTCATAGTCCTTCTGCAGCGCCAGATAATCCGTCAGCAAACGGATGGCCTTGTCATATTCATTGCGTACATTATACTGGTCGGACTGAATCAAGGTATGTATCAGAAGATTATCTTTATTGACCAACAGCAACGAATCACGATATTTGTCCGTAAGCTCCGTATAAAGCTTCTTTTCATATGCCGTCACGGCATAATCGGCCATAAGGCCATAGACCGTACGGTAGATATGGTAATAATATGGATGGATATCCACCGGTAACCGGTCTATATGGATATTCCGCATCAAATCCATAACTTCCTTATACATACCGGTCATTCCCAAAACATCTGCTTTATTCATGCGGGCATTGTCTATGTATTCCCGGTTTCCAAGACGTATGGCTATCTGTTCCCTTTCCTCGGCCATGTGCAATGCAGAATCCGTATTGAACGAACGGTACTCATCCAGCAATGTGCCAAGAATGGCAAAACGTTCTTCATCCGGTATCTGCCGATGCAACAGTCTTTTCAGTTCCACCAGTTTCAGCTCTTTCTGCTCCATGTATATGGGACGCTCCTTTATCGCCTGGTCCAGTTTCAGCAGCAAAGAATCCGCCCGGCTGCTGTCTGCAGCATGAAGGCGGCACATACAGATGGTACAAAGACACAAGAATATGATTATATTTTTCATCCGGCTTTCCGATTAGTTAAAGGCAATACTTTTTGAGAATCCTCATGCAAAAGTAATTAAAATACCATAAAAACCTATTCTACTATCATTAAAAGCTCGAAAGCAGAGTGATAAAAAGGCATACTGCAAGCAAAAGAATCAAAATATTGAATTACCTTTACGGAAAATCCAAAGAAAGACCATATCATAAATATCATCCGAGCATCATGGATATACACACATTTATAGCCAATTATCAGGAAGCTTTCGGCCAACACGCCGAACTCCCCATCGCCTTTTGGTATTCAGACCGAATGGGGGCATCTACAGAGAAAGTAACCGGTTGTCTCTTCAAATGCATGAAACAAGTCAGAGACGGCAAAATCGTCAGTCTCAGCAACGAAACAATTACCTGCGGAGGAGGCAAGTTCTATACCGGATTTACTGAAATGCCCGAGCGCGTCCCGGGGTTTGTCTCCTTGAAAGAGAAATACAAGAAGACTCCCGAAATGGTGGTAGATTTTGTCAATGAGCTACAGATTTCCAGAACTGACAAAGCCTATCTGCATTTTGCCCGCATAGACAAGATACCTTCCTTTGATGAAGTGGAAGGACTGCTGTTCCTGCCAACTCCCGACATTCTATCCGGACTGGCGACATGGACCTTCTTCGACAACAATGCATCGGATGCCGTGGCAGCCCCATTCGGCTCCGGCTGTTGCTCCGTCATTACCCAAACCATCATTGAAAACCGGAAACAAGGGAAACGTACTTTCCTGGGATTCTTCGACCCCTCCGTCCGCCCATACTTCGAAGCGGACTTATTGAGCTTCACTATCCCCATGTCCCGGTTCAAGGAGATGTATCACACCATGCGCGAAAGCTGTCTGTTCGATACACATGCCTGGGGAAAAATCAAGGAAAGGATACAGCTGTCCCAATCAGGAGACGTACATATCCTCCCCTCTCCCATTTCCTTCCCCATCCTTCCGGACATTTATCTGCAGGAAATCAGAATAGAAGATGCCGCAGCCATCTACCATGCCATCGACACACACCGGGACTACTTAAGAACATGGCTGCCATTTGTGGATAATATGCGCACAATAGCTGATGAAGAAGCTTTTTTACGTCAGGTACTATCTGCTCCTGCCGAACGAAATGAACCTATATTCGGTATTTGGAACCAGCAGCATGAAATCTGCGGACTGATAGGTTTCCATTTCTCCGATTTCGACAACCACCGTACAGAACTCGGCTATTGGCTACTGCCGGAATACCAGCACCGGGGCATCATTACTGAAAGTGTCCGCAAGCTGTGTCTGTGGGCCGTACAAGAAAAAGAGATAAAGCGGATACAAATTCGCTGTGCCGTGGGCAATGCAGCCAGCAACGCAGTACCGGTTCGCCTCGGTTTCATCCATGAGGGAACAGAACGTTGCGGAGAACTGCTGGCTTCTGGAGAATATACAGACATACATATATACAGCATCTTGAAAGAAGAAGTGCTGGCCAACCTCAAACGATAAAATATCAAATTATATATCAACTATTGAAATTATACATGGAACAACAACCTCATCTCAATGACCACAACAAGCAGGAGTACCCTCCTATGCATACAACGGAGCACATCATCAACCAAACCATGGTAAGGTTATTCGGTTGCGGCCGCTCCATATCAGCACACATAGAACGAAAGAAGAGCAAGCTGGACTATCGTCTTGCCGCCTGCCCCACGGAAGAAGAAATAAAGAAGCTGGAAGAGGCCGTAAACGAGGTAATCGCCCGACAGCTGCCCGTCACAACAGAATTCATTACGCAAGAGGAAGCGCAAGGACGTTTCGACTTGGAACGCCTGCCCGATGGTGCTTCGGAAACGGTACGTGTCGTGAAAGTAGGCGATTACGACGAATGCCTCTGCATCGGAGTACATGTGGAGAATACATCAGAAATCGGAACCTTCAAAATCATCAGTCACGATTGGGACGAAGAAGCCAAGCGTTGGAGAATGCGTTTTAAATTAGTCTGAAAATCTATCAATTTTAAATAAATAAGATAGCAAAATGGCATTAAACAAGCAAATAAGTCAGTTTTTCAATGACAAATAGTCAATAAAGTCAGTAAAAACTGGTTGGCATAAGGTTTGCAATATTGTTAGCGAACGACGGTTCAAGAAACGGATGGTGAAAACCCAAAAGGCAGACACCCGAAGACAAAGAACCGGAGTTCAAAACTAAACAGCATGTTTAACTTAAACAATAGGAGACTATAACTATGATGCCTGTAAGAAGAAACCAAAATTGGTTACCGAGTATTTTTAATGATTTCTTTGACAATGATTGGATGGTAAAAGCAAATGCCACCGCCCCTGCCATCAACGTATTCGAAACAGCAAAAGAGTACAAAGTTGAATTGGCTGCTCCCGGTATGACAAAAGAAGACTTCAACGTTCACATCGACGAAGAAAACAACCTGGTCATCAGCATGGAAAAGAAAACAGAAAGCAAGGAAGAGAACAACAAGGACGAAAAGAAGGAAGGCCGCTACTTGCGCCGCGAATTCTCATACACCAAGTTCCAGCAAACCATGATTCTTCCGGACGATGTCGATAAGGAAAAGATTGGCGCCCATGTAGAAAACGGCGTGTTGAACATTACATTGCCTAAGTTTACAGAAGCAGAAAAAGAAAAGGCCAAGAAATTCATCGACGTAAAATAACGCCCGGCCATTAAAAAGAAAATCTCCCGCTGCACAAGATAATGCAACGGGAGATTTTTTATATCCATAGCCATACGGAACTATTTCTTCTTCCCTTTCAGAAAACGGTCTGTCAGCCACTTGCGCACCGGTTCGTCGTATAGTTTCAAACAAGCATAAGCAAGGACAACAGCTCCCACGAAAGTAAGTATCATATAAGGGATACCTTCTGCCATTGTAGCGTTATTGTTGCATACCCAAGCCGTATAAGTGTATACCAGCGGATAATGGGTGATATAAATCGGATAGGAAATATCTCCCAGGAACTTGCATACGGCAGTAGAGCGCTTACCGGTCACCTTGCCGCCGGCTCCCATCGAAACAATGACCGGGAAGATGCAGATAATACAGAAAGCCTCGTAAAGCCCGTTCATCCAGTAACCATCCTCACCTCCGATACGGGGAATGGAAAGAACCACCACAATCAGCAGGCTGCACCACCAGAAAGCACGCTTTTCAAGCCGTATCAGCCAGCCGAGGCGTGACAGAAGCAATCCACCGAAGAACGGATACATCAGCCGGACCATACCCACATACTGCTGTTCCCAGTTCAAGGCCCAACCACCCACAATATCGCCGGCAGGAGCAGTCAGACAACGGTATACCGTAAAACACCCTGCCACAAATACCAGCACCGACAGGGCCACCTTATTGAACTTGCGTACAAACAACGCATACAGGATATTACCGATATATTCATAATAGAGCGACCATGCCGGGCCATTCAACGGATGCATTTCCGTCCAGCCGCGAATGTCGAACTTCAGCGGAAGAGGAAGCAAGGTACAGCCCAGCAACATCACCAGCAGCATTGTTCCGATGGACGTATTCTCGATAGGTGGAAAACAAGGCGACTCCTGAAAATAGAAAAAGGCAGCGCCCACAATGCTTCCCATAATCACCATAGGATGCAGGCGGATGATACGGCGTTTGAAGAAAGTGCCCACGGTCATCCGGTTCCAACGGTCATCATAAGCATAGCCGATAACAAAACCGGAAAGCATGAAGAAGAAATCCACTGCCAGATAACCATGATTGATAATTTGAGTAAGATGGCTGCCACCTGCATGTGCTTCAAAAAGATGGAAGATAATAACCATGACAGCCGCCACGCCACGAAGTCCGTCAAGAATCTCATAATGCGGTTTCGAGGCAAGATAAGTAGTTCGTGTATTCATTTTGGTATAAGATATTTATTTATTCGCGTACAAAGATAAGAGTTTTTTCCAATAAGGGAACTGATAGATATCATATAAACTCTATCAATTAATTGACAAGTATAACAGTTGTCTTTATCATTAGATACATATCACTACTTGCACCTTTTTTTCCGCACAAAAAACAGCTTTTATTATCCATAATAAAAGGGCTACACCTTTTCCTTCTCATGGTGTAGCCTTAAACACAAAAGGGTGTAGCTATCCAAGGCAAATGGTGTAGCCCTTCTTCAAAAAAGAGAGCCAAATAGGATAATAATAAAGAAAAATCAGTTAACTACTTTTCTTATAACTTTTTACCGCCCACAGATTGAAGACCAATGCAAAGACCAACACGGCTCCCAGTTGCGGAAGCAGTTCGGCAAATCCGCCGCCACGGAGATAGATGGTACGCATCACCTCCACAAAATAGCGTAGCGGATTGATGCGCGTAATCCATTGCGCCCACTCAGGCATACTGTGGATAGGGGTGAAAAGACCACTCATCAGAATAAGGATAAGCATGAAGAACCACATGACAAACATGGCCTGCTGCAACGTGGTCGAATGATTGGATATGACCAGCCCGAACCCCGACACCACCGGTAGAAAAAACAGCGCCATGCCGTAGATAGTGAGGAAATGTCCCGCCGGCAGAATGCCGTAAAGTACCCATGCCAGAACGAAACAGATGGTCAGCACCACAAAACCTATCAGCCAGTAAGGTATCAGCTTGGCGGCAATGAAAGTGAACTTGCCGACGGGGGTGACATTTATCTGCTCGATGGTGCCCGCCTCCTTCTCGCCCACCACATTGAGGGCAGGGAGAAAACCGCAAATCAGCGTCAGCAGCATTACCATGAGGGCAGGAATCATGAAAAGCTTGTAGTTCAGCGTGGGGTTGTAAAGATTCTGCGTAGTGATGTCCACCCGGGGAAGCGGCTTCCCGGCAAGCCCTTGCGAAGACGACTCCGAACCCAGTTCACGGGTATAGTCACTGATGATGGAAGACAAGTAGGATCCTCCCAGACTGCCCTTCGTGCCGTTCACGGCATTGGCCGCCACCAGCAGACGAGGCGCCTCTCCCTTCACCCAATCCTTTTCGAAATCACGGGGAATCTCCAGCACGACATCTGCCGAACCTGCTTCAATGGCCAGCAAAGCCTCATCGTATGTATCGGGAAGCGCTGTCAGGCGGAAATAAGTGGATGCACCGATTTTATCTACCAGACGGCGAGACAAGACGCTGTGGTCATTGTCCACTATATTCAGATTGATGTTCTTTATCTCCAGATTGGCGGCCCAGGGCATCAGTATCATAATCATGCACGGGAAAATGAAAATCAGCTTGGGCAGGAAGGAGTTGCGGAACAACTGCTTGAATTCCTTTTCAATGAGAAACTTTATCATAAGACGATATTTTAAAGATTTTAGACATAAGAACAAAAGAACAGATTTCCCGTATCCTTTTGTCCTTATGTTCTTCTGCCTGAATAATTAATATAAAATTCATATCCGCTCTTTACTCAAGCCGATGCTTGAATTTCTTGAAACTCACCGTTATCAGCAATACCGCCATCGTGGCAAGTATGCCGACCTCCATCAGCACAAGCGAAACATCCACTCCCTCAATCATCAGCTTACGCACCGCCTGGATATACCAGCGTGCAGGAAGCACAGCTGAAATGGCCTGCAGGATAACGGGCATACTCTCAATGGGGAATATCATGCCCGAAAGCAACATGGTGGGCATCATCAGCATCAGTCCGGACACCAGCATGGCGGCAACCTGCGTCCGGGTGACCGTGGAAATCAGCAGCCCCAGCGCCAGGGAGACAAAGATGAATAGCAGCGACACCACCACCAGCCAGAACAAGCTGCCCGCCACGGGAACATTGAGCACATAGACCGAAAGCAGAAGAATGGTGGTCAAGTTGACAAACGACAGCACAAAATAGGGCACCGCCTTTGCCAGAATGATGAAAAGCGGTTTGACGGGAGAAACCAGCAGGACCTCCATCGTCCCCTTCTCCTTCTCGCGCACAATGGAGATGGAGGTCATCATGGCGCAAATCAGCATCAGAATAAGCCCCATGACACCCGGCACGAAGTTGTAGGCACTCTTCATCTGCGGATTGTACAGCAGCTTGAGCTGGGGTACAATGGCAGCGGCATGCACTCCCGGCGGAAGCATCTCCTGCCCGGCAGAGGAGATGATGTTTGCGGCATAGCCTGCCTGCATAGTCGCCATATTGGGGTCTGTGGCGTCGGAGACAAGCTGCACGCGCGCCTCGCCGGTATAAAGCTTGTCCGAGAAACGCTCGCTGAAAACAAGCGCCATGTCAATCTCCCCTCTTCCGAAAGAAGCCTCCATATCGGCGGGAGAATGCAGGCGGCGGATGACGGTGAAGTATTCGCTTGCATCCATGCGGTCGATGATACGGCGGGTAACTACGTCATTCGACGGGTCGAGCACCGCCACACGCACGTTCTTCACCTCGGTGGTGATGGCAAAACCGAAAAGGATTATCTGCACGATGGGCATGCCCAGCAGAATCAGCATCGTGCGCCGGTCGCGGAAGATATGGAAGAACTCTTTTCGGATGAAAGATATGAATTGTTTCATTGTCTATATTTATATTTAGGCTCGGATAACGCGGATTTCACGGATTCTCAGTCGGCGGTTCGCACGGCTTGGCGAGCCAGTTGTTGGAATACATCGTCCATTGTAGTGGCATTGAACTGCCGTTTCAGCTCCCCGGGAGTGTCGAGTGCACGGATGACGCCATCTACCATGATGGAGATGCGGTCGCAATACTCTGCCTCGTCCATAAAGTGGGTGGTGACAAAGACGGTGATGCCCTCGTCGGCAGCCTGGTAAATCAGCTCCCAGAACTGGCGGCGCGTGGCAGGGTCCACCCCACCCGTAGGCTCATCCAGAAAGACAATCTTGGGACGGTGGAAGATGGAGACGGAGAAGGCCAGCTTCTGCTTCCAGCCCAGCGGAAGGCTTTTCACCAGTGTATCCCGTTCCTTTTCCAGCCCGAGGCGGAGGAGCAGCTCATCCGTCTTGGGGGCAATCTCCGCTTCGGGGATGCCGTAGATACCGGCAAAGAGGCGGATATTCTCCCACACCTTGAGGTCTTCGTAAAGGGAAAATTTCTGGCTCATGTAGCCGATGTTCTTCTTCACTTCTTCGGGTTGGGAAGCCACATCGAAACCTGCCACACATGCCTTGCCGCCGGTGGGGCGGCTAAGTCCCGTAAGCATGCGCATGGCGGTGGTCTTGCCTGCCCCGTTGGCTCCCAGGAAACCGAAAATCTCGCCCCGATGGACTTGGAAGGAGATGTGGTCTACAGCGGTGAAATTACCGAACCGCTTGGTCAACCCTTCCACTTCAATCACCTTGTTTTCGTGGTTTTCCACCCGTTCGTGCTGCAAGCCCGGAGGGCAGAGGATGCCCGCAAAGCGTGTCAGGATACGGTCGGGGGTATCGATGCCTTTTATCTCTCCTTCGTTGATGAAGGCGATGCGGTCGCATTGGCGCGCTTCGTCGATGATGGGGGTGGAAGCAATGATGGTGATACCCCGCTCCTTCAGTCGGCGAAGCATTCCCCAGAATTCCTTGCGGGACACGGGGTCGACGCCCGTAGTGGGTTCGTCCAGAAAGAGGACATCCGGTTTATGGATAAGGGCACAGCTAAGGGCGAGTTTCTGCTTCATGCCGCCGGACAACGCTCCGGCGCGGCGCTTGCGGAAAGGTTCTATCTGCCGGTAAATGTCGCGCACCAAATCATAATTCTCCTCGATGGTGGTGTGGAAGACGGTGGCGAAGAAATTGAGATTCTCCTCCACCGTCAAGTCCGGATAGAGGGAGAAGCGTCCGGGCATATACCCCACCCGCCTGCGGATGGCTTTGTAGTCCTTCACCACATCCAGACCGCAGACCGAAGCCGAGCCTCCGTCGGCAAGCAGCAAAGTGGTGAGGATGCGGAAAAGCGATGTCTTGCCCGCACCGTCCGGCCCGATGATGCCGAAAAGCTCACCGGGAGCCACTGACAGAGAGACACCCCGCAGGGCTTCCACGCTGCCGTAACGTTTGGAGATATTAGTTAAAGTTACAGCCTCCATACATTCCTATTTTCAGCATCCCGTCATTCTTCACGGCAATCTTTACGGCATAGACCAGATTGGCGCGCTCGTCTTTCGTCAAGATAGTTTTTGGAGTAAATTCGGAGGTATCGGAAATCCAGGTGACAACGCCAGGATATTCTTGGCGCACATCCTTGCCATAATCCGCATAAACCTTCACTTGCTGCCCCAGCTTGATTTCGGCAAGCTGTTCGGAGGTGATGTAGGCACGGAGGTAAATCTGCTCCATATCCGCCACTTTGAAAAGAGGGGTACCGGGAGCAGCCAGCTCTCCGGCTTCGGCATATTTGGCAAGGACGGTTCCCGTCAGCGGAGAGGTGATGTGGCATTTGCGCAGCTGGTCTTCTATCTGCGCCACCTGGATGCCGACGGAGGAACTTTGCCAAGTGAGGCTGCGGTCGCTGTTGCGCAGGGTGGAGTTCTGGGCGTCGAGCTGCTTGCGGAGGACTTCGAGAAGGGACTCGGCATCATCCAGTTGCTTCTGGTTGGCGGCACCCACACGGAGCAGATTGGACACACGGTCGCGTTCGCGTCGAGCCTGCACAATCTGTTCCTGAGTGGCGGCTACTTGCTTCAGGATATCAGGCCGCTGGCCTTCCACGGACTTGACACTGGCCTCCAACTGGAGTTTCTTCAGATAGAGTTGGACGGTATCTATAATGCCTACTTCCTGCCCGTCTATCAGTGTCGTGCCTTCCTCGATGTCGAAACTCAGCAGTTTTCCGGACGCCTCGGCAGAAACGATGACTTCGGTAGCCTCGAACGTTCCCGTCGCATCATATTTCGGAGTACCGCCGGTACAGGCGGCAAGGAGAAATAAAAAAGGAAATAATTTCAATGATTTCATACTATTTCAAGTTATAAATTACGGATTATAGTCATTAATTGTTCAGCGTATATTTCAGCTGCCAGATGTTCATCAGCAACTGCACCTCATGCAATGCCTTGGTCTGTCGTGCCATACTTTCGTTGGTAATCTCCCGCAGCATATCGGTCACGGTCATTGTCCCGTTCTGCACCTTGGCCTCGGCTGCACGGCGGATATTCCCACGCAGACGGATAATCTCGTCATCATCCGCCATCTGGCGGCGCATGGATACAATGCCCGCATCCTGCTGCGTAGCCTGCAGGCGAATGTTGAAAAGGAACACATCCCGGCCGGTCTCTATCTGTTGACGGGTATTGTCTATCCTGCGGCGGTCGTTCTTCAACGTATACAGACTGCCGAAATTCCAGGACATGCGCACCCCCGCCATGTAATAGGCGTTGAATTCATCTTTCAGCATATTCAATCCCGGATTGCCGTATGCCCCTTGTACAAAAAGGCCGAAACGCGGCATCAACCGGGTGTTCAAGGCTGCCTCCTGCTGGTGGAGTTGCTCTCCTTGCGCATCGTACCAACGAAGTTCGGGACGGTTGTTCATCTGCCGGTCTATGTTTTCTTCGGCAGCCGGTTTCAATAAAACCGTTTCGGAAGAGAGATCCTTGCCCGTAAAGGCAGCAAGCATGCTGAGGTATGCACGGCGGGTGGTCTCCAATTCCACACGGTGCTGCCTGGTGTTCAGTTGCTCTACGCTGACTGCATCCAGGTCGCTCAGGGTGGCGATGCCATTGGCTATATAGTCGGCTACCTGCTTGTGGGTTCTTCCTAAATCTTCTTGCAAGAGGCTGTTCTGTTTCAGCTGTTCGTCCAACAGCAGGATGCCGAAAAAGAGCTGGTTCACCCGGTCAGTCAAGGCATACATGTCTACATGCTGTTTTTCCAGTTCCACTTCCGAGGCGGCACGCGTCAATCGTTTTCTGGAACGTATATCCCCACCATCCCAGAGGGTCTGCTGCACTTCGAGCATCACCTGGTACTGGTCTTTCGAAGCAGTCTTGATGTCGAGATTAGGGATTTCGACCGGTAGCCGGGTGATGTCACTCTGGTACGTGGCCTTGCCGGATAGGGAAAACTGGGGCAAGTAACCTTTTCCGGCATTGGAGAGGTCGTACCCGCGTGCCTTTTCTATCAGTCCGTATTGCCTGACCAACGGATAATTGTCTTGCGCCCGGCGCTGGCACTCTTCCAACGTGAGCTGGGCATGTGCCAGCATGGCGGCAAGAGAAAGGGTAAAAAAGAAAACGGTTCGTTTCATATCCATTCTGTTTCTTGTTTATTCTACATGGTTTTGTTCTATACACATGCAAAGATAAAGGCATAACCCTATAACCTTACAATCCATTTGTGCGCAAAGATGTTCTAATAGTACGACATTTCGTAGAAAAAGACAAATAATAGGAACACTTTATTATCTTTGCGGTGGAAATATACATTATTCATAAAGGGAAAGATATGGAAAAGAACAAACCGATAAGCGTCGCATTCGAGGACATCCGCAACAATCCGGATTTTATAGAACATTCCGAATACAGATTTATAAACGACGATTTGGGAATGGTCATCAGTTTTCAAGCAATGGGATTCAGGCTATTCCGCACCCAGCAACCTTATCGTGCCAAAGAAGGAAGGATTGTACGCATCATGCAAGGTAAGGGCCGAATCTCCATCAATCTTATCGAATATGAAGCTACAGCCCACGATATTATTATCATCCCTGACAATTCGCTGATAGAAATATCGGAAGTCAGTCCCGACTACGAATTCCAAGTCATCATGCCCACTGCCAATTTTCTGCCCGTACTACAGAATTCCATTCTTTCGGAAGCTTATACACGAAACGGAATCCGCCTTTCATGCAACAACGAGGAATGGGCACACATCAGCAGCTTCTTCTCTTTATTGTGGAATATACTACATTGTTTGCCCTACCGCCGCGGAGCTGTACAGCACTTGATTGTCTCACTTCTCTATAACCTTAAGTATATCCACGAGCACACATGCAAGTCAACTCCGGCACGCCTTTCACGCCAGGAAGAGCTATTCCGCCGCTTCATCGCTTTGGTGAACCAACACAGCAAGCACGAACGCAGCGTCAACTTCTATGCCGACAAACTATGCCTGACACCGCACTATCTGAGCTCGGTGATACGTGAAACAAGCGGGCAAACCGTGATGCAATGGATTAATCAAGCAGTTATCCTCGAAGCCAAAGTATTGCTGAAACACAGTAATCTACTGGTGTTTCAAATATCAGACGAACTGAACTTTCCCAATCCGTCGTTCTTCTCGAAGTTCTTCAAACGTATGACGGGGATGACACCGGCGGAATACCAGAAACAAACCTGACCTCAAAACAGCTGTCCTATACGGGAGCCTGACGGTCCGTCGCAAGAGTCCGCTTCCAATGCCAGCATCCCTTGTTTGGCTGCCAGTCCACCGGCATAGCCTATCAGCGTATGGTTGCTGCCCACCACACGATGGCAGGGGATGAGTATGGAGAGGGCATTTGCCCCATTGGCAGCCGCCACCGCGCGTACGGCTTTCGGATTGCCCAGCTTTCGTGAAAGCTCGCCGTAGGACACTGTTTTTCCGTAAGGGATGTTCTGCAACTCCTGCCACACCGTCCGCTGGAATTCTGTTCCGACTGCAAGCAGTGGAACATCGAATATGGTCCGCTTACAGGCAAAATACTCATCCAACTGAATGATTGCCCTTGCAATCACTTCCGAAGTGCCTTCCTCATAATCGGCATGCAGCGCCTGCCGTATACGCTTATCAACGGGTACTCTACGTTTCTCGTTCAGCATCCAGTCGCATAGGCAGAGTTTATCGCCGAAAGAGCCGAGGAGCAACTCGCCATAAGGAGATTGATAGTATTGGGTCAAAATTGTTTCCATCGAACTTAGTTTTCAGCAAAGATAGCAAATTAAATCATCATTTGTACTCCGCCCACGACTTGATAGCCAAATCATCCGGCATCATCGTGCAGAATGCATTGATGAACGCACTTGCCAGACGGGCATTCGTTATCAACGGAATATTGAGGTCGATGGCGGCACGGCGTATCTTGTAGCCGTTATCCAACTCGCCTGCGGTGAGGTTCTTCGGAATATTGACCACCATGTCTATCTCCTTGCGGTGCAGCATGTCGAGTGCCTGCGGCTGGCGTTCGGGTTCGCTGGGCCAGTAGACGCGCGTATTCTCCACACCGTTCTCCGTAAGGAAGTTGCTGGAACCACCCGTGGCAAATATCTTATACCCCTTCTTCTGAAGCATACGCGCGGCAGAAAGCATGTCCACTTTCTGCTTCGGAGTACCGGTAGAAAGCAGGATATTTTTCTCTGGAATACGATATCCCACGGAGAGCATCGCCTTGAGAATGGCGCAGGAAGTATCGCTGCCGATGCAACCCACCTCGCCCGTGCTTGCCATATCCACACCCAGTACCGGGTCGGCCTTCTGCAGACGGTTGAAGGAGAACTGGCTCGCCTTGATGCCTACGTAATCCAAATCGAACAGATTCTTGTCCGGCTTCTGTACCGGAATGCCGAGCATCACCTTCGTGGCAAGTTCAATAAGGTTTATCTTCAGCACCTTGCTGACAAACGGGAACGAACGGCTGGCACGGAGGTTGCACTCAATCACCTTGATGTCGTTCTCGCGTGCCAGATACTGGATATTGAACGGACCGGAGATGTTCAGCTCACGGGCAATCTCGCGGCTGATGCGCTTGATGCGGCGCACCGTCTCCACATACAACTTTTGTGGCGGGAACTGGATAGTGGCGTCACCGGAATGCACTCCGGCAAACTCGATATGCTCACTGATGGCGTACGCGATAATCTCTCCATCTTGCGCCACAGCATCCATCTCCACCTCCTTGGCATGCTCGATAAACTGGCTCACCACTACGGGATGTTTCTTGCTGACATTCGCCGCCAGCTTCAGGAAGCGTTCCAGCTCCTCCCGGTTGGAACAGACGTTCATCGCAGCGCCGGACAATACGTAGGAAGGACGGACCAATACCGGGAAGCCCACCTTATCCACAAAGGCGTTGATGTCCTCCAGGGAGGTCAGCGCCCGCCATTCGGGTTGGTCTACACCAATGCGGTCGAGCATGGCGGAGAACTTGTCACGGTCCTCGGCATTGTCGATGCTCCTGGCGCTTGTGCCGAGAATAGGTACCTTCTGCGCATCGAGGCGCAGGGCAAGGTTATTCGGTATCTGACCACCGGTAGAGACAATCACCCCGTGGGGATTCTCCAGTTCGAGAATATCCATCACGCGCTCGAAGGTGAGCTCGTCGAAGTAAAGACGGTCGCACATGTCATAGTCCGTAGACACGGTTTCGGGGTTGTAGTTTATCATGACACTGCGGTAGCCTTCCTGACGGATGGTGTTCAGGGCCTGCACGCCGCACCAGTCGAACTCTACGGAAGAACCGATGCGGTAGGCGCCGGAGCCCAATACGACAATGGACTTGTGGTCGCCGAGGTAACGGACATCATTTGCCGTGCCGCTATACGTCAGGTAGAGATAGTTGGTCTGTGCGGGATATTCGGCGGCAAGGGTATCTATCTGCTTCACTACAGGCAGAATGCCTGCACTCTTGCGGAAATTGCGGACGGCAAGGATGGCTTCTTCGCCGTCCATTGCTTGTTCCAAGCCGAGGGCACGGGCTATCTGGAAATCAGAGAAGCCTTGTACTTTGGCTTTACGCAACAAGTCCACGGGAATCATTGGCAACTCTCCATCAGCCATAAAAGAGTGCAGTTCCCTGCTGGTATCCATGATGTTCATCAACTTCTCCAGGAACCAACGGTCTATCTTGGTCAATTCGTGCACCTGGTCCACCGTATACCCGGCACGGAAGGCTTTGGAGATGACAAAGATACGTTTGTCGGTAGGTTCGCGCAGAGCCTTGTCCAAATCGGCAATCACCAGTTCCTTGTTCTCTACGAAGCCGTGCATGCCCTGGCCTATCATGCGAAGCCCCTTCTGGATGGCTTCCTCGAAAGTACGGCCGATAGCCATCACCTCGCCTACCGACTTCATGCTTGAACCCAGCTCTTTGTCCACCCCGTGGAACTTGCCCAAATCCCAACGCGGTATCTTGCAGACCACATAGTCCAGGGCGGGTTCGAAGAAAGCGCTTGTAGTCTTTGTCACAGAGTTGTTCAAGTCGAACAAGCCATAGCCCAAGCCGAGTTTTGCCGCTACAAACGCCAACGGATAACCCGTTGCTTTAGAGGCAAGTGCAGACGAACGGCTCAAGCGTGCATTTACCTCGATTACCCGGTAGTCCTCGCTCATCGGGTCGTAGGCATACTGCACGTTACACTCTCCCACAATGCCGATGTGACGGATAATGCGGATAGCAAGTTCACGCAATTTATGATAGTCCGTATTGCTCAACGTCTGTGACGGGGCAATAACGATGGACTCACCTGTATGGATGCCCAGGGGGTCGAAGTTCTCCATGTTGCAGACCGTGATGCAGTTGTCGAAGCGGTCGCGCACCACCTCGTATTCCACTTCCTTCCATCCCTTCAGCGATTTCTCCACCAGCACCTGTGGGGAGAAGGAGAAGGCTTTCTCCACCAGCACATTCAGCTCTTCTTCATTGTCGCAGAAGCCCGAACCCAGTCCGCCAAGCGCATATGCGGCACGGACAATGACCGGGTATCCCAGTTCCCGGGCTGCGCGACGGGCATCCGCCGCATTCTCCACGGCTTCGCTCTTGATGGTCTTCACATCAATCTCATTCAGTTTCTGCACAAAGATTTCACGGTCCTCCGTGTCAATGATGGCCTGCACGGGAGTGCCGAGAACCGTCACGCCGTACTTCTCGAAAATCTTGTCTTTATAGAGGGAGACACCGCAGTTCAGTGCCGTCTGTCCGCCAAAAGCAAGCATGATGCCGTCCGGGCGCTCCTTCTCTATCACCTTCTCCACGAAGTAAGGAGTGACGGGCAGGAAGTAAATCTGGTCGGCAACTCCTTCCGAGGTCTGTACCGTGGCAATGTTCGGATTGATGAGAACCGTGTAGATGCCTTCCTCCTTCAATGCCTTGAGCGCCTGCGAACCGGAGTAGTCAAATTCTCCTGCCTCACCGATTTTCAGTGCGCCGGAACCGAGCAGCAGGACTTTCTTTATATTGTTTTCTTTCATTTGCATATCTGTTTATTAAAAATGTAATAGTAGTAATAAAACCTTATCTTTCTCTTACCTTACACAATCAGTCACTAATTGAATGGCATTCAGTATAGGACTGAAAGGTATTCACTCTGGGACTGAATGACATTCAGTATGGGACTCATTATACCGTCTTTTACATACTGATTATCAAGAGATTATAAACGCAATCATTCTTGATAAAATTCTCTTACTAAAGCAACTTCACAAAGTCATCAAAAAGAAACTCCGTATCCGTCGGCCCGCTGGCAGCTTCGGGATGAAACTGTGCGGAGAACCAGGGATTGCGTTTGTGGCGGATTCCTTCATTAGAACCATCGTTCATATTGATGAAAAGCGGTTCCCAGTCTTCTGTCAGCGTGTTGTTGTCTACGGCATACCCATGATTCTGTGAGGTGATGAAGCAACGTTCCGTACCCACCATACGCACCGGTTGGTTATGGCTGCGGTGGCCGTATTTCAATTTGTATATCTTGGCGCCCCCAGCTTTGGAAAGCAACTGGTTTCCCATACAGATGCCGAAGATGGGCAGTTTCTCGTTCTGCATTGTCTTGCGGATATGCTGCACGGCAGCATCGCAGGTATCGGGGTCGCCAGGGCCGTTGGAGATGAACAACCCGTCGAACTCCATCCCAGTATAATCATAGTCCCAGGGAACGCGAATCACTTCCACGTCACGTTTCAGCAGGCAGCGGATGATGTTATGCTTGACGCCGCAATCCACAAGGAGCACTTTCTTCTTACCGGTTCCTTCGTTGTAACGGATAACCTCCTTGCAGCTAACTTTATCCACATAATTCACATCGGCATAAGAGGCCTCAGGCATTTCATCCGATTCATCATCAAAGGCGATACGTCCCATCATCACCCCATGCTCGCGAAGCACCTTTGTCAGTTCGCGGGTATCGATGCCCGTGATGCCCGGAATCTGTTCGCGTTTCAGCCAGTCACCGAGGCTTTCCACCGCATTCCAATGGCTATAATTTTCGCTATAATCGCTTACAATAATGGCTTCGGCATGGATATGCTCGCTCTCCATAAAAGTGGCAAGCCCATTCGGTTCGAGAGTAAAAGGCGGCACACCGTAATTGCCCACCAACGGATAGGTGAGCGTCATCAGCTGTCCGGCATACGAAGGGTCGGTCAGGCTTTCGGGATAACCCGTCATGGCTGTGTTGAAGACCACCTCTCCCGCTACCGGTTTTTCAAAGCCGAACGACTTGCCGTGGAAGCGGCTCCCGTCGTCGAGGATTAGAGTTACATTTCTCATTGATTCAATTAAAATTGATAAACTTGTTCTATATAATCAATAAATGCCTTGTTCAGCAGCTTCACACCGCCCGGCGTAGGATAGTCGCCGCTGAAGTACCAGTCACCCGGATGCTTGGGGCAGGCCTCATGCAGCCCTTCGAGAGGCTGGTAGACAATCTGCACTTTGGCTTTCGTCCCTTTCGGAGTAAGAAGCTCCACCATCTTGGCAGAGATTTCCTCATCAGTGAAAGGAGCATAAATCTCCTTCACGTAATTCACCATCTGTTCTTTGGGCAGGCCTACCTGCTCCTTGGACTTGCGGTAGGCGGCGGCAATTACATCGCGCATCTCGCGCTCCTTCAGCAGTTCCACAGCAGCCTTGAAGGCGATGAATTCGCTCATCTTAGCCATATCGATGCCATAGTAGTCGGGATAGCGCACCTGCGGCGAGGAGCTTACAATCACTATCTTCTTCGGCCCCAGACGGTCAAGGATGCCGATGATGCTCTGCTTCAGGGTGGTTCCGCGCACTATCGAGTCGTCGATGATGACCAGATTATCCACTCCCGGGACAAGGCTTCCGTAAGTGATGTCGTACACATGGGCGGCAAGGTCGTTGCGGCTGTTGCCTTCGGCAATGAAAGTACGCAGCTTGATGTCCTTGATGGCCACCTTCTCGCTCCGTATGCGCCGCGACAAGATATGCTCCAGTTCGTCGTGGCTGGGACTATGCCCCAAGGCGGCAATCTGCTGCACCTTCTCCTCGTTGAGGTAGTCGTCCAATCCCTGCAACATACCGTAGAAGGCGACTTCCGCCGTATTGGGGATGAAGGAGAAGACGGTATGGTCCACATCGTTGTCGATGGCTTTCAATATGTTGGGTACAAGTTTCTCACCCAGCAGTTTACGTTCCCGGTAAATGTCCACATCACTGCCCCGGCTGAAGTAGATGCGCTCGAAGGAACAAGGTTTCACCTCGCGCGGCTTGTTGATTTGCACGGTGCGCACCTTGCCGGCCTTGTTGATAAACATGGCTTGTCCGGGTTGCAGCTCCTTGATGGATTCGACAGGAACATTAAGGGCTGTCTGTATCACGGGACGTTCGCTGGCAAGCACCGCTATCTCGTCGTCCTGATACCAGAATGCAGGGCGGATGCCCCACGGGTCGCGGACGGCAAAAGTCTCTCCGCTTCCGGTAAGTCCGCACATCACGTAGCCCCCGTCCCACTCCTTGCTCGAAGTGCGCAGTACGTTGGCAAGGTCGATGTGGTTTTCTATATAACGGGTGATGTCCATGCCTGCCAGCCCTTCCGCTTCGGCAAGGTTGAAGAGGCGCTCCACTTCGCGGTCGAGGCGATGTCCCAACTGCTCCAGCATGATGTAGGTATCGGCATATTTGCGCGGATGCTGGCCGATGGCGGTAATGCGTGCGAAGATTTCATCCACATTCGTCATGTTGAAGTTGCCGCAGAGGGCAAGATTCTTGGCACGCCAGTTGTTTCTCCGGAGGAACGGGTGCACGTACGAGATGCCGGACTTTCCGGTAGTGGAGTAACGCAGGTGTCCCATATAGACCTCCCCTGCAAAGGGCAGCACACGCTTGGCATAGTCCGCATCATGCAGCTGTTCCTTGGTCAAGTCCTTGAAGTGACCCTGCACCGTACCGAAAATTTCGGTAATGGCGCCCGAGCCGAGAGCACGCTCACGGAACATATATTCCTCGCCGGGGTTCGCTTCCAGTTTCACACAAGCCAGTCCGGCGCCTTCCTGCCCCCGGTTGTGCTGTTTCTCCATGAGAAGATAGAGCTTGTTCAGCCCGTACATCCATGTACCGTACTTTTCTTCGTAATACTCCAGCGGTTTCAGCAGGCGTATCATGGCCACGCCACATTCATGCTTCAGTTGTTCCATTTATATATTTACAATTTACCATTTACAATGTACAATTTTAAGTGTACAATTTTCTTTTTCCTTATTATAGCATACAATTACCATTTACATTTACCCCTCCCAAGCGCAGCCCCATTGTACATTGTAAATGGTAAATTGTACATGTCCTCATTCTACAGTCACCGACTTCGCAAGATTCCTCGGCTGGTCCACATCCATTCCCTTGCACACGGCAATGTGATAGGCAAGTAATTGCAGAGGTACCGTAGTTATTAACGGATCAAGGCACTCCATTGTTTCGGGAAGCTCGATGCAAGTGTCGGCTATTTTACTGATGACCGTATCTCCCTTTGTCACAATGGCGATAACCCTGCCTTTACGCGCCTTTATTTCCTGGATATTGCTCAGCACCTTTTCATAAAGCCCATTCCGGGTGGCAATGACCACTACCGGCATTTCGGCATCCACCAGGGCAATGGGGCCGTGCTTCATTTCGGCGGCAGGATAGCCCTCGGCATGGATATACGAAATCTCCTTCAACTTCAAGGCGCCTTCCAAGGCTACGGGATAACTGTATCCGCGTCCCAGATAGATAAAGTTGTGTGCATAGGTGAATATCTTGGAAAGTTCCGCTATACGGTCGTTCAGTTTCAAGACCTCCTTCATCTTGTCGGGGATATGTCCCAATTCCTTGACAATTGCCAGGTATTGCCCTTCGTCCATCGTCTTTTTCTCTTTGGCAAGTGTCAGGGCCAGCATGGTAAGCACCGTTACCTGCCCGGTGAAGGCTTTGGTGGATGCCACCCCTATTTCCGGTCCCACGTGGATATAGGAACCCGTGTGCGTGGCACGGGGAATGCTGGAACCGACGGCATTGCAGATGCCGTATATAAATGCCCCACGGTTTCTGGCAAGCTCCACGGCAGCCAGCGTATCGGCCGTTTCACCGCTTTGCGAGATGGCAATCACCACATCGTTGCTGTCAATCACCGGGTCGCGGTAACGGAACTCACTGGCATACTCCACCTCCACCGGAATACGGCAGAAGCTTTCAATCAAATGCTTGCCGATGAGGGCGGCATGCCATGACGTACCGCATGCCACGATGACGAAGCGTTTGGCCGCCAGCAGACGTTCCTTATAATCAATCACTGCAGAAAGAACCACGTTCGTACCCTCCACATTGATACGCCCGCGCATGCAGTCGTGAATGCAGCCGGGCTGTTCGAAGATTTCCTTCAGCATGAAGTGCGGATAACCGCCCTTCTCCAGCTGGCCGAGATTGAGCGCTACCGTCTTTACCTCGTGCGGACATTCCACATTCTTCAGGTTAACAACCTTCAGCTTCTCTCCCCGACGGATGAGGGCAATCTCTTCGTCTTCCAGATACACCACCTTATCCGTGTATTCCACAATCGGCGTGGCATCCGAAGCCAGGAAAAACTCTCCTTCACCGATGCCCACCACCAGCGGACTGCTCTTGCGTGCAGCGATTATCCCATCCGGATTGTCCTTGTCGAGCACCGCAATGGCATACGCCCCAATCACTTCCTGCAAGGCAAGTTGCACCGCCGTCAGCAGGTCAATATGGTTTGTCACCTGAATGTATTCGATGAGCTGTATCAGCACCTCGGTATCAGTGCTGCTTTTAAATACATAACCTTTGGCTTGAAGTTTTTCTTTAAGGACGGCGTAGTTTTCAATGATGCCGTTATGGATGAGGGCGAGGCGTTCGGAAGAGGAATAATGGGGATGGGCATTGACGGAACAAGGTTCTCCATGAGTAGCCCAACGGGTATGTGCAATACCAATGTTACCGGAAATATCTTTTTGAGTAACGAAAGTTTCAAGTTCCGAAACCTTACCTTTCGTCTTGTACACGTTCAACTGTCGGTTATCACTGATTAATGCTACCCCTGCACTATCGTATCCGCGGTACTCCAACCGCTTCAGACCTTTGATAAGAATGGGGTAGGCTTTTCTTTGACCTATATAGCCTACTATTCCACACATAATGTATCAGTATTTGATTTTGCGCTGCAAATATACATATTCTTAAGAACATAAAGTTAATCTTTCCACTATTTATTTATCAAAAGAATAGAAAAAAGTTGTTTTTACATCAAAAAGTTAAAGAAAGTATTATTTTAAAAGCAAAAGGCTTAATTTATAAATCCAAATCAAACCGTCTGATTTTGATTTAGGATTAAAAGAAAACAGAGGGTGTTTTCTATCAATTCATAACTTCATCTTCTATCGCAGGAATTTTGCAAGAAAGAAGGCAGGAATACATATTAGCATTTTGCAATTAATACCATATATTTGCCGAACATTTTGAAACCACAAACAATATTATACAGCAATAAAGAAAGCTTATAATCATGAAACAAGAACTTTTTAACAACAAAACAAAAGCAGAGGATTACCAGCGACAGCCCAAACAGTTGGGCTTGTATGAGGCATCCCATGAGCACGATGCCTGCGGAGTAGGCATGCTGGTCAATATCCAGGGAGGAAAATCACATGAACTGGTAGACTCCGCATTAAAGGTATTGGAAAACATGCGCCACCGAGGCGCGGAAGGAGCCGATAACAAAACCGGAGACGGAGCCGGCATCATGCTGCAGATACCGCACGAATTCATTCTGTTGCAGGGCATTCCCGTTCCCGAGAAAGGGAAATACGGCACCGGCCTGCTTTTCCTTCCCAAAGACGGAAAAGACCAGGCTGTCATCTTGAGCGTCATTATCGAAGAGATTGAAAAGGAGGGATTGACCCTGATGCATCTGCGCAACGTGCCCACTTGCCCCGAAATATTGGGAGAAGCGGCTCTTGCCAACGAACCGGACATCAAGCAAATTTTCATCACCGGATTTACGGAAAGCGAAACCGCCGACCGCAAACTCTATATAATAAGGAAAAGGATAGAGAACAGAATACGCAAGTCGGACATCCCCACCCGCGAGGATTTCTACATCGTCTCGCTCTCTACGAAGAACATCGTCTACAAGGGCATGCTCTCTTCCTTGCAGTTGCGCAACTACTTCCCCGACCTCACCAACAGCTACTTCACCAGCGGGCTGGCATTGGTGCACTCCCGTTTCAGCACCAACACTTTCCCCACCTGGGGACTGGCACAGCCTTTCCGCCTGCTGGCACACAACGGTGAAATCAATACCATCCGCGGCAACCGCGGCTGGATGGAAGCCCGTGAGAGTGTACTCTCCTCTCCCGCCCTGGGAGACATCCGGGAGATACGCCCCATCGTGCAACCGGGCATGAGCGACAGTGCCTCGCTGGACAATGTGCTGGAGTTCCTCATCATGTCGGGCCTGAGCCTGCCGCACGCCATGGCCATGCTCGTACCGGAATCCTTCAACGAAAAGAATCCCATCAGCGAAGATTTGAAAGCTTTCTATGAATACCACTCCATCCTGATGGAGCCGTGGGACGGACCGGCGGCACTGCTTTTCAGCGACGGGCGCTATGCAGGCGGCATGCTCGACAGGAACGGACTGCGCCCTGCACGCTACCTGATTACGCAGGGCGGCATGATGGTAGTGGCCAGCGAAGTCGGCGTGATGGATTTCGAGCCGGGAGACATCAAGGAAAAAGGACGCCTGCAACCGGGCAAGATACTGCTTATAGACACCGAGAAAGGCGAAATATATTATGACGGCGAACTGAAGAAACAACTTGCCGAAGCCAAACCATACCGCACTTGGCTGGCCGGCAACCGCATCGAGCTGGACGAACTGAAAAGCGGTCGCAAAGTCTCCCATAGCGTGGAGAACTACGACAGCATGCTGCGCATCTTCGGCTACTCCAAAGAAGACGTGGAACGGCTGATTGTCCCGATGTGTACCACCGGTGCCGAACCCATCAACTCCATGGGCAATGACACCCCGCTGGCAGTACTCTCGGACAAGCCGCAACTACTGTACAACTATTTCCGCCAGCAGTTTGCCCAAGTCACCAACCCTCCTATCGACCCGATACGCGAAGAACTGGTAATGTCGCTGACCGAATACATCGGAGCCGTAGGCATGAACATACTGACACCCAGCGAAAACCATTGCAAGATGGTGAGGTTGAACCATCCCATCCTGAACAACGCCCAACTGGATATTCTCTGCAACATCCGGTACAAAGGCTTCAAGACCGTGAAACTGCCCCTGCTCTTCGAAGTGGCAAAAGGGTGCCAGGGATTGCAGGAAGCATTGGCAACCCTCTGCAAGCAGGCGGAAGAATCCGTCAACGAAGGAGTGAACTACATCGTGCTTTCCGACCGCGACGTAGACGCCGCCCATGCCGCCATTCCGTCACTGCTTGCCGTGTCGGCGGTACACCACCATCTTATCTCCGTGGGCAAACGGGTGCAGACGGCACTGATTGTAGAAAGCGGCGAAATCCGCGAAGTGATGCACGCCGCACTGCTGCTGGGCTTCGGAGCCAGCGCACTGAATCCGTATATGGCTTTTGCCGTCATCGACAAACTGGTGAACGAAAAGGAAATACAGCTCGACTACGCCACTGCCGAAAAGAACTACATCAAGGCCATCTGCAAAGGCTTGTACAAGGTAATGAGCAAGATGGGCATCAGCACGATTCGTTCTTACCGGGGCGCGAAGATTTTCGAGGCCGTAGGACTGAGCGAGGAGTTGAGCAATGCCTACTTTGGCGGACTGAGTTCACGCATCGGAGGCATACGCCTGGATGAAGTGGCACGCGACGCCATCGCCTTCCACAAGGAAGGGATGGAGGTTCTTAAAAAGAAGGGGGAAGCGGAGCTATTGCCGAACCGCGGACTGTATGCCTTCCGCAAGGATGGTGAGAAGCACGCCTGGAACCCGGAAACCATCAGCACACTGCAACTTGCCACACGCCTGGGAAGCTATAAGAAATTCAAGGAGTTCACTGCCATGGTAGACAGCAAGGAATCTCCCATCTTCCTGCGCGATTTCCTCGACTTCCACCGCGCTCCTATCAGCATAGACCGGGTGGAACCGGTAGAGAACATCGTACAGCGCTTTGTCACCGGCGCCATGTCCTACGGCTCCATCAGCCGCGAAGCCCACGAAGCCATGGCTATTGCCATGAACAAGCTGCATGGCCGGAGCAATACGGGCGAAGGAGGCGAAGACCGGGCACGCTTCATGCCGCGCGAAGACGGCACCAGTCTGCGCAGCGCCATCAAGCAGGTGGCCTCAGGACGTTTCGGTGTCACCGCAGAATATCTGGTGAATGCGGACGAAATACAGATAAAGATTGCCCAAGGCGCCAAGCCGGGCGAAGGTGGGCAGCTGCCGGGCTTCAAAGTGGATGAAGTGATTGCCAAGACACGCCACTCCATTCCGGGCATCTCGCTGATTTCCCCACCCGCCCCACCACGACATTTACTCCATCGAAGACCTGGCACAGCTCATCTTCGACCTAAAGAACGTGAACCCACGGGCAAAAATCAGCGTGAAGCTGGTGGCAGAAAGCGGTGTGGGCACCATTGCCGCCGGTGTGGCAAAGGCAAAGGCCGATTTGATAGTCATCTCGGGTGCAGAGGGCGGTACGGGAGCCTCTCCTGCATCATCCATCCGCTATGCCGGCATCTCGCCCGAACTCGGTTTGAGCGAAACGCAACAGACACTGGTGCTGAACGGCCTGCGCGGACAAGTGATGCTGCAAGTGGACGGACAGCTCAAAACAGGCCGTGACATCATACTGATGGCAATGCTCGGAGCCGAAGAATTCGGTTTCGCCACCAGTGCCCTGATTGTACTGGGTTGCGTAATGATGCGCAAATGTCACCAGAACACCTGCCCCGTAGGGGTGGCGACACAGAACGAAGAACTGCGCAAACGCTTCCGCGGACGCAGCGAGTATCTGGTGAACTTCTTCACGTTCCTGGCGCAGGAAGTACGCGAATACCTGGCGGAAATCGGTGTGGAACGCCTGGATGACATCATTGGACGCACAGACCTTATCGTCCGCAAGCCGGATGACGGAATCAGGAAACATCAGTTGATAAGCTTCGACAAACTACTGGCACGCGTAGACAATGAAGCCGCCATCCGCCACGTCACCGACCAACAGCATGGCATCGACCATGTGAAAGATGTAGAGATGCTACATGCCGCCGCCGAAGCCGTAGAGAACCAGAAGGAAATCTCGCTGGAGTACACCATCGCCAATACCGACCGTGCCTGCGGCGCCATGCTCTCTGGTGTCATTGCCGCAAAATACGGAGAAAAAGGGCTGCCCGAACATACGCTGAACGTGAAGTTCAAAGGCTCCGCCGGGCAGAGTTTCGGGGCATTCCTTGTCCCGGGTGTCAACTTCAAGCTGGAAGGCGAGGCCAACGATTATCTGGGCAAAGGTCTGAGTGGCGGACGTATCGCCGTCCTGCCTCCGGTACGGAGCAACTTCGAGGCAGAGAAAAACACGATTGCAGGCAACACCCTGCTTTACGGCGCCACAAGCGGTGAAGTTTACATCAACGGCCGTGCAGGCGAGCGCTTTGCCGTCCGCAACTCCGGTGCCACAGCCGTAGTGGAGGGTGTAGGCGACCACTGTTGCGAGTATATGACCGGCGGGCGCGTGGTAGTACTCGGACAGACGGGACGCAACTTTGCCGCAGGCATGTCCGGCGGTGTGGCCTACGTATGGAACCGGGACGGCAACTTCGACTATTTCTGCAACATGGAAATGGTAGAACTGAGCCTCATCGAAGAGGCCTCCTACCGCAAGGAACTGCACGAGCTCATCCGCCAGCACTACCTGTACACCGGTTCCAAACTGGCACGCACCATGCTCGATGACTGGCCACGCTATGCCGACCAGTTCATCCAGGTAGTCCCTATCGAATACAAAAAAGTGCTGCAAGAGGAGCAGATGCAGAAATTGCAACAGAAGATTGCAGAAATGCAACGCGATTATTGAATCGCGAATTAATAATGAAAGAATGAAAGACTGAGGAAATTCCCCTTTCATTCTTTAATTCTTTAACTTTTTAATTTGTTCATCATGGGAGATCCAAAAGCATTCCTCAATATCCCCCGCCAAGAGGCGGGTTACCGTCCGATACACGAACGTATCACAGACTTCAGCCAAGTGGAACAGACACTGAACAGCCACGACCGCAAGCTCCAGGCCTCGCGCTGTATGGACTGCGGCGTACCCTTCTGCCACTGGGCATGTCCGCTGGGCAATAAAGACCCGGAATTCCAAGACGCGCTCTACCGGGGCAAATGGCGCGAAGCCTATCAAATACTGAACAGTACGAATGATTTTCCGGAATTTACGGGACGCATCTGCCCTGCCCTTTGCGAGAAGTCGTGCGTACTGAAACTCTCGTGCAACGAACCGGTCACTATCCGCGAGAACGAAGCCGCCATTGCCGAGGCTGCTTTTCGCGAGGGCTACATCACCCCCCTCCAGCCCGAACGCAACGGAAAGAAAGTAGCCGTCATCGGCGCCGGCCCTGCCGGATTGAGCGTTGCCGTACGGCTGAACGCCAAAGGTTACGAAGTTACCCTATTCGACAGCAAACCGATGCCGGGAGGACTGTTGCGTTACGGCATCCCCAACTTCAAACTGGACAAAGCCGTCATCGACCGCCGCATGAAAATCCTCGAGGCCGAAGGAATCTTGTTCAAGATGGGAGTCCATGTCAATGTGCAGAAACTGCCCGCCGGATTCGATGCTTACGCCATTTGTACCGGTACGCCCACCGCCCGCGACCTCTCCATTCCGGGCCGGGAGCTGAAAGGCATCTACTTTGCCCTCGACATGCTGGCACAGCAGAACCATATTCTGGATGGAGACACTTTCCCGAAAGACCAACTCGTCAACGCCCGCGGCAAACGGGTACTCGTCATCGGCGGTGGCGATACCGGGTCCGACTGTATAGGCACCAGCATCCGCCAGGGAGCCGTCAGTGTAACCCAGATTGAAATCATGCCCCAACCGCCCATAGGACACAACCCGGATACTCCCTGGCCGCAATGGCCCGTCGTACTGAAAACCACCAGCAGCCACGAAGAAGGCTGTACCCGTCGATGGTCCCTCGCCTCCACCCGGTTCATCGGAAAGAACGGCAGGGTATGCGGTGTAGAAGTGGAAGAAGTGGAGTGGCTTCCGGCAACAGACGGTAACCGCCCTACCATGAAATCTACGGGTAAGAAAGAGGTCATCGAAGCCGATATGGTACTTCTTGCCATGGGTTTCCTCAAGCCCGAGCAACCGAAGTTTGCAGAGAACGTATTCGTGGCAGGCGATGCCGCCCACGGCGCCAGCCTCGTAGTACGTGCCTTGGCCGACGGACGACGAGTGGCAACAGAAATAGACCGTTACCTCGAACCTCTAAAAGAAAACAAGAAATGATTTCCCTCCTTTTAATTTTTAACCTTTAATTTTTAATTCTCATGTGTGGAATAGCAGGAATCTTCAACATACAGTCTCAAACTCCTGAGTTGAGAAACAAAGCGCTACGGATGGCGCAGAAAATCCGTCATCGCGGACCGGACTGGAGTGGCATCTACGTAGGCGGCTCCGCCATTCTCGCCCACGAACGCCTCTCCATTGTCGACCCGGAATCCGGCGGACAACCCTTGTATTCACCCGACCACAAGCAGGTGCTTGCCGTCAATGGCGAGATTTACAACCATCGCGACATCCGTGCCCGCTATGCCGGAAAATACGCCTTCCAGACAGGTTCCGACTGCGAAGTCATCCTTGCCCTTTACAAAGACAAAGGCATCCGCTTCCTCGAAGAGCTGAACGGCATCTTCGCCTTCGCCCTCTATGATGAGGAGAAAGACGATTACCTCATCGCTCGCGACCCCATCGGCGTAATCCCCCTTTATATAGGACGCGACAAGGATGGACACATCTACTTCGGCAGTGAGCTGAAAGCCCTTGAGGGTTTCTGCGACGAGTATGAGCCTTTCCTTCCCGGCCACTACTACCGTGGGCGCGAGGGCAAGATGCACCGCTGGTACACCCGCGACTGGATGGACTATGCCGCTGTGAAGGACAACTACACTCCTGCCGCCGAACGCAATGCCGCGCCGGCTTCGATAGGCCGGACAGCCTACAGCACACAAGTCACGGCTGTGCACGACGCCCTTGAAGCCGCCGTACAGCGCCAGTTGATGTCCGACGTCCCCTACGGTGTCCTGCTCAGTGGCGGACTCGATTCTTCCGTCATCTCTGCCATCGCCAAGAAATATGCCGCCAAACGCATCGAGACAGACAACAAGGCAGATGCCTGGTGGCCGCAGCTCCATTCCTTCGCCGTCGGCTTGAAGGGTGCTCCCGACTTGATTAAAGCCCGCGAAGTGGCCCGCTTTATCGGAACCGTGCATCACGAGATAAACTATACCGTTCAGGAAGGCCTCGATGCTGTCCGCGACGTCATCTATTTCATTGAGACTTACGACATAACCACTGTCCGCGCCTCCACCCCCATGTATCTGCTGGCACGTGTCATCAAAAGCATGGGCATCAAGATGGTACTCAGCGGCGAAGGTGCGGACGAGGTGTTCGGCGGTTACCTTTACTTCCACAAGGCGCCCACACCGCAAGCCTTTCACGAAGAAACCGTGCGCAAGCTCTCCAAACTGCATCTGTACGACTGCCTCCGTGCCAACAAAAGCCTTGCAGCCTGGGGAGTGGAAGGACGTGTCCCCTTCCTCGACAAAGAATTCCTGGATGTTGCCATGCGCATCAATCCGGCAGTCAAGATGTGCCCCGGCAAGGAGATAGAAAAGAAAGTAGTCCGCGAAGCCTTTGCCGACATGCTCCCACAGAACGTTGCCTGGCGGCAGAAAGAACAGTTCTCCGACGGTGTGGGCTACAGTTGGATTGATACGCTGAAAGCCGTCACTGCCGCTGCCGTCAGCGACGAACAGATGGCACATGCCGCCGAACGCTTCCCAGTACATACCCCGCAAAACAAGGAAGAATACTACTATCGCAGCATCTTCCAGGAGCACTTTCCCAGTGAAAGCGCAGCCCGCAGCGTGCCAAGCGTGCCCAGTGTGGCATGCTCCACCGCCGAAGCGCTGGCATGGGACGTCTCTTTCCAAGGAAAGAACGACCCCAGCGGACGGGCTGTAGCGGGGGTACACGAAGAAGCATACAAGGATTAAAAAAAGAGCTGCCGACAGATTTCCTGCCAGCAGCTCTTCTCATTTTTTATTTATCAAATCCTATCGGACTAAAACATCATTGTCTGTCCACCAATCACACCTGCCACAGCACTCGCTACGGCAATAATAAGTTTCAAAATCACATTCCACGTTTTCTTCATAAAGATTATCCATTATCTGATTAATAATTCATAGCTACTGTTATCCCAGTGGATTCTCACCTTGGTCTCCATCCGAATCCGAGCCTCCTCCTTCCGAACCGGAGCCGCCATCTGTAGAAGTCTTCCCCTTAAGATAATCATCCAAACTCACCAAATCCAGCCTCTCTCCAGCGCGGGTAGCAGCCTTCGATATCTTCAGTTCCCTATTCGCCTGAAAACAGATACGGACGCTCTCCACACTCTTGGCTGTCACGTCATCAGCCTTTTCCTCACCTTTCGATTTGGCTGCCAGTATAAAAACACCCAGCCCGGCTATATTAACCGTCTTTCCTTCCAGCAACTGCTCTTTCAGCTTTTCCACAAAGTTCTGCATCGTACTCTTGATGTCACCGATAGACAGAGAAGAGCGGTCCTGCATCTTCTGTGCAATAAACGCCAAATCCACGCTTTGCCCCAATGTTACCAACTGCGGATAATACTTCTTGGGAGAGTTTTCAACCCTGGGGTCCGACGGTCTCTCCACCGTCCTGAAAATTACACTCATACTTTTTTTCTTTAGAGATTTAAATTCGTTTTCCTATTCACACGTTTCGTTGATCAACGGTGCAAAGGTGAGGATTAAAAACTATGTAGCCAAAGAAAAAAGGTGCTTGGGAGTAGTTTTTCTGAGAAAAGTGATAAAGTGCTATAAATCAACAAAAAATATTTCTACAATATACAATTCTTCATTTCATCTACTATGTATCTCACATCCTCATCCATCACATAAGGACCGCTCGGCAAGCAAAGACCACGCTTGAACAAGCCCTCACTGACACCATTCACATAGGCAGGATTAGCCGCATAAACCGGCTGGAGATGCATGGGCTTCCATAAGGGACGGCTCTCGATACCGGCTTTATCCAAACAAACACGCATGGCCTCCACATTACGGTTAGGCTCACAAGAAGTATGGGCATTCACTGACTCATGAGTAACACCCGCAGCACCACCAACGGCACCTTTCACTGTCTCACGGTAGGCATCCTCCTCACCTCTCACATGCAGATTCCCGTCAAGCAGTACCGTGTTCAGCCAATAGTTGCTGTCATAACGTCCGGAAGGATTCTCATGAAGCGTGATTCCCTCCACATCGGCCAACAGCTCACGATACAGACCGCACAGATGCTTATGGTGTGCTATGTGCTCATCCACCACCGTCATCTGGCCGCGACCGATACCCGCACAAATGTTACTCATGCGATAGTTATAGCCTATCTTCTCATGCTGATAATAAGGATAAGCCTCACGTGCCTGTGTGGCATAGAACATAACCTCCTTCTTTGCCTCCGCATCCGGACAAATCAAGGCACCGCCACCGCTGGTGGTTATCATCTTGTTGCCATTGAAAGACAGCACACCATATTTGCCAAACGTACCACAAACCCGTCCTTTGTACCTACTGCCGAAACCTTCCGCAGCATCCTCAATCACCGGAATGCCATACTTCTCCGCCACAGCCATTATTTCATCCAACTTGGCTGGCATACCATATAGATAAACCGGGACAATAGCCTTTGGTTTCTTACCAGTTTTAGCGATGCGGTCTTTGATTGCCGCTTCCAGCAGCTGCGGATCCATATTCCAGGTATCCCCTTCTGAGTCCACAAACACAGGAGTAGCACCCAGATAAGTCATAGGATGGCTCGATGCGCAAAACGTAAAACTCTGCACCATCACTTCATCACCCTGTCCCACTCCACAAGCCACCAAAGCCAAGTGTACAGCAGCCGTACCGGCAGACAAAGCCACCACATGCTTATTCTCACCTACAAAAGCCTCCAAATCCTGTTCAAAGCCGCTTACGTTCGGACCGAGTGGAACCACCCAGTTCGTATCGAAAGCTTCTTGTATGAAGCCCATCTCCTTGCCGCTCATGTGAGCGAGGCAAAGATAAATTCTCTTATCCATAAAATATATGTGATTATTCTAATGATTCGATTTCCTCACGTAGTGGGGAATAAAAAGGAAAGAAAGGATTTTATAAATCTTTCCCAAGCACTGTGTAAATGATGATTTTGATGTCATTCCAAAAAGACCAACTATCCAAATATTCAATATTTATCCGCACTTTGTCCGGAAACAAAAACTCATCATTATATTTTTGAGGTTCCTTCTGTTCTGCCAATAATTCTTCCTCGTTCCGATACTTTAAACTTGCGGGGCCGGTAATGCCGGGTTTTAAGAGAAGTATTCTCCGATGCTCCCCCTCAAGCCTATCAGCATAACCGGGAACATCGGGACGAGGGCCAACGAAACTCATGTCACCAATCAACACATTCCATAACTCCGGCAATTCATCCAATTTATATTTCCGGAGTACTGCTCCTAACGGAGTGATACGACTCTCTCCTTTTACAGAAATGGAACTTCCAGAATGGGCGACAGTCATTGAACGGAACTTATACATCGTAAACAACCGCCCATATTGTCCAACTCTTTTCTGTTTAAATATGACAGGACCTCCGGGCATCTTGATACGAATCAAAATGCTGATTATAATTAAAACCGGGAATAAAAAGATTAAACCGAAGAGTGATGCACCACGGTCAAAGAGAGATTTGATAAACATTCAATCTTGTAAAATTATCTTAAAAACTTATAAGCAAATTGAGTTACATGAGGGATAGGAATAATAAATATAACAAAACGAGCACAAGCAAATATATAATTCACATATGATAAGTTCAGTTTTCTAATAACAAGACATCTATTTTTCAAATCAGATAGACTTTTTGATAAACCATTTCTTCTTAAATAAAAATCCTTATTTACACGTACCCGTACCAACACTTCATCTATATTGGCAAACTTACATCCTGATAAAAAACCATTTAGCCAAAATATTGTATCTTCATCTTTATCCGTATCAACGGGATATAAACCTGCTTTATGAAAATAAGATTTTCTAAAAATAACACTCATATGTGCCAATGGGTTTCTTTTCCCAAAGAAACATTTCATTTCATCATGTGATAGAGGATATCTTATAACCCCTATAGATTTTTTGTTTTCATCCATTTCTTCAATATGTCCTCCACATATATCTATATTTTTATGATTGTTCATATAGATTATTTGTTTTTCAAATCTATTTGAAAGACAAATATCATCAGCATCCATACGGAGAACGTAATCATACCCTTTAGATAGTACAATAGTTAACAACTCATTCAATGAATATGCCAACCCATAATTTTCATCTCTACCATAAACATGAAACCGACTATCATTTAACTCCATGAAGAAGTGTTCTATACCACTTTCAACAACTCCATCATATTGAACATAAACATGAAAATCCTTAAATGTTTGTTTTAGCAAACTGTCAACACATTGTGCTACATATATCAATTTATCATTTTTATAAATCGACATTATTACTGCTACCATTATTTATAATATAACGAGTTAATACCTTACATGAATTTTGCATCGGAATATCTCCCCAAAATATTTTTTTTATTCTGTTTTGTTCAGTAGTCAAACTATTACCATAATTCCAATCAGATAATATTTCCATTAATGAATCAAAACTATAGGCTCGAACACCTGGAGTATAATCATCAAAATCAAAAAGCCAAATCCCTACATTGACAAATATATTTTTCATAATCAAAAGGGAATAAAACAATACCTTTATCCAATAACAAATAATCGTAAAAAATAGAAGAATAGTCTGTTATTAGTAAATCCGTAAATGGTAATATTGGATAAACATCTACATCCTTATCTAAGAAACGAATGTTAGAAAATATACTTGAAACATTAGATACTACAGTGGCAGGATGTAACTTAAATAAAAAAAGTTCATCACGTTTCTCCAAAAAATCATTCAATAAATCCAAATTAATACCTGAGGCTAACATAAAATCAGATTGGTCATCTCTGAAAGTTGGCATATAAATAATAGTATGGGAAAATTCTTGTATATCCTTTATCAGCCTATTAACTCCTTGCGGTTCATATTCTTCTACATATTTCTTTATTAAATTTGCATTTAAAAAGAATAACTCACATCTAGGATATCCCAAATTAAGACATTTACGTATATCTATTTGAAAGCATTTAGAAAAATGCATTGACATAAACACTGAAGTAGAAAGGAATAAATCAGGCTTACGAAATAAATAAGGAAATAAAATACGATTAAATATATTTTTTTACATATATCTTAGAATCAATGCCAACAGTTGTTGCAAACTCAATTTTTTTATTCCAACACCGTGCCATAGATTTACAGCAAAGCATCCTCCCGAAGTCCAATAATTAATATCTGATAAATGAGAAGAAAAAATATAATAGTAGGATGTCAAACAATGATATAGCCCATATAAACTCCATCTATAATATGCATTAATACCTTTTTCTCTTAATAACAATATTTCCGATTTATTAGAAGATATCCAAATAGGAATTACTGTTTTCTCATATTTATATAAATATCTATATAAATATTTCACATTGTCCGTAAAACCCACTTTATATCCCAAAACCCATTTTCTCTTACTTCTTGGAATTAAGTATGAAAGTAACAATAATGGATATCCTAGAAATAAGGAAATTAAACGATATATTATAACAGTATAATTTCTATTACTAAATACCCATTTTATAAAATGAAGATTATTCATAGTCAGTCTGTTTTACGTCTGACATCTATAACTTGTCCCGTCAATCCAGAAAGTAATGTCATTATTGAAGTTTCTGCAACAAATTGGGGACTTAATAAACTATTTTCCGGTTCTATACCAAAGTTTTGGATACGCATAGGTGTTTTAGTTCTTTCCGGATTAATACAATTAATCTTTATATTATAACTTTTCCATTCTTCAGATAAAGCCTGAACTAAATTCACAATTGCAGCTTTTGAAGATGAATATAGGCTATACATCGCTCTGCCTCGTGTATATGAACTGGAAGTAAATAGTAATAAACCTCCATGAGACTTCGCTAAATATGAGAATGATTCCTTCGCTACATTTATCGCTCCCAAATAATTTACACGTATTAAATTTAAAATATCATCATATTTCATTGTCATCAAAGGAATTTTCAATAATATACCTGCTGTATTTATAACGAAATCAATTTTTCTCAATCAGATATACTTTTTCCAAAGCTTCTTTTACTAATGATGCATCAGCAACATCTGTTCCAGTCTCACTTCGACTAAACGAATAAACCTTAGCTTTCAATCCGGTACACAGTTCTGCAATACTATGTCCTATACCATAACTTCCCCAAAAATGACTATAACTTTATGCTCTAATGCGGTTTCTTGTCCATATAAAGAAACATCACTTACAGATTTTAATTGAAAAAGCTTATCCAACAAAAACAAATCTTCTTTATGCGTTAACTTCATATTAAATTTCTCTCCCGGTACAACTCCTATTGGTATATCAGGCATATATTTTAAAACAACCCCACAATCATCGGTTGTTTTAAAATTAGGATCTACCAATGCACGTTTATATGCTTCCCTAATAACGGATAATTTAAATGCTTGTGGGGTCTGTCCATTGTATAAAAATTGTCGGTTAGGAATATCCTCTATTTCATGCGTATTCAGATTCATTTTGATAATGGTATCTGTTGCAGGAATTGCAACATCAACAGCTCCATACTTACCCAACATAGTAATACAATCTGATATTATTCTTTTAGTAACTAAGGGACGTACACTATCATGAAATATTAAATTAATATCATTCTCTGTAGAAGCATAGGCATTTATAGCTGACAAACTTGAATAATAACGTTCACTTCCTCCTTGTAGAATTCGTCCTACTTTCTTAAAATTATTAATGCAACACAATTCCTCCACTTTTTCAAGATAATTAGGGTGTACCACAATTGCAATTTCATCAATAAGCGGATGGTTATCAAATACAGAAATGGTATGTTCTAAAACTGTTTTTCCCGAAACTTTAAAAAATTGTTTAGGCATTGTCCCTCCCATACGAGTTCCGACACCACCTGCTAAAATTACAGCAACATTTCTCATGCTAATTTCTTTATTCTAACTAATAATCCAATTAAAAAATAGTAAACATAAAACATTCTTACCTGTAACCAAGACAAAATCCTCCTCTTAAACCCTATTACATGGCAAGTACTACAATATAATAAAACTGATTTGTACCTGGAGTCTTGAGTTATAATTCGAGTTATTGAAATAGCTTTCTTATTGAATATGGCTATTCGAGGATATTTATAACTCACTGCATTAGAAACCCAATCATAAATAATCCAATAAAAAACATCTTTAATAACTGGATATTTATATTTTTCATATATCACAAATAATTCATTAACAGTAAACAAAATATCCAAATCCTTTTCTTTTATAGTATTAATAATACTATCGTTACGTCCTATATAATAATTATATAACAATTCATTTAACACATAAACTCGTGCCCCTTGTATCATACATTGGAAATTGAACAACAAATCTTCATAAACAATTCCCGATTTAAAGTTCAACCCTCTTTGTCGTAAAAATGATAATTTATATAATCTGTTACAGGCTGATGCGCTAAAGCGATTATTCAGCTTAGCCTGGACCAAATATTCCTTACCATCTAACAGATTATTTCCCCAATACGCAGGATCTCTAACTTTTTCTATGCAATCCTTTATCAAATATCGACCAAAAACCACTATATCAACCTCAAATCTCTCTATTACTTGCGATAACTCATAACATGTATTAGGCTCTATAGAATCATCACTATCTAAAAATAAAACATATTCTCCTGATGCTATATTTAATCCTGTATTACGAGCTTCACTTAAACCTTTATTTTTCTGATATATATATTTAATTCTTTCATCAAATAAATAACTTTTTATGATATTATCACTATTATCCGTCGAACCATCGTTTACCAATATAATTTCAATGTCCTGAAAAGACTGTTTCATGACACTATCTAAACATCTGTTCAAATATTTTTCAACATTATATATAGGAATGATAATTGAAATAAGCATAAAACTAAATGAATTTTATTTTAAGTTTCGGAACATATAGAATTAAACTATAAAAAAATAAGAATATCAAAATACTTATCAATGAAGGGAAAAATGAAGCACGAGGCATATACACTATATTAGGAACTAATATAAAAGCCAAAAACATGATAACACGAGTATTACGAACACTTTTCTCAAAATAACGAATAATATATCCAGCTAAAAAACTCATTAGTAGAAATCCGATTAATCCCAAATCCCAAAACTCTCCGAGAAAACTAGAACCAACTCCCTCTCCCCCCAAGTATGCATCCGGTGCTAAAAAATAAGTCAATCGATGTCCTAAACTATTAGTTTGCTCCACAAATTCCATAGATTGACCTTCAAAAAAGTTGATGTTAAGGATAAAGGATACAAAATATATGGTAATCCAGTATTTACAAATGTTGATTTATAAAATATCATATATGCAAATACTAATAACGAAACCCCTTGTTGAGAAAAAAACATCATAAATAAATCAGAATCATAACCAGTATCAACGTCCCCCCTCCGGAACTCCAATAATACTTGTGACAGAATAATACACACGATTGAAATCAATAATAATTTGCCTATTTTTTGTTTTTGTTGTTCAGAATAAAATGAATAATAATACCATAATAAAAATATAATAGGTAAAAATAGTTTAGAACGTCCACCCTTTAAAACATCTGCAATTCTTAAAGCAAAGAAAATTGACGATATGATAAAGAACTTCTTTTTAGAAGGTTTCGATGCTAAAAATAAGCAATATGAAAATTCAAAAATAGATATTGCTCCCGTCGTCCATATTGGATATTTCAAATTTGCAATAGTTCCATCATATACAGCTAAATATCCATGCTCCAACACAGCTTTAAACTGAATCAAATATTTAATAAAAGTACCTGGAACGGAGAATAGAAATAAGAAAGTAGATATTTTATCTAGATACCTCGAATATTCAAAATTTATCTTTCTATAAGACAAATATTTTCTACCCATCAAGCATCCAAGATGCATAAATAGCAATGAAAATGTTAACAATATTAATATTTGAAACTGTACGTTTATAGGGAAAATGAAATCATTATATTTATCTGCCCATGTCCAATTAAACAAACCATAAATATCCAAGAATATACGCGAATAAATAAACACACATAGCATATATAGAAAAAAAGAACATACAAATTGAATGTTCCACTTTCATGTATCGCAGAAAAAGTGACCACAAAAAAATGAGTAACAATTCATATTGTAGTATATTAATTGTTACATCATTATATCCAAATCCAATACAAAATAAAAATTGGAGAAAATAGCAAATAATAATAAAAATCTGTATTACTTGAAAAATGGAATATTTCCACGTAAAACTTATCATCTAAATAAAGTATTAACTTTACATATTTGCTGATTCAAATCAAAATCAGATAATCTATGCCTTAATTTAGTGGATATCAACAAAGAATGTTCTGACGCTTTACAAATTGCTTCCGAAAAAAAAGAATTTATATCCAATGAAGCCACATATCCAAACTCTCCATTACACAATACTTCTTCAGCACCTACACAAGGAGAGGAAACAATATTTCTTTCTAAAATTAAAGCTTCTATTATTACAGTCGGTAATCCTTCATATAGGGAAGATAAAACAAATACGTCACAGGATTTTATTAAAGGATATGGATTTTCTTTAAACCCTAAAAAATGTACATAATCTTGCAATCCCATATCATCTCTCAGTTTTTCCAACTCAACTTGTAAAGGCCCCACACCTAAAATCCATAATGTAAAATTTCCCTTGTTCAACAATAAAGGCATACACTCAATCAAAAATCGATGATTTTTACCTTTGTCAATCCTACCTACAGCCAATAAATTTATTCTATCCCGACTAAATGGTACATTAATATGTACATTTGATTTTTGTATAATATCAGAAATATCAATAGGATTATATAAAACAATCGATTTATTTTTTTTGACAGCAGGGCATAAATTTATCAATGTCTTTTGACAAGCTTTAGAAACACATACTATTTGATTTAAAGAAGGAAGGTCACGAAAATATCTCCGCTTATTAGTTGTTTTACAGTAGGTATGCTTTATTAAATCTGTATGTAGCCAAGCCACTCTTTGCGCAGTAGCAGGAGCTTTAAATAAAATTCTGGTAGCAGTATCCTCTCTAAAAGCAATATAACAATCGTATAGTTTCCTTATATGAAGGATATAGAACAAGCTAGGAAACGTTAGTAAAATACGTCTCTTAATTTTATTTATTAGCAGATTTGAATCCCCCAAAGCAGAATATAAACATATATTCCGAGGAACACTATCAAGATAAACACCCTCTCTATTTATTAAAAAAGATCTACATTATATTTTTTTGCATCAAGATGTTGAAGTATTGTTATCAATATCCTTTCTGCTCCACCACCTTTCAAATTATCTATAATGAATAAAAGATTTTTTTTCATGACCTACTTTTATCTTTAATATATAATAAAATTCCTAAGAAACAGGCTATTATAAAAGTCCATCTTCTATTTATAGCTTCTTTATATATATTCCTAAAACTTTTTCCTGCAAATAGACTATAACGCACATAACTTGCAGCATTAATAACATAGTTAGTAAATGATAAATTAAAATAATTCCTCTCATTTATATACAGAGCATAACCATTAGGATTTCTTAAACACAGATGTCTGTATTTGCTAGACAGACCATCTCTTTGATAATCTTTTATTTCTAAACTTCGCTTAATACAACATATTTTATATCGCAAAGAAATTCTATTTAAAACCAATGCTTCTGTTACAAAGAATTCATTCTCAAATTCAGGGAATGGATATTCTTTCAAAATACGAGTATAATAAATTAACCCTTTATCTCCTTTTACTGACAATGAATTGTAAAGGTTATAATGTGAAACAACCAACTCGTCTACAGGTAGCGAAGTTCCTATTAGATTTCCATGTAAATCTAAAGAATTACATGAAAATCCTGCTATCCAAGGATTATCCTTATGTATCAAATGATATGAATAAATTATTTCTAGTGCAGTTTCAATATAATAATCGTCAGAATCTAAACAAATAAAGATTTCCCCTTTAGCTATCTGCACTGCTCTATTAAATGCACGATGCTTTCCCCCATTCTCCTGCTTCAAATATACAATGGAAATTTTATTTGTATTTATCCATTTCTGAACTATTTCTTCTGTATTATCTGTGGAACCATCATCCACAATAATCCATTCAAAACTACGTAATGTTTGTTTACACAAATATTCATAGGTACGTCCTATAGTATTCGCTCTATTGTAAGTCGGAGTAAATACACTAAAGAGAAATTCCATATTTTTCCATTAAACAATTAACATCTGAAAAAAGTAAACTATTACTTCTTATCCATTCCTCATCCATATTCCACCACTTTAATTTTAACAAAAAATCTATTTGATTCTGCTCAAAGCGCATTCTAATACATTTAGCCGGTACTCCACCATAAATTGAATAAGGCGGTATATCTTTAGTTACAATAGAATTTGCTCCTATTACTGCACCATCACCAATTGTAACTCCATTTACAATAGTCACATTAGCACCAATCCATACATCATTTCCAATAGTAACTATAGCAAACTGGTCATACCTATCTTCTAAAAGGAACTTTCCTTTTAAAAATAACCTCGGAGAAGTCGTAACGTTCTTTTCTACTGGATGATTACCCAAGCCAGCTACGACATTAGGACCTATTGAACAAAACTTTCCTATATGGCAACAATGTATAATAGAGTTATAATTTACATATGAATAATCTCCAATAATAGAATTACTGAAAATAACGCGAGCTGAAAAAGAACAATCACAGCCTATAACAGTATTTCCTAATAATTGTACATCTCGTCCTATATTGACAGTCCTTCTCCTAAAGAGTCTCATAAACCGATTTATGAAATTCATCATATTATACCATATTTTTTTACAATAATACCATCTCTGTAAAGTTTCAAAGAAAACAGATATTACCAATGATATAGATAAAGTATATATATTTAAACAATCAATAATTCCAGTAGATGACAAAATTTAAATTTATGCTGTTAAACATTTAATTTTCAAGTGATTAAATTTGCAAAAGTCCCTGAAATTTAGTAATTTAAAGGAAAAGTTTGGCGACTTTTCTCCATGAAAACTACTAATTCCAAGGACTTGGTCAAAGTTAACCAAATCCTCCCGATTATGCAAGAGCACTTTGGACAAAGTATGAATCTGGCACGCATAAAACTTATGGCGTTGCTGCTCCACGCACTCTGTGTTGTGCAGACTGTCAGCCTCCACAAACTGGCAGACGCGATGCCTACGGCTGTCGACAAGGATTCCAACCTCAGACGGCTCCAAAGATTCTTTGCCAAGTATGTTCTTGACCTTGATATCATAGCGCGTATGATTTTCTCGCTGCTTCCTGTCAAGACCGGTCTTGTGCTCAGCATGGATCGCACCAACTGGAAGTTCGGAGAGTTCAATATCAATATTCTTATGTTGGGCATCACCTATAAAGGGATTGCCTTCCCCTTGATATTCAGTCTTCTCCCTAAACGTGGCAACTCCAGCTGGAACGAACGCAGGAAGATTATGGAACGTTTTATCCGTCTTTTCGGAGCAGAATGCATCGACAGTCTTGTGGCAGACCGCGAGTTCATCGGAAAGGAATGGACAGGGTGGCTCAACAGCCGTCGCATACGGTATTACATCCGGATACGTCAGAACTTCTGGATTGTCAAGCCATCCACCGGTGAGAGAATCCGCGCCTGGTGGCTGTTCAATGATCTGAAGGTCGGTCAGGAGAAATTCTTCCATAAGCTTTTTCTTCACAAAGGCGAGTATGTCTATCTTGCCGGCAGCCGAATCAAAAACTCCGATGGAGTTCCGGAATTGCAGATTCTCATATGCTTCAACCGGCCCGAGGGTGCGATTTTGACATACAAAAAGCGTTGGGAGATAGAAACGGCCTTCAGAGCCATGAAATCTTCCGGCTTCAACATCGAGGACACCCATATGCGTGATATGGAGCGCATCGCAAGACTTGTCGCGATGGTATGCGTGGCTCTTGTATGGGCGTATCTCGTTGGTGAACATAAAGATATAAATATTAAACCGATAAGGATTCTGAAACATGGAAGAAAGGCAAAGTCGCTTGTCAAGTATGGTTTGGAGGAGATTGCGACCATACTTCTGCGTCCGGCTTATACTCCTAAATTCGATGTTTTCAAATTTTTGTCATGTACTTAAATTATATATATGGCTATAAGAGATGTAATAATAGCTCCAATGCCATTTATAAGTGGAACCAATAAATAATCTTGCGGTGTAGTGACCCATATAAATATCAATAGAATAAACACTACACGTCCTATGAAAGAAAAAATTGCAATATATTTCATTTTTTCTATACCTTGAAAAAACCATATAGGAAATAAACATTCATAAATACATTGCCACATTGAAAAAATATATAATAATTTATATTCTCGAATTTCAGGAAAAAGAAATATTAAAAATAAGAATCCAAATACTATAATTAAAAGCAAGGTTTTTACAATATATACCACACTAACTATTTCGTTTATCTTCTTTGAATCTTCTCTATTAATGCTAATATATTTCGTAGCTGAGATATTAAATCCCCAGTTTACAAATATTGCTAAATAACTAACTATTGCCTGAGAATATATGATTACACCATATAAATTTTTTCCTAAAGTATTAATTAAATAAGGATATGTAACAAGTGGTATCAATAAATTACATATCTGTAATAAAGTTAGATAGCCAAAATTTTCAATTAAGGTTTTATACCTATATATATAGTCAGATATATTTTTCACTTTGCAAATTAACATCATCGTAAGCACTCAATCACTTTGGACTCTTCTGAAAATAAGTAAGCAGTCATTTTAGACCTGAAAAGGTTTAAAAGTAAGCACTCAATACCTTTTTCCCTACTGAAAATCAGCGAGAAAGGGAATTGGTCTTATTATATTTGACTTCGATTTAACTTAATTCAAACCGAAATGCCTGATGGAATCAGCATTTCGTAGTTCTTGTTTCCTGACAATAGTTCACGGAATACATGTATAAGATATCCCTTGATATCCGAGAGGTACATCTTGGCCGTTTCGATAATGGTATAGAAAGTCATTGCCACATTGACACCCTCCTCACTGCTGAAGTGAAGAGAATTATTTCGCGATACGGCAAAGGGACGTATCGCACGTTCCGCCACCATGTTGTCTATCGTGTAGTCGCCCCAGTGGCGATATTTAAGCAGGTCATCCCAGCCGTTCAACATATAAGCCAAAGCTGTCTCCATCATTTTACCGTAGTGACAGCGTTTATCCTGCTGAAGTTCCAATACCTGTTTCCTCAAGCCTTTCAATATCTCACTGACATCGGATTTATTTCTTCTTTTCCTTATCTCCCCGAGAGTGAGCCGACGCATCAAACATTCAGCCTCTATCAGATACAACCGCCCAATTTGTTCCACAAACCATGCCGCCTCTTCGTCTTTGGCGATGTCTGCAGCAAGTTTGAACTTTGCCCGGACATGAGAGATGAACTTGGAAACTCCCTCCTTTTGATAGCGTTTCCATAAATTCTTGAAATCCGTGCTGCTTGCCATAAGCATTCGTTTTATCTTTATGGCACAAAAATCTAGCATACGGGGCGGTAAAGCAAATAAACAATTGAGTGCTTACCGTCCATATGGGTAAGCAATAATACGTTATTTTTTGAATCCGGCACCAACTCTCCCTATCCAAAAAGCGATGCAACGCCATCCGCATCCGGATTTCCTTTACCGAAGGTATCAGCTGGCCGGCATTTATATAATTCATAAACTGAGGGACGAGGTCCGAAAGGGAATCTCGTACAGAGTCAGGCATCAGCATGTGCCATTCACCTTTAACATCATCCTCATATGTCAGCACAAGACCGAACTTCTAGAGTTTATAGGGAGTTTTGCGTATTGCGTACCACGTATGCATTGGCACCGACCGTGACAAACTCCTCAAGCAACTGATGTTCCGCCTTGCAAAGAGAATTGCAGATGGCAGCAAGGCTGATATTAGAACCGTATTCCTTATTTTTGATGGTAACCATATTTCCAATTTTAGAAAACAAAATCTTCCACAATATACCTGTCTACATTACGCCTTTCCTTGCTGAAATTCACCCCCACTTTGACAAGACGCCTCCCGTCCAACCTATAAGGAATCAGATACCCTTTTTCATCAATCTGCCGTAAAGCCTCCTCGGCACTGCCGTTCAGTTTAAACTCAAAAACATAAATGGTATCTTTCGTCTTCACCACGGCATCGGCACGACCGTGGGCACTACGGATTTCCGTCTCAACAAATTGTCCCATCAAAGTGAAAACCACATAAAAGACAGCCTGGTAGTGACGTTCCGTATTATCGCTCAAATCGTATGGCATACCGGCAAAAAACACCCGGAGACGTTCCATGAAAGCATCCACATCACCGGAACGGAGTTCACGCATAAACTTGGCTATGTGGAAACCGGTTTCATCATCGGTCACTTCCGTATAATAAGGTACCAGAAAATTCAAGAAACCATAGCGTACCTCATCATTGGGAAAACCCAAAGTGTACAATAAAACATCCCTGTCGTAGTCTTTGATGGTCAGATAACCACTCTGGTAAATCATGGGAAGCGGGTTCTTTACTTCTGCACGATACTCAAAAAAAGCAGAAGCCGTCACTTCAACTCCCTCAATCAAAAGGCGCAAATCATAATCACTCTTTTTCAACAAGTTAGCCAAGTAGGTAGGAGTACCGGTCTGAAACCAGAAATTATCCAAAATCTTCGACTTGCATGCATTCAACACACTGAAAGGATTAAAAACCCCTTCACAATGAGGGTAAAAATGATAACCGTCATACAGCTTCGTCATCCGCTCCAAAGTTGTATCGAAGTCCATCCCATTGGAAACACCCAAACGTTCTATCTCCGGAGTAAACGTTGTGAGCAGTTCTTCCTTAGTAATACCACATAAAGAAGAATAGTCGGGCCATGTACTGATGTCCTGCAACTGATTTAAATCACTGAACACGCTAATCTGCGCAAACTTCGTCACACCCGTCAAAAAAACAAAGCGGAGATAACGGTCGGCACTTTTCAGTACCCCATAAAAGGCTTTCAATATCCGACGATATTCTTCCGTTAGCTTTTCATCCGAAAGAGCTTGAAGCAAAGGCTTATCATATTCATCAATCAACACTACCACTTGCTTACCCGTCTGGGCATACGCCTGCTCTATCACATAGGCAAAACGCTCTTCGGGACTACGCTCCTGCTTTTCTGCACCATATTTCAATTCCCACTTTTCCAGATATTGATTAAGCATGGCTATCAAATCTCCGGCTGTTTCATATTTACGGGCATTTAAGTCCAGATGCAATACAGGGTATTCCTCCCACCGGGTTTCCTGTTTTTCGATGGCAAGCCCGTGAAACAAATCTTTACGTCCTTGAAAGTAAGCTTCGAAGGTAGATATAAGCAAACTCTTACCGAAACGGCGAGGACGGCTCAAAAAATAGGGAGTGGAATTGGATGCTATCTTATAGACCATTGCTGTTTTGTCTACATAAAGATAATTTTCTTCACGCAGCTTTTCAAAAGTCTGTATACCAATCGGCAGTTTACGCATCTGTTCCATCTTATTTCTCTTTTTTAGAAGCTATATGCAAATATACGTTTTTTCTTCAAAGAGAAATCCTATTTATACATTTTTATTCCATTTCCTCCCATGGATAAGGATTATCCACCACATTCTGAAACTCGTCAACTGCTTCCTGCTGCTCGGCAGTCAGTGATGCAACACTCCAAGAAGCAATGATAGAACGGCCTTCGTCGGCCAAAGGCTCATCGAAAACCTCTCCATAACAAGCAGTGAGCAGACGGAGTTTCAGCAAAGAGGAAGGAAGGGAATCAAGGGTATCCCAGCAACGCCTCAATACCTCCTGCACATGCTGTAGTTTTTCACCATGGTCAATGAACGAGGCACTATACCCCTTCAAGAGAGCAAGACAGACATTTGCCTGTTCCTCCACTGTAGTGCCCCAAGTGCCGGAATTATATAAAGTTGTAGTCAAACGATAAACTTCACCATTACGACGCGACAAGTCATCACTATAGATAGGACTCCCGTCCATACCCAAATACATCAGATCGTGCGCGGCACGCTGAAGGAGGAGTGCTTCTTCTAAAAGAGACATGAGTAGTAATTATAAATTAAAGACTAGCGGATTACTTCAATGAGGTCTGGATGGATGGTCGCCATGGCAACGGCAATGATACCTTGTATAGCAATCACTACGCGACGATCACGGGCACCTTTTACTTTTAGAAAAACACCTTCTTGACCCTCGAAGTCGCCACCGGTGATACGGACTTTCGTACCTTTGGAGAGATTCAGTTCTTCGGGTTGGAAATAGAGAAGATGGTCATTGTAGGTACCGGCAACGGCTATGAAGCGCTGCATCTCATGGTCGGGAATAATTATCTTCTGACCACTGCGGGTATCGGTGATATATTGCAGGTAAGTAATTTGAGACTTTACACGCTGTACGTCGGAAGGACGTGCATGGACAAAGACCAGATTACGGATGACGGGAACCAAAGTACTGACTTTCTTACCCTTACGGATACTTACCTTATATTGCATGGGAATGAAACAGCCAAGATTTGCCTTTTCGAGAAGATGCATAGCCTCAAGCTCCCTGCGGTATGTGGCACGCATGGCAAACCAAACTTCGGTCTCTTTATCCATTTCTATTCTTGCTAATTTTACTTAGAAAAAGGTATTCCTTGGGGGCTTTGAACTACTATTACACAACTGTAGTTCAATCACTTGCGAGCATTTTATGGGAAGTTTGACAAGCACTATGCCCTTCTTGTCAACAGATTCTCTGCAGTTGTTCATTACCTTTTGGTAAGAGACTATAAACGAACGTATTAGAAACAAAAAGCGTTTTTTAATCGTACGTTTAAAAAACAGCTATTTCGGACTTATACAAGACATACTCAAAGAGCTAAAAATAAGAAGATTTTAACTGATTACATATATTGTATATACTACTGAAATTCAATGCAATATACTTATCATTATTTATTATTAGGAACATTTTTCTATCAAACATTTTGCCATTACAAAAAACGTCTCTATCTTTGCGTTCATTAAACGTACGTTTTTTAAACAGCATATCATCTTATATATCAACCATTTACAACTCACCCTTCACATTTCCCTCCAAAATCCCCTTATTTCTCCCACACTTTTTATACTTTCGCATTTTTTAACCAGAATAAAAAACAGTTAAACGAACGAAGAATTACACAAATGAAAGAACTCAAAAAAAGAAGCATCTCAACAGTAACGAGCAGAGAAGCATGTCGTATCAATCTGATACACAGAAACTAAAAACAAAAAAAGTAAAAGAACACAGCTCCATAGTGGATGAAAAGCTATTGGCAGAACGGGTTTACTACGGAGACCAGACCCATGTTTATGTAGGTTACTTAAGAGCCTTTAAATCAGGCTATTTTGAAGGCACAAAAATTAGAAAAATAACGGATATAGCCAAACTGCTCGTAGCATCCGAAAACTTCACAAAGAGAGCCAGAGGAGAGCAAAAGCCTTTGACTTACAGCACGATAATTACCGAATTGGAGAAGGTATGGGCCATCATAAAACGGGAAGACACCACACTGATTGACCCATACGGATATGATGTAAGGATAAATCACTGATAGTTCAGTACCTGGAAAGGCAGTAATTTTGCCGCCGTCAGCAACCGGACAGAAGGGCTACACCTTTCTTGTCGGATGGTGTAGCCTCAACAAGGCAAGGGCGTAGCCATCCGTACTGAAAGGAGTAGCCCTTTTTCATTGCTGATTATCATACATTTACTAACCCTAAAAACATAAAAAATGGGAAAAGAAAAAACTGAATTTGAGGAGAAATTTGTATCCAAAACAGAAAAAACAAAAAAGCTATGGGAAAAACGGATTACGGAAAACACGACATTGAGCATGGAGTCTGTACAATGGATGGCACAACGCATAAATTCCCTATTGGAATACATGCGATACGGATATGCATTGATAGCCTACCGAAAGCAGGACGGCAGCTTCTACATGGGAAGAGGAACCCTTGTTTCCTACGAAAGCGACTTCAAAAAGAAACATGACATGACAAGCATTAAAGCTCACGTAGCCTATTGGGACGCGGAACAACAAGGCTGGCGGACTTTTCTGATTGAGAATTTTATGGAGTGGAGACCGATAGTAAACTAACAAAAAACATCAATATCAAAAGCTATGGAGGCTTATTTACTACATGATGCCAATGCCGGCAGCAACCTAAAATTAATGATTATGATACAAGAAGAAGGTATGAAAGGATATGGCATTTACTGGACAGTGCTCGAATTCCTCAGATTGCAGAATGAATATAAAGCCAGCCTGAAAGTGATTCCCATACTGGCACAAAAAGCAAGGGTGACAACCGCCACACTGAAGCGAATCATCTATGACTATGCGCTGTTCGAGGTGAACGAGACAAGCTTCTCATCCCCCCGGACTAAGCCGCCGCATGGAGCCATGGGACGCCCAACAAGAAGCTAAAAAAGAGGCCGGACGTCGCGGTGGACTGGTTAACCAGCAGAGAATCAGGGATGCCAAGACAAGCAGCGCTTTAGCAAATAAACTAAATAAAGAGAATAAAGAAAACCCCTCTCTATCTCCCCAAGGGGAGACGGGAAGAAGGAAGGAGGAGATTCTTCTGACTCCACCGGAGTACACGCTCAACAGACAGACGCATAATTACCAAGGCCTGATGGAAGAGCTGGCAAGGCAGAAAGTAACCGACATCCACGATTTGAATGCCATCCTAAGACTGACAGATTTTGGAAAACTGGGAGGGAAAATCTGGAAAATCCTATATGAGTTGAACAGCTCACCCCAGCTGAAAGCCCGCATCGTGATGCCCGGAAAGTACATACTGAAATTACTCAGGGGTTAGATTTAATAAAAGAAATATAATACTTATCTTTGTGTTCAAAACAAAACACCCTAATCATTATGAATCTGAAAAAACTATTTTTTGCTTCTGCCCTGCTCTTTGCTGCATGCGGCACTATCCAGGCCCAGGAAGTCATTGCCCACCGTGGTTTCTGGACTACAGACGGTTCGGCTCAGAACTCCCTTGCCGCACTTGTAAAGGCTGATTCTATCCACTGCTACGGCTCCGAGTTCGACGTTTGGCTCACCACAGACAATCAGCTGGTTGTCAATCATGACGCCACCTTTAAAGGCGTGACTATGCAAGATGCCACAGCCAAGGTATGCACCGCCGTACAACTGGACAACGGCGAACAACTCCCTACCCTGCAACAGTATCTGGACAAGGCAAAAAGCCTGAAAACCCGCCTTATCCTCGAACTGAAAGCCCACAAGACCCCCGAACAGGAAACACGAGCCGTAGAGGGCATCGTAAAAATGATAAAGGACAAAGGGCTGGAGGACCGTACGGAATATATCACCTTCTCCCAACATGCCACCAAGGAGTTTATCCGTCTGGCACCCAAAGGCACCCCCGTCTACTACCTGACCGGTGACCTTACCCCCAAGGAGCTGAAAGCATGGGGTTGTGCCGGTCCCGACTATCACTTCAGTGTCTTCCAAAAACATCCTGAATGGATAAAGGAATGCCACGACCTCGGCATGAAAGTAAACGCCTGGACCGTAAACGAAGCCAAAGACATGGAATGGCTCATCAGCCAAGGAGTAGATTTCATCACAACCAATGAACCGGTAGTGCTGGAAGAAATTTTAAAGAAAAAATAGCCGCTCCTTATACATTTAGAAACAAAAACCAAACAAACCGCTTCATTATGTCCGCAATGGAGCGGTTTCTTGTTTTCAAAAAGATAGCAATTAGTCTTATAAAAAATCTTTTTTCTTATTTTGAATCAAACTAAACTTTCACATGGATTACAATTTATATAAAAACAAAGCCATATGCTTTTAAATTGAAAGCCTGACAGTAGATATTCTCATTGAATGAAAGTTTCGCTAAAAAATAATAGAAAATAGATATGCTTTACAGTTAATTATAAAACAAAACGTCGTATATTTGCATCGAAATAGAACAAAAGGACATACTAACCAACCAATAAAGGACAAAATGACAAGAGCTATAAAATTCACCAAGATGCACGGTGCCGGAAACGACTACATTTATGTAGATACGACCCAATATCCTATCAGCCATCCGGAAGAGCTTGCGAGGGCATGGAGTGCACCGCATACGGGAATTGGAAGTGACGGTCTGGTACTTATCGGTTCTTCGGACAAAGCCGATTTCAGCATGCGGATATTCAATGCCGACGGCTCGGAAGCCCGGATGTGCGGCAACGCAAGCCGCTGCATCGGAAAATATCTTTTTGACTACGGACTGACCTCCAAAACAGAAATCACACTCGATACACTGTCAGGTATAAGGATGCTAAACCTGCACTTGGCAGACGGAAAGGTCAACTCTGTAACCGTAGACATGGGCATACCTGCCGACGAACCGGCAGATTACGACGGCAAAGGAGCCAAACCGATGAAAGAACAGCCCATCGAAGTGGACGGAGAACGATATGTAGGGACCACCGTATCCATGGGAAACCCGCATCTGGTAATCTTTGTCAATGATATTGAAGCCATCGACCTTACAGTCATCGGTCCCAAACTGGAGAATCACCCTCTCTTCCCCGGACGCATCAATGTAGAATTTGCCCAGATATTGGGAGAAGGAAAAATAAGGATGCGTGTCTGGGAACGAGGCTCGGGCATCACCCAAGCCTGCGGAACCGGAGCTTGTGCCACCGCCGTGGCAGCCTTCCTCACCGGACGCGCAGGAAGGGAATCCATCATCATCATGGACGGAGGCTCACTCAACATCCGATGGGACATCGCCACCAGGCATGTACTGATGACGGGAGAAGCCACCAAAGTATTCGACGGCAAAATTGAATTAATTGACTAACCACCAACTATCAACCAAGAAAAGATTATGGCATTAGTAAACGAACATTTTTTAAAGCTACCGGGCAGTTATCTGTTTTCAGACATAGCCAAGAAGGTAAATACTTTCAGGATAACACATCCCAAGCAAGAGGTCATCCGTCTGGGTATCGGAGACGTTACCCGGCCACTGCCACCGGTCTGCATCGAAGCGATGCACAAGGCAGTGGAGGAGATGGCTGACGCACGGACATTCCGTGGATATGGTCCCGAGCAAGGATACGACTTCTTGATAGAAGCCATCATCAAGCACGATTACCTTCCACGCGGCATCCACTTCGGTCCTACGGAAATCTTCGTGAACGACGGAGCAAAGAGCGACACGGGAAACATCGGTGACATTCTCCGCCACGACAACAGCGTGGGAGTGACCGACCCTATTTATCCGGTCTATATAGACAGCAACGTGATGTGCGGACGTGCCGGAGTATTGGAAGGAAACGGTCAGTGGAGCAACGTCACCTACATGCCTTGTACCGCCGAGAACGACTTCATCCCGGAGATTCCGGACAAGCGCATCGACATCGTCTACCTCTGCTACCCCAACAACCCCACGGGCACCACCCTGACCAAGCCCGAGCTGAAGAAATGGGTGGACTATGCGCTCGCCAACGACACGCTGATTCTGTTCGATGCCGCCTACGAAGCCTTCATCCGCGAAGATGACGTACCCCACTCCATCTATGAGATAAAGGGAGCGAAGAAATGCGCCATCGAGTTCCGCAGCTTCTCGAAGACTGCCGGATTCACGGGAGTACGCTGTGGCTACACCGTTGTGCCGAAAGAACTCACTGCCGCCACGCTGGAAGGCGAACGCATCCCACTGAACAAGCTCTGGAACCGCCGCCAATCTACCAAGTTCAACGGTACCAGCTACATCACCCAGCGGGCGGCAGAAGCCATCTACACACCGGAGGGACAGCGGCAGATAAAGGAAACGATAGATTATTATATGGACAATGCCCGGACCATGAAGCAGGGCCTTGAAACGGCCGGGCTGAAAGTCTACGGCGGTGTGAACGCTCCTTACATCTGGCTGAAAACACCCGACGGAACAAGCTCCTGGCGGTTCTTCGAACAAATGCTGTACGAAGCCAATGTAGTGGGCACACCGGGTGTAGGTTTCGGCCCCAGCGGTGAAGGATATATCCGGCTAACGGCCTTCGGCAAGCACGAAGACTGCGTGGAAGCCATGAAGCGCATCCGGAAGTGGCTGAAATAAAAAAAACAATTGAATTAGCGAGGTACTTGCTATAATCGAGTCGGACTGATCATCCGGAATTTTTCTAAACTTAAAGGTAAAAAGGTATGAAAACAAAAAGTGTAAAATGGGGAATAATGGCAATGGCGCTGTTATCAATGGCAATGCCTTTTACGGCAAAGGCTCAGGATAAAGTGGAAGCGTCGGCAGGCGTCGACCTCGTAAGCGGTTACGTGTGGCGTGGCCAGGATTTGGGAGGGGTAAGCCTCCAGCCGAGCGCATCCATCGCCTACAAAGGTTTCTCTCTGGGAGCTTGGGGCTCCGTAGGCATCGAGAGTTCGGACACGAAAGAGTTCGACCTCATACTGGGATATTCAACCGGAGGCTTCAGCGTATCGGTGACGGACTACTGGTACAATGTGACCGGAGATGGGGTGACAGCCAAATACTTCCAGTACGGTGCACACAATGCTGCCAACTCACATCTGTTCGAAGCGCAAATCGGCTATGATTTCGGCCCCGTAGCCATAAACTGGTATACCAACTTTGCAGGCGACGACGGTGTTGACAAAGACGGTGACCGTGCTTATTCATCCTACATCTCCGTGGCAGCCCCCTTCACACTGGGCGGTCTGGACTGGACGGCCGAGATAGGCGCTACCCCTTGGGCCACGAACTTCTATGGAGCCAACGGATTTGCCGTATGCGACGTCAGCCTGGGAGTATCAAAAGACATCAAAATCACCGATTCCTTCTCCCTCCCGTTGTTTGCCAAAGCAACCTGGAATCCAAGGTCTGAAGGTGCCTATTTCGTAGTCGGACTAAGTTTCTAAGATGAAAAACCTATGATTTACACACACCGAAAGGCAAATAGTAAATCGTAAATTGTCTAATCGCAAATTATTTAAGGTATGAAAAAGATTGAGGCTATTATCCGTAAGACCAAGTTCGAGGACGTAAAGGACGCGTTGCTCGAAGCCGACATCGAATGGTTTTCCTATTATGATGTACGGGGCATCGGGAAATCCAGACAAGCCCGTATCTACCGTGGTGTCATGTACGACACCAGTTCCATCGAGCGCATCCTTATCTCCATCGTGGTGCGCGACAAGAATGCGGAAAAGACCGTACAAGCCATCATCAAATCTGCACAAACCGGTGAAATCGGCGACGGACGTATCTTCGTCATCCCCATTGAGGATGCCATACGCATACGTACTGCAGAGAGAGGCGACATCGCACTCTACAATGCCGAACAAGAAAGATAACGGGCAGCTACAAACCACAACCAAGAAAATACAATACAACTAAAAGCAACAAGAAATTATGGATAAACTTATTTTAAGTGAACTGACCAACGGACTGAACACTGTATGGATGCTACTTGCCGCCATGCTGGTATTCTTCATGCAACCGGGCTTTGCACTGGTCGAAGCCGGTTTCACCAGAGTAAAAAATACGGCCAATATCCTGATGAAGAACTTCGTTGACTTCATGTTTGGCAGTCTGCTCTACTGGTTCATCGGTTTCGGACTGATGTTCGGTGCAGGCGGATTCATAGGAATGCCCCATTTCTTCGACCTCTCGTTCTACGACGGCGGCGGGCTTCCCACAGAAGGTTTCCTGGTATTCCAGACTGTATTCTGCGCCACGGCGGCCACCATCGTGTCCGGCGCTATGGCAGAACGTACCAAATTCTCCATGTACCTGGTTTACACCATCTTCATCAGTGTGCTGATTTATCCCGTTTCCGGTCACTGGACTTGGGGCGGCGGCTGGCTGATGAACGGTGAGGCAGGTTCCTTCATGATGGAAACATTCGGAACAACTTTCCATGACTTCGCAGGTTCCACCATCGTCCACTCCGTAGGCGGCTGGATTGCCCTGGTAGGTGCGGCCATCCTCGGCCCGCGCATCGGGAAATACGGCAAAGACGGCAAGTCAAGAGCCATTCCGGGACATAACCTCACGATTGCGGCACTGGGTGTATTCATCCTTTGGTTCGGATGGTTCGGCTTCAACCCCGGTTCACAGTTGGCAGCAGCCACTACAGACGATGCAAGGGCCATCTCGCATGTATTCCTCACCACCAATCTGGCAGCCTGCGCAGGCGGTTTCTTTGCATTGGCGGTAAGCTGGATGAAATATGGCAAACCCTCCTTGTCTCTGACACTGAATGGCATTCTGGCCGGATTGGTAGGCATCACGGCCGGTTGTGACATGGTTTCTCCTTTCGGGGCGGTAATCATCGGCACCATCTGCGGCATCCTGATGATTTATTCGGTGGAATTCATCGACCGGACACTGAAAATTGACGACCCCGTAGGGGCCAGTTCCGTACACGGCGTCTGCGGTTTCACGGGAACCATCCTCACCGGACTGTTTTCCACCAGTGAGGGACTGTTTTACGGTGCAGGCTGGAGCTTTCTCGGAGCGCAGGTATTCGGTGCACTCGTAGTAGGCGCATGGGCAGCAGGCATGGGATTCATCATCTTCAAAGGACTCGACAAAATCCACGGCCTCCGCGTTTCCAAACGTGTGGAGGAAGAAGGACTCGACATTTACGAACACGGCGAGTCTGCCTACGGTGCATAATGATTTTATATTTTATTAAACCAACAATTACAACTCTAAGGTATTATGTCAAAATTGAGATTCAGAGTAGTAGAGACGGCGTTCAAGAAGAAACCCGTTGCAGTGGCAGTCCCGGCGGAACGTCCGTCAGAGTATTTTGCCAAGTATGTATTCAACAAGGAGAAGATGTTCCGCTATCTGCCGAGCAAGGTGTATGCCAAACTGACGGATGTGATTGACAACGGAGCTCCGCTGGACCGCAGCATAGCCGACGAGGTTGCCGCAGGTATGAAGAAATGGGCGGTTGAAATGGGGGCGACCCACTATACGCACTGGTTTCATCCGCTGACCGAAGGTACTGCCGAAAAGCACGATGCTTTTGTGGAACACGACGGCAAAGGCGGCGTGATGGAGGAATTCACCGGCAAACTGCTCGTGCAGCAGGAACCGGACGCTTCCAGTTTCCCGAACGGCGGTATCCGCAATACGTTCGAGGCACGTGGCTACTCGGCATGGGACCCCTCCTCCCCGGCATTCATCGTAGACGACACGCTCTGCATCCCGACTATTTTCATCGCCTATACCGGTGAGTCTCTGGACTACAAGGCACCGTTGCTGAAAGCCCTGCGTGCCGTAGACAAGGCTGCCGTCGACGTATGCCACTATTTCAATCCGGAAGTAAAGAAAGTGGTTGCCTATCTGGGCTGGGAGCAGGAATATTTTCTGGTTGACGAAGGGTTGTACGCCGCACGCCCCGACCTGCTGATGACCGGACGCACGCTGATGGGCCATGACAGCGCCAAGAACCAGCAGTTGGAAGACCACTACTTCGGGGCCATCCCCAGCCGTGTGGCCGCTTTCATGAAGGAACTGGAAATCGAAGCGCTGAAACTCGGCATCCCCGTCAAGACCCGTCACAACGAAGTGGCTCCCAACCAGTTCGAGCTGGCTCCCGTCTTCGAGGAATGCAACCTGGCGGTAGACCACAACATGCTCATCATGGCCTTGATGCGTAAAGTGGCACGTAACCACGGTTTCCGCGTACTGTTGCACGAAAAGCCCTTCAAGGGTGTCAACGGTAGCGGCAAGCATAATAACTGGTCGCTGGGTACGGACACCGGCATCCTGCTCCACGCACCCGGCAAACTGCCCGAAGAGAACCTGCGTTTCATCACCTTCGTAGTGAATACGCTGATGGCCGTATACCGTCACAACGGATTGCTGAAAGCCTCCATCTCCAGTGCGACGAACGCCCACCGGCTGGGTGCCAACGAAGCGCCTCCGGCCATCATCTCTTCCTTCCTGGGCAAGCAGTTGAGCCAGGTGCTGGAACACATCGAAGAGAGCACCAAGGACGACCTCGTCAGCCTCAGCGGCAAGCAGGGCCTGAAGATGGACATCCCCGAGATTCCCGAACTGATGATCGACAACACCGACCGCAACCGCACCTCTCCCTTCGCCTTCACCGGCAACCGCTTCGAGTTTCGTGCCGTGGGATCCGAGGCCAACTGCGCCAGTGCCATGATTGCGCTGAACTCCGCCCTTGCCGAGCAGTTGGTGGAATTCAAGAAAGATGTGGACGAACTGATTGAAAAGGGGGAGCCGAAAATCTCCGCCATCCTCGAAGTCATCCGCCGGTACATCAAAGTCTGCAAACCCATCCACTTTGACGGCAACGGTTACAGCGATGAATGGAAAGCCGAAGCAGCCCGCCGCGGTCTGGACTGCGAGACAAGTGTTCCCGTCATCTTCGACAACTACCTGAAACCGGAGAGCATCCGGATGTTCGAGTCCATCGGTGTCATGACGAAGAAGGAACTGGAAGCCCGTAACGAGGTGAAATGGGAAATGTACACCAAGAAAATACAGATTGAAGCCCGCGTGCTCGGAGATTTGGCCATGAACCACATTATCCCCGTAGCTACACAGTATCAGTCGGATTTGATTGACAACGTCTACAAGATGAAAGACCTGTTCCCCGCAGAGAAGGCTGCAAAACTGTCTGCCAAGAATCTGGAACTCATCGAAGAGATTGCCGACCGTACCGCCTTCATCAAGGAGCATGTGGATGCCATGATCGAGGCGCGCAAAGTGGCCAACAAAATTGAGAGTGAACGTGAAAAAGCCATCGCCTACCACGACAACATCGTACCGATGATGGAGGAAATCCGTTACCACATCGACAAGCTGGAACTCATCGTCGACAATCAGATGTGGACGTTGCCCAAATATCGCGAGTTACTGTTTATAAGATGAAAAATGAAGGATGAAGGATGAATCCTTAATCCCTATCTCATTCTTTTGTTGGTTGTTTTAAGTTTGCAGGGGGGAGAGGTGCCGCGAGGCAGTTCTCTCTCTTTTTTTCGTCCATGCCAACTGTTGGCGGTAAGCGGGAAATAACCTATCTTTGCCCGTCAGATAAAACAATCCTGTCATCATGAAGAATTTACGTAACTGCTATGCAGCGTTCCTGCTGTTTGCCTTGCTGTTCGTTTCGGCTGCTGCCCCGGCACAAACCGATCTGCAGCAAAAACTGGGTCGGATTTCCGCCATTACGGAAACCCGTCCGTTGGAGTCCACCCGGTTCTCCGAGAAGTATGTAACCTATTTTACCCAGCCGTTGGACCACCGTCGTCCCGAAAAGGGCAGTTTCCGCCAGCGTGTGATTGTCTCCCACGTCGGCTTCGACCGTCCCACGGTGATTGTAACCGAAGGCTATGGAGCCGCCTATGCCCTCAATCCCAAGTATCGCGAGGAACTTTCAGAGTTGCTCGATGCCAACATGATTTTTGTGGAATACCGTTATTTCCTGGAATCCACCCCTGAGCCTAAAGACTGGCAATACCTCACCGCCGAGAATTCTGCAGACGACCTGCACGCCGTCCGCAACGCCTTTAAAAGCATCTATCCCGGCAAATGGATTGCGACCGGCATCAGCAAGGGCGGACAGACTACCCTGCTCTACCGCACGTTCTATCCGGACGACGTGGATATTTCCGTGCCTTATGTAGCTCCGCTCTGCTACGGGGTGGAAGACGGACGCCACGAGCCTTTCCTCAGGAAAGTGTCTACTCCGGAGGACCGCAAACGGATTGAGGACTTCCAGTTGGAAGTGTTGAAACGGAAAGCCGCACTGCTCCCCCGCTTTGAGAAATATTGCGATGAAAAAGGACTCAAGTTCCGTGCGCCCGTTGAAGAGATATACGACTATTGCGTGCTGGAGTATTCTTTTGCCCTTTGGCAGTGGGGAACTCCCGTCAGCAGCATTCCTGCCACCACGGCCTCGGACGATGAGATATTTGCCCATCTGCTCGGTATCAGTAATCCCGACTACTTCATTGCCGACAGTCCCACAGCCTCATTCTTCGTGCAGGCCGCCCGCGAGCTGGGCTATTACGGCTACGATACGAAGCCTTTCAAGAAGTATCTTTCCATCCAATCGAGCAAGGGTTACCTGCATCGCCTGATGCTTCCCGAAGAGCTGAAAGACATGCCCTTCGACAAGACCCTAAGCAAGAAAATCACGAAGTTCCTGAAAGAGAATGACCCGAAAATGATATTCATCTACGGACAGAACGACCCGTGGACAGCTGCCGGAGTGACCTGGCTGAAAGGAAAGAAAAACATCCATGTATTCGTAGAGCCCGGCGGAAGCCATCGGGCACGCATCGGCACACTGCCCGAAGAGGAAAAGAAGCAAGTGATGGAGCTGATAAATGAATGGTTGAAACAATAAAAACGGATGGTCCGTGTGGCATGAACAGACCATCCGTTTACTCCTGACAGACCATCTGTTCAACCTCAACAGATGGTCTGTTTTTTTATTCTATAATTTGTGCATCCTCAATATCGTCCACTGCCTTTACTGAAGCATCCGGTGTCTTCGGGCGGCGACGCGTAAACTTGAACCAGTTCAGCAGTTCCGAAGCCGCATAGACCAGACTGCTGATGCCGATAATGATAAATGCCGTGGAGCGTACTCCCGTAGGATTGAACAGCGCAACCAAGCCGGCAAGCAGAATCAATACCGGAACCACATAAAAACCTCCCGGTACCGGCATCCAGCGACGGGCAGCGGAAAGCGAGGCAATCTGTTGCACTCCTCCCATCACCAGGATAAATCCCAATACAAATGTCAGCAAATCGGCAAAGAAACCGGGCATGATAATCAGCCACAAGCCAAACAGCAGGCTGCCCACTCCCTCGATAGGGAAACGGCTGCGCATCTCCGTGCTCTGTGCAAAGTAGCCTATGATGCTGATAAGCGAAGGCACCAGGAAAATGACACCTATCGTAATCACAAAGTAATCACCCGCCTGGTCGGGAAACATCACCAGCACCAAACCGATAACCAGCGCACATATAGCACGCAAAAATGAATAACTTAATCCTTTCATGAGTCTATGTTTTTTTGCGAAGATACATCTTTATCCGAATAACTCCACACGAAAATCCCGAAAAATCAGTTTACATTCAGCCAGGCATTCATATCTTCGGCCACAAAAAGCCAGTATAATAACAACAGTACAGCAATAACCACGCCTATGGCAACTAAATGTTTTCTATTCATAGTTTGTTCCTTTCTTTTTTTGAATGAATATTCGTTTTTACTACACTTATAAGAACAATATTTCAAGAAAAATGTTCTTATCCAGAAAAAAAGTCATATTTATTTTGGCAGTTAAAACAAAGTGCTTATATTTGTCGCGAAAACGAAGACAGGCTGCACCTCAGCATAAAAAATGAACAAGTTCATTTTATTATACATTCAGTTTGCACTGTCTTTGCCCCCGATAAAACAAAAAAAGTCAATGAAAACAATGTTAGTAAATACATATTGGTGGTGGCACCCGTTACAACTCCGACAGTCGTAAGGGAGCAGCGCTCGTATGTATATATGTAATATGATAGAAACAAAAAGAGCCCTGTCGCACCAAGCGACGGGGCTTTTTTCGTTTAAGCAATAATGCGTTTTGATTTCTGAAATAGTAAATAGTAAATCGTCAAATAGTAAATAACATGATGAATTTCTTAGTTGACAAAGAAGGTTATTACGGAGAGTTCGGCGGGGCATACGTTCCCGAAATCCTCCACAAATGTGTAGAAGAGTTGCAGAACACCTACCTCAAGGTGCTGCAAAGTGAGGACTTCAAGCGTGAATACGACCAGTTGCTGCGCGACTACGTGGGACGCCCTTCCCCACTCTACTTGGCACACCGCTTGTCCGAGAAGTACGGTTGCCGGATTTACCTCAAGCGTGAAGACCTGAACCACACCGGTGCCCACAAAATCAACAACAGCATCGGGCAGGTGTTGCTGGCACGCCGCATGGGCAAGCGCCGCATCATCGCCGAAACCGGAGCCGGACAGCACGGTGTGGCCACAGCCACCGTCTGCGCCTTGATGAACATGGAATGCATCGTCTACATGGGTAAGACCGACGTAGAGCGCCAGCGCGTCAATGTGGAGAAGATGAAGATGCTCGGCGCCACCGTCGTTCCCGTCACCAGTGGTAATATGACGTTGAAGGACGCCACCAACGAAGCCATCCGCGACTGGTGCTGCCATCCGTCGGACACCTACTACGTGATAGGGTCCACCGTCGGCCCGCATCCGTACCCCGACATGGTGGCACGCCTGCAGTCTGTCATCAGCGAAGAAATAAGGAAGCAGCTCCTTGAACACGAGGGACGCGAATGCCCCGACTACCTCATCGCCTGCGTAGGCGGAGGAAGCAATGCAGCCGGCACCATCTATCACTACGTCAACGACCCGCACGTGCAAATCGTCCTCGCCGAAGCCGGAGGAAAAGGCATTGAAACGGGAATGACAGCCGCCACCATCGCCCTCGGCAAGATGGGCATCATCCACGGCTCGCGCACCTACGTCATCCAGAACGAGGACGGACAGATAGAAGAGCCCTATTCCATCTCCGCCGGACTGGATTATCCGGGCATCGGCCCCATGCACGCCAACCTTGCCGCACAAAAGCGCGCCATCGTCCTCTCCGTCAACGACGATGAAGCCATCCGCGCCGCCTACGAACTGACCCGGCTCGAAGGCATCATCCCCGCATTGGAAAGCGCCCACGCACTGGGTGCGCTGGAGAAGATGAAGTTCAAGCCGACGGACGTGGTGGTGCTGACGGTGTCGGGACGGGGGGATAAGGATATAGAGACGTATTTGAGTGATGAGTGATGAGTTATAAGTGATGAGTTATAAGTGATGAGTTATTTGAAAATACGAGATACAATGAAATAAAATACAAGATACAATGAAACAATATGATTATAAAACAATCAGCCGCACCATGCTCGGTGACTTGCATACGCCGGTGAGCACGTATCTGAAGGTGCGCGACATCTTTCCGCAGAGCGCACTTATGGAGAGTTCCGACTATCATGGCAGTGAGAACAACCGCTCGTTCATCGCTCTGTGTCCGCTGGCTAGTGTCAGCATAGACCACGGCACGGCTATCTTCCGCCTGCCGGACGACAGCCGCGAAGAGCATCCCATAACCGATGCATACCGGGTGGAGAATGCCTTGAACGATTTCCGCGCCCGCTTCCGCGTGGAGGGCGAATACAGCAATTACTGCGGACTCTACGGATACACCTCCTTCAATGCTGTCCGCTACTTCGAGAATATCCCCGTGAAGGACAGCCGCGAAGCTACCAACGATGCGCCGGACATGCTGTACATATTATATAAGTACCTCATCGTCTTCAACGACTTCAAGAATGAGATGCTGCTCCTCGAGATGCTGGCGCCCGGCGAGACCAGCGGACTGGACCAGGTACAGAAGGCCATCCATAACCGCAACTACACCGCCTACGATTTCCGCGCCATCGGCCCCACCACCTCTCCGCTTACGGACGAGGAGCACAAGGCGAATATCCGCCGGGGCATCGCCCACTGTCTGCGCGGCGACGTTTTCCAGATAGTCCTCTCCCGCCGGTTCGAGCAGCGTTTCACAGGCGATGACTTCAAGCTCTACCGTGCCCTGCGCAGCATCAACCCTTCTCCCTATCTGTTCTATTTCGACTTCGGAGGCTTCCGCATTTTCGGCTCGTCCCCCGAAACCCATTGCCGCATCGAAGGCCGCCATGCCTATATCGACCCCATTGCCGGAACCACGAAGCGCACCGGCGATGCAGAGCAGGATGCCCTCAATGCCCGGTACCTGCACGACGACCCCAAAGAGAACGCCGAACACGTGATGCTGGTGGACCTTGCCCGCAACGACCTCTCCCGCAACTGCCACGATGTAAAGGTGGATTTCTATAAGGAGATGCAGTATTACAGCCATGTCATCCACCTCGTCAGCCGTGTCAGCGGAACGCTCCGCGAAGAGGCCGACCCCGTCAAGGCCTTCATCGACACCTTCCCTGCCGGTACCCTGAGCGGCGCCCCCAAGGTACGCGCCATGCAACTCATCAGCCAGCTGGAACCGCACAACCGTGGAGCCTACGGCGGCTGCATCGGTTTCATCGGACTGAACGGCTCGCTGAACCAGGCGATTACGATTCGTACTTTTGTCAGCCGCAACGGTGTCCTCTGGTTCCAGGCAGGCGGCGGTATCGTAGCCAAGAGCAACGACGAGTACGAACTGCAAGAAGTGAACAACAAGCTCGGCGCACTGAAAAAGGCGATTGAGATGGCAGAAAAAATGTGAGTTTATGTACGATTTGACGATTTACGATGTACGATTTGCCATGCGGCGTACATTGCGCAGCCAAATCGTACATCGTAAATAAAGTAACTTCAATCGTACATCGTAAATCGTCAAATAGTAAATAAAATAGATTGTAAATACAAAAGATGAAAACAGTTATCATAGACAATTACGACTCCTTCACCTACAACCTTGCCCATCTGGTGAAAGAGCTTGGCGCAGAAGTGGATGTGCTGCGCAACGATAAATTCCGGCTCGAAGAATTGGAGCCATACGATAAAATCATCCTCTCACCCGGCCCCGGTGTCCCCGAGGAAGCCGGACTGTTGCTGGATGTCATCCGCACCTATGCCGGACGGAAACCCATACTCGGTGTCTGTCTGGGCGAACAAGCCATCGGACAAGTGTTTGGCGGAAAGCTGGTCAATCTGGAAGAGGTATTCCATGGGGTACAGACGGAGATAAGGATTAGGAGTGAGGGATTAGGGACGAGGGAGGAAGGATTAGGGATTAGTGATGAAGGATTGGGGGGAAAGGATTATGAAGGTATTTCTCTCGAAGAAGACTATATCTTCTGCGGTTTACCCAATAGGATTCCCGTCGGACGATACCACTCCTGGGTAGTGGATACGAAGGACTTTCCCGAAGCGCTGGCCATTACCGCCATCAGCCCCGAAGGACAAATCATGGCGCTGAAACATCGGGAGTATGACATACACGGCATCCAGTTCCATCCTGAATCGGTACTGACACCCGACGGAAAAACAATCGTAAAAAACTGGCTTTTCAAATGAGGCACTTCAGAAAAAGAGTAAATTCAATCGTCAAATCGTAAATCGTCAAATCGTAAATAAATAGATGAAAGCAATACTCACCCGTCTCTTCAATCACGAAGAGCTTACGTCGGAGGAGACCAAACAAATCCTCCTCAACATCACCAAGGAAATGTATCCTGAGGCGCAGATAGCAGCCTTGCTCACTGCCTTCCAGATGCGGAGCATCACTGTGGACGAGCTTATCGGTTTCCGCGAAGCACTGATGGAGACACGCCTTCCCATCGACTTCGCCCCCTATCGCCCCATCGACATTGTAGGTACGGGCGGCGACGGAAAGAACACCTTCAACATCTCCACCTGCGCTTGCTTCGTGGTGGCGGGAGCCGGCTACAAGGTTGCCAAGCACGGCAACTACGGAGCCACTTCCGTGAGCGGAGCCAGCAATGTCATCGAGCAGCACGGCGTACGCTTCACCAACAACCCCGACACGCTGAAACGCAGCATGGAGGAGTGCAACATCGCCTACCTTCATGCCCAGCTTTTCAATCCGGCGATGAAGTTTGTCGGTCCCGTACGCAAGACGTTGGGAGTGCGCACCTTGTTCAATCTGCTCGGCCCGTTGGTGAATCCATGCTGCCCGGCATATCAGCTGCTCGGTGTGGCAGACCTCTCGCAGATGCGCCTATACACCAACGTATTCTATAAGCTCGGCATTGACTTTGCCGTGGTCAACAGCCTCGACAGCTACGACGAAATCTCCCTAACGGACGAGTTCAAGGTGATGACCCGCAACTACGAGCGCATCTACCGTCCGCAGGCTCTCGGCTTCAAGGATGCCCGTCCCGAAGAACTCTTCGGCGGCGCATGCAAGGAAGATGCCGCCCGCATCTTCGACAATATCCTTACGGGGCATGCCACACCTGCACAAACGCAATGCGTCATTGTCAACGCCGCCTTTGCCATCCAGGTGATGGAGCCGCAGAAAGAGATTGAGGAGTGCATCGCCATCGCACGCGAATCACTGGATAGCGGACGGGCGCTGGCGACACTGAAAAAATTTATCGAGATTAATAAATGAAGCAATGAAAGATATACTGTCCGAAATCATCGCCCATAAGCAAACAGAGATTGAACTGCAAGCAAACCGTCTCTCTGGAACAGTTGCAGGAGCAAGCCGGAATCATCATCCGGGAGAATGCGGCCCACCGCCGCAGCATGAAGCAGGCCCTTGCCGCTTCTTCTACAGGAATCATCTCCGAGTTCAAACGCCGTTCACCCTCCAAAGGCTGGATAAACGAGGCTGCCCGGGCAGAGGAAATACCCGCCTCCTACGAAGCCGCCGGCGCCGGCGCCCTCTCCATCCTGACGGATGGGAAGTTCTTCGGCGGTACGCTGCGCGACATCCGCACGGCCCGTCCGCTGGTCCACATCCCCATCCTGCGCAAAGACTTCATCATCGACGAGTACCAGCTTCTGCAAGCCTGCATTGTAGGTGCCGATGCCGTATTGCTCATTGCCTCCTGCCTCAGTCCGAAGCAGTGCAGCACCCTCACCGCCCAAGCCCACGAACTCGGGCTGGAGGTATTGCTCGAAATCCACAGCCCTTCGGAACTCTCCTATATAAATAAGGAGGTCGACATGGTGGGTGTCAACAACCGCAACCTCGGCTCTTTCGTCACCGATGTGGAAAACTCCTTCCGGATAGCCCGGCAACTGCGCGAAGCCACCCACGGACCGGCATCCCCGCTCCTTGTCTCCGAAAGCGGCATTTCCGACCCCGAAACCATCTGCCGCCTGCGTGCCGCCGGCTTCCGCGGTTTCCTCATCGGCGAAACCTTCATGAAAACAGCCAACCCGGGCGAAACCCTGAAAAAGTTCATCCAAGACAGTCTCTTAATTAATAATTGAAAATTGAAAGTTGATAATTGTAAATACAAAAGTCTCTCATACAGCGTTACATCGCGCAGCCAAATTGTAAATAGTAAATTGTAAATCGTAAATAAAATGTCTCCTCTCATCAAAGTATGCGGAATGACCGAAGCAGAAAACATCCGCAATGTAGAACTGCAAGGTGTAGATATGATTGGTTTTATCTTCTACCCCAAATCTCCCCGTTGTCTGTGCCAGATGCCCGGGTATCTGCCAGCCTGCGCCAAGCGCGTCGGCGTCTTTGTCAACGAAAGTAAGGAAAACATCCTGATGTATACCGACCGTTTCGGCCTGGACTACATCCAGCTGCATGGCAATGAAGCTCCCGAATACTGCCGTTCCCTGCGCAATGCAGGCCTGCACCTCATCAAGGCTTTCTCTATCTTGCTGCCCAAGGACCTGCTTGCCGTATCTGCCTACAATGGTCTGTGCGACTACTACCTCTTCGACACCAAGACCCCGCAGTACGGCGGTTCCGGCAACCAGTTCGACTGGAACCTCCTGCACCGCTACAACGGTCCCACCCCGTTCCTGCTTAGCGGTGGCATCAACCCCTACAGCGTAAAAGCCCTCCGGGAGTTCCGCCATCCCTATTTCGCAGGTATCGACATCAACAGCCGTTTCGAGACGGCACCGGGAATAAAGGATGTGGAACGCATCTCAAACTTCCTGAAAGAACTGAAGGGGTTTACTATTTGACGATTTACGATTTACCATGTACAATGTACAATTTGCCATGCGGCGTACATTGCGCAGCCAAATAGTAAATCGTAAATTGTAAAATTGTAAATCGTACCATGCAGCATATATTGCGCAGCCAAATAGTAAATTGTAAATTGTAAAATTGTAAATAGAAATAGTATGTTGAACCGCATTAACCAACTTTTCCAGGACAGCCCCAAGAATCTGCTGTCCATTTACTTTTGTGCAGGCTGTCCCAACCTCGACGGTACTGCCGACGTTATCCGTGCCCTCGAAAGAAACGGAGTCAGCATGATTGAAATCGGAATTCCGTTCAGTGACCCCATGGCCGACGGCATTGTCATCCAGAATGCTGCCACCCGCGCCCTGCACAACGGCATGTCCCTCCGCCTGCTTTTCGAACAATTGCGCGACATCCGTCGCGATGTCCGCATCCCGCTTGTCCTTATGGGATACCTCAATCCCATCATGCAGTTCGGCTTCGAAGCCTTCTGCCAGAAGTGCGTGGAATGCGGCATCGATGGCGTCATCATTCCCGACCTCCCTTTCCGCGATTACGAAGAGAGTTACAAAGCCATCGCCTCGAAGTATGACATCCGTGTCATCATGCTCATCACCCCCGAAACCAGCGAAGCCCGCGTCCGCGAAATAGACGCCCACACCGACGGATTCATCTATCTGGTGTCCAGTGCCGCTACCACCGGTGCCCAAAAAGACTTCGACACCCGGAAGCAAGCCTACTTCAAGAAGATAGAGGATATGAACCTCCGCAATCCACGCATGGTAGGCTTCGGCATCAGCAACAAGCAGACATTCGATGCCGCTTGCGCCCACTCATCCGGTGCCATCATCGGCAGCCGCTTCGTCACGCTGCTCAACGAGAAGGAAGGAGATGCGGAAAAGGCTATCAGGCAGTTGAAGGAAGATTTGAAACAGTGAGCTTATTCAAATTTCATACAATATATTTTTCGCAATGAAAAAATAAAAGAGACAAAATCTGCAAAGACTTGTCTCTTTTATTTTCTCCCCATCTCATATTTCACTATCTTTGTGCCCGAAAAAAGCTCTAATACGAATATCATGAAAGTCGATTGCCCTTCCGTACTATTGATTTACACTGGCGGAACTATCGGAATGATAGAAAATCCCGAGACCGGTGCGCTTGAGAACTTCAACTTCGACCACCTGCTACAGCATGTTCCCGAACTGAAACGCTTCAACTACCGCATCTCTTCCTATCAGTTCGACCCACCGATCGACTCTTCCGACATGGAGCCTTCCCTCTGGGCAAAGATTGTAAAAATCATCAACTACAACTACGACAATTTCGACGGCTTCGTCATCCTGCACGGTACCGACACGATGGCCTATACAGCCTCCGCCCTCAGTTTCATGCTCGAGAACCTTTCCAAGCCGGTCATCCTCACCGGTTCCCAGCTTCCCATCGGCACCCTGCGCACCGACGGGAAAGAGAACCTCATCACCGCCATTGAAATAGCCGCAGCCAAGCATCCGGACGGTACTCCTATCGTCCCTGAAGTGTGCATCTTCTTCGAGAACGAGCTGATGCGGGGCAACCGTACCACCAAAATCAATGCCGAGAATTTCAATGCTTTCCGCTCCTTCAACTATCCCGCACTGGCAAAGGCAGGCATCCATATCCGTTATAACGAGCACCTCATCCACCGTCCCGACCCGTCACGCCCCATGAAGCCGCACTACCTTTTCGACACCAATGTCGTAGTGCTCACCCTCTTTCCCGGCATCCAGGAAAGCATCATCAACTCCGTGCTTCATGTTCCCGGCCTGAAAGCTGTTGTCCTCAAGACCTTCGGTTCCGGCAATGCCCCCCAGAAAGAATGGTTCATCCGCCAGCTGAAAGAAGCCAGCGAACGTGGCATTGTCATCGTCAACATCACCCAATGCCAAAGTGGCGCCGTCGAGATGGGACGTTACGAAACCGGTCTGCAACTTCTCCAGGCAGGTGTCATCAGCGGCTATGACAGTACCCCCGAATGTGCCGTCACCAAACTCATGTTCCTCCTGGGACATGGACTGGACCAAGCCGAAATCCGCCACCGCATGAATTCCGACCTGGCAGGAGAAATCACCAAGATTTAGTAAAGCGGCAATACAGAGGGCATTTAGTAATATTGATAATTTTCAAGACAAACTTGCATTATCTATCCATACAAAATCGTTAAAAAGCGTTAACCAACACGCTTTTATCCCCCATTAATAAAGCTTATTAGTTTAAATAAACGTACTTTTGCTTACAATCAAGCAAAACAAATGTAAAATATGGGAGAAAATACCCTATACAAACGCTTTCTGCCGCTTGTTATTCTTACAGTAGGCATACTGCTGCAGGGTTGTAAAGACGATGTTTTTAACCCCGAAAAAGTGAAAGCAGCCTATCAGGATAGGTTTCCGGTCAAGAACATAGACCCGGCTATGGATTGGAAAATGACTCAGCAGGTCCGGGTCAATGTTTCTGTATCCGAAGATACCGGCATCGACTACACCATACGTATTTACGACAAGAACCCCTTAATCAGCCGGTCATCCGCCAAACTGCTGGCAGAAGGCACCGCCAATAATACAACAGTATTTACTACCGTCATGGACTGCCCTTCTGTGCTGACGAGCGCTTTCGTGTGCCGCACCGATGCACACAGCCGCAACATAGTAAAATACGTATCCATCCAAAACGGTCAGCTCCATGCCGCTTTCGGCAGTTCCCCCACAACTACACGTGCCGCATGGACACGCAGTGTCAGCATCGAGACCTATTCACCGGAAAAGTCTGAGGCAGAAATCACCGCAATGCTATCAAGTGCCGAAGAAATAAGGCCGAATACCGATTTTCAAAACGGAAAAGCCTACAAAATCTCCAAAGACAATATATATAGGAATAAAATCAGCAAGGACGGCATGGGAAGTGACAATCCGGCCATCATCATCATTGAAGGCAGCTGGGAACCCAATGGAAACAACATGACCGTTGAACGAGGCTTCGAATTCTATGTGATTGACGGAGGGGAAATCGTGATACCGGACGAGCACACCTTCACTTTAGTGCAATCCAGCCGGTTTATCGTCTACGCGGGTGGAACCATCAAAGGGAACGACATCGAATTGACCAATGCATCCGGAGGCAGCTACAACTACAATGCCGGCACTATGGAAATAGACGATTTCCATGTCAGCCAGGGAGGAGCATTCTATAATTGCGGTACCGTGCGTGTCGATGAAATGAATTTCGACAGCGGATGCAAATTCATCAACCAGGGTAAAGCCTATATCGGGAAAACCGACAGCAACATCACTATAGACAACGGATGCTATCTATATGCGGAAGAATTTGTAGGCACACTGAACATGGGAGACACCTCTTCTGCAGAGATAGAGGATTTCGGGGACCATAGCAACAATTACAACACCCAAATCACGATGGGTGACAACTCCATGATAACCGTACTTGATGAAGCAGAATTGTCACAAGCACAATTTATGGGTCCAAACAATGAATATGCACTGGTAAAAATCAATAAAATTGAAGATATAGGAAATTTCTCCAGCCAGGGAAACATTCATTATGAAGTGAAAGAAATTGACGATGATATCACCGAGGATATCTGGTGGGAAGCCAAATTCCTTGATGCCATCAAGAACACCGAAGGAACCATATCCAAATGGGGAGAATCCCCCATCACCATTCCTGCCGGAGACTGCACGGGCGAAGGCAATACTCCGAACGAGTCCGGCTCAGAGACCCCTACAGACCCGGTCTCCTATACGTACGTATTCGAAGACAACTTCCCGTTGGTAGGCGACTACGACTTCAACGATGTGGTCTTGGACGTGGAGACCTACTATCACCGCGAGAAAAAGACGAACCACATCAAGCGCATACAGCTCGACGTGACCCTTGCTGCAGCAGGAGCAAGCAAGCCGTTGGGCGTAGGGCTCCGGATTACCGGAATCAATAAATCCGATATCCGGGAAGTCAAGACCGGAGGCGACAATTCGCGTTTCCAGGAGTCATTCAACAGCTCGTACAGCAAATTCAGGTACAATAACGTTACTTATATGGAAGATTCCGATCCGAGTGTCGTAATCCCCATTGCAGGTGAAGTACACAATGTATTTGGAGTCGAACCGGGTGAGATGGTAAACACCGGCATTGGAGTAACCGCCAAAGAGTATACTTATGAAGTCATTATTGAACTGACAGACCAAACTCGGACAGAGCCCCTATTCTCAAAAGACAATCTGGACTTCTTCATCTGTTATCAATATAAAAGCATGGAACAACGCATGGAAGTTCATCTTTACGAATTTTGGGGATATGGCGCCACTGCCGCCGGAACCATACAGCAAGAGAATCTTGACTTAGCAGGCAACAACACGTGGGCAATCTGCGTGCCGTATGGTTTCCGCTATCCCAAGGAAACAATCAATGTTTCACGTACTGACATCCCCGAAGCAAGCGCATATCCGGAATTCATCTATTGGGCCCAAGACAGAACCCAGTATACGGAATGGTACGAACACCCGGTAGAAGAAAATGTATATAGATAAATATAGCAAAACAATTATCATAAACAATGAAACAAATATTATTTGTAGATGACAAACCTGCCATAGGCAAGGTACTCTCGGTCTATTTAGGGAAAGAGAATGAGCTGGTTTATTTCGAAGATCCCGTCAGGGCCATAGAATGGCTGAATGAGGGGAACGAACCCGCTCTCATCATTTCGGACATACGCATGCCCAAGATGACCGGCAGTGAATTCCTGGCATATCTGAAAAGCAATTCACTTTTCAAGGACATTCCGGTTGTGATGCTTTCCAGTGAAGAAAGTACCACCGAGCGCATCAACCTGCTCGAAGCCGGAGCCGAGGATTTCATACTGAAACCTTTCAATCCTATGGAGCTGAAGGCCCGTATCAAGAAATTTCTCTAAACGACAAAATCAATGGATATGTTATATTATATCTACATAGGTAGCAACCGCGCCATCATTGACCACTTGAGCAAAATTGCGGGAGGCATGTTCATGGCTGTTTCATCCTGCAACAAAGCGGCGAAAGTCATCGACGGTATCCGCGAACGGTACAACACATCCATTCTTTACGAAGAAAGTACCCCTCAAAAAGACAGCCAGGCCATCACTTTCCTGCACAAGCGTTTCCCCCGTGTCTACATCATCCTCATCACCGAAGAACTGAAGAAGGAACACCGCAAGCTCTATCTGCAGGCAGGTGTCAACAACACCCTTTCCCCTATGGCCAGCGAAGAGAGCCTCCAGCAAATGACGAAATTCCTCCAGTTGCGCAAGGAGCACAAGCTGCAGGAATTCAGCCAGTCACACCGTAAGATATTCAACACCTTCCACCTGCCTATGTGGAAGCGCATATTCGACATCCTTTTTGCCGTTGCCGTACTGATTGTGCTGTCTCCCATGCTCATCGCGACAGCCATAGCCATCCGCGTGGAAAGCAAGGGAAGAGTGATTTACAAGTCCCAGCGTGTGGGCAGCAACTACCAGATATTCAACTTCCTGAAGTTCCGCTCCATGTACACCAATGCCGACAAGCGCCTGAAAGAGCTGAACGCCCTCAACCAATATAAGATAGAGGAAGAGCTTACGGACGAGCAGCCCGATATCCGCTTCGACGACCTGACCGGCACTTCCGAAGAAGAGGCTACCCTGCTGATTTCGGACGATTTTGTCATCTCTGAAGAAGATTTCCTTAAAAAGAAGGCCCAAGAAAAACAGAATACGTTTGTCAAGATAGAGAACGATCCCCGCGTCACCCGCGTAGGCCGTTTCATCCGCAAGTACAGCATTGACGAACTGCCGCAGCTGTTCAACGTCCTCAAAGGCGACATGAGCATCGTAGGCAACCGTCCGCTTCCGCTCTACGAGGCCGAACTGCTGACCAGCGACGCATATATCGAGCGCTTCATGGCCCCCGCCGGACTGACGGGACTGTGGCAAGTGGAGAAACGAGGCGGTGCCGGGAAGATGTCGGCCGAAGAGCGCAAGCAACTGGACATTAAGTACGCCAAAGAATTTTCATTCTGGCTGGACATGAAGATACTGTGCAAGACGCTGACAGCGTTTGTGCAGAAAGAGAATGTATAAAAATAAAGACAACAGGAATTATATGGCTTTAGAGATGATAAAAAGATATATCACGTCCATCATTTACAGTGTAATCCTCTTAGGATTGTTGGGGGTACCTTTGTCTGTGGCTGCGCAGCAGGAGTTGACACGGGAGGAGCGCATCAAGATATTGGAGCAACTCAAGATGGAGGACAAAAAAATAGAAGTCAACACATTGGGTTTAATCAGTCCGAAGACATCAATAGATATTGAGAAGTTAGAGTTGCCCCCTCTATCTGTCTTTCTTGATGCAGTGACAGAAAATGCATTAGTAAAAAAAGCGCAATCCCAAGTAGAGCAAGTCAAGAACCAATATAGATTAGAAAAGCGGAACTGGTGGAACTACTTCAGACTAAACGGTAACTATTCCTACGGACGCTACAATATTATAGGCAATGCCAGTGACGAGTTCACCCCTATGTACCAGACGACGATGTCAAGTGCCCAGCACAACTTCAATGTCGGGGCCAGCGTCGGCATCACTTTAGGAGACTTGTTCAACCGACCGCTGAAACTGAAAGACTACCGCTATCAGATAGAACAATTGCAATATATGCAAGAAGATGTCATGGAAGAACGGAGACTAAAGGTATTGGAAGCCTACAATGCAGTTACCGAACAATTAGCCACTATAAAAGCCAAAGCAGAAACGGCCGCCTTGTATAACGCACAGATGAAAATTTCAGAAAACAACTTCATACAAGGAACCGTTGACATCATTTCACTCTCTTTGGAACGTGCGCGCCGCACTGGTGCCGTGACCACGTATGAACAGAGTCGTGTAGCTTTACACAATTCTATCGTATTACTGGAGATGCTGACTAATGTAAAAGTTATATCAGACAAATAAACCGATTATGAATATAGTACAATTTTTGGCAAGCTTCTTTTACCGCATCCGTTATTGGTTATTGTGGGGAAGCCTCCTTGTTACGGCATTGGTCATATACTTCACTCAATTTCTACCATACAGCTATACGGTAAACAGTAGTTTATATGCAGGCGTAACCAATGGTACCAATTTGGATGGAAGCCAGCTTATCAACATCAACAGTACTTTCGACAATATCATTAATATTGGCAAGTCCAAAAACACTTTAGCAAAGGTCTCTGTACGACTGCTTGCAACCAATCTTGTACACGGTGATGAGTGGAAAGACAATATGTACATTCAAGCCAAACATTACAGACAACTTGTCCAAATCCTTCCCAAAGAAGTATTGGCTTTGGTCGACCGTTCCTCTTTGGATAAAACCGTAACTAATTTAATGAATTACAGAAAGGAGAACAGTAGCAATTTCGTCTATTCCATATTCAACCGCCCTTATCCGTTTTATAGCTATAATGCATTAAATTCAATTATCATCAAACGGTTGGGTACCAGTGATCTGATAGAATTAGTATATACCTCTGCCGATCCCGGCATTACACAAAATACGCTCAAGATATTGGAAGATGAACTGTTAAAGGCTTATGAGCAACTCCGGTTCAGTGCCACGAACAGTGCTATCGCCTATTTTGAAGAGCAAGTGCGCATAGCCAAAAAAGCACTTACTGCAGAAGAAGATGATTTGACAGACTATAGTGTTCAGAAACAAGTCATCAACTACAATGAACAATCCAAAGCATTGGCTCTGACTAAATATGGTACTGATGATCGCATGGAAGAAGTCCAGCGAATCTATGGAAGTGCGGTCGCCTTGCGCCAGATGTTAGAGAATAAAATGGATATACGTGCCAAGATTATACGCACAAATACTAATTTGTTGCAAGAGCTGGAAAAAGTCAGTACCCTGAATCAAAGCATTCTCGAACAGGAAATTTTCACCACAGAACAAAGTCAGCAGAACAGTAGTAAACTTCAAAAAGAAAAAGAAGCCCTGCAAAAGGCAGAAGAAAAGATAAGCCATCTCTCCGATAATTTGAATGAGTACAGTTTTTCCAAAGAAGGTGTAGGCATTCAGGATATGGTGACAGAATGGCTGACGGCATGCATCAATGAGGCAAAAGCCAAAGCTGAAGTGAAAGTATTGGTTGACCGCCAGCGTGAGATTGTCGACCAATACCGGGATTTTTCACCCGTAGGCACCCAAATCAAGCGGAAAGAGCGTGCCGTGGGCATTGCCGAAGACAATTACCGCCGACAGATAGCAGGCCTTGCCGAAGCACACCTCCGCTTGCAGAACATCAAGATGACGACAGCCAACCTGCAAGTCATAGCATCACCCGAGTATCCGCTGACAGACAATGGCAGAAAAAGGCTTATCTACATCCTTGCCGCATTCTTCGGCAGTTTAATATTCATAAGCGGCTACTTCCTGCTGATTGAATTGTTAGACCGCACTCTCCGCGACCCGGACCGCAGCAAACGTCTGTCCGGACTCTCTGTCATTGCAGCATTCAATGGTATAAGCAACTTGAAGTATCGTGGATTCCTCAAGGCTTGCAACCGGCTTGCCGCTGCCTACAGTTGCCGGCAATTGAACAACTACCTGCATCCGGACCGTCCTACTGTCATAAACCTGCTCAGCATGGAGAAACGTGAAGGAAAATCATTCCTTGCCAAATATTTCATTGATTATTGGGAAACTGAGGGTATGAAAGTGCGCCTTGTAAAATACGACCACGATTTCGATACCCAAAACAAGGGATATGTACAAGCTCAAGAATTGTCTGACTTCTGGGTTCTGAATGAAGCAGAAGAAATACCGGACATCATTTTAGTGGAATATCCTGCTGTCTGTACCGCAACTCTACCTATGCCGGTATTGAAAAAGGCAGATTTCAATTTGCTGATAGCCAACGCCGCCCGATTGTGGGGCAGAGATGACGACACCCGATTGAAACCGTTAAAGGAAGAATTGGAAGGAACTCCTCTATTTATGTATCTCAACAATGCAGACCGCGAAGTGGTTGAAAGCTTCACCGGAGAATTGCCTCCTCATACTCCGGTCCACAGTTTCTTCAGCCGGTTGGCACAATTAGGGTTAACATCCAAATCTGCTGCTGTAAAGTAAATGCAAATGGGTATTAAAGGACATAGTATATCTCCCTTCGTAGCAACACTGTCAGTGCTCATCATAGGGTTGGCTGTAATCACCTACAGCCTACTCTCCGGTGCATGGTATATCTTTGCCTCCATTTGCTTTTTCCCTTTCTTACTGATAATGGCAATACAAGCATTAAAAAATCCTTTTGTCGGTGTATGTCTCCTATTCACATTCAATTACTTTTTCATTCCCTGGTACAGATACACGCAGGGCAGTGGGTTGAGTGTCTGGTATGATGTCGCAACCGTCACCCTGCTTGTGACGCTCCTGATATATTCCTATCACCAACAAGGTAAGATTGCATGGAAATACGCCAAAAACATTCTGACGTTCGGAGGTTGTATATGGGCCATATATACTGCGGCAGAAATATTGAATCCAACAGCACTCACTGAAGCTTGGGTTTACTCCCGTGGAACCATATACAATACTCTTGTCGTATCATTGATTAGTGTTTTAACAATGACCTCCTACAAGCGGTTGCGAGTCATTATGCTTCTTTTGTCCATATTCACACTGACAGCCGTGGCAAAAGCCATTTACCAGAAATATGCAGGTTTTGATGAGACAGAAACAACCATGCTGATTGAAACGGAAATGTACAAGACACACCTTCTATCCGATGTCACCCGCTATTTTTCCTTTTTCACAGATGCCGGAAATTTCGGCTCCAACATGGGGTTTGCCACCATTCTGTTCGGTATTTCCGCCATCTTCATGAAAAAACGCTCCATCAGAATCTATTATGCGATTATTGCCATGTGTGCCATATATGCCTTGTTCATTTCCGGCACCCGCGGTGCGCTGTTTGTCCCCATCGGAGGAATCATATTGTTAACTTTTCTCAGCAAAAACATCAAACTTATGGGAGCTACAGTCTTCTTCGGATTGTTTTTTTATGTCTTTTTCGCCCATACCTATATCGGTGAAAGCAACACTTCCATCAGGCGTATGCGTACAGCTTTCAGACCGACAGAAGATGCCTCATACATTGTCCGTAAAGAAAATCAAAAAAAATTGGCCGAATATCTAAAATACAAACCTTTCGGAGAAGGACTCGGCTTGGGAGGGGTAGAAGCCAGAAAATATGGTTCCCGTCTCACAACACTCATTCCCCATGATTCTTTTTATGTCAAGACATGGATGGAAACCGGTATTGTAGGATTAGTGCTTTTTCTTATCATATATGTCAGTGCATTGTTAAGAGGTTGCTATCTTATCATGTTTCGAATCAAGAATAACGAATTACGCGGAATACTCACAGCCATTGCATGCGGTATCTTCGGAATGATGATAAGTGCCTATGGAAATGCTTTCTTCGGGCAATTCCCTACAGGATTTATAATCATTTTATTTTTGTCAGTCCTGATTAACGGGGAGCATATCGACCAACTGCTGACAGAAAAACTGAGAACAGAAAAATAGAAAATATTAAATAGAAAACATATATGAACGACATTTTTTCCATATTCAATCCCGACTGGTGGATGGACGAGAACAACAATGCCTTGCAAATGACGGACGCGGTTCTTTTCTTATTGCTGGCCATCCCCGTAGCCTACTTGTTTATCTATGCATTGGCCTCCTTGCGGAAATACAAGAATCCCTATCCACCGTCCCCCAAGCGACATCGGTTCCTGGTCCTCTTTGTTGTGCTGAAAAACGGCAAGGAAGTGATAGAGTCCATCAATCATTTCCTTGACACGCAGACGTATCCGAGAGAAAAATACGACATCGCAGTGGCTGCCACACAACTGTCCGAAGAAGACTTGGTTACGCTGCTCCAGATGCCGGTCAACATTGTCGTGCCCGATAAAGAGCATTGCACAAAGATATATGCCATACAGCAGGTCATGGAGCGCTATTCTCCTCATGAGTACGATGCCATCACCATATTCAATTCTGACAACAAAATCGTCCCCAACGCATTAGAACTTTTCAACAATGCCTACTACTCCGGCTGCGATGCCATCCAAGCCCACCGCATGACGGAAAACCTGAATACCAACATCGCCGTATTAAACGCCACCAGCGAAGAAATCAACAACCACCTCTTCCGCAAGGCACATACGGCACTGGGATTCTCCTCTGCCCTCATCGGTTCGGGCATGATGTTTGATTTTGAGATGTTCCAGGAAATCGCTCCCAGGTTATCAGGAAGCGATTTGGCCAAAGCTGCAGAAATGGAACTCCTGAAGGAAAACATATATACCGAATACATGGAGGAAATAGTCTGCTATTGCAAAAAGACGGACGATACATCGGGGTACAGCAAAGAACGCCAGCGCTGGTTGGGCTCACAGTACCGCAGCTCCATACTGGCATTGCAACAATTTCCGATAGCATTCTTACAAGGAAAGTGGGATTTATGCGAAAAATTATTCCAATGGCTACTTCCATCCCGTTTCCTGCTCATCTTATATATCACGATATGTGCCGTAGCAATGACGTTTCTGGAGTGGCCGCTTGCTACAAAATGGTATGCACTTTTAGCCATTTTATTCATCACTTTTCTGATGGCCATGCCCGAAGGGGAAATCAGCCGCAAATTCCGGAGCGCTTTCTGGTCTCTGCCCATATTGGTAGTCACCTCTTCCATGAGCCACATCACAAGAATCTTTAAACGGAAAAAGAAAAGAAAGGCAGCAAAATGAAAATCGCCATCGAAGCCCAACGCATTTTCCGCAAAGACAAGCATGGCATGGACTTTGTCATCCTGGAGACACTGAAAGAACTGCAAAAGCGGAAAGACGGCAATGAATATTACGTATTCGTTGCCCCGGGGGAGGACCGGTGCCTGGAAGAATCGGAAAACCTCCATATCATTGAGCTTCGCTGCCCTACTTATCCTTTGTGGGAGCAGATAGCATTGCCCCAGGCCGTCAGGAAGCTGAAAGCGGACTTGCTGCATTGTACATCGAACACAGCTCCGCTATGGTGTCCCGTCCCTTTGGTGCTGACGCTTCATGACATTATCTATCTGGAGCCGCGTCAGCATCGCAGTCCTTCCTTCTATCAGGAAATGGGATGGCATTACCGTCGCCTGATTGTTCCCCGCATCCTGAAGAAAGCAAGAAAGATTATTACAGTTTCTCAGTTCGAGTGTACCCGCATACGCGAAGCGCTGCAACTTCCCGAAGAAGTCATTAAAGCCGTTTACAACGGCTACAGCGCTTACTTTTCAATGCAGGAAACACCCGATGAGAGTATTGTGCAGAAATACATACCGCACCCGGACTTTCTTTTCTTTCTTGGAAATACAGACCCCAAGAAGAATGCGGCACGTACCCTGAAAGCATACGCGTTGTATCTGAAAGCATCCCAAACGAAACGCCCCCTTCTCATTGCCGATTTGAAAGAAGAATATATCGACCAGCTTCTTCAGCAAGAAGGAATCACCGGGATAAAAGAACATCTGTATTATCCGGGATATATCGGCAACAAAGATTTAGCAACCCTTTATAATGCGGCATTTGCATTTCTCTATCCTTCCCTGCGTGAAAGTTTCGGGATTCCGATACTGGAGGCTATGGCTTGCGGCACTCCCGTAGTGACGGGCAACGTTTCGGCAATGCCCGAAGTAGCCGGTAAAGGTGCCATTTTAGTCAGCCCTCAAGAACCGCAAAAAATAGCAGATGCCTTGCTACGCCTGGAGAATGATGCGACACTCTATCAGCAACAAGTAAATTACAGTCTGGAACGTGTAAAACTGTTCTCCTGGAGACACACTGCGCAAGAGTATGTAAATATATATCAAAGTATTCATGATTAACCGGCAAGAATTATGAGAGACTTCATCATCACCAGCCTGCAAACATGGGACATCGAGATAGGCAGTACCATCAAGAATACGGCATTGGAAATTTCAAAGCAGAACCGGGTGCTCTACATCAACACTCCGATGGACATTTCCATCCGGCTGAGAGGGAACAGACAATCTCCGTCCTACATCCGGCGCATGGCTGTCATCAAGGGAGAGACTTCACCGCTCCGGCAAATCAACGCCAACATGTGGGTGCTGGACTGTCCTTTCATGTTATTTTCGGCCAACTTCCTGCCTGCACCGCTTTTCAATATCGTCAACAGAAAAAACAATGCCCGCATAGCCCGATGGATTGTAGAGCAGGCTGCCGCGCTCGGTTTCAAGAATTACATCCACCTCATCGATACGGACATTTACCGCAGCCGCTATCTGAAGGAGTACATCCATCCGGCTATCAGCATCTATTACCGGCGCGACTACGTCATAGGCGAGGCCTACTGGCGCAGGCACGGCACCCGTCTTGAACCGGAACTGGCTGCTTCGGCCGACCTTGTTCTGGCAAACTCCACCCGTTTTGCCGCAGAGCTGCAAGCCTACAACCCTCATACCTACCCCATCGAAACCGGAGTAAACCTGACGCTATACAACCCCGCCAAAGAGTACGGAACGCCCGATGATGTACAAAATATTCCACATCCTATCATCGGATATATGGGTACGATAAACAGTACCCGCCTTGACGGAGAACTGCTCTATCAGATAATAAGTCAGCGTCCCGATTATAGTTTTGTGTTCACCGGACCGGAAGACGACGGTTTTCGCCAACACCGAATCCACAGCTTGAAAAATGCGTATTTCACCGGGCAAAAAAAAGTGGACGAGTTGCCCGCTTACATCACAGCCTACGATGTCTGCATCAATCCGCAAATGGTGAACGACATTACCGACGGTAACTATCCATTGAAAATAGACGAATATCTGGCTATGGGTAAACCCACTGTCGCAACCAGTACCCACACCATGCGCCACATATTCGCAGACCACACGCACCTGGCCACCAACCCGGAAGAATGGCTTTCGGCCATAGACCGTGCTGTGACCGAAGCTGACGACAAAGAGCTCGCCAAACAGCGCATAGCCTTTGCCGAGACCCACAGCTGGGGACACAGTGTAAAGAAAATATACGGCATAATCGATAATTTTTTGAAGGAGAAAGCTACATGAACTATCGTAACATAGACGACCTGAACCATTGCATCCTGCAACATCTCAGCATTCTGCCACGAGATTTCGACCTCATTGTCGGCGTGCCCCGCAGTGGCATGTTTCCCGCCAACCTGCTGGCGCTCTACCTGAACCTGCCGGTCACGGACATAGACTCTTTCCGCAACGGGCATATCTATCAGACCGGAGAACGGGGGAAAACTTTCAACATGAACAATATACATAATGTATTGGTTGTGGATGATAGCATAGCCACGGGAGATGCCATGAAGAAATGCCGCGAATTTCTGAAGGACATAGAACATTTATACAACGTCAAATATTGTGTCATTTATGCAGTTCCACTACAAATCAATTCCGTAGACTATTTTTTCGAAATAGTCGATTATCCCCGTTTCTTCCAGTGGAACATCATGAACCACTCCATCCTGCAAAAAACGTGTATGGACATTGACGGCGTGCTTTGTGCAGACCCCACTCCGGAAGAGAACGACGACGGCGAGAAATACCGTCATTTCCTGCTGAACGCTCCTCCGCTATTCATTCCCAAAGTCACCATCGGCACGCTGGTCACTTCACGCTTGGAGAAATACCGCCCGGAAACGGAAGCCTGGCTCCAGAAGAACCATGTAAAATGCAATAAGCTCGTCATGCTGGACCTGCCGGATATGGCTGCACGCCAACGGGCGAATTGCCACGCCTCCTTCAAAGCCCAGGAATACGGTTCATCCACCGACTACATGCTGTTTGTGGAAAGTTCCATGCCGCAGGCCATAGAAATCAACCGCCTGACCAAGAAACCGGTACTCTGTACGGAAACGTTCCAGATGATTTATGAATCCAAATCGCTGTACTACAACCTGAAGTCGGGAGAAACATTCCCATGGCTGCGGCGTTTCCTGATAAGGGTGCGCAACAGACTGAGAACGTCATTTCCTTCCCAAAAATAGCATCCGCAACATCCCGGAGCGGTCAAGCAGCTTGTCTACTAATACCGGCCCGATTGTCGCAATAAAAGTTGCAGACAGCAAGATGGGGACAATCGCATCAATCCCCATCATTTTCAGTATAATCCGCCCGCCGGAAGTACCGAAACCATGAAAAAGATAAATACTGTACGCATAACTGCCTATCCAGACAAAAAAACGGTTGTGCCACTTCGATGCCAGCAGCAGGAACAAGGCAGGAATCAACGTCACGGGATAAAGCAGCATGCTCAAAGAGGCGCATTTGCCGGGATAGAACCACACTGTCTGTATCAGGGCAATCCCGCATAGCGCCACTGCAAGCATGACGTGCCTGACAGCCGGACGACTGTAGAGCGGCACAGCAAAACGGCAGGAAGCCACACCGACAAAGAAATAGGGCAATTGCCCCAAGGCACCCTTGAAACTGAACAGGTCGGGCACCTCATGCAGAATCCATACATCATTTATCCTACTGAGAATCAGCGCCGCCATGCAACAAACAGCCCACTTGCCCGGAGTGTCCATCCACTTCCGGCTGTCCATCCACCATTGCACTACAAAAATCAGGAACAACGACGGCAGATACCAATATATGGTATAAGGGAATACATAAATGCGCCACATCTGGCTAAGCTCCCCTTTATTATTGGTGCCCGGCATCAGATACTGTACCAGAAAATACAACGTGCCCACCGCCGCCATCGGCACCAGCAGACGCAAAGCTTTCTTCCGGACGAAACTTCCAAAACCGGAAGATGCGGAGAAAGGCTTCAACGCATAAGCCCAGCCGGCAATAGCCGTAAACAGAGGCATCTGAATATAATCTATCCACACATAAAGATAGCGCAACGGATGTGGAAAATCAATCTTCATGCCCCCACCGGGCCCGGAACCGACGACATGCCCCACCACAACCAACAAGATAGCGATGCCACGCAAAGTTTCAACAGACAAGTTTTTTTCCGCATTTGCCATATTGCAAATATACGGAATTTTTCTGTAACCGGTCTCACTATTTTCTTCTTTATTCCTGCATTGACACACTTTTAAAATTGTAAAAATACATCTCCTTCCGGGTAAAATCCGTATCTTTGCCGTGTTTTTCTTAAAAACGTACAATGAGTAAAAAAAGTAACCCTGACCCTCCATAGCGAGGGCCAAACCGCAGTAAGCATCGAAAAGAATACTGCACACAGTAGAAATCCATTATTGGATAAGTTGGAAATCATTGCAGAGGCAATTGGCGGCTTGCTAGAAGGGAAATCGTCTTTCTCCCAAAGCGAACTGCGCAGTCTGGCCCACATACGGCAGATGACACGCATGCACAAAACAAAGTCCGGAGAACAATAGCTACTGTGAGTCGAATGTTTACGAATGTAACAAGTAGAAGACCGCCTGAAGAGAGGGCTCCACCGACTACTTTCCGTAAAAAAAACACATATTTCTCCATTGTATGCCTAAGCACCCGAAAAAAGACGGGAGCACGCTCAGAACATCTTCTAAGGCCGATGAAATACTGCCAACCCTACAAAAGTCCATTTGCAGGCTTGTTCTGTTATACGTAACTTTGCAGCATATTTTAAAAGATATGACCGCTGCACAGTCTCTCCCTTACACATCACTATGAAGCCCTTCTATCCTTTCAGAATATAAGATAACTATCAGGAAATAGAAAACTAATACACGAAAAAAAATGATTTGGTTCAAACACCCCAACGATTTGCCTAATGACAAAAGACTCGCCTCACTCATCGATAATGAAGGATGCAGGGGCTATGGTATGTATCTGCGCATCATCGAGATGCTCTGCGCACAGCCCGACAGGAAACTCAGTTTCAGTCAACTGAATATTATTTCAAGAAAAGGGTTCTCCAGAAAATACATGGAGAAAATTATCTGGGAATACAAACTTTTCACTATCCACGAAGAAGAATTTGAATCTGCCATCAACTTCAACAATATGGAAAGAGGAAATCATTCGCAAAACAATTTGAAAACTCCGGAGAAAACGGAGGATGCGAAAAACGGTGATAACCCACTGAACAACAGCGGAAGTAGAAGCAAAACCGGCCTCGCGCGCGTAAGAGAAGAACAGAATAGAGAAGAACAGATGAAAAGAAAAGACGACGATGTCGTCCCAAAGAACGGCGGCGGCGGCGTCACTCCCTACCAGAGCTGGAGGAAGCAAGTGGATGGCTTGTCGAAAAACCAACTGTTCCGTGAAATGGTCTGCATGAGAAGCGGCTACAGTGTCCTGCTGAACAAGCATTTTGATACGGCACTGGAAGAATTCAAGAAACACATCGTACTCCTCGGAAAAGAGGAGAGGATGAACAGCCAGGAAGAAGTGCGAAGCTACTTCACGTTCTACACCCAAGCCGGCCAGCGCACCTCGCAGGAACTGCATATGCTGTTGCAGGGCCTCGAAAAGCAGCAGTCCGCCGCCGCACCTCCCGACCCCTACCGCTACGAGCTGCTTGTGGACGGACGGCGCACCTACCTGGGCTGCCCCATCCCCGACGGAGCGCCACCCCGACCGGACAATACCGCCTTCTGGAACGAAACTGCCCGTTCGTGGACGTCGCAAACCCCGCCGCCTTCATCGAAAAAGCCGAAACAGAAACCCGGCTGAAACGCCACACTCCGGCATCCGGAATGCCACACCCCAGCGTTCCGGATGCCACACCTCAGCGCCCCGAATGCCACACCCCAGCGCCCCGGATGCCACACCTCAGCACGTCCCAAGTGTGGCATTTACCCCCGTGAAGTGTGGCATTTCACCCCGCGAAGTGTGGCATCGGAAGGGGTGAAACCATTCATGTATAACCATTTACCGGACAAAAGGACAAAGAGACAAAGAGACAAAAACGAGAAGACAAGTACGTCCTTCTGTCAAACAAAACAAATCCCATATGAGAAATTTTCATCAACGCGGCATTGACACCCGCGGCCGCATCAGCGGCAAAATCAAGACCATCTGCCCGCAATGCAACGACACCCGCGGACACAAAGGCAACAAGTCACTCTCCGTAGACCTGGATAAAGGCCTGTGCTACTGCCACCACTGCGGCTACAAGCTCTACGTGCCCGACGATGCCGAAGAACGCCTCAAGCAGCAGCGCCGCGACATGCACCGGAAGCCCGCCGCACCGCCCCAGCACTTCCGCCGCCCCACCTTCGACCCTGCCCGGATGCAACTCTCCGAGAGCTTGGAACGCTACTGGACCACCGCGCGCTGCCTGCCGCAGGAACTGCTGCGTACCCTGCGCATCACCGAAGAGACGGTGCGCCTGCCGGAAAGCAACCAGGAGGAGAACTGCATCTGCTTCAACTACTTCGAGAACGGGACACTCGTCAACACCAAGTACCGCAGCGCCCTGAAGCACTTCATGATGGTGAAGGGCGCCGAGCTCATCCCCTACAACGTGGACAGCATCCTGGGCACCCCGGAGTGCATCATCACCGAAGGCGAGTTCGACGCGGCAGCCGTCATCGCCGCCGGACGCAAGGACGTCGTCTCCGTGCCCGCCGGCGCCCAGAGCAACCTCACGTGGCTGGACCGCTTCGTGGAGTCGCACTTCGAAGACAAGCAGGCCATCTACATCGCCGTAGACGAGGACCCGGCAGGGCAGTCGCTCCGGCAGGAACTCACACGCCGCCTCGGAGTGGAACGCTGCCGCATCGTGCACTTCGGCGAGGGCTGCAAGGATGCCAACGAGCATCTGGTGAAATACGGCGCCGAAAGCCTCCGCATCTGCATCGAGCAAGCCGAAGAAGTGCCCCTGGAAGGCATCTTCACCGCCGAAGACTGCCGCGACGACCTGCGCTCCCTCTACGAGAACGGCCTGCAGCGGGGTGCCGACACCGGCTGGGACAACTTCGACGAACACTGCACCTTCGAGCCCCGCCGCCTGCTGGTGATGACCGGACGCCCCGGCGACGGCAAGTCCGAATTCACCGACGAGCTGGTGCTGCGCCTCTGCCTGCGCCACGAGTGGAAAATCGCCTTCTTCAGCCCCGAAAACATGCCCATCGCCTACCACCTGCACAAGCTGGCGGAGAAGCTGACCGGCCACCGCTTCACCCCCGGACCGGGCATGACGGAAGCCCTCTACGGGCAGGCAGTGGGCTGGCTGGACCGCAACGTGTCGCACATCCTGCCCGACGACGGGAGCTACGGCATCGACCACATCCTGGAGAAAGCCCGCCAGGTGGTGCGCCGCAAAGGGGTGCGCATCCTCGTCATCGACCCCATGAACCGCCTGGAACAACGTCTGGAACCGGGGCAGACGGAAATGGACTACATCACCGACACGCTGAACAAGCTGGGACGCTTCGCCACCCGCAACCAGTGCCTCGTCATCCTCGTGGCCCACCCCCGCAAGGTGAACCGCAACGAAAAGGACGGCACCCTGCGCCGCGTCGAGATGAACGACATCAACGGCTCCGCCAACTTCGCCAACATGTCCGACTTCTGCCTCGTGGTAGACCGTAACGACACGAAACAGATAGCCACCATCTACATCGAGAAAGTCCGCTTCAAGCACCTGGGCAGCGCCCACACCGAGGCCAAATTCGTCTACAACCACCTGAACGGACGCTACTGGCCCTGCGAGGAAGACATCATCCACACCCCCCAAGGAGAGCGACCGGGACCGGTGAACACGCAGTTCGACAATGAGAATTGGTTGAAAAATAATGAAGAACAAGGCAGGTTATTCGAATAAAAATCCGTATCTTTACAAGACAGAAAAAAGAGAATCCGTGCAATCACGTGTCAAAAAAAACATATAACCTGAACTTTAAGAATGATGATGAAACAGAATGATTCCTTTGCAGAGCCCCGCTTCCCCGTCCGCAGTTACGGGAAAGGCGAACTCGCCATGTACTACCTTCCGGGCATTGCCCAGCAGACTGCCGTCAACCGGCTGAACGAATGGATACGCACCGCCCCCGGACTGGAACAGCGCCTGCTTGCCACGGGCATGAACCCCTATTGCCGACGGTACACGCCCGCGCAGGTGCAGCTTATGATCAATGTCTTCGGGGAGCCTTCTTAGAAGGTTCCCCGCTTTTCACATAAATCCTCACCCCCACTCTGTCTATATGCTCACGCAATGCCTCGTTTTCAAGATTGGCATATACCACCACTTCACGCACTTCATCAAAACGAGCTAAAACAGCACATATCCTGATTACTGTTTTCCAACATATTCCATGTCTTTTTATTCAGTTTACGCACATCTATGCGAATACAAATATACCTCCTATTTGTCACAAATCCAAAACAAAAGAAACAATAACCTCCCTTATCCTCTCCCAACCTCCTCCTGCCTCCCCCAACCTCCCTTCCTCCCTGCCCCATGTCCTATCTTTGTATCAACGAAACGGAGCAGAGGCCATCGCCGCGGAGACACCTCCTTTCCCCTTCGGAATGAAACATTAACCATTAAACATCAACCATCATGTCAACAGCATTAGTAGTGCGCACACAGCGCCACAAGAAAATCGGGGACAGCAGCTCCCCCATGGTCTACACCCTGAAACGCAAGCCCCAAGATGCCAAAATCTTCGACCTTGCCCGCATCGCAAAAGACATTGAAGCCCTGGGCGCCATGTCGTCCGAAGACGTGGAGCACGTAGGCAAAGCCATCGTACGCCAGATGCGCCAGACGCTGACGGACGGCAACAGTGTCCGTCTGGACGGTTTCGGAATCTTCCACACCACCTTCAAGTGCCGTGCCACCGAACTGGCCAAAGACTGCACCGTAAAAAACATCGAGCGCGTCAACATCCGCTTCAAGGTAGCCAACACCCTGCGCTTAGTGAACGACAGCAATGCCACCACCAAAGGCGGAGCAAACAACCTCGTCTTCGAGCTTGTAACTGCCGACAAGGATAGCACCGGCGGCGGAAGCGGCGACAATAACCCCGATGGCGGAGGTTCCGACGGAGACCAGGGGGAGAATCCGCTGGGATAAAAAAATAGGGGTTAGCGATAAGCGATGAGCTTGTGTTCCCTAACCCCTACCCCTAATCACTAACCCCTAACCATTAACCATTATGAGTACAAAATCATCAACCTGGGACAAGATTCTGAAAGTAATCATCGCTGTAGCTTCGGCACTTTTGGGTGCATTCAGCGCACACGCCATGAACAGCGGTGGTCCCCTTTAGCGCACAGCCCCCAAAGGCAAACAGTAGAAAGAAATGAGAAAAATCAACTTGATTGTGATACATTGCAGCGCCACGTGCGAGGACCGTCCCTTTACCGGGCAAGCTCTGGAAGCCGCGCACCGCCGACGTGGATTTGATGGCACGGGCTATCATTTCTACATCCGCCGTGACGGACAAATCCTGACTACCCGCCCGGTCGAGAGGGCCGGCGCCCACGCCCGCGGCTACAATGCCCACTCTATCGGAATCGCCTACGAAGGCGGATTGGACCACTATGGGAATCCCAAAGACACACGCACGGAATGGCAACGCCACTCGCTCCGCGTACTGGTCCGCGCTTTGCTGATGGACTATCCGGAAGCAAAAGTGGCGGGACATCGCGACCTCAGCCCCGACCTGAACAACAACGGAGAGGTGGAACCGATGGAATGGACGAAACAATGCCCGTGTTTTGAAGTGAAAAAAGAGAAGTGGTAACCAAGAAAAGGGAGGTGACAAAGCATGACAAAAGCTTTGCCACCTCATTTTTTATTCATACATTTGTTTTGATTAAGCAAAAAGCGCATCAAAAAATTCAGCCGTATGAAGTACCCTATTGGAATACAGAGTTTTGAGAAAATCCGTCTTGGTGAGTACACCTATGTAGACAAAACTGCATTGATTCACCAATTGGTCAATACAAGTAACTACTACTTCTTGAGCCGCCCACGGAGATTCGGAAAAAGTCTGCTCATCAGCACACTGGAAGCCTACTTCAACGGACAGCAGGAACTATTCAAGGGACTGGAAATAGAACAGCTTGAAAAAGAATGGACGAAATATCCGGTACTGCATTTGGATCTGAACACAAGCAAATACGATGAAAAGAACAGCCTTATCAATGTATTGAACGATACCCTCTGCCAGTGGGAAAGCATCTACGGAACTGTCCCCAGCGAAGTCAACCCAGAACTGCGCTTCAAGGGAATCATCCGCCGCGCCTACGAGCAGACCGGCCAGCGCGTGGTCATCCTCGTGGACGAATACGACAAACCCATGCTCCAGGCCATTGGTGACGAAGAACTGCAAAATGAATATCGCAACACACTCAAAGCCTTCTACTCCGTAATGAAAACGCAGGACCGGTATATCCGTTTCGGCTTCCTGACGGGGGTGACGAAATTCGGAAAGGTCAGTGTGTTCAGCGACCTGAACAACCTGATAGACCTCTCCATGGACCGGCAGTTCCAGACGCTCTGCGGAATGACCGACAAGGAGATACACACCTATTTTGAAGAACCGCTGCACCAGATAGCCGAAAACTACGGTATCACCTACGATGAAGTCTGCCTGCGACTGAAAGAACGGTACGACGGCTACCGCTTCCGCCAGAACGGAACCAATCTGTATAACCCCTTCAGCCTGCTGAATACCTTCCGTTCCTTGGAGTTCGGCAGCTACTGGTTCGAGACCGGCACCCCCACCTACCTTGTGAAACTGCTGAAAGACAACAACTTCTGTCTACCCGACCTTACGAGTGAAGGAGTGACTGCAGAGACACTGACAGACGTGGAGTCGTTCAAGGATAATCCCATTGCCGTGATTTACCAAAGCGGCTACCTCACGATAAAGGAATATGACGAAGAATTCAACATCTATCGGCTGGGATTCCCTAACAAGGAAGTGGCCGAAGGATTCATCAAATACCTGGTTCCCTACTACATGCCGATAAAGGAAAATCTAAGGATTACGTCTACATCGTAGAATTTAAACTGGATGGTACACCCGAGGAAGCCCTGCAACAGATAGAAGACAAAGGATATGCCAAACCCTTTGCAATGGACCACCGGAAGCTGTACCGCATCGGGGTGAACTTCTCGCTGGAGAAGAGGAGTATAGACGGGTGGAAGATTGAATAGGTCAAAAGTGAAACCAGCGCTTCACCTTATCCTTCAGATTAATACTCACAATGAACCGAATAACCCATATTTTAATCGACATCGGAAAGCTATAAAACAAAAGAAAAGGCAGGGCTTTAAAAAGAAATTTATTGAAATACCAATGCGATGGATAAGGAAACTTCCGGGACAACAAATTTGAAAGAAGCTTCTGTTTATCCACAGGAGAAACAAATTCGGAATTACCAATGCAATAACTATGATAAACACTCATCTTTAGAATATCATACATCAATCCATTGTAGAACGATTTATTACGAAGCCCATGAATCCATTCTGATTTTAATGACAAGGTGCCGACATATTGTTCTGACAGTTTTTGTGAATATCGCACACTCGTTACAGAATTTGGATTATAAGTATAAAATAAAGTGCAGTCCGAAACTAAGCAACAAGAACGCGCACACATAATCACTTGATACGTAAACCAAACATCATCAATCATATATCCATCAATACAACGTATATTGTTATTTCGCAGAAATTGGACCTTATAAAGTTTATTCCATGTAGCTACAAAAATTTCATGTCCTTGCCCATAGCGATATTCAGCCACAGCATAATCCCCGTCTTTTATCAATGTATCTTTATACCGATACCCACCCGGATAAATGTCTCCATCCCAAGTCTGGCGTTGAAAAGAACCGGCTATAAAATCAACTGAATACTGCTTCATCTTCTGATATAATATATCAATGCAATCAGGAGATATGACATCATCACTATCCATTATAAACAAATATTCTCCAGTAGCATTAGCCACCATTACATTACGAGCCGCCGCAGTACCTTGATTATATTTCTGATCAATAATTCTCACATTCTTTCCACGTGGATGCATGGATATTATCCGATGGACAATATCCATACTTTCATCTGTACCTTTGTCATCAACCAACAAATACTCAATATCAACAAAGGTCTGATTCAATGCAGATAACAAAGATTTCTCCACATAAGGTGCCACATTATAAATCGGCATTGCAATTGTTACTGTATATTTCATATTTTTTACATTTGAACTGCTTTATCAAAAAGGCGGCACCAAAACCGGAAAAAGAAACGACAGTATTTATCCGGCACAACATACAGCAGTACTTTCTTCATACATAAAAGAAATAAAATACCAGGTATTGGAGCATCAATAGCATCCCTTAAATATATCTTCAAATCTTTAGTTACATACTTCCAAGAATGGACTTCACCGCGCATAATAGATTGAAATAAATTTATGGAAGATTGAATACTATATCGTTCTTTAATTACAGCAGCACCAGTTATTGCAAGTTTCTTACCAAACTCTGGTTCTAAATAAAGGCGTTCTAAAGCAGCAATGATTCCACCATAGCGATTTGCCACAAGTCCTCCTCGTAAATGTCCCACCACTTCTGCTTGAGAATTTTCAGAATAGGGCGTTTGATGAGTAACGACCGGCAAACCACACAAAATAGCTTCCGCTAATACAATACCAAATGTCTCTCCTATTCGTGCCATATGCAAAAATACATCCGATGCACCATAACATAGTCTCAACTTCTCATCTCCTATGAGTTTATCTGTAAGAAGAATCCTGCTTTTTACAGATTTATTTGGAAGTCTGCTAATTTTATGTACCACAGAAGGGGAAGCTCCAACCAGCCAAAGTAAAGCACGTGGATATTTCTTATGAAAATCTATAAAAACATCAATAATCTTATGATTCCATTTCCCATTATAAGGTTGCCCAACACGCAACAAGACAAAATCATCAGGGGCAATACCATAGCTCCTACGAGTATCCTCACGCTCAACCAAACTACACGGATAAAAATTGGAAACATTTATAGCATTTGGTAAAATAGTCTTAGAAACTCTCTTCGTAGAAGGAAATTGTGAATAATACCACAAACACCATTGGGACAACTGTAACGATGAGCTCAAATAGGGAGTAAATTTTGTAGGAGTACAAAAGACATTCTGCTCATATATACGAGCACCCGGGAAAAGATTATGAATCAACATAAAGGCCTCCATACTCACTCTCAATGAATGCAAATGAATGACATCCGGAGTCCAACCGGAATTTTTCAACTCATGCAGTTCACTACATGAATACATAACTTCAATACCCAATTGGCGCAGATTTTCAGCACGCTCTCCCCCTTCAGAAGAAGCATACACCTTTACATCATATCCACAACGCATCAAACCTATTGAGAAATTTTCAGCAGTACGCTCGGTTCCTCCAATACCTAATCCACAAACAACAGTCAGTATCTTCATCCTACAAATTATATCAATACCACAATCTACGATTATTTATATCAAATACCCTTTTGACAAAATTAGCAATAAAATCTAAGAATAAAATACATTTCACTTTTTATTCCCTTAAAATTATTTTTATGTATTTTTGCAGAGTAATAACAGAACTTATGCCTCACGAGTCACGCCTTAAAAAATCATTGCTCAATGCCCGGGTCAATCTCATTTTTTATTTCCTGAGTTTGGCCCTATCCTTTTTCTCCAGAAAAATCTTTCTGGACGCATTGGGCGCAGACTTTATGGGGCTGATAGGCACACTGAACAATCTCTTGGGATTTCTGAACCTTGCAGAATTGGGTATCAGCACAGCCATCGGCTACGTTCTGTATAAGCCCCTCTTCGAACACGATGAAAGGAAAATCAATGAAATCATTTCCGTTTTCGGTTTCATCTACCGACGTATCGGTTTCGTCATTCTAAGCGCAGGATGTGTATTGGCATGCTTCCTGCCCCTGATATTCCCCAATAATGTCTTTGATTTAGGTGTCATCTATTTTGCATTTTTCTCGTATCTGACCACTTCACTGATAGGATATTTTGCCAATTACAAGCAAACCCTTTTGGGAGCGGACCAGAAGAACTATGTAGTGACAGCCTATTTTCAAAGTGCCGTACTGATAAAGACTCTCCTGCAAATGGGGTTAGTATATTATACGGGCAATTATTACCTGTGGATTAGTCTGGAACTTCTGCTGGGTATTACCTATTCCATTATCCTGAACTGGAAAGTCAATCAGGTATACCCCTGGCTGAAAAGCGAAGTGAAGCAGGGAAAGCTGCTTTTCAAGAAATATCCGGAAGTAACCCGGTATACCAAACAGTTGTTTGTACACAAACTGGGCGGTTTTGTACAATTCCAAACCACTCCCTTCCTGGTATATGCCTTCGTCTCACTCAAAACTGTGGCTTACTATGGGAACTATACGCTCATTATTGATAAGATAAGTATATTTATCAGCAACCTATTAGGGAGTACCAATGCAGGAGTAGGCAATCTGATAGCCGAGGGCGATTCCAAACGTATCCAGCAAGTATTCTGGGAGCTGATGGGTATCCGCTTCTTGATAGCCGGAACCATTTCATTTGCCCTGATTCGACTGACCGGCGCTTTTATTTCATTATGGCTGGGAAGTGAATACGTATTGCCCCAACATATTCTGTATCTGATTATCATCAACTCGTTCATCAACTACACCCGAGGTGCCATAGACCAATTTACCTATGGGTATGGTTTATTTCAAGATACTTGGGCTCCCATTGCGGAAGTAATCATCAACCTGACTGTCGCCATCATTGCCGGGCATTTTTGGGGACTGCCGGGAATTTTGATGGGTAACATAACCAGTCTATTTCTTATCATAGTCATTTGGAAACCTTACTTTCTTTATTCGCAAGGATTCAAAATATCCGTTTTCCACTATTGGACGGGCTACATCAAGCATCTGCTGATTATACTGCTGCCGGGAATAGTATGCTACCATCTCTATCCAAGCAATGACTTTACACCGGAAAGCTCTTTTACACATTGGATTCTCTATGGAATGATTCTGATTTCCACTTATGGGATATTAACCTGCTCGTTGCTCTATCTTTTCACTCCGGGCATACGTGCATTCGCTCACCGGATACTGAAAAGGCATCATTGACGGACTGTTGATTTCAGTCTGCCAAAAGTCCTTTCCCACTCGTCTGCCACATTCTGTATGTCAAAGCGCCTCACATACTGCACACAATTTTTTGACATCTCCATACGCAGTTCTTCATCTTTCATCAATAAGCCCAATTTCCGGGCAAACTCCTTATGCGAGAACGGAGAAACCAACATTCCGGTTTTTCCATCATCAATAATGTCTGTTATAGCTGCATACGAATTGAACGCCACCGGAACCGCCCCGAATGTCATGGCTTCGGTCAATACCATTCCCCAACCTTCAAAGTCACTCGTCAGACATAGGATGCTTGCATCCCGGTAAAAAGATTCAGGGTCTTGCCAACCGGTGAAAACAACCCGTTCCATCTTTGAGGCCTTCTGTTCTAATACCTGCCTTATGGGTCCATCTCCCACAATGACCAGCTCCCAATCGGGAAAATCCTTATATATATACCTCCATATATCAATCAACCGCCCTACACGTTTCTGACGCCACTCTATCCGGCCTACATACAATATCTGCTTCTTCTTGAGAAAATCCGTGTTTTCTTGAGCGGGATATGTATTCGGATTGGGGATAGCAATCACCCGGCTCAAATCTTTTGAATATATCTGCCTCAAATCAGGAAGAAATTTCAAGGAAAGCAAACATAATGCATCTGTATATCGAAAAATACCTCCATAATCCGATTGTAATGTACGCTTATAATCATACTTAAGCATAGGAATCTTTATGATACGGGCCATCTTTCTGATTTTTCCCATGATTGTGTTTTTTCCCGGTACCCACATCACGAACTCCCCCAAATGATGGTATATTCCAAGAGGATTATAATGTATCACGGAAATAATGTACACCCCCCGCAAGGCTTTAGAGAAAGGATATAATTTATAATAAGTCTGCGGGTCCTGGTCTATGACCATATCAATACGGTGCTCTTGCAGGAAACCACGGAAAAACAGCCCGTTCTTTTCCACTTCCCGAACCTGATATGGAAAAAAATAAGAGGATGCAGGATATGCATAGTCCATACGGCTTTCATCCCGAACATTGTGCAGACAAAGGACGTTGTGCCCCCGTCTTATGAATTCACGGCATAAAAGGTCACTCACTCTTTCAATCCCTCCTCTTTGAGGGTGGAACATGACAGGATGTATAAACAAGATATTCATAATGCCCTCCGTTATTTCGCTCCAAACATTTTCTTGAATTTCGTGGCTGTCAAAAAATACATCCACAAATCAAAGAAAACGACATTTGTGTGATAAAGAAGATATTTGGCACATTTATCGGCCTTATATTGTGGAAGAAAATACTTTTTTATCCATTTCCGGTTCTCCAAAAGAATCTTGCGTAAAAACTTCAAACGTACTTTCCATGAATAATGATTCTCTAACTTATATATAGATAGAATTATTTTATGGAAAAAAACCGTTAATGATTTCCATGCTCTCATCAATGAAATGTCATCCAAATTATACAACGCTCGATAAATATATACTCTATTTAAAAAATTGGAAAAGGCTGCGTATTCAGCATAAAAATCATTGATGCGCACAGACAAAACCTCCGTAGAATATCCCACTCTATAAACATAATCATTAAAATCGCGAATAAATATAAAGTCAGAATACAAAACGTAATCTAACATAAACAACAAATCTTCCAAACCCGAAACACCAGGTACAAAACTTATATTATATTTTTTTATAAGGCGATTATCATACAACTTACTTGCAGCATAGCTCACCTGTTTATCTATCAAATCTGTCACTATTTTATTTCTTTTATCTGGAAAGATATTTTGTGCCGGCACATGAACCATTCGTATTTCTCCGCTTGGGAACATTTTATCAAGTCCACCAATTATAACTCCTTTCAGAAAGTCATCTTCAGGTAATGCACCATACAAATTCTCCAAATAAGAAGGTTTTACATAATCATCGGAATCTATATAAGTTACATATTTTCCTGAACTATTCATCAATCCCGTATTACGCGCACAACTCAAACCGGCATTCTCCTGATGGAACACCCGTATTCTTTCATCCTTTTGGGCATATTCTTCACAAATCTCTCCACAACGGTCAGGGCTTCCATCATCTATCAACAATAACTCAAAATCAGTGAATGTCTGTACAAGGATACTGTCAATACACTGCTGCAGATACTTTTCCACTTTATAAACCGGTACTATCACTGATATTTCGGGAGTATAGTTCATATTCTTATCATTTTATGTGCAAAATACTTCTTATTTTTTCAGGCAACACCAATAAATAATAGGAGAGTCTTACAAAAGCCTTAAAATATAAATAACCTGCATAAACCGGAAGCTCATAATGCACATTCTTCAAAATCAATTTTAAACCTAACTTAAACTCACATATAGCTTTTGCTGATGAACAGTATTTCTTTTCACGAAATACTAAATAACTCTGATAATGGAAAGATTTATCCTTTGTAAAATATAAAATACGGTCCATATATTTAGCTTTTGCTCTTTCAAAAGTTATATAGACATCGCGGTTTTCCTTCAAACTATCGGAGGCCTGAATGAAGTTGAACATTAATTCTATAATATGTACACGACACTCAAGATTCCACATCGAAGGGTTGCCAGTAGTAGAATGAAAGTGGATATAATAATAATAAGTAACCTGATTCACAAAATAGGCAGAAGTTGCTCTACATGCCAGCAAAAATGTCCATAAATCATCTTCATGAATAATACCCTCCTCAAAAAACAGTTCTTCAGTCAACAAGAAGTCTCTCCGTATCAACATGTTCCACACAGTCCTTGGCCATAAATCCTTTGCATAGCTTGATAAAATTTCTTTCTTACAAGTCACGGCACCTTCTTTCATCCTCATGAGTGGTATCGAGCGTGATTTACCGGTTATTTCGTAATTGCCAAGAACAAAATCGTATTTTTTTGTTCCGGCAAACTTCAATAATGTTGCAATACCATCCAACGGTAAATAATCATCACTATCGAGAAAATACAAATAGTCACCAGTGGCTATTCGTATGCCAGTATTACGCGCAACCGATTGTCCCTTGTTCTCTTCATGTTCCAAACATCTCACCACCGTTCCGCGCGGATGCGAAGCCACCACCCGTCTGACTATCTCCATAGAGTTGTCCGGAGTGCAGTCATTCACAAGAATGACTTCCAAATCCTGCCAAGTCTGGTTCAACACGGACAACAAACACCGTTCTATGTACTTGGCAACATTATAAACCGGAACAATAATGGAAACTTTCATGCTTTCAATCATATTTTCAGAATTTCACCTCATGGCCTTCCATAAACTCTTCCCACCACACAACAAGCGTCAACAGATTGAAATATTGCAAAGCCTTGTTCTGCCTATGCCAGAACCAACCGCCCTCCTTCTCTGCAACTTGTTCATAATCTGCAAGAAACTTCTCCACTGTGTCCCGGCGCAGATAATCGCCCATGATGCCGGAAGAAAGGATAAATTCCTTGAAGCGGACACGCCTTGCCTTGTCGCGGAAGAACAGCGGCATGGGTGCAAAACCGCCCTGCTTCTTCTTCGACGTAATGGCCTCGGGAAGCAAGGGTTTATAATGATATTTCAGCAAATACTTGGAAACAGAACGGCCACGTGCTATGTCGAGCACGCTGTCTCCCTTGCACTTCAAGCCGACCGGCAACTCCTGCAGGAAATGGAAAAGCTCCAGGTCCATGAAAGGAAACGTCAGCTCGTTACCGAACATCCGTGCCATGCCGGACGCCTTGAAAAGAATGATGCGATTGATTACAATCTCCAAATCGGAAAGAATGGCATGCTGGGCATAAAGATGTTCGAAGCTGCGGAAATCAGACCGCGGAGATTTTACCGGTTCAAAATCTTCTTTCGGATTTTGCAGAAGGGCACACAAGGCTGAATCGGAGAAGCCGAAACGCTCCCCTTCCAGAATATGAAGTATCTTATCCAAATGGAAATTGATGCGGGAAAGCTTTCCGCCGGTATCAAAGGTTTCATGCTCCAGCAGACGGTTGATGCCACGCAGCAAGGGACGCAATCCTATGCGGGCGGCCAAATAATGCAGCGCCACTTCACGGCCGGAAGTGCCGAAATACTGGTCACTGCCGTCACCTCCCAAAATCACGTCGGGCTTGTCATCGCCTATCATGCGCATGGCACAATAGTTTACCATCAGCCCGCCTTCCATAAAAGGCTCACCCAGAAAACGGACAATGTCGGGCAAGGCACTGATTTCCGTACCGTCAATCTCGTACTCGTGGTGACGGGTACCAAAAGTTTCGGACATCAGGCGGGCCATGGGCAGCTCCGTCCAGGTATCCCCTTTAAAGCCTACGGAATAGGAGTCAATCTGTCCGTCGTAAATGCTGCGCAGCGCAGCAAGGTTGGACCCGGAATCATAGCCGCCACTCAGCAGGATGCCTACCCTGCGGCTATGGCCGATACGCCGGCGGATGGCTTGCGCATGCAATTCTCCATAACGGCGGGAGTAGGTTTCTACATCCGGATTCCGTTCAGTCGCCACCTTGGGTTCATGCTCAAAAACGCTGTCGCGCTTCAGACAATAAATGTCATCTGCCACCTTTTCATATAAGCTGGGATTTCTTTCCTTCAGCGAATCAAACATGGAATGTACTTTCGCTTGTGTCTCTAACTTTACAGAAGCCCAAACCGGCATCAGATAACCAAGCTCTGTCAACATGTAGAACTTTTCGCCGGCACCTAAAGAATGAACATCGAATAGGGCGAAATTATTCTTCTTCAAAATGCCACGCTGAAGGAATGTACTCAATGAAACCAGATTAGGCTCGAAATTTTCTTCCAGTTGGTCCTCTAAAAATTGCCAGGAAGTGGCAAAATTACCATCAATGTGACAATAGACGGGATAATGCGTGCCATGATGGTCGCGCACCACTCCGCATTCATTTTCTGAATAATATACTATGGTGAACGAACCGTCCAGGCGTGAAAAGCCATATGCCGGATCGGATAGAAACGCATCAGCAGCAAGCTTGGCATTGGTATCATCCGGAGTTGCCTGCAAGGTGTCCCGATTATACAAAGTTCCGAAAAAGAAAAGTCTCAGATTATAACTTTCAAAAGAAGATTCCGGCTCTTCTCCCTCTACACAGACTGTACGCCAATCTTCTAAAGTGATTTTTCCGTATATCATTTGTTTGCTTATAGACTTGTTTATTGTGTATCCCTTTCTATTTTTCCACCACCCCATGCCTGGTATGTATAAAGGTCTTGTTTGCTCCCCTCAGCTTGAAGATGTTTCCTGCCATCAGCAGGAATGTATAGGGTATCTTTTGCAGGGCCATTGCCAGGCGGCTGGTGCAGAACCTTTTGGGAACGGCAACGAGCAGTGCGACAGCGAGCAACACCAAGAGCAGCCACCACTTCAGCCCCCATGTCCAGCGATAAACCGTAAACAACACGGAGAAGAGGAACGTGAAGCCCATCAACAGCAGGCGGGGAATGGAAAGCTGCTGGAAAAGCTTGTCGCAGAAGTCCCAGTTACGCGCAACAAGCGCCTTCCACAGAAACTTGGCGAAAGTCTGGCAGTAGTGCCATTGTGCCGACAGCCAGCGGCGGCGCTGACGGGAGAAATCACCGGTGTTCTGTATCTTCTCATCGAACACAAAGGTTTCGGGCAGATAATAAAAACGCTTGCCGCGATAGAGCAGGGTCAGCTCCAATTCACGGTCGAAACCGCCCACAGCCTTGATATCCGCCATCGTATCACGAAACAAGTCATAACGGAACGCCATACCGGAACCGATAAGGGCAGCCGACAAGCCCAGCTTGGCATGCCCCAGACGGAAAATGGTATTGTTGATTTCCTCACTGATGGCATCGAGCAGGGCCATGTCATTGTTCAGGTTCTTGGCACTCCGGTGGGTCTGCACAATCTCGACTTCCGGATTGGCGAAGAGGTCGTTAATATCACTCAGATAATCGTAAGGGATGACATTGTCCGCATCGAGCACCAAAGCGATGTCATAGTCATTGCCGATGGCAGCCATGGCGGCATTCAGAGATTTGGACTTGGTGCTTTTCTCAAAATGCACTTCAACCAGGCGGACAGGAAGCACAGCGAGGGAAGCGTTGGTTTCGGGCTGCATACGGTCTGAAATGACAACCGTATCAAAACAGTCGGCGGGATAATCCTGCTCCAGACATGAATGGACGCACTCGTGTATCACGGCATCTTCGCGGTAGGCAGGAATCAGTATGGCAAAACGCTTGTGTTCCTTGGCTGGAGGGGGCAGAGGCAGGTCACGCCGGCGTGACGCCAGACTGTAAACCAATAGATACAGTATGTTTATTGCAAACCATATGTATAAAAGCCAATCGAATATATTCAATATATGTTCCAAATTCAGAGCTATTTAAGCTTTAGAGTTGCTGCTTGTTTTTAATGGGTATCCGACACAAAGATACAAAAAAGAAGTAGAGTCTGGACAAAATATACAAAAAATGCGAAGAATATAGGAATAAAAAAACGAGCAAGCTCTCACGAACCCCTCGCCCCTGTAAGAAAAGCCTTAAAGGCTTTTCTTTTAAACTGCGTCAATGTTACCTAAAAATCAATCTTTCTCTTTACCTGAAAAATAAAACTTCAATTACCTATTCTGAAAACTTCAAAATCCAATTTTTACCTTTACCTAATTTACCTATTTATTCAAAACATTTAGCTTATGAAAAAAATCTATTTTCAATCCTTTTACCTAACAACTAATATCCTTTATTGAAAACTGTTTTTATTATTTATCAAATCCAAATGCAGTTTCCCAACTGCACTGCAAAGGTAAGTGTTTTATCCGCACGCACAAAACGCCGGCATATTTTTCGCGCGTTTTATAACATTGTTTTAGAGTTTAAGGGTACAGTTTACACTTATAAACATTTCATTGTTCATCGGGAGTATACTTTCCAGTAAAAAACAAACCACCGAAGCGCCGAAACGCTTCGATAGCTGTCCCCTTTAAACACCTTTAAACAAAATGAATTTCTTATTTATTTTCTTGCTTCGGCAATATACCCCAAAGCTTCTTTACATTTTTCTGTAACGTAAGTCCAGTCTTCGGCAGCGACCTTATCCTTCGGGAAGAGTTTGGAGCCCATACCTACGCAGAACACACCCGCCTTAATCCAGGAGGTCAGGTTTTCCTGGGTCGGCTCCACTCCACCGGTCACCATCAGCTTGGACCAGGGCATCGGAGCCAGCAGACCTTTCACGAGTTTGGCACCAAGCACGTCGCCCGGGAATATCTTGCAGAGGTCGCACCCTACTTCTTGCGCGAAGCCCACTTCTGAAACGCTTCCGCATCCCGGAGTATAGGCTACCAGGCGACGGTTACAAATCTTGGCAATCTCAGGGTTGAACAACGGGCCTACAACGAAGCATGCACCCAACTGCAAGTACAGCGCCGCAGTAGCAGGGTCAACGATGGAACCTACACCCATAGCCATCTCCGGGCACTCTTTTGCCGCAAACTTCACAACTTCCGCAAACACCTCGTGGGCAAAGTCACCACGGTTCGTGAACTCGAACGCACGAACACCTCCATCGTAACAAGCCTTTACAACTTTCTTTGCAACTTCTGCATCCTTATGATAAAAGACGGGCACCATGCCGGTAGAACCAATCTTATTCAATACTGAGATTTTATCAAATTTACTCATCTTTTTATTTACGATTTGACGATTTACGATTTACGATTAATATTACTTTACTTTATATCTATTCTTTTTATTTACGATTTGACGATTCAAACTTCCTTTGCTAACCGATTTCTTGTAGTGACAATAGAACTCACTATTATTTTATACAATTCATGCGCCTCTTGTTGCAACCCAAGCAGTTTATTAGCAGGAATCATCTCACTTTCAGCAATAATTTCCAACCAGTGTATAGTTTCATCCAGTTCTTCCTCTACCATTTTCAGTTTATTCAGAAAATCCTTATCAGACTTTCCCAAACAAGCTGCCCTATAATTGGCAGCAGGTGAAGTCCCTGAACGTACTATTTGTTTAGCTATAGCCATTGACGAAATCCGATTAGGCATACAATCTACCATCTTGATTATTCTCAAAGCGAACATCTTCAATCGTATTTTCAATTCCTCCGAGTTCACTGTAGAAGTAATTTCAATCGTACATCGTAAATCGTCAAATCGTAAATGAGCTTAGCGTTGTACTCGTCCGCTTGCATCCCCTCCTGCCAGCGCTTCTACCTCTTCGGTAGAAACAAGGTTGAAGTCACCGTTGATAGTGTGCTTCAAGGCGGAAGCGGCTACTGCAAATTCGAGGGCGGCACCCTGGTTGGGTTTTGTCAGCAGGCCGTGGATGATACCGCCTGAGAAAGAGTCGCCGCCACCTACGCGGTCGATGATAGGATTGATGTCGTAACGCTTTGACTCGTAGAATTCCTCGCCGTTGTAAATCATTGCTTTCCAGCCGTTGTGGGTAGCGGAGAAAGACTCGCGCAACGTAGAGATTACGTATTTGAAGCCGAATTCCTTCGCCATCGCCTTGAAGATTCCCTTGTAGCCTTCAGCGTCCGTCTTGCCGCCTTCCACGTCTGCATCGGGCTTGAAGCCCAGACAGAGTTCAGCATCCTCTTCGTTGCCGATGCAGACATCCACATACTGCATCAAAGGCTTCATGATGGACTGGGCTTTTTCTTTGGTCCAGAGTTTTTTACGGAAATTGAGGTCTACCGACACCGTAACGCCGTGACGTTTGGCAGCCTCGCAAGCCAGGCGGGTCAACTCGGCGGCCTTGTCGGAGATGGCGGGAGTGATACCTGACCAGTGGAACCAGTCTGCACCTTCCATGATGGCATCGAAATCAAAGTCCGCCGCATCTGCCTCGGCAATGGCGGAGTGTGCACGGTCATAGATTACCTTACTGGGACGCATGGAAGCACCGGTCTCAAGATAGTAGATACCTACACGGTCACCACCACGCGCAATGAAATCCGTCTTTACGCCATACTTGCGCAATGCGTTGACAGCCGACTGGCCTATTTCATGTTTCGGCAACTTGGTTACAAAATAAGCATCATGTCCGTAGTTGGCACAGCTGACAGCAACGTTAGCCTCACCGCCACCATATACTACATCAAAAGAGTCGGACTGTACAAAACGGGTGTTTCCCGGAGTGGACAGTCTCAACATAATCTCACCTAATGTAACGACTTTCTTTCCCATAATCTTTCTATGTTTTATTTTAATATGAAATTAATTTGTTTCCTTTCAATTTATCATTTCGAGGTATAAACAGAACTTAAACACCTGAAACTATGGAGAGTAAATCAAAATAACATTCGTTCTTCATAGTCTTCGTGTACGGGCACAAAGATACAACAATTTTTGAAATACAAAAAATTATCATATATTTGTATCGAAAATATTAAGATTATAATTGTGTGCGAGCACAAGAAGATGTACGATGGGACGATTTACGATTAGACGATTGAGATTACATTGTAGAATCGTAGCCAAAGCAACATCAATCGTACATCGTAAATCGTTAAATCGTAAATATACAGATGGAAAGAGTCAGAATAAAGGATATCGCCAAGATGGCCGATGTATCCGTGGGAACCGTCGACCGTGTGATTCACGGGCGTAGCGGTGTGTCCGAGTCCAGCCGGAAGCGGGTGGAAGAAATCCTGAAACAACTGGATTACCAGCCCAATATGTATGCCAGCGCACTGGCTTCGAACAAGAAGTACGCATTTGCCTGCCTGCTGCCACTGCACGAGAAAGGCGAATACTGGACAGACGTGGAGACGGGCATACACAACGCCGTAGAGACTTACTCTGACTTCAACGTCGCCGTGCACCTCTCCTACTATGACCCGTATGACTATCATTCATTCGCGGAAGCCTCCGGACAGATTCTGGCACTGGAGCCGGACGGAGTGATGTTTGCCCCCACCGTTCCGCAATACACCAAGCCCTTCACGGATGAGCTGACGCAACATAATATACCTTATATATATATAGACTCCAACATAAAGGAAGAGCCCGCCCTCTCCTTCTACGGGCAGAACTCGCACCAGAGCGGATATTTTGCCGCCCGCATGCTGATGCTGCTTGCCGGAGAAGACGCGCAGGAAATCGTCATCTTCCGCAAGATAAATGAAGGCATCGTGGGGTCGAACCAGCAGGAACGCCGCGAAATAGGTTTCCGCGAATACATGCAGGAGCATCATCCCGCCTGCCGCATCTGGGAACTGGACCTGCATGCCAAGCGCGACAGCGAGGACACACTGATGCTGGACGAGTTCTTCCAAGAGCATCCTACCGTAAAGAACGGAATCACCTTCAACTCCAAAGCATACATCATCGGGGAATACCTGCTGAAGAAGCAGAAAAAAGACTTCAACCTGATGGGCTATGACCTGCTGCAACGCAACGTAGACTGCCTGAAGCAGGGAAGCATCTTCTTCCTCATAGCACAGCAGCCCACCCTGCAAGGATTCGACGGCATCAAGGCCTTGTGCGAATACCTGATTCTGAAAAAGGAAATCACAAGGGAGAACTTCATGCCGATTGACTTGCTGACGAAGGAGAATATAGAGTTTTATTACAATAAATAATAAGGATGTACGATTGGACGATTTACGATGTACGATTGGACGATTTACGATGTACGATTGAAAATGCCATGCCCGCAAGAAAAAGCAACTATCGCAACCGTAAAACAAAGCAAACTTCAATCGTACATCGTAAATAGCTAAATCGTAAATAACATGATGGAAACAAAGTACCTGAAAATCAATCCCGCCGACAATGTTGCAGTGGCCATCACAGCACTCCCGGCTGGTGAAAAACTCACGGTGGACGGAAAGGGAATCACCCTGAACGAGGATGTTCCTGCCGGACACAAATTTGCACTGAAAGATTTTGCGGAAGGCGAAAACGTCATTAAATACGGATACCCCATCGGCCACGCCCGGAAAGCGCAGAAGCAGGGGGACTGGATGAATGAAAACAATATCAAGACCAACTTGTCCGGGTTGCTGGAATACACATACAACCCCGTCAACGTAGACCTCAATACTACAACTCTAAACCTCAATACCGGCGCGCCAAACCTGACCTTTAGAGGGTACAAACGTAAGAACGGCGACGTAGGTGTGCGCAACGAGATATGGATTATTCCGACAGTGGGCTGCGTGAACGGAATCATCAACCAGCTTGCCGAAGGCCTGCGCCGCGAAACGGGCGGAAAGGGCGTGGATGCCATCATGGCTTATCCCCATAACTACGGCTGCTCCCAGTTGGGCGACGACCACGAGAATACAAAGAAAATCCTCCGCGACATGGTACTGCATCCCAATGCGGGAGCCGTACTCGTGGTAGGCTTGGGGTGCGAGAATAATCAGCCGGATGTGTTCCGCGAATTCCTGGGAGACTATGACCAGGAGCGCGTAAAGTTTATGGTGACCCAGAAAGTGGGTGATGAATACGAAGAAGGAATGGAACTGCTACGCGAACTTTATGCCAAAGCCATCCAGGACCAGCGCGAGGATATTCCCTTAAGCGAACTGCGCGTAGGCCTGAAGTGTGGCGGTTCGGACGGTTTCTCCGGTATCACCGCCAATCCGCTACTGGGCATGTTCTCCGACTTCCTCGTAGCGCAAGGCGGCACCAGCGTACTGACGGAAGTGCCGGAAATGTTCGGCGCAGAAACCATACTGATGAACCGCTGCCGCACCAAAGAGCTGTTTGAGGACACGGTGAAGCTGATTAATGACTTCAAGGAATATTTCCTCTCACACGGTGAACCGGTAGGTGAAAACCCGTCTCCGGGAAATAAGGCGGGAGGCATCTCGACATTGGAGGACAAAGCCTTGGGATGCACACAGAAATGTGGCACGAGCTACGTGGAAGGGGTACTTCCGTATGGCGAACGCCTGAAAGTAAAGGGACTGAACCTGCTGTCCGCTCCGGGAAACGACCTGGTTGCCGCCACCGCCCTGGCTTCGTGCGGATGCCACATGGTATTGTTTACAACAGGCCGCGGAACGCCGTTCGGAACGTACGTACCGACCATGAAGATTTCCACCAACTCCACCCTCGCCAAGAACAAACCGGGCTGGATTGACTTCAACGCCGGAGTTATCGTAGAAAACGAACCGATGGAAAAAACCTGCGAACGCTTCATCGAGTATATCATCAAAGTAGCAAGCGGCGAATTCGTGAACAACGAAAAGAAAGGCTACAAGGAAATAGCCATCTTCAAGACCGGAGTAACTTTGTAAGGTGAAAATTGAAAGGTGAAAGGTGAAAATTAAAGGCTGATATATGGAGGGCGGGACAAAACCATTTTGTCCCGCCCTTTGTTTTTTATACCTTTGCAGCAAAATTGGCTTATATATTTACGATTTGACGATTTACGATGTACGATTGAAGTTTGTATTGTACAACAACCATTCTACGATTTCAAGAGTTATATCAATCGTAAATCGTCAAATCGTAAATCCCCAATCGTAAATCGTAAATTATGTCAGCAACAACCGATACAATCTCCAAACCCAAAGGCGGCTGGTGGGCACTCAGCCCGTTGGCGGTGTTCCTTTGCCTCTATCTAGTGACTTCGCTCCTGGTGAACGACTTCTATAAAGTCCCCATCACGGTAGCCTTCCTCGCCTCATCCTGCTATGCCATCGCCATTACGCGGGGACTGAAGCTGGAACAACGCATCTATCAGTTTTCCGTAGGCGCCGGCAACAAGAACATCATGCTGATGATATGGATATTCATCCTTGCAGGAGCATTCGCCCAAAGCGCCAAGCAGATGGGCGCCATTGATGCGACCGTAAATCTGACCTTACATATACTGCCGGACAACCTGCTGCTGGCGGGCATCTTCATTGCCGCCTGCTTCATCTCCCTCTCAATAGGAACAAGCGTAGGAACTATCGTCGCACTGACTCCCGTAGCCGTGGGACTGGCGGAAAAGACGGGCATCGACCTGCCCTACATGGTCGCCATCGTGGTGGGAGGCTCGTTCTTCGGAGACAATCTTTCCTTCATATCCGACACCACCATTGCATCGACCAAGACGCAGGACTGCGTGATGAGGGACAAGTTCCGCGTCAACTTCATGATTGTAGTCCCCGCAGCGCTTGTCGTGCTGGGCATCTACATCTTTCAAGGACTGTCCGTCTCCGCCCCGCCCCAAGTGCAGACCATCGAGTGGATAAAGGTAATCCCCTACCTCATCGTGCTGGGCACGGCCGTAGCAGGTGTCAACGTCATGCTGGTACTGCTGCTGGGCATCCTCTCTACTGGAATTATCGGTATCTATACCGGTACCGCCTTTTTCGACTGGTTCGGAGCCATGGGAACGGGCATCACCGGCATGGGCGAGCTCATCATCATCACCCTGCTGGCAGGCGGAATGCTGGAAACAATCCGCTACAACGGCGGTATCGACTTTGTCATCGCCCGGCTGACCCGCCACGTCAGCGGCAAGCGGGGAGCCGAATTCAGCATCGCCGCCCTAGTCGGCATCGCCAATCTCTGTACCGCCAACAACACCATTGCCATCATCACCACCGGCCCCATAGCCAAGGACATCGCCCTCCGCTTCCACCTGGACCGCCGGAAAACAGCCAGCATACTGGACACCTTCTCATGCCTCGTGCAAGGAATCATCCCCTACGGAGCGCAAATGCTGATAGCCGCCGGACTTGCCGGCATCTCCCCCATCAGCATCATCGGAAACCTATACTACCCCTTCTGCATGGGAGCATGCGCCATACTGGCCATTCTGCTGAGATACCCCAGGAAATACTCGGGAGAAGGATGAGTGATGGGTGGCGTTGTGTGAACATTTAAAAAAAACATCCCTCATGCCAACAGATAACTCATAACTCATAACTCATAACTCAAAATCTTTTCTTACCTTTGCAGCCGCTATTACGAGATAGTAGCATAATTCAAATCATTAACTAAAAACATTTTAATTAAATGGCAACAAAAATCAGATTGCAAAGACATGGACGTAAAAGCTACGCTTTCTACTCTATCGTTATTGCAGACGTAAGAGCACCACGTGATGGTAAATTTATTGAGAAGATTGGTACTTACAATCCTAACACCAATCCTGCCACAGTAGATTTGAAGTTCGACCGCGCACTTGACTGGGTGTTGAAGGGTGCACAACCTACTGACACAGTTCGTAACATCCTCTCTCGCGAAGGTGTTTACATGAAGAAGCACTTGCTGGGCGGTGTAGCGAAAGGCGCATTCGGCGAAGCTGAAGCTGATGCTAAGTTCGAAGCCTGGAAGAACAACAAACAAAGCGGTTTGGCTGCTCTGAAAGCTAAGGAAGAAGAAGCTAAGAAAGCTGAAGCAAAAGCACGTCTGGAAGCTGAAAAGAAGATAAACGAAGAAAAAGCAAAAGCACTGGCTGAAAAGAAAGCTGCTGAAGCTGCTGCAAAAGCCGCTGCCGAAGCACCGGCCGAAGAGGCTCCTGCCGAAGAAGCCCCTGCTGCTGAAGAAGCTGCTGCCGAATAATAGTAAGCACAGCGTTATCGCTAAAAATGGGATTAAAACTATAAAAATCCTCTCCGGTTCATATCGGAGGGGATTTTTTATTACTATATTTGCAGCTATAATCATTCATTAAAAAAACAAACAATGAAAAAGTTTACTTATCTGCTCGCTGTAGCCGCTGTATTTACAGCTTGTAACAGTGGAAACAACGGTTACACCGTAACCGGAACTGTAGAGGGTGCAGCCGACGGCGACACCGTATATCTGGAAACCGTGGAAGGACGCCAATTCGTAAAATTGGACTCTGCTGTCATCAAAGATGGAACATTTACCTTCAAGGGTACACAAGATACTGCTGTCAACCGCTACATCTCCTACAAAGCCGAAGGAAAAGACGGCGCAGCCATCGACTTCTTCCTGGAAAACGGCAAGATTAAAATCAACTTGTCGCAGGAAAACAACTCTGCCACCGGTACTGCCAACAATGATGCCTACCAGGAAATCAGAGCCCAAATCAACGGTCTGAACAAACAAATGATGAGCATCTACGAATCCATGTCGGACACCACACTGACCGACGAACAACGCGAGGCTAAAGGCAAAGAGATGGAAAATCTGGAAAACAGCATGATATCCGCCATCAAAGCCGGCATCAACAAGAACATCACCAACCCGGTGGGTGTACTCCTGCTGAAGCAGAACTACTACTACATGGATGTAGCAGACCTCGACCCGCTGATGCCCCAAATCCCTGCAGCTTACGACAACGACGAAGCCATCGTCAAGATAAAGAACAACGTTGAAAAGATGAAAGCCACTGCCGTAGGCCAGAAGTTTACAGACTTCGAGATGCAGACGCCGGAAGGAAAAACGGTAAAACTGTCCGACTACGTAGGCAAGGGCAAAGTTGTCCTTGTTGACTTCTGGGCAAGCTGGTGCGGCCCCTGCCGTCGCGAGATGCCCAACCTGGTGGAAGCTTACGCCAAATATAAGAACAAGAACTTCGAGATTGTAGGCGTATCTCTGGACCAGAGTGCTGACGCATGGAAAGAAGCCATCAAGAAGCTGAACATCACGTGGCCGCAAATGTCCGACCTGAAATACTGGAACTGCGAAGGCGCACAGCTTTATGCCGTAAGCAGCATCCCCCACACTGTGTTGATTGACGGTGAAGGAACTATCCTTGCACGCGGACTGCACGGTGACGAGCTTCAGGAAAAGATAGCCGAAGCTGTCAAATAATAAAACCGGACACACCGGAGACTAAAAAAGGAGTGCCACACTTCGTCAATCGAAATGCCACACTTCACGAGGCCCAATCAATGGCATTTGCCTCTGTGAAGTGTGGCATTTCTCTTGCTGAAGTGTGGCATTTCCCTTGCTGAAGTGTGGCATTCGGAATGATGGAATGCGGCGTTTTTCAAGAGAAGATACGCGCAGCCATTTCCATCCCCAACCTTACGGTTTCCCACTGTTTCTCCTCATCGGCCTCCGAAGGCGAAAGAAGCGCATTGGCATCCGGCAGACATAAAGTGAAACGTTTCAAAGGAATATAGTTCAATACACTTTCGGTTTTCGCCTGCAATTCATCCAATTCGTCTTCCTGAGGATAATGGGACAGCACGAAACCGAACACCGCTTCCTTCTCGTGTATGAACCAGAGCAGACGGTTACGGTCGCACGCGCCACAGTCGTAATTCAGGAAATAAGCATCGGCCCCATGCAGTTGCACCAGCATATCCGTAGGTGCATGGAATGCAACATACATCCCTGCAGGACGCTCACGCAAAACCCGGTTGTTGAGCCGGATGGTATCTTCCATTATCACCGAATGTACCCCGTCGAACTGGACGTAGCGGCAGCCTGCATCATAAAGTTTGGTAAGCAAAAATTTGTAGCAGGAAGCAATATCATCCGTCAAAAGCCGGATGTCGGAGTAAACGGTTTCTATCTGAGTCCGCTCCACACGTTGAATAATCTGGGTCATAACCTCTGCCGGCGAAGGGATATGCTGTTTTTTCATCACCCCTCCGTCCACAATGGAATCAAGAAATGCGAATTCTTCCAGAATAGGATGCCGTAGCAAACTGAGCCGTCCTGTAATCTCCAAAGGAGAGCCTTCGGAGAAAGGCCGGCCGTCTTTGGAACAAATACCCTCCCAGCTTTCCAAAAAATCGCGACTTCGGAAACCACCATCGGAAACAACTTTCATGCCTCCCAGCTCCAGCCGTTCCACCAGACTGCGCACTTCCGCATCTTCAACAGCCTGCAATATCTGCCGGCTCACCTGCCCGTTCTGATATTGCTCGCGGACATCCTTCAATGCACGAGGTACACAAAAAGCCCCAGCTATATCAATTTTAAACGGAGGAAATACATTTGCCATGTTCATCCTTTCTTTGATTATTATAATAATGATACTTTTGCCCCAATACCATGAGCAGCAAAGCAATACAATCGAATGGCAACAAGAAGTATTATCAAGGACTAAAAACCTTAAATAAACCAATTCGTTGCAAATATAACTAAAAAAATCGAAGATTCACAATCTGCCCAAAAGATTTATCTTCATTTGACACTTCGAAATCAGATGATGCTTATGCATGCAATAATAATCAGTAATGAATAACTTTAAAAGTTATTTTTCATTAGAAGTTTTCCACTTTAAACAATTACATCATTAATAATCAATAGATTAACACTTTTTAAACCACAAAAAGTTTTCCAAAAAGCAAAACCTATCAATAACTATAATATCTTTGTTTCCGCAATTAAACTAAAAAAGACAGTCACATTTAAGCATAAAAGGTTATGATACAGACAGTACTCAAGCGCGACGGGCGCGTCGTCGGATTCAACGAAGAAAAAATAGCAACGGCCATCCGCAAAGCCATGTTGCATACAGACAAGGGGGAAGACCTGCAACTGATACACCAGATTACGGACCGCATCTCTTTCAAGGGAGATTCGCAGATGACGGTGGAAGCCATCCAGGATTTGGTGGAAGTGGAGCTGATGAAGAGCAGCCGCAAGGACGTTGCCCAGAAATACATCGCTTACCGCAACCAGCGCAGCATTGCCCGCAAGGCGAAAACGCGCGATATGTTTCTGGAAATTATCAACATTAAATCCAACGACATCACCCGCGAGAATGCCAACATGAACGCCGACACCCCGGCGGGCATGATGATGAAGTTTGCCAGCGAAACCACCAAGCCTTTTGTGGACGACTATCTGCTGAGTGAAGAAGTGCTGGATGCCGTCAGCCAGAACTATCTGCACATCCATGACAAGGATTATTATCCCACCAAGAGCCTGACATGCGTGCAACATCCGCTGGACCATATTCTGAAATACGGCTTCTCTGCCGGACACGGCGAATCGCGCCCGGCCAAACGCATCGAGACCGCCAGCATACTGGGCTGCATCTCATTGGAAACAGCCCAGAACGAGATGCACGGCGGACAAGCCATCCCTGCATTCGATTTCTACCTTGCCCCCTACGTGCGCAACAGCTTCATCGAGGAAGTCAAGAACCTGGAAGAACTGAATGGAAAAGACTATTCCCATCTCTATCAGAAGGAACTGGCCGACTATCTGCTACAGCCGTTGGACGGACTGACGGGCGAGGACCGCATCGTACAGCATGCCGTCAACAAGACCGTATCGCGTGTGCACCAGTCCATGGAGGCGTTTATCCATAACATGAACACCATCCACTCACGCGGCGGCAACCAAGTGGTGTTCAGCTCCATCAACTACGGCACAGACACCTCTGCCGAGGGGCGCTGCATCATCCGCGAACTGCTGAAAAGCACCTACCAAGGCGTGGGCAACGGCGAAACGGCCATCTTCCCCATTCAGATATGGAAAAAGAAACGCGGCGTAAGCTATCTGCCCGAAGACCGCAACTACGACCTCTACCAACTGGCCTGCAAGGTGACGGCACGGCGTTTCTTCCCGAACTTCCTGAACCTGGACGCCACCTTCAACCAAAGCGAGGACTGGAAAGCCGATGACCCGAAACGCTACCAGCATGAAGTTGCTACCATGGGATGCCGTACCCGTGTATTCGAAAACCGTTTCGGACCGAAGACCTCCATCGGACGCGGCAACATCTCTTTCTCTACCATCAACATCGTCCGTCTGGGCATTGAGTGCATGAACATCGAAGACAAGGAACAGCGCATCGCCCGGTTCTTTGCCAAGTTGGATAGTATGCTCGAAGTGACCGCACGCCAGCTGCACGAGCGCATGGAGTTTCAAAAGACCGCCTTCGCCAAGCAGTTCCCGCTACTGATGTCTGCCTTGTGGATAGGCAGCGAGAAGCTGAAACCGAACGATACGATTGCTTCCGTCATCAACCAGGGAACACTGGGAATCGGTTTCATCGGGTTGGCAGAATGTCTCGTGGCATTGCTCGGAAAACATCACGGCGAATCTGGCGAAGCCCAGGAGCTGGGACTGAAAATCGTGACCTACATGCGCGACCGTGCCAACCAGTTCTCGGAGCAATACCAGCATAATTACAGCGTGCTGGCCACTCCTGCCGAAGGGCTGTCGGGCAAGTTCACCCGCATAGACCGTAAGAAGTTCGGCACGCTGCCGGGCATTACGGACCGTGACTACTACACCAACTCCAACCACGTGCCCGTATACTACAAATGCAGCGCCCGCCACAAAGCGGAAGTGGAGGCTCCTTATCATGAGCTGACCCGCGGCGGACACATCTTCTATGTGGAGATAGACGGTGACGCCACCCACAATCCGGAAGTCATTATGCGTGTAGTGGACATGATGGACCAATACAACATCGGCTACGGTTCGGTAAACCACAACCGTAACCGCTGTCTGGAGTGCGGTCACGAAAACTCCACCCCAAACCTGGAAGAATGCCCGAAGTGCGGCAGCAAGCATATCGACAAGCTGCAACGCATCACCGGCTACCTGGTAGGTACTACCGACCGCTGGAACAATGCCAAGCTGGCAGAGTTGAACGACAGGGTCGTTCATAATTAAAAATTGAAAATTAAAGGGCTGCGCAGTGCAAAGCGGAGCTTCATTTTTAATGGTTGACGTTTAATTTTTAATGATTAATGTTCAGCTTCCTACCTGCGATGTTTAATTTTTAATTATTAATTCCCTACTCATGCTTTCTATTCTCGACATTTTAGAAGATACCACAGTAGACGGTCCGGGCTTCCGGACCGCCATTTATGCTGCCGGATGCCCCAACGGTTGTCCCGGTTGCCACAATCCGGAGTCGTGGGACATCAACCGCGGGCACTGGATGAGTACGGAAGAGATTCTGGAAAAAGTCCTTGCCGACAACTTTGCAGACGTCACCTTCAGTGGTGGAGACCCGATGTTCCAGCCGGAAGGATTCACCCAACTGGCACATGCCATCAAGGAGCGGAGCCGGAAAAACATCTGGTGCTATACGGGCTATACTTTCGAAAAACTACTGCGCAACCCGCGCCAAGCCCAACTGCTGAAGTACATCGACGTACTGGTGGACGGCAAATTCAAGAAAGAACTGAGGGATGAGGAACTCTATTTCCGGGGAAGCCGCAACCAGCGTCTGATTGACGTACAAACATCCCTGCAAAAAGGCGAAACCGTCATTTACCACTATAATCCGAAAAAGGGCATTTAAAAAAGAAGAGAAGTTTTCAAAAATATATGAGCACTTTTATAATGTTATAATATCAGACGCGAATTACACGGAATAACACGGATTCAATAAACAAAATCCGTGAAATCCGCGTAATCCGCGCCTAAAAGAAAGTGTTAAGAGTTTTTTGACACCCTCCACCTATATCACCATTCTATAAATTTCCCTCTTTCCCTGCGCTTCTGCAGCTCCTCCTGAAGAAAGCGCTGCCTATCCTTGGCAATATACCGGCGGGCAAAGATATTGGGCACCGCCACTCCCAGCGCTATGCAGAGAATAATCAGTGAAGCCGTGATGCCGTTGGAAACAACCGCCGTCACCTCGCCTACCACACCGTGCATATTGATAAGCCCGAAAAGTGCACGATACATCAGCACTCCCGGAATCATCGGGATGACAGAAGGAATCGTCAGCACATGATTGGGAACATGGAACCAATGCACTGCCTTCACGGCTATCAGGCTGACAACCATGCTGCCCATGAACGAACCTATCACCGGTCCGTAACCCAATTCGAAATTGACAAAGTTACGCGTACAAACGGCAATGATACCGCCCACCGCAACAACCCACAACAAGCGCCGCTGTATGTTGAATATCATGGAAAATCCCATGGCAGCTATCGCCGCCGCAATGGCATACACCAGATAACTGTCATGAGGCACCATACTCAATTCGCTGAACTTCTTGTCAATCACGACATCCTCCACCGTCAGCAGGCGCATGGCTATTACAATGCCGAAGGCCATTGCACAGACCATCAGCACCGTATTCACAGCCCGCACAATGCCCACCTGGATATAATTGTCAATCATATCATCCACAAAGTTTATCAGCGGCACCCCCGGAACGATGAACAGTGCACACGCCAACAACGGATGATAGGGAGTTTCCGAGAGCCCGGCAAACGAAGACACATAGGCCAGACAGGTAGAAATCAATGCGGCAATGGCAATACTCATATAGTGATTGATGCCGAACTCCATGCAACGGGCACGGACGCGGAAGCCGGCAAAAGCGCAGATAGAGGTAAACAGAAACGCCATCCAGTCACCACCGAACAGTTTGCAGAAACCTCCGCAGGCAAAGCCGGCACCGATGGCAACAACGTATGGCACATAATTCCGCTTCTTGTTTTTGATTCTTTCCAGTTCCTCCTCATACTGGTCGAGGGAATAGTCATTCTCAATAGCCCGCCAGGACAGTTTGCTGATTTCGGAAATGGCAGTCATGTTGATGCCATGCTTTTCACATTTCTGGAATTTGGAGAACGAATGCAGGCCGTCACTCACATTCACCACCAGCATGGTATAACTTACGTCGATGTGGAGCTTTTCTTCCGGCAGCCCCAGATAGGCGGCAACACGGTTCAGGTTACGAACAACACGGTTCGTATCAGCCGCACTCTCCACCAGCAGCTGTCCGGTACGAAGCAATAAATCGAGTTTCCTGCGCAGCAGGGCAATCTCTTGTTCAGTCAAAGTCTTATCCATGAATCTTTTTACCTATTTTTTTGGAGGCACAAAGATAGGCAAAATGTAGAAAACGATTTCATTCTTTCGGCAGAAAACTCTACCTTTGCAGCCGTTTTTTTAATGGACACAAATGGAAATATTCTGGAATACTATCGCACAATACAACGAGGCCACCTGGTGGACACAGCTCCTCATCACCGCAGCAGGTATCCTGCTCACCACGCAACTCTACCGGAAACCGACCTTATGGGCAAAACGCTCCATGAAAATCTACATGGTATTTCTGAACGGGTGGATATCCATCGTGTACTACATGATGTATTGCGGAGCGCGCGGACACCACCATATACTCGCCATCTTCTGGGGAGTGATTGCAGTGTTGTGGCTATGGGATTTGTTTACCGGCTACACTCCGTTCGAGCGCAACCCGAAATACAAGGTACTGGTGGGGGTACTCTATGCAATGCCTTTCCTCTACCCGCTCCTTTCGTGGGCACGCGGAATGGAATTTCCCATGATGACCACCACCGTGATGCCCTGCTCGGTAGCAGTTTTCACCATCGGGCTGCTGCTGGCTTTCTCGCGCAGGGTCAACCTGCTCGTCATTCTGTTCCTTTGCCACTGGGCGCTCATCGCCTTTTCCAAAGTCTACATCTACAAGATTCCCGAAGACCTGCTACTGGCAAGCGCCACTGTGCCTGCCATCTATCTGTTCTTCAAGAACTACTTTGAACAGAACTTGCACAAGGAAACCAAGCTGGGCGCACGGCTCATGAACTGGTTCCTTATCCTCATCTGTATAGTGGTCGGGGTACTGCTCAGCATGACGCTGCTCCATGGGATGAGAGGATAAAGAAATAGCGCGCTTCCGCGCGCCAAAATTATTTCTTCTTTCCCTGATTGGCCACAGCCTCCATCAATTTCTTTATCTCCTCGGGATCACCCAAGAAATAGTCTTTCGTCAAGTTCAGCTCATCGTCAAACTCAAAGACGTAGGGCACCGCCGTAGGCAGGTTCAGATGCACAATTTCATCGTCCGAAATATGCTTCAGATGCTTGATAATACCCCGCAGGCTATTGCCATGAGCCACTACCAGCAATTCGTCGGCCGTCTTCAGATTCGGGAAGATGACACATTTCCAGTAAGGCATGATACGCTCAATCGTATCTTTCAACGACTCCGTACGGGGCAGTTCGGCATCGGGCACTTCTTGATAACGGTCCTCAAAACGCGGATTACGCGGGTCATCCTCGGCCAATGCATGCGGAGCCACATCAAAGCTCCGGCGCCATACCAACACCTGCTCGTCACCGTACTTGGCAGCCGTCTCTGCCTTGTTCAGCCCTTGCAACTGGCCGTAGTGTTTCTCATTCAACCTCCACGATTTCTCCACCGGAATCCAGTCCTGGTCGAGGCGGTCCAGCACACAATCCAGTGTCTTCACGGCGCGCTTCAGATAGGAAGTATACGCCTTCTTGAAGCGGAATCCCTTTTCTGCCAGCAGCTCACCCGCCCTTACAGCTTCAGCAACACCTTTCTCTGTCAAATCAACATCCGTCCACCCCGTGAAGCGGTTTTCCTTATTCCATGCACTCTCGCCGTGGCGAAGCAAAACAATCTTTTTCATATAGTCTCCTTTCAGTTTTACCTATAGAACACCCGGCTACCTCCTCTTGTTCATGCAATAGCGGACCACATATACCAAAAGTATCAGAAACGCCACCCACACCATGCTGATGACCGGCAGGTAGCGGTTATACAAATATTCCCCTTCCTTCGGGACACGGTTGAAAGTACAGATTATGCAATTACAGCACGCATCGAGTGCATCATGCGAGAATACCGAAAAAACAATGATAGCCACCCCCGCAAGAAGCATCATCAAAGTCCCCCACACCAGCCACTTACCAGCCACGGAAGGATGGAATTGCGAATGAGTGGAATGTACGAATCTAACCATAAACACTTGTCTATTATTACCGGTACAAATGTCCTTCATTTTTAACAATCCGGCAATACCTACTTTTCATCAAAAAGAGAGTCTGCCATCCCAATTAGTAGGTAGCCGCGACCTCTATAAACCACGCCACAAGCTAACCCGAAATGGGGAGCGGCACAACACTAAAAGCCCTACATGTAGGTATTTCACGTTCTCCGGCAAAGCCTTTACTTTGCAGCAAACAATTTAATCACTTTATTTACAATGAAAAAGACTGGTGTTTTTTATGGTTCCAGTACCGGAACCTGCGAAGAGTTGGCTAACCAGATAGCCGAAAAGTTGAGAGTTTCCTCCACCGACGTACATAGTGTTGACAAGATGACCGCCGATAAAATCAAGGAATATGAAGTGCTGGTTCTAGGTACCTCCACTTGGGGAGACGGCGAACTGCAGGACGACTGGTATGACGGTGTAAAAGTACTGAAGAGCGCCGACCTTTCCATGAAGTTCGTAGCCCTATTCGGTTGCGGTGACTCCGAATCCTACTGCGACACATTCTGCGACGGCATCGGAGTACTCTACGAGGACCTGAAGGATAGCGGATGTACCTTCTTGGGCAACAAAGTCAGCACGGACGGGTATTCCTTCTCCTCTTCCATCGCCGTGGTAGACGGTGCATTCGTAGGACTTCCCCTCGACGAAGTGAACGAAAGTAACAAAACCGCCGAACGCATTGACGCCTGGACAGCCGAAATAAAAAGCAAGCTCTAGAAAAGAAACAGACCATCCGTTTACTTTAAACGGATGGTCTGCCTGCATCATGCAGATGATATCTTTTATCTGAACAGATAATGTGTTCCGCCATATCCGCAGGCACATTATCTTTTTTATGCTCTTATACGAACCAGCGAACGTAGCAGAAGTCCTGACGGTGAGGCAGGTCTGCATTCTTCGGGAACATACGGTAAGAAACCTTGAAGCTACCCGCATTTTCCATCTTGTGCTTAGCTTGGAAAGTATAAAGGTTACCTTCTTTCTTCACTACATTGAACGGTTCTACGGAGTAAACATGCTGTTTGCCATCCTGAGCCGTATAAGTAGTCACCAGTTCCAGACCGATAGCATCGTTCAAGCCCTTCTCGTCGATAACGTAAGTAATGGTGTATTCCTTACCGCTCTCGATGGAGCCTTTCACCAGGTCTTCGGTCTTTTCGCAAGACACCACTTCAATGCTGTCCCACTTCTCGGCAACTTCTTCCTTCCAAGCAGCTATTTCCTTAGCCTTGGCACAACCGTCGGCAGCCAGCATCTTGAAACGTTTGGCCTCCTTGATGTAGAACTTGTCGTAATAGTCGTCCAGCTGACGCTTCATTGTATAGTGGGGAGCAATCTGTGCGATGGAGTTCTTGATAGTCTTCACCCAACCTTCAGAATATCCCTTCTTGTTGCGTGCATAGAACAACGGCAGAATTTCTTGCTCAAGAATGCTGTAGATAGTAGCGGCATCGAGCTGGTCCTGATGTTCCTGGTTCTGGTAAGTACGCTTTTCGGTCAATGCCCAACCGGCACCTTCACGATAGCCTTCCAACCACCAGCCGTCGAGTACGGAGAAGTTTACAACACCGTTCATCAACGCCTTTTCGCCGGAAGTACCGGATGCTTCGAGCGGACGTGTCGGAGTGTTCAGCCAGATATCCACACCTGAAACGAGGCGACGTGCCAACTGCATGTCATAATTTTCCAGGAAGATAATCTTGCCCAGGAACTCCGGACGACGGGAAATCTCAATGATTCTCTTAATCAAGCCCTGGCCGGCACCATCGTGCGGGTGAGCCTTACCGGTAAAGAGGAACTGTACCGGATAGTCGGGGTTGTTCACAATCTTGGCCAGACGGTCGAGGTCGGTGAACAGCAAGTGTGCACGCTTGTAGGTAGCGAAACGGCGTCCGAAACCTATCAGCAGAGCGTTCGGATTGATTTTGTCCAGCAGGGAAACGATGCGTGAAGGGTCACCCTGGTTCTTCAACCAAGTTTCACGGTATTGCTTGCGAACATAGTCAATCAGTTTGTTCTTCATCACCATGCGCGTCTTCCAGATTTCTTCGTCGGACACGTTATAGATAGCCTCCCAAATCTTGGGGTTGGACTGGTCGTAGAGGAAGTTCTCATCAAAATGCGCAGCATAGAGATGTTTCCACTCCGTAGCGCTCCAAGTGGGGAAGTGTACACCGTTGGTAACGTAGCCCACATGGCTTTCTTCGGGGAAGTAACCCTTCCAGATGGAAGCGAACATCTCCTGGGAAACCTTTCCGTGCAGCCAGCTCACACCGTTCACCTCCTGAGAAGTGTTGCAAGCGAATACAGACATACAGAAACGTTCACCCTTGTCGCCCGGATTGTTACGTCCGAGGTCCATCAGGTCGTCCCAGCTGATACCCATTCTTGAAGGATAGCCGCCCATGTACTTGCCGAAAAGGCCTTCGTCGAAGTAGTCGTGACCGGCAGGAACCGGAGTATGTACAGTATAGAGAGAAGAAGCACGTACCAGCTCGATAGCCTGGTCGTAAGTCAGACCTTCGGCCACGTAGTCACAGATGCGCTGTACGTTGATTAAAGCAGCATGTCCTTCGTTGCAGTGATAGATATCTTTCTTGATGCCCAGCTTCTTCAATGCGAGAATACCACCGATACCGAGCAGGATTTCCTGCTTCAAGCGGTTTTCCCAGTCACCGCCATACAGCTGGTGAGTGATGGAACGGTCGAACTCGCTGTTCATTTCATTGTCAGTATCAAGTAGATAGAGAGAGATACGTCCAACGTTCACTCTCCACACATAAGCATGCACGTAGTAGTCCAGATAAGGAACATCCACTACCATCTGCTCGCCCTTCTCATCCAATACACGGTCGATGGGCAACTGGCCAAAGTTCTGTGCCTCGTAATTGGCAATCTGCTGGCCGTCCATAGACAATGTTTGTGTAAAGTAACCGTAGCGGTACAGGAAACCGATTGCACACAAGTCGGCGTTGCTATCGGAAGCTTCTTTCAGGTAGTCACCGGCAAGTACACCCAGACCGCCGGAATATATCTTAAGTACATGGCTCAAACCATACTCCATACTGAAATAAGCCACGGACGGGCGCTTGCTGTCAGGCTTCACATCCATGTATGTGCGGAACTTGGAGTATACGTCATCCATTCTGCGCAGAATAACTTTGTCATTTGCGAGTGCCTCGAGTTTAGCATAACTCATACGTTCCAGCAGAAGTACGGGGTTCTGTCCCACTTCTTTCCAGAGAGCAGGGTCAAGGTCTCTGAACAGTTCGGTGGCTTCATAATTCCATGCCCACCAGATGTTATGTGCCAGTTCAGACAGTTTCTCCAGTTCGGCGGGAATGTGCGATTTCACATTCACATCTTTCCAGTTAGGAGTGTTTACATTACTAACTTTAATCTTCATTGTATGATAACTAATTGATTAATAATTCTTTTATTTTAGTTGACGCTTCATGGCATTGCGCAGTGCAATGTCGTAAGCCTCGTAATAATATTGTATAAAGTGCTTCCACAAAGCCTGCTCTGCCACCTGGCCTGCACGCTTGCGTATTTCCTTGATTTCGGCTTCCGTCTTGGTAGAGAACAAGGCTACGGTGTCCTTGATGCCGTCTGCCACTTCGGAATAGTTATAGTCCGAACGGTGCAGCACTTCCACTCCGTCGTTTATGCCATGCTGGTTTTTCAGACTGTTCACCCAAAGTCCGAAACCGGCAAGGTCGGTGGTGATGGTAGGCACCCGGAAAGCCACGCTCTCCAGCGGGGTATATCCCCACGGTTCATAATAGGACGGATAGACACTGAGGTCCTCGCCTAAAATCAAGTCATAATAATGCTTGTTGAGGATGCCATCGTGACCATCCTGATAGCAAGGTACAAAAATTACTTTCACCTTATCTTCGGGACGATTGCCCATACCGAGGTATTTCAGCATATCCAGCACCTGGTCGTGCGTCATATTGTGCAGCCAGTGGGTGATGAAAGGACACTGCAACGGTTCGGTGAACTTATCTTTGCTCTTCAAGCGCTTCTGCAAGTCCTCGCGGGGGTCTCCCACCCAGCTGGGCACGTTGACAAACGCCAATACTTTCTTCTTTAAATCTTTATCGCGGTTCAGCCGGTTCAATGATTCCAGGAACACATCGATACCCTTATTTTTGAACTCATAGCGTCCGCTGGTACCGATAATCAGCGTATCGTCGCCCAAGTCCTCACCCAGTAGGCAGTTTGCCACACGCAGCATGGTGGAACGGGCACGTTTGCGCTTGCCGGTAAAGGTGGCGCCTTTCGGTACAAAATCATCTTCAAAACCGTTCATCAGCACAACATCCGCAGGCTTGTCAAGCAATTCCCTGCATTCGTTGTTTGTGATTTCGCTCACAGTGGTGAAACAGTCCACATAGTGGGCCGTCTGCTTTTCAATGGAATGTTTGGACTGCATATTCAGCTCCTCCGCCATCTGGTCACCGTTGTAGGCGAAAAGATAATCGTAAAGCGGCTTGTTGTTGCCAGCTATGGAGCGGCCGATGGACGTGGCATGGGTGGTGAAGATAGTCCCTATCTCGGGAACGGCAGACTGAAGATAGAGGGCGGCCATGCCGGTCATCCACTCGTGTGCCTGGAACACCACTTTGTCCGTTTCCGTCAGATTATAGCGATAGAAGCTCTCTATCACCTTGCCGGTAGCAAAAGCAAACATGGATGCTTCGTCATAATCACCATATCCATGCAGTGAATCCACCTGATAGCGGTTCCACATTTCTGTATAAATCTCATTTTTTTCTGCAAAGAACGGTTGGAAATCAACCAATATAACAATAGGTTCTCCCGGAATGTTCCAGCGACCTACGCGGACGGAAAGATTGTCTTTCAACGCTGCATGTTTTTTCCACGCTGCACAAAGGTTATCAGACTCAATGAACAAAGGGTTCTCTTTTCCCTGCCAGAAATCCGGCCCTATAAAGAATAATCTATCGCGAAATTTAGTCTGTAAAGTATTTGCCCTTGTAGACAAAACTGTATAGATACCGCCTACTTTATTACACACTTCCCAACTCGCTTCGAAGATGTAATCGGGGGTAAGTAGTTCTTTAGTCATATTATGTTATAATCTCTTTATCTTAATTACGGCTGCAAAAGTACGTATTATTCTTTGAAAAACAGCCTTTTAATCGAAAAAACTGATTAAATATGCATAAACAATCGTTTGCGGAATGTCATAGTTTAGCCACAAAAGCCCCATTGGCTCGCCCATCCATGCTTTTTTCGTCTAAAATTCCCGAAGTTTCAAAAAAGAATTCCTGGAGTTTTCAGTTGAAGCCCCAGGAATTTAAATAAAAAACCCCAGGGATTTCAATTGTAAATCCCTGGGGTTTATTTTCTTATAATCCGGATTATACCATCAATGCAGCTACCAGCGCCAAAATAGCGTAGAATTCAGGAAGCGCGGCGTAAATCATTGTATTGGTCTGTACGTCGTGTCCCTGGGAGATACCCACAATACCGCTAGCACAAATCTGTCCCTGACGGATAGCGGAGAACAGACATACCAGTCCGACACCCAATCCGATGCCCAGCATCAAAGGACCGTCTGTCGCAAAATCCCTGCCCATAGACATCAGGAAAGCCACGAAACCGTAAAGTCCCTGCGTAGCCGGAAGGGCCGACAAAATCATATAGCTGGCAGATTTGGAAGGATCTTTCTTCAATGCACCTTCTGCCGCACTACCGGCGATAGTTGTACCGAAGCAACTGCCAATTCCTGCAAGGGCCAACATCAGGCCCAGACCGAGATAACCTAAAATTTCATTCATAATGTTTCTATTTTTATTTGTTTTTTAATTTGTTTATTTCTTTACTACTGTAAAAGGTTTATAGGCTTCGCCCTTACCTTCGTAACCGGAATTCTTGAAGTATTCCACAAATGTCAGACGGAGCGGGTGTACAAAGGCACTCAGACAAGACATGGCGATATTCAGCGTATGCCCGAATATCAGTATCAGTCCGCAGAACAGCCAGCCCAGGGCAGGTCCTGCCGCATCGTTCACCATGAAGGCAAGCTGATTGAACACGCCGCCAAGCATACCGCCTGCCAGACCGAGGGCATAGAGACGGATGTAGGAAAGTATATCGCCCATCAGTCCGGTTGCCATGTTATAGGTATCCCATACTCCGGCACCGATGTTGACAAATACATTCCGGTGGATATTGTTCAGCAGGTAGATACCGATGGCGGAAACACCGCCAATCACGATAAATGCCCACGTAGACACGTCTTCCGAGATTATCTTGAAGAAGGAAAGTCCGCCGGTGCAGATAAATCCCACCACCAGCAACAGCCATCCCCAGGCACTGAGCGACTCCTTGAAGCCGAAACGAACGGTCTGTCCCACGGCCTTCACCGTCATGGCAATGCAGATGTGCACCGCACCGATAATCAACGCCAGCAGCATTTGCTTGTCATAGGTAGTCTCACCTATCTTACCCACAATCATGAATTCCTTCAGTTTGGCGGGTATCTCCAGGTCAAAGAGGCTTACACCGAAAAAGGTTCCCAATATGACACCGATGACGGACGTAAATATACCCAACGTAATCACCAGGTTCATCATGCCTTTCATGGACTTGGACATCTTCCTTTTCAAAATGAACCCGAGTGCAATCAGTACCAGACCGTAGCCCGCATCTCCCATACAGAAAGCAAAGAAGAGCGAGAAGAATGGCGCAAGTATCGGTGTCGGGTCGAACTCGGCATATTCGGGCATACCGTACATTTTGGTAAGCACTTCGTACATGCGTGTATAGGCGTTGTTTTTCAGCTTGATGGGAGCATTGTCCTCGCGCTTGGCAGCCCTTATCTCATAATAAGTGCCGCTTTCATCGAGAAGTTTCCTCACATCCGCCTCGCAGTCTTCGGGAATCCAGCCTTCCATCAACACTACGGCACCTTCTGCCATATGTTCGCTGTTCAGCTTGACTTTCAGCAGGTCTATCTCTTCCTGGAGCTGTAGGTTGTACTTCTCCAACGTGCAGTAATTCGCTTTGCAGAATTCTTTCAATCCGGCATGTGCCTGCACAAGGGCCTCTTCCGTATCGGCTTTCTTCCGGCTCAGTTCGGAGAGGCTGAGTGAAGGCAGACGGAGCGGTTCCACATCCAGTTCTACCGGTTGGGGAGTGACGGTCACGAAATAAAGATGTCCGCCGTTCTCTTTCACCACGATGGCATTGTAGTCCTCTGCCCACGCTTCGTTATAGTCTTTCTCCGGGCAGGTATAGAACTGCACGAACCAACCAGCATCTTCCAGCTTGCGGATGGCTCTCCAATCGAAATCGCCCCAGACTTCCATCTGCGCCACATCCTTGTCGATGCCGGGAATCTGCTGGTTCAAGTCTTGTATCCGCGCCTGCAAGTCCTCGTAGAATTTCACCAGAGCATCGGCCGACAACTCTTTATGCACCTTTTCTTCCGGCTGTTTGTCTGCCAGGGTGTGCATGCTCTGAAGCATATTCTTGTAGAGCGTACGCTTCTGCATGAATTGCTGCAAGGTGTCGTCCATCTCGCCGCACTGCCTTTCCACAACGTGCACCACGCCCAGTTCCCGGATTTGTGCCAGAAATGCTTCGTACTCCTTATGATACACAAGGAACGTGAGCTTCTTCATTTTCGTAATCATGCCTCTGCCTCCTTCCTTTTCTCCTGATGGGATTTCATGATTTTCTGCGATGACTTGGAAAGGTTCTCCTCGTCTTCCATAAACCGCTTGATTTTGCGCAGAGCATCCTGATAACCCGGAATCTGTACTTTCTCAAAAAGATTCACCTTCTGGGTGGTCTTTTTACGCGCATGTTCCAACAAGTTCAACTTGGCAACAGTAAATTCACGCTCGATGGCAGTATGTGCCAGTGACTTAAGCAAATGCAGCCCGTCTGCATACCATTTGGGCGCATTGAACAAGCTGTAAGGGCGTATCTCGAAATCTACATTCTCGAGCAACGGCACCCGTACACCGGCAATCTTCTTTACACCGAGATGAACATCGCTGACCTTTATCAATGAAGCGTCGAACTCATTCCAAAGGGCGAACATGGCTTCGTAAGCTTGGATTTCCTTTTCCAACCTCGCGTCCAACGCGGCAGCGTCTCCCTTGCAGCGCTTCACTTCCATACGCAGGGCACTCTCCTTATTCTTAATAATGGGGAGTGTACGCACGCGCACCTTCAGTTGCTTTTCGAGTTGCTGAAGCGAGGTTTTGTTATATTGAAACTTAATAGCCATTTTATTTACGATTTAACGATTTACGATTAGACGACTGAAGCTACTCAATTTCTCAATTTACAGATTTACAATTTCAGTAATATCAATCGTAAACCGTAAATCGTCTAATCGTACATTTATTTAGTTTGCTTTCGGCCAGAACTGGTCCACAAGCTCTTTCTTGATATTCACCTCTTCCGGACGGAAATACTTGCCGAACAGACTCCATGCCACATCGAGCATCTCTGTGGTATCGAGGTTGACATCGATGGCCAGTAGCTGGTTGGAGTAGTCCTTGGCAAAGGCAAGGGTACGTTCGTCGTAGTTCGTCAGGTCGAAACCGTTTTCAAGCTTGGTTTTGGCGTTGGCGGCATCGGCGTACAGACGTACGGCGGCATTCATCACCTGCGGATGGTCCTTACGTGTCTTTTTGCCCGTAACAAGCTGTTTCAGACGGGACAAGGAACGGAACGGGTCAACGATAACCTTACCGATGTCGCTGTCACGACGGAGGAACAACTGGCCTTCCGTGATATAACCCGTATTGTCGGGCACGGCATGCGTAATGTCGCCACCGGACAGAGTCGTCACCGCAATAATCGTGATGGAACCGCCGCTTGGGAACTGCACCGCCTTTTCGTATATCTTCGCCAAGTCCGAATAAAGGGAACCCGGCATGGAGTCCTTCGAAGGAATCTGGTCCATACGGTTGGACACGATGGCGAGCGCATCGGCGTAGGAAGTCATATCCGTCAGCAGCACCAGCACCTTTTCATTATTGTTTACAGCAAAATACTCGGCCGCCGTCAGTGCCATATCCGGAATCAGCAGACGCTCTACCGGAGGATTCTCGGTGGTATTCATAAAGCTGACGATACGGTCGAGCGCACCGGCATTGGAGAATACGTTCTTGAAGTAAAGGTAATCATCGTTCGTCATACCCATACCGCCAAGGATAATCTTGTCAGTCTCCGCACGCAGAGCCACATTCGCCATCACCTGGTTGAAGGGCTGGTCGGGGTCGGCAAAGAACGGAATCTTCTGTCCGGACACCAGCGTATTGTTCAAGTCGATACCTGCAATACCGGTTGCAATCAGTTCCGAGGGCTGCTTACGGCGCACCGGATTCACGGATGGACCGCCAATTTCCACCTCCTCGCCTTCAATGGCCGGACCACCGTCGATGGGGTCGCCAAAGGCGTTGAAGAAGCGTCCGGCAAGCTGCTCGCTCACTTTGATTGTAGGAGCCTTGCCCAAGAATACTACCTCTGCATTGGTGGGAATACCTTCCGTACCCTCAAACACCTGCAAAGTCACTTCGTCGCCGGCAATCTTCACCACCTGGGCCAGCTTGCCGTTTACGGTCGCCAACTCGTCATACCCCACTCCGGTTGCCTTCAGCGAACACGTAGCTTTCGTAATCTGAGTAATCTTGGTATATATTTTTTGAAATGCTTTTGTTGCCATCTATTTATTTACAATTTAGCAATTTACTATTTACTATTTACTATTTAAATCTCTGCCATCCTATTCTACTATTTTCCTATCTACAACCTCCGTACACCTGCATCCGCAAGGCAAATAGTAAATTGTAAATAGTCACATAGTACATCCTTAGGCTTTACGTTCCTCAACCAGTTCCTGCAACTGCTTATGGAACTTGTCGTATTCTTCCGACTTAAACTTCGAGTAGTTCATCTGCTTACAGATGTTAATCATTTTCTTGAAGTAATCCATTACTTCGTTGAAGTTGTCGAACTCAAATTCTGTATGACAGATTTCTATTACCATATTCAGAATCTCCTCCTGACGCTCCATCGGGGTCACGGCATCAATTTCATCAAAGGCATCCTGCTGCAGAATAACGAAGTCAATCAATTCCGATTTCCAGAAAGTCACGTGATACTCTACGGGCACACCGTCGTCACCCAAGATGTTGATTTGCTCGGCAATCTCCTTACCACGCTGCAAACGGGTCTTGATTTCATTCACCTTGCCAATCCACTCACCGTTGATGTGCTTGGTGATATACTCTTCAAATTCAGGGTATTCTATATATTTGGAATACGAGTCAATCGGGTTTACGGCAGGATAACGCTTCTTGTCGGCACGGTCTTGCTCAAGGGCATAGAAGCAGCGTGCCACCTTCTTCGTATTCTCGGTTACCGGCTCCTTCAAGTTACCACCGGCAGGCGATACCGTACCGATGAAAGTAATGGAACCGGACTCGCCGTTGTTCAGCTTCACATAACCCGCACGGCCGTAGAAGTTGGAGATGATGGAGGACAAGTCCATCGGGAAGGCATCGGGACCGGGCAACTCCTCCATACGGTTGGACATCTCGCGCAATGCCTGCGCCCAACGTGAAGTGGAGTCCGCCATCAGCAGTACCTTCAATCCCATGCTTCGGTAGTATTCTGCAATCGTCATAGCCGTGTAGACAGATGCCTCACGGGCAGCCACCGGCATGTTCGAAGTATTGGCAATGATAATCGTACGTTCCATCAGCTTCCGTCCCGTATGCGGGTCAACCAATTCGGGGAATTCTGTAAAGATTTCCACAACCTCGTTGGCACGCTCACCGCAGGCAGCGATGATTACGATGTCCGCTTCCGCTTGTTTTGAAATGGCATGCTGAAGCACCGTTTTTCCAGTACCGAACGGACCGGGGATAAAACCCGTACCACCTTCCACAATCGGGTTTACGGTGTCGATTACACGCACACCGGTTTCCAGCAATTTGAAAGGACGCGGTTTTTCCTTATAGTTGGTCATGGCGCGCTTCACGGGCCATTTCTGTATCATGTTCACCCGGATGTCATTACCTTCGCTATCCGTCAGCACTGCAATGGTATCCTCAATGCTGTAATCACCTTCCTTTGCAATTGATTTCACGGTGCACACACCTTTCTGTTCAAAAGGCACCATGATTTTCAGAGGTTGGAAGTTTTCGTCCACTTGTCCCAGCCAGGCAGCGGCTTCCACTTGGTCGCCCACCTTTGCCAAAGGCACAAAATGCCATTTGCTTCCTTTATCCAGCGGATAGGTATATTGCCCGCGTTTCAAGAAAACACCGTCCATCTTATCGAGGTCGTTTTGCAGACCGTCGTAGTTTTTCGAAAGCATACCGGGCCCCAGTGTTACTTCGAGCATATGTCCGGTAAACGCAGCTTCGGCCCCCACTTTCAGTCCGCGGGTACTCTCAAATACCTGCACGTAGACCTGGGTACCTACTACCTTAATCACCTCCGCCATCAACTTGTCTCCTCCGGTCGAGATATAACAAATCTCATTCTGCGCTACCGGTCCGTCGACGACGAGGGTCACCATGTTGGCTATTACGCCACTAACAGTTCCTTTTGTTGCCATATATTTTTAGTTGTTTATTTTATCTGAATTCTGCGGGTATCTGCACCTCGTCTTTCAAGGCAGCGATAATGCTGCGGAACAGTTGGTTACCCTTCTCTTTATCCAACGAAATCCACCGTTCTATCATCTCCAGCTGTAGCAGGAAGACAAACAGACGTTCCACGGTAAAGTAATCGAAGAATGTGGCCTCCTCCATCCAGTCCCAGCGAAGCTGGTCCAGTTTCTTTTCCCGGTCCACCAGTTCCTCCGTCTCACTGATTTTCACCAGCTGCTCCAGATAATCCACCTCAGTACCCAGACCGAAGTCACGGGCATTGGAAGTACGCAGAGCCTCGCACACTTCCGTATCACCCACAATCAGCGGAGCAATGTCCAGCTTGAACTTACGTGCTGTGAGCGCCACCAATATATTATTGAGAGTGAGGTTGAAGCCAAACCAGGAAGACACAAACTGATTCCTGGATTCCATAGCATAGGCGTAATAGAGCGCTGCCAGGCGGTCTTCATACAAGAAACCGTCCTCGGCAGGCAGGCTGAAGTATTCGGAAATGAACGTAGAGAGATAAGATGGGAATACACTGTCAGAGACTTCGTCGCCATCCTTCAGTTGTGAGATATATTCCACCAGTTCCTCCGACGAATAGTTTCCGCGCGGGTCGATGGCAGCATCCTTATCCTTCAATAGTTTCAAGACATTCGCATTATCGAATTTCAGATAAAACAAATCTATCAACTTTTTATCATCTTCCGACAAGGCAGGATATAGTTCCGTCTTGAAATCGGCTACTGTATAGCTCAGTTTACTGTCTTCCAGAGTAAGTTCAGGCAAACCGGCTACCAAGTAATAGTATTTACTCATAATCCTGTGGGAGTTTTTAGAACAGCATTTCCACTAATTGCGGACGCAGGAATTCCTTGAAGTAATTCATAAATTCTTCTTCGCCAAAGTTCACCTTGTACGAACCATCGGCAGGCGATACGGAGAACAAGGTTTTGATGCCATTCACTTGCTCAATCTTCACACCCTTGTCCAGCAGGTCTTTCGCCTTCGCTGCGAAATATTTTGTCAAGCCTTCCGCATCGGCAGTAGAGATAACGATTGGTTCGTTCACACTCCATTTGGACGCCAATGCAACGATGAAGGCATTAAGATAATCCTTGTTTGCAGCAAATGCCTTTACATCGGCATTCACAATGTTGTCCGTCACCAACGTAGCGATTTCGGACTTCAGAGCATTCACAGCCTGACCGGCAAACAACTTTAATTCAGATTTTGTATTCTCTGCCAGTTCATCGGCAGACTTATGAGCGGTAGCCACGATAGAATCCGCTTCCTTGTGAGCATCCTCTATAATTCTCTTGGCTTCTTCCTGAGCTTTTGCGATAAGTTTCTGTGCCTCTTCGTTTCCTTTCTCTACGCCTTCGCGGTAGATCTTATCGGTCAGCTCTTGAATCTTGTTTTCCATATTTGCAGGAGTTATTATATGATTTATATTACAATATTAATTGCGTGATTTTTTCCCTTCCTATTAGATTCACGCCAAATTTACAAAAATCCATTTGATATTGAATAGAAAGAAAGGAAGAAAAGTTCTTGCTCTTCCAAAAAAAACTCATTTTACACCAACTTTGTTCTGTAATGATAACAAAAGAATGACAAAAGAAGCAGAAAAATACGTCTGCAACAACGCATGACAGGGATTAAGGGGAGCAGTTCCGGAGGTATATAAAACGAACAAAGCCTCCGTATCCTTATCAGACACGGAGGCTTCTTCTGAAAACGGCGACTACCTACTCTCCCACTGTTACGCAGTACCATCGGCGTGACCGGGCTTAACTTCTCTGTTCGGAATGGGAAGAGGTGGAACCCCGGTGCTGTAGTCACCTGAATAAGGCAGACATGATGAGAAAAAAGTAAAGTGTCCATACATTGCTGAACGTATATACCTCCATACACGGAAGGCAAAAAGTGAACGGGCAATTAGTAATGCTCGGCTATGACATCGCTGCCTGTACACCTGCATCCTATCAACGTTGTAGTCTACAACGACCCTGAGAAATCTAATCTTGTGGCTGGCTTCGTACTTAGATGCTTTCAGCACTTATCCAATCCCGACTTAGATACCCGGCAATGCACCTGGCGGCACAACCGGTAAACCAGAGGTCAGTCCAACACGGTCCTCTCGTACTAGTGTCAGAGCCACGCAAATTTCATGCGCCCACGATAGATAGAGACCGAACTGTCTCACGACGTTCTGAACCCAGCTCGCGTGCCACTTTAATGGGCGAACAGCCCAACCCTTGGGGACCTTCTCCAGCCCCAGGATGTGACGAGCCGACATCGAGGTGCCAAACCCCTCCGTCGATATGAGCTCTTGGGAGGGATCAGCCTGTTATCCCCGGAGTACCTTTTATCCTTTGAGCGATGTCCTTTCCATACAGAAACACCGGATCACTATGCTCTAGTTTCCTACCTGATCGACTTGTAAGTCTCCCAGTCAAGCGCCCTTATGCCATTACACTCTGCCGCCGGTTACCAATCGGCGTGAGGGCACCTTTAGAAGCCTCCGTTACACTTTTGGAGGCGACCACCCCAGTCAAACTACCCACCAAACAGTGTCCCCGCATCAACGGGTTAGAACTCAAATAATCAAAGGGCCGTATTTCAACAGCGGCTCCACAAATACTGGCGTACCTGCTTCGAAGCCTCCGGCCTATCCTACACATCAATTACCCAAATTCAATGTTAAGCTATAGTAAAGGTTCACGGGGTCTTTTCGTCCCATCGCGGGTAATCGGCATCTTCACCGATACTACAATTTCACTGAGCTCACGGTTGAGACAGCGTCCAGATCATTACACCATTCGTGCAGGTCGGAACTTACCCGACAAGGAATTTCGCTACCTTAGGACCGTTATAGTTACGGCCGCCGTTTACTGGGGCTTCAATTCAATGCTTCTCTTGCGATGACATCTCCTCTTAACCTTCCAGCACCGGGCAGGTGTCAGGCTGTATACTTCATCTTTCAATTTTGCACAGCCCTGTGTTTTTGTTAAACAGTTGCCTGGACCTATTCTCTGCGCCTCGCCGTAAAGCGAGGACCCTTTATCCCGAAGTTACAGGGTCAGTTTGCCTAGTTCCTTAACCGTGAATCACTCAAGCGCCTTAGTATATTCAACCCGACTACGTGTGTCCGTTTGCGGTACGGGTACCTGCAGGATTAAGTTTAGCGGATTTTCTTGGAAGTATGATTACACGCACTATTGGATTGTTCTGAAGAACGCTCCATACTATCAGGTTCGACTCTTGCTCCGGATTTGCCTGGAACAATCAGCATCTACACCCTTCAACGGACTATTCCGTCAGTCCGCGGCGCTGTCACGACTCCGTCTCCACGTCACTCCCACAGGTAGTACCGGAATATTAACCGGTTCTGCCATCGGCCTCGCCGTTCGGCTGAGCCTTAGGACCCGACTTACCCTGATCCGATTAGCGTTGATCAGGAAACCTTAGTCTTTCGGCGAGGGGGTTTCCCACCCCCTTTATCGTTACTTATACCTACATTTGCTTTTCCACACGCTCCAGCAAAGCTCGCGCTTCACCTTCGACGCCGAGTGGAATGCTCCCCTACCGATGATTTCTCATCCCAAAGCTTCGGTAGAATACTTATGCCCGATTATTATCCACGCCAAACTCCTCGACTAGTGAGCTGTTACGCACTCTTTAAATGAATGGCTGCTTCCAAGCCAACATCCTAGCTGTCTTAGCAATCTGACTTCGTTAGTTCAACTTAGTATTCATTTCGGGACCTTAGCTGTTGGTCCGGATTGTTCTCCTTTAGGACATGGACCTTAGCACCCATGCCCTCACTCCTGACATAGAACTGACACGCATTCGGAGTTTGTCAAGACTTGATAGGCGGTGAAGCCCTCGCATCTTATCAGTCGCTCTACCTCATGCCAGTATAAGTCAAGGCTGCACCTAAATGCATTTCGGGGAGTACGAGCTATCTCCAAGTTTGATTAGCCTTTCACCCCCACCCTCAGGTCATCCAGAAGCTTTTCAACGCTTATTGGTTCGGTCCTCCAGATGGTGTTACCCATCCTTCAACCTGCCCAAGGGTAGATCACTTGGTTTCGCGTCTACTCCTTCCGACTATACGCCCTGTTCAGACTCGCTTTCGCTTCGGCTGCAGATCTGAAATCCTTAACCTCGCCGGAAAAAGTAACTCGTAGGTTCATTATGCAAAAGGCACGCCGTCACACCAAAAGGTGCTCCGACCGCTTGTAGGCACATGGTTTCAGGAACTATTTCACTCTTCTGTTCGAAGTGCTTTTCACCTTTCCTTCACAGTACTGGTTCACTATCGGTCTCTCGGGAGTATTTAGCCTTACCGGATGGTCCCGGCAGATTCACGCAGAATTCCTCGTGCTCCGCGCTACTCAGGATACCACTAGGCTTCGCTTGGCTTCGCATACGCAGCTCTCATGCTCTATGGCTGTACTTTCCAGAACATTCTGCTCACCAACTTTCTTGCCACGGCGTGGTCCTACAACCCCACCCATGCCGTAACATGGATGGTTTGGGCTATTCCCCGTTCGCTCGCCACTACTGGGGGAATCATTGTTTATTTTCTTTTCCTGCAGGTACTAAGATGTTTCAGTTCCCTGCGTTAGCCTCCTGCAATGCAGGATGATACTTCTTCAAAGTACCGGGTTGTCCCATTCGGAAATCCGCGGATCAAAGGTCATTTGCACCTACCCGCAGCTTATCGCAGCTTATCACGTCCTTCATCGCCTCCGAGAGCCAAGGCATCCGCCATGTGCCCTTACTTACTTTTTGTCTTACCGATCACGTATGGTCGATATATACTTTCAGCTTTTAACTTTACTTTTTTTGGTCACATCATGTCAAAGAACGGTGTTTCAATTATAAAACAATAATCAAAACGGAGTGGAGAATAACGGATTCGAACCGTTGACCCCCTGCGTGCAAAGCAGGTGCTCTAGCCAGCTGAGCTAATCCCCCTTCTTATAAGTGGAAAACGGAAAGTGGAAAGTGGAAAATCCGGAGAGTTCCCGATTTTCAGTTTTCAATTTTCAGTTTTCAACTTTGAAGTAGTCCCAGGCAGAGTTGAACTGCCGACCTCTACATTATCAGTGTAGCGCTCTAACCAACTGAGCTATAGGACTGTCAGTCAAACCCTCGCCTTACGGCTCGGCTTCTACTTTTCTCGTATATTTTAATAAACAAGTACGCGCAGTACAAGAGGTTCTTATGGAAGCATCACTTCAAGAACCAACGATCGAGTCGAGACGTCACTCCAGAAAGGAGGTGTTCCAGCCGCACCTTCCGGTACGGCTACCTTGTTACGACTTAGCCCCAATCACCAGTTTTACCCTAGGGCGCTCCTTGCGGTTACGCACTTCAGGTACCCCCGGCTTTCATGGCTTGACGGGCGGTGTGTACAAGGCCCGGGAACGTATTCACCGCGCCGTGGCTGATGCGCGATTACTAGCGAATCCAGCTTCATGGAGTCGGGTTGCAGACTCCAATCCGAACTGAGAGAGGCTTTCGGGATTAGCATCACGTCGCCGTGTAGCTGCCTTCTGTACCCCCCATTGTAACACGTGTGTAGCCCCGGACGTAAGGGCCGTGCTGATTTGACGTCATCCCCACCTTCCTCACATCTTACGACGGCAGTCTCGACAGAGTCCCCAGCATAACCTGATGGTAACTATCGATAAGGGTTGCGCTCGTTATGGCACTTAAGCCGACACCTCACGGCACGAGCTGACGACAACCATGCAGCACCTTCACAACTGCCTTGCGGCTGACATGTCTCCACATCATTCAGTTGCAATTCAAGCCCGGGTAAGGTTCCTCGCGTATCATCGAATTAAACCACATGTTCCTCCGCTTGTGCGGGCCCCCGTCAATTCCTTTGAGTTTCACCGTTGCCGGCGTACTCCCCAGGTGGAATACTTAACGCTTTCGCTTGGCCGCTTACTGTATATCGCAAACAGCGAGAATTCAGCGTTTACTGTGTGGACTACCCGGGTATCTAATCCTGTTTGATACCCACACTTTCGAGCATCAGCGTCAGTTACAGTCCAGCAAGCTGCCTTCGCAATCGGAGTTCTTCGTGATATCTAAGCATTTCACCGCTACACCACGAATTCCGCCTGCCTCTACTGTACTCAAGACACCCAGTATCAACTGCAATTTTACGGTTGAGCCGCAAACTTTCACAACTGACTTAAGCGTCCGCCTACGCTCCCTTTAAACCCAATAAATCCGGATAACGCTCGGATCCTCCGTATTACCGCGGCTGCTGGCACGGAGTTAGCCGATCCTTATTCATACGGTACATACAAAAAGGCACACGTGCCTCACTTTATTCCCGTATAAAAGAAGTTTACAACCCATAGGGCAGTCATCCTTCACGCTACTTGGCTGGTTCAGACTCTCGTCCATTGACCAATATTCCTCACTGCTGCCTCCCGTAGGAGTTTGGACCGTGTCTCAGTTCCAATGTGGGGGACCTTCCTCTCAGAACCCCTATCCATCGAAGGCTTGGTGGGCCGTTACCCCGCCAACAACCTAATGGAACGCATCCCCATCGATGACCGAAATTCTTTAATAGTTCCACCATGCGGAAGAACTATGCCATCGGGTATTAATCTTTCTTTCGAAAGGCTATCCCCGAGTCATCGGCAGGTTGGATACGTGTTACTCACCCGTGCGCCGGTCGCCATCAAACTTAGCAAGCTAAGTTCATGCTGCCCCTCGACTTGCATGTGTTAAGCCTGTAGCTAGCGTTCATCCTGAGCCAGGATCAAACTCTTCATTGTAAAAGTATCTTGACTGCGCAAATTAAAAATTAAAGTGCGACAGCTTAATTATCTGTTCAGGACGCTCGAATTCAAAAGTTTATCTTTACCTATCTATATAGAATAAGTATTGACGGTTCTTTTGTTTTACCCAGGTACGACGCGCCTTAATCATTAGTTTCCAATTATTAATTTGCGAAGCACCTGCTCTTGTACTACTTGTATTGTTTATGTAAATCTGTTCAAAGATCGCTCGTTTCACGATTGCTGTTCTTTTCAGAAAGCGGATGCAAAGGTAAGAACTTTAAAGCATATCTTCCAAATATTTTCGGAAGTTTTTTTTATTTTTTCTCTTTTCTGTATTTTCAAATCCTTTAAACAAGGATAAGAAAAGCAAAACAAGAAAAGTTCTTTTTCTTTGCGAGTCGGACTGCAAAAATAAGGAGAATTATTAATAAGTTCCAAATGTTTTTCGAAAAATATTTTTATCTCTTTTTATTTCTCTGTGTCACCTTCCACACTTCTGTTTCAGTATTTCAATCTTACCACTTTCCTTCTCTTGGAAAGCGGGTGCAAAGGTATAGGATTTAACAATACAAGCCAAACATATCTATCATTTTTTTTAATAAAAATGAAACTTTTTTGTAACTTACTGATTCATAAATGCATTTCGCATGAACAATTTTGAAGAAAGGAAAAAGAGAGAAAATAACTATACATTATATATATACGTGCGCGCGAAGAGCACGAAGAAAGAGAATAAAAACATTTTATAAGCATGCCGGATTGGGTGGTGGCGGTTCTGTCAGTATAGTCGCCGCATCAAAGCAGGGACATTGTTTCACCCACTCTTCCGGCTCTATCTCCCCGTTATGGTTCAGGTCGGGGCTCAGGTCGCGGTGACCGCAAAGCCGGGAACCGGGATAATCCTTCAGCAGCAGCAACACAAGCACATGCAGGGAGTGCTTTTGGAAAAGGGTGCGTGTATCGGCAGGGCGACCGCACTCGTCAAGACCGCCTTCGTAACAGACACCGATGCTACCTGCATTCCAACCCCGGACATGGGCACCAGGCAGGGACAAGGGACGCAGGGACTTGATGTCACCGTTCTTGCGGATATAAAAATGATAACCTGCGCCGGAGAAGCCCCGGCGCAGGTGGTCTGTCGTCAAGTCGTGCTCCGTATAGCAGCGGTCGCAGCGGGTGGCGGAACAATGGACGACGATAAGATTGATGAATCTCATGAGAATTAAAAATTAGAAATTAAAAATTAAAAGTGAAGGAAACCCGCTACACTGTCATGGCATGGGCGCTCAGGGCACCAATAAGCGCGGAGGCTACAGCGATTATCACTTTCAGAATCTTATCCCAAACAGATGATTTTGTACTCATAAAATTAAGGATTAATAGTTAAGAATTAATGGTTAAGGATTAGTGATTAAGGATTAAGGGCTAATGATTAATGGTTAATCATTAGGGATTGATTAGCGATAAGCGATTTGCTTGTGTTCATTAACCATTAATCACTAACCCTTAATCATTCCTTCTTTATCCCAGCGGATTTTCGCCCTGGTCGCCGTCGTCGCCGGAGCCGCCTCCGGAACCACCGCCTTGATTGCCGCCGCCGGAGCCGCCCTCCTCGGGCTTGTCGAGCACAAAGCCCACATTCGCCGGGCTGCGGGTCACGGCGGTACTGCCGTTCACCAGCTTCAGCTCCTTGTCGGGGATAAAGCGGATATTCACCTTCGAGATATTGCGCACCGTACATTTGTCCGAGGCCTCCATGCCGGGACAGCGGAACGTCATGTGGAAAGTGCCCAGCTGGTTCAGCTTCACCTTGTCGCCATTGGCAAGGTTGCCTTGAATCTCCTCCACCAGGGCTTCGATGACGTGCTTCACGTCGCCCTTCGTCATGGCACAGTTTTTCTGAATGGAGGCGGCAAGGACATCGATGTCCACGGTGCCGCAGGTCTTGGGTTTCTGACGGAGATAGTACAACATGGGCGAAGCCGGGTTGCTTACGATTTTACGGCGCTGGAAGCGCTCTACAATTACATCCATAAATTTGAAAAGTTAAGGTTTAAGTTAAGAAAAATGAGTTATAAGAGAGAAGTGGGTAAGGGAAGGGATAGGGCGCCCGAATCAATGATTATTCCTTTTCTTAAGCACATTACAAAGATACAACATTAAGAAGCGGAAGTCAAGTGTTTTGCCATTTTTTTTACTACAAAAAACACGGAGACACAGAGTTTTTCAAGCAATAAGAAAAATCTCCGTGTCTTTGTGTCCCTGTATTCTATAAATTTCCATCCATCACTTTGCATTCCTCGTCAGCCACTCCAATGGTGGTATGTAGTCCACCAGTTTTGTCATGCTTTGGTTATGATGGAAATAGACTTCACCGGTTTTGCCATTACGGTGCTTGGCTATGATGACGATACCCAGGCCATCGGTGGGATAAGTACTCTTCTTATCGACGGTCTTGCCGTAGAGGGCAGGGCGGCAAAGCAGCATTACCATATCCGCATCCTGCTCTATGGCGCCGCTCTCGCGCAGGTTGCTCAGGGTGGGGCGATGGTCTATGCTACCGTCGCTCGCCCGGTTCAGCTGACTCAGCAGCAGTACGGGGATATCCAGCTCCTTGGCCAGCAGCTTTGCCTTGCGGCTTGCCTGCGCCACTTCCTGCTCGCGGTTGCGGTTTTTCTGGTCACTCCTCATGTCACATAGTTGCAGATAGTCCACAATCACCATGTCACAGCGATTCTTGCTCTTCAGCAGGCGGGCGGAAGAACGCACGCGGTCCATGCTCGTCATCGGATGGTCGTCTATCAGTATGGGCAACCGCGACAACTCGGCAGACGCCTCATGCACCTGCCTCACCTCGCCGGGTGTGAGCTGGCCGCTACGCAGGTGTTGCGGGTCTACCCCCTCCGTAGCTGCAAGCAGCCAGCGGTCTCCCAGGCGCTCGCCTTGCATTTCGAGGCTGAAGACCACCACATGACGCCCCGCCATGGCAGCGGCACGGGCCAGGTGGAGGGCAAAGGCCGTCTTCCCCACCGACGGACGGGCAGCAAGGATGTTCAAGTCGCCGCGCTGCCAGCCCGCCGTAACGTGGTCCAGAGCGTCAAAACCCGTAGGGATACCCGTAATGCCGTTGCATCCGTGCTCCATACGCTGCTCCACCTCGGCCAGCGTGTCGTCCATCAGCCGGTCTATGGAGCGAAGGTGGTCGGCTACGCCGCTCTCGTCCTCCAGCCCCTCCAGCAGTCGATGGGCTTCCACCAGGATGTCGTCAATATCCATCGACTCGTCGGCACTGAACGCCAGCAGTTGCTGGAATCCCGTACGCATGATACGCCGCGTGTGCAATTGCCTAAGGATGAGCGCATGATACTCCAGATGAGCACTGGAGCTGACCTTCGAGCTGATGCGTAACAGTTCGTAAGGCCCGCCCACGGCATCGAGTTTGCCACGGGCTGCCAGTTCGTTCTTCAGCGTGATGGTGTCTATGGACTTCGCGCTGCGATACATCGATTGCAGGGCGGCAAAAATTTCCAGATTCTTCTCCTCGTAGAACATCTCAGGACGAAGTTTGTCCGCCACCAGAGGCATGGCAGCGCGCTCTATCATGCAGGCACCGATGACAGCTTCTTCGAGGTCACTGTCGTGGGAAAAAGTAGTTTCAGTCATCATATTCATTTTCAAAAGATTTGTCCGCCAGATAGGTGGCGGCTTGTTTACAATATTTTTGGTTGTTCAGATGGTCGTAATATTCGTCGATGTTGTCCAGTGCCCGCTGTTTCTCGCCTGCCGTCAATTTTTTCCATTCGCGACGGGCCCGGCCGATGTTTACCTTGGGATGCTCGGTGATGTCATGAAACTTTTCCCAGAAGATGCAGAAGTCCTCTCCCACCCCAGCCACCGGCGCTGCCTTCTTCTTCCGCGGGGCTGCTTTAGGACGGGCATTGCCAGTAAGGAAATCATAATCGGGGATACGGATGTGCATCACGTAGGGGTTGGCCACCCGCTCCACGATGCCGGCGTCGAACATCTTGTTGAAGAAGTAGCGCGTACGGTTGCGGGGCCACCCCAATATCTCCATCCAGCGGGCCAGGGAAAGTACGGACTCGCCACGTACACAGTCGAAAAGGTGTCCCCTGACGTTGCAGGTCACCGTGCTGTAGTTGACGTGTGTCAGCACAAAGACAAAGGCTTCGAAGGCATCGGCGGCTTTCTCTCCGGTTTTCATATTCATTTGTTCCTCAAACAAGGCTTTGGGGAAGAGGAGATAGCCTTTCTTCAGCATCTCCGTTGTCATGGGTCTCATTTCTTTTTCCATTTTTGTCTATTCTTAATTCGATAATGCGACAAAGGTAAGGGACCAGCCAGGGGGATACAAATAAGCAGTTAGAATCGGCTAAAAATTAATGAAATACATAAGGTGGCGAGAGAGGGGTTCACCTCATCCTCCACCACCCTATATGATAATATACTAAAATAATCAGAATGTATTAGAAATACATTCTCTATTTCGCATATTTTTTAGAGACCAGAAGATACGGATTTTTCACGGTCATATCCTTCACGTGGTCGGGCATCCCCCAGTAGCTCAGGAGGATGCCTATCTGTACGGGGGTGAGGTGGGCAGTCCTGGCGGTATAGCCCTGGTCCGTCAGATCCTTCAGCAGGCAAGCGTGTTCCGCAATGGAACGGCGCAGGGCCTTTACGGCCGAGCAGGCATACGCGTAGTTTGGGTAATAGGCCACTGCCACATCTGCAATGCGATGGCATCCCTCGAGCAGCCATTCAAAACTTTGTTCTTTTATCATTTTGCATATATTTATTAATAAAACATGTTGCAAAGTTAGAATGGGAGGGAAAACTGGGAAAGTTCGAGTGGCAATAAGAAAACTTGCTCAAGAAAAATGAATGTGTCAAAACGGTTGATGACACACCCTCACTGTCTTATTGATAAAAGCAACACTTTCATACTATAATAGGGAAGCACACATTTTGTGTATTTCATGCAACTTATCGGTCAGCGATTTTTCTTTAAGAGAGACAGCCATATTATATCTCGCCTGCCTATTAACGAGAAGTTCCGCACTAATCCCTAAGGCTGCTTCTACCATAAGAGCGAAGTCACTGGTTACATCTCCCTCTCCCTCTTGAAGTACCCCAGCACCGTGGCCGGTGTAAGACAGCAGCGTTCCACGCTTTTCAGGCGGCTCTGAAAAGTATATCGGGAGCATAGCACAAGGCAGAACCAAGTATAGTTCAAGCTACGGTGCAAGCGGTGCTGAAGGTGGTCGAAAAAACGGGAAACACGGGCAAAGAAGCTAGCGATATGCTCGCGGGGAACAAAACGGGAAGGCTGTACGGCAGCATTACGGGAGCGCTTGGCGGTACGTTCCATCTGTGCAAGGGTATACTCCAGTTGCTCGATGTCATTGCGGGTGTTCTCCATGGTTTGTTCCAATTTCTCGCGTCGTACCTGCTGCTTGGCATATCGTTCTTTTCTGTCAGCGATTCGGTTTTTGAGGTCTTCTGCGGTGAGGTTTATTCCTTTGTTCTGGATTGATTTCATTATAAACGTCTGTTTTATAGTTGTTTGTCTGTATATAAGTTCACGAAAACACATCATCCGTCTGCACCGAATGCATAATGCATAAAGGGCAAACGGATGATATATCAGGAGCAAATGTACGATGAATATTGCAGATAAAGTTCTTAATGACCATTAAGTCTTGTTATAAAACATGATATTATCTACTGCAAATTTGGAGATTATCAGAAAACACGTACCTTTGCAATGTGTTTTTCATAGTATTAGATTTAAGGTTAACAAAAGATTGGCTGTCTGGGATAGATAGCCTTTTTTTTATGCCCGCACCATTCGATTCATCCAATTAGTATCAATTCACTTTATACAACTTTTTAACCCACCAAAAGTGTTTTTAAACCCCAAAAGTTGTAGATTATAAATACTATGTTTATATTTGCAACATGAAAAAGCGCTCGAGAAAATGTAGTATCTACAACTCGTCTGTGAAGTAGGTGGCGGTTGTGATATAGACAGCGTTCATAAGACAAACAAGCAAGCAATCTACAACAATAAAAATATGAAAGTTAGACTTATGACGAAAGTTAGTGCTGCAACCCTCATTTCAGCAATTGCCTGCAGCATATTCACGGGATGTACCGAAAAAGACCTATACAATCCCGAACGTGGAAAAACAGAACTAAAGCCGGAGAGCGAATACTTTGACTTTGCAACAACAGCCCAGGTAGCTTTTGACGTGAATTATGGAAAAATCGCAGGAGGCGCATTAATAGAGGTGTTTACAGAAGACCCCATCACCTATCAGACAAACAACCTCTACTCCATCAACGGCGAAGCGGTTTTTAAAATCTTTGCAGATGCAGACGGACGCTTCACCGGCAACGTAGAACTGCCCAAAGCGACAGAAAAGGTATATATCATCTCACAAAGTTGGGGAGCCCCCATGTATGTGGAAGCAGATGTGGAAAATGGCAAAGTGGTGGTAGATATGACCGAAAATAATGCCAACACCCGCTCAACTGCCATGACACGTGCAAAATCCAACCTGACTATCGACCTAAAGGATAGGAAGGAACGGGTATACTCCATCGTTGGATGGGGACAATCTCACGGTGAGATTATTGATAATAATGACATTGTAACTACGGGAAATTTCAATGACGGAACTTTAAAGCAGTTACAACACACACTGTGGAAAGGTTATGACAGCAAACCCAGCAATCTGGACAACAGAGCTTTGGTGAGCGATACAAAGCATGTGAACACCACCATTGCCCAAGCATATATCAACAACCAGGGACAACACGTAACGATTACCGATGCAGAACTGTATCTGACCTTCCTGACCGAACGTGCCGGTTACCTGACTTCCATCGGCTATTATTACTACAAGACCAATGAAATTCCCAACAGCCCTGACAAGGTAGACAAATTCATTATCATCCCTAATGCATCCATTGCAGGAGACGACCCATATACCGGACGAGGTAGTAACAAGTATTCCCAATCTGCCGCTCCTATAGAGAGGAATACAAAAATACAACTTCTGTATCAGGACGAAAACGGTAATGTCTCCACCAAATTCCCGGCAGGATATACCATAGGATATTTCATCATCCCCAATGGATATACCCCCAATAAAGGTATCGACTACTCTATAAATTATATATATTCCAATAAAGAATGGAACAAGATATATGCAGGCCAACAAGCTCGCTTTATCTCCCTCTCCACCAGCAACGGCACGGTAGTCTACGGAGTAGAAGATGGCGATGATACCAGCTACGAAGACATACTGTTCTGTATCGATGCCAACCCCAATGAAGCCATTCAAGACCCGGACCGTCCGGTCATAGACCCGGAAGAGCCTACGGTGACGAGCTCCGAAACAACCTACCGCACGTATGCCTACGAAGACATCTGGCCCAATGGCGGTGACTATGACTTGAACGACGTGATTATCGAACACAAACGGGCCATTTCATTCAACAGCAACAATTATGTGCTGAAGGTGGAAGACACCTTTGTACCCGTACAGCAAAGTGGTGCCGCCACATACTCCAACGCATTTGCCGTGCAATATGTGGCCAGCCAGCGAGGCAGCATAGAACTGCCTGCCGGAGCAGTCGATGAAACAGAGACCTCTTCTGTCATCCTATTCCCCGATGCAAAGTCTGTGCAGGGCAACGAATTTACCGTAACCCGTACATTTGCAGACAACACATTGCCTAAGAAGAATCTGGAGAGCGACTTGAACCCGTTCATCATTGCCCAGTATACAGCCGGAGCCGACAACCGGACAGAAGTGCATCTGCCCAAGAAGAAAGCGACCGGTAAAGCCAACGCAGAGCAAATCGGAGCCGAAGACGATGCCTACTACATCAACAAGGACGGCAAATATCCATTCGCCATCATGCTGCCGGCCACAACCGGCACGGAAGGCCCCATCCGGTTCACTCCGGCAAAGGAAACCGTACGCATCGACCTGGAGTATCCCGATTTCGCCAAATGGGTAGAGTCCAATGGTGCCACCAATAATGACTGGTATCTCTACTACCAGTCGTCCAAAGAGTGAAATCCTACGACATTCCTTAAAGAAGAGCCGCGCAATAGTTGCATTTGCGCGGCTTTTTCATGCATGACCATTACCGTTATGAAATTATTTTTTCTACATTTGCATCCGCTAAAAGGAAACAAAACCGCATCAGGCTGAAAAAAACATGAGGAATACATCACCCGCCGCACCTACCATCCGCTTCCGCCGCTGGAGCAGAAAAGCCTACGCTGCATTTGCCAGCATAGGACGGTGTGTCACTATCGGTTGCCTGCGCAAAAGCGTGGCAGACAGCTCTCTGTCCAAACAGAAGGCTGCGGGAACCGCCGGACATGCCGGATGCGGGGAAGAGAGTGCCTGGAAAGGAGAAACGGAAGGAAGAGAAACCGACACCGGCATTCCGCTGGGTAGCAGCAGCGCCCTGACAAGTATCCTCACGGAGCTGGGAACGAACCGGCACATTCTTTTTGAAACACAAGTCATCCGCCCCTGCGGGAATACGGGCGGACAAGACACATATAGCCTGAAACAAAAGAGAACAAGAGGTACGGATTACCGGAAGCCATGCAGCAGAATGACGAGCTGCACCGCCCCGGCAATCCGTACCTCTGTCTTTATCCATGAACATAACCCAAGAAAGATATGACCCTACAGAAATTAAAGGAACAAGTGCTGCGCGGCAGCCACATCAGTAAGGAAGAAGCCGAATGGCTGGCTGTGCAACCCGACAAGGAAGCGCTATACGAAGCTGCCCACGAGATAACCCGGGGCCTGGCCTCGGAGGAGTTTGACATGTGCTCCATCATTAATGCCAAGTCCGGACGATGCCCGGAAAACTGCAAGTGGTGTGCACAGTCGTCGCACTACAAAACCCAGGCAGACGTGTACGACCTGGTGGACAAAGAAGAATGCCTGCGGCATGCCCGGCATAATGAAGCCCAGGGCGTGGCACGTTTCTCGCTGGTGACCAGTGGACGGAAGCCCTCCTCCAGAAACATGGAGAAACTGTGCGAAGCCGCCCGGCACATGCGCCGGCACTCGTCCATCCAGTTGTGCGCATCACTGGGACTGCTCAACGAAGACGAAATGCGGGCACTGCACGACGCAGGCATCACCCGCTATCACTGCAACCTGGAGACAGCCCCCTCCTACTTTCCCCAACTGTGCAGCACGCACACGCAGGAAGAGAAGCTGCGCACCCTGCAAGCCGCCCGCAACGCAGGCATGGACATTTGCAGCGGCGGCATCATCGGTATGGGCGAGAGCATGGAGCAACGCATCGAATTCGCCTTCACACTGCGCGAGCTGGAAGTACAGTCCATCCCCATCAACCTCCTGAGCCCCATCCCCGGCACACCGCTGGAACGGCAGGCGCCACTCAGCGAGGAGGAAATACTGACCACCATCGCCCTCTTCCGCTTCATCAACCCGACGGCTTTCCTCCGCTTTGCCGGAGGACGCTCGCAACTGAGCAAGGAGGCCGTGAAGCAAGCGCTGCACATCGGCATCAACTCTGCCATCGTGGGCGACCTGCTGACAACGCTCGGCTCGAAAGTGTCGGAAGACAAGGTGCTGATAGAAAATGCCGGATACCGGTTCTGCGGCTCGCAGTTCGACAGAGAGCACCTATGGCACCCCTATACCTCCACCACCAACCCGCTACCGGTGTACAAGGTGAAGCATGCCGAAGGCGCCACCATCACCCTGGAAAGCGGAGAAACACTCGTAGAGGGAATGTCGTCGTGGTGGTGCGCCGTCCACGGGTACAACCACCCTACACTGAACCGGGCGGCAGAGGAACAGCTGGGCAAGATGTCGCATGTGATGTTCGGAGGGCTGACACACGACCCTGCCATTGAACTGGGCCAGTTGCTGCTACCGCTCGTCCCGCCGTCCATGCAGAAGATATTCTATGCCGACTCGGGCTCGGTGGCAGTAGAGGTAGCCTTGAAAATGGCCGTGCAGTACTGGTATGGCAAGGGAAAGGCGAAGAAGAACAATTTTGTGACTATCCGTTCGGGCTATCACGGGGATACATGGAATGCCATGTCTGTCTGCGACCCGGTGACGGGCATGCATTCGCTGTTCGGGGCATCATTGCCGGTGCGCTATTTCGTGCCGCAGCCGCGCTCGCGCTTCCACGGCGAATGGGATGAACGGGATACGGTGGAACTGCGGAAACTGGTAGAGGAGCATCACGAGGAACTGGCAGCGCTTATCCTCGAACCTGTGGTGCAGGGCGCTGGCGGCATGTGGTTCTACCACCCCCAGTACCTGCGCGAAGCGGCACAGATATGCAAGGAACATGGCCTGCTGCTGATATTCGATGAGATAGCCACGGGCTTCGGACGGACGGGAAAACTCTTTGCCTGGGAGCATGCGGGTGTAGAACCGGACATCATGTGCATAGGAAAGGCCATAACGGGCGGATACATGACGCTGTCCGCCGTACTGACGACGAATGAAGTGGCGGATACCATCTCCAACCATACGCCGGAGGTGTTTATGCACGGACCCACCTTTATGGGAAACCCACTGGCATGCGCCGTAGCGTGCGCTTCGGTGAAGCTGCTGACCTCGCCCGAATACGACTGGCAAGGCAAGGTGACTCGCATCAGCCGGCAACTGCAAGAAGAGCTTGAACCGGCACGCCGATTACCGCAAGTGACGGATGTACGTGTGCTGGGAGCCATCGGGGTGATTGAGACAAAAGAACCCGTAGACATGGCGTGGATGCAAAAACGCTTCGTTGAGGAGGGAATCTGGGTACGCCCGTTCGGAAGATTGGTATACCTGATGCCTCCGTTCATTATAGAGCCGGAACAGCTGAGGAAGCTGACGGGGGGATTGATGAAAATTATAAGAATGTGCTAATATGCTAATGTGCCAATTGGCTGCGCAATGTTTACGCTGCGCTATCACGCCGCAGGTCATTGGCATATTAGCACATTGGCACATTAGCACATTAAAACCACATTGGCACATTTTAAAAGAATTATGAATGCAATAGAATATATGCAGCAAGAGCTGCAAACATTGAAAGAACACAGCAACCTGCGCCGCCTGCCGCAACTGACACACGAGGGACGCACGGTTATAGCCGATGGCCGGCATATGCTGAACCTTTCGTCCAACGACTACCTGGGCCTGGCTGCCGACCGCCAGCTAAAGGAAGAATTCCTGCAGACACTGACACCGGACACCTTCCTGCCGACTTCCTCCTCCTCCCGCCTGCTGACGGGGAACTTCGGGATTTACGAAGAACTGGAGACGGAACTCGCCACACTTTTCGGCACAGAGACAGCACTGGTGCTCAATAGCGGCTATCATGCCAATATGGGGATTCTGCCCGCCGTGAGCGATGCACAAACCCTAATACTGGCAGACAAGCTGGTGCATGCCAGCATCATCGACGGCATCCGCCTATCCACCGCACGCTGCATCCGCTTCCGCCACAACGACCTGGTGCAACTGGAACGCCTGCTGGAACAACACCATGCAACATTCCGGCAATTGATTATCGTCACAGAAAGCATCTTCAGCATGGACGGTGACCAAGCCGACCTCACGGCATTGGTGCGTTTGAAAAAAAGATACTCCAACGTACTGCTCTATGTGGACGAAGCCCATGCATTCGGCGTAAGGGGACTGCGCGGCCTGGGCTGCGCCGAAGAAACCGGATGCATCCGGGATATAGATTTCCTCGTGGGCACCTTCGGCAAGGCAGCGGCATCTGCCGGCGCATACATCGCCTGTTGCCGGACGATACGCGAGTATCTCGTCAACCGGATGCGAACCCTCATCTTCACCACGGCATTGCCTCCGACAAGTATTGCCTGGACACTGTTTATCGTGCGGAAACTTGCCGGAATGCAGGACCGCCGCGAGCATCTGGCAAGAATCAGCCGGACGCTGCGCGAAGCATTACAAGCCAAGGGGTACGGATGCCCTAGCGCAAGCCATATCGTCCCCTTGATTATCGGCCCCAGTGCCGACACTGTGCTGTGCGCAGAGTTGCTGCAGAGGCATGGGTTCTATGCACTGCCGGTACGCCCGCCCACAGTGCCCGAAAGGACATCACGCATCCGCTTTTCGCTGACGGCAGACATACGGGAAGATGAGATTGGAGAACTGATACCCCTTATTCCCCTAAAGGAAGAGAGGAATACTAACGCTATACGATTCTAAAAACAGATGAAACAAAGTTACATTATACACGAGCATCATCCCCGGCTATTGCTGTTCTTTGCCGGCTGGGGAGCCGATGAGACGCCTTTCAAAATGTATCGTCCGGCAGCCAGCGACTTCATGGTGTGCTATGACTACCGCACACTGGATTTTGACGCCTCCGGACTGGAAGAATACCGCGAAATCAACCTCATCGGCTGGTCTATGGGGGTATGGGCGGCTTCGCAGACCGTGCCACAGCTCTCATCGCCAGGTACGTCCGGCGAAGGTATCCATATGGCAAACAGCATCGCCATCAACGGAACGCCCTACCCCATAGACCAGCATATGGGCATTCCACCCGCCATCTACCACGGGACATTGGACGGACTGACTGGGGCTTCACTGCACAAATTCCTCCGCCGCATGTGCGCCAACGGAGCAGCCTTCAAAGCTTTCCTGGAAATCACCCCCCGCCGTCCGCTGGAAGAGTTGAGAGATGAGTTGACGGAGATTGAGAAGATGTACCACACACTGCCTGCTGCCACCTTCCATTGGCAGCAGGCAGTAACGGGAGGCAACGACCGCATCATTCCACCAGCCAACCAGCTGCAAGCCTGGGAAATACTCGGCACCCCCGTACTGCAAACGGAGGATACCCACTACCAGGAAGAGTTATTCAGACATTACCTGCAAGACCTATGGACAAGCCACTGAACCCGATGGACAAACAACTGATAGCCGCCCGCTTTGCCAAAGCCCGGAATACCTATACCCGGGAGGCCCGCGTGCAGCAACAAGTCGCCGAGAAGATGATGCAGCTCATAAAGGAACCATACACACGTTTCCGCCGTGTCGTAGAGTTTGGCTGCGGAACGGGAAGCTACTCACGTATCCTCCTCCACACCTTGCAACCGGAAGCTCTGCTGCTGAACGACTTGTGCCGGGAAATGGAGGAGTGCGTCAAGGAACTTTGCGACGGCACTACCGTGCAGTTCGTCCCCGGTGATGCCGAAGCCATCGACTTCCCCGGAGAAACCGACCTGATAACCTCGTGCTCCACCCTGCAATGGTTCAACGACCCAGGTGCTTTCTTCACCCGCTGCCACCAAGCACTGGTGGCAGACGGCCTGCTTGCCTTCAGCACCTTCGGCGCCACAAACATGCACGAAATACGCCAACTGACTGGGCACGGGCTGGACTATCTCTCCGTTGAGGAGCTGCAAGCCCTGCTGTCTCCCGGTTTCGATATTCTTCATGCCGAAGAAGAGGTGATATCCTTGCCCTTCCCCACTCCCCAGGCAGTGCTGAAGCATCTGAAGCAAACCGGAGTCACGGGTACGGAAAAAAGGATGTGGACGCGTAGTCGCCTGCAATCCTTCTGCAAAGAATACACAACCCGGTTCAGTGATGCCGCAGGCAACGTAAGCCTGACCTATCACCCTATTTATATCATCGCACGAAAAAAAACAAAATAATGGAAACAAAAAACATCTACTTCATCAGCGGCATTGATACAGATGCCGGAAAAAGCTATTGCACCGCCTGGTACGCCCGTGAGCTTATGCAACGCGGCCTGCGCGTCATCACCCAAAAATTCATCCAGACCGGCAACACCGGTCATTCCGAGGACATCGACCTGCACCGCCGCCTCACCGGAACCGGCTACCTGCCGGAAGACAAAGAGGGGCTTACCATGCCCGAAATCTTCTCCTATCCCTGCTCTCCCCACCTCGCCGCCCGCATAGACAAGCGCCCGATAGACTTCGGAAAAATAGAGCGTGCCACCAGGGAACTTTCCCATCGCTATGATACCGTGCTCGTAGAAGGCGCCGGCGGTCTGATGGTTCCCCTTACCGAAGATTTCCTGACGATAGACTACATTGCGGAGAAGCAGTACCCGCTTATCTTTGTCACCTCCGGAAAGCTGGGCAGCATCAACCACACCCTGCTGAGCTTCGAAGCCATCAAGAACCGGGACATCGCGCTCGATACGGTACTCTACAACCTCTATCCCACGGTAGAGGACAAGACTATCCAGGAAGACACGATGAAATACATCAAGCAGTATTTGTCCAAGCACTTTCCCGGAACAAAGTTTGAGGTAGTGCCGGAAATTGTGTAAATTTGCAGCACATAAACGTCCTACTGCACATGGAAGCATTTACATTAGATTCAACTGAAATTATCGTACTCGCTACGGCGGGTGGTCTGTTCCTTATTCAAATTATCTACTACCTCTGTCTCTACAACCGTATTCATGCGCGCAGCCGTGCCGTGAAGCAGGGAGACACGCACTTCACCCAGGAACTGCCCCCCATATCCGTCATTATCTGCGCCCGCGAGGAATCCGAGAATCTGCGCCGCAACCTGGGCGCCGTGCTGGAGCAGGACTATCCCCTATTTGAAGTCATCGTCATTAACGACGGCAACACTGATGAGAGCGAAGATTACCTGACCATCCTCGAGGAGAAATACCCCCATCTCTACCACAGCTTCGTGCCCGATTCCTCCCGCTACATCAGCCGTAAGAAGCTGGCTGTGACGCTTGGAATCAAGGCCAGCAAATATGAATGGCTGGTGTTTACCAATGCCAACTGCATGCCCCAAAGCAACCAATGGCTGCGACTGATGGCACGCAACTTCACATCACGTACCCAAGTGGTGCTGGGATACAGCGGCTACGAACGCGGCAAAGGCTGGCTGCACAAACGGGTGGCATTCGACAATCTGTTCACTTCCATGCGCTATCTGGGATTTGCCCTGGCAGGCAGCCCCTACATGGGCATCGGGCGTAACCTGGCCTACCGGAAGGAACTCTTCTACCAACAGAAAGGATTCTCCGCACACCTCAACCTGCAACGGGGAGACGACGATTTGTTCATCAACCACGTGGCTACCCCGGAGAACACGCGGGTAGAAACGGATGCCAATGCCATTGTACGCATGCAACCGCTTCTGCGTGCCAAGGACTGGAAAGAAGAGAAAATAGGTTACGCCTCCACAGCACGGCTGTATCATGGGATGCAACGCTGGCTGGCCGGTTTTGAGACCCTGACCCGCCTGGTATTCCACGCATCCTGGATAGCCGCGATGGTCATCGGCATTCTGCACTTCCACTGGCTGGCAGCAGGCGTCGCTTGTCTTTTGTTCCTGTTCCGTTTCACCCTGCAGGCCGTCATTGTCAACAAGACCGCCCGCGACCTGGAAGAACAACGTAGATATTACTTCACACTACCGGCTTTCGACCTATTGCAGCCGATACAGTCTTTACGTTGGAAATGGTACTGTCTGTTCCGCAAGAAAAGCGATTTTCTGAGAAAGTGATTCTCTTATTCGTAACGGATGGAAGTTGCCGGATGGATGCGTGTAATCAGAAATGAAGGGCCCAACAACATCAGGACTGAAGCCAGCAATGTACCGGCATTCAGTAGCAGGAACAGCCAGATATTGAAAGATACCGGAACAGTAGCCATATAATAGGTCTCAGGGTCGAGCTTGAACAAGCCGGACCAGCGCTGCACAAAATAGAATGCAAGGCCGATTATGTTCCCCCAGAGCATGCCTTTCCCGATGAGGAAGACCGAAAACCAAAGGAAGACTTTACGGATAGTAAAGTTATTGGCTCCCAAAGACTTCAGCACACCTATCATGGAGGTACGCTCTATGATGATAATCAGCAGGCCGGATACCATGGTGAACCCCGCCACTCCAATCATCAGAATGAGAATGACCCAGATGTTGACATCCAAGATGCCCAGCCAGGCAAAGATTTGAGGATTGAGCTGCTCTACATTGCGGACGCAATACTCGGCGCCATAACGGTCGGGATTCCCGTCCGTATCGGCAGCTACCTCATAGGTGGTTTCTTCCAGCTTGTCATAATCGCGTATTTCCAGCTCCACACCGCTCACCTGGTCCGGCTCCCAGTTGTTCAGGCGATTCACCAGATAGAGGTCGGTAAGCAGGAATAGGTTGTCGTATTCGGAGAAGTTGGTTTGGTAGATACCTACAATCTTCAGGCGGCGGGCACGCACATCGTCCTGGATGAAGTAGGTGTCTATCTTGTCACCGAGTTTCAATTGCAGCTTGTTGGCAAGAGACTTTGAGATGACTACGCGGTTGGACGAAGCGGAATCGCTGAATTGCGGAAACTCCCCCTCCAGCAGATGGCGGTGGAAAAAGGTGCTGTCATACTCCTGCCCCACACCTTTCAGCACCATTCCCTGAAAGGCATCGGCGGTCTTTATCATCCCCGGCTTGGTGGAGTAGCGTTGTACATGCTTCACTTCGGGATAATCGGAAAGCGCAGCCATCATGCTGTCGCCCACCACCACCGGGCGCGTCTCATAAGAGCGTGCAGCATCCAGGTTGCCTATCTGGATATGGGCACCGAAACCCACGATTTTATCCCTTACCTCGCTCTTGAAGCCAACAATGACGGACACGGCAATAATCATCACCGCCAGTCCGAGAGCAATACCCACCATGGCAATAAGGACAGCCGGACGGGAAACTTGCTTGCCCGGCTCCGAGTTGCGATAAATGCGCAACGCTATAAAGCGAGATAAGTTCATAAATTAATCCCTAATCCTTCATTTCTCTTCCCGGATAGGCTTCCAATGCTTTTTGCAATACAAACAAGGCGCGGTTCAAGTCGTCTTTCTTCAGTACGTATGCGATACGCACTTCGTTGCGACCGGAACCCGGCGTAGTATAGAATCCGGACGCAGGCGCCATGAATACCGTCTGTCCCTCGTATTCGAACTCCGACAGACACCAGGCACAGAACTTGTCCGAATCGTCTACGGGAAGCTTTGCCACCGTATAGAATGCTCCCATCGGGATGGGCGAATATACGCCCGGTATACGGTTCAATCCGTCAATCAGGCATTTACGGCGTTCTACATATTCATCGTATGTGTCGCGCAGATAATCCTCACCGGCATCCAGCGATGCTTCTGCGGCAATCTGGCCAATCAACGGAGGACTGAGACGTGCCTGGCAGAACTTCATGACAGCATCCCGGATTTCCTTGTTCTTCGTTATCAGGGCACCGATGCGGATGCCGCACTCCGAATAGCGCTTGGACACGGAATCAATCAGCACCACATTGTTCTCAATGCCCTCCAGATGGCAGGCAGAGATATAGGGAGAACCCGTATAAATAAATTCACGGTACACCTCGTCCGAGAAGAGGAACAAATCGTACTTCTTCACAAGGTCGCGAATCTGGTTCATTTCACGGCGTGTATAGAGGTAACCCGTAGGATTGTTGGGATTGCAAATCAAAATAGCACGCGTGCGCTCGTTAATCAACTCCTCGAACTTCTCTACTTTAGGCAACGAGAATCCCTCTTCGATGGTCGTTGCAATCGTACGTATCCTGGCTCCGGCAGAGATGGCAAATGCCATGTAATTGGCATAAGCCGGTTCGGGCACGATAATTTCGTCCCCCGGATTGAGGCAAGCCAGGAAAGAGAACAACACCGCCTCCGAGCCGCCGGAAGTGATGATGATGTCGTCTGCAGTCAGATTGATATTGTACTTTGCATAGTAACCCACCAACTTCTCGCGGTAACTGCGATATCCCGCACTGGGACTGTATTCCAGAACTTTCCGGTCGATGTTCCGTATCGCTTCAATCGCGACTTCCGGAGTAGGCAGGTCGGGTTGACCGATGTTCAGGTGAAATACATGTATACCCCTCTGCTTGGCAGCATCTGCCAGAGGAGCCAGTTTTCTGATAGGAGATGCGGGCATCTCCATTCCGCGAATAGATATTGTTGGCATGAGGTTTATTTACTATTTGACGATTTATGATTTACTATTTAATAGAGTATTTATAGGTGATATTGCTATCACTTTATCATTAAAGTTGCAAATGTAGCGAATTATTTGAAACCAAAAGGAAGGCAAGACCATAAAAACTTTAAAAAACTTATCTATCGTAAAAACTCTATGATATGTAAACAGAAACTTGTATCTTTGAAAAAGCAAACGAGCCAAGTAGAATCAATTGTAAATAGTAAATAGTCAAATAGTAAATAACACCATGGTCATCAACCTTATAACTTTTGCTTCCATACTGCATAAACAAGCATCAGTCCGTAGCTCCCACGAAGTGATATTGACTGAATTGGAAAAATACTTTACCGTCAACTTCATTGATTACAAAGACATAGACAAGTTATCACCCGATGACTTCAGTATTATATTCATTGCCACCGGAGGTGTGGAACGGCTGGTAATCCAGCATTTCGAATCCCTTCCCCGCCCCGCCATCCTCTTGGCAGACGGCATGCAGAACTCACTGGCCGCCGCTCTCGAAATATCTTCCTGGCTGCGCAGCCGGGGAATGAAAAGCGAAATCCTTCATGGCGAACTGTCCGAAATCATCAAACGTATTTTTGTACTGCACAGCAATTTCGTGGCACAGCGCAGCCTTTTCGGCATGCGCATCGGCGTAATGGGCACTCCGTCCAGCTGGCTCGTTGCCAGCAATGTGGATTATCTGCTTGCCAAACGCCGCTGGGGTATCGAGTACACAGACGTCTCATTGGACCGCATTTATGAATACTACGGACAGATAACGGACGACGAGGTGGGCGAAGCATGCGCCGGACTGGCAGGAAAAGCGCTTGCCTGCCGAGAGGCAAGCCCCGAAGACATGATAAAAGCCATGCGGCTGTATCGAGCCATCAAGAGGATTGTAGAGGAAGAGCGACTGAGCGCCATTACCCTCAGCTGCTTCCGCCTGATAGACCAAACGGGAACCACCGGCTGCCTTGCCCTTGCCTTGCTGAACGACGAAGGAATCATTGCCGGATGTGAAGGCGATTTGCAATCCGTCTTCACCATGCTGGCCGTAAAAGTGCTGACGGGGAAAAACTCCTTCATGGCCAATCCTTCCATGATAAATGCCCGTACCAATGAAATCATATTGGCACACTGCACCATCGGCATCGCACAAACGGAGCAGTTCATCATACGCAACCATTTTGAGACGGAAAGCGGCATCGGTATTCAGGGAATCCTGCCGACGGGAGATGTAACCATCGTAAAATGCGGAAGCGAAAGCCTGGACGAATATTACTTGAGCACCGGCACGCTTGTTGAGAATACAAACTACATCAATATGTGCCGCACCCAAGTGCGGATAAAAATGAACTCCCCTGCCGACTATTTCCTCAAGACACCGCTGGGCAACCACCACATCATGCTGTATGGCAATTACGAGGATATATTGGAAGAGTTCCTGCAAGCCAATGCCTGCAAACGGATTGAATGATTACTCGTTCGCATCCGGTATCACCACCTCGAAACGCGTTCCTTTTCCCAACTCTGAGGAGACCGAGATAGAACCATGCAGGCGGTCTACGATGGTCTGGCAAATGCTCAGCCCCAAACCGGCGCCCTGCGTAAAGCTGTCTTCTTTGTAAAAGCGTTCGAAGATATGTTTCTGGGCGTCTTCAGAGATACCGCTTCCCGTGTCTTCGACAAAGATGGTGGTATATCCTTCCCGGTTCGTGACATAGCCGAAGGTGATGCTGCCCGTTACCGTGAATTTCTTGGCATTGTTTATCAGGTTGTTCACGACCTGCTTCAAGCGGACGGAATCGGTGATGACCAATTTGTCTTCCCCTTCCGGAATCTCTATACGCAGCTCTACATCCCGAGGCATACTCAGACGCTGGGATTCATGGACCTCCTGCATGATAAACGCCAGGTTGAATGCTCCGAACTTAAAGTCCATCGTGCCCGATTCTATGCGCGAGAGGTCCAGAATATCGTTTATCAACGCCAGCAGCAATGTACAGTTGATGTTGATTGTTTCGACGAACTGCTTTACCTCTTCCGGAGAAAAAGCGTCCAAATCCTTCAACAAATCCGAGAAGCCGACAATGGCATTCAAAGGGGTGCGTATCTCATGGCTCATATTGGCAAGAAACGCAGATTTGAGCTTGTCGGCCTGCAAGGCACGGTCACGTGCGGCAATCAAGGCCTCTTCCGTATCCTTGTAACGCTGGATGCTCTGGCATACTCCCAATACCATGTATGGGGTATCAACCGTCAGTCCGTCATAAGCGGTACTGCGGAACTCCCACCATTCATAGCTCCCATCCGCACTCTTCAACCGGAAACTCATCCGTAAATTGATTTCATTGCCCAACAGAATGGCATCAAAATTCCTGCGCGTATGCAGCAAGTCTTCCGGATGTATAAGGGTGTCCATCTCATCACGTGCCAACAAGTCCGTATCACCGGTATACCCGAAACGGCGCAGCAATCCACCTGGGAAATGGAAGCGGTTCATACGCATGTTGTACTGCCACGGATAAATGGAGCTTTCCTCCACCGCCATATTGAAAAAGCGCCTCTGCATCTCTTCTTCGGAGATATTGCGGCATACAATCGCCATTCCCGTCATCTTTTCATTGGCAAAGATAGGTACTACCTCGCCGGAAACGGGGAAATACGTTCCCTGATGGTTTTCCTGCATGAAGGCTTTCTCCGGAATAGAAATAGGTCTCTTTCCGGTACATACTTTCTTCAACAAGTCCTGCAGGATGTTTTCTCCATTCATGTAAATCCTGAAAATGGAGCCGGCCATCTGCCCTTCATAGAAACGGGACGTATAGGTTTCGGAAGAAAGTCCCAACATCTGTAACAACGGACGGTTGACAAAATGGATGCGCAGGTCGGTATCATACGTAATCAAGCCGTCGCGAATGGAACAGAAGATATTGTCGAACTCGTCGCGCTGCTCCACCAGGCGGTGCTGTATCAACAAGCGGGTCTGGGCATGTATGCGCTTACGCGACTCCCTGCGGTTGGCACGGAAAAGCCAGGCAACCAGCAGCACCAATGCCCCGACAATCAGCGAATAGAACAGAATGAACCAGACACGGTAACGCTCCATCAACGGTATATTCAAAATGATGCCCTTGCTCTCCGCACGGTTCGTGTCCACACGGAAAAACTGCAACTGTTTGTAATCGAACAGCAACTTGCCCCCAAAGTCCTTTACTTCCAATGAGGCGGGTGACTTGCCCTTCAAAATACTTGCAGCCTGCCGGCCGGCAGCAAAAGCATCCTCTCCGGGAACGGCATCATACACACACAGAACACCGTTCGTCATAGCCAGGTTCTGGCTGGTAAACACGGGGGCCTTCAACTTCAAGGAAAGAAAGGGAATCCATTTGGGAGCAATGACAATATGCTTGTAGGCATTGTAGTCATAGCAAATGGAAGTGATGATAGAGTTCAAGGACTTGGCCTGCACATTCAGCACTTTCAACTCATGCTCCGGATAGTTGCTCTTTATGCGTTCCCAGGATTCCTCCACAGCCTTAACCCCTTTAAGGCTCAGGAAACTGCTGTCGGACAGACAGACCAACTCCCTGCGGGAAGGAAACATGCGGACAGCCGCATCCAGCAAGACATCGAAATCCGTTTTCGAAACATAGCCGGAGACGTTGGGCATTCTTTCAAAGACCCTCTCATCCGGGTATTTGATACCCGAAACCACTACCGGTATCTGATAAGGCAGGGAATCACCGCAATGGGTCAATGTGAAGAAAGCCTCATCGCTGGAGGTCACAATCAAGTCCGTTTTCCGTTGCCTGGCACGCTCGCAGATGCGGCGCATGATGAAGCACTCGGAAGCGAAAGACCAGTAATCGGCATTCAGATATTCAGTAGTGATATTGGCTTTAACTCCCCCCTTGTCCAGTCCGTTCTCCAAATTTTCTGTCAGAAGGCTGTGCCAAGGAGTATTTTTTGTATAGGACTGTATGAAAAGTACATTGTACGTACGTTCCGTAGCCGAAAGTGTTCCCGACATCAACCACAACAAGCCTGCAAACAATGGAAAGAAAAGGCGTTTCATCATAATATAGATTTTGTATACTCAACGCAAAACTCTTATTCGTCACGCAAATATACAAGTTATATTGAGAATGAGCACTGATTATTCAAAAAAAACTCACTCATCGTGCAATGCTTCGGCAGGCTGTACCTTCATGGCCCGTGAAGCCGGATACCAGATTCCTGCAATCACCATCAATGCCATCAATATCCAGACAATAGAAACGCATATGACAAATCTCCCCCAAGTGGCATCCGTGGCTTCCGTAAAAGTGACATCTGCCATAACCATATTGATACATATCATCAAAGCGGGGATGGAAGCAAGTGCCAACAGCAGCAACCCTTCACCCAGCAATTGCCAGCGTATTCTTCCGCGGCTGCTGCCCATGGCCATGCGCAAAGCAATCTCGCTGCGGCGATGGCGGGTACGGAACCAAAAAGTTCCCATCAGCCCGATGAATACATTGAAAACAAAGAATATCACAATGAGCCTTGCGCTGCGGATATACGGGGTGATTCCTTCGGCAGCATCCCGCTCTATCTTCTGGTCCTTATAGCTCTGTATGTCGAAAAGATAGAATGGAGCGACCTGCAGCTGCGACATCATATCCTGATAAAAACGGGCTGCAAAATTATCCGTATCCGCCTCCGGACGTATCCGTAGGGAGATGAACGGGAGGTACTGGTCCTCATAGAACCAACCGGGGAAAGGAGTCAGGACAAAAGGTCCGTAACGGGCATAGTCATCCGTCTTCTGCAAAGCACAGACTGCAGAGACACGGTAACGGAGACCTCCGCTGTAATAATCCAGAAACTCGCGGCCCACCGCCCTGGCACTTGTCTGAAAAAGACTGTCTGCCAAATCACGGGTCACCACGGCAGGCAGAGGACTGGCAGTGGAATTCCAATCCGAGACATTCCCCTGCAACAGCGGAATGCGCATGACGTCGAAATATTCGGGAGACACATAGCGCACTGTAGTCTCGACAACATGCACACTGTCCGTTGTATAACCCTGATAAACACGCCCTCGGGTATAAGTATCGGTACCCAACCACATGGCAGCACTTTCCACAGCAGGATATTGCCTGATACGCCGGAGCACCTCTTCCATTGGTTTGAACCAGAAGGTCTGCAGGCTGTCTTCCGACGTGCACGGCACTATCTGTGTGGGATTACAGGAAATCCTTATCTTATAGACATGCTCCAAATCATACCCCTTAGGTTGCCGTTCTGCATGGGCAAAGCCATAGAGTACATCCACACAATACCACATCAATGTAAATACAATCAACAGCTCGGCAAACAGCCAGCCATTACTGCGGCGCTGGTTCCATATCTGGTGTAAAATAGAATGTATCATACTCGTTACTGTTTTTTAATTGGGATTCGTTTATCCGCTCATTCTCCGCCAAGAACCTCGGCTATGGGGCGGCGGGTGGCATGCCAGGCAGGAATAAACACAGAAAGCAGGTTGAACAACAGACACACCACCAATACAGCCACGAAAACCGCGGGACGGAGGAAGAGCCAGACGCTTACATCAAAATTCGTTCCGGGAGCACCATCGCCAAGCATCCAGTCCTTGCCCAGCCATAGGAATATGCACGAAAAGAGAAAACCGAGCAATGCGCCGGCAAATGCCAAGGCCAGGTTCTCGCGGAGCAACTGCACCATCAAGGTAGAACGGCTGGCACCGTATGCTTTCCTTACCGCAAGCTCAGCCATGCGACGGGACATTTGCGAAGATATAAGTCCACTGACATTGATGGCGGGTACAATCAGCAATATCAGACCCAGGATTATGCAGGTTACGGCAGGACTCATCGTGTCATTACGGAAGAACTGCCGTTCCGTATAAGTGCTGAGATCGGGAAGTTCCAGTTTATATTCGGTCAGTGTCTCGTTGAAGCGGGCAAGCGACTGTTCTATCTGCTGCTTGAGTTCCTCTCTGCCGACACCGGGCTTGACAAGGGCCACAGCCTCGAAATCTCCCCGTAGCCCTTCACTGCCCAGACCGGAATCCCGGGTGGAATAAGGCATCCACAACTCTCCATAGGCAAATGTGAACAGAGAGCTCACATCTTTGGTGACCCCGACAATGCGCTTAGGGCGAAAGTTAACAAAATAATTCTTGCCAATGGCTGCTTCGGCAGACCCGAAAGCTTCGCGGGCAAGCTGTTCGCCTATAACCACGACATCCCGGCAAGCATCGAACTCTTCGGTACTGAAAAGACGGCCCGCCACAAGAGGGATATCGTAGACACGCCAATAGTTCAAATCCACCTGACGAACCGTACGGCGCATTCCCCGCGCGGGCGATTCCCCACAATATCTAAGATAGGTAGGTCCCAAATAGGTGACAAGTTCTGCTCCCGGAAGCTCCTTAAAAATAGCGTTGACAGCCCGATAAGACATACCCGTATTGGAATTGCTGTGGTCGGACTTGCGGTAAGAATATCCATAAGAAGAATATACCATGCTACTGCGGTGCGACTCGGGAGCCAAGTCAGCCGTCTGGATGTCATACACCATGTAAATGACCATGACAAAGGTGATGCTCACTGCCGTACCGATGACGGAAACAGCACTGAAAAAGGGATTCTGGCGGATAAGAGCTAAAATTTGTTTCATAACTTTCTATTCATCATGTAATGCTTCGGCAGGCTGCACCTTCATCGCCTTGCGGGCGGGAATACCTATACCGATGACAATCATTAGGGTAATCAGCACAAAGCTGATGGCAGCACAGAGCAGCAGGCGGTCCCACTCCAACGTCGTACCGTTCCTCCAGGAATTCAACTCCAGGTGTGCAAGATTATAATCGATGAGCAATGCAACGGGGGTGACAATTGCCAACAACAATATCCCTTCACTAAGCAGCCGGCTGAAGATGGCACGGTCTGTCGCTCCATGCGCTTTGTGCAGTGCTATCTCCGAACGGCGTTGCTGCGTACGGAACCAGAATGTTCCGAGCAAGCCGAGGAAAATGTTCAGCAGCAGGAATCCCATACCCATCACATAGTTACGGATGTCATTGGTCCATGCCTGCTGGTAGTTGCGACGAATATCCTTGAAAGAACGTATCTCCGAAATGAAGATATTGCCTATGCGGAACTGGCTCTCACTGTCTGCCTTCAGCCTCTCAATGAAGTCATTGTCCTGCCCTTCACGGACGCGGACACAAAGTTCGAGACCGATATAGTAGAAACTCTGCTTCACCATCATGGAATATGAGCTTCGCGCCTGGTCATAATCGTGATAGCGTACATTTTGCAGTGCAGCACCCAGCCGGTAGGTCTTCGTAGTATCACCAAAAAGATAGAACCGCTGGCCTACGAGATCTGTCATCCGGCGGTCGTATTTCCGGTAGAGGTTATCCGAAGCCATAAACTCCCCGCGCTCCAACATTTCAGCCAATTGTTCGGGTGTCTCGCCACGCGTGCCCCGATAGCGGAATACACGGGGAAAGTCCGGTGTCACTAACCTGCGGATGGTCCAACCGGGAGAACGCAAAGTGTCATAGCTTACTTCAGCGCCTGAATTGCTTCCGTTGTAAGGATATGAATTCTGCGAAAGGCTGACCGCTTCTATCTCCGGCCGACGACGCAGACGCTCCAACAACTCGGCTATGTCATCGTGGGTCTGCTGAGAGGTATGCCCGGCTATGTAGTCGGGACTTTTGGGTGTCAGTTCCCCCAACTCTATAAGGTAGCAGTGCTCTATATTAAAGCCTCTCGGCTCCAGATAGGTGGCGGCGCGCGTGTAGAGATAGTCTACCACGTACCACATCACTACACTCACTACCAATAACTCCAACACCAACCATAGGTTTGAGAGCCATTCATTCTTTATCTGTGTAAGAAGTTTCTTAGTCATTTTCTTCAATGATTAATGTTTTGTGATGGAGTTATTTATGCAAACGTCCGCCCAATGCATTTACAATCCCTATTCTTGATGCACGCCATGCGGGAATACCGGAACTTAGTAAGTTCAGCACAAAGCAGAACAACAACGCCCAGCCAAAGGTGGAGCCATGCAGCAATATGCTTGCATCCACTGCCGGAGGACTCAGCGTCTGGCTGAATTCCTGCGCAAACAGCAGTGTATTTCCCAAATAAGCGAATGCTACACTCAGCAACAATCCCATCACCCCTGCCAGCAATGTCACCACCAGATTTTCTGCAATGATTTGCCCCATCAGTTCCAGTCTCGTTGAACCGAATGCCCGGCGCACACCAATCTCTGCCACACGCTGGCGCAGACGGCTCTGCGTCATCGAGCTGAGGTTGATGGCAGGAACAATCAGTAGAATGATGAAGATAATGAGACGCTGCCTGCGTGCCTGGTCCACGTCCGGTTCGATGTTGGCAGCCATTCCTGCGGCATTTTTCTCCTGGTCATAAGGACGGTTACGGTAAATCAACGAATAACCATTCTCGCCAATTACAGTGTCGTACTCCTGACGGCGGCGTTCCGTCTCCTCACGAATAGCGGGAAAATCATCACGGCTTTTCGCCAGAATGGTAACGCTCATCATCCCCATATGCTCATCACTCCATGTGCTTTTCGTTATCTCAGTAGAAGTATAGGGCACCCATACCTGCGCATAGGCAGTGTTGGCCAAAGTAGAAACATCCTTCACTACACCGGACACTGTATAAGGAGCATGGTTCAAAAGGAATTCGCGACCAACAGCCTCCGTTGTCTGGAATAACCTGCGCGCTACACTTTCCGTAATTACCGCTACGGGTAGTCCGGCATCGAATGTAGCCTGGTCATAAGGTTTCCCGGCAACAAAAGAGAAATCAAACACACGCCAGAAAGTATCATCTGTCTGCAACAGGTCGATACCCGTTGCAGGTTGTCCCGGCAGATTCACGGGGGTAGAAATGACCATACAGGTATAAATCGTTACTGCTTCGGGGGTCTTCAGCGATTTGAAGCACTCAAGCGCAGTCTTTATCCCCATCGGTCCGTTGGAACTGTTTCCCTCTCCCCAGCTTTTGTTGGTGATGCTCATATAATGCACATGTAGAAAGCGGTCGCGGTTGCTCTCCGGAGCAAACGGAGCTACCTTCACCTGCTGCATCATCACCACCAGCATGATGAGGAAGATGGCAAGTGCCGTACCGGCTATGCTGACGGCACTAATCATCGGTTGCTGCCGCAACTGTGCCCAGGCTTGTGTGAAGTATTGCTTTATCATATTGATATTTACGATTAGACGATTTACTATTTACGATTGGTGTTACCGCTACTCAACGGCCCACCTTCAGGTTACATGTATTCACTCCGCCTATGCCTCCTTTAGAAATGTCAGCATGCCCGGCAGTTCCGCTCAAAGTGACGTCACCCACACCACTCATTCTGGCAGTCAAATAATCGCAGACTACATGAATATCGGCGCTACCTACTCCGCGCAAAGCAACTTTCAGCTCGTCACACGTCAAATCGGATACATTCACTTCACCCACTCCCTTTACCTCAAATGACACCTCATCCAGTTTCAAGGGCTTCTCACATTTGAATTCGCCTACACCGGTAAACTCCACCTTCTTCAAATCAGGAGCCGAAATCCAAATGGTCACGCCATCTTTCTGATTTCTCATGCTCTTGTTTTTCCTATCCTTGAAGCCTATCAGCAGACAGCCGTCCTTCACTGTGGTTTCTGTATTCTTCACGTGCTTCTCCTTACCTTCAATCTTGAAAGAATAAGTGTCACTCTGTGTAAAATAAATTGTTCCCACAGACGTTATCTCAATGGACGAAAAGGCATCCACTTTGCGCACTTCACTCACTTTGGTATCTTGTGCATAAACACTCAGCATACCTACAAATGTCAATATCAATGCAATGATAATACCTACTATATTAGTTTTCATTTTTCTTCTTTTTTATTGTTAATCCTCTATTGTTTTTCATACTACTCTTCATGCAACGCCTCTGCCGGCTCAATCTTCATAGCCTGCCGTGCCGGAAACCATATTCCAATCACTACCATCAGAGCTATCAGTAACCAAGCCCCTAGAGAACCTGCAAGGAAGCGTATCACACTCCACTCTATCGGCCAAGTGGATATGAGAGAGGTACGTCCTATAGTAAATTCCGCCATCCCCACATTGTAGCATACAACCATGGCAGGCAATGTCACTAACGCCAATAACAGTAACCCCTCACCTATCAGTAAACGAAACACACCGCCACGCGTACTGCCCATCGTCATCCGTAGAGCTATCTCCGAACGGCGGCGGCGAGTACGGAACCAGAAGGTGCCTATTAACCCCAAAAATACATTCACCAGCAGGAAGAGCACCACCACAGCCTGACTGTTCACCTTATCCGTATCGCCATTCATCACCTCGAACTGCAACTGTTGTTCAGTATAGGGAGCGGCATCTGCCACAAACGCATTGTCCGTGTCCAGTTTAGGCGCTATTTCGCGCAGAAACTTCTCCCGATAATCCGGTCCGTCGGCAGCAGGCTTCACGCGGAAAACAATCTGCGACCAATTGTCGGCAAACTCTGCCTTAATCATATTCTCTCCCAAATGATAAAAGAACCAAGGTTCCTCAACTCCATAACGATAGGAACGGAAAGCACCGGTCTTCCCCATCTGCTTGATGATTGTAACAGAATCACCATTACCTAACGGCGTAGTCTGCGAAAACTCCGGCATTTTCTTACGAAAACGTTCAAAAGCGGCATTACTCAGTGTCACATTGTTCCATCCTGCGGGAGTGTCCCGGAACGGGTGACGCGGGTCCTCACTTATCCGGAAAACATCCATATATCCTCCAGTCGTATAAATACAGCGTCCTTGCACCCAGGAAGTATCTTGCACAACCAACGCATTGTAACTATTACTGCCACTCATCGGAAGGCTCCAATAACAAAGGGCAGCTGCCTCTACGGAAGGCTCTTGTTCCAATTTCGCCAATATACCCAGATATTTATCGGCATCAGTCAGACTCGTATCCCGACTTTCTCCACCTACAACGGTGGATAATTTATAGACATGTTCAATATTATAACCCAGCGGACGGTAGAAAGTATATTTCATGCATCCCAGTGAGTCACAGAGGAACCACATCACGATGAATACCAAGAACAATTCAGCCAATACCCAGCCGTTACTGCTGAAGCGTGCCTTTATCATACGTAAGTTATGTATCGTAAATTTCATATCAAGTACCTCCTTCTATTTATCATTCAAAGAATCTACAATAGTGCGCCGTGCCGCTATCCATGCAGGCAGTGCCGCACTCAACAGATTGATGACCACACAGAAAACAAATGCCAGCAGGAATACCCACGGACTAAACAGTGCCTCCATGTTCAAGCTGAACTCGCCCGACGTACCCACATTCTGATTATTGGTGAACAGCCACATACGCATGGCATATACTGCCAAATAACTGAAAAGCAGTCCCACTACTCCACCCAGTAATGTCAACATCAGATTTTCGTTCAGTATCTGCCGCACAAGCACACTTTTCGTTCCTCCAAAAGCCTTACGTACACCTAATTCGGTAATACGTTGCTGCATGCGGCTGTTACTCAAGCCACACAGATTGAGTGACGGTACCAACAAAATGATAAATAAAGCTACGGCATATTGAAGATAAAGCATTGTCAAGTCTGGCCCTACATTAGCCCATACGTGGTTGACGTGCGCCACGATATTGTCCGGCTGTTCCATGATGTCTATCTGTTTATTACCCAATCCGGCATTAACACGTTCCACCTGCTTGGCAATGCCCTCCCGGATGGCAGGAAAGTCATCGGATGTACGTGCCAATACAGCAATCTGCATGCCTCCCAAATAACTGTGGACTCCGGTAATTTTCAGTTCGTCGGCACTGTACATACCCCATACTTGTGCATATGCATCCTTAGCAGTGACGGAAACATCTTTCACCACTCCCACGATACGCGCAAGTTCCCGGTTCAGCAGGAATTCCTGTCCCACTACATCTGTACTTCCATACAGTTTCCGCGCTACAGACGCACAGACTACTACAGCCTTGCTTTCTCCAGCACGGTCGGCTTCGCTGAAGCCGCGTCCGGCAAGAAACTGCATGCTGAACACTTTCCAGAAGTCGGGATCTGTCCGCATAGCATCCACTTTCACCCGATTGTTACCGTCAGTCAACGAAGCCAATGACAAACCGGCTGGGGAAAATGCCGTACAGTATTCCACTTCGGGCACCGGCTGCACGCATTCTTTCATAAATGCCGCCGAAGGATTACTCCAATTATTATTGCCGTCCTTTTCCTTGTCGTATACGTGCATAGCGGAAAAGTAAAGACACCGACTGCGGTTCACTTCCGGTTCCAAGTCAGCATATTTCGTCTGCCAAGTAATCACAATAGCCATAATCATGGTGATAGCAAAGGCCGTACCCAATATGGAAATCGTACTTAGCAGCGGATTCTGCTTCAAGATTGTAAAAGCTTGTCTTACGGTTTGCATTTCATTAATTGATAGTTGATAATTAATAGTTGACAGTTGCTAAGCAGTAATTATTCCACCTGACGTCCGTCGAAGAAGCGGACGGTACGTGAGGTCTGTTTGGCCTGCTCTTCATTGTGGGTTACCATTACGATGGTACGTCCGTCTTCCTTGTTCAGTTGATGCAGCAGTTCCATGACTTCGGCTCCCATCTTGGAGTCCAGGTTACCGGTCGGCTCATCGGCAAGGATTATCTCCGGGTTGCCGATAATGGCACGGGCGATGGCTACACGCTGGCACTGACCGCCGGAGAGCTGTGTAGGCATGTGACGCATGCGGTGGCTCAAACCGACCTTCTTCAACACCTCTTCCGCCAGATGACGGCGTTCTTTGGACGATACCTTTCTGTACAGCAAAGGCAGTTCCACGTTGTCCAGCACATTCAGCGAGTTAATCAGATGGAAAGACTGGAACACAAAACCCAGCTTCTGGTTACGGAAAGCAGCCAGCTCCTTGTCCTTCATGCCGTCCACTTTCGTACCGGCTATTTCGATGGTACCGCTGGTGGGTGCATCCAATAAACCCATAATGTTCAGCAAAGTAGATTTTCCGCAACCGGAAGGTCCCATGATACTGAGAAATTCCCCCTTGTTCACTTCGAGGTTCACATTCTCCAACGCTACGGTTTCAATCTCGTTCGTACGATAAATCTTGTTGATGCCAGTTAACTTAATCATAATGGTAAGTATTTAATTGTTATTATTCTGTTCCGTTTCTATTCCGCACAATTTCTGCTTCAAGAGGTCAAAAGTTATGCCAAAACCGTTTATCATTGATTATCTGCTATTTATACATGCAGTAAGGTGTCCGAAAATGAACACTTTGTCCGTTTTCATCTATTCGTCACGCAGGGCTTCCGTAGGTGGAATGCAGCTGATGTTGCGCGCCGGGATATAGATTCCCACCAACACTACCACCAGCAGTATCAGAAAGATGACGAGCGACACGAGCAAATAATGCAAGGTAAAATCCGATACCCAATAGCTCTCTGTACTCTCCACCCAATTCTGTCCTTTGGCCAGCCCTTCTTTCAGTGCATATTGCAAATAAAGCAGAAAACCAGTCAGTGAAGCGACCACGGTCAATACCGTGCCTTCGCCCATCAGCAGGCGGACAATGTCACTGCGTGTAGCTCCGAACGACAGCATCACTCCCACTTCCTCGCGCCTCGTACGTGTCTGCAACCAGAAGGTACCGATGACACCCAGGCAAAGATTCACCAGGAAGAAAGCCGCCATCGCCAAATTACGGCGGTAAATCGGTGTGGAATTGCTGGCTTCGCTCTCCGTTATAATCTGCTCATAGGAACGGACACTACGGGCAAACAGATTACCCCGCCTCATCTCCTTCACCATCCAGGGACGGAAATCGTGCAGAAAACGCTCCATGCTGACACCCTCTTTGAGACGTACCAGGATATGAGCACTTTCAGGGATATAACTTGTATCGATGGTAAGCATCGGCATAAATGCAACGGGGACGGGACGCCACTCGCTATACATCTTCATGGCTCCTATCGTACCGACAACCGGCATGTACAAGGTATCTCCATGGTCTCTGCTTACACAGCGTTTGCCATGCGCGTCTTTGGTATGGAACAACTGTTCGGCAGCATTCTCTGTCAGTACAATGTCATTCGGGGCATAGGCGTAGTCGGACAGCTGTCCGGGTGTCCGCCCCTTACCGGAACGGAAACCATACGTATCGAAAAAGTTCGTATGAGGCAGAAATTGTATCATCATAATAGATAAGGGAATCGTATCCCCTTCGGCAAACAATTGACTATTCGAACTTCCCGAAGAATTGGGATAACAGAATCCCAGCACGGGAGTGGCCGATTCCACACCGTCAAAGTCCTTGACATAACGCACCAAATTATAATAGTTGTCCACCAACGTAGCAGAGTCCTGCGCTTCGGCATCGTATCCCGGTGCCTGGGGCTGCAATGCGCCCAATGAAATGAGGCAAAGCCGCTCCGCATCATAGCCCAACGGGATATTACGATCGTGCGTGACCACAATCACCGGGTCCAATACAACCCAACTGATGATACTCACCAATATCAATTCGGCCAACAACCATCCGTTCTTGCGGCGGCGCGCCCAAAGATTCTTCCATATTAACTTAAACATACCAACCTCCCGTGTCTTATCGTTTTTCATTCAGTGAGTTCACAATCGGTTTCCGCAAGGAATACCACGCCGGTATAAGGGCCGACAACAGATTCAGCACGACGCACAGCGCCAATGCGGCGAGAAAAACCAGCGGAGCAAACAGCATTTCACCCGATACGCGGACCTCCACTCCTTCGGGTACCATATTCAGCCAGCTGTCGAATACCGTAAATATCCACTCGCGTCCCACGTAAAGTGCCAGCCATGCCAGCAGCAAGCCCAATGCTCCGCCCAGTGCGGTCAGCAGCAGGTTTTCCCACATCACTTGTGAAAGCAGTATCTTACGTCCGGCTCCAAACGATTTCCGCACGCCCATCTCTGCCAGACGTCCCTCCATACGGCTCGATATCATGCCGCTCAGATTCAGGGCAGGCACCAACAGCAATACGAGCAGGACAAGCAGAAAGTGGCGCACTGTGGCCCAAAGGTCAAACTCCATACTTGCATAAGTCTTGAAGACACTCAACAGATGGGAGGTGGGCTGCTCCCAGAAATCTACTTTCCATTCATCGGGATGCATAAGATTCTCCTTGCGGCAGATTTCCTTTATCTCAGCCCGCAGAGCATCTCCCTGCTTACTGTCCTGCACCAGAAAGGTAGCACTGAAAGCTCCCAGATAGGGAAGGTCGTACTTGGGAGTGCTGTAATCGGGCGACACCGTATAAGGTATATAAAGCTGTGCATAGGATTTAGAGGTGAGGTAACTGGCACTGCGCACCACCCCACAAACCCGATAGTCGATATAGTTCAGGCTGAACGAGCGTCCTACTACCTCTTCCGTCGTACCGAACAAGCGGCGTGCCAAATCATCGGTAATGACAGCAGTGGAAATGCCACTTGCCAGGTCGGATGCCGTGAATGGACTACCTTCCAGGAATTGGAAAGAATATATCTTGAAAAAAGCAGGGTCTGTCAACTTTACCATAACCGGAAAATCACCGCTGCGGTCGGCAGGCTGTATATAACTGTTTTCCGACAAATCATTATGCAGCTCGGCCGAAACGACAAGGGCATTCTCTACGGGATAGAACCAGTCTTGCAGTGCCTTGTAGGAAACAGCCCATTGCATGGTCCTGGTATTGTTGCCGCTTCCCTGCGTGAATTTTGAATTGCTGAGGTAAAGCGTATTCATGCGGTTTGCCTCTGGATAGACGGGCGCAATCTTCACATAATACACCACCGCCATAATCATTGTCATGGCAATGGCCAGCCCCGTACCCACAATGTAGAGCATGCTGAACAGTTTATTCTGCTTCAACAGCTCCCAGGCTTGTTTCAAGTAAACCTTTATCATTTTAGCTTCAACTTATTCTTGTTCTTATAGTTACTCATATCGCTCACCACCACTTCATCACCCGGTTGCAAGCCACTGACCACTTCTACAAACTCAAAGTTGGAATCGCCCAGCTGCACCTTGCGCTTTACAATTTCCTTGTCGGAATTGCGTACAAAAAGTTCATACTCCCCACGTCCCACATAATAGCTGGCATTGGCTATGCGCATCACGTCTTCCTTCACTGCATTCATCACATAGACGTCGGTTTTCAGACCGGAACGCAGTCGGCGGTTGTTGTCCTCATTCAACTGCACGGTAAAGGAGATGACGCCATTCTTTGAAAGCGGAGTAACACTGCTTACGGAACCTTCCAGCTTTTCGCTGCCAATCTTCACAATGGCCTTGCCGCCGGCAGCCACACGGTCACCGTAAGTATCGGCAATCTCGCCTTCCACCTTGAAGTGGCTCAAATCGGAGATGACGGCAATCTGTGAGCCTTCGGGAACCTGGGCACCAATCTGATTGTTGATATAAGTAAGGATGGCCTTCCGGGGCGAACGCACCTGCGCATCGTCCAGCGTACGTTTGGTTTCGGCCAGCGTCTTCCGGAAGATGCTGAAATCCAGTTCCTGCACCTGGTATTCGGCATCCAGCACTTCCTTCTCGTTGGCATACTGCTGCTGTAATTGCTCGTATTCCAGTTGTGCCACGTTGTAGCTCAGTTCGGCTTGGCGCACTTTGTCGGTGGTGCCGGAACCGAGGCTATCGAGGTACTGCTCGTTACGCAGTTCCACCTTCATGCGGTCCAGCTTCATGGCGGAGACTTTGATTTTCATCTGAAGGTCGGTCAGTTTGGTCTGGTTGTCAAGTTTCAGCTGTTTCAGCTTGTAGCTGCGCATCTGCTCTTCATCCAGCATCTTTTTGTAGTCGGTTTCGGCGCTCTGTAAGTCCAGTTTCAGGATAGGGGTACCGACATCCACACTATCACCACCTTTTCTGTACACTTCCAAAATGCGGGTATTAATAGGTGAATTTATAATTTCCTCGAATGCAGGAACCACTTTTCCGGAGGCACTGACACTGACTTCAATCGTACCCTTGCCTACTTTGGAGAATACAAGGTCTTTCTCCTTCACTCCCGTACGCATCAATGAAATGAGTACACTGACCACTACGATACCTGCCACGCCGATAGCACCGTAGCGGATGATTTTCTTATTGCGTTCTTTATTACGCACTTCTTTCGGAATTTCTCTATCCATATCTTTAAATTTTATTGTTTGCGAACATAACGCTTAATATATACTAAATCCATGCCAAAATCATAAACCACTGAAAGTAAGCGAAAAGGCAAAAAAGAAGGGTGTCCGTTTTCGGACACCCTGTACATTTTCGGATAGCTTCTTTATCTTAATCTCAAGCGGTCTCCCACCTCGGGCACGTATTCCGCATCCTTACGATTCATCTTATAAAGGTTCTTCAGACGAATGCCGTACTTTTGGGAAATGGAGTGCATGGAATCGCCGTCTTTTACAATGTAGACAGTATGAGGTTTGGCGGCTTTCTTGCGCTTTTCTTTCAAGTAGATGATGTCTCCCGCCTCCAGTGTATATTCTTTATGGAGGTCGTTGTATTTCACCAGTTTCTTCCAGCTGATGTCAAACTCCTTGCCCAATACCTGGAAGGTGTCTCCGTCGCGTGCCACGACATAAGCTATATCGTTGGCAATGTACACCTGATGCGGGTTGGCAAGCCAGGGTTTCTTCTTCAGTTCTTTCTCCCACTTGCGGGCCTCGCGCTTGCTCATGCCGCGGCTGTCGTACTTATACAGGTCGTAGTCCTCGATAATGGTTATCAGGCGGTTGGCATACGACGGGTCGGTAGCATAGCCGGCCTTCTTCAAGCCGCGCGCCCAACCCTTATAGTCCGTAATCTTCAGTTTGAAAAGAAAAGCATAACGTGCTCCCCGTTTCAGGAAATCGGAATGGTCTTCATAAGAGTCTTTCGGATTGCGATAAGCGCGGAAACATTCATTGCGGGCATCGTCATCATGCCTCACCGTCCGTCCGCGCCAGTTGCCTCCACACTTGATGCCGAAGTGGTTGTTGCTCTTACGCGCCAGCTCGCTGTATCCGGCACCACTCTCCAACAGCCCTTGGGCCAGCGTGATGCTGGCAGGTATCTTATGACGTTGCATCTGCTCCACGGCAAGGGGAGCATACTGTTTGATATACTCATTGTAGCGGGCATTCCGGCGTTGTGCCTGCACTGTTGTAATGGAAATAAAAAGAAATGCTATGATAGCAGTCAGTCTGAAAATCCGTTTCATGCTTAAAATGTTGAGTTCTGCACAAAAGTCCGTAAAAGAATTGAAATAACCAATCTCTTTTCTATCTTTGTAACATTAATTACAATATAACCCTTTGCCTTATGAAAGAATTAAATATCGAAATCGCCGTCAAGATATACGACTATGAAGAACTGGATGCCGCCGACCGCGAACTGATGGATGCCGCCCGCGAGGCTACCAACCGCAGCTATGCCCCTTACTCCCACTTCTCGGTAGGAGCTGCAGCCAGACTGGCAAACGGTATTGTAGTGACCGGCACCAACCAGGAAAACGCCGCCTATCCTTCCGGGCTGTGTGCAGAACGCACCACCCTATTCTATGCCAACTCCCAACATCCCGACCAGGCAGTAACCACCCTCGCCATTGCTGCACGCAACGAGCACGACGAGTTCCTGGAGTCTCCCATCCCGCCCTGCGGCGCCTGCCGGCAAGTGATGCTCGAAACGGAGAAGCGCTTCAAGCAGCCAATGCGGGTGTTGCTGTATGGCAAAAAGGGAATCTACGAGCTGAAGAATGTGGGAGAATTACTGCCACTCTCGTTCGATGCTTCGGCCATGAAGTAACAGAACCAATAAAGTATTAACATCGTGTCTGCAGGAAGTTAATTTCTTGCAAACACGATATTAACTTCTTGCCGACACGATATTAATATCGCAAAAAGCCTTTGTTATTCAGTGGAAATTATTACCTTTGCGCCCACTAACCAATTAATTCCACCGATGAGAATATCCGACTAAAGACAACACATTTCGGTAAACATCACTATCAACATGCTTTTTCAGACTGAACGCTGAGCATCACCTATATAGATGTTTAGCCAATACTGTGTTTGTCTGTACCCCTCCCCTTCGAGAATTTCAATTTCGGGGAATGCTTGCATCTCCCCTATCATTCTTACTTCTAAAAACACAGTAGAAACTTATGAGCTTTATCATTAAAGACCTTAGCTATATCCATGCAGATAAGGAAATCTTGTTTTCACACCTCCACTTGAGTATCAACTCCGGAGATAAAATAGCCCTGACCGGAAATAACGGTTGCGGCAAGTCTACCCTCATGCGCATTTTGGCAGGAGACTTGTCTCCAAGTTCGGGAACGGTGCTACGCCCCGAACATCTGTACTACGTGCCCCAGCACTTCGGACAATACGACCGGCAGACAATAGCACAAGCTTTGGGAATCAGCCACAAGCTATCTGCCCTGCATGCCATCCTAAGCGGTGACGCTACCGAAAAGCACTTCAATACGCTCAATGATGACTGGAACGTGGAAGAACGCGCCCAGACTTCTCTCGACAGCTGGGGACTGGACGGTATCCCACTCTCCCGTCCGATGGAAGGACTTAGCGGCGGCGAAAAGACCCGCATCTTCCTGGCAGGCATGGAGTTGCACAACCCAACAGCCATCCTGCTGGACGAACCGACCAACTATCTGGACGCGGATGGACGGGAACGTCTGTATAACTTGATACGACGGACATCGGCTACCGTGCTCGTCATCAGTCACGACCGCACGCTACTGAATCAGTTGCCTGCCATCTGCGAACTCTCCTCCCAGGGATTGACGTATTACAGCGGAAACTACGACTTCTACAAAAAACAGAAGGCCCTGCAACAGAAAGCCCTTACCCAACAACTGGAAGAGAAGCAGAAAGCCCTGCGCCTTGCACGCAAAGTGGCACGCGAAGTAGAAGAACGGAAGGCCAAACAGAATGTGCGGGGAGAAAAAAACTCCATTAAAAAGGGGATTCCCCGCATCATGATGGGAGCACTGAAAAACAATGCGGAAAACAGCAGCAGCAGACTCAGCAGCATTCATACGGAGAAAACGGAAAAATTACAGGCAGAAATGTCAGGTATCAAAAGTTCACTGCCACAGACAGACAAACTGAAAACAGACTTCAATGCCTCTCATCTGCATGTGGGGAAGGTTCTGGTCAAGGCAAAGGACGTCAACTTTCATTATCCCAGCCTCGCGGCTTCTCCTATGGAGACAACCCGTCCGGAGGCAGTAAAGGAGCTCTGGTCTTCCTCCCTCACCTTCCAGTTGAGAAGCGGCGACCGCCTCAGCCTGAAAGGAAAAAACGGCAGTGGAAAAACAACCCTGCTGAAACTCATCATGGGCGAACTGCACCCCACCGGCGGAGTGATGGAGCGTGCCGACTTCACCTCCGTCTATCTGGACCAGGAATACTCCCTCGTCCGTAATGAGCGCAGCGTACTCCAACAAGCAGAAGCCTTCAACCACCGCCACCTGCCGGAACATGAAATGAAAACCATCCTCAACCGTTATCTCTTTCCCCACGACGTGTGGAACAAGCCGTGCAGCAAACTGAGTGGCGGCGAAAAGATGCGTCTTTCCTTCTGCTGCCTGATGATTGCCGACAACACCCCGGACATGTTCATTTTGGACGAACCCACCAACAATCTGGACATCGAGAGCATAGAAATAATAACGGCAACGATACGCGACTACGCCGGCACCGTAATTGCCATCAGCCACGACCGGGAATTTCTGAAAGACACCGGCATCGAACGGGAGATACTTTTGGAATGAATCAGTAATTTAGGTAACAACAACCGTAATTTGTATACTGCCGTTCTCATAAAACCTGCCTATTTTTGTAGCACGTAATCATTTACTAACTAACGAACAACGAATATGAGCAAAAAAGTATTAATCCTCTCCTCCAGTCCCCGCAGGAATGGAAACTCCGACCTCTTGTGCAACGAATTCATGCGCGGTGCCGCAGAAGCCGGACATCAAGTAGAAAAGATTTTCCTGAAAGACAAGCACATCAACTACTGCACGGGATGTAGCGTATGCAGCATGTACGGCAAACCCTGCCCACAAAAGGACGATGCCGCCGAAGTGGTGGAAAAGATGATTGCCGCCGACGTCATCGTCATGGCAACCCCCGTCTACTTCTACACCATGAGCGCGCAGATGAAGACACTGATTGACCGTTGTTGTGCCCGTTACCTTGAAATAAAAAACAAGGAGTTCTACTTCATTATCGCCGCCGCCGAAGAAAGTGTCCCCATGATGGAACGTACCATCGATGGTTTCCGTGGCTTCCTCGACTGCCTGGAAGAGCCCAAAGAATGCGGCACCATTTATGGCGTGGATGCCTGGAAAGTGGGCGAGATAAACGACAAGCCTTCCATGCACGAAGCCTACGAGATGGGAAAAAAGGTATAAAGAACGAATACTAACCGCTATACAATACATTTATGCTACGTACCATCAGACTGACCCTTGCCGTCATCTTCTTCGCACTCATCACGCTGTTGTTCCTCGACTTCACGGGAACACTGCATGCCTGGTTCGGATGGATGGCGAAGATACAATTCCTGCCGGCCGTGCTGGCACTGAACATCGGTGTAGTACTGTTTCTTGCAATGCTGACCTTGGTATTCGGACGCATCTACTGCTCCGTCATCTGCCCGTTGGGAGTATTCCAGGACATTGTTTCCTGGCTCTCCGCCAAACGGAAGAAAAACCGTTTCCGCTACTCGTCCGCACTGAAATGGCTACGCTACGGTGTGCTGGGAGTATTCGTACTTGCCATTATCGGCGGACTGAACTCTTTTGTCGTGCTGCTGGCCCCTTACAGCTCATACGGGCGCATCGTTTCCAGCCTTTTCTCCCCACTCTACCAGTGGGCAAACAACGGACTGGCCTACCTGGCCGAACGTGCTGACAGCTATGCCTTCTATGAAACGGATGTATGGATGAAGAGTCTCCCTACCCTACTGATTGCCACGGTCACTCTGGTGGTCCTCATCGTGCTGGCATGGCGAGGTGGACGTACCTATTGCAACACCATCTGTCCGGTAGGTACAGTGCTTGGCTTCCTCTCGAAGTATTCCTTGCTGAAACCGGTGATTGACACAAAGAAGTGCAACAGTTGCGGACTTTGTGCCCGCAACTGCAAGGCATCGTGCATCAACATCAAGGCACACGAAATAGATTACAGCCGTTGCGTGGCATGTATGGACTGCATCAACAAGTGCAGGAAAGGTGCCATCACTTACACACGCCGCAAGCCGGCCTCCGCTGCAGTCTCCCAGGACTCCCCCGTGGCACCGGAGCAGGTAAACGACGCCCGCCGCGCATTTCTCTCTACAACTGCCGTGTTTGCTGCTACGGCAGCCCTCAAGGCGCAGGAGAAGAAAGTGGACGGTGGACTGGCTGTCATCGAGGACAAAAAAATCCCCGAGCGCGCCACTCCCATCACTCCTCCGGGCTCACTGAGCGCCCGCCACTTTGCACAACACTGCACAGCCTGCCAGCTCTGCATATCGGTATGTCCCAACCAAGTGCTCCGTCCTTCTTCGGACTTGACAAAACTGATGCAGCCGGAAATGTCCTACGAACGCGGTTACTGCCGCCCCGAATGCGCCAAGTGTGCGGAGGTGTGTCCTACCGATGCCATCCATCTGACGAGCCTCGCCGAGAAATCGGCCGTCCAAATCGGTCATGCCGTATGGATTAAGGAGAATTGCATCTGCATCACAGACAAGATGGAATGCGGGAACTGTGCCCGCCATTGTCCGGCCGGTGCCATACAGATGGTTCCTTCAGACCCGGAAGACGAAGCCTCCATCAAGATACCGGTAGTCAACGCCGAACGCTGTATCGGATGCGGAGCATGCGAGAACCTTTGTCCGTCGCGTCCGTTCAGTGCCATTTATGTGGAAGGCCATGTGATGCACAGAACTGTCTGAAGCAGCTTTATCACCCTAATATCCATTTATAATTTCAGTCCTATCACAATGAAAGAAGACAATAAGAACAAGATAAACCGCCGCGATTTCTTCAAACTCGCCGGTGCAGGAACGCTTGCCTCGGCAGCAGCCCTATACGGCTGTTCGGGCAACAAGAACAACGGGGAGAGCGAATCGGCCGCGCTGGGCGAGATACCAACCGACAAGATGACCTATCGTACCAACCCCAACACGGGCGACCGGGTTTCCCTGCTGGGATACGGATGCATGCGATGGCCCACCCGGAAACGCGCCGACGGGAATGGAGACGAAATAGACCAGGAAGCCGTGAACGACCTGATAGACTATGCCATTGCCCACGGAGTGAACTATTTCGACACCTCCCCCGCCTATGTGCAAGGTCTGTCGGAGCGCGCCACGGGCATTGCCTTGAAACGCCACCCACGGGAGAAATTCTTCCTTGCCACAAAGCTGTCCAACTTCAGTCCCAGCACGCACAGCCGCGAAGAGTCCCTTGCCATGTATCACCGCTCCTTCCGCGACCTGCAAGTGGACTACATCGACTACCTCCTGTTGCACGGCATCGGCATGGGCGGCATGGAAGCCCTCCGCTCCCGCTATCTGGACAACGGCATGCTGGACTTCCTGCTGAAAGAGCGTGAAGCCGGACGCATCCGCAACCTCGGATTCTCCTATCATGGAGACATCGAAGTCTTTGACTACCTGCTCTCCCGCCACGACGAACTGAAATGGGACTTCGTACAAATCCAACTGAACTACGTAGACTGGCGGCATGCCAAAGAAGTGAATACCCGCAACACGGATGCCGAATACCTATATGCCGAGCTGGTGAAGCGCAACATTCCCGCCGTTATCATGGAGCCGTTGCTGGGCGGACGCCTATCCCGCCTGAACGACCACTTGATGGCACGTCTGAAACAACGCCGTCCGCAGGAGAGCGTGGCTTCCTGGGCCTTCCGATTCGCAGGTACTTTCCCCGATGTGCTGACCGTACTAAGCGGAATGACGTACATGGAGCATCTGCAAGACAACCTGCGTACCTTCTCCCCGCTTGTTCCATGTACGGAAGAGGAGTTTACCCTACTGGAAGATACCGCCCAGCGAATGCTGCAATACCCCACCGTGCCGTGCAACGACTGCAAATACTGTATGCCGTGCCCCTATGGACTGGATATTCCAGCCATCCTGCTGCACTACAACCGCTGCATCAACGAGGGCAACGTGCCGCAGAACAGCCAGGACGAGAATTACCGCGAGGCACGCCGCGCCTTCCTGATAGGCTATGACCGCAGTGTTCCCCGTCTCCGCCAAGCCAACCGCTGCACCGGTTGTGGCCAATGCAACCCACACTGTCCGCAAGGCATCGACATCCCGGCGAAACTGCAGGAGATAGACCGATTTGTGGAAGCGCTGAAGCAGGAAACCCTTTAACGGAGTTATCTTCCACATCCGTTTTCATTTCGAGGATTACCAATCATATACAGATTCATCTTTTTGTATAACTTTGCAGAAAGAACCATAGATAAACGATGAATAAAAAGATTTTAACGGCTATTTTAATAAGTATCGCCCTTCCAGGGAGTATGCTGTCCGCACCTGCCGACAGCCTCCGGCTGAAAAGCTACAAGCTTGATGAAGTCGTAGTGACCGGGACGAGAAATGAAACAGACATCCGCCACCTGCCAATGACCATCTCCGTAGTGGGCCGCCAGCAACTGGAACAGACCTACCAGCCCTCCATCCTGCCTGCACTGACCGAGCAGGTGCCCGGACTTTTCACCACAAGCCGCGGCATCATGGGCTACGGCGTATCCACGGGAGCCGCAGGAGGCATGAGCCTGCGCGGTATAGGCGCCGGAGTAAACGCAGCCGGAGGACCTACGACCAGCCTGCTGGTGCTGATAGACGGACATCCGCAATACATGGGCCTGATGGGGCATCCCATCGCCGACGCCTACCAGAGCATGATGGCCGAACGGGTGGAAGTGCTGCGCGGTCCCGCCTCCGTCCTCTATGGGTCCAATGCAATGGGCGGGGTTATCAACATCGTCACCCGCAAGATGCAGGAGGACGGGGTGAAAACCAATGCGCAGATAGGATACGGTTCCTACAATACCCTGCAGACGGAAGTCTCCAACCGCATCAGGAAAGGGCGTTTCAGCAGCGTGGTGACCGGCTCTTACAACCGTACCGACGGACACCGTGACGACATGGAATTTGAGCAGTATGGCGGCTATGCCAAACTGGGATACGACTTCAGCGACACCTGGAAGCTGTGGGGCGACGTGAACATCACCCGCTTCAACGCCTCCAATCCCGGCGAAGCCGACAATCCGTATATAGACAACGACTCGCGCATCACACGCGGCATGACCTCCTTCGCACTGGAAAATCGTTACGACCGTACTTCCGGCGCCGTGAGCTTCTTCTATAACTGGGGCCGGCACAGGATTAACGACGGCTACCACCCCGGAGAAGAGCCCCAGAAGTCGCACTTCAACTCCAAGGACCGGATGCTGGGCATATCGTGGTATCAAAGCGCCACGCTCTTCACCAGTAACCGCCTGACCGTAGGTTTCGATTACCAGCACTTCGGCGGAGAGTCTTGGAACAAGGTTGTCGCCATCGACGAGGCAAAACCCGGACAGCAGATTGGTGACCGCATCCCCGGCGTGGACAAGCAGATGGATGAATTTGCAGGCTATGTGGATTTCAGGCAGGACATCAACAGTTGGCTTTCACTGGACGCCGGTGTCCGCATAGACCACCATTCGCACGTAGGCACGGAATGGATTCCCCAAGGGGGACTGGCTTTCCATCTGCCGCGGCAGGCAGAACTGAAAGCAATGGTGAGCAAAGGATTCCGTAACCCCACCATCCGGGAGATGTACATGTTCCCTCCACAGAACCCCGATTTGAAAGCGGAGAGCCTGATGAACTATGAACTCTCCTTTACGGGGCAGCTTTTGGGAGGGGCCATGTCCTATGGGGTGAACCTCTACTACATCAACGGGGACAACATCATCATGACGGACCCTGCCCTGCGCAAGAACGTCAACTCCGGCGAGATAGAGAACTGGGGTGTGGAAACCAACCTCGGATACCGCATCAACCGCCACTGGCAGATGAATGCCAATTATAGCTGGCTGCACATGGAGAATCCGGTACTGGCAGCTCCCGAGCACAAACTCTATGCCGGTGCGGACTTTACGCAAGGACGTTGGGGCCTATCTACCGGTATACAATACGTGAAGGGTCTCCATACCTCGGTCACCCCGGGTAAGGAGAAGCAGGAAAGCTTCGTACTCTGGAACCTGCGTGCCAACTACCGTCTGTGCAGTTTTGCCGACGTCTTCGTCAAGGGTGAAAACCTGCTGGCACAACGCTATGAAATCAATGCAGGCTTCCCCATGCCGAAAGCTACGGTGATGGGAGGCGTAAATATCAACTTTTAATACATTACAACTACATGGAAACAAAAACAGTTAAACTCTACTCGCTGGATTACAATAATGTGAAGACGTATCTGGCAGCCTCGCTATTCATTCTTGGCAATCTGGCTCTTCCCCAGCTCTTTCATCTCATTCCCCAGGGAGGGATAACCTGGCTTCCAATCTATTTCTTCACGCTGGTGGGCGCTTATAAATTCGGATGGAAAGTGGGGTTGCTGACAGCCGTCCTGTCGCCCGTCCTCAACTCCCTGCTATTCGGAATGCCACTTCCCGCAGCACTTCCCGCCATTCTGTTGAAGTCTGTATTACTGGCTGTGGCGGCGGGCTGGGCAGCACACTGTTTCCAGCGCATTTCCCTGCCTATCCTGCTGGCAGTAGTTCTTTTCTATCAGGTAGCAGGTACTTTGGGAGAATGGGCCATGGTGGGCAGCTTCTTCCGGGCTGTACAAGATTTCCGTATCGGTGTGCCGGGAATGGGATTGCAAGTGGCAGGTGGATATTTACTGCTGAAATATAGCCTTCAATAAGCACGCTTTCAGGGCAAACCTTATTTCAGTAATTCCGCAAAGGGGTGTATTCCGCCCGATAAATGCGGTCGAAGAATGGCGTCCACTCATTGTCCGTGATGCCAATCTGCAGACCGTAGAAGTGTGTACCGGCTTCCCGACAGCGACGAATCTCCTCCATAAAGGCAGGTGAAGAGTGAGGAATCTTGAAGTCGCTGACCCAAAGCACATCGGCATTCATATACTCCTTGCCTTCTTTGAGCAGGCGGAACGTGGCTTCCAGCATACGGGTGGCATCTGTATCCCCGCAAGCTGTCTTTGAGAAGAATTCGAGCAGCCTTGCCCGCTCTTTCCTTACGTCAATCGGATGAATGGAGACGGAAAAGGCTATCAGAAAGCAGTTCCGCCGTTGACAGTCGGCTATCTCCAGGAGCTTTATCAGCAGGGAGTGGGCAATCTTCTCCGGCTTGCCAGCCATGCTTCCCGAGGTGTCCAGACAGACAATCATCGGACCTTTGGGACGGGCGGGCTTGGTTTCGATACGCCGGGCAGGCTGCATGATTTCCGATTTATAGCGGAAGGTCTGGAGCTTGCGGGTGAGGTATTTGTAGACGAACAAATCTTCCAGTTCGCTGTCGGCGGAATGGGCAAGCTCAATGGGAAGCAGGGTATTGAGGTCGTTGCCGGTACTGATGCCCAGGATGTCACATTTGGAGGAGTGCTCCATTTTGTAGACGTTTCCCTCGGCAACGCGGATTTGCTCACGTCCTTCGTCGTCTGCCATACGCCCCATCTTGCGGGCCACTTTCACTATCTCGGGGCAAGAGCGCTGGATGCGCACGATTTTCCGTATACGCTCAAAGTCGACAGTATTCCACAAGCCGCTCATCATGCCCCAGGTCTGGAAGAATTCGTCCTTATCCACCCGGTTCTGGCGGATGTACTCGGGGATGTCTTTCAGATTGGAACGGAGCCTGCGCTCGAGGGCATCTTTGCGGAAAGCAATCTCTTTCTCCTTTTCTTCGTGCATCTTCAGTTGGAAGGCGTCTTCCCAGTCGTCCACCATTTTCTCCCAGACTTCATCGTCCGCATATCCTCCTTCTGTGCCGAAGTGGCTGCGGTAGAAACGGGAGTCGAAGCCGTACTCCCGGTATTTGTCGGAAATCTGCTGGAGCAAGGCTTGCCAGCCGTCTTTCCGCTTTGCCATGGACCATTCCAGCACGAGTTTCATCCCGGTCCGTTCCGACTGGCTTTTCCGGAGGTTGTACCTCTCCTTCTCCAAGTTCAATTGGATGAACTGAATCATGGTGTCGTAAAAGATACGTGCACAGACCTCATCGCCCAGCACCTGCACCTTGACCATGGAGTCGTTCATCACGGAGAGCAGATAGGCATACAAGGGCTCGGTATCCGTCTCAGCACACTCTCCGGTGGCTACAAAACGGTCCAGTGCCTGCACATAGAAGGCGGTGTCATATCGGGTGGCGGTGGTGTTCATCTTCTTCTTGGTTACTGGAGGATTATTCGTCTCCATATCTCAGTTTGCGCATGTCCACACGCGCCCAGGCTATCTCCTTGCGGACGATGGAGACGTATTGAGCTACGCTCTTTTTGTCTTCTTCGGAGACGAAAAGGTTGTCGGACAAATCTCTTACCAGGCGGTCTATGCTGGTGGCGGCGGCGTCCAGTTCCGTCTCGTAGTCACGGTCGGTGACGGAGAGGTTTCCCAGCCAGAGTTGTTGCTCCTCACCTCGTTGCAGACGCCGCATGGGGAAGCGCACACCGTTGATGTAGAGATGCTTGTCGTCGCGGTAGAGGGTGACGCGTTCGGTGCCTTCCTCTTTCACGGCGCCGGTGTCGGCAAAGGCGCGGATGATGGTACGCTTGGGATTGATGGGGTCGGCATACATTACGCCCAAGGTGGGGGCATCTTTGGCGCTGTACTCCTTCAGATTTCTGTAGTCCACGATAAAGATGTAGGTGTTGCCCGTACCATGTTTCTCCACCTGGTAGTAGAAATGTTCCGTTATCAGCAGGTCATCGTCCCTACGGTCGCCGGCAAGGCGGGCTTTGTCGAGGGCTTCGCGCACACGGCTGACTTTCAAATCGGATTTCAGCGAGGAGGCGATACCGGCAATCTGTTTTGTGTGGGACACGAATAAGGCACGGATAACGATGTCACGGATGGCAACGCTCTCATCAGGCTCACTCCATAGGCAGTGGTAGACGGGAAGCAGGTCGGTCATGGAGACTTCCGTGCGGCCGTGGACGAAGGCGGAGGTCTTGAGCAGCTTCACGATGTTCTTCCAGCGGCGGTCGCTGACGTAGACATTGCGGCGCAGGTCGGAGTCTTGCATCTCTACGCTTGTCAGTCCGTGGCGAATGGCTGTGATGCAGGAAAGAACATCGAGAGGCAAGGTTACGCGGCGTATCTCAGCTTGCCATTCGGCATACTCGCGGTCGGAGATTTGCCATTCGCAAGCAGTCGTTTCCGGATGGTCGGCAGAATCGTCCAGCAGCATTTTGTAGAAAGATTCTTCCTGCTTGACGCAGGTGCAGAGAATACGGATAAGGAAACGGTCCCATAGGGCTTCTAGTCCCTCGCCTTGAGCGGGCAGTTCGTTGCTGGCGGCTACGAGCAGTTTGAGGGGGAGATGCAGTTCCTTGTCGCCGTTGCGGAAAAGTTTCTCGTTGATGACGGTTAGCAGAGTGTTCTGTATGGCAGGGCCTGCTTTCCATATTTCGTCCAGAAACACGACATCGGCTGTGGGCAGATAGCCGTCGATGGCACGTTCGTACTTATCGGATTCTTTCAGCCGGCTGATGCTGACGGGACCGAATATCTCGTCGGGTGTAGCCTTGCTTTCATTTTAGTATCTTTGAACGGAAAACAAATACACACAGACACGCACACACACGTTGTGATTTGCTTTCATTTCCATATCTTTGAACCATTGGAGCAACAGAAAGCCGTTTCGATATCCCCGGTTCATTCTCACGGCAGTTGTGATTTGCTTTCATTTTAGTATCTTTGAACCATTGGAAACAGCGTTCTTCTCTCCGTAGTCAACGTCAAGTGCGTTGTGATTTGCTTTCATTTTAGTATCTTTGAACCATTGGAAACAGCAAAAACAAATCGGCTTTGCTCCGTTCAGCTGTTGTGATTTGCTTTCATTTTAGTATCTTTGAACCATTGGAAACAGCGGTAAACAGCAACCATCGACAAGGTGGTTGAGTTGTGATTTGCTTTCATTTTAGTATCTTTGAACCATTGGAAACAGCTGATTACAAGTAACAATCTAATATTCAAACGATTTTAGTATCACACCATTGGTATTAGAATAAAAAATTCAAACGATTGTTTAGAATATAAAAAAAGAATGCTGCTTCTAAAAAAATCCCGCCATTGCGCGGGATTTTTTTAGAATAATTCTAATTGTTGTCCAGGCGTATTCACATCCACAGTCTTTTTCCCATAAAAAAGTGCTATATTTCCAAATTGCTTGTCCGTAATGCACATAATTCCGACACTTCCATAGTCCGGTAAGAAAGATTTAACTCTTTTTATATGTACCTCCGCATTCTCACAACTCGCACAATGACGAACATATATAGAGAACTGGAACATCGTAAATCCATCCTTTTGCAGATTTTTTCTAAATTCCGCATACGCCTTTTTATCCTTCTTGGTTTCGGTAGGCAAATCAAACAACACTAATACCCACATAATGCGATATTCACTAAACCGGTCCATCACATCTCTGGATAGGATATTTTACGCAACTCACCACTGAAACATTTATATAGAGAAGCTGTAGTCTGCCCAACAGCCACCATCAACGGACTACGTTTTCCCGAAATAACAGTCTCTAATGTAGGAATTGTCAGTAACCTCGCTTTCAATTCTCTCGTCAATTCAACACAATTCGGTTCTGCTTCCTTGAATATATCATATACCAACCTATCCACATAAGGGCGATAAGGTTCCATTATATCATCTGCCAGACAATAAGCATTATAACGATTATGATGATGTATTCCCAAAGTAGGTAGAAGCCCACTTGTCACCAAAGCACGAGCAACAACTGCCCTCAAAATAGCATACCCATAATTTAACAAATTATTAGGAGGAATACCTTCTCTATCCCTTGTAAAGCCTTCTATTTTAAACAAATTCTTCCAATAATAAGCAGCTGCACGAGCCTCCAAATTATCAGAATCTCCACTCTTTACATCTGCAGCCCACACCTTCATACACTTTATTTCTTCTCCAGCACATTCATGCAATACTACCGTCTGATTCTCTATTTTGGCTTTTATTGTTTGCTGCCAAAGTTGTTTCATCAATGGTAGAGACGCACCAAGTTGATGACGAAACCTTTCATTTTGTGTAGTATTCCCATACAAAGGAAGCATTAAACCAACCGGCATACTTTTAGAATCGCAGGTTATGACTGCACAATTATTCTCAAGCAATGCTTCCAATACTCCCGAAGTAATGGTTATCTGCTTATTGTCCAACACCACTACTCCAATATCTTCTATTGGCTTAGTCACTTCGGACATTCTTTTGAACCCTTCGGGTAAAGCACTGTTCTTCACCACCTCCGGCAATTTAATCACCAACTGGGCATTTTTTAAAGACAAATAGACCGGATTCCCAAAATAAAGTGTTTTCTTAATCATAGCATATAGACTTTACAAGTTATTCATTCATCATTTTCAAGAAAAGGAAGCTCTAAAGTATCATTCTGTTTATCAGAATCCAACAGAAAATTTTCAGGAGAAACAACACTTCTACCCAACTCTTTTTCAGCTTGTTCACGTGCTACTCCGGCTACATTTCCTCCACGTTGTGCTACTTGCTTACTTTTAGTAAATGTATCTGGTTTTTCTTTCTGAGAAATTTCCGTTGTGACACGTTCTCCAAGCATTGTAAATATCAACTCCAAATCAGACATGTGGTCACGAAGATTCTGATTTTTCTTCGTCAGCCCCTTATATATTTTATAATCCGAAGGAGTCAATCCAAACGTTGCTCTAGATATTTCTGCCGTAAGAATGGCATAATCACTTTTTTCCGTGATTCCCCTTTCTTTCCATTCATCCGTCAAATTCTGACGAATGGCGATTCCTCTCAAACGTTTGTCAATCCAATCTTTTGGATAACCTTTTTGCTCATATAGTTCTTTCATGCGCTCTTGAGCCAATTCCGGATTTTCTATTTCCTGTACACGCTCATAACCTACTTGTGCTAACCAAAGCTTGAAAGGTTCAGCTTTAGGAGAAGGAATAGATTGAATGATACGGAATAAAGCCTGCACATTTGCCGCCAACGTTTTTCGTTTTTTTCCTGTATCTGTCACCATTTCTACCTGGGGACAAGTTGTCCCCAGGTAAGTAGCCAGTTCTTCATCCCGTTTTCGCATCTTCTTCAGATAATCCGTAGGATTCACACTATCAGTCAATACACCAACTACATCTACAACAGAGAAATACCATTGCTGTTCTTCCTCGTTCCATACGGAACGGATCTTTTTCTCTTGAAACAACTTTATATTATTCATTTACTCTATACTTAACTTCTATAATACGGCCTAACCTATCAACTTTTACTGGAATACAAATATTCTTTATCATTTCACCATCCCATGATTTTTCTGCTTTATTATTAGAACCTAATTCTTTAGTGGAAATAATAGCATTTGATATACTTTGAGGTATAAAAAAGCATTGATTACCAGAAGATGAAACCATCTTATAAATCCTCCCCCTATCTATCGGTTCATTTATCCTACCAAAATCCCGCTTCTTCTTCGGTTGGCAGATATACCAAATCATTAGGAGACAGCCAAAACAATAATTTATCTCCCTTTTCATTTCTGTCCGGTACAGGAACAAGCCCTTGTTTCTCACGCTCTATAACCCAATTTAAAGGAATAGTCTCATACGTTCTGTTTCCATCTTCTGTTATGTAAATAGCAAAGAACAAGTTAGTACCTTTAGCAGCTTCCACCCATTTGGCACCTTTATTGCCAAGTACACCGACTTTAAATTTATTTCCACGCGGTTCATACACCCTCACCTTATATATAGGCTGATGTCCTTTACCATCATTCAGTTGTAAAAGATTACGGTTCATTTCTTCTATACCTTCTGCAGAAAAAGCCAACTCCGCCTTTCCTTCTTTTGATTTCAGATGATTCAGGAGTATTTTCTGTATGCCAGTATCCGTCACCGATGCTATCTTCTTCTCATTGAAAGTTGAGTCCAATGATTTACGTACTGCAACTAAAGGTTCAGTAGTATTTTCCGTAAAATAATAAACAGCGACTTTGGCTATATCCAGCTCTTTCCACAAGAAAGCATTCTCTTTGAAATATTTTTCAATTTTCTTCTTATCATACTTATATGATAACAATTCAAGAACCTTATTTTTTACTCTTTTGTTAACAATCATAGAAGGAGTATCCAAAGCGACAGATAGGCGTACCACCTTTTTACCTTTCTTAAATTTACCGCTCCAAAAACCGTATCTTTGTGCATCGGTTTACGGATAGCCCAACTATCACCGATTTTCTGTTTCTCATAAACACGAGTCCCATTTGCATCAAAATGTTGATAGATATTGGTTGTTTTATTTATTATACGCAAATTCTGTTTCAAGCTAACTATTATCCCACTCAACGCTTCCCTTGCATCTTGCGTAAAAGTAGTCCATGGTTTCTTTATAATCCATCTATAATTACCATTACCATCCCCCCTACTCTTATCACACAACAGTCTCTGCAAATCATAACGGGAAATTTTCGCATTCCGGCTTGCAGACTCATTATTCAGATAGTTTACATGATTCCGTGTAGCACAAGCTATTACTATTGCATCCATAGCATGATGCCGATGGTCTATACGCTTCTTACTGAATCCTTTCTGATATTCAAGGGGCACTGCTGTTTGAAAAACTTTTTTTCCGTCTTTATTCTCCCAATGTCCAAAACACTGGGTTTCGGTCAAAGCATTTAAACGTTCAAAACGAGGACTTACAATACTATTCCAGACGTCATTCATGCCCCAATCCTTTTTCAGCCTGTCCGTCACGCTTCCTGTACAAACTAATATGTTTTTTGAAACAGCCTCCGGTTCATATTCACCGCTATCATTCTTTTCACGAACGATATTCGACAAAAGTCCTTTGACAACCTTACTGATATACCGGCTATCGTTTAATTGGCGTTCAATAAATTGCTCGGGAATATCATCCATCAACAATTTCTTCATTTTTATGCCCGATTTTGCATATTGTTCTTTTACAAAACGTTCGTAACTATCCACAGAAAAGATTTCTACTGTCTTTCCAAAACCCACTTCCACTTTCTGTCCATGATGATTCTTGATAAACTCATATCCCAGTTGATTATCTTTCAACTTGTTCACAGCAGATTCACATATCACTTTGTTAGAGAATGAATCATCAAAATAGCGGGATTGAGGTATAACATGTTCTATCTCATACGCAGCAGTAAATAATTTAGCCAAAGGTATCAGCTCACCGGTATAAGGTGAACGATATTTCTGTTCCAGCCATAATTTATAACGCAAGAATTCTGATTTCGTCGGTAATTTACTGGTATTGAATTTTTTCAATATCACATCTATATCTTCCGGAATCTGTTCTTCCCCCTTTAAAACTGCATCCTCATAAATCCGCAATATTTCTTGTTGACTTGGTGAATAGGGACGGACATTCTCTACCCCATATTCCGGATTCACAAATTCAGCAAGCAATGCCTTTATACGTAAATTGGCATTTTCATTCTCCAGAATCTGAGTAGTCATTCTTTTTCGCTTGTCCGCAGGATTTTTCATCTCGCGCCCTAACTCAATACGGATTTCATCAATTTTCCCAACCTGTTTCCAAATATCCCTGACAACTCTCAATGTCTCGGTTATCACTTGTTCTACGATAGGATTTCGTAGTGAATGTTGCTTAAAAGCAGCCAGATAAGCATCAATATCAGCAGGGGTTTCCCATTTGGTTATTTCTTTATCTTCGGAATGACGATTATACACTACATAACAAGCCAACCACAACGGAAGCCTCTTAAAACAAGATATATCCGACAAGTTCATCGCCTTTTCTCTAACCTTGGCACCTATACTCTCATCACACTCACCTGCTATTATCCTTTCTATTCTTTCCTTGGTTGTACCATCAATCAACGACATATCCCAATACTTTCCGCACCTCATCAAAGGCAACAACTTCTTTATCGCCTTGGCAGAATAAGCGCCATATTCAGACTTGAAAGGAGGAAACTTCTTGAACACTTCCACAAAGGATTCATTCAATCCGTTCTTAACCGCAAAAGTCGCCAATGCTTTCTCTATTTCCTGCTTGTCACTTACAGAATATAAGATATGCCACAAGGCTGTTTCTTTTTCATCAGATAAAAAGTCAATACCAATACCGGCCTTTTCCAAACGGGAAAGAATCGCATGTCTCGTCTCATTACATGGGTAGAACTTATCCTCGACATAATTCCAACGATAATTATTTATTTCCTTTTTCAGTCCAAACGCAGGATATCTCAGAAAAGCTTTCTGATCTATTTCCTTTCGAGAGTTCAGCCAATCAAATAGAGCCACATAATCATCTTCTGTTTTCAAAAACTCCGTTGTCACATCCACATCCAAATGTAAAGTTCCATTTACTTCCCTTTCCTTTTGATATACCCGAATATTGGAAAGGAAATACCATAAACGGAATTCCTGAAAAAGAGGATGTGACTTGGCTATACACTTTAACGGAGCTGTTTTGATTTCACCTGTTTTGCGGTTTACATATTCATTTTCCTCATAAGGGCAATTAGCTATCAATGACTTTTTGGTTTTCAACGGCCTTTGATAAAACAAGACATCATCTATTAACAAATAGATAAAGTCCCGGTTAGCTATATTTCTCCGTTGCACTTCATTACCCGGATACAACGCTTCAATACACCTCATGTATAAATCTCTATCCTGCAATTCTGCATGAAAAGCACATTGCTTCTGCAAAATAAAGTTCAGTTCCTCCTTGTAAAACTTTCGTTCTACTGTTTTCACCAATTTTCCTATTATCTTTTGTTGTGGCTCCTGCAACAAAGCATCATATATATAACTCCCAATCGTTTTATGAGTACCGGTAATGTCCGCTTCGGTCCTTTTCTTTATTAACATCCAATCATCCTCTTTAGGCGCTCTGAAAGAACGCTTCACCTCACCATACTTATCAAGCTTTGGAGTACCGTCCGGATTTAAGTCAGTAGTGACAATAAACTCTTTTACCCGTCCTTCCCAGTCCAATGGGACATTACTGCTTCTACGATATACCCATCCATTCTCCAGATGTACATTATACCATATATCCCGGCCTTTCTTTTCATCAGTCGCTTCCACCGACAAGACTTTCAATGCATAAAATTCAACAGATTTTCCTGCATTGTCTTCCTCCTCTTCTCCTCTAAGCTGATAATAACCACGTTTCTGATTAAAGTTCAAAAGAATCCATGCCAGTTCTTCTTTACTTATCATTTCTGTCAAAGCTTTCTTACGGAGATAATAAACTGTCCAGTCATAAGGGATTTTTTTACCATCAAAAACCAATGAAGGTTGGTGTTTTGCAAAATCCGCCAACATTTCATTAAACGCTGTCTGAAATAAAAAAGAGTATTTTCCCCATCTATCCTTTACCCATGGCAATTTCGGTTCGCTGCCTGACAAGAATTTACCCGTATGCTTTTCAAAATCTATTCCTTTTAAATAGTGTTCCGGCAGGAAGCCAAGAATCTTCAAAACTTTATGCAACCGTTCACGGCGTAGTAATTGTCGCTCTCTCAATCGACGCACCCCTCTAAAACGGGTTCTTTCAGCTGTCTGTGATATAGAATTCCCTTTGTCAAAGTCTCCCAAGATAGCAGCATCCATCGGAATTATTCTACTGCCAGCCATTTCTATCCAAATTCTCTCGGTCTGTTCTTTAATTACAGAGTTTATTACAGCCCATCCTATACTATTGGTTCCCAAATCCAATCCAAGTATCGTTCTCATAGTATTATATTTTGAATATTTTCTTCAAAGGTATTTTTTTTTTCAATATAAGCATTGTATTTCCATATTTATTTTATACATTTGTCATACTAAAATGAAGCAAGTCACAATAAGGATTATTCCGTTGTGAAAACATTAGGTTCCCTCGTCCTTAACGGGGGATTTTTTATTTCCAAAAACTAATTATCATTCCCAATATCCCTCTTTTGCCGAAAACTAAAACTTTCCTCCCCAAACACTACTCTTCGTATCACAATATTTTATACCTTTGTTCACTAAGAAATAATCGTCCCATACCCATTTCTGTTTCGTCCGACAGCTGTCGGACGATAATTAAACAACTGTTGGACGATAATGCAACAGTTGTCGGACGATTAGTTTTTAGGAAGAAGAAAATTAATCCGCTTAGCGACAAAAATAATTCCCCGAAGCGACGAGAACTGTTTATCGCTATAAACAAAAATAAATATCTTATGAGCGCGTATTACGACCTTTACGAAACGCCTTCGCCCGACGGGAAAGAAGACAAGAAATCACTCCATGCACGTATCTGCCCGAAAAGGACTTATACCCAAAAGGAGTTTGTGGAACATATCGCAACTTTCCAACATCTGCCCAAGAATGTGATAGGAGCAGCATTGGATGCCTGCATTGACGAGTTGTGCGACCTCCTTGCCAACGGAAACATCGTGGAACTGGGAGAACTCGGCTTCTTCAGCACTTCACTGAAATGCTTGCGCGAGACCGACGATGAGAAAAAGAAAATCCGTTCCGAATCCGTCCAATTCCAAAACGTGCACCTGCGCATCAGCAGCACGTTCCGCAACAACATCAAGAAGAAAATGACGTTGGAACGTGTACACTCCACTACCAAGAAATCGAAAAAAGTAGTAGAGACCACCGAAGCAACAAGAAAAGCCGAACTGGAACTGTTCCTCAAGCAGAATGTATGCATCAACAAGAACGAATACATCCAATTGAGCGGACTAACCAGACATGCCGCCATAGACGAGCTGAACAAATTCATCCGGCAAGGGTTCCTGCGCCGCCGCGGAATGGGAAGGTCAACGGTCTATGTGCGGCAAGAAAAAGACACAGCAAACGAAATTTAGGGGGGGGGGCGAACACAGAGACACAAAGACATAGAAATTAATGCTTTATCTCTTTGAAAAGAATCTCTGTGCCTTTGTATTTTCTTGTTCATCCCCCCAAATAATAAAACAACAAACAATGGAAAAATCAACAGAACCCCAACCCTGCACGCAGTGGTTCGTCTTCTTCAAAGACCAACTGCTGCTGAAAAAAGGATATACAGACAAAGGAGAAATAAAATACAGCGTACCCGTCAGTATAGAGCCTCCTCTGACACCGGAAGCCGGAAGTAATATACACGAAGTGTTCCCCCCCAACGGCAAGCAAGTACGTGCATTCGCCTTGGAACAGCCCGTGGCCGAAACCGACGAATGGGTCATGATAGGCCTGCGCGCATCGTACGACTACATCTCGCCGGACGAGTACCGTTCTGCAGGAAAGGCCTTCCAGATACTCTATTGGGACGAGCACAGCCACTTCTGCCCCGTGTGTGGTACCGCCATGGAGCACCAGACCCCCATCATGAAGAAGTGTCCCAACTGCGGCAATGAGATGTACCCTCCCGTTTCCACCGCCATCATCGTACTGATACGCAAAGGAGACGAAATCCTGCTGGTGCATGCCCGGAACTTCCGAGGAACCTTCTACGGACTGGTGGCAGGCTTCCTCGAAGCCGGCGAGACACTGGAAGAATGTGTGGAACGGGAAGTTTTTGAGGAAACGGGGCTGAAGGTAAAGAACATCACCTACTTCAGCAACCAGCCCTGGCCCTACCCCAGCGGATTGATGGTGGGTTTCATTGCCGACTACGAAAGCGGGGAGATAAAACTGCAGGAAGATGAGCTGACCGCTGCCGCCTTCTATTCCAAAGACAACCTGCCCGAAATTCCACGAAAACTGAGTATCGCAAGAAGGCTGATAGACTGGTGGATGGAGAACAATTAAAAATTAAAGAATTAAAAAGAGGGGGGGAAGAAATTTTAAAAAGCAGATTGCGGAAAACACACACTCACAAACGAACAACTACGAATGAAACGACTCTCATTCACATCAACCAATCGGTGTGTAACCGCAATCTGCATATACTAAACTTCCCTGCAAACGTTTTGTTCATCAACCATCGGGTTTAAGTCTTTATTTAAGTTTTCTTTCAACACAGAAGCAAAAGGAAGAGGCGCAGCCCTCACGGGTTACGCCTCTCCGAACACTATATACACATTTTTTCCTCTTTCCTATCAAATGCCGAGTGACTTGCGCACTGCCTCCACTTTCTTCTCAGCTTCGGCATCGGCGCTGGTATAGCATTTCGGACAACCCATCTCGCCCTTCACCTCGATATAGAACTTAATCTTCGGTTCCGTACCGGAAGGACGGACAGAAATCTTCGTGCCGTCTACAGTGAAATATTGAAGTACATTGGAAGTCTCGGGGCATATCCAGCTTGCTTACGTTGCCCTGGGCATCAGTAAGTTCCAGCGTCTTGTAATCCTTAATCAGGCTGACAGCCGAACCGCCGATTTCCTTCGGAGGATTGGCACGGAAGTTATCCATCATCGCCTTGATTTCCTCGGCACCGCTCTTACCCGGTTTCACCACGTTCACGGTAGTTTCCTTTGAGAATCCGTATTCTACATAGATTTCCATCAATACGTCATAAAGCGTCTTGCCCTGGTCTTTGGCCCAAGCACAGATTTCGGCCAGCAAGGAGCAGGCAGAAACCGCGTCTTTATCACGGACAAAGTCTTCGGCCAGGAAGCCATAGCTTTCTTCACCACCACCGATATACTGCTGCTTGCCTTCGCTCAGACGGATTTCGCGAGCAATCCACTTGAAGCCGGTGTAGCAGTCGCGCATTTCAATCTTGTTCTTGTCTGCCACAGCCTTGATGAGTTCAGTGGTCACGATGGTCTTCACGATGAAGTCGTTCGGCTGCATCTTGCCCATTGCAATACGGTTCTTGATGATGTAGTACAAGAAAATGAGACAAGTCTGGTTACCATTAATAAGCACCCACTCGCCCTTATCGTCCTTGCAGGCCATACCGACACGGTCGGCATCCGGGTCACTTGCCATCACGATGTCAGCGTCAATCTTCTTGGCCAGCGCAATGGCCATGGAAAGGGCTTCGGCATTTTCGGGATTCGGAGAAACTACTGTCGGGAAATTACCGTCCTTCACCATCTGTTCGGGCACGCAGTTGATATTCTCAAATCCCCACTCCTTCAATGAGTCCGGAATGAGCACGCGGCCTGCGCCATGAAGCGGAGTATACACAATGCTGAGGTCTTTCTGGCGACGGATGACTTCGGGGTCGATGGAGATGGAGTGAACCATGTCCAGATAAACCTTATCCACTTCCTTGCCGATAATCTGAATCAAGTCCTTGTTGCCGTTGAACTTGATGTCGGCCACCGTCACCTTATTCACCTCGTCTATGATGGCTGTATCGTGCGGAGCGAGCACCTGCGCACCGTCATCCCAATAAGCCTTGTAGCCGTTGTATTCTCTGGGGTTGTGGCTGGCTGTAATGTTGATACCGCTCTGGCAGCCGAAGTGGCGAATGGCAAATGAAACTTCGGGCGTAGGACGAAGGTCATCAAAAAGATATACCTTGATGCCGTTTGCAGAGAAGATGTCGGCAGAAATCTTTGCGAACTTGTCGCTATTGTTGCGGCAGTCGTGCCCCACAACAACGGAAATATCCTTCTTTCCGGCAAAACATTTGTTCAGATAGTTGGACAAGCCCTGTGTTGCGGCACCTACGGTGTAGATGTTCATGCGGTTTGTACCGGCACCCATGATGCCACGCAGACCACCCGTTCCAAACTCCAGGTCTTTGTAAAAACTGTCTATCAATTCGGTTTTATCTGGATTTTCCAACATGCGTTTCACTTCTGCCTGAGTTTCGGCATCATATGCCGGGGTAAGCCATTTTTCGGCTTTCTCAGTCACCTGCTTAATCAGTTCCTGATTTTCCATAAGACTGTTATTGTTTTAAGGGTTAATATAAACTTTTTTGTAAGACACAAATGTAGAAGAATAAGTTCAAATATCCTAATTTTATTCAGGCATTTTATATCTGTCTCCCGTCTGCTTAACATACTCTTCAAGGAACTCCTTCGGGTATCCTGGGCGGATTACGCCTGCCGGCTGGCCGATGGAATTACGTTCGAATTGACCGTTTTTCATACGTTTGACAACGCCGTCATTATACTTTACGACAAGAAACTCGCCAAGACGTTTCCAAGTATCGAAAGTGCTTTGGGCAGTCATGTTCGTATAGTTGGTAAGGAATGCCTTTGCTTTGGCAGGGTCTTTTTCCAAAAGTTTGGCAGCAGCAGCCTCAACGCCCTCCTGCGCTTCGTTGAAGGTTGTCTCCAACTCTGTCTGAGTGGCACGCACGTCGTCTATCATCAAGTCATAGCGGGGATATACCATATTGGCCACCCAATTGAAAATCCAGAAAGCGGAGTTCCAGGAGAAAGTGATGTAATCGGCGCCGTCCACACGGGTATAGCATACGGGAACCTTGTCCGTACAGCAATACACGGGCGTAAATACCGTCATGTTGGCATCATCCGTGCCAAACCACAGTACTCCACCGATAGGGTCGGGCAACTCGGAACGCATCTGTGCCACGAATACGAAACCGCTCTGCTGGGTGGAGATGGGACGCTCATTGAAATATTCCTGGTCATCCACCTTGAAAGAGAGTGGAGAAAGGCGGTACGGGGTATGATACGGGCCTGCGCCGAAATCTTTGCTGATGTCGAGAGGAGTACCTTCATAATGGTCGCGCATGGCGTTCTTCACATCCTGCACGGAAACCTTGCGGTTGGGCTTCACAAACAGAGGCATCGGAGTGTCCGTCTCACCCAATATATAAGGCAGGAACTCGTTGCCGCGGTCGGTAAACATATTGAAATAGCTCCATACGCGTGCCTCGCAATAGCGACGGGCACCGAAATCGAGCGGAGCGTAGGCATCGGCAAAGCTGAAATCCTTGTTCACACCGTCAAAATAGCCCTTCTCGCGTGCAAAAGAGATGACGTCGGGGGAGTACATACAGTTCTCCTTGTCGTTCATGTTGAACTGATGAATGCGGCTCTGGTTGGCATGAGCGGAGATACAATCATCGGGCACGCGGACAGCTACCCATACGGCACCGCGCACACCGGGTCCCTTGCCAATCATCTCCATAATCCATATTTCGTTGGGGTCGGCGATGGTGAAGGACTCGCCACTGCTGTAATAGCCATATTCCTGCACCAGTTCCGTCATCACCTTGATGGCCTCGCGGGCGGTGCGTGAGCGTTGCAGACCGAGGTAAATCAAACTGCCGTAGTCGATGATGCCGGTGGTATCCACCAGCTCGGGACGTCCACCGAATGTCGTCTCACCGATAGTGAGCTGGAACTCGTTCATATTGCCGATGACATTGTACGTCTGGCGAGCCTGCTCTATCTGCCCGAGGTATTTGCCGGTGTCCCACTCGTGTATGTCAATCAGCGTGCCTTTCTTGTGCATACCGGCAGGATAATGATATAACTCGCCGAACAAGCCATAGGAATCGGCAGAATAAGAAACAATGGTAGAACCGTCCGCAGAGGCGTTCTTGCCCACGATAAGATTGGTGCAGGCCAGTGCATTCGCCACGGCTGCCACAACAAACAAGACGGAAAGAGTCAGTCTTTTACTTTTCATACTTCTAAATTATAATGTTACTAAATATTTCAGTCTTTACCATACAAATTCAAACTGTCCGGTGGTACGGTTGCCACAGCCATCCGTCACCGTCATCTCCACCACATGCTTGCCGCCTTTCTCCACATGTTTCGGGTCGAGCTCGCACACCAGGTTACCACTGATGGAATTGGGCTTTCCAAACAAGGCATACTTCCCGTCAATCGTACCCCGATAGGTATTGATGCCGGTTTCCTTGTCCTTGGCCTTGAAGATGATTTTTCCCGTACGTCCCCATTGGGCTTGGTTCACGGGAGTTATCACCGGCGGAACCGTATCCACCGCCACGGTATAAGTCCCCAAATCCCGTATACGCACTTTCATGACACCATCCTCATACTTACCGCCGATACGGTATTTTCCACCGCGCGCCGTTACGCCCGCCACATAATATTTGGTCACATCCTCTACCGGACGCCGGCGCAAGCCGATACGCAAATCGCAGGCATTGTGCATAGGAATACGGGTATCGTTCAATTGATAGGTGAAAGCTATGTCGCCGCTATCAGCCCGCACGGAATAGTTCAGCAAGACATCATCGTAGAGCATTCCTTTCGGGATGACCAATTCCAGCCCCGGTTCCTGCAGATAGTTCACCTTGTCCCATTTGAGGGCATATTTCTCACGACATTCCACCGGAGCAATTATCGTCTTCTGTCCCTGGACTGTAAAGCGGACTTTAGAGGTATTTCCCAGCGCATCGCTCAGTGTATAGACAAATCGGTAAGGGCGTTCTTCGTTGATTTCCACCAGTCCACGATTGCCGTTGGATGCATGCAGCATGCGTAGGCGGTTGCCCGGCTCGATGAAAGACTTCATATACTGTCCGTGTGTCCACGAATTGATATAGCGGTTCTCCTCATAGGCAAAGCGGTCTACCGTACTGCGGAAGACTTCCTCACCGTCCACTTCGAGAATCACCGTCTTCACGCCATATTTATTCTGCACTCCGTCCATATAGTCGTAGGCACGGATGCCTGCACCAATCAGTCCCCAGGCGGTAATGGGTTTCGTTGGATGTGCCGGAAAAGCCCGTCGCGTCTGCTTACCTTCCACCACTCCTTTGCCCGGCTGAGGAAACAACATGATACCTTCGGCCCGCGGGGCAGTCTTGTCTTTCACCTTGTTCATGAAGAAAGGCAGCGGGTCGATATATTCGTCCGTAGCCGTCTCTATCATATCCAGATGCAGGTGCGGACCGAAAGAGTATCCGGTGTTTCCGCTCAAAGCTATTATCTGACCGGCCTTCACGGGATATTCATCGGGTTCGGGAGTAATTTCCACCTCCCAACTTTCTTTCTCGTACTGCAAGTCTTCAACCCGGCGGGCCACATCGCCCACAAAGGCACTCAAATGGCGGTTTATCGTCGAATAACCATTGTCATAAGCCACATCGAGCACATAGCCCGAACCGTGGGTAACGCGGATACGCGAAATATATCCGTCGGCCAGAGCGCGTACCGGCTTGCCTATGGTTCCACCGGTCTTGAAATCCAGTCCGCCATGAAAATGGTTGGCACGTATCTCGCCGAAGTTACCGGAGAAGGTGATGGGGAAATCAAAAGGCGGGATGAAGGAAGGCTTTGTCTGTATCGGTTTCTTGGGCATAGCCGCTTTGCACACTACCAATAAAGAACAAAAGAGAGAAAAAATATAGAATATTTCATATTTTGTACAGTCAATATTATTTTAAATGCATGCAAATATAAAAAGAATAGTTCTCTCTACCTACAGAAAGCTACAATTATCATTGATTAAAACATGCATAAAAATTCTGTTGAAGAACATAGATGCACCAATAACACCCAAGCCGGGAAATCGCTATATTGCGCCATGTTTAACCCCCCAATTAAAACTTTAAGGTTATGATTATCGGAGTACCTAAAGAAATCAAGAACAACGAGAACCGCGTGGGAATGACCCCTGCCGGAGTAGCCGAATTGGTGAAAAAGGTCATACGGTGTATGTGCAGGCCACAGCAGGCGTAAACAGCGGTTTTTCCGACGATGACTACATCGCCGTAGGTGCAAAGACTTTACCGACCATTGAAGACACGTATGCCGCAGCCGACATGATTGTCAAGGTAAAGGAACCTATTACACCGGAGTACAAACTGATTAAAAAGGGACAAGTGGTATTCACCTATTTCCACTTTGCAGCCGATAAATTACTGACCGAAGCCATGATTGAAAGCGGTGCCGTCTGCATCGCCTACGAAACCGTGGAAAAAGAAGACCGTTCACTTCCGCTGCTTACCCCCATGAGCGAGGTGGCAGGACGTATGGCTACCCAAGTAGGAGCCCGCTTCCTTGAAAAGCCACAAGGCGGCAAGGGAAAACTGATGGGTGGCGTGACAGGCGTACGTCCCGCACGCGTACTTATCCTTGAGGTGGTATCGTGGGCACCAATGCCGCACAAATGGCTGCGGGAATGGGTGCCGAGGTACTGATTGCCGACATCAACCTTCCCGCCTGCGCTACCTGAGTGAAGTGATGCCGAAAAACGTAAAGACACTCTATTCTTCCACCCATAACATCAAGATGGAATTGCCGAACATCGACTTGGTAATCGGTTCCGTCCTCATCCCCGGTGACAAGGCCCCACACCTCATCACCAGCGAAATGCTGAAGATGATGAAACCCGGTACGGTACTCGTAGACGTAGCCATCGACCAGGGCGGTTGTTTCGAAACCTCCCACCCCACCACGCACAGCGACCCTACCTACATTGTGGACGGAATTGTACACTACGCCGTTGCCAATATCCCCGGCGCCGTACCCTTCACCTCCACCATGGCACTGACAAATGCCACCCTGCCCTACACCGTTGCCCTGGCATGCAAAGGCTGGAGACAAGCCTGCAAGGACGACCCGGCTCTGGCGCAAGGATTGAACGTAGTGGAAGGCAAAGTAACATACAAAGCTGTAGCCGACGTCTTCGGGCTGAAATATGAGGCGATTGAGTTATAAGTTATAAGTGATGAGTGATTTGTTGGTATTTTCCTTTCAGCATGGTAGCGCAGCACAATTACCAACAAATCACTCATCACTCATAACTCCCCCCAACAAAGAATCCTTCTTCCTCGCATACTCCCACCACATAGCGAGCAGTGTGATGCAGAGGTTGAAAATAAACGGAAATTCCTTGGAATTAGTGTGGAACAAGGTCTGAAAGAAGTCTGTAATGAACGGGGACAATAGAATCGCCAGATAATTCATTACCATTACAAAGGCCAGTGCCAAAGTTGTTTTTTCTGGTATAGCCGTATCTACTGTCTCGTCATAAATCAGCGGTTGAATGACACCATATCCCAAACCAACCAACATACATCCCGGTATTATCAGCCATTCTTTAGGCGAAATCCATATCAAAAGCAAACCCGCTGCAATGGACAAAAGGCTGTAAAACTTTGTGTGTTTCCCCATCCACTTCACGATATGCCCCAGGAAGAAACCCGGAGCCATAATGGCAAGGAAGAATAAGGAGATCATCAATCCGGAATTTCCGCTGAGAAGTGATGGGCCTCCATCAAAAAAGGCAAGTCAAAAGTAACCGCCAGCACTACATACGTAGTGACGCCATAAAACAGCATCAACTGTAGCAGATGGCGGACATGGATGCCGTATTTACCGGGAATCGCACGCTTGGATTCCTCCGGAACAACGGTAGCCGTATCTTCTGTTTTCTGCGGCTGACCGGTATCTCCCTTCAAATACCCGACAAGCAGCAGAGAAACCAACGGAAGCAGATATACCACGAAAGGCAAGTGCCAGTTTACCTCTGCCAGATACCCAGTCACCGCCGTTGCCACAACCAGCGTCACATTGGTGATGGCAGAACTGTAACCAAACTGCTTCTTACCCGATATTCCCCCGTGAAATAACGTGAAACCAAACCGGTAGACAACGGGATTATCAGTCCCGAGCCAATGCCGAGCAAAGCACTGACCACCATCAACTGCCACATTTTGTCCGAAAAGATAAAGTACCCCCACTGGCGGCAAACATCCAAAGCCCCGCTTTCAGCAGACGCGCACAAAGTCACGTTTCTCGGCCAGCTTGCCCGCCAACAGCACAAAAGGAATTATCAGCAGCGAAGGCAGGGAGGTAAGCATCTGTATATCCAGTTCTGTGGCATGTGGAAAATGGTAGTAAGTTGTCCCAAAATAGGTGATACGGCCAATCCCGGCAAGGAAGTCAATGCAGAGACTGACCAAATGCCGACAAGCGTGATAAGGGGGATTGTACCCTTCCGGTATTGATTTTCATATAGTAGTATATTAATTAAATGAATAATGTGGGAACAACAAACCTACCTTCAGAATGTTCGTTTTTAAGATTTTACTACGCTACCCTTTAATAAACGCCAAATAATGCAAAACCCCGGAACTTTCATCCGCAAACCCCGTTGTTGTGGGAAATTGACGGGGAAAAAGCCCCGCCGCCTAAACCTTTAAAAAAAAACTTATTAATATGGAAGATTTGAATTTCAGAAAAGGAGATGCAAAAACTGAAGTATTCGGTTCAAACCGTATGTTACAACCCTCACCCGTAGAAAAGATTCCCGACGGACCTACTACCCCGGAAATCGCCTACCAGATGGTGAAGGATGAGACCTTCGCCCAAACGCAGCCTCGCTTGAATCTGGCTACATTCGTCACTACCTATATGGACGAATATGCAACCAAGCTGATGAACGAAGCCATCAACATCAACTACATTGACGAGACCGAATATCCGCGCATCGCCGTAATGAACGGTAAAAGTATCAACATCGTGGCCAACCTCTGGAACTCGCCTGAAAAAGAAACCTGGAAAACCGGCGCACTTGCCATCGGTTCCTCGGAGGCATGTATGCTGGGTGGTGTGGCAGCCTGGTTGCGCTGGCGCAAGAAACGTCAGGCACAAAGGCAAACCGTTCGACAAACCCAACTTCGTTATTTCAACCGGTTTCCAGGTGGTATGGGAAAAATTCGCCCAATTGTGGCAGATTGAAATGCGTGAAGTGCCTTTGACACTGGACAAGACCACGCTCGACCCCGAAGAAGCCTTTGAAGATGTGTGATGAGAACACCATCTGTATCGTGCCTATCCAAGGCGTTACATGGACAGGACTGAACGATGACGTCGAAGCCCTCGACAAAGCCCTCGATGCCTACAATGCGAAGACCGGCTACGACATTCCTATCCACGTAGATGCCGCCAGCGGTGGTTTCATTCTTCCGTTCCTCTATCCCGAAAAAGAAATGGGACTTCCGTCTGAAGTGGGTACTTCCATCAGCGTCAGCGGACACAAATTCGGTCTGGTTTATCCGGGTCTGGGCTGGGTTTGCTGGAAAGGCAAGGAATATCTGCCCGAAGAAATGTCATTCAGCGTAAACTACCTCGGTGCCAACATTACTCAGGTAGGCCTGAACTTCTCCCGTCCTGCCGCACAAATTCTGGGTCAATATTACCAGTTCATCCGTTTGGGATTCCAGGGTTACAAGGAAGTACAGTACAACTCTCTGACCATCGCCAAGTATATCCATGACGAAATCGGCAAGATGGCTCCGTTCGTAAACTATTCCGACGAGGTTGTGAACCCGCTGTTTATCTGGTATTTGAAACCGGAATATGCAAGAGCTGCCAAATGGACTCTGTATGACCTGCAGGACAAGCTGTCACAACACGGTTGGATGGTACCCGCCTATACACTGCCTTCAAAGCTGGAAGACTACGTCGTAATGCGCGTCGTTGTTCGCCAAGGATTCAGCCGCGACATGGCAGACATGCTGCTGGGTGACATCAAGAATGCCATCACGGAGCTGGAGAAACTGGATTACCCGACTCCTACCCGTATGGCACAGGAAAAGAACCTGCCGGTGGAAACCAAAATATTCAACCACGGATGCCGTACTCATAAAAAATAAATTAATTTACGATTAAACGATTTACGATGTACGATTAGAGTTTCTCTTGATACGGACTACGTTTAAAGGAGTAATTTCAATCGTAAATCGTACATCGTCTAATCGTACATCACAACGTGTTTATGGAAAAAGAAAATATCAATTTCACAAATAAAGGAGGTTGCCCAAGAAGCCTACAATGAGGTGAAGGGCAGCACAGGAGGCAAGAATGCGGATTATATTCCCTACCTTGCCAACATAGACTCCAAACTATTCGGACTCAGCATCTGCCTGATGAACGGGCAGACCATCAATATAGGTGACACAGACTATCGTTTCGGTATAGAGTCCGTCTCGAAGGTACACACGGCCATCCTTATCCTGCGCCAATACGGTGCACAGAAAGTGCTGGACATGATAGGTGCCGATGCCACGGGACTACCATTCAACTCCATCATCGCCATTTTGCTGGAAAACGACCACCCTTCCACTCCATTGGTAAATGCCGGTGCCATTTCCGCTTGTTCCATGGTGCAGCCAGTGGGAAACTCCGACAAAAAATGGGATGCCATTGTACAGAATGTCACTGAGCTGTGCGGCTCTGCCCCACAACTCATCGACGAACTGTACAAATCGGAAACGGCTACCAACTTCAACAACCGCTCCATTGCCTGGCTGCTGAAAAACTACAACCGCATCTACGATGATCCGGATATGGCACTCGACCTCTATACCCGCCAGTGTTCTCTCGGCATCACGGCCCAGCAACTGGGCATTGCCGCAGGAACCATCGCCAATAACGGTGTGAACCCCGTCACCAAACAAACGGTGTTCGAAGCCAGCCTGGCACCGAAAATTACGTCGATGATTTCGACCGTAGGCTTCTACGAGCATTCCGGCGACTGGATGTACACCGCCGGCATACCGGCCAAAAGCGGTGTAGGCGGTGGTGTAATGGCCGTATTGCCCGGTGTCATGGGAGTATCGGCCTTCGCTCCTCCCCTAGACGAAGCGGGAAACTCCGTAAAGGCCCAATCGGCAATCAAGTTCATCATGAACAAGCTCGGCCTGGGTGTGTTCAACGGTGATAACGTAACGATTACAGAATAAGTTTCTCTTTTTAGTTATGAGTTATAGGTTATGAGTTATTTGTTGGTAGGCACCGTAATCAGCAAATGACTTATAACCCATAACTTATGACTTTATAATGGACTTCATCATGAAAATGGCTCTATCAGAATTTGTATTGCGGGAAAAAAAGGTATCTATGGCATACTGCATGTCATTATATTGATACTGTCGCTATTTTTAGTTATCAGCATCTCTGTCGACACGTTCAAGGGGATCCCCTTTTACGAACAGTCGGTCTACATGAAAGTACAGTTGTGGATATGTGCCCTGTTCCTGGCAGATTTTGTATTGGAATGGTTCCTGGCAGAGAAGAAGGGTCACTACGTGGCCACGCATTTCATTTTCCTGCTGGTAGCTATACCCTATCAAAACATCATTGCCTATATGGGATGGACTTTCTCACCCGAGATAACCTATATGCTGCGTTTCATCCCATTGGTGCGGGGTGGTTACGCCATGGCTATCGTGGTGGGTTGGCTGACGTACAACCGCGCATCGGGACTGTTCGTTTCCTACCTTACCATGTTGCTGGCCACTGTCTATTTTTCCAGTCTGGCCTTTTATGTCATGGAGCATGGTCCCAATCCTTTAGTCAAAGGATATGGAGACGCCTTATGGTGGGCATTTATGGACGTGACGACGGTGGGTTCCAATATCATAGCAGTCACTCCCACCGGACGGGTACTGTCCGTACTGCTGGCTGCGCTGGGCATGATGATGTTCCCTATCTTTACAGTGTATGTAACGAGCCTGGTCGAACGGCGCAATAAGGAAAAAAGAAGAGTTCTACAAGAAAGTTGCACAGAAGCCCGCGCCCAAAGCCGACGCTTCCTGAATAGTTAAAACCTGAACTTTCACTTATCCGTTGGGAACAACTCTCCCCAAGTGTTGTTATAGACGCTGAGTTTGAATATATTTTTCATCTAAAAACCTTAACTTATGGCAAATATTAAACAAACAGTGAAGCTGGGTGTATTTACCCTGGCAATCATGAATGTGACGGCAGTAGTATCCCTACGTGGACTTCCTGCCGAGGCCGTGTACGGAATGAGTTCGGCCTTCTACTACTTATTTGCAGCCATTGTTTTTCTGATTCCGACGTCACTTGTCGCCGCGGAACTGGCTGCCATGTTTCAAGACAAGCAAGGCGGTGTGTTCCGCTGGGTGGGCGAAGCCTACGGAAAAAAAACTGGGCTTCCTTTGCCATCTGGGTACAATGGATTGAAAGTACAATCTGGTATCCTACCGTATTGACATTCGGTGCCGTATCCATTGCTTTCATCGGCATGAACGACGTACACGACATGTCACTGGCCAACAACAAGTATTACTCACTCGTTGTTGTCCTCATCATCTACTGGCTAGCTACGTTCATTTCCATGAAGGGCATGAGCTGGGTAGGTAAAGTGGCAAAAGGTCGGCGGCCTGGTCGGGACTATTATCCCTGCCGCACTGCTGATTATCCTGGGTATTATCTACCTTGCCACCGGCGGACACTCCAACCTGGACTTCCACAGCAGCTTCTTCCCCGACTTGACGAACTTCGACAACGTGGTACTTGCTGCCAGTATCTTCCTCTTCTATGCCGGTATGGAAATGGGCGGTATCCACGTAAAGACGTGAACAATCCCTCCAAGAATTATCCGAAGGCAGTGTTCATCGGTGCGGCCATTACGGTTATCATCTTCGTGCTCGGTACTTTTTCTCACTGGGCATCATCATCCCGGCCAAAGACATCAGTCTGACACAGAGTCTGCTTGTAGGCTTCGATAACTATTTCCATTACATCCGCGCCTCCTGGCTGTCACCCATCATCGCCATTGCTCTGGCATTCGGGGTGCTGGCAGGTGTATTGACATGGGTTGCCGGTCCGTCCAAAGGTATCTTTGCCGTAGGAAAAGCAGGCTACATGCCTCCGTTCTTCCAGAAGACAAACAAACTGGGTGTACAGAAGAACATCCTTTTATATACAAGGCGGTGCAGTAACCGTACTGAGCCTTCTGTTCGTAGTCATGCCTTCCGTACAGAGTTTCTACCAGATTCTGTCACAGTTGACCGTAGTCCTCTATCTTATCATGTATATGCTGATGTTCTCCGGAGCCATCGTGCTGCGTTATAAGATGAAGAAGCTGAACCGTCCGTTCCGTATCGGCAAGAATGGCAACGGATTGATGTGGCTCATCGGTGGTCTTGGTTTCTGCGGGTCATTGCTGGCATTCGTACTGAGCTTTATCCCACCCAGCCAGATTTCAACAGGCAGCAACACAGTATGGTTCTCCGTGCTCATCATCGGTGCACTGATTGTAGTCATTGCCCCGTTCATTATTTATGCTTCCAAAAAACCGTCCTGGGTTGACCCGAACAGTAGCTTCGAACCATTCCACTGGGAAGAGCAACCCGCTGTGCAGACAGCCGGTAAAAGCGCAACAAATATGGCTACCGGTAGCGCCACTACCAGCAACAATGGCACAAGTAATTCCGCCACAAGTGGAAATATGGCAAAAGACACAACCAATATCCCCAAAGGATAAAAAGGTTATAAATTGGAACTAAAAAGGAATATCCCCTGAAATCACCGGGAATATTCCTTTTTTAGTGTTATATGATACCAGAAGACGGAATAGTCAGAAATCCAATTCCTGCATTCTCTCCCACGCCCTTCTGCTCTCCTCCACCAACTCTTGCATGACCGACGCCACAGACTGCACTCCCTTTCCATGCAGCAAGGCAGATACCTGCCCTATTTCCAGTTCCCCTTCTTCCAAGTCACCTTCAAAAAATACCACGTTTGGCACGGCCGCGCCCTAAAAGGATACGAAGTTCTTCCTCTGAAGCTCCCACAGCCTCAGCAGCCTCTACGGCACTGCGAAAGTTATTGCGCACCAGACGCACCGGAGCCAATTTCTTCAAAAGCAGACGGGTATCCCCTTCTTCCAAATGCAGGCAATAATCCTTAAATACCTCGCTTGCAGAACTTTCTGCCGTCAAGGCAAAGCGTGTACCAATCTGTACACCTTCCGCACCCAGCACCCGGGCAGCCAGCATGGCCTCACCCGTTGCAATGCCACCGGCAGCAATCAGCGGAAGTGTAGTAACTGTACGTACAGCAGGTATCAGACACAGAGTGGTAGTCTCCTCCCTCCCATTGTGCCCACCGGCTTCGAAGCCTTCGGCAACTATTGCATCGACACCCGCCTCTTCTGCCTTCACGGCAAAACGCGAGGACGAAACAACATGCACCACCGTGATGCCACGCTCGTGCAACCAACCAGTCCATTTCTTCGGGCTGCCGGCAGATGTAAATACAATCTTCACTCCCTCGTCGGCCACAATCTGCATTATCTCTTCTATCTGGGGATACATCAAGGGAATATTCACACCAAAAGCATGATGCGTAGCCTCATGGCATTTCCTGATATGCTCCCGCAACGTTTCGGGATGCATCGAACCTGCGCCGAGCAAGCCTAGCCCTCCTGCATTGCTTACAGCAGCAGCAAGTCTCCAGCCGCTACACCACACCATGCCACCTTGAATTATCGGATATCTTATTCCGAATAGAGAAGTCACTCTGTTCATTATTACTTTTTTTTTAAAGGTTTACTAATGAAAACAAGAAGAGGAGGAGAAAGAAAGTTCAAAATTTGACAAAAAGTGATAAATTACTGTTGTTCCAAAACAGTTATCGAATCTCCATACGCCTTCAATACTTCCAGCGTACGGGCACGGCGCTTGCGGCCTTTGAAATTCCAAAACTCACGGGTAAAAGGTGTCATCAGGTCTAAACCGGAAATTCCACCGCCACTGGCACCCTGCCAACCGCCCACAGCCATATTATTGGCCCGCTCCGTCACCCGGTAACGCAAACCGGTTGCTTCAATCTGCTCCACCGTCTCACGCGGACCGGCATCAAACGGATGTTTAGCCCAGTTCGTAGGAATCATCAGAATCTTAAGCGCATAGAATTCATCTCCTCGCCAAGTATCCTTGTCTACCTTGATTTTTTTCTGATAAATGGGGTCCCAATTATATTTGGTATTGGCTGTATAAGGACGTAAGGTAAGCACCACTTTTTTCTCAGGCGCTTTCGGCATGACGGGCAATGAATTATCAAAATCCATCCACGACTTGTCCATCACCGCTTTCGGAGTACCCAGAGAATTGTTCATTTCCAATTCCTGCAATACCTCCGGATTCAGTTTTACCTCCCCCTCGCCCTTCAGCAACCGGTTCAGCCTCAACGAGTCCTGAGGGGTCCAGTTTTGGGCATAGCAAGGGAAGGCTACTGCACAGAGCAGCCCCCAAACAAGTATAGATATCTTCACCTGACAGTTTTGATTACTTAATCCCTAAAAACATTTCACCACCACATATATCCGCTGCCACAAAGCGGTTCGTCATAGCAGGGATCAATCGTCCACATAGTCCGTGGATACTTACGGGTTTCCCACCAGCGGCGGTAGCGCGAAGCGGCATCCAGCACCTCTTCGTCCGAAAGGAAATAGATACCTTCATAATTCTCCGCATCCGTATGTACCATCTTGCATCCCATCGAAGCATTGTTCCCGAGGCGGATAGTCTCTACCGTCCACAGGATGCATTCGCCCAAACGCAGCTTGCCACCTGCCGAATAGGATACCGGAGCCAGGGGGAAAGAGGGAATGACCGTCAAGTCCTCGGCATACTTCAGCAATTCCTCTATATCTTCGGAAGTGAACTTGGGCATGTTACTCAATCCATCCGGACTTTGGGTAGAATATTTGCCAGCCTTCAACTGCTTGACAAACAAGTCTACATCCGGATGGTTGTAGTCCAACGTTTCTTTGCTGCAAGAGCTCAAAGAGAGAACAGAAAGAGTAAAGAATACGAGCAGCATAGTCTGCCCGAATATATGTAATTTATTGTATAGAGTCTTCATATTTGTATGGTATTTAAGATTAATAAGTCATGCGCACGCCGCACAACAGATTCAGATTGGTGGGCCGTTCCGTACGCAAGGTTCTTGTCTGCGAGTCCGTATCGAAATGATGGGATACAGACGGCTCTGCAAACAAGGCAAAACGGTTGTTCATTTTATAGCGTACCCCTACTCCGGCAGCAACCGACAACTGTACCGGCTCTGCACCGAAACCATTGTCCGGAGCACCTGCAATGCATTTCTCGGCTGCTCCACCTACCATAGCATAGAAATCCACTTTCGGCGTACTGGCCAGCATCATGTTCAGCCTTACCGGAATTCCCAGCGTATGCAACGTATGGTCACCATCCAAGCAATTATACTGAAGACCGGCTTCCAAGGAGAAATGCTTGTTCAAACAACGTTCCACGCTTACCCCGGCCGTGAACGGCATATGGAAATTCCCTTTCGGCAGGGAAGTGCCGATGCCTGCTTTCAATGCCCAATTACGGGGCTTAGATGGCGATACAGCCACAGACTTTGCCGGTTCTTCCTCAGAAGATGGCAGCATTCTATCTATATCAGCATCCTTATGGCCAGGATTTGAATGGTAGTTCCCGTTTCCGGCCGGAGTTCCGTTACTGTAATAACCGTTTCCCGGCTGCTGCTGGTTTCCGTACACCCGTTGGGTAATCCGGATGGAAACATGGACAGACATGGATTCATCCTCATCGGCCTGCGCCGTCAATCCTGCCGGAATGCCGTTGGCGGGATGCTGTGTACCGGGCTTTTTGTGCCATGGGGTTGGCCTGATGGATAGAGGGAAAACTTTCCTGCACCACATCCCCGTTCAAGTTACCTTCCGGCGTCATGGCCGCCACTTGTGTAAAGGCCTCCTTGATTTCCTCTTTCGGAGAGAAATACCAGAAAGCGGCAGAAGCAGCTCCCAGTACAAATACAACAGAGGCGGCTGCGGCTACGCGGTGAAACCTCGGAGAAAGAAAAAGCTGCCTCCTGCCTTTTTGCGGCAACCGGTGACGGCAAGTCACGTTGCAACCCTTCCCAGAAGTCCCCCCGCACTGTCATCTCTGTGCCGGCAAGACGGCTGCGGAACAATCCGGTTATTTCATCATTTTCTCTCATATTCAGTATATTCTTTAATTCTTTTTATCAACAAACACTTAGCACGATGCAACTGCGAGGTAGACGAATGCTCTTTGATGTGGAGGATTTCGGCTATTTCCTTGTGCGATTTCTCCTCAAAGACGTATAAGTTGAATACAGTACGGCATCCATCGGGAAGTTCCGCCACGAACGCCATCAGCATTTCTTCGGAAATACGGCCTCCGGTTTCGGCAATGCCTGCTTCATCCGGAATGTCGGGCAATTGTTCCTCATTCACCACCAGTTGGCTGAAACGTTGCTGTTTCCGCAGGTAGTCTATCGCCTGCGTCACCATTACCCTTGTCACCCAGGTACTCAATGCACATTCGCCACGGAAGGTGAAGTGGGTGAAAATTTTGATGAAGCCATCGTGCAATACGTCATGGGCCGCATCGACATCGCCCGTATAGCGGTAACATACCGCCAGCATCTGCTTGGAGTAGAGGGTGTATAATTCCTTTCGGGCGGAATCCTTTCCTGCCCGGCAGCCCTCAATCAGTTCTATCTCATTTTCCAATGTCAGTGCTCGTTTTACGGACGCCTCTTCGCGTCGTTTGTTAGTTAGACGCAGCATTTTTTGAAAATGCTGCTGAATTAAATATAAAAAGATGTTAAAGAACGGAGATTACTTTATATTTGGCTTTCAATACTTGAATCTGCTTGGCCAGCATCTCATCCAGTTTATCAAATTCATGCCAATACAGAAAACCGGGAACCATGTTGACGTAATTGATAAATTTCTTATACTGCACAAGAAACAAGGCCTGGTCCCGAAGACTGTCGTCACCATCAAAAACATGCGCCAACTCCCTGGACATGGCAGCACTCATAAGAGCATCTGTTTTCGTTGCATAGTAATCACCGACATCCCTCTGTTTCCTGCCCAACTCAAAATAGGTTTGCAATACATCCTGCAACAAACGCTTGTCAGAAATATACTGCATCAACGAAGAACCTTTCAGCACATCCAGCGCATCTGTCCTATAAGAGAATTCATCCATATTATTGAAAAGCTTGCCATACTTCCACAGAGTATCTGTCGGTATCTTGGATACATCCATATCATGTTCCTTCAACAGCAGACTCATGTGTATGTCAATATCCAACAAGTGCTTTATATTACGGAGCTCCTGCTTATTATATTCCAACTCTTCCGTTATCAGCTGCATCGTAGCACGCACTTCCTTTGGCGGGCGTTCTCGGTAATCCGGTCATTTCCCAGAAAGTGACAATGATGCCCGCAGCCACAATACTGAACTGGCGGAAATAATCACCTATGCGCCAACTTTTTATCTTATGGTTCAACCTGTTAAAGCTTGTCTTTCCCATATCTTTTCATTCTAAATGATACTTTTTCTCAAGCGCTTGTATTGCCTCGTCTATACGTTTTCCCACACGTTCTACATAGTCCGGCGTAAAATAGTTCCGCGCTACCCTGACAAAGTTCCGTACCGACCTGTCCGACAAGTAAATATCCCACGCCTCATATCCTCCACGATTTATCTGGTCCGTCTGTTCGTCAGTCAATGCCAAATGGAAAGGAACCATAATTTCGTCCTTCATATCGTAATAGCCATTCATAGTCGCCCTAAATCCATCCAATACCTCATAGATTCCGGTCAACTGCAACAGTAGCTCTTTATCTGAAATCTTCTGCATCAACATGGAGTTTTTAAGTATATCCAATGCATTCTGACTATAATAAAAACTGCGGATATGCCCCATAAGAAAGCGGAACTGTATCAATGAATCTTCCGGTATCGTCCGATGCTTTAAGTCATGCTCCACCAATAAGCTGGAAAGACGTTCATCCTCTCTAAACTCTGAAACGATACTCTTATAATTTTCCCGGTTACTTTTCAGTTCATCCCTAATCAGCGACATGGTGGCTTGAATATCCTTTTTCTCGGAGTTTTGAGTAACCAACTCACTACCGGCAAAGGTAATCAGTACACCAATCACCACAATGGAAGTCTGCCGGATGTAGTCTCCCACTTGCCAACCTTTGACAGTTGTTTTTACTTTATTCCATGTTATGTTTTTCATATCTTCCTACGCTATTATCCATTACTCTGAAACACATCATCCGTTATAGCCAAACGCATCATCTATCCGTCCCCAACAGACCATCTGTTTCACCCCAATACACCATCTGTTTTTTCAGGAGTCATTACTCTGCTGGTTATCAAGAGAAAGCCTCTCATAAGTCTGCCGTAATGCAGCATTCTTTATGAGAGGCTTTCCTTATTATTCTGCAATAATGCTTTCCGCCTTTGTCAACATGCTTTAAAGCTCATGTCCAATCCTTTCACAGAGTGCGTCAAAGCTCCTACGGAAATAAAATCCACACCGCATTCGGCATAGTCGCGGAGCGTATCAAACGTGATGCCGCCGGAAGATTCCGTTTCATAGCGGCCGCCTACCATCTCTACGGCCTTCTTTGTCATTGCCGGCGTAAAGTTGTCGAACATGATACGGTCTACACCGCCCAGGTCGAGCACCTGCTGCAATTCGTCGAAGTTGCGCACTTCTATTTCTATCTTGAGGTCCTTGCCTTTTTCCTTGCAATATTCCTTCTGCACGGTTGATAGCCTTGTCGATTCCTCCGGCAAAGTCCACATGGTTGTCTTTCAGCAAAAATCATATCGAACAAGCCGATACGGTGGTTTACACCGCCACCGATTTTCACTGCCATTTTCTCGAGGATACGCATGCCCGGAGTAGTCTTGCGGGTATCGAGTACACGGGTATTCGTACCTTTCAGTTGCTCGGCATACCTATGTGTCATGGTGGCAATGCCACTCATGCGCTGCATGATGTTCAGCATCAGACGCTCCGTTTGCAACAAAGACTGTATCTTGCCTTCCACAATCATGGCCACATCACCCGGCTTTACGGCTGTACCGTCATTAATGAACACTTCCACCTTCATGGTAGGATCGAAACGACGGAACACCTCCTTGGCTACCTCGATACCGGCCAGAATGCCCGGTTCTTTAATCAAAAGTTTGGATTTGCCCATTGCCGTAGCAGGAATGCACGAAAGGGTGGTGTGGTCTCCGTCACCTATATCTTCTGCAAAGGCGAGGTCAATCAACCTGTCAATCAATTCTTCTTCCTTATTCATTCGCCTTACCTATTCTTATTTGGTGTATCACATATTTGTTCTGTACTTTTCTGAAGAAACAATTCACCCGAAAGTTTCCATTTGCGGTCATCAAGGTACCGATGACGAAACCGGACTCATCGCGCTTCCCCTGATGGTTCACATTAAAACTGCCGACCTTGTGGTTGGAGAAGAAAGCAGCCATTGTGCCCCTCTGCCGTCCGCTTATCGGCGTGGGTCGACTTATTCTGAATGATTAAATCGACCTTGTCACCCAGATACTTGTTGAGCTCCTGAGAGTTTCCTTCCTTGAAGGCTCCAATCACTCCCTCGGGAACATTCTGAGCCAGCAGCACAGACGTCCAAATGAAGAGACCGGTCAACAAAAAAGATTACCCGTTTATTCATAATCACAAGTATTAATGATACGCAAAGGTAAGCATTTATTGTAAAATACAATAAAAAAATGCTAAATTTGTGCGCTAATCAAAACAGAACCAGTATGAAAACTACTCTGCTCGTTGTAGGACGAACTGTAGAACAACACTTTATAACAGCCATCAACGACTATGTGCAACGTACCAAGCGTTATCTCTCATTCGAGATGGAAGTCATCCCCGAACTGAAAAACACCAAGAGTCTCTCCATGGAAGTGCAGAAGGAAAAGGAAGGGGAACTGATATTGAAAGCTCTCCAGCCGGGAGATGTGGTCGTACTGCTGGACGAAGGAGGAAAAAAGAAATGCGCTCCATAGAGTTTGCAGACTATATGAAGCGCAAGATGAATACCGTGAACAAACGGCTGGTATTTATTATCGGAGGCCCTTACGGATTCTCCCCCAAAGTGTACGAAGCGGCACACGAGAAGATGTCCCTCTCACGCATGACCTTTTCCCATCAGATGGTGCGCCTCATCTTTGTGGAGCAACTCTACCGGGCGATGACCATACTGAACGGGGGGCCGTATCATCATGAATGATGAATTTCAGCTCCGCGACACCTGGAATCCCTTATCCGAGAGTGACATTTCTACGAACCTGGCTCTCGGATTCGGTACATTCAGCGTCAAGGTCTCACGGATGCGCAGGGCTGCCTGCGGATCCTTAGCCACCATATACAGATAACCTCCCCCACCGGCTCCCGGCAGTTTATATCCTAAGGTATAGTCTTTTATCTGACAGATGATGTCCTCTACGGCAGGAGGATTTGTTCCACTGTCCAGTGCCTTCTTCTGCATCCATGTCTTGCCTACCAGTGTTCCGAAACTCTTGAAGTCATTCCGTTGAATGGCTTCGGCCATATCCAAGGCATGTGCTTTCATCTCTTCTAATAACCCCAGGTGCAGGGAAGAGTTGAGGAACATGGAGCGTACTATTTCTGCAAGGATGCCCTTGGCTGTACGCGTAATGCCCGTATAATACAGCAGATGGCAATCGCGGTATTCCGGATGGGTAAACAAATGCTCGGGCAACCAGCGTACCAATGGCTGCTGGGCAAATCCAGCCTCCGTCTGCAACAGTTTGATGCCTTGCAATACCCCACCGTATTGGTCTTGCCAACCGCCACCGGTCGTCAGCAACTGTTCCAGGGCAAGCGTACGGCGGCATATTTCGTTCTTATCCCACATCAGTCCGCAAAAGTCACTCAATGAACCCAAGACAGTAGAAGCCAAAATGGAGCTTGTGCCCAGACCGGAACCTGCAGGTATGGCAGAAAGCAATGTAATCTCTATACCTGTGCCGAAGGCTTCCAGTTGTTTTTCCAGCGAAGGATAAGCCGTTTCTGAAAAAGCCGGAACAAACCCGGCCAGCGCCAATGCTGCTTTGGGAATGGAAAAGGGGGAACCTATCATGCAATAGGATTGCAATTCCTCAAAAAGTATTCACCACCTCCATGGCTCCCATATCAATGGAGCGCAACACGATGCGATGCTCCGCGCAAGGTTTGATGTACACTTGTAAAGGCGGCTGCCCGTTCAGTTCAATGGCAATATTCACCACACTCCCACCGGCAAACAAGGAGTAAGGCGGAGTGTCCGTCCATCCTCCCGCCATATCTATGCGTACGGGGCTACGCCCCCATACAATCTGGTCACTATACACATTCAGGCGAGGACTGCTCTTGCGTTCATACAAATCAGTCAGCAATCCTTCGCGCAACAAGTTGAATGCGGCCTGCTCATCTGCCTTGAAGTCCCTTCCGTCCAGCTTCTCAATCTGTGCACGCAGCATCCGGTTATGGATACGCTGCATCAGCGAGGCATCTGTCGGCAACACTCCCGGCTTGTCAATGCCGAATTTATGGAATTCACCGGCCACATCCATCAAGTCGAGTTGATAGAATACACTCTTTGCATGGTTGCGTGCCAGCACTTCCCAGTTTCCTTTGCAGAAGCTCTCCCGCTGTGCATACAGCAGACGCAAGTCGGCTTGTGCTGAAATTTCGTCGGCGGACAACCGACGACTTTCCAGCCAGACAGCCTTTCCTTCCGTCAAGCCCGGTTCGGAAACCATCCATCGAAGCACTGTCCCCATCTGCTCTTTATCTTCCACAACCGGGAAGATGGCAGCAGCCTGCAGGTCCTCTTTTCTGCCGGTGATGTCTTCCACCGACAATTCCCGTTCGACCAGCCATTCCAAAAACGACATTCCAAGGAACAGTGTCTTTTCATCCCGAATATCCCCCTTAAAAGTATCGTCAAAACCATAGGGGCGTACTGCCCAGCGCTGGTCGGCAAGCGGAACTATATCAATGCAGATACCGTCTGGAATGGTCAGCCTCCAGTCATTCTTGGGAACACCCGTGATAATCTGCCGTGCCCCCAGCCGCCAAGAAGCCCCAACAAAGCTATTTTCAATCCAAAGACTGTCGTTCTTCGGAGTAAGGGGAGATGCACTTCTGCATTCTGCACAAAGATGGCCGGATTGGGCTTCAACTTCCGGTGCATAATCTGGCGCTGGTCGTAGACCTTATTCTGTAAGGTGACGGTTGAAGACAACAGTTCGCGGCTTGTTCCATAATGGTAGAATTCGCCTCCGGGCAAAGGCAATATGGCGACGGAGAGGCTATTCAGCTCTTCATCCTCAATACGGGGATGATTTCCTAAGGACAAGCCAAAGTCAGCATACAAGTCATAGTATTTCAAGTCGGAATATGGCGTATCCACGTCCAAAGCCCCATCTGCCTTCTGCGAACGTTTCATCAGCAAGTCAACGGCCCGGTCGCTCAATAGCCAGATGCCGATATCCATTAAAAAGAGATGTGTCTTGGAGAGGTTTTCCAATTCTTCCAGAGAGGGTTTCTGAAGCATGAAATCCAAGGATTCCGGTTGATTCCGGTCCGAGATAAACACACCATGATGTGTGGCGAGCAACGGGTCTACCCACAGTCCATAGCACACCACATCTGCATCGGGAATCTCTTGAAGCGGCTTTTCCGCACGGATATATACGTCACCACTGGCAATCAGCGTACGCAGTCTTTCGGGAGCCCGCTCCATTATCTTTTCGTAAAGTGGGAGTTGAAGGGATAATAAATTCTGTCCCAGTTTTTGTCCACGCGCCCAGCGAAACACCGGAATCGGGGTCAATATCTTGCCCGACGGTGCATATCCCGGTAAACGACGGCTTTGTCCTCCGGCATGCAGCAGAATACGCTTCTCTGCTGGAAGGCTTTTCTCTGTTGGAATGCACTTTTCTGTTGGAATACGCTCCTCCGCCAAATACTTCCTATCCCGTTCCTTCTGCCATTCTCTCAAGAGCCAGGTAGTTCCCCACCCGAGCCAAGTTTCATTCCCACCGGGTCGGAAGTACAAAACCATTCCGTACGGTCCACATTTTCCAGTTCATAGAATGCCGACACCAGATTAGGCGGCAAAGACAATAATTTCTGCATATCAATCGCTGTATTGCTTACTATTTGACAGCAAAGTAAAATAATATTAGGCAATTGACATAGAAAGTTTCAATTTATTTCTTTTGGTATCAAGCTTGTGTTCCTTTACGGAAATACGACTGAGTATATAGGCGATTCATAAAGAATGGCTTTTCCAATCAAGTTCATTTTTTAAAACAGAGAAAAAGAATTGATTAAGAGTTAAGAAATTGTCGAAAGAGACATTATTAAAAGATTCTTAGTAAATTTCTCAGTAATAAAAGATAGAAATACACACGAACAGATACAAACAATTTATAGCATGCAATACACGATACTAACAACATGTCGTGCAAAGAAGTTAATAACGTGTCCTACAAAAACAAATATCGTGTCCGCAGGATATTAACTTCCTGCAAACACGATATTAATTCGCTTTTTACACAAAACTATACGAGGCTAACTACCTGCTGCAACAACTCCGACAATTCGAAAGTAGCATTCTTAATATCCGAAATCCGGTTCTTGCCTTCTGTCGTAAGAGAAAACGCATCTGACGCTTATCTTCCTTACCTATCAGACGGGTAATGAGCTTCTTTCCCTCGACAGAGCGAATGACCTTTGAAGTGTTGGAGGCAGACAAACCCAGTGCCTCGGCTATCTCACTGGAGGTAAGCTTAGGAGTATTGAGCAGCGTGCACAACAGCATTCCTTCATTCAGCGATAAATCATACATCTGCGTAAACTGCACCTCGAACTCGGCAATAGCCCGATAAACATCACGGATTTTACATAAAGTCTCCATATCTTGTCCTCCTATATAAATAAGTTCACATTTGCCTTGTCCGCACGTTCCATATAGGTAGCCACGCCGCCGATGGTTACTTCATCCAGAAGTTCTTCGTGCTGGATGCCCATCATATCCATAGACATCTGGCAAGCAATGAATTCCACTCCCTGCGCCAATGCCTGCGAGCGCAACGACTCCAAAGAATCCACTCCCTTGCGCTTCATCAAGAAGCGCATCATGCGGCTGCCCATGCCAAACATATTCATCTGCGACAACTTCAGTTTCAAAGAGCTGGACGGCAGCATCATGCCGAACATCTTGCCGAAGAAGTCCTTCTGCACACTGGGTTTCTGCACTTTCTTCAAGACGTTCAGTCCCCAGAAGGTGAAGAAAATGGTTACTTTCTGTCCCGTTGCCGCTGCTCCGTTTGCTAGTACGAAGGTTGCCAGCGCTTTGTCCAGGTCGTCACTGAACAGAATCAGCGTCTTTCCCCTCCCCCCGGCTGCGGAAACATTGGAAGCAGATGTACAAGCCGGAGCACCTTTCTCGATGACTACCGTATAGCGTCCTTTCTCGTCATGCTTCTCTATCAATTTATTTCCCGTCGTATCACACCAGGCAGAAGCATCGCGTGCAAAACCGGCATCGGTTGCCACAATCTCCACACGCTCGCCCACAGCAATGCTATCCATCGCCTTTTTCACCTGCATGATAGGTCCCGGACATTGCAAACCGCAAGCATTTATCTTCAACGTTTCCTTCTTGGACACTGATGCATCCGCAGGAACATCATCAGTAGCAGCCTCTACCGAAGAAGAAGAAGAGCCGCCGCCTGCCGGAGCAGATAGAGACGGCAGAGGTGCTGTTGCCGTGGAGTAGGTCTTATAACCACCTATCAGATTGCGCACATTGCGATAGCCGCACCCCATCAGGATGCGCAGGGACAGATAACCGCGCAGACCCACAGCACAGAAAAGCACTACCGGCTTGTCTGTAGGTATCTCTGCCAAATGCTCGCGCATTTCGTCCAACGGAATATTGACGGCTCCCGGAATGGTGCCGAAAGAGAATTCCTCGGGCGTACGGGTATCTATCAGCATCACTTTATCCTTCTCTTCTACCAGCTCGCGCCAAGAGATGACAGGCATAGCACCGCTGATAATGTTCGATGCTACATAGCCGCCAATAGCGATGGGGTCTTTGGCCGAGGAGAAAGGAGGCGCATACGTGTGCTCCGTCTCCATCAAATCGTAGACTGTGCCACCCCGCTTGATGAGTCCGGCTATCTGGTCGATTCGCTTGTCCACTCCCTCGTAACCGATACATTGCGCACCATAGAGTTTACCGGTTTTGGGATGGAAAGTCAGTTTCAAGGTCAAAGGCAGGGCATCCGGATAGTAACCGGCATGAGATGCCGAGTGAGTCACCGAGCTTTGATATTCCATGCCCCACTGCTTCAAGCGTTTGGCTGCAAGGCCCGTAGAGGCTACCGTCATGTCGAATACTTTGGCAATGGAGGTGCCGATAGCTCCTTCGTAGGAAACAGTATTGCCAAACACCATATTATCAGCAACGATACGTCCCTGGCGGTTGGCAGGATTTGCCAGATAATTGAGCCAGGGCTTTCCGGTCAGCGGATGAGGATATTCGATGGCATCGCCCACAGCATAGATGTCTTTTTTCGGAAGTCTCCAAGTGTTCGTCTACCCAGATACCGCCCATCTCGCCCAGTTTCAGGCCGGCTTGTTGCGCCAATGCAGTGGCAGGACGCACACCGATGGAGAGTAACACCATATCGGCAGGAATGGCCTTTCCGCTTTTCAGGAATACGGTGATTCCGTTGTCCGTACGCTTGAAATGGGTTACTCCTTCTTCCAGATAGAGAGAGACGCCTTTCTGCAACAGATGCTGATGAATAGGTGCCGCCATAGAGAAGTCGATAGGCGCCATCACCTGATTACCCATTTCGACTACAGACACATGAACACCGGCATGATGCAGGTTCTCCGCCATTTCCAATCCGATGAAACCGGCGCCTACCACCACGGCGCGTTTCACCTGCTTGTCCGAGATATAAGCCTTGATATGGTCGGTATCTTCTACATTGCGTAACGTGAAGATGCCTTCGGAATTAATGCCTTCCAAGGGGGGCTTCACGGGGTTGGCACCGGGAGAAAGCAAAAGTTTGTCATAGCTTTCGTCGTACTCCTTGCCTTCCACATTGCGTATGGTAACGGTCTTGTTTTTGGGATGGATGGCGATTACTTCATTCTGCACACGCACATCAATGCGAAAGCGCTTGCCGAAAGATTCGGGTGTCTGTACCAACAGCTTCTCGCGCTCTGCTATCACTCCACCTATATAATAAGGTAAACCACAATTAGCATACGAGATGTAAGGGCCTTTCTCCAATAAAAGGATTTCAGCCATTTCGTCCACTCTTCTCAGTCGGGCGGCTGCCGTGGCTCCACCTGCTACACCGCCAATGATTACATATTTCATAATTCTTCGTTTTTTAAGTTTGACGATGCAAAGAAAATAATTATTTTCAATAAAACATAATTTCCAAAGGAAAATATTATTAAAAGACTCATTTTTAATAAGAATAGGCATAAAAAAAACGGATTATTACAAGTTTTTACACCTATAATAATCCGTTCAGTATGCAAGTTTTTATAAGCTTACCAACCAAGCCGAGCAAGACCGACAGCACTATACCATAAGGTAGAACGATAAGCGGCATTAGCAGCTTGAGCAGCAGCAGAAGTGGCAGTGGAAGGTATATAATGGCTAACCCCATTTGCCCGCTTCATGGAGAACATACCAACAGACATCGAATAAATCATCGGCGTTTTTTTCCAACAGACAGAAGCTGCATCATATGCTTGCTTCCATTCATCCAAGGCAACTTCATCCACAACGAGTTTTTCCATCATTTCTACGAAATCATAATAGCCTACATAATAAGACGATCCTACTTTACGCTGATCATAATCAAAGACCGATGACCGAAGAACTTCTCTATCTGCTGTCACTCCCGACAAAGCATTTGCTGTAGCAGCAGCTAAGTTCTCAAGCTCAGAAGATTTCAGCACATCTATAGCAGTGCCCATTGTCCAATTGCTATTACTTCCTATTTTTCCAGTATAAATTTCATCATAAGCAGCAAAAGTCCCAATAGCCATTTCTACCGCTGCACCTTTCTGAAATATAAATGGAAACATTCTATCATAGGCAGCACCAGGACCTGGATTCTCAGCAGGGAAACCAATATAGTAATCGCAACAATCACGCAACTCATACGCGACTTCCACCGACTGCATAAAGCAAGCATCAAACATAATAAAATCAAAATGAGGAGCGTTCTGTAATACTAACTTCAAGTCCTCAATATTCATATAATGCCCTCCTCCAGTCTTATCATTTCCTATCCAGCGAGTAGAAGGCAATGGAGTAGGTATCCATCCTTCCCCATGCGACCAATAAATCAAACCATAACTTTCCGCTTTATATAAAGAATTCCCAAACACATCATTGAATACCTCTTGCGTCTCAGCGACTCCGCACGAATTTCTATCTTCGTATTCTTTGACTATTGTTTCAACAACAGTACCACCTTTATTTTCAATTTCAATCAAACGAGGAAATCCCGTATCTATATACACCAATAAATGCATATCAGATGTATTATCAATTGAAGCCATCCCAGCTTTCAATTCCTCCAAATCCCCATCCGTAAAGCTAGCCAATGGATTTATACTATTATCCGCTGCCATATATACCAGCACAGTACGTTTCCCATCAACCGGAGGATCAGGTATCGGGTCATCACCACGACACGCCGACATGAACAAGGGGAAAACGAAGAAAAAAAGAAGATATAGTTTTGTTTTCATACTTGAAATCTTATTCCTGCGGTTTTGTAAATGTGAAAGCTTCAGGCTTCACCACCTGCAAAACCATATTCTTACTCTTCTTATACTTACCTTTTACCTTTACAGCCTCTTTTTCCAACTTTTTCCTGTTTTCAGAGAAATAAATCATACAAGTATAGTCCGGCTTCTTCAGATTGTACTCCAGATAGTTCTTGAGCTGGTAAGTGTATAAATCACGCTTGGGCAAGAATCCATTCTTATCCAGCTCTACGCTGTCCAATACCTGGATGTCTGTATAATATACGATGGAGTCATTGAAAGAAGCCGCCACACCAAAAGCATATACAGCCTTTTCCTTATCTTTCATTGTAAAAGCCGAGCACAACGCAAAAACCAAAGCTACGGCACAAAGTATACGAACGTATTTCATTGAGTTATGAGTTATAAGTTATGAATTATCAATGGGGCAAAGATATAAAAAAAACCGCACGCCTACTAAAGACGTACGGTTTTTTAATTCCTTCTATTTGTCGGAAACTAATATTTCTTATTTATCCCAAATAAGATTTGAGCAATTTACTACGATTACTTTGTCTTAATCTTCTAATAGCCTTTTCCTTAATCTGACGCACACGCTCACGGGTCAAGCCGAATTTGTCGCCGATTTCCTCTAATGTCATTTCCTGCTGTCCGATACCGAAAAACATCTGTATGATTTCTTTTTCCCTATCGGTTAACGTAGAAAGAGCTCTATCAATTTCCCTCGCAAGAGACTCGTTCACCAAAGAGCGGTCGGCCATAGGGGAGTCGTCGTTGACCAGTACATCGAGCAAGCTGTTGTCCTCTCCTTCTACAAAAGGTGCGTCCACCGAAATGTGACGGCCGGACACCTTCAGCGTATCAGAGATTTTGTCAACAGGGATTTCCAGTTCATCGGCAAGCTCTTCGGGAGACGGACGACGTTCGTTTTCCTGCTCGAACTTGGAGAAGGCCTTGCTGATTTTATTCAGCGAACCTACCTGGTTCAACGGAAGACGTACAATACGCGACTGCTCTGCCAAAGCCTGCAGAATGGACTGACGTATCCACCATACTGCATAACTGATGAACTTGAAACCATGTGTTTCATCGAACTTTTCGGCAGCCTTGATCAGTCCTAAATTACCCTCGTTAATCAAGTCGGGCAAACTCAAACCTTGGTTTTGGTACTGCTTTTGCCACAGATACAACGAAACGCAGATTGGCACGTGTCAATTTCTCCAGTGCAACACGGTCACCCTTGCGGATGCGCTGAGCGAGCTCTACCTCTTCTTCGACTGTAATGAGGTCTTCGCGACCGATTTCCTGCAAATACTTGTCAAGAGAAGCGCTCTCTCTGTTAGTGATACTTTTGGTAATTTTTAGTTGTCTCATTCTTATAATACAGATTTGGGTTGCAAAGGTACGACAAATTATTTTGTTACAATAATTTCATCCCAACTTTTTCACCTTATTTATATCTTATCCTATATAACAAAAAAGGATGCCGGTATGTATTGTACCGACACCCCTTTTTCGCTATTGTTAGCTAATATTACAATCTTCTTACCTAACTATCCCTATTTTTTATTCTTGAGTCAAATCAACGGCATACATTGCACGTTTTCCTGACGGGAACATACCGGTGATGAACAAACCTTGCTCAGGAGACTTTCTTGCCTCTTTCATCGCCTTTTCCAAATCGTCCACCGTCTTCATCGGCACTCCGTTGGCTTTCAGAATGATGAAGCCCTTGCGGATACCTGCATCGGCCATCTTGCCATTGGTAACCCCGGTAACTTCCAGACCGTAACCCAGGTTCAACTGCTTCTTCAGCTCGGAAGATACGGGCTTGAAGGCTGCACCCAAGATTTCCATTCCGGCATCCTTCACTACCTTCGTAGTGCCTTGCTCATTCTTCAGCGTGATTTCGAATTCCTTTTCCTTCTTGTCACGAACCACTGTTACCTTCACTTTGTCGCCCGGACGGTGTTTTTGCCAGCATTTCCTGCAAATCCGAGAACTTGTGAATCTTCTTGCCGTTCAATGCTATGATTACATCATTTTCCTTCAAGATGCCGGCAGCGGAACCACCTTCAACAACTTCGGCCACATAGATACCCTCTTTCACACCAAGTTCGTCGGCCTTCTTCTTCAGTTCTTCGGTCCAGCGTTCGTCCATCTGCAGGTCTGTGCTCAAATCACTACCCTTGATGCCAAGGAGCGCGCGCTGCACGGTACCAAACTGTTTCAAGTCGGCTACCACCTTTGTCATAATGCTGGTAGGGATGGCAAAACCATAGCCGGAATAAGCACCCGTGGGTGAGTAAAGCATGGCATTGATACCAACCAGCTCGCCTTTGGCATTCACCAACGCACCACCACTATTACCTTGGTTGATGGCAGCATCCGTCTGGATGAAAGACTGGATGTTTGCAGCTTGTCCGTTGGAGGCAGAAGAGCCAATGGAACGGGCTTTTGCACTGACGATACCAGCTGTTACGGTAGAGTTCAGGTTGAACGGATTACCTACTGCCAACACCCATTCCCCCACCTTCAACTGATCAGAGTCACCAACCGGAATTGTCGGGAAGTCATCCCTTCAATCTTAATCAGCGCCAAGTCCGTACTGGGGTCAGTACCGATGATGCGTCCTTTCAGCTCACGGTCGTCATTCAGTTTCACAGTGATTTCATCCGCACCTTCAATCACATGATTATTCGTTACGATATATCCATCCTTCGAGATGATTACTCCCGAACCAAAACCTACACGCGGCTGGGTCTGTATCTGGCGCTGGCGTCCACGACCGTCTCCAAAGAAGAAGTCAAAAATATCCGGCTGTTCTTGCACCGTCTGAGTCTTGCTCAACTGAGTGGCACGTATATGCACTACAGCATGGAGCGAACTCTCCGCTGCTTGTGTCAAATCCACAGGCTGGGCATCCGTTGCATGGAAAGCCGCCGGTAGCAGATTATTGGGGTTCTGTTGGAACAACTCGCTGAATGCGGCAGGCTTTTCCTTATTCAGCATCTTATAAGTGGTCAATCCAGCCACTCCAGAGCTCAGGAGCACGATAGCCGCAACTCCAAGGATGTTTTTTGTTGTCTGTTTCATACTATTCTTCCTATTCTTTAAATTGTTAATATTCAAGTTTCGTTTAACATTACGACGTTAAAATAACGACAAAAAACGTTCAGTTATTCCGCTTGTCACTCTTTTTTGTTCTCTTTTAACAGAGGATATTTAGGGCTTAACAGCGGTTAACGGCAAAGACTGACAAATTAGCATTTATGTACGATTGCTGACTGTTAAAGAACTGACAGATAGGGCATAAAAAGACGCATCACCCGTTGCGGCCGAAACGGATGATGCATTTGGGGTAAACAGATGATGCGTTTATACCAAACAGATGATGTGTTCGGGCTGAACGCATCATCTGTTTTTAGAGAGCAGAATAGCACCTTAATAATTCAAGTAATCAATGTCCATGTGGTAGTCCCACTGCGGGAAGTAGAGGTTACCTCCCTCCCACTCCACCTCGCCACGCTGGAAGTCGACGGTCTCGCTGCGGGGATACTGCTTTTCGGGCTGTAGCGGCATGCCGTAATCAGTGTTCACAATCATGCGCCAAGAGTCTATACCACCCAGGAAGAAATATTCTTCGTCGGCATTGCGAGCAAAGGCAGGAATGCCGAATGACTGGTCGGCAGGCACCCAACCCACACCCTCAAAATAGACTTCTGCCCAATCGTGCAGGTTCCATGCACGGGGATGCATCATGAAACCGCTCTGGAAATGCGCGGGAATACCGCTGATGCGGCAAAGCGTAATGAACAGCAGGCTGACTTGGCCACAGTCTCCGTGACGGTTGTCCAACACATATTCCGGGATATTCTCAATGGTGGAATATTCGCGTGCAGAAGCCCACGGGAAGTTGTCATTCACCCAACGGAAGATACGTTTGGTTTTCAAGTAGGGGTTGGTTTCACCGGCTGTCAACTTGGCAGCAAGTTCGCGCAAGCGTGGGGAAAAAGACGATATGCTTCTCACGCTCGGCAGTATATTCCTTATAAAGGGCGGTCGTCGTATCATAGGGCTGCACATCTTCCGGCTTCAGATTATGCCATTCGCCGTTGGCGGTAAACTCAAAGGTTTCGGAGAATACGGTCGGTTCGCCTTCGACAGCACGTTTCTCCATGTACAATGTACTGTGACGGCACTCGGGCGACGAAAAGGTGTATTGCGGTTCACTGGCCGAAATGAACTGACATCCTGCTGCCGAGCCTGGTCCTGACGGGGATAGGGCAACCAGCAACGGATGATTTTCCCGGCAGGCACGGCATTGGTATCCACGGTCAACGTGTAGGTGACGCGCATGCGCTTCGGCGCAACAATGGCCTTGCCCTCCTTCTTCACAGCAGAAATGATTTCGGGCAGGTTCTCCATATTCACTTTCTCGCTGCCACTCGGCGAAGAACCTTCCTTGGCTATCTTGATGTCATAGCAAGTGGAGTCCACACGAAACAGATTAGGTCCGGCATTGCGGAAATAGCGTTTCTCTCCATCCAGCATCATGCACTCCAAAGCTTTGGAGGCTTCCCACTGGCGCATCTGCTCATCGGTCACGTCGGGAATATACTTGCGGATATAGTCCTTCACCTGGGATTCCGTCATACAGAAATCCGTAAGCAGACGTTGGTGCAGGTCGTCCTCCCAATTGTAGGGCTTGCTCTCGGACTTCGTGCTGCATGCAGAAGCTATCACAAACAGAGCGACGGTATACAATAGCTTTCTCATAACTTCACCACTCCGATACCCGGCAAATCGGGCAACGTTATCTTACCTTTCACAACCTCCATACCCTTGAAACGGTCGTTCGCAATCAGCAGACTACCGTCCAAGTCGGCAAAGTCCACTGCCGGAGAGAATTGGGAGGCAGCGGTAATGGCACAAGAGGTCTCGGTCATACATCCTACCATCACTTTCATGTCCAATGCACGTGCCAATGTCACCATCTTCCATGCTTCACGCATACCGGTACACTTCATCAGCTTGATGTTGATGCCCGTAAAGGCGCCCTTCAAGCCTGCCACATCCTTCAGACGCTGAATGGACTCATCGGCAAATATGGGTAACGGGCTTTGCTGGGCGACCCATGCGATATCGTCCAATTGTTCCTTGGGCATCGGTTGCTCTATCATGACAATTCCTTTTTCGTGCAGCCAATGTATCATATCGAGCGCATGATGTTTGTCTTTCCAGCCCTGGTTGGCATCAATGGCAATCGGAAGGTCTGTCACCGAACGGATGGTCTCTATCATTTCTTTGTCGTTCTCCCGCCCCAGCTTCACTTTAAGGATATTGAACCGGTCGGCACACTCTTTCGTCTTTTCACGCACCACGTCGGCCGTATCAATGCCGATGGTGAAAGTTGTAGAGGGAGTCTTCTCCTTGTCCAAACCCCATATCTTATACCAAGGGGCTTGCAACAGTTTGCCCACAAGGTCGTGCAAGGCGATGTCCACAGCAGTTTTAGCAGCGGAATCCCCTGCCGAGAGGCTGTCTATATAAGCCAGTATATCTTCCAGCTGAAAGGGGTCTGAGAATTGGCCGATAACATCCTGCACCTTCTTCAGAAAAGCCAGTACACTGTCCATCGTGCCTAGTTCGTGTTGCAGGTACGGGGGGCATGGAGGCTTCACCATAACCGATAATGCCATCATATTCTATCTCGACTTGAACGTCGGGAGTGGTAGTACGCGAGTAGGTGGCCACTGTAAAGACATGGCGCAATTTCAGTTCATAGGGGAAAAAACGCAGTTTCATTTTGGGGGTTACACCTGCCCTACTGTTCACGTTGAACAAGGAAGGAGCGTCATTTCCTCCGGCAAATACATGATTGATTGCCATGCCTGAGCCGAGTGCGGCAAAAGCGGCGGTTTTCAGGAAATCTCTTCTGTTTGACATAATTGTGTGTGTATTAAATGTGCCAATATGCTAATGGGCTAATGTGCCAATGGGCTGCGCTATGTATATGCTACGTTATGTTTGTACCGTCACGCCGCAGGTCATTGGCATATTGGCACATTAGCACATTATTACATTGAATAAAATGGATTCGTTTCCGTTGTATTGAGCGACGCCTCCTTATTTATATAAGGTAACACGCGCGTAGCGAACAACAGTCTACCGAGGTTGTATTCATCGAACAGCTCGTCGTCGGGGCTGAAGCTATTGACGCTCACATCGCCTTGCGAATGGATGAAACGCTTGTTGCCGATATACATGCCGACATGTACCACACGTTCCTTGCGTTCCGGCGTCGCCTTGCGCCCGAAGAAAATCAAATCGCCCGGCTGGAGGTTACTGAAATCAGGAGCGATATCGATATGCTCGCCCACGTATGCCTGCTGGGAAGCATCCCGCGGAATGATGATGTCGTGCATGAAAAGAACGGTGCGCATGAAGCCGCTACAATCCACCCCTTTGGAGGAAGTGCCAGCCCAAAGATAAGGGATGCCCATCATGCTATGCGCCGTGGCTATAATGCTGGCGGCATCCTGCTTCAAGGTGGCACGCCATTTCTTCTCAGGCATGGAGATGGATTTGGAGATATATCCCTGACGGCCGTCGGGATAAGCCACCTTATAAAAGGCACCTTTTGTCCCCTCCCACTTCAGGCGGTTTCCTGCAGCAACATCAGAGACGGTCTGCGATGCCTGGCTGGGCTGTGAGTAGACAAAGCCATAATGCGAAGTCACCACTATTTTCTCTGCATTGTTCCAAGCGGTCAGCTCTTCCCGCGTGACGGGATGTATGCCTACTCGGTGTACCCATGCAATGTAGTTGTCCGGTGTCTGGATACGGTACCAGCCGTCGCGCTGCAACACCCGCACCGGCATACCCATCAAGCCTTGCGTCATCATTTCTGAAGAGAAATCCGGGGCTACCCGAAGATTGCACACAGACACATTGACAATGCCATACGTCTTGCCTTCAAGTCCGGCCTCATCCGGAAGCACTTGCAGACAATCCATCACCGCATATCCTTTCTTTGCCAAACCATCCAGCAAAGCCGTCTTTGCCTCTGCCGAAGTGGTGACACCACGCAACATCACATTCTTTCCGGAGAAAGAGTAATCCACATCGAACAAAGCCACGCGCTTGTCCGGTGCAAACTTTTGTTTCAAACTGTCAGCGAGTTGCGCCACTTCTGCAGGTATTGTACGGTCACCCACTTCCGAAGCGACAGCAAAAAGCGGGATTAACAGAAATAAAGAAAAAAAGAGAGGATAACTTTTTCATTGGCCAAAAGGATTTGGGGGTTATTACTAATAGCAAAGCTACGAATTTATTCCGAAATAGATACATGTTTTTAAGATAATTAAGGGTAAAGAATGAAGAATGAAGGATTCATCCGTACTGCATCCGCACACTGCACAACAAATTCTTCATCCTTCATTCTTCATTCTTCATTAATATTCCGTATCTTTGTACCCTATAAAGCAGTTGGTCGGTCTGTCGCTTGCGCCTCGTGCGTATGAGGAAAGTCCGGGCAACATAGAGCATCCTACTTCCTAACAGAAAGCTGTCCGCGAGGGTAGAGTAACGTAGAAGAAAATAACCGCCGTCGCCCTTGGGCTACGGTAAGGGTGAGAAGGTGGGGTAAGAGCCTACCAGTCTTGTGGCGACACAAGGGCTGTGCGTCTTGGGAGTTGTAAGGTCATGTAAACCGACGTTATGAGAGTTGCTCGCTCCATGTCGGAGGGTAGACCGCTAAAGCTTGTATGGTGACATGCGGCTCAGATAAATGACAGACACTTCTTTAATGGAGAATGGATAATGAAGAATGGATAATTCCTAATTAGGCTTTTTTCAGAAACAGAAGAACAGAACCCGGCTTACAGACTGACTGCTTTTTTATTGACAATGGATAATCGAGATAATAGCATGAACAAGCGTATTGCTGCCCTTTGGAAATTCCTCACCTACGACATCTGGCGTATTACGGAAGATGAAGTCACGCGAACGACCTTTTCCGTATACAATATCATCAAGACGATTTATCTTTGCATCAACCGCTTCACCAAAGACCGGATAGTAAACAAAGCCTCGGCGCTGACTTACAGTACGCTGCTTGCCATCGTGCCTATTCTTGCCATTTTGTTTGCCATAGCCCGCGGTTTCGGATTCGATAATCTGATGGAAAGCCAGATTGTCAACGGTTTCGGCGGTCCTACGGAAACCACGGAAGTCACCCTGCAATTCGTGAATTCGTATTTGTCTCAAACCAAGAGTGGAATATTCATCGGAGTGGGTCTGATTATGTTGCTGTGGACAGTCCTGAATCTAATCAACAATATGGAAATCACCTTCAACCGCATCTGGCAGGTGAAAAAGGCGCGCAGCATGTACCGCAAAATAACGGATTACTTCTCTATGCTTCTGCTGATGCCCATTCTGCTGGTGGTGTCCGGTGGTCTTTCCATCTTCATGAGTACGATGGTGAAGAACCTCGAAGACTTTACCCTGCTGGCTCCCGTCGGCAAGTTTATGGTGCGCCTCATCCCCTTCGTGCTGACCTGGTTCATGTTTACAGCACTGTACGTCTTTATGCCGAATACAAAGGTCAAGCTGAAACACGCACTCATATCCGGTATTCTGGCAGGTACGGCACACCAGGCATTCCAATTCCTTTACATCAGCAGCCAGTTGTGGGTTTCCCGTTACAATGCCATCTATGGTAGTTTTGCCGCCCTTCCGATGTTTCTGCTATGGTTGCAGGTATCCTGGACCATCTGCCTATTCGGTGCCGAACTGACCTACGCCGGACAGAATATCCGGAACTTCAGCTTCGACAAGGATGCGCGCAATATCAGCCGGCGCTACCGCGATTTTATCTCCATCCTGATAATGTCTCTCATAGCCAAGCGCTTTGAACAAGACGCCCAGCCCTATACAGCCGAAGAGATATCCGAAGAGTGCCAGATTCCCATCCGGCTGACACACGAAACCCTTTATGAATTGCAGGAAATCAACCTCCTACATGAAGTGGTGACCGATGAAAAGAGTGAAGACATCGCTTACCAGCCTTCCATGGATATCAACAAAATGAATGTGGCCCTCCTACTGGACAAACTGGACACGCACGGCTCAGAAGATTTCAAAATTGATAAAGAAAATGAATTCAACAACCAATGGGGAGCATTGCTGAAGGCACGGGAGGAATACTACAAGAATGCAAGCAAGGTGCTGCTGAAGGATTTGTAAGCACGCGGAAGTCTTTCCGGAAACTCCGTATCTGCTTTCTTTTTGATTATTTTTTAGACGCGGATGACGCGGATTGGAATATTAAAAAAATCCGCGTCATCTGCGTCATCTGTGTCTAAAAAGTAAATCACCGATATTTCTCAGGCTCCACGGCACGAGTCATATCATAGGCACGGTCACTCTGACGGGATGCCACTAATTGCAGGAAATCGTCCATAGTGCCGTTACCTTATTTATATTGTATCATGCGGCTGATGTACTTACCAATGATATCGAACTCCAGATTCACCACACTGCCCACTTTGAAAGCATGGAAATTGGTATGCTCAAAGGTGTAAGGAATAATGGCCACCTGGAAAGTATCGTCCGTAGGGTTGCACACGGTTAGGCTGACACCGTTTACAGTTACCGAGCCTTTGTCTACCGTGATGTAGCCGCGCTTTGCCATCTCCTTGTCAAAAGCATACCGGAAAGTAAAGTAATAGCTTCCTTCCGCATCCTTTATATCGATGCAAGTGGCAGTCTGGTCCACATGTCCTTGAACGATATGGCCATCCAGCCGGCCGTTCATCATCATACTACGCTCCACATTCACTTCATCTCCCACCTGCAACAAGCCAAGATTGGAACGGTCCAGCGTTTCCTTCATGGCCGTCACCGTATAGGTATCATCCGTCATACTGACCACCGTAAGGCAAACACCATTATGGGATACACTCTGGTCTATTTTTAATTCATTCACGAACGAACACTTGAAGGTAAAGTGTATATTCTCCTGGTCTTTCACCAGTGCTACAAGGGTAGCATATTCTTCTACTATTCCGGAAAACATGGTTCTATATACTTTTTTAGGTTATACGCGATTTATTATTAATATGCGCAAAGATACAAAAAAGCCCTTCGTATAGGTACAAAAAAAGGAAGCTTTTCACAAAGCCTCCTTTTTCAGTTTTCAATAGGTATTAGTCTTTTAAGGTAAAAAGATTGTATTCAGGATAACGTTGCAAAGATAGCCGCTTTTCAAGATACCAACCAAATTAAAAAACATGTCATATAACATCTTTTGAAAAATCATTTAAGTTTATTATCATTTCAAAGCAAATTTCTACATCTGCAATCGTTTTCAATGGGCAAATATAGGGCTATTTTCCATTAAACACTAAAAATATCCTAAAATTTTGTTTATTTCTTATCATTTAAGTAGTGTTCGTCTGTCCGCCCACTATGTTTTAACACTTTTGCGTCGATAAAGAACACTATTTCTTCGGCAATATTCGTGATGTGGTCGCCGGAACGTTCCAATTTACGGAAAACGCTCACCAGATTCAGACAAGAGAGTGCACTCTCCGGATGCCGGCTGATGTAGTCGGCAAGAATGGCAGTGGCCTCCGCATTGATTTCGTCCAGCATATTGTCCTTGGCAAACACGGCGGTAGCCAGTTCCTGGCTCTCCTCCTGAAGTGCCTGCTTGGCAAGCTCGAGCATGGAGAGCACCTGGGCTATCATCTCTTCGAGACGAAGTTGCTTGACCAGCTCAGTATCCAATGCCGGTTCATGGCAGTTGAGGGGCAAAGCGGGCTATGCCTTCGGCGAAATCGCCCAAACGCTCCAGGTTCGTATTGATCTTCAGCATGGCAAGCACAAAACGCAAATCAATGGCTACGGGATTGTACAGGGCAATAATATCTTCTACGTCGCTGTCTATTTTCAGTTCGAAAGCATTGACGCGACGTTCGCGCACCAATACCTGCTGGGCCAGTTCCCGGTCCAGCGTAAGCACGGCATCACCTGCACGGTCGAGCTGATTATATACCAGGGTCCACATTTCGTCTATTTCCTTTTTCAGCAAGACGAGTTCTGATTCGATAAACTTCACCATAAAGTTTCTATTTTAAAATTACTTTTTTGTACAACTTATTTTTTGCTTGTATGGAACAATCCGCTACCCGAAACGTCCCGTGATGTAGTTCTGCGTCTCCACCTTATCGGGATTCGTAAATATCTTCCGGGTATCTCCAAACTCCACCATCCGCCCCATATAGAAGAAAGCCGTATTATCACTGACACGCGCTGCCTGCTGCATGTTGTGGGTGACGATGACGATAGTGTACTGCTTCTTCAACTCGTGGATAAGCTCTTCCACCTTGGCAGTGGAGATGGGGTCGAGGGCGGATGCCGGCTCATCCATCAGCAGGACTGAAGGAGACACCGCCATGGCACGGGCTATGCAGAGACGTTGCTGCTGACCGCCGGAGAGGGCGTAGGCAGAGACTTTCAGCTTGTCCTTCACCTCGTCCCAAAGGGCGGCGCCTTTCAGAGTTTCTTCCACCCGCTGACGGATGAAGGCGTTATCGGTGATGCCATTCACACGGAGTCCGTAGGCAACGTTCTCGAAGATGCTTTTGGGGAAAGGATTGGGCCGCTGGAACACCATGCCCACGTTCTTGCGGAGTTCGTCCACTTGCACTCCTTTTCCATAGATGTCTTGTCCGTCAATGCGTATCTCGCCGGTCAGACGGGTGTCGGGAATCAAATCGTTCATGCGGTTCAGCAGGCGCAGGAAGGTAGACTTTCCACAGCCCGAGGGGCCGATGAAGGCTATCACAGACTTCTCCTCAATGTCCATGCTGATGCCTTTCAGGGCATGGAAATCGCCATACCAGAAGTTCACGTCACGGGTTTCTATCTTGTTCTTCATACCTATTGTATATGTTTTCAATTCGTCTTAATCTTCTTCTCAAAGTATTTCCGCAGGGCGTTTGCCAACAGGTTCACCAGGAGGATAATCAGTATCAGCACCAATGCTGTGCCATAAGCGATGGGAAGCTGCGCTTCCATATCCGTACCGCTGGTAGAGATGACGTAGAGGTGATAAGGAAGCGCCATGCACTGGTCGAAGATACCGGTCGGCAGTTGCGGCAGGAAGTAGGCGGCACAGGTGAAAAGGATGGGTGCCGTCTCGCCCGAAACGCGCCCCAGCGCCAGAATCAGTCCGGTGATGATATTGGGCATTCCCATCGGCAGGATGACATGCCAGATGGTCTGGAGCTTGGTGGCTCCCAACGCGCGGCTTCCTTCGCGCATGCTGTCGGGGATGGCTTTCAGTGCTTCTTCCGTGGTGCGGATAACCAAAGGCAGACTCAGCAAGCCCAGTGTCAACGAACCTGCCAGGATGCTGTCTCCAAAATCCATATAGTTGACGAACAGTGCCATGCCGAACAGACCGAACACGATGGAAGGGATGCCGCTCAGATTATTCGTCATCATCCGTATGAAGCGTACTACCCAGCCTTTCGGCACATACTCATTCATATAAATGCCGCTCATCACTCCCACCGGAAAAAGCAAACAAGGCACTACCCGCCATCAAACAGAACGTACCTACAATGGCAGGAAGGATTCCGCCGGCAGTCATACCGTTGGTAGGAGCTGTAGTGAGGAACTCCCAATCGATGACTCCTATACCTTTATATATAATGAAACCGAGGATTGGAACAAGCCGAATGCCAACGTTTTGAATGCCACGTTTTAAAAGATGCTTTCTATTGACCATATCTACCTTCTTTTATTTTCGTCTTGGCGAAACTGCTTCCACCGTGAAGTTGATCAGCAAACTGATAAAGAACAGCACGACACCCAGCAAGAACAATGCTTCGTAATGAGGTCCGCCGGCAGGCGTCACCCCCCTAGTTCGGCGGCAATCGTAGCCGGAATGGTGCGCAGCAGGTTCCAGGATGGTATGGGGGAATGACGGCGGCGCCCGTCACCATCAGCACAGCCATCGTCTCGCCCACCGCACGGCCGATGCCCAACACCACTCCGGAGGTGATGCCCGAAATAGAATAAGGAATCACGACCTTATATATAGTCTGCCACTGCGAAGCTCCCAGCGCCAGACTTGCTTCCCGCATGGCACGGGGACAGTTGCGCATGGCATCTTCCGTCACCGTAATGATGGTGGGCAGCGCCATAATGGCAAAAGCACAATACTGCCCGCCAGCCCGCTTCACCGACCGGCAAGTCGAAGACCTGCTGCAAAAAAAGGTACAATGACAATCAAACCGAAAAAGCCGTAAACCACCGAAGGAATACCACTCAGCAGCTCAATAATCGGTTTCAGCAGATTCCTTACCCGGAATTGGCTACCTCCGGACATATAGATTGCCACCGACAGATAGCCAAACGGCAGTGCAAAAAGGATGGCAAACAGACTGACCCACAACGTCCCTTCGTAATGAGCGGCAAAAAGCCGAACTGCGCAGCAGGTGCTGCCGTGGGAAACCATTCAGCACCGGCAAAGACGTCCTTCACCGAGATGGTGTTGTCTTTCAGCAGATGCAATGGAGTCCGACGAACGACGAACTGCTGCGGTACGAAGGCTATAATGCCAGGCGTACGCTCCACCAGCCTGTAATGCAAGCACACCCATTTTCATAGGGAAGCGCCTAACTGCTCTTCCGTATAATACTGTGTGATGTCCTCCAAACGGAAAAAGGCGGATAGGAAGGTCCTCCCCCCCACTTCGTTCCAGTTTGTCAGCTCTTCATCAAAGACATCCTTTATCTGTGCCGGAGTCAGTTCGCTCACCCGGTTCTCCTTATTCAAGGCCAATACATACCCTTCTTCTATCACCTTGCTGCTGAACAAGCCCAGCGCTTCGGAAAAGAGGAACACGACGATAAGTACGATGGTAAGACTCGTCACAAAGCCGCTACAAGCCAGTATACCTTCTACAATCTTCTCAAAAATCTTTTTCATGTTGCCTATTGATTTCTGTATGCAAAGGAACGGGCCGGATGTTAAGGCAGTGTGACTAACGTTTGAAAGAAATGTTTCAAAGGTGTTACAAAACTGCTACAACGACTTGGGCACACCCCATGTAACACACATTTGTAATATCCATTGCCTTAATTTGCATCATGCGTTGAGTTAGATTACATGATGCATACCATCGGTTTACATCATGTGTTTGCCCCAATTGCATTATCTGTTTACCCTATTTGCATCATGTGTT